>Ga0209147_100004_pt1 | contig 1371850 bp, 1204 predicted proteins | sample AraplaCol_mLB_r2_FD_184278 | JGI IMG/M metagenome (GOLD analysis project Ga0209147, IMG submission 184278) | Arabidopsis root microbial communities from North Carolina, USA - plate scrape CL_Col_mLB_r2 (SPAdes) (version 2) | ecosystem: Host-associated > Plants > Roots > Endosphere | place... | reverse complement strand
TGGCGCAATCGGTTCGGATCTACAACCAGGAACGGCCGCATACGGCCTTGAAATACAAAACGCCCGATGCGGTGCATCGGGCGTCTTTGTTGCAATAAAACCTGTCAACCTATTTTAGGACTGGACATTTGTATAATCTTGAAATTGTATTTCGATGCAGGAAGACCATGGAATTGGCAAGACTGGAAAAGCAGCTGGGCTTTCTGAGAGAAATCGACCGGCTGAAAACGGTGGTGCGGCAATCGCCATTGCTCGACCGAAGCCGCAGGGAAAATTCCGCCGAGCATTCCTGGCATCTGGCCATGTACGCCTTGCTGCTGAGCGAGTACGCCAACGGCACCGTGGACTCAAATCGCGTCATCCGCATGCTTTTGCTGCACGATATCGTCGAGATCGACGTCGGCGATTTCCCTATTCACGGCGGGTCTTCAGCGGCGGTGCAGGCGGAGCAGGAGGTCAAGGCGGCGGAGCGCTTGTTTGGCATGTTGCCCGAAAACCAGGGCGATCAGTTTCTGGCACTGTGGCAGGAATTCGAACGGGCGGAAACCGAGGACGCAAAATTCGCCAAGGCGCTGGACCGCTTCCAGCCGCTGCTGATCAACATATTTACCGGCGGCGGAACCTGGACGGAGAACGGGGTTTCGCTGGAGCAGGTGCTGTCGCGCTACGGTCCGGTGATTCAGAAAGGCGCGCCGCAACTGTGGACGGCGTGTGAGCAGTGGGTAGCAAGGCATTTCGCGCGATAAATCTTGGCGCAGCGTCAGCAATACGTGCGTATTGCAATTGAGTTAGAAGCCACACGGGAGATATTGAGTGAAGTTTAAATTTCCGGTAACTGCCGGGGTATACAGCCCGCAAAGTTTGATGAAGGCGGAGGACTTTCTTGACGCTGTGCAGACTTACTGCACTCATTTCCCTCTGATGTTGCCGGAACAATGGGGCTGGTGGGAACCGCTTGACCGGAGCTTCGATGCAGGAAATCTGACCGATCTGATCCCTGAGAAGGGAGCGTGCGAAACGGTCTACTGGCAACGTAAAAGATCACCGAAAATGGAGGGGACTTTCGATGTCCGCTGGCAAAGCAAATCAACTCAGGTTTCCAGCACACATGCGAAGATCGGTTTTACTTCGGAGTTGGGGAAGATAGATCAAACGACTCTCCTCGGCTATCTGAAAACTGCCAGCGAGTATTCAAAAGCGGATTTTGCATTCGTTGACGTGCTTGCAGAGCAGTACAGGGATTTCGCGATCGCAAGCGGTTCTGCGCCGTACGGAGAGCGCTTCATGTTTTTTACCCATCTTCTGCGGCACTGGCTCCCCGATGTGTTCTGGGGAACAGTCTTCGGCCCGCCTTATGTGCGTCTTTTGGGAAAAGATCGTCTTCTGAGCGCACCGGCATACCTTGTGGAAGAGTTGGGGGCTGAAACTATTTATGTGCAACTGACCGAAAATCTCACGGACGTGGTGGAAGACGGCAATGCGATTCAGTCTTTCCGGACGGCCTTCAAACAGCATTTCCGAGACGACGTATTCTTTGTTCCCGAAAAGGCCTATGACAGATCGGAGCGCGGTCCGGTCGGCGATGTCTTTGCGACTCCGGTATTCGAATTGATCGCCGATTGAGGGCATTCACGTCTGGACCCGGCTGCCGTCAACATGCGCGCAGCAACCGGTCCGATACGTCATTTCTCAGCATCCGTTTCACTACTTCCGCAACTCGCTCGGCGCCTTCCCAGTCCATCGCTTCAACGCCCTCCTGAAATTGGCACCATCGCTGAATCCCAACAGCATCGCAATGTCGTCCGTGCTCATCTGCGTGGTGCGCAGGTATTCCAGCGCCAGTGAGCAGCGCACGTCGTCGGTGATGGCGACGAATGAGGTTCCTTCCGCCTCCAGGCGCCGGCGCAGTGTGCGGCTGGTCATCTTCAGCGCGTCAGCCACGCCTTCCATGTCGGGGAACACGCCGGGCTTGCTCATCAGCACCTGATACACCTCGCCGGCTACGCCGACCGACACTTTGGATTGTCCGATCAGGCGGTCGCACATGTTCTGCAGCAGCTTCGCCGTCAGCTTGTGCGCCAGTTGCGGCTGCTGTCCCAGGATGGCGCTGTCGTAGACCAGCTCGCACGCTTCCTGGTCGAAATAGCAGGGGCAGCCGATGTAGTCGCTGTAGATCGCCGCATGCGCCGGCGCCGGATAGGAGAAGCAGGCCTTGAGCGGCGGGCAGCTGTGACCGGCGACGTCTTGCAGGTGCGTCACGTGCTGGGTGAACTGCTGCTCGACGATGAATTCGCGCAACTCGCGCGACGGGCTGGAAATGAACGCGTCCGGAAATGACCAGACCGCGCGATCGGGATACTCGGTCCAGTCGATTTTCAGCGTCGGTGTCGCGAGGCTATGGTATTTCACGCCCAGCTTGAAATAGTCGCGTAGCGACAGGCAGGACATCAGCGCGTAACCGTACATGCCGTAAGCCGACAGATGCAGGCGCCCGCCGACCTTGAACGGCGTGGCAGGATCGGTCGACAGCGCGATGGCGTTCTTGCAGACCGTGGCGTACTGGCGCACCGAGGTCAGTATCGACGCATCGTAAATCTGGTCCGGCCTGACGCCGCTTCCCTCCAGGCAGTCCTCCGCAGAGATGCCCTGTTCCGCCAGCACTTCGACCAGCGCCGCGATCTTGTAAGGCGCATAAAGAGGCTCATTGAGCATGGTGATCGGCGACAAATTAACTCCTTGAAGATTGTCCGAATATGACTTCTCAGTGTCCGTTAAAGACCTTACTTCGGTGACTTTAACTGATTATGATCGGTCCCACAATGAAGCTGATCCGTGCGCGGCATCTTCTTAAAAATACAAGCAAGGAGACTGGTTGATGGGGATGGGGTGCGTTTTCATCTGCTCAACCGCGGCTTGCTGTCGTTTTCAATTTCGTCAAAGAATGCCAAATGAGTAAAACCAGCAAGAAGGTCATCATCTCGTGCGCCGTCACCGGCGCTACCCATGTTCCCTCCATGTCGGCATACCTGCCGATCACGCCGGCGCAGATCCGCGACCAGGCGATCGAGGCGGCCGAGGCCGGCGCAGCGATCATCCATTTGCATGCGCGCGATCCCGTGGACGGCCGTCCGACGCCGGACCCGGCCGTGTTTCGCCAGTTCGTTCCCGATATCGCCAAGGCCACCGACGCGGTCATCAACATCACCACCGGCGGCAGCACCCGCATGACGCTGGCCGAACGCCTCGCCTATCCGCGCCTGCTGCAGCCGGAGATGTGCTCGCTCAACATGGGATCGATGAATTTTTCCATCCACCCGGTCGCGGCGAAGATCACGGACTGGCGGTATGGCTGGGAGAAGGATTACGTCGAAGGCATGGAAGACACGATCTTCAAGAACACCTTCAGCGACATCAAGCAGATCATGCTCGAGCTGGGTGCGCAGGGCACGCGCTTCGAGTTCGAGTGCTACGACGTCAGCCACTTGTACAACCTGGCGCACTTTGTCGAGCAGGGACTGGTGAAGGCGCCGTTCTTCATCCAGGCGGCGTTCGGCATCCTCGGCGGCATCGGTGCCGATCCGGAAAACATGAGCGTCATGCGCGCCACCGCAGACCGGCTGTTCGGACGCGAGAACTATCACTTCTCGGTACTCGGGGCAGGACGGCATCAGCTGTCTCTGGTGACCATGGCAGCGATCCTGGGCGGCAATGTGCGCGTCGGCCTGGAAGACAGCGTCTACATCGCCAAGGGCGTGAAGGCGGAGAGCAACGCGCAGCAGGTGCGCAAGATTCGCCACATCCTCGAAGAACTCTCGTTCGACATTGCGACGCCGGCGGAAGCGCGCGAAATGCTGGGCCTCAAGGGCGGCGACAAGATTTCCCCCTGAGTTTGCTTCATCCAAAACAAATACTGAATATTTTCAGGAGACATCATGACCAACAACACCGTACCAGGCGACGCCGGTTTGCACCGGCTTGCCACGCACAAGGCTTTTCTGAAGCTGATTCCCTTGATGTGCGCGATCTACTTCATGTCCTTTCTCGACCGCACCAACGTCGCGCTGGCGAAGATCCATCTCGCCGCCGACGTCGGCATCAGCGCTGCGGCGTATGGACTCGGTTCGGGCATCTTCTTCATCGGCTACGCGCTGCTGGAAGTACCCAGCAACCTGGCCGCGCATCGCTTCGGCCCGCGCCGATGGATTTCCCGCATCGCGGTGACGTGGGGCATCCTGTCCACCGCAATGATGTTCGTCTCGGGCGAGTGGTCGTTTTATATCCTGCGCGTCCTGCTGGGCATCGCCGAAGCAGGCCTGTTCCCGGCGCTGATGTACATGGTGACGCTGTGGTTCGCCGGCAAGGACAGGGCCGTCGCCATCGGCTGGATTTACACCGCACCGGCGCTGGCGCTGATGCTGGGCAATCCCATCGGCGGCGCGCTCATGCAGCTCGACGGCATGGGCGGACTGCACGGTTGGCAATGGATGTTCATGATTGAAGGACTGCCCAGCGTTTTGCTCGGGATCCTGCTGTACTTCAAGCTTCCCGACCGGCCCGGCGACGCCAGGTGGCTGACGCCGGCCGAAGCGAAATCGCTGGAGCAGCACGCCGTCATCGATGCGCCGCAGCACGCGAACACATCTTCCGGCGACTGGATGGCGGCCTTGAAACGTCCCACCACGATTCTGATCGGCCTGATCTATTTCCTCAACCAGGTTGCCTTTGTCGGACTGTACTTCTTCACCCCGGCCATGGTCAGCCAGATGCACATCAGCTCGCCGCTGATCGTGGGCCTGCTCTCGGCCAGCGTCGGCATGGGCTTCCTGATCGGGGTGCTGGTGTTGCCGCGCATTCATCGCCGCGTCAGCAGCGACGCCGTCTATCTGGGTGTGCTGACCATGGGGCTGGTGCTGTGCGCGATTGCCTTCATCGCCACTGCCAGCTTCGGCGGCAAGATCGCGCTGTTCGTCGTGACGGCGTTCTTCGCCGGCGGCGTGCTGCCGTCCTACTGGTCGATTGCCATGAAACGCATGCAAGGCGTGCAGGCCGCAGCCGGACTGGCCTTCATCAACACCATCGGTTTGCTGGGCGGCTTCGTCGGTCCTTACCTGTTCGGCATGGCGGAGACGGCCACCGGGCGCAGCAACGCCGGCTTCAACGTCATCCTCGGGGCGGCGATTCTCGGTCTCTTGCTGGTGCCGCTGCTGGCGCGATCCATCAGGAATGAATCGGTGCGCTAATTTGAATTCAAATCAGGAAAGAAGAGCAATGAGATTACGTGGAAATGTGGCGATCGTGACCGGCGCCGCGCAAGGCATCGGCAAGGCGACGGCATTGAAGTTTGCGCGCGAAGGCGCCACGGTCATCGTGTGCGACCTCGATGCGGAGGCGGTCGCCGCAGCGGTGCAGGCATGCCGTGCGGCGGGCGGCGAGGCCGAAGGCTTTCAACTGGACGTGACCTCGCGCGACAGCCTCGACGAGATGGTGGAAGCCGTGAAGCAGAAATACGGCCGCATCGACACCCTGGTCAACAACGCCGGCATCACCCGCGATGCGCGCCTGCAGAAGATGACCGCGCGCCAGTTCGAAGAAGTCATCGACGTCAATCTGCGCGCCGTGTTCAACGCCTCGCAGGCGGTGGTCGACACCATGATCGAAGGTGGCGGCGGCGCCATCCTGAACGCCAGTTCGGTGGTTGGCATCTACGGCAATTATGGCCAGACCAACTATGCGGCCACCAAGTTCGGCGTGATCGGCTTCACAAAAACCTGGAGCCGCGAACTGGGGCCAAAGGGCATTCGCGTTAACGCCGTGGCGCCGGGATTTGTCGAGACCGCGATCCTTTCCACGGTGCCCGACGAGGTCTTGCAGAAGATGCGCGACCAGGTGCCGTTGCGGCGTCTGGGCAAGCCGGAGGAAATCGCCGACATCTATGCCTTCCTGGCCAGCAACGAAGCAAGCTATATTAACGGTGCGGTGATCGAGGTGTCGGGCGGTCTGACGCTATAAGGCTGCAGGCTTGCAACCCCGCTCTTCACCGGATACTTTTATCCCCCCACGTCCCGCCTCGGATGGCGTGGATATCATGTCGGAATCCATATGAAAACAGTTGATCTATTGAAGCCTGACGCAGGCCTGCGCGTATTCATCTCCGGCGCCGCCACCGGCATCGGCGCCGCCATCGCGGAAGCCTTCCTGGACACCGGCGCGGCGGTCTACGTCTGCGACATCAATCCGGCTGCCGTCGACGCAATTAAGAAGACGCATCCCCGCATCCATGCCGGTGTCGCCGATGTCGGCAAGCGGGAAGACGTCGATGCGGTCATGGCCGACGCCGCGGAAAAGCTCGGCGGCCTCGATCTCCTGATCAACAACGCCGGCATCGCCGGGCCCACCGGCGCGGTGGAAGATCTCGATGCGGACGCCTGGGACCAGACCATCAATACCAATCTGAACAGCCAGTTCTATTTCCTCAAGCGCGCCGTTCCGCTGCTGAAGAATACCTCGGACAATCCCAGCATCATCACCTTGTCCTCGGTGGCCGGACGCCTGGGTTATCAGTTCCGCACGCCGTATGCCTCGACCAAATGGGCCATCGTCGGTCTGATGAAATCGCTGGCGGTCGAGCTTGGACCCAGCAACATCCGGGTCAATGCGATTTTGCCCGGCGTGGTGGAAGGCGAGCGCATGGACGGCGTGATCGCCGCCCGCGCAAAGACGCTCGGTCTGAGCTTCGATGAAATGCGCGAAGACTACGTCAAGAAGATTTCGCTGCGGCGCCTGGTCACCACCCAAGATGTGGCCGCGATGGCCTTGTTCCTGGCGTCGCCAGCCGCGCGCAACATCTCGGGCCAGGCCATCAGCGTCGACGGCAATCTGGAGTATCTGTAGTCCGCTGGATGCCTTGCAGGCATCCACAGTTCTACATTCCTGCTTCCTCTTTCACATCACACCTGCGCCATGCCGCCATCGACGAACAGTTCGATGCCGTTGACGAAGCTGGCCGCATCCGACGCCAGGAAGGCCACGGCCTTGCCGACTTCCTGCGGTTCGCCCAAACGTCCCAGCGGGATTTGCGACGACAGGTAATCGAACAGACCCTGACGCGCTTCATCAGGAACCAGGCCGCCCAGGCCGGGGGTGCGGATCGGGCCGGGGCTGACCACGTTGACGCGGATGGCGCGGTCCTTCAGATCCAGAGCCCATGAGCGGGCGAAGTTGCGCACCGCCGCCTTGCTGGCGCTGTACACGCTGAAGTTGGCGGTACCCTGGATCGACACTGTCGATGCAGTCAGGATCACCGATGCGCCGTTGCTCAGTAAAGGCAGCGCCTTCTGCACGGTGAACAGCACCCCGCGCACATTGGTGCCGAAGATGCGGTCGAAATGTTCTTCGGTGATCGCGCCCAGCGGCATCATGTCACCGCCGCCTGCATTGGCGAACAGGATATCCAGCTTGCCGGCGCTTTTGGCGATCTGAGCGTAGACCGCATCCAGGTCAGCCAGTACCGATGCATCGGCACGAATACCAGTGGCAACTGTGCCGATGGTCGCCACGGCGGCGTCGAGCTCGGCCTGGCGGCGACCGGTGATGAAGACGCGGGCGCCCTGGGCGGCCAGTTCCTGTGCGGTCGCCAGACCGATGCCGGTGGTGCCGCCGGTAACCAGAGCGATTTTTCCGTTGAGTTGCTTGTCCATGATTGTTTCCTTTAAATGTGATTGAAATATGTTCCTGGTGCGCTTCCGTTTGCTGTGTTGCGGAAGGCATGGTGTACTTTAATCACAAGTGTTTATGCGAAAAAGTAGGTAAAATCGAAATGACTGTCCATGGTTGTGGATAATAAAGAATCGATGGAGAGGGCGTATGGATCAGTTGTCGGCGATGCGGTGTTTCGCCCGGGTGGTGGAGGCGGGCAATTTCACGCGCGCGGCGGATTCCCTGGAGATGCCCAACGCCACACTCAGCAAGCAGGTGCAGGAACTGGAGGCGCATCTTGGCGTGCGCCTGCTGCAGCGGACTACGCGGCGGGTGACGGTGACGCCGGAGGGACGCGATTACTATGAAAAGAGCATCCGCATCCTGCGCGACCTGGAAGACATCGATACTTCCTTCAGCGCCGCCCGCAGCAAGCCGCGCGGCCATTTGCGCATCGACATCGGCAGCTCGACGGCGAGCGACGTGCTGATTCCGGCGCTGCCCGATTTCATCGCGCGCTATCCGGACATCCGCATCGACCTCGGCGTATCGGACCGCTCGGTGGATCTGATCAGCGACAACGTCGATTGCGTCATCCGCGGCGGTCCGCTGGACAATTCCTCGCTGGTGGCGCGCCATATCGGCAGCGCCGCGCTGATCACCTGCGCGACGCCCGGCTATCTCAAACTATTCGGGGTGCCTGCCTATCCGGACGAACTGAAGAACGGCCATCGCCTGGTCAGTTACGTATCGTCGCAGAACGGGCGAGCGTTGCCGTTTCGTTTCGAGTACAAGGGCGAAAAGACCGAGATCAAGAGCGAGCACCGGGTCGGCGTCAACGAGAGCAATGCGCATCTGGCGGCGGGACTGGCGGGATTGGGGATAGTCCAGACCTTCAGCTACGCCGCCGGTGCGGCGCTCAGGGAGGGGGCGCTGGTGGAGATACTGAAAAAGTGGCGTCCGGCGGCATATCCCTTCCACGTCGTGTATCCGCAGAACCGGCACGTGACGCACCGCTTGCGGGTGTTCATCGACTGGCTGGTGGAATGCTTTCCGGAGAAGATCGGCGTCAAGTGACGCAGCAGGAAAAAATAAAGCCCGCGCCGATTGAAGTGGCGCGGGCTTTCGTTCGAGAGACGCCTCAGGCGACCGATGCCGCTGCCCGGCGCGTCGCGCTGCGCTTGAGCAGCCATGCCGCGAACACGAAGGCCGCCGCCACCAGGCCGAGGTTTCGGGCCGACCCGTCAGCCACCGTCAATGCACCGGCGCTGGCGCCGATCGAGAAGCCCAGGTACATGAACGAGGCGTTGAGCGACATCGCGATCGGGGCCAGCTTGATGCCGGCGATGCTGATCAGGTTGGTCTGCTGCGCCGGATAAAAGGCCCAGCCCGAAATGCCCCACACGATCACGCTCAGGAACACCGGCAGCACCGCCAGATTGGCCGGCAGCAGATACGCGATCGCGGTCAGCGTCAGGAAGGCGGCGATCAGGAACATCAGCGCCGGACCGGTCACGCGGCGAAAGCCCACGCGGTCGGCGATCTTGCCGCCGGCCATGACGCCGATCGCAGCCGAGATGCCCCAGGCGAACAGCACGTAGCCGACGTGGGTGCCGTGGATGCCGGTGACCTGGTTCAGGTACAGCGCGAAATAGGTGTACATGGTGTACGCGCCGGTGGCCCACAGCAGCGTAGTCAGCAGAGCGCGCAGCACTGCCGGGTCGCGGGCGGCCAGCACACGTTCACGCAGGCGCGCGACCGGCAGGTTGTTGCCGATGCCGCGCGGCAGTCCCAGCATCAGTCCCAGCGTTGCAATCGCCGCCAGCAGCGCCACCCCGGCAAAGGTCATGCGCCAGCTGAGCCTGTCGGCGATCACCGTTCCCAGCGGTGCGGCCAGCGCCACGGCCACGGTAATCCCGCCGCTCACCAGCGCCAGCGCGCCGCCGCGCTTTTCCGGAGCCACCAGCGCACCGGCCAGGGCCAGCGCATTGGGCACGTACAAACCGGCGGCGAAGGCCAACAGGATGCGCGCCGTCATCAGCGACCAGTAACCGCTTGCTTGCCAGGCCAGCAGATTGGCCAGCGTGAAGGCGGTCATCGCGCCGATCAGCAAACCGCGACGGCTCAGTGCGCCGGTCAGTGCAGTCAGGATCGGCGAGCTGATGGCGTAAGCGGCGGTGAATGCCACCACCAGCTGGCCGGCAACCGCGACGCTGACGCCGAGGTCCTTGGCGACCGTCGGCAAAATGCCGGCGATCATGAAACCCTCGGCGCCGACGGCGAAGGTGCCCAGCGCCATCCAGTACAAGGGCGCATTGCTCGCCGCGGGCGCGGGAGCAGAGGCGGGAAGAGAAGATGTGTTCATGAAATTCTCGCTATAAAAATGGATTGAAATGACCGGTCGTCTTAAACTTGGTGAAAAAAATGCCGCTTCCGATGAAGCGGCTTGCTACAAATATTCTGTGTTCTAGCTCAGGACTTTGTTGAACACCACTTCCATGAACTGATGAAAGGCATCCTGACTGCGCTCCACGCGCACCCGCAAGGTTGCGCCTTCCCAGGCATTGAGCACGAAGCTCGCCAGCGTCTTGGCACTCAACTGGTTCGGGATGCTGCCGTCTTGCTGACCGGCGGCAATCGCATATTCGAGCGCGGTGCTCCAGTTGCCGTAAATTCTCAATAATTGCTCGCGGATCATCGGGCTTTGTTCGGACAATTCCGCGGTCATGTTGCCGATCATGCAGCCGTGCTGGAAACCACGGTCGACCAAGCGCTGGTTGAGCGCCGTAAAGTAACCGCGCAGGCGCTCCAGCGCCGGCAAGCTGTCATCGGCCAAAATTTCACGCAGCGTGCTGCGGCGGGATGCGTAGTCGCTGACGATTTCCGCCGCCAGTGCTTCCTTGCTCTCGAAATGGTTGTAAAACGAACCCTTTGGCACGCCGGCCTCGACCGTGATGTCTTGCACGCTCGAGGCGTTGAAACCGCGTTCCAACAGGAGTTTGAGCGCGGCGTTGAAGATTTGGTCACGGGTGTTTGGCTTGGACATGTGAGAATAATATGACCGGTCGTCTTAAAAGTCAATGCGCGTTGTATGACTGTGGCGAAAACGCCATGGCATACCGCTTTGCAAGGCGCCGGATGGTGTTGAAAAATTACCTTTTGGAAATTTATCCGGCCGAATAAGTCGCGACTTCCCGCGCAATCGCCAGCGATGAGGTCAGTCCGGGCGATTCGATACCGAACAGATTGATCAGGCCGGCGAAGCCATGCTGCGCCGGCGTGCTGACGATGAAATCCTGCTCCGGACCGCCGCGCGCCAGCTTCGGCCGCACACCGGCATAGCTCGGCTGCAGTGCGGCGTCGGGCAAGTCCGGCCAGTAGCGCCGTATCGCGGCGTAGAAACCGTCCGCCCGCCGAGCGTCGACGGCGTAATCGATGGCGCGTTCATTCTCAATGTCCAGCCATTCGACGTCTGGACCGAAGCGCGCTTGTCCGGCCAGGTCCAGCGTCAGGTGCACCCCGAGGCCGCCTTCTTCCGGAAGCGGGTAGATCAGCCGCGAAAACGGCGTCTTGCCGCTCAGCGAAAAATAATTTCCCTTGGCGAAGAAAGGCGTCGGCACGCATGCCGCCGGCAATCCTTCGAATCGGCGCGCCAGCTGCGGCGCCGACAGCCCGGCGGCATTGATGACCAGCGAAGCGGACAGCTGCATTTCTTCGCCATCGGCGGTCACTGCGTCAAGCGTGATGCCCCCGGAGGTTTTGCGAGCGGCCAGGATTTCAGTCTGCAGCGCCAGCACCGCGCCGGCCGCTTCGGCGTCGGCCAGCAGTTGCTGCATCAGCGCATGGCTGTCGACGATGCCGGTGGAGGGCGACAGCAACGCCGCCGTGCATTGCAAGGCCGGTTCGAGTTCACGGGCCTGTGCGGTGTCAATCGGCTGCAAATCGCGCACGCCGTTCAATGCCGCATGGGCGGCGATGCCCTGCAGCCGTTCGGCCTGGCCGGGACCGGTCGCCACAAGAAGTTTGCCGCAGCGCCGGTGGGCGACCTGGCGTTCCTCGCAATAGCGATAGAGCAGCGCGCGTCCCTCCACGCATAGCTTTGCCTTGAGCGAACCCGGACGGTAATAAATGCCGGCGTGGATCACTTCGCTATTCCGCGAGCTGGTGCCGCTGCCGATGCTGGCGGCGGCGTCGACGATGATCACGTCGCGGCCGGCCAGCGCGAGTTCGCGCGCGATCGCCAGGCCGATCACGCCGGCGCCGATGACGATGCAATCGATATGGTCGCTCATGCAGGGGGAAATTATGTTGGACGAAAGACGCCATCGTACTATCGTATGGCGCCGCCGTCTTCGGCACGCTGTTTTCATCCGCGGAAAGACATTGCCGGGAACGGGATTTCCTCCGGCGCGACGCTGGTCTACAATCGGCCATCGACAAAGAATCAGAACAAACGTCAGAACCAACGTCGAAACGAGCCACGACGCGAGCCCACAACAAAAATTCGCACTCAGGAAGGGTTGTCAGTCATGCACAGCTTTCTGCCGCTTGCTTATCAAATCGACAAACTCGCCCGCAAGCTGGCGGGTAGTTTTCCCGGCATGTTTTCAATCGACGAGCGCGAGTTGCTGGCCGTCGGTACGGAAGCCACGCCCGTTCTGCGCAACGGCGCCGAGGTGCTCAACCTCAATTTCGGCGCGATCGACAGCTTCTCGGCTGCAACCGGCGGCAGCGCCACGATTTTCGTCCAGCGCGGCAAGGACTTTGTGCGTGTATCGACTTCGGTAAAAAAGGAAAACGGCGAGCGCGCCATCGGCACCTTGCTCGACCACGCCCATGCCGGCTACCGCGACTTGCTGGCCGGACGCAGCTACACCGGTTTTGCGCAACTGTTCGGCCGCCAGTACATGACGCGCTACGATCCGGTGCGCGATGCCCAGGGACGCGTGGTGGCGGTGCTGTATGTCGGCATCGACGTCAGCAAGCGTTTCCAGATCGGCATCGGCGCGCGCCTAGGGATGCTGGCGTTCGGCATCGCAGGCCTGGCGCTGGGTGCGTATGTCTGGGCCAGCGTGGCTGCCGTCTCGGCGTTGCCGCCGGCCACCGCGCCTGCGGCCGTGGCAGCGCTGCTGCTGCGCTACGGCGCGATGGCGCTGGCCTTGCTGGCGCTCGGCATGGGCGGTCTGTACCTGCTGGCGCAGCGCATGGTCACGCGGCCGCTGCTCGACGCCACGGCCGCCGCACAGCGACTGGCCAAGGGCGACCTCACCACCATGATCCATGTCGGCCGGCGCGATGAAATTGGCCAGCTGACGCAAGCCATCAACGGCGTTGCGCAAGGACTGGCGACCATCGTCGGCGCGGTGCGCGCGAGCGCCGAACGTATCAATGTCGCCGCACATGAGATCGCAGCCGGCAACAGCGACTTATCTTCGCGCGCGGAAGCACAGGCCGGTGCGCTCGAACAGGTGCGCGCCACGATGGACAATTTCAGCGCCGGCATCCGCAATAACGCGGGTCACACGCAGCAAGCCGGCAGCCTGGTCGACAATGCGTCGGCACATGCAGGAGAGGGTGGCAAGGTGGTCGGCTCGGTAGTGGCGACGATGGGCGCGATACGCGCCAGTTCGCACAAGGTCGCGGACATCATCGGCGTGATCGACGGCATTGCGTTCCAGACCAATATCCTGGCGCTCAACGCGGCGGTGGAAGCGGCGCGCGCCGGCGAGCAGGGGCGCGGCTTCGCGGTGGTTGCGACCGAAGTGCGCCAGCTCGCGCAACGTTCAGCCGCCGCCGCGCGCGAGATCAAGGACCTGATCGCCGAATCGGTGACCAATGTCGACCACGGCGACCGGCTTGCGGGGCAGGCCGGCGGAGCGATGTCCGGCATCGAGACGGCCATCGGCAGCGTGGCGGCGATCATGCGCGATATCGCAACGGCCGGCGCCGGCCAGACCGAAGATATCGGCGAAGTCACGCGCGCCGTGGGCGACATCGACCAGATGACCCAGCAAAACGCTGCACTGATCGAACAGGCCGCGACCGCCACCGAGAGCCTGCGCCACGAAGCCGAAAAGCTGGTTGGGCAGGTCGGTGCTTTCAAACTGGCGCAGCGCGGCTGATCGCCATTGACACGGAGCTACATGGTTCATTACAAACGTTCATCCACGGCACTCCTGGCGGCGACCTTCGTACTGCTGGCGTGCGCGGCAATCATCGGTCTCGACATCTGGCGCACCTGGCAAGCGCACCAGATCGACGAACGCGACGCCGGTATCTCGGTCACCAACATGGCGCGCGCACTGGCGCAGCATGCCGACGACACGCTGAAGGAAGCCGACACCGTGCTGGTGGGGTTACTGGAGCGCTTGCGCATCGACGGCACCGGACCGGCCGCTCTGGAGCGCCTGCATCGCCTGTTGGCGGTACAGGTCAAGGAGCTGCCGCAGCTCAACGGTATCTTTGTCTATGACAGCCAGGGGCGCTGGATCGTCAATTCGCAGCCGAAACTGGACAACACGCAAAACAACGCCGACCGCGAGTATTTCATCTATCACCGCGACCATCCGGGCGACGGTCCCCACATCGGTCCACCGGTGCGCAGCCGTTCCACCGGAAAATGGATCGCCACCGTCACGCGCCGTGTCAACAACGCCGACGGCAGTTTTGGCGGCGTGGTGCTGGCGACGGTGGACATGGCTTACTTCCAGCGCTTCTACGACAGCTTCAACATCGGCAAGTCGGGCGCCATCCTGTTGGGACTCAACAGCGGCACCATCGTGTTCCGCCGTCCGCTGCGCGAAGATTCGATCGGGAAGAGCATGGCCGACGCCGCCATCTTCCGCGACCACGCCTCGAAGAACGCCAGCGGTCTGGCCATCATCAAGTCGTCGCAGGACGGTGTGGTGCGCATCAACGGCTACCGTCATCTGGAAACTTTTCCGCTGTTCGTTTCGGTCGCGCTGTCGCATGACGAAGTGTTCGCAGAATGGCGCGCCGACGCCTACATGCATATGGTTGGCGTACTGCTTCTGGTGACCGGGTTTGCGGTCATGGGGCGGCGCATGGTGGCGCAGATCGACCACCGTTCGATCGCCGAGAACGAGGCCAACGAAGCGCGCGCGCAGGTGGAAAAATTGAATCAGATCCTGGAGCGGCTGGCCCTGCAGGACGGCCTCACCCGTCTGGCGAACCGGCGCCAGTTCGATGTCGCGCTGGCGCGCGAAATGGGCCGCGCGGTGCGTAGCGGAAGGAGCCTGGCGCTGATCATGATCGACGTCGACCGCTTCAAGTTGTACAACGATTTATATGGCCACTTGGCCGGTGACGAGTGCCTGCGCAAGGTCGGGAAATCCATCCTCTCCGGCGAGCGGCGTGCCGACGATCTGGCCGCACGCTATGGCGGCGAGGAATTCACCATCATCCTGCCCGATTGCGATGCGGCGGGCGCGCTGGCAATTGCGGAGCAGATACGGCTGGCTGTACGCGCGCAGCAGATTGAACACACGGCCAATCCGGACGGCATCGTGACGGTCAGTCTGGGGATCGGTTGTTTAACTAAGGTGAAACGGGAAACGTCGGTGCGCGACCTGATCAGCATGGCGGACCAAGCGCTGTATCGGGCCAAGGACGAGGGCAGGGATCGCGTCGGCATGTGAGGAGATGCAGGAAGAGGGCGGCGGCGAAAGGGAGAATCGGCCAATTCGCCGCGGAAGATCAGCGAACGGTCACGGCCTTTTCCGGCTGCATCGATTCCTGCTCCATGGTTTCGCCGGCGACCACTTGCATTTCGTCGTCGAATTCAGGATCGGCGACGGGTTGTTTGACGGTATTGCGATTGAGCACGTAGATTTCGGCACTGCGCATTTTCGGCGCTTCATCGGGGACGACATTCTGAACCTGGTACATCGCAAGATCGTTTTCCCATTTCCTTTCACGATAAAAAAAGTAGAGCAAGAAAACCAGGCCGACGCTCAGGTAGGAGACGACGGCGAGGAACATGTCTTGCTGGAACAGGTTGGCGATGAAATCCATGACTATATGTGCTCTCTAAGGATGGGGTTGGGCGATGCGGCAATGATATTGAACGGCTCCTTTGTGCGATATCGGGGAATTCCCTATCCCTTGCCGGCGCATGGCAAGGAGGTGCTGCGGATCAGTGCGCCAGCGTCTTCCTGAGCGTGGCGGCAAGCTCGTCGATGGCGAACTTGGCGACGTAGCCGTTGGCACCGACACTGCGTACGTGGTCCTCATTGGCAGAACCCGACAGCGACGAGTGGATCACCACCGGAATACCCTTGTAGCGCTGGTCACCCTTGATGTTGCGGGTCAGCGTGAAACCATCCATCTCCGGCATTTCCAGATCGGTCAGCATCAGCGCCACCTTGTCGGCGATCTGCGTGCCTTCGCGCTGCGCTTCCGCACCCAGCGCCTGCAGTTTCTCCCACGCTTCCTTGCCGCTCTTGGTCATGATGTATGGCACGCCCAACGTGGTCAGCCCGTCCTCGATCAGCGCCCGCGCCACCTTGGAATCGTCTGCCGCCAGTACGATTGCGCCAGGTTTTACCAGGCTTTTCAGGGCGCCGTCATGGCCATTGTCCAGCGCCTGTTTGACCGGAGAGGTCATGTTGAGAATCTGCTCCACGTCCAGCACCTGCACCAGGCGGCTACCGTCGACATCCGAGTCGAGGCGCGCGATGCTGGTGACGAGGTCGCCGCCGGCGCTGGCTTCGGCCGACAGCACCTGGCTCCAGTCAAGGCGTACGATTTCTTCCACCGATTCCACCGCAAAGGCCTGGGTATGGCGCGCATATTCCGTGATCAGCAGGATATTCAGGCCGGTCTTGGGTTTGCAGCCCGTCACCGCCGGCAGGTCAATGACCGAGATCACCTGGCCGCGGATGTTGACCATGCCCAGCATCGGCGCCTTGGTGCCGGCGGCTGTGGTGATCGGCACCATCGGCACGATCTCGCGGATCTTGAAGACGTTGATGCCGAACAGCTCGCCCGGACCGTCGCCGCTGGTGCTGCCGAGGCGGAACAGCAGCAGTTCGAATTTGTTGCTGGCCGTCAGATTCGTGCGCTCATCGATTTCTTTTTGAAATGCATCCATGGTGACCTCAGAGGGTGGTTGGGTTGTATAAGAATTGTTTCCCGGATCAGAACTGTTCCCACGAGCCGGTCTCGTCGTTGGCCGCTCCCGGCGATTTCAGCGCCGCGCGGGTTTCCTTGCGCACGGCGACCGGTCCGGCCGATTTCAGGCCTGGCGCGCGGGCCGGCGTGATGTCGATGGTGCGCTTCGGCGCGGCAGGCCTGCTCAGTGCGGCGCGTTCGTCGAGCTTGAAGACGCTGACCACTTCCGACAGGCGGCCCGCCTGTTCCTGCATCGATTGTGCGGCTGCCGCGGCTTGCTCGACCAGTGCTGCGTTCTGTTGCGTGACTTCGTCCATCTGCGTGATGGCCAGGTTGATTTGCTCGATGCCCTGGCTTTGTTCGTGGCTGGCGGCGGTAATTTCGCTGACGATGTCGGTCACCCGGCGCACGCTGTTGACGACTTCTTCCATGGTGCTGCCGGCTTGCACGACCAGCTTGCTGCCGACATCGACCTTGGACACCGAGTCGTCGATGAGGATCTTGATTTCCTTGGCCGCAGCAGCTGAACGTTGTGCCAGGCTACGCACTTCGGACGCGACCACGGCGAAACCTCGGCCTTGTTCGCCGGCACGCGCCGCTTCGACCGCGGCATTCAAGGCCAGGATATTGGTCTGGAAGGCGATGCCGTCAATCACGCCGATGATGTCGACGATCTTTTTCGACGAATCGTTGATCGATCCCATGGTATCGACAACCTGGCCCACGACGTTGCCGCCGGCGACCGCGACTTCGGAGGCCGTCGCGGCAAGTTGATTGGCCTGGCGTGCGTTGTCGGCGTTCTGTTTCACGGTCGAGGTCAGTTCTTCCATCGCCGAGGCGGTTTCTTCCAGCGATCCGGCCTGCTGTTCGGTGCGTGAGGACAAGTCCATGTTGCCGCTGGCGATTTCGTTGGACGCGGTGGCGATGGTGTCGGTACCGGTGCGCACTTCGCCGACGATCTTGAGCAGGTTGTCGTTCATGCCGCGCAACGCTTCGAGCAACTGACCGGTTTCATCTTTGCTCTCGGCGCGGATGGTGGTGGTCAGGTCGCCGCCGGCGACGCGCTGGGCGACATCGACCGCTTCGGTCAGCGGACGCGAGATCACGCGTGAAATCCACACCGCCAGCGTCATCGCGGCAGCCATGCAGATCAGCAGCATGGAAATGATCCAGAAGCGGGCATTCGCATAAGTGGTGTCCGCATCGGCACTCGACGTCACTGCACCTTTTTCGTTGACTTCGACCAGTTTATCGACCTGATCGAGCAGGCCGCGGTAGACCTTGGTCGACTCGCCCTTGAGCATGGCGCGGGCCTCTTCGTTCTTGTCGGCGCGCGAGACATCGAGGATTTTCTTGTGTTCGCTCAGGAAAGCGCCGATGGCTTTCTCCACTTCGGGATAGAGCGCTCTTTCTTCTGGTTCGCTGATTTGCCTCTGGTAGTCGCTTTGTTGCTTTGCCAGCGTGGCGATCTGCTTGTTGACGTTGCGTTCGACTTCGTCGAATTCTTGCGGTGTCGACGCCAGGATATGTTGCAACTCGAAACTGCGGATACGCGACAGCGACAGCTTCAGCTGCAACAGCGTTCGGATGCTCGGCAGCCAGTTGGTGGCGATATCGGTCGAGGCCTGGTTGACACGGCTCAGTTCGCGAATGGCGAATGCGCCGAGAGCGGCCTCAAGGGCAATCACAATGAAAAAGACCGAAATCAGTTTCCGGGAAATTTTCAGATCGTAGAACCACTTCATTTTTTTCTCCTGGGGGGCAGGTAGTGCGTGTCGATATTGCCCAAGGCAATGCGACTGAATCTGGCCATCAGGCAGGGAGCCGGCGCAGCCTCGGACGATCATGCCTGCCGAAGCCGGGCTGGTGGAAATTCCGCTATGCCCGATGTGTTACCAGACTATCCAATCCACATACTCTCCGGTATCAGTAATTTCCTGATAGCCGGGAGGCAACATGGAAGCCCAGAGGCGGAGGGAGAAAAACGAGGTGGGGAAGACGAACGAAAAAGCCCGCTTACAGGCGTAAGCGGGCTGGATGGTGGGGGAAGGAAATTACAGGTACTGCACTTCGATCGTGGCCGAGCCGTCGAGGTCGATGTTCTGTGTCAGCGGCAGGTTGGCGCCCTTGTCCAGCACGGCGGTCACGCCGAGGTTGCCGGACATGGTCTTGTAGGAGCCGGGCGTGGTCGTGCCGGTGGCGGCGAACGACTGGCGGCCGGTGCCGTCGGCGTGGAAGCGACCGTAAGTCGATTTGGCCCAGGTGCCGTTGTTGGCGGCGTCGGCGACGATGTCAGGGGTAGCACCGTCCGCAGTGAACGAACTGACGATGGTGCGCACGCTGTAGGCGCCGATGTTCTTGCCGCCTGCTGCGCCCAGGCCGTAGGCATGCTTGTCGCCCAGGTTCGAGTTGATTGCCGTCATCAGGCCGGTGACCACAGTCGAGGCCTTGTTGTCGATGGCGCGGACGGCGACTTTGGTTGCTGCGTCGCAAGTGACGGTGAAGGCGATGGTCTTTTCTTCCAGCACGTTCGCTGCGGTGGCGCTCAGGCCCTTGGCGGAGATGGTGCCGTAGTCGACTACGTTGGTGCCGGTGAAGCTCGGGGTGCAGGCCGAAGGACGAATGACGCCTTTGACCTTCAGTTCGGCGGTATCGGCGGCTTGAGCGGCGAACGACACCAGCAGGGAAGCAGCCAGGGCGGAGAAGAGAGTGATTTGCTTGGTCATGATCGTTTCCTCAAAGAGTCAGAATGGGTTGAATTCGGTTGAAATCGTTTTGCTTCAGCGCCTTGTGTTTGCTTAAGCAGTGAAGCCATTCTGACGATTTAAGGATCGGATTTATATGAGAAAACTCTCAAAAAACAGAGCGATGAAAAAACGCGACAGCAGGTTTCCGCACCTCGCCGAGAGATGTCTTGCATAGGGGAAACGCTGCAGTTGCCGGCGTGATCGGGGATAATGGAGGTCTTTACCATCAACAAGGACCGTCGTGGCAGTCTCCATCAAAACCGAAAAACAGATCGCCATGATGCGCGTGGCAGGAGGCCTGGCGGCGGAAGTGCTGGAGATGATCGGCGAGTACGTCGTGCCCGGCGTATCGACCGAAGAGCTTGACCGGCGCTGCCATGACTACATTCGCAAGGTGCAGAAAGCCACGCCGGCGAACGTCGGTTATCACGGTTTTCCGAAGACCTTGTGCACCTCGATCAACGCCGTGGTCTGCCACGGCATCCCCAGCACCCGGGACGTGCTCAAGGACGGCGACATCATCAACATCGACGTCACCGTGATCAAGGATGGCTGGCACGGCGACACCAGCCGCATGTATTTCGTCGGTACGCCCAGGCCGGAAGCGGCGCGGCTGGTGCAGACCACGCTCGACGCCATGCTGGCCGGCATCGCCGTGGTACGGCCGGGCGCACGCCTGGGCGACGTCGGCCACGCCATCCAGACGCTGGCTGAAGGCGCCGGCTATTCGGTGGTGCGCGAATACTGCGGTCACGGCATCGGCAAGGTGTATCACGAAGAACCGCAGGTGCTGCATTACGGCACGCGCAATTCCGGCTTGCTGCTGCGCCAGGGCATGACCTTCACCATTGAACCGATGATCAATCTCGGTGGGCGCGCCGTGCAGCAACTCGACGACGGCTGGACCGTGGTCACCCGCGACGGCTCGCTCTCGGCGCAGTGGGAACACATGATCGCGGTGACCGCCGACGGCGCCGAAATCCTGACCCCCTGGCCATCCGCCAAATAATCTCCTGTCCGCTTGCGCAGTCTTCCCGAAGCTGTCCGGGCAACTTCGAAGAGAGCCGGCGCGCGCATCGGTTATCATTTCTTGCCGCACGTCATCCCTCGCCCGCAACTTTCATCCACCGTCCTGACAACGATACTTATCCGCCCATGAAAATTTCCCCGTCGCTGCCGCTGTGGTCCATCGCTTCGCCCATCCTTGGCTGGCTGGTATATGCGGTCAATGCACTGCAACCCGGCAGCTGGTTCATCGCCTTGCTGGTGGCCGGGCTGATGGCCAGCGTGCTGGCTGCGGTGTATCACGCCGAGGTGGTGGCGCACAAGGTCGGCGAGCCGTTCGGCACACTGGTGCTGGCGCTGGCGGTAACGCTGATCGAGGTGGCGCTGATCGTGTCGCTGATGCTGGCCGGCGGGGAGGCGACCACCGGGCTGGCGCGCGATACGGTGTTCGCGGCCATCATGATCATCCTTAACGGCATTGTCGGCATCTGCCTGCTGATGGGCGCCAGCCAGCATCGGGAGCAGTCGTTCGGCCAGCACGGCGTCAGCGCGTCGCTGGCGACGCTGGCGGCGATTGCCGTGCTCACGCTGGTGCTGCCGAACTACACGCTGACAACAGCAGGGCCGTTCTACAGCAGCAGCCAGCTGGCTTTCATCGCGGTGATTTCCCTGGTGCTGTACGGCACCTTCGTCCTGGTGCAGACCGTGCGCCACCGCGACTACTTCCTGCCGCCCAACGCCGCCGGCGATGCGGAAGCGCACGCCGAGCCTCCTTCCAACAAGGTCGCCATCGCCGCCGCCGTGTTGCTGCTGGCCTGCCTGGGCGCCGTGGTGCTGCTGGCCAAGGCGCTGGCGCCGACGCTGGAAGTCGGTCTCGACAACCTGGGCGCACCCAAATCAGTCGTGGGCATCATCATCGCCGCCATCGTCTTGCTGCCGGAAGGACTGGCGGCGGTGCGCGCCGCCCGCGCCAATCGTTTGCAGACCAGCCTCAACCTGGCGATCGGCTCGGCGCTGGCCAGCATTGGCCTGACGATTCCTGCGGTGGCGGTGGTGTCGCTGGCGACCGGCTGGACCTTGTCGCTGGGACTGGATATCAAGTCGACGGTGCTGCTGATGCTGTCGTTCATCGTCGCCGGCTTCTCGCTGAGCACGGGCCGCACGACGGTCATGCAGGGCATGGTGCACCTGGTGATTTTCGCGGTGTATCTGTTTACGACGATCGTGCCATGAGGAAGTGATCAGCGCCGCAAGTGGGCGGCGTCCTTGCGCAGCGGATCGAGCAGCTGGCGCAGCGCGTTGTGATCGAGTTCGTACATGAGTGCAATCAGGCTGCCCAGTTCGCCGCGCGGAAATCCCTCGCGCGCGAACCAGCCCAGGTAATGGCCGGGCAGGTCGGCCAGCAGCCGGCCCTGGTACTTCCCATACGGCATTTCCATGCTGACCAGCTTCAGTAGGGATTCCTGATCCATCGTTATTGCCTCTTCACGGGAATGCGCTGTCGATCTTGACATCGTCATGCCGTGCGACGCAATTGCGTCCCCTGGCTTTTGCGACATACAAGGCGCGGTCGGCTTCTTCCACCAGCTCTTCCGGTTCTCCCGATTTTCCCGATTCTTGCGACGGCTCGATCATGGCTACGCCGGCGCTGACCGTCACGATGGTCAGCGGGCTGGCGGCATGCAGGATGTCGAGCGCGACGATGTCGGCGCGAATGCGTTCGGCAATCAGTGCGGCCGACTCCAGCGTGGTCTGCGGCAGCAGCACCACCAGTTCTTCGCCGCCGTAGCGCGCCACCAGGTCGCCGGTGCGTTGCGGTACTTGCCTGAGCAGCGCGGCGATGCGGCGCAGGCAGTCGTCGCCGGCGCGGTGGCCGTAGATGTCGTTGTACTGCTTGAACCAGTCGACGTCGAGCATGATCAGCGCCACGCTGTCCTTGTTGCGCAGCGCCCGGGCAAATTCCTGGCTGAGCGCGATGTCGAAATGGCGGCGGTTGGCGAGACCGGTCAGGCCGTCCTCCAGCGCCAGGTTCTGCAAATGCCGGTTGAGCTGGTCGAGGTTGTCGCGTGCGACGCGCAACTCGGCTTCGGTTTCCAGGCGCAGCTTGATCTGGCGCAGCAGCCAGTTGCCCAGCAGCGCCAGGATCACGATCAGCAGCAGGATGGCGGCGGTGTGATGCAGCGTGTCCTCGACCCAGCTGTCAAGCACTTCTTCCTTGGACAGCGCAATCGCCACGAACAGCGGAAACTGATTGAAGTGCCGGTAGGCGTTGATCCGGTCCTTGCCGTCGACGGTGGATGGCGCGGTGTGCGTGCCGTGATGATTCTTGGTGACGTAGTCGCGGAAAATCGGCACCTTGCTCAGGTTGTAGCCGACGTACTTGTCGAAGAACGGACGGCGCACCAGCAGTGTGCCGTCATTGAGGCCGAGGATGATGAGACCGTTGTCGCCGATCTTGAAGGTGCTGTAGAAGTTGCGGAAGTAGTCGATGTCGATCGCCGCCAGCACCACGCCGCGGAACCTCCCGTCGGGATAATCGAAGCGGCGCGATACGGTCAGGCGCCAGGCGCCGGCCGGATTCTTGATCAGCGGTCCGATGTAGGGGCCGCGGTCCTTGTGGTCGCGATGATATTGGAAATAGTTGCGGTCGCTGATGTTGCCGCTGAACGGCGTGTCGCTGGAGTCGACCACCGGATTGCCGTCGGCGTCGAGGATGAACACGCCGGCCAGCTGGCTGACTTCCGACACGCGCTTTTGCAGCAGCTTGTGCAGGCGCGGTTTCTGGACGTCGTCGACGCCGTCGGCCTCCAGCCGTTCAACCACGCCGGAGAGGATGATGTCGGCTGCCTTGAACGTATCGTCGCCATGCTGCGCCAGCGCGCGCGCCATGTTGACGATGTTGGTTTCGGAATCGTTGATATGTTCTTCGCGCGCCTTCCATGCCTGCCAGCTGCTGACGGCCAGCAGCGAGACGCAGACGATGAAGAAAAATACCTTCGCCCGGAATACCAGCGGCGCGGTTTCACCTGAATATCGGGATACGATTTTCTTCAATTGCTGCAAGAGGTTCATGACGGATGTTGTGTGGAGAACGCATCTCACACATTGATTATTGTTAACAGGCCTTAAGCGGCTGCATCTTCAATGCTACTAGAAATGCGCGGTAGTTTGTTCTTCTCCGGCAAATAACCGAGGCCCGAGCGACATCGCGTGAATTCGCATTGTCGCAGGGAAAGAATGCCATGCAGTTTTATAATCGGACAGTTCCTTTTATTTCGTCACACTCCTCATGCCGACCTCCCGCGCCGAAGACAAGCAACCGACCCCGCCGATAGAACCGGCGCTGGAGGATTGTTGTCAGAGCGGTTGCGATCCCTGCATCTTAGACATTTACCAGGACGCGCTGGAACGCTACCGCGTGGCCTTGCAGGAATGGCAGGCGCGCCAGCCGCCACCGCCCGTTAAAAAACATTCTCGCAGGCAATAAATTGCCGTTGTCACCTGAGGGTCACAATCCTCAGGTATGTTCCAACGGTGCCGACAGCAGCCGGTCGCAGCCTATTCAGGCATCATCCGATGGAGAAAAAATGAACGACGAAGAACTGGTGCGCCGCATTCATCGCGAGCTTGCCGACAGCTACGACGAAGAGCTGGAACTGGAAATCGAAGATCGTACGATCGAGCAGCTGGCCGGCGGCGTCGACGCCATCAGCGAGCAGGACAAGGCCGATCGCCGGCTGTATTTCCGCGAACTGTTCCGCCTGCAGGCCGAGCTGGTCAAGTTGCAGGACTGGGTGGTCGCCACCGGCCACAAGGTGGTGATCCTGTTTGAAGGCCGCGATGCGGCGGGCAAGGGCGGCGTCATCAAGCGCATTACCCAGCGCCTCAATCCGCGCGTCTGCCGCGTCGCCGCCTTGCCGGCGCCGAACGATCGCGAACGCACGCAGTGGTATTTTCAGCGCTACGTCTCGCATCTGCCGGCTGCGGGCGAAATCGTGCTGTTCGACCGCAGCTGGTATAACCGTGCGGGAGTAGAGCGCGTGATGGGTTTCTGCAGCGACGACCAGTACGAAGAATTCTTCCGCTCCGCGCCGGAGTTCGAACGCATGCTGGTGCGTTCCGGCATTCAGCTGATCAAGTACTGGTTTTCGATCACGGATGAAGAGCAGCACATGCGCTTCCTCAGCCGCATCCACGATCCGCTCAAGCAGTGGAAGCTGAGCCCGATGGATCTGGAGTCGCGCCGCCGCTGGGAGGATTACACCCGCGCCAAGGAGGTCATGCTGGAGCGCACCCACATCGCCGAAGCGCCGTGGTGGGTGGTGCAGGCGGTCGACAAGAAGAAGGCGCGCCTGAACTGCATCCATCATCTGTTGAGCCAGATGCCGTACGGAGAAGTCGAACATGCGCCGATTTCGTTGCCGGAGCGTGAGCGGCACGACGACTACTTCCGCCGCGAAGTGTCGAGCGAGATTCTGGTGCCGGAAGTTTACTGACGGCCGCAGCAACTCGCGCAATCAGTCGCGCATGAAAAACGGGAGCTCTTGGGCTCCCGTTTTTCATTGATGCCGACTGCTTAGCCGGCCTGAAATCAGTTCTCGATCAATTCCGAATCGATCACGCAGTACCGGTTCAGAAATACTTTTTGACGATCTCGCCGAAAGCCTGCTCTGCCGGCATGCCGCCGCGCATCAGCGTGGTGATTTCTTCCGAGTGCTCGCCGATGGTGTCCGGCAAGGTGGCGCGGTTGGCCTTGAAGTATTCGTACTTGTCGCTGTCGACCTGATCCTTGGCACGGGTTGCTGCGCTCGGCGCGCGCGTGGTGCTGGCGCGCTTGACGCCGCCGGTGCTCAGCGTGCGGGTGGTCTTGCTGCCGCCGGCCTTGGCCAGCCTGACCTGATCCAGCGTGAACACGCCGGTGGCGTTGCCCGGCGCGAATTCGCCTTCTTCCGGATGATGCAGGTGATGATTGCCGTCGAAGGCCATCTTCTTGCCGGCAGTGTTGGTCAGTTGATAATGCGGACCGTTGCCCGACGTGACCAGCGCGAACTGGACGCGTTCGCCGTAAATGCCCATCTGGGTAAGGACGCCTGTCAGGTAGGGCGCTTTCAGGGTGTCGATGTTGCCATTCCAGCGTTTGCTTCTTGTCGTAGTCAAAATATGTACTTCCGTAATGATGGCGGCCGCGCGCAAGAGGGATCTCGGGAAAACGGCGATCGGGGCGGCCGGCCTTGAAAAAACAGCGTGACCTGCCATTATCCTCTTCTCGCGCCCAGATTGACAGCGCGACGCAGCAATTTTTGCCGCAAGGGAGCTCCTTGGAAACCGGAAACCCCCGCCCACAGCGCTTTGCAGCCTCGCGATTGATGTCCGGCAATGCTTCCATGCGGCAATAACGGCGTTATAATGCGCCTACTCCGCGCTCGCGGAGGTCGCCCACAAGAAATACACCAAAAACGCACCAAAAACGGGGAATCATGGGATCGGGAAACCACATATATCGCGCATGCGTGCCGGCCGCCTTGTTCATGTACTTCTGCTGCACCGGCAACCTCGCGCATGCGCAGGTGCAGGATTACGTCCAGGCCGGCATCGTCAAGGTCGTCAGCGGCAATGTCCAGGTGCTGCGCCGTGAACAGCCATCGGCCGTGCATGTCGGCGACCGCGTGTTTTCCGGCGACCGCGTGGTCACCGCCGAGGGCGCCGCCGTCGGCATCACGCTGCGCGACGACACCTTGCTGTCGCTGGGCCCCAAGAGCAATTTCCTGCTTGAGCAATACACCTTCGACGCCAGCTCGGGCGAAGGCAACGTCGCCGTGCGCGTCGTCAAGGGTACGCTGCGTTACGTTACCGGCCTGATCGGCAAGCATGCGCCGGAGAGCCAGCGCGTGCTGACGCCGACTGCCACCATCGGCATTCGCGGCACCGACTTCATTGTGGATGTGGCCGATGAATAAGCTGATACAGCAATCCGCCAGGCTGCTGGCGCCGGTCGCGCTGGCGCTATTGCTGGCCGCCTGCGCCGGACCGAAAGAACGTTTCGTGCTGTTGCCGCAGGCGGACGGCTCCTCCAGCAGCATCGTAGTCAAGTCCGGCGGCAGCGAGACCGCACTCACGACGCCGTACGCTTCGGTTGAGACGCAAGCCGGCAAAGCCGGCAAGACGGTCACGCTGAGCGAAGCCGACGTCAGCAAGCGCTACGCGCCGGTGATGGAAAACCTGCCGCTGCGTCCGCGCACCTACGTGCTGCAATTCGAACTCGGACGCGATCGCCTGACGCCGGCATCGCGCAAATTCCTCGACCAGGCGATTGACGAAATCAAGCAATTTCCGGCCGGGGAATTCATCTTGACCGGTCATGCCGACAACATCGGCAACGACGCCTTCAACGACACGCTGTCGGTGCGCCGCGCCAAGCTGGTCGAGAGCGAACTGGTACGTGCCAAAGTCAATCTCATCAGCATTGAAGTGATCGGCAAGGGCTCGCGCGAACCGCGCTTCCCTGCCAAAAAAGGCGTGCCGGAGCCGCGCAACCGCTACGTCGAGATCAAGCTGCGTTAGAAGTCGCACTGAAAACAATGATGAAATGGGTTCCGAGACATGGCCGACATCTACCTCGCGTATTCCCCCGGGACGCGCGCGAATTACTATGGCGACAAACCGCTGGCGCTGTTGCAGGCGCTGGGAACGGTACGCCTGAATGACAGCGAAACGCCGCTGACCCCAACCGACCTGGTGCATGCCGCCGCCGGTTGCGACATCATCGTCGCGCCGCGCATCCCGGCTGCGCCCGCCGAGGTCTTTGATCGTCTGCCGCAACTGGCCGCCTATTGCCGTGGCGCAGTCGATATCCGCAACATCGACGTCGATGCCGCCAGCCGCAACGGCGTGCTGGTCACACGCGCGACGCCGGGTTTTGCCGCCTCGGTGGCGGAGTGGGTGCTGGCCGCGATGTTCGATCTCAGCCGCGGCATCAGCGACGCCGCGCTGGCCTATCGCAATGGCGTCGCGCCCGCCGTCAGGATGGGACGCGAACTGCGCGGCGCCACGCTGGGCGTGGCCGGCTACGGCACCATCGGCCAATACCTGTGCCGGATTGCGCAGGCGCTCGGCATGCAGATCGTCGTCGCCGATCCCTACGCAAACATCACCGAACCGTTGCATGTCGCGACCAGTTTCGACGCCATGCTGGCGCAATCCGATTACGTGGTTTGCCTGGCCCCGGCCACGCCCGAAACGGCGCAACTGTTCAACGCCGCCGCATTTGCCAAGATGCAGGCATCGGCCTTCTTCATCAATGCCTCGCGCGGCGAGCTGGTCGACGAAGCGGCGCTGCTGCTGGCGCTCGACCATGGCGTCATCGCCGCCGCCGCCCTTGACGTTGGCATGGCGCCCGACCAGATGCCGTCATCGCTGCTGGCGCGCCATCCGGGCGTCATCGCCACACCGCATATCGGCGGCCTGACGCCGCAGGCGGCCGAACATCAGGCGATGGATACGGTCAACCAGGTGGCGGCGATTCTGGCCGGCCGCTTGCCCGAGGGCGCGGTCAATGCCGGCAAGGCGCACCGGCTGGCGCGTTTCGCGCCGGCACAATAAGATCAGCGGAGACAGCTCATGACTTCCAGCGCGATACCGGCCGACGCCTGCGACTGCCACATCCACATTTACGATTACACGCGCTTTGAACTGATGCCGACGGCGCCCTCCAGGCCGCCGCAGTCGCTGTGGTCAGATTATCTGCGCGAACGGCAGGCGCTCGGCTTGGGGCGCGCGGTGATCGTGCAACCGACCGGATACGGTTTCGACAATCGCTGTACCCTCGATGCGCTGGAGCAGGCGCAGGGCAGTGCGCGCGCCATCGTCACGGTACCGGCGGAAATTTCAGAAAGCGAACTTGCGGCACTGGACCGGGCCGGCGTGCGCGGCGTGCGTTTCATGATGGTGGCCAACGGCGGCGGCGTGATGCGCCGGGACATGCTGGAGCCGATCGCCGCCAAAATTGCACCGTTGGGTTGGAACATCAATCTGCAGATCGATGGTCGCGATTTCGAACAATACGAAGACCTGCTGAAGTCCTTGCCGTGTCGGGTCGTGATCGACCACAACGGAAAATTCCTCAAGCCGGTAACGCCCGATCATCCCGCCATGCAAAGCCTGTTGCGCTTGCTTGATACGGGACGTTGCTGGATCAAGCTGTCGGCGCCGTATGAGACCTCGCAAACCGGCGCGCCGGATTACGAAGACGTCGGCGCACTGGCGCGCACTTTCGCGCGCGAGTTTCCCGAGCGCTGCCTGTGGGCCAGCAACTGGCCGCACCCCGGCCGCAATCCGCAACCGTCCAATCGCGCGCTGCTCGACCTGTTGCCGGCATGGGCGCCGTCGGCCGAAGTGCGCACGCGCATCCTGGTCGACAACCCGGCGACGCTTTACGGGTTCTGAGCGAAGCTGAAAATGGGAGACGGCGCAATTGCCGGAATGTCAGCCTGATGTTCATCAAAACTGTCGGGGTCATCCAGCGGCCATGCCAGCGACAAGGGCGTCAACTGCACGCCGAAACGCGCGGCGGTGGTTTCCACTCCCTGCGGCGCACAGTCTCGCGTCATCAGGTCGGCCATAGTGGCCGGCACGCCGCGCAGCGCTGAAAACTGTTCCGCACTCACGCACCGCAGCGGCACCTCGCGGCCGTTGACCAGCTGCGCCAGTTCGGCCAGGCTGTATTCTTCCGGACCGCCGAGTTCGTAGATCCCGGCATCGCCTGCGCCCAGTGCGGCGGCTTCGGCGATGGTGGCGACGTCGCCGAGATTGATCGGGCTGCAACGCTGCCCGCCGTCGCCGGCCAGCAAGACCGTCTCGCCCGGCACGCGTTGCTGCAACGACAACTCGAACGGCAAGGGATGCGGACTGCCGCGCACCACCGGACCGATGCGGAAGATCACGCTGTTGTGCAGCCGCGCCAGCACATTTTCGGCCAGGCCCTTGGCCTTCAGATGCCAGTTGCCGGCCCCGGCGTCGGCATCGACGTGCGAAAAATACACCACGCGCGTATCGCGCTTGCCCACCGCCGCCGCGATGCGCTCGGCGGTGTCCACCATGCCTTGCCGATAGGAGTGCCAGTCGTCGGAACAGGAGCCTGATGTGCCGGTCAGCAACACCACTGCATCGGCTTCGGCGATGACTTCAAAACTGCGTTCGCTGTGGGTCCAGTGAGCCACAGTTTCGTCGGCCGCCAGCCGGGCCGGTTCACGCACCAGCGCGGTGACGTGGACATCCGCATCGCGCAGCAGCAACAGCAGCAGGCGGCCGGTGGGACTGTTGGCGCCGGCGACAACGACACGGCGTACGGGTGCAATATTCATAACATTCGCTACGTTCGATTTGATCATGACTTCCCCTGTTCGCAACAATGCAGACATGCAGATGAAGACGTACCGGCGAGCGAAATATTGTAGGCCGGTAAAAATATTTTTTACCGCTTTGCATTGCGCTGCAAAACGATGACAATCCGATCAGCATTTGCATCGCGGCCCCTCAGCTTGCCGTCAACCACGTTGAAAACTGCCGTTGAAAACCCCGCATGCATACCAACATGCACGCCAACACATCTCCCTTTGCGAGGCCCCATGCCGTCACGTTTCACCATCGTCTTCGTCCTCTCGGTCCTGGGCGCCCTGCATGCCTGGATAGGCTGGCGCCTGTTGCCTGCGCTCGGCATCGATGCCGCCTGGCAGGGCGTCGGCGCGCTGCTGCTGGTGCTGTCGTTTGTCCTGATCCCGGCCGGCTTGTTGGCGCGCGGGATCAGGCAGCAACCGCTGTCGGACCGACTGGCCTGGGTCGGCATGCTGGTGATGGGCCTGTTTTCTTCCTTGTTGCTGCTGACCATCGTGCGCGAGCTGGCCTTGCTGGCGTTGCCGCTGTTCCATGCAGCGACCCCCGAGATCATTGAAAGTACTGCGCGCGCCGTGATCGGCTGCGCCTTGCTGCTGACCGCCGTGGGTTACATGAACGCGCGCCGGCTGGCCGAGGTGATCGACGTCGATGTGCCGATCGCCGACCTGCCGCAGGCGTTGCAGGGTTTCACCATCGTGCAGATCAGCGACATCCATGTCGGTCCCACCATCAAGCAACGCTACCTGCGCGCCATCGTCGACAAGGTCAACGGGCTCAAGGCGGATCTGGTGGCGATTACCGGCGACCTGGTTGACGGCAGCGTGCAGCAGCTTTCCGAACACACCGCGCCGCTGGCGCAATTGCGTGCGCGTCACGGCGCCTATTTCGTCACCGGCAACCATGAGTACTATTCCAACGCGCCGGCCTGGATTGCGGAAGTGCGCCGGCTTGGCTTGACCGTGCTGTTGAACGAACACGTGGTGCTCGATCATGGCGGCGCGCCGCTGGTGCTGGCGGGAGTGACCGATTTCACCGCGCATCATTTCGATGAAAGCCAGCGCAGCGATCCGCATGCGGCGATTCGCAATGCGCCGGTGAGTGCTGCGAAGGTGCTGTTGGCGCATCAGCCGCGGTCGGCTGCTGCTGCGGCGGATGCGGGGTTTGATTTGCAGTTGTCGGGACATACGCACGGCGGGCAGTTCTTTCCCTGGAATTTCTTTGTGCCGCTGCAGCAGCCTTATGTTGCCGGCTTGAACCGGCTGCGCAATTTGTGGGTTTATACCAGTCGCGGCACGGGGTATTGGGGGCCGCCCAAGAGGTTGTTGGCACCTTCGGAGATTACGCGGTTGAGGTTGGTTCGGGCTTGAACGGTTAGGCCGTTTCTTCGTAGCTGATCTTTCGTAACTGATACTGTTTTTTCTTCGGACGACCGGGGTTGCCGGGGGCGGCCCGGCAGCCGCTCACTTTTCTTGCTTCGCCAAGAAAAGTAAGCAAAAGAAGGCGACCGCGATTCGCCGCCCCTTCGGGGTTCCCGTTGGTGCCGCACTCAAATCGGGAGGGGAAACAAACTCGCTGCGCTCAGACAAGTTTCCCCTCTTTTTCCGATTTGAGCACGTCACCAACGGCGACTCATAAGCGGAACTTCTTTTTCGGCTCGCTTCGCATTGCCTTGTTGGCTCGCCTTCGGCATTGCTTCTTTCTTTTTTCGTCTTTCTTTCTACTTCAAAGGTACAACGCTTCCTGCCTTCTCTGTGCACGCCTGATCGCCTGCGGCGGATAGCCGAACACGCGCAGGAACGCGCGGCGCATGCGTTCGGGGTCGTCGAAGCCTACTGCGCGCGCGATGTTTTCCAATGACTCTTCTCCTGCTTCCACGCGCGGTCGTGCGGCTTCGGCGCGCAGTTTTTCGATGGCCTTGGCCGGTGTCTGGCCGGTCTCGGCGCTGAACGCGCGGTCGAACTGGCGGCGGCTCAGGCAGGCTATTTCGGCCAGGCGTTCCGCCGTCAGCGATTCGTGCAGGTGGTTGCGTGCATAGCTCAGGGCCTCGCGGATTCTTCCCGACGGCGGGTCCATTTCCAGCAGGTTTGAAAACTGCGACTGGCCACCCGGACGCCGGTGATACACCACTAGTTCTCTCGCCACCGCGCGTGCAAGTTCCACTCCCAGATCCTCTTCGATCAGCGCCAGCGCCAGGTCGATGCCGGCCGAGATGCCGGCAGAGGTCCAGACGTCGCCGTCCTTGATGAATATCTTGTCGCTGTCGACCTGCACCGACGGATGCATGCGTTGCAAACGCGCCGCCATGCGCCAGTGCGTGGTGGCGCGCTTGCCCTCGAGCAGGCCGGCTGCCGCCAGTACGAAGGCGCCGGTGCAGACGCTCGCCACGCGACGCGCTTTGCTTGCTGCATGGCGCGTGTATGCGAGCAGAGTCTCCGACAGCACGCCCTCGCGCGGCCCGGCGCCGCCGGCTACGATCAGCGTGTCGAAGGCCGTCCGCTCCAACGGATGAGTGATGACCGCCGTGCCGGACGCGCTTTCCAGCATGCCGCCTTGCTCCGACATCACGCGCAGCTGATACGGTCTGCTCTTGCCCTCGGCCTCCGTGAGGCGGTTGGCGACGTCGAACGCGGTCAGCGGACCGGTGAAGTCGAGCAGACTGCAATCGAGGAAAAGCAGGAATCCGATCTTGCGCATGGGGGAGCAGCGTCCAAAAAAGCAGGTTGTCCAAAAAGGAGGTTTTTATGTCATTTTGGACGCATGGTGGCACGGCACACTAAGGCTGTCAAATTACCTTGGAGCCGCATCATGAACCCAGCCGCACAACCGGACGCGCGTGCACCTGTCCTGCGCAAAGACAGCCACCGCTGGAAAATCCTCGGCATCGGCGTGCTCGCCAACGCCAGCTTTTCTGCGGCCTTCGCGGGCATTCCGGTGACGGCGATTTTCATGCGCGCCGATTACCGGCTCGACAACACCCAGCTCGGCCTGGCGCTCGGCTCGCTCGGCCTCGGTGTGGCCGTGAGCGAATTGCCGTGGGGCGTCTTGACCGATCGCTGGGGCGACCGGCGCGTGCTGTTGTGCGGACTGATTTCCACCGCGCTCGCGTTAGCGGCGATGGCGGCCTGCGTTGCGCCTGATGCCGCCGGTGTTCCGTCGCTGTGGCTGCTGGCGCTCGGTTTGCTGACGGTCGGCCTGCTTGGTGGCAGCGTCAACGGTTCCAGCGGTCGCGCGGTGATGGGCTGGTTTCGGGAAGGCGAACGCGGCCTGGCGATGAGCATTCGCCAGACCGCGGTGCCGGTCGGCGGCGGCATCGGTGCGCTGGTGTTGCCGTCGCTGGCGGCGGCGCATGGTTTCGCCGCCGTGTATGGCTTGCTGGCGCTGTTTTGCCTGCTCAGCGCGGGGATGGCGTGGCTGTGGCTGCATGAACCGCCGGCTGCGTCGCCAGCGACGTCCGGTGTGTCGCCGGACCGCAGCGCCCTGCGCAACATTGAGGTCTGGCGCGTGGCGATGGCGATCGGCATCCTGTGTTTTCCGCAAGTATCGGTGCTGACCTTCGCCACCATCTTCCTGCACGACGTCGGCCATGCCGGACTGGGACTGATCAGCGCAACCATGGCGGCAATCCAGATCGGCGCGGCGGTGATGCGTGTGTGGAGCGGACGCTGGACCGACCGTCACGGCAATCGTCGTCATTACCTGCGCGCCTGCAGCGCGCTCAGCGTGGTGTTGTATGTCGCGCTCGGCACGGTCGCCGCGCTGGCGCCCGCTGTATGGCCGCAGTGGGTGCTCGCCGCAATGGCGCTGTTGCTGGTGGCGGGTGGCGTGTGCGCATCGGCCTGGCATGGCGTGGCCTATACCGAACTGGCGACGCTGGCCGGGCAGCATCAGGTCGGCACCGCACTGGGACTGGGCAATACTTGCGTGTTCCTGGTGTTCTTCCTGGCGGCGCAAGCGGTGCCGGCCCTGTTGGCGTGGCAATCCTGGCCGGCTGTTTGGCTGGCGGGCGCGGCCGGAGCCTTGATCGCCTGGCCGGTTTTCCTGAAGCCGCAGCATCGGAATCGTGCAGGTTGATGCAATAATCTCCGGCTTCAGCCACTACTTTTTTCCGCCATGGATCGTCTGAGCGACATGCGTCTGTTTTTGAGCGCCGCTTCCGCTGGCAGCTTTTCCGCCGCCGGGCGCAAGGCGGGATTGTCGCCCGCGGCCTCCAGCGCCGCCATGCAAAGGCTTGAGCAATCGCTCGGGGTCAAGCTGTTCGAACGCACCACGCGCCAGTTGCGGCTCACGGAAGAAGGGCGGCTATATCAGTATTACTGCCGGCAAGCCATCGACGCCATTACCGAAGCGGAGCATCAACTGCAGGCCGGCAAGCAATTGGTGCAAGGCACGGTGCGCATCTCGGCGCCGTCCGATCTTGGGCGCAATCTGCTGCAGGACTACCTGCTGGAATTTTCACGGCAGTATCCCGACGTGCGCTTCGTGCTGGCGCTGACCGATTCGCACGCCAACCTTGTGCTCGATGACGTCGACGTCGCCATCCGTTACGGCAAGCTGGCCGACAGCAGCATGGTGGCGCGCACGCTGGTGCCGAACCGTCGCGTGATCTGCGTGGCGCCGGGCTGCGATGACCATTTCGGTCCCTTGAAGGAATTGTCGCAACTCGCGCAGCGGCCGACGCTGGTGCTGACAACCTCGGCCGGGCCGATGAACGTATGGCAGTTCCAGAGCGGCAAGCGCGTCGAATCCATTCAGCTCGATCGTTTTCACGAAACCAATGATGGCGAGATCCTGCGCAAGTGGGCGGTGCAGGGACGCGGCTACGCGTACAAGTCGGCGCTCGACATCGTCGCCGACGTGCGTGCAGATCGCCTGCGCATCGTCTTGCGCGACAAGCTGTCGGCGCCGGCGCCGCTGCATGCCTTGTATCACCGCAACCAGCACCAGCCGCCGCGCGTCAAGCTGCTGCTGGATTTCCTGCAGGAGCGGTTTGCCGCCCAGGCTTCCCAGCTCGAGGAGCTGGAGATGGCGTTCTAGTGTTCACATTCAATCTGCGAGTACGAACGGCTGCAACGGCGCGGTTGCTCATGACAGCAATCCTCCACCGTCGACATCGATCACGGCGCCGCTGACGAAGCCGTTTTCCATGACCAGCATGTAAGCCTGCGCCACGTCCTGCGGTGTGCCTGTGCGGCCGACCGGCAAGCCCTGGCCGATACGCGCCATCGCCGCCACGCGCGACTCGGCGCCGGCTTCGCCCCACAATTCGGTATCGACCACGCCGGGACTGACCACGTTGACGCGGCGCGGCGCCAATTCCCTGGCGAGGCTTTTTGCGGTCGCGTCGACCGCCGCATTGAGGCCGCTCTTGAGCAGGCTGCCGGGGCCGAACTTGCGCGACAGCAGGCCAGAAGTCAGTGTGACGGAGGCGTTCGGCGACAGATACGGTAGCGCCGCCTGGATCGCGAACAGCGAACCGAACAGCTTGACGTTGAAAGCCAGTTCCAGTTCATCGCGGGTGAGCCCGGCCAGCGTGGGCGAACCCACGCGCGCACCGGCGGTCAGTACCAGATGATCGATCTTGCCGATGGCGGCGAAGGCTTGCGCCAGTGCGGCGCTGTCGGTGACGTCGGCTACGGCGGCGCGAACGTCGGTGCTTGCCTTGGCCGAACGGCCGATCACGGTGACGATGGCGCCGCGTGCCGCCGCTTCTTGCGCGACGGCGCGGCCGATGCCGGAGGTGCCGCCGATGACGACGACTTGCTGTTGTTGCAGTGTGGTGCCGGACATGATGTTCTTTCGGATGGTTGAATGAAATTACTGCGGGATGGCGCCGAGTTGCTGCATCAGCGTCAGGTTGTCTTCCAGATGCCAGTTCTCGGCGATGCGGCCGTCCTGGATCCGGTACAGGTCATGCGCCTGGAAATCGACGGCCTGGCCCTTGCCTTGCAGCTGGCCGAACACGCCCGTGAAGTGGCCGCGAAAACGCAAATGCACCGCGACGCGGTCGCCGGCCACTGTCATGTCCTGCACTTCCGCGTTGAGGTCGGGCACGGCTTTGCGGAATCCCTCCGAGGCCTGCAGCGGACCGTCCACGCCTTGCGGACGTCCGGCCGGCAGGGTGCGGTCGATGAAGGACGGGCTCAGCGCCTGGCGTGCAAATTGCGCGTCGCCAGTATTCCAGAACGCTGCGTAGCGACGTGCCGCCAGTACGCGCACGTCGGTGTCGGCTCTTGCCGGCGCCGTATCGATGGCGATGTGTTGCGGTGCGGGCAGCGATAGTTCGACCGATGCGCCGGCCGATGCGCCGGCGCTGACGCCGCCGTAGCCGGCGGCGGCGAGCGCCAGGGTCAGTGCGCGTTGCCAATTCTTGTTGTGCATGTGGGTTCTCCCGGTGTCGATAAAGTGATTGCATTGTCGGCCGGCCGGGCATTTTGGAGAATGCGTCCCGGGCTTGAATCATCTTCTTGATATTTTTGAAAATGGACGAGGGCGACGATTTTGAAGGGCTTTAGACGACTGGTCTAATTTTTCGGTAGAATAGCCGGCATGAGAGATACCTACGCCGAAACCAAACTCAGCATCCTGCAGGCAGGCCGCCGTCTGATTGCCCAGAAGGGCTTCACCGGCGTGGGCCTCAACGAGCTGCTGGCCGCCGCTGACATTCCCAAGGGCTCGTTCTATCACTACTTCGGGTCGAAGGAGCGCTACGGACGCGAGTTGATCGAGCAATACGTCGCCGAATACCTGCAGACGCTGGACCAGAGCTTCAGCGCTGAGGCGCATGCCAATACCACGGCGCGCGAGCGCCTGCTGACCTATTGGGGTTACTGGCTGGAGACGCAGTGCTGCGAAATCGCCGAGCACAAATGCCTGGTGGTCAAGCTCAGCGCCGAAGTGGCCGACCTGTCCGACGACATGCGCATGGCCTTGCACACCGGCACCGAGGCTGTCATCGCGCGCATCGCCGAGGCCATCCGCACGGGCGTCGCCGAAGGTTCTCTGCACACCGTGCTGGAACCTTACCGCACCGCGCAGATGCTGTATCAGATGTGGCTGGGCGCCAGCCTGCTCAGCAAACTGAGCCGTGACCGCGAGGCGCTGGAAAGCGCCATGGATGTCAGCCGGCGCGTGCTGGTTGCACCCTGATTTCGCTGCGCTGAAAGCGCAATTTTCTCGCCGCCATGCCGGACGGCATGCGGCGCCGTCTTCAAAGTTCAAAGGAAAATCATGCCCCAATCCGCCACCGTCAATCGCCGCATCGTGCTGGCGTCGCGTCCGACCGGCGCCCCCGCGCCTGAACATTTCCGCCTGGAAGAAACCGCAGTGCCGGTACCGGGTCCGGGCCAGTTCCTGCTGCGTGCCGACTATCTCTCGCTGGACCCCTACATGCGCGGCCGCATGAGCGATGCGCCGTCCTATGCCGCGCACGTGGAGATCGATGCCGTCATGACCGGCGGCACCGTGTCGCGCGTGGTGGCGTCGCAGCATCCGGATTACCGGGAAGGCGATCTGGTCATGGCCTACACCGGCTGGCAAGACTATGCATTGTCGGACGGAACCGGCGCCACCAAACTGGACAAGAACATGCCGCGTCCTTCGTATGCGCTGGGCCTGTTCGGAATGCCGGGCTTCACCGCCTACGCCGGCCTGCTCGACATCGGCCAGCCGAAGGAGGGCGAGACCGTGGTAGTTGCCGCCGCCACCGGCGCGGTCGGTTCGGTGGTCGGGCAGATTGCCAGACTCAAAGGTTGCCGCGTGGTCGGTATTGCCGGCGGCGCCGAGAAATGCCGCTACGCCGTGGAGGAACTCGGCTTCGACGCCTGCATCGATCACCGTGGCGACGACTTGCCGCAACAACTCAGGGACGCTTGTCCCAAGGGTATTGACGTGTACTTTGAAAACGTCGGCGGCAAGGTCTTCGAAGCCGTACTGCCGCTGCTCAACGTGCATGCACGCGTGCCGCTGTGCGGCCTGATCGCGCAATACAGCGGCGTTGCGCCGAACGCAGCGCTGCTGAGCACGCTGCCGCGCAACCTGCTGACCAAACGCATCCGCATGCAGGGCTTCATCATCTTCGATTACTACCAGCGCGCCGGCTATTTCGCCGAGTTCTTCAAGGAAATGAGCGCCTGGGTCGCGGCCGGCAAGATCAAGTATCGCGAAGACGTGGTGCAGGGCCTGGAGAACGCGCCGCAAGCATTCATGGGCCTGCTTGAAGGCAAGAACTTCGGCAAGCTCGTCGTGCAGATCGCCTGACCATTTCCGGCGCCCGCTCTCTGCTCTCTATTGTGGCTTCAACAAGGACACACCATGATTCCGTTTTCCGTACTCGACCTGTCGCCGATCAACCAGGGCAGCACCGCCGCACAGGCCTTCAACAACAGCAAGGAGCTGGCGCAGAAGGCTGAGGCGCTCGGCTATAACCGCTACTGGCTGGCCGAACATCACAACATGACCGGCATTGCCAGCGCTGCGACTTCGGTGGTGATTTCGCACATCGCCGCCAATACCAGGACCATCCGCGTCGGCGCCGGCGGCATCATGCTGCCGAACCATTCGCCGCTGGTGATCGCCGAGCAGTTCGGCACGCTGGAGTCGCTTTATCCGGGACGCATCGACCTGGGTCTCGGCCGCGCGCCCGGTTCCGACCAGCGTACTGCGCGCGCCCTGCGTCGCCACCTCGGCGACAGCGCCGACACCTTCCCGCAGGATGTGGTCGAGCTGCAGGAATATTTCAAGGAAGCCTCGCCGTACCAGTCGGTGCGCGCCGTGCCCGGCTACGGCCTGAACGTGCCGCTATGGCTGCTCGGCTCCAGCATGTTCAGCGCCCAGTTGGCGGCGGAAATGGGCTTGCCGTTCGCCTTCGCCTCGCACTTCGCGCCAGGCTTCATGAAGTCGGCAGTAGAGATCTACCGCTCGCGTTTCAAGCCGTCGGAAGCGTTGCAGCGTCCGCACGTGATGCTCGGCCTGAACGTGTTCGCCGCCGAAACCGACCGCGAAGGCGAGCGCCTGTTTACATCCTTGCAGCAGCAGTTCGTCAATCTGGTGCGCGGCGTGCCGGGCCAGTTGAATCCACCGCGCGAGAGCATGGAAGACTATTGGCGCCCGGAAGAAAAATCCCATGTCGAGCGATCGCTGTCCTGCGCCATCGTCGGTTCGCCCGAGACCGTGCGCGCCGGCCTGCAGAATTTCATCGACGATACCGGCGCCGATGAGTTGATGATCACCGCGCAGATCTACGATCATGCGGCGCGTCTGCGGTCGTTTGAAATCGTGGCCGAAGCGCGCGAGGCCTTGACGCCCAAGGTGCCGACGCTGGAGTTTTGATATAGCAGGAAAGTTGGAAAAACGCAGGAGACGGAAGAAGAAAAAAGGCCGGGACATGAAAATGCCCCGGTCTTTTTATTTGTCGGCCAATCCGAAGCAGTCCGCGCGCTTTGCCCTATGGAGCGGGAGAAAACCTGATCGGTTACGATACCGGGGGGCTTTTGCGACCGCGGCTTGAAGAACCTGGCGCGCGAATTGCATGCGGCCATGAACACCATATCCGGCGGCGCATCTGTCGTGGATGGATAACTAATCGAAGACAGTCTCAGGAGCTCATTTATGTTGTACAGCAAGACATGTATCGGCGGCATGGTGACCGCACCGCATCATCTGGCGGCGCAAGCCGGCGCGGCCATTTTGCGCGAAGGCGGCAACGCGGTGGAGGCGATGGTCGCCGCCGCCGCTGCTATCGCCGTGGTGTATCCCCACATGAACGGTATCGGCGGCGACGGCTTCTGGGTCATCAGCGAACCGGGCCGCGAGCCGGTGGCGATCCAGGCTTGCGGCCAGTCGGCCGTCCTCGCGACCAAGGATTTTTATGCAAGTCATGGCGATGCGGCCATCCCCACGCGCGGACCGCGCGCGGCGTTGACGGTAGCCGGCGCCGTCGGTGGCTGGGCGGCGGCGCTGGACGCCGTCAAGGACTGGGACGGCGGCAAGAAAATGCCGTTGGCGCGCCTGCTGGCCGATGCAATTCACCATGCCCGCGCCGGCGTGCCGGTCACACGTTCGCAGGTGGAGCTCACGCACGACAAATGGACGGAGCTGAAAGATCAGCCGGGCTTCGCCGCGACCTATGCAGCGCAGGGTGCACCGTCGCTGGGCGACATCCTGAAACAGCCGGCACTGGCGACAAGCTTGTCGCGTCTTGCCACGGCCGGCCTCGACGATTTCTATCGCGGCGAACTGGCGCAGCAATTCGCTGCCGGTCTCGAACAGGCCGGTAGCCCGTTGCGTGCATCCGACCTCGCCGCCTATCGCGCGCAGGTCGTCAAGCCGCTGGTGGTGCAGATGCAGTCCGGCCGCATCTACAATCTGCCGCCGCCGACGCAGGGCGTGTCGGCGCTGATGATTCTGGGCCTGTTCGATCGCCTCGGCGTCAAACAGGCGGACGGTTTTGAACATATCCACGGCCTGGTGGAAGCCACCAAGCGCGCCTTCATCCTGCGCAACCGGCACGTCACCGACCGCGCCCACATGTCGGTCGACGCCGCCGACTGGCTGTCGCCCGAGGCGCTCGACCGCGAAGCGGCGCAGATCGACATGCAGCGCGCAGCGCCGTGGCCGCATGCGCCCAAGCCGGGCGACACCATCTGGATGGGCGCGGCCGATGCACAAGGCCGCGTGGTCAGTTATATCCAGAGCATTTTCTGGGAGTTCGGCAGCGGCGTGATCGCCGGCGATACGGGCGTGGTGTGGCAAAACCGCGGCGCCAGCTTCACGCTCGACGACGGCGCCAACCAATTGCAACCTGGCAAGCTGCCATTTCATACGCTCAATCCTTCGCTGGCGCGCCTCAACGACGGCCGCACGCTGGCCTACGGCACCATGGGCGGGGAAGGCCAGCCGCAGACGCAGGCAGCGGTGTTCAGCCGTCACATCCTGTTCGGCCAGAACATGCAGGCCGCCGTCAGCGCACCGCGCTGGCTGCTGGGACGCACCTGGGGCACGGTGTCGACCAACCTCAAGCTGGAAGGACGCATTCCGTCCGACGTGGTGGAGGCGCTGCGGCGTGCCGGCCACGACGTCGAGGTGGTGGCCGACTACACCGACATGATGGGTCACGCCGGCGCCGTGTGCGTACATCCGAACGGGCTGATCGAAGGCGCCACCGATCCGCGCGCCGACGGCATTTGCGCCGGGGTATGACGGCCACCCTGACGGCCAACTGACGCGGCCACCTGACTCCCTCCGGAAGACTGCCGGAAGACTGCCGGGACCACCGCTGCGTCGGGCCCGGCAGTTTTTGCAACAGATTCACCGTTAATGTGCATGAAAAACTTGTTTGAAAGACAAGTTCCCTCCTTATTCCCACCCCAAGTATTGCTCCCGATGCAATTGACCAGCTAATATTTCGGTATTCCTGATAAAAGAACTAAAAGGAACGTCCGGGAGGAAGGCCAGCGATGCCATTTCCGTTCTTTCGGTGTCACGTCGAACAGCAGCCGGAGCCATCTTGAGCATCAAAAAACTCTCATCGACATTGAGTCTGTCCTCATGGGTCACGATAGGAGTTGTGCTGTCGGTACTGATCACGACGGCGTCGGTGCTGGCGCTGGTGGACCAGTTTACGCGCAGCTATGCGCGTCATGAAGCGGAGGCGCGTCTCAATCAGCTGGCCTGGCAAATGCAGGATGCGCTCGACCGCAGCATGGGCGAGCGCTACAGCGATGTGAAGCTCCTGTCGCAACGTCCGTCGATTCGCCAAGCCAAGGATCCGGAGCGCATGCGTGCGGTCTTCAACGAATTGCAAAGGAATGTTCCCAACTACGCCTGGATCGGTTTCGCCACGCCGGACGGCAACGTGCTGGCTGCCGCCAATGGTTTGCTGGAAGGCCAGAGCGTGGAGCAGCGACCGTGGTTCCAGAAGGGGCAGAAGGACTTCTTCGTCGGCGACTACCATCCGGCCGTGCTGCTCGAAAAGAAGCTGCCGGTCATGAGCGATCCGTGGCGCTTCGTCGACATCGCCACGCCGATCATGGGACCGGACGGCCAGTTCCAAGGTGTGCTGGGCGTGCACCTGAGCTGGACCTGGGCGCGCGACCTGGCCAAGAAACTGCTCAATCCGGCCAATGACCGTTACGACGTCGAGATCATGATCGTGCGCGACGACGGCACCGTGCTGCTCGGCCCGCGCGAGCTCGAGGAAAAGAAAATCTCCATCGACAGTTTCAAGGCGTCGCTGCGTCTGCCATCGGGGTCGATGCGGGAACTCGGCGAAGACGGCCAGCATTACCTGACCGGTTTTGCGCGCACCGGCCTCAACAGCGAATACACCGAAATGAAATGGAGCGTGCTGGTGCGCCAGCGCGAGCAGATCGCCATGTCCGGTTTCAAGGATCTTGAGCGGCAGGTATTGTTCGTCGGCTGCATTGTCGGCTTGCTGCTGATGGCGCTGGCGTTTTTCATGACGCGCCGGCTGGTGGCGCCGATGAATGCCCTGAGTGCCGCGCTGGAGCGCCGCGCCACCGGCGATCACAGCGCCGAGATTCCCATCGTCAGCACCTATTACGAAATCCAGTTGCTGTCGACCACGCTGTCCACCATGGTCCAGCGCGAAGAAAATTACCTGCGCGAAGTGCGTTCCCTCAATGAGGGCCTGGAGCAGCGAGTCGAAGACCGAACCCGGCGTCTTCATGAAACCGCCATCGCCCTGCAGCAGGCGCTCGACAACCAGCGCGAAAACCAGATCCGCCTGGAGGAAAGCGAAACCGAGCTGCGCGCGATCCTGCAAAACGCCCACGACGCCTTCATCGCCATCGACGAAGACGGCATGGTGCTGGAATGGAATCGCCAGGCCGAGCAACTGCTGGGCTGGGCCCATAAGGAGGCCGTCGGCAAGGAACTGGCCGAACTGATCATCCCGTTCGAACAGCGCGAGTTGCACCGGCGCGGCATGACGCATTTTCTCAATACCGGGGAAGGCGTGGTGATCAACAATCGTATCGAGATCAACGCGCTGCGCCGCGACGGCAAAGAATTGCCGATTGAAATGACGGTCGGCTACGTACGCCGCCGCGCCGGCCATCTGTTCATCGCCTTCCTGCATGACATCACCGAGCGCCAGGCCTTCCGCAACTCGCTGCAGGAAATGGCGCTGACCGACATCCTCACCGGCCTGCCAAACCGCCGCGCCTTCACCGAAAAGTTGCCCGAAGCAATGGCGCGCGCCATGCGCGAGCCGCAGCAGATGGGCCTGCTGTTCATGGACATCGACGGTTTCAAGGGCATCAACGACAAATACGGCCACGTGGCCGGGGACGAGTTGCTGGTCAAGTTCGCAGAACGCCTGATTGACGCGGTGCGCGAGGTCGACACCGTGGCGCGGCTGGCCGGCGACGAATTCACTGTCATCCTCGAGCGCCTGCACAGTCCGGCCGACGCCATGGGCGTAGCGGAAAAGATCCTGGTGTCGATGCGCCGGCCGTTCGTCCTCACGGCCGCGACCGTCAGCGTCTCCAGCAGCATCGGCGTGGCAATCTATGAGCCAAGCCGGCACACCGACCAGGATGCACTGGTGGCGCAGGCCGACAAGGCCATGTACGCCGCCAAGCGCGCCGGCAAGAATCGGGTCGAGTGGAATACCGAAGAAAGCCCGGTCTGACCAGCACCGGCGCCGTCCGCCGCCCCATTTCATTTCCTCGCTGACCACACGCTAGCTGCAGTCAACGCCATCCCCACGCGCCGCCCCGAGCGGCGCGTTCTTGTTTACACAAAATTTATACCGCCCTCCGATAGTTTTATCCGGATTTAACGCCCTCGCGAATATTGTTCGTTTCGTAAGCAACAAACAAGGGAGTTAAAAAATGGATTTCTTGTATATCGGCGGCTTGCTGGCTTGCAGCGTCGCGATGTGGGCGTTTGTCGTTGCCTGCAAAAAGCTGGAGGACATGCAATGAGTGTCATGCAAATACTGGGGCTGGCCGTATCGGTCGGCCTGTTGGCGTATCTGATCTACGCCCTGATCAAGCCGGAGGCTTTCTGACATGACTGCCTCGATAACCCAACTGGCGATCTATCTGGTCGTCCTGCTCGTGCTGTCGGTCCCGGTGGGCTGGTACATCGCCCGCGTGATGGAAGGCAAGTCCGCCGTCAACCGCGTGTTCGGCGGCATCGAGCATTTCCTCTACCGTCTGTGCGGCGTGCGCGCCGATGCCGACATGGGCTGGAAGCAATACGCGCTGGCGCTGCTGCTGTTCAACATCGTCGGCCTGTTCGCCGTCTATGCGTTGCAACGCCTGCAAGTGTGGCTGCCGCTGAACCCGGCCGGCATGGCCAGCGTCAGTGCCGATTCCTCATTCAACACCGCAGTGAGCTTCGTCACCAACACCAACTGGCAGGGCTACGCCGGCGAAAGCACGATGAGCTACCTGACCCAGATGCTGGCGCTGTCGGTGCAGAATTTCCTCTCGGCTGCTACCGGTATCGCTGTCGCCTTTGCGCTGATCCGCGGCTTCGTGCGCCACAGCAGCAAGAGCATCGGCAACTTCTGGGTCGACATGACGCGTTCCGGCCTGTACGTGCTACTGCCCTTGTCGGTGCTGGTCGCGGTGGTGCTGATGAGCCAGGGCGTGATCCAGAATTTCAAGTCCTACGTTGAAGTCTCGACCCTGGAGACCACCGTCTACACGACGCCGCGCCTGGATGCACAGGGCCAGCCGCTCAAGGATGAGAAGGGTGCTCCGCTGGTCGATGAAATGAAGACGGGCAAGCAAACTTTGCCGATGGGTCCGGTCGCCTCGCAGGAGGCTATCAAGATGGTCGGCACCAACGGCGGCGGCTTCTTCAACGCCAACTCCGCGCATCCGTACGAAAACCCGACGCCGCTGTCGAATTTCGTACAGATGCTGGCGATCCTGATCATTCCCGCCGCGCTGTGCACCAGCTTCGGCGTGCTGGTCGGCGACTGTCGCCAGGGCTGGGTGATCCTGGCCGCGATGACGCTGCTGTTCATCGTCATGACGCTGACCGTCATGTACTTCGAACAGCAACCCAATCCTGCGCTGGCTGTTGCTCACGCAACGCAAGGCAGCGGCATGATGGAAGGCAAGGAAACCCGCTTCGGCATCATTGCATCCAGCCTGTTTGCGGCGATCACCACCGCAGCATCCTGCGGCGCCGTCAACGCCATGCATGACTCGCTGTCGCCGCTCGGCGGACTGGTGCCGATGCTGCAGATGCAGCTCGGCGAGGTGGTCTACGGCGGTGTCGGCGCAGGTCTGTACGGCATGCTGATCTTCGCCGTGCTGGCGGTTTTCATCGCCGGCCTGATGATCGGCCGCACGCCGGAATACCTGGGCAAGAAGATCGGCGTGTTCGACATGAAGATGATGTCCATCGCCATCCTGATGACGCCGGCGCTGGTACTGGTGCTGACGGCGATTTCGGTGATGGTCGAGAACGGCCTGGCCGGCATCGCCAACCCCGGCGCACATGGCTTCTCGGAAATCCTCTACGCCTTCAGCTCGGCCGCCAACAACAACGGCAGCGCCTTTGCCGGTTTGTCGGCCAACACGCCTTACTACAACGTCATGACCGGCATCGCCATGTGGCTGGGCCGCTTCGGCATCATCGTGCCGGTGCTCGCCATGGCCGGTTCGCTGGCCGGCAAGAAGCGCCTGGCGGCAACTTCCGGCACCTTGCCGACGCATGGTCCGCTGTTCGTCGCGCTGCTGATCGGCGCGGTGATCCTGGTCGGCGCACTGACGTATGTCCCCGCGCTGGCGCTGGGTCCGGTGATCGAGCATCTGCAGATGCTGGCGATTCACTAATGTCTGAATTGGAGAAAAACATGGCAAATAGTCCTGCCAAAAAAGCTGTTACCCCGTCTGCTTCAGTACCTGCCGCGCCTGCCGTACCTACCGTGGCAGGCACCGCAGCGACCTCCGGTGCCCCATCCGCGACCCGATGGATGTTCGATCCGGCGATCGTCAGACCGGCGCTGACCGATTCCTTCCGCAAGCTGTCGCCACGCGCCCAGTGGCGCAATCCGGTGATGTTCGTGGTGTATCTGGGCAGCATCCTGACCACGCTGCTGTACTTGCAGGCGTTGAACGGCCACGGCGAAGCGCCGGCCGGTTTCGTCCTTGCCGTGGCGGTGTGGCTGTGGTTCACGGTGCTGTTCGCCAACTTCGCCGAAGCACTGGCGGAAGGCCGCAGCAAGGCGCAGGCGGCATCGCTGCGCAGCGCCAAGAAGAGCGTGGTCGCCAAGAAGCTGCAGCGCGCCAGTCGTTCCGACCGCTGTGAACTGGTCGAAGGCAGCTCGTTGCGCAAGGGCGACCTGGTCCTGATCGAAGCGGGCGACTTCGTGCCGGCCGATGGCGAAGTGGTCGAAGGTGTCGCTACCGTCGACGAGAGCGCCATCACCGGCGAGTCCGCGCCGGTGATCCGCGAATCGGGCGGCGATTTCACCGCCGTCACCGGCGGCACCCGCGTGCTGTCGGACTGGATCATTGTGCGCGTTACGGTGAATCCCGGGGAAGCCTTCCTCGACCGCATGATCGCCATGGTCGAAAGCGCCAAGCGCCAGAAGACGCCCAACGAAATCGCGCTGACCTTGCTGCTGGTCGCGCTGACCATCGTGTTCCTGCTGGTGACCGTGACCTTGCTGCCGTTCTCGGTGTTCAGCGTGAATGTTGCGCAGAGCGGCGCGCCGGTCACGGTGACCGCGCTGATCGCCTTGCTGGTGTGCCTGATCCCGACCACCATCGGCGGCCTGTTGTCGGCCATCGGCGTGGCCGGCATGAGCCGCATGATGCAGGCCAACGTGATCGCGACTTCAGGCCGCGCGGTGGAAGCCGCCGGCGACGTCGATGTGCTGCTGCTGGACAAGACCGGCACCATCACGCTGGGCAATCGCCAGGCTTCGGCTTTCCTGCCGGCCAACGGCGTGAGCGAGCAGGAACTCGCCGACATCGCTCAACTGGCCTCGCTGGCCGATGAGACGCCGGAAGGCCGCAGCATCGTGGTGCTGGCCAAGAAGCGCTTCAACCTGCGCGAACGCGAAATGGGCAGTCTGGGTGCGGTGTTCATTCCATTCACCGCGCAGACGCGCCTGTCCGGCGTCGACATCGGTCATCGCCAGATCCGCAAAGGCGCTGCCGACGCCATCCGCAAGCTGGCCGAGCAGGCCGGCCAGCAGGTGCCGGGTGAAGTCGCCGCCGCCGTCGACATCGTCGCCCGTCGCGGCAGCACGCCGCTGGTGGTGGCCGAGACCGACGCCGCCAATGGCTCCATCCGCGTGCTTGGCGTGATCGAGCTGAAGGACATCGTCAAGGGCGGCATCAAGGAGCGCTTCTCCGAGCTGCGCCGCATGGGCATCAAGACCATCATGATCACCGGCGACAACCGTCTGACGGCGGCGGCGATTGCGGCCGAAGCGGGCGTCGACGACTTCCTTGCCGAAGCCACGCCGGAGAACAAGCTGTCGTTGATTCGCCAGCATCAGGCCGAAGGCAAGCTGGTCGCGATGACCGGCGACGGCACCAACGATGCGCCGGCATTAGCGCAAGCCGACGTCGCGGTGGCCATGAACACCGGCACGCAGGCAGCCAAGGAGGCCGGCAACATGGTCGACCTGGATTCCAATCCGACCAAGCTGATCGAGATTGTCGAGATCGGCAAACAGATGCTGATGACGCGCGGCAGTCTGACGACTTTCAGCATCGCCAACGATGTCGCCAAGTATTTCGCGATCATCCCCGCGATGTTCGCGACCACCTATCCGCAACTGGCGGCGCTGGACGTGATGCACCTGAACAATCCGTCGTCGGCGATCTTGTCGGCGGTGATTTTCAATGCGCTGGTGATTGTCGTGCTGATCCCGCTGGCCTTGCGCGGCGTGCGTTACCGGGCGCTGGGCGCGGCTGTACTGTTGCGTCGCAACCTGCTGATCTATGGCCTCGGCGGCCTGATCGTGCCGTTCGTCGGCATCAAGCTGATCGACGTGTTGCTCGGTGTCTTTGGCCTGGCTTAATTTTGTTGAAGGAATCTGTCATGAAAACTTATCTGCGTCCTGCGATCTCGCTGTTCATCCTGATGTCGCTCATCCTCGGCGGCTTGTACCCGGCGGTCATCACACTGGTCGGTCAGGCTTTTTTTCCAACCCAGGCCAACGGCAGCGTCATCGTGCGCGACGGCGTGCCGGTCGGTTCCGAGCTGATCGGCCAGAACTTCACCGAGCCGAAATACTTCTGGGGCCGCCTGTCCAGTTCGGGGACTTTCCCGTATAACGCCGGCGCTTCGGGCGGTAGCAACTTCGGTCCTTTGAATCCTGCTCTGGTTGATGCCGCCAAGGCGCGCGAGGAGGCGTTGCGTGCGGCTGATCCTGGCGCCGGGCGGGAGATTCCGGTGGATTTGCTGACCTCGTCGGGCAGCGGGCTGGATCCGCATATCAGCCCGGCCGCTGCCGCGTACCAGGTGGCGCGGGTGGCGAAGGCGCGGGGTTTGTCGTTGGAGCGGGTGCGCTCGCTGGTCAAGGGGCAGACTGAGGCGCCGCAGTGGGGGTTGTTTGGGGAGCCTCGGGTCAACGTGCTGAAGTTGAATCTGGCGTTGGATGCTGCGGGTGGGGTTTGATTGTTGTCTGTTGTTCCGACTTCGTGTGTGTTGTTGCTGATGCTGTTCTTTCTTCGGACGACCGTGGTTGCCGGGGGCGGCCCGGCAGCCGCTCACTTTCTTTGCTTCGCCAAAGAAAGTAAGCAAAGAAAGGCGACCGCGATTCGCCGCCCCTTCGGGGTTCCCGTTGGCGCCGCACTCAAATCGGGAAGGGAAACAAACTCGCTGCGCTCAGACAAGTTTCCCTTCTTTTTCCGATTTGAGCACGTCACCAACGGCGACTCATAAGCGGAACTTCTTCTTCGGCTCGCTTCGCCTTGCCTTGGGTGGCTCGCCTGCGGCATCGTGATTCTCATTCTTTCTTGAACTGACCGCGGAGAACTGTGACCATCGAGCCCCCTCCGTCCCCTGGCGATGCGCAGCGAGCCAGTCTGGCAGTCCGCTTGCGAGTAGCCGGTGGCGGCAGGTGCAAATCGGATAAAGAGGGGAAACTTGTCTGAGCGCAGCGAGTTTGTTTCCCCTCCCGATTTGTACCTGCCGACGCCGGGAACCCCCGCAGGGGGCTACGAACCAGCGGTCGCTTCTTTTGCTTACTTTTCTTGGCGAGACAAGAAAAGTGAGTAGCCGCCGGGCTACCCCCGGCAAGGTCGCCCGAAGAAAGAAGAGATGAAGCTACGCACCAAAGCTAGGTCGGAACAAAACACAGCCCACGATCACACCACCTCAGCCCGCTAAAAAAGCCCATTTCCAACTACAATACCCCCACCATGCCCACCCGCCCCAACCCCGACGACCTCCTCGACCGCGTCATGCGCGACGAAGACCGTCAGGCGCGCGGCCGGCTCAAGATTTTCTTCGGGTCTTCCGCCGGCGTGGGCAAAACCTACGCCATGCTGGCCGCCGCCAGAAACTTGCAGGAGCACGCTGCGCCGGGCGAGACCGTGCTCGCCGGCATTGTCGAGACCCACGGCCGCGCCGATACAGAAGCCATGCTCGAAGGCATCGAACGCCTGCCGCTGCGCAGCACCCAATACCGCGACCGTACGCTCCACGAGTTCGACCTCGACGCCGCGCTCGAACGCAAACCGACCGTCATCCTGGTCGACGAGCTGGCGCACTCCAATGTGCCCGGTTCGCGCCACGCCAAACGCTGGCAAGACATTGAAGAGCTGCTGCACGCCGGCATCCACGTCTACACCACCGTCAACGTCCAGCACATTGAAAGCCTCAACGACGTGGTCGGCCAGATCACCGGCATCCGCGTGCACGAGACGATTCCCGATCACGTCTTCGATGAGGCCGACGACGTCACGCTGGTGGACCTGCCGCCCGACGAACTGCTGCAGCGCCTCAAGGAGGGCAAGGTCTACCTGCCGCAACAGGCCGAGAAGGCCGGGCGCAATTTCTTCCGCAAGGGCAATCTGCTGGCGCTGCGCGAAATCGCCCTGCGCCGCACCGCCGATCGCGTCGACGCCGACATGCGCGAGTACCGCGCCGATCGCTCCATCGTCCAGTTGTGGCAGACCAAGGAGCGCATCGTGGTCGCCATCGGCGCGCGCGCCGACGAAGACCAGCTGGTGCGCGCCGCCGCGCGGCTGGCCGCCAAGCTGCAGGCCGACTGGCTGGCGGTGCACGTGGATGCGCCGAGCTGGCCGCGCGTGACGCTGGCCGGACGCGAACGCATACTCAGGAATCTCAAGCTGGCGCAATCGCTGGGCGCGGAAACCGCCAGCATCACCGGCGAAGATGTGGCGCAGGCGCTGGTGCAGTTCGCGCGCAGCCGCAACGCCGGGAAACTGGTGATCGGTCAATCGCAGAGCGGCGGCTGGACGCATTGGAAACGATGGTGGCGCAAGAATCTGGCCGAACGCATCGCCGCGACCGGACAGGATATCGACGTCTATACCGTTGCGCGCCGGGCGGAGTCGGGACGCGAGCTCAGCGCCAGGCCTCAGACCGAAGAAGCGCGCGACGGCAGCAGCAGCCTGCGCCGCCGCCGCGGCTATCTGTGGGCGACCGTCAGCTGCGCCGCGACCACGGCGCTGGCGTGGTGGCTGATAGCGTATCTGCATCCGGCCAACGTGATCATGCTGTACCTGGTCGGCGTGATGATCGTCGCGGTGCGCTACGGGCGCTCGGCGTCGGCGCTGGCGTCGATCATGAGCGTGCTGGCCTTCGACTTCTTTTTTGTCGCACCGCGTTTTTCCATCAGCGTCTCGGACGCACAGTATCTGATTACTTTGCTGGTGATGCTGGCGGTGTCGCTGTTCATCAGTTCGCTGGCGTCCCGGATGCGCCATCAGGCCAACGTCGCCATGCTGCGCGAAGCGCGCGCCGGCAATCTTTACATGCTCGGCAAGGAACTGGCGGCGGTGCTGACGCTGGAGCAGATCCTGGAAATCGGCCGCCGCCATCTCGGCGCAGTGTTCGGCGCAAAGACGGCGTTCTGTTTGCCGGACAGTGGCGACAGCGTGCGCGTGGCCGCACCGGAAGAACAGGATGCGCATGCCCTGCAGGATGTCGACCTGGGCGTGGCGCAATGGGTCTACGACAACGATCAGGCGGCGGGCCGCAGCACGGCCACCTTGCCGGCGGCGCAGGCGCTGTACCTGCCGCTGAACGCCACCATGCGCACGCGCGGCGTGCTGGCGTTCGTGGCCGAGGACCCGCTCCAGCTGGCCTTGCCCGAGAACCGCCAGATGCTGGAAATCTTCTGTTCGCAGATCGCCATGGCGATTGAGCGCCTGCATTACGCCGAGGTGGCGCAGGATGCGCTGTTGACGATGGAGTCGGAGCGCCTGCGCAATTCGCTGCTGTCGGCAATTTCGCACGATTTGCGCACGCCGCTGACCTCGCTGGTGGGCAGCGCCGAAGCGCTGGCGCGACAGCCTTCTCTGGGCGCCGAGGAACGAGAGATGGCGGCCACCATCAGCGCGCAGTCGCAACGCATGTCGGGACTGGTGGAAAACCTGCTCGACATGGCGCGCCTGCAATCGGGCGGCATCACGCTCAATCGCCAATGGAATTCGATCGAGGAAGTGGTCGGCACCGCGTTGAGACTGTTGAACAAGACGCTCGGCGAGCGCCGGGTGGAGACGCACCTGCCGGCCGATTTGCCGCTGGTGCGTTTCGACGCCGTGCTGATTGAACGCGTCTTCGCCAACCTGATCGAGAACGCCGTCAAATATGCGCCGGCCGGCGAGGTCATCGCGGTCGAAGCAAAGGCGAATGCCGGCATGATGGAAATCAGCGTGATCGACCGTGGTCCGGGTTTCCCGGAAGGCATGGAAGAGCGCGCGTTTGAAAAATTCACCCGCGGCGATACGGAGTCGAGCACGCCCGGCGTCGGCCTGGGGCTGGCGATTTGCCGCGCGATTGTCGATGCGCACGGCGGCACGATACGCGCGCTTCAGGGCGACGCTGGCCGCGGCGCGCGCGTCTGTTTCACCTTGCCGCTGGACAAACCGCCGGCGTTGCCGGAAGAGGAATAACGCTATGCTGGATCACGCAGGCAATATTGTTTTCGTCGAGGACGACGCCCACATCCGCAAGCTGGTACGCAGCGCCCTGGAACAGGAAGGCTTCATCGTGCACGAGGCGCGCACCGCACGTGAAGGTATGGTGGAAGCCGGCACGCGCAAACCGGATCTGGTCATCGTCGATCTCGGCCTGCCCGACCAGGATGGCAAGCAGGTCATCGCCGACATCCGCTCGTGGAGCGACGTGCCTATCGTGATCCTGTCGGCACGCACGCAAGAGGTGGAAAAAGTCGCCGCGCTCGACGCCGGCGCCGATGACTATCTGACCAAGCCCTTCGGCGTCCCGGAATTGCTGGCGCGCATTCGTGCGCAACTGCGTCGACGCAGCCAGGCCAGCGCGGCCACCGGACGTTTCCGCCTCGGCGATCTGCTGATCGATTTACCGGCGCGTACGGCGAGCAAGGGCGGGGAGGCGGTGCACCTGACCCAGATCGAACATCGCCTGATCGCCACGCTGCTGCGCGACGCCGGCCGCGTGATAACCCACCGCACTTTGCTGGCGGCAGGCTGGGGCCCGTCGCATACCGAAGATCATCACTACCTGCGCATCTACATGCAGCGCCTGCGCCAGAAGCTGGAAGACGACCCGGCACAGCCCAAGTACATCGTCACTGAAATCGGCGTCGGCTACCGTGTCGTCAACGCAGAACCGGCCTGATGCAGCTCAATTCCGCCGTGATGCAACTGAGCATGACGGTGCAGCAGAATGCCGCCGGTTCGGAGCACTGGCGGCAACCGCCGAAGAGATGAGCGTGCAGGCCGGGAAACTGAACAAGTCGATCGCCTTCTTCAAGCTCGCCGAAACGGAATCCTAGTTGGCAAACCTAAAGATCCCCCCAGATGTCAATCTGGCGGCGGATCGTGCCGGCATGGCCGTCGCAGATGATCAATATTTCCTTGCTGCCGTTGCGTATGACGAAGCGGAAATACTCCGCCTCGTTGCGCTGCACGAAACTTTCGCTTTCAATCTTGCCGGCGCCGGCCATGGCTTCCATGGCGGCGCGCCGGCATGCCGGCAATTGTTTCCTTGCTTCGATGGACGGGCCGTAGTCTTCCGGCGAACGGTAGGGCACCACCGCGTGCGCAGCAGGCACCAACGCCGAACTCACGGCCAATACGCACCACGCCATTGTCATTTTCCCGTCCATGCCGGCCTCAGAAGGTGCGCGACACCGACAGCACCAGCTGGTCGCGGCCGAGGTTCTTGCCATTGACCGTGTAGCCTGCGTCCTTGGCGTTGGTGCCGGTGTAGTAGGCGGCCAGCACGTAGCCGGAGAAGTCGCGGTTCAGGCCCAGCTTCCAGTCGGTGTACGACAGGTTGGAAGAGTTGGGACCGGTATAGCGCTGATGACCGACGTGGGCGACACCGTTGATGCCGGCAACCAGTTCGTGCGTCAGCGCCAGGTCGACGTAGCTGGAGCCGCGCGTGTCGGGGCTGCCGAAGGTATTGTCGACGGCGTAGGAATAGCGCAGCGTGATCCACTTGGCGTCGAGGCCGAGATACAGTTCATTGGTGTCGGCCTTGGTGAAGCCATTCGGGAAGCTGCCCGGATAGGCGTAGTGAAGGAAGCCGGCATCGCCGGTCAGGGTGTCGTTGAACCCATACTTGAAGCCGCCATAGATGTCGGCTTCCAGGCTGGCCGACGCGCCGGGAGTGGCGTCGCTGATCCAGCTGATGTTGGACGCCCAGATGCCGGCGTACAGGCCGCTCTCGTGCGAGAGATCGAAGCCGCCTTGTACGGCAGGTTTTTCGTTGGTCTGCGTCAGGCCGCGGAAAACGTACTGGCTGTAGAGGCCGATGTTGGCGGTGGTGGTCAAAGCCGGGGCCGCGGCATCGCTGCTCTCCGCAGCGACCGCAGGCAGCACCGGCAGCAGGGCGGCTGCGGCTGCGGCTACGACAACGGTGGCGGGAATGAGACGGAACGGCGCAAATCGGGATGTCATTTTCTTGTACTCCACAAGTCAGGTTGATGTGGACTACAAGATAGAAAATGCGGCGTCTAATTCTTATAAAACTTTGCGCCGCGCGGATAAACGCGCCGTAAAAACTCCGTATTTACATCGCGCTCAGCACCGCTTCCAGGTCTTCGTCTTCGGCCGGCGGTGTCGACATGTCCAGCACCGCCTCGATGTGGTTCAGGTGTTCGATCATCGCTGCTACCGCCTTCTCCACCTTGCCGGCGGCGATGGCGTCGATGATGTCGCCGTGCTCGTCGTGGGTGCAGGCCGGCACGGTGGGGGAGTCGTACAGCACGATGATCAGGCAGGTCAGCGACGCCAGTTCGCGCATCATCTTGCTCATGACCGGATTCTCGACCATGTCGGCGATGCGGATGTGGAATTCGCCCGACAGCCGGATGATGGCGCGGCGGTCGTTGGCTTCGCGCGCCTGGGCCTCCTGTGCGACGTGGGCGCGCAACTGGGCGATGTGCTCAGGCCTGGTGTGTTCGCACAGATGGCGCAGCAGCGCCGGCTCGATCAGGCGGCGCGCCGAAAAGATCGCGCGCGCTTCGCTCGGCGTCGGGCTGGCGATGAAGGCGCCGCGATTCGGAATCGTCGTGATCAGGCCTTCATGGCTCAGGCGCGCCAGCACTTCGCGCACGCGCGTACGGTTGACGTTGAAGATGCCGGCCAGTTTTTCTTCCACCAGCTTGGTGCCTGGCGTAAGCCGATGTTCCATGATCGAGGTGAGGATGCGCTCATAGATGACGTCGCCGGCCATCGGCCGCGCACTCACGGCCTGGGCGGGCAGGGGGCTGTTGTTGGCGCTCTTGTCCGGTTTGCCTGCGGTCTTCTTGCGGCCGGGTTTGATGGCGGCGGTGTTGGCGGTGCTGGTCATTGCGTTGTCCTGGGGCGATCGATTTTGTGGGGATATATTGTCACAATTAATAAAAATTTTCTCCACATTTGCAAATTATTTTGTCGCACCGGTTTGGTTCGATTTCCATTCTTTTGCACCAGCATGGATGCCTTCTGCTGCCTCGCCGCAGTGAATTCACGCCCTTTCATCTGTTCTTCCCGGTAAAAACCGATTGAAACTGTCCTGGCACAGGTATTGCATTGTTTGTCGCAATTAGTATTTTAAATTGTCACAATTTACATTGCAGTCCATGCTCATTGTTTTGATGAGTTCCATCTTTGAATTACTTACGGGAGAGTCACCATGCACCATCAAGTATCCGGCGCACAAGAAAAACTGCCGCGTTCGTCCGTCATGCGCACCGTCGTCGTGGCCGCCGGCCTGGCCTTGAGCCTGGCTTTCGCCGGCGCAGGTCAGGCACAAGCCCAGGCCAAACCGAAATTCAAGCTGGCCTATGCCAAGTGTGCGCACTGCATGTCGATGGCGCTGGTGCCTGAGCTGGCTAGGAATGTCGACATCGAAGGCATCAACTTCACCGCCGGCAGCGATGCGCTGACCGCGCTGGTGTCCAAGAGCGTGGACATCGCGCAGGTGACTTACCTGTCCTTCGTCAGCGGCCTCGACAAGGGCTTCGACCTGGTGGCGGTATCGGGGCAGGTCAACGGCGGCTCTGAAATGCTGGTCGGCAAGGATACTGCGCTGGCCTCCGACGACTGGGCCGGTCTGAAGAAACTGATCGCCGACTACAAGGCGCAGGGCAAGCCATTCCGCATTGCGGCCTCGCGCGGCAATGCGCAGGACTTGCACATGCGCGGCGAGCTGGCCCTGAACGGCATCAACCCGAACAAGGACGTGCAATTCGTCAACATCCCGAATCCATCCGATCACGCCGCAGCCCTGCAGCGCGGCGAAGTCGAGCTGATCTGCTCGGTCGAGCCGTTCGCTTCGCAGATCCGCATGACCGGCGTCGGCAAGCATTTTGCATTCCCCTACAAGCAGGCGGCCGGCCGTCTGACCAACCTGATCGTGACCCGTTCTGACGTGATCAAGGAACATCCGGCCGAAGTGAAGGAAACCGTCGCCGCCGTGGTGCGCCTGGTCGACAGCCTGCAAAAGGACAAGCAGGCCTGGGTCGCCAGCATCGTCAAGGGCACCGGTCTGGACAAGACCGTCGCCACCGAAGCGCTGAAGAATTCCTATCCGGACTTCAAGATGTATCGTCAACAGACACAAGCCATCGGCGCCATGATGAAGGACCTCAAGTACATCTCCACCGACGTTTCGGCGCAGATCGACAAGAACATGGACTACAGCTTCCTGATGGAAGTGACGAAGAAGCCGAAGTCCGAACTGGGTTATTGATTCAGGCGCAATGCTGATTTAACAGGATAGAAAGCAGGTGATCACTATGAATGGTTTGATGCGCTCCTTGTCGGAGGCGAAGTGGCGATTCGCCGTACCGATTTTTCTGGTGCTGTTCTGGGAGGCGTTTTCCCGTTCGGGGGCGATTCCTGCCTCCTTGTTGCCGGCGCCGTCGCGCGTGTTCGCGACATGGACGGACTGGATCTTCGGCTACAGCGAAGCGGCCCAGGATAGCAGCGGCCGCTGGATCTTCGACGCCATGGCCAGCTGCATGCGGGTCACCGCGGGTTACCTGATCGCGGCGGTTTCCGGCATCGCGCTGGGCGTGGCGATCGGCTGGTGGCGCTGGGTCGAGCGCGCCATCGAACCGACGGTGCAGATGCTGCGTCCGATTCCGCCGGTGTCGTGGATTCCGCTGGCGATCATCTGGTTCGGCATCGCCAACAAGCCGGCGATCTTCCTGGTGTTCCTCGGCGCGTTCTTTCCCATCCTGATGAACACCGTGCACGGCGTCAAAACCTCCGACCGCAACCTGCTGCGCGCAGCGGCGATGGCCGGCGCCAATCAGGGCCAGCTGTTGCGCTTCGTGATCCTGCCGGCGGCGATGCCGAGCATCTTCGCGGGCTTGCGCATCGGCATCGGCAGCGCCTGGATGCTGACCGTGACGGCGGAGATGGTGGCGGTCAAGAGCGGTCTCGGCTACGCGCTGTGGGATTCGTATTATTTCCTGCGCTACGACCTGGTGATCGCGGCCATGATCAGCATCGGCTTGCTCGGCTATCTGGCCGACCTGATCCTCAAACTGATCATGAATTCGGTACTGCGCTGGCAACACGTGGCGACGGTACAGGGCAAAGCGTAAGGAGAACAGCATGGCATTCATCGAACTCAATAATATCGTCAAGGTCTTCAAGGATAAAAAACGCAAGGACAAGAATAGCGGCGGCGATATGCTCGCCATCGACAACGTCACGCTGAGCCTGGGGAAGAAGGAATTCCTCTGCTTGCTGGGTCCGTCCGGTTGCGGCAAGTCGACGCTGCTGAACATGATCGCGGGCTTCGAACATCCGACCTCGGGCAGGGTGACCGTCGACGGCAAGCCGATCACCGGTCCCGGCGCCGACCGCGGCATGGTGTTCCAGCAGGCTAACCTGATGCCGTGGCTGCCGGTGTGGGACAACATCGCATTCTCGCTCAAGCTGCAGGGAAAGAGTGCCGCCGAACGCCGCGCCGCGGCTCAGCCGTTCATCGAGACGGTCAAGCTCAAGGGCTTTGAAAACCACTTTCCGGCCGAGCTTTCCGGCGGCATGGCGCAGCGCGTCGGCATCGCCCGCGCCCTGTTGCAGAATCCGTCAGTGATCCTGATGGATGAGCCGTTTGCCGCGCTCGATGCGCAGACCAAGATGGAAATGCAGGAAGAGCTGGTCACGCTGTGGCAGCGTTATGAGGGTACGATCGTGTTCGTCACGCACAGCGTTGACGAGGCGCTGGTGCTGGCGACCAAGGTTGCCGTCATGACGCATCGTCCGGGCCGCATCCGCGACCTGATCGACATCGACCTGGCGCGGCCGCGCGACACCACCACCGCCGAATTCAACCAATACAAACGCCATGTGCTGAGCCTGATCCGCGAGGAATCCGCGCTGGCCCATGCCGACGCCATCAAGCTGGCGGCATAGATTTCAAGGAAACCATCATGACTCAACGTACCCTGCTCGGCATGCTGACGCCGTCCTCCAACACCACGTTGGAGCCGGTCACCACCGCGATGATCGCGGACATTCCCGAAGCCAGCGCCCACTTCGGCCGCTTCCGCGTGACCGAGATCGCCTTGTCGAATCAGGCGCTGGCGCAATTCGACGACAGCGAGATCCTGCGCGCCGCCGAGTTGCTGGCGCACGCCAAGGTGCAGAGCATAGGCTGGAACGGCACCTCGTCGGGCTGGCTCGGCTTCGACGCCGACGAACGCCTGTGCCGCCGCATCACCGAAGCGACCGGCATTCCGGCATGCACGTCGGTATTGGCATTGAACGAGATTTTCGACATCACCGGCGTCAAGCGCTTCGGCCTGGTGACGCCTTACCTCGACGACGTCCAGGCCGCCATCATCAGGAACTACGCCGCCTCCGGCATGGAGTGCATCGCCGAGCGCCATCTGCGCAAGCAGGACAATTTCTCGTTCTCCGAAGTCGGCGCCGACGAGTTGCGCGCCATGGTGCGCGAGGTCGCCAGGGAAAAGCCGCAGGCCATCACCATCTTCTGCACCAACCTGCGCGGTGCGCCGCTGGTGGAAGAGCTGGAGCGCGAGGTCGGCATCCCGATCTATGACACGATTTCCACCGTGGTGTGGAAGTCGCTCAGGCAGGCCGGATCGGATCCGTCGCGCATCCGCGGCTGGGGCAGCCTGTTCCGCGACGTCGCGTAAGGACGGTCGCGACATGGAAGATTTTGATCTGGTAATCCGCAACGGCACCGTCGCCACCGCATCCGACATCATGCAGTGCGATGTCGGCATCGCCGGCGGCAAGGTCGTGGCGATGGGGCGCAATCTTGCGTCCGGCAAACGCGAGATCGATGCCGCCGGCAAGCTGGTGCTGCCGGGCGGCGTCGACAGCCATTGCCATCTCGACCAGCCGATGGAAGAGGGGTTGGAGATGGCCGACGATTTCCGCAGCGGCACGATCTCGGCGGCGTGCGGCGGCACCACGACGGTGATTCCGTTTGCTGCCCAGGCCAAGGGACAGTCGCTGCGCGCCGCGGTGGAGGACTATCATCGCCGCGCCGAGGGCAAGGCGGTGATCGACTACGCCTTCCACATGATCGTCAGCGACCCGACCGAGAAAGTCCTGAAGGAAGAGTTGCCGCAACTGATCAGCGAAGGCTACACCTCCTTCAAGATCTACATGACCTACGACGATCTCAAGCTCAATGACAGGCAGATCATCGACGTGCTGGCCATCGCGCGGCGCGAGGGTGCGATGGTGATGATTCATGCTGAAAACGCCGACTGCATCGCATGGCTCACGGAGCAACTGGAAGACGCCGGATTGACCGCGCCGAAGTACCATGCGACTTCACGGCCGATGCTGGTCGAGCGCGAAGCGACGCATCGCGCGATCGCACTGTCAGAGCTGGTCGACGTGCCGATCCTGATCGTGCACGTCTCGGGCAAGGAAGCCATCGAGCAAATCCGCTGGGCGCATGGTCATGGCCTGCGCATCTACGCCGAGACCTGCCCGCAGTATTTCATGCTGACGGCGGATGACCTTGACCAGGAGGGCTATCACGGCGCCAAGTGCATCTGCAGCCCGCCGCCGCGCGACAAGGAGAACCAGCAATACATCTGGGACGGCCTGGCCAACGGCTTGTTCACGGTGTTCTCATCGGACCATGCGCCGTTTCGCTACGCCGATCCCAAGGGCAAGATGCCGGGCGGGAAGGAAGTGCCGTTCCGCTACATCCCGAACGGCACGCCGGGACTGGAGACGCGCCTGCCGCTCCTGTTCTCGGAGGGCGTCGGCAAGGGCCGCATCGACCTCAATCGTTTCGTCGCACTGACGGCGACCGATCCGGCCAAGATGTACGGCCTGTATCCGCAGAAGGGCACGATCGCCATCGGCGGCGACGCCGACATCGCGATCTGGGATCCGCACAAGGAAGTCGTGATCGCCAACGATAACCTGCATCACAACGTCGACTACACGCCGTATGAAGGCGTGGCGGTGACCGGCTGGCCGGTGGTCACGCTGTCGCGCGGCGAGGTGGTGTATGACGGCAAGGAGCCGCAAGGTGCCGCCGGTCGCGGCGAGTTTCTGAAGTGCGGTTTGCCGGATCCGGCGCGTCCGCGCAAGCGCTGATGCGGCGCTGATTTGATCGGCGGCGAATTGCATGGGATCGCATGGGATTGCAGGGATTGCATGCGTGCCACGTGCAGCACGCGCGTCGAAAGTAAACGATAAGCAGTCGCAATACAGCGTGTTGCGACTGTGGTTTTTTATCTGATAATTCCATCTTATTTGCCGTTCTTCCGCGTTTGTTCCGTATTTGCCCCCGTTCTCATCCGTTTTCCGATTGCTTGTCCTGAAGGCATGGTGCTAGCATCAGGCCCGACGCAAACCATCGCAGCCTGCGTCAGAATTCAATGACGAGATCTCTATGAAAAAATACATCTTGATGGCAACCGTGGCCGTCCACGGATTGCTGGGGGTACAGTCGGCATTTGCCGCCGGTGCAATGAATGTCGACGACGCACAAGTCCTCGGCGCCAACAAATGCCAACTGGAAGCCTGGGGCAAATTCAATCGCGACGGCACCGAGCGCTGGCTCAATCCATCGTGCAACCTGACCGGCAATCTGGAAGTGTCGTGGGGCAATTCCTGGCAACGCGACGGCACCGGGATGTACCTGGCCAACAGCCAGTTGCAGGGCAAGACCGTGTTCCGCGAAATGTCGCCCGACGGTTATGGTGTAGGCATGCTGGCTGGCGCAGTGCGCCAGACCGACAGTGGCGACGACGGCCGCCGGCGCTCGTGGAATGTCTATTCCAAGTTGCTGACCTCGTTCTCGTTCAAGGAAGATGCGGTGCTGCTGCACACCAATCTGGGCGCCATCCGCAAGGGCAAGGAGCAGACCACGCGCCTGACCTGGGGTCTCGGCAACGAGACCAGGCTGATCGACCGGCTCTCGTTCATCGGGGAAGTGTTCGGCGAGAACAAGGGCAAGCCGTCCTACCAGGCCGGTGTGCGCGCAACGCTGGTACCGGAACATGTGGAACTTGACCTGACTTACGGCAATACCTTCGGAGCCGATACGCGCGGCCGCTATGTCGTGCTGGGACTGCGTTTCATCACGCCAGAACTGAAACGCTGAGGCGATTTTCTCATTCCGGCTCTTTTGCCGGAATGACATCGTTTCCGGAGAAGACGCCTGGCCGTGTGCCGTCTCGTGTTAAATTACGTCTTGTGCTTGCAGCAACATGCAAGAGCAGCTAACAAAACCTTCGCAGTTTTTCCCGCTCGCGATTTCTTCATTGCGCATCCGCGGCCCGGCCCGTCGGACTTCGCGCTGTTTTGTTAGCTGCTCTTCGGCAGGCGCACTTTCTTTACTACTCAATAGGTACCCTCGTTGGAAAACATCTTGCTGATCGTCGCGGCCCTCTTTCTGGTCGCGCTGAACGGTTTTTTCGTCGCAGCAGAATTCGGTCTGGTCAAACTGCGCCAGACCCGCATCAGAGCCATCGTCAAGACGCAGGGCTTGCGCGGCCGCATACTGGCGACTGTCCATAATCAACTCGACGCCTACCTGTCGGCCTGCCAGCTCGGCATCACGCTGGCGTCGCTGGGCTTGGGCTGGATCGGCGAACCCGCCTTCGCCAGCCTGCTCGAACCCCTGTTCGCCTTGCTCGGCGTGAGTTCGCTGGAGCTGATCCACGGCGTGTCCTTCGTCTTCGCCTTCGTGATCATTTCCTTCCTGCACATCGTGGTCGGCGAGCTGGCGCCGAAGTCGATGGCGATCCGCAACCCGGAGCGCATCGGCCTGTGGTGCGCGATGCCGCTGTACGGTTTTTACTGGATGATGTACCCGGCGATCTGGCTGCTCAACCTGAGCGCCAACTGGGTGTTGCGCGTGACCGGCCTGGGCGGCGTGCACGGGCACGATTCCCACTATTCCTCGGACGAGCTCAAGCTGATCCTGCGCTCCGGCGGCAAGACCGGCAAGTTCACGCCGCAGGAGTGGAGCGTGCTGGCGCAGTCGCTCGACTTCGGCGACCTCAAGGTGATGGACCTGATGCGCCCGGCCAACGAGATTGTCGCGCTGAGCGCGGCCAATACGCATGATGAAAACATGCAGATCATTTACCGCAACCGTTTCAGCCGCTATCCGTATTTCGACGCCGGGCAGCAGGAAGTGCTGGGACTGTTGCATCTGAAGGATGTCTTCATCGCGCAGCAGGACGGCAAGGCCATTGTCGACCTGCGCCATTACCTGCGTCCGGTGCAGTACATTTCACCGAGCCTGTCGGCGCAGGAGTTGCTGCGCCGTTTCCGCACCGGCTCGCCGCATTTTGCGATCATCGGGCGCAAGGGGCAGGCGCCGCTGGGCTTTGTCACGCTGGACAATCTGCTGAGCGTGCTGGTGGGCGAGATCCGCGATGAGTTCCGTCACACCTCCAATGAGTGGACGCGGCAGGATGACGGCACGTTGCTGGGCAAGGGCAGCCTGCCTATCGTGACGCTGGAGCACATGCTGGGCATCGATTTCGAGTATGACGAGACGGTCGATTCGGTTGGCGGACTGGTCATGGAGAAGCTGGGTGAAGTGCCGAAGGAAGGGCAGAAGGTGGAGTTTCATGCTTTTGACATCGTGGTCAAGAAGATGAAGGGGCCGAAGATTTTGTTGGTTAAGGTTTATCCCAAGATGCAGGATGGGGAGTGGGTGGGGGAGATGGAGGGATAGTTGTTTTGCCTCTTTGTGTTTTGTTCCGACTTGCCGTTGTTCTGTAGCTTATTCTTTTCTTTCTTCGGACGGCCGTGGTTGCCGGGGGCGGCCCGGCAGCCGCTCACTTTCTTTGCTTCGCCAAAGAAAGTAAGCAAAGAAAGGCGACCGCGATTCGCCGCCCCTTCGGGGTTCCCGTTGGCGCCGCACTCAAATCGGGAAGGGAAACAAACTCGCTGCGCTCAGACAAGTTTCCCTTCTTTTTCCGATTTGAGCACGTCACCAACGGCGACTCATAAGCGGAACTTCTTCTTCGGCTCGCTTCGCCTTGCCTTGGGTGGCTCGCCTGCGGCATCGTGATTCTCATTCTTTCTTGAACTGACCGCGGAGAACTGTGACCATCGAGCCCCCTCCGTCCCCTGGCGATGCGCAGCGAGCCAGTCTGGCAGTCCGCTTGCGAGTAGCCGGTGGCGGCAGGTGCAAATCGGATAAAGAGGGGAAACTTGTCTGAGCGCAGCGAGTTTGTTTCCCCTCCCGATTTGTACCTGCCGACGCCGGGAACCCCCGCAGGGGGCTACGAACCAGCGGTCGCTTCTTTTGCTTACTTTTCTTGGCGAGACAAGAAAAGTGAGTAGCCGCCGGGCTACCCCCGGCAGGGTCGTCCGAAGAACAAACCACAGAAGCTACCGACAAACCGAAGTCGGAACAACAGACAAAAAAAAGCCGCCAATAAAGGCGGCCTCTTCATCCAACGCAAGCGGCAACCGCTTACTGCATAAACCACCCATGACTAACCACCACCGACTGCCCGGTAAGCGCATTGGTAGGAAACGCCGCGAGGAACACCGCCGTCTGCGCCACATCCGCAGTCGTGGTGAATTCACCGTCAACAGTATCCTTCAGCATCACCTTCTTGATCACGTCTTCTTCGCTGATGTTCAGTTCCTTGGCCTGTTCAGGAATCTGCTTCTCCACCAGCGGCGTACGCACGAAGCCCGGACAGATCACGTTCGAGCGGATCTTGTCCTTCGCACCTTCCTTGGCGACCACCTTGGCCAGGCCGATGAGGCCATGCTTGGCGGTGACGTACGGCGCTTTCAGCGGGGACGCTTCGTGCGAGTGCACCGAACCCATATAGATGATCGAGCCGCCCTTGCCGGCCTTGATCATTGCGCGCATTGCCGCGCGGGTGGTCAGGTAGGCGCCGTCGAGGTGGATCGCCAGCATCTTGCGCCAGTTTTCCAGCGTGCTGTCGACGATCGGGGCGATGATCTGGATGCCGGCGTTGCTGATCAGGATGTCGAGCGTGCCGTAGGCGGCCACTGCGTCGGCGATGCCCTTGTCGACCTGTGCTTCGTCGACCACGTTCATGGCGACGGCCATTGCGGTGCCGCCGCTCTTGTTGATCTCGTCGGCGGCGGCCTTGGCGGCGTCGAGCGCCAGATCGGCGATGACGACCTTGGCGCCGGCCTTGGCGTATTCAATGGCGATTTCCTTGCCGATGCCGCTGGCTGCGCCTGTGATCAGAGCGACTTTATCTTTGAGTACCATGACGTTCCTTTGTTAAACAAATTAAGCAAATTAAACAAACATTAAGCAAATAATGACCAGATATTAAGCAAGATAATCGTAAGCGACCGTGCCCAGCGGCAAAGTCAGGTCAGACAAAATGTGCACCGCAGAGATGACTTCCAGCACCGGCAGGTCGGCGATCGGCGCCAGTGCATGCGAATGCAGGTCCAGCGCGCCGGGACCGGTCCAGGCACCCTTGATGGTGATGTCCGACAGACTGTACTGTACCAGTTCGCAGATGCGGGGTGTGCCGTCGACGTGGGGAATGATTTTCAGCAGGAAACTGGGCGACGCCAGCGTCTTCGCCACCGTCTCATGATCGAGCGTGCGGTGCTTGAAACCCATGGTGCCGGTGGCGACGCGAAAATCGCTGTAATCGAGCGTACCGACCAGCGTGTCGGTGTGCACCCGCAGCTCCGGCGAGCCGAGCTTTTTGGGGAAGCCCCATAGCTCGCGTCCGCCCGCAATCGGCGGATGGTCGTTGAGGTACATGCTGTGGACATAGCCGCCGGCGACGCCGTTGAGCGTGACCGGGATCACCTGTCCCGACTCGCAATAATGGCCGAAGCCGGTCGAGTCGGGCATGTTGATGAACTCGAACTTGACGATCGGCTCGACGAACTGCAAGGGTGCGGGAATGATCTTCCTGAGCGCTTCCGGATCGGTACGGTAGGTAATGATCAGGAACTCGCGATCGACGAAGCGATAGGGGCCTGGCGGAAACGCCGGGTTGTGGATGGGCATGGCGAAAGCATTGCGACGGATTTCATCTTCAGTCATGGCATCTTTCTTTGCGGGGAAGGGGAATGAATCGAAGCAGCAATAAAGCGGTAATGAAGCGATAACGAAACGATAATTCGCTCTTGCCTGTTCGAGGGACGCTACGACATAAAGTTCATCTCTTCATCGACTGTTGTCGCCCCGTAAAGCTTGCTGGAGGCTGACAATCGCGCGATCGTGCTCGTTTGTACCGCTATCCGTTGCTATCACGCCATGTCGCGTCCAGCTGTCATTGGCCTGAAATAATCGGCAGTTACGCTCTGCAACGTTGTCAACTGAAAAAGGACGATGCATGAGACTGCTTACCACTCCGGCAGATGCTAACCTGAGTTCCTCCAAACTGTCACTGAGCCTGGCCACCACGCCGGAAGAAGTGCGCGAAGTACAGCGTCTGCGCTACAAGGTCTTCATCGAGACGATGAACCTGTCCGCACTGGCCAACGCAGAAGGTCTCGACAAGGATGAATTCGACGACTACTGCGACCACCTGATCGTACGCGACAACAAGACCCTGAGCGTGGTCGGCACCTACCGCGTGATGAGCCCGCACGCTGCACGCCGCATGGGCAAGTTTTACTCGGAGCAGGAATTCGACCTGAGCCGCCTCGACAATATCCGCAACTCCATCTGCGAAGCCGGCCGCGCCTGCATCCATCCGGACTATCGCAGCGGCGCCGTCATCATGTTGCTGTGGGCCGGCATTGCCGACTTCATGCGCCGCGAACGCTGCGACTACCTGATGGGTTGCGCCAGCGTCAGCCTGGCCGATGGCGGTCACAACGCGGCAGCGCTGTATCACGCCTTCCGCGAAAACAACATGGCGCCGCAAGAGTACAGCGTCACGCCGCACACGGCATTCCCGATCGAGGAACGCGAAGCCGGCCACCAGCCGCAAGTCCCGCCGCTGCTGCGCGGCTACCTGCGCAGCGGCGCATGGGTCTGCGGCGAGCCGGCATGGGATCCTGATTTCCACTCGGCCGATTTCTTCCTGCTGTTGCCGTTGGCAAAGCTGGACGGCCGTTACGCCCGCCACTACCTGAAAGAATCGAGAGCCGCATGAAATCACGCGATCAATTTCTGGATGCCAACGGTATAGACGCCACTCTGGGAACGAAACGCGATCCTCTCCATTTTCGCACCATCTGGATCTCGGACGTGCATCTCGGCACGCCGGGATGCCAGGCGCAACGGCTGCTGGAATTCCTGCGCGCCACCGAGTCCGACACGCTGTACCTGGTCGGCGACATCATCGACGGCTGGCAGCTCAAGCGTCGCTGGTACTGGGAGCAAAGCCACAACAACGTGGTGCAGACGGTGCTCAAGAAAGCCAAGAAGGGCACCAACGTGGTCTTCGTGCCGGGCAACCACGACGAAGTCATCCGTCAGTTCATCGACCTCGATTTCGGCGGCATCAAGATCCGTGACGAGCTGGTGCACACCACCGCCAACGGCAAGCGCATGCTGGTCATCCACGGCGACCGTTTCGACGGCGTCATCGCCTGCGCCAAGTGGCTGGCCTATGTCGGCGACAACCTCTACACCATGATCCTCAAGTTCAACCAGTGGTTCAACAGCTGGCGTGCGCGTGCAGGATTGCCGTACTGGTCGCTGTCGCAATACCTGAAGGGCAAGGTCAAGAACGCGGTCAACTACATCACCTCGTTCGAAGATGCGCTGGCTGCGGAAGCCTCCAAGAAAGGCCTCGACGGCGTCATCTGCGGCCACATACACAAACCGGAAATCCGCGACATCAACGGCATCAAGTACTGCAACGACGGCGACTGGGTGGAAAGCCTGTCCGCGCTGGTGGAAGATGCCTCCGGCGAACTGCGCCTGGTGACCTGGGGCGAGATCATGCAATTGAAGAAGAGTTCGAAATTAGCCGGAGTAGAAGATTTATGCGCATTGCCATCGTAAGCGACGCGGGCGAGCCCCAAGTCAATGGCGTAGTCAACACCCTGCGGGCAACCCAACAATGCCTGCGCAACAAAGGTCATGACGTACTGATGCTGGCGCCGCGCGATTTCCGTACGTTCGCCTGCCCGACTTACCCCGAAATACGGCTGGCCTACAAGCCGTATGCCAAGATCGCCGCCGCGCTGGATGCGTTCAAGCCGGATTGCATCCACATCTCCACCGAAGGCCCGATGGGTCTGGCGGCGCGCCGCTACTGCCTTAAGAACAAGCTGGATTTCACCACCGCCTATCACACCCGCTTCCCGGAATACCTGAGCGCGCGCAAGCTGTTGCCGAAGGCGCTGACGTACCGGTTGATGCGCTGGTTCCACGGCCCGTCCAAAGCCATCATGGTGCCGACGCCGAAGATGAAGGACGCGCTGGAAAAGAACGGTTTCCGCAACGTCGCCCTGTGGGGCCGCGGCGTCGATACGGAACACTTCCGGCCGGCGGCGGAAGACCATGCCTGCATCGTGCGGCCGCTGTTCCTGTACGTCGGCCGCGTCGCCGTCGAAAAGAATATCGAAGCCTTCCTCAAGCTTGACTTGCCGGGCTCCAAATGGGTCATCGGCGATGGTCCGCAGCGCGAAGAACTCGAGCAGCGCTATCCGCATGTGCGCTTCCTCGGCGCCAAGGGGCATGACGAATTGCCGGCGTATTACAACTGCGCCGACGTCTTCGTATTCCCCAGCCGTACCGATACCTTCGGACTCGTGCTCGCCGAAGCCATGGCCTGCGGCGTACCGGTCGCAGCGTATCCGGTCGAAGGGCCGATCGACGTCGTCGCCAACGGTGTCTCCGGCGCCCTGAACGATGAACTCGACGTCGCCTGCATGGATGCCTTGCAACTGTCGCGCGACGATGTGCGCGCGCATGCGCTGACGTATTCATGGGATGCCGCCACCCAGCAATTCCTGCAGCATCTGCACTACGCCCGCAACACGGCTGCGGTGGAGTTGGGCGGCGCCGTACTGCATGATTCCCGCTGATTTTATTTTCAATTTGCGCTGAATTTGCTCTGATCTCCTGCACCTGCCGGCCCCGTTCGCGGGCCGGTGTCGCCATTTCGATACGCCCGAACAGACGGACTTTTAACCGCCTCCTTTTCCCATGCGCCTCTGCAGCCCTGACGGGCAAGGACCGGTATGCTTTTTGCATACCGGTCCGTAGGTCAAGTCGCTTGCAATGTGGCCGTTTCGATATAAAACAAGATGAAGTCCACTTCACCGTCCTGTTTGTCCCGATGTGGCCATGTGCTCGCGATGCTTTATAGAAACATCATTGGGGGGAAGTCATGAAAAGTCTGTTCGCCAGATTGCAGTTGTGGAAGAAATTCGCCCTGCTCGGAATCATCGGTCTCGCCTTGTTCGGCGTGCCCACCACTTTGTACATCATCAGCGCGGAAAGCGTGATCGCTCACAAGACCCTGGAAATGAAAGGCGTGGTGCCTGCGCGCGCCTTGCTGCGTTCGATGCAATTGATGCAGCAGCACCGCGGCATGTCGGCGGTCCTGCTCGGCGGTAACGCCACGGTCGCGGCTCAACGGCAGGCCAAGGCGCAGGAAGTCGACCGGGCGCTGCAGGAACTGCAGGCGCAGCTCAAGAAATCCGGTGTGCGCAATCCAGCCATCGGACAGGATCTCGCCAGCGTGATGGCGGCGTGGAACACCCTGCGCGACGGTGTCGCCGCAGGGCAGGTAACCGGGCCGCAGAGTTTCAGCGGACACAGCGACGGCATCGTCAGGCTGTTCGAGATCAACGACCTCATTCTCGATGACTTCCGGCTCAGTCTAGATCCGGACCTCGACAGTTCGAAGCTGATCAGCGGCGGCTTCATCGCCTTCCCGCTGCTGACCGAAGAACTCGGCAAGATGCGCGCGCGAGGCTCGGCCATGCTCGGCAAGAAAGTCGCCACGCCCGACGACAAGCTGGCCATCATCAGCCCCCGCCAGGGCGCCGTCGAACGTCTGCGGCAAGCCGACCAGCTGTTCCAGCAGGCGTTCCTGATCAACGCCTCGCTCAAGGACGTGCTCGGCGCAACCGTGGCAGACGCCAAGACAAAGGCCGCCGCCGTGATTGCGCTGGCCGACGAAAAGATCCTCAAGGCGGAGGCGCTGGAGTTTCCTCCGCAGGAATATTTCGGCAAATTCACCGAAGCCATTGATGCCCAGTTCAAGGTCGTCGACGCCGTCATCGGCAGCCTCGAAAGCACCCTCGGCCAGCAGACCGCGCAATTGCGCCGCATGGAAATCTGGCTGCTCGGCGGCATCGGCGCGCTCGCCTTGTTTGCCGCATGGGTCGGCTACATGCTGTCGCGTTCGATCACCGTGCCGATGTCGGAATCGGTGGCGATGGCGCAGCGCGTGGCTTCCTGCGACCTGACTTCGCGTGCGGTGGTCACGGGCAGCGACGAATCGGCGCAGCTGCTGCATGCGCTCAACGACATGACCGGCAGCCTGGTGGACATCGTCAGCGATGTACGCGCCAGCATCGACGTGATCCATGTCGCGTCGAAAGAAATCGCCACCGGCAATGCCGACCTGTCCAATCGCACCGAGTCGCAGGCCTCCAGCCTGGAGGAAACCGCGAGCTCGATGGAAGAACTCACCTCGACCGTGCGCCAGAACGCCGACAACGCGCGCCAGGCCAACTCGCTGGTGACCTCGGCCTCGGAACTCGCCGTCAAGGGCGGCAAAGTGGTCGGCGACGTGGTGCAGACCATGGGCTCGATCAAGGATAGTTCGAGCAAAATCGTCGACATCATCAGCGTGATCGACGGCATCGCCTTCCAGACCAATATCCTGGCATTGAATGCGGCGGTGGAAGCGGCGCGCGCCGGCGAGCAGGGCCGCGGTTTTGCCGTGGTGGCCTCCGAAGTGCGCAGCCTGGCGCAGCGCTCGGCGTCTGCCGCGAAGGAGATCAAGCAACTGATCAGCGACTCGGTCGGCAAGGTCGACGCCGGCGGCAAGCTGGTCGACGAAGCCGGTGCGACGATGACCGAGATCGTGACCTCGGTCCGGCACGTGGCCGACATCATGGGCGAGATCACCGCCGCCAGCCAGGAGCAGAGCACCGGCATCGAAGAAGTCAATCGCGCCATCACGCAGATGGACGAGATCACGCAGCAGAATGCCGCGCTCGTTGAACAAGCTGCGGCGGCGGCCGAGAGTTTGCAGGAGCAGGCCGATGTGCTGGCCAAGGCTGTCAGCGTATTCCGGATCACGCCGGCGGAGGCGCAGCACAAGCCGGTGATGTCCTTGCCTGCGCCGTCGCGTACTCCGTCACCTTTCGCAGCGGCGACATTGCCGGCGCCGGGAAGGCCGTCGGCAATGAAAGCGACCGGCAAGCGCGCGTCGACGACGGTCGCCAAACCAGTCGATGCCGGCGGCAATGAATGGGACGAGTTCTGATCCGCCGTGCGCACCGCGTTGCGGCCATGGCGGTAAAATCACCGCAGAGCAAGAACCCGCACGATTCGTTGTGCGGACTTTTTTCATGCGTTTTCCATTCCGGGTGCGCCGCTTTCGTGCGTCCGGATTGTGCTTAAGATAACTATGCGATAAAGGTATAGTTACATGCGCACAAAGCATTAGCCTTGTTTTCGGCGCTTATCTAAGATGCGGCACAAGCATCGAAGGGTAACGAAACGTCGGAACAGTACACGCGCACAGACGCGGCATTCACGGCGATAAAAGGAATGGCCGAGGCGGAATCTTCCACCTTGGCGCACCGCCTTTTCCCGATCAACAGATGTTGCTGAACAACAAGAAAAAACGGAGCGAAACCCGTACAATTACTCGAAACCCAGGCAGGCATGAATCCTGCTGACGAAACAAGGCAGACCGTCCGCCGGTGAATCCGGCCCGATCTTCCTGCAACAGCAAGTAGTGGAACTATCCGGCGGTTTGCATCTTCAGGGACGGCAGTTTTTTATCAGGGGAAGTTGAGCGTTATGATTTCAAATATCAAAATTGGCACACGTCTTGCACTGGGGTTCTGCCTGGTCTTGCTCTGCGCAGCGGCGATCCTGCTCAACGGCCTGTGGCGCATGACCGAGATGGAAAGCAGCAGCGCCTACATCATCGACCAGAAGGTCGCCAGCATGACCGCGGCGATGAGCATGCGCGAATCCGGCAGCGCCCTGGCGCTGGCCTTGCGCAAGGTGGTCACGCCTACCGACGCCGCCGAAGGCCAGCAGGAAAACCAGCGCCTGGCCAAGATCCTGCAGGCTTACGCAGGCTATGAAAATCAACTCACCAAGCTGACTTCCACCGACAAGGGCAAGGCGCTGCTGACGGCCTCCGCCGCCGAGCGCAAGGTGCTGTTCCCGATCGTCGAAAAGATCCGTGAAATGGTCGGCGCCGGCAATTACTTCGACGCGGCCCAACTCCTCAAGAGCGACTTCCTGCCGTCCTACGACAAGTGGATGGCCAGCGTCGCCGCGCTCGCCGCGTATCAGCAGGAAGACATGTCGGCGGCCTACGTGGCCTTCCAGGCCAGTTATCACAGCGGCCAGATCGGCATGATCGTGATCGGCCTGGTGACATTGCTGCTGGGCGCCTTCTTCACCTGGTCGATTACCCGCACCATCACCGCGCCGCTGCTGCGCGCCGGCAAGATCACCGAAACCATCGCCAGCGGCGACCTGACCCAGACCGTGGAAGAAAAGAGCCACGACGAAGCGGGTCAACTGGTGCATTCGCTCAACACGATGCAGACCAAGCTGGCGGTGACCGTCAATGAAATCAAGCAGAGCGCCGCCATCATCGCGGTGGCGTCGCAAGAGATCGCCACCGGCAACGCCGACCTGTCGAACCGCACTGAATCGCAGGCTTCCAGCCTGGAAGAAACCGCCAGCTCGATGGAGCAACTGACCTCGACGGTCAAGCAGAACGCCGAGAATGCACATCAGGCCAACCAGCTCGTGATGTCGGCCTCCGACTATGCGGTCAAGGGCGGCAAGGTGGTCGGCGACGTGGTGCAGACCATGGGTTCGATCAAGGAAAGCTCGAGCAAGATCGTCGACATCATCGGCGTCATCGACGGCATCGCTTTCCAGACCAATATCCTCGCCTTGAACGCGGCAGTGGAAGCGGCGCGCGCCGGTGAGCAGGGTCGTGGCTTCGCCGTGGTGGCCTCCGAAGTGCGCAGCCTGGCGCAGCGCTCGGCATCGGCCGCCAAGGAAATCAAGACCCTGATCGGCGACTCGGTCAGCAAGGTCGACGCCGGCGGCAAGCTGGTCGATGAAGCCGGCGTGACCATGAGCGAAATCGTCACCTCGGTCAAGCACGTGGCCGACATCATGGGTGAGATCACCGCCGCCAGCAAGGAACAGAGCGCCGGCATTGCCGAAGTCAACAACGCCATTTCGCAGATCGATGAAATCACGCAGCAAAATGCGGCGCTGGTCGAACAGGCCGCAGCGGCGGCGGAGAGCCTGCAGGAACAGGCCGATCTGCTGGCGCGCGCGGTCGGCGTCTTCAAGATCGACAACGCCGCCTTCGCCGCCCAGGCTGTGAGTACGCCGTCGATGCTGAAGACTGTGAATCCGCCGTTGGAGCTGGCGGCCGAGGCAGCCGCTCCGGCGGCCCCGGCGAGCAAGCCGCCAGCGGCGCGCCAGAAGACCTTGGCGCCGACGCCGAAGCGTCCTGCGGTGTCGCAGGATGAAGGAAGCTGGGAAGAGTTTTAAGCCGTTCCGGCCCGGGTGATCGGGTCCGGTCGTTAAAAAGGCTGCTCGATGAGCAGCCTTTTTATTTTGACTATTTGGAAATGAGATCCGGCGCCATCACCGCACGCAAATAATTGGTCGTGATGTCGCCGCGTTCGCGCTGCGCGATCCACCACACGTTGGCTTTGCGGATCGACCATTCCTGCTGCTGGCCGCTGATCAGTTGCGCGGCCGCCAGGCCCAGCGTCGGCTGGTGGCCGATCACCAGTACCGGTTCGCGGCTGTCGGGCCAGTTGGCGGCGGCGAGCAGGTCTTGCGGACTTTTGTCGGGCGCCAGGTCGGGATGGATTTTGAACTTGCGGCCGAGCGCTTCGGCCGTCTGCAAGGTGCGGGTGGCGGGACTGACCAGGATACGGCAGCTTTCCGGCAGATTGCGGTCGAGCCAGTCGGCGACCTTCCAGGCCTGCTTGTGTCCCTTGCCGGTGAGGGCGCGGCCCTCGTCGGGTTCGCCGAGTTCCGCTTCGGCATGACGCCATAAGATCAGTTCCATGGGGATTCGCCTCCGCTGATAAGAGTCGCTGATAAAACGTCGATGGCATGGCGCGCCGACGCAGACAGTACAAGAGTATCCCAGTTAACGGACCGGGAGAAGCAACGCCGGCGGCGTCTTGTCAGCCCCTCCAGGCCGGGTCGTGTCATTCCTCGCCTGGCACGGCAATGCCGAGTGTGTGCATCAGGTGAGCTTGCGCGCTGAATGCAGCCTGGCGCGTCCGTGGTTTCTTCTGTACATAGACGCCGTCGCAGTTCAGGTGCCAGGCGTTGGTATTGTCCTTCAGGTAGGGATCGAGGCCTTCCGTGATGATGCGTTTCTTGAGCGACTTGTCCAGAATCGGGAACGCCACTTCGATGCGGCGGAACAGGTTGCGGTTCATCCAGTCGGCGCTCGACAGATAGACGTCGTGCGCCAGGTCGTTGCGGAAATAATAGATGCGCGAGTGTTCCAGGTAGCGGCCGATCACCGAGCGCACGCGGATGTTTTCAGACAGACCGGCCACGCCCGGACGCAGCGCGCAGGCGCCGCGCACGATCAGGTCGATCTTGACGCCGTCGGCCGAGGCCGCATACAGCGCACGGATCACCGACTCGTCCAGCAAGGCGTTCATCTTGGCGATGATGCGCGCCGGCCGGCCTTCCCGGGCGATCTGCGCTTCGTTGCGGATGGCGCGGATAATTTCCTTCTGCAGCGAGAACGGTGCCAGCCACAGATAACTCAGGGTGCGCGGCTTGGTCAGCGTGGTCAGGTGGATGAACACTTCGTTGACTTCGGCGGTCAGTTCGCGGTGCGAGGTCAGCAGGCCGAAGTCGGTATAGAACTTGGTCGTGGTCGGGTGGTAATTACCGGTGCCGAGGTGAGCGTAGAAGTGCAGGGCATTGTCTTCGCGGCGGATCACCAGCGCAATCTTGGCGTGGGTCTTGAGGCCGACCACGCCGTAGACGACTTGCGCGCCGGCCTGTTCCAGCTTGACCGCCCAGTTGATGTTGGCTTCCTCGTCGAAGCGCGCCATCAGTTCCACGATGACGGTGACTTCCTTGCCGCGCTGGGCGGCGTGGATGAGCGCTTCCATCAGGTCGGAGTTCATGCCGGTGCGGTAAATGGTTTGCTTGATCGCCATCACGCTGGGATCTTGCGCCGCGGTGCGGATGAAATCCACCACCGGCTGGAACGACTGGAACGGATGATGCAGCAGCACGTCGCGCTTCTTCAGCACGGCGAAGATGTTTTCGTTCTGCAGGTGCGGCGGCAGCGTCTGCGCAAACGGCGGGAAGCGCAGCGCCGGCTCCGACACGAGGTCGACCAGTTCCGATAGGCGCACCAGGTTCACCGGTCCCTTGACGGCATACAGGCGGTTGCGTTCGATCGAGAACTGCTCGAGCAGGAATTGCGCGAGGTGTTCGGGACAGTTGTTGGCGACTTCGAGACGCACGCCGACGCCGAACTGGCGGCTCTGCAATTCAGTCTGCAGGGCTTGGCGCAAGTTCTTGACTTCTTCTTCGTCGACCCACAGGTCGCTGTTGCGCGTGACGCGGAACTGGGAATAGGCGGTGATTTCGCGGCCGGTAAACAATTCCGCAATATGCGCATGGATCACCGAGGACAGCAGGCAAAACGACACGCCTTTCTTGTCCGACAGGCCGTCGGGCAGGCGAATCACGCGCGGCAGAACCCGCGGCGCCTTGACGATGGCGATCGCCGTGCCGCGGCCGAAGGCGTCCTTGCCGGACAGCTCGATAATGAAGTTCAGGCTCTTGTTCAGCACCTGCGGGAACGGATGGGCCGGATCAAGGCCGATCGGTGTCAGCAGCGGCCGCACGTTTTGCTCGAAGTACTGCTTGACCCAGGCGCGCTGCGCCTCGTTGCGGTCTTCGTGGCGCAGCAGGTGGATACCCTTGTGCGCCAGTTGCGGCAGGATGTCCTTGTTCAGCAATTCATACTGGCGCGCCACGATCTGGTGGCATTCGATGCTGGTGCGCTCCAGCGCCGCGCTCAGTTCAGGCGGATCGATGTGTTCGCCCTCGATGCGATTGGCCAGCAGGCTGGCGATGCGCACTTCAAAGAATTCATCGAGGTTGCTGCTGCAGATGCACAGATAGCGCAGACGCTCCAGCAGCGGAATCTGCTTGTTCTCGGCCTGCGCCAGCACCCGGCGATTGAACGCCAGCTGGGACAGTTCGCGGTTGAGGTAAATGGCGGTCGGATTGATTTCTGTGTGTGCGTTATCGTCCGGTTTTTCTTTTCTGGTCATGCGCCGATCCCATTGGTGTTCATAGCTTTTTCGCAGTGTAGGGGGGCTGTATGACAAGTTAATGACAAGGCCGGAGCGCTTTGTCACAAACGCCATATCCCATGCGCATCTGCATTTCCGTCTGGAAATTGTCTCGCTATCCCTGATTCTAACGCCGTCCGCACGCCGATTTCATTGTTGTCCGTCAAGCAATCCCTTCTTTTCCCTTTATGACAAGGGCGGGTCATAAACTCGTCACATTTGCTGGTTAAAGTTCACCCCGTCCCAGGAACTCATTCCATCAGTTCCGCAGGTTTCTTTATAAATTCCGTCAGCAGTGCAGTAGGACGGCAATTTATGAAATGGGTTCTTCGACAAACTATCTCGTCAAACAAAGGAGCAAGACATGGGGTTCAATCACATTCTTAAATCTGTTGCAGTGGCAGTGTGCGGCACGGTCGCATTTTCCGCCGCAGTGCATGCAGCAGAAATCACCGGCGCAGGCGCATCGTTCCCATACCCGATCTACGCCAAGTGGGCGGAGTCGTACAAGGCGGCCACCGGCAACAGCCTGAACTACCAATCCATCGGCTCCGGCGGCGGCATCAAGCAAATCAAGGCCAAGACCGTTGACTTCGGCGCATCCGATGCACCGCTGTCGCAAGCCGATTTGGAAGCTGACGGCCTGACGCAATTCCCGGCAGTGGTCGGCGGCGTGGTTCCGGTCATCAACCTGGAAGGTACGACACCAGGCCAGGTCAAGCTGTCCGGTCAAGTGCTGGGCGACATCTACGCCGGCAAGATCACCAAGTGGAATGCTCCTGAAATCGCTGCCCTGAACGCAGGCGTCAAGCTGCCGGCAGAAGACATCACCGTTGTGTACCGTTCCGACGGTTCGGGCACATCGTTCGTGTTCACCAGCTACCTGTCGAAGGCCAATGCCGACTTCAAGTCGAAAATCGGCGCAGGCACTGCAGTGAAGTGGCCGGTTGGCGTGGGCGGCAAGGGTAACGAAGGCGTCGCCGCCAACGTGCAAAAGGTCAAGGGTGCAATCGGCTACGTCGAATACGCTTACGTGAAGAAGAACAAGCTGAACTACACCCAGCTGAAGAACAAGGACGGCGCTTTCGTGTCGCCTGACGACGCGACTTTCAAGTCGGCTACCGCCGCTGCCGACTGGGCCAAGACTCCAGGGTTCGCAGTTGACTTCACCGATGCAGCCGGCAAGAACAGCTGGCCGATCAGCAGCGCGACTTTCATCCTGTTGCACAAGGCGCAAGCTGCCGACGGCGCCAAGGGCAAGGAAGTCCTGAAGTTCTTCGACTGGGCATACAAGAACGGCGGCGCAGCTGCAGCCGATCTGGACTACGTGCCGCTGCCTGCCTCGGTCACCAAGCTGGTTGAAGATTCCTGGAAAGCCAATATCAAGGACAGCTCCGGCAAGGCCATCTGGTAATCAGACTCAGCAAGAACCTGTAGTTCGGTAGTGCATTGAATGATGTATAGCGGATTGCGGCGGCGTTCACCATCGCCGCAATCCGCACCAAATGGTGAAAATAATGAGCTCAAACATCTCTGCCACGACCATGTCGAACACCGATTTAGGCAAGCCTCCCGCAGATAGCGCCATGCAACAAGCTCAGCACGCGCACGCAGCGCTGTTGGCGACCATGCGCAAGCAGCGCATTCAAGATTTCCTCTTTCATAAAGTCACGCTGATCTTCGCCTTGTCGGTACTGGTGATGCTCGGCGGGATTATTGTTTCCCTCTTCATCGGCGCCTGGCCGGCCTTCCATGAGTTTGGCCCGGGCTTCATCACGCGCGTGGAGTGGGATCCGGTCAATGACCAGTACGGCGCCGCGATCGCCATCGTCGGCACGCTGACGACGTCGCTGATCGCGCTGCTGATCGCGTTCCCGGTCAGCTTCGGCATTGCCCTGTTCCTCACCGAAATCTGCCCGAGCCGCCTGCGCCGTCCTCTCGGCACGGCAGTCGAACTGCTGGCCGGTGTGCCCAGCATCATCTACGGCATGTGGGGCCTGTTCGTGTTTGCGCCATTGTTCGCCGAATACGTCCAGCCGGCCCTGAAAGCCACCCTCGGCCAACTGCCTGTGATCGGCGCCTTGTTCCAGGGCCCGACCATGGGTATCGGCATCCTGACCGCCGGCCTGATCCTGTCGGTCATGATCATCCCGTTCATCGCCTCGGTGATGCGCGACGTGTTCGAAGTGGTGCCGGCCGTGCTGAAGGAATCCGCTTACGGCCTCGGCTGTACGCGTTGGGAAGTGGTGCGCAAGGTGGTGCTGCCGTACACCAAGACCGGTGTGGTCGGCGGCGTCATGCTGGGCTTGGGTCGCGCCCTCGGCGAAACCATGGCGGTCACCTTCGTGATCGGCAATTCCCACCGTCTTTCGTGGTCGCTGTTCGCCGCCGGCAACAGTATCGCTTCCACGCTCGCCAATGAAATCGCGGAAGCGTCGTCCAAGCTGCACGTGTCGTCGCTGTTCGCCCTCGGTCTGATCCTGTTCGTGATCACCTTCATCGTGCTGGCCGTGGCGAAGGTCATGTTGATGGGTATGACACGCAAGGAAGGTGCAAAATAATGAACCAACAAGTCACTCCGCAAGCCGGTGCGAAGGATGTCGCCGTGCCGCTGAACTCGCCGCTGAACCCGGTCTATCGCCGTCGCCTGCTGCAGCATCGCGTCGGCATGCTGTTCTCGTTCCTGGCGATGGCGGCCGGCCTGGCCGTGCTGGCCTGGATCCTGCTGACGCTGGTGATCAAGGGCTTCGGCGCACTCAACTTCGGCATGCTCACGCAAAACACGCCTTCGCCCGGCGGCGACGGCGGCGGCCTGCTTAATCCGATCATCGGCAGCTTGCTGATGGTGGGCCTGGGCACTGTGATCAGCACGCCGATCGGCATCCTGGCCGGCATCTACCTGGCTGAATACGGCGAAGAGAGCAAGCTGGCGCAGGTCACGCGTTTCGTCACCGACATCATGCTGTCGGCGCCGTCCATCGTCATCGGTCTGTTCGTCTACGCGATCTACGTCGCCAATGTCGGCCACTTCTCCGGCTGGGCCGGCACCTTCGCGATTTCGCTGATTGCGATCCCGGTGGTGGTGCGTACGACCGACAACATGCTGAAGCTGGTGCCGAGCAGCCTGCGCGAAGCCGCCTTCTCGCTCGGCGCGCCGCGCTGGAAAGTAGCGATGATGGTGCGCCTGCGCGCCGTCAAGGCCGGCGTCGTGACCGGCGTGTTGCTGGCAGTGGCGCGCATCTCCGGCGAAACCGCTCCGTTGCTGTTCACCGCGCTCAACAACCAGTTCTTCAGCACCAACATGAACCAGCCGATCGCCAACCTGCCGGTGGTGATCAACCAGTTCGCCATGAGTCCCTACGACAACTGGGTAGCACTTGCATGGGGTGGCGCCTTGCTGATCACCTTCAGTGTGCTCGCGCTGAATATCCTGTCCCGCACCATGTTCAGCCAACGCGTCCCCGGTTGATACCGGATAACCGATAAGCGAATCGACAAGTGAATACTATGACTACGCAAACATCCGCAACAGCAGACAAGAAATCGACCATCGAAATTTCGCAGCTGAATTTCTACTACGGCGGTTTCCAGGGCCTCAAGAACATCAACCTCAATATCTTCGAAGGCAAGGTCACCGCCTTCATCGGCCCGTCGGGCTGCGGCAAGTCGACCCTGCTGCGCACCTTCAACCGCATGTATGACCTGTATCCGGGTCAACGTGCCGAAGGCAAGATCATGTACGCCGGCAACAACATCCTCGAACCGGGCCAGGACCTGAACATGCTGCGCGCCAAGGTCGGCATGGTGTTTCAGAAGCCGACGCCGTTCCCTATGTCGGTCTACGACAACATCGCCTTCGGCATCCGCTTGTACGAAAACCTGCCCAAGGGCGAAATGGACGAACGCGTCGAATGGGCCCTGAACAAGGCCGCGCTGTGGGGTGAAGTCAAGGACAAGCTGAACAAGAGCGGCCTGTCCCTGTCGGGCGGTCAGCAACAGCGCCTGTGCATCGCCCGCGGCGTCGCGGTCAAGCCGGAAGTGCTGCTGCTGGATGAGCCGACTTCGGCGCTGGATCCGATCTCGACCGCCAAGGTGGAAGAGCTGATCGGCGAACTGAAGAACGACTACACCATCGCCATCGTGACGCACAACATGCAGCAAGCGGCGCGCTGCTCGGATTACACCGCCTACATGTACTTGGGCGAATTGATGGAATTTGGTGAAACCGACCAGATTTTCATGAATCCGGCGCGCAAGGAAACCCAAGACTACATTACCGGCCGTTTTGGATAAGGTACGGCATAAGCTACTGCGCGCACCGATCTCCGAGTGGCGATGCTCGCCGTACCCCAGTACGGCTGCGCTTCTCACTCAGACCTCGGCGCTGCTCGCTACGCTTCTGCCGCACCTCTTGAGGCCAGCGGGTCATCAACAAATATTTTCTATTTTTAAGGACGTGACATGACAGGCGATCACTCTTCCAAGCAATACGATGCTGATCTGGAAACCATTCGTTCCAACGTGCTGGCCATGGGCGGCATGGTGGAGCGCCAGTTCCAGGATGCGATCGCGGCTTTCCGCAGCGGCAATCTGGAGTTGGCCGCGCGCGTGATGAAGGACGACGAGGCGGTCAATCGCCTGGAAGTCGAACTGGATGATGCCTGCAGCCACCTGATCGTGCGTCGCCAGCCGACCGCCAACGATCTGCGCACCGTGATGGCGACCATCAAGATCATCACCGATCTGGAACGCGTCGGCGATGAAGCCACCAAGATCGCACGCAATGCGATCCACCTGCACAAGCGCGGCATCGGCCCGATCAATCACTACGAAACCGTGCGCGTCATCGCCGAAGAAGCGTCGGAAATGCTGCGCAGCGCGCTCGATTCGTTCGCCCGTCTCGATACCGACCAGGCGACCGCGCTGATCGCGCAGGACGCCAGCATCGACCACGGCTTCCGTTCGATCACGCGCAGCCTGGCAACCTTCATGATGGAAGATCCGCGCACCATCTCGGCATCGATCGACACGCTGTGGGTGGCCAAGGCCATTGAGCGTATCGGCGACCACGCCAAGAACATCGGCGAATACGTGATCTACGTCGTCGGCGGCAAGGACATTCGTCACACCGACTTCGGTGCGGCCAAGATCCTTGAAGCCGAAGAAGACTGATCGCGGAGTTTTCCTGACCTGCCACTGACCACTCCCGATAGCGCAAGCCATGACCACCATCCTGATCGTTGAAGACGAACCGTCGATTGCCGAACTGATAGCCTTCACGCTCAAGGAGGCGGGCTGGTCCAGCTTCGTCGTGTCCAATACTGCGGCGGCCTGGGAGTTCGTGCAGCGCCGCGCGCCGCAATTGGTGTTGCTGGACTGGATGCTGCCGGACCGCAGCGGCCTGCACCTGCTGTCGCGCATCCGCGGCGACCGCCAGTTGCAGCAGCTGTCGGTGATCATGCTGACCGCCAAGAGCATGGAAGAGGACAAGATCGCCGGCCTCGACAACGGCGCCGATGACTACATCACCAAGCCGTTTTCGCCGCGCGAGCTGACTGCGCGCATCAAAGCCTTGCTGCGCCGCAAGAGTCCCGAATTTGCGCAGGAAGAAATGCTCGTCGGTCCAGTCACGCTGGATCCGGCCAGTTGTTCGGTCGCCCTGAACGGCGACAAGATTGATATCGGCCATGCCGAATACAAGCTGCTGAAGTTCTTCATGGCGCATCCGGACCGCGTGTTTTCGCGCAGCCAGTTGCTGGATCGCGTCTGGGGCGACCATGTCGTCATCGAAGAGCGCACCGTCGACGTCCACGTCCTGCGCCTGCGCAAGGCCTTGCGCGAAGCCGAGCACCTGATCAAGACGGTGCGCAGCGTCGGTTACATGCTGTCGGCAAAATAACAAAAACAGTACGGCGGTTCCGCAGGAGACGCGGGAACCCGAAAGACCTCTATACTGGACGCCTGTTCCAGTTCTAAACTAACGAGCACTACATGAGTCCACAACTGCTGTTTTGGGTTCCGGCGGCCTTGCGCTTCCTGATCTGCCTGATTGGCGTCTGCGTCGTCTGGTTTTTCTTCGGTGCAACCGCCGGGCTGATCGTCGCCTTGGGCGGCATGGGCGCGCTGGCGTTTACCCAATTGCACTATCTGTTCCGCCTCGGCAGCTGGCTCGACAATCCCAGCCACGCCAAGTTGCCGGACGGGTGGGGCGCCTGGACCGACATTTTTGCGCGCTTGTACCGCATGCGCCGCGACGATGAAAAGAACCAGATCGAGCTGGCCGAATGGCTGGCGCGTTTCCGCCAGGCCATGAGCCTGCTGCCGGACGGCGTGGTGATCATGGACGACGTGCTGTTCCTCGAATGGTGCAATCCGGCGGCGCAACGGCACCTGGGTTTGCAACTCGAGCGCGACAAGGGCATGCGCGTCACCAACCTGATCCGCAATCCCGCCTTCATCGACTACATCATCCTCGGCCGTTATGAGCAGCCGCTGGTGCTGAGCGTGCAGGAGCGCAAGCTGATCGTCCAGATCATTCCGTTCGAGAACCGCCGCCAGATCCTGGTCACGCACGACGCCACCGAATCGGAGCGGATCGACATGATGCGCCGCGACTTCATCGCCAATGCATCGCATGAGCTGCGCACGCCGCTGACGGTCATCAACGGCTTCCTCGAGATCGCGCTGGCGCAGCCGAACCTCGACGCTGAAGTCCGCACCGCGCATCTCAAGCTCATGACCGAGCAGGGGCAGCGCATGCAGAACCTGATCGGCGACATGCTTACGCTGACGCGGCTGGAGTCGGTCGACTACCCGCTGCGTTCGGAACGCGTGCATGTGCGGCCGTTGCTGGAAGGCATCCTGGAAGAGGCCAAGGCGCTGTCGGCCGGCAAGCACCAGATCACGCTGGACGCCGACGGCCCCGATCTTCAGGGCAACGTCGACGAACTGCGCAGCGCCTTCAGCAACCTGGTCTCGAACGCCGTGCGCTACACGCCGCAAGACGGCACCATCAAGTTGTACTGGGAGCGCAAGCCGGACGGCGGCGCGCAATTCGTGGTGCGGGACAACGGCATCGGCATCAGCCAGGAACATATCTCGCGCCTGACCGAGCGCTTCTACCGCGTCGACAAGAGCCGCTCGCGCGAAACGCAAGGCACCGGCCTGGGTCTCGCTATCGTGCGCCACGTGCTGCTGCGCCACCGCGCCACCCTGGGCGTGGAATCGGTGCCGGACAAGGGCAGCACCTTCACGGTGAGCTTCCCGGCGAATGTACTGATAGAGGAATTCGTGCCGGTGGAGAGCGCCTGACTTGTAATCAGGAGTGTCACGGCATGAAAAAGCCCGCTTGGCGGGCTTTTTTCTTTGAGGTCTCGAGAAGTTAAAGAAAGCCGATTGATATCCAGGGAATGAAGGTAATTGCAATCAATCCCAGGAGCAGCATTCCCAGATAGAGCCAGATGCGTTTCAGCGCCACTTCCGGTTTTACTTCGCCGATGATGCAGGCGGCGTAATAACACAGGCCAAACGGAGGAGCAAAAACGCCAAGCCCCATCGCAAGGATTACGACCATCGCGTAGTGGATTTCATGGATGCCGAGCTGGCGTGCCACCGGAAATAGCAAAGGGCCGAACAACACGATCGCCGGGATGCCCTCCAGTACGCTGCCGAGGACAATGAAGGCCGCGATGGAAACCAGCAGGAAGCCGGTTGCCCCGCCCGGCACGGCGGTCATCATTGCTGCAAGGTCATGTGAAAAACCGGATTGCGTCAATGCCCATCCCATCGCGCTGGCTGCGCCGACGATAAAGAGAATGGCGCCGGACAGTGCCGCCGTCTGCACCAGAATCGGCAACGCCATATGCCACTTCAGGCTGCCGCGATAGATGATCAGGCCGACGATGAGCGAATATGCAATACCGATGGTGGATACTTCGGTCGCAGTCGCCACGCCTTCCACTACTGCGGTACGGATGACGAAGGGCAGCAGTAGGGCAGGCACGGCGATGGCGAAGGTTTTTAGCACGCGTTTGATCGGTGCGCGATTGGTCGCGACATGGTCCGATCCGGCACGCCACCAGGCGACTACGGCCAGCACGATCGCCAGGACGAAGGCGGGCATGATGCCGGCGGTGAACAGCGCCGCGATCGATATTCCAGTCACGGACGCAATCGCGATCAGGACCAGCGACGGCGGAATGGTTTCGCTCATCGCCCCGGAGGCGGCCAGCAAGGAAATGAGCTCGCTGTCCTGCATGCCGCGTTTGCGCATTTCGGGAAACAGCACCGGCGCCACTGCGGCCATGTCTGCGGTTTTGGAGCCGGAGATGCCGGATACCAGCAGCATAGCGCCCAGCAGTACATACGACATGCCGCCTCGGACGTGGCCGACCAGAGCCGCCAAAAATTCCACCATCACGCGCGCCAGGCCGGTCGCATGCACCAACTGCCCCAGAAGCACGAACATCGGCACCGCCAGCAGGATGAGGCTGCTCATGCCTTCATCCATGCGGCCCACGACGATCACCACCGGCGTGGTCGTCGTGGTGAGCAGATACGCACAGGTCGCAATCGCAAAGGCGAAGGCGATTGGGGCACCGGTCATGACTGCCGCACCCAACAAGCCGATGAAGAAGATCGGCAGCGCGCTTTGTCCCATGGCAGTGAACATCGGCGCCCCCAGGTAACAGGCCCCGGCGATGACCGCCAGCAACGCTGCTACCGTAAGGATGTCGCTTTTTTTGTGATGCATCAGGCGCAGCGCACAACTCACGAAGGCAATCAGGAACCCAACCGGTACAGCCAGCGCCCGTACCATGCCGCTCCAGCCCAACGCAGGCGTTTCGACGAAACCCTGGTCCTCGACATAGTCAAAGCTGGGATGGATCATCATCACGAGCAGTACGGCGGTGACGCCTACCGCAAGCGTCTCCGCCCACGCTTGCGCGCGCGGTGACATTTTCGATACAAAGAATGTGAGGCGCATATGGCAGGATCGCTGCACTGCCAGCGCGCTCCCCAACATCGCCAGCCACAGGAACAGGATCGATGCCAGTTCATCGCTCCAGATCAGCGAGCTGTGCAGCACCGAGCGCGCGATGATGCCGATGAACAGCAGCACCACCTCGGCGACCAGTACGCCGGCGGTGAGGACTTCCACCGATTTTTCCAGCCAGTACTGCACGCTGCCCAGCATGTTGCCGACGGGCCTGTTCAATGGCATCGGCGGTGCGGGGCTATGAACGGCGCTCACGACATTTTCCCTACGACGGCCTCCAGCGCAGCCCATGGCGCAGCGCCGAATTTATCGCGCCATTCTTTGTAAAACCCGGCGTCGGACAAGGCTTTGCGGAAGGAGTCGCGATTGGCGGTCTCGAAGACGATGCCTTTCTTGGTGAGCTGGTCCTTGAGCGTGGTGTTGAGTTGCTCAACGTCGCCGCGTTGTTCCATGTAGGCGCGGTCAAACTCGCGCTGCACGATTTTCTTGAGATCGTCTGGCAGATTGGCAAACGCACGGCGATTGCCCAGCATCCAGAACGGATCCCAGATGTGATTGGTCTGGGTGATGTACTTCTGCACCTCGTACAGTTTGCCGGAGTCGATGGCAACCAGGCCGTTTTCCTGGCCATCCACCAGTTTGGTTTGCAGCGCCGTGTAGAGCTCGTTGAAGTTGATGGAGGTCGGGTTGGCGCCCAGAGATTTGAATAGCGACGTGAACATCGGGGACACGGGGACGCGAATGCGGTAGCCCTGCAGGTCGGCCGGCGTCTTGATCGGCTTGGAGGCGGATGAAATCTGGCGGAAGCTGTTGTCGCCGGCCTTGGCCACGGAGACGAAGCCGCTCTTGTCTATTTGTGCGCGGATCAGCTTGCCCAGATCGCCGTCCACGCTGCTCCACACTTGCTGGTAGTCGGAATACGTGAAGCCGACGTTGGTGATTGCAGCCAACGGCACAACGGTTGAAATGACCGAGCCGGCGATGTTGAGGAACTCGACCCCGCCCGAGCGCACTTGCGTCAGCAGATCGGTATCCGAGCCCAGTTGGCTGGCCGGGAAAAAGCGGATGTCGAGTCGACCCGCACTGGCTTCACGGATGCGATCGGTGGCCTGCTTCAGGCGTGCATTGATCGGTTGATCGAGCGACTGCCCGGTGGCCAGCTTGTAGTTGAATTCGGCGGCGCGGGCAGGGCCAGACCAGACCGTGAACAACGGCAACGTCGCTGCTGCGGTCAACAGGCTGCGGCGTTTGGCGGAAGGCAGGTCCGACGATGAATTTGACGAAAAATCTCCGCGTGGCGGTGTGGTTTGCTTCATGCTGTTGTCTCCAGTTTTTATAGGTCGGGATCCGGGTAGAGGGCGACTTGCCTGGTGGAGACGCCTTGTTTTTCCGGATACGGTGCAGCTTGTCTGGCTGCAGCACGCGACATCTTGGTCGAGTGCCTTCGAGATTCCCCGGTCGCTTTCTGCGAGCTTGCCTGGGGAGTCCGTGATTGAATGTAAAAGGTTTATTGGTGAAGTACAATTAATTTATTTTTAAGTATCATGTAGAAAATTTAAAGAGTTCACGCCATGTATCTTCCTCTTCGCTCGATCAGTGTTTTCCATGCGGTAGCCCGCTCCGGCAGCATTTCGAGTGCGGCGGAAGAACTCAATGTCACTCCCTCTGCGGTGAGCCAACAGATCCAGGCGCTCGAAACGCATCTGGGCACCTCCTTGATGGTCAAGGTCGGCCGCGGCGTCGCACTTACGGAGGCCGGCGAGCGCTATTTCTCCATGATCGCCGAGGAGATCGACCGTATTTCCGAGGCCACCCAAAGCATTCGCGGCCTGCGGCCGGTGACGCTGCTGACGGTGCGGGCGACGCCAACCCTGTCTAGCAAGTGGCTGCTGCCGCGATTGCGTTCGTTTCTGGATGCCAATCCCGACCTGGAGGTGCGGCTCAACGGAACCAATGAAGTGACCGACTTTACGCGCGAGACGGTGGACGTTGAAATTCGCCATGGACGGGGCCAATGGCCCGGCTTGTTCACTGAAGGGCTGACGGAGGAATGGTTTTTCCCCGTGTGCAGCCCCGGCTATGCTGCTGCGGACAGTATGAATGTCGCCGATGTCGCTCAGCACCGATTGATTCAGTCGGTCAAATCGCAAGTGCAATGGCCCTATTGGTTTTCCATGAGCAAGATCACGCCGCCGAATCAGATGCGCCGGGTATTGTTCGACCGCAGCCACATGGCGGTTGACGCTGCCGCCGACGGCATCGGCCTGGCGTTGGAAAGCAGCCTGATGATGTGGCGCGAACTGCGCGACGGCAGCCTGGTTTGTCCGGTGCGCAAGCCGCCGAAGATTTCCCAGACCACCCAATGGATCGTCTGTCCGGTTGATCACCTGCGCAAAAACAAAGTCAGTGTCTTCATCGACTGGCTACGCGCAGAAGTCGCGCAATGGCAGGCGGAGCAAGCGCAGTATCTGCGTTTACCGTTCTAGAAATTACCTCTCCCTTCCTCTTCTTTTCCTCCGCTCTTCTTCTCGTCTCTTTTATTTTTTAGAAAAACTAAGCATTTCTCTCGTAAATGTTAATTGTTTTAACAGGATGCGCTGAGTAAACTTTTTTGCACGAATTGGGCGAGTCCAAGCTGCGCAAGAAGCAGTTCGCTCAATGCGTAAGAGTCTGTCGGCTGGTTTGTTCCATAGCGCTGTTTCACGCGTGGGGCAAGACATAACGGCAATTTCACGCTTTCAGGTATCGCACCCAAAGCCCAGAACGCGAGAGACAAGGGCGATACCTTCTGTCATTGACGAGGATCAAAAATGAATCTGTACAGCTTGCTGCGCGAACGCGCGGCGGCCGGCCGCCCGGTGCGCGTCGGCCTGGTCGGCGCCGGTAAATTCGGCTCCATGGTGTTGGCTCAGGCGCGGCTTATCGAAGGCATGCACATCGTCGGCGTTGCCGATCTGAATGTGGAAAAAGCCCATGCTGCACTGGAGCGAGTCGGCTGGGAAAAGGACAGATACCAGGCCAAGACACTCGGCGACGCAGTCAAAAACGGCACCACCTGCGTGCTGGAAAACGCCGCCGCACTGGCAGATTGCCAGGAGATCGAATGCATCATCGAGGCGACCGGTCATCCGATCGCCGGCGTACGCCACGCCTTGTCGGCCATCGACGGCGGCAAGCACGTGGTGATGGTCAACGTGGAGGCCGACGCCATGTGCGGTCCTTTGCTGGCGGCACGCGCCAAAGCCAAGGGTCTGGTCTACAGCATGGCCTACGGCGATCAACCGGCCATCATTTGCGAACTGGTTGACTGGGCGCGGTCCTGCGGTTTCGAACTGGTCTCGGCAGGCAAGGGTATGAACTACGAGCCGCGTTACCGCTATTCGACGCCGGACACCGTCTGGGGATTCTTTGGCTGGACCGAAGAAGAAGTTGCCAAGGGCGATTTCAATCCCAAGATGTATAACTCTTTCACCGACGGCACCAAGGCCGCGATCGAAATGGCGGCGGTCGCCAACGGCACCGGCCTCGATTGCCCTGACGACGGCCTGGCATTTCCGCCGACCGGTTTGCATGATCTGGCCAGCGTATTTCGCCCAGCCGCCGACGGCGGCCGGCTGGCGCGCAGCGGCCTGGTCGACATCGCGGCCAGCCAGGAGCCGGATGGCCGCGAAGTCTTCAACAATATCCGCTACGGCGTCTTCGTCACCTTCAAGGCGCCGACTGAATACGCACGCGCCTGCTTCAAGCAATACGGTCTGCTGGTCGACAAGTCCGGCTGGTATGGCTCGATGTGGCGCCCGTTCCACATGATCGGCCTGGAAACCAGCATCAGCGTGTTGTCGGCAGTATTGCGAGGAGAATCCACCGGGTGCTCGAAGGAATTCCGTGGCGATGCCGTTGCGACCGCCAAGCGCGACCTGCAGGCCGGTGAGATGCTGGATGGCGAGGGCGGCTATGCCGTGTGGGCCAATGCGATCCCTGCTTCGAAGAGCCTCGCGCTGGGGGCGTTGCCGATCGGTCTGGCGCACAACGTCAAGCTCAAGCGCGCTGTCAAGAAAGACACCGTCGTCCGCTTCGAAGATGTGGAGCTGTCGAGCGATCTGGACGTGGTGAAACTGCGTCAGGAAATGGAACGGCATGCTCGCACCAATCCGGGTGGCAGCATCTTGTTGCGTTAGGAGCCGCGCATGACAGATGTCGCAACAGCATTTGTCGTCATTGCAGAGTTCGAGGTCAAATCCGCCAGCATGGCGGATTTCCTTGCGCTGGCACATGACGACGCACGACATTCGGTAGCTGACGAACCAGGTTGCCGGCAGTTCGACGTTGTGTGTATTGCAGACTCGACGCGGGTGCTTTTTTATGAAATCTATGACGACCGGGCAGCATTCGATCTGCATCTGGAAACGCCCCATCTGGCGCGTTTCAGGGCGGGCTTTCCTGCCTGTATCGAGCGGGAACTGGCGGTGCGGTTCGGCAGCATCGCCAACGGAGGGAAGGCATGACGGCACCACTCACCATCGGAACAGTCGGCTTCATCGGTACCGGCATCATGGGGTTTCCCATGGCGCGCCATCTGGCGCAGGCCGGCTATCGTGTGCAGGCCTGGAATCGCACGCCGGAGAAAGCACAGCGCCTCTCCGCATTCGGCGCCGTGACGGTCACCGAGCCCGGCGATGTCGTCCGCAATGTCGATGCATTGATATGCATGCTAAGTTCGGGCCCCAGTTGCGATGAACTCCTGCTGGGCGAGCACGGACTGATCGCCCGCATGAGACCCGGAAGTTTGCTGGTCGTCATGAGTTCGATTCCGGTCGAGACCGCGCGTCATCAGGCACAGCAGGCCGCCGCGCGAGGAGTTGCCTATGTCGATGCACCGGTATCCGGAGGCGAAAAGGGCGCGATGGAGGCCAGCCTGGCGATCATGGCGGGCGGCACGACGCAGGCCTATGAGCAGGCGCTGCCGCTATTGGAAAAGATGGGGCGCCCGACGCATGTCGGTCCGGCAGGTTCGGGAGAACTGGCGAAGCTGGTCAATCAGATGATGGTTGCCAACAATATCGCCAGCGTGGCGGAAGCTTTGCTATTGGCTGAGCGCGGCGGCGCCGATCCCGCAAAGGTGCGGGAGGCACTGCTAGGCGGCTTTGCCGACTCGACAATCCTGCGTCAGCATGCGCTACGCATGATCAGCGGCGACTTTACGCCCGGCGGCCCGGCACGCTATCAAGTCAAGGATACGAGCACGGCGATTCGCTTTGCCGCGAGCGTCGGGCTGGATTTGCCAATGCTCAACAAATCCGATCGGTTGTTTTCCGATATGTTGAAAAACGGCGACGGCGATCTCGACCACAGCGGCGTGATCCGGGAACTGCGTCGGCGCAATCGGCTTCCTTTGTAATGTGGAGGTATCCAGTGCTGGCCGGTTACGGACTTCTCGAGTCCCTATCTCTTTTGTGGTGAAGTGACGGAAGCCGGATTTAATTTTTTGAAGCGGATTGTGTAGAAATACTCCGCCGTTCCTGTGGGTATTCCCAAGAGTGCGTTCATATGTACTTGGGATATTTGCTCACGGATCAAATTTCCATCTTCGTCTTTGTATATCTGATACATCCCGCTGGAATCGTTTTTCCCCCATTCTGAACTACCCGAATTTTGACTGCGCCCACCCCCAATCAAACGATTGTTCATACAAACAAATTTAGACTTGTCAGTCAGGTCCGTATGATATTCGCCTGCAAGACCGTCGTTGTAGAACATGCTCAGCAAATAAACTCGCTCGCTTATTTGAGTAATTTTTCCATAACGGGGTCGTTCTTGAAAACGGGTGCCCGCCTCTAGCCGATAACCGCGAATCATTTTTGTCCATTCTGTCGAATAGCCAGAAATCGGAAGTGCAGAATCAAGACCATGAGTTCTTCCATATATTTGTTCGTTCTGGTCGCCTTTCAGAAGCGAGGCAATAAACTCATAGTCACCGCTTAAATCGGGACACGGAGAATTTAAGTTAGCTAGAGGGTCAACTCCAGAGGCCGGAGAGCCAGGATAAATTTCCCGGTCGTGCAAACAACCTGACAACCCAATCGCCACAAATATTGGAACCAATAACTTCTTCATTGCTTTTAGACGCTCAATGTATGTCAAGGAAGGAACAAATTACTGGAGTTTACGCAGGTTCGTCAACGTCAGCTTCCGGCCGGAAGCCGACTTCCTCAAGTCAGTCGGCGTTTCAGTGGTGCGCTCATAATGCTCCAACGCGCTACCAGCGCATGGTCTGCACGAAATCCACGAAGACCCGCAATGGCGCAGGCAGGTAGCGGCGACCGGGATAGTACAGTGAGGGACCGGTGAAACTGGGCCACCAGGATTCAAGAAGCGGCTCCAGCTCGCCGCGGTCGATATAGGGTTGCAGCCATTCCTCGAACAGATAGATTACTCCAGCGCCGGCCACAGCCGAATCGACCGCCAGGTCGGCGGCGGCGCCGAGATTCACGATCAGCGGTCCATCCGTTTCGATTGTCACCGACTTTCCTTTTCGCTCAAAAAACCACTGCGGCATGAGTCCGCTGGAAAAGCGCCCGCGAAGGCAGAGATGCTTGCGCAGGTCGTCCGGGTGGCGCGGCCTGCCATGCTGCGCGAGATAGGATGGGGAAGCGGCCAGCGCCATGCGCTGACGGCGGGGGCCGACGGGAATGGCCACCATGTCCTGGTCCATGCCTTCCTCATAGCGGATACCGGCGTCGCAACCCGACTGAAGCAGTTCAACGAAACGATCCTCCACGATCACTTCCAGGCAGATCTCGGGATAGGCCGCGAGGAATTGAGGGACGATGCGCGGCAATACAAGCTTTGAGGCGGCCAGGGGGACGTTCAATCGCAATCGCCCGGCGGGCCGGTCGCGAAAACCATTCACCACGTCCAGCGCCGATTCGATCGCCCCCAGCGCCGGCGTCAGGTGTTCCAGCAGATGCCGGCCGGCATCGGTGGCGGCCACGCTGCGGGTGGTGCGGTTGAGCAGACGCACTCCCAGGCGCGCCTCCAGGCGGCGGACGGCCTCGCTCAGTTGCGAGGCGCTGGTGCCGGTGATGCGCGCCGCACCGCGGAAGCCGCCGTGCGTGGCGACGGCGACGAAGGCGGCAATGTCTTGCAGATCAGCCATGGGTTTCTCCGGATTGTCCTGAATTGTGCACAAGCTGTTCTATTGTGCCGGATTGTCGCACAACGTTCCTGCGCTTAGACTGGTTTCACTCACCTACCTATCAACCGCAAGGAGAAACAGATGAACCAGGCCAAACACGCCGGCCATTACAGGATCGGCGACCTCAATGTCACCCGCATGGGCTATGGCGCCATGCAGCTGTCCGGTCCGCATGTATTTGGGCCACCCAAGGACCGCCAGCAGGCGATTGCCGTGTTGCGGGCGGCTTTGGATATGGGTGTCGACCATATCGATACCAGCGACTTCTACGGCCCGCACATCACCAACCAGATCATTCGCGACGCCCTGCACCCCTACCGCGACGACCTGACAATCGTCACCAAGATCGGCGCACGTCGCGGCGCCGATGCCTCTTGGCAGTCTGCGATGTCGCCCGCCGAGCTGGAGTCCGCCGTGTACGACAATCTGCGCAACCTGGGTCTGGAAGTGATGGATGTCGTGAACCTGCGCCTGATGTTCGACGTGGCCGGGCCGGCGGAGGGAGATTTGGAAGAGTCCCTGACAGCGCTGGCGGAGCTGAAGCGCAAGGGCTTGGTGCGGCATATCGGCCTGAGCAATGCGACGGTCAAACAAATCGCACAGGCGAAGACGATCACCGATATCGTCTGCGTGCAAAACCAGTACAACCTGGCACACCGGGACGACGACGCACTGGTGGCGCAACTGGCAAGCGAAGGTATCGCCTATGTGCCGTTCTTCCCGCTGGGCGGTTTCTCACCGCTGCAGTCTTCCACGCTCGAGCGCGTAGCGGCCGAGTGCGGAGCGACACCACTGCAAACCGCGCTGGCCTGGCTGCTGCAGCGTTCGCCCAACATCCTGCTGATCCCGGGAACCTCTTCGGTCGCTCACCTGCAGCAAAACATCGCCGCCGCAGCAATGAAGCTTTCGCCCGAAGCGGTCGCAGCGCTCGACGGCATTGGTCCGCCGGCCTGAGCTACTCGTTGCTCCGTCACACCGTCTCAGGCGCGGCCTGCGAAGTTCATCGCTCCTGACACCACGCTCTGAGGTCCGATTTTGGCCGATTACAGACTCTATCGAGAGATAATGCTAACTATCTCAATGTACATTGTTTTCTCATGAAGATTCTTGCCATTTCTGGGAGCGCGCGCAGCGTTTCCACCAATACTGCTTTACTGAAGGCGATGCAAGGCCTGGCCCCCGAAGGTATGACAGTGAAAGTTTTCGATCGGATTGGCTCTCTCCCCGTATTTTCGCCTGATCTTGAGGCAGAAAATACGCCTGCAGCAATACAAGTCCTGATCGCGCAGGTGGCTCAAGCTGATGGCGTCATCATCTCAAGCCCGGAGTACGTCCGCGCCATCCCCGGTGGTATGAAAAATGTCATCGATTGGATGGTCTCGCGAGCCGAAATCATCGGCAAGCCTATCGCTTTAGTTCACGCCTCTCATCGTGGGGAAGACATGTTGGCCTCAATGCGATTGGTCTTGTCGACCGTTAGCAATCGGTTCTTGGATCGACATTTTCTTCAGCTTCCTCTGGTGGGGAAGTCACCGGAAGAGGTTGCCACGTTGGTAATGCAACCTGAATTCAGAATGCAAGTGATCGAATTCTTGCGAGGATTCTCGGACGAGATTGCCCGATGTCAGTAGCTGGCCGATAGCTGATGTGCTTCTCCGGTGAAGCAGAAAGATTTATCTATTCTTGTTCCAGAGAAGAAAAATGCAGCAACCTGGTTTCTCGCCGGGCTCGGTAGCGGCGCCACCAGATCAGCACGCCCGTGGCAGAGAGCATGGCGACGATAATTCCAGCCAGACTAATCAGAATTTTCAACGGCCAACTCCAGATCGCAGCCATGTGGATACTGGTGATCCACGTGCGGATGGTGTCTCCGGGAGCGCCGCCGGTTGGCAGCCAGACGGCTAGCTGTGCACCGGTGCCGGCATCGAAATATACCTGAGTGCTGCCGGCCCTCTGGCGCAGATCAAGACTGCTTCGGACATCGTAGCGATAGATGCCGAGCCCACTGTCATAGGCAAGCATGTCCTCGCGCTGGATGGTGAAGTTGTGGCGGTCCGCCAGTGCCGACATCAGTACGCGTCCGCGCGCTCGCGCCTTCTCCCAATCCAGCGCGGGGACCATGTTTCTCAAAGACGGGCGTGACAACAAGGCTTCTTCGGACTGTGCGCCGAATAGCTTTTTCATCACCGGATCGTAGACTTCGGACAGGTTGAAGGCCACGCTACTCCAGGCCAGCAATAGGAGCAGAACCCAAAACCACAAGGCTGCCGCCCGATGCAGGTCGAAGTGAAGTTTGTATCCGCGTGCGTCCTGACGAATCTTCCACGCTGGCGTCCAGCGTGCCAGCCACGGTTTCCTGGCGACGCGCTTTGGCGGTGGCGGGAGCGTGAGAAATAGGCCGACCAGACAATCGACAGTCCACAGCAGCGCGATGAAACCGAAGAGATAGGTTCCCACTACGCCCATCGCCATCGACTGATGCAGACGGTAGATGAAGGGCATGATGCTCTCGGCGCTCCAACTCGGGCGCCCCCATTTTCTAGTCCCCAGGATCTCGCCCGTGTAAGGGTTGATCATGACCTCGTCGAAATCCAGTACTGCGCGTTCGCCGGTGACGGGACTTACACGACCCTTCACTCTGAAAGTCACGCTGCGCGCCGGCATGCTGCGCAAGGGGGTATGCGTGATATCGGCCGCGGGCAGGCGTGACAGGATGATTCGCCGCAGCTGCAGGCCGTCCAGGAGTACAGCCCCCGGCGTCGGAGCCGCCACTCGGAATAGTCTGGGAGCCAGCCAGGCTTCCAATTCGTCATTCCATGCGAGAGCGCTTCCCGTCAGGCCGGCAAGGGTAAGAAATCCGGCAATCACCAGCCCGACATAACGATGCAGGAGCAAGGCCCCTTGGCGTGCTGAGAAAAGCTTCATGGCAGCAACCGACGGCTGTTGGCGTTCAGAATCGGTAGCTGGCGCTGGCTACGATAGTCCGCGGCTGACCGTAAGTGCAGGAACGGCCAAAGCAGGGCGAAGGCACGTAAAGGCGGTTTGCCAGGTTGGTGGCATTGATGGCGTAGCGCCAGCGGTCCCTCTCGTAAGCCACCATGGCGTCTACCAGTGCGTAGGCGGGTTGGTCCGGCAGGCCGCTGGCATTGCCCGGGCGGCCGCCGATGTAGCGCACGCCCGCGCCGGCGCGCAGGTTTGGCAGGCCGAAAATGCTGAAGCGGTAGTCCATCCACAGCGATACAGTGGAGCGCGGCACGCCGACGAAGGTGGCGCCGATTTCGGCCGGATTGTTGCTCTTGGTGGTCTCGGCGCTGATCAGCGAATAGGCTGCCGAGATATTCAGATTTTTGGTGAGAGCGCCCTTGGCTTCCAGTTCGACGCCGCGCGAGCGCACTTCGCCGGTCTGTACCGAAAAGTTGTCCGGATCGACGGGATCGGGCGTTTGCACATTGCTTTGCGTGAGTTGGTAGATCGCAGCACTCAAAAGCAGTTTCTTGTCTGGCGTCTGGTAGCGCAAGCCCACTTCGTATTGTTCGCCACGGGTGGGTTTGAACGCGTTGCGCAGGCGATCGAAGCCTTCTTCGGGGGCAAACGACTGGCTGAAACTGACATAGGGCGACAGGCCGTTGTTGGCCAGGTACACCAAGCCGGCGCGGCCGGAGAATGCCTTGTCGGTCTGGACGATTCCATCCGGGTTGTTCAACAGGTCGCGGTCTTCCAGCCGGGTCCAATCCTGGCGGCCACCCACCAGCAGCACCCATTTGTCGGCGATTTTGAGCTGGTCCTGCAGGTAGAGGCCAGTGCCGCTTTGTTTCAGGCGCCATTTGTCGGTGTCGGTGGCGGAGCCAAACGGCTGACCATACACCGGGTTGTACATGTCGATGTCCGTGAAGGTGGTATTGGCGCGATCACTGGTATGACGCTGAGTCAGGTAGTCGACACCCAGCAATACCTTGTGCGCGACAGGCCCCGTGTCGAAGCTGTATTCCAGATTGGTATCGGCGGTGACCGCTTCGGTGCTATCCAGGAACGCGCGGCCGCGACGGCTGACGGTCCGCAAGTCGGTTCCCACCCCAGTGATCTGATAGTACTTGTAGTCGAGCGAAGAAGTGAAATAACGCAGGCTCTGACGGAACTTCAATGTATCGCTGAAGGCGTGTTCGAAGATGCTACTGACTGTTTTCTGGGTGTTGTCGAACAGGTTGAACGAGGGCTCGCCGAGATAGCGATCTCCCGGAAGCTGGCCATTCGGATTGAACAGCAACGTGCCCTGGCGCGGCAGCGGCCCATTGTCGGTGGTCTTGCTGTGCTGATAGCTGGACAGCAATGTCAGCGACGTTGCCGCAGAAGGACTCCAGGTCAGGGCGGCCGCCAGGTAGGTACGGTCGTTTTTGCCGAAGTCCGCAAAACTGTCGGCCTTGCGTTCCAGTGCGGTCAGCCGATAGGTCAATTCGCCGGCGTCATCGAGCGGACCGCTGATGTCGCCGGAGATCTGCTTACGGTTGTGGTTGCCGTATTCGACGTTGATCTCCCGCAGGGATTCAGCGGTGGGACGCTTGGTGATCGCATTGATCAGACCGCCCGGGGCTGCGGTACCGTACAGGATTGACGAAGCCCCCTTGAGCACCTCCACGTGCTCCAGGCCATACACTTCCTGTGCACCGTTATAGACATTGGGCTGGTACTTCATGCCATCGCGCAGGATGCCACCGGAATAGGGTTGCACTTCAAAGCCGCGGATGAAGAAGGATTCTGAGGTCATGACCCCATAAGATCCCTGTTCCGCGGACACGCCGGCTGTATAGCCGAGTGCATCTTGCAGCGTGCGCGCGCCGGTGGTGGTGATCTGGTCGCTGGTCACCACGGAAATGGACTGGGGAATCTCTTCGATGGGAGTATCGGTCTTGGTCGCCGTGGCTGTCCGCTTGGCGGCGTAGCCGTTGACGTGGCTGGTGGCTGTTTCCGCCGCACCGTGCACAGTCACCAGGGGCAAGGGCGCGTCGGCTCGGCTGCTGCCGGCGGCAGCTTTTTGCACGATGAAGCTGCCGTCTTCCTGGCGCACCGCGACCAGGCCGCTGCCCGCCAGCCCCTGCGCAAGCCCTTCCGCAGCCGTGCGAGTGCCGTTGATGCCTGGGCTTTGCAAGCCTTGAGTGAGTTCGTTGGAAAAGGACAGCATGATGCCGGCGTCGCTGCCGAATTGCTTCAGTACGCTGGTCAACGGGCCGGGCGCGACGCGATAGCTGCGGGTGATTTCCTGTTGCTGGGCATATGCGGGCAACGACGCCAGCAGCGCTGCAATCGCATGCGCGACGGCATGCGCCAGGATGGTTTGCCGGGAGGTGCTGCGCGCCGTCGACGATGTTGCTCTCTTGATCATGGTCTTGTTTCCCCTGAAGTTGAATGAAGATGTGCTCTTATCTTCATTGCCCCTTCAGAAAGGGAAAGGGATCAAACGGCGAGAAAATTTTTTGTCCTATGCGCCATTGCCACGCGGACGGACGGTAACCCAGTAGCGTGTCAGGTAAGCGATGTCCACCGGAAACACCCTCGTCAGCATCAATAACACCTTGTCGGTATCCGCCAGAGGATAAGTTCCTGTCACCTTCAGTTGGCCAATTGCGTCATCACAGTTGATCCACCCGCTGCGATAGCGCGCCAGCTCCGCGACGAAGTCCGAAAGCGGCATGTCCTCCACTACCAGCATGCCGCGAGTCCACGCTGCGGCATGCGCCGGAGCGACACTGAGCGGACCGATATCGCGAGTGCTGAATTCCAGTGCACTGCCGGCGGACAGCACTCGGGTCCCGCCCAACGCCGGACGTACTTCAACCGCGCCTTCATAGACCGCAACACTGCTGCGTTCAGCTTCGGTCTTGTGTACCGTGAAGCGCGTGCCCAAAGCCTGCAGCTCCCCATCCGGGGTCTCCACCAGAAAAGGACGATAAGGTGTCGCATCGGTGACGTTCTCGTGCGCTGTGGAGATCATGATTTCGCCGCTCATCAGGCGTATCCGCCGCTCCTTGCCGCTGAATTCGACCTTGACCGTCGAGCGCGTATTGAGCGCCAGTTGGCTGCCGTCTTCGAGAGTGACGGTGCGTATTTCTCCCGCACGGGTGACATGATCGGCGCGCCAGGTGCGCCAGGGAAGGATCTGTTCCACACTCAGGGCAGCGGTGCCGGCAAACAGGAGAATGGCCACCATCTTGACGGCGCGACGTCGCTCCAGCGAGTCTTTGGCGGTCAACGCTGCCCGTGCCAGCGACGGCTGCAAGGTATTCATTCGGTCGCCGAAGGCTTCTACCTTTTGCCAGGCCAATTCATGTTCGGGATGGGCTTGCCGCCACCGTTGCCAGTTGCGGCGAGTGTCGTCAGTCACCGTTTCGGATTGCAACTCCAGCAGCCATTCGATTGCCTGCTGTTTTACCAGGGGCGATAAGGTGACGGGGCGGGAAACGTCAGGATTACTCATGATCAACGAAGCGAACGATCAAGCCGTCGCTTCCTCCCAGAAGCAACATTGCTCCAGCGCGCGGGCGATGTGCCGCTTGACGGTCGGCACTGAAATGTTCAGCCGTTCTGCAATTTCGGTTTGACGCAGGCCCTCAAGCTGGGACAGCAGGAAGGCTTCCTTCGTGAGCGCCGGCAAAACGCCTAGCATGCGATCAAGCGCCACCAGGGTTTCCAGCATGATCATGCGCGATTCAGGCGAAGGCGCGTGGGCCTCCGGCATGAGCGCCAGCGCGTCCAGATAGGAACGCTCTATCTCCTGGCGGCGACGCAGGTTAGCGACTATGCCCTGGGCGATGGTGGTGAGCAGTGCGCGCGGTTCTTTGACGCGGAAGTCGTCATTCTTCAGCAAGATCCGCATGAAGGCATCTTGGGCCAGGTCGGCAGCGTCGAACGCATTGCCCAAGCGCTTGTGCAACCAGCCGAGCAGCCAGCGGTGATGATCGCGATACATCGCTCCCAGCGTGGCACCCATCTCGTTTGAAGACATCTTCCCCTCGCATTATTCGATAGGGGAGATTTTAACTGAGAATAATTGTTATTTACAAATTTACGGCAATTGGTGTTGTTTATGGAGTGACCCCTCGGGCTGGACCAAGGTTGATCGAGAAAGGAAGCGCCTTCCTTTTTCCGTGAGTGACACCGTGCCGGCCATTCCTGCGGTTGCATCAACCAAGCCGTCGGCGCAGGCGTCTTCCCATATTGTCAGCCGGGGGCATGTACTTTTCCAGACATCCAGGACTTCTGCATAAGAAGGTTTTCCTTGTGCAATCCAATCCAGCATCTGCAACGTCAGTGCATCATGTGATCGGTCCATAGTCTCCTCGCTTCACAGAGATGGGACTTCTCAGTATCGTCTTATGCGGGCTGATCGGCAAGCCGCCGGAATTTTTCTCATGCACCAACCTTGCGAACCGCATGCGAAGCAAGCTCAGCATCCGCGTCGGCGGGAAAAATTCCGTTTCGCAATTTTCCGGCAAGCGAGGTTCGGCAAGAGCCTGAGCGGGTCAGATGCGCTTGATTGTCACGTCACAGTCACGAATGATATCTGCGCCCGACAGCATATTGCCTTTTCCGGAATACACCAGAGGGCCGGACTGGACGTCGCCGTTGAAACGAAACTTCCAGATTTCCTCGGGGTGCTCAACCTTGTAGCCGACCCCTTTGAGTTCAAGGCGGCCGTCGCTGATACGTCCTGTCAGGGCCTCCGCCACCTGGTCGTTCTTGCGGCGCAGCGTTACCGTTGAATTCGTAACCTGCACCTCAAACTCCGACTGATACGCCACATCGCTTGCCTCGCTTCCATGGCGGGCTGCGCAGCGCATGAGACCGTTCCAGCCTGTCGCTGCAACTTGCGTGATCGGCGGTGTTGCCACTACCGGCGAGGAAATTGCCGATGGTGCGGCTACTGGCGGTGTGGCGGCTGGCGATGGGGCTGCCGGTGGGACGACTGGCGCGGGCGCGGCTGGTGTCTCCGCCGCCTTGTTGGTGGCGGCAACAGGGGCGGTAACGGGAAGAGGAGCGGGAGCGGGGGGCGTAGTCGCGGCAGGTGCCGAAGCCGTGTTGGACGCTACCGCGATCGGGGCGGACGGCTTGGCGGCACGACCGCGCGCTTCCAATTCCCAGATCCAGTCGGCGGGTACGGCAAAGGACAAATTCTGGAGGGTGGTCCCGGCCAGCATTGCGGTGGTGATGCCGATCAGTTCGCCTTTGTCATTGAATAAGCCGCCTCCGCTCGACCCCGAGGAGATCGGGGCCGAGATCTGAAGGAAGCGCAGCTTTCCATCGGGATCAAGCCTGAGGGCCGACAGCAGTCCGTCGCTGATGGTTTCCTCCAATGCACTCGGGGCGCCCAGGGTGAAAACCTTCTGGCCCACGCGCAGGTTGCGCGACGGCGCGATGGAGACCGCCGGCGCCGTCATGCCTTCGACCCGGACCTGGCAGAGGTCCCGCTCAACGTCGGGGAATTCCAATTTGCCGGGCAAGGTCACTTTGCCTTGCCGCAACTTGAAGCTGCTGGCGCGCGCCAGGACGTGGCAATTGGTGACCAGCCGCCCGGGGCCAATGACGACCGCCGAACCGGCGCTGATCAACTTGTCCTGCGCATTCATGGCGTTGACGACCCAGATGCTGGGAGAGGCCTGCTGGAACAGGGCTTCGGCATCCATCGCATGGGCCTGCGGAACGGCAGCCGAGAGAGCCAGGCTGGCTGCAAGAATCTTAAGGGAGTGAGGTTTCATCACGGTCCGTTCAAGGAGGCGGCAAAAGATATTTCAGGTCATCGAGCGTGACCCGGCCTTTGATGGGAGGTGCCGAAGGCGTACCGGGGGCGATGACGACGGCAGCCTTGAGCAGTTCCTGTTCCGAAGGCGCGCGCGTTTTGCCGCCGGTCTGCACGTAAGGTCCGATCAGTTTCAGGATCACGTCCGCGCGCAACATGGTGCGGCCAGGGTAGGCGGCAGGGTTGTTCACCATCTTGATGCTGCCTTCATTGGCGTATCTGATCACCGGTGTCGACGGCGTGAAGATATAAATCGGCGCCGAGCGCGTAGCCGCAGGCGTGGCCCGCGACAGCGCATCACCCTCGTCGTCAGCCGAGGTGCTTCGATAGGCATGGTCCCCAATCGGCGAGGAATCGGCCTGCGGCGCGGGTATCGGCTCGCCCGTTTTTAGCAGCATGAAGTGCGAATAACCTTTTTGCGTGGTCAGTTCTGCGCAGCGATAGATCCAGTATTGCCAGACCTTGTCCCTGCTGGTCATCCCGTTGCCGGAATACCTGATTCGATAAACGTCGTCCTGGATCTTGGTGTCGATGTATCCCCCGGTGAAGCCTTGGGGACCGTATCCGGTGGCACATCCGGCAAGCAGGGCAAGCACCAGCGGGATGAGGGCGGTTCCTGGTCGTAGCAATCGGCGCATTATTTTAGTGTCATTGGGCAGGGGCGAACAGGACAAGCCGGCTCGCGCGATTGTCATTCGAGTAGCAGCAGATCTTGCTGCCATCACCGTAATAGCAATGAAGCGAGCTTAGTATGCAGAAGCGCAGGAGCGGGTACGACAGGAGGCGCGCCCCGGGAGGGTGCTTGAAACGAGAACGACATTGAACGGCGCCATCTTTGTTTTTTTCATGTTTTCCCCATCTCTTTATGATCGACGCCCTTGGCGCAATGCGATTGAAACGCAAGTGCCGGGCTTGATGCTTAGTTGTATTGAGTTGCTGTCGCTCCCCTAGGCAGGGGGTGCGCAGTCGCTTCAGGTTACCACATTGATTGTGTTCACCGCACCCCTCTCCGGCAGGAGAAGTGCCGGGGCTTCGTACAAAAAAAAACGGCGCGCAGCAGTGCGGCCGTTTTTTACGCCAGGGCATGCCGTCGATGCGGCGGCGCGGCTGCTTACTTCTTCGCTGCGAGCCTGTTTTTGTGCGCCTGTACCATCGCTCCCAGCATCTGCTCGCCAAAACCTTCCTGCGCGCTCTGCTGCAAGGTGGCGGCGACGTGCGGGCCGATCATGGAGGGGTTGGTGAATGCCGCGGTCATGTTGTTGTAGTAGCTCAGATCCTTGCCGGCGTTGGCGATGCTGAATTTCATGCCGTCCGAACGGCCTTCGAGGATGCCGCCGGCGATCATCTGGAAGATGCCGCTGTTGGCGCCGCCCTTGCTGATCACGTCGAAGAACTTGCGCTGATCGACGCCGACGGCGTCGCACATCGCCAGCGCTTCGGTCGCCAGCGTGGCAGTGCCGATCGCGATGAAGTTGTTAAGCAGCTTGAGCTTTTGCGCGCTGGTGGTGCCGCCGATATGGAAGATGTTTTCGCAGAACGCTTCGAGCACCGGCTTGACCTTGGCGAAGGTGGCGTCATCGGCGCCGACCATGGTGTTGAGGCGGCCCTGCATGGCTTCGACCGGCGTGCGCGCCAGCGGTGCGTCGACGAAGCTGACGCCCTTGGCCGCCAGTTGTTCGGCGATGCGTGCGCTCGACATCGGCTCGCTGGTGGAGCAGTCGATCAGGATCTGGCCGCTGCGGCAGTTTTCCAGGATGCCGCCGGCGCGGAAGATCAGGTCTTCCACCTGCGGCGAGCCGGTGACGCACAGGATGATGGCGTCAACGTTCGCCACCAGGTCTTGCAGGCTGGTCGCTTCGCGCGCGCCTTCGGCGACCAGTTCTTCCACCGGCTTGCGATTGCGGTTGCCCATTACGGTGACGTTGAAACCCTTGATGACGAGGTTGTGCGCCATGCCCTGGCCCATCATGCCGACGCCTATGAATCCGATATTTTTCATGACTGGAGAAATGCTTTCGCGAAAGTGAAAAAAGCCGGCGCTGCTGTTTCTGCAACAGCAGCGCCGACGCCAAACGATGTTGTCTTCAATATCTTTTATTTAGGCAGGTATTGCGAGAGATCGGGCAATGGTGCGCCGGCCGCCGCTTCATACGACTTCGCCAGGTTGCCGTTCTTCATGTTGGTGACTACCCAGCTGTTGATCCAGGCCAGCAGCGCGGTGTCTTCCTTGCGCACGCCGATGCCGTGCGGTACGACCTTGACCGAGAACTTGGTCTCGATGTTGCGGCCCGGATTCTTGCGCGCCGTCGTGGTCACCAGTTCCTTGGCGGTGCCGATGGCGTCGACCTGGCCCGACAGCAGTGCGGCCGCGTTGGTCGAGTCGTCGTCGTAGCGCACCAGGATCGTGCCCTTGGGGACGATCGGCGTCAGCAGCGTGTCCTGCAGGTTGCCTCGCACCACGCCGACACGTTTGCCGGCCAGGTCGGCCAGGCTCTTGATCTGCATCGAACGTTCTGCGCCGACCACCGATTCCGATGCGCTGTAAGGCACGCTGAAGTTGATCACCTTGGCACGCTCCGGCGTAATGCTGAATGAAGCGATGACGATATCGGCCTTGTTGGTCAGCAGGAAGGGCACGCGGTTGGGGCCGGTGACCTGGATGATTTCCATCTCGACGCCGAGGTCCTTGGCCAGCATCTTGGCGGCACTGACGTCGGAGCCGTACGGTTGAAGCTTGTCGTCGGTCATGCCGAACGGTGGCGAGCCGAGGTCGATGGCGATGACGATTTTCTTGCGCTGGCGGATGTCGCTGAGCGTGTCCGCACTGACCGACTGGGCGAGGCAGACCAGGCCGAGGACGGCTGCGGCGGCGTATTTGATGCCGGATTTGATGCTGGCTTTGAAGGTGTTCATGCAATCTCCTGGAGTAAGAATTGTTGTTGTGTCACTGCTTGGTAAAACAAATTCACTTCGGCAATTCGGCAATGCGGTCATAGGAAATTGCGGGCGTAACAAGGCCTTCGCAACGGACGCAATGCGTCGCCGGCGATGGAAATCGTTTTCGCGTGAAAAATCCTGTGTTGTCTCCGCCTGAAGCGTGACGTCCCGAAGCTGCTGCCTTGGGTGCGTCCGCCGGCTTTTATGGTTCTTGATTCTGTCACCGGCTCTTCAGAATGCATTTCAGCGATGCAAGCGGCCGGTTGGAAAGCGACACTACGCCCGGCCTCCGGCACTGTCCAATGAAACTAATTCATCGCGTGATAACCGATCGTGACGGCGCACATTTTGCGCTGCAACAGCGCGCGGCGTTGCAGTCTTACTTCTCGCGCTGCAGCATGTCGACCGCAATGTTTCGGCGCGCCAGGCCGCCATACTGGCTCGGTGTCTTGCCGAGCACGCCGCGGAACATGCTGGTGAAGGCGCTGGCGCTTTTGTAACCGAGCCGTTCGGCAATGCGTTCGACGGCTTCGCCCTGCGACAGCCGCAGCAGCGCATCGGTGATGTGGACTTGTTGCACCCAATGGCGGAAGTGCAGGCCGGTCTCTTTCGGGAACAGGCGGATCAGTGTGCGCGGACTGGCGCCCACGAATTCCGCCCAGTGCGCCAGCGAGTTGGCGTTGCCGGGATCGGCGAGGATGGCTTCGCACACCGCCACCACGCGCCGGTCGGACGGCCACGGAATCACCACGGGGATGGCGGCGGCGCCGTCGATTTCCGACAGGATCAGTTGCGCCAGATGGCCTCCGCGGCCGCGGGTGTCGTAGTCGGATTCTTCCTGTAGCAGCGCCAGGATCAGCTCGCGCAGCAGCGCGCTGACTTCGAGCAAACGGCACTCGGCGCCGATCAGTTCCGATTCGTGCGGGCGGATGTAGAGCGTGCGCAGGCGCACCGCGCTGAGCATGCGGATTTCATGCGCCAGGCTGCACGGCACCCACAGCGCGCGCTGCGGCGGGATCACCCAAAGGCCGTGAGAAGTACGCACCTGCATGACGCCTTCGGCGGCGTACAGCAACTGGCCGCGCGGATGCGAGTGCGTGGCCAGCAATTGGTCGTGATCGAAGTCGCGGCTGAAAGCGACTACCGCTTGCGGCAATTGCTGCAGCCGGGCCGCCTTGGGGCTGGAGTGGACGGTGCGGGTCATGGCGAGAAAATGGAGTTGTCACTTAATCGACGAAAAATGTCATTCCGGTTTTTAAGTGTCACTATACCATTCACCTGTCGTCCTGCCATTCCTGCCATTTCATCCTTTTATTCGCCTCTCATCGCCATGACCATCCAGACATCTCCTTCCGCCGCCTTGTCCGGCACTCCGGCTGCAAGCGCAGCGCCGGGAGCACAGCAAGGCAGTTCGCCATTGGTGCTGCGCATCGTGCTCGCGGTCGGTTTCGCCCACCTGATCAATGACCTGATCCAGGCGCTGTTACCGTCCATCTATCCCATGCTCAAGCAAAACTACGGATTGACGTTCACCCAGGTCGGTCTGATCACGCTGACCTTCCAGGTCACGGCCTCGCTGATACAGCCGTGGATCGGCATGGTCACCGACAGACATCCCCAGCCGTTGCTGCTGCCGTGCGGGGCGCTGTTCACATTGCTGGGCATCGTGCTGTTGTCGATGGCCGGCAGCTTCGGCTGGTTCTTGCTGGCGGCAGCGCTGATCGGCATCGGTTCGTCGACCTTCCATCCGGAAGCCTCGCGTATCGCCCGCATGGCGTCCGGCGGCCGCTTCGGGTTCGCGCAGTCGACTTTCCAGGTCGGCGGCAATGCCGGCTCGGCATTCGGACCGTTGCTGGCGGCGGCGATCGTGGTGCCGTTCGGTCAACCCAATATTGCGTGGTTCTGCATCTTCGCCGTGGTGGCGATCGTGGTGCTGTCGCGCGTGAGCAGTTGGTATCGCCGCCATCTGGCCGCCGGCGCCAGGAAGACGCGCGCGACGGTGCATCATCACCTGTCTCCCGGCGCGGTCAAAAAGGCGCTGGTGGTGCTGGCCTTGCTGGTGTTTTCCAAGTACTTTTACATGGCCAGTTTCACCAGCTATTTCACTTTCTATCTGATCGACAGATTCCATCTGGCCGTAGGCGATTCGCAGATCCTGCTGTTCCTGTTCCTTGGCGCGGTGGCGGCGGGGACCTTCTTCGGCGGACCGATCGGCGACCGCATCGGACGCAAGCGCGTGATCTGGTTCTCGATTCTCGGCGCGGCGCCGTTCGCCTTGCTGCTGCCCCACGCCAACCTGTTCTGGACCGGCGTGCTGTGCGTGTTTGTCGGTTTCATCCTGGCGTCGGCGTTTTCGGCCATCGTGGTGTATGCGCAGGAGTTGGTGCCGGGCAAGGTGGGTTTGATCTCGGGCGTGTTCTTCGGCCTGATGTTCGGTTTCGGCGGCATCGGCGCGGCGCTGCTCGGGCATCTGGCCGATCTCTACGGCATCGCCCATGTCTACCTGCTGTGTTCGCTGCTGCCGCTGGCAGGCGTGTTGACGGTCTTCCTGCCGGACCTGAAGGAGTAAGCACGGCGCGCAATGACAGAACCGCCATCCGTTTGCGCGGATGGCGGTTTTTTTCGGCCTGATGTCAGCGCAGCGGATTTACAGCCTGGTCACCGCCAGCACGGCATTGGCGAATTCCTGCGGCGCTTCTTGCGGCAGGTTGTGGCCGATGCCGCCGGTGAGGTTGCGGTGCTCGTACTTGCCGGAGAACTTGTTGCGGTACAAGGCCGGCGGCAGGAACGGCGCGCCGTTGGCATCGCCTTCCATCGTGATGGTCGGGATGCCGATCACCGGAAGGTCGGCAAGGCGGCGTTCCAGCGCGTCGTACTTGCGCTCGCCGTCGGCCAGGCCGAGGCGCCAGCGGTAGTTGTGGACGACGATGGCGACATAGTCGGGATTGTCGAACGAGGCGGCGCTGCGGTTGAAGGTGGCGGCGTCGAAATTCCATTTCGGCGAGGCTGTCTTCCAGATCAGCTCGGCGAACTCGCGGCGGTATTGCGTGTAGCCGGCGACGCCGCGCTCGGTGGTGAGGTAGAACTGATACCACCAGTCGAATTCCGCCTTGGGTGGCAGCGGCTTTTTGGCCGTCGCCAGGTTGGTCATCAGGTAGCCGCTCACGGACACCAGCGCCTGGCAGCGTTCCGGCCACAGAGCGGCCAGGATGCACGCCGTGCGCGCGCCCCAGTCGAAGCCGGCGATGACCGCCGACGGAATGCGCAACGCATCCATCAGCGCGATGATGTCCTGCGCCACTGCCGATTGCTGTGCATTGCGCAGTGCGTCGGCCGACAGGAAACGGGTGCTGCCGTGGCCGCGCAGGTGCGGCACGATGACGCGATGGCCGACAGCGGCCAGCAGCGGTGCGACGTCGGCGAAACTGTGGATGTCATACGGCCAGCCGTGCAGCAGGATGACCGGCTTGCCGTTGGCCGGACCGAGTTCCGCGTAACCGATGTTGAGCACGCCGGCATCGATCTGCTTGATCGAGGTGAAGCCGGCTGCCGTTGCCGGCGAGGCGCCGGCTGCGATGGTCTGTGTCTGTGCATGGGCGAGCGCGCTGAAACTCAGTTGAGCGGTGGCGACGGTGGCTGCTGCGGCGCCGAAGAAACGGCGGCGGCGTTGATCGATCTGGTCGGACATTTTTTCTCCTTGGTATTGATGGCTGTGGATGCGGCGGTTGGACTCAGAACGTGTTTACGATCTGTAGCGAGCGGCCCTCAGTTGTCGCCAAACGGCACGGAAACACCGGAATGTACATAAGTACATGAGGATGTTGAGTACCGTTTAGCGGCAAATCAGGGTCGCGCAGTAAGATCGCAAACACGTTCTAAGGTTGAATCGGGTTACTGCGGCTGCGCCAGCAGGTTCTTGATGGCGGCTTCGGTCTGCGCGTACTGGCCTTCACCGAAGTGCGTGTAGACCACTTGCCCCTTCTTGTCGATCAGGTAGAAGGCGGGCCAGTACTGATTGTTGTAGGCGCTCCAGGTGGCGTAGCGGTTGTCCTGAGCGACCGGGTAGGTGATGCCGAAACGCTTGATGGCGGTCTTGACGTTGTCGGTGCTGCGCTCGAATGGATATTCCGGCGTGTGCACGCCGACCACCACCAGGCCCTGGTCCTTGTATTTCTGATACCAGGATTTGACGTAGGGCAGGGTGTTGATGCAGTTGATGCAGGTGTAGGTCCAGAAGTCGACCAGCACGACCTTGCCGCGCAGTTGCTGCATGGTCAGCGGTTCGCTGTTGAGCCATTTGTCGACGCCGGTGAATTCCGGCGCGGCGACGCTCTTGCTGAGTGCGCCGGCCGATGCGGCAGTGGAGGTTGCGGTGGCGAGCACGGTCAGTGCGGCGATGGTCTTGAGTCGGGAGAGCATGATGGAATCCTTTCAATTGGACGAAGAGAACAGGGAAGACAGGGTGGCGGTGATGAGCACGTCGTATTGCAGGTAGATCGCCAGCGCGGTCAGCATCACCAGCACGCCGAACAGCTGTTGCAGGCGTTGGGTGTGGCGCGACACGGCACGAACGTGGCGGGTGATGTACTGTCCGCCATAGAGAATCGCCAGCATGGGAATGGCGGCGCCGATGGCATACATCAGCAAGAGCAGCGCCGACCAGCCAAGGTCTTGCGCCTTGACCACCAGCACCAGGATCGAGGCCAGCACCGGACCGGCGCAGGGCGTCCAGACTGCGCCCAGCGACATGCCGAGGACGAAGCCGCCGGTGTTGCCGGCATGTTCTTTCGGCGGTTTCGGGGCAGTGCCGTGCATGCGTTGCAGCGGCGCCTGCAAATGCGCCACCAGCCATTCGTAAGGACGCGGCCACAGGCGCAGCAGACCCGACAGCGCCAGCAGCGCGATGGCGGTATTGCGCAAGGCTTCCTGCGCCACGTGAACGGTGCTGGACACCGCGCCGAGCAACATGGCGAAGGCCGAGAAACTCAGAATGAAGCCGGCGATAATGAACAGCGGCCGGGTGCGGTTGGGCGTCTTGCCCGGTTCCGTGACCGAACTGCCCAGCAAGATGGGCAGCACCGGCAGTACGCACGGCGAGGCGATGGTCAGCAGACCGGCCAGCAGGGCAAAGGGCGTTTCGATGAAGTTGTGCATGGTGGCATTCCAATGTTGGTTGCGATGACCGTATTGGAACGCCTGCACGTATCTGGCTTGTGTCTGCAACACCGCACGGGTGCAATGTTTTGTGTATGTGTACCAGCCAGATACATTGGGACACAAATCATCCGGAGAGTTGTTTTATAAAGCAGTCATTGCCAACCACCTGAAGGAGAACAACATGACCGAAAAACTCTACAAAGGCTCCTGCCACTGCGGCGCCGTCCGTTTTGAAGTACGTACGGCGCTGACGCCGGCCGGACGCTGCAACTGCAGCCTGTGCCGCCGCAAGGGCGCGCTGATGACGCCGATGATCGACGTCGCCGACGTCAATATAGTCAGCGGCGAAGAGTCGCTGACGCTCTACCAGTTCAATACGCGCACGGCGAAACACTATTTCTGCAAGCACTGCGGCATCTATCCGTTCCATCAGACCCGCAAGGCGTCCAATCTCTGGCGCGCCAACGTAGGCTGCCTCGAAGGCGTCGACCCGTATGCACTGGAAGCCTCCGTGGCCGACGGCGCCAGTTTGTCGGTGCTGGAGGACGCATGAGGTATCTGCGGCGCTTTCTGGCGGTATTCGTCTTTGCGATGGGAGGTTTTGCGGCCGAGCTGGCGAAGCCGGTGTATTGCTCGCTGCTCAACGTTGCCAGCACGGCGCCGGCGCGCCGCCGCAAACGAGCTGGGGTATGATCGCCGCATGGAAAACCAAGACCACATCCTGATCGTCGACGACGACCGCGGCATCCGCGAACTGCTGGCCGCCTACCTGGAAAAGAACGGCATGCGCGTGTCGCTGGCCGCCAACGGACGCCAGATGCGTGCGGTGCTGGAGCAGGGCGCGCCGGACCTGATCGTGCTCGACCTGATGCTGCCCGGCGAAGACGGCCTGGTGCTGTGCCGCGAATTGCGGGTCGGCAAATTCAAGGCCGTGCCGGTGCTGATGCTGACCGCGCGCAGTGAAGAAACCGACCGTATCGTCGGCCTTGAAATGGGCGCCGACGACTATCTCACCAAGCCGTTCGCGGTGCGCGAGCTGATGGCGCGCATCCGTTCGGTGCTGCGCCGCGCCCGCATGCTGCCGCCCAACATGCAGGTCACGGAAGCGGTGCAGATGCTCGGTTTCGGCGACTGGCGGCTGGACACCACCGCGCGTCACCTGCTCGACCAGGACGGCACCATGGTGGCGCTGAGCGGCGCCGAATACCGGCTGCTGCGCGTGTTCCTCGATCATCCGCAACGCGTACTCACGCGCGACCAGTTGCTCAACCTCACCCAGGGGCGCGCGTCGGATCCGTTCGACCGTTCCATCGACCTGCTGGTGAGCCGCCTGCGCCAGCGTCTGCTGGACGGTGCGCGCGAGCCGCGCTACATCAAGACGCTGCGCAACGAGGGCTATGTGTTCTCCGCCACCGTCACCCTGATCGAAGGCGAGCAATGACATTTTCCGTACTGCAGTGGCCGCGCACGCTGTTCGCCCGGCTGGCGCTGATCCTGTGCGTCGGCCTGGTGTTGGCGCAGACGCTGTCGTTCTGGCTGACGCTGACCGAGCGCGACCAGGCCACCACCAACGTCATGATGGGCTACATCGAACGCGAAGCGGCCAGTTCCGTGGCGCTGCTCGACCATTTGCCACCCGCCGAGCGTCCGCAATGGCTGCCGCGCCTGGCACGCCGCAGCTATGAATTTATCCTGGGTCCCGGCATCACCGGCACGCCGCCCGATGCGCGCCTGTCCAGGATGGTGGCGAAGTCGATCGCCGACGGCATCGGCACCGAATACGCGCTGACCGTCAACGCCGTACCCGGCGACAAGGAGCGCATGCAGGTGCATCTCAAGCTCTCCGACGGCACGCCGCTGACCATCGACATGCGGCCGATGTCGGGCGTGCCGCTGTCGCCTTGGCTGCCGCTGGTGCTGGCCCTGCAGCTGATCGTGCTGGCCGCGTGCTGCTGGCTGGCGGTGCGCCTGGCGACGCGGCCGCTGCATGCGCTGGCGGTCGCGGCCGACACGCTCGGCCCCGATCTCAAGGCGGCGCGCTTGCCCGAGGACGGCCCCTCGGAAGTTGCCCGCGCGTCCAAAGCCTTTAACGCCATGCAGGACCGTATCGCCACCTACATGACCGAGCGCATGCAGATCCTGGCGGCGATTTCGCATGACTTGCAGACGCCGATCACACGCATGCGCCTGCGCGTGGACGTGATGGACGAGAGCCCGCAGCACGCCAAGCTGCAGCAGGATCTGCAAGAAATGGAAACCCTGGTCAAGGAGGGCGTAACCTACGCGCGCACGTTGCACGGCGCGGCTGAAGCGCCGTGCCGCATCGATCCGGACGCCTTGCTCGACAGCCTGGTATGCGACTACGTCGATGCCGGCAAGGAGGTGTCCTTGCACGGCGCCATCGGCACGGCGCTGGTGACGCGTCCGCAGGCCTTGAAGCGCATCCTCGGCAACCTGGTCGATAACGCACTCAAGTTCGGCGGGGCGGCCGAGCTTGAGGTCAGCGCGCAAGCCGATGGCGCCGTGACCATCGCCGTGCTCGATCGCGGTCCCGGGATTCCTGCCGATTCGCTGGAAGCGGTGTTCGAGCCGTTCGTGCGGCTGGAGGCGTCACGCAACCGCAATACCGGCGGCACCGGTCTGGGGCTGGCGATTGCGCGTCAACTGACGCTGGCGATGGATGCGAAGTTGTCGCTGCATAATCGCACCGGCGGCGGACTGGAAGCGCGCCTCATGTTGACGGCGCCGCGCTGATCTTTCCATTTCCGGTTCGTAAAAAAGGCCTGCCGCACGTCACATGCGGCAGGCCTTTTCATTTGCTGCGGAGCGGACGCCCGATCAGATCAGCTTGATATCCACATTGATGTTGCCGCGCGTGGCTTTCGAGTACGGGCAGGTTTCGTGGGCGGCGTCGACCAGCGCCTGGGCGACCTCGCGGTCGATGCCGGGCAGGCTGACGTTCAGCCGCGCTTGCAGGAAGTAGGCGCCGGCGGTAGTGCCGAGGTCGACTTCCGCGTCCACGTGCAGGTCGGCCGGGAGCTTGATCTGCAGCTTGGCGGCGGCCAGGCCCATGGCGCCGATGAAGCAGGCCGACCAGCCGGCGGCGAACAGCTGCTCCGGATTGGTGCCCTTGCCGGCGCTGCCGGGCGACGACAGCTCGATGTCGAGACGTCCGTCCGCGCTGCGCGCGGAGCCGTCGCGGCCGCCGGAAGTGGTGGTGGTTTTGCCGGTGTACAAGACTTTTTCGATGGTGGTCATGATCTGGTTCCTCAGGTGGTGAAATGATGTGGGTTAATTTAGATCGTATCCGATGTAATCGAATGCGATGCATATTACCTGAGTTTTGAAAAATGTCAACGCATTCGATTAAATCGCATACGATGTATAATTCATGGAATCCCGGCGCCGATCGCGCTGCCCCACGAGGAGTTTGCCGCCATGTCCCGTATTTCCCGCACCGCCAAGCCGTCTTCCCTTCAATCCTCCGCGCCGAAGCTGTCCGATTTCCTGTGCTTCGCGATCTATTCCGCCAACCTCGCGTTCGGCAAGGCGTACAAGCCCATCCTCGACGAGCTCGGCCTGACTTATACGCAATACATCGCAGTCATTGCGTTGTGGGAGGAGGACAACCAGACCGTCAGCGGTCTCGGGGAAAAATTGTTCCTCGAGTCGAACACGCTCACGCCGATTCTCAAGAAGCTGGAGGCGATGGGCTACCTCAGCCGCCGGCGCGATGCCGGCGACGAACGCCAGGTGCGCGTGGGCCTGACCGAGGCCGGCCGCCGGCTGCGTGAAAAAGCGCTCGACATCAATCTGGTCGACGCCTGCGGACTGGGCGAGGAAGAATTCGTCAAAGTCCAGAACGCCGTGGCGACGCTGCGCGACAACCTGATCAAGGCGACCCGGGCGCGCGGCTGACCTGACCCGCTTTCGCCGTCCATCTTTTCGCCGCCTCGCTGCCGCTGTCGACCTGTCTCCACAGTCATCGCCGGCGGCAGTTGTCATTTCAGTTGCCAACCTGTCGTCCACATCCCTCGCCGGTTTTTGCCACTCCGACAACATCGCGGCGCGATGACGCGTGCGCAGCGATTCATGCTGCGGACATGTGGCGATGGGATCAAGGCCGCAGGGCGATTTTCTAGGTAGAAGTACTTATATCTCTGCTACCGCCTATTGCCGACAATACGGGCCATTCCGGCTGGTGCGGAGTGTGCAAAAGGGATCCGCGAAGGGTGCCGGAATTGACATAGACAAGAAGGATAAAAATGAATTTCTTTGCCAATATGAACATCAGCAAACGTCTCAACCTGGGCTTTGCGATCATCCTGTTCTCTGCCATCGCGGTCATTGCGCTGAGCATCTGGCGCCTTCACACGGTGGCCGAGACCACGCAAGCCATGATGGAAAAACCTCTGGCCAAAGAGCGCCTGGTTTCGGACTGGTATCGCACCATCCACACCAGCGTGCGCCGCACCACCGCGATCGCCAAGAGTGCTGATCCCAGCCTGAGCGCGTTCTTCGCCGAAGACGCCGCCACTGCCACCAAACTGTCCAATGAACAGCAAAAGACGCTGGAAGGCCTGCTCAGCAGTGACAAGGAAAAAGCCCTGTTCGCGCAACTGGCGACCGTGCGCAAGAGCTATATCGCGGCGCGTGACGCCATCTCCAAGGCCAAGGCCGACGGCAACGTGGAAGAAGCCGCACGCGTCCTGGCGAAAGACTTTCCCGCCGCGGCCAAGGGCTATCTAGACTCCCTGCAACAGTTGCTCGATCTGCAGCGCTCCAGCATCGACGACATTGCCGCGGGCATCCACGACCATTACACGCGAAGCCGCAATCTGCTCATCGCTTGCGGCGCCTTGTTGTTCATCGCCGGGTGGGTATTCGCATGGCGTCTGGCGCTCAGTATCATCCGTCCGTTGAAGCAGGCGCTCGGCATTGCCGAGACCGTCGCTGCGGGCGACCTGAGCTCGCACATCGACACCAGCCGCAAGGATGAAACCGGCAAGCTGCTGCTGGCGCTCAAGACCATGAACGACAACCTGCAGCGCATCGTTGGCCAGGTGCGATCCGGCACCGATACCATCGCCACCGCCTCGGCTGAAATCGCCAGCGGCAACATGGACCTGTCCACGCGCACCAAACAGCAGGCCGGTTCGCTGGAAGAGACTGCCTCGGCGATGGAAGAACTCACCTCCACCGTCAAGCAGAACGCCGACAACGCGCGCCAGGCCAACCAGCTCGCCGTGTCCGCGTCCGAAGTCGCGGTGCAGGGCGGCAGCGTGGTCGGGCAAGTGGTCGATACCATGGGCGCAATCAATGCTTCATCGAAGAAGATCGTCGACATCATCAGCGTGATCGACGGCATCGCCTTCCAGACCAATATCCTGGCCTTGAATGCAGCGGTGGAAGCGGCGCGCGCCGGGGAACAGGGGCGCGGCTTTGCCGTGGTGGCGTCGGAAGTACGCAGCCTGGCGCAGCGTTCGGCCTCGGCCGCAAAGGAAATCAAGGAACTGATCAGCGACTCGGTCGACAAGGTCGACTCGGGCAGCAGGCTGGTGGAGCAGGCCGGCGCGACGATGGCGGAAGTGGTCGCCAGCGTCAGGCGCGTGACCGACATCGTCGGCGAAATCAGCTCGGCCAGCCAGGAGCAGAGCACCGGCATCGAAGAGGTTAATCGTGCGATTGCGCAAATGGACGAAAGCACGCAGCAGAACGCTGCGCTGGTGGAGCAGGCTGCTGCCGCTGCGCAATCCTTGCAGGATCAGGCGGCGACGCTGACGCAGGTGGTCGGCATCTTCACGCTGGACAGCGGGCACGCCGTCGGCAACAGCGCTGCCTTGGCGCCGGCGAAGCCGAAACCGGCCATCGTCGCGACCGGCGCCGCAAGTGTGAAAAGCCTGCCGCGCAAGCCCATGCCGATCTCGGCGAAGACCGCCGTCTCCGCGCCTGCAGCAACACCGAAGCGCCTGCCGGCCGCAGTATCCGACGACGATTGGGAACAGTTCTAAGCGCTGAAATTCTCAGGCCGGCGCTTGCAGGAAGGTATTGCACAGCCAGGCGCCGGCCTGTCCCAGTCCGCGTTCGCGCGACCAGATCACATGCACGCGGATGCTGCGCGGCCAGCCGTGCACCTTTAATTCCTTCAGGTCCGCCGCACCGAAACGCTTGACCACCCAGCGCGGCAATTCGGCCCAGCCGAAACCTAGTTCCGTCATCTCCAGCAAGATCAGATAACTCGACGCCGACCAGTGCAAACCGGGCTGTTGTTGCCGCGTCCGGTCGCGATGGGTGTAGGTGTTCACGCGCAGTTCGCGCGCCTGGCGCAGCATGTCGCCGCTGATCTGCGCAGCCTGCGCCAACGGATGCGCGGTGCTGACATACAGGCCGATCTCGGATTGATCGGCGATCGTCTCGAAGCCGATGTCCGGCGGATAAGACGGCTGCGCGGCCACCAGCGCCAATTGAACGCGGCCCGATTGCACCAGGTCGACGGCGTCTTCATCTTCGGCAATCAGGCATTCCAGGCTCAGGTCGGGAAAGCGCCGTTCGAGTTGCGCCAGGCTCTTTTCAAACACATCGGACTGATAGGTGTCGGACAGCGCAAAACTCAGTTGCGCCTCCCGGCCGCCGGCCAGTTGCTGCGCCGCGCGGCTCAGCTTGTCGTTGGCGTCGAGCAGCTGGCGCGCATGCGTAAGCAGGGCGTGACCGTGTTCGGTCAGCGTCGGCTTGCGCGTGCTGCGGTCGAACAGCGTCACGCCGAGGTCGATTTCCAGATTGGCGATGGCTTCGCTGACGCTGGACTGCTGCTTGCCGAGTTTGCGTGCGGCGGCCGAAAAAGAGCCGAGATTGGCAGCTTCGATGAACATCAGCAGGGCGTCGAGGGAATGCATCTATGTATCGCTTATTTATCGGATTTTCCGATGGTTAATAACTTCATTCTATCAGCGGAGCCATCGATAATCGAGGCCTTCCCAAGGAGAGAATCCATGAAGCTAGAGAAATCCCTGTATGAGCGCGTCCTGCATGCGGTGCTGTTCGAAGTGGTGGCGCTGCTGCTGTGCGCACCGGTGATGTCGTGGCTGCTGGGTGTGTCGTTCGCGCACGCCGGTGCGCTGACGCTGATGATTTCACTGGTGGCGATGACCTGGAACGTGATCTTCAATACCCTGTTCGACCGCCTCGAACGCCGCTGGAAGGCCTCTGCCGCCGAGCGCCGCTTTGCGGTGCGCATCGCCCACGCCGTCATGTTCGAGGCTGGGCTGATCCTGGCCGTGGTGCCGATGGCGGCGTGGTGGCTCGATATCGGGCTGATCGAAGCTTTCGTGCTCGATATCGGTCTGGTGTTGTTTTTTCTTCCTTACACGCTGGTGTTCAACTGGTGTTACGACAAGGCCCGCGCCGGCATGCTCAGGCGTGCAGCGTGCTGAAAACGCTGGGCCGAGGCTTGTTTTTAGCTTGTTAACTGCGTTTACAGCCTGTTGCAGTCAAGCAAGGCAAAAACAGGAAGCCGCCGTGAGGCGGCTTTTGTATTTCTTGACGCCAATTTCCGTCGCTGATCTCGCGAATGACACCGCATCCCCGACGCTATACTTGCGCGCCGCCGTGGGAAATCTCCGTGCGTTCCTGCTGCATTCGTTGTCATTCCAACATCGTATAAGAACAGAGACCTCTATGAACATTCTTGCCAACCTCAAGATCGGCAGGCGCCTCGCGCTGGGCTTTTCCATCATCCTGCTGCTGGCCATCACCATCATCTGCATCGGCATCTGGCGCCTGCAGGGCGTGACCGACGCCACCAAGGCCATGATGCAGCGTCCGCTGGAAAAAGAACGCCTCATCAGCGACTGGTTTCCGATCGTGCAAACCTCCATCACGCGCGTGACGGCGATCGCCAAGAGCACCGATCCGGCGCTGGCGCCGTTCTTCGCCAAGGAAGACGCGGCCTCGTCGAAGATCTCGACCGAGTTGCTCAAGAAGCTGCAACCGATCCTGGAAGGCGAGCAGGAACTGTCCTTGTTCAAGAAGATCGAGACGCAGCGTTCGTTGTACGTCGTGGCGCGCGACCAGATGCGCAAGGCCAAGGCCGCAGGCGATCTGGAGGAAGCCAACCGCTTACTGGAGAGCGCCTTCATGCCGCGCGCCAATGACCTCAAGGACGCGCTGCAGAACCTGCTGACGATGCAGCGCAAGAGCATCGACGACACCGCCGCCGATATCGAACACATGGCGCAGACAGGGCGCACGCTGCTGATCGTGCTGGGTGTGCTGATCCTGTTGTTCGGCGTCAGCAGCGCCTGGTACCTCACCGTCAACATCACGCGTCCGCTCACGGTGGCGGTCGGTGTGGCGCGCTCGATTGCCGATGGCGACCTGACTGCACGCATTGAAGTGCGCAGCAAGGATGAAGTCGGCATGCTGTTGTCCGCACTGAAAGACATGAACGGCAGCCTGCTCAACATCGTCAGCGACGTACGCGGCGGCACCGACGCCATCGCCACCGCGTCGAGCCAGATCGCCAGCGGCAATCTGGACCTGTCCTCGCGCACCGAAGAACAGGCCAGCTCGCTCGAACAGACCGCCGCAGCGATGGAGCAACTGTCGGCGACGGTCAAGCAGAATTCCGACAACGCCGTACAGGCCAACGCGCTGGCGACCTCGGCATCGGGCGTGGCGGCCGAAGGGGGCGATGTGGTCGGCGCAGTGATTTCGACCATGCGTTCCATCGATGCGTCGTCGAAGAAGATCGTCGACATCATCAGCGTGATCGACGGCATTGCGTTCCAGACCAATATCCTGGCATTGAATGCCGCGGTCGAAGCCGCGCGCGCCGGCGAACAGGGCCGGGGATTTGCCGTGGTGGCGTCGGAAGTGCGCAGCCTGGCGCAACGCAGCGCCGCCGCAGCCAAAGAGATCAAGCAATTGATCGGCGACTCGGTCGAGAAGGTCGGCGCCGGTACCAAGCTGGTGGAGAAGGCCGGCGTGACCATGGATGAAGTGGTAGCCAGCGTCAGGCGCGTGACCGACGTGGTCAGCGAAATCTCCGCCGCCAGCCGCGAGCAGAGCGAAGGCATCGATCAGGTCAAGCACGCCGTGACGCAAATGGACGGCGTCACGCAACAGAATGCCGCGCTGGTCGAAGAAGCCGCCGCCGCCGCGCAATCGCTGCAGCAGCAGGCTGCGAATCTGGCGCGCATCGTCAGCGTGTTCAAGCTGGGCCATGAATTGACGACCGGGCATGCAACGCGCGTGCGACGTGAAATCGACATTACTGCCGGTCCCGCACGACTGCGCTGAGTATTCGATTCGACGAAGAAAAAAAAGCCGCCCTAGGGCGGCTTTTTTCATGCGGCGAACAATGCCGATGACGGCGCGATTACTTGCCGGCAGGTTCGCGGAAGTAGATTCGCTTGGGCAGCGCCCACAGCAGCAAGGCCGCGCCGACCAGGCATTCCAGCGCCACCACGTACAGGCCCAGCGAAGCGCTGCCGGTGATGTCGCGGATCTTGCCGACCATGTACGGCGTGATGATGCCGCCGAGCTGGCCTACCGAGTTGATCAGCGCGATGCCGCCGGCCGCTGCAGCGCCGGTCAGCACGCGCGGAGGCAGGATCCAGAACAGGCCGATACCGGCGATGATGCCGGTCGCGGCGAACGACAGGCCGACCACCAGCACCAGCGTGTTGCTGCCGAAGTAGGCGCTCACGGCATAGCCCACAGCGCCGGCCAGCGCGCAGCCAGCCAGATGCCAGCGGCGTTCGCCGGTGCGGTCCGAGCTGCGGCCGATCAGGATCATGCCGATGGCGGCGCACAGGTAAGGAATCACGGTGATCAGGCCGATGATGAAGGTGTCGTCGGTGCCGGCGGTCTTGATCAGTTGCGGCATCCAGAACACCAGGCCGTAGATGCCGGAAGCCAGCACCAGGTAGATCAGCGACATGGTGATGGTCGACGGCTGCCTGAGCGCGTCGCGGAAGGAATGCACGGCTTCGCTCTTCGGCTCGGCCGCAAGGCGGGCCAGCAGCAGTTTCTTTTCATCGTCTTTCAGCCAGCGCGCGTCTTCGATCTTGTTGTCGATGACGATCCAGCAGATCACGCCGAGCACGATCGACGGAATGCCTTCCAGCAGGAACAGCCACTGCCATCCATGCAGCGAGCTCACGCCGTGGGTGAACTTCATGATGCCGCCCGAGATCGGGCCGCCGATCATGCCGCACACGGCGATGGCCGCCATGAACAGCGAATTGATGCGGCCGCGGCGCTGCGACGGGAACCAGTTGGTGAAGAAGTACAGCGCGCCCGGCACGAAGCCGGCTTCAAGGCTGCCGATCAGGAAGCGCAGGATATAGAACCCGGTTTCATTGGTGACGAACATCATCGCTGCCGAGGCGATGCCCCAGGTGACCATGATGCGGGCGATCCAGCGCTTCGGACCGACCTTGTGCAGGATCATGTTGCTCGGGATTTCGAACAGGAAGTAGCCGACGAAGAAAATGCTCGCGCCAAGGCCGTACACCGCGTCGGAGAAACCGAGATCCTGCTGCATCTGCAGCTTGGCGAAACTGATGTTGACGCGGTCGAGATACGCGAACACGAAGCAGATCACGAGCAGCGGCACGAAGCGCAGCGTGATGCGGCGGTATAGATTGGATTCCTGCATATCCTGCGCGGTGGCGGGATAGGGTACTGCGGTCATGACATCTCTCCTCTGAATCGATAAAAAGGGCGCAGCATGCCGGCCCGGGATGCTTGCGGCATGCCGGGAAAACAGGCTGGATAATGATTTTTATTATGGGCGGATAGCCCAGCGCATGTTCAATGCGCTGCCGCCGGCGAGGCGGGTGCTATCCGTTTGATTCCGGCCGGATTTGCGCCGGATCAGCGCCGGATCAATAAGTCGCGCGGCCGCCGGACAGGTCGAAGACCGATGCGGTGGTGAACGAGTTTTCTTCCGACACGAGCCAGGTCACCATGGCGGCGATTTCTTCCACCTTGACGAAACGTCCGCGCGGGATCTTCGACAGCATGTAGTCGATGTGGGCCTGGGTGCATTGTTCCAGGATGCGGGTTTGCGCCGCAGCCGGCGTGATTGCGTTGACGGCGATGTTCTTGGTCGCGGTTTCCTTGCCGAGGCTCTTGGTCAGGGCGATCAGGCCGGCCTTGGCGGCGCTGTAGGCGGACGCGGTCGGGTTGCCTTCCTTGCCGGCGATGGAAGCGATGTTGACGATGCGGCCGTAGTTTTGCGCGATCATGCGTTGCACGACGACCTGGTTGACGTAGAACGCGCCGTTGAGGTCGATGTCGATGACGCGACGCCATTCTTCCGGCGAGTAATCGGCAACGAGGCCATTCTGGCCGGCGATGCCGGCGCTGTGCACCAGCACGTCGATCGATTGCGTGACTTTTTCAGTGGCTTCGATGGCGCGTTGCACGGCGGCCTGATCGGCGATGTTGACGACCACGGTTTCAACGTTGCCGAGCGATTCGAGCTTGGTGCGCGCTTCCTGCAGCAACTTCTCGTCCAGGTCCCACAGGACGACTTTGGCCTTGCCTTGCAGCAGGCGTTCGGCGATGGCGAAACCGATGCCTTGCGCGCCGCCGGTGATGATCGCGCTGCGACCCTGGAAATCGTAATGATTCATGTGAACTCCGTTCTCTTTGCTCTTGAGGTGACCTGTTTGGAATCTGCCTTCTGCGGACAGTCTTCAATCCTTGCTGATGCGATCCGGTGCGGGCCACCGATGGATATCGACAGCCCGCGTCCGGAAGCGGATCAGGCTTATGCGTTCACGGTCTGTTGTTGCTGTTCGCCCAGGCCTTCGATGCTCAGGCGCATGGTTTGACCGGCGCTCAGGTAGACCGGATTAGGCTTGACGCCCATGCCGACGCCTGGAGGCGTACCTGTCGAGATCACGTCGCCAGGCTGCAGGCTCATGAACTTGCTCAGGTAGGAAATGATGAACGGAACGTTGAAAATCATCGTGTTGGTATTGCCGTTCTGGTAGCGCTTGCCGTCGACTTCCAGCCACAGTTGCAGGTTGTTCGGGTTGGCGATTTCATCGCGCGTCACCAGCCATGGGCCGATCGGACCGAAGGTGTCGCAACCCTTGCCCTTGTCCCAGGTGCCGCCGCGTTCGGTTTGGTATTCACGCTCGGAGACGTCGTTGACGACGCAATAACCGGCGATGTGCGACAGCGCATCCTTTTCTTCGATATACGAAGCAGCCTTGCCGATGACCACGCCCAGTTCGACTTCCCAGTCAGTCTTCTTGGAGCCGCGCGGGATCTTGACGTCGTCGTTGGGACCGACCACGGCCGAAGTCCACTTGTTGAACACGACCGGTTCGGCGGGAATGGGCAGGCCGGATTCGGCAGCGTGGTCGGCGTAGTTCAGGCCGATACAGATGAACTTGCCGATGTTGCCGACGCATGCACCGATGCGTGGGTTGCCGTCGACCACCGGCAGGCTTTGCAGGTCCAGCGCGCGGATTTTCGCCAGGGTGGCGTCGTCCAGCGCAGCGCCGTTGACGTCCTTGATATGCGCCGACAGGTCGCGGATCTTGCCGGCCTGATCCAGGATGCCTGGTTTTTCTTGGCCGACAGGGCCGTAACGGAGTAATTTCATTGCTCTTCCTTTGGTGGTTGATCTAAAGAATAAAGCGCCGTCGTGGCGACTGCGGCGCATGGTCTTGCTTGGAAATCGAGATAATACCAATTAATTGGTAAGACCATCAAACAACTTTGCCGCAGTTCAGGTGAAAATTTATAACGGGACAGGTGGCGATTTTAATTGGGTTCAGATGAGTACCCTTTAAAAATCAAGGACTTAAAAGCGCCGGGGATCACGTTCGGATAAGGCTTTTCCATGATGATGTTCCTGTCCCGATGTTCGTCCCATCAGGCCGAAGTCGCAATTGCGGAGGCGAAGTCGCGGTAGGAATGAAGGGGGCGGCCCAGGAGCCCGGTGAGGCGCTCCACGTCTCCGGCTTCAGGAATCATGCCCTCGGTGAGAAAGCGCTCGCTCATCAGGCGCATGTCAAAGGCCATCCAGCTCGGCATGAATTGCCGAAGGTTTTTCTCGAACCCGGCGGTGTCGTCGCCCGGATAAGCGATCGGACGACCCAGCGCTTCCGTCCAGATCGCAGCGACGTCTGCGCCCGTCAGCGTGTCGGGTCCGACGAGATTGATCCGCTCCAGAGGAAGTGGGGCGGCGGCTCGTTCCCGGCGGATAAGTTCGATGGCCGCGATCTCGGCGATGTCGCGCGTATCGACCATTGCCAGGCCCTTGCTGCCGATCGGCATCGGATAAATGCCGTAGCCGGTGACCACGTCTTTGATCGTGAGGTCGTTGTCCATGAAATAGGCCGGGCGCAAGATGGTGGCGTTGAGTCCCATTTGCTCGATCATGCGTTCAACGCCGAACTTGCCTGCGAAGTGCGGTACGTTCACGTAGAGGTCGCTGTGAATCACCGACAGGTAAACGATCCGCTCGATACCGGCTTCTCGGGCGACGTTCAGCGCGATCAGCGCCTGGGTGTACTCGTCGGGTACTACCGCGTTAAGCAGGAATAGCGTCGAGGCGCCCGCGAAGGCGCTGCGCAGCGAGTCGACATCCAGCAGATCGCCTTGGACGACGTCGACGCCGCTCGGGAAGTTTGCCTTCGAAGGGTCGCGGACGAGGGCGCGAACATCGGCGCCGCGTTTCACGAGTTGTTCGACGACCTGGCGGCCGATAGTGCCGGTGGCACCGGTAACGATAATGGTCATGATGATTACTCCTTGGTATAGGTTGGTAAATTCGAAGAGGGAAAATTAAAGCGAGAAATCCGCGACGGTCTTGCCGACTTGCGGCTGGGTCCGGTTGCGTTCGATTGCTTCAGGCAGTTGGTCGAAGCGCACGGCGGCGTTGACCTTTGATCGCAGGCGTCCGTGCGCCACGTCCTCTGCGATCATGTGCAGCCGGGCGGCGTCCGGCGTATTCATGAACCACAGGCCGCGACGCCCGCTTGGGGTGCTCGTCGCAATGGCCGGCGATGCGGTGCTGACGATGGCGCCATCGTCGGCAAGAACGGACCACGAGCGGTTCAGCACCTCGCCGCCGACGTAGTCGAGTACAAGGTCGATGTCGTTGGCCGTGGCTTCGAACTGCTCTTTGTCATAGGCGATGACGTGGTCAGCACCGAGGTCGCGAACGTAGTCGGCATCAGCCTCCAGGGCGGTGGCAAACACCACGGCGCCGGCCTGATGCGCGTACTGCACGGCGAATCCCCCGAGACCGCCGGCAGCGCCGTGGACAAGAATGCGCTGGCCGGCGCGTACCGGACCGGCGAAATTCAGGCTTTGCCATGCCGCCACGGACGCCACGGGCAAGGCCGCCGCATCCACGAAGCTCATCGATTCAGGCATCAGGCTGAGATTGGCTTCGTCCACCGTTACCAGATCGGCATAGGCGCCCAATCCGCCGAGTGGCCCCATGACGCGATCACCCTTACGCAAGCGGGTGACGCCCGCACCCACCGCTTCGACGACGCCGGCCAGTTCGATGCCCAGCACGGTCGGCAACTGCAGCGGGAAAGCATCCCGGACATAACCTTCACGGACCTTCCAGTCCAGTCCGTTGACACCTGCGGCCTGAACGCGGACCAGTACCTGGCCCTTTCCATTTCCTGCTGTCGGCGCCTCGATGGACGAAATCCTGATGGCGGATGGGCCGCCGTATTTGGTAAGAATCAATGCACGGACATTGTTCATGACTAAACTCCTTTGAGATGTGGGTTGGGTACGAACCAATAATAGGTGGTCCCACATGTAAAACAAAGACTGTAAAATGTAGACACTTCGTTTCAAAAGTGAGACATCATGGATTTCAACGCGCTTGAGGATTTTCAACTTGTGGCCTCCCATGGCGGCTTTGGAAAAGCCAGTCGCGCCAGCGGGCGGTCCAAAGCGACCCTGTCGCGTCGTGTCGCCGACCTCGAAGAAGCATTGGGGATACGGCTCATTGAGCGCGGCGCTCGCAGCTTGGAGCTGACCGAAGCGGGCCAGCTGCTGCGAGCCAGGACGGAGGGGCCGATGCACGAGGTCGCCGAGGCGGTCGCCGCAGCGCGGGACGGCCTTGTAGCGCCGCGAGGACGTCTGCGTATCGCGGCGCCGCTGCTGTTTTCTCAATTGGCCCTGGGGCGGATCGCCGCCCGGTTCCTGGCGAGCTATCCCGAAGTGCAGATCGAAGCCGTGGCCGAGGATCGTCTCGTCAATCTGGTCGATGAGCATTTCGATGTCGCCATACGGATCAATCCGGACAAAGACAGCGCATTGGTTGGCAGATGCTTCGCCAAGGACAGGCTGGTCCTTGCGGCCGCACCCTCCGTTCAGATGCCAAAGGGAAATCGCGGCAAGCCGTTTTCCGTTCCGGCGGTGGTCACGCCGAGCTATCGCGACGGCGACATCTGGTCAGTTCGCAACGGCCAGTTCACCATCGAGCCGCGCCCCGTGCTGTATCTGTCATCGCTCCTGATGGTGCGGGACGCCATTGTTGACGGTGCCGGGGCAGCGATGCTGCCGCAGTCCATCATCGGAGGCTTGCTGGAAAAAGGCGAACTGGTGTCGTGGGGAATCGCCGGCGACGAAGTCGAGCTTTGGGTCCTGCACACCTCGCGGCGCTTGCAGAGTCCCAAAGTGCGGGCTTTCGTGGAGTTCATATGCGGGCAATATCCGAATGGCTCGTTCACCATTCCGATCCGATGAGTGAATCAGGTTCGGGTCAGTTGCCCCGACCTGATTTCCAGCGGAGGGCAGGAAGCGGCCCCTTTGTTTCCCGACGGGGGCGTTGCGGATGCGGCGTCGCGGGAGGCGCGACGGAGATGGTCCGGATTTTCATTAATCCCGCATTTTGTTTTCGAAAAAGCATATCTGATCAAAAATACGTAAATGCAAAGATATTTATGCTTTTAAATGCCTGAAACTCCATGTGATACGGCAGCACTATCTGTGCATGAATCGTTACCATGACGGTCAAATTGGATGCGGTGCAGCACGACATGCCTGGCGCATTTCTGCGGGCAATTCGTGTCCATCCTTGCCTCTTTCATCCGGAATATTCATGTCACTCAGCAGTCCGTCCGTCCCCCTCAAAAAAACCAAGGCCATCAGCGGACCTTTTCTCGTCTGCGTCGTGCTGGCGATCTGCATCTGGGGCGGCAACTGGCCGGTGATGAAGTTCGGCAGCCAGTACATCCCGCCGCTGTGGTTCGCCGCGAGCCGCTTTGTTTCCGCCGCCATGCTCAGCTTCGCGATCGCCGCCGCCATCGGAAAGTTGCGCTTGCCGCGCCGTGAAGAATGGCCGGTGGTGCTGGGCGTCGGCATCCTGCAGATGGGTTTGTTCACTGCGCTGGTGACCGGCGCCTTGCATTTCGTGATGCCGGGCCGCGCATCGCTGATCGCTTACGCCACGTCGGTCTGGGTGGTGCCTGGCGCGGCCCTGGTGCTCAAGCAGCGCCTCAGCGGGCAGCAACGGCTGGCGACGATGTTCAGCTATCTCGGCATGGCCATTGTGGTGTTGCCGGCGGTGTTGCATGCCGACCTGCACGGCATGATCGGTTACCTGATGCTGGCGGCGGCTTCATTGTCATGGGCCATCAATATTTTGCAGATCAAATCGACCAAAGGCGTGCGTCTCGACTTCGACCTGTTGCCCTGGCAGACGCTGGTGGCGGCGTTGCCGCTGACGGTGCTGGCGCTGGCTGTGGAGGGGGCGCCGGTTTTTCTCGCGGAGCCGCATTCCTGGTACGTGATCGCCTACACCGGCCCGCTGGCGACGGCGCTGACGTTCCTGATCGTGCTGCAAATGACCCAGCGCCTGTCGCCTGTGACCGTCTCGGTGTGCATGCTGGGCGTGCCGGTGGTCGGCATCACGCTGTCGTCGCTGATCTTCGGCGAAGCGCTGTCGGCGGATTTGCTCATGGGCGTGGCGCTGATTTGCCTGGGTTTGCTGATTCCGGCGTTGCCGCGCATGTCATGGCGGCGCAGCCAGGGCGTTGTCTGAACTCACCGACCGCGATAGGGCGAGTGAGGCTTTCAAGAAATCGCGACTCTGGCGAGAAGTCCGAGTACGGCGCACACGACGATCACGTGAATAACGTTGCGTTTGAAGCGGAACAGCGCAACCACTGCTGCCAGTGCAATCAGAGCAGATATCCAGTCAAAGCCCTGATCCCATCCTTTCGGCCACAGCACATGGAAGCCGAAAAACGTCGCCAGATTCAAGATAACGCCGACCACGGCAGCAGTGATTGCCGTAAGCGGCGCCGTGAACTTGATGTCTTGATGCGTTGCTTCAACGAGCGGCCCGCCTGCGAGGATGAATAGAAACGACGGTAGAAAAGTGAACCAGGTCACTAGCGTGGCGGCAATCGCCCCGGCCAAAAACAGATGGTCCGGCCCCAATGCAGCTTTGACATAGCCGCCCACAAAGCCGACGAACGCCACCACCATGATGAGGGGCCCCGGTGTCGTCTCACCCAACGCCAGACCGTCGATCATCTGCGTCGGCGTCAACCATGCGAAATGGCCAACGGCGCCTTGATAGACGTAGGGCAAAACGGCATAGGCTCCGCCGAAAGTCATGAGTGCCGCCTTGGTAAAGAACCATCCCATTTGCGTGTAGATATGTTCCCAGCCATACATGGCGGTCAGCCCGCCCATCGGGATGATCCATAAAAGCGCGCCTGCCAGTACGATTTTGAGCAATCCGATCCAGCTGAACTGCGCATGCAGCGGGGTTGGCGTCTCATCGTCAATCAATGCCCTACCAAATGATTTTTGCGAGCCCGCATGCCCTCCGCCAACAGCGAATCTGGATGGCGACATTTTCCCGCCTATGTAGCCGACCAGTGCGGCCATCGCCACAATGAGCGGGAACGGCACGTTGAGTGCAAAAATGGCGACGAACGAGACTGCGGCAATCGCCCAGAGCACGTTGTTTTTGAGCGCACGGGAGCCGATGCGATGCGCTGCTTGCAGAACGATGGCGGTGACCGCAGGCTTGATGCCATAGAACAGACCTTCCACAATCGGCAGATGGCCGAAGGCGATGTATAGCCAGGACAAGGTAATCAGGATCAGCAAGGACGGAAAGACGAACAAGACCCCGGCAATGATGCCTCCCCACGTTCTATGCATCAGCCAGCCGATGTATGTCGCCAGCTGCTGAGCTTCGGGGCCCGGCAACAACATGCAGTAATTCAGCGCATGTAGAAATCGTCGCTCCGATATCCAGCGACGGTTTTCCACGAGCTCCTGATGCATGATCGAAATCTGTCCTGCAGGGCCCCCGAAGCTAATGAAGCCCAGCTTCAGCCAGAAAAGGAAGGCCTCCCGAAAGCTCACGGATGGCGGCGCCTCATCGGTCACTTCCGCTGCGACTTCGATTTTATTCATTGACTGCCCCCGGCATGAGATCGACCCCGTCACGCAGTAGAGCGGCTTCGGACGTCTTTAACCCGCACCGTATCCGCGTGCGAGCAATGGCGTTCTGAGTGGAGAGACTGGGAATCAGTAGAAGATAGTTCACTATGTAGGATACCCTAGAACTCATTTCATCAATAGGCATGAGATGCGTTCTAGTATGTAGAGTTTTCTACAAGAATATTCAACGCCAACCTCAAATTCCAATGAACCTCAAAGATAGCCTCGCTCTCCCCGGAGTAAAAGCAGCGTTGCTGGCTGCACTTTTATTCGGAGCTGCTACCCCTTTCGCAAAATACCTGCTGAAGGGGAATTCCCCCTGGGTCATTGCAGGACTTCTTTATCTCGGATCTGGAGTGGGGCTGGCAATCTACCGAAAGATTACACGCGCCAAACCTGCCAAGTTGCCGAAACGAGAAGTAGCGTGGTTTGCTGGTGCCGTCATTGCAGGGGGTATCGTCGCGCCGGTGTTGCTGATGATGGGTCTTACGAACATGCCTGCGTCAAGTGCCTCGTTACTATTGAACGCAGAAGGTGTATTCACTGCGCTGCTCGCCTGGTTTGCGTTCCGGGAGAATTTTGATCGGCGTATCGCCGGGGGAATGCTGGCAATCGTGCTCGGTGCGCTCGTCTTGAGTTGGCCAACGGATACGGAAAAAGCCAGCTTGTGGCCATCTTTGGCCGTGTTGGGCGCATGCCTGGCATGGGGCATCGATAATAATCTGACGCGAAAGATTTCGTTGAATGACGCGTCGTGGATTGCATCTGTCAAAGGTCTGGCGTCAGGCTTTACAAATCTGGCGCTGGCGACTGCACTTGGCGCAACCTTGCCAAGCGGTTCGATTGTCCTTGGAACGATGACTCTTGGCTTTCTTGCCTATGGCGTCAGCCTGGCGTTGTTCGTCGTGGCACTTCGCCATCTCGGAACGTCGCGAACCGGAGCCTATTTTTCTATCGCCCCCTTTTTCGGAGCCGTTCTGGCCCTTTCGACAGGGGAACCTCTGACCTTGCAGTTGATTGGTGCGGGATTCCTAATGGCCGTTGGCATTTGGCTGCACTTAACTGAACGCCACGAGCATTCACATACGCACGAAGAACTCGAGCATGACCATGAGCATACTCATGATGCACATCACGCGCATGAGCATGCTTATCCCGTTGCACCAGGTACAAAACATCGCCATCGGCATCAACATGCCCGCATCGAGCACACTCACGCGCATTTTCCTGATGCACACCATCGGCATTTGCATTAACAACCAGCGACCGAAGTCTCACAAATCTGCATTGTGTGTGCGAATCAGTGGCCGGCATCCATTCGCATATTCAATAAGGCCGGTTGCGGTTGCTATTGCTTCGCCGCCTTCCAGCCACCGCCGAGCACCTTGTAAAGCGTAATGCGATTTTGCAGTTCTGCAAGTTGCACCTGAATGGATTGCTGTTGAATCGCGAACAGAGAACGCTGCGCGTCCAGGTATTCCAGGTAACTGGAATAGCCGGCTTCATAGCGGCTCTTTGCAAAACCGTAGCGCGCCGACTCCGCCGCCACTTGCGCTTTCACGGCGCCGGCTTCGTCGGCCAGCGTGGCGCGTCCCGCCAGCGCATCGGCGACTTCACGGAAGGCGACCTGCACCGTCTTTTCATACTGGGCGACGGCAATTTTCTTGTCGGTCTCCGCCACGTTCAGATTGGCGATATTCCGGCCGCCTTCGAAGATGGGGATGGATATCTGCGGAATGAACGACCAGGAGCGCGATCCCGAGTCGAACAATCCGGACAGCTGGCTGCTCGCGGAGCCGAAGTTTCCCGTCAGGGAAATACGTGGGAAGAATGCCGCGCGCGCCGCGCCGATGCTGGCGTTTTGGGAGCGCAGCACGGCTTCCTGCTGGAGGATGTCCGGCCGTGCGGTGAGCAGGTCTGAAGGCAGCCCGGCAGGCAGATCCGGCAGAACCAGTTCAGCCGATGCTGCGGTCGGGGTGCCGGTATCCGATGCGAGCGAATGGCCGACCAGCAAGGTCAGGGCATTTTCGTCGAGCGTCTTGCGCCGTTCCTGTTGTGCGCGTGCGGCCTTGGCGGCTTCGAAGAGCGACTCCGCCTGCCGCAGGTCGTATTCGGAGCTGGCGCCTTCGGCATAAAGTTGCTTTTGCCGGTCGTAGGAATCGGCCCGGCTGGCCAGCGTGCTCTCGGTAAGCTGCAGCAGACGCCGGTCGGTTACGAGTGCTTCGTAGGTATTGGCCACTTCGGCAATCAGGCTGATCTGCGCGGCGCGCTGCGCCTGCTCGGTCGCGAAGTAGCGTTGCAGCGCCGCTTCGCTCAGGTTCCGGACGCGGCCGAACAGATCGATTTCAAACGCGGCCAGACCAATACCGGCGAAATAGCTGCTGTTGACGCCGGCTCTGCCGGTCGGATTGACGTCCGCCGGCAGGCGCTGGCGTGCGCCGTTGCCGTTCAGCGCAAGGTTGGGCAGCCGATCGGCGGCCTGGATGTTGTACATCGCCCGCGCGCGTTCGATGTTGAGCGTCGCCATGCGCAGATCGCGGTTGTTGTCGAGTGCGGCGGCGATCACCGACTTCAGTTGCGCATCCTGGAAGAACTCGGTCCAATCTATCGATGCCGCGTGTACGGTATCGGACTGTGCCTGCGCACCGGAGGTTTTCCCCCACTGCGCTGCAACCGGAAGAGGCGGCTGTTCATATGACGGCGCCAGCGAGCATGCCGCCAGCAAAGAGCCGATGAGGGAGATGCCGGCGATGGTCCGCAAGGATCGGAAATTGGTTTTCATCGTGCTTGCCTCAGATGGAGGAGTGAGGGGAGTGAGCGGAATGACCCGCGCCGGTCGGGCGACCGGGTGCGGTCGGACGTTTCACCTTGAACCAGATGGCATACAGGGCCGGCAGGAACAGCAGCGTGAGGACCGTGCCGACGCCGACACCACCGATCAGGACATACGCCAGGGGACCCCAGAACGATGAATGCGTCAGCGGAATGAAAGCCAGCATGGCAGCGACCGCCGTCAGGATGACCGGGCGTGCGCGGCGTACGGTCGATTCGATCACGGCCTGGTATGGCGTCATGCCCGAGAGCAGGTCGCTGCGGATCTGATCGACCAGGATCAGCGTGTTCCGGATCAGGATGCCGGCCAGGCCGATCAGGCCGAGGATGGCGTTGAAGCCGAACGGCTGATGGAAGATCAGCAAGGTCGGCACTGCGCCGACCAGGCCCAGCGGCGCTGTCGCGAAGACCATCCACATGGTGGCAAACGAGCGGACCTGGAACATGATGACGGCCAGCATCAGGATGATCATCAGCGGGAACATCGCGGCCAATGCAACGTCGGCCTTGGCGCTTTCTTCCACCGAACCGCCGGTATCGATGTGGTAGCCGGCAGGCAGCGCAGCCTTGATGGCGTCCAGCTTGGGCAGGATGGCGTGGGTGACGTCGGGTGGTTGCACGCCGTCGCGCACGTCGCCCTGAACGGCGATGTAGAGCTCTCGGTTATAGCGTTTCAATACGGCGTCTTCGACGTTCGACGACAGCTTGCTGACTTGCGAGAGCGGAATCGCAACGCCGTCCTGCGTCGTCAGCGTCAGGTTGCCGATTTCCGTCAGGCTGGCGCGGTCACGCTTCACGCCGCGCACCATCACTTCGACGATGCGCAGGCCGTCCCGCACCTGCGTGGTCGGGGCGCCGTTCAGTATCGCTTGCAGCTGCAAGGCGGCGTCGCGCGGATTGAGGCCGACCTGGCGCAAGCGTTCCTGATCCAGTTCCAGGCGCAAGGTCTGCGTCCTGTCGCCCCAGTCGAGATGGACGTCGCGAGTGTCGGCATTGCTCTGCACCACGTCCCTGACCTTGAAGGCGATGTCGCGTACGGTGTTGAGATCGGGACCGACGACACGGAACAGGACAGGGAACGGAACCGGCGGACCGAACACGAACTGGCTCACCCGCACGCGGGCATTGGCAAACTTGCCGTCGTCGATCATCTTGCGGAATCTGACCTTGAGGGCGTCGCGGTCCCTGGCGTTGTCGGTCAACACAATCAACTGGGCGAAAGCCGGATTGGGCAATTCGGGATTGACCGAGAGGAAGAAGCGCGGGGCGCCCTGGCCGATGTAGCTTGAGACGATTTTCGCTTCCGGTTCCTTGCGCAGCGCTTCTTCTATCTTCTTGACGGTGGCCTCGGTGGCGCTGAACGCGCTGCCGGGCGGCAGGTTGACTTCGATGGTCAGCTCCGGCCGTTCCGAATTGGGGAAGAATTGCTTTTGCACCAGGCCCATGCCGAAAATGGCGGCGGCAAACATGCCGATGGTGACGGCGGCGGTAATCCACTTGCGATCGACGCACCAGCGCACCAGTGCGCGGAAGCGCTGATAATTCCTGGTGGCGTAGATGGCGTCCTGTCCGCCGGCATGCACCGGAATATCCGGCAGCATCTTGACGCCCAGATAGGGAATGAAGAGGACCGCAACGAACCACGAGGTGATCAGCGAAAATGCCACGACCCAGAAGATGTTGCCGGCATATTCGCCGGCCGTGGACCGGGCGAAGCCCACCGGCAGGAAGCCGATGATGGTCACCAGCGTGCCGGACGCCATGGGCGCGGCGGTGGCGCCCCAGGCGTAAGTCGCGGCAGAAATCCGATCCATGCCTTCTTCCATCTTCACGACCATCATTTCGATCGCGATGATGGCGTCATCGACCAGCAGCCCCAATGAAAGGATGAGTGCGCCCAGCGTGATGCGGTCGAAGTCGCGGCCCGTCGCCAGCATGATGACGAACACCGCCGACAGCGTCAGCGGAACCGCCGCCGCCACGACCACGCCGACGCGGAACCCGAGCGTCACCAGGCTCACGACGATGACCACGGCAAGCGCCATGACGAACTTGATCATGAATTCATCAATCGCCGCTTCAATGGCCAGCGCCTGATCCGACACCTTGGTGAGAGACATGCCGAGAGGAAGCGAGGACTGAATCAGGTCACGTTCTCTGGTCAGGGATTTGCCCAGCGTCAGGCCGTTGAATCCCTTCTTCATGACCACGGCCAGCATCAGCGACGGTTCATCCTGGATGCGCACCAGGAAAGACTTGGGATCTTCGTAGCCGCGTTTGACGTCGGCGATGTCGCCGAGCTTGAAGCTGCGTCCACCGGCCGCAACGGGGATCGCCTTGACTGCATCAATGCTGCTGATGGCGCCATCCAGGCGCAGGTACACGCGCGGACCGGCGGTTTCGACAAATCCGGACGGCGTCATGTCGTTCTGGCGGTTCAGCGCGTCGAAGATGGCCTGCGCCTTGACGCCCAGCGTGGCGAGGCGTTCATTCGAGATGTCGACGTAGATTTTTTGCTGTTGCTCGCCGAGGATGTTGACCTTCTGGACGCCGTCCACGTGCAGCAATTGCTGGCGCAAGGTCTCGGCTTCCGTCACCAGCTGACGATGCGGCAGGCCCGGTGCGTTGAGTGAAAACAGGGTGAAATAGACATCCGAGTATTCGTCGTTGATGACCGGACCGATCGCACCGCGCGGCATGTTGATGGCCTCGTCGCCCAGTTTTTTCCGGGCCTGGTAGAACTGTTCCGGCACCAGCGCAGGCAGCGTCGAATCCTTGAGGAACAACTTCATCGTGATGAGGCCCGGCCGTGCCGAGGTCTCGACGCGGTCGTAGTATTCCAGTTCCTGCAGGCGTTTTTCCAGGCGGTCACCGACCTGTTGCTGCATTTCCCTGGCGGTGGCGCCAGGCCAGATCGCAGTCACGGTCATGATTTTGACGGTGAAGCTGGGGTCTTCTGCGCGCCCGAGTTTGATGAAGGCGAACGCGCCGGCGGCGGCAATGGCGATGATCAGGAATAGCGTGACTGCACGTTCCCTTACGCCAAAAGCGGAAAGATTGAAGCCGCTCATGATGCCTCGCCCGTACGTGCTACCGGCAGGAGCGACACCTTGTCGCCGGCTTTGAGCAGATGAGTGCCGTAGGCGACGACTACGTCGCCCGATTTCAAGCCTGCGCCGATGACGGCGAATTCTTCACCGAGACGGGCAACCGTCACGGGTACCAGCTTGACGGCCTGGGTCTGTTTCTCGATCAGCCAGACGCTGGCGCCGTGGCCCTTGTCGATGAGCGCGCCGATGGGGACCTCGGTATACCCGGAGGAAGAGGCATCGCCGGTGAGCCTGACGGTCACCGTCGAGCCCAGCGGCGCTTGTTCTCCTTTGCCGGACAGGACGTAGCGCGCCTGATAGGTGCGGGTGAGGGGATCGGCCACGGCCGAGAGTTCTCTCAGCCGGGCCGGGAATTTTTCCGTGTCGTCCGTATACAGCGTCGCGCTCGCCTGGCGGCGCGCCTGGCCGAGACCGTTCTCGGGGATGCTGACGACTGCCTCACGCGGCCCCTTCTGCGCCAGCCGCACGATCGTTTGTCCGGCGCTGACCACCTGGCCGGCATCGGACAGCACATCCATGACGACACCATCGGCGTCTGCGCGCAGGACGGAGTAGTCGGATTGATTTTCCACCTGGCCGGCGCGTGCACGTTCGGCGTCGAGCTGCGCCCTGGCGGAATCCGCCAGCGCCTTGCTTTGTTCATACGCCTGTCTGGAAACGGCGCCGGAGTCGAGCAGCTTGCGCAGGCGCAGTTCATCCGCCTGAGCCTGCACGTCGCGTGCCTGCGCGGCGATCACCGCGGCGCGCGCGGCATTCTGCGCCAGGGTGTAGTCGGTGCTGTCGAGCTTGAGCAGCGGCTGGCCGCGTTTCACCAGTTCACCCGGATCGACCAGGCGTTCCACGATCTTGCCGGGGACCCGGAACCCCAGATTGCTCTCCGTGCGCGCATGCACGACACCGGTATAGCTGGCGGAATCATGTTCGGCGTTCTGAACGACAAAGGAGGCAACTTTAGGCGTTGTCGCCGTAGACGGCGCCGGTTTGCTGCAGGCGGCCAGCGTCGCGATCAACGCGCCTGACAGCGCCATGCCCAGATATTTATTGCTGATTCCCATGAAACCCCTCGCTGATGAAATGAATCAATTTAATGTGTATATGCACTTTATGATGTTGAAAAATAGCGAGGACAGTGCCTCGCCATGAAATCTGAAACCTGAAACTTAAACTTGACGCTGGGTAATCGCCATCAATTCCTGGCGCAGCAATTGGGCGCGGCTCTTGCCCACCAGTTCCTCGTATTCCTCCTGGGCGGCACGCCAGCAGGGGACTGCATCCAGGTATTTCCTGGTGCCTGTCCTGGACAGCGACAAGCTGGTCTTCCTGGATCCCGGTTCCGGCTTCTGCAGAACATATCCATCGCGGCTCAGGGGCTTGATTGCGCGGACCAGACTGGTGCGATCCATCACGACGATCTCCGACAATTTCGTCATCGTGATGTTGGGACATTCATGAATCACCGCAAGGATAGTCATCTGGGAACTGGTGACGTTGACTGCCGCCAGATGACGCTCATACAACTGCGTGACAAATCGCGCAGCTTGTTTGGTGGCGAATAAGTTGCAGTTCGCGATGGAAGGAGTGGTGTCCATGCCGGCACAGTATCATGTGCATATGCACTAGTCAATTTCCTTCCTGTGTTGAATTCTGGAAAGAGCGCGTGGGGCAGGTGAATGCGGCTTACGCAGCATTCCAGCCGGAACGCAATCGGGGGAGGGCAAATCGCGACGGTTTCAGAATTATTTAAAATTATGTTGCGCGCTAATTAATTGTTCGCTATAGTTCATTCCGTCGTCCCCGCCGCGCCCCTTGAAGCGCGTTTTTAATTGCTAATTAATTAGCGCGCTAACTAATTTTTTGAATTCAACCTGAAAGGAATCATCATGAATCTGACCACCATCGCCAACGCCGTTCTCGCTTCCACGCTCCTGTCCGCAGCTGCATTGAGTGCACAGGCCGCACCATTGGCCGCCGATGCCACCACCGTCGTACTGGTGCACGGCGCCTTCGCCGACGGTTCCAGCTGGGAAAAAGTGATCCCGCTGCTGCAAGCCAAGGGCTTGAAAGTCGTCGCCGTGCAAAATCCGCTCAGCTCGCTGGCCGATGACGTCGCCGCCACCCAGCGCGTGGTCGATGCCCAGACCGGCAAAGTCGTGCTGGTCGGCCATTCCTGGGGCGGTACCGTGATCACCCAGGCCGGCACCAGCGACAAGATCAAGGCGCTGGTCTACGTCGCCGCCTTCGCACCGTCGGAAGGTGAAGCCACCAGCACGCTCGGCAAGGACTACGCGGTGCCCGCCGGTATCGCGACGTTGCAACAGGATGCGGGCGGCTACCTGTGGCTGCCGGCCGACTCGGTCGCCAAGAACTTCGCACAAGACGTTTCGCCTGCAACGGCCGCACTGATCGCCGCGACCCAAGGCCCGATCGCCGCCAAGGCATTCGGCGACAAGACCACCGTCGCGGCCTGGCGCAACAAGCCGAACTACTACATCGTGTCGTCGCAAGACCGCATGATCGCACCGGAACTGGAGCAGGCATTCGCGAAGAAGATCAACGCCACCACAACGACACTGGCGACCAGCCACGTGCCGATGGTGTCGCAGCCCGAGAAAGTCGCGGAAGTGATTTTTGCCGCTGCTCAACGTTAATCGAAGCGAAGCACGCGCAGTAATCGTGATGGCCGCGGCTGCAAAGGCGATTTGCCTTGGCGGCCGCGAGCCGTTAGGCTAAGGGATTCTGATTCCTGCAGCTTTTTCGCCATGGCCAAATTTTCTCCACCCACGCTCGACCAGCATTTGTGCTTTTCGCTCTACAGCACTTCGCTGAAGATGACGCAACTCTACAAGCCCTTGCTGGCGCCGCTGAACATCACGTATCCGCAATACCTGGTGATGGTGGTGCTGTGGCAGCAGCAGGGGCTCGGCGTGAAGGACCTGGCGGAACGCCTGCAGCAGGATTCCGGTTCGATCACGCCGCTGGTCAAGCGGCTTGAAGCGGAAGGCCTCATCACCCGTGCCCGCGATACGCGCGATGAACGCAACGTCCTGCTGAGCCTGACGCCCGCCGGCGAAGCCATGCGCGAAGCCGGCCTGCGCGTCAGCGAAGCGATCGCCCACGGCTGTTCGGTCACCAGCGCCGAATATCAGCGCATGATGGCGGATCTGGCAAAGCTCAATAAAACGCTCAGTTAGGCAGTATCGCAATCCTGCCGCAGCAAGAAAAAAAGCCCGCCACAAAGGCGGGCTCATGCACTGACGGACCGGCAACAGCTTCCGGGTCAGAAGTCCACTTGCGCCGACAGCACAAAGGTACGCCCGGACGAGGTGCCGACATAACCGTTCTGCATCACCCAGTAGTTCTTGTCGAACAGGTTCTCGATGTTGGCGCGATAAGTGATGACCTGACCGGCGGCCTTGGAGATGTAGCGTGCACCGATATCCGTACGCGTCCAGCCCGGCACTTTCAGCGAACTGCTGTTGCTGTAGAGCATGGCACCGGTGTTGGTGATGCGGGTGTTCAGCGCCAGGCCGGTCAGCCATGGCGTATCCCAGTCCAGGCCCAGGTTGAAATTGTGCTTCGGCACCGCGCCGATTTCCTTGCCGTCGGCGGCACCGTTGGCCGTGTGCGACTGCTCGGTGGCGAAGAAGGTGCCGCTGGCATTGAAGCGCAGGCCGCGTTGCAATTCGCCATAGGCTGCCAGCTCGAGGCCGCGAATCCGTGCACGGCCGTCCTGGCTTGTATAGGACAAGCCATTGATGGTGGTGGTGGTGCTGTTGGCCTGTTCGATCTGGAACACGGCGGCGGTCGTGGTGACGCGGCCCCAATCGACTTTCACACCGGTCTCGTACTGTTTGGATTTGTACGGTGGAAACGCCTCGCCCGCGTTGACCGCAGTGGCGGCGGCAAAACCTCCGGAGCTCAGGGCTGCGGTGTAGTTTGCGTACAGCGAGAGATTTTCCAGCGGCTTGACGACCACTCCCAGCACCGGCGAAACGGCAGTCTTGTTGGACGTCTGCGAGGCCGTGACCAGGCTGTGGTTGTAGACCTGCTGGCGACGCAGGCCGGCGATCAGGCGCAGGCGATCATCCAGCATCGACAAGGTGTCGGTCAAGGCGAAGCTGGTCAGGCGGGTCTGGCTTTGCGGAGTCGGTTCGGTGCGAGCGAAGTTCAGCGCGCCCAGCGAAACCGGGCTGTACAGGTTGGACACCACGCCGGTGGCGGCCATGCGATAGAAAAAGTCGGTCTGCTGGTCGAGCATGTTTGCACCCAGCATCATGGTGTGTCTGATGCCGGGGGTATTGAAGCGCGCACGCAGGCCGACGTCGGCCGAGGTGGATGTCACCTTCTGGTCGTAGTAGCCGTTGGTCACGCTGGTGGCGCCCTGCACGGAAGTGATCGTGGCGCGCGGGAAGTTCTGCGACGACTGCGCGACGTGGTAACCGACCGCGCCATAGGCGGTCAGGCTGTCGTCGATGTCGTATTCCAGGCGAGTGGCGACGGCCTTGTCGTCACTCTGCATCGTATTGCCCTGATACAGGTTGGTCTCGCCTGACGGTGCTGACGGCATCGCGGTCAGCGCAGAGTTGATGCTGAACTGAGGGCGGAAGTTGCGGGTGTCCTCGTGCTGGGTGTAGGCGTCCAGGCTCCAGCGCACGCGGCCGCCGTTGTAATCCAGGCCGACCGAGCCCATGCTTTGCTGCTGGTTGCTGCCGGACAAGCCGGTGTTGCCGTCGGCATATAACGCGTTGACGCGGATGCCCCATTCCTGGTTCTCGCCGAAACGGCGACCGATGTCACCCTTCAGGCCGAACTGGGAATTGGACAGGTAGGTCGCCGTCACGCTGGAAATCGGATCTTCGTGAGCGCGCTTGGAGACCAGGTTGACCGCGCCGCCGACGCCGCCGGACGGGCCCATGCCGTACATCAGGGTGCCGGGACCTTTCAGCACTTCGATGCGTTCGACCATGGCGATCGGCATGCGGGTCAGCGGCACCATGCCGTACAGGCCGTTGAACGCCACGTCGTTGGCGGACATGGTGAAGCCGCGGATCTGATAGCTGTCGCCGAAGCCGCCATTGCCGTTGGTGTTGCGCACGGAGGCGTCATTGGCGATCACGTCGCCGATCGCGCGCGCCTGCACGTCGTCGATACCCTGTGAAGTGTAGTTGGTGGTGCTGAACGGCGTGTCCATCACGTTGGCCGTACCGAGCACTCCCAGGCTGCCGCCGCGGGCAACCAGGCCGCCGGCGTAGGGCGCGGTGGGATCGGCGCTTTCGGTGATGGTCACGGTGGGCAGCACGGCATTGTTGTTGCTGCCGGCGGTTGCCGTGACCAGGGCGTAGCCGCCGTCGGCGTTCTTCACCGCTTGCAGGCCGGAGCCGGCCAGCAGAATGGTGAAGCCTTCAGTCACGGTATAGCGGCCGGAAAGGCCGGCAGTCTGGCGTTCACGGGTGACGGCAGGATCGAACGACAGCAGGACGCCGGCGCGCCGTGCGAAGTTGTTCAGGACGCGGTCCAGCGGACCGGCCGGGAGGTCATAGGCCAGGCGCTGGCCATCGACGGCTTGCGCTTGCAGGTTGACCATCGGCATGGCAAAGACGGCCAGTACGGCCAGCCGGGCCACGGTCGGGCGGGAGGGGAAACGGCTCAGGTTTTTCATGGCGTGATTACAGTGATTGGCAAAGGTGCTATCAGGTAAACCGAACGAGCCACGAAAACCTGCAGAACGACATTGATTTTTTTGTTTTGATTTTTCTTGTTAAGCGCCGGTGCGTGGACGCAGCGTGATCCAGTAAGGCGTGAAGGTGTCGATCTGCACCGGCAGGGTCCGCGCAATCGCGGCCAGGATGTGCGCAGGCTGGTCGAGCGGGAATACGCCCGAGATCGTCAGGCCGGCGACGGCCGGATCGCAGCGCAGTTCGCCGGGCATGCTGCGGTCCAGTTCCGCGACCAGTTCGCCCAGCGGCATGCGGTCGGCCACGATGAAGCCGTCGGTCCAGGCCACGGCCTCCTCATTGGCCGGCGACAAGCTGCCGATCAGTCCTCTCCGGTCGAACAGGCCCTGGCGTCCGGCGTCGATGCGGATGGCGCCGATGACGGATGTGCCGGCGGGTTTGAATTCCACCGCGCCTTCGAATACCGCGATTTGCATGCCGGCCTCGCTATCGCGCACCTGGAAACGGGTGCCCAGGGCGCGCGCCTGGCCCAGCCTTGTGTGCACGACGAAGGGACGATAGGCGCGACCGTTTTCCTTGGCCGTAGTGATCAGCACTTCGCCGCGATGCAGGCGCAGCAGGCGGGACTGTCCGTCATAGGCGGCGTCGATGGCGGTGGCGGTATTGAGTTCGACTGCCGTTCCGTCGGCCAGTACTACGCGCCGGCGCTCGCCGGTTTTGGTTGCATAGTCGGCCAGCAGCGTTCGCCACGGCACGATTTCATTGCCGCCGGCGGCCAGCAGGCCGGCGCCGATGGCGACACACAAGGATTTGACGGCGAAGCGGCGGTTGTGCCGATGGCGGTTATTGGCGTCGCCGATGCTGCCGTGGGCCAGTGCGCCGGGCAGGGTGGAAACGCGTTCGCTGAGGGATTGCAGCCGTTGCCAGGCCAGTTCGTGGCGCGCTTCTTCGGCGCGCCAGCGGCGACAGGCTTCGTGTTCCTGTTCGGTGGCGGCGCCGGATTGCAACTTCACCATCCAGTCGATGGCGATCATCACGATATCGCCGCCCGGAGCGGCAGGGTCGGAAGGGGTGGCAACCGCAGCAACCGCGTCAGTCGCCATACTGCACGCGATAACAAGCGGTGAAGGCACGCTTCATGTATTGCTGCACCGAACTCAGGGACACGTCCAGACGGACGGCGATCTCGGCATAGCCCAGGCCATCCAGCTGCGACAGCAGGAAGGCGCTGCGCACCTTGGCCGGCAGCGCGGCCAGCATGGCATCGACCTGGTTGAGGGTTTCCAGCACGGCCAGCCGCGCCTCGGGAGAAGGCACGTGTTCGGGCGGCAATTGCGCCAGCATCTCGAGGAAGGCGGCTTCCAGCGCGCAGCGGCGGAAATGATCGATCACCAGGCCGCGGGCGATGGTCGCCAGCAAGGCGCGCGCTTCGTCCAGGTAAAAGTCGCGGCGCGACACCATGATCCGGAGGAAAGTGTCCTGGGCCAGGTCGGCCGCCAGTTCCGGATTGCCGGTGCGGCGCCGCAGCCAGCCCAGCAGCCAGCCGTGATGGCTGTACAGCGTCTGCACCTGCAGCAGTGACGAATCGGTTGCCGCCATCTGTTTCCTCTTGCCCTGTATTGCGTTGATTCGCGTTAATGAAATAAGAATTATTCTCATTATATATTAGGCGCGAATACGCATGCAATGCGGGGAGGGGGGGGGCGGCCCGGGCTGGAGTTCGCGGCAGACTCAGGTCTTGAAAAAGCGCAGTAGCGCGTCGGCGATCGCATCCGGCATTTCTTCCGGCATGTAGTGACCGCAGCCCTGCAGTACGCCGCCCTGCACGTCGCTTCCAATGCTGCGCAAGGTATCGAGCAGGGCATCCTTGACGCCGTGTTCCGCGCCCATGGCGAGGATGGGCATGGGGAGCTTCTTTTCGCCGCGGTCGCGGCTTTGCGCGAGTCCCTCCGGGCTGAAGGCGATGCGATAGTAGGACAACGCGGCGCGCACGGCGCCCGGAGCAGAGAACACGCGCTCATATTCGTCCAGATCGGCCGGCGCGATGGCCCAGCGATTGATTGCCTTGGTGTGGAACAGATAGCTGAGGAAGGCGCGCTCGTGGCCTTGCAGCAAGATCTCTGGCAAATCGTCGAGACGGTTGAAGGGGAAATGCCAGGTTCTGAGATTGATTTCGGCGGAAGGAATACCGGCAGGAGGCGGTGGCGTGATGCCCGGCAGCGCGGCGTCGAACAGCGCCAGTCGCCGGATGTCTTCAGGCCAGTCGGCGGCATAGGCGTGGCCGATCCAGGTACCGATGTCGTGCCCGGCGACATCCAGCGGACCATCTTTGAGCAGGCCGAGCGCGTTGGCGAATTCGTGCAGGTCGGTGGCAATCGCTTTCAGGTCATAACCGGACGCGGGTTTGTCCGAGTCTCCCATGCCGCGCGGATCGATGGCGATGACGCGACGCCCGCTCGCGGCCAGCAAGGGCATGACCAGGCGCCACGCATACCAGCTTTGCGGCCAGCCGGGAATAAGCAGGATCGGCGCGCCGCTGCCGCCTTCGACGTAATGCAGATGCACGCCGTTGACGCGCGCGCTGCCGTGGCGGAAGTCGTTCCAGAATGTGGCGGGAGAAAATGTCGGCATGGCGGGTTCCTTTGTGTTGGGTAATGTTGATGAGGGAGACGAATACGGATTAAATAGGAAATGAATGTTTCCTAAATTGGTAAAAAATTTTTAATCAAGCACTTTCATGGCCTTGTCGATCAGACTGTTCATTTCTTTTTTCCCGCGGCCCGTTTTCCCGATGACGCGCATGCCCTGCAATACGCACAGCAGCAGCCGGGCCGTCGTCGCTGCTTCGACGTGGGCGGCAATGCTGCCGTCTTCCTGTCCCTGGCGAATGAACTGGACCAGCCGTTTTTCATGGACGTCCAAAGAGCGGGCGACGCGTTCGGCAATCTCCGGATCGGAAATGGCGAGTTCCACGGCGCTGCTGACGATGAGGCAGCCGCGGCGGCCTTCGTCGTCATGGCTGGACGCTGCATAGAGCGCCAGCAAGGTGCGCACGCGTTCGCGGCCGTTCCTGGCCGCTTTCATGGCTTGCTGCAGGCGTTCGGTGCGCAGCGTGATATAGCGTTCAAGGGCAGCGATGAAGACCGCTCTTTTGTCGTCGAAGGCTTTGTAGATGCTGCCGGCGGTCAACTCCAGCGCCGCGCTCAGGTCGCTGATCGAAGTGCCGTAGTAACCCCTCTCGGTGAAGATGGCGATGGCCTTGTCCAAGGCGGCATCGATGTCGAACTCGCGCGGGCGGCCGCGGCTGCGGGTGGTTTCTGATGAAGTCATAGCCTGATTATAGGAAATGATTGTTTCCAAATCAAGCGCCGGATGGGCGAGCGATTGCGCTAAAATGGCTGCGCCCGTTCGGGCTGAGATTTTCTGCTCTCCAAAACATGTCTGTTTTACATCGCCTCATCGCCTTATCCTCCTTTTCCCTTCTGGCGGCGTGCAATGCTCTGATGCCATCCAAGCCGGTCGTGCCGGTCGAGACGTCTCCGGTCGTACCGGTGGCGACCCCGACCAAGCTGCCGCAAAAACCGCGTATCGCCCTGGCCCTGGGCGGCGGTGCTGCGCGCGGGTTTGCGCACGTGGGTGTGATCAAAGCGCTGGAGTCGCAAGGCATCGTGCCTGATATCGTGGTCGGCACCAGTGCAGGCAGCCTGGTCGGTGCGCTTTACGCCGCCGGCAACAATGGTTTCGCCCTGCAGAAGCTGGCGCTGGACATGGATGAAGCGACCATTTCCGACTGGTCGGTGCCGTTCTTCGCCAAGGTCAGCGGCGTACTCAAGGGCGAGGGCGTGCAGGCTTACGTGAACCGTTCGGTGAACAACCTGCCGATCGAAAAATTCAAGATCCCGTTCGGGGCCGTGGCGACCGATCTCAAAACCGGCCAGGCCATCCTGTTCCGGCGCGGCAATGCGGGCGTCGCGGTGCGTGCCTCGTCGGCGGTGCCGGGCGTGTTCCAGTCGGTCAGGATCGGTGATCACTATTATGTGGATGGCGGCCTGGTGGCGCCGGTGCCGGTGCATTTTGCACGCGAGATGGGGGCCGATTTCGTGATTGCGGTGAATATCTCTGCGCAGCCCGAGGCGCAGGCTTCCGCCAGCTCGGTCGATGTCATGCTGCAGACCTTCGCGATCATGGGACAGAGCATCAACAACTATGAACTCAAGGATGCCGACGTCGTGATTCAGCCGGGTTTGGGCGCGATGAAGGGCAGCGACTTCGCCGGCCGCAACCTGGCGATCCTGGCCGGCGAACAGGCGACCATGAAGGCGATGGCGGACCTGAAGGCGAAGCTGAAACTCAAGGGCGGGAACTGATCTGCGTTGTCACGCAGGAAACGAATCGCAAGCAGATGGTCAGCGATCCGTGCGCTGACTATATAAGAGCGTAAGAACGCAGGCGGGGACAGGAAGTTGCGAACAGATGGTTCGCAGAAAGTTTACTGCTGGTCTTCAGCGGTCGCCGAAATGCGGCGCGCACCATTAAAGCGCTTCTTCCAGTACGCCACATCCATGTCTTCGATGCGCACCTGGCCGCCAGCCGAGGGCGAATGGATGAATTTTCCGTCGCCGAGATAGATCCCGACATGCGAGAAGCCGCGGCGCAGGGTGTTGTAGAACACCAGATCGCCCGGGCGCAGATCGACGACTTTTTCACCGACGCGGCTGATTTCAGCCGACGTGCGCGGCAAATCGGTGCCGAGCGCTTCCTTGAACACATAACGTACCAGGCCGCTGCAATCCAGTCCGGTTTCCGGCGATGTGCCGCCATAGCGGTAGTTGATGCCGAGCATGCTCAATGCCTGGACAGCCAGTTCGGAAGCGCGGTTGGTAATGTCGTGCAGTTTGGCGAGAGCGATGTTCGCTTTGCCGGGAGGAGGAGGGTCTTGCTGCAGGGGTGTTTCGATACTCCACGCGGTGCTGCAGAACCAGAATCCGGCCGCCAGCACGCATGATTTTGCGAGGTGTCGTCGGAATCGGCTGTTTTGTGCGGCGTTGCGTGTTGTCATCAGGACATTTTCCTATCGGTATGACTGCTGGAATGTAAACAATTTAGCCAGTAATGTCAAAAGCTTATTTCGCGTTATCCTACAAAAATTGCAATAAAGTCAATACCTTACGTGCACATGGGGATGCTTCCGCAAGGGTGGCGTCGCTGCGGTTTTGCATATTTTGTGCCAGCGCGCCATTCTCGAATTACAATCAGCATTCTTTTTTACTTGAGCCATTTGGGAGCATCATGCAAACGAAACCGTACCTGACCCTCGACGACCTGAAGAAAATTGCCGCCGGCGCCGAAGCCGAAGCAAAAGCCAATAACTGGGCGGTCGTCATTGCCATCGTCGACGATGGCGGTCATTTGCTGTGGTTGCAACGCCTGGACGGCGCCGCGCCTGCTTCGTCGCATATCGCTCCGGCCAAGGCCAAGACCGCCGCTCTGGGTCGCCGCGAAACCAAGATCTATGAAGACATGATCAACAACGGCCGTTTCTCCTTCCTGTGCGCGCCCGAGCTGGACGGCCTGCTGGAAGGCGGCGTGCCTATCGTTGTCGACGGTCAATATGTTGGCGCAGTCGGCGTGTCGGGCGTGAAGTCGTCGGAAGACGTGCAGATCGCCAAGGCAGGCATCGCTGCACTGGGTCTTTGATCCGCTGAACGACGGCGCTGTTGGCAGCGCGTCGGCAACGAGCTTGGCAGATGCACAATTTGCTAATTAGTTGATTTTTAGCCGGTTTTTGTCTGCCGGCAAGCCCACGAAATGCGTTTTCCGGCAATCTTAGGATTTGCTGGGGGACGCATTTTGCGCTATAATCGAGCGGTTTAGCTAATTTAAATTCCGCCGTAGCGCATACCGAATCCTCCACCTCGTCCCAGCACGCCAACCAAGCTCCCGATTGCATCAAAACGGGGTGTTTGCGCCGGTCGTCGGTGGGGTAACTGAGTGCAGAATCTCTGCAGCACGATCTGGTCAGGCCAGCGGCGGTAACAATCTCAGGAGTTACCCTTGCTGCCTCTTCTTTCTGGCCCCACCGTTCCGGCCATCCTCGCGCTAGCAGACGGGTCCGTTTTTCTTGGTGTTTCCATCGGCGCTGCCGGCAATACGACCGGTGAAGTCGTTTTCAACACCGCCATGACCGGCTATCAGGAAATTCTGACCGACCCCAGCTACAGCCGCCAGATCGTCACACTGACTTACCCGCATATCGGCAACACCGGCGTCAATGCCGAAGACGTCGAAGCCTCGCAGATCCACGCTGCCGGCCTGATCATCAAGGATCTGCCGCGCCTGACCTCCAATTTCCGCACCAAGCAAACACTGACCGAATACCTGCAGGCCAGCAACATCGTGGCCATTGCCGATATCGACACGCGCAAGCTGACCCGCATCCTGCGCGAAAAGGGCGCCCAGAGCGGCGCCATCGTCGCGGGTGAGACCGACATCGCAGCGGCAACCGCCAAGGCGCTGGAACTGGCGCGCGGTTTCCCGGGGCTGGCCGGCATGGACCTGGCCAAGGTGGTGTCGACCAAACAAGCCTACAACTGGACCGAAACCGAGTGGAAACTGGGTCGCGGCTACGGTCAGCAAATCACGCCGAAATTCCACGTGGTCGCCTTCGACTACGGCGTCAAGTACAACATCCTGCGCATGCTCGCCGAGCGCGGCTGCAAGGTCACCGTGCTGCCGGCGCAGGCGACTGCCGCCGAAGCGCTGGCCCTGAATCCGGACGGCATCTTCCTGTCCAACGGTCCCGGCGATCCGGAGCCATGCGACTACGCGATTGCCGCATCCAAGGAACTGATCGAGCGCGGCATCCCGACCTTCGGCATCTGCCTCGGCCATCAAATCATGGCGCTGGCTTCCGGCGCCAAGACGCTGAAGATGAAGTTCGGCCACCACGGCGCCAATCACCCGGTCCAGGATCTGGACTCCAAGCAAGTGCTGATCACGTCGCAAAACCACGGTTTTGCAGTGGATGCCGCGACCTTGCCTGCCAACTGCCGTGTCACGCACGTGTCGCTATTCGATGGCTCGCTGCAAGGTTTTGCCCGTACCGATAAGCCCGCGTTCTGCTTCCAGGGCCACCCCGAAGCATCGCCCGGGCCGCATGACATCGCCCCCCTGTTCGATAAATTTGTGGCGATGATGGAGAAAAAGAAACATGCCTAAGCGTAACGACATTAAAAGCATCCTGATCATCGGCGCCGGTCCGATCATCATCGGTCAGGCCTGCGAATTTGACTATTCCGGTGCGCAAGCCTGCAAGGCGCTGCGTGAAGAGGGCTACAAAGTCATTCTGGTCAACAGCAATCCCGCGACCATCATGACCGACCCTGAAATGGCCGACGTCACCTACATCGAGCCGATTACCTGGCAAGTGGTGGAACGCATCATCGCCAAGGAAAAGCCGGACGCGATCCTGCCGACCATGGGCGGCCAGACCGCGCTGAACTGTGCACTCGATCTGCACCGCAACGGCGTGCTCGAAAAATACGGTTGCGAACTGATCGGCGCCTCGCCGGAAGCCATCGACAAGGCCGAAGACCGCTCCAAGTTCAAGGACGCCATGACCAAGATCGGTCTGGGTTCCGCACGTTCGGGCGTATCGCATTCCCTGGAAGAATCATGGGCCGTGCAGAAGGAACTGGGCTTCCCGGTCATCATTCGCCCATCGTTCACCATGGGCGGCACCGGCGGCGGCATCGCCTATAACGCCGAAGAATTCGAAACCATCTGCAAGCGCGGCCTGGAAGCATCGCCGACCACCGAACTGCTGATTGAAGAATCGCTGATCGGCTGGAAAGAGTACGAGATGGAAGTCGTGCGCGACAAGGCCGACAACTGCATCATCGTCTGCTCGATCGAAAACCTGGATCCGATGGGCGTGCATACCGGCGACTCCATCACGGTCGCCCCAGCGCAAACGCTGACCGACAAGGAATACCAGATCATGCGTAACGCCTCGCTGGCGGTGCTGCGTGAAATCGGCGTCGACACCGGTGGCTCCAACGTGCAGTTCTCGGTCAATCCGGCCGACGGCCGCATGATCGTCATCGAAATGAATCCGCGCGTGTCGCGTTCGTCGGCGCTGGCTTCGAAAGCGACCGGTTTCCCGATCGCCAAGATCGCTGCCAAGTTGGCGGTCGGTTTCACGCTGGACGAGCTGCGCAACGAAATCACCGGCGGCGCGACCCCGGCTTCGTTCGAACCGTCGATTGACTACGTCGTTACCAAGATTCCGCGCTTTGCGTTCGAGAAGTTCCCGCAAGCCGACAACCATCTGACCACGCAAATGAAGTCGGTCGGTGAAGTCATGGCGATCGGGCGCACCTTCCAGGAGTCGTTCCAGAAAGCGCTGCGCGGCCTGGAAGTCGGCGTTGACGGCATGAACGAAAAGACCACCGACCACGAAACCATCAAGGAAGAACTGGGCGAGCCCGGTCCCGACCGTATCTGGTACGTGGGCGATGCATTCGCGCAAGGTTTCACGCTGGAAGAAGTGCATGGCCTGACGCACATCGATCCGTGGTTCCTGTCGCAGATCAAGGAAATCGTCGACATCGAATTGTGGCTGGAAAATGGCCAGACACTGGAAGGCCTGGACAAGGCGACGCTGTACAAGCTCAAGCAAAAGGGCTTCGCCGACCGTCGCCTGGCCAAGCTGCTGAAGGTCACCGACACCGCCGTGCGCGAGAAGCGCCATGCGCTGAACATCCGTCCGGTCTACAAGCGCGTCGATACCTGCGCGGGCGAATTCTCGACCAACACAGCGTACATGTACTCGACCTATGAGGAAGAGTGCGAATCGAAGCCGACCGACAAGAAGAAGATCATGGTGCTGGGCGGCGGTCCGAACCGCATCGGCCAGGGCATCGAATTCGACTATTGCTGCGTCCACGCTGCGCTGGCAATGCGCGAAGACGGTTACGAGACCATCATGGTCAACTGCAATCCGGAAACCGTCTCGACCGACTACGACACGTCCGACCGTCTGTACTTCGAATCGCTGACATTGGAAGACGTGCTGGAAATTGTCGCGCTGGAAAAACCGGTCGGCGTGATCGTTCAGTACGGCGGCCAGACCCCGCTGAAGCTGGCGCTGGATCTGGAAGCCAACGGCGTGCCTATCGTCGGCACCTCGCCTGACATGATCGACGCCGCCGAAGACCGCGAGCGTTTCCAGAAAATGCTGCAGGACCTCGGTCTGCGCCAGCCGCCGAACCGCACCGCACGCACGGAAGCCGACGCACTGCGCCTGGCGCAGGAAATCGGTTATCCGCTGGTGGTGCGCCCTTCGTACGTGCTGGGTGGCCGCGCGATGGAAATCGTCCACGAGCAACGCGACCTCGAGCGCTACATGCGCGAAGCGGTCAAGGTCTCGCATGACTCGCCGGTGCTGCTGGACCGCTTCCTGAACGACGCGATCGAAGTTGACGTCGACTGTCTGTCGGACGGCGAGCGCACCTTCATCGGCGGCGTGATGGAACATATCGAACAAGCCGGCGTGCACTCGGGCGACTCGGCTTGCTCGCTGCCGCCATACTCGCTGGCGAAAGACACCATTGACGAACTGAAGCGCCAGACAGCACTGATGGCCAAGGGCCTGAACGTGGTCGGCCTGATGAACGTGCAGTTCGCCATCCAGCAAACCGAAGTCGACGGCAAATTGCAAGACGTCGTCTTCGTGCTGGAAGTGAACCCGCGCGCATCGCGCACCGTGCCGTTCGTCTCGAAGGCAACCGGCCTGCAACTGGCGAAGATCGCCGCGCGCTGCATGGTCGGCCAGTCGCTGGACAGCCAGGGCATCAAGAACGAAGTGATCCCGCCTTACTTCAGCGTCAAGGAAGCCGTGTTCCCGTTCGTGAAATTCCCGGGCGTCGACACGATCCTCGGACCTGAAATGAAGTCGACCGGTGAAGTCATGGGCGTGGGCAAGACCTTCGGCGAAGCCTTCGTCAAGTCGCAGCTGGGCGCCGGCGTCAAGCTGCCGACATCGGGCAAGGTATTCCTGAGCGTCAAGGGCAGCGACAAGCCGCGCGCGGTCCAAGTGGCGAAGGACCTGGTCGGTCTCGGTTTCCTGATCGTTGCGACCAAGGGGACAGCCAGCGCCATCAGCGCCGCCGGCATTCCCGTGACCACCGTGAACAAGGTGGTCGAAGGTCGTCCGCATATCGTCGACATGATCAAGAACAACGAGATCACGCTGGTGGTCAACACGGTCGAAGAAAAGCGTACGGCGATTGCCGACTCCGGCGCCATCCGTACTTCGGCGCTGGCGGCGCGCGTGACGACGTTCACGACCATCGCCGGCGCAGAGGCTGCGGTGGAAGGCATGCGCCATCTGGATGCGCTGGATGTGTATGATTTACAAGGGCTGCATAAAGCTATACACTAAACCCACATACACGTTTTATTGCTAGCCACAGAGGGCATCTGAGTATTCGATGCCCTCTGTGTCTTTTTTAACGGCAAACTCTGTATTTGCCCGCGAGGGCTGTTGGGACATTGCGTTGGACGGGCGACCGTCTCAGGGCAATGTCCCAACAGCCTTATGGGGCAAGTCATACAAAAGTGCCTCATTTTTTTGTTGAGAGTTTTATGAGTACAGTTCCCATCACCAAGTATGGTGCAGAGCTTCTGAAGGAAGAGTTGCAGCGTCTGAAAACCAAAGAACGTCCGGCGGTCATCAACGCGATTGCCGAAGCGCGTGCGCAAGGCGATCTGTCGGAAAATGCCGAATACGATGCCGCCAAGGAGCGCCAGGCTTTCATCGAAGGCCGCATTGCCGACCTCGAAGGCAAGCTGGGTTCGTCGCTGGTCGTCGATCCGGCGACATTGAGTTCGGGCGCCGATGGCCGCGTGGTGTTTGCCGCGACGGTTGATCTGGAAAACCTGGACAGCGGTGAAAAGGTGACCTACCAGATCGTCGGTATCGACGAAGCCGACATCAAGGTGTCGAAGGTGTCGGTGACGTCGCCGATCGCACGTGCATTGATCGGCAAGAGCGCCGGCGACGTGGTTGCCGTCGAAGCGCCGTCCGGCGTGCGCGAGTATGAAATCCTGGAAGTGCGTTACGTTTAAGCCGTAGCGCAAAGGCCGGCGCAGGCGCTGTTGATGAATGCTGTTTGAAATCGACGGCGCTGCGGCGGTAAAAAAATGCCCGCTGTCGCGGGCATTTTTTCTTGTGCTGACCGGATGAAAAACGGCCCGTCAGCCCATGGATTTCTTGGCGCTTTTCTGACGCGGTTTGGCGCGCTTGATCGAGCCGCCTGCGGTAACGCGTTCGTTGCCCTTGATCATGACCTTGGTCACCGATGGACGCTTGGTGCCGCTGGCGCTGGGTTTGACGATGGTGACTTCGCGCATGCCCTTGCCGCGTGTTTCGCTGCGTTCCTTGATGGCGTCCTTTTTCGGACGGAAGATCACCAGCAGCTTGCCGATGTGTTGCACGGGAGCTGCTTTCAGCTCTGCGCAGATGGTGTCGTAAATCGCGATGCGCGCTTCGCGATCATCGCCGAACACGCGTACTTTGATGAGGCCATGGGCGTTCAGGCTGGCGTCGATTTCTTTGGTAACGGCCGGCGTCAGGCCGCCTTCGCCGACGATCACGACAGGGCTCAGGCCATGCGCTTCGGCACGCAATTCACTGCGCTCTGCAGGAGTAAGTTTCAACATAGTTTGTTTCCGGTGGGAGAGCGGCTTGTAGCCTGAGGCCGGCAAGAACCGGACCGAACTCTGTCCCTCAATATTTAAAACCAGTATTCTACGCGAATGGCAAAGAAGAAATTAAACAAAAACTGGCTGCACGATCACATTAACGACCCGTATGTGAAGCTTGCGCAGAAGGAAGGCTATCGCGCGCGCGCGGCCTACAAGCTCAAGGAAATCGACGAGGAAGAGAAGCTGATCAAGCCCGGCCAGGTCATCGTCGACCTCGGTTCGACGCCCGGCAGCTGGTCGCAATACGCCCGCAACAAGCTGGCCGGTCTCGAAGGCGGAGGCATCCGCGGCACCATCATCGGGCTGGACATGCTGCCGATGGATCCGATCGCCGACGTCCACTTCATCCAGGGCGACTTCCGCGAGGAAGACTCTCTGCGCCAGCTGGAAGCGATCCTGGATGGTCGCCAGGTCGACCTGGTGCTGTCCGATATGGCGCCGAACCTTTCCGGCGTGGCGATTTCCGACGCGGCGCGGGTCGAGCATCTTATCGATCTGGCAATTGAATTCGCTCAGGCGCACATGAAGCCGACCGGCTCCGTCCTGGTGAAATGCTTCAACGGCACCGGTTACAACGAGCTGGTGCACAAATTCCGCGCCGAATTCAAGACGGTGACGTCGAAGAAGCCCAAGGCCAGCCGGGACAAGTCGTCGGAAATTTTCCTTTTGGGCAAGATCCTGAAAAATCCGAAGTAAGTCCTGCGGTGTCCGGTGTTTTATCGTAAAACTTGCGTGATAAACCGGCGTTTAGCCCATTTTTCTCCTTGATTTCACGCTATCCGGCCACACATCGACTGCAGGGAGCCTTCCTTTTTGCATGTCCGAAAGGCATCGTTTGCGCCGGTTTTGAAGGCGTTTCCGACGTGATGTTGCCGTCTTTCCGCATTCAAGTTTGTCCGCCTGTTTGCCGTAGTTCAGAGCAGGACTGCCGGTATGGACGGTTTCCTAGTAAGCGCAGATGAATCCGAGTAAAATCGGATATATATAAGGTAATGAGGCGCGCTCGCGTCGGAGGAGTTCTAGTGAACAACATGTTTTCCAAAGCCGCCATCTGGGTGGTCATCGCGCTTGTGCTGTTTATGGTCTTTAAACAGTTCGACAGCCGCAGCCTGGCGTCGGGCGCTACACCGATCGCTTACTCCGACTTCATCAGCGAAGTAAAAGCCGGTCACATCAAGGACGCCACCATCGAAGATCGCAGCATCGTCGCGACAACCCAAGATGGCAAAAAGGTCAAAACCGCCGCGACCTATCTGGACCGCGGCCTGGTCGGCGATCTGCTGAACAACGGCGTGAAATTCGACGTCAAGCAGCCTGAAGAACAATCCTTCCTGTCGCAAGTATTCATCTCCTGGTTCCCGATGCTGTTGCTGATCGGCGTGTGGGTGTTCTTCATGCGCCAGATGCAGGGCGGCGGCAAGGGCGGCGCGTTCTCCTTCGGCAAATCGAAGGCGCGCATGCTCGATGAAAACAGCAATTCGGTCACCTTTGCCGACGTCGCCGGTTGCGATGAAGCAAAGGAAGAAGTGCAGGAGCTGGTCGAATTCCTGCGCGATCCAACCAAATTCCAGAAACTCGGCGGCCGCATTCCTCACGGCGTGCTGATGGTTGGTCCTCCGGGTACCGGTAAGACATTGCTGGCTCGCGCAATTGCCGGCGAAGCCAAGGTGCCGTTCTTCACCATCTCCGGTTCCGATTTCGTTGAAATGTTCGTCGGCGTGGGCGCATCGCGCGTTCGCGATATGTTCGAGAATGCCAAGAAGCACGCACCGTGCATCATCTTCATCGACGAAATCGATGCAGTCGGCCGCCATCGCGGCGCCGGCATGGGCGGCGGCAATGACGAACGTGAACAGACACTGAACCAGATGCTGGTCGAGATGGATGGCTTCGAAGCCAACTCCGGCGTCATCGTGATCGCTGCAACCAACCGCGCCGATGTACTGGACAAGGCGTTGCTGCGTCCGGGCCGTTTCGACCGCCAGGTGATGGTCGGTCTGCCGGATATCCGCGGCCGCGAACAAATCCTCTACGTCCACATGCGCAAGGTGCCTATCGCGCCTGACGTCAAGGCCGATATCCTGGCGCGCGGCACGCCCGGCTTCTCGGGTGCCGACCTGGCCAACCTGGTTAACGAAGCCGCATTGTTCGCCGCGCGCCGCAGCAAGCGCCTGGTGGAAATGCAGGACTTCGAAGACGCCAAGGACAAGATCGTCATGGGTCCGGAACGCAAGTCCGCCGTGATGCGCGAGGAAGAGCGCCGCAATACCGCCTTCCATGAATCCGGCCATGCCGTCGTCGCCAAGCTCTTGCCGAAAGCCGATCCGGTCCACAAGGTCACGATCATGCCGCGCGGCTACGCACTCGGCCTGACCTGGCAGTTGCCTGAGCATGACCGCGTCAACATGTACAAGGACAAGATGCTCGAAGAGATCGCCATCCTGTTCGGCGGCCGTATCGCAGAAGAGATCTTCATGCATCAGATGTCGACCGGCGCTTCCAACGACTTTGAGCGCGCAACCAAGCTGGCGCGCGCCATGGTGACCCGTTACGGCATGTCCGAAGCGCTGGGCACGATGGTCTACGAGGACACCGAGCAAGACGCCTACTTCGGCCGCATGGCATCGAAGACCGTTTCGGAAGCGACGCAGCAAAAGGTCGATGCGGAAATCCGCAGCATCCTTGACACGCAATACGCGCTGTCGCGCCGCCTGCTGGAAGAGAATCGCGACAAGGTCGAAGTGATGGCGCAAAAGCTGCTCGAGTGGGAAACCATCGACGCCGACCAGATCAGCGACATCATGGCAGGCAACGAACCGCGTCCGCCGAAGTCCGGTCTTCCGGCCAAGAAGTCTTCCGACAATACGCCAGGCGATATTTCGCCGACCGCTACCGCTCCCGCCTGATCACGGGGCAGGGCACGAAGCTGGTCTCGGGGTGAGGAGCAATCCTCGCCCTTTTTCTTTGTTTCGTCTCCAGGCGGTTAGCTGACAGCGGCATGCAGTCCGGAGGCGGGCGAATCAATAACGACAATATCGCCTTGGGCGCCTCAGGCGCCAGTTTGAAAAGATGCAGCTTCAATGAATCAACACTATCTACAATGCGGGCGCTATCGCCTTCCCATCGCGCCGGGGCGCAGGCCTCTGGTCATGGGCATCCTCAACGTCACTCCCGATTCCTTTTCCGACGGCGGCAGCTACTCTGCGCTTGAGTTCGCGTTGTCGCATGCCGAGCAGATGATCGCCGATGGCGTCGACATCATCGACATCGGCGGCGAATCGACCCGCCCCGGGATTCCGCCGGTGCCGCTTGACGAAGAGCTGCGGCGGGTGATGCCGGTGATTTACGCCCTGCGCGATTGCGGCAAGCCGCTGTCGATCGACACGTACAAGCCGGAAGTCATGCGCGAGGCCTTGATCGCCGAGGTGGACATGATCAATGACATCAACGGCTTCCGCGCTCCCGGCGCCATTGACGCGGTCAAGGACAGTGCTGCCGGTCTGTGCATCATGCACATGCAAGGCGATCCGCAAACCATGCAGCAGCAGCCGAGCTATGGCGACGTGGTGGAGGAAGTCACCACCTTCCTGCAGGAGCGGGTCGTCGCTCTGAAAGCGGCGGGAGTGGAACATGATCGCATCTGCATCGATCCCGGTTTCGGCTTCGGCAAGAGCGTTGAGCACAATTACGATTTGCTGCGAAATACGCGCCGGCTGATCGATACGCTCGGTCTCCCGCTGCTGGCCGGCATGTCGCGCAAATCCATGATCGGCGCGATCACCGGCAAGCCGCTCGACCGGCGTCTGGCCGGCAGTCTTGGCGCGGCCTTGGCAGCGGCGGCACAAGGTGCGATGATCATTCGTGTGCATGACGTTGCGGAGACCGTGGACGCACTCAATGTGTGGCAGGCCGGCATGGCCGCTACGGTGTGAAAACAATTTATAAAAATACCTGACAAGAGAGAGCTCAGAATCATGGCAGCAAAGTATTTTGGTACCGACGGCGTGCGCGGACGCGTGGGAACTGCGCCGATCACGCCCGATTTCGTCATGCGCCTCGGCTACGCCGCCGGCAAGGTATTGACCAAGTCGTGGTCTTCTTCGGCCAAGCCGACGGTGCTGATCGGCAAGGACACGCGGATTTCCGGCTACATGCTGGAAGCCGCGCTGGAGGCCGGTTTCGCCGCTGCCGGGGTGGATGTGATGCTGGCCGGTCCGGTGCCGACGCCGGCGGTAGCCTACCTTACGCGCGCGTTGCGGCTGTCGGCCGGCGTGGTGATTTCCGCGTCGCACAATCCGTACCATGACAATGGCATCAAGTTTTTCTCAGCGTCGGGCAACAAGTTGCCGGACGCAGTGGAAGCCGAGATCGAAGCGGAACTCGAGCAGCCTATGGATTGCGTGTCTTCCGAAAAGCTGGGCAAGGCCAGGCGCCTGGACGACGCCCAGGGACGTTACATCGAATTCTGCAAAAGCACTTTCCCGAGCGACCTCGATCTGCGCGGCATGCGCATCGTGGTCGATTGCGCGCACGGCGCCGCCTACCATATCGCGCCGCACGTGTTCCACGAACTCGGCGCCGAAGTCATCACGATCGGCAACAAGCCGGACGGCCTCAATATCAATGAAGGTTTTGGCGCGACGGCGCCGGAGGCCTTGTCCCGCTCCGTGCTGGCCAACAAGGCGCAAATCGGCATTGCGCTTGACGGCGACGCCGATCGCCTGGTGATGGTCGACGCCGCCGGCCGTATCTACAACGGCGACGAGCTGCTGTACGTGATGGTCAAGGATCGTCTCGCCGCCGGGGCGGTGCCGGGAGCAGTGGGCACGCTGATGACCAACATGGCGCTGGAAGTGGCCTTCAAGAAAATGGGCATCGGCTTCGCGCGCGCCAAGGTGGGCGACCGCTATGTACTCGAAACCCTGCAGGAGCGCGGCTGGCTGCTGGGCGGCGAAGGTTCGGGCCATCTGCTGTGCCTCGACAAGCACACCACCGGCGACGGCATCGTCTCGGCGCTGCAGGTATTGTCCGCGCTCAAGCGCGCCGGCTTGAGCCTGGCCGACATGACGGCCGACATTCGGCTCTATCCGCAAGTACTCATCAATGTGAAGATCCCTGCCGGCTTCGACTGGAAAACCAATCCCGGCATGCAAGCCGAAAAGGCCGCCGTAGAAAAGGCGCTGGGCGACAGCGGCCGCGTACTGATCCGTCCTTCCGGCACCGAGCCGTTGATTCGCGTGATGGTCGAGGCGCAGCAGGCTGACGTTGCGCAGACGATGGCCAGGCGGATTGCTGATAAAGTAACGGCCTGAAGCGTGCGTTGACGCCGGTCGGTCCGACCGGCTGCAGGCGCACGGGGCAAGGGGCAGGCCGGGAAGGGCTGCCGCCCGCTGATGCCGCTCCATGGCGTCGCCCATTACAAGTCAAAACATATCCGCGAATGTCAAAAGACCAGTTACACATCTTGTTAGTCGAGGACGAGCCCAGCATCGCCGAACTGCTGCGGTTCACCATGCAGGGCGCCGGATTCATTACGTCCATCGCCAGCGACGCGGCGCAGGCACGCAAGCTGATCGCCGACGCTTTGCCGCATCTGGTGTTGCTGGACTGGATGTTGCCCGATACATCGGGCCTGGGATTGTTGAGCGAATGGCGCCGCGACGCACGCACGGCTGCTTTGCCGGTGATCATGCTGACCGCCAAGGGCATGGAAGAAGACAAGGTCAAGGGGCTCAACGAAGGCGCCGACGACTACGTCACCAAACCGTTTTCGCCGAAAGAGCTGGTGGCGCGTGTGCAGGCGCTGCTGCGCCGCAAGGCGCCGGAAGTCGGACAGCAGAGCCTGGCCTATGGACTGGTCGGCATCGACACCGAACGTCATCGCGTGACGGTCGATCGGCAGGAGATCACGCTCGATCAGGCCGAATTCAAACTATTGCGCTACCTGGTGGCGCATCCAGAGCGTATTTTCTCGCGCGCACAATTGCTGGACAAGGTCTGGGGCGACCACACCTTCATCGAAGAGCGCACCGTCGACGTCCACATCATGCGCCTGCGCAAATCGCTGGGCGCCGCCGCCGACTACGTCAAGACCGTGCGCGGCATGGGCTACAAGCTCAGCATGGAAGAAAAATAGTCCGGACACCTTGCGACGGCGTTCACTGCCGTCGCTGCAACTGCATGGCGCTTCGCTGCACCGCGCACCGTCAATCCAGCGGAATCGAACGGTGGCGATTCACCTCCTGCGGCGACACAAAGCCCGCGCGATTATCCCAGCTGTTCCGGATGTACGACACCACGGCAGCCACTTCCTGATCGTTGAGCATTTGTCCGAACGGCGGCATGCCGTAAGGACGCGGATTGCCCTCCGTGGACGGCGGGAAGCCGCCGTTCAACACCATCCTGATCGGATTCACGGCCGAACCCATCGTCAAGGCACGGTTGCCGCTCATCGGCGGATAAGCCGCCGTGTTGCCCTTGCCGTCGGCCTTGTGGCATTCGGCGCAATGCTGCTCATAAATCTTCGCACCCGCCTGCATCATGCGATCCGCCGCGGCCTTGTCCGGTTGCGGCGTATCGAGCGCGGGCGGCGGATCGTTTTGCGGCAATGATTTCAGATATACCGCCATGGCCTGGATGTCATTGTCGTCGAGATGCTGCAGGCTGCGGCTGACGACTTCCGCCATCGGGCCGAACACGGTGCTGCGCGGCGACACGCCGGTTTTCAGCAAGGCGGTGATGTGTTGCAGCTCCCAGTTGCCCAGGCCGGCTTCGGCGTCCGACGTCAGCGACGGCGCGTACCAGTTCATGATCGGGATCAAGCCACCGCCGAGGTCGGATTTGGCGACCGTCGCGCCGAAGGCGTTGCGCGTGGTGTGGCAGGCGCTGCAATGGCCCAACCCCTGCACCAGATAGGCGCCGCGGTTCCACTCCACGGATTGTGCGCTGTCGGCGCGATAAGCCCCGGGTGTGAAGTACAGCGCGCGCCAGCCGGCCAGCAGGATGCGGTTGTTGTATGGGAAGCGCAGCGCATGTTCCTGGCTGGGTTGGCGCACCGGCGTCACGGTCTGCATGTAGGCGAACAGTGCGTCGGAATCTTCGCGGGTGATCTTGGTGTAGTTCGTGTACGGGAAGGCCGGGTAGAGAAAGCTGCCGTCCTTCGATTTGCCATGATGCAGTGCGCGCCAGAAATCGTTCGCGCTCCAGGAGCCGAGGCCGGTTTCCTTATCGGCCGTGATGTTGGGCGCATACATGGTGCCGAATGGCGTCGAGATGGCGCGTCCGCCCGCATAAGGCTGGCCGCCCCGTGCGGTGTGGCAGGCCATGCAGTCGCCGGCGCGGGCGAGATAAGCGCCGCGTGCAACCTGCCGTTCGGTGGCGGGAGCCGGCGGAGCCGATGCGGTCGCTGCACTTTCCGCGTCGTAGTGATCGATGAACTCGGCGCCGATGATGACGGCCGGCACGACGATGATCAGCAACAGCAGCGCCAGCAGGATACGTTTGATGGATGTCATGGCGTGCTCCCTATTCCGCCACGCTACCGCAAGGCAGTGGCAACTTGATTGCCGCTGCGGCGGCGGGGCGTGCGCCTTCCGGGACGGTTTGCGCGGCCAGCCAGCTGCTGGCGGCGTTGATGTCTTCCAGCGACAGCCGTTGCGTGATCTGCGCCATGCAATCCGGCGCCTTGGCTTTGCGTACGCCGTTTTTCCACGCGCCGAACTGCGAGTTGATGTAGTCGCGCGGCAAGCCGATCAGGCCGGGCACGGCCGGGGCCACGCCGGTCAGCGCCTGGCCGTGGCAGGCGATGCAGGCCGGGACTTTTTTGCTGCTGTCGCCGTTCATGACCAGCGTGCGCCCGCGTTCCAGTACGGCCGGCGTCGCTTCCACCGGCTGCGGCGCCGGATAGGGCGGATGCTGGGCGGAGAAATACGCGGCGATTTCGTGCAGGTAAGCGTCCGACAAATGATCCAGCAGGTAAGTCATCAGCGGATACTGGCGATGGCCATCGCGGAAATTGGTCAGTTGATTGTAGAGATAGCCTTCCGGCTTGCCAGCGATGCGCGGATAGTAGCCGTCGCTGGAAGCGCGGCCTTCCTTGCCGTGGCAGGCGGTACAGGCGGCCACGCGTTGGGCGATGGTATCGGGCAATTGCTGGGCGTGGGCAGGGGCAGCGGCGACAATCCAGAGCGCCGACAGCGCCAGTAGCGCAACGTGCGCAATGCGAGAAAATCGTGCGGCAACAGGTGAAAGCATGAGGCTGGCCATATAGTCTCGTTGTAAGTTATATGAGGCGAGCTGATCGGCGACGGAGTCGAATGATCGCGTGGTGTTCGCATTGTAACGGAGCGCTCCTTTATTATGCCTGCACACCCGTTATGCAAAAATCGAAGTACAGTACGGGCTGTTGCAGTACAGATCAATGATAAAAGGCAAAATCCAATCATGAGCGACAAGTCCTTCGAGCAGGCCGTCGTTGCCGAGCGCAGCATGCTGGTGCGGTTCGCGCGCCTGCATTTGCAGGAAGACGCCGCCGAAGATGCCGCCCAGGAAACCTTGCTGGCGGCCTTGCAGAACCCGGCCGGTTATTCCGGCAAATCCGCGTTGCGCACCTGGCTGGTCGGTATCCTCAAGCACAAGATCATCGACGTGTTGCGCAAGGAAAAGAAATACGTCCAGGCCGGCCCGGCGGAAATCGGCGATCCGGGCGACTTCGACGTTTTGTTCGACGATACCGGCCATTGGGCCGAGGCGCCCGCCGACTGGGGCAATCCGGCCGAAACGCTGCAGCAGGCGCAGTTCTTTGACATCATGGATTTTTGCCTGAACAAGCTGACGCCGGTGATGGCGCGGGTGTTTTCCATGCGTGAGCTGTTCGAGTTCGAGATTGCGGAAATCTGTAAAGAGCTGAAGATCACCGCCGGCAATTGCAGCGTCCTGCTGTATCGGGCGCGCATGCAGCTGCGCTTGTGCCTGGACCAGAACTGGTTTGAAGGGCGCAAGGCCTGAGGCCGGATCTGACCCGCCGAACTTTCCTTCCGTCTCCGCAGCCGTTACAATAGCGCCCACGCCCCCGTAGCTCAGTGGATAGAGCGATCCCCTCCTAAATACAATTGGGCACCGGCATCCGAAAGGCGCCGCGTGAATGGAGTCAAATTCGGTGAACCCTGACAGCGCCTGTTTCGTACAAGCGGCTGCTGGCAATACCGAGCCAAGCCGCATCGGATCTCATGGTGCGGAAGGTGTAGAGACTAGACGGCTCCGGCCTGCGGACTGCAAGTCCATGGCCAAGGTATAGTCCAGACCACAAACAAGTTTCTTGGTGGCGAAAGCCATGGTGGTACGAAGGGATAGGTCACACGTTCGATCCGTGTCGGGGGCGCCAGACAAAAAAAGCGCAGAAGATTTTCTTCTGCGCTTTTTTCTTTTTGCGGCCGGATCAGTGGCGGATCAGTGACGGATCAATGGCCCTGATACAGATTCTCCTTGCCCGGCGCCTGCGAAGAGGAGGCCGGGCCGGACGATGGCGCCGCCTGCGTTTCCGAGTTCGGATTCTTCGACCAGCCGAAGAAGTTCGACAGCGCATCGACTACGCCGCCGCCTTCAACTCCCAGCGAGGCGACGAAACCGTTGCCCGGCGTGAAGTTCTCATAATACGGTTCGCCGTCGATGAACCGGATCCCGGCCGGCGCCGGCGTATCGGATTGCGGCGTTCCGCGCAGCGCCACGCCCATGTAATCGACCCAGATCGGCAATGCCAGTTGCGCGCCGAATTCCTTGCTGCCCAGGCTCTTGGGCTGGTCGTAACCCATCCACACCACGGTCGTCAACGTGCGCTGATACCCGGCGAACCAGCCGTCGAACGCATCGTTGGTGGTACCGGTCTTGCCGGCCAGATCGGTGCGTTTGAGCGAATTGCTGCGGGCCCCCGTGCCACGCTGCGCCACCGATTGCAGCAGGCTGGTCATGATGTAGCTGTTGCGCTCGTCGATTGCGCGCGGAGCGTTGTTGCCGACGATCAGCGGATCCGCCTTGGACAGCACCTTGCCGCGGGCGTCGGTGATCTGTGTGATCAGGTAAGGATTGATCTTGTAGCCGCCGTTGGCGAAGATGGCATAGGCCGACGCCAGCTGCAGCGGCGTGGTTTGACCTGCTCCCAGCGCCATCGGCAGGTAAGGCGGCACCTTGTCGGTATCGAAGCCGAAATGCTGGGTGATGAAGTCCTGCGCATACTTCACGCCGATCGCGTCCAGCGTGCGGATGGCGACCAGGTTGACCGATTTTTGCAGCGCGGTGCGCATCGCCATCGGACCGGCCGGCGGATCGTCGTCCTTCGGTTCCCAGTTCGGCTGGCCGTTGCCGGCCGGATAGGATACCGGTGCATCGTTGATGATGGAGGCGGGGGCAAAGCCTTTTTCCAGCGCCGCCGAGTAGATGAAGGGCTTGAAGGTCGAACCGGGCTGGCGCCAGGCTTGCGTGACGTGGTTGAAGTTGTTCTGCGTGAAATCGAAGCCGCCCACCAATGCCCGGATGGCGCCGTTCTGCGGCGTCACCGATACCAGCGTGGCTTCCACTTCAGGCAACTGCACGATCTGCCAGTTCTTTTTGCCGTCCTGCATGACGCGGATCACCGCGCCCGGGGCGATGCGGATTTCCTTCTTGGCCTTGGGGCCCAGTGCGGCTGCGACGAACTTCAGCGTGTCGCCCGACAGCGTGATCTTGTCGCCGCTGCGAATCACCGCCTGGATTTGTTTCGGGTCGGCTGACACCACGACGGCGGCAAGAATGTCGTCATTGTCGGGATAGTCGTCCATGGCGTCGTCGATGGCCTGGGCGCGATCTTCCTCCTTCGACGGCAGCTCGATGGTTTCTTCCGGGCCGCGATAGCCGTGACGGCGGTCGTAATCCATTACGCCCTTGCGCACCGCATCGTAGGCGGCCTTCTGGTCAGCGGCGTTGATGGTGGTGGTGACGGTGATGCCATGGGTATAGGTGTCTTCCTTGTACTGGGCGTACACCATCTGGCGCACCATTTCATTCACGTATTCGGCGTGCACGTTGTACTGGTTGCCTGGCGCACGCACTTGGATGTCTTCCTTCACAGCTGCGTCGTATTCCTTTTGCGTGATGTATTCGAGGTCGAGCATGCGCTGCAGGATGTATTGCTGGCGGATATGCGCCCGCTTCGGATTGACGATCGGGTTGTAGGCCGAAGGCGCTTTCGGCAGGCCTGCCAGCATCGCGGCCTGGGCCAGCGTGATGTCCTTGATGTCCTTGCCGAAATAGGTGCGCGCGGCGGCGGCGAAACCGAAGGCGCGTTGACCCAGGTAAATCTGGTTCATGTACACCTCAAGGATCTGGTCCTTGCTCAGCGCCGCTTCGATCTTGTTGGCCAGCAGCACTTCATACAGTTTGCGCGAGACGGTTTTTTCCTTGGTCAGGAACACGTTGCGGGCGACCTGCATGGTGATCGTGCTGGCACCCTGGCTGGCGTGACCGCGCACCACGTCGGTCGCGATGGCGCGCGCGATGCCGATGTAGTCGATGCCGCCGTGCTGGTAAAAACGGTTGTCTTCGATGGCCAGCACCGCATTCTTCATATTGGCCGGAATGTCGTCGAGCTTGACCAGGCTGCGCTTTTCTTCGCCGAATTCGCCGAGCAGCACGTTGTCCGCGGAGTAGATGCGCAGCGGAATCTTCGGCCGGTAATCGGTGATCACATCCAGCGAAGGCAGGCGTGGATTGATGAAGATCAGCGCATAGGCGATGATCAGCGCGCCGATGATGACGAGGCCGAGCACCGAGAAGGCAAGGAACTTGGCGATGTTGGGATTGAGGAAGCCGCGTTGAAGCGAAAGACGGTGCAAGCGAGAGTTAAAGCGCATGGTTATTGTTGGAAACCGTGGCAAAGTCAGGGTGGCGCGCGCCAGCCTGATCTTGAAGCGGCTTCATAGTGAAGGGCGTGCCGTATCTTACAACATGGGCCGCGCGCAACAGCCGATCCAAGGCCGATCAGGACCACGATTGTGTTTCCAAATGTATGCGGGAGCCCGTTTCGGCGCGGGGTCGTAATAAAAGAACATCAAACGGACGCCGTTTGTTGTTCATTGGCAATGGATTGCGCAGGTCGCAAGGGCTGAAGGTGCCCGGACTCCTCTTGGACGCAGCATAGATACACCATCACCGCGCGCAATCGGTACAATGCGGTCTTTCTTCTTTAATTGAGTCGCGGCCAAGGCATTCCCGCCCCGACCTTCGATCTCATCCCTCGGCATACTTATGGCAGTCATTTCCCTCTCCAATGCGCAACTCGCATTCGGACACGTCCCGCTTCTCGATCACGCGGAATTTTCGCTGGAAACCGGCGAACGCGTCGGCCTGATCGGCCGCAACGGCACCGGCAAGTCGTCCTTGCTGAAAATCATCGCCGGCGTTTCCCGGCTGGACGACGGTTTGCTGGTGATGCAGCAGGGCCTGAAAATCGCCTACGTCGACCAGGAGCCGCATTTCCCCGCCGAGATGACGATCTTCAACGCGGTCGCTTCCGGCCTGGGCGAATTGCCGGCGCTGCTGGCCGAATACGAATCGCTGACCGGCCAGTTCGGCGGCGACAACGACGAAGCGCTCATGGAGCGCATGCACGATATCCAGCTGATCCTCGACGCGGCCGACGCATGGAGCCTGAACAACAAGGTCGAGACCACGCTCGACAAGCTCAACCTTAAGGGCGAGGCCCTCATCGGCGAACTGTCAGGCGGCATGCAGAAGCGCGTGGCGCTGGCGTGCGGTCTGGTTGGCGCGCCCGATGTGCTGCTGCTGGACGAACCGACCAACCATCTGGATTTCGGCTCCATCATGTGGCTCGAGGGCCTGCTGCGCGACTACAAGGGCAGTGTGCTGTTCATCACGCATGATCGCAGCTTCCTCGACAACGTCGCCACGCGCATCATCGAACTCGATCGCGGCAAGTTGTTGTCCTTCCCGGGCAATTTCAGCACCTATCAGACCCGCAAGGAAGAGTTGCTGGACAACGAAGAAGTCGAGAACGCCAAGTTCGACAAATTCCTGGCGCAGGAAGAAGTCTGGATCCGCAAGGGCGTCAAGGCGCGCCGCACGCGCGACGAAGGCCGTGTGCGCCGGCTGGAATCCTTGCGCCTGGAGCGCAGCGCGCGCCGTGACCGCCAGGGCCAGGTCAAGCTGGAGGTGTCGTCCGGTGAACGTTCCGGCAAGATCGTGGCGGAACTCGAAAACGTCAGCAAGTCCTATGGCGCCAAGACCATCGTGCGCGATTTCAGCGGCATCCTCATGCGCGGCGACAAGGTCGGCCTGATCGGCCAGAACGGCGCCGGCAAGACCACGCTGCTGAAGCTGATCCTGGGTGAAGAAACCGCCGATGCCGGCACCGTCCGCCAGGGCACCAAATTGCAGGTCGCGTACTTCGACCAGATGCGCACCCAGCTCAATGAAGAAGCCACCCTGGCCGACACCATCGCGCCGGGCAGCGACTGGGTGGAAGTCAACGGCCAGCGCAGGCACGTGATGACGTATCTGGGCGACTTCCTGTTCGCGCCGGAACGCGCGCGTTCGCCGGTGCGCACCTTGTCCGGCGGCGAGCGTAACCGCTTGTTGCTGGCGCGTCTGTTCGCCAAGCCGGCCAACGTGCTGGTGCTCGATGAACCGACCAACGATCTCGACATCGACACGCTCGAACTGCTGGAAGAATTGCTGGAGGATTATGAAGGCACCGTGTTCCTGGTGAGCCATGACCGCACCTTCCTCGACAACGTCGTCACGCAGGTGATCGCCTCTGAGGGCGACGGCGTCTGGAAGGAATATGTGGGCGGCTACAGCGACTGGGAGCGCGTGCGCGCCAGCACGCCGGCAAGTGTGAAGAAATCGGACGGCAAGAGCGAATCCAAACCGGCGGAACTGCCGGTGGCGGCGCCTGCGGTCGCCAAGCCGAAGAAGCTCAGCTACAAGGAACAGCGAGAACTCGAAGAGTTGCCGAAGCTGATTGCACAACTGGAAGAAGAGCAGGCGGCAATTTCCGCCAAGCTGGCCGATCCGGATCTGTACAAGGCGGGCGGCGAAGAAGCGGGGCGCCTGAATGCGCGTTTCGCCGAAATCGACGGCTTGTTGCTGGAAAATCTGGAGCGCTGGGAAGTGATCGAAGCGCGTTCGAAGGGCTGATCAGTAGTCAGTAATCAGCAGCGCCGGGTCGGCGTCTCCAACATCGGTTGTCAGTTGGGGCGCCGGCTGGCGTGACGCAGTTCCGGCAGCTTCTCACGCATGCTATCGGCGTCTTCCGCATCGGGACGCAAGGCCAGGTAGGCTTCCAGATCGTCCAGCGCCGCCTGCGGTTCGGCCAGGTTGGCGTACGCCAGGCCGCGATCGCGGCGTTCGGTAATTTCATCGGGCAATAAAATCACCAGGCGCTCCTGCACCTCGAGTACGCCTTGCCAACGCTGGGAGTCGGTGAAGATGGCTTTCAGGTTGCGCAGCATGCGCGTCAGGATTTCGCGCGGATGGGCGGCGCGCAGATACGCCGCCAGCGGCAACTCGTCGCCGTATTCCTGCTGTTCGAGGTACGGTTCCAGGCGCTCTTCCAATTCTTCGCGCGACAGGCTGGCGCCATTCATCGGGTCGAGCACGATGTCGCCCGATTGCACCGACAGTTTCATCAGGAAATGGCCGGGGAAGGAAATGCCCTTCATGTTCAGGCCGATCTGCTGTCCCAATTCCATGTACACCACCGCCAGCGAAATCGGAATGCCGCGGCGCGACGTCAGCACACGATGGATGTAGCTGTTATCGGGATCGTAATAATTATTGATGTTGCCGGCGAACGCCAGCTCCTGGAAAAAAAAGTGGTTGAGCATCCGCAATTTTTGAATGTGCGATGCATCAGGGGGCAGACGCTGCTTCAACTTGAGCGCCAGGGTGTCCATCTCGATCTGGCACGCGGACAAATCCAGATCGGGCTGCGCATCTTGCCCCAGCGCCAGAGCCGATTCAAAAAGCGGAATCGAATCGTCTTGACGAACCAGCGAAGAAAAATATTCGAGCGGTGTAAGCGTCATATGTTGATCATGCTATCAAAATATGCGCGCTTGTGAAATGTTTGGCTGGCAATGGCGCGTCAACGCAACATTGCCCCGGGCAGGTAAGTTCTCAACGGCCAACGCGCTTGAAGTCGCGGAATCGGAATCCCATCGCCATCAAGGCGCCGAAATACACCACGCCGCACGCCGCAAACACCAGCAGCAACGCGCCGATGCGCTCGGCGGGGTGGGCGCGCATGGCGATCCAGTCGAAATGCCGCGCCACCGCCAGGGCCACGCCGCCGAGCAGGAACAGCGCGCCGGTCAGCTTGATCAGGAACATGCGCCAGCCCGGTTGCGGGGTATAGATCTTGCGGCGGCGCAGGCCCCAGAACAGGAATCCCGCGTTCAGGCAAGCGCCCAGGCCGATCGACAAGGCCAGTCCGGCATGGGCGATCCAAGGCACGAAAATGTAGTTCATCAGCTGCGTGGCGATCAGGACGCCGATGGCGATCTTGACCGGGGTGCGGATGTCTTGCTTGGCGTAGAAGCCGGGCGCCAGGATTTTCACCAGGATCAGGCCGATCAGGCCGACGCCGTAGGCGATCAGCGCGCGGCCGGTCATGTCGACCGAGACCGTGTCGAATTTGCCGTAATGGAACAGCGTGGCGGTCAGCGGTTCCGACAGCGTGGCCAGACCCACCGCGCACGGCAGCGCCAGCAGGAAGGTCAGGCGCAGGCCCCAGTCCAGCAGTGCGGAATATTCGGCCATGTCGTTCTCGGCATGCGCATTCGACAGGCTGGGCAACAGGATCGTCCCGAGCGCCACGCCGAGCAAGGCGGTCGGGAATTCCATCAGGCGGTCGGCGTACGACAGCCATGACACGCTGCCGTGCGCCAGGCGCGAGGCGATGTTGGTGTTGATCATCAGGCTGATCTGTGCGGCCGAGACGGCGAATACCGCCGGTCCCATTTTCTTGAGCACGCGTCTGACGCCTTCATCGGACAAGCCGATCATTGGATTGAGGTAGAGGCGCGGCAGCATGCCGATCCTGATCAGTGCAGGGATCTGCAAGGCAACCTGCAACACGCCGCCGACGAACACCGCAAACGCCATTGCATAGATCGGCTGGTCGAGATAAGGGGCGACGAACAGGGAGGCGAGGATAAAGGAGACGTTCAGCAGCACCGACGTGAATGCGGGAATCTTGAATTCACGCCAGGTATTGAGGATGCCGCCCGCCAGCGCCACGAAAGACATGAAGCCGATGTACGGAAACATGATGCGCGTCATGACCACCGAGGCATCGAAGGCGTCCTGGTTGTATTTGAGGCCGGTGGCGATGAAGTACACGATCAGCGGCGTGGCCAGGATGCCGGCAATGCTGGTGGCGACCATCACCCAGATCAGCACCGTTGCCACGTGGTCAACCAGGTCTTTGGTGGCGACGTCGCCTTTCTGGTTCTTGTATTCGGCCAGGATCGGCACGAAGGCCTGCGAAAAGGCGCCTTCGGCGAACAGCCGGCGCAACAGGTTGGGAATGCGGAAGGCGACGTTGAAGGCGTCGGTATAGGCCGAGGCGCCGAATGCGCGTGCGAACAGGATTTCTCTTGCGAGACCGGTAATGCGGGAAAGCATCGTCATGCCAGAAACGGTGGCAAGCGTTTTATGCAAGTTCATGGGACGGCATTATAGCTTTCCGTTTTCGGGGGCGCTCCAGGTTTGCGGGAGCGAAGAGGATGGCTTTGGCGCCGAGGCGGTTGGATGAGCGCTTGCCGGGAACGTTCGCCGATCATCTTGCAATTTGGCAATTAAGCCGCTTTTGCAACAGGGCGGCGGCGATAGTCAGGCTGCATTTGCCAGTTTGAGGAAAAATGGTTATAATCCGTGGCTTTACAGAATTCCGCCTCGCAAGTTATCAAGATTGCGATGCTCTCGATCTCGATTTAGGATAATTATTCATGGCAAATACCGCACAAGCACGCAAACGTGCTCGTCAAGCTGTTAAGCAAAACGCGCACAACTCCAGCCAGCGTTCGACGCTGCGTACAGCAATCAAGGCTGTTCGCAAGGCGATCGAAGCAGGCGACAAGGCTGCTGCGACTTCCGTGTTCCAGGCTTCGGTGTCGACTATCGACAGCATCGCCGACAAGAAAATCATTCACAAGAACAAGGCCGCTCGCCACAAGAGCCGTCTGGCTGCTGCCCTGAAGGCACTGGCTGCTTAATCAGCTATTCTTGTAGCTGTCGGCATTTGCCCGGGAAGCATGCAATGCGTGTTTCCTGATCCGGCAAGAGCGCCGATGTAGGAATGCAGAGATGAACCCGCCCAAGCGATTTGGCGGGTTTTTGCATTTCTTGTCGTTTGATTAATGCTGTTTTGATTAGTGCTATTGTGATCCGGTGGTCGCCCAATCGCCGCCGTCTGCAATGCATCGCAATCGGCCTGCCTGAGGCTTGTACCCAGCCTCAGGCGGCAACTGTTCAGCGTGGCAGGCCTTCGATCACCGTGCCGGGTTTGATATTCTTCTGCTTGAACCAGCCCTTGTTCATTTCCAGGGCGTAGGTGGCGGGCTTGGATGCGCAATGCGAATCCAGCGTCTGCTCCTTCATTTCCTCGATATTGATGATCTTGCCGGTTTCGTCCATGAAGGCGACCGACAGCGGGATCAGCGTATTCTTCATCCACATGCACACGCCGGCCGGCGCGCCGAATGCGAACACCATGCCTTCGTTGGCGCCCATCTTGTCGCGGAACATCAGTCCTTGCTCGCGCTGCGCTTCGGTGGAGGCAACTTCGGCCTTGATCAGGTACAAGCCCGCATTGAGGGTGGTGGTCGGGAATTTCTGGAGTTGCTGGGCCTGGCCGGGCAGAGCGACTGCAACCGCGGCGAGGGTGGTGAGCACAGTGAGGAAACGACGCATGATGGGGCGGGGATGTACGTGGCTGTATGAGAAATCGACTGCAGATCCGAAATCTGCCGGAATCCGGCGATTATAAAGGAAGCCGACAAATGCAGCGGACATGAAAAAAGGCAGGACTAGCCTGCCTTTTTAGTAATGCGAAAGCAAGATTACTTTGCAGCGTCAGCAGCAGCAGCCTTCTTTGCCTTCTTGGCCTTGTGGCCCTTCTTGGCCTTCTTAGCCTTCGGTGCAGCAGCTTCAGCCTTAGGAGCGTCAGCAGGTGCAGCAGCAGGAGCTGCAGCTTGTGCGAACACGGAAGTTGCGAACAGACCAGCGATCAGAGCGGCGATCAATTTTTTCATTTTGCAGTCCTTCAATTTAACATGTTAAGAAGACGGTGATTCTCATGAATCATTGCCAATAACGACGCGCCGAAGGCTTGGTTGACAAAAAATTCCAAAAAACAAAATTTCTTTACGGACTGTCCTTGAAAAGCCGATTTTGTCAGTTTTTTGTCAGGTTTGGCGGCGAAATTCCTGAGGATCGACGGTTTTCCACTCTCCCGGAAGCAGCGGATCGGTGGCCAGCGCAAACGGGCCGATGGCAATCCGGACCAGTCTCAGGGTGGGCAGTCCGACGGCGGCCGTCATGCGCCGCACCTGGCGATTTTTTCCTTCCGATATCTGTATCGTCAGCCAACTGGTCGGGTGATTCTTGCGCTCGCGAATGGGCGGATTGCGCGGCCACAGCCAGCCCGGCTCCTGCACGTGGCGGACTTCGCTTTTTTGCGTCACGAAATCACCGAGATCGAGCGGATTGCGCAGGCGCTCCAAGCTGCCTGCATCGGGCGTGCCTTCCACTTGCACCAGGTAGACCTTGGGTTGCTTGCGCGTGGGGTGGCTGATGGCATGCTGGAGTTCGCCGTCGTCGGTCAGCAGCATCAATCCTTCGCTGTCGGCATCGAGGCGGCCGGCGGGGTAGATGTCGGGAATGTCGAGGTAATCGGCGAGCGTTTCGCGATCATCTTGCGCCGAAAACTGGCACATTACCTGATAGGGTTTGTTGAATAAAATGAGGGGCATGCGTCAGTGTCGCAAAAACATCACGTCCAGTAAAATACTCGTGCATAATATAAATCAATGTCTTATGTCTTATATGAGACTTGATCCTGAATTCAATTGCCCCGGCTGTGATGGTGCGCGCACTCGGGGCGCGTCCGCAGCGAGGTCGAATTTCCTCTCTTTTCCGCACTATTTTCGGAGACCGTAATGTATCAGCACATTCAGGTGCCGGCCGAAGGTAAGAAGATTACCGTCAACGCCGACTTTTCCCTCAACGTCCCGGATCATCCGATCATTCCGTTCATCCAGGGCGACGGCACCGGTCGCGATGTGACGCCTGTCATGCTCAAGGTAGTGGACGCTGTGGTCGCCAAGGCATACGGCGGCCAGCGCAAGATCAACTGGATGGAAATCTACGCCGGCGAAAAATCGACGCAGCTGTACGGCGCTGACGTCTGGCTGCCGGAAGAGACCGTCGCCGCAGTCAAGGAATTCGTGGTATCCATCAAGGGGCCGCTGACAACGCCGGTCGGCGGCGGCATTCGTTCGCTCAACGTATCGCTGCGCCAGCAACTGGACCTGTATGTCTGCCTGCGTCCGGTGCGCTATTTCAAAGGCGTCCCGTCGCCGCTGCGCGAGCCTGAGAAAACCAATATGGTCATCTTCCGCGAAAACTCGGAAGACATTTACGCCGGCATCGAATGGCAAGCCGGTTCGGACGGCGCCAAGAAGCTGATCGACTTCCTGGTCAAGGAAATGGGTGTCAAGAAGCTGCGCTTTCCCGAGACTTCCAGCCTCGGCATCAAGCCGGTATCGCAGGAGGGCACTGAGCGCCTGGTGCGCAAGGCGATCCAGTACGCCATCGACCATGACAAACCGTCGGTGACGATCGTCCACAAGGGCAACATCATGAAGTTCACCGAAGGCAGCTTCCGCGACTGGGCCTATGCCCTGGCGCAGAAGGAGTTCGGCGGGGTGGTGATCGACGACGGTCCATGGGTCAGGATCAAAAATCCGAAGACCGGCCGCGACATCATCGTCAAGGACGTGATTGCCGATGCATTCATGCAGCAGATCCTGCTGCGTCCCGCCGAGTACAGCGTGATTGCGACGCTGAACCTGAACGGCGACTATATCTCGGACGCGCTGGCGGCGCAGGTGGGCGGTATCGGGATCGCTCCCGGCGCCAACATGTCCGATTCCGTGGCGATGTTCGAAGCCACGCACGGCACCTCGCCGCGCTATGCGGGCAAGGACTACGTCAATCCGGGTTCCCTGATCCTGTCGGCGGAAATGATGCTGCGCCACATCGGCTGGACCGAGGCGGCGGCCTTGATCATCGAAGCGATGCAGAACACGATTTCATCGAAGAAGGTGACTTACGACTTTGCGCGCCTCATGGAAGGCGCGACGCAGGTGTCGTGTTCGGGCTTCGGCGATGCGATGATCGAGAATCTGTAGTTCGGCGGGCGATTCTCGCTGAAGGAGGGCCGGCCGGGTTGCCGGCCTTTTTTATTGTCGGTTGCAACTGTTGTTCGCGAAGGGGGCAGGCGTAAAAAAAGCTCCTGTCGAAACAGGAGCTTTTTACAAAAGCGACTTAATACGAATTAAGGAGCCTGGATGTTGGAAGCTTGCTTGCCTTTGGGGCCTTGCGTGACTTCGAACTGTACTTTTTGACCTTCTTTGAGGGTCTTGAAGCCGTTCATTTGAATTGCCGAGAAGTGTGCGAACAAATCTTCACCGCCGTCATCCGGAGTGATAAAGCCGAAGCCTTTAGAATCGTTGAACCACTTGACTGTACCTGTTGCCATAAAAGCATCTTTCAATTAAAAAAAATCACACGAGCCGTAAAAGCAAGAAGCCTCGCGAGATTGAATCTTCCGCAGCCCCCCTTAAACTTGCCCCCTTCGTATTAACAAGCAGTAACTACTTATCAATGAATTCCATTGTTCTCGTTAAAAATGCAAAAGTCAAGTCGTTTTCAACGGAATTATTAAGCTTTTGTTCCGTGAATTGAATGAGACGCTCTTGATTTAGGATAAATAAGCGTTATCTGCGCACTATCAGGAAAACGCGTAATATCTAATTTAATTAGGTATTTTCTTCATGTTGTGCGGTGCACAGTGGATTGATGGTTTTAGAATAAATGCATGGCAACCAAGCACGATAATGATAACGGTACGGTCCTGGCGCGGCAGGAGCAGAAGCTCAAGCCGCCCCCTATGTACCAGGTATTGTTGTTGAATGATGACTATACGCCGATGGAGTTCGTCGTCGCAGTCATTCAGGAGTACTTCAACAAAGACCGTGAAACTGCGACGCAGATTATGCTCAACGTTCACCGCGATGGGAAAGGTATGTGTGGTGTGTATCCCAAAGATATCGCATCCACAAAAGTTGAACTCGTTTTAACCCACGCTCGAAAAGCAGGGCACCCCCTGCAATGCGTGATGGAGGAAGCATGATTGCGCAGGAATTGGAAGTCAGTTTGCACATGGCCTTTGTCGAAGCCCGGCAATCCCGTCATGAATTTATCACCGTGGAACATTTGCTCCTCGCGCTGCTGGATAATCCATCGGCCGCGGAAGTGCTGCGCGCGTGCTCGGTCAATATCGACGATCTGCGCAAGACGCTGACCAATTTCATTACGGACAATACTCCGACCGTGCCCGGCACGAACGAGGTCGACACGCAGCCCACGCTGGGATTCCAGCGCGTGATTCAGCGCGCGATCATGCACGTGCAGTCGGCGTCCAACGGCAAGAAGGAAGTGACCGGCGCCAACGTGCTGGTGGCGATCTTCGGCGAGAAGGATTCGCACGCTGTCTACTATCTGCATCAACAGGGCGTGACCCGCCTGGACGTAGTCAATTTCATTTCTCATGGTGTGCGCAAGGATCAGCAGATCGATTCGCAAAAAGCGCCTGAAGGAGCGGAAGACGTGCAGACCGAAGGCCAGCAAAAGGAAAGCCCTCTCGATCAGTTCACCCAGAATCTGAACAAGGCCGCCGCAGAAGGCAAGATCGATCCGCTTATCGGCCGCGACGCCGAAGTCGAGCGCGTGATCCAGACCTTGTGCCGCCGCCGCAAGAACAACCCGCTGCTGGTCGGCGAGGCCGGCGTGGGCAAGACGGCGATCGCCGAAGGCCTGGCATGGCGCATCACGCAAAACGACGTACCGGAAATCCTCAAGAACGCCGTGGTGTATTCGCTCGACATGGGCGCGCTGCTGGCCGGCACCAAGTATCGCGGCGACTTTGAGCAGCGTCTGAAGGCCGTCCTCAAGCAATTGAAGGATGCGCCCAACGGCATTTTGTTCATTGACGAAATCCACACCATCATCGGTGCAGGCTCGGCCTCGGGCGGCACGTTGGATGCGTCGAATCTGCTCAAGCCTGCGCTGTCGAGCGGTCAGCTGAAATGCATCGGCGCGACTACCTACACCGAATTCCGCGGCGTCTTCGAAAAAGATCACGCGCTGTCGCGTCGCTTCCAGAAGATCGACGTCAATGAACCAACCGTCGAACAGACCATTCAGATTTTGCGTGGCCTGAAGTCGAAGTTCGAAGAACATCACGGCGTCAAGTATTCCGCTTCGGCTCTGACCTCGGCAGCCGAACTGGCCGCACGCTTCATCAATGACCGTCATCTGCCCGACAAGGCAATCGACGTGATCGACGAAGCCGGCGCAGCGCAGCGCATCCTGCCGAAGTCGAAGCAGAAGAAGACCATCGGCAAATCCGAGATCGAGGAAATCATTTCCAAGATCGCGCGCATTCCGCCGCAGTCGGTCAATCAGGACGACCGCACCAAGCTGCAAACGATCGATCGCGACCTCAAGAACGTCGTGTTCGGCCAGGATCCGGCGATTGAAGCGCTGGCATCGGCCATCAAGATGGCGCGCGCCGGCCTGGGCAAGACCGACAAGCCGATCGGCTCCTTCCTGTTCTCCGGTCCGACCGGCGTGGGCAAGACCGAAGTGGCGAAGCAACTGGCCTTCATCCTCGGCATCGAGCTGATTCGTTTCGATATGTCCGAATACATGGAACGCCATGCTGTGAGCCGTCTGATCGGCGCGCCTCCGGGCTATGTCGGTTTCGATCAGGGCGGTTTGCTGACCGAAGCGATCACCAAGAAGCCGCACGCCGTGCTGCTGCTGGACGAAATCGAAAAAGCGCATCCGGATATCTTCAATATCCTGCTGCAGGTGATGGATCACGGCACGCTGACCGACAACAACGGCCGCAAGACCGACTTCCGCAATGTCATCATCGTGATGACCACGAATGCCGGCGCAGAAAGCCTGCAAAAGCGTTCGATCGGTTTCACCGACAAGAAGGAAGCCGGCGACGAGATGGCGGATATCAAGCGTATGTTCACGCCGGAGTTCCGCAATCGTCTGGATTCGATCATCAGCTTCCGTGCGCTGGACGAAGACATCATCCTGCGCGTGGTCGACAAGTTCCTGATGCAACTGGAAGAGCAACTGCACGAGAAGAAGGTGGAAGCCGTATTCTCGGACGCATTGCGCAAGTTCCTGAGCAAGAAGGGCTTTGATCCGCTGATGGGTGCACGTCCGATGTCGCGCCTGATCCAGGACATGATCCGCAAGGCGCTGGCCGACGAATTGTTGTTTGGTCGCCTGGTGGCGGGAGGTCGCGTCACCGTGGAGCTGGACGACAAGGATCAGGTCAAGCTGGAATTCCCCGAAGGCGACGATCCGACGCCACCGCCGGAAGAGCCGCAAGAGAAGCTGGAAGTCGAGTAAGCCGTACCCCATCCCGGCGCTTCGCAAGAGGTGTCGGGAGTGGGCAAGCAAAAAGGCCGGAACGTTTGATCGTTCCGGCCTTTTTGTTTTTGCGGCGTGTTAGTGAGTGAGGCTGTTCATGAAGACGTCCTGCGGCAAGCACAGGACATCCGGCGCTTGGAATTACGGCGTCAGCGGCTTGCCTGCTGCCTGCTTGGCCCTGAGCGCCTGCACGGACTTGTCGATTGCCGTCATGCGATACGCCGTACCCGGATGCAGCGCGGTATAGCCGCTTGGCACGCTAGCCGGATACTGTGTTGCCAGCCGTTGCCAGAACGCGGCATAGCCATCGATGCCGTAACCGGCGCGTACCAGCATGTACAGCGCCAGATTGTCGGCCGCCGCGTCGAGATCCTGCGGATACGGGCGAATGCCGCCGGTGCCCGCGGCCGCAGTTGGATCGGGGCGTGCGCGCATCAGATTGTCGATGACGCTGCCGGTAGTCGCCACCATGCGCTGGCGAATCGCGTGGCCCAGCGAGTTGTGGGCCATGTCCTTGGCGATCAGGTAGGCCAGCTCTTCATCGGTCTTGGCGAAATTCATCATGCCGCGCGTGATCAGCACGCGACGGCCGTCGGCGTAAGTGTTGACGTTGTCGGCGTTGCCCAGCTCGATGCTGAAGGCGCAGGCCAGCGTCAGCGGCACGATGGCGGTTTGTTGCGCCTTGTTGCGCAACAGGGTCAGCTTGACCGGCGTGCGGCCGCTGACGAGCGGGCCCAGCAGGTTGGCGGCCTGGCGCTCGGCATCAGGGCCTTGCTGCAGCGGCTTGTCGGCCACTGCGACCAGCACGTCGCCGCGTTGCACGCCGCTCTTGGCGGCGCCGCTGCCGGGCAGCACGCCGGTCACTTGCAGGCGATCGTCGAAGCCCAGCGACTGCGCCGCATCGGTGAACTCACTCGGATAGGAATACTTGTTCTTGGCGGTGAAGCCGAGCAGGTTGCGCGCGTTGCCGCGGCAGAGCTGGGCATTAGTGGTCAACAGCGGCGCGGCCACGTTGTACAGCCGGTCCTGCTGCGCCGTCAGCGTGCGCAATGCAGCCTGGTCAGGCGTCAGCACTGGCGCCTTGACGGTAGCCGGTCCTGCCGCGGACTGCGCCGGCTTATTGAGCGTGTTGTTGTCTTGCGGCGTGACACATGCTGCGAGCAATGCCGCCGGCATGATTGCCAGCGCGATTTTTATTTTTCCCCAATAAGCCAGGTGTCGAGCGTGCATCCAGTGATCTCCTTAATGTTTGCCAGTGCTGCCGAAGCCGCCCGCGCCGCGCTCGCTGCTGTCGAATTCCTCGACAACGTTGAAACCGACTTGCAAGACCGGCACGATGACCAGTTGCGCCAGACGCTCCATCGGGTTTAGGACAAATTCGGTCTGGCCGCGGTTCCATGTCGAGACCATCAATTGCCCTTGGTAGTCGGAGTCGATCAGGCCGACCAGGTTGCCCAGCACGATGCCGTGCTTGTGGCCCAGACCGCTGCGCGGCAGGATGATCGCGGCATAACCCGGATCGGCCACATGGATCGCCAGGCCGGTCGGGATCAGATGCGTGGTTCCCGGTGCGATCGTCAGCGGCGCGTCCAGGCAGGCGCGCAGATCCAGACCGGCGCTACCGGCGGTGGCGTAGGCGGGCAGTTGATCTTTCATGCGCGGGTCGAGGATTTTGACGTCGATAGTTTTCATGGGAACAAAAGTAATGAAGTTGAAAGTCTGTGATGGATCAGCGAGCGACGGTCTGCGTCAGCCGATGCGCAATCTCGCGCACCAGTTGCCGCGCCAGCGTCTGTTTGTCGGCGCGCGGCAGGCTGGTATGGCCCTTGTCGTCGAACAGCGTCAGCGCGTTCTCATTCTTACCGAAGGTCTGATGGCCGATGTTGCCGACCAGCAGAGGGATGTTTTTCTTCACGCGTTTGGCGGCGCCGTACTGTTCGAGGTTTTCGGACTCGGCTGCAAAACCCACGCAATACGGACGCTTCGGTAACGCCGCCACGTCGGCCAGGATGTCGGCATTTTGCTCGAAGGACAGTTGCAGGCTGTCGTCGTCCGCGGTTTTCTTGAGCTTCTGATCGCTGACGTTGGCAACGCGCCAGTCGGCCACTGCCGCCACCGCGATGAAGATATCCTGTCCCGACACGTTGGCAAACACCGCGTCATGCATTTGTTGCGCGGTCCGTACATCGATGCGACGCACGCCATACGGTGCGTCCAAAGCCGTCGGACCGGATACCAACACTACCTCGGCCCCGGCTTCGCGTGCAGCGCGGGCGAGGGCATAACCCATCTTGCCCGATGACAGATTGGTGATGCCACGCACCGGGTCGATCGGTTCAAACGTCGGTCCTGCCGTCAGTAACACGCGGCGGCCTGCCAGCAACTTGGGCTGAAAGGCCGCGATGATTTCTTCCAGCAGTTGCGCTGGTTCCAGCATGCGGCCGTAACCGACTTCGCCGCAGGCCTGGTCTCCTGAGTCGGGGCCAAGCAGCACGATGCCGTCTTGCTTCACCTGCGCGATGTTGCGCTGGGTCGCCGGGTTTTGCCACATCTCGACGTTCATGGCCGGGGCGATCAGCAGCGGCACGCCGTGCGGACGCGCCACGCATAGCGTCGAGAGCAGGTCGTCGCATGCGCCATGCGCCAGTTTGAAAATGAAGTCGGTAGAGCAGGGTACGATCACGATCGCGTCGATGCCGCGCGTGAGATCGATATGCGGCATGTTGTTCCCGATGCGCGCATCCCACTGGTCGGTGTAGACCGTGTTGCCGGTCAGCGCCTGCATCGTGATGGTCGTGATGAACTGCGTCGCCGCCTGCGTCATGACGACTTGCACCGACGCACCTGCCTTGCCGAGGCCGCGCGCCAGTTCGGCGGCCTTGTAGCAGGCCACGCCGCCGGTCAGGCCGAGAAGGATTTTTTTGCCAGCGAGATCCATTGCCTTACTCCTTATAGAACTCAATCGTGACGACCGCAGCAATTAAGCAACTGAGTAACTGAGAAACCATGCAAACAAGTTGCCGCGGCCTTGCCGTTCGACACTATTTGCCGACGCGGCGCAACTCATCCAGCACAAACAATACCGCACCCACGCAGATCGCACTATCGGCGATATTGAACGCCGGCCAGTGCCAGTTGCCGACGAACACGTCGAGGAAGTCGATCACGTGGCCGTACACGATGCGGTCGATCACGTTGCCTATCGCGCCGCCGAGGATCAGCGCAAGCGCCCAGCAAAACATGCGTTGGCCGGCATGCTTGCGCAGCAGGTAGATGATGTAGATCGCGGCGGCAATGCCGATCGCGGTAAACAGATGGCGCTGCCAGCCCGATTCCGCTGCCAGGAAGCTAAATGCGGCGCCCTTGTTATAGACCAGCACCAGGTTGAAGAAGCCGGTGACCGGACGCGATTCGCCGTAGTGGAACAGTTTGACGATCGTGATCTTGGACAACTGGTCCAGCAGCAGCACGATCAGCGAGATGCCCAGCCATGGCAGCAGGCTGTTGTTGTTGCTGGAGCTGGGCATGAGGCGTTTTTTATTGGAAGCCATGGGAGATGGATACGGACGTGGATGAGATAGGAGGAGAAAGCCGGCGCATGTTCTTTGTCATGCGCCGGCTTGCCTGATGCTTACGCGAAGTGGCGGTCTTCGCCGCGGCCGAACAGATTGGCGACGCAGCGGCCGCACAGGCCTTCGTGCTCGGGGTGTGACCCTACATCGGCGCGATAGTGCCAGCAGCGCTCGCATTTCTGATTGGCCGACGGCGTAACGACAATAGCTTCGTCCGCTTCCGCCGCCACTGCAGTGACCTTGGCCGCCGAAGTGATCAGCACGAACTTCAGATCGTCGCCCAGGCTTTGCAGCAGCGCCACCTTGTCGCCGCTGACCTTGAGTTCGACTTCCGCCTGCAGCGACGAGCCGATGTTGCCGGCGATGCGGACTTCTTCCAGTTGCTTGGTAACGGCGGCGCGCACTTCATGCAGCACGTTGAACTTGGCCACCAGCGCGTCGGCTTGCGCCACTTCCGGCAGCGTGTAATACGTCTGCGTGAAAATGGTTTCGCTGCTGTCGGCAAATGCTTCCTTGCTGGCAAAGAAGCTCCATGCCTCTTCCGCCGTGAACGACAGCGTCGGCGCCATCAGGCGCAGCAGCGCCTGGGTGATGTGCCAGATCGCGGTCTGCGCGGAACGGCGTGCGTGCGAATCGACGCCGCTGGTATACAGCCGGTCCTTGAGGATGTCGAGGTAGAAGCCGCCCAGGTCTTCCGAGCAATACATCTGCAGCTTGGAGACAACCGGATGGAATTCATAGGTCTCGTAATGCGCGAGGATTTCCTTCTGCAGGTTGGCCATGTTGGCGATCGCATAGCGATCGATCTCCAGCATTTCGGCAACCGGCACGGCGTTCTTTGCCATGTCGAAATCGGCCGTGTTGGCCAGCAGGAAGCGCAGCGTATTGCGGATGCGGCGATACGCTTCGGTGACCCGTTTCAGGATTTCGTCGGAGATCGAGATCTCGCCGGAGTAATCGCTCGAGGCCACCCACAGGCGCAGGATTTCCGCGCCCAGCGAGTCGGCGACCTTTTGCGGCTCGACCCCGTTTTTTAACGACTTCGACATCTTGCGGCCTTCGCCGTCGACCACGAAACCGTGCGTCAGCAGCGCCTTGTACGGCGCGCGACCGTTCAGCATCGAGGACGTCAGCAGCGAGGAGTGGAACCAGCCGCGATGCTGGTCCGAACCTTCCAGATACAGATCGGCCGGGAATTGCAACTCCTGCTTGTGCGAACCGCGCAGCACGGTCTGATGAGTCGAGCCGGAATCGAACCAGACATCCAGCGTGTCCTTGTTCTTCAGGTATTGGTCGGCTTCATCGCCCAGCAATTCCTTCGGATCCAAAGCCTGCCATGCCTCGATGCCGCCTTGCTCGATACGCTGGGCGATCTGTTCCAGCAGTTCGGGCGTGCGCGGATGCAGCAGGCCGGTTTCCTTGTGCACGAAGAAGGCCATCGGCACGCCCCATTGGCGTTGGCGCGACAGCGTCCAGTCGGGACGGTTGGCGATCATGCCGTGCAGGCGCGCCTTGCCCCATGCCGGGAAGAAAGCGGTGTCCTCGATGCCTTGCAGCGCGGTTTCGCGCAGGCTCTTGCCGCCATCTTTCGGCGTGTTGTCCATGCTCGCAAACCATTGCGACGTCGCACGATAGATGATCGGCGTCTTGTGGCGCCAGCAATGCATGTAGCTATGGTCGAACATCACCAGCTTGAACAGCGAGCCGACTTCTTCCAGCTTGGCGCAGATCGGCTTGGAGGCTTCCCAGATCGTCAGGCCGGCGAACAGCGGCAGCGACGAGGCGTAGCGGCCGTCGCCCATGACCGGGCTGATGATGTCGTCATCCTTCATGCCGTGCGCCTTGCACGAGACGAAGTCTTCGATACCGTAGGCCGGCGCCGAGTGGACGATGCCGGTGCCGCTGTCGGCGGTCACGTAGTCGCCGAGGTAGATCGGCGACAAGCGGTCGTAACCGGGATCGGCCTTCGCCAGCGGATGATGGAAGGCGATCAGCGACAGCGCTTCACCCTTGGTGGTGGCGATGACCTTGCCTTCCAGTCCGTAGCGTTGCAGGCTGGCTTCGACCAGGTCGTTGGCCAAGATCAGCAAGGTCGGTTCGCCGTTGCGCTCGGTCTGCACCAGCGCATAGTCGAATTCCGGGTGTACGTTCAGCGCCTGGTTGGACGGGATGGTCCACGGCGTGGTGGTCCAGATGACGATGTAGCCCTTGTCCGTCGGCAGCTTGGAGAGGCCGAAGGCCTTGGCGATCTTGTCGTGTTCCGCAAACGGGAAGCCGACGTCGATGGCCGGGTCGCGCTTGTCCTGGTATTCCACTTCCGCTTCCGCCAGCGCCGAGCCGCAATCGAAACACCAGTTGACCGGCTTCAGGCCGCGATAGACGTAACCTTTTTCCAGGATCGTGCCGAGCGCGCGCAGCTCGTCGGCCTCGTTGGAGAAATTCATGGTCTTGTACGGATTGTCCCATTCGCCCAGCACGCCCAGGCGGATGAAATCCTTCTTTTGCAGCTCGATCTGTTCGTTGGCATAAGCGCGCGCTTTGGCTTGCACTTCGGCCACCGGCAGGTTCTTGCCGTACTTCTTTTCGATCTGGATTTCGATCGGCATGCCGTGGCAATCCCAGCCCGGCACGTATTGCGCGTCGAATCCGGCCATGTTGCGGGCCTTGACGATCATGTCTTTCAAGATCTTGTTGACGGCGTGCCCCAGATGGATCTCACCGTTGGCGTACGGCGGGCCGTCATGCAGGATGAACTTCGGACGATCCGCCGACGCCTTGCGGATGCGCTGATACAGCTTCTTGCTTTGCCATTCCTTGACCCATTGCGGCTCGCGCTTGGCCAGGTCGCCGCGCATCGGGAACGCGGTCTCGGTCATGTTGACCGGATATTTGCTGACCGGCTTGCCTTCAGGTTTGCCCGGCTTGTTTGGCTTGGAGGATTCGTTGTTCGACATAAGTTGTTTTCAGTTAAATTCTGGAAATCGGTGAAGGCTGCTGCGCCTGTTGATACGGTAAGAAGCGTCGCCGGGAATCAATGCCGGCGAGCGGGGCGGGCCAGCGTCAAATTCGATCGGTGGCGGACACGGCGAAACTCGCCTGTTCCTTGAACCAGGCACGCGCCTGTTGCGCATCGCGCTCAATGGCTGCCGTCAATGTCGGCAGGTCGACGTATTTCTCTTCGTCGCGCAATTTCTTCAGGAATTCCACGCGCAGCAGCTTGCCGTAGCAGTCGCCGCTGTAATCGAAGATATGCGTTTCCAGCAGCACGCGACCGCTGTCATCCACGGTCGGACGCACGCCCAGGCTGGCGACGGCCGGCAACGGCTTGTCGCCCAGTCCGTGCACCTGCACGATGAAGATGCCCGACAGCGCCGGATGCTTGTGGCTCACGCGCATGTTCAGCGTCGGGAAACCGATGGTGCGGCCGAGTTTCTTGCCGTGCACCACGTGGCCGGAGATCGCATACGCATGGCCCAGCAACTGGCGCGCGTGCGGGAAGTCCGCCTTCGCCAGCGCCGCGCGGATCGCCGACGACGAAATCCGCACGCCGTCGTTGTTCACGTTCGGCATGGTGTGCACTTCAAAACCGTATTGCTTGCCGGCCTCGATCAGCGTCTGGATATTGCCGGCGCGGCGCGAGCCGAAGCAGAAATCTTCGCCCACCAGCAGCCAGCGCACATGCAGGCCCTGAATCAGGATCTTTTCGATGAAGTCTTGCGGCGACAGGGCCGCGAAGTTGGCGTTGAAATGCTCGACGATGACGCGATCGACACCGGCGTTGGACAGCGATTGCAGCTTGTCGCGCAGGTTGGCGATGCGTGGCGGGGCTTTTTCAGGGGTGCTGGCCAACTGCGCGAAGAACTCGCGCGGATGCGGTTCGAACGTCATCACGGCGGCATCCAGGTTCAGGCGGGTGGCCGCTTCGCGCACCTGCGCCAGCAGCGCCTGGTGGCCACGGTGCACGCCGTCGAAGTTGCCGATCGTCAGCGCGCAGGGCGCACGCGATTCGGCATTGGGAAGTCCGCGAAATACCTTCATGGAAGAGGTTAAAAGTGATGCCGTTGCAAAAGCCTTCCATTATAAATGTTTTCGAAGGCCTACCCCTGATTTGGCGGCGAAACGGCGGGAAACAAGCGGCGGAGGAAGCCGGTTCCGGCCGGCGAGATCGGTTTTTTTTAGGAAAAATGACAAAACGGCAATTGTTTTGCGTGGGAAATATTGTCAGCCATTAATCCCGTTCTGCCCGTCCATTGGCATAATGGTCGACGCCGGCAGAATTTCGCTTCACAAAATACACCCATGAGGAAGCAGCGATGCACATAGAAATCGACGATCTTTCACGCCCGGAAATTCACGCCTTGCTCGAAGAGCATTTGCGCAATATGCGCGAGATATCGCCTCCCGAGAGCGTGCATGCACTCGATCTGGACAAGCTGCGCAGTCCGGACATCACGTTCTGGACGGCGTGGGAGGGACCGGCCCTGATTGGTTGCGGCGCGCTCAAGGAGCTCGATAGCCTGCATGGCGAGATCAAGTCCATGCGCACCCCCGAGGCGCTGCGTCGCAAAGGCGCAGGCCGGGCGATGCTGACGCATATTCTCGAGCAGGCCAGAGCGCGCGGTTATGAGCGTGTCAGTCTGGAGACCGGATCATTCGATGCATTCAAGCCGGCGCGGCAACTCTATGAGAGCGTGGGGTTCGTTTACTGCGGCCCGTTCGGGACTTACTGCGAGGATCCGAGCAGCATGTTCATGAGTTTGCGTCTGTAGGATCCGGCGGGACCGCGGACGAACCGTCTGCCGGCTAAGGCAGCGTTTTCAGTTGTTCCTGACGCGCCTCGGCCAGCATCCAGATCGTGATCTTGCGCACTTCCAGCTTGCTTTGCGTGATGTGGGCGCGCAGCAGGATTTGCGCTTCGGTGGCCTTGCGCTTGGCGATCAGCTTGAGGATCTTGCCGTGTTCTTCATAGGTCGCCAGCACGCGGTTCTTCTTGAGGAAGTCGAGGCGACGCACGATACGGATCTTTTCCGTCACTTCCGTGTGGATGCGCGTCATTTCCTCATTGCCGGCGGCGGCGACCAGGTTGGTGTGGAAGCTCTCGTCGAGCTCGGCCACCTTGACGGCTTCGCTTTCGCGTTCTTCTTCGGGTACCAGCCAGACGGCATTGAGCGCCAGCAGGCCGGGCGCCGGATCGGGGTTCTGGCACAGTCGCTCCAGCGCGGCCATTTCCAGCACGATGCGCAGGTCGTAAAGATTGTCGAGCCGGTCGAAATCGATCGGCCGCACCTTCCAGCCGCGGCGGAAACCGACGTCCAGATAGCCCTCGCGCTGCATCCGGAACAAGGCGTCGCGCAGCGGTGTACGCGAGACGCCGTAGGACAGCGCCATTTCGGTTTCGGTGAAATTGTCCCCCGGCAGCAGGCGGAAATTGAAGATGTCTTCCTTGAGCCGGTTGTAAACCTGTTCAGCGAGCGGATTTGCAGCAGTTACGGTCATGGCGGAACGTCGTCAATACAAAAGGGAAATCGGAAAGAGTTTTACGGCATCAGGCTGACATGGGCGGCGACGATACGCCAGCCCGCGTCCATGCGCACCCAGGTTTGCATCTGGCGGCCGATTTTATCGGAGTCCGCGCCGGTAAACTCGGTGCTGACAGTAGCATAGTCGCTGCCAAAGGTCGTGACCACCGTGCGCTGCAGCGTGCGAGAAGGATGTACCGGCGCGCAGCTCCGGCGGTACTGGCGGATCGCTTCGCCGCCGAGCAGGATTTCGCCGACGCCGTAGCGCACCGTCTGCGGGTCGTACCAGAACCAGCGGTCTAGTGCGGGTACGTCGTGGATCAGCAGGGCGTGTTCGTAGTCGGCGAAGGCCTGCGCCACCTCTTCCACGATATGCGGCAGATTGACTTGCGGACTCATGATGTGGTTTCTCCGGAGGTTTCCTTGAATGCGGTTTGCAGGGTCGACAGCGGCGCTTGCCAGCCGACGATGCCGCCCTGGGCGGTCAGCATGGCCAGCGTGGCCTGGTGGAAGACGGGAAAGTAACTGGCGCAGGCATCTTCGACGATCAGGCATTCGTAGCCGCGATCGTTGGCTTCGCGCATCGAAGTCTGCACGCAGACTTCCGTCGTGACGCCGGCAAACAGCAGATGCGTGACGCCGCGCGCTTGCAGTTCCGTATGCAGGCCGGTGGCGTAGAAGGCGCCCTTGCCGGGTTTGTCGATCACCAGTTCGCCGTCTTGCGGCGCCAGCAGCGGCAGGATCTGGTTGCCCGGTTCGCCGCGCACCAGGATGCGTCCCATCGGACCTTCGTCGCCAATGCCCAGCGCGGGATTGCCGCGTTTGAGCTTGGCCGGCGGGCAATCGGACAGATCCGGCAAATGCGATTCGCGGGTGTGGACGACCAGCAGGCCGTTTTCCCGCGCCAGCGCCAGCAGTTTCGCCACCGTCGGCACGATGGTGGTCAGCGGCCGCACATCGTTGCCGAGCACGCTGCCGAAGCCGCCTTCCTCGACGAAATCGCGCTGCATGTCGATCACCACCAGCGCCGTGTGGCGGCTGTCGAACTGGTAGGGGTAAGGGATGGCATCGACGGTAATCATGCGGTCTCCAGGTGAACGTTGTGCGCCGATGCTTCCGCATGTCCGCCATGCCCCGCCATCCAGCGTCCCAGTTCGGCGCGGTCGGCGCCGGCGGCCTCAGTGGCCTCAGTGGCGTACACGATGGCGCCGCCGGTCATGACCAGGATGCGGTCCGACAGCTCCAGCAACTCATCCAGATCCTCGCTGACGAGCAAGACTGCAGCGCCCAGCGCACGCGCCTGCAGCAGGCGCGCATGGATGTCGGCGACCGATGCGAAGTCCAGGCCGAACACCGGATTGGCGACGATCAGGACATTGACGGCATCTTCCTGCCGCGTCGAGTCGCCCAGTTCCCGCGCCAGCACGGCGCGTTGCACGTTGCCGCCCGAGAGCGTGCCGATGGCGCGTTCCGGCAGCGGCGGTTTGACGTTGAAAGCGGCGATCAGGGCCTGCGCCTGCTTGCGCATGGCCGCCCGATTGACGCTCCAGCGCAGCCAGCCGCTACGGCGAAACGGGGCTACGTCGAAATTGCGCAATGCCATGTTTTCCGCGACATTCATGCCGGAGATGCACGCATTGCGCAACGGCTCTTCCGGCAGCGCGAAGACCTTGCGTTCGCGCATTTCGGCGCGGCTGGCCCGGTAATCGGCGCCGTTGATTTGCACCTCGCCGGACAAGCGGCGGCGCTGGCCGAGCAGGGCTTCCACCAGTTCCTTCTGGCCGTTGCCGGAGATGCCTGCCAGGCCGACGATCTCGCCGCGCCTGACCTTCAGCGAGAGCGCATTGACGGCGGTGACGCCGCGGTCGTTGAGCACCAGCAAGGAATCCACATTCAGTCCGACCGGCGCATCGGCGGGTACGGGCGGCCGCGCCACGGCTTCTTTTTCCACGCGCGCCTGTCCCATCATCCAATGGGCGAGTTCGGCCGGACTGGTGTCGGCTACCGCCGCGCTGCCGACCAGCCGCCCCTTGCGCAGCACCGTGACATCGTCGGCGTAGGCGGTGACTTCGTGGAATTTGTGCGTGATCATCAGCACGGTCAGTTCTTCGCGGCGCGTGAGGTCGCGCATGAGGCCGAGCACTTCGTCGGCTTCCTGCGGCGTGAGCACCGAGGTCGGTTCGTCGAGGATCAGCAGACGACGGCGCAGGTAGAGCTGCTTGAGGATTTCGAGCTTCTGCTTTTCGCCGGCGGACAGGCTGCTGACAAGACGATCGAGGTCGAGCCGGAACGGCATCGCCTCCATGAATTCTTCCAGCACCTGGCGCTCCAGATTCCAGTGGATGCGCCAACGCACCAAGCCGCGCGCCAGCAACAGATTCTCGGCCACGGACAGACTCGGCGCCAGCGTGAAGTGCTGGTACACCATGCCGATGCCCAGCGTGTTCGGCACGCGCGGGCCGCGGATGTCCACCTCGCGGCGGTCGGCCTGGATGATGCCCTGGTTAAGCGGGCTGTAACCGACCAGGCCCTTGACGAGCGTACTCTTGCCCGCACCATTTTCGCCCAGCAGCGCATGGATGGTGCCGGCCTTGATCCTGATCGACACCTCGTCCAGCGCACGGAATTCGCCGAAGGATTTGCCGGCGCCGATGACTTCCAGCTCGAGCGCGTGCATGATTATTTTCCTATCGCTTGCAGCAGGGAAGAAGAGTCCGATACCGCGCCGAACACGCCGCCCTGCATCTTGATCATCGACAGCGCAGCCAGGTGGTTGTTGTGGTCGGTGGCCCCGCAGCAGTCGGCCAGCATGACGCATTCGAAGCCGCGGTCGTTAGCTTCGCGCATGGTGGTGTGGACGCAGACGTCGGTGGTGATACCGGTCAGGATCAGGTTGCGGATACCGCGCGTGTGCAGCACCAACTCCAGATCGGTGGCGCAGAACGAGCCCTTGCCGGGTTTGTCGATGATGATCTCGCCGGGCAACGGCGCCAGTTCCGGAATGATCTCCCAGCCCGGTTCACCACGTACGAGGATCTTGCCGCAGGGACCCTCGTCGCCGATGCCGGCGCCGTTGGCGCCGATCCGGCGCGAGCGCCAGCGCTTGTTGGCGGGCAGGTCGGACAAATCGGGACGATGGCCTTCGCGGGTATGGATGATGGTGTAGCCGCCGGCGCGCATGGCGCTCAGCACATTCCTGATCGGCGCGATCGGTGCGCGCGTGAGCGACAGGTCGTAGCCCATCTTGTCGACGTAGCCGCCGATGCCGCAGAAATCAGTCTGCATGTCGATCACGACCAGCGCCGTGTTGCCCGGCTTGAGCGCACCGTCGTAGGGCCACGGGTAGGGTTCGGACTGGATGAACAATTCGGACATGTCGGTTTCTCCGGTAGCAATGAATTATCGTGTGAGGCTGAGTTCGCCCGGCGCGCTCGACAACGTGCGGTCGGGGCGGCAGGTCAGGATCATGATCAGCAAGGTCAGCGCATAAGGCGCGGCGTTGAACAGGTAGTAGCCCGAGGTCACGCCGACTGCCTGCAAGGCCGGGCCGAGTGCGCCGGCGGCGCCGAACAGCAGCGCGGCCAACAGGCAGCGCAGCGGCTGCCAGCGCGCGAAAATCACCAGCGCCACCGCCATCAGGCCTTGCCCGCTGGACAGGCCTTCGTTCCAGCTGCCGGGGTAGTAGAGCGAAAGATAAGCACCGCCCACCGCCGCCAGAAAGCCGCCGCAAGCCGTGGCGACGACGCGTGTCAGATTGATGCGATAGCCGAGCGCGCGTGCGGTCTCGGCGTGGTCGCCGACCAGGCGCAGCGCCAGTCCCCAGCTGGTGCTCGACAGGCCCCATTGCAGCGCCGCCGCCAGCAGGACGCCGATCACGAACAAGGCGTTGATTTGCAGCGCGTGATGGATGGACGGATTGCTGCTCCAGCCGCCGAGATCGATGGACGGCAGCATCGCGGCTTGCGGCTGGATGAACGGCTTGCCGAGGAAGAACGCGAGGCCGGTGCCGAGCAGCATCAGCGCAATGCCGAAGGCGATGTCATTGACCCGTGGCAGCGAACACACGAGCCCGTGCAAGGTCCCTAGCAACATGCCGGACACGCCTGCCGCCAGCACGCCCAGCCAGGCCGAGCCCGAGAAGAACGACACCGCATAGCCGGTCATCGCGCCGCAGACCAGGATGCCTTCCAGGCCGAGATTCACGCGGCCGCCTTTTTCTGTCAGACATTCGCCGAGACTGACGAAGAGGAAGGGCGTGCCGACCCGGATGGCGCCGGCGAACAAGGCCAGCAGTAAGGTGGTGAAATCGAAATCAGACATGGCTGGTCTCCGCGACGGTGGCCGGCGAGGGTTGCGCCTGCTGCTGCCAGCGCATCTTCAGGGCGCCGAGGCGGCCGGTGACGGCCTCCCACGCCAGCAGGTTGCAGAACAGCAGTCCCTGCAACACCAGCGTGGTGGCGTCGGGCAGATCGAGGCGGCGTTGCAGCAGGCTGCCGCTGGCCTCGACGCCGCCGATGACAACCGCGCAGACGATGATGGCGAGCGGATTCTGGCGCGCCGCGAAGGCCACCAGGATGCCGCTGAATCCGTAGCCTGCCAGCAGCGCGCTATTGGCGCTGCCGTGCACGGCGGCGACTTCGAACATGCCGGCCAGGCCCGCCGCTGCGCCTCCCATGGCGCAGGCGATCAGCACGAGCCGATTGACCGGCAATCCGACCAGGCGCGCCGTGCGGCCGTTGCCGCCGGCAATCGCCATGGCGAAACCGATGACGCTATGGCGCAGGAAAATCCACGCCGCCACGCAGGCCAGCGCTCCCCAGACCAATCCCCAATGCACGTCGAGGCCGGGTAGCGGATTGATCAGATAGGCTTCGGGCAACGGTAGCGTGGACGGTTTGTTGAGACTGGCAGGATCCCGCAGCGGGCCTTCCACCAGATGCTTGAACAACGCGACCGCGATGTAGGAAAGCAGCAGGCTGGAGATGGTCTCGTTGACGCCGCGCCATTGGCGCAAGGCGCCGCACAGCGCGATCCAGAGTCCGCCCGCAATCATGGCAACGATGGCCATGGCCGGCAGCATGATCCACGGCGACAGCGCCGGCAGGAATGACGGGAACACCGCGGCAAACAAACCGCCCATCGCCAGCGCGCCTTCGCCGCCAATGACGATCAGGCCGACGCGGGCAGGCAACGCCACGCACAGCGCGGTCAGCAGCAAAGGCGCGGCGCGCTGCAAGGTATTTTGCCAGGCGAACATCGAGCCGAATGCGCCTTGAAAAATCAGCAGGCAGGCTTCGGTAGCGGGTTTGCCCTGCACCAGAAGGAACAGCACGAACAGCAACAGTGCACCGGCCAGCGCGCACAGCGTAGGCAGTACCGGCGCCAGCACGATGCCGGCACGGGCCCGGAGCCGTAGGGTGAAAGCACTGTTTTTCGCGCGGTCGTGTGTGGTCATGGCGATCAATGAACAAGGAATGGCGAAAAAAGTCAGATGGCGGTGGCGGCGTTGCAGCGACATGACTGCGTCGCTGCAGCGCGCCATGCCTCACATGGCATTAAGCAGTTTTCATACCTGGCCGACGACGCCCGCCACCAGATAATTCATCTTCTCCAGTGCGACGTCGGTCTGCACTTGCGTGGTGCCGGCCGGGATCACGACCGCGCCCTTGTTGTCCTTGATCGGACCCTTGAAGATCTGGAATTTTCCGGCCAGCATCTGTGCCTTGACGTCGTCGGCCTTCTTCCTGGCGGCGGCGCTGACGTTCGTACCGTAAGGCGACATCTTGACGAAGTTGTCCTTGAGGCCGCCGCGCAGGAAGTTGATCATCGGCTTGCCTTCGAGCGTGGCCTTGACGATTTCCGTATAAGGCGTAGCCCAGTTCCACTCGGCGCCGGTGAGGTAGCCCTTGGGCGCGAGCGCGGCCTGGCTGGCGTGATAGCCGCAGGTCATGATGCCGCGCTTTTCGGCGGTTTCGACGATGACCTTGGGGCCGTCGACGTGGCAGGTGATGACGTCGCAACCCTGGTCGATCAGGCTGTTGGCGGCTTCGGCTTCCTTGACCGGCAGCGACCAGTCGCCGGTGAAGATCACGTGCGTGGTGATGGACGGATCGACCGATTGCGCCCCCAGCGTGAAGGCGTTGATGTTGCGCAGCACCTGCGGGATCGGCTTGGCGGCGATGAAGGCCAGCTTTTTGGATTTGCTCATGTGGCCGGCGACCACGCCGGACAGGTATTCGCATTCCTCGATGTAGCCGAAGAAGCTGCCGACGTTCAGCGGGTGTTTGCCCTGCGTCCACAGGCCGCCGCAGTGAGCGATGCGGACCTTGGGATATTTCTCGGCGACTTTCAGCACATGCGGATCGAAGTAGCCGAACGAGGTCGGGAAGATCAGCGAGGCGCCGTCCTGCTGGATCATCGCTTCCATGGTCTTTTGCACGGCAACGGTCTCGGGTACTTTCTCTTCTTCGATGACCTTGATGCCCGGCATTTTCTTGATGATCGCAGCAGCCTGCGCATGCGACTGGTTGTAGCCGAAATCGTCGCGCGCACCGACATAGATGAAGCCGACCGTCAGCGGTGCGGCGGCCAGCAGGTCCAGCGGAAATGCTGCGCCCAGTGCAGCGGCGCCGGTCAGTTTGAGAAAGTCACGACGGTTGTTCATCTTTGGCTCCAGTCAAGGGAAACGTTGGTGGTGTTGTTGGCAAAGCGGTGTTCAAGAAAATCATGCGCACATCATCGGGGCGGTTGCGCCGTGGCTTCTCGCCGGACTTCAGTCTGGAAAATGTCCAGGCTCATCTTCTTGGCGTCGATGAAACGCGGCTGCATCAGGGTCTCCACCGTGCGCGGACGGGCATCGTCGTAATGCAGGATGTGTGCCACCTTGGTGGGACGTTTGGTCAGCAGCAGGATTTCGTCGGCGAGATAGACGGCCTCTTCCAGATCGTGCGAGACCAGCATCATGGTGGTGCCGGTCTGCATGAACACCTCCTGCAGTTTTTCGCGGATGAACAGCGTCATCTCGAAGTCGAGCGCGGAGAACGGTTCATCGAGGAACAGCACCTCCGGCCCCGGCGCCAGTGCACGCATGATGGAGGCGGTCTGCTGCTGGCCGCCCGACATTTCATACGGGTAGCGGTTGAGGTCGAACTTGACGTCGAAGGACGCGACCAGCTCTTCTACCCGGCGGTTGATCTCGGCCTTGGATTTGCCTTCCAGCTTGAGCGGATAGGCGATGTTGTCGATGGTGCGCAGCCACGGGAACATCGCTTCGCGATAGTTCTGGAAGACGTAGCCGATCTTGGTGTCGGCCAGCGATTTTCCGTCGAACAGAATCTGGCCCGAGTCGATCGGGATCAGGCCGGCGATCATGTTGATCAGCGTCGATTTGCCGCAGCCGTTGGGGCCGAACACCGAGACGATCTTTCCCTTGGGGATATCGAGGTCGAAGTCCTCGTACAAGGGCCAGCCGGCGAAGTATTTGGTCAGCCCGCGGATCGTGATGTGCGTGCCGGGCGGACCGGGGCGAAAAGGAACTTCCGGCTCTTCGTGCTTCAGTTTCGGGGAAATGACGACGCTCATCTTCCGCTCCAGTGGACGATACGTTTTTCGATCACGATGAACACCACGTTCAACGCATAGCCGAGCGCGCCGGCGGCCAGGATGGCGGCATACATCTCGCGCACGTTCAGCACTTGCTGGGCGTCGATGATCTTGTGGCCGAGACCGTTTTCGGAACCGATGAACATCTCGGCCACGATCACGATCACCAGGGCCATGGACACCGCGCTGCGCAGGCCGACGAAGGTCGGCTGCAGGCTTTCCCACAGCAGCACATCTTTGAATATTTGCCAGCGCGATGCGCCCATGACCTTGGCCGCCATGACGCGCTGCTTGCGCGCATTGAGCACGCCGTAGGCGCTGTTGAACAACACGATCAGCAGTGCACCGAAAGCGGCGATGGCGACCTTGTTGATGTCCGACACACCGAAGATCAGCAGGAACAAGGGGATCAGGGCCGATGACGGCGTCGAGCGGAAAAAGTCGATCAGGAACTCCACGCTGCGATAGGCGCGCTCATTGCTGCCCAGCAGCACGCCGAGCGGTACGCCGACTACCGCCGCGATGATGAAGGCTTCCAGCGTGCGCATCACCGTCACCAGAAAATCCGTCAGCAGGGCGCCGCCGGCCAGCCCGTTGACCAGCGTGATCAGCGTCGCTGCCGGGGTCGGCAGCAGGATCGCCTTGATCCATCCCGCGCGCACCACCAGGTCCCAGATGATGAACAGGGCGACCGGACCGACGATCGGCAGGAGCTTGCCCAAGGACGGCGGCGTGCGGCGTTTCCTGATGGAGGGAGCAGGTTTGGTCGCGGTGGCCGGAGCGGTTGCGAGGTCCGGTTTCGAAGCGCCGTCGGCAGTGAGGGAGTCGGCCATGATCAACCCTTGTAGAGAAGTGAATCGACGATCACGCGCGAGGCGAAAATGCCCTTGTCGACAAACAGGTCGTAGAACTTCTGGAAGTAAGCGACGTCGCTGGCCTTGAACTCGTTGTAGAGCATGTAGGACGCCAGCGGTACTTCGTTGGTGAGCGAGCCTTCGATGGCGGTATAGCCCTTGAGATACGGGCGCGCCTTGTCCGGCGTCTTGCGGATCAGTTCGATGCCGCGGGTGTAGGCGGCGATGTATTTTTTGGTTTCGGCCGGATGCTTCCTGATGAAGTCGGTGGTCAGCGCCGCTGCGCCGCCATGCCATGGCGCGGTCGGATTACCAAGGATGTACTTGGCGATGACGCCGGCCTCCAGCACGCGGGTAGTGTTGTTCATGCGGCCGACGGTGCCGGTCGGTTCCAGCGTATAAACGGCATCGACCTGACCGGCGGCGAGTGCGGCGACATGCTGGCCGATCGGCAGTTCGGTGACGAACGCGCCGGTCGCGCCGGCGCGTTCGAGCACGGTCTTGGCCAGCGTGACGTTCTGGATGCCGGGGCCGGAGGCGACTTTCTTGCCCTTGAGTTCGGCGATCGATTTGATGGCGCTGTCTTTCGGCACCAGGAATTCGTCGAGCACATATTGGGCGTTGCTCGGATTGGTGGCGAAGATCTTGAACAGACCCGGTTGCGCGATTTCACCAATGGCCAGGTTGCCGGCGCCGGTGCCGTTGGCTGAACCGTCGGCGCGGCCTGACAGCATCGCCTCCATCACCTGTTGTGCTCCCGCGAACTTGATCGGCTGCACGTCCAGGCCGGCTTCCTTGAAGTAGCCGGCTTCCACTGCTGCGTAAAAAGGCAGGCCGGCGGCGACCGGCCAGTAACCGATCCGGATCGGTACGCTCTGCGCGCGCAGGATGGCGGGTGCGCCGCCCAGCGCCAGCGTGGCGGCGACGGTGCCGGCAGTGCCGAGAAAGCGGCGCCGTTGGAGCGCCCCGGCCTGCGCTGGGGCGCAGGATTGGTTCGCCGTCGCAGTGGTGACTGTTTTTTTCATGCTGGCTCCGTAAGGTGAGGTCGGAAGGTCGATCAGATCTTTGCAGCGAGGTAGGCAGTCCAGCCACCGTAGCCGGTGATGTCGCGCGCGTTGTCCAGCGCCGCCGGTTCGCAGATAAAGCCTTTGACGCTGCTGCCGTCGGCCAGCTCCATCGTGCCGATGCCGAGAGGCGCCGGAATCGCGGCGACGAAGCTGCCGAAATTGCGCAGCGGCATTTCCCAGACTTCGGTGAGAATGGCGGCGCCGCTATCGTCGCTATCGCCGTGATCGTTGCTGGTGTCATTGACGCGCACCAGGCCCGGTTTGGCCGGCGTGGTGTTGGCCAGCGCGTACAGGCGGTAATGCTTGCTGGTCGAGGTGCTGGCATGCAGGCGTGCGCCCGCTTCCAGCAGTTGCCAGTTCAGCGGCTGGCCGCTCAGGTGGGCGCCGACGACGCCGACCTTGACGGTCGGTTCATTGAAGGGCAGCGGCGCAGCCGCCACGGCGTCGGCCTGCGCCGCACCGCCGAGCAGTTGCTGAAATCGCGCGCCGGCTTCAGCCAGCAGGTGGTCGGAGCCGGCCGGGCCGATCAGCGTGATCCCGGCGGGCAAGCCATCCTTGCGCCACACCGCCGGGATCGCCAGCGCCGCCATGTCCATCAGGTTGACGAAGTTGGTGTAATAGCCGAGCTGCGAATTGCGCACGACCGGATCGGCTTCCACCGCGGCGATGGTCGGCATCGTGGTGGTGGTCGGCACCAGCAGCAGGTCGATGTCTTGCAGCAAGGTCTCGGCTTCTCGGCGCAGTTCGGCCAGACGGTATTGGCTGTTGAAGGCGTCGACGGCGCTGAACTTGTCGGCTTGTACGGTGATCTCCCGCACCACCGGATGGATCGCTGCGTTGCCGGTGTCGAAGAAATCGCCGAGCGCGGCGCGTCGTTCGGCTACCCATGGCCCCTGATAGAGCAACTGCGCGGCATCGGTGAACGCGTCGAAAGGAATGCGCGTGATGCTCACGCCGGGCATGGCCGCAATTTTTTCCAGCGTCTGTTCGAACGCCAGCCTGGCCTGGTCGTCGCCATAGAACTCGGGTCTGGCCGGTACGGCGATGCGATAACCGCGGCGTTTGACGCCGAGCATGGCCGGCGTGCGCGAATAGGCGTCGGCGGCATCGAAACCGGCCGCGCTTTGCAGCACGCGCCAGGCGTCGGCGACGTCGTGTGCAAAGATGGAGATGCAATCGAGCGTGCGGCACGCCGGCACCATGCCGCTGCCGCTGAGCAGGCCGCGCGTCGGCTTGAGCCCGACCAGATTGTTGAAGGCCGCGGGCACGCGTCCCGATCCGGCGGTGTCGGTTCCCAGCGAGAACAGCACTTGCCCCAGCGCGACGGCAACGGCGGAACCGGAGCTGGAACCGCCCGACACATAGTCCGGCTGCAACGCATTGCGCACCGCGCCGTAGGGCGAGCGCACGCCCACCAGGCCGGTGGCGAACTGATCCAGGTTGGTCTTGCCGATCAGCACTGCGCCGGCTTGCCGCAGGCGTGCAACCACGGTGGCCGTGACTTGCGGCACGTAGCTGAATTCAGGGCAGGCGGCGGTGGTCGGCAACTCGGCGACGTCGATATTGTCTTTCACCGCGAACGGGATGCCGAACAGCGGCATGGTGTCGAATACCGCTTCGCCCTTGATCTGCAGCATCAGGTCGAGTGCGGCCGCCTGCTGCCTGAGCATCTTGGCGGGCACGCGATGGATCCAGACCTCGGTGCGATCGGACTGCTCGATCTGCGTCAGCAGGTCGCCGATCAGCTTGCTCGGCTTGAGGCTGCCGGTGCGATAGGACGCCAGCACATCGGCGATGGTTCGCTGCGGGGCGACCGGGTTCGGGGAGGCGTAATGGGGCAGAGTATTTGCTGACATGGATATATTCATTCTTGAATACAAGATGAAAAATATTAAGCAGATAGCATGCCAGCGGGTTTTTGAGAGGCTTGCGGGGACGGCGGAAAGTGGTGAAACGGCTTGCCGCAGCTTGTTTGGCGGCATTGCAGCCAACGCTGCAAGGAGCGAAGACCGTTGGCGGAAAGGAGCCGTGCTTGATCGGAAGCGGGGAGAAATGCGTTCGATTGGCGCATCCGGCAATGCCAATCTGGTGCCTGCACCAGATTTTGGTGCAGGCGGTGATGCGTGCGGCTAGGGTGCAGTCAGGGATGACAGGGCAACGGCGCGGCGATTGCGCCGTCGCCCTTCTCCGGAATCAGGCGGACTTGCCGCCGAGAAAGCCGCCGAGCAGGTTGCCGATTTCCGAACCGAGATCGCCTCCGGATTCCGGCACCTGGCCGTTTGGCGTCAGATGATCGACCAGGCCGGGAAGAATCTGGGCCAGATGGCCGGCGATATCGCCTTGCGGAATCCCGGACGCTTGCGCCAGATTGCCCAGCTGATCGTCGCCCAGCGCTTGCGTCAGCTGATCTCCCGAGACCGGCTGGTTTTGGCCGGTGCCGATCCAGGAGTCGACGATCTGGCCGAGGCCGGCGTTTTGCAGGTTGCCCAGCAAGCCGCCCAACCCGCCTAAACCGCCACCGGACTGATTATTGGCAAGCATGCCGAGTACTGCCTGAATCAGCGCTGCTTTCGGATCGCTGCCGCCGATGGTGCCGCTGTTTGCGTTGCCGGTATTGTTGGCGAGTGCGCCGAGTACGCTGTCGAGTAAGCCCATGACAATTCTCCTGAATCAATAGTAAGGATGGCTCCGGCAAGACTGCATGACCGGAGACGGATCGCAAAAAAGATGCAACGTGAGGTAGTGCAACGGCCTGGCGCTCTCCGGCGTTGTCGAAAAAAGGGGAGATATCCGGCATTCCCCTGTTTTTGCTTTCGTTCGCTTCTCCCTCCTTACATCTCGCCCCAGATTGCATTGATCGCCGCCAACGCACTCAGGCCGGCGGTTTCCGTGCGGAGCACGCGCGGTCCCATCGACAGCATCAGCGCGCCCTGATTGCAGGCGAGGTTTTCTTCGGTTTCGGTAAATCCGCCTTCCGGTCCGATCACCAGGCTCAGCGCCTGCGCCGGATGATGACGCGCCCAGTCGGACAGCGATTGCTCGCCGCGCGGGGACAGCAGGATGCGCTTGTGCAGGTCGCTCTGGCCGATCCAGCTATTGAATTCGGTCAGCGGCGCCAGATGCGCCAGGCGGTTGCGGCCGCTTTGTTCGGCGGCGGCCTGGACGATGCCTTGCCAGTGGCTCTGCTTTTTTTCGGCGCGCTCGCTATTGAGCCGCACCACGCAGCGTTGCGCCGACAGCGGCTGGATCGCGGCCACGCCCAGTTCCATGGCCTTTTCGATGATCCAGTCCATCTTCGACGCTTCCGGCAGCGCCTGCGCCAGTGTGACGGCGTAGGACAGTTCGGCTTCGCGCGGCGAAAAGGTCTTGACCTCGGCGTGCACGCGCTTCTTTTCCATCTGTGTGATGACCGCCGTATATTCGCCGCCCTGGCCGTTGAACAGCGTGATCGGATTGCCCAGCTGCATCCGGATCACCTGGACATGGTGCGCAACCTGATCGGGCAGGGCCAGCGTCATGCCGATGGCCAGGGAGTCGGGACAGTAAAAACGGGGCATGTGGTGGGCGATCCGATAGAAAAATGGCAATTGGCGATGACTTGAGGCAACGACTTGACGGCGGCGTCGGCAAAAACGGGTAAAAAATTGTTTTTTGACATGCCCCGGCGGGCCGTGGGCATGGGCCGATTTTAATTCTTTGGGCTGGTCTCTGGTAAAATAGTTGGCTCAGTCTGGCTCGTTCCGGGAGTTCATCCGGGCCGGCCGGCAAGGCATCCGACACGCGCGCGTTAATTAACGTCAGGTCTGGTCAGGCCTGAATTGTTCGTAACGACGTAGTTCGACCGCAATCCGCAACTCTTTGACATCGACATGACTTCCACACTCCCTACCGACAAGATGGCCAACGCGATCCGCGCGCTGGCGATGGACGCAGTACAAAAAGCAAACTCAGGACACCCAGGCGCGCCGATGGGGATGGCGGAAATCGCAGTCGCATTGTGGGCCAAGCACTATCGCCACAATCCAACCAATCCGCAATGGGCCAACCGCGACCGTTTCGTGCTCTCGAACGGCCACGGCTCGATGCTGCAATACGCGCTGCTGCACCTGACCGGCTACGACCTGTCGATGGAAGAGATCAAGAACTTCCGCCAACTGCATTCCAAGACCGCCGGCCATCCGGAAGTCCATATCACCCCGGGCGTGGAAACCACCACCGGTCCGCTCGGCCAAGGCATCACCAATGCCGTCGGCATGGCGCTGGCTGAAAAGCTGCTCGCCGCCGAATTCAACAAGCCCGACCTGGCTGTCGTTGATCATTACACCTACGCCTTCGTCGGCGACGGCTGCCTGATGGAAGGCATCTCGCACGAAGCCTGTTCGCTGGCCGGCACATTGCGCCTGTCCAAGCTGATCGTGCTGTATGACGACAACGGCATCTCCATCGACGGCAAGGTCGAAGGCTGGTTCAAGGACGATACCCCGAAGCGTTTCGAAGCCTACGGCTGGAACGTGATCCCGGCGGTCGACGGCCACAATGTCGAAGCGGTCAACTCCGCCATCCATCAGGCCAAGCTGGCCGACAAGCCGACCCTGATCTGCTGCAAGACAGTCATCGGCAAGGGTTCGCCCAACCTGGCCGGCACCGACAAGGTCCACGGTGCAGCGCTGGGCGACAAGGAAGTCGCCGCCGTACGCGAAGCGCTGGGCTGGACTTCGGCGCCGTTTGAAATCCCGGCCGACATTTATTCCGCATGGGACGGCAAGGCGCAAGGCCAGCAACTGGAAGCCGACTGGAACAAGCTGTACCAGGCATACCAGGCCAAGTACCCGACTGAAGCCGCCGAACTGGTGCGCCGCCTGAAGGGCGAACTGCCGGCCGGTTTCGACGCGGCAGTGCAGGCTTACATCGCCAGCACCATCGACAAGAAAGAAACCATCGCCACCCGCAAGGCCAGCCAGAATGCGATCCAGGCCTACGCGCAAGTGCTGCCTGAATTCCTCGGCGGTTCGGCCGACCTGACCGGCTCCAACCTGACCAACTGGAAAGAATCGGTAGCCGTGCGCGCCGACGTCGCCGGCAACCACATCAACTACGGCGTGCGCGAATTCGGCATGAGCGCGATCATGAACGGCATCGCCCTGCATGGCGGCTACATCCCGTTCGGCGCGACTTTCCTGACCTTCTCCGACTACAGCCGCAACGCATTGCGCATGGCGGCGCTGATGAAGCTGCGCGCGCTGTTCGTGTTCACGCATGACTCCATCGGCCTGGGCGAAGACGGTCCGACGCATCAATCGGTCGAACACGTTTCCAGCTTGCGCCTGATCCCGAACCTGGACAACTGGCGTCCATGCGATACGGTCGAGTCGGCCGTGGCATGGGAACAAGCGGTCAAGCGCAACGACGGTCCGAGCACATTGATCTTCTCGCGCCAGAATTTGCCGTATCAGGAGCGTACCTCCCAGCAGGTCGCGGACATCAAGCGCGGCGGCTACATCCTGAAGGAAGCCAAGGACGCCAAGGTCATCCTCATCGCCACCGGTTCGGAAATCGAACTGGCGGTCAAGGCTGCCGACGAACTGGCGGCGCAAGGCATCCCGGCACGCGTCGTGTCGATGCCGTGCACCGATGTGTTCGATCGCCAGGACTCCGCCTACAAGGCCAGCGTTCTGCAACGCGGGGTACCGCGCGTGGCGATCGAGGCCGGCGTGACTTCCACGTGGTACAAGTATGTCGGCCTGGAAGGCGCCGTGGTCGGTATCGACACCTTCGGCGAATCGGCTCCGGCCGGCGTGCTATTCAAGCATTTCGGCTTCACGGTCGAGAATGTCGTCGCCAAGGCAAAGCTGATCCTGGCATGAGTCTGACCAAGGTCCCAGGGCAGGGTATCACCAACATCGTCGGTCCGGTAACGGTCCGGCGTGCAACAGTCGGCGATGCCGCCCTGATCGCTCAGGTGCGTATCGACAGCTGGCGCGCCGCTTACCGCGGCCTGATTCCAGATGCCTATCTGGACGGCATGAAGGTGGAAGACAGCACGCGCATGTGGACGCGCGTGCTGAGCGCGGCGTCCGATGCCGCCTGCACTTTTGTTGCCGAACTGGACGGCGAACTGGTCGGTTTCGCCGCCGGCATCACGCTGGCGGAACGCAAGCTGGATTTCGATGCCGAACTGACGGCCTTGTACGTCTTGCCTTCGGCCCAGCGCGCCGGCATCGGCCGCCGCCTGCTGACCGAGGTGGCTGCAACACTGGGCGCGGCAGGTGCGCCCAACATGCTGGTCTGGGTGCTGGCGCAAAACAAAAAGGCGCGCGATTTCTACGCGCACCTTGATGCGCAGCTGCTGGCAGAACAGACTTTCAAGTGGGACGAACTGGATTTGATCGAAGTCGCCTACGGCTGGCGCGATATCCGATCCATCGGCAGAATTACTACTGTTTCTTAAGGAGAAAACATGACTATCCGCGTCGCAATCAATGGCTATGGCCGCATCGGCCGCAACATCCTCCGCGCTCACTACGAAGGCGGTAAGAAGCACGACATCCAGATCGTGGCGATCAATGATCTCGGCGATCCGAAGACCAACGCCCACCTGACCCAATACGACACTACCCACGGCAAGTTCCCCGGCACCGTGACAGTCGACGGCGACTCCATCGTCGTCAACGGCGACCGCATCAAGGTGCTCGCGCAACGCAACCCGGCTGAACTGCCATGGGGCGAGCTGGGCGTCGACGTCGTGCTGGAATGCACCGGCTTCTTCACCACCAAGGAAAAGGCCAGCGCCCACCTGAAGGGCGGCGCCAAGAAGGTCATCATCTCCGCACCGGGTGGTAAGGACGTCGACGCAACCGTCGTGTTCGGCGTCAATGACGGCGTGCTGAAGGCGACCGATACCGTGATCTCCAATGCATCGTGCACCACCAACTGCCTGGCGCCGCTGGTCCAGCCGCTGCACGACAAGATCGGTCTGATCAACGGCCTGATGACCACCGTCCACGCTTACACCAACGACCAGGTCCTGACCGACGTCTATCACGAAGACCTGCGCCGTGCTCGCTCGGCCACCCAATCCATGATCCCGGCCAAGACCGGCGCCGCTTCCGCAGTCGGCCTGGTGCTGCCTGAACTGAACGGCAAGCTGGACGGCTACGCGATTCGCGTGCCGACCATCAACGTCTCGATCGTCGACCTGTCGTTCATCGCCGCGCGCGACACGACCGTGGACGAAGTCAACGCCATCATGAAGGCCGCTTCCGAAGCCGGTCCGCTGAAGGGCATCCTGACCTACAACACCGAACCGCTGGTGTCGGTCGACTTCAACCACAACCCGGCATCGTCGAACTTCGACTCCACGCTGACCAAGGTCTCCGGCCGTCTGGTCAAGGTTTCCTCGTGGTATGACAACGAATGGGGCTTCTCGAACCGCATGCTGGACACGACAGTAGCGCTGGTTTCGGCAAAATAATCGTCATTTTTGATTGATCCGGCCTAATTTGGCTTCTTTTCTTCGCATGCTTGTCAGGCGATGTCTAAGAAAATATCTTGGGCGGATCAATAACCAGGCGATGTGTTCTGGAAAGGCTGTTGCAAATCCGTTTTGCGATAGCCTTTTTTATTGACGATTCAACAATAATTAATCGAGGGCTGTAATGTCGTCATCTTCTTCAACACCGATTTTGCGTAGCCGCGGCGTCAAGCTGATCGCCATGCTGGCCCTGAGCTTCACCCTCGGCGCCTGCGACTATGTCGCCAGCTTCACCAAACCCAAGCAGACGCCCGAAGAAGCCAAGGCCGAAGGTATCGCGCTGGGCGCGGGTTGCCGCCAGGCCGGGCAGAGTCTGGAAGATTGCTACCAGCGCAACCCCGACAAGCTGAAGGCGGGTATTTTCGCCGGCTGGAAGGACATGCACGAATACATGGCGGCCAAGAATATCCCGACCGTGGTGCCGCCGCCGGTGCCTGAAAAGACCGAAGCCGATACCGCCAAGGAAAAGGAAGCGCCGAAGGACGACCGCGCGGCACGCCGTGAGCGCCGTGAGCGCGAGAAGGCTGAAAAAGCCGACAAGGACAGCAAGAGCAAGGACGGCGGCGACAGCAGCTCAAGCAAAAAGTGAGTAGACTGGGGGCGGGAGCGAATCGCCTGTATCGGTTCGCTGCGCACCGACCGGGACCGGGCAGTCAACAGTTTACAGCTCACTGTCTGAGGTTCAAGGTCTGAAATTCAAGGTCTGAAGTGCAGATCTGTTACGCGCCCCGCCAGTCGGGGCGTTTTTCATGGAATGAACAAGATGCAAGCCATCAAGAAACTGATTTCCGCCAACAAGGGCTTCCTGTGCTTTTTGCTCGGCATGCTGCTGATCCGCAGCGCCGTGGCGGACTGGTACGGCGTGCCGTCGGCATCGATGTATCCGACGCTGCTGATCGGCGACCGCATCATTTCGAACCGGCTTGCCTACGACGTCAAGCTGCCGTTCACCGACATCGTGGTCGGCCGCATTGCCGATCCCCAACGCGGCGACATCGTCACCTTCAGCTCGCCGGAAGACGGCACGCGCCTGGTCAAGCGCCTGATCGGCTTGCCCGGCGACATCGTCGAGATGCGCGACGAGCAACTCGTCATCAACGGCAAGCCGATGACCTACGACGCCGCAGCAGCCGCGCCGGCGTCGCACCGCATGCCCGATTACGACGGCAGCCAGATGATCGTCAGGGAAAGCCTGCCCGCCATGGCGCACGGCGTAATGCTGCTGCCCCAGCGCATGGCCTTGCGCAGCTTCGGGCCGCTGACCGTGCCGGCCGGGCAATACCTGGTGCTGGGAGACAATCGCGACGACAGCAAGGATTCACGCTATATCGGTTTCGTGCCGCGTGCTTTGCTGACCGGCCGTGTCAGCCGTGTGATGTTTTCGCTCGATCCGCAACGTCATTATTTGCCGCGCGTAAAGCGTTTCGGCGCGGCGTTGCAGGACGCCGGTTAAGCGGGCGTTGCGCGCTGAAGGGGGGCAGGTTTTGCATTTCTTGACAATGCAGGGCATCATGCTCGCTCGCCATGCAAGACAACTACAATATGAACGCTCCCCTGATCGTCAAGTCGCCGCACATCCATCCCCACGTCCCCGAGACCGCCTTCGGCATCTGGTTCCTGCAAACCAACACCTGGACCTTGCACGTGCTGGAACGCGCTTTCAAGGATATCGAGCCGCTGATCCCGGAGCGGCGTGCATCGTATCCGGTGGTGGCCGACGTCGGTTGCGGCTGGGGCCGTTCGCTCAAGAAGCTGCATGATCGCTTTGCGCCCCAACGCCTGATCGGGATGGACATCGATCCGGCCATGCTGGACGCTTCCGCGAAGGAGGCCGCCGGCGCCGGCATCCGTGCGGAATTCATCCAATGCTCAAGCTCGCACATGACGCTGGAAGACAATAGCGTCGACCTACTGTTTTGCCACCAGACTTTCCATCACCTGGTCGAGCAGGACGAGGCGATCCAGGAATTTTTCCGCGTACTCAAGCCGGGCGGCATCCTGCTGTTTGCCGAGTCGACCAAGCGCTACATCCATTCATGGATGATCCGGCTGCTGTTTCGCCATCCGATGGAAGTGCAGAAGACTGCTGGCGAATATCTGGCGCTGGTGCGTAGCGCCGGCTTCCAGGTTGCGCCGCAGTCGATTTCCTATCCCTATCTGTGGTGGAGCCGCGAAGACCTGGGTCTGCTGGAGCGCGTGCTGCGCATCAAGCCGAATGCGGTGCGCGAAGAAACCCTGATCAACCTGGTCGCGGTCAAGCCGTCCGTCTGAATCCGACATCCGATGCTGCGGCAGCCGGTCCGTTCAGTCCCGGCCGCAGCATCTGCAAACTAGCGTCATCCCCCGAACACTTCTGCCCACAGCCGCTTGACGCTGTCGCTTTCTTTTTGCACGCGTTCGACGGGGGTGCGTGCGCGCTCTTCGCCTTGCAGCCGGATCTGATGCTGCAGCTTGCGGAACAGGCGATAGGCGCCGGCGACTTCATCGGCCAGCGCGGCGTCGATCAGTCCCAGCGAGCCGCATAATTTGAGCAGCGCGATGTTGCCGATGTCGCCGGTCAGCTGCTGGTATTGCGAGGCGTATCGCAGCACCAGGAATTGCACCAGGAACTCGATATCGATCATGCCGCCGTCGTCATGCTTGAGATCGAACAGCGTACTGGGATTGGGATGCGCCTGGTGCATCTTCATGCGCATGCCGAGCACTTCCTGGGTCAGTTTCTGCGGGTCGCGCTCCTGCCGCAGCAGGTCTTCGCGCAGGGCTTCGAAACGGTTGCCGATGCCGGTGTCGCCGGCGCAATAGCGCGCTCGCGTGAGAGCCTGGTGTTCCCACACCCAGGCCGAGGTGCGCTGGTATTTTTCGAAGGTCGCAAACGACGATACCAGCAGGCCGCTGGCGCCGTCCGGCCGTAGCGCGATATCGATGTCGAACAGCGTGCCGGCGGGCGTGTGGGACGTCATCCAGGTGATGAAGCGCTGCGCCAGCTTGGCGTACAGGCCGGGCGCTTCCTGATCGTCGTCGTCATAGAGAAACACCACGTCGAGGTCGGACACGTAGCCGAGCTCCTTGCCGCCCAGCTTGCCGTAGGCGATCACGGTGAATTGCGGCGCTTCGCGATGGCGGTTGGCGATGGTTTGCCAGACCGCCTGGATGGTGGCGGCGACCAGGATGTCGGCCAGCGCGGACAGGTGGTCGGCCAGATGCTCGACGCTGAGGTCGCCTTCCAGATCCTGCGCCAGCAAGCGGAACAGCTGGGCGTGATGGACTTCGCGCAGGATGTCCATTTGCCGCTCGGTGTCGCCCGGCGCGGTATCGAGCTGGCGCTGGCAATCCTGGGCGAACGCCGGCCAGTCGGGTTGGGCCTTGAGGTTGCGGTCGTCCAGCAATTCGTCGAGCAGGATGGGATGCTGGGTCAGGTATTGTGCGGCCCAGTCGCTGGCCGCCATCATGCGGATGACCCGCGTCAGCGCATGCGGGTATTCGGTCAGCAGCGCCAGATAGGCGGCGCGGCGCGCAATCGCCTCGAAGAAATCAAGCAGCCGGCGCAAGGTCGGCAGGCGTTTGTCGGGCATCGCGCCGATGATCGGCAGCGCCGAGTTGATCAGCGTCATCAGCCGCGTGCGGCTGGCTTCCGGCAGCGATTGCAAGCGTGGCGACTGCAGTGTCGCCAGCACGCGCTGGGTAGCGCCGTCGACGTCGTCGTAGCCGAGCAGGGTGAGCGTATCGGCGATCGACTCGGCGCTCTCGCCGTCGTTGAGTTCGCAGGCGGCGCCGTCGCCTTCCGAATCCGCCCGATCGTCGGTATTGCTGCCGCCTTGCTTGTCGCTGAAGATGGTGTCGAATTGTCCGGCCACGATGCGGCGATGGCGTTCCAGTTCCGCCAGCAATGTGGCGACGTCGCCGTAACCCATCATCTGCGCGACGATCAGCTGGTCGCTGTCGTTGACCGGCAGCGTGTGGGTTTGCGCGTCTTCCAGATATTGCAGGCGATGTTCAAGGTTGCGCAGGAAGGTGTAGGCTTCCAGCAATTGTTCGACCACGGCCGGCTCCAGCAAGTTCTTGTCGGCCAGCGTGCGCAGGGTGACGCGGGTGGAGCGGTCGCGCAGTTCGGGGTCGCGGCCGCCGCGGATCAGCTGAAACACCTGGCTGGTGAATTCGATTTCCCGGATACCGCCACGGCCGAGCTTGACGTTGTTGCTGCGTTCCGGATGCAGCGACTCCTGACGTTTGACCTCGGCGCGGATCTGCGCATGCATCGAGCGCAGCGCGTCAATCGAGCCGAAATCCAGGTAGCGGCGATAGATGAACGGCCGGCTGATCGCTTCCAGCGCGGCGATGTCACTTTCCGTGCCAGTCAGTGCGCGGGCCTTGGTCCAGGCGTAGCGCTCCCATTCGCGGCCCTGGCGGATCAGGTATTCCTCGACCATGTTGTGGCTGGCCACCAGCGGGCCGGAGGCGCCATTGGGGCGCAGCGCCATGTCGACACGGAAGGTGAAGCCGTCACCGGTGATCTCGGACAGCGCCGCGATCAGCTTCTTGCCCAGCCGGATGAAGAATTCATGGTTCGACAGCGAGCGCTGGCCGGGCTGGTCGGCCAGCGTGTCGCCGTCTTCGGGATAGACGAAGATCAGGTCGATATCGGAGGACACGTTGAGCTCGCCGCCGCCCAGCTTGCCCATGCCCAGGACGATCATTTCCTGTGCGTTGCCCGATTCCTCGCCGATCGGCATGCCGTAGAGGGCGGTCAGCTCCTGCATCAAGGCCTGCAGATGGGTCTGGACGGCGAAATCGGCGAATTCGCTCATGGTCCGGACGACTTCGGCCAGATCGGCCTTGCCGCTGAGATCGCGCTCGATCAGCGTGCAGACGATCAGGTTGCGCAGCCGCCGCATCGGGCCGTTGAGCGCGGCCGCGCCGGTTTCCGAAGCGCCGGCGGCATTGATATCATTTTGTAAAACGCGCTCGAAAACCGCGCGGTCCAGGGATAATTGCGAGAATTCCGCCAGTTGGGCGGGGCGCGCTGCATCGGCATTGGCCCAACGGGCCAGGAACCGGGAGGCCGTCATGCTGTCGAGGAGGGAGTTAGTCACAAATTGTCGGGATATCGGGTTGAATACGAGGTTAAAGATGGTAAAGCCAGGGGTTTCCTCCTTGAAAACGGGCATCCGTCCTCTAGGTCAAACCACGCTTCCATGCGATGATGCAGGGCTAAGAACTTGTTCACGATCTGTAGCGAGAGGTCGTCAGCCGGTGTCGGACGGAGCGGAGCTCAGTTGCGTAACCCTTGGAATGTACTTGAGTACATGAGGATTCCGAGCACCGCCCGGCGCCGGATCACGGCCTCGCAGTAAGATCGTGAACAGGTTCTAAGACGTTTGTTTCATTCTACCGTGAGTTTTTCCTCTTGCCCCTGATGTCCGAAGACCAACACGACGCTATTTCGCCGACCAGCCGTCGCGCTGCCGCCTGGGGCGCGGCCAAGAGCTGTTATTACCATCTGAGCAGCGCCACGCGCCGCGTCATCGGGGTCGTCTTCAAGCTGCTGGTGCTGGCGTACTTCGTGTTTTGTGCGCTGTTCCTGACGCTGCGCTACGGCATCCTGCCGGAAATCGACAGCTACAAGGGCGACATCGAAAAGATCGCCACGCGCGCCGTCGGCCGTCCGGTCACCATCACGGATATCGACGCTGCATGGAGCGGGTTGCGGCCGCAGCTGGAACTGACCGGCGTCGTCATCTACGACGCCGCGGGGCAGGCGGCGCTGACCTTGCCCAAAGTCTCCGCCACGTTGTCCTGGACCACGGTGCTGGTGGGCGAGCTGCGTTTCGACAATCTGACTATCCTGCGGCCCGATTTATCGGTGCTGCGCGACGTTGACGGCAAGTTCTTCGTCGCCGGCCTGCCGGCCTCCAGCGGCAAGGACAACAGCGCCGGCGCCGACTGGCTGCTGTCGCAACGCGAAGTGGTGATTCGCGACGGCAAGATTCGCTGGCGCGACGACAAGCGCGGCGCACCCGAGCTGGCACTCGACAAGGTCGACCTGGTGCTGCACAACCAATGGCGCCTGCACCAGATGGCGCTGAAGGCAACGCCGCCGGCGGACTATGCCGCGCCGCTCGATGTGCGCGCCAATTTTTACCATCCCAGCTTCGCCAACAAGATCTCCGACGTGACGCGCTGGAAGGGCACCCTGTACGCCGATGTGCGCAACACCGACCTCGCCGTCTGGAAGGCCTACGTCGACTATCCGCTGGAACTGAACCAGGGGCGCGGTTCCGTGCGCGCCTGGCTGGACCTGGATCACACCAAGGTCGCCAACTTTACCGCCGACCTCAGCCTCACCAATCTGTCGGCGCGGCTGGACAAGAAACTCGAGCCGCTGCAACTCGCGCGTGTCAGTGGACGCATATCCGGCAGCGAGATCTACGCTCCCGACCTGCAGGACGGCATTCCGACTTTCGGCGCCAACGGCCACAAGCTGACGCTGAGCAATTTTTCACTGGAGACCGACGACGGCTTCGCGCTGCCGCCGACCACGATTTCCGAAGTGTTTGAACCGGCCACGCGCTTCCGCCCGGAAAAAATGATGGTGGAAGCAAAACTGCTCGACCTCGCCATTCTTTCCGACCTCGCCGGCCGTCTGCCGCTGACCCCGTCGCAGCACAAGCTGCTGGCCGATCTGGCGCCACGCGGCCAGCTCAAGGATTTCTCGGTGCAATGGGAAGGCAGTTATCCCGAGGTGCGCGCCTATCGCATCCGCGGCGCCTTCAGCGGCTTGGGCATGCAGCCGCAGGCAGCGCGCCTGGCCCAGCCCAAGACCGCGACGCAAGCCGCGCGCGCCGGCGCGCCGGCAATTCCCGGCTTTGCCAACCTGGACGGACAGATTGACGCGACCGAACGCGGCGGCAAACTGAGCGTGGCGTCGCAGGACGCGGCGCTGCAACTGCCGGCATTGTTCGCCGATGCCGCCATGCCGTTCGACAAGCTCAACCTGCAAAGCCATTGGGAAATCCAGAAGAACGAAATCCTGCAATTTCATATCGACAGCCTCGACTTCGCGCAGGAGGGCGCGGCCGGCACGCTCAGCGGCAACCATACGCTGCCGCTGCAAGGCAAGTCGCCCGGCGTCATTGATCTGAAAGCCAGGCTGTCGCGTTTCGACCTGCAGAAATTGTCGCGGTATCTGCCGCTGCACACCTCCAAGCCGGCCGTGGATTGGATCAGCGGGGCGTTGCTTGACGGCGAGGCTACCGATGTCGACATCGTCGCGCGCGGGGACCTTGCCGACTTCCCGTTCCGCAACGTCAAGCCGGGGAGCAAGAATCCTGGCGAATTCAAGGTTTCCGGCAAGTTCGACAAACTCAAGATCAACTATGCGCCGTCGCATACCGGCAAGGATGGCAAGTCGCCGGAATGGCCGCTGCTGGAGGATGTCCGGGGCACCATCTCGATCGACCGCACGCGGCTGGAGATTCTGGCCGATTCGGGCAAGACCCACGGCGTCGCGGTGTCGGACGTGAAGGCTGTCATTCCCGATTTGCTGAATGCCGAATCGTCGCTGGAAATCGACGGCAGCGCGGCCGGCGCGATGCCGGATTTCCTGCGCTATGTGAAGGACAGTCCGGTGGCGCACTGGATCGGCAATTTCACCGAAGACAGCCAGTCCACCGGCAACGCCAGGCTGCAATTGAAGTTCCAGTTGCCGCTGCATCACATGATCGAGGCCAAGGTCGACGGCGCGCTGCAATTCCTCAACAACGACGTGGCGCTGCTGGCTGGATTGCCGACCGTCTACCGCACCAACGGCAAGCTCGAGTTCAATGAAAAAGGCTTCAACCTGAACGGCATCAAAGGCATGTTCCTCAACGAGCCGGTCACGGTGGCGGGCGGCACCCAGCGCGATGGTACGACGCTGGTCAAGGTCGACGGCGCGATCACCGCCGACGGCTTGCGCAAGGCCTACGGCGAACCTGTCCTCCAGCGTTTGCTGGGCCGTCTGAGCGGCGCTTCGCGCTATACCGCCACGATCGCGGTGCGCCAGCATCTGCCGGAAATCACCATCGAGTCCAGCCTGCAGGGACTGGCGGTGGATTTGCCGGCGCCGATGCAGAAGACCGCCGGCGAAAGCTGGCCGTTGAAGTTCGAAATCATCGGCATGCCTTCCGCCGACCCCTTGCTCCAGCGCGATGAACTCAGACTGTCGCTCGGTTCGGTCCTGGCGGCGCGCTATCAGCGCCAGAAGGTGCCCGGCAAAGCCGACTGGCAGGTGCTGAGCGGCGGCATCGGCTTCGGCCAGGCGGCGCCGCAACCGGACAGCGGCCTGGCGATATACGCCAGCGCCAAATCGATGAACATCGATCAGTGGATGAGTTTCCGCTCGGCCATGCTGCAGCAGGCCGACGGCAGCGAGGGCGCTCCCGATCCGGGCCTGAGCGCCTATCTGGAACCTGACGTGATCGCCGGACGCACCAGCGAATTGCTGCTGATGGGCAAGAAACTCGACAATGTCGTGCTGGGCGCTTCGCATCAGAACAAGGCCTGGCAGGTGAACATTTCTTCCGACCAGGCCACCGGTTACGCCACCTGGAGCGAATCGGGCAGCGGCCGCGGACTGGGACGCGTCACGGCCCGGCTGGCCACGCTGAATATCCAGAAGGGCGCCGGCGCCGATCCTGCCGACCTGCTGGAAAACAACGCCGCGGCCGCCGACAGCACCAATAGCGCCAGCCGCATCCCGGCGCTGGACATCGTGGCGGAAGATTTTCGCCTGTTCGGCAAGAAGCTCGGCCGCCTCGAACTCAACGCCAACAACGTGCGCGTCAGCGTCGGCAGCGAATGGCGCATCAACAAGCTCACGCTGATCAATCCTGACGCCGAGCTGCGCGCCGCCGGCAACTGGATGGCGTTCGGTCGCAACAACACCTCCAACCTGACCTATGCGCTGGACATCAACGATGCCGGCAAGCTGCTGGAACGCTTCGGTTTCGTCGGCGTGGTGCGCGGCGGCAAGGGGAAACTCGACGGCGACGTCAGCTGGAAGGGGTTGCCGTATTCGCTGGACATTCCGACCCTCAGCGGCCAGGTCCATATGGACATGCATTCGGGCCAGTTCCTCAAGGTCGACCCGGGTGCGGCCAAGCTGCTCGGCGTGCTCAATTTGCAGGCGTTGCCGCGTCGCCTTGTGCTGGATTTCCGCGATGTGTTTTCGGAAGGCTTTGCATTCGACAACATCGTCGGCACTGCTTCCATTGCGCAAGGCGTCGCCACCACCGACAATCTCAAGATGACCGGCGTGGCGGCGTCGGTGCTGATGAACGGTTCGGCCGACATCGCCAGGGAAACCCAGAACCTGCACCTGGTGGTGATCCCCGAGGTCAACCTCGGCACGGCGTCGCTGGTGGCGCTGGCGATCAATCCGGTGGTCGGCGTCGGCACTTACCTGGCGCAGCTGTTCCTGCGCAACCCGCTGATGAAGACGCTGACCTTTGAATATAATGTAACCGGGTCCTGGAGCGATCCGCTGGTCGTCAAGCAGGAGCGCACCCCCGACGCCAACAGCAAACCTGCCGCCAAATAATATTCATACGGCATTCCGATGACGCCGCTTTCCGGCGCAACCGATTTCCAGCGAGGCTGACATGAATGAAACGTACAAAGTCGCGGCGATACAGATGGTGTCGACGCCCGAGGTCGAAGAGAATTTCGCGGCCGCGCGCCGGCTGGTCGGACAAGCCGCAGAGCAGGGCGCGCAACTGGTGTTGCTGCCGGAATACTGGCCCATCATGGGCATGCACGAAAAAGCCAAGCTTGCGCACGCCGAACAAACCGACATCGGCAAGATCCAGGATTTCATGGTCGCGCTGGCGAGCGAGTTCAAGGTCTGGCTGATCGGCGGCACCTTGCCGATGGCCTCCGAAGAAGCCGACAAGGTGCTCAACACCACCATGGTCTATGACCCGGCCGGCCGCCGCGTGGCGCGCTACGACAAGATCCATCTGTTCAGTTTCGTGCGCGGCGAAGAGGCTTACGACGAAGCGCGCACGATCGTCTTCGGCAACGAAGTCGGAGGCTTTACCGCGCCGTTCGGCAAGGTCGGCCTGTCGATTTGCTACGACCTGCGTTTCCCCGAGTTGTACCGTGCCATGGGAGACTGCGCGCTGATCGTGGTGCCGGCGGCATTCACCCACACCACCGGCCAGGCGCACTGGGAAACCCTGCTGCGCGCCCGCGCCATCGAGAACCAGTGCTATATCCTGGCGTCGGCGCAAGGCGGCAAGCATGTCAACGGCCGCCGCACCTGGGGGCATAGCATGCTGATCGATCCGTGGGGCGAAGTTGTCAGCGTACTGGCCGAGGGCGAAGGCCTTGTTATCGGCGACATCGACCCCCATCGTCTACAATACGTACGTGAAAGCCTGCCTGCGCTCAAGCATCGCAAGCTCTAGGTGCATGCAAGGCACCCAACAGTTGCTGTAATTAAATAAATAATTTATGAAAACATTCGAACCCAATCTCAGCGCGCTCGGCGTTGCACGCGATGTCCTGCTCACGCCGTTCGGCCTCGACGAAGCCAAATTGCTGAAAACACTGGGCACCATGTTTACGCACAAGGTCGATTACGCCGACCTGTATTTCCAGTTCACCAAGAGCGAAGGCTGGAGCCTGGAAGAGGGCATCGTCAAGACCGGCAGCTTTTCCATCGACCAGGGCGTCGGCGTGCGCGCCGTGTCGGGCGACAAGACGGCGTTCTCGTATTCGGATGAAATCTCGGAATCGATCCTGCTCGACGCCGCTGCGGCAACCCGCACCATCGGCCGCCAGGGCGCCGGCCGCGTCAAGATCGCCGGCAGCATGCAAGCCAACGGCGGTCGTTCCCTCTATTTGCCGCACGATCCGCTGACCTCGCTGGATGCGACCGCCAAGGTCAATCTGCTGGAACGCATCGAACGCATCGCCCGCGCCAAGGATCCGCGCGTCGTGCAAGTCATGGCCAGCCTGGCCGGTGAATACGACGTGGTGCTGGTGGCGCGTAGCGACGGCATCATCGCCGCCGACATTCGTCCGCTGGTGCGCGTGTCCATCACCGTCATTGCCGAACAGAACGGTCGCCGCGAAATGGGCAGCAGCGGCGGTGGCGGTCGCTACAGCTATGCTTACTTCAGCGACGAATTGCTGGAAAAATACGCCTCCGAAGCAGTCTCCACCGCCTTGGTCAATCTCGACGCACGTCCGGCGCCGGCCGGCCCGATGACCGTCGTGCTCGGACCGGGCTGGCCCGGCATTCTGCTGCACGAAGCGATCGGCCACGGCCTCGAAGGCGACTTCAACCGCAAGGGTTCGAGCACCTTCTCCGGCCGCATCGGCGAGCGCGTCGCCGCCAAGGGCGTCACCGTGGTGGATGACGGCACTATCGCCGATCGCCGCGGTTCACTCAATATCGACGACGAAGGCAATCCGACCCAGTGCACCACGCTGATCGAGGACGGCATTCTTAAGGGTTACATCCAGGACACCATGAATGCGCGCCTGATGAAGATGCCGGTGACCGGCAATGCGCGCCGCGAATCGTTTGCACATCTGCCGATGCCGCGCATGACCAACACCTACATGCTGGCCGGCGACAAGGATCCTGCCGAAATTCTGGCGTCGGTGAAGAACGGTTTGTATGCCGTCAACTTCGGCGGCGGCCAGGTCGACATTACCAACGGCAAGTTCGTCTTCTCGGCGAGCGAAGCCTACATGATCGAGAACGGCAAGATTACCTATCCGGTCAAGGGCGCCACGCTGATCGGCAACGGTCCTGATGTGCTGAACCGCGTTTCGCTGATCGGCAACGACATGAAACTCGATTCCGGCGTCGGCGTGTGCGGCAAGGAAGGCCAGAGCGTCCCGGTCGGCGTGGGTCAGCCGACCTTGCGCATCGATGGCGTCACGGTGGGCGGTACGGCATAAATTGTGCGTGGAGGGCATTGGGTGACGGTTTAAATGCAAAAAAACGTCATTCAATGCGGTTTTTGTGAAAAATTAATGACCGGTGTTGCCAAAGCCGGGAAATTGTTGCATTATCGTTTTCTGTTGTAATTAACCATAGATCGAACAATGTCTTTCGTCCGCGCTTACTTCTTTTATTTTTACTTTAGCTATTCCAGCCCCACGGCGGTGAAAAGCGGTAAGCGTTCGTAAGTAGAGACCAAACCGAATTTCTAAAAAACCGCCAGTGATGGCGGTTTTTTTTTACCCATTCGAATTCCCAAATTCAGATTGCAATCAGGAGAAAAAATGCCGCGCACCGACGATCTACGTATCCGAGAAATGAAAGAACTTACACCTCCCTCGCACCTGATCCGCGAATTCGGCGGCAGCGAAAAAGTCGAGAACACCACCGCGGAATGCCGTACCGCCTTGCATCGCATCCTGCACGGCCAGGACGACCGCGTCATGGTCGTGATCGGACCCTGCTCGATCCACGACACCAAGGCCGCGATGGAATACGCACGCCGCCTGGTGGTCGAGCGCGAACGCTTCAAGGGCGAGCTGGAAATCGTCATGCGCGTCTACTTCGAAAAGCCGCGCACCACGGTCGGCTGGAAGGGCCTGATCAACGATCCGTACATGGACAACAGCTTCCGCATCAACGACGGCCTGCGCACTGCGCGCGAGCTGCTGCTGAACATCAACGAGCTCGGCCTGCCTGCCGGCACCGAGTTCCTCGACGTGATCAGCCCGCAATACATCGCCGACCTGATCAGCTGGGGCGCCATCGGTGCGCGCACCACCGAATCGCAGGTGCACCGCGAACTGGCTTCCGGCCTGTCGTGCCCGGTCGGTTTCAAGAATGGCACCGACGGCAACATCAAGATCGCCGTCGACGCCATCAAGGCGGCGTCGCAGCCGCACCATTTCCTGTCGGTCACCAAGGGCGGCCACTCGGCCATCGTCTCGACCGCCGGCAACGAGGATTGCCACATCATCCTGCGGGGCGGCAAGGCGCCGAACTATGACGCCGCCAGCGTGGAAGCTGCCTGCCAGGACATCGCCAAGAGCGGCCTGGCGGCGCGCCTGATGATCGACGCTTCGCACGCCAACAGCTCGAAGAAGCCCGAGAATCAAATCCCTGTCTGCGCAGACATTGCCGGCCAGATCGCCGGTGGCGACACCCGCATCGTCGGCGTGATGGTCGAGTCGAATCTGGTTGCCGGTCGCCAGGACCTGGTGCCGGGCAAGGAACTGACCTACGGCCAGTCGATCACCGACGGTTGCATCAACTGGGAAGAAAGCCTGGGCGTGCTGCAAGGTCTGGCGGACGCGGTCAAGCAACGCCGTCTGATCGGCGACAAGGAATAAGAACCCTTGGAATGTAGTTGCAGGCAGAACAAGAAGCTCCGCATGTCGGGGCTTCTTTTCATTCCGGCACTGTATGTTGGCTTGGCATTCCGTCAACTTGATTTTTGAGGCACAGGGCGCACAATGAGCGTCCTGATTTCATCAAAAGGAGACAAGCATGGCCAATCCTTCCCAAGTCAAGGCGATCCCCGACGGCATGCACACGCTGACGCCGCATCTGGTCTGCGCGGGCGCTGCGCAGGCGATTGAATTCTACAAACAGGCTTTCGGCGCCATCGAACTGGCTCGCCTGCCGGGCCCCGACGGCAAGCTCATGCATGCCATGGTGCGCATCGGCGATTCGTCATTGATGCTGGTCGATGAAATGCCCGAGTGGGGCTCGCGCGGTCCGCACCTTCTGGGTGGTTCGCCGGTCACCATCCATCTTTACGTGGAAGACGCCGATGCCGTGTTTGCTCAGGCGCAGTCGGCTGGCGCCACGGTCAAGCTGCCGCTGTCCGACATGTTCTGGGGCGACCGCTACGGCCAGCTCGAAGACCCGTTCGGTCATCGCTGGTCGATTGCCACGCACCAGCGAGATCTGTCGCCTGCCGAGATCAAGGAGGGGATGGACAACATGAGCAAGGAACAGAAGCTGCAATGCGGCCCGTAACGTGCGGCAACGTGCGCTGCAATGAAAAAACGCCGGCATGCACCGGCGTTTTTCTATTGCTGCTTCATGAACTCACGTCATAAGTTCACGTCACAAGCTCACTCCCCCAACTTCAGAAGATCAATCGCGGAAGTTATTGAATTCCAGCGGCAGATCCTTGATCTCCTTGCGCAGCATCGCCATGGCGGCCTGCAGGTCGTCGCGCTTGGCGCCGGTCACGCGCACGGCGTCGCCCTGGATGCTGGCCTGCACCTTCATCTTGCTGTCCTTGATGACGCGCACGATCTTCTTCGCATCTTCGGTCTCGATGCCGTTCTTGATCTTGATCACTTGCTTGACCTTGTCGCCGCCGATCTTTTCAATCTTGCCGTAGTCGAGGAAGCGCACGTCGACGTTGCGCTTGGTCATCTTGTTGGTCAGCACGTCGGTCACCTGGCTGAGCTGGAATTCCGAGTCGGCGTAGGCGGTCAGCTCGCGCTCTTTCAGTTCGACGCGGGCGTCGCTGCCCTTGAAGTCGAAGCGGGTGGTGATTTCCTTGTTGGCCTGGTCGTTGGCATTCTTGACTTCAACCAGATTGGCTTCGGAGACGGTATCAAACGATGGCATGGCGATTTCCTTTATATCCTGTGGGCGCGCGCAAGGTGGGAAAAACTGAGACAGGGCGCTTGCACCCGAAAGATGTGATTTTAACGGACAACCGGCTTTGCGGCTATGCCCGCGCCGTGTCTGCACGTGGAACAAGCCGTCGGGCAGGCTATAATCCTGCGCTTATGTTTCCCATTCCAGTTCAGCGCGATTTCTCCCTGCGCCATCTCAATACCTTCGGCATTGACGCCAAGGCGGCCGCCTATTTGACGGTCGATGACGCCGATACTTTGCTCGCGGTAAAAAACGACAAGGAATTGTCGGTGCTGCCGCGCCTGGTCCTCGGCGGCGGCAGCAATCTGCTGCTGACGCAGGATTTCGCAGGCCTGGTGCTCCACATGCGCAGCGCCGGCATGCGTATTGTCGGCGAGGACGAAACCTTTGTGTACGTGACCGCCGCCGCCGGCGAAAACTGGCATCGTTTCGTGCAGTGGACCCTCGATCTCGGCCTTGGCGGATTGGAGAACCTGTCCCTGATCCCCGGCAGCGTCGGGGCGGCGCCGATTCAGAACATCGGCGCTTACGGGATTGAAGTGAAAGATCGCTTTCACAGCCTGACGGCTTTCGATTTCATCGACGGCAAGACATTTACGCTCGACAATGCCGCGTGCCGGTTCGCTTACCGGGACAGTGTTTTCAAACAGGAACTGCGCGACCGCGCCGTGGTGCTCGACGTGACGTTTGGCTTGCCCAAGCAATGGCAAGCCAATATGAATTATGCCGACGTCATGCAGGAATTGTCGCTGCGGCAAATCACCGTGCCGTCGCCGCGCGACATTGCCGACGCGGTGATTGCGATCCGCACGCGCAAGCTGCCCGATCCGGCGCAGATCGGCAACGCCGGCAGCTTCTTCAAGAACCCCATCGTGCCGGCGCAGCAGCGCGAAGCCTTGCTGGCGCAACATCCGCAACTAGTGAGTTATCCGCAGCCCGATGGCGGCTACAAGCTGGCTGCCGGCTGGCTGATCGATCAGTGCGGCTGGAAGGGCAGGTCGCTGGGTGCGGCCGGCGTGTATGAAAAGCAGGCGCTGGTGCTGGTCAACAAAGGCGGCGCCAGCGGCAAGGAAATCGCGGCATTGGCACAGGCCATCCAGGCGGATGTGCAGGCCAGATTCGGCGTGAAGCTGGAACCGGAGCCGGTGTTTATCTGATCCGGTTCACGGAGAAAAGCGACACGCAAACAAAAACGCGGCCAGGAAAACCTGGCCGCGTTTTTGTTTGCTGCGTTCCGGCGATTAACCGAAGTGGCAGACGTAATCCACCGTCTCGGTCACTTCGATCTCGAAGCTGGAGTCGCCCGGAACGTTGAAGCTGGTGCCGGCCGCATAGGTCTTCCAGGCGTCTTCGCCCTTCAGGCGGACGTTGCAACTGCCGCCATTGATTTCCATGATTTCCGGTGCGCCGGTGTTGAACGTCAGCGACGAGGGCAGGATTACGCCCAGCGTCTTCTTGGTGCCGTCGGCGAAAATCACGGTATGCGAAACGCACTTGCCGTCAAAGTAAACATTGCCCTTTTTGAGGACGGTAACGTTGTCGAATTGAGTCGTCATGTTGTCTTGGTTCCGTTGAGAGGTTGCGTAATTACTTCGCGTTCTTGTCTTTTTCCAGCAGCGGCAGCGACACGGCGTTGCTGGTTGCCAGCAGGCCGGTGCTTTGGTAGATCGCCAGCTTCTGACGGGTGTCGACGATGTCGAGGTTGCGCATGGTCAGCTGGCCGATACGGTCCTGCGGCGTGAAGGCGCCTTCGCCCTTTTCCATGGTCAGGCGTTCCGGTTGATAGGTCAGGTTGGCCGACTCGGTGTTGAGGATCGAGTAGTCGTTGCCGCGGCGCAGTTCGACGGTGACTTCGCCGGTGATGGCGCGTGCGACCCAGCGTTGTGCGGTTTCACGCAGCATGATCGCCTGCGAATCGAACCAGCGGCCTTGATACAGCAGGCGGCCGAGCTTGCGGCCGTTGTCGCGGTATTGCTCGATGGTGTCTTCGTTATGGATGCCGGTGATCAGGCGCTCGTAGGCAATGAACAGCAGGGCCAGGCCCGGCGCTTCATAGATGCCGCGGCTCTTGGCTTCAATGATGCGGTTTTCGATCTGATCGCTCATGCCGAGGCCGTGACGGCCGCCGATGCGATTGGCTTCCAGGATCAGGTCGGTCATGCTGTCGAAGGTTTTGCCGTTCAACGCGACCGGACGGCCTTCTTCAAAACGGACGGTGACGGTCTCGGCCTTGACTTCGACGTCGTCGCGCCAGAACGCTACGCCCATGATCGGTTGCACGATCTTGATGCCGCTGTTAAGGAATTCCAGGTCTTTCGCTTCGTGGGTCGCGCCGAGCATGTTGGAATCGGTCGAGTAGGCCTTTTCCACCGACATCTTGTAGTCGAAACCGGACTTGATCATGAACTCGGACATTTCCTTGCGGCCGCCCAGTTCGTCGATGAAGGTATTGTCCAGCCATGGCTTGTAGATGCGCAGGTTGGGGTTGACCAGCAGGCCGTAGCGGTAGAAACGCTCGATGTCGTTGCCCTTGAAGGTGCTGCCGTCGCCCCAGATGTCGACGTTGTCTTCGCGCATCGCGGCCACCAGCATGGTGCCGGTTACGGCACGGCCCAGCGGTGTGGTGTTGAAGTAAGTCACGCCGGCAGTAGAGATGTGGAAAGCGCCGCTTTGCAGCGCTGCGATGCCTTCGTTGGCCAATTGTTCGCGGCAATCGATCAATCGCGCCAGTTCCGCGCCGTATTGCATGGCCTTCTTCGGAATCGCGTCGTAGTCAGGCTCGTCCGGCTGACCCAGGTTGGCGGTGTAGGCGTAAGGAATGGCGCCTTTCTGGCGCATCCAGGTCAGCGCGGCGCTGGTATCGAGGCCGCCGGAGAAGGCGATGCCGACTTTTTCGTTGACCGGAACGGATTGCAGGATATTGGACATGATGTTCGTAGTGGCTAGTGATGGCGGATTGTTGAACTTGCTGGTTTGCCGATGCTACGCGGGCGCGTGGCAGACAACTTCGATGTTGTGCCCGTCCGGATCGCGGACGAAGGCGCTGTAGTAATCGGGGTGGTAATGCGCACGAATGCCGGGAGCGCCGTTGTCCTTGCCGCCGGCTTGCAGGGCGGCCTGGTAAAAGGCGTCGACCGGGCCTCGCGAATTCACGCGAAAGGCGAAATGCAGCGTCGGGCTGTGCGCCGGCTTGCCGGCGGTGGCACGCGCCAGCCAGAAATCAGGCTTGGGTGCTTCGCCGAAACCGGCAACGTCGGTGTCGCCAGTGACCGACGCGGGCAACTCCATCAGCAATGTGTAGCCGATGGGCGCCAATGCCTGGGTATAAAACGCCTTGGTGCGATCGTAATCGGAAGGAGTAAAGCCGGCATGGTCGATCATGCTACTTTCCCCAGGACGAGATATTCGAGCAATGCCTTTTGCACATGCAGGCGGTTTTCGGCTTCTTCCCAAACCACCGATTGCGGACCGTCGATGACTTCGGCGGAAACTTCCTCGCCGCGATGCGCCGGCAGGCAGTGCATGAACAAGGCGTCCTTGCGTGCACGCGCCATCTTGGCCTGATCGACGATCCAGCCGTCAAAGGCTTTCAGGCGCGCAGCGTTTTCATCTTCGTAACCCATGCTGGTCCAGACGTCGGTCGTCACCAGATCGGCGTCCTGGCAGGCATCGGCCGGATTGGCGAAGAAGGTGTAGCGTCGGTTGCCAGGGCTGACCTGCTTCATATCGATATCGTAGCCTTTCGGCGTCGAGACGTTGACGTGGAAGCCGAACACTTCGGCGGCTTGCAGCCACGAATACAGCATGTTGTTGGCGTCGCCGATCCAGGCCACGACCTTGTCCTTGATCGAACCGCGTTGCTCGATGTAGGTGAACACATCGGCCAGTACCTGGCAGGGATGCTGCTCGTTGGTCAGGCCGTTGATGACCGGCACGCGCGAATAGGCGGCGAAGCGGTCGATGATTTCCTGGCCGAAGGTGCGGATCATGATGACGTCGCACATGCGCGACATCACCTGTGCAGCGTCTTCGATCGGCTCGCCGCGGCCGAGCTGGCTGTCGCGGGTGTTGAGGTAGATCGCCGCGCCGCCGAGCTGGTGCATGCCGGCTTCGAAGGACAGGCGGGTGCGTGTGGAATTCTTCTCGAAGACCATGACCAGCGTGCGATCGGCCAGCGAGTGATGCGGCTCGTAGTTTTTGAATTTGCGTTTAATCACACGCGACCGCTCGATCACGTACTCATACTCATCAAGCGTAAAGTCGGAAAACTGCAGGTAGTGTTTGATTGCCATAAATAAAAACGGCGGCCAGTGGGCGCCTGCCGCCGATTGTTGTAACTGCTTCAATTATAAGGGATTCGGGGCAAAAAGATACCCAAAAGCAGGCATGAGAGGGCCAACTTGCAAGAGGCGTGGGTATGCAGGCTTGCGGCGCAAGGAGAGAACTCGCGAATGTCTGAAAACTTGCCTTTCTTGCAATTCAATCCGGACTTTTTTTGTTTTTGAATTGAGCTTCCTCGGTATGTATCTGGAAGTTTTGTGATTTATCGCCAGATTCAGCATTATCATCGTTTAAAATGAGAATTATTCTCATGTAATTCACTAGAATGCGCTTCCTTTCAAGCCCCCATCAAGTGAATCTACATGTCCATTTCCTCCTCTCGTTTGCGCCTTCGGCCACTTGCAATTGCAGTCTGTTCCCTTGCGTCGGGGTTTGACCATGCCTGTGCAGCCGATAGCGTCGGAAGCGACGTAGCCAATCTCCCCGCCATTGAAATCCGCAGCAAGCGCAGTCACTACGATCCGCGCCCGGCGTCCGTCCATACCGCCACCAGAACCGATGCCGACGTGCGCGACATTCCGCAGACCGTCAACAGCATCAGGGTGGACGACGTCGCTTCCTACGGCGGGCAGACCCTGGCCGATGCACTCAGCGGCGTGCCCGGCATCTCCAACACTTCCGACACGCGCTTCGATTCATTCCGCATCCGCGGCTTTGCCGGCGCGGGTGACGTGTTCCTCGACGGTGTGCGCGACGATGCGCAATACGTGCGCAGCCTCGGCAACATCGAGCGGGTGGAAGTGCTCAAGGGACCGGCCGCCGTGCTGTACGGACGCGGCAGCGGCGGCGGCGTGATCAATCGCATCAGCAAGCAGCCCGGTCATGACGTGCAAAGCAGCGTCAGGGCGGTTGCAGGCAGCTATGGCCGCATTGGCGCGGCGGCAGATGTGAATCAGGTGTTGTCCGCAGAATGGGCCATGCGCATCAACGCCGGGCGCGACCATGCCGGCAGTTTCCGGAACGGCGTCGACAGCACGCGGCAATACCTGGCGCCGTCGATCAAGTGGGACAACCAGCGCACCAGCTGGCTGCTGCAGCTCGAGCAAGGCGAATTCGAGCGCGTGCCGGATCGCGGCATGCCTGCCGGCCGGCGCGCCAACGGCGCTTATTTCCTGCCGCCGGCCCCTCGGTCCACGACCTATGGCGCGCTCGGCCGCGACTTCATCAAGGACACCAGCACCTACGTCCGTTCGACGTTCGAACACAAGCTCGATGCGCAATGGAAGATCCGCAACGTACTCAGCCAGCTCAATCTCGACAGCCGCTTCGACAACACCTTCGCCGGCAACCTGACCGGCATCGGCAACAGCGGTGTCACGCGTTCGCGCTGGCAACAGGATCTGCAACACCGCAACTGGCAGGGCAATCTGGAACTGGAAGGCAGGCTCGATGCCGGCGGCGTGCAGCACCAACTCCTGTTCGGCGCCGAATATAGCAACGAAAATCGCTATCCGCGGCTATGGCGCGCCAACGCTTCCACGGTGTCGATGATGGCGCCCGACAACCGCCCGGACAACGGCGCCGCGCCCGCTCTCAATACAGACAGCATCCATCGCGCGCGCGGCCATGCGCTGTATGCGCAGGATCAGATCAGCCTGTCGCCGCAGTGGCAATTGCTGGCGGGGCTGCGCTGGGATCATTTCGAAGCGGACTCGCTGAGCCTGCTCAACAACGGCCGCGCGCGGCGTACCACGACGGCGCTCAATCCGCGTCTGGGCGTGGTATGGTCGCCGCTGGCGGCGCACAGTTTCTACGCGTCCTATAGCAAGAACTTCATCCCGCCGGGCGGCGCCGACACCATCAGTCTGAGTACGGCAAGCGCCGGCAGCAACGTCAATGCGCTCGATCCCCAGTTCAGCCGACAGCTCGAAGCCGGCGTCAAGAGCGAATGGTTCGACAAGAAGATCAGCACCACGCTGGCAGTCTTTCAACTCGATCTGTATAACCGCCGCACCCAGGTTTCTTCAAGTCCCGATTTGTTCGTGCTGACCGGGCTGGAACGCAACCGCGGCGTCGAGCTGGGCATCAATGGCCAACTGGCGACGGACTGGTTCATCCGCAGCGGCTTCAGCGTGCAGAAAGCGCGTATTGTTGAAGCGAAGTCGTGCGCAGCCTGCGGCGTCAACGTGCAGGGCAAGCGCTCGGCCGGCGTCTCCAGCGCCAACGGCAGTCTGTTCATCAGCTATGCGCCGGCGCAGGGGTTCTTCGCGGAAACGGGCGTGATCCATGAAGGTTCGCGCTATGTCGACATCGCCAACCAGCTCGACCTGCCGGCCTACACCCGCTGGGACGCCAAGGCCGGCTACCGTTTCCCCCAGGTCGAACTCACGCTGGCCGTCACCAACCTGACCAACCGCAGTTATTACGCGACCTCAACCGGCTTGTCGCAGATTATGCCGGGCACACCGCGCAGCGCTTTGTTGAGTGCGGCCTACAGGTTCTGAACATTGTCGCGCGCAATAAAAAAGCCGCTCCATTCCGGGCGGCTTTTTACGTCGGGATGGCGACGGTCAGTACAGTTTCTGCGATGACTCATGCAGCAATTGCGCGTACAGCTGATGCCGCATCGGCGCGATTTCTCCGCTTTCGACGGCTGCCAGCACGGCGCAACCCGGCTCGGTCAGGTGATGGCAGTTATAGAATTTGCATTTGCCCAGATGTGGCGCGAATTCGCGGAAGGCGCGTTCCAGCATGCCTTCGCTCAACTGGTACAAACCGAATTCCTGAAAACCCGGGGAATCGATCACCGCCGTATCGTCGCTCATCGTATACAGGCGCGTGAAGGTCGTGGTGTGCTTGCCGGTGTCGAGCGCGGCGGAGATTTCGCGCACGGCGATGTCGGCGTCCGGCACGATCAGGTTGATTAGCGACGACTTGCCCATCCCCGACTGGCCGATCAGGATGGTCGACTTGCCCTGCAGGAGCACGAGGAACGCGTCGCGTGTAGCGTCCGGCTCCGCCTGGGCCGAGACTTCGTGGATCGGATAGCCGAGCTTGCGATAGACCTGCAGCCGTTCGCGTGTCTTCGGCAGGGCGGCGACGATGTCGGTTTTATTGAGGACGATATGCGCGTCGACGCCGGCCGACTCCGCCGCGACCAGCGCCCGCGAAATCAGGTCGTCCGTGAACCCTGGTTCCGTCGCCACCACGATGAACAGCTGCGTGACGTTGGCGGCCAGCAGTTTCGATTTGTATTGATCGGAGCGATACAGCAGCGTCTTGCGTTCGCCGATGGATTCGATGACGGCCTGATTCGCCGACGTGCGTTTGAGGTTGACTTTGTCGCCCACCGCGACGTCGCTTTTCTTGCCGCGGGTGACGCATTGCAGTTTCTCTTCGCCGACTTGCGCGAGGTAATGACGGCCATGCGCAGCGATGACGGTGCCGATTTCGACTGTATTTTTACTTGCAGCCATGCTCAGGAAAACGTCTGGTGGAAAATCGCATCCACCTTGGCGGCGCAGATGAAATCGTTGATCGACAAACCGCCGCGTCCTTCGTTGACGCTATGCGTATCGAACTTCGCGACACAGCGGTTGTAGGTCACGACCAGTTCCGGATGATGGTCTTCGGCGTGGATGACGTAGGCGATCGCATTCACGAACGCCAGCGTCTCGTGGTAATCCTGGAAGGAAAACGACTTGACCAGCTTGCCTTGGTCCAGTGCCCATCCCGGCACCAGCGGCAGATACTGCTGGATGCCGGCATCGTCGAGGGCCGCGACCTGATGCTGGCTTTTCTGCGCCAGCAGGGTTTGGGTTGTCAGTGTCATGGCGTGCTCCTTAATGTGCCGCGTTCAGTGTGTCGTGCAGTTTTCCTATCCGCAGCGAGGCGGGCGGATGCGAATCGTAGAAGGCGGAATGCAGCGGATCCGGCGTCAGCGTCGAGGCATTGTCCTCATACAGCTTGACCAGCGCCGACACCAGGTCTTGCGCGTTGGTGTGCCGGGCGGCGAAAGCATCGGCTTCGAACTCGTGCTTGCGCGACGACAGCGACGACAGCGGCGACAGCAGGAAAGTGAAAATCGGCAGCGCCAGCATGAACAGGATCAGCGCCATCGCATCGTTGTTGCCGAACAGCAGCGGATTCACGCCCAGGCCGGTGTAGAACCACGCCTGGCCCTTCAGATAGCCCAGCAGCGCCAGGAAAGCCAGCGAGATGGCGAACATCACGCCGATGCGTTTGACGATGTGCTTGAGTTTGAAATGGCCCAGCTCATGCGCCAGCACTGCTTCGATTTCGTGCGGCGCCAGGCGCGCCAGCAGCGTGTCGAAAAACACGATGCGCTTACCCGCGCCAAAGCCCGAGAAGTAAGCGTTGCCGTGCGCGCTGCGCTTGGAGCCGTCCATGACGAACAAGCCCTTGGAGGCGAAGCCGACGCGCTGCATCAGGCTCTCGATGCGCGCACGCAGGCTGTCGTCGTCGAGCGGCGTGAACTTGTTGAACAGCGGCGCGATCACGGTCGGATACAGCACCAGCATCAGCAGTTGGAAGCCGCTCCACACCAGCCATGCATAGAACCACCATAACGCGCCGGCGCGGTCCATCAGCATCAGGATCACCCACAGCAGCGGCAGCCCGATGGCGGCGCCGATCAGGCCGGTCTTGACGGCGTCGACGAAGAACAGCGTGCGGGTCATCTTGTTGAAACCGAAGCGCGCTTCCAGCACGAACTGGCGGTAATAGTCGAACGGCAAATCAATCAGGCCGGAGATCACCGCGAAGGACGCGATCAGGCACAGCTGGTAAATCATGCCGGGGCCGCCTAGCGATTGCAACAGCAGGTTTGACAGCAGCTGCAGTCCGCCCAGCAGCGTAAAGCCGACCAGCACGGCGGCATTCACCAGCAGGGCAAGGATGCCGAACTTGGTGCGCGCGACGGTGTAGTCGGCTGCTTTTTGATGCGCCGCGAGCGGGATTTTTTCGGCGAATTCAGCCGGCACTGCGCTGCGATGCGCCAGCACGTGGCGGATGTGGCGCGAGCTGAGCCAGAACCGGACAAGCAGGGTCAACAGCAGAAAACCGACAAACAAAACCGAAAACGTGAGTGAATACATTCTTTCCCTGTGCGAAAATGGCGGTCGTCAAGACCGCTCAAAAAAATTCGATGAAGATGGCGAACCGGATGTGCTGAGCGGCCGAATTCAGCAGCACATCAGCTGCACATCAAGCAGAACCTGTAGAAAGAACAATTATGTCACAAGCCACCGACACCAACGCCGCTCCTTATGCTATTCCGGCCCGTCCGAACGAGTTCAACCTGATCTGGGTCGATATGGAAATGACCGGCCTTGATCCGGACAACGACCGCATCATCGAAGTTGCCGTGGTGGTAACAGATCCCGAACTCAACGTGTTGGCCGAAGGCCCGGTGTTCGCGATCCACCAGCCGGACGAAATCCTCGACGGCATGGACGCCTGGAACAAGGGCACGCACGGCCGTTCCGGCCTGATCGAGCGCGTCAAGGCCTCGACCGTGACCGAAGAAGAAGCGTCGGCGGCCCTGATTGCCTTCCTCAAGCCTTTCGTGCCGGCCGGCAAGTCGCCGATGTGCGGCAATTCGATTTGCCAGGACCGCCGCTTCATGGCGCGCGGCATGCCCAAGCTGGAAACCTTCTTCCACTACCGCAACCTCGACGTGTCCACGCTCAAGGAACTGTGCCGCCGCTGGAAGCCTGAACTGGCAAGCGGTTTCAAGAAGCACCAGAAGCACACCGCGCTGGCCGACATCATCGAGTCCATCGAAGAACTGAAGTACTACCGCGAGCATTTCATCAAGGAGTAATCCGCTGATGACCATGCCGACGATGCAAGCGCGAGTGCGGCCGGAGACGGCAGCTTGATCCAGGATCCGCTGTTCTACGCGGCGGCGATCCCTGCGGTGCTGATCGTCGGCATTTCCAAGTCCGGGCTGGGCGGCGGCTCGCTCGGCATCCTCTCCATTCCCATCCTGTCGCTGGTTGCCTCGCCCTCGGTCGGCGCCGCGATCATGCTGCCTTTGCTGATCGCCATGGACATCATGGGGCTGATCACTTTCCGCGGCAAAGGCGACCTGCGCAACCTGCGCATCCTGATTCCCGCAGCGCTGGTCGGCATCGCCATCGGTGCGCTGACCTTCCGTTTCACCTCCGACGCCATGCTGCGCGGCCTCATCGGCATGCTGTCGATCGGCTTCGTGGCGCAGCGCCTGCTCGGTCGCAGCCGCGTGTTGCCGCCGACCCTGCCCAGCGTTGCGCGGGGTTCGGTGTGGGGTGCGATGTCCGGTTTCACCAGCTTCATCGCCAACGCGGGAGGACCGCCGTTCGTGATTTATCTTGCGCCCCAGCAACTCGACAAACTGGTTTTCGTCGGCACCTCGGTAATTTTCTTTTCGGTCATCAATGCGGTGAAAGTCGTGCCGTTCATACTGCTCGGCCTGTTCGACGCACGCAACCTGACAACCTCGCTGGCCTTGCTGCCGCTGGCGCCGGTCGGATATTGGCTGGGCTTGAAACTGCTGATGAAGGTCGACCAGGTGCGCTTCTACCAGATCACGATTGCAGCGCTGTTCGTGGCCGGCTGCAAGCTGCTGTGGGATGCCGCCGGCGCTTATCTCGGATAAGCGCCGGCTTTCAAAAGCTGCCTAGGCCTTGTCGGCGCCGCAGCACTTCTTGTACTTCTTGCCGCTGCCGCATGGGCAGTCGTCATTGCGGCCGGCCTTGGGGCCGTCGCGGCGCACGGTTTCCACCGCCGACTTGCGGTGCGGCAGCCAGTATTTGTAGATGTGCGGAATTGCCGATTCGACCTCCACCGCCAACTTGTGCGTCTTGACCGGATCTTCGACCAGCGCGATTTCTTCCTCTTCCAGTTCGTCCGAGCCGAGCAGGTAAATCGGACGTATCAGCGGGGCCAGGTTGGAATGGAAAATCGGATCCCATTCCTTGGCGCGCATCTGGATGCCTTCCCAGAAACCCCACGACCAGGCTTCGCCGTCGAGCAGGCTCTTGCCCTCGTGTTCGCGTTCGCAGAACAGCGGCTCGTACTCCTTGGGCGCGACTTCCAGCGTGATGGCGATTTCGTTCATGCTGCGTGCGATCAGCCCGGTGATGCGTTCGGCTTCCTTGGGATTCTTGAATTTGGGCGTGTCTTCCGGCTTGCTGCCCCAGACGCGCGGCAGCCATTCGGCCATCAGGATTTCCTGCGGGCCGATCACCAGCGCGGTGAGGAAGCCGTGCAGCGTATCCATGGTCATGGCGTCTTCGGCGCAGCGGTCGGACAGCAGGAAGTCGTCGAGTTCGTCGAACTCTTCGTCGGAGAGAGGTTGGTCGAGTTGCATAGTGGACATCCGTGTTGCGAATAAAACCGCAGTTTAATTGCTATTGGCTTGCGAGGCGAGGATTACCGCAGCTCTTCACGGGCACGTACAATACGGCCATGACCGATTCCACCACCGTATTCAACTTCGCCGGGCTGTCGCCGGATACCGTGCTCGATGCACTCGACAGCGTCGGCCTGTACGGCGACGGTCGCCTGCTGGCGCTCAACAGCTATGAGAACCGGGTCTATCAGGTCGGCATGGAAGAGGGACCGCCGCTGGTGGCGAAGTTCTACCGGCCGCAGCGCTGGAGCGATGAGGCGATTCTGGAAGAACATGCCTTCGTCAACGAGCTGGTCGGTCAGGAAATCCCGGTCGTTCCTGCGATGCAACTCAGCAATGGCCGCAGCCTGCAGGAATTCCAGGGCTTCCGCTTTGCGGCCTTCACGCGTCACGGCGGCCGCGCGCCTGAGCTGGACAACCCCGATACGCTGGAATGGCTGGGCCGCTTCATCGGCCGCATCCATGCGGTCGGCATGCAGCGTCCGTTTGCGTACCGGCCCGCGCTGAACATCGCCACCTTCGGCGAAGAGCCGCGCGATTATCTGCTGGCCAATGATTTCATCCCGATGGATGTGCTGAGTTCGTACAAGAGCACGGTCGATCTGGCGCTCGACGGCGTGCGCCGCTGCTTCGACCGCGCCGGCGACATCCGGCAATTGCGCCTGCACGGCGATTGCCACGTCGGCAATGTCTTGTGGACCGATGCCGGTCCGCATTTCGTCGACTTCGACGACAGCCGCAGCGGTCCGGCGATCCAGGATTTGTGGATGCTGCTGTCGGGCGAGCGCGGCGAGATGGTGCGCCAGCTGTCCGACCTGCTGGCCGGCTACGAGAGCTTCTGCGAATTCGAGCAACGCGAGTTGTACCTGATCGAAGCCTTGCGCACGCTGCGCCTGATCCATTACTCGGCATGGCTGGCGCGACGCTGGGAAGACCCGGCGTTTCCGCAAGCCTTCCCGTGGTTCAATACGCAGCGTTACTGGCAGGACCGGATTCTGGAATTGCGCGAGCAAATCGCGCTGATGGATGAACCGCCCTTGTGGCCTTTATGAAATGAGTGAGAAAGCAATGAGCGTACAACGCTGCGCCTGGGTCAATCTCGACAATCCGCGCTACGTGACTTATCACGATGAAGAATGGGGCGTGCCTTGCCACGACGAGACGCGCCTGTTCGAAATGCTCAACTTGGAAGGCGCACAAGCCGGCCTCAGCTGGGAGACCGTGCTGAACAAGCGCGAGACCTATCGCGCCGCATTCGATCAGTGGAATCCGGAAAAGATCGCGCGCTATACCGACGCCAAGGTCGCCAAACTGCTGGCCGATCCGGGCATCATCCGCAATCGTCTCAAGGTCGCGGCGACCATCACCAATGCGCAAAGCTATCTGCGCCTGCGCGACGACGTCGGCGGCCTCGCTCCTTTCCTGTGGGCGTATGTGGACGGCAAGCCGATCCGCAACAAATGGAAGAATCTGAGCGATGCGCCGGCCAAGACGGCGCTGTCGGACCAGGTGTCCAAAGACCTGCTCAAGCGCGGCTTCAAGTTCGTCGGTTCGACGATCATTTACGCTTACCTGCAAGGCATCGGTATCATTGACGACCACGTCGTCGGCTGCCACTGCCACGGCCGCAAACACAAGCTGCCCAAGTAACACCGCCATATCGGCACGCAATGAAAAAAGCCCGCGCTCAATCAAGAGCGCGGGCTTTTTTTACGATGCAGAACGCTTATACCTCAGTTATACGTCCAGCTGCGAAACGAACTTGGTGTTGACGTACGCTTCGATCGCTTCGGTGCCGCCTTCGGAACCGTAGCCGCTGTCCTTGATGCCGCCGAACGGGACTTCCGGCAAAGCCAAGCCCAGATGGTTGATGGTGATCATGCCGCTTTCGACGCGCGAAGACAGCGCGTGCTTGGTTTGCGCCGACTTGGCGTAGGCGTAGGCAGCCAGGCCGAACGGCAGGCGGTTGGCTTCGGCGATCACTTCGTCGAGCGTGTCGAAGGAATTGATCAGCGCCAGCGGGCCGAACGGTTCTTCATTCATCGCGCGCGCCGACAGCGGCACGTTGGTCAGCACGGTTGGCTCGAAGAAATAACCCTTGTCGCCCACGCGCTTGCCGCCGAAACGCAGTTGCGCACCTTGTTCAACAGCGTCGCTGATCAACGCTTCCAGTGCCGCGATGCGGCGCTTGTTGGCGACCGGACCCATGGTGGTGCCGGCGACCGTGCCGTCGCCCACCTTGAGCTGGCTGGCGGCGGTGATGAACTTGTCGACGAAGGCATCGAACACATTCTTTTGCACCAGGAAGCGGGTCGGCGACACGCACACCTGGCCGGCATTGCGGAACTTGGCCATCGCCAGTTGCTTGGCGGCGGCGTCGATGTCCGCGTCGTCGAACACGATGGCCGGCGCGTGGCCGCCCAGCTCCATCGTGGCGCGCTTCATGTGGGTGCCCGCCAGTGCGGCCAGCTGCTTGCCGACCGGGGTGGAACCGGTGAAGGAAATCTTCTTGATGATCGGATGCGGGATCAGGTATTCGGAGATTTCCGACGGCACTCCATAGACCAGGTTGACCACGCCGTCAGGGATGCCGGCGTCGGCAAACGCGCGGATCAGTTCGGCCGGTGAGGCCGGGGTTTCTTCCGGCGCCTTGACGATGATGGAGCAGCCTGCAGCCAGCGCCGCGGACAGCTTGCGCACGACCTGGTTGAGGGGGAAGTTCCAGGGCGTAAACGCCGCCACCGGACCGACCGGCTCCTTGATCACCATCTGATAGGCGTTCGGCACGCGCGCCGGCACCAGGCGGCCGTAGGTGCGGCGGGCTTCTTCGGCGAACCAGTCGATGGTGTCGGCAGCGCCCAGGGTTTCCGCCTTGGCTTCCGCCAGCGGCTTGCCCTGTTCCAGCGTCATCAGCAGCGCCACTTCATCGGCGCGTTCGCGCAGGATGTTGGCGGCCTTGCGCATGATCTTGGAGCGCTCGAAAGCGGATGTCTTGCGCCAGGTGTCAAAACCTTTTTGAGCGGCATCCAGCGCAGCGTCGAGGTCTTGCTTGTTGGCGTGGGCGATGTGGCCGATGACTTCTTCGGTGGCAGGATTGACGACCGGAATGGTGCGGTCCGAGACACTGGCAGTCCAGCGACCGTTGATGAAGAGTTGAACGTCTTTGTACATGGATATCTCTTTGCAGATCGGGTGGGTGAAAAGCGTGGACGTAAGGCCGGGTGTTGAATTCATCCGGCGCTGTCTCAATGCGGAAATCGGGAAACGAAATGGCAGGTCTCAGTTATACCACGCCATGCAAAACCGCGCCGGCCGTGCCAGCCGGCGCGTGCAATACATCAGTCCAGGTCGCTGTAGTCAACGTTTTCGCGCAGCGGCGTCTTGCTCGATGCGGCGCGCACGTATTGCGGCGGCCAGGCGATGTTTTCCTTGAGTTCATCGGCGGCGTGCAATGGCCAGTACGGATCGCGCAGCAGCTCGCGCGCCAGCAGTACGAGGTCGGCCTGTTCGGTGCGCAGCACGTGTTCGGCCTGGGTGGCGTCGGTAATCATGCCGACGGTGCCGGTGGCAATTTTGGCTTCGTTGCGCACGCGCGCGGAGAAGGCGGTCTGGTAGCCGGGACCGGTCGGGATGACGGCAGTGGCGACATTGCCGCCGCTGGAGACGTCCACCAGGTCGACGCCGGCTTCGCGCAGCAGGCGCGAGACGGCGACGATGTCGTCCGGTGTCAGGCCGCCGTCGGTCCAGTCGGTGGCCGAGACGCGTACGAACAGCGGCAGGTCGGCCGGCCACACCTTGCGCACGGCGGCAACCACTTCCAGCAGGAAGCGTGCGCGATTCTCCAGCGCACCGCCGTATTGGTCGGTGCGGTGATTGCTTAGCGGCGACAGGAATTCGTGCAGCAGGTAACCGTGTGCGGCATGCACTTCGACCACCTTGAAGCCGGCCTTGAGCGCACGCTGCGCCGCATCCGCAAATGCCTGCACGCGTTCGGCGATGGCGGCGACGCTCAGCTCGACCGGCGCCTTGAACGTGGCGTCGAACGGCAGCGCCGACGGACCGACGGTTTCCCAACCGCCTTCCGCTGCCGGCACGGTGCCGGCTTTGCCTGCCCAAGGACGCCATGCGCTGGCCTTGCGGCCCGCGTGCGCCAGCTGGATGCCGGCGAACGAACCCTGGGTTTCGATGAAGCGCGTGAGGCGCTGCAACGGTTCGATGTGTTCATCTTTCCAGATGCCGACATCTTCCGGCGTGATGCGGCCTTCAGCCAGCACGCCGGCGGCCTCCACGATCACCAGCCCGGCGCCGCCGACGGCGCGGCTGCCCAGATGCACCAGGTGCCAGTCGTTGACGAAGCCGTCCTGTGCGGAGTATTGGCACATCGGCGAGACGACAATGCGGTTGGGCAGGGTCAGTCCGCGCAATGTGAACGGAGAAAACAGTTTGCTGCTCATCGGAAACTCCTGGTTGTACGCGTGGCGCGCCGAGGACATGCGTCGCGCGGATTGAGGAAATGACGGAAAGTGGTTGTTGCCTGAAACCGAAAGTCTATTTTATTTTTTGAAAGCGCGTATGACGTTGCCTGTGCCGGCATCCTGCCGGCGACCAGGCAGCGGGCAAGCTCAATCGGTATTGAACTGCAGCGCCGCCAGGCTGGCGTAGAGACCATTTTGCGCGATCAGTTCGGTATGCGTGCCGGTCTCGACGATGCGGCCGTGTTCCACCACGATGATGCGGTCGGCGCGCTGCACCGTCGCCAGCCGGTGTGCGATGACCAGCGTGGTGCGGCCGACCATGGCTGCTTCCAGTGCGGTCTGGACCAGCCGCTCCGATTCGGCGTCGAGCGCGCTGGTGGCTTCGTCGAGCAGCAGCAACGGCGGATTTTTCAGCAGCGCACGCGCAATCGCGATGCGCTGGCGCTGGCCGCCGGACAGGCGCACGCCGCGTTCGCCGAGGAAGGATTGGTAACCTTGTGGCAGGCGCTCGATGAACTCGTGCGCGGCGGCCATTTTTGCTGCGGCAATGACTTCGTCGTCGCTGGCGTCGGCACGACCGAAGCGGATGTTCTCCAGCGCGTTTTCGGAAAAGATCACGGTGTCCTGCGGCACGATGCCGATGGCGCTGCGCAGTGCCGACAGGGTCAGGAAACGGATATCGACGCCGTCCAGCGTGATCCTGCCCTGTTGCGGATCGTAGAAGCGCAGCAGCAGCTGGAACAGCGTGGTCTTGCCGGCGCCGGACGGACCGACCACGGCAATCGTCTCGCCGGGTTTGATGTCCAGCGACAGATGCATCAGCGCGTTGCTGTCGGGACGCGACGGGTAGTGGAACACCACGTCCTCCAGTTGCAGGGCGGCGCCGTTGGCGGTGCAGGAGGATAAAGATGCGGGCAGTGTCTCCGGCAGCAGCACCGACTGCACCGGCGACTGCGCCGCCAGCAGGTCGAGCAGGCGTTCGGTGGCGCCGGCCGCGCGCTGGGTGTCGCCGAGCACTTCCGACAAGGCACCGATGGAACCGGCCACGAGCGACGCGTACAGGATGAACTGGCCGAGCTGGCCGCCGCTCATGCTGCCTTGCACGACCGCATGCGCGCCCAGCCACAGCACGAACACGATCGCGCCGAAGACCAGCAGGATCGCCATCATGGTCAGTACCGAACGCGCGCGAATGCGCTGCATGGCGGTGTGGAAAGCACGCTCCACCGAGGTGCCGAAACGCCTGGCCTCGATCTCTTCATGCGTGAAGGCCTGCACGGTCGGCATGGCGTTGAGGATTTCGCCGGCCAGCGCCGAGGCGTCGGCCACGCGATCCTGCGATTCGCGCGACAGCTTGCGCACGCGGCGGCCGTAAAACACGATCGGCAGGACCACCGCCGCCAGCATCACGATGATGATGGACGACAGTTTGACGCTGGTGATGAACAGCATGACCATGCCGCCGATGAACAGCAGTCCGTTGCGCAGCGCCATCGAAATGCTGGTTCCCACCAGCGTCTGGATCAGCGTGGTGTCGGTGGTCAGTCGCGACAGCACTTCGCCGGTCTTGGTGGTTTCAAAGAACTGCGGGCTTTGCGTGACGACGTGGGCGTAGACGGCGCTGCGCAGATCTGCAGTGACACGTTCGCCCAGCCACGACACCATGTAGAAGCGCGCTGCGGTCGCCACGCCGAGGATGCAGGCGACGCCGAACAGGGCGAGGAAATACAGATCGATATGCAGCGTGCTGGCCGCGGCGTCGGCGCCTCCGATGCCGCGACTGCCGAAGCCCAGATCGATCATTTGCCGGAACGCATAGGGAATCGCCAATGTCGCCGCGGCAGCCACGATCAGCGCCAGGCCGGCCAGCAGGAATTGGCGCTTGTAGGGTTGCAGGAAGGGGAGCAGGCCGATCAGGGTTTTGATGCTGCCTTTGGCTGGTTCTGGTTTGATGCTTGATGACATGTTGGCAAGATTCTTGATGTTGATGAAGCAACTTTGGCGGCTGGATGTCGGATTTTTTATCGGGTGGTGAACCACGCGATTGATTGCAAGTCGATAGAATGCGTAAGTATATGCACTCGGCAGATAGGCAAGCGGGTGTTTATTTGTATCTGAACGAGCTTGAAATGCGCCGTCTGCGCGCCATATCTGGTTCTTCAATCGCGGTCTAGTGTATTGCATGTGTCGATACCGTGCCGGTCGCGCCTTGGTCGCGCCTCGGTCGCCCCTATATAGTGCCGTTTCAACAAGGAGAGCAAATTGGCTCAAGGATTGTTGCAGGACATGCAGGACGACTGGTCGGAAAACTGTCCCGTCCGGAACGAGTTGCAAGACGGCCTGACGGCTGCCGCCGCAAGCATTTCTCCCAAATATTTTTACGACGCGCTCGGCTCCACCCTGTTCGAGGCGATCTGCGCGCTGCCGGAATACTATCCGACCCGCACCGAAGCGCAGATCTTCGATCAGCATGCCGATGACATCGCCGCGACGGTCGGCAAGGGCGTGACCATGATCGATCTCGGCGCAGGCAATTGCGCCAAGGCGGCGCGCCTGTTCCCGTCGCTGCAGCCGCGCCAGTATGTACCCATCGATATCTCGACGGAATTCCTGCGCGATGCCGTGAGCGGTCTGCGGCAGAAATTCCCGGCGATTCCGATGCAGGAAATCGCCATGGATTTTTCCGCGTCGCTGCAATTGCCGTCGACGGTCGGACGCGAAAATCGTCTCTTCTTCTATCCCGGTTCTTCGCTCGGCAATTTCGCGCCGGACGAGGCGCTGCAATTCCTGCGCCGCATGCGTCACGGCTTGCAATTGGGGGAGGGCGGCGGCGTTTTGCTCGGTATCGACCTGGTCAAGGAAAAAGCCGTACTCGATGCCGCCTACGACGACGCGCTCGGCGTGACCGCGGCGTTCAACCGCAATGCACTGCTGCACGTCAATCGTCTGCTCGGCAGCGATTTTGCGGTCGACGACTGGCAGCATCGCGGTTTCTTCAATCCGGAATTGTCGCGTATCGAGATGCATCTGGAGGCGCGCCGCGACCTGACGGTGACATGGTGCGGCGGCGAGCGGACGTTCCGCCGGGGTGAACGCATCCATACCGAAAACAGCTACAAATTTACGCCGGACGGTTTCAGCGATCTGCTGCGCCAGGCCGGTTTCGGCCAGGCCAGGATGTGGTTCGACCCGCAAAAATGGTTCATGCTGTGTTACGCGCGGCCGGTGTAAGAACGTGTTTACGATCTGTTTAGCGGCAAATCAGGGTCGCGCAGTAAGATCGCAAACACGTTCTAAGAGGAGAGGAGCAGCATGCATAACGAGACGGCCGCATTGACGGCAACGAACGCGGCCATTGCCGATGACTTCCTGCGCACGCGCGAGTATTCGATGATCCTCGCAACGCCCCTGTCCGATGAGGATTGCGGCGCGCAATCGATGCCCGACGCCAGCCCGGTCAAGTGGCACCTGGCGCACACCAGCTGGTTCTTCGAAACCTTCATCCTTGAAGTCTACGAGCCCGATTTCGCGCCGTTTCATCCGGCTTTCCGGGTGCTGTTCAATTCGTACTATGAAGGCGTCGGCGACAAGCATCCGCGCCCGCAGCGTGGCATGCTGACGCGCCCGTCGCTGGCCGAGATCCGCGCGTATCGCGCCAACGTCGACCTGCGCATGCAGGCTTTGCTGCTGTCGGATATCTGCGATGACAATTGCCTGCGCCTGCTGGAACTGGGCATGCAGCACGAGCAGCAGCATCAGGAACTGATCCTCACCGATGTCAAGCACCTGCTGTCGCTCAATCCGCTGAAGCCGGCCTACCTGCCGCGCGCCTTGCAGGCCATGCCGGTGCAGACCGAGCTGGAGTGGAATACCTTCGACGCCGGCGTGGTGGAAATCGGCTACCGGAACGGCGGATTCTGTTTCGACAACGAGCTGCCGTCGCATCGCCAGTTCGTCGAATCGTTCGCGATCGGGTCGCGCCTGATCAGCAATATCGAATACCTGATGTTCGTTGAGCAGGGCGGCTACGAGAATCCCGCTTACTGGCTGTCGGCCGGCTGGGACTGGCGCAGCAGTAATCAGATCGCGCATCCGCTGTATTGGCAGCGTCAGGATGATGGCGCCTGGCGCGAGTTCACGCTGCATGGCATGCTGCCACTGGACCCGCATGCGGCGGTGCTGCATTTGTCCTATTACGAGGCCGATGCGTTCGCGCGTTGGGCCGGTGCGCGTTTACCGACCGAAGCGGAGTGGGAATATGCCGTCGGCGAGTTGGGCAACGAGGGCCGGCAGTTCTTCGGTACGGCCTGGCAGTGGACCTCGAGCAGCTATGCGCCGTATCCGGGATATGCGATTCCCGACGGCGCGGTGGGCGAGTACAACGGCAAGTTCATGGTCAATCAGTATGTCCTGCGCGGCTCGTCGGGTGCAACACCGCTCGGACATTCGCGCGCGAGCTACCGCAACTTTTTCCCGGCTACGGCGTGCTGGCAGTACAGCGGCATTCGGCTGGCGCGATCGCTGTGAAAAATCCTCTGCGACACAAAGCAAAAAAGAAAGCAAAAAAGCCGCCGGTTGGATAAACCGGCGGCTTTTTTTTGCGTGACCCGAATCAGGCTGCTTTCGCTTTTGGCGAAGAAGACTGATTTGCGCTCTGGTCGATCGCGATCTGGCGATTGACGGCGCTGAGGACGGCCTTGAACGAGGCGGTGACGATGTTGGCGTCGATGCCTACGCCGAAGCCGGTCGGCGCTTCGTTCAGGCGCAGTTCGATGTAGCTGGCGGCTTGCGCGTTGGCGCCGGCGCCGATGGCGTGTTCGTGGAAATCCATCAGTTTGATGTCCAGCCCCAGCGCATTGACGAAGGCGTCGATCGGACCGTTGCCGGTGCCGCGCACGGTGGTTTTCTCGCCGTTGCGCTCGATGTCGACTTCGATCCTGATCGATTCTTCATGCGAGGTGTCTTCCGACATGCGGTGCGCGCGATAGACGTAGGGCGCGCTGCGGTCCAGGTACTCGCTCTTGAAGATCGTGTAGATATCGGTGGCGACGATTTCCTTGCCGCTGGCGTCCGCTTCGCGCTGGATGGCGCGGCTGAACTCGATCTGCAGGCGGCGCGGCAGGGCCAGGCCGTATTCCTGTTCCAGCAGGTAGGCCATGCCGCCCTTGCCGGACTGGCTGTTGACACGGATCACGGCGTCGTAGCTGCGGCCCAGGTCGGCCGGGTCGATCGGCAGGTAAGGCACTTCCCAGATGGCGTCCGCTTGCTGCTTGGCGAAACCCTTCTTGATCGCGTCCTGGTGCGAGCCGGAGAAGGCGGTGAACACCAGGTCGCCGACGTAAGGATGGCGCGGGTGGACCGGGATCTGGTTGCACTCTTCCACGCATTGACGCACGGTGTCGATGTCGGAGAAGTCCAGGCCGGGGTGGACGCCTTGCGTGTACAGGTTCAGCGCCAGCGTGACCAGGTCGACGTTGCCGGTGCGTTCACCGTTGCCGAACAGGCAGCCTTCGACGCGGTCGGCGCCGGCCATGACGGCCAGTTCGGCGGAGGCGACGGCGGTGCCGCGGTCGTTATGCGGGTGCACCGAGATGATGGTCGACGAGCGGTATTTCAGGTTGCGGCACATCCATTCGATCTGGTCGGCATAGACGTTCGGTGTGCTGCATTCGACGGTCGACGGCAGGTTCAGGATGACCTTGCGTTCCGGCGTGGCGCCCCAGGTTTCGCAGACGGCGTCGCAGATTTCCTTGGAGAAGTCGAGCTCGGTGGTGCTGAAGGACTCAGGCGAATACTCGTAGCGCCATTGGGTTTCCGGACGGGCGTCGGTGAGTTCCTTGACCAGCTGGGTGCCGGTGACGGCGATGTTCTTGATTTCGTCGCGCGACATGTTGAAGACGATCTTGCGGAACGCCGGTGCGACCGAGTTGTACAAGTGCACGATGGCTTGCTTGGCGCCGGCCAGCGAATCGATGGTGCGGCGGATCAGTTCTTCGCGCGACTGGGTCAGCACGATGATGGTGACGTCGTCGGGGATGCGGTTCTCTTCGATCAGCTTGCGCACGAAGTCGAAGTCGGTTTGCGAAGCGGACGGGAAGCCGACTTCGATTTCCTTCAGGCCGATTTGCAGGAGCATTTCAAAGAAGCGCAGCTTGCGTTCCGGGCTCATTGGTTCGATCAGCGCCTGGTTGCCGTCGCGCAGGTCGGTGCTCATCCAGATCGGCGGCTTGGAAATGAACTGATTGGGCCAGGTGCGATCAGACAACGGGATCGTCGGGAATGCGCGGTATTTTGCTGCCGGGTTGCTTAACATCATGGTGGAACCTCTTTAATTTGTCACTGCTGTGGAACAGGGAAATTCATTCGATGTGGCTGGAGAAAAGGGCCGCCTGACTGCCACTAACGCAAGGCCAGGCGACCGATCGGTAGCTTTAGCGGTAGCAGCGCCGACGCACATGCAGCGATTTTCGCGGCGATCAAATCGCCGGAAATCAGGAATGCAGTGATGGACGTGAAATGCATGGCCGGCTTTTCAGGAAAAATTTACAACTTTTTAATTGTGCCGCCATGTGCGCCTGAATACCCATTTCGGATGATTGTCAGACCATGACCAGCGAGGAAACTGCAAAACTACAGGGAGAAACCGGGGAGAAGCTCAGATCAGCGCGAAGCTGGTAGTAGCGTCACTAGTAGCAACGCTAGCAGGGCGCCAGCGAAGTGCGATAGTGTCAGGGAGAATTGTGTTGCGGAGTTCATTCGGCCACTTTAGAAGATTGCCGTTTGAATTGTCAAGCTTTATCTTCCCGATGACGGCCAATTCCACCCAATTCCGCCGAATGTGCCCGGAAAGCGAGCCGATCTAGTCATTTTTTGTTGTTAGAATCCAAGTTTTCCTAATTAACCGATAAGTCATCAATTTGAGCCTTTCACCTTCTCCATGCAAGAGCGCCCCGACCTGATCGTTTGCGAAGAGTGCGACGCGGTGCATCGCCGGCCGGTGCTTGCGCATGCCGAAGTCGCCCGCTGCCTGCGCTGCGACGCCGAGCTCGAGCGCGACACCGGCAGCCGCTTTGAGCGCTTGCTGCCGCTGACTGTGGCCAGCCTGATCATGTTCGTGATCGCCAACAGCTTTCCCATCGTGCAGATCGAACTCCAGGGGCTGACCAGCAAAACCACGCTGTTCGGCGCGGTGATGGTGCTCAACACCGAAGGCATGTCGCTGGTGGCGATGCTGGTGCTGTCCACCACGATCCTGTTCCCGCTGGTGCAGATGCTGGTGCTGGTTTATCTGTTGCTGCCGGCCGCGCATGATGTACGCCGCCCGGGCGTGAAGATACTCTTGCGCCTGATGCAGGTCGTGCGCCCCTGGGGCATGGTCGAGGTATTCCTGCTCGGCGTGCTGGTGGCGCTGGTGAAGCTGTCCAACATGGCGGCCGTGCTGCCTGGCGTGGCATTGTGGGCGTTCGGTGCGCTGACTGTCCTGCTGACGGTCGTGGTGTCGTTCAATCCGCGCTACCTGTGGCGGATTCTGGTCAGCGAACGCAGCAGCAGCGGGGAGCCGGTACGATGAGCGCGGCTACGCACGAGGCCGGTGTCAACGGCGTCAATGACGCGCCGGCGCGGGATGTTGCCGCTCCCCGCCTCGACAGCGCCATCGCCACCGATATTTTCCCTTGCCATCATTGCGGCACGGTCTGGCAGGGCGCGCAGCAGGACGAGCAATGCGAAGTCTGCCACGCGCCGCTGCACCGGCGCCGCATCGACAGTCTCAATCGCACCTGGGCGTTCCTGATCGCCGCCTGCATCATGTACATCCCGGCCAACATGATGCCGGTGATGATCACCTCGACGCTGCTCGACGAGCAGCGCGACACCATCATGAGCGGCATCATCTATTTCTGGGTGTCGGGATCATGGGAGCTGGCCATCGTGGTGTTCGTCGCCAGTTTCATGGTGCCGCTGTTCAAGCTGGTGGCGCTGATCATCCTCACCGTCAGCGCGCGCCGCCGAAGCAGTTGGCAGCGTTTGCAGCGCGCCAAGCTGTACCGCGTCGTTGAAACCATCGGCCGCTGGTCGATGCTGGATGTCTTCGTGGTGTCGCTGCTGACGGGACTGGTGCAGATAGAAGGATTCGCCCGGATCACCGCAGGTATCGGCGTGGCGGCGTTCGGCTCGGTAGTGGTGCTTACCATGCTGGCGTCGCTGAGCTTCGATCCGCGGCTGATCTGGGATGAGGCCGAGTCGGAAGCAGATTCGGAAGCCGATTCGGAGGCCGGGCCGGCCGCAGAGAGAGAGCAACAAGAAAAGGATAGCAATGACTGAACCAACGACGCCCACATCGCCACCGAACCGGCCGGAACCAAGGCGCGAACGCCGGCGCAACTGGCTGCCTTCGCTGGTCTGGCTGATTCCCATCGTCGCCGCCGTGGTCGGCCTGACGCTGGTGGCCAAGATCCTGGTCGAACGCGGCCCGGTCATCACCATCAGTTTCATCTCGGCCGAGGGCCTCGAGGCAGGCAAGACCAAGGTCAAGTACAAGGATGTCGACATCGGCCAGGTGCAGTCGATCACGCTCAGCAAGGATCGCTCGCACGTGGTCACCACGGTGCAGCTGACCAAGGAGGCGGAAAGCTTCACCGCCGACGACACGCGTTTCTGGGTAGTGCGTCCGCGCGTGGCGGCATCGGGCATTTCGGGATTGAATACACTGCTGTCGGGCGCGTACATCGGCGCCGACGCCGGCAAGTCGGAAGAAACCAAGAAGGAATTCGCCGGCCTCGAGCAACCGCCCATCATCACGCGCGACACCTCGGGCAAGCAGTTCGTGCTGCATGCCTCCGATCTCGGCTCGGTCGACATCGGCTCGCCGGTGTTCTACCGCCGCATCAAGGTCGGCCAGGTCGCGGCCTATGACCTCGACCAGGATGGCCGCGGCGTGACGCTGCGCATTTTCATCAATGCACCCTACGACAAGTTCGTCGGCATCAGTTCGCGCTTCTGGCACGCCAGCGGTTTCGACATGCAGATCAACGCCAGCGGCTTCAAGCTGCATACCCAATCGCTGGCGACGGTGGTGCTCGGCGGCATTGCGTTCAAGAGCATCGACGATCTCGATTCGCCGGCGCCCGCCAGGGAAAATACCAGCTTCCGGCTGGCCGAAGACGAAGCCGCCGCAATGAAGGAGCCGGACGGCCGCTCGCAAACCGTGCTGCTGTATTTCAACCAGTCCCTGCGCGGCCTCGAGCCGGGTGCGGCGGTGGACTTCCGCGGCGTGGTGCTGGGCGAGGTCAAATCGATCGGCATCGAATACAACGACAAGACCCGCGAGTTCGTGATGCCGGTGGTGGTGGAGCTGTATCCCGACCGCCTTGGCCGCAAGTTCAACGAGCAACAGGAATCGCGCTATACGCCACGTCAACGCCTGAAGTATCTGGTCTCGCGCGGCCTGCGCGCGCAATTGCGCAGCGGCAGCCTGTTGACCGGGCAGGTGTACGTGGCGCTCGACTTCTTCCCGAATGCGGCGCCGGCGCAGATCGATATCGACAGGACGCCGCTGGTGTTCCCGACCATACCGAACAGCCTCGACGAGATCCAGAACCAGATCGGCGACATCACGCGCAAGCTCAGCAAGGTGCCGTTCGACAAGATCGGCGACGACCTGCGCAAGACGCTGGCGACGCTCAACCGCACCCTCACCGGCGCCGAGCAGACCATGAACAAGATCAACAACGACGTCGCACCGGAAATCACCGCCGCCATGCGCGATGCGCGCAAGACGCTCAGCGCCGCCGAACGGACCTTGTCCGAAGATGCGCCGTTGCAGCAGGACGTGCGCCAGACCATGCAGGAGTTGTCGCGCGCGGCGGCGTCGATTCGCGTGTTGACCGATTATTTGCAGCAGCATCCGGAATCGCTGATTCGCGGCAAGCAGGAGGATAAATAATGCAGCGCAGTGTCACTTTCATTTCGTTGGCGGCGGCAGCGCTGCTGCTGAGCGCCTGCGCTTCGGCGCCGACGCGTTTCTATACGCTGGCGGATACGGCCGCACCTGCCACGGCCGCAGCCAGAGCGATCCCGACCGGACAGACCTACATCGAAGTCGCCCCGGTCGCCGTGCCGGAACGCCTGGCGCGACCGCAGATCGTGGTGCGCACCGACGCCACGCGCGTGGATATTCTGGAACAGGACCGGTGGTCCGCGCCGTTCAACAACGAGTTGCGCGACGCGTTGGCAAGCGGCGTGGCAAACCGGCTCGGTGCGGTCGACGTGACGCGTGGCGGCCGTCCCGTCAACCAGCCGGTCTATCGCATCGTGGTCGAATTGCGCCAGCTCGACGCGGTCAAGGGCGGCAAGGTCGATGCCGCTTTCGGCTGGACCATCACGCGCAGCGACAATAGCAGCAGCGCGGTGTGCCGCCTGACGGTGGTGGAGCCGGCAGCAGGACTGGGCGTTGACGGCGTGGTGCAAGGCATGCAGCGCGCAGTGGCGAATGCGGCCGACGCGATTGCAGCCGATGTGACGGCATTGCGGGCAGGGAAGACCGGCGTCTGCAGCAGCTGATTGCCTGATTTGTCCGTTCGAAAATGACAAAGGCCGCTTCAATGAAGCGGCCTTTTATTTTGGCGTGCCCGGCATATTCACCGGCACGCTCAGTTCTTACTGCGGATCAGCGATCGCCGTACGAGCGACGTGCGCCGCCGTCGGAGCGTGCGCCGGCGCCCTTGTAGCCGCCGCCGTCCTTGCGCGGACCGCCGCTGCCGGCAGGTTTGCCGCCGAAGCTGCGACCGCCGCCATTGCCATTGCCGCTACCGGCCGGACGCGCCGGACCGCTGCGGTTGTCGCCTGGACGCCAGCCGCCCGGCTTGCGCGCGCTGCGTGCAGGCGCTGCCGTCTTCTTCGGCTCGTAGCCTTCAACGATGTCGACGGGAATCGGTTGCTTGGTGAAGCGTTCGATACGTTTGACGTGCATGCCTTCAGCATGGTTGACCAGCGAGACGGCCACGCCATTACGGCCGGCACGACCGGTGCGGCCGATACGGTGAACGTAATCTTCCGGGAACTTCGGCAGATCGTAATTGAACACGTGGGTGATGCCTGGCACATCGATGCCGCGAGCAGCAACGTCGGTTGCCACCAGCACGCGCACCTGGCCGCGGCGCATGCCGTCCAGTGTGCGGTTGCGTGCGCCCTGGTGCATGTCGCCATGCAGTGCGGCGGCGGCGAAACCGGCGATGTTCAGACGGTCGGCGATGGTGTCGGCGTCACGCTTGGTGGCGGTGAAGACAACAGCCTGGTCCATGGTGACGTCGCGCAGCAGGAAGTCGAGCAGGCGATTCTTGTGCGACAGGTCGTCGACGAAGTGAACGCGCTGGGCGATGTTTTCATGCTTGGTGGCGGAACCGGCGATCTGGATGATCTGCGGTGCATTGGTGATGCGCTTGGCCATGTTGCCGACGACGCCATCCAGCGTTGCCGAGAACAGCATGGTTTGACGCGTTGCCGGTGTTGCAGCGACGATCTTTTCGATGTCTTCGATGAAACCCATGTCGAGCATGCGGTCGGCTTCGTCCAGGACCAGGATTTCCAGTTCGGAGAAATCGATCTTGCCCGAATCCATATGGTCGATCAGGCGGCCAGGTGTCGCCACCAGGATTTCAGGATTGCGCGACAGCAATTGCATCTGTTTCGGGTAAGGCATGCCGCCCAGGATCGACACGGCCTTCAGGCGGCGCATGTGGGCGCAGTACTTGTCGGTGGCGGTGGTCACTTGCAGGGCCAGTTCGCGGGTCGGGGTCAGCACCAGCATCTTCGGCTGTGCAGCACGGAAACGCGGACGTTCGCCGCGCGCCTTGGCGGCTTGCGCTTCCTGGTTGGGAGTCTTGGCGCCGGCAGCGGCAGGCGCCATCGAGGCGAATTTATGCAGCGACGGCAGCATGAACGCTGCGGTCTTGCCGGAGCCGGTCTGCGACGACACCAGCAGATCCTTGCCGGCGATGGCCGCAGGGATAGCCTGTTCCTGGACCGGAGTCGGCGCGGTGTAGCCGGAGTCGGTCAAGGCTTTGATGATCGATGGGTGCAGGCCTAGTGTTTCAAAAGTCATGTTTTCTTTCGTTTAGTATGAGCGCCAGACAAATGCAATGCAGCGCAACGATGGCGTCGGATTGACCGAGCACAGCGAGCGCACAGCAAATGCGGTGAACGCAAAAAAGCAACGCCAACCAACGAAATGACTATGAAAAACAAAGAAATTTCGGCACAAAAGCTTTGCGCCGGGACGGTGTCACTTAGAAAGTAAGGACACTCAAGGCGGGAGGGCTTTTACTACGTACTGTCGACTGTCTAGCGCGACAATTAGGGCTTGCGAAGCTACTGAGTAATCCAGCCAGTGGACCGGAGTACGGTTTGTACGTCGTATTGCAACGCACAAACCGAATCATACAGGAAAATATCGAAGTTGGCACTAGGGCTTATTCGGAGATTTTCCTCGAACAAGCCCTGAATTCCAATTCCTCTTATTCAGAGATACCGCCGACGACACGCGAAAAGCCGCCGTCCACATAAGTGATTTCACCGGTAATGCCGCCGGCCAGGTCGGACAGCAGGAAGGCCGATGCATTGCCAACGTCCTCGATAGTTACGTTGCGGCGCAACGGAGCGTGATCGGAGACGAAGCCCAGGATCTTGCCGAAGCCCTTGATGCCGCTGGCGGCCAGCGTCTTGATCGGACCTGCGGAGACGCCGTTGACGCGCACGCCCTTGGGGCCGAGCGATTCCGCTAGGTAGCGCACGCTGGCTTCCAGCGAAGCCTTGGCCAGGCCCATGGTGTTGTAGTTCGGCACGACGCGCTCGGAACCGAGGTAAGTCAGCGTCAGCAGCGCCGAGTTCTGGCGCAGCAGCGGCAGCGCGGCCTTGGCCATTGCCGGGAAGCTGTAGGCCGAGATGTCGTGGGCGATCTTGAAGCCTTCGCGAGAGAGGCCATCCAGGAAATCGCCGGCGATTGCTTCAGCCGGCGCAAAGCCGATCGCGTGCACCAGGCCGTCGAGCTGATCCCAGGACTTGCCCAGATCGGCGAACAGGGCATTGATCTGCTCATCGCTGCCGACGTCGCAATCGAAAATCAGCTTGGTGTCGAATTCTTCCGCGAACTTGGTGATGCGGTCCTTGAAACGCTCGCCGACATAGGTGAACGCCAGTTCCGCGCCTTCGCGCTTGCACGCCTGGGCGATGCCGTAGGCGATGGAACGATTCGATAACAAACCTGTGATCAGGATTTTTTTGCCTTGCAGAAATGCCATGTTGACTCCGAGTGATTCGCCTTTGAAGCGGCAGCAGGCTGAAAGCCGCGCCGGATCAGGCGAAATAAGGGGGATTCCGGTTCTATGCAGTATATTTGCGCGGAACTGGGCAAGATTGTAGGGGCTAGCGACGGCGGGGGCAACTTTTGAGGTTCTTGCCGCCACGACTTATTGCTATTGTGTAAAAATTTATTCTGTAAAATAGCCGAATTGATTTTAAGTAGCTTGCAACTTTCAGCAACGGGCAATTCGACATGACAAGCACGCATGCGTAAATTCACTCTCTCCACATTGCTTCTGAGCTTCGCGGCAACAGTCGGATTCAGCGGCCCGGTTTTCGCCGATCACGCCTTCTCCCTGTACGACACGCCCAAATATCCCGCCGGTTTCACCCATTTCGATTACGTCAATCCCGATGCCCCCAAGCGCGGCACGCTGTACCTCGCGAATCCGGACCGTCGCACCAGCTTCGATAAATTCAACCCGTTCTCGCTCAAGGGAGTCGCGGCGGCGGGCGTATCGACGCTGATGTTCGAGACGCTGGCGATCGGTTCCTCCGACGAAGTCGCCACCATGTACGGCCTGCTGGCCGACGACATGACGCTGGCGCCGGACCGCATGGCGATGACCTTCCACCTCAATCCCAAGGCGCGCTTCAACAATGGCGACCCGGTCACCGCAGCCGATGTCAAATATTCCTACGACACGCTGCTGGCCAAAGGCGCGCCGCAGTTCAAGTCGATGTTCGCCGACGTCAGGCAATGCGTGGTGGTCGATGCGCAGACCGTACGCTTCGAATTCAAGACCCGCAACCACGAGCTGCCGCTGATCGTCGGCGGGGTGCCGGTGTTCTCCAGGAAGTGGGCTGCCGGTACCGCGTTCGACAACATCCAGCTGACGCCGCCGATCACCAGCGGTCCCTATCTGATCGACGCCTACGACGTCGGCCGCAACATCACCTACAAGCGCAATCCGGCCTATTGGGGTACGGATATCCCGGTGCGCAAGGGCAGCTTCAATTTCGAGCGTATCGCCTATCGCTTTTACAAGGATGACGTGGCGCGGCTGGAAGCTTTCAAGGCCGGCGAGTTTGACGTCGTGGTGGAATACAGCGCCAAGAACTGGGTGCGCAACTACAACGGCCCCAAATTCGCCAGCGGTGAAATCGTCAAGCGCGAACTCAAGCATTCCAACGGCGCCGGCATGCAGGGCTTCGTCATGAACCTGCGTCGCAACCAGTTCAAGGATGCGCGCGTGCGCCAGGCGCTGGGACTCGCGCTTGACTACGAATGGATGAATCGCCAGTTGTTCTACGGCCAGTACACGCGCATCTATTCCTTCTTCAACAACAGCGAGTTGGCCGCTACCGGCGCGCCGGAAGGCGACGAACTGAAATTGCTGGAATCGATCCGGGCTTCCGGCACAAAGATCGATCCGACCGTGTTCGGTCCGGCGCCCATACCACCCAACACCAATCCACCCGGCTCGCTGCGCGGCAACCTGCTGCAGGCACGCGAATTGTTGCGCCAGGCCGGTTGGGAATACCGCGACGGCGCCTTGCGCAACGCCAAGGGCGACGTCTTCGCCTTCGAGATCCTCGACGATCAGTCGGCGTTGTCGCGCGTGATCAGCATCTACGTACGAAACCTGCAAAAGCTCGGCATCCAAGTCACGCAGCGTACCGCCGATTTTGCGTTGGTGGCCAAGCGCATGGACGAGTTCGATTACGACATGACCAGCATTCGCTTCCCTGACGTCAGCAGTCCGGGCAATGAAATGTTCGACATGTTCGGCTCCAAAGCGGCCGACGAAAAAGGTTCCAACAACGTCTGGGGACTGAAGGACAAGGCCGTCGACAAACTGGTCGAAGCGCTGGTCGCGGCGAACACGCGCAAGGATCTGGTCGCCGCCGCACGCGGACTGGATCGCGTCCTGCTGCACAAATACATCGTGGTGCCGCAGTGGTACTCGTCAACGCACCGCGTGGCCTATCGCAACCGTTTCGGCATTCCCGCCGTGGCGCCGCTGTACTACCAGGCCGACCCTTACGTGATCTCTAGCTGGTGGGAAGTGTCGCCGAAATGAACCCTGTGATCATCACCTTCATCCTCACTAATTTGCCGGTGCAGCCATGAATCTCTGGTCCTATGTCCTCAAGCGCATCCTGCTGATGCTGCCGACGCTGCTGGGCGTCGTCGTGATTACCTTCGGTGTGATCCAGTTCGTGCCGGGCGGCCCGGTTGAACAGGCGCTGATCGAAATGAAGGGCCTCGGCGGCGGCGGTGAAGCCTCCGGCGGCGGCGCCTCGCAATACCGCGGCCGCCAGGGCGTCGACGCCGAGCGCGTCAACGAGATCAAGGCGCTGTACGGTTTCGACAAGCCGCCGGCCGAGCGCTTCTGGCAAATGCTCAAGGGCTTCGCCACCTTCGATCTGGGCAAGAGCTTCTACCACCATGGCGACGTCTGGCAACTGGTGAAATCCAAAATGCCGGTGTCGATCACGATCGGCTTGTGGACCTTCTTCCTGACTTACCTGATCTCGTTGCCGCTCGGCATCGCCAAGGCGGTGCGCGAGGGTAGCGCTTTCGATTCCGCCACCAGCGCGCTGGTGCTGGTCGGTTACTCGATTCCCGGCTTCGTGCTTGGCGTGTTCCTGCTGGTGGTGTTCGGCGGAGGGAGTTTCGTGCAGTGGTTCCCGCTGCGCGGACTGACCTCGGACGATTGGGCCACGCTGTCGCTGTTGGGCAAGGTCAAGGATTACCTGTGGCACATCACCTTGCCGGTGATCGCCTCCGTCGCCGGCTCGTTCGCGGTCATGACCATGCTGACCAAGAACACCTTCCTCGAGGAAATCCGCAAGCAATATGTGCTCACCGCACGCGCCAAGGGCCTCTCCGAAAACACGGTGCTGTACAAGCACGTGTTCCGCAATGCGCTGATCCCGCTGGTGACCGGTTTCCCGGCGGCCTTCATCGGCGCTTTCTTCACCGGCAGCCTGCTCATCGAGACGCTGTTCTCGCTCGACGGCCTCGGTCTGCTGTCGTATGAGTCGGTGATCCGGCGCGATTATCCGGTGGTCATGGGTACGCTGTATCTGTTCACGCTGATCGGCCTGGTGGTAAAGCTGCTCGGCGATCTTTGCTATGTCTGGGCCGACCCGCGCGTCCAGTTTGAAAGTCTGGCCAAATGAGCGCGACCGCCTTGATTCCAACTCCTTCGGTTTCCCCGGGCCGCCGCATCTGGCTGCGCTTCCGCCAGAACCGCAACGGCTATGTGAGCCTGATCCTTTTCCTGATCCTGTTCGTGATCAGCCTCGGCGCGGAACTGGTCTCCAACGACAAGCCGCTGGTGGCGAGCTACCACGGCAAGATTCTGTTCCCGATGCTGCACGACTATTCGGAAAAGGCCTTCGGCGGCGACTTCGAATCGCCGGCCGACTACCTCGACCCCTTTATTCAGGACCAGTTCAGGAAGGACGACAACTGGGCGATCTACCCGCCCAATCACTATCGCTTCGACACGCTCAACTATTTCGCCAAGCAACCGAACCCGGCGCCGCCGTCTTCGGAGAATTGGCTCGGCACCGACGACCGCGGCCGCGACGTGTTTGCACGTCTGCTGTACGGCTTCCGCATTTCCATTCTGTTCGGCCTGGCGCTGACGGCCACCGGCGTGGTGCTGGGCTTGCTGGCAGGCGCGTTGCAGGGTTATTTTGCCGGTCGCACCGACTTGTTCATGCAGCGCATCCTGGAAATCTGGGGCTCGATGCCCGAGCTTTACCTGCTGATCATTTTTTCTTCGATCTTCGAACCCAGCATCGGCTTGTTGCTGGTGCTGTTGTCGCTGTTCGGCTGGATGGGTTTGTCGGATTACGTGCGCGCCGATTTCCTGCGCAACCGCAATCTTGAATACGTGCAGGCGGCGCGTGCGCTCGGGCTGTCGAACATGCAGATCATCTGGCGCCACGTGCTGCCCAACAGCCTGACGCCGGTGGTCACCTTCCTGCCGTTCCGCATGAGCGCATCGATCCTGGCGCTGACCAGCCTCGACTTCCTCGGCCTCGGCGTGCCGCCTTCCACGCCCAGCCTCGGTGAACTGCTGGCGCAAGGCAAGAACAATCTCGACGCCTGGTGGATCGCCTTGTCGACCTTCATCGTGCTGACCGTGACCTTGCTGCTGCTGACCAATATCGGTGACGCCTTGCGCAATGCCCTCGATGTGCGGAGGAAAGCATGAGCCTGCTCGATATCCGCAATTTGTCGGTGCGCTTCGGCAACGCTACGGTAGTCGACGACGTCAGTTTCAGCATCCAGCCCGGCGAGAAGTTCGGGCTGGTCGGCGAATCCGGTTCCGGCAAGACAGTCAGCGCCTTGTCGGTGCTGCGCCTGAATCAGGATGCGCATTACGATGGTCAGATCCTGTTCAACGGCGAAGACATCCTGCAAAAGAGCGAGGCCGCCATGCGCGGTGTACGCGGTATGGACGCGGCGATGATTTTCCAGGAGCCGATGACGGCCTTGAATCCCTTGTTCACCATCGGCAACCAGATCGCCGAGGTGCTCATGCTGCATGAAGGTCTGAATGCCAGGGCCGCGGCACAGCGCACCGTGGCCTTGCTGGAAAAGACCGGCATTCCTGAGCCCGCCCGGCGCGCACTGGCCTATCCGCATCAACTGTCCGGCGGCCAGCGCCAGCGTGCGATGATCGCGATGGCGCTGGCTTGCCATCCGAAGCTGCTGATCGCCGACGAGCCGACCACCGCGCTGGACGTAACAATCCAGGTGCAGATCCTGGAGTTGCTCAATCAATTGCAGCGCGACGAGAACATGGCCGTGCTGCTGATTTCGCACGATCTCAACCTGGTGCGCCACTTCGCCGATCGCGTCGGCGTGATGGAAAAAGGCAAGCTGGTCGAGACCGCCGCCACCGGCGACTTGTTCGCCACGCCGCAGCAAGCCTACACACGTAAACTGCTGGCCAGCCGGCCGCAGCGCAATGTCGAGGAGGTAGTGCCGGATGCGCCGGTGCTGCTGAACGCCGACAGGCTGCGCTGCACCTTTTCGATCAGGCAAGGCTGGCTGAGCAAGAAGAAATTCGCCGCCGTCGACGACGTCAGCCTGACGTTGCGCAAGGGCGAAACGGTCGGCATCGTGGGCGAGTCGGGTTCCGGCAAGTCGACCCTGGGCATGGCCTTGCTGCGCCTGTCGACCGCCACGGTCGAAGGCGACATCCGCTTCGACGGTCAGCAGGTCAGCGCCATGAGCTCGGCCGCCGTGCGGCCCTTGCGTGCGCGCATGCAGGTGGTGTTCCAGGACCCGTTCGCCTCGCTGTCGCCTCGTCGCACCGTCGCGCAGATCGTCGGCGAAGGACTGGCCTTGCATCAGCCGCAATTGAGCGCCGCGCAGCAGCGCGCCGAAGTGATCGAGGCACTACACGAAGTCGGCCTGTCGGAAGACATGCTGCAACGTTATCCGCATGAGTTCTCCGGCGGCCAGCGCCAGCGCATCGCTATTGCGCGTGCCGTGGTGCTCAAGCCTGACCTGCTGTTGCTCGATGAGCCGACCTCGGCGCTCGACGTCACCGTGCAGCAGCAGGTGCTGCAACTGCTGGCGCAACTGCAGCGCAAGCATGGACTGGCTTACCTGTTCATCAGCCACGACCTGGCAGTCATCCGCGCCATGGCGCATCAGGTGCTGGTGATGAAGGACGGCAAAGTGGTGGAAAGCGGGGCGGTCTCCGAGGTCCTGCAGCAGCCCTCGCATGCTTATACCCAGCGGCTGCTGGCGGCGGCGACTTATGCCGCAGATGAGCTCCCGGATCATACGAACTCTGCAATTTCCTAATAGACTGTTGAAATTTTTCCCAATGTAAGCAGAGTTTACGATGCGGCCGTTATTGATATCGTGTTTTTATTCTGGGAAGAATACGATGCGGGGAAGTGATGAAATGCAGGAAATCCTGTTCACAGGTGCCAAGTTGGAAGACTTTGTGTCGAAGGAGCATCGGTTGCGGCCAATGCGTGACTTGGTTCAACGACGCACTTAAGAGGCTCAACTCTCGCTAGCTTGCAGTTCCAGAACGCTCTCCCGAACTTCTATCTTTACCGGATCGGTTTTCTTCCACTGCTTTTTCGGCAGGATCAGTTTCCATTGCGAGGTTTTATCCATATCACGGAAGAAGGCAACGACACCCACGTATTCCGCTTCGCTGTTCATTGCTTCACTGATGCTGGCATTGGCGTCCGGACGCAACACAATATCTTTGGTCGCCAACAAATCCGGCTTCAAAGCGTCAATGTCATCGCGCTGCAATTGCATATAGTCCAGCTTCTCAAAATTCTTTGCGGTCTTCAATTGATAAATCCGCACCACCGTCGACAATGAACGCCCGCCGCTGTCCGGGTTCAACGACGAACGCGCAAGCAGATCGATATTCATCGTCTTGATTTGCGTCGTGAAGGCCCATTTCGCTGCATCCACGGCGCTGTCTTTGGTCGCTTGAAAAGCACCACAACCGGCAAGCCCAACGAGCACGCATGTCGTCGCGCCGATTTTAAATTGATTTCTCATGATTTGATTCCTTTTATCTTTGTTGAACACTTCAATGTGCCGTTCCCGATCCGTCATAAATACCGAGCTGAACGCGCACGGCACGGTCATTTTTATTTACCAATGCGGGATCGGGCAATCTGCTTGAATACCCTAGCCGCACGTCGCTCGAATTCAAGGCCGGCGCGGGCATCAGTTCCGGTCTGACCTCCATGTGCAGGTGCGCCTGCGCCTCATAGCCAAGATAGAACTGCAACAAGGCCATCACCTCCTTGTGTTGCGCTTTCCCCGGCATCAAGCCAAGTACCGACTCCCGCGACTGCGGACGCAGCACCACCCGGATCGCGTTGGCACGATCGTAAAAGCCACGACCCAGGACGCAGTTTTGTCCCAACGGCATGCGCTCAAAGTCAGTCAAGTGAATCCATACCGGATGAAACTCTTCCACCTCAATCTGCGCATCCGGGACCGCATGCTGCAAGACCCCGATTAATCCTTCCGCAGTGCGTGTCTTTTGCCCCGCCAGGCCCAGCATCGAAAGTAATTTACGCGTACCGACATGTTGTTGCGTCTTGGCGGCGTTGCCGATCCCCAACCCAGCAAAACTCAACAAATAGCGCGAGATGTCGTCTTGCCCATTGGACCTGAATCCGGCCGGATACCGATACTTGCGCCATACCCGGTAAAACTGCGTGACGATACGATGGTGAAACATGTCCAAAAATGCCGCCAGCGGTTCGGCGCCTTCGCGGTTCTGGGCGATTTCATCGATGAAATACGCGGGCATGCGCGCATCGACGCCATACAAGCCCAAAAACGTCGTGCGTACCGACGGCGGCGCTGTCGGATCATCGTCATCGCGCTCGATCGTATCGATTTCCCGGTTGGAAAATCCCAGACGCTTGCGCGACCGAAAACGCACCGGCTCCAGAGTCGGCGAATCGCTGCTGCCCAAGGCAGGAAGGTGCGGTGCGGCCAGCTCCAGTAATTCGCAGAACCGAAAAAAATTCATCTGCGGCGCCTGCTCCAGCAAGGCGGGCAGCAAAGGCCGGTCAGACTCACCGCGGACGACCGGTGTCGGCGTCAGATAAGGCGCATTCAAAACGGTGCTCCTTCGCCTTTGGTATCGCCCCAGATGAGTCGTCGGCCGCTCGGTTGCGCCACGACCACCAGCCGGGTGTACAGATTTAAGGTGGCATACAGCGACAGGAAACGGTTCAGCATCTCGCCGAATAATTCAATATCCCCCTCGCCGGCAAACTGGTTGCCGTTCAGGGTGACTTCAATTTCCACGCCGCGCAGCAACCCGCCCTTGTCCAGCTTTTGCAGAGGACGATGACGCACATCGATAATGGCGTCGATGCGGCGTTTGTTCATCTCGCCTTCCGTCCAGTCATACAACGCCAGACTGCCGCGCAATATCTCGGCATCGAGCAAGGACAGATAATTGGGCGCCAGATGCGACAGCACACGCCAATGAAAACGGTCGCCGGTCGGTGGATACACCGGCAAGGTGGGTGCAGTCAGATTGCGCACCGCGCTCACATTGGCAAAGCCACCGCGCATGCGGCGGATTCCTGCTTCTCGCCATCCTTTACGTGGCAGCATGCCATTGGTTCCTGTGACCGACAGCGACAGAATTTCCTGCGGCAAACGATCCTGCTGTTCCCAGAGATGTCCGCCCAGCACCAGCCAGGCGTCGACATTGCCCGACGGGCCGCGCCGCATACGCGTATGGAAATACCGCTCCGGCATATCGTGGCGTAGCATGCCGCCGCGATGACGGAACGCGGCAAACGGCGCGTATTCAAAACGCTCGCCCGATGCAACCTCAAAGCCGCGTACCGACTCGACCGCATACACCTCAACGTGCTCGCCGTGATGCGCCATGGCATGTACCCGATACTCAGTCTCCAGATGGGTGGCGCTGATCGGATCGGCTTCCAGCTCAAAAAGATTCACCATCGGTGTACAGTACAAACGCACGTTGTCGGTGCCAAAGCGCATGTCGTCCGGATAGGATTTTTCCAATACCACTTCCACATCGAAATACGGCGCATCCAGAGGAATGGTCTGCATGTCCAGTCCGAGTAGATCGACGAACATGAATTTTTCCGGAAAGGTGAAATATTCCAGCAACAGCTGATAGCCGCCGAAGGCATTGTCAGCCTTCGGCCATAGCCGCTGGTCAGCGGCAAAGCCGGCAGGCTCCAGCCGCAAGTCCGGCATGAGCTGCGGTGCGCCGGGAGCATGGGCAGGATGCCCCGGCACACGTACTTGCACGGCCAGCGGCGCTGCCGTCAAGGCCTTATATAACGCCAGAGCCACCGGACGGTCGGCGTTCAGATACAGCCGCAGGCGCGGCACAGTCAGCAACTCGCGCTGTGCTTGTCCCTGTACAGCCAGGCGCAGGCGGATGACAGAACGGCCGTCGTCCCGCGTCAGCGGCGCCGCCTCGATCAATTTCAGGGGGTACAAATCGACGTCTTGCGTCGTCCGATAGATGCACTCGACGCTCTCCTCGCCAATGGGGTCGGAGACCGCCTCCAGGCCGGCTTCCAGTACCTCATGCCGTTGCAGAACGCCATATTCCGGCGTGAGCTCCAGAATCGACAGGGAGGGAATCATGCGCAGATAATGCGGCCACAGCATGCTGACCAGTCCTTCGGTCAGCTCCGGCAACTCATCGTCGAGTTTGTGGCGCAGGCGTCCCATCAAAAAGGCAAAGCCCTCAAACAAACGTTCGACATGCGGGTCGCGCTCGCCAACTCGGTCGATATTGAGCATGCGCGCACGGTCGGGGTGAGCCTGTGCAAATTCCTTGCCGGCTTCGCGCAGGTAGCGCATTTCTGCTTCGTAGTAGCGCAGGATGTCGTGGTCTTTGGTGGGTGTGGTCATCGTGTGAGGAGGGTTAGGGTCAAGCCAAGCCAACAGCACGCGCCGGGTCCAGCGCTGTCAACTCGCCAGCTAGTACATCCATGCGCGGGACGATGACGGCTTTGTCTGCGTCCTTGCGGCTGACGCGCAGCTTGAGTAAGCGCAGCAGGTGCAACTTGGCATCAAAGGCCAATGCTGGTTCCCAGGCATACAACATGTAACGCTGGGCTGTGGCATCGGCAGTCGTCAGTAGATGCACCGCCGTGTCTTGCCGCTCGGCGCGTTCGGCCACGCGCGCCATCACCAGTTGCCGGAGAAAGTAGTCGCGTTCGCCTTTCTGGGAAGGCAAGCCTTGCAACCACGCGAAGGCCGTCTCCAGTCCTCGCTGCGCCAACATGTCGTTGGCTTGCGCCTCCATTTCAGCCCAGTCGACGTGACCGGATGTCACGGCGACAGGCGCAACCGGTTCGCCGCGTTCGATGTCGCGTACTGTGGCATGGCGCGCGATCCATTCCAGTGTCACGTCTTCAGCGAATGGCGTACCGTCGTCAAAGGACAGCCTCTCAATACCTGGCAAGCGTCCCAGCATCAAGGCGCAATCGGTGGCGGCCAGATCGCGGGCCTGCGCATAATCTCCGCCGCCATGTTCTTGCGCCGTATGCGCGTAGTACTGCAAATCCAGCCAGAAATGATTGGCGCCTTCGGCGAATGCCTGTTCCACGCGGTCGAGCAGTTCCGGCCATTGCTTTTGCAGCAGCAGGCGTTTTAATTGCGCGCGCAGTTCGGTGCGCGGCGCGACCAGGCGGGTCTTGCCGCTGATGTCATGCGGCGGCACGTCAATTAACGTGTCCCAACGCACACAGCGCAACAGGCGATACGCAGCCAGATAGCCGTGCGGCTGCTCGCGCAAGAACAAGGCCATCTGCCGGGCGCGTTCCAGCAGGTCGCGGCTGGAAGCAATCTCACCGGCAGCGGGTAAGGCGGTATTGACGCCCGGAGCACTCGGTGCCGACACGGCAGACAAGGGGGATTCGTGTGCGTTTTCCATGCAGGATTCAAAGCGGCGGTACAGTCCATCAAGTTCCGGCCGCGCCGCTTCGGGCCATGTTGCCGTGCGCTCGGTGAGCAAGGCCAGCGCCGACAAACTGCGTTCCAGCAGCACGCCTTCCAGACCTTGCACGCGCTCCAGGCGATTGGCGAAGGTGGCGCCGGTTAGCCATTCCAAGGCGACCTTGCGGCTTTCGGCGCGTCGCGGCAGCAGTTGATCGCCGAAGCGATCCACCAGCGCCGAGAGCAGCTCCAGGCCCGAGGCCAGCCCTTCCGCACCCTCTTGACGCAGACGCCCGTAGACGTAATACACGGCCGGACGCACATCCTTGGCGCTGTGTTTTAACAGGCGTTCGGCGCTGTCGACGATCAGGGTGTCGTCGATATCGGAGAATTTAGCGACTTCTTCCTTGATGGCTAAAAAGTCGTCGTCATAAGTCAGGTCGCCGCCTATAGGCGAGTCCGGACTGATCGGCTGCAACCAGTCATCCCAGCGCGCTTGTGTGGAACGTGCCAGATCGGTAGGGGGGCGACTGCCGAACAAAGCATGCAAGAGTTTGTTCATCATGATGTTCACTTTCTGGTGGCGGCACCACGCGACGCCGCCACAAAAATCCGCGACGGCAACGCAAAATCACGCAAAGCCAGCATTTCCAGTGGCCCGCGTCCGGCTTCGGTACGCATCACATACGACAAGGGATACACCAGCTCGGCAGAGGCTGGCGCCATCGGTGCGCGCGGCATCAGGTTGTCTGGATCAAGCTTGGAGGCGGAGCTGATCACTGGTGCACTGATTACTGGTACGTCGGGTGTCGCCTGCCAGGTCAGTTGATAGGTGGCGCTGTCGATCGGTTCGATGCGGGCGCGCTCCAAGAGACGCACCAAGGCCCAGCGACCGGAGAACTCATAGTGCTTGTTGGTACCGGCTTGGTCGGTCTGCCATTGCAGGAGCGTGCCGGCATCCTGCGTCTGGTTGACCGGCCACACCAGGTTTTGCCATGTCTGGGGTCCGTTGCGGTAGCGCAGCTTCTGGGCATCGATGATCAGCGTGCTGTCCTCAATGCCTGGCGTGGGCATCGGTTTGAGTTCAAAGCGGTATTGCGGCTCTCCTTGCACCAGCAGGCGTGCACCAAGGCGTTGCAGCGTATTGATTGCTGCCAGAAAGCCTGGATCGAAATTGAGTTTGCTGCCGGCGTGGGGTACCCATTGGTCTGCTTGCAACTCCAGCACGCCCGCCAGTTGCGACTGCAGGAAGCTCGCAATCAAACCGCTTTGCGGTCTCAGGAATCGGGCCAGTTCCGGCAAGGAGGCATCGTTGTCGGTTTGAGCAAATGGGTAGCGGCCGCTGAATGCCTTGTACCAGGCTGCCGCGACGGTGTTGTTCCAGGCTTCGTTCAAGCCGGCCTGCGCCGGTTGCAATACCGTCTGCGTGGCTTGCACGACGGGCCGCACGAACAGTGCATCCCCCATGCTGGCCCATTGTTCGCCCAGACTGGCGGCGACCAGTTGCGCATAGGCTTGCGTGTCGGCCAGTTCGGAACCTTTTCCCTGAAATAGCGATAAGGCCAGTTGTTTGGCTTGTGCTTCGGCGTCGGGACTGCTGTTGATCTGTTGCAGTCGCAGGCGCAAGGCGCTGATGCGGTCCAGATACCGTTGCAGGCTCAGGTCGCTGTTGGCTGGCACATGGGTGTTCGTGCTGTCGGCGCCGCCATTACCATTGCCATTACCATTGCCATTGCCGTCGGCGTTGCCGATCAGGCGCAATACCGGGCTGAAGGTGCTGCCCAGCGGTCCGGCCGGGTCATTTTGCAGGGCTGGCGGCGTCGTGGCTTTGGTGGCGGTGAGAAGGTCTTGTGCCTTGGCCACCAGCGTGTCGGACAAGGATGCCTGCCGCACACCGGCAGTCCCCTGGTACTGCAAGGATTTCATCAGGGCGATGACCGGCGACTGGCGCGCATCAGTCATCAACTTCAATTGTTCAATGGCCGCCGGCATGGTCGGGGCTGCCTCCCATTGCACGTTGTTCATGAACATCTGCCATTGCTCGGCGTACTCGGCAAAGTATTGTGCGGTCAAGGCGGCCTGCAAGGCTTGCGGCGATTGGTCCGGGGTCTGCGTTGCTGGCTGCGCCTGTCCGGTCAACACCCAGTCGCGGGCGACCGTATTGCGTTTGGCGGCTTCGACAATGGCCGGGGCGATGGCGCCTTCATAAGCCTGGCGGGTGAAGACGCCGGACACGATGGCGTGGTTGCGGATCAGTCCGCGCGGGTCGGTCCCCACGGTCAGGGACGCCAGCGTCTGGTCAGGATACTTGTCAGTCGCGGCGGTGACGATATGGCGATACAGCGTGGTGTCGGCATGCTGTACGCCGATGGCGGCCAGCAAGGTCTGGCGGGCCGCTTGCACCAGGCCGGCGCTGGGGGTGATTTTCCAGTCAGGATGGGCGGCCAGATGGTTGCTGTAGAAGGTCAGCAGGCGTTCGCCCAGATCGCGCTGCTCGCCTGCCAGGAGATGAGCATCGAGCTGCCAGCGACGAATCAGCTGCGGCGTCAGGAATGCGGTGTCGCTGCGTGGCGGCTCGGCCAGCATCAGGTAACTTTTAAGTGCCTGATGACCGTCCAGCGCAAAGCTGCCGGCCTGCTTGTCGAGTTGATCGCTGCGCAGCTGCGCTAAGTCGATCAACTCGGTTTCCAGCATTTGTTGCACGGGTGCGACCAGCAGGTGCTGGCTGGCCTCACGGTACGGCGCCCACAGTGCTTGCAGGATTTCCTTGTCGCGATTCAACCCAAAACGCGTCAGCAACGGCGCATGATGCGCGGTGCGGTATTCGAAACGGCTGATTTCCTGTTGCACGTTGAGGAGCGCGCGCAAGCGGCTGGCGACCTGCGGCGGCTTTTTAAGGCGCTGTGCGACTTGCTGCAGAGCCGTGATGTCGGTTTGATTGATGACGGCGGAGGCCAGCATGCCGGTCATCCAGATGCCCAGGCCGGTCAGCGTAATGACGCTCAATACTGTTTCGGGGTGAGCGCCGACGCGACGGCCGCGTTGCGTGCGTACGACATTGCTCAAGTGACGCCACAAAGGCAGATCGGCACTGCTCATGGGATCTTTGCCTGCAGTGGCCACGCCGTGTGGATTGGGAAAGGGAGCAAAGAATGCACCTGTCACGACCTGATTCAGCCCGGCAATCCATGGCGCCAGAACCTTACTGCGGCCCTCAAGGCGTTGCGACAGTTCTCCGGCGTAGCGGTCATCTCGCTTGTCACCCAATTGCTGCACCGTGATCGATGCCAGGCGGCGACATAGCGAGAGCAAGCTTACTTCAATTTCCCTGGCATCGGCATGCGGAGCAAACTCACTACCCACCACGGCGCCATGATCCTGCTTATCGTTTCTATGCAGATCCAGCACCAACACCGGCGCACGCCAATGTAGCTCTTCTGCAATACGCGCCAAGAGCAAGCTATAGGTGCTGCTGGCACGGCGAGTCGAAGCCAGTGCACTCGCCTGACCCACGGTCAGTACTACCGCATCAATCGGACGACGGCGACGTAGTTTATAGAGTTGCTTTAACCAGGCCACGTCAGGCTGACCTTCGCTATCGGTGCGCGCAAAAAACAGGACAGCGTCTTCCGTGATCGCATAACTCTGTTCTTCCAGCTCCGGCAACAATTTCGTCACCGCCGCATTATCGCCAGTCAACAGCAGAAAACGCTGGCGATAATGCCAACGCCAACCATGACGCGCACGCATCTGACCGGGCAAATTCTCAAAAGGAGAAGCATTCGGCGTCTTTTGCGGGACGGCGGACGTATCAATATCGGCCGCTCGGTTATAAAAACCAGCCGGCATGGCATGACGCACGACGGGAACCTTCAACTTCAAGGATTTCATCACATTGCGCCATGCGTCGGAAAGCCGCCCCCATCCATCAAACAACATCACCAGCGCACACAACAAGGCGCTACCAGCGATCACTGAAGACCATAGTCTGATGGACTCGGGGGTAGTAATACCAAAAAACTTCCCCCAGATCCGGATCCCCGCCTCTAGTACGACAGCGAAAATCAAAATACATAGAAGGTCTAAGCGTAATTTTTGCATGATGAAATACTTGTTATTGTCAAAATAAAAAAGCCAACGACCTATATCTCGGTATAGGAGGTGTTTTGTGAAGCAAGCAAACGCGGCCTGGGGTCGCAACGGCATACGCATAAGTCGTCGCTCAACGCCGCCTCACGGCCATCGGAGCCGGTCGAGGGAATGCGCGGACCGACGCAGATAATCTTGCCCATGGTCTTACAGGCAGGACACCAGACCGGATCGTGCTCGTAGGCTTGTTCGCGATCGCCAAGATCGCCAAGACGGTCGCTGCTGTTTCCCGCTTTCACGGTACCGTCGGCGGTAGTTTTATCGCCCTTGCAATATCGTAACGTCGCATCGAAATTCTCCTGTGTCATGTCGCTGTCGCTGACGCGGCAGCGTTACTCTGTGGTGGCCCGCGCAACACTGCGCAATCGACCGTGTGTTCTTGCGCACAGAGCAGTAGTCGGGCGCCGCCATCCACCGCTGCTGCATGCGCGCATGCCAGCGCCAGCCAGGGGGCGGCGATGCCGGTGTCCCCTACGCTTGCATCGAGAAGGACATCGTTTGCATCGACACCCAGTTGACTTGCCGGAACGCTCCATTGATGGTATTGGCCTGGATCCAGACCGGCACACCAAATCTGCCGCAAACTTTTTCCTTCCAGCCTGGCCCATTGCAGTGCGTGCGCCAGGCTCTCTCTTACCTCCTGATGACGTGCGCGCTCCGGGCGATGCAGGTAGCGATTGGCCGCGATACGATACTGATAAGCCAGGGCCTCCGGCATCAACAGCACGGCAGCGCCGGCTTCGGCAGCACCTTCTGAGGGCGGCGTATCCAGCAAGGCGCGCAGCTGCACAGTCACCATTAGCCGGGCTTCCTGATACTCCGCTTGCAGTGCGTGATCGAGCCAATCATCCAACGTCATCAAGTCCGCTGCTGCCGCCACATGATCGACGTCGGCCGCACGCAAAGCCCGTGCATCCCAGGCGGTTTGCCACAGTGCGGTGACTGTTTCGGCGGGCAACGCGCAAGCTACGTTCAACTGCACGGACAAAGGCACGCGCGCTGGCAAGGCCTGCAGGCGGGTATTGAGGCCTTGCAGCAACCGCGCAAACAGCCAGCCCAAGGTGGCGTGTTGGCGCTGACGGTCATTGGCGGCGTAGCCAGTATGCAGGTGAACATCGGGCATCTCCAGCCAGCGCGCTTTCACGGCCTGCGCACCAGGAATCAGCGGGGTATTCAGCTTCAGTTCAAGCGAGCCGTTAGCCATCGCCGCAATGGCCTCCCGATTTTGTTGCTCGTCGCCGGATAGACAGTAGGCGGTATCGATCAACGCCAACGGCTGGCTGGCATAGTCAAACACTTGCGCACGATATTGCTGACACACTTCGTTATGCGCCAGCGCGTCGAGTACCGCCCCCTCATGCATGGCATAACGGCGCAGCACCACCAGCGCCGCCAGCCCCGTCGGAAATCCGATCAACGTGATCCAGAACTGCGGTGTTTGAGTCGGCATATCCGCCGACCACATCAGCAACACGGTGGCGACACCGCCCAAGGTAAGCACTGCAAACACCGACATCCAGAGCCAGAAGCGTGGTTTGTCGGCGGGAACGGCAACTTCGTTGGGCAGTTGTGCAAAATCGACAGCCATGGCGTCCCCCTACGGCAAGAACACATGACGCGGCACCAGATAGCCGCCGCCTTCGCGCAGCGTCCCGGTTTGCGTGGTGATGACGCCGCTGCGCAATTCTTTGGCGTCGCTGTCCTTTTGCACCGGGAAGATCGGATTGCCTTTGGCGTCCTGCGTCAGCAGGGTGGCTTCGTCGTCGGTGAAGGCAATTCGGCGCTGTATGGCTTCCATCTCACCAATGCGGCCGTTAAACCGGGCATTCTCTGCCTGCCTAGCCAGCTCAGCCTTCTCGTCCAGCACGTCTTGCAGCTTGGGATTGGCTTCTTTGGCCTGTTGGAAGTTCTGCCAGGCCTGATAGTGGTAGCGGTCATTCTTCGACGGCGGCTTGGTTTGCCACTCGCGTATCTTTTCTGCCTTCTCGTTTGTGCTGATGTAACCGGCCAGATAGAACCCGGCCAGAGAATCGTGCACCTGCTCTTCCAGCAAGGCAATGCCGTTGCTACTCGACTGCCCCTTTTGTTCTTCGAAGACCTGGAGCGCCAGCGCTTCCCAGGTGTCGGGATGGGCGCGCGCATCCGCCCGTTGCAACTGCGTCTGATTGGCGATCTGTTCATTGCCTGGCCCATACAGCTTGATGTCGTCGCCGTAGACATCGCGCTGTCTTGGCCGTCCGCCCTTGGCGCGCTCGGCCAGGAGTTGCATGTCGCCCTTGAACAAGTCGTCGTAACTGACCATGTCTTGCTGTTCTTGCGGGGTGGCGCGCTGACAGGCGGGCAGGTGTGCCATGCGGCCCAGCCAGCGGGAGCGAAAACGGTAGTACAGCGACATGTGTTTCTGGATGTGTTGATCGTACGTGCCGCCGAAGTTGTTGGTGGCAGGATCTTCCCCGGACTTGTCATTGGCAGATGGCTCGACAGACTTCTGACCGTCGGTAGCGGCTTCCTCTGGCGTACCAGCACGCAGCCATGCGGCCATATAGGCATTCCAGTTCGCGGCCAACTCGGGACTCAAGGCGAAGTCGGCTTGCAGATCGGAAGGCATCTGGCGATAAGTCACCAAGGGCACACCCGCCAGGCGGGCGATTTTATGCATATGCAGCAGCGGCACCTGAGACACCATCTGGCCCACGGTTATGCCGCGTCCCTGCTCCTTGGGGCAATAGCCGCCACCGACATCAGAGTGCACGCCGGGGTATAGCACTTCGTGCACATTACCGCCTTTGACGCGCGTGATGGGGAAGTTCATGCGCTGCTCGTGCGCGGCAATATAGTGCACGGTTTTTTTGACCAGCGAAGGCAACGCCGTCAAAGTCTCCGCCGCCCAGCTGAAGTGGCCATCGGCAAACTTCAAGAGCGTGGTCTTGGAAGCGGAGTCGGCAATACCAATCGACGCCACACTGTCGAACAGGCCAAGAAAATTGATCTGTATCGGCATACCCGCCAGGGTGTTCTTCTCCTCCAGTGCAGCGTGAAGCCAGTAGCAGAAGCTGCGCGCCTCAATGGCGCCGCGAGAAAAACCGAACACGGCCACGCGAATCATGGGAATGCGCGGCTGGATGATGATGTCACGCTGGGCTTGCAGCTTGTCGTTCAGTTCATCTCGCAACTGTGTGAACCATTTTTGGCGGCGCACGTGCTCGGGATATTCTTTGTCGTAATTCTGTTCGACGTCGCGAGTGTAGCTTTTTAGTTTGGCGGTGATTTGGTCGTCCGAATATAGAGCACGATTTTCATTAAAGGCCCGGTGTACAGCGTTATAGACTTGCAATATGCCAAATAGAATTCGTGCCTGTCCTCCCTTACCCATGGATTTGCCATCCTTTGTTTCGCTCCATTCTTGATTCTCTGGGAAGCGAGTGCCAACACCGGGGATATAAAAGCGGAAGCAGCTGGAATCCTTCAAATAATCTTGTCCTTCAATATGCTTATGAACCTCAAATAATCTAACAATATTAGTGTGTCCATTTTGGGGTTGATCACGATCCATGTTGTTATTGGTACCGTCAAAAAACAGACCAATTCTGACCATTTTTTGGCAGGGCGGAAGAGGGTTTCCGCTTGGTGTGCGTACCACCGGCGCTCTGAGTAAATCCTTCAGAGCAATTTCTTCTTCCTCCGTTGCCATCAGTTCTTTTTCAGCATCAGCAACGATCTTTATGGGAGCTGAGTAGATTGGTGCGCTCATGACTATTGATCCTCCGGCGGGGGATTTGTCAATGCCATGGAAATGGGATGCCCCGGATTTCCCGGCCCATCAAATGCAGCAGCAACTACCCGTACCTGATCATTTTTAAAAAAATGAACATAGATCGTTCCTGCTTCGTCATACCGCATGATATTGGTTGTTTTCTCTATGAAATCGCGACCATTCGGCTTCCAGCGAACTTTGACCGTCATGCCCGGAGTCCATTTTTCTGGCAAAAGGTAACCTGCTGCAATTGTTCCTCCACAACTGCCACCTGCCATGCGCCTCCTAGTCAGCTCCCCTACATAAAACTGAGATATGTAAGGAGAACCTTCATGCGCTACACATTCAATTGATACCGCAATTTCAGGCACATACACATAAGGTTTCGTTTCTTTTTTCGTCTCCGCTACGACGGGTGCAGTTGCGTTACAAGCGCTTAATGCAGCGATACTGAATATCAGCAATGCTTTTCTAATCATCATTTTTATTTCCTCGTTGGACAGAAAGCCGTCAGGCGCAAATTTCATGTGTTTGTAATTTTTGGCGAGGCGGAAGAGGGTTTCCGCTTGGTGTGCGTACCACCGGCGCTCTGAGTAAATCCTTCAGCGCGATTTCTTCTTCCTCCGTTGCCATCAGTTCTCTTTCAGCATCAGCAACGATTTTCACGGGAGCTGAGTAGATTGGTGCGCTCGTGATTATTGCTCCTCCGCTGGGGGAACGATGACATTCTCTGGTATGGGATGTTTTGGACTCTGTGCCGCATATCTTGCAGATGAAACCACCCGTACCTGATCATTTTTTAAAAAATGAACATAGATCGTTCCTGCTTCGTCATACCGTATGATATTGGTTGTTTTCTCTATGAAATCGCGACCATTCGGCTTCCAGCGAACTTTGACCTTCATACCGGGAGTCCATTTTTCTGGCAAAAGATAGCCCGCCGCAATTAACCCACCGCAAGTACCACCTGCCATGCGTCTTCTCGTAGGTTCTTCCACATAGAACTGAGAGATGTAGGGAGCTTCATCATGTGAGACACATGAAACAGACACAGATATCCTAGGTATATACACATACGGTTTCGTTTCTTTTTTTGTCTCCGCTACGACGGGTGCGGTTGCGTTGCAGGCAGTTAAGACAGCCACACTAATCAGTAAAAATATTTTCTTCACCACCATTTTTATTTCCTTTTGTGGATTATCTAAATCACGCCATAGAGGCCGTTATTCCTTGCGTTTGATACACGTCGAGCATGGCTGTGATTTCATTACTATTTCGCGCATTCAAACTGCGTCTGGTAAGAACTCTACGGTCTTCCGCATCTTTAATATGACGTTGATCCATTTCTCCCAGCGCGGCTTTTATTTTTTCAAATAAGGTAGATATTTTTTCGTCGTGACACATCTCCGTCGTGCTATCGACCACTTCCGCTAAAATTTCATCCGCCTCAGCACTATCGACCAACGCCACAAACTGCGCCTCGCTGAAGGGAATGCAGTCAATGTCGCCATAGTCTGGTGTCGCGTACAGCCCAGCGTCGTGGCAGGTACCAGTGATCGTGGCCATACCCCCTCGACGGTCAATGGTGTGCCATGCGGTAATGCCACTCAATAACGCTGCACGCTGGTCCTCATCGAATACCTCCAGGATGTCCGGTAAACCAACGCTATCGGCAAAGCGAAGAGGCAATACCAGCGTGTCCGGCGTCTCGATCTGGCTAAAACGCACTAGGTGTTTTTGCAGGGCGAACAAATCCAGCGGACTTTGAATGAAGGTAAGCATCGGCTTGCCGCCGGTTCTGGCAAGAAGATTGGTGAGCATGCGCGTACGGTTATCATGGTCAACGATCACCAAGAACGGCGCGCATTCTTCCAGCGCTTCAAGCCGAGACGCGGTATAAAGCGAACGCACATAATGCGTCTTGACGGCCTGACTTTGTTGCCACAACAACGCACTGCCCCAGGCATCGTCAAACGCGCAGTCAATCAGGGCGTAGGTATGCAGCGGCGACTCGGCCTGCTCCCTGCGCGCTTGTTCGATTGCGTTCAGTGCCGCATCCAGCAGCTCTGGCAGATTGTCTTGGTGAGGGTCAACGCCGAAGAACATGGTGATTCCTTTGGATGAAATGAATCGAGTCTCAAATATTCGGTACCGAGGTCTTCGCACGGGCTCGCAAGGCTTCTTTCAAGCACTCCTTACACACACTCTTAGGCAATTGCGGCAAGGCCGGAGGCAAGGAAGCAGGGCCTGGTCGTCCATGACTACCCGCTTTCACAACGCTTGCGCCGGGCGTGCCGTCTTCGATGCCGGAGGCGTTGATGCGGATATAGGAACCGCCGCATTTGAGCAACAGTTCGTCTTTGGCCTCGACGGTGACACGCCCGTTGGCGCTGGTGATGAACATGTTGCGGTCGGAGATGATGTTGATGTCGTCGCTTTGCGCCTGGATCTCGACTTTGCCCTTGGCGGCAAACAACTTCATACCGAGTTTTTGCGCAAACAGCGAGACTGCTTCACCAGCTGCCGCCGTAAATCGCTTCATGACGCTGATGTCGGCATTGCCGCCGGCAGTCGCAATGAAATGCTCTTGCGCCGCCAATTGCAAATGGGAACCGGAAGTCAGCGCAATACCGGCTGGTGCGCTGGCCAGGATGCCTGCTCTTTTGAGAGAGAGGAGCGTGTCGTTGAGCAACGCACGTTGCTGTTCACAGTCGGCCGCGAGGGCCTGCGCCGCGTTTGCTGATTCTGCCAGGGATTGCGTTTGCTGCAAGGCCTGTTCGAGCAAGGTTTGTGCGGCCTGCATGTCCAACTGTTTACCTTGCGCTCCTGGCTGTGCATCTGCATTGATGAACACGCCTTTACCGCCCCGGATCGCCGCGTGCGCATCGGTGCGCAATTCAACACCTTGTCCACGCTCCTTGCGCTGGCTGTCCACCAGATGCCCCAGATTGAGCTGGCTTTTACCGGAATGCTCGGTGCTGAGCTTGATGTGTTCCTGCCCCTTCCAGTCTTCCATGCGCAGCTTGTTGTTGCTCTGCGTGCGGATGACGTTGCGGCTCAGCCAGCGGTTCTCGGTGGTGATGTGATCCGGGTGACGGCTGTTGTGGTGCAGGTGGGCGATGTAGGGTTTGTTCGGATTACCGTCCATGAAGGCAATCGCCGCTTCCGTGCCGTCGATGATCGGGAAGTGGAAACCCGTTTCGTTGGCGCCGGCAAATGGTTTCGCCAGACGCAACGGGGCGCTCACCTCCGCGCCATCCTGACCAACCAAGGTGTAGAACGCCGTCAGCAAGCAAAAGTCATTGCCGATCTTTTGGGGCTGGAGCAGGTCTCCATTCAGCAGAAGTTCTCTGGTTTGCGTGGTTGGACATCTGCCCAACGCGCTCTGCTGGATCAAAAATTTGGCAAGCCTGATTCACCGCCGCCCGAAGACATCACAACTTTCCACATTCCCGACGAAAAAAAGCCAACCCAGTACAAAACTATTTACAAATCTGAGCCGTGGAACGCCATTCTGAAGCTCAGTAATATCCCGCAGCGTTGCATCTTGGACCGCGGACACATGCTGGAAAGTTCGGCAGAGGAAACCTTGATCGCTATCAAGGAAAACGAGGGGTGGGTAGTGATTCCTGGTGCGAAGGCACCTGAAGGAAGACCTGCTTTTAAGGTTCTCCGGATGACCCCTTTACCGGCCCCGCGTATTGCAGCATTGGATGATTGTGCAGATATTCCAGACGGGATTACCGCGTTGTTCGCCAGGCAAGGGATACAAGTTTCTGCCTTCAATGATGTTGACTCGCTGTTGGAAGTCGTACGTGTGCAGCCATTTGAAGCTTATATTCTGGATTGGAGCATCGATACGGATGTGACGTCCGAACCGGCAATTGAATATATTCGGGAGGCTCAACAGTCAAATGTGCCCATCACCATTCTGACCGGCGAGTTGCGAACTCAGCAAACCGTCGGCTCTGATATCGCTCGCATGGTAGAACGCTACAAAGTCTCTGTTGTCGAAAAACCCGCCATCCTGGACATTCTCGTCAAGACCTTTTACAACATTCTCTTTCATATTCCTGGGCGAAACTAGCGTCAATTTATCAACCTCCAGGCCAGACATTCTTTTTATTCGATGCCTAGCTTCAACAATGCGATTGTGCGATTTCGATCCGGCGCCGGGGAGTAATATCCTTTAAAACGTCACGCCCGAAATCAGGATGATGTTGGCGTAAGGAGTGAACTCGCCGGTGCGTATCACTGCACGCGCCTGCTGCGTGCGGCGTTTGAATTCCTCATGCGGCAAGGTCTGCTTGCCGGCCAGGCCGAGCAGCCCGACTTGCTGCGCCAGTTGCGGGCTGCGCTGAGCCAGTTCGTCGGCCAGCACATGATGTTCGACGTGCATTTCGGCCAGCACGGTTTGCAGCGTATCCATGAAGCCGGGGACGCCGCGCGTCAGCGCCAGGTCGATCAGTGGCACGCCGGGAGGAACCGGCAGGCCGGCATCGCCGATGACGATGCTGTCGCCGTGGCCGAGCGAGGCGATCAGTTGCGACAGCGCGATGTTGAGCAGCGGTGTTTTCTTCATGTCGGTTCTCCTTGCTCAGTCTGCCACTTCCCGGCGGGAAGGAATGGATGTTTGCGCGCCCACGCGTGCCACGCTGATGGCTGCCGCACGCTGGCCCAGTGCGATGGCCTCGGCTTCGCTGCGGCCTTCCGCCAGCGCGGCGACAAAACCGCCGATGAAGGTGTCGCCGGCGGCGGTGGTGTCGACCGCCTTGACCGCTTGCGCGTCGACATGTTCGGAGCCGGATTCCAGCGCCGCATAGACACCTTTGTCTCCCAGCGTGACCAGCACGTTGGTCGAGCCGGCCGCACGCAACTTGCTGATCACTGCGGCGATCTGTTCGTCATTGTCAATTCCGCTGGCGGGCATGCCGGCCAGCATCGCAGCTTCGATTTCATTGGGCACCAGGTAATCGATTTGTCCCAGTAATTCGGTCGGCAAGGCTTGTGCTGGAGCCGGATTGAGCACCACGGTCTTGCCCAGCGCATGCGCCAGCCGGATGGCGTGGATCACGGTCGGCAGCGGCGACTCCAGTTGCAGCACGACGATGCGCGCCTGTTCGATCAGGCCGCGTGCGGCGTCGATGTGGGCCGGGCTGAGTTCGGCGTTGGCACCGGAAGCCAGCACGATGCTGTTCTGGCCGTTGTCGTCGACCAGGATGGAGGCGATGCCGGACGCCGTGCCTGCAATCGTCGTGACATGGCTGTCGTCGATGCCGTCTTTGCGCAGCGCGGCGCGCAACTCGGCGCCGAAGGCGTCGTCGCCCAGGCAGGCCACCATCGCGACCTTGACGTCGTCTGCGCTCAGGCGTGCACAGGCCACCGCCTGGTTGGCACCCTTGCCGCCGGGGATGGTGCGGAACTGGCCGCCGGTGATGGTTTCTCCCGGGAGCGGCATGCGCGGCACGCGCAAGACCAGATCCATGTTGATGCTGCCGATGATGACTATCATGTGTTTCCGACCGGTTGATGAATGGTGTTGTTGAATGGATGCCGTTGTGCCGCCATGCGCTTACGTTGCCGAACGTACGGTCGAACCGCGCACATGCAATTGCGGCGTGATGGTCTGGCGCTGCACCGGGCGCGTCGGATCGGCAATGCGTTCGAGCAGGCATTGCGCAGTCAGCTGGCCTAGCGTGCGCGTGTTCTGCGACACGCTGGTCAGCGGCGGGTGGACGAAGCTGGCCAGGTCGATGTCATCGAAGCCGATTACCGACAAGGCGTCCGGCACGTCGATGCCGCGCTCGGCGGCGGCACGCAGCGCGCCGATCGCCATCAGGTCATTGCAGCAGAAAATGGCGTCTGGCGCTTGCGCGCCGGAGAGCAGCGCACGCGCTGCGGCATAACCGCCGGCGCTGGTGAAGTCTGCGTAAGCCAGCTGATCCGGCGCGATGGCGATGCCGGCGGTTTGCAGTTTGCGGCGCAAACCGGCGATGCGTTCCGAGGAAATGTCCAGGCTTTCGGGACCGCCGATGCAGGCGATGCGACGGCGTCCCAGCGCCAGCAAATGCTCCGCTGCCAGCGCGCCGCCGGCGGCGTTGTCGACCGCCACCAGGTCGATCGCCATGTCTTTCGGCGCGCGGTCGAGCAACACGGTCGGCACTTTCATCTTGCGCAGCAGTTCGCCGTCGGTCTGCGCCAGCGTCGCCACGATCAGGCCGTCGCAGCGCTTGGTCAGCAGCACGTTGAGATAGTCGCGCTGCTTGTCGGGATCGTCGTCGGAGTTGCACAGGATCACGCTGTAGCCGGCCTGGTAGCAGCTGTCTTCAATCCCGCGCGCCACTTCCGAAAAATACGGATTGGTGTTGTTCGGGATGATCAGGCCGATACTGCCGGTGGCGTTGCTGCGCAGCGAGCGCGCCAATGCGCTGGGTACGTAGGCCAGCGCCTCGACTGCCACCAGCACGCGGTCGCGCGCCTCGGCGCTGACCGGGCGGGTCTTGTTCAGCACGTGCGACACGGTGGTGTACGAAACACCTGCGTGGCGCGCTACGTCCTTGATGGTTGCCATGTTTTTCTTGTCGCTGAATGTATGTTGTCCGGTACGGCCTGGCGGGTATCAATGCATGTCAATGCGTGTCAATGCGTGTCAATGCGTGTCAATGCGTGTCAATGCGTGTCAATGCGTGTCAATGCGTGTTGCGTTCGCCGCGGCGGCGATAGGTGTCGAGCACGACGGCAGCGACGATCACCAGGCCGGTGATGATGCGCTTCATCGGTTCGGACACGCCGATCTGCGCCAGCCCGGCTTCCAGTACCGAGATGATCAGCACGCCGATGAAGGTGCTGATGACCGAGCCGCGTCCGCCCATCAGGCTGGTGCCGCCGATCACGACCGCCGCGATCACCTGCAGCTCCATGCCGACGCCGCCGTTGGGATCGGCCGCTTCCAGGCGCGACACCTGGAACAGTGCACCGACGCCGGCCAGCAAGCCCATCAGTGCGAACACCAGGATCTTGCTCGGACGCGGATCGATACCGGCCAGGCGCACCGCTTCTTCGTTGGTGCCGATGCCGATCCAGTGGCGTCCGAGCACCGTGCGCGTCAGCACCAGGTGGCCGATGACGACGACTGCAATCGACGCGATGAAGGCCGGCGACAGGCCGAGGAAAATCGGCGAGCTGATGCCGTCGACCGCGCTGCCGATGTATTCGGTGCGGGAATTGGTGACCTGGTAGGCCATGCCGCGCGCCATTTCCAGCACGCCCAGCGAAACGATGAAGGAGGGAATGCGCCAGCCGACCGAGATCAGGCCGGTCAGCATGCCGCACAAACTGGCGACGAGGATGCCGAGCAGGCCGGCGGCAAACAGCGGCCAGCCCCAGCGCACCATCGCCATCGACAGGATCGATGCGGCCAGCGCCATCACCGATCCGACCGACAGATCGATGCCGCCGACGATCAGGACGAAGGTCATGCCGACCGCCATCACGACCAGCGTCGGGATGTCGTTGGAGAGCGTGCTGAACGTGCCCAGCGTGAGGAAGTTCTCGCTCAGGAAGGAGAACAGCACGCACATGGCGAGCAGGGCGCCGATCAGGCCGAGGTAGTTCTTGACAGCGGACAGGCCGTAGACGGAAAAGGTGCGGTTGGGATGGGTCATGATCTCGGCTTATTGTGCGTGTGTGTTGGTGTCGTCATGGTCAGGCGGTTTGTTCCGCGGTAGCGGACGGCGAATTCATGTAGCCGCTGAACGCCGCGGCGAGAATCGCTTCCTGGCTCCATTGGCCGCGTTCGAAGGTATCGACCAGTTTGCCTGCGCTCATCACTGCAATGCGGTCGCAGATCAGCATCAGTTCGCGCAGGTCGCTGGAGACGATCAGCAGGCCCTTGCCCTGGCGCGACAGATCGGCCATCAGTTTGTAGATGTCGAATTTGGCGCCGATGTCGATGCCGCGCGTCGGTTCGTCGAACAGCATGATCGGGCAATCGCGGTAGAGCCAGCGTGCGATGACGACTTTCTGCTGGTTGCCGCCGGACAGTTCACCGGCTGCTTGCGAGCCGTCGCGCGAGCGGATGCGCAGGCGCTTGATGTAGTCGCCGGCGACGGTCGCTTCGGCGTCGCCGTCAAGAAGTCCCATCTTGCTGACATCGCCGAGTTTTGCCAGCGTGGTGTTGACGGCGATCGACTGCGGCAGCAGCAGGCCCTGGCTCTTGCGGTCTTCGGTGATCATGGCGATGCCGGCGGCGATCGCCTGTTTCGGCGAGCGGATATCGGCCGCTTCAGCCTGGTCGCCGATGAAGACTTCGCCCTGATCGGCGCGGTCGGCGCCGAAGACCAGGCGCAGCAGTTCGGTGCGCCCCGAGCCGATCAGGCCGGCGATGCCGAGGATTTCTCCGGCGCGCAAGTCGAACGAAGCCGGCGCCACGGCGTTGCCGCGGCCCAGATTGCGCACGCGCAGCAGCGGTGCGCCGATCTCGCGATGGCCGAGATCAAGTTCGGCTTCGGCGGCGCGGCCGACCATCAGTTGCACCAGTGCGTCGCTGCTGTAGCCGTCGATCATGTCGTCGCAGACCAGTTTGCCGTCGCGCAGCACGGCGATGCGGTCGGCGACCTGTTTCAATTCTTCCAGGCGGTGCGAGATGTAGATGATCGCCACGCCTTCCGATTGCAGCCGCGCGATCTGCGCGAACAGCAATTCCACTTCGCGGCTGGTCAGCATCGCGGTGGGTTCGTCCAGCACCAGCAGGCGGCAGCTGCCGATCAGGTTGCGCGCGATCTCCACCATTTGCTGATGGCCGACGCCGAGTTCGCCGACCGGCGTCCACGGATCGATGTCGGTCAGGCCGACCGCTGCCATTTGCGCTTGCGCCAGTGCGGCCAGTTTCGGCTTGTCGATCCAGCCGAAGCGTTGCGGCAACTGGTTCAGGAACAGGTTTTCGGCGATGCTCAGCGTTGGGATCAGATTCAGTTCCTGCATCACCATGCGGATGCCGAGCTGTTCGGCCTCGGTGCGCGAGCGTGGCTGGTACGGCTGGCCGTCGAGCCGCATGGCGCCGGTGGTGGATTGCACCAGGCCGCAGACGATTTTCGACAGCGTGCTTTTGCCGGCGCCGTTTTCGCCGGTCAGCGCGAGGATCTGGCCCGGACGGATTTCCAGCGAGACCTCGGCGAGCACCGGTTCGATGTAGGTCTTGCCGATGCCGCTGAGCGACAGCAAAGCCGGGGATGATGGATTGGACATGCAGTCTCCACCGTAAAGGTGTGGTTCAGGAATTCGGTGTTGCTTGATTGCGGTGTGGGCCGGTGTGGGCAGAACGCACACGCTGCACGCGCGTCCCGCCCGGTATTTCTCTATGGCTTACTTGCTGTCCTTGGTCACCAGCTGGACCTTGGTTTCAACCGCGCCGCTCAGGCTGCTTTGCGGCTTTTTCTCGGCCAGTGCTTTCAGGACCGTTTCGATGCCGAACACGGCTTGCTGCGAAGCGAACTGATCGGCGGTCGCCAGTACGCGGCCGTCCTTGAGCATCGGCTTGATGGCGTTGATGTTGTCGTAGCCGACCACCAGCACCTTGCCGGTCTTGCCGGCAGCCTTGACTGCGGCCACCGCACCCAGCGCCATGTTGTCGTTGCCGGCCAGGATCGCCTTGATGTCAGGATTGGCGTTCAGCATCGAAGCGGCGACCTTGTTGCCCGGATCGATTTCCCATTGGCCCGATTGTACCGACACCACCTTGGCGCCGGCTGCACCCATGGCGTCCTGGAAGCCCAGCGTGCGTTGCTGTGCATTGAAGGTGGTCGAGACGCCTTCGATGATCGCGACCTTGTCGCCGCTCTTGATCTGCTTGGCCAGGAAGTCGCCGACCAGCTTGGCGCCCTTGCGGTTGTCCGGGCCGACGAACGGCACCGTGATGCCCTTTTCCTTCAGCGCGGCGTCGTCGAACTTGTTGTCGATGTTGACCACGATGATGCCGGCGTCGATGGCCTTCTTGATCACCGGCACCAGCGCCTTGGAATCAGCCGGTGCGATCACCAGGCCGCTGACCTTGGAGACGATCATCTGTTCGACGATCTTGATCTGGTTGGCGGTGTCCTGCTCGTCCTTGATGCCGTTGGCGATCAGGTCGTATTGCGCGGCATGCGCCTTCTGGTGCTCCTTGGCGCCGTTTTCCATGGTCAGGAAGAATTCATTGGCCAGCGACTTCATCACCAGCGCGACCTTGGGCTTGGCGGCAGTTTGGGCCTGCGCCAGCACGGGCAGGGCCGGCAGGGCGCAAACGAGGACGGCGGCGGCAATCAGCTTGAGGCGGATACGTTTATTCATGATGTCTCCAGATTCCAGATATTCGATGTGAGCAGCAATTCGTGTGGATCGGCATGCTGTTATTGGGGTGTTCTGCATTTGCGCGCAAACGTTTGCGCGACTGAATCATAGCACCGGATTTCCGGAAAATGAAGGCGCGCGGAGCGATGACTTATGCGGCGGCGCGGCAGGCGATGCACCGTATTGTCGACATATTCCGAGAAGAAAATAGCGAATTGATGGGGATGCGCCCGGCAAAAGCGCTATGAAGCCTGTCGTTTTGCAGTGCGGGAAAAATCCGCCGAAATAAAAAAGGCCGGGAACGCGTCCCGGCCTTTCCGTCGTCGCTGAACCTGCTCTGCCGATATCAGCGGCGGCGGTTGCCGCTTTCCGACGCCAGCGTGATCTGCGCGGCGCCTTTGCGCGCCGGCGCCGGCGCGGCGCGGGTGTTCTTGGCCACCACGGCGGGCGCCTTGCGGATAGGCTTGGCCGGGGCATGGATGACCTGGCGTACGCGTATCGGCGCGGCGGCAGGCGTCTGGTAAGGCACTTGCAGCTGCAGGCTTTGGCCGTTGGCCAGCGTGTCGCGGTGCAGGCTGTTCCATTGCTTGATCTGGACCACGCTGACGCGGTAGCGGCTGGCGATCGAGGCCAGCGTATCGCGCTTCCCGGCCTTCACGTAGATACGCTTGAAGTCGGGCACGTCCGGCGCCACGGCGAGGCGGGCGCTGTCGGCCATTTCAGGCGTGATGTCGGCTTCCATCGAGGTTTCGGTCTTCGGCACCAGAATCATGGAGCCGGCTTTCAGGACCATCTTCGGCGGGATCTGGTTGACGCTGCGAATCACGTCCGGCGTGGTGCCGAAGCGGCTGGCGATGGTTTCGATGCGCTCACGCGCACTCGACACGGTATGGGCGGTCCACGAGCTCAGCGCCTGCGTGAACTTGGACATGTTGGTCTTGAACTTCTCGGCGTTGCTTTCCGGCAGCAGGATCTTGGTGTCGTCGCCGCCGATGATGACCGGGCGGTTGAACTGCGGGTTGAGCGCCTTGAACTCGTCGAGCGACAATTCGGCCAGTTGCGCAGCCACCTTCACGTCGATGTTGCGGGTCTTGCCGATGGTGACGAAGTAGGGCTGGTTGTCGACCTTGGGCAGGTCGATGCCGAAGTCGCCCGGCATGGCGATGATGTTCTTGACGGCTTGCAGCTTCGGCACGTAGTTGCGCGTCTCGTTGGGCATTTGCGCCGACAGCGTGTTGAAATCGATCGGCAGGCCGGCGGCCAGGTTGCGGTTGACGGCGCGCTGCACCGAGCCTTCACCCCAGTTGTACGCGGCCAGCGCCAGTTGCCAGTCGCCGAACATGCCATAGAGTTTCTGGAGGTAGGTCAGCGCTGCATCGGTCGAGGCCAGCACGTCGCGGCGCTCGTCGGTGAACAGGTTTTGCTTCAGGTTGTAGTCGCGCCCGGTCGAGGGAATGAACTGCCACATGCCGGCCGCTTTGGCGGTCGACAGCGCTTGCGGGTTGAAGGCGGATTCGATGAACGGCAGCAGCGCCAGTTCGGTCGGCATGCCGCGCTTTTCGAGTTCCTGCACGACGTGGAACAGATAGCGCGATGCACGCACGGTGGTACGCTGGATATAGTCAGGGCGCGAGCTATACCACTGGGTCTGGTTGTCGACCAGCGGGTTTTCCAGATTGGGAATGCCGAAGCCCTTGCGGATGCGCGCCCAGATATCGATGTCTTCCATGCCCGGCAGCGCGGACGAAGGATCGTTCGGATTGATGGCGTTGAAAGCTGCGGGGTAGATCGAGATGTCGTTGGCGTGGGCCAGGAGGGGGGTACCGAGAGAGAAAAGCGTTGCGATCGCCAGTTTCCGGAATGTTAGCTGCATGGGTACGTGATCCTGTGCCTGAGGCTGAAGAAGCGTTTAACTTCGCATTGTAAATTCACCGGTCGTCTCGGATGCACGCCACCTCCTTCCAGGAAGTATGTGTCCGAACGAAAGCAATGATGCGTCCGGCGGTTCTGTCATTAAAAAACAACAAAATCGCCCGTTTATCTAAAAACGGCTTGCAAGCCGGTGGATTTGGAGACTAGACGGAGTGTACGTAAGCCCCTTTTCACTCGTCAAGTAAAAATTCACTTATGTTACAAAGCTTAAGCCCTTGATTCGTTTGGTATTTGTCCGAAAAAGGACCTATTCACGGTCTATTTGTAGGTATTCTTCCATTCGCGCAGCGCGCCGAATGTTTCTGCCGGATCAACTTGTTTCCCTGAGGCAGGCAAACGGCCGGCTTCTTGCAAGCGGGCGATGACGGCGGTTTCCTTGTAGCGCAGGAAAGGGTTGGTGGCGATTTCGAGCGCGATGGTGGTGGGTACGGTCGGCTCGTTGCGGGCGCGTTTGGCCTGTTCCACATCGATGCGCGCGGCCAGCGCGGCGTTGCCCGGTTCGATTTCGCGCGCGAAGCGCAGGTTGGACAGGGTATATTCGTGGGCGCAGTAGACTTTGGTGGCGGCGGGCAGGGCGGTCAGTTTGTTGAGCGAGGCCACCATCTGCTGCGGCGTGCCTTCGAACAGGCGGCCGCAGCCGCCCGCAAACAGCGTGTCGCCGCAGAACAGCCAGCCCTGTCGTGCGGCGTAGTAAGCAATGTGACCTTTAGTGTGACCCGGTACGTCGATGACATTGAGGTCGAGGCCGAGGGCGGCCAGATGCACCAGGTCGTCTTCCCACAAGGGGTGGGTAATCGTCGGAATCGCTTCGCCGGCGGGGCCGTAGACCGGAACTTGTCCATGTTGCAACAAGGCCGGAACGCCGCCGACATGGTCAGCATGATGATGAGTCAGTAGAATAGCGGCCAGCGTCAGGCCGTGTGCCTCGAGCGCTGCCAGGACCGGAGCGGCATCGCCCGGATCGACGATCGCCGCATTGACGCCGTCATGAATCAACCACAGGTAATTATCGTCAAATGCAGGAACTGTCAGAACACTCAAGGATGTGGATGAATCAGAAGATGCGGACGATGCTGCTGGCTGGATGGCTGACATGGTTGGGCGGGCGCGCGTGATGGCGGAAGTCGATACGGATTCGGGAAAGGCCATTATAGCCCTCGACGACTGGCTGCATACGCCGATGGGCAACTACGTCCGCGCCTGGGAGCAGAAGCACCTGGACGCGCTCACAGCCGATATTTTCGGATTCAACGCGGTGCAGATCGGCATGCCGCAGATCAACGCGCTGCAAGCCAACCGCATGCCTTATCGCTGGCTCACCGACAATTGCCTGCCGACCGAAGCCTCGGCCGGCTTGCAGGAAGGACGCGAGATCCCGCTGGTGGTGGCGCATGATTTTTCCGAGCTGCCGTTCGCCACGCAAAGCCTCGACCTGGTGGTGCTGCCGCACGTGCTGGAGTTCAGCGCCGAACCGCATCAGGTGCTGCGCGAAGTCGAGCGCGTGCTGATCCCGGAAGGCCAGGTCATCATCTGCGGCTTCAATCCGACCAGCCTGTGGGGCGCACGCCAGGTAGCAGGCCGGCTGACCGGCGCCCACTTCCTGCCGCAGGACGGCGAATTCATCCGCCTGCCGCGCCTGAAGGACTGGCTCAAGCTGCTCAACATGGAAGTCAACCGCGGCCACTTCGGCTGTTATGCGCCGCCTTGCGCCACCGATAAATGGCTGGACCGTTTCCACTTCATGGAAAAAGCCGGCGACCGCTGGTGGCCGTATTTCGGCGCGGTCTACATCGTGCAGGCGATCAAGCGCGTCAAGGGCATGCGCCTGATCGGCCCGGCCTGGAGCAAGCAAAAGGTCAAGGTGCCCAAAGGCATGCCCGCGACCAATCGCATCCATAAGGAATAGAATGCCGCCTTCCCGCCAAAAAGCGGGAGGGCATCATCAACGATCTACATCAACGACCAAAGTAATCAGGCAATGACAGAAGCAAGCATGAACAAAGAAGTGCTGGACCGCGTGGAAATCTACGCCGACGGCGCCTGCAAGGGCAATCCCGGCACCGGCGGCTGGGGTGCGCTGCTGATAGCGGGCGGCCGCGAGAAGGAGCTGTGCGGCGGCGAACGCAACACCACCAACAACCGCATGGAACTCAAGGCCGTGATCGAAGCGCTCGGTGCCTTGACCCGTCGCTGCGACGTCACCGTCTACACCGACAGCCAGTACGTGCAAAAAGGCATCAGCGAATGGATCCACGGCTGGAAGGCGCGCGGCTGGAAAACCGCAGCGCGTGAACCGGTCAAGAACGTCGACCTGTGGCAGGCGCTTGACGCCGCGCAGGCGCAGCACAAGATCGAATGGCGCTGGGTCAAGGGCCACGCCGGCCATCCCGGCAACGAGCGCGCCGACCAGCTCGCCAACCGCGGCGTTGAAACCGTCCTCTGAGCGCAGGCTCAGCACCAGCTAACGGAATCCTCATGCGACAAATCGTCCTCGACACCGAAACCACCGGCCTGAACGCCCGCACCGGCGATCGCGTCATTGAAATCGGCTGCGTTGAATTGCTCAACCGCCAGCTGACCGGCAACAACCTGCACTTCTACATCAATCCCGAGCGCGACTCCGAAGAAGGCGCGCTGGCGGTGCACGGACTGACCACCGAGTTCCTCAGCGACAAGCCCAAGTTCGCCGAAATCGCCGACGAGTTCCGCGACTACGTGCGCGGCGCCGAAATCATCATCCACAACGCCTCCTTCGACGTCGGCTTCCTCGACGCCGAATTCAAGCTGCTCGGACTGCCGCCGTTCAAGGAACACGTCGACAACGTCATCGACTCGCTGCAAATGGCCAAGGAACAGCATCCCGGCCGCCGCAACTCGCTCGACGCGCTGTGCGACCGCTACGGCATCTCCAACGCCCACCGCACCCTGCACGGCGGCTTGCTCGACGCCGCGCTGCTGGCCGAGGTCTACCTGGCCATGACGCGCGGCCAGAACAGCCTGACCATGGACCTGGCTGCCGGCGGCGGCGATGAAGACGGCGCCGTCAAACTCGAACTGGCGCCACTGGCCGATGTCATCGTGGTTGCCGCCACCGAAGCGGAACTGGGCCTGCACGAAACCGTCCTCAACACGCTCGACAAGGAAGTGCGCGGTACTTGCGTATGGCGCAAAGAACCCGAGCCGGAAGCGCCGCCGGCGTAAATTGTTTGGAAAAAATAAGCAGAAACGACAAGCAGCTTGCCCGCAGCGGCAATTCTGTGTCATAATTCGGGCCGCTTCACACCAACCCTCGCGGTGGGTGGCGACAGCAAGGGAAGGTTAGCTCAGGGGTAGAGCACTGCATTCACACTGCAGGGGTCGCAAGTTCGAAACTTGCACTTTCCACCAGGATTCAAAAAAGCCAGCGTTCGCGCTGGCTTTTTTCATTTCAGCGGCGAATATTCAAGGCCGCGTGCAAATCGGCAACTTCACCGTCACCGTCAATCCTTTTCCATCCCGGTCCGTCCCCAAGATGATCGTCCCGTGCGAAGCCTGCACGATTTCCTTCACGATCGCCATGCCGAGGCCGGCCCCGTGCTGGTCCGGTGCTGCGTTCCGATAGAAGCGTTCGAACACGCGTTCGCGTACTTCGGCGGGAATGCCGGGGCCGTTGTCGGCGACGGTGATGATGACTTCCTTGTTGTCTTCCAGCGCCACGCCGACGGTGACCTTGCCGTGTTCCGGGGTGTAGCGCAGCGCATTGTCGATCAGGTTCATCAGCATGCCGGAGAACAGCGCCTGGCTGCCCATGACCCAGGCTTCGTCGACGGCTGTCTCCATGCCGAGGTCGATGTGCTTGCGCTGCGCCAGGCTGACCAGTTCTTCCAGCACCGTCGCCGCCAGTCCCACCAGCTCGATCGGCTGGCGCGGGAAGGCGGTGCTGTTGGACGCCTCCGCCTGCGACAGTTGCAACAGCTTGTTGGTCAGGTCGGTCATGTTGCGGCTGCTGTCCTGCAGCGCTTGCAAGACTTGCGGCAGGCGCTGCGGATCGTTGAGCTGGCGCGCAAACTGGATCTGCGAATCGATCAGCGTCAGCGGCGTGCGCAACTGGTGCGCGGCGTCGGCGATGAAGCGCTTCTGCACCGCGACTTGGGTGTTCAGGCGCTGGATGTACTGGTTGATGGCGACCACGATGGGGCGCAGTTCCACCTGCAGCTCGCCGGCGCGCAAGGGCGTGAGCGAATTGGGTTCGCGCGTGGCGAGTTCATCCTTCACGCGCAGGATCGGGCGCAGCTCCATCGTCAGGCCGACCACCACTAGCGCAATTGCCAGCAGCAGCATGACGATCTGGCGATGCAGCGCGGGGCGCCACAATTCATCGAGCAGCTGTGCGTGGCCGCGCATGGTCTGGCCCACCGACACCGCCACCATGCGCAGCGTGCCGTTGTCGTACAGCGCGCGCACGTAGCTGACCACGCGCAGCGGCTGGTTGTTGAAATACGTGGTGGCGTAGGCGGGTGCGATCAGCGAGAAGTCGATGTCGACCGGGAAGTCCGGACGCCCGGCCAGCAGCGTGTTGTCATCCATCAGCACCTGGTAATAGACCTCGTCGTGGTCGGGTGAGGCGAACATTTCCAGCGCGGCCGGCGGGATGTTGACGACCGGGGCGCCGTCTTCCCACGTCACCTGGCCGGCGATCATGCGCGCCGACGCCAGCAGCGCGCGGTCCTGCACCAGGTCGGCGCTGGCGACCGCGCTGTCATGCGTGAAGCTGGTGCTGACGCCGACGTAGACGGTCAACGGAATCAGCAGCCACAGCAGCAGCCGCAGACGCAGGCTAACTATCATCTTTTTGTTTCAGCAGGTAGCCCAGGCCGCGCAGCGTCATGATGGCCGCCTGCGAGGGTTCCAGTTTCTTGCGCAGGCGCGAGATGTAGATTTCGATGGCGTCGGCGCTCGGTTCTTCGGACAAATTGAAGATGCCGTTCACCAGTGCATTCTTGGATACCGTCTTGCCCTGCTTGAGCATGAGGATTTCAAGCACGTCGTGTTCGCGGGCGGGCAGCGCCAGTGTCTTGCCGGCGATGGCGAACTGGCGCGTGTTGCTGTCGTAGCTGAGGTCGCCGCAATGGATTTCGGCGGCCTTGTCGGGCGTCTGGCGGCGGATCAGCACCTTGATGCGGGCCACCAGCTCGCGTACTTCAAAGGGTTTGACCAGGTAGTCGTCGGCGCCGGCGCCGAGGCATTCGACCTTCTCGTCGATGGAGCCGCTGGCGGTCAGGATCATCACCGGCACCGCGTTATGACGCTCGCGCAGGCGGCGCAGCACGTTCTTGCCGTGCATCTTGGGCAGCATCAGATCGAGCAGCACGACGTCGTAGTTTTCCGTGTGCAGCACGTGATCGGCCATCTCGCCGTCGCTGGCGACGTCGACGCTGAACTTGTTTTCCCTCAGGATCTGCGTGAGCCAATGCGCCAGCGGCGGGTTGTCTTCGATCAGCAGCAGTTTCATGCAAAAGCCTATATTTTTTGTTGCGGTGCACAGAAGAAACACCGGATTTGGAAAGCTGGATGAAGGTTTCCGGTTCTTAGAATAGCGCCAACTATATTAATAAGAACTTGAGTGAACTGCTTGCACCCTGCCGGCAGTCTTCCATCTCATTCAGGAGGCATCATAATGCGTCAACGCTTCAATGTGTGTGCTTATGTCATCGGCACCTTGTTTTCCACTGCGCTGCTGAGCGTGGCTGTCCCATCGGCGGCCCAAGCCGCCGACAGCAAGATCACCATCATGGTCGGCGGCATCAACAAGCTGATCTACCTGCCGCCCAAGCTGGCGGAAAACCTCGGTTATTTCAAGGATGAAGGCCTCGACGTCGAGCTGCAGTCGCAGCAGGCCGGGGTGGACGCCGAGAATGAATTGCTGGCCGGCGCCGTCCAGGCGGTGGTCGGTTACTACGATCATTCCATCGACCTGCAAAGCAAGGGCAAGGAAGTCCAGTCCATCACCCAGCTGCTGGTGGTGCCGGGCGGCATGGAGATGGTGCGCAGCGACCTCGCAACGCAAGTGCGCAGCATGACCGACCTCAAGGGCCGCACGCTGGGCGTGACCGGTCTCGGCTCGTCATCCAGTTTCCTGGCGCAATACCTGGCCAGCCGCAGCGGCCTCAAGACCAGCGACTACTCGATGCTGCCGGTCGGCGCCGGCAATACGCTGATCGCCGCACTCAAGCAAAAACGCGTCGACGTGGTCTGGACCACCGAGCCGACCACTTCGATGCTGCTGGCCAGCGGCGAAGCCAAGGTGCTGGTCGACATGAACAGCGCCGCCGGCACGCGCGCCGCGCTGGGCGGCCTGTATCCAGCCTCGGCCGTGTACGTGCAGGGCGCCTGGCTGAAGACGCACAAGCCCGAAGCCGCCAAGCTGGCGCGCGCATTTGTCCGTACACTGCAATACATCCAGACCCATAGCGCGGAAGAAATCGCCGCCAAAATGCCGGCCGACTATTACGGCGGCAACAAGGCGCTGTACGTGCAGGCCTTGAAGGCCTCGCTGCCGATGTATTCGCCGGACGGCAAGATGCCGGCCGAAGGTCCCGAAGTGGTGCTCAAGGTGATGGCGGCGTTCAATCCCAACATCAAGGGTAAGAAAATCGATTTGTCCAAGACCTACACCAACGAATTCGTGAACCAGGTGAAGTAAAGACTTGCTCCACCATAACAATTTGAATCATTCCTTCCAGGAGACTCCATGAACAAGAACATCCGTCGCACGCTGATTTCGCTGGCCGTAGCCGGCGCCACCATGATGGCCTTGCCGGGTACGGCGTCGGCCGCAGGCAAGATCACCATCATGGTCGGCGGCATCACCAAGATGGTTTACCTGCCGGCCAAGCTGGCCGAACAACTGGGCTATTTCAAGGAAGAAGGCCTGGACGTCGAGCTGCAATCGCAGCCGGCCGGCGTCGATGCCGAGAATGAATTGCTGGCCGGCGCGGTGCAGGCGGTGGTCGGCTTCTACGACCACTCCATCGACCTGCAAAGCAAGGGCAAGGAAATCACCGCCATCGTGATCTTCGGCCAGGTCCCGGGCGAGGTGGAACTGGTCTCGACCAAGGCCTCCGCCTCGATCAAGAACATGGGCGACGTCAAGGGCAAGACACTGGGCGTGACCGGCCTCGGCTCGTCGACCAACTTCCTGACGCAATACCTGGCGTCGCGCTACAACATCACTTCCAAGGAATACTCGGTGCTGCCGGTCGGCGCCGACAATACCTTCATTGCCGCCATGAAGCAGGGCCGTATCGACGCCGGCATGACCACCGAGCCGACCGTGTCGCAGATGCTCAAGACCGGCGAAGCCAAGGTGCTGGTCGACATGCGTTCGGTGGAGGGCACCGTGAAGGCGCTGGGCGGCCTGTATCCGGCATCCAGCCTGTACGTGCAGCGCAATTGGCTGAACGGCCACAAGGACGACGCCACCAAGCTGGCGCGCGCTTTCGTGAAGACGCTCAGGTTCATCAAGACCCACAGCGCCACCGAGATCGCCGACAAGATGCCGAAGGACTACTACGGCAACAACAAGCCGCTGTACATCCAGGCGTTGGAAAACTCGCTGCCGATGTATTCGCCTGACGGCAAGATGCCGGTCGGTGGTCCCGAAACCGTGCTGTCGGTGCTGGCCGGTTTCAACCCCAACGTCAAGGGCAAGCACATCGACCTGTCCAAGACCTACACCAATGAATTCGTGAACCAGGTCAAGTAATCCGGGTTCTGCGGCACGCCCGTTTCCATTTCTATTTGCCGGGCAGGCCTGTTTCAACCAAGCGCGAGCAGCAGACACCTGACGCGGGCGTTCTCCGGAATGTCCGCGGAGGGACGTTTCGCGGCCAGCAATCCAAAAAACAGACGAGAGAGTCTTCATGAATCAAACCGCCACCGCTTCCGTAAAACCAGTCAACAAGCTGGATACGCCGGCCATTGAGCTGGACAACGTGTCGTGCCGCTTCATCACCGCCGACGGCAACGTCACCGTCGCCTTGCGCGATTTTTCCATGAGCGTCGCGCGTGGCGAGTTCGTTGCCGTAGTCGGCCCTACCGGCTGCGGCAAGTCGACCACGCTGAGCCTGATCACCGGTCTGCTCAAGCCGACCATCGGCCAGGTGCGCGTGATGGGCGAGCCGGTCAACGGCATCGATCCGCGCATCGGCTTCGTGTTCCAGAACGACGCCGTGTTCCCGTGGCGCAGCGTGCGCGACAACGTCGCCGCCGGTCCGCTGTTCCGCGGCAAGCCGAAAGAGCAGGCTTACGAACTGGCCAACGAATGGATCCGTCGCGTCGGTCTCGACAAGTTCGGAGACCACTATCCGCATCAATTGTCGGGCGGCATGCGCAAGCGCGTGGCGCTGGCCCAGACCTTCATCAACAGCCCTGAAATCCTGCTGATGGACGAGCCGTTCAGCGCGCTCGACATGCAGACCCGCACGCTGATGCAGGACGAACTGCTGCAGCTGTGGTCGGCGCATTCCGGTTCGGTGGTGTTCGTCACCCACGACCTGGAAGAAGCTATCGCGCTGGCCGACAAGGTCTATGTGCTGACAGCGCGACCGGCCACTCTGAAGAGCACCTACCAGATCGACCTGCCGCGGCCGCGCGTGATGGATGAGGTGCGCTACGAGCAGCGCTTCATCGACATCTCGCGCAAGATCTGGTCCGATCTGCGTGAAGAAGTGCAGATCAAGTAGGCGTTCTCCACAGAGATATTTTCTGCTCCTTACACCACCAACGACAATACACGACAAGACAGGTGAGCAACATGACACAAGTAAATACAAGCCGCGCCATGAGCCCGGAAGCGATCGCCGAAGTCGAACGCGAAGCGCAACGCAAGATCAAGCAACGCTACTGGCTGGTGATTTCACTGCGCCTGGCGATCCTGGTCATCATCCTCGGCGGCTGGGAATTGTCCGCCACGATGCAATGGATCGATCCTTTCTTCTTCTCGCAGCCGTCGCTGATCGTGATCCAGATTTATGACTGGATCATGGAAGGTACCTCGCAAGGCCCGTTGTGGGTGCAGGTCATGGTGACGCTGGAAGAGACCGTGCTGGGCTTCCTGATCGGTTCGGTCGCAGGCATCATTGCCGGCATCGCGCTGGGCCGCAACAAGCTGATGTCGGACGTGTTCAGCCTGTACATCCAGATCGCCAACTCGATTCCACGTGTGGTGCTGGGCTCCATCTTCGTCATCGCGCTGGGCCTGGGCATGGCGTCCAAGGTGGCGCTGGCGGTGGTGATGGTGTTCTTCGTGGTGTTCGGCAACGCCTTCCAGGGCGTGCGTGAAGCCGACCGCTACATGATCGCCAACGCGCAGATCCTCGGCGCCTCGCGTCGCCAGGTGACGACGGCGGTGGTGATTCCGTCGGCATTGAGCTGGATCCTGGCGAGCTTGCACGTGAGCTTCGGTTTCGCGCTGGTCGGCGCCGTCGTGGGCGAGTTCCTCGGCTCCAAGCAAGGCATCGGCCTGCTGATCTCGACGGCGCAAGGTGCGTTCAACGCCAGCGGCGTGTTTGCGGCAATGATCGTGCTGGCGGTGGTGGCGCTGTTGGCGGACTACCTGCTGACGTCGCTGGAGAAGCGTTTGCTGAAGTGGCGTCCGGCGGCTTTCTGATCTTGTTGCCGGATCGCGAGGGACGATAGAATCTTGTTTTATGTCCCTTAATTCTTCCCGTTCTCAAAAAGCCCTGTTGTGGATCGTCGCATCGGGCTTTTTCATGCAGACGCTGGACACCACCATCGTCAACACCGCCTTGCCTTCCATGGCCGCCAGTCTTGGCGAGCCGGTGCTGGCGATGCACCCGGTGGTGGTGTCTTATACGTTGACGATGGCGTCGCTGACGCCGGCCTCCGGCTGGCTGGCGGACCGTTTCGGCACCCGCCGCGTCTACTTCCTTGCCATTCTTCTCTTCGTGCTCGGTTCGCTGCTGTGCGCCAATGCACACTCGCTGCCGCAGCTGCTGCTGGCGCGGGTGGTGCAAGGCGTGGGCGGTTCCATGCTGCTGCCGATAGGACGCCTGGCCGTGCTGCGCAGCGTGCCGGGGGCGCAGTACATTTCGGCGCTGGCTTTCATTTCGATTGCCGGGCAGCTCGGTCCCGTGGTCGGTCCGGTGACGGGCGGCTGGTTGTCGCAGACCATCGGCTGGCACTGGATTTTTCTCATCAACGTGCCGGTCGGCGTGATCGGCATGTTCGCCGTGCATCGCTTCCTGCCGGGCGAAGAGATCACGTCGCCGCCGCGTTTCGACATGTTCGGCTGCGCGTTGCTGTCGACCTGCATGGTGACCTTCTCGCTGGCGCTGGATGTGCCGATGGACGAGCATCGCACATGGTGGAGTGCCGGCTTGTTCGGGATTTCAGTGCTGACGGTGTGGCGGTATGTCATCCACGCGCGGCGCGACGAGCAGCCGCTATTCCGGCTCGGGCTGTTCAATGAACCCAATTTCAGCGTCGGCCTGATCGGCAACCTGGTTTGCCGCATCGGCTCGTCGGCGGTGCCGTTCCTGTTGCCGTTGCTGTTGCAGGTCAAGCTTGGTTTTTCGCCTTTGCATGCAGGCCTGGTCCTGTTGCCCGCGGCGGTGGCCGGCACCATCGCCAAGCCGTGGATCGCACCGCTGGTGCGCCGCTACGGCTACGAAAATTTCCTGCTGGTGAACACGATCATGGTCGGCGCCGCCATCGTTTCGTTTGCGTTGATTACGCCGGCCTGGCCGATCTGGATCGGCATCGTGCAACTGGCGGTCTTTGGCGTGTGCAACTCGATGCAGTTCGCGGCGATGAACAGTGTCACGCTCAAGGGACTCGACAGCAAGGACGCCGGCAGCGGCAACAGCCTGTTCTCGATGGTGCAGATGCTGGCGCTGGGCCTGGGCGTGACCATCGCCGGTTCCATGCTGAACGGGCTCGATGGCGTGGCGTGGGCGAGGGAGTGGAGCTTTACGCTGACCTTCGTCTGCGTCGGCATCGTGACCTTGTTGTCGGCGCTGGTGTTTCGCCGGATGGATGCGCGTTACTTCAATTGACTTTCACCTGCTGTCACTTGCCTATGTATCGCTCCACTGCCGCAGCAGGTTGTGATAACAGCCGACCAGCGTGCGTCGCGCCGTCTCGTCGGCGCCGGTCCGATTGAGCGTCTGGATGGCATTGTCCATGTCGAACAGCATGCTGCGCCGGCCGTCGTCGCGCACCAGGCTTTGCACCCAGAAGAAGGACGCGGTGCGCACGCCGCGCGTCACCGGCGTCACCTGGTGCAGGCTGGTGGCGGGGTAGACCAGCATGTCGCCGGCTTCCAGCCTGGCCGAATGCATGCCGTAGGTATCATGGATCTGCAGTTCGCCGCCGTCGTAAGTCGCCGGATCGGACAGGAACAGCGTTGCGGAAATATCGGTGCGCAATTTGCGGCCGGTATGCGGATCGATCCGCACGCTGCCGTCCACATGCGCGCCGAAGGTCATGCCCTCGCCGTAGCGGTTGAACATCGGCGGATAGACGGTATTGGGCAAGGCCGCGCTGATGAAGAGCGGGTTGCGTTCCAATGCCGACAGGATGATGCGCTGGCACTGTGCGGCGACCTCCGAACGCTCGTCGATCTGCTGGTTGAACTTGACCGGCGCGCCTTGATAGCCGGCCGTCGCACGGCCATCCACCCATGCCGGACCGGCCTGTTCCAGGAGCTGGCGTACGGCATGGAGTTGTTGCGCGTCGAGCAGCTTGGGAATGGCGATCAGCATGGGTGGATTTCTTTCACTTGCTTCAGACTACATACGATAGTTGACCGAGATCATGCCGGTGCGGCCGGTGCCGGGCACCGAGCGTCCGCCGTCGGACTGGATCAGCGCATCGTAATACATTTTGTTCGTCAGGTTGAAGAGGTTGAAACGAACGTCGTATTGTTTCTGCGTGTAGGCAACCGTAGCGTCCCAGCGGGTGTAGCCGCCAACCTGCACTGTATTGGTTGCGTTGGCGTAGCGTTGCGACATGTAGGTGGCGCCTCCGCCCACTTGCCAATGCGGCATGACGTCGTAGGTGGTCCAGGTGGTCAGCGTATGCTTGGGCGTGTTGGTCGGGATCTTGCCGACTGCCGTGTCGCTTGCCGCGCCGCTGAGGACTTGCGCATCGAGGTAGGTATAGCCGGCTGCGACTTGCCATTGCTTGTTGATGCGGCCGGTGGCGCCGGCACGTGCGCCCTTGACGCGCACGTTGCCGCTCAGCTCGTACACGCCGGTGGACACCAGCGAGCGGGCGTTCTGCTTGGTGATCTGGAACGCCGCGGCATTCAGGGAGAGGTTTTCCGCCACGTCCCATTTGCCGCCCAGTTCATAGGAGCGGTTCTTCTCCGGATCGAGGTTGTTCTGGCCGGCAGTCCCGGTCAACTGTTCCAGCGAGGGGTTGAACGAGGTGCCATAAGACAGGTAGTAGGACTGCGCTTCTGACGGCTGCCAGATGCCGCCGGCGCGTACGCTCAGGAAATTGACGGTCTGGTTGGCGCTGGCCAGATTGGTATTGTTCGCGACTTTGGGCGTGTTGCCCGAGTTGATGGAATTGGTGATGCTGGCGATGTAGCGGTCATAGCGCAAGCCGCCGACCAGCTTGAATTGCTTGCTCAGTTCAAGCGTGTCGCCGAAGTAAGTGGCGATGGTGTTGGCGCTGCCGCCTTGACGGTTGCCGGCCTGGCTGACGACGCCGGCGCCGGCTGCGCTGTAGGCCGCGCTGACCACGGGAATACAGTCGGCATAACCCGAGGTCGGGGTGGCGGCGCCGGTCAATGCCACGCCGTTGCAGCTGCCGTTGCGATAGTAAGCCTGGTTGTCATAGCCGTCATGACCGACTTCGAGTCCAACCACCAGGTCGTGCTTGAAGCCGAGCGCGGTGATTTTTCCGGTGAGTTCGGTCTGGTTGAAGATCGAGTAATCGTGGATGTCGCGATCATGGCTTTGCGCACGGACATACAGGCTCGACAGCGGCAAGCTGCTGGCTGCTCCGGTCAGCGCAGTGAACCCTGCGCCGGAGACGGTGCCGATGGTGTTCGGCGCCGTTTCCACTGCATTGGTGTGGACGTAGTTGAACTGGGTCTGATTGCGGATGGTGAAGTCGGGCGTGAGCTTGTGCTTGATGCCGGCGTTCAGCGAAACCACGTCCTGGTCGGTGCGGTCGCTGTTGAGGCCATATGCGGTATCACGGTCGACGCCGACCGGATGGCCGTTCAGCGGCGGCAGGCCGTAATCGGGCTGGTCGTGGTTATGCTGGATCAGCGCCGAGAGGGTGATTTCCGTCGAGGTGCCGAGGCCGGTGACATACGAAGCCGCCAGTCCGAAATCCTGAACATTGATCTGGTTGCGGGTCGAAGCAGCGCCGTCCTGCGCCATGGCGGAGATACGGAACGCCGATGTGTCCGACAACGGCTGGTTATGGTCGACGGTGGTGCGCACAAGACCGTTGGTGGTTACCGATGCGGAGACTTCGGTGGATTCCTTCAGGTTGGCCTTCTTGGTGACCTGGTTGATGATGCCGCCGGTTGAACCGCGGCCGAACAGCATCGACGACGGGCCCATCAGCACTTCGATTTCGTCCATCGCGAAGGTGTCGCGATAATACTGGGCGCGGTCGCGGAAGCCGTCCAGGTAGATATCGGTACGCGCCGAGAAGCCGTTCAGGTTGATGTTGTTGCCGATCTGGCCACCTTCCGCGCCGCCCAGCGTGATGCCGGCGACATTGCGCAACGCGTCCGACAGCGACGTCGCGCCTTGCGATTGCAGCAATGCCTTGTTGACCACCACCACCGATTGCGGCACGTCGTGCAGGTCGGCCGGGAGTTTGGTCAGCGCGGTCGTCGCGGTGTTGAAATCATCGCGCTTGCCTTCGACGACGACTTCCTTGAGCGAGGAAGACGGCGCTGCAGCATTGGCAGGGGCAGGGGCAGCGGCAGGGGAGGAAGTTTGTTGCGCATGCACGGCAACTGGCGCGGCAAACACGGCGACAAGTGCTGCGGCGATCGGCGTAAGACGGTTCATTTTGGCGTTTTCTGTCTGGTTGGGTCACATGAAGGCTGGCTGGCGAGGAGGGCGCGGGACCGTCTGGCTGGCTGAATGCAGTACGGAATAATTGATTTCGATTCTCATTCCGATTGCTTGTGCGCTAGATTAAAGCGGCGTGCTGTCGACGTGCTGACATTGAACTGACAAAATACTGACTTTGACTAAAATAAACCGTTGATCGCGCTCAACTCGCTTTCCGGAGGAATTGCCGGCGCTACAATACGTTCCTTGCAGCGCTGAATTGCTTCGTGCTGTCCGATGTGCTTGTGAATTGCCCTGGCGCAACCTGAATTTCTCATCTGGTCCCAAATATGAACGTTCTGCTGGTGGAAGACGATCTGGTGCTGGCCGACGGCCTGTCGCGCATGCTCAAGTCGCATGGTCTGAGTGTCAACACGGTCAACAACGGCACCGACGCCGACGCGTTGCTGCAGCGTTACACGGCGACCGTACTGGTGCTCGACATCGGCTTGCCAGGCCTGGACGGTTTTGAAGTGGTGCGTCGCCTGCGCGCACGCGGCAGCAACATGCCGGTGCTGCTGCTGACGGCGCGCGACACGATTCCCGATCGCGTGCACGGCCTTGAGCTGGGCGCCGACGATTACCTGGTCAAGCCGTTTGCAACGCCGGAACTGGTGGCGCGCATCAAGGCGCTGATCCGCCGCAGCAGCCCGCAACCGACACAGCTCACCATTGGCGGCCTGTCGCTCGATACGTCTTCCAAGCGCGCCACCATCGACGGCAAGAAGGTGGATTTTTCGGTGCGCGAATGGACCGTGCTGGAATACCTCATGCAGCAAGCTTCGCGTGTGGTGTCCAAGCAGCAGATCATCGATGCCGTGCTGCCGTGGGGGGAAGACGTCACGCTCAACGCGGTCGAAGTCTACGTCTCGCGCATCCGCACCAAGACGGCAGGCTCGGGCGTCGCCATTCGCACCATTCGCGGCTTCGGCTACATGCTCGAGAAGAGCGAAGCCTGAGGCATGCTGCGACAAACCGGCATGTCCTTTTTCCGCCGTGCCGGCTAGGCGCCTGAAACCGCCATGCGCGCCAGCATCAAGATAAATCTCCTCAAATGGCTGATCGCGCCGCTGCTGGCGGTGAATCTGATCGGCGCCGGCCTGACTTACTGGCTGGCGTGGCTGCCGGCGCAGGACGCCTTCGACCAGAGCATCACCGACGCCGCCTGGGCGCTGACCTCGCAGATCAAGCGCGTGCGCGGCAAGACTTCGCTGGAGTTGACCAAGCAGGCTGAGCAGATGCTGCGCTCGGATCATTTCGACACCATGTATTTCGTGGTGCGGGACGCCAACGGCGAGACCCTGGCGGGCGATCACAATTTCCCTCAGGTCAATCAGGTTTCCGAGCCGAACGAGCCGGTTACCTACGACGGCGTGATGAACGGCGAACAGGTGCGTATCGCCGCGCTGTACGTCAGCATCGAGCGCACGCCGATCTACATCGGTATTGCCGAGACTTTCCGCAAGCGCAACCAGACCCACTATGTGATCCTGATTTCTCTGCTGCTGCTGGATGGCGCGCTGACCTTCTTCTCGATTGCGATCGTGATGATCGCGGTCAACAAGGGCCTGAGTCCGCTGCGTGAATTGCGCCAGAATCTCGACCAGCGCAATCACGACAACCTCACGCCGATCGAATTCAAGGACACCGCCGAAGAGCTGTCGCCGGTGATCGGGGCGATCAACAGTCTGTTGGAAAACATCCGCAAGGCCGCCAGCGCGCAGCAGAATTTCCTGGCCAATGTCGCGCACCAGATCCGTACGCCCTTGACCGGCCTGCGCCTGCAATTGGAGTGGTTGCATCAGCGCCATGCCGACGAGCCGGAGACAGCGCATTCCACCGAGCTGATGACCTCCTCGGTCGAACGCATGGTGCGCCAGAGCAACCAGCTGCTGGCGCTGGCGCGCGCCGAACCGAGCCGCTTCAAGCCGACCCATCTGGAAGATCTGCTGCTCGACAAGCTGGTGGAAGAGTCGGTGCAGCATTTCATCGAACAGGCCGACAAGAAACAGATCGACCTCGGCTTCGATCTGCAGCCGGCGCGCATGAAGGGCGACCGCTTCATGCTGCGCGACCTGATCGACAATCTGGTCGACAACGCCGTGCGTTATTCGCCGCCGCAGAGCACCGTCACGGTGAGTTGCCGCGAGCAGGAAGACGCCACCTTGCTGACGGTGGAAGATTCCGGCCCCGGTATCGCACCGGAACATCGTGAACTGATTTTCGACCGTTTCTACCGGGTCAACGACAAGATCGCGGGCAGCGGACTGGGCCTGGCCATCGTGCGCGACATCGCCAAGGACCACGGCGGCGAGATCACGCTGACCTCGGGCGAGGCCGATTGCGGGACGGTATTTACGGTGCGTTTCCCGCGTCAGGCCTGAGTTTTCACTGAGCGTGAAAATTGCTCCGAACCTGTTCGGCATGCCTCTGTCCAATCCTCTATCGCCATTGATGGAGGTATTCATGACAGAGCAAGTCCTACAAAGCGGCACCCACATCGCCCGTTTCGACGCGGTCAAGAAAGACGAAGATGTGTTCGAGGCGCAAGTCTTCGTGCGGCTCACGCGCGAACCGGAAGTCGCCGAGACCTACATCCCGGCAGGCCTGTTCGGCTCCATGCAGGAAGCATTGGACAACGCCAGGCAGCGTGCCGAACGTGCACTCAAGGAGCACGAATTCTGATGCAGGTCGCAGCCACTTTCACTTCGCTCACTTCGCTAACTTCGTTCAAACGCACTCTTGCCGTACTGATTCTGAGCACCGGCCTGGGTGCCTGCGCCACCGGTCATTCACAATCCGGAACACGCTTCGAGATTCACGCTGCCAGCCTGGCAGAAAGTCCGGATTGGCAAAAAGCCAACTTGCTCGATGATCCCGGCACCACGGTCTACGTTGCGCCGGAAGTCTTGCTGGACAATTCCGATGTCGCCCTGGCCAACGCCAGGAAGGACCTTGGCGGGCAGGTGCTGATCGTGATCCAGATGACGCCGGCCGGCGCGATCCGCATGGGCATGGCGTCGCGCGTGCTGCTGCGTCAGCGCATGGCGGTGATGATCAACGGCGAGGTGATGACGGCGCCGGTGGTGTCGGCGCCGCTGTCGGGAAATCGCTTCGCCATCACCGGCTTCAGGTCGCTGGAGGAAGCACAGGAAATCGCCCTGGGCATCGCGCCGAAGAAGTAATCAAAAAAGTGATGCAGCAAGATGCGTCCGACCGGCGACCCACGCAGCCGGCCGTGCGCATGATAAGGTTGCGGCAATTCAATTGCCGCCGGGTCGCGCGACCCGTCCACACCATGTCCATCGCCCGTCATATCGTCCAGGTTCATCCGCGTTTGCTCATCGCTGTCGCCGTCGGCGCAGCGGGGTATTTATTGTGCGCCGAGGGGGAGCTCATCACGCGCTTGTTGACAGGCTGGAACGCCGGCGTTGCCTGCTATTTGCTGACGATCTGGGTGATGATGTTCCGCTCCCGGGCAGCCGACACCAAACGCCTCGCCGAAAAGGAAGACGAAAGCGCGCAGCTGGTGCTGGTGACCGTCTGCGTAGCCGCCATCGCCAGCCTGGCCGCCATCGTCATTGAACTGGCCGGCGCTTCCCATCTGGAGAACGGCAAAAAGCTGTTGCACTATGCGTTCACCGGCGGCACCGTCTTGGGCTCATGGTTCCTGATCGGCACCGTTTTCACCTTGCACTATGCGCGGCTGTTTTACGCCGAGGACGGCAACGACGAGCCGCCGCTGCGCTTTGCCGACGGTGAAAAAAATCCGGACTACTGGGACTTCCTCTATTTTGCGTTCACCATCAGCGTCGCAGTACAGACCTCGGACGTCTCCGTCGGCACGCGCGCTTTGCGCAAGACCGTGCTGGCGCATTCGGTGATCGGCTTCCTGTTCAATGCGGCGATCCTGGGCTTGTCGATCAATATCGCAGCGAGCCTGGTGAGCTGACCCATCGCGGTGTCGGCACGCGGCACGCAATAAAAAACGGGATGCGTTTGCGCGCATCCCGTTTTTTTACGTCGCTAAGCCGGCGTTATTGCCAGCCATAGCGGCGGGTGTACCACTTCTTCATCAGCTGGATCAGCGCGGCGTAAGCGATCAGGATCGCCAGCAGCCACGGGAAGTAGCTCAGCGGCAGCGCCTGCAGCTTGAAGTAGCTGGCCAGCGGCGACATCGGCAGGATGATGCCGATGGCCATGATGACCAGCGTCATGCCCATCAGCGGCCACGAAGCGCGGCTCTGGAAGAACGGAATGCGCTTGGTGCGGATCATGTGCACGATCAGCGTCTGCGACAGCAGGCCTTCGATGAACCAGCCCGATTGGAACAGGGTCTGGTGATCCGGCGAGTTGGCGCCGAACACGAACCACATCAAGGCAAACGTGCTGATGTCGAAGATCGAGCTGATCGGACCGAAGAACACCATGAAGCGGCCGATTTCGCCCGGGTTCCAGCGTTGCGGTTTTTCCAGGAATTCCTTGTCGACGTTGTCGAACGGGATGGAAATCTGCGACACGTCATACAGCAGGTTTTGCACCAGCAGATGCAAGGGCAGCATCGGCAGGAAGGGCAGGAAGGCGCTTGCCACCAGCACCGAGAAGACGTTGCCGAAGTTGGAGCTGGCCGTCATCTTGATGTACTTGAGCATGTTGGCGAAGGTCTTGCGGCCTTCCAGCACGCCTTCTTCCAGCACCATCAGGCTCTTTTCCAGCAGGATCAGGTCGGCCGCTTCCTTGGCGATGTCGACGGCGGTATCGACCGAGATGCCGATGTCGGCTGCGCGCAAGGCCGGCGCATCGTTGATGCCGTCGCCCATGAAACCGACCACGTGGCCCTTGTCGTGCAGCACGCGCACGATGCGTTCCTTATGGGTCGGGCTGAGCTTGGCGAAGACGGTGGTCTTGTCCACGGCGACGGAGAGTTCCACGTCGCTCATTTTCTCCACGTGCGAACCGAGCAGCATGCCGTCGACTTCGAGGCCGACTTCGCGGCAGATCTTGGCGGTCACCAGCTCGTTGTCGCCGGTCAGGATCTTGACGGTCACGCCATGTGCGCGCAATGCGGCCAGCGCCGGTTCGGTCGATTCCTTCGGCGGATCGAGGAAGGCGATGTAGCCGATCAGCACCAGATCCGACTCGTCGGCGACGCTGTAGGTCTCCTTGGTCGGCGGCAGGTCCTTGGCGGCCACGGCCACCACGCGCAGGCCTTCGGAGTTCAGGCTGGCGGTGGTTTCGCGGATTTCAGCCAGCAGTTCGGGCGTGAACGGCACGATCTCACCGTTGTTGCGTGCGTGGGTGCAGATCGAGACGATTTCTTCGACCGCGCCTTTGCAGATCAGCTCATGGTGATCTTCGCGTTCGCTGACGACCACCGACATGCGGCGGCGCTGGAAGTCGAACGGGATTTCATCGACTTTGCGATAGGCCGAGGCGAGCGCCATTTCACGTTGCAGTTCAGCGTGTTCCAGCACGGCGACGTCGAGCAGGTTCTTCAGGCCGGTCTGGTAGTAGCTGTTGAGGTAAGCGTATTGCAGTACTTCATCGTTCGGCTCGCCCAGGATGCCGGTGTGGCGCTCGAGGAAAATCTTGTCCTGCGTCAGCGTGCCGGTCTTGTCCGTGCACAGCACGTCCATGGCGCCGAAGTTCTGGATCGCATCCAGGCGCTTGACGATGACCTTCTTGCGCGACAGGGCGACAGCGCCTTTGGCGAGCGTCGAGGTGACGATCATCGGCAGCATTTCAGGCGTCAGGCCGACCGCGATCGACAGGCCGAACAGGAAGGCCTCGACCCAGTCGCCCTTGGTGAAGCCGTTGATGAAGAAGACCACCGGGGTCATCACCAGCATGAAGCGGATCAGCAGCCAGCTGACCTTGTTGACGCCGGACTGGAATGCGGTCGGCGTGCGGTCGGTGGCGGTGACGCGTTCAGCCAGCGCGCCGAAATAGGTGCGCTTGCCGGTGGTCAGCACCACGGCCGTGGCCGAGCCGCTGACGACGTTGGTGCCCATGAAGCACAGGTTGTCGAGCTCCAATGGATTGCCTGCGTCGAGGCCGCGATGCTCGGTGAATTTTTCGACCGGCAGCGATTCACCGGTCATGGCCGCCTGGCTGACGAACAAGTCCTTGGCCGCCAGCAGGCGCAGGTCGGCGGGGATCATGTCGCCGGCCGACAATTGCACGATGTCGCCGGGCACCAGCTTCTTGATCGGCACTTCGACGCGGCGCGCGCCCTTCGGATGCAGCGTGACGTCAAAGTAGCGCTGGGCCTCTTCGGCGATGTCCTGCACGATGTCGTGACGGACTACGGTCGCAGTGTTGCTGACCATTTCCTTGAGCTTGTCGGCGGCGGTGTTGGAACGCGATTCCTGGATGAAGCGCATCAGCGTCGACACCACCACCATGGTGCCGATCACGATCGCAGCCTTCATGTCCTCGGTGTAGTAGGACACGGCGGCCAGCACGGTCAGCAACAGGTTGAACGGGTTCTTGTAGCAGTGCCACAGATGCACCCACCAGGTCAGCGGCTTTTCATGTTCGACTTCGTTGGGACCGACTTCAAGACGGATGGCATCGGCTTCCTGTTCGGTCAGGCCGTCGGTGCGTGAACCGAGCTGGCGCAAGAGTGCGCCGAGATCGGTTTGCGACGACGATACCAGGCTCTGGGCGATGGTTTGCGGGACTTCCTTGGTGGTCGGCGAGCTGCGGAACATGTCCACGCCGAGGCGATGGAAGTGGCGATCCATGCCGCGTGCACGGATGAAGTTCGCGAAGGTTTCTTTCAACAGATCCAGATTCATGATGAGGCTCTTTTTCTTTTTGCAGCGGTTTGCAGTGTGGACGGCGCATACGTCAGGAACGTGAGGCGGTCCGGTTCGTGCAGTTATCGGAAAGAAAGATGAGGAAAGCGTCAGACTGTAACGAATCCTCCTGACATCTCGATGACAGCAGGCAATCAGGTGTGGGATAAATCGGGCATAAGGCCTCCGCAGGTCAGGTTTGCGAAGACCCTTTCATCGGTAATTGTTCCATCGACGGCATGCGCACGGCGCCGGCAGCCGGGCCGGGCAATGGCAGGTCCGGCCGACGCGCAGTCTGAACTGTGGCGCTGGCCGCGAGCGGCATCGGCGATCAATGCATAGGTGCCGGATGTGTATGGCCGCGAGCCATGCAGCATCCGGACATGCGCCGGTGCGGGTCGGTCTGTAGCGTGCTGTGTTGTGCGGTGGAAAAGGCCTGCACGCGGGATATTACAAGCGGTGCATGCCTGCTGCCGTCATTTGCTCCTGCAAGATGACGGCAGGGGAAGTCCTGCGTTATCTTGCCGAGGCGAACCGGGAGGTTTCCCGGCAACAACTGTCACTCGAACAAGTGCCCATGAGAGGGACTCCATAAAATAAGAACGGGCGGAGTCTACTCCCGCGACCGGGCATGGTCAAGCTTATTCAGCAACACTCGGAAAATAAGGGGCATCGCTGCAAGCGGCGCGGGATGTGCGCTGCAGGGCGGCGGCATCGAAAACATTCCTTGTTTTATGCGAACGGCGTCCTATACTCAAATCATAAAGAAGACAGTAGGAGACAAAAATCATGCCTAATATCGTCACGAACAATCTCATGTTCTTTTTGCCGATGGCATTTGCCGGACTGGTGCTGTTCGGCGAGGTGCCGGTAGCGTCGAAATTTGTGAGGACGGTATTGCGAACGATTGGCGCTGTAGGTGGGGCGCTGATTGCGCTTTTAGTGCTGGAGGTACTGCCAGTGCTAATTTAAACGAGCTTTCTTGCTCGTTCGCCGCGCAAGCGGCGGTGGCTGGAACGCCGGGGGGAGTCGGCATCATTGGTATGCGTGTACTCCGGAAACTCGTCGGGCGTTCCACCTTTTTCCCGAAGCCGTTGCGTCATTCCCTAAGATGACGCAGCGGTTTTTTTCTTGTTTCCCGTGCTGCTTCTCTTCCTTCCTTCTTCCTTCCTTCTTCCTTCCCTTTCCCTTCCTCATTCTCCTTCGGCTACCAGGCAATCGCGTCCGCGATCCTTGGCGCGATACATCGCGTTGTCGGCGCGTTGCAGCCAGGAGTAATGCGCCTCCATGTCGCCATGGAAGGACACCAGGCCGGCGCTGATGGTGCAGCCCCATAGCGAATTATGTTCATGGCGATGCCGGCGCACCTGCTCGATCAGGCGTGCCGCCAGCGTCTCGGCTTCGCTGAAACTGATGTCGCGCAGGATCACCACAAATTCCTCGCCGCCGTAACGGCCGATCAGGTCGTCCGCACGCAGGTTGTCGCGTAGCAGCTGGGCGAAATTCTTGAGCACTTCGTCACCCACCAGATGGCCATGGGTATCGTTGATGTTCTTGAAGTGATCGAGATCGAGCAGCAGCAAGGAGGAGCGTTGCTTGCGTTCGCGGCAGATGTTGAATTCCTCGATCAGCAGGGTTTCCCAATAACGCCGATTCAGCAGGCCGGTAAGACCGTCGCGCTGGCTTACGGTCTCGAATTCGCGCGAGCGCTCGGCTAGCTTCTTGGACATGTCGTAAGTCGACTTGCCCAGCGCCAGGGGATACAGCGCGAGCATCGGCAGGCAGGCGACGACGGTGTAGATATCGGATTGCGGCAGGAAGCGGAAGTCGAGCAGCAGCAGGCCCAGCAAGGCGCCCACGACGCTGCCGACGAGGCCGCGCAGGAACAGCCGCGTACCGCCTGCGGCGATGTTGTCCATCGACAGCATCGCCAGGATCACGGCGCCCGGCACCAGGTTGCCTTGCATGGCGATGAGCCAGAAGCCGCCGAAGGCGGTGTCGATCACCAGATTGAGGCGCTCGGCGCGATATGGGATCTTGCTGCGCAGTGCCAGGCGATAAGCGAGATGCGGCCACAGGTAGCCGTGAAATGCCAGCAAGGCCCACAGGGGCCATCCGACCGGATTTTGCAGGAAGCCCGCCGCCACGCAGAAAAAACCGATCGACAGGCCGATCACGCGCAGCTGGTAGATGCGCTTGACGAAGCGCACGCCTTTGCCGATCAGTTCTTCGGGCGACGGCGAGTCGCCGAACGCGCGTCGCGCGCGCCGGAACGAGAAGTAGGAAGCCGATCGCCCGTGGGAACTGTCGGCGCTGTGGCTGCTGTGGCTGCTGTGGCTGCCCTGGTCAGCGTGGGTGCGGGAGGGGGCGTTGCGATGCGACATGTCAGGAGTGCTTTCCGATGTTGGCATGCCGGCCACCGCGGCGTTCTTGTCTTGTTGTCGGGCATGATTTGCACCCAGCCAATATGTCTAGGTTACAACAACTGTCCCGCTGTCGCCAGAAGAGCGCACGGAAATAGAGGCGAAAAGCCGACATATAATGCCGGGTCCCTTCCTATTGGTCCTGTTGGCCCTCATGCAGATACTCAAAGAATTCCGAATCCTGGCGCTGTGCGCTTTCGCCGCTTGCGGCATCGCTTCCGCGCAACATCTGGCGGCGCAAGAATTGCCGCCGGCCGTGAGCGGTGCGCTCAGGCAGGCGAAGATACCGGTGCGTACTGTCGGGGTGTTCGTCCAAGCCGTCGACGCAACGCGTCCGATGCTGGCCTTCAATGCGGCGGCGCCGTTCAATCCGGCTTCGGTGATGAAGCTGGTGACCACCGATGCTGCACTCGAATTGCTCGGCCCCGCCTTCAGCTGGAAAACCCAGGCCTACATCGACGGCGTGCTCAACGACGGCGTGCTGCTGGGCGACCTGAGCATCAAGGGCAGCGGCGACCCCAAGCTGGTGATGGAGAGCTTCTGGATGTTCCTGCGCCAGATCCGCGCCAAAGGCGTACGCGACATCCGCGGCAACGTCGTGCTGGATCGCAGTGTGTTTGAAGAGAACGTGTACGATCCGGCGCAATTCGACGGCGATCCGCAGAAGCCCTACAACGTCGGTCCCGACGCCTTGCTGCTGAACTACAAGACGGTGGCGATCCGCTTCATGCCGGACGAGGTTGCCGGTCAGGTCAATGTGGCCATGGAGCCACCGCTGTCCGGCTACGTCATCACTGCGCCGCGCTTGTCGAAAGAAGCAGTCTGCGGCGACTGGCAGGGCAAGTTGCAGGCCGACGTCGGCGTCGGCGCGGCGGTCTTCAATGGCGCTTTCCCGGCTGCCTGCGGAGAAAAGGTCTGGTACGTCCACCCCTACCGCATGAGCGCCACGCAGTATTTTGGCGCGGTGCTGCGCCAGATGTGGAGCGAACTGGGCGGCACCATCTCGGGCAAGGTCATGCCCGGCAATGTCGCGCCGGTGGCGCGGCTGCTGGCGGAGTGGCAATCCCCCGCCGTGCCCGAAGTGATCCGCGACATCAACAAGTACAGCAACAACGTGATGGCGCGCCAGCTGTTGCTGACGATCGGTGCGCAGGCATCGCAGGCGCCCGGCAGTACTGCGCGCGGCGCCCAGGCGATTCGCGGCTGGTTGTCGGCCAAAGGCATAGGCGCCGATGAACTGGTGATTGAAAACGGCGCGGGTTTGTCGCGCAACGAGCGCATCGCTCCGGCTACGCTCGGCCAGGTGCTGGTGGACGCGTTTCATTCGCCGGTGATGCCGGAGTTCATCGCCTCGATGCCGCTGGTCGGCTACGACGGCACCATGCGCAAGCGTCTGAATGACAAAAGCGTGGCAGGGCAGGCGCACATCAAGACCGGTTCGCTGAACGACGTGCGCTCCATCGCCGGCTACGTGCAGGCGGCGTCAGGCAAGATGTACGTGGCGGTGTTCCTGATCAATCATCCGAACGCGCCGCTGGGACAGGCGGCGCAGGATGCCTTGCTGCAATGGGTATTTGAAAAAGGCTGACGACCGGCGTCGCGGAGCGCTGCTCGCTTCGTTGCTCATTCTGCTGTTCACTCTGCTGCGCTAACGCGGTTGCGGCCGCTTTGCTTGGCGCTGTAGAGACAGTCGTCGACACGCTTGATGAGGCCGACGATGTCGCCGCCCTGCACCGGATACGCGGTGGCGGCGCCGACGCTGATCGTGACGTGATAGGCCGCCTTCGAGGTGGTGTGCGCAATGCCGAGACCGGCGACCGCCCGGCAGATTTTTTCGGCAAGTTCCTTTGCGCCGGCGGCGTCCGTGGCGGGCAGGATGACCGCGAACTCTTCGCCGCCGTAACGCGCCGCCAGATCGGCCGGACGCGCACCGCCGGCGGCAATGGCTGCGCCGACGCGGCGCAGCACGTCGTCGCCGGCAACGTGGCCGTAGGTGTCGTTGTACAGCTTGAAGCAATCCACATCCATCAACAGCAGCGACAGCGGTGTCTTGTCGCGTTGCGCGCGCAGCCATTCCTGCTTCATGTAGTCGTCGAAATAGCGCCGGTTGGCGATGCCGGTGAGACCGTCGGTATGCGTCAGGCGCTTGAGTTCGGCGTTGCTGGCTTCCAGCTGCTTCTGGCTTTCATGCAGGGCGGCGTAGGCGGCGTCGCGTTGCAGCAGGTTGATGTAGGAGCGCGAATGGTAGCGGATGCGCGCGACCAGTTCGATGGTGTCGTAGGACTTGACCACATAGTCGTTGGCGCCGGCCAGGAAGGCGTCTTTCTTGATCAGCGGTTCGTCGGTGCTGGACAGCACGATGACCGGCACGTTCGCGAGCAGCGCGCTGCTGCGGTATTGCCGCACAAGGTCGAGCCCGTCGGTGTCGGGCATGACCAGGTCTTGCAGGATGACGGTGGGTTGGCAGGCTTCGGCCTTGGCCAGCGCATCGGCGGCCTTGCTGCAAAAGTGGAAATCGATGTCGGTTTCAGATCGCACGGCGCGCCGGACTTTTTCCTGGACCACCAGCTGGTCGTCGATGAGCAGCACGCTAAAGCGGTATTCCTGGGCTGCGATGTCTGATCGTTGAGAAGGTGTGGCGGGCTGGTGCGAGTGCTCGGGACCGGATGTGCTCATCATTCCCCCATTTTTGTTTTGAGTCGAAGCTTGAACAGAACCTTGGCGGCAGGGCGCCGGTCGGACGGCGATGTCAGAGCATCAGCGGCCGGTTGGAAATCTCGTTTTTGTGCTGCGATGTCTGGGGGAAATGCAGGGCCAGCAATCGGTTCAGTTGCGCCAGTGCTTCCAGCGTGCCGTCATGATAAATCCCGTCGGCGAAGCTTCGGGTCATTGTACTGCAAACCGATTCCCAGTCAACGCGCTTGAGGGCACGTCCGACGGTGCGATCGGTAACGATTTCGACGCGGTGATCGGCCAGGTTGAGGTAGATCAGCACGCCGCTGTTTTCTTCGGTGTCCCAGATGCGGTAATGCGAGAACAGCTCATGGGCGCGGGCGCGCGAGGATTCATTGCGCAGCACTGCGCCCAAAGGCAGCGCGGCTTCAATCACCAGACGTACTTCAGCACGATGCTGCGTTTCACCGGCGCCGATGCAGGCCTGGATCGCCAGCAGCGTTGCCGGCGGGAAGGCGGCGCGCGCCGCGGCGCGAGTGTGGCGCAGGTGCCTGAAGAAGCGCATGAATGTGTTCATCACCAGTCCCCCGAGGCGCCGCCGCCGTCAAAACTGCCGCCGCCGCCCGAAAATCCGCCGCCGCCACTACTGCCGCTGCCGAAGCCACCGCCTCCAAAGCCGCCGCGTCCGCTCCTGCTTGCGCTATGCGCGGCCTCGTTGAGGATGCTGCCGATGATCACGCCGGCGGCGTTGCCCCATTCATTGCTATTGAGTTTGTTGCGGCCGGTGGTGCGGCGTCGCGCCAGCAGCAGCGCCGTGAAAAACACCGCCAGCATGATGACCAGGACCGCGACTTCAAGCCAGGCGGCGTCGTACTGGCCTGCGGCCTCTTTCTTTTCCGCCGGCGGAAGATTCTCTCGATCGAGCAGGCTGGTCAGCGCCGAGATGCCTGCAGCAAGGCCCCCGTAGTAATCATTCTGGCGGAAATGGGGCGCGATGACGTCTTCCAGGATGCGTTTCGACTGGGCGTCGGTCAGGCTGCCCTGGACACCGCGGCCGGCTTCGATGCGCAGGCGCCGCAAGGCTTTGGTGTTGTCTTTGGCGACTATCAGGATGACGCCGTCGTCAACGCCTTTGCGGCCCAGTTTCCAGGCGTCGGCGACGCGGATGCCGTATTGCTCGATGGCTTCCGGTGCGGTGCTGGAGATCAGCAGAATGGCGATCTGGCTGCCGGTGCGGGTTTCGTAGTCGGTCAGGACCTGGTCCAGCGTGCGCCGCTGCTGCTCGTCCAGCATGCCGGCCTGGTCCGTCACGTGTGAAGTCAGCGCCGGAACGGCGACGAAGTTCTGCGCGCCGGCACCTTGAAAGGCACCGGTCAGCAGGACCAGCAGAGAGAACGCCAGCAGGCGAGGGAAGTGCAGCATGGAGGAATCAGATCAGGCTTATTTGCCGAAATTGACGGCAGGCGCGGTGGAAATCGCTTTCTCGTTTTCGACCGTGAAAGACGGCTTGACCGGATAGCTGAACATCTTGGCGGTGATGTTGGTCGGGAAGCTCCGCGCCAGTACGTTGTATTCCTGCACGGCGACGATGTAGCGTTGACGCGCCACGGTGATGCGGTTTTCGGTGCCTTCCAGTTGCGACTGCAGGTCACGGAAGCTGGTGTCGGCCTTCAGCTGCGGATAATTTTCCGACACGGCCATCAAGCGCGACAGCGCCGACGACAGCTCGCCCTGCACCTGCTGGAACTTGTTGAAGGCTTCCGGATTGTTCAGCACTTCCGGCGTGATCTGGAAGCTGGTTGCCGCAGCGCGCGCCTTGGTGACGGCTTCCAGCGTTTCTCTTTCGTGCGAGGCGTAGCCCTTGACGGTGTTGACCAGGTTCGGAATCAGGTCGGCGCGGCGCTGGTACTGGTTCACGACCTCGCCCCAGGCGGCCTTGGTGGCTTCATCCTTGGCCTGGAAATCGTTATAACCGCAGCTGCTCAGTGTCAGGACGGAGGCGGCGATCGCCAGCCATGCAAACCATTTTTTCATTGTATGCCTCGAGAAGATAAGGAGATTCGTTACTTTGCTGAGTACTGCCGGCGCCGTCAAGCCGATCAAGCGGGTGAAGCGAGTGAAGCGGGCTGCGGGCGCGTTACAATATCGCATCTTTGCATATTAAGGCTTACCGTGACATTTATCGAACAATTATCCGCTGCGTGGAAGACCAATAATTCGCTGCTGTGCGTCGGACTCGACCCGGATATCGCCAAATTTCCCGCGCAGTGGAAGGACCAGCCCGACGCCATTTTTGCTTTCTGCAAAGGCATCATCGACGCCACCGCCGATGTGGCCTGCTCGTTCAAGCCGCAGATCGCCTACTTCGCTGCCCTGCGCGCGGAAGACCAGCTGGAAGAAATCTGCACCTACATCCGCACCACCTATCCGCACATCCCCATCGTGCTCGACGCCAAGCGCGGCGACATCGGCGCCACCGCTGAACAGTATGCACGCGAAGCGTTCGAGCGCTACGGCGCGCAGGCGGTGACGGTCAGCCCGTACATGGGGTTTGACTCGGTTGCGCCGTATCTGGAGTGGAAGGACCGCGGCGCCATCGTGCTGTGCCGCACCTCGAACGCGGGCGGTTCCGATCTGCAATTCCTGACGGTCGACGGTGTGCCGCTGTATCAGCATGTGGCGCGGCTGGTGGCGGACAAGTGGAACACCAACGGCCAGTGCGGCCTGGTGGTCGGCGCGACTTTCCCGGAAGAACTGGCGCAGGTGCGCGGCATCATCGGCGACATGCCGTTGCTGGTGCCCGGCGTCGGCGCGCAGGGCGGGGACGTGGCCGCGACCGTCAAGTCGGGCAAGACCGCAGACGGCGGCGGCATGATGATCAATTCGTCGCGTGCGATCCTGTATGCCAAGCCGCAGGCAGGCGAAGATTACGCCGCAGCGGCGCGGCGCGTGGCGCTTGAGACGCGCGACGCGATCAATCAGTATCGTTAAGGGAAGTACCGGCGTGCGGCATGGCCGCCGCCAAAGTAAAAAGAGCCGTCGCGATCATCTCGCCGCGGCTCTTTTTCATGCGGGTTCGCCTGCCATTCAGGTCAGCAGGCGCAGCAAGCCCTGCAGCGAATGAATCACGGCTTGTTCACGCACTGCGCGGCGGTCGCCGGTGAACACCAGGCGTTCGGTGAAAGTCTGGTCGCCGACTTTCCAGCCGAAGCAAACGGTGCCGACGGGTTTGCCCGGTACGGCGCCGCCCGGGCCGGCGATGCCCGTGGTGGACACGGCGACGTCGGAGCTGCTGTTGGCGATCGCGCCTTCGGCCATGGCGGCCGCGATTTCTTCGCTGACGGCGCCATGCTGGGCGATCAGCGCTTCGGAAATCTCGAGCAATTCGTTCTTGGAGGCGTTGGAATAGGTGACGAAGCCGCAGTCGAACCATTCCGAAGAGCCGGCGATTTCGGTGATGGCCTGGGCGACGCCGCCGCCGGTGCAGGATTCGGCGGTGGAGAGCAGCAGGTTCCTGGCTTTGAGCGCGAGTCCGACGCGCGCGGCGAGGTCAGTCGAGGTATCCATGTTGATGTCATCCTTCAGGGTTGGCGGGTGGTCAACGTGATGGGCGCGATGAACGCCTTGATGAACATCGGCATGAAATATTTCATGGAATAGTTCGTCGCATTCCCATGTGCTCAGCATACTCTTGTTGATGCGATTTTACATAGAGCGCCAGAACGCAAATACCAACAGCGTGTAAAACGCCGCCACGATGTCATCCCACATGACACCGAAGCCGCCCTTGAAGCGGCGATCGAAATAGGCGATCGGCGGCGGCTTGACCATGTCGAATACGCGGAACCAGAAAAAGGCCCAGCATTGCGTCTTGAAGTCGGCCGGCGTCAGTACTACCAGCACCAGCCAGAACGCGATGATTTCATCCCACACCATGCTGCCGTGATCGGGGGCGCCGAGGTCGCGTCCGGTGCGATGGCAAGCCCACACGCCGATGAAGAAGCCGATGAAGATGATCAGCAGCCAAGCCGATGGCGTGAATACGGCAGGCCAGCGCAGGTTCAGCACCGCATAGGCCAGCCACGCGAATAGCGTGCCGGAGGTGCCCGGCATGATCGGCGAGAGGCCGCTGCCGAAGCCCTGTGCCAGCAGGTGCGCCGGATGCCCCAGCATGAAGCGCGCGGTCGGGCGCACCGGTTTGGTCGAATACGCCTTGCGGCCGGAGTCTATTGTTGTTGTCATGAACTGAAATGGTCGAAGGAAGAAGGTGCCAGGTCGAGCGGTTCGCCGCCGGCGTCTACCAGGCGCAGGCCCGGCATGGATTCGATGACGCCGGCGCGGGTGACATCGACGCCGGCTTGTTCCGCCGCGGCGAGCACCTGTTCGCGGCGGCTTTGCGGTGCGGTGAAGCAGAGTTCGTAGTCGTCGCCGCCCGAGAGCGTGAAGGTGCGGCGCAGGGTTTGCGCCTGCGTGCGCAGCACCGGGCCGGCCGGCAGCGCATCAACGTCGAGGCGGGCGCCGACGCGCGAACGCGCGAGGATATGGCCGAGGTCGCCCGCCAGGCCGTCGGAGACGTCGATGGCGGCATGCGCAATGCCGCGCAAGGCGATGCCGAGCGCCACGCGTGGCGTCGGCTGGTGCATGCGCGCAGCAGCGGCGTGGAGTGTGGCGGCATCGAGGGGGAGCTCTTTCCGGTAGCCGGCCAAGGCCAGCCGCGCATCGCCCAGTGTGCCGGAAATCCAGATGTCGTCGCCGTCGCGCGCGGCGTCGCGGCGCAGCGCCTGGGTGAACGGCACTTCGCCGAATACCGTGATGCTGATCGTCAGCGGCCCCTTGGTGGTGTCGCCGCCGATTAGTTCGCAACCGTGTTCATCGGCCAGTTTGAGCAAGCCCTGCGAGAATGGCGCGAGCCAGTCTTCGCGCGCCTCGGGCAGGGCGAAGGCCAGCGTGAAGGCGATCGGTTGCGCACCCATGGCGGCCAGGTCGGACAGATTGACGGCCAGGCATTTGTGGCCGAGCGCGTGCGGATCGGCATGAGGGAAGAAATGACGGCCTTCCACCAGCATGTCGGTCGACACCGCCAATTGCATCCCCGGGGCCGGCGTCAGCAGCGCGCAGTCATCGCCGACGCCGAGTGCGGCGCGACTGTCCGGCGCCATCGGACGCGTGAAATAACGGGAGATAAGTTCGAATTCGCTAAGCATGGGCGTGATTGTAACCAATACATCAGGGATATTACGCGCTCGGCTTCGATGAATTTCGGTACATTCTGGTGCGTTTTTTGGCCCTCATTGGTAGGACCACCGGGGAATCGGTTTTTTTGCGGAACCCGCACCGGTAAAGGCTCGCCGAATGCCGCGGTGCACCATAAGAGGCCCGCATCCGCGCTATGAGAGCGAGCCGACCTCTGCTAAAATCTCAGGTCTTCGACAAGTCTAGAAAAGAGAACGCAGAGTATGGATTCGATGATCAGCAAGAAAGAAGAATTGCGTCAGCAACTTCGCCAGGCAGCGCTGGAGTACCATGAATTTCCAACGCCGGGCAAGATCAGCGTCACGCCCACCAAGCTATTAACCAATCAACGAGACCTGTCTCTGGCGTACTCGCCGGGCGTCGCTGCGGCCTGCGAAGAAATCGTCGCCGATCCCGCCAACGCATTCAAATACACCGCGCGCGGCAACCTGGTTGCCGTCATCAGCAACGGCACCGCCGTGCTGGGCCTGGGCAACATTGGTCCGCTGGCGTCCAAGCCGGTGATGGAAGGCAAGGGCGTGCTGTTCAAGAAGTTCGCCGGCATCGACGTCTTCGATATCGAGATCAACGAAACCGACCCGGACAAGCTGTGCGACATCATCGCCTCGCTGGAGCCCACTTTCGGCGGCATCAACCTGGAAGACATCAAGGCGCCCGAGTGCTTCTACATCGAGCGCAAGCTGCGCGACCGCATGAAGATCCCGGTCTTCCATGACGACCAGCACGGCACCGCGATCATCGTCGGCGCAGCGATTCTGAACGGCCTCAAGGTCGTCGGCAAGAGCATGAAGGAAGTCAAACTGGTGGTCTCCGGAGCGGGCGCTGCAGCGCTGGCCTGTCTGGATCTGATCGTCGATCTCGGCTTCCCGATCGAGAATATTTACGTCACCGACCTGGCCGGCGTGGTCTACAAGGGCCGCACCGAACTGATGGATCCGGACAAGGAACGCTTCGCGCGCGAAACCGATGCACGCACCCTGGCCGACGTGATCCCTGACGCCGACATTTTCCTCGGCGTGTCCGCCGGCGGCGTACTCAAGCAAGACATGGTCAAGAAGATGGCGCCGCGTCCGCTGGTGCTGGCCCTGGCCAACCCGACCCCGGAAATTCTGCCGGAAGACGTCATGGCCGTGCGCGACGACGCCGTCATCGCCACCGGCCGTTCCGACTATCCGAACCAGGTCAACAACGTCCTGTGCTTCCCGTATATTTTCCGCGGCGCGCTGGATTCGGGCGCGACCACCATCACGCGTGAAATGGAAATCGCCGCGGTGCACGCGATTGCCGAACTGGCGCAAGCCGAGCAATCCGACATCGTCGCCGCCACTTACGGCGTGACCAATTTGTCGTTCGGTCCGGAATACATCATTCCGAAGCCGTTCGATCCGCGTCTGATGATCAAGATCGCGACAGCGGTCGCACGCGCTGCCGAGACTTCCGGCGTCGCCGCCCGTCCGATCCAGGACATGAACGCCTACGCCGAAAAGCTGGAACAGTTCGTCTATCACAGCGGCACCTTCATGCGCCCGATCTTCCAGGCCGCCAAGAAAGCGCCGGAAGCGAAGAAACGCATCGTCTTTGCCGAAGGCGAAGAGGAACGCATCCTGCGCGCCGTGCAAGTCATCGTCGACGAATGCCTGGCCAAGCCGATCCTGGTCGGCCGTCCCGAAGTGCTGGAACAGCGCATCAAGAAATTCGGCCTGCGCCTGCGCCCGAACGTCGACTTCGAAGTCATCAATCCGAACTTCGACGCCCGCTATCGCGACTATTGGCAGACTTTCCTGGAAATGACCAAGCGCCGTGGCGTCACCGAGCAATACGCCAAGCTGGAAATGCGCCGTCGCCACACCCTGATCGGTTCCATGGCGATCCACAAGGGCGACGCCGACGGCATGATCTGCGGCACCTACGGCACCACGCAACTGCACCTGCACTACATCGATCAGGTGCTGGGCAAGCGCGAAGGCGTCAATGTCTACGCCGCCATGAACGGCGTCATCCTGCCGAGCCGCCAGCTGGTGCTGGTCGATACGCACGTCAACGAAAACCCGACTGCGGAAGAACTGGCTGAAATCACCATCATGGCTGCGGAAGAAATGCGCCGCTTCGGCCTGCACCCACGCGCCGCGCTGCTGTCGCATTCCAACTTCGGCTCCAGCAATAGCGATTCGGCCGTCAAGATGCGCAAAGCGCTGAAGCTGATCCAGGAACAGGCGCCGGAACTGGAAGCCGATGGCGAAATGCACGGCGACACCGCACTCGATCCGAAGCTGCTGGCGCAAATCATGCCGGATTCGCCGTTGAAGGGCGACGCCAACCTGCTGGTGATGCCGAACATCGACGCCGCCAACATCGCCTACAACCTGCTGAAGACTGCATCCGGCAACGGCGTGGCCATCGGTCCTATCCTGCTGGGTTGCGCCAAGCCGGTGCATATCCTGACCGCATCGGCGACGGTGCGCCGCATCGTCAACATGACCGCCTTGTGCGTCATGGACGCGATGTCGGAGCGCTGATCCGAACTGATCGGCAAGTCTGAACAAAGCGGCGCATTTCGAAAGAAATGCGCCGCTTTTGTTTGTGCCGCGTTCAGCGGGATGCAACCGGCTTCAATCTGCTTCAACCTGCTTCAATCTGCTTCAATCCATGCGCACGACGAGTTTGCCGAACGGACCGCGATCAAGATGATCGAGCGCGGCAGGCAGGTCGGCTAACCCGTAGGTCTGGTCCAGAACGGGGCGGAGACTGAGATGATCGACTGCGCGGATCATGTCTTCCAGCGCGCGGCGATGTCCCACGCCGATACCCTGGATAGTCGGCCGGCCGAGGAACAGCGGCACGCTCGGGCTGTGGATTGCCGCCTCGCCCAGTGTGCCGATCACCGACACGCGACCGGCCTGTTTCAAGGCCTGCAGCGACAGCAGCAGGTTGTCGCCGCCGACCATTTCAAGCACGTGGTCGGCGCCGCGTCCGTCGGTGATGTCGCGCACGGCGACGTCCCAGCTCGGCGTCTTGCGGCGGTTGATCGCATGCGTGGCGCCCAGTGTTTTTGCGCGCGCCAGCTTGTCGTCGTCGCCGGAGATCAGGATCACCCTCGCGCCATGCGCCGCCGCGAATTGCAGGGCGAACAGCGACACTCCTCCGGTGCCCTGGATCACCACGGTCTGGCCCGCATGCAGATGACCTTGCTCGACCAGTGCGAACCAGGCCGACAGTGCCGCGCAGGGCAGGGTGCTGGCGTGGGCGTCGTCCAGCGTCGTCGGCGCATGTACTGCCCATTCCTGTTTCAGCACGACGTATTCCGCCAGCGCACCCGTCAGCGGTCCGCCCAGGGTCAGCGCGTGCGCCGGCCAGGGACCGTCAATCCAGTCGACCCAGAACGTCCCCAGCACGCGGTCGCCCGTGCGGAAGCGGTTGACGCGCTTCCCCACGGCCACCACGGCGCCGCTCAGGTCTGATGCCGGCACCAGCGGCGGAGTGATTTGCAGGCCGCCGCTGCCGTCTTCGATATTCAGCTTGTCGCGATAATTCAGCGCCGCCGCAGCGACCTTGATCAGGATTTCATCTTCTCCCGGCGTCGGAATCGCGACCTGCTCCAGTTTCAGGTGCTGCCGGCCGAATTGGGGGAGACGCCATTGCCGCATGGTGTTGCTCATCACTTGCTCCTTTGATCGATGGGATGGGCATGAGTCTATCGGCGACTTGTTTAGTCATGTGGTGGCATGTTTTCCTTTGAATGTAGAATTTAATTCTTCAATTGAAAGGAGCATGATCATGAGCGACCGGCTCAGCGGCATTGCCGTTTTTGTCCAGGCGGTGGAGGCGGGCAGCTTTGCCCGTACGGCTGAACGCATGCACCTGTCGCGTTCAGCCGTGGCCAAAAGTATCGCCCGACTGGAGGAGCGGCTGGGCGTGCGGCTGTTTCACCGCACCACGCGCAGCCAGAGCCTGACCGATGAAGGGCAGGCGTATTACGACCGCTGCCTGCGCGCACTGGATGAACTCGAAAGCGGCGAGGCAGCGGTCAATACCGGCCGCAGCGTGCCGAGCGGGCGCGTGCGGCTGAGCATGCCGGTGCTGTTCGGACGGCGTTGCGTGGCGCCGGTTCTGGTGCGGCTGGCGCAACGCTATCCGGCGCTGGAATTGACGGCCTCGTTCACCGACCGCGTCGTCGATCTGGTGGACGAGGGTGTGGATCTGGTGATCCGCAGCGGCCCCCTGCTCGACAGCAGCGGCATCGTTGCGCGCCGCCTCGGTGAGCAGGAAACCTGCCTGTGCGCAGCGCCGGCCTATCTCGCCCGCCACGGCATGCCGCAGACCATTGCCGATCTGGCGCAGCACAGCGCCATCTTGTATGGCCGCAACAGTCGTGATGCACAAATGAAGATGCGCGACGAAGAGGGGAGGTTGCGCGACGTTGTCATTCCTCATCAACTGCGGTTCGACGACCTGGAGGCCATCGCCGAGGTTGCGCTGGACGGCGCCGGGCTGGCGCGCCTGCCCTACTGGAGCATTGCCGGATCTCTGGCGCAAGGGCTGCTGGTGCCGGTACTGGAGGAGGCGTCCCAAGTGTCTTTCGAGATGCATCTGATGTGGCTGGCGAGCCGGCATGTGCCGCAGCGCTTGCGCGTCGTCATTGACGAGCTGATGGCGACCTTGCCGCCATTGCTGACGAAAACCTGACGTATAACTGCAACATACTCCCCACAATTCACCGTTTTACGGGGTGCCTCCCTCCAAATTGATGCAAGAATTTACACAGGGTTACAATTGAAAGATAATATTAATGAGAACGATTAACATTAATAATGAGGTAGGGAACAATGGAGTTTCGCATCAAGCCAGGTTACCTGGCAGTCCTGGCGACGCTGTCGCTGACATCGATCACCGCTAACACCGCATTGGCGCAAAGCGCCGGCAGCTTGCCGGAAGTCCAGGTCACCGGATCCCGCACCGACGGCTACGTCGCCCCGACAGCCATCAGCGCCACCAAGAGTGAAGCGCCGCTGCGCGATATTCCGCAAACCATCAACGTCATTTCCGCCGAAGTCATCCGCGACCAGCATGCGACTTCGCTGCAAGACATCCTCAGGAACGTGCCGGGAGTGGGCCTGTCGACCGGCGACGGCCAGCGCGACCAGGTGTTCATCCGCGGCTTTACCGCCATCGGCGATCAGTTTGTCGACGGTTTCCGCGACGACGCGCTGTACTTCCGCGACCTGTCCAACGTCGAACGCCTCGAAGTCATCAAGGGCCCGGCTGCCGTGCTGTACGGTCGGGGTTCATCGGGTGGCCTGATCAATCGCGTCAGCAAGAAGCCGGGTGTCGACATCAGCGACGTCAGCGTCAGCCTCACCAGCACGGCGGGCCGTCGCGGCGAGATCGACCTCGGTCGCAGCGGCGAAACCGTTTCATGGCGCCTGACCGGCGCGCGCGAGCAATCGGACAGCTACCGCGCCCAGCAGTTTCTCGATCGTACTGCCATCGCACCGTCGGTCGAGTTCAAGATTTCGTCTGACACCAAGCTGTTGCTGCAAGCAGATTACATCGAAGATCGCCGTCTGACTGACTTCGGCATTCCGTCGTATCAGGGCCGTCCGGTCAGCGTCGATCCGGGTAAATACTATGGCGCCGCCAACGCACGCGATGCGGATTTCAGCCAATCGCGCGTAGCGTCGACCGCGGCGACGCTGACGCATCGCTTCAATGACAGCCTGTCGCTGCGCAACGCGTTCCGCTACTACGACTATCACCTGAATCGCAACAACACCAATATCAGCGGCAACGTCAACGAAGTTGCACGTACGATGTCGTTTGGTCACGCTGCGTTGAGCCGTGATGAAAACGGCTGGTTCAATCAGACCGAGCTGACGCAGAAACTGATGATTGCCGGCACCAGGCATGAAATCCTGTACGGCGTGGAAGTCGGCCAGCAAAGCAAGGATTCGGTAAGTTCCAGCGGTCCGACGTCGGGGCCGACCTCGATCTTCAATCCGGTTTTGCCGGTTATTAACCCAAGCGCAGTGACCGCGACCAACCGCACCTTCGGGACCTATGACACGCTGGCCAGCTACGTGCAGGATACGATCGCTTTCAGCGACCAATGGAAGGCGTTGCTGGGTGTCCGCTACGACAGTTTCAAGCAGCAGTCGCGTGTTGTTACGACCAGTACCGCAAACTTGTCGCGTACCGACAATGCCTTCAGCCCGCGCGCCGGCTTGGTCTGGCAACCGAGCGAGACGCAGTCGTACTACCTGTCGTGGAGCCGTTCGTTCCAGCCGTCCGGCGAAACATTGCCACTGGCGACCAATAACGCGGACCTTGCGCCCGAAAATACGCGCAATACTGAAGTGGGTGCGAAGTACGATTTTCTTGACGGTCGAGCCAGCGCTACCGTTTCGGTATTTCGTCTTGAGCGCGACAACATCAAAGCTGCCGATCCCATCACCAGGGTGATTATCCCTGTCGGAAAACAGCGCACGGATGGCGTGGAACTGACCTTGAGTGCAGATTTAAAGCAAGGTTGGAAGGTGCTGACCGGATATGCCTACCTGGATGCCAAGGTGACCGACTCGATTGCCGTTGACGGCAGTACCAACGTCGCCGGCAGCCCGACGGTTGCCAATAACGTCCCGATCAAAGGAAAACGCGCCACGTTGACTGCCATGCATTCTGCCAACGTGTGGCTGACGAAAGAAATCGGCAATGGCTTTACGCTGGGCGGCGGCGCCAACGCCGTCGGCAGCCGTTTCGCCAATCCGGGCAACACCGTGAGTCTGCCGGGTTACTTCACGGCCGATGCAATGGCGGCATACAAGGCCGCCAACTACTCGGTGCAGCTGAACATCAACAACATCTTCAACACCGGCTATATCGTCTCCGGCCACGGCACCAGCCCGAACCTGAGCTTGCCGGGCGCACCGCGCAATGTCGCACTGACGCTGCGTTACTCGATGTAAGCGACGCCGTTCCGGTACGCCGGAGCACAATGAAAAAAGCCTGCGATGTCGTTCACATCGCAGGCTTTTTCTTTGGCGGCAAATTCTTTACTTCGGCAAGACCCGCGCCAGCCATTGGCCGATGTCGTCCACTTCTTCCTGGCAGACCGAATGCTGCATCTGGTATTCATGCCACTCGATGTCATGGCCGAGCGCCTTGAGCGCATCGCGCGACTGTTCGGCGCGAGCGATGACGACCACCGGATCCTGGCGGCCATGGGCCATGAAAATCGGCGTGGCGTGGTTGGCTGCGTGGCGTTCCGCCGCGATCGTGGCGGCCAGCGGCAGGTAGCCGGACAGGCACATCAGACCGGCCAGTTTTTCCGGGTGGCGCAGGCCGGTTTGCAGGGTCATGGCGCAGCCTTGCGAAAAGCCGGCCAGCACGATGCGTTCGGCCGGAATGCCGCGCGCTTTTTCCTTCGCGATCAGTGCTTCGACCAATGCCTGCGATGCGCGCAAGCCGGGTTCGTCTTCGCGGCGCACCAGGTCCGGAGCAAAAATGTCGTACCAGGCGCGCATCACGTATCCGCCGTTGATGGTCACCGGCATGGTCGGCGCGGTCGGGAAAATGAAGCGAATCGCCTGGCTGCCGGACAAGTCGAGTTCGCGCACGATCGGCACGAAGTCGTTGCCGTCGGCGCCGAGGCCGTGCAGCCAGATCACGGCGGCGGCGGGATTGGGAGCGGATTCGATTTCGATGGTCTGGAGCAGGGCGGGTGCGGACATGTATTTTCTTCGGGTCAGGTTTGCGCAGCTTGGTGCACAATAACGATTTGCGGCGGAGATGCCGGAAGCGCCATGATACGACGATCCCGGCGGAAAATCTCCGGCCTGCCCCGGATGGAGACCCCATGATGAAAAAAATCGCTGCGCTGGTGCTCCGCGCACTGACCCTGACTTTGACTTTGACGATCACGGCCATGCCGGCGGCGCACGCTGCGCTGCTGGAAGGCAACGTGTTCCAGCCCAACGGCGAGAACCTGATCATCCAGCCGCCTTCCGGCTGGCGCCTGGCTTACATGAACGGCGACCCCAACGGCGACTATGTGGTCGAGTTCCTGCCGCAGAATGAAAGCCATGATTCCTGGCGCGAAGGCTACATGTCGGTGCAGCGCGGTGCGGCATCCGTCAGCCCGGGCGTGCACATGTCGACGCAGATCGTGCAGCGTGTGCTGCAGGGCGCGCAAAACGGCTGCGCCGGCCACTTTACGGCAATGAAGCAGAAGGATTCCATGACCAACGGTGCGTACACCTCGATCAGCGGCGGATTTTGCGACCGCTACGGCGCAGCGGCGCCGTTTGGCGAAGGCAGCCTGGTGGCGGTCATCGAAGGAACCAGGAATCTGTTCCTGGTGCAGTTCGGCTGGCGGCCGTCGACTCCGAACGAATTGAATGGATATCCCCTGCGCATCACGCCGCAGCGTTTGCAGGTGCTTCTGGACCAGATCAATCGTGCGATGTTGTGCGGCGGGGCAGATCAACTGAGCTGCCCGCGCTGAGGACGGACTATTTGGCCGGGCGGATCGCCGATTTGGGACGGAAGGCCTTGCAGACCGTTTCGTTGGTCTCGATGTAGGGGCCGCCGATGAGATCGATGCAGTAAGGCACGGCGGCGAAAATGCCGGCGACCTGTTGTTTGCCGTCGGCGTCCTTGACGCCTTCCAGCGTTTCGCGGATGGACTTGGGCTGGCCGGGCAGGTTCATGATCAGGGCGGCGCGATCGGCGCCATCGTTGATTTCGCGAATCACCGCGACCTGGCGCGAGAGGATCGCGGTCGGCACGAATTGCAGGCTGATCTGGCGCATCTGCTCTCCGAAGCCCGGCATTTCCTTGGTGCCTACCGCCAGCGTGGCTTCCGGCGTGACGTCGCGGCGCGAAGGGCCGGTGCCGCCTGTAGTCAGCACCAGATCGCAACCGACTACATCCACCAGTTCGATGAGCGTCTGTTCGATTTGTGCGCGGTCGTCGGGGATCAGGCGGGTTTCCATGCGCCAGGGACTGGCCAGCGCGGCGCCGAACCATTCTTGCAAGGCCGGAATGCCCTTGTCTTCATAGACGCCACCGGAAGCACGATCAGAGATCGACACCAAGCCGATCAGCAGTTCATCCGGATCAGTCTTCTTGCTCATCGTTCAATTCGTCCGCGTCATCTCCCGCAGCATTGCCGCCACGCGACGCAGCCTGCAGTTGCTTGAGGATCTGGAAAATTTCGCGATACGCCTTGGGCGGCTTGTTCTCGGCCTGCTCCTTGCGCGCATTGCGAATCAGCGTGCGCACGTGCTGCACGTCGAGATCGGGATGCTGGGCAAGTAATTCGGTGAGGGCGTTGTCGTCTTTCAGCAACTTCTCGCGACGGCGTTCGAGCGCGTGCATGGCGGCGGTATCCGCTTTGGACAGGCCGCGCCAGCTGTCGAGCGTCCTCTGGATGGCGGCGATCTCGTCTTCCTCCAGGGTGCGCATCTTCTTGCCGACGTATTGCATCTGGCGGCGGCGACCTTCGTGATCCTTGATCTGCTGGCATTCGAGGATGGCGTCACGCACATCTTCGGGCATGGGGACGCGCTTGACGCGGTCGCGCGGCTCGGCAACCAGTTCTTCGCCCAGTTTCTGCAACGCGGTCATATCGCGTTTCAGCTGGGATTTGGAGGGACGGTCGTATTCCTGCTCGAATTCGTTGGATTGGAAGCCGCAGGACCCGCGATTGGGATTTGGCATGATTCAGAAAAATAAGCTAAACGACTGCTATCATACCCGTTTTATACGCATTCCGAAGAAAACAGCCCAATGAGCGATACCGTATTTACCCACAGTCAAGACCAATTGAAGCAGCTTGCACAGGATGTGTTGCGTTATGCCAAGGAAAAAGGCGCGTCGGATGCGGCGGTTGACATCAGCGAGGGCAGCGGACTGTCGGTAGCGGTACGCAAGGGCAAGGTCGAGACCATCGAGCAGAACAAGGACAAGGGTATCGGCGTCACCGTTTATCTGGGCGAAGGCCGCAATGTGCGTCGCGGCAACGCCAGCACTTCGGACTTTTCGCAGCAGGCGCTCAAGGAAACCGTGGAAGCCGCCTACAACATCGCGCGCTTCACCGCGATCGACGACTGCGCCGGCCTGCCTGACGAAGAAAACCTCGAATTCCATCCGCGCGATCTCAAGCTGTGCACGCCGTGGCTGATTAGCGCCGAAGAAGCCGTCGAGCTGGCGCAGCGCTGCGAGGCCGCAGCGCTGTCGGTCGACAAGCGCATCACCAACAGCGAAGGCGCGAGCGTCTACGCGCAGCAATCGCATTTCGTCGCCGCCAATTCGCGCGGCTTCATCGGCGGCTATCCGTTCTCGCGCCACACCATTTCAGTGGCGCCGATCGCAGGCAAGGGTTCCAACATGCAGCGCGACGACTGGTATTCGTCGATGCGCGATCCGAAGAAGCTGGCCAAGCCGGAAGCCATCGGCCGCTATGCCGCCGAACGTGCATTGGCGCGCCTGAATGCCTGCAAGCTGTCCACGCGCAAGTGTCCGGTGCTGTTCGAGGCGCCGCTGGCGGCAGGTTTGCTGGGCGCTTTCGTGCAAGCGGTGTCGGGCGGTGCGCTGTATCGAAAATCGACGTTCCTGCTCGATTCGCTGGGCAAGCAAGTGTTGCCCGACCATATCCAGATCCTCGAAGATCCGCACGTCATCGGCGGCGTCGGTTCGGCTCCCTTCGATGATGAAGGCGTCAAGACGCATCGCCGAGAGGTGGTCAGGGACGGCGTTGTGCAAGGCTATTTCCTGTCGACCTATTCCGCGCGCAAGCTGGGTATGGAAACCACCGGCAACTCCGGCGGTTCGCACAACCTGTCGATCACTTCATCGCTGACTACTGCGTCCGACAATTTCAAGGGCATGCTGAAGAAACTCGGCACCGGCCTGCTGGTGACGGAGCTGATGGGGCAGGGCGTGAATTACGTGACCGGTGACTATTCGCGCGGCGCATCGGGCTACTGGGTCGAGAAGGGCGTGATCCAGTATCCGGTGGAAGAAATTACCATCGCCGGCAACATGAAAGACATGCTGCGCCAGATCGTCGCCATCGGCAACGACACCCTGATCCGCGGCACCAAGGAAACCGGCTCCATCCTGCTGGAAAGCATGACCATCGCCGGCGACTGAGGCTCGTTTCGCAAGGACGCCGGACATGCCTGCCATGTCTGTTTCCGCCGTCACCGGCGTTTGCGCCATTGGCTCAAACGCCGAGTCATATGTGCGCACACGGGCGCGGATCATTTCCCTTGCACAGCTCGTCGCGCCCCAGCGTTTCCACGTGCGCAACAGCCGGGATTTGCAACCGTCGGACGACACGGAGGTGTTGTCTCACATCCGGGCATCGACGTTTTCGATCGGCTTTCAGCGCGTCTGCGGCAGAGATCGCCGGCAATTGTTAAAATAGCCGTTCAGTCACTTCAGGCTGGAGCCTGAGACGCCTGTGGTCGCGCAAGACAAGTCGCTCTGGTTGCTTGTCGAATCGCCAACATGCGTCGATCGGCACCGGCCATCGATTCTCCCGCCATGTCTCCACATAAAGAAGCCGCTCATTCAAGCGGTCAAGTCTTGCCTTTCCGCGAATCCCTGATGGCCACGCTCGGCATCTGCTTCGTCATCATGCTGGTGGCGCTGGACCAGACCATCGTCGGCACCGCTTTGCCGACCATCGTCGCCGAGCTCAAGGGTTTCGATTTGTACGCCTGGGTGGCGACTTCCTATCTTCTGACGTCGGTGATCACCGTGCCGATCTTCGGCCGGCTTGGCGATTATTTCGGCCGCAAGCCTTTCCTGATCGCCTCCATCATCATCTTCGTGATTGCCTCCATGCTGTGCGGCATGGCCGACAGCATGCTATTCCTGGTGCTGGCGCGCGGCCTGCAAGGCATCGGCGGCGGCATGCTGGTTGGCACCGCGTTCGCCTCGGCGGCGGATCTGTTCCCCGATCCGCACATTCGCCTGCGCTGGCAAATCATCCTCAGCGCGGCTTACGGCATCGCGACCTCGGTGGGACCGTCGCTGGGCGGTTTCCTGACGCAATCGCTGGGCTGGCGCTGGACCTTCTACGTCAATTTGCCGGTGGGCCTGGTGTCGCTGTTTTTTGCGATGCGCTACATCCCGCACATCCGTCACCACAAGAATGCCGGCAAGATCCGCCTCGACTGGATCGGCGCCGTATTGATTTCAGTCTCGCTGGGCAGCCTGCAACTGCTGGTGGAATTGTTCCCGAAGCGCGGCCTGACCGGCGGCATGCTGGCTTTGCTGGTGGTCGCCATCGGTGCGTTTTACGCCTTGTGGAAATGGGAGCGCCGCGTCGAGCAACCTATCGTCCCGTTTGAAATGTTCAAGGACCCGGCGCTCTCCAGCCTGTTCCTGTTGTCGGTGCTGGCCGGCTTTTCGATGTTCTCGATGCTGATGTATGCACCGCTGCTGTTCCAAGGCGGCTTCGGGATGTCGCCGCGCGAAGCGGGTCTGCTGATCACGCCGCTGGTGGCCTGTATCACCGTGGCGAGCATCGTCAACGGCCGCATCGTCACCCGCATTCCCAATCCCAACATGATGATGTACGTGGGCTTCGTTCTGATTGCGCTGTCCTGCCTGGGTATCGTGCTGTCGCAACGCGATACGCCGACCGGTTTCATGCTGGCGACGATGCTGGCCGGCGGCTTTGGTCTTGGGCTGGTGTTGCCCAACCTGACCGTCTTCGCCCAGCAGGCTGCAAGCCGCGAACATCTCGGCATCGCTACCGCCTTGCTGCAATCGCTGCGCATGATCGGCGGCATGCTCGGTACCGCCGTGACCGGCACATTGGTCACGCAGATGTACGGCAGCGGCGTGGAACGTGCGCTGGAAAGCGATCACGCCGCCCAATGGCTGGCTGAATTCAAGGACCCGGAAATCCTCGTCAACCACGACATCCAGTCGACGCTGCTGGCGCAAATGCTGCAAGCGGGACACAACGGCTCGGCCTTGCTGGAGGCTGCGCGCGAGGCGCTGGTCGGCGCTATCCACATGGGCATCGCGCTGGCCGTCGTGTCGGCGCTGATCGGATTGTGGATGGTGCGGCGGGTGCCGCTGATCCGGTTCACGCCGAATGAAAAGGTGGAGACGGTGTTGTCCGAATAGAACAATCGGTCATCGGTAATCTCGGCGAGGAACAAAAAAGGGGACGCAAGCGCGTCCCCTCTGCATTTTACGTCCAGGTTCTAGAAGTGATATTCGGCGCGCAGCATCGGCGTCTTGGCGAACGAGCCCGGCACCGTCGAGCGGTTGCCGAACTTGTTGCGCCAGTATTGATATTCCAGGCCGACGCGGAAGGTGTTCTTGCCCATGCCTAGCGGAGTGCCGACGTCGTACATGATCTGGCCGTCGAAGTTCAGTTCCGGGCTGGTGCTGTTGCCGAACTCATCCTTGCCCTTGGCGGCGATGTAGTTCATGTAGCCTTCGAACGCGAAGCCGCTGGTGCCGAACGGAATCCCCCAGGCCGCGTTGAACATCGGATGCGTGTCGTAGGAGTAGCGGTTGGCGATGCCGACCGGCTTGTTGCTTTCCCAGAGCGCAAAGATGCTGAGGTTGAGGAAGCCAGGTACGTCCATCATCAGCGTCGGACCTGCGACCCACATGCGCTTCTTGGAGCCGTAACCCGGATCGTTCTTGGTGTTGAGGTCGACGCCCAGCGTGAAGCCGACGCCGCGCGCCGGACCGAACGCCAGGTCCTTGCCGCTGATCTTGCCGATGTCGAGCGTGTGGCGGTAAGTGAGGTAGGCTTCCTGCGCGTTGCTGTCCTTGTTGTCGGACATGAGGAAGTCGACGTTGAGGAAATTGGTGCCGTACTTGTAGCCGCTGGCATGCGTGAAATTGATGATGTTCTTGCTGATGTCCTGCGTGTTGAACGGCTCCGCGAACTTGGTGCCGTAGCGGTAGCCGATGGAATTGTCGCTCCAGTCGGCGCCGTGCGCGTGCTGCACGGCGGCCAGTGCCGACACTCCGATCAGGCCGGCTGCGAGATGTCTGCCCAGTGGCGTGCGCACGATTGCGTTTGCTTGCTGCATGGTGTCTCCTCCATTGAATGGTATATGTGTATTGCTTTTTTATGGTTTTCCGTGGAGCCGCCACGGCGGTAGATCAAACTTTGAACGGATGTGTCGCGCGCCAGTGGTCGGCGATGTCGATGCGGCGCGTGATCCAGACCTTGTCGTGCCGTTGCACATAGTCGAGGAATCGCGCCAGCGCCGCCGCGCGTGCGGGCCTGCCGACGATGCGGCAGTGCAGGCCGACCGACAGCATCTTGGGGCGGTCGAGCCCGGCCGGATCGCCTTCGGCGTACAGCACGTCGAAGGCGTCTTTCAGGTAGTCGAAAAATTGCGTGCCGGTGTTGAAACCTTGCGGCGCGGCGAAGCGCATGTCGTTGCTGTCGAGCGTGTAGGGCACGATCAGTTGCGGCTGCAGGCGTGGTTGCAGCTGTGACGAGGCGCCGTTGCCGATCCGGACGTTTTCCCAATAGGGCAGGTCGTCGGCGTAGCTGTCGGCGTCATAGGCGATGCCGCCGTGTTCGGCCACCAGACGGCGGGTGTTGGGTGAGTCGCGGCCGGTGTACCAGCCCAGCGGCGCGTTGTTGGTGATGTCCTTGATGATGGCGATGGCTTCGGCGATATGACGTCGTTCGGTGGCTTCGTCGATGTTCTGGTAACTGATCCAGCGCAGGCCGTGGCAGGCGATTTCGTGGCCCAGTTCAAGGAAGGCGGCGGTGGCTTCCGGATTGCGCTGCAGCGCGCGCGCCACGCCGAACACGGTCAACGGCAGCCTGCGCTCCTCGAACAGGCGCAGCAAACGCCACAGGCCGGCGCGCGATCCGTATTCGTAGAGCGACTCCATGCTCATGTGACGCGCAGGGAAACTCTGGGCGCCGATGATTTCAGACAGGAAGGTTTCCGAGCCGGCGTCGCCGTCGAGCACGCTGTTCTCCGCGCCTTCTTCGTAGTTGAGCACGAACTGCAACGCGATGCGCGCGCCGCCGGGCCAGCGTGCATGCGGGGGCGTGCGGCCGTAACCGGCCAGGTCGCGCGGGTAAGTGGGATCTGTCATGTCTCCTGCCTTGGAATCGTTTTTTTGCATCTTCGCCGAATTATGTCTTCAGAATTGATTGCCGATATAACGGTGAACGTATATGGACCTGATCACAGCGGTATATCATTTGCGACTGAAATGATCTACAAAATTTGTCAACGAGAGGAAACACAATGGGAAAACTGAGTACCCACGTTCTGGACGTCACCCAGGGCAAGCCGGGCGTCGGCGTCAAGGTGGCCTTGTTTGCGGTCCGCGGCAACGAGAAGGTCTTGCTGAAAAACGCCGTCACCAACAGCGATGGCCGCTGCGATGCGCCGTTGCTGCAAGGCGACGAATTGCAGGAGGGACGCTATGAACTCGTGTTCGGCGCGGGCGACTATTTTGCCGCGCAAGGCGTGCAGTTGCCGGCGCCGCGTTTCGTCGATGAAGTGGTGCTGGCGTTCGGCATCGCCGACCCGGCACAGAATTACCACGTGCCGCTGGTGGTGTCGCCTTGGTCGTATTCGACGTATCGCGGCAGCTGAACACAGCGCTCGACGGACGTAAAAAAATCCGGCCCCTCTATCAAGGAGCGGCCGGATTTTTCATGGGCGATCGGAAAAATCCGATCAGAACTCGTTCTGCAGTTTCTTGTAGCCCTGCACCAGTTCATTGTTGGTCCGGGCCACGTCTTCCGAAAATTCGGAAGCCTGCGCCGACACGCGCGGCAAGGCGTCGAGATCGGTCTGCGGGCCGATGCGCAAGGTAGACGGCACGTAGAAGCCCGGCGGCAGGTTGCAGCCGTCTACCACCGCGTTGTAGCGCACTACGCAACCATCGCCGATCACGCAATTGAACAGCACGCTGTTGAAACCGATGAAGGCGTCATGGCCGACGGTGCAGGGACCATGCACGATGGCGCGGTGGGCGATCGACGTGCGTTCGCCGATGGTGACGGCGCCGCCGGACTTGGAGTGGATCACCACGCCGTCCTGGATGTTCGAATGGGCGCCGATGACGATGGCGTCCATCTCGCCTTTTTCGTTGACTTCATCGGCACGGATGACGGCATAGGGGCCGATGAAAACATTTTCGTGGACGATGACCTTGCCGCACAGGATGGCGGTCTGGTCGACGTAAGCGGATTCGTGGACTTGCGGCATATCGCCGGAGGGATTGCGACGAAGCATGGGGACTTTCTCCTTGAGCTGGCCGGGTGACCTGGCCTGAAATTGGACTGCGGCTGCCTGCGCCGGGGAAGGCGCGAGGTTTTGCCGGTGAAGAGCGGCGCCCATTGTAGGGGGCTTTTCGGATTCAGGGTTTTGTCAGTCTCTGATATAATGATAATCATTCTCGATAATAAACATGCCAAGCCGCAAGCCAGGTTGAAGAGAGTTTGTCGTTTTTCATCATAAAAAAACACCTAGCCCCTGAAAGGAAGCATTACATGAAACGTCTCGTCATTCCCGCCTTGCTGTCCACATTGCTGTTGGCCGCGTCCGCGCAGGCTCATCACGTCTGGTTGCAGCAGGACGCCAAGTCCGCCAACCTGTACTTCGGCGAGTTCGGCGAAAACCTGCGCGAAACTTCGCCGGGCCTGCTGGACCGCTTCGTGCAGCCGAGCGCCGTGCTCCTGGGCGCCAACGGCGACAAGACGCTGGACGTGAACAAGGGCAAGAACGCCTATGCGTTATCCGCTCGCGCCGGCAAGGGCGAATCGATCGTTGCAGAAGAAGCGCACTATCCGATCCTCGAACGCAAGACCGGCGACACCATGGCGCGCACCCTGTGGACTCCGGCCGCGCGCCTGGTCACCAGCTTCGCAGAACAGGCGCCGCGCCTGACGCTGGATATCGTGACCACCGGCAAGCCGGGCGAATTCAAGCTGGTCTACAAGGGCCAGCCGCTGGCCAAGACCAAGATCTCCATCATTACCTCGGCAGGCTGGGGCAAGGAAGGCCGCACCAATGAACAAGGCCTGGTGAACTTCGATCTGCCATGGGAAGGCACCTATGTCGTGGAAGCGCACCACATCGACAAGACCGCCGGCGAGCGCGACGGCAAGCCTTACGACGTCGCCAGCTTCGTCACCAGCCTGACCGTGGCGCAGACCAAGGGCATCAAGGCGCTGCCAACGCCGCCAGCCGCAACGCCGAACAAGTAAGCCGGACAAGTAAGCCGGACAAGTAAGCCGGACAAGTAAGCCGGACAGTTCACCCCTGCAGGCATCTCTCCATGCAGGGGTGCGACAATTTGCCGCACCCGCTTTCATCCGCTCTCGCCGTGGCGGCCTGCATCGTTTGCAGACCGCCACCGGCCAGCCTTTCCAGCCGTTACCTCCCCGCTGCATGCACCTTGCCGCCGGCCTGAACTCCGCTGCCGGCGCTGTATTGCCGCGCATGTGCGTGCTACATTCGCAAGATGGGGAAGCAGACATCGGGCCGTTCGAGCCCATCCATCCGCAACACAATCACCGCGTGGACCGCCATTCTGGCGGTGCTGCTGATGGTGCTCGCTCCGACGTTTTCCGTGGCGTCCCAAGCGTGGTCGCAGGAGCGTGGCGGCTCCTTCTGGATGGAAATCTGCAGCGCCTTGGGCGACAAGGCCGCCAACGACGGTGACCGCGACAGCGGCAAAAACACCTCTTCTTCATCGCATTGCCCGTATTGCCTGATGCATGCCGATGCCGTTGCTCCACCGCGGCAACAGAGGCTGGCGGAGGCCGTATTCACCATCTCGCATTTCCTGCCGCGCCTGTTTTACAGCGCGCCGCAGCCGCTGTTCGCCTGGACCGTAGCATCGTCGCGGGCGCCGCCGGCTGTTGCCTGAATGCCGTGGCGACCGTTGATGGTTGCCTTCCCAGTTCAGTCAACCTGTGCAGGCGCGGCCTTTGTCCGCACCTGCACCGCCGGTCCGGATAAACATGAAAAATACCAATCCATTCCCATTCCCTTTGCGGCCCCTGCTGCTGGCGATGATCGCCGCTTGGAGCCCGCTCAGCCAGGCCCAGGCCCAGCTCCAGGCGCAGTCTGAAGACAGCGCCGCCTTGCCCGAAGTCGTCGTCAAGGAGTCGCGCTCGGTCAGCGAAAAGAACCGGCTGCCGACCACCACCGAAAGCATCACCGCGGCCAAGGCGGCCGATACCGTCAATGCGACCAGCGTCGAGGACACGCTCAAGTATCTGCCCAACGTGCTGGTGCGCAAGCGCTACATCGGCGACACGCAGGCGCCGATGTCCACACGCACCACCGGCATCAATGCCGGCGCACGCAGCCTGATCTACGCCGACGGCATGCTGCTGTCGGCGCTCATCAACAACAATAACGGCAACGGTTCGCCGCGCTGGTTCATGGTCGCGCCGGAAGAAGTCGAGCGCGTGGACGTACTGTACGGTCCGTTCGCCGCGCAGTACCCCGGCAATTCCTATGGCGCAGTGACCGAGATCGCCACGCGTATGCCGGATCACTTCGAAGCCAGCGTCAAGGCCAATACCGCGTTCCAGGATTTCAGCCAGTACGGCACCAGCAACACCTACCGCGCCCAGGAATTCAGCGCCACGCTGGGCAACCGCAGCGGCGACCTGTCGTGGTGGTTCAGTGCCAATCACCTGGATAGCTACAGCCAGCCGGTGACGTACGTGACCGCGGCCACCGCGCCGGCCGGCAGCATCGGCGGCTATGCCGCGCAAGACCGCACCGGCAAGAACATCGTCGTGCTCGGTGCGAACGGCCTGACGCACACCGTGCAGGACAACGCCAAGATCAAGCTGGCCTATGATTTTTCGCCGACGCTGACTGCCGCCTACATCCTGGGCTATTGGCAGAACCAGGCCGATTCACATGGCCAGTCCTACCTTCGCAACGCCGCCGGCGCCACGGTCTATCCCAGCGGGATGGCGAGCAACAACACCGGCCAGGAACAATGGATGCAAAGCCTGTCGGTCCGCCGCAAGACGCAGGGCGCGTTCGACTGGGAAGCCATCGCCAGCAATTTCTACACTGCCAAAGACATCGTCCGGACGTCGACCGGCGCCTATCCCGCCGCGCAAAACAGCGGCAACGGCACCATCGCCGACGCCGGCGGCACCGGCTGGAATACGCTGGACCTCAAGGGCGTCTGGCGTCCGGACGGTCTCAAGGGCGCGCACATCGTCAGTTTCGGCGGCCACTACGATCAATACAAACTGGTCAGCCCGACTTACCTGACAGGCAACTGGGTTTCCGGCGGCAACGGCGCCTTGTCGACCGATTCGCGCGGCAAGACCGAGACGTCCGCCGTATGGGCGCAGGACGCCTGGCGCCTGGCGCAGGACTGGAAGGCAACCGTGGGCGGGCGCTATGAATGGTGGCGTGCGTTCGGCGGCTACAATTATGCGACGGCCAGCGGCGGCATCAACCAGCCGGAAGTGCGCAACTCCGGTTTCTCGCCCAAGCTGTCGGTGGCATGGACCCCCGGCGAGCAGTGGCAGGTCACCGGCTCGTTCGGCAAAGCCTTGCGTTTCCCGACCGTGGGCGAGCTATATCAGAACGTGCAGGGCAGCGATGGCATCTTCCGCCAGCCGAATCCCAACCTGAAACCGGAGCGTGTGCTGTCGAGCGAACTGGCGATCGAACGGGCGCTCGACAAGGGCAAGGTACGCATGTCGCTGTTCCAGGAAGACGTCTCGAACGCCCTGATCTCGCAGACTGCCACGCTGGGTACGGTGGTATCGTCCTATACGCAAAACATCGACAAGACGCGCCAGCGCGGCGTCGAACTGGTGCTGCAAAAAGACGACGCGCTGATCCGCGGACTAGAGATCAACGGCAGCCTGACTTACGTGGATGCGCGCATTCTGGGCAACAGCAGTTTCGTCTCGGCCACCACCACTTCGGTCGGCAAGCGCACGCCTTACGTGCCGGAATGGCGCGCCACGCTGGTCGGCACTTACCGTCCCGACGACAAATGGGCTTACACGCTGGCCGGACGCTACAGCGGCCGCTTGTACGCCACGGTCGACAACAGCGACATCAACACGCACACCTACCAGGGTTTCGACAGCTACGTCGTGTTTGACGCGCGGGCGCGCTACAAGGTCGACAAGCACTGGAGCACCGCCGTCGGCATCGACAACATCACCAACAAGGATTACTTCCTGTTCCATCCGTTCCCGCAGCGGACCTTGTTTGCGGAGTTGAAGTACGACTTCTGATTTGTCTTCACCCCAAAAAAGCCGCCGCCCGGTATCACTCCGGACGGCGGCTTTTCCCATGTCCGTTCGGATCAGGCGGCGATGCTGCTGCGCGGCGCCGCCAATCCCATTTCCTTGCGGAACAGCGCTTCCATTTCACGCCGCACCTGGATCGCCTGCACACTGCTGTCGATGGCGACGTCGCTCCAGCGCACCGCCTGGCCGGCCGCAATCGGACGCTGCAGCACGATGTGATGCGCCAGACCGATCGGCAACGCTTCGGCGTTGAGCGAATCGGCCGCCGGCATCAGTTTGCCGTAGACCATGTGACCGCCTTCGCCGTCGAGTTTCTCGCCCGGTTTGAGATCACGCTTGGCGGTGGCGACGGTGTCGCCGCTGAATGCCAGCGTGCTGCCGGTGGCCTGGCCACGCACGGCGATGTTGGCCACCGAGATGCCGAGTTCGAGACCGATCAGGTGATACGGTTTGTACATGGTGGCGTAGCGGCCGCTGGCGTCGGTCTTGAGTCCGTACTGGGCGAAGCAGTCGCGCACGTAATCGCTGGGCGCTTCGAAGGTCACGTACACGCCCCAGCGCAAGTCGCGGAATACCGGACGGCCGTCGCGCTCCAGCGATGACACGACTTCCACCGTGCCGGAGTGCGACAGGATGCCGCCCGCCGACGATGGCTTGAGCAGGTTAGGCAGATCGTCCACGCCGCAGGGCGGGAAGGCCAGTCCGTCAGCGCCCGGCGTCAGGCCGCAGGCGTTGGCGACTGCGCCCATTTCCAGCGCCGACTTGGTGCCGTCCAGGAAGGAGTTGAACATCTGCGCATTGAAGTCGCCCGAAGCGACCTGCGCCTCGCTGAAACCATAATGGCCCCACACCGTGTCAGGCGTCGACTGGTGATACACCGGCAAATACTTGGTGCCCTTGCCGGCGCACACCACGTCGAAGCCCGAGGTGCGCGCCCAGTCCACCATCTCGGCGATCAGCGCAGGCTGGTCGCCGTAGGCCATCGAGTAAATGATGCCGGCTTCGGCCGCACGGCGCGCCAGCAGCGGTCCCGCCAGCGCATCGGCTTCGACGTTGACCATGATGATGTGCTTGCGGTGCCGGCAACACAACAGGGCGTGACGGATACCGGTGGCGGGGCTGCCGGTGGCGTCGATGACGATATCGAGTTGCGGATGCGCGATCATCGCTTCGGCATCGTCCTGCACGAAAGTGCTGCCGTCGCGCAGCGCTTCTTCCCACGAACGCGCGGCGTGCATGTCGTCTTTCCAGCCGACGCGCGCGAGCGCCTGTTTGGCGCGCGCCGGCGAAAGGTCGGCGATGCCGAGCAGATGCACGCCGGGTGTGCGCGGCACTTGCGACAGGAACATCGAGCCGAACTTGCCGGCGCCGATCAGGCCGACCCGCACCGGTTTGCCGGCCTGGGCCAGGGCCTTGAGCTGATGGAACATGTTGGACATGCTGTCTCCTTTTTTAGGTTTGTCGCCCGCGTGGACATGGAGTGAGCGCAATTGCGCACCCGAGGGCGTAAAAGCAGAAAAAGAGTAGCATTGGGATTTTTCCCGGTAAATGCCGAATATCACACACTTCATGTGCAAAAAATCGCATACGGAAACACCATGAACAAGTTCGACTGGAACGACCTGCAAGCCTTCCTCGCCGTGGTGCGCGCCGGGCGCCTGACCGTGGCCGCGCGCCGGATCGGCATCGATCATTCGACGTTGAGCCGGCGCATCGCCGGACTGGAGGAGTCGCTCGGCGTGGCCTTGTTCGACCGCCGCTCGGCCGGTTATGCGCTGACCGTCGAAGGCGAGCGTCTGATCCCCGAAGCCGAAGCAATGGAGAGCCTGGCGGTGCGCATCCATGCGCGCCAGGATGATCCCGCGCAGGGCCTGACCGGCTCGATCCGCATCGGCACGCCGGAAGCCTGGGGCACGTATTTCCTGGCGCCGCAACTGAGCCTGCTGGCGCAGCGCCATCCGGAACTCGAGGTGGAGCTGATCGCTAATCCGCGCATGTTCAGCTTGTCCAAACGCGAGGCCGACATCGCGGTAAGCATGACGCGACCCGAGCAGGGGCGCTTGTATGCGCGCCGGCTCAACGACTACGAACTCGGCATTTACGCCGCGCGCGATTACCTTCGCCGGAAGCCGGCCATCAACGAAAAGTCGCAACTGGAGGCGCATCCCTGGGTCGGCTACGTGGAAGACTTGATGTGGTCGCGCGAACTGGATTACCTGTCCGAGATTTCACCGGCGCTGCGGCCGCGCATGCGCATTTCCAACATCATCAGCCAGATGGCGGCCGTGGTCGGTGGGGCAGGTCTGGGCGTGTTGCCCTGTTTCATGGCGCGGCGCGAGAAAAAACTGGTGCGCTTGTTGCCGCAAGTGAAATTGCATCGGTCCTATTGGCTGATCACGCATGCCGACGCGCGCGATATTTTGCGCGTCAATGTCGTGGCGGATTTCATTGCGGAGCGGGTGGCGGCGGAAGGGGTGTCGTTCTGGCTGGATGATGAAAACGCGCTGGCGACCGATGAAACAGGCGGCGCGATGATGTCAAAAAGAAAACGCGGATAATCGGTTCGAAATGCAGGCAGAAGGGGAGACGGAGAGAAGGAATTTCCACCGGGAGCTTAGTTGCTCCTGGCTTTTTCGATCGTGGAGCGCGCTGCTTCCATCAATGCAGCCGGCTCTTCGGCATCGGAGTCGAGGTAGTGGTTTTCCAGGTTGATTGCCAGATTGCTCATTTTTTCAGCAAGGTCGGCAAGTGCGACGCTGAGCTCGCACATCAGGCTGGACATTGTTTTGGGAGAGTTTTCCATGTCTCTTTCCTTAAACGGCTTCGACAGGACGGACCTGTCAGAGCTGCTGGATTTTCACAGACGGTCGACAATTAACTGGCCAAATTTACCGGTCTATTTTATGCCGATTCCCAGTTTGACTGTGGGCTGAGCAAAAAGTGCACGCAAGAAGTGTGCTTGCCGGGGCCAATCTGTCGCATCGGAGATACTTGATGTCGGTGGTGACCTGGCCATCCGCCAGTTCATCTTGATCCCATGGCAAGTTTTCCCTCGGGATAATGGCGTAGCCGTCGACGTTCTTGCCGGCAACGTTACCAGGCCGAGATTATGTTTGGTGTCAGAATGGTTGTTGCCGCGTAAAAAAAAGACATAAAAAAGGGCTTGCAGTTGCATGCAAGCCCTTCGTTTTACTGCTGTTTCTCCTGCCATTCACTCCCATTCACTCTGGCACAGGAATGTCCGTCAGAAGGTCTCCCAATCCGAATCGGAATCAGGCATCGTCGGTTTCGGTCCCGCCGATTTGGCCGGCGCCGAGGCGATGCGTGGAGCAGTCGCAGCGGCAGTCGCTTTGGGTTTGGCGGCGATGGGAGCCGGCCGGGCCGGCGCCTTCGCTACGGCAGCGCGCACCGGTGCTGGTGCCGTTGCTGGCGCTGCAGTCCTGACAATCGGTGCAGCTTGCGCCTGCGTGGCGTCGAGCTTGAAGCGACCGACCAGCTGGGCCAGCGTGGCGGCCTGGTCCTGCAGCGATTGTGCGGCGGCGGCGGCTTGTTCCACCAGCGCGGCGTTTTGCTGCGTGCCTTCGTCCATCTGCGTGATGGCCTGGCCGACTTCGCCGATGCCGGCGCTTTGTTCCTGGCTGGCCGAGCTGATCTCTCCGACGATGTCGGTCACGCGCTTGACGCTGGCGACCACCTCGTTCATGGTTTCGCCGGCTTGCTGCACCAGCTTGCTGCCGACGTCGACCTTGGACACCGAATCGTCGATCAGCGTCTTGATTTCCTTCGCTGCAGCCGAGGAGCGTTGCGCCAGGCTGCGCACTTCCGACGCCACCACCGCGAAGCCGCGGCCTTGTTCGCCGGCGCGTGCGGCTTCCACCGCTGCGTTCAGCGCCAGGATGTTGGTCTGGAAGGCGATGCCGTCGATCACGCTGATGATGTCCACGATCTTGCGCGAGGATTCGTTGATCGATCCCATCGTGTCGACCACCTGGCTGACGACCGCGCCGCCCTGGATCGCAACCTCGGATGCGGATACCGCCAGCTGGTTGGCCTGGCGCGCGTTGTCGGCGTTCTGCTTCACGGTCGAGGTCAGTTCTTCCATCGCGGAAGCGGTTTCTTCCAGCGAGCCGGCCTGCTGTTCGGTGCGTCCCGACAGGTCCAGGTTACCGCTGGCGATTTCGCTCGATGCGGTGGCGATGGTGTCCGCCGACGACTTGATGTTCGAGATCGTGTGCGTCAGCGAATCGCGCATGCGCTTGAATGCATACACCAGGCTGGAAGTGTCGCCCGGTGCGGTGTGGATGGCCAGCGTCAGGTCGCCGTCGGAAATGCGGTTGGCGATTTCCGCCGCGTCGCCGGGGTCGCCGCCGATGGTGCGCAGGATGCTGCGATTGTTGACGACCACCAGGGCGATCAGCACGATCGCGAAGCCGGCCACGATGGCGATCAGTTGATAGACCGATTGCGTGAACGCCGCATTCACGTCGTCCATGTACACGCCGGTGGTGACGATCCAGTCCCATGGCTCATAGCGGAAGGCATAGGAAGTTTTCGGCACCGGATCGGGCGAACCGACTTTCGGCCAGATGTAATTGATGAATCCGCCCTGAGGCGATGCAGCGGCCTTGGAGATATCGACGAACACCTGATTGCCGGCCGGGTCCTTGAAATTGGTCAGGTCTTTTCCGTTCAGCTCGGGCTTGATCGGATGCATGACGGTCACGGCGGACGAATTGGAGACCGAGAAATAGCCATCGGTGCCGTAGCGCATCATCTTCACGCGCGCCAGCGCGGTCTTCTGCGCTTCTTCCTTGCTCATCGTGCCGTTCTTGGCCAGCTCGCCGTATTCCTTGATGGTGCTCATCGCGACTTGCGCCACGTTGATCAGATCTTTCTTGCGCTCTTCAAGGCGGATGTTGTGCGCCTGGTAAGCGTTGAAAATTGAAATGGCGAGCAGTGCGATCAGGCTGATGACGAGCGGCGCCCACAGACGTTGTTTGAATGAAAGTTTCATCCCATGGTCTCCAGAGTTTTCTTTGATTAAAGTTGAAATGAGCGGCGTGTCTGCGCATGCCTTGAAAACTTGGATACAAATACCCGAGTTGTCGTCCGGAATGCTGCCCGGACTGTGTCGTTAACGGCCCGACAACAGGATAACTTTAAACGTGGTAGAAAAAAAGAAAGCCCCGATTAGTGAGGCTTTCCTTGGCCTTATCGGCTTTTGTTTGCGATGGGTCGCAACGCGTACCAGAGTGAGCCTAACCATTCGTGCAACGCGTAGTTGCTGCGTCGCAATCCTTCGCCTCCCGGCAGCCAGTCGTTGAGCGTAAGGCGTTCATCGCTGAAAAAAATCGTCGGTGCCGGGATGACGTCGATGCCTTGCTTATGAAAGCTCCGTACCGCGCGCGGCATGTGCATGGCGTCGGTCACAAGCAGCACCTGTTGCACGCCGGCATTGCGCAGGATCGGCGCCGTCAGCCGCGCGTTGTCTGCGGTGGTGTCGGACGCCTGCTCCTGCCAGCGCGTAACGACGCCGAAGTCGTCGTGCAGGCTGCGCGCCATCACTGCCGCTTCGCTTTCGGCCGAGCCGTCGGGTTTGCCGCCGGTCACGAGAATCGGCAAGCCGCCATCGCGGTGCAGGCGCGCGGCGTATTGCAACCGCGCCAGCGTGATGAACCCCGGCTTGTCCTGATGGCCGTATTCCGGTGCATTCGATAGGCGCGCACCGCTGAGCACGACGATGGCCTGTGCCGCCGGAGGAATCGATGCCAGCGGCGGCGTCCGCATTTCCAGCGGCGCGACCAGCAGCAGGGCGCCGGCCCGCGTGCTGAACACCAGCAACAATGCCAGCGCTGTCCAGCTCAGCCATATCGCCCTTGGCCGGCGTTGTCGCAACAGCAGCCCGAGGGCGCCGAGCAGCACCATGTTCAGAGGAAACATCAGTACCGCGCCGACAAGTGTGGAAAAGAGGAGCATGGATGGTCTAAAGAGAGAGGGCTGCCCATTGTCGTCGATTCTTTCCGTTGGGAACAAGCATCGCGACGACGGTAAAATGGACGCAGGGAAATAGATCGGACCGCGCAGGGCGGTCATCTGAAGGGGGGATCGAACGTGATACGTCTGGTGTTGCTGTTGTTGGGAGCGGATTTTATCCGGCGTTATTGGCATGTGCTGGCATTGATCGGGCTGGCTTGGGCAGTCATCGGCATCGGCCTCTGCGTGGATGCGCTCGACGGCGTGCTGGTGTTTCCACTCACGTTGTTCGGCTGGCTGTTGCTGCTGGAAAGTCTCGCCACCTTGTTCCTGGCGTCGAGCGGCGTGGGCGCGCAAAAGACGCTGCGCCATGTCAAGGGCGGTCTGTTCCTGCTGACTGCGCTGCTGATCATTTCGTCGTATCCCACCAGCGATATGCTGCTGGCCATGTTATTCGGCACGGCCTTCACGATCGGTGGCGGCTTGCAAATCATCTCGGCCGCCATCGTGCGTTTTCCGCGTTGGCGCATGGCGGTGGCAGGCGGTGTCGGCCAGATCCTGATTGCGATTTTTTTCTTCCAGCCTTACCCAACACACTACAAAGGCACCGTGCCGTATTGCCTGGGCATGGGGTTGATCTTCAGCGGCTGGAGCATGATCTGGCTGGCAAGCCGTTCGCGCCGTTTGCCGCGCGAGAGTTCCATGTCGCAACTGGACTATCGCAACGCCGGCTCCGGCCGGCCGCTCGATGCGGGCAGCTACGATGGGCAGCCGCCGGCGATGGCGCCGGCAGTCGCCACTTCGGCGACGCCGCTGACGGTGCATGTCTGGACGCCGGCAGGTTCGGCCCGCGAAGAAACGCTGCATCGTCCCATCGTCGATCGCTACATCGCGGCGGTTGATGCCAGCGGCCGCATCTCGACCGGCCACGCGGCGCTGGAGATCGCACCGAGCCTGTATATCAGCCTGTATCCGGCGGTTGAGATCGATCGTTCGCCGGGCGAGTTTTCGCGCCTGCTGCGTGCGACGCCGGACAACAATGTGCGCGGACGCTATTTGACCGACTATCCGTCCGAATCGGCGGCGTGGTGCGAATCGACTGAAAAGATTTCTTTCCGCGATTACGATGCGCATCGCCTCCAGCAGTTCTGGCAAGACTATCGCCGCGAGGAGATTTACAACCTGACGCATCGCAATTGTTCCAGCACCGTCGCGCATGCGCTGGAGGCTGCATTGGAAGGTGTGATCGGCAAGCGCGCCGATCGTTGGCCGAGCTTCGTCAAGATCCTGTTCTCGCCGGAAGTCTGGGTCGCCAGCCACATCCGCAAGCGAGCGATGACGATGGCATGGACGCCGGGGCTGATACTCGACTATGCACGTGCATTGCGCGCGGTCGTACATCCGCGTCCGCTATCCTGGCTGGCCAGCGTGCAACTGGCGCTGCGACGTGTGCGTCGTACACGCCGTCGCGAGCGCATCGAAATCGCGAGCCGGAATTCGTCGGTCTGAGGGGCAGTAGCCGCAGGCACTGGCGCCGGGCGATAGGGGGAGCTTGTCCTACAAGGCAATCCGGCATCGTCCGATTGGTGGAGCGCGGAAGCGAATTTATTATCTGGTCTCGATACCGGAGTTGGCGGTTAGAAAATATACCAACACCAATTCCTCAGGAGCGCCCGGCGCGGCGTTCCACAGCCACCGGACGATCTGCATCGCGATTTTTTTGAGCAGATTGTCCGGCGCGTTTGTTTTCCGGTTGTCTGCCGCTTATCTGTCGTGTTTCCGATTTTCCTTGCTGCGCATATTCCGCTTTTACTCAGTGGGGGGCGATGCTGTGCATTGCCGGTTTTTAGGGCAATATGCAGACGTCCGTGATCTCCCCTTCAAGGAAACGCAGCGCCATGTCCGACAATAATCAAAATACGGGATTCCTCCAGGCCGCCGACGGCGTGCGGCTTTTCTATCGTGACTACCTGCATCCGCAGCCGCGCGGCGCCATTGTGCTGGTGCACGGGCTGGGTGAGCATGGCGGTCGCTACATCGAGCTGGCGGGAATTTTACATGCAGCCGGTTGCTCGGTGCGGATTCACGATCATCGCGGTCATGGCCGTTCGGAAGGTGCGCGCGGCAGCGTGCAGGCGAACGATGATTTCCTTGATGACCTCAAAATCGTGTTCGACGATTTCGCTGCTCTCGCGCAGGCCACGCCGTTTTTGTTCGGCCACAGCATGGGCGGCCTGGTGGCGGCGCGCTTCGCCACCGGGGGCTGGTCCAAGGTGCGCGGCCTGATACTGTCGTCGCCGGCGCTGGCAATCCGCATGTCGGGCTTCCAGAAATTCCTGCTCGCGCTGACCACGAAACTCGCGCCCGGGTTCGCCGTTCCGACCAGCCTGCCCGCGCAGCGTTTGTCCCATGATGAGGCAGTGGTGCGCGACTTCCGCGGCGATCCACTCAATCACGGCAAGGTGGCGGCGCGGGTGGTCAATTTCATGCTGGATGCGATGGCGTGCGTGCAGCGCGATGCCGGCACGTTTACTTCACCGTTGCTGTTGCAGTTCGCCGACGACGATGCCTTTGTCGATCCTGCCGGCAGCCGGGCATTCTTCGCGCATGTGCCGCAGGTCGACAAAACCATGCATTGCTACGACGACGCCTTCCATGAGATTTTCAACGAATCGCCGGAGCGTCGTTTGCGCGCGCAAAACGACCTGGCAGCATGGCTGGAATTGCACCTGCATTGATAAGTTGTCGGCTGCGTTTTTGTTGCGTTGCACTGCAGACCCTGCGGGGTAAAAACTTAACCCCGATTTGCAAGTGTAAATTGTCCTCAGGGCTGGCCGCTGGGCAGATTGGTGAAGCCGCAGCGACTGTCAAAACCCACGAAACCGGGCACGCAGGCACAGCCGGAGATGGCCAGCGCCAGTGCGGTCGCGAGGAGGAGAGTCATGATGCGCGGCATGAGAGGTCTTTCGAAATGAAGGGAAGCGAAATGGAGCGTGGAGTGTAATGCCAAGTGAGCACGGCCACCCAGCTCCATAACGACGGCAGGGACGGTTACTTGAACGGCGCGAAAGGATTGTAAAGACGCGGAAAGAGGAGCGTTGCGCTGGAGGAAAAGTAAAAATAAAGCGAAAAACAAAAACAAAAGGGCGGAAAAATCCGCCCTTTTTTCATTTCAGACCTGGCTGCGGTGGCCCGCAGCAGGCTTGCCGCCATGGATCAGCGTGTCGACGCGAAATAACGTGCGACCATTGCAGCGATCAGCAGGGTGTATGGCAGGACGTCGATCAGGATACGCATGGTAGGCTCCGCAAGAAAGTGAGTTATGTTGCGTTGCAGTATGCGTGTTTCAGATGACCTTTTCCAATTTTGATTACCAATACCAGTTATCGGTTTGTTGAATATCTGGCTCCCAACCCGCTCAGCTCATGAGGAAAGCCGGTGGTGCCGGCGTGACTAGTTCACGCGGGGCGGTGCAGACCTTGTTGCGGCCGCTTTCCTTGGCCTCGTACAAGGCCTTGTCGGCTGCCAGCGCCAGTGCGCTCGTGCTGGCGCCCGGACCAGGCACCGTGGCCGATACGCCGATGCTGAGCGTGACCTGGCCCAGCGGCTGATTGTCGGCGTGCGGGATCGACGCCGCAGACAGATTGAGCAGCAGGCGTTCGGCGACCAGGCGGGCGCCGGCGGCGTCCGTGTTGGGCAGAATGACCACGAATTCCTCGCCGCCGTAACGGGCCGCAACGTCGCCGGGACGGTTGATCACGCGCAAGAGCTGCTGCGCGATCTGGCGCAGGCAGTCGTCGCCGGCCAGGTGGCCATAGCAATCGTTGTATTTTTTGAAATGGTCGACGTCGATCATCAGCAGTGCCAGCGAACGTTTGTCGCGGCGGGCGCGATTCCATTCGATTTCCAGCACCTGGTCAAAGCAGCGCCGGTTCGACAGCGCAGTCAGGCCGTCCTGGTTGGCCTGCGTCATGAGGATCTTGTTGGCGCCGGCGATGCCGTGATACAGCCGCGTAATGCCGTACAACTGCGAAATCAGGACCACCAGCGAAGTGAACAGGCTGGTTATCTTGGCAAAATACCAACCCAGGGAAAAGCGCGCGCCGCCATACAGCGTCAGCCAGACGTCGATACAGGCGGCGACCATGCCGACCATGACCCACAGCCGTTCCGGTTTTTCTTCGCGCATGCGCATCACGCAAAGCAAGCCGATGGCATTGACGCCGAACACCAGCGCCGGAACCAGGATGGTTGAATCATCGAAGAAGTTGCGGCCGTTGCGGAACACTTCCGGCAAATAAGGCAGGCCCAGCGTTGCCCCCAGCGTCAGCAGCGCCACCACGGCAATCGTGGCGAGGATGGATTTGCGCACGCTGGTTGCAGTGCCGGCGGTGTCGTCCGAACTCGTCGCGTAGCGGATGATCAGGAGGCCGAAACCGGTATGCCAGCTACACCAGAGCCATACCGCGCTGCTGTTGCTGCCGATGATGGGCGCTTCCATCAGGCCGCCGGGAAAGGCTGCGATCAGCGGCACAAAAATCACCGTCACGAAAAAATAGGCAGCGCCCAGCCGGATCGAGGACTCCTTGCTTTCGATCAGTCCTTTGGCAAACAGCAGCGAGGCCAGGATGATGTTAACCACGATCATGGCGATGCCGAAGGCGCTCATGTACCCGGGAATCGGCAGCAGGGGCGTCGTCGCCAGCGGCGTGGCGATGACCGCCGACAGCACCAGCAGCCCGACGATGACGCGAGCCAGGCGAACCTGGCGCGGGCTCACGCCGGCATCCTTGATGAGATAGAGTTCTTCGTCCATGAGAGGTTCTTATTGTCGATTTTCCCCACATCTTAGTGCCGGGGAAGTTCATCCGCTCGTGAAGAATGATGGTTAATTGATAATTTTCCGGAGAGTGTTGTTATTTCGGCGAGAGTGTTTTCCTGAGGAAATCTTTGCCGCAGGATCATCATGAAAGCCGTATGCCATGGGCGTTGCAGGGATGCATCAATTTTCCGGAAGGCATTAAAAAAGCGCGGACCAGCCGCGCTTTTTTGAATAGTCCGGAAATCGCTCCGGACACCTTCATGTTTTACTTTTGCTGTTCCAGGGTAGCGCCGCCCTGGTCGCTACCGATGAATATCTTGTAGACGCCGGCATTTTTCAGATCCACGGTGATCTTTCTGGTTAAGGGATAGGTCTGGCTATTCAGCGAATGCACCGGCTTGACGCTGAAATCGTAGCTGGTCCCCGGCTTGAGCCAGATGCTCAACTGTTCGCCGGACTCGATCTGCGCCAGCACCACATCATTGATCGCCAGCTCCAGCGGTGCATTCCCGGACAGGAAAGACTTGCTGCGCGAGAACTGCACTTCGGCCGTTCCCGACGATTGCGATAGCATGCTCTTGATATAAACGCGCGCTTGCGGCACTTGTCCGGTCGGCGTTGTCCGCTCGCCGGCAGGCTGGATTGCGCAGGCGCTCAAAGCCATCGTCAGCGCCAGCAGGCAGGTGGTCATCGGTGTCTTCATTGCAGCTTCCTTATATGGGGATTTTTTCATGTTGTGTGAACAGGTTCCGGGAGCGATTCTGACATGAAGCCGACGGCATTGCCTATACAACTTTGCGTCTACGGCATCAGGTATTGCTGACGCGGTAGACGCAGCGCCGCGCACCGGCCAGCAAATGCTCTTCGCGCGTGACCGAGGCGTCGCCGCCGATGACTTCGCGGAACAGCTGCAGCTCCGAGCGGCAGAAGCCCTGGCAGCTGGTCGCCGCCGCGCAGATCGGGCAATGGTCTTCGATCAGCAGCCAGTCCTTGCCGTCCTTTTCGACGCGCGCCATGTAGCCTTCGGCGGCGCGCAGGGCGGCCAGCTTGTCGAGCTTTCTGGGAATGCTCGCAAGGCCGCTGCAGGCCTTCAGGTAATCCTTGCGCATCTCGCCTTCGCGTTGGGAAATCAGGCGGTCCAGTCCCTCCTCGCCGAACAGCTGTCTGATCGAGCCGATCAACTGGATGGTCAGGTAGGCATGCGTATCGGGGAAGCGCGCATGGCCGGCTGCGCTCAGTTCCCAGTTCTGGCGCGGACGTCCGGCGCCGGCGGCGGCTTCCTGCGCGCCGCTGATCAACTCTTCCGCCAGCAGCTTCTGCACCTGCAGGCGCGCGGCTTCCGCCGTCATTGCGAGCTCCTGCGCCAGTGTCGCCGTGGAGGCCGGGCCGCGCGTCTTTAGCCGGAGCAGGATGCGCTCAGCCGTGGACATGTCTGCGTTATTTTCCAAGTTTTTACTTGTGTAATTCATTGTGCAGGTTTAGCATGCGTTCAAATAATATCCAAACAAACGCTTGTATATTAGGCGTTATCCACCAGAATGTCGAGGTTATCCATGCATGCAGAAACCGTTGTTTCCACCTCCTGGAGCGAACTGCTGACCGGCCGCAACCTGTTGCGCTCGGTCGCATTGACCGGCGGCGTTGCGCTGCACGCGATCAATGTCCACATCGTCACCACCATCCTGCCGTCGGTGGTGCGCGACATCGGCGGCCTGGCGTATTACGCCTGGAACATCACACTGTTCGTGGTCGCCTCCATCGTCGGCTCGGCGCTGACCAGCAAGCTTCTCGACAAGCTCGGACCGCGCCGCGCCTATTTGCTGGGACTGGCGGTGTTCACGCTCGGCTCGGTCCTGTGCGCCACGGCATTGTCGATGCCATGGATGCTGGCCGGCCGAAGCGTGCAAGGCCTCGGCGGCGGTTTGCTGGCGGCGCTCGGCTATGCGCTGATCCCCATGTTGTTCGAGCAGCGCCTGTGGTCGCGTGCGGTGGCGCTGGAGTCGGGTATGTGGGGCGTGGCGACTTTGCTGGGACCGGCGGTGGGCGGACTGTTCGCCGCCGACGGCGCCTGGCGGCTGGCCTTCTGGTGCCTGTTGCCGGTGGCGCTGCTGCAGGCACTGATCGTGGCCGGGCAGCTGGGCGGCAAGCCGGTGCGGGGCGATGCCGCAGCTTCGGAGCCGGTGCGCATTCCGCTGCTCAAGATTGCCTTGCTGGCGCTGTCGGTGCTGCTGGTGGCATTCGCCGGGCAGGTTGACGATACCGGCGGCAAGTTGCTCGGCGTCGCGGCCGGACTGGCTGCCGGGGTACTGGTCGCCTGGCTTGACCGGCGTCCCGGCGTGGCCTTGCTGCCGACCGGCGCCTATCAGTTGAGTACCGCGATGGGTAAGGTCTTTGCCTGCGTCTGCCTGCTCATGATCGGCAGCATGACCGAAATCTTCGTGCCGTATTTCCTCCAGATATTGCATGGCTACGCGCCATTGCAGGCTGGTTACATGACGGCCGCCATGGCCGGCGGGTGGAGCCTGGCCTCGCTGCTGAGTTCGGCGCGCAGCGGCAAGGATGCGGATCGGATGGTGCGCCTCGGGCCGCTGGTGATGACGCTGTCGCTGCTGGCGCTGGTGGTGCTGTTGCCCGGCGACGTCGATGTCGCGGCTGAAGGCTTGTGGCTGGCGTTGGCGCTCGGTGGTGTCGGTCTCGGCATAGGACTGGGATGGCCGCACCTGCTGACCCGCGTGCTGAAATCGGCGCGCCGCGGTGAAGAAAATCTCGCCTCGGCCGGCATCACCACCGTGCAGCTCTACGCCATGGCGATCGGCGCTGCGCTGGCGGGACTCACGGTCAACGCCGCCGGCCTGACCGAGCCGGATGGCGCTGACGGCGCTCGGCAAGCAGCCTATGCCTTGTTCGCCTGCTTTGCGGTGACGCCGGCGCTGGCGATCGTGTTGGCGCGCCGCGTGGCGCGAGACCGGTGAGCGAAGCCTTTTCCATGATAACGACGACCGTGACCGAGCAGGCCGACGCTGATCAAGTGAGCGAAATTGAATACCACCTGGTGGTGGCCGAATTCGATGCCTTGTGGGGACACCCGCGCAGCGACGCCAACCGGCGCCGCATGGATTACATGATCGGCGTGATCACGGCGTTTGAAGAAAGCCGCGGCAAGCTGTCCGCAAGCTGAGCCAGTCCGGCAGCGGGAAGCCGGATATGCAGGCGCGCCAACGTATCGTGGCGGCTGCCGAGCAGGGCGTATTGTTTCTGTTGCAGCCAGTAGCGCAGCTGCGATTCGTCGGCATAGGCGATGGCGATTTCCACTTCCGCCCAGGCGATGCGTTCGATGCGTTGCGCCTGTTTCAGCGCGGTGGCGACGGCGTCGGTGTAGGCGCGCACCAGGCCGCCGGCGCCGAGCTTGATGCCGCCGTAATAGCGTACAACCGCGGCCAGCACGCCATCAAGCTCGTGATGGCGCAATACTTCCAGCATCGGCCGTCCGGCCGTGCCCGAAGGCTCGCCGTCGTCCGACATGCCGGACTGGCCGCCAGCCATCAGCGCCCAGCACACATGGGTAGCGGAGCGATGTTGGCTGCGCAGATGGTCCAGCTGACGCAGCGCAGCGTCACGGTTGTCCACCGGCATGACGATGCCGATGAAGCGGCTCTTGCGGATATCGAGTTCGATCTCGACCGCGGCGGTGAGCGTGTAGACCGGCAAGGTCGGCTATCGCGGGGATCAGGCGGTCACGCCGCGCAGCGCGTCGATCTGCGCCTGCAGGGCCTGGTTTTCCGCAGTCAGCGCCGCGATGCGCGCATTAAGGGTGGCGATCTCGGCGCGCAATGCGGGGGCATCGTCGCCGGCTTCGGACCACGGCGGCGCGGCGCCATCGCTCGCACTGGTTGCCCCGCTTGCAGCGACGACTTCGGGAGCGGCGCGCGGCGTACGGTTGGCGGCTTGTTTTTCGCGCACCATCTTGGCGGCCTGGCGCAATTCCTTCTTGCCGCCGGCGACCGCCGTGATTTGTTCTTCGCTCGGCAGCGACGCTACCGCGGCGGCGGCGTTGATCGAGATGGTGCCGGTGCGTACCGCTTCGACCAGCTCCGGCGCGGCGGTCTTGCGGATCTTCTCGATCTGGCCGATGGTATTGGAACTGATGCCGGCGACGCGCGCGATGTCTTCGCGGGTCTTGATGGCGGCGCTCGGGATCGCAGCTTCTTCGGCCGGTTTGTCGGCGCTTTCTTCCGGCGTCGCGCCTTCGCCCCTGGCTGCGATGCTGGCATCCATTTCGGCGCGCACGCGGGCGGAGATGATGTCGCGCTTGCGCAGCGCCAGGACGCCGCGCTGGAAGTCGGTCACGCTGCGGCGGCCGAGCTGGTTGTCGATCATCCACAGCATGACGTCGTCGATTGAATTGAAGCTGGTGTTTTGCACGGTCTTGAATTCGATGCCGTACTTGCGGCAGATTTCGTAGCGGTTGTGTCCGTCGACCAATACGTCGCCCCACAGCACCAGCGCATCGCGGCAACCTTCGGCCAGCAGGCTGCGTTCAAGGGCGGCGTATTCGTTGGCGGTAAGCGGGTCGATGTATTGGAGGAGTTCGTTATTGATCGTGATAGTCATGGCATTCCTGGACCGCCCCGGCGAATCGGAGGCGGACCGGAATTTTACACTACCGTCCGGGCTACGTTCCCTTGTCAGGCGCATCCCCACCGGCATGCAGCGGCGCGGAAATCCTGCGGCTGATAGAATCGCAGTTCCCCTCACATTAACGAAACGGAAGCAACATGGATGCCTTGTTCTTCATCCCCGTCGCCATCATGCTGGCGCTGGTGCCAGGTCCGAATAATTTTTGCGCGCTCAACAACGGCATCCGCCGCGGCGTCGGCGTGGCGCTGCTGGCCACGTTCGGGCGCGTGACGGCGTTCGCGATTTTCCTGACGGTGTCGGCGGTGGGTTTGGGCGCAATGCTGCTGGCTTCGGAAGCGGCCTTCACGGCGGTGAAGTGGGTCGGTGCGCTGTATCTGTTCTATCTCGGCTGGCGCGCATGGCGCAGCCGTGAATTCCACGGGTTGGAACTGGCCGACGGCGTCGAGCCGGGCGCAGTATCTCCGGCGGCGGCGCAGAAAGGCGCGTTCGCGCTGGTCATGCAGGAGTTCCTGCTCGGCATCACCAATCCGAAGGCGATCATGCTGTTCGCCGCGATCTTCCCGCAATTCATCGATCCCGCACGGCCGGCCGCGCATCAGTTCCTGGTGCTGGGCTCGATCTACCTGTGCGCAGAATTCGTGTCCAGCGCAGTGTATTCAGCCTGCGGCAAGCAGATCCGCCGCTACATCCGCACCTCGCGCGGCGTGGCGCGCCTGAACAAGGCCACTGGCGGTTTCTTCATCGGCGCCGGCGCCTTGCTGCTGGCGGCGCGCCAGTAAGTCAGCAGTCAGTAGCTCAGCAGGTTCTCAGGGATGCGGCGTTCACGTCGCATCCTTGTCCTTTTCCGCATTCATCTCTCCCAGCAATTGCAGGTGGCGCTCGATCTCGAACACGTGAGGATCGTCCTTGCCGAGTTCGCGCAAGGCCACGGCGAGTCCCAGCAGGTAATCGGCGTTGCGTCCGCTCGGACCTTCGGCGCCGGCGATCTGGCGCGCAATGTCGCACTCCGGCGCCGGACCCAGGAAGGCGGCGTTTTCTTCGGTGGCGATGTAGATCAGTCCTTCGGTGCAACTGCCGTCTTCAAACAGGATGTCGGTGGCCAGGCGCAGATAGCCGTTCTTTTCGCGATAGTCGAGATGGTCGAACACTTCCGGTGTAATCAGGTAAGCCATGCCGGCGCAGGTCGCGCCTTCATCCCGGATCAGCGTCACGACCCGGCCGGGCGCCTGCACGGTGCCGCGATGATCGTGCGAGCCTTGCCAGAAACGCCGGCTCCAGCCGACGATGTGCGCCGGCCGGCGCTCGATGAAGGGAAAGTCGGCCTTGAAGATCAGCGATCCGTACCCGAACAGCCACACGCTGTCATGTTGGTCGAAACGGGTCATGGACTTGTTGCGGGCGATGGTGTTGTCGGACATTGCAGACAGTGCGCGCCGGAAGGGCGTAACGGATGTTGATCTGCTGAAATTATAAGGGCAAGCGCCGAAGGGAGGGGCCGGGCTGAAGGGCGGAGAAAATGCGGCCTGGGCGGACAGCGGGCCGCCCAGGCAAGTCGGAAGTCAGTTCGTGTCAGTTCTTGCGCTGACCCTGTTCCATGTTGGACAGGCCGGAGTACATGCCGCAGCAATGCGGCTCGCCGCGGTGCGAACCGGTCGTCAGGGCGCTGGAGTCGTTGAGATAATCAACCAGTTTCCGATACAGCGCAGCGAAGTATTTTTTCATGATGTCCCCCGTTTCCTTGTTGGGTTGAGACACGTTGCAAGCCGCCTGACCTTGTCGGGATACGACCTGCAATCCGCATTTGTAAACGATTACATTGGCCTCGAGAAGCTTGATGCGATACGGATGTAAATAGTTTATATCATTTATTTTACGGCGTGTTCTCTTTCACAACTATCAGGCATTTCCTGATACGCGATGTGGCCTTTTGTCTACGCCGCAGGGATCGCATGCGCCAGCAGCCAGTTGCGGAAGACTTGCATCGCCGGCGTTTCCTGCCGCGATTTCAGGCGGGTGAGCCAGTAGGCGCCGTCGCTGATGGAGATGTCGAAAGGGCAGGCCAGCCGGCCCTGCCGGAGTTCGCGTTCGAACATGTTGACCGGCAGCAGCGCCACGCCGGCCTGTTGCGCCACCGCTTCAGCCATGGTCAGCGAGGAGTCGAACACGAAGCCGCGGATCGGCGGGCAGGGCGCACCGGCGGCGGCGAACCAGTGGTTCCATTCGTCGGTGCGGTACGAACGCAGCAGTGTTTCGCCGGCCAGATCCTGCGGGCGGCGCAGCCGTGCCGCCAGCGCCGGCGCGCACATCGGCGACAACGGAGCGGCGAACAGGCGCTCGGCGTCGGTGCCGTGCCAGGCGCCGTCGCCGAAACGGATCGCGTAGTCCAGCCCTTCGCCGGCCAGGTCGACGCGGTTGTTGTTGGTCAGGAGGCGCAGATCGACAAACGGATAGGTCTGCTGGAATTCGCGCAGCCGCGGCATCAGCCAGCCGACCGCAAACGTGCCGACCGCGCCCAGCGTCAGCACTTCGCGCATCTGGCCGTTCTCGAACTGGCCCAGCACGGTGGTGATGCGCTCGAAGGACTCGGCCAGTACCGGCAGCAGCGCCAGCCCTTCATCGGTCAGCGCAAGGCCGCGCGGCAGGCGACGGAACAGCGTCACGCCGAGGCGCTCTTCAAGATTCTTGACCTGCATGCTGACGGCAGTCTGCGTCACGTTCAGCTCGTCGGCGGCCGAGGTGAAGCTGAGGTGGCGCGCCGCCACTTCGAAAGCGCGCAAGGCATTGAGGGGCAGATGCATGGATCGTCCGGATATCAGTTTTTCTAGGGTCTGGGGCAAATTATCGTGAATTGCGATGGCGTCCCTTGCTGCCTATCATTTCGCTTCGTCTCCAATTTTGCAAGGAAAAATGATGATCGACAGAAGATATTTTCTCGCCATGGCCGGTTCGGTATTGGCGGGCTGTGCCGGCAGCGCATGGGCGGCTGGCGCAGCTGAGGCAAAAAAATCTAAGGACTCACCTTCCGTTGTGTCACGCCTGGCCAAGCTGGAAGCAAGCGTCGCCGGGCGTCTCGGCGTGGAAATCCTCGACAGCGGCACAGGCCGTCGCTGGGGCTATCGCGCCGACGAACGCTTCCCGATGTGCAGCACCTTCAAGTTCCTGGCGGCTTCGGCCGTGCTTCGGCGTGTCGACACCGGCGCTGAACAGCTCGACCGCCGCATCGTCTACGGTGAAGACGTGCTGGTGAATTACTCGCCCACCACCAGCAAGCATGTCGGCGGCGACGGCCTGTCGCTGGCGCAACTGTGCGAGGCTGCCATCACGCTGAGCGACAACACTGCGGCCAACCTCATCTTGCATAGTCTCGGCGGCCTCGGGCCTTTCAACAAATTCGTGCGTTCGCTGGGCGACGACACGACTCGCCTTGATCGTTTCGAGACCGAGCTCAATACCTCCATCCCCGGCGATCCGCGCGACACCACGACGCCCACGGCGATGACCGGCAACCTGCAAAAAGTCCTGCTCGGCGATGCCTTGTCGGCAGCGTCGCGACGCCAGATCACGGCCTGGATGCTGGCCAACAAGACCGGTGACCGCCGCGTGCGCGCCGGCATGCAGCCAGGCTGGAAAGTGGGCGACAAAACCGGTTCGGGCGACTACGGCACCACCAACACCGTCGCCATCATCTGGCCGCCGCAGGGGGCGCCGTTGCTGGCATCGATTTACCTCACCGAAACCAGGGCGCCGGAAGAGCAGCGCAATGCGGTCCTGGCGGAAGTCGGCAAACTGATCGTCAGCGGTCTCAACCGGTAAGCATTTGTTCAATCGGCAAGATCGTGGTATTTCCGGCAACACTTGAAGGTCGATCTTGCCTAAGCGCTAATACTATTTTCGTTTTTCTGATGCCTTTTGTGCAACATCAACCTCAAAGCCCCGATCTGCGGGGCTTTTCGGCGTATGTTGCAGCTAATCAAACATCCCGTTTTGATTTGTAATGGCGACCTGCCCGGCGGTGCCGGGCGGATCGGGGTCGCCCCGAGAATTTAAAAAACACGTCGTAGCAGCGGCGGTAAAACGGGATGGAAAAAAGTAATGAACATTATCGGAAACATGCGAATCGGCAAGCGCCTGGCTTTGGGCTTCGCCGTCATTCTGGCCTTCTCCATCGTGATCACGGCCATCGGCATCTGGCGCTTGCAGACGGTGTCGTCGGCCACGCGCGAGATGATGAGCCAGCCCCTCCTGAAGGAGCGCCTGATCGGCGACTGGTACGCCAACCTCGCCAGCGGCATCCGCCGCACCATCGCCATCGCCAAGAGCAGCGATCCGGCGCTCGGCCCGTATTTTGCGGCGGAAGCGGCCGCTTCGTCCAAGGGCTCCGGCGAGTACCAGAAAAAGGTTGAAGCACTGCTGGAAAGCGATGAAGAAAAGAAGCTGTTCCAGAAGATCGGCGAGCAGCGCAAGCTGTATCTCAGCTCGCGCGACGCGATCAACAAGGCCAAGGCCGCCGGCAACATCGAGGAAGCCGAGCGCGTGCTGGAAAAGGATTTCGTACCCGCATCCAACGCCTACCAGGACACCATGCGGCAACTGGTCGAACTGCAGCGCAAGGACATCGACGAGACCGCCAAACACATCGATGTCATCGCCGAAGACAGCCGCATTTTGCTGCTCGCGCTGGAAGGTCTGATCCTCGCGCTGGGCGTGCTCTGCGCCTGGTACCTGACGGTCGGCATCACGCGTCCGATCAATTCCGCCGTGACGATTTCGCGCCGCGTCGCCGAGGGTGACCTGACCAGCGACGTCCAGGTCAGCAGCAAGGATGAAACCGGCCAGTTGCTGCAAGCGCTGCAAGACATGAACATCAGCCTGCGCGGCATCGTGAGCAACGTGCGCACCGGCACCGACACCATCGCCACGGCCTCGAGCGAAATCGCCGCCGGCAACCTCGACCTGTCCTCGCGCACCGAGCAGCAGGCCAGCGCGCTGGAAGAAACGGCGTCGTCGATGGAAGAACTGATCTCCACGGTCAAGCAGAATGCCGACAACGCGCGCCAGGCCAACCAACTGGCCGTGTCTGCATCCGAAATCGCGACCCAGGGCGGCGGTGTGGTCGGCCAGGTGGTCGACACCATGGGCGCGATCAACGACTCGTCGAAAAAGATCGTGGACATCATCAGCGTCATCGACGGCATCGCCTTCCAGACCAATATCCTTGCCTTGAACGCCGCTGTGGAAGCCGCGCGTGCCGGCGAACAGGGGCGCGGCTTCGCCGTGGTCGCCTCCGAAGTGCGCAGCCTGGCGCAACGCTCCGCAGCCGCCGCCAAGGAAATCAAGGTACTGATCAACGACTCGGTGGAAAAGGTCGGCAACGGCAGCAAACTGGTCGAGCAGGCCGGCGCGACGATGGCTGAAGTGGTCAACAGCGTCAAGCGGGTCACCGACATCGTCGCCGAGATCAGCTCCGCCAGCGAAGAGCAGACCACCGGCATCGAGCAGATCAACCACGCCATCACCCAAATGGACCAAGTCACCCAGCAGAACGCCGCGCTGGTGGAAGAAGCAGCCGCCGCTGCCGCCTCGATGCAGAGCCAGGCCGACAGTCTGGCGCAGCTGGTCAGCGTGTTTACGCTGAGCGGTACGCCCGCCTTGCCGGCCGTGCGCCGCACCATCGACATCACGCCGACGGAACCGCGCCTGCGCTGATCCGCCGGACACGCTGCAACAGGAAGCCCGGCCCGGCAACGGTCCGGGCTTTTTTATCGGCCTGCATTCTGGCTGGATATCCGCAATCTGCGTGTCCGGGATTCCGGATGTTCGCAAGGAAAGCGCTTTCCTTGCCGCAACAGATTTCGAAAACCCGTTTGAAATCAGACGCTTGAGCAAGCTCCGCTTACTGGCACGATGCCTGCATACAGGTCTCCAAAACAAGAAAGCAGGAGACAGATGTGAGGCCGCTTCCTCCGCCGCAACCCGGCAAACCAATGTCCTTTTTCGCTCCTGTCGCACCGCCTTGGCGGCAGCGATTGCAGGCACGCGCCTGACACCAACATCAAACAGCCGGTTTGCCCCGTGATTTTTCGCGGAGCGCCGCCGGCCGCTTACAAACCTGGAGATAGCAATGACCCAAACAGTTTCCACCACGCCACCGACGCCGGCTCCGGCCGCATCCGTCGCTACCGGACCATCCACCACCAGGCAGCGCATCTTCGCGATCCTGGGCGCCTCGTCGGGTAACCTGGTCGAGTGGTTCGACTTCTATGTCTATTCGTTCTGTGCGATCTATTTCGCACCGGCCTTCTTTCCCAAGGGGGACACCACGACGCAACTGCTCAATACCGCCGGCGTGTTCGCCGCCGGTTTCCTGATGCGTCCGATCGGCGGCTGGCTGTTCGGCCGCATCGCCGACAAGCACGGCCGCAAGACCTCGATGATGATCTCGGTGCTGATGATGTGCGGCGGCTCGCTGATGATCGCCTTCCTGCCTACCTATGCCGTGATCGGCACAGCGGCGCCGTTCCTGCTGCTGGTGGCGCGCCTTTTCCAGGGCCTGTCGGTGGGCGGCGAGTACGGCACCAGCGCGACTTACATGAGCGAAGTCGCACCCAAGAACAATCGCGGCTTCTTCGCCTCGTTCCAGTACGTCACGCTGATCGGCGGCCAGTTGCTGGCGGTGCTGGTGCTGGTGGTCATGCAGCAGACGCTGAGCAATGAGGAGTTGCGTTCCTGGGGCTGGCGTGTGCCGTTCGTGCTGGGCGCATGCGGCGCGCTGATCGCGCTGTACCTGCGCAAGTCGCTGACCGAGACCGCTACCGACGAGACCCGGAAGAAGAAGGAAGCCGGTACCTTCGCCGGCCTGTGGAAGCACAAGCGCGCTTTCTTCACCGTGGTCGGCTTCACCGCCGGCGGCTCGCTGATGTTCTACACCTTCACCACCTACATGCAGAAATACCTGGTCAACACCGCCGGCATGGATGCCAAGACCGCCAGCGCGGTCATGACCGGCGCGTTGTTCGTCTACATGATCCTGCAGCCGCTGTTCGGTGCGCTGTCCGACAAGATCGGCCGCCGCAACATGATGCTGCTGTTCGGTGCGCTGGGTACCCTCTGCACCGTACCCATCCTGCATATGCTCAAGGACGTCACCGACCCGTACGCGGCCTTCGGCCTGGCGATCCTGGCGTTGTGCATCGTCAGCTTCTACACCTCGATCAGCGGCCTGATCAAGGCCGAGATGTTCCCGCCGGAAGTGCGCGCGCTGTGCGTCGGGTTGTCGTACGCGGTGGGCAACGCCATCTTCGGCGGCTCGGCCGAGTTCGTCGCGCTGTCGTTCAAGGCGGCCGGTATGGAGTCCAATTTCTACTGGTACGTGTCCGTCATATGCGCGATCGCCTTGCTGATCACTTTCTGCATGCGTGATCCGAGCAAGGTCGGCTACCTCAAGGACGAAGACTGATGGAGTTGCGGCAAGCAAGGCAGGAGAGGGTAAGGCAGGGTGCTCCAGCGGGTATCATGGCGGCATCCATGTTCAGCGCACCTCTCCAGCCATGACTTCCCGCAAATTTCCAATATTGATCGCCGTCGGCGCGCTGTGCGCGGCGGCGGTTTTTTTTGCGTCGTACTTCGTCGCGGCGGAAAAGGCCCGTAGCGACCTGCATGCTGCCGGCGAACGCCAGCTGCAAATCGTCGCGCTCGACCTGCAATCCATCCTCGACAAGTTTGAGATCATGCCGTACGCGCTGGGTGCATTGGCCGATGTCGACCAGGTGTTGCATCATCCCGGCGATGCAGCTGCGGTGCAGCGGCTCAACCTGAGCTTGCAGGCGATCCAGATGCAGTCGAAGGTGTTGGCAATTTACATGATGGATGCGCGCGGCATGACGCTGGCGGCCAGTAACTGGAACGAGGAAACTAGCTTCGTCGGCCGCGATTTCGGCTTCCGGCCCTATTTTGCAGAGGCGCTGGCGGGCGGCTCCGGACGTTTTTATGGCATCGGCAATATCTCCAGCGAACCGGGCTATTTCATGGCCCAGCCGATTTATCCGGCCGGTACGCCGCGCGGGGAAGGCAAGCCGATCGGCGTGATGACGGTCAAGGTCGACCTGTCCGAGTTCGAACACACCTGGCGCAGCAATGAAGATCCGATCACATTGGCCGATCACAGTGGCGTGGTGTTCCTCAGCAACCGCCCGGAATGGAAATATCACAGCCTGCGCCCGCTCGACGGCAAGCTGCAGCAGGAGCTTGCCGGCACCCACCAGTACGCCGATCAGCCGATCACGCCGGTGGCCGAGATGCCCAAGCCGTTGCGGCGCGGTTTCGGCGATCACGTCTCGCGTTCCATCGACAAGCAGGACTGGCAACTGATGCTGTTTCCATCGCAGTCGCGCATCAATCGCATTGCCATGCTATGGGCCATGTGGGTGGCGCTGATCATGGCGATCGCGGCGATTTCGCTGTGGGCGATCTACCAGCGCAGGCGGCGCTTGCAGGAACGGCTTGAATCGCGCGACGCATTGCGCCGTGCAGCGCAGGAGCTGGACGCCACCATCGCCGTGCGCACCCAGGAGCTGCGCGTGGCAAACCAGGCGCTGGAAGGAAAATACGTCACCCTGCAGCAGACCGAAAGCCTGCTGCGCTCGACGCAGAATGAGCTTGTCCAGGCCGGCAAGCTGGCCATGCTGGGGCAGATGGCGGCAGGCGTCACGCATGAGCTGAACCAGCCGCTGGCGGCGATTCGCGCCTTCGCCGACAACGCCGTGCAATTCATGCGTCGCGGCCAGTTGCCGCAAGTGGAAGAGAATCTCGAACACATCAGCGGCGCCAGCGCCCACATGGGCAAGATCATCGCCCAGCTGAAGGGCTTCGCGCGCAAGAGCGGCGACGCGATCGCCGTGGTCGATGTGGCCCAGACGGTGGAGGCGGCGGTGCTGCTGCTGCGCAACGAGTTCCGTCAGCAGGCAGTGGCCATCGAGATCGATGTGCGCAGTCCGGTGCAGGTGATGGGCGACGTGGTGCGCACCGAGCAGGTGCTGATCAACCTGCTGCGCAATGCCATCGACGCGGTCGAGACGGTCGAATACGTCGCCGACAAGCGCGTGACGGTGATCGTCGGGCACGAAGCCGGCGAAGCTGTCATCCGCATCCGCGACAGCGGCCCGGGCATTCCTGACGAAGTCGCGCCGCACCTGTTCGAACCCTTCTTCACCACCAAGCCGAGCGGCAAGGGCCTCGGGCTGGGACTGGCGATATCGTCGTCGATCGTGCAGGCGATGAATGGCCGCCTGTCGGCGCATAATCTGCCCGAGGGCGGCGCCGAATTCATCGTGCGCTTGCCGGCACCGGCACCGGACCCTGCATCAGCAATTCATGGAGACATCATTGACCGCACTCGCCATCCTGATTGAAGACGAACAAAGCGTGCGCAAAGCCACCACGCAAACGCTGGAGCTGGGCGGGTTCAGCGTGCAGGCCTGCGCCGACGCCGAGCAGGCCTTGCCGTTGCTGCACGCCGGTTTCGCCGGCATCGTGGTGACCGACGTACGACTGCCGGGACGTTCCGGCCTGGAAGTGCTGGCGCATGCGGTCGCCGCCGACGCCGACCTGCCGGTGATCGTGGTGACCGGGCATGGCGACGTCGCCATGGCGGTGGAAGCGATGCGGGCCGGCGCCTATGATTTCATCGAAAAGCCCTTCGCCGCCGACCGCCTGCTGGAGACCGCACGGCGCGCGCAGGAGAAGCGCAACCTGGTGCTCGACAACCGCCGCCTGCGCGAAGCCTGGCTGACCGATCCCGCCACACCGGCGCTGGTGGGCCAGTCGGCGGCGATGGAGCGGATCCGTACGCTGATCCGCAGCGTCGGTCCGACCTCGGTCGACATCCTGATCAACGGCCAGACCGGCGCCGGCAAGGAAGTGGTGGCGCGCCAGCTGCACGCCGCCAGCGAACGCAAGGGGCCATTCGTGGCGATCAATTGCGGCGCATTGCCGGAGAGCGTATTCGAAAGCGAGATATTCGGCCACGAAGCGGGCGCGTTTACCGGCGCGCAAAAACGCCGCATCGGCAAACTGGAATACGCCAACGGCGGCACGCTGTTCCTCGATGAAATCGAAAGCATGCCGATGGCCTTGCAGGTCAAGCTGTTGCGCGTGCTGCAGGAGCGCAGGCTGGAGCGCCTGGGCGGCAACGAGTCCATCGCCGTCGATTGCCGCGTCATCGCCGCCAGCAAGGCCGACCTGCTGCAGCTGAGCGCGCAGGGCGCATTCCGTGAAGACTTGTATTACCGCATCGGTGTGGTCAGCATCGATTTGCCGCGCCTGCGTGACCGGCGCGAAGACATTCCGCTGCTGCTGGCGCATTTCATCCACGCTGCGGCAATCCGGTATGGCCGGGCGGCGCCGCCCTGGACGGCGGCGCTCATGGCGCAGTGGCAGCAACGCGACTGGCCCGGCAACGTACGCGAGCTGCGCAACTTCGCCGATCGCTGGGTGCTCGGCGTGGCCGACAGTAGCATGGCCGATGCCGCCGCCGCGACTGCGGCAGCCAGCCTGCCGCAGCAACTGGATGCCTATGAGCGCACGCTGATCGAGGATGCGCTGGCGGGGGCCGACGGCAACGTCGCGCTGGCGGCGGAGCACCTCGGCATTCCGCGCAAGACGTTATACGACAAGATCAGGAAATACGACCTGGCGAATGCGCGCGGCGGCTGAGCACGCTGCCAGGCAGACGCGTTATCCTTTGTTTTCGGGACGGCCTGGGTTAGACTCCTGCCCAAGGGAAACAAGAGGACGATTCCACGCTGCAGCAACGACTTGCAGCAGCGACTTGCGGCGTCGACCTATCACTATCGGGGAATATCATGAAGCGTTTTATCGCCATCTCGCTGGCTGCCTGCATCGCCTTTATCCTGTGCGCATGCGAACGCACTGAATTCGAAAAGAAATCCGAACGCGACGCCGACGCCCGCCGCGCCATCAACACCAAACCGAAGTCGCAATGACGTCAGTGAAGCCGACTGGCGGCGGGGGCGCCGTTCAATAGCCTTGCTGCCAGTTTTTCGGGGTCTTGTAGGCGTGGCTGACGACAATGCGCGTCGCCGCAATCAATCCGCTCAGTCCCAGCACCAGCTGCGTCAGCCTGTCGCCGGGCACGGCCCATACCGATGACGACGGCGCCGCGATGCCGGTTGCGGCGCTGATCACCGGCGCCACCCATTCCGCTTCTTCCGTCACGTCCAGCAGGATGTCGCCTTCCGGCGTCGTGTGCAGGTACACCTCGCCGCCCAGTTCCATGCAGAAACAGATGCCGTAACCCTTGGTGTTGTCCTTCTTCACGGCCTGCTGCAAATCCCGGTTGTAACTATCGATCCACGCTTCCACGTCGTAGGTGGTGGTGAGCACGATCCATGGGCGGGTCGGCTGGATGTCGGGAGAGTCTTGATCTGGGTCTTGCATTGGCTGGACGTCGTCGCTGGCTGAGGGAAAACAGCATTATCGCTTTATTTCGAGGGGAGTAGCCGTCAAGGCGTTCGCAATCTCCGGCTTCTGACGCACTTGTCAGCCAAGATGCCGTGCTTGCTGGCATGATGGAGTGCATTTTTGGGAAAGAAGACATGAACTCGAAAAAAATATTCCGCCATCTCCGCCATCTTCGTCACCATGCGCAGGTACTGATGCCGCTCCTGGCGCTGTGCTCCATGCTGTCCTGGTCCGGTACCGCCTCCGCCCAGCAAAAGTTGAGCTTCCCTTCGGCTGAATACGCCAACAAGTTCGAGATGGCCAAGAAGGCCGGCAAGCCGATCGAGATTTTCGGTTACCTGACGCTGCCGCCGAATCCGCCGGCCGGCAAGATTCCCGTGGTCGTGATCGCGCACGGCAGTGCCGGCGTGGAAGCCAAGGACACGGATTTCTGGGCGCCGTATTTCAACAAGCTCGGCTTTGCTGCCTTCGTGGTCGATTCGTTCACGCCGCGCGGCGTCGAGAGGACGGTGGAAGATCAGACTCTGGTGAGCAACGCCGCCGACACCGCCGACGCATTCTTTGCGCTTAAATTCCTCGCCGCCGATCCGCGCTTCGACGCTGACCGCATCGGCATCATCGGTTTCAGCCGAGGTGGCGTTGCGGCCAATGAAACAGCGGTCAAGTCCTTTCGCGACAACGTGCTGCGCGAAAACAAGAATCTGCAATTCGCCTTCCATATTCCCGCTTTCCCCGGCTGCCAGAATTCACGCTTCCGCAAGAACGGCAGCTACGACAAGACCGGTGCGCCGATGCTATTCCTGATGGGAAGCAAGGACGACTACACGCCTGCCGCGTTCTGCCTCGATCAGATCAAGGGCATGCAGGAGGAATATCCGGGCGTCATTGATTACCGCGTCTACGACGGCGCGCATCACAGCTTCGACGGCAATCAGGGCGTGCACTACCTCCGACTCGCCACCTCCACCCGCAACTGCCCGATGACCGAAACCGACATCGCCAGCTGGAGCCGCCACCTGGTCGGCAGCAGTGACAAGCTGTCGGCGGCGGAGGAGCGCAAGATCTACAAGGATTGCACCAGTGTCGGCGTCACCGTCGGTTCGTATGACAATCGTTACCGCGAACTGGCGAGCAAGGACGTGGAGGATTTCCTGCGCAGGATCGGGCAGCTCAGGTGAGGTGCGATGAGGGCAATCAGCGTTTGCGCTGCAGCTGATAGACCACCGTATCGAGCCTGCTGACGCCGCGCTCGCTGAATTTCGGCTCCTTGTCGAGGATGTCGCGACGGTCGATCACCAGCGCGGCGGAATGCGCTGCGAAGATCTCCTGCACCTCCGCATCGCCGACTGAGAAGGGCGGCCCGTCCATCTGCTCCTGCGGATAATCGAGGGTGATCAGGATGCCGCGATAGTGCGCGGACAACTGGCCGTAGACGTGCTGCGCATAGCGTGCGCGCATGTCGGCCGGCAGCGCCACCAGGGCGGCGCGGTCGTAGACGCCGACGCATTCCGACAGCAGCCCCGCATCCAGCTTGAAAATATCTCCGCAAATGATCTCGACATCGCCGGCCGCATAGTGGCGGCCATAAGCGGATTCATGGATTTCCGGCTGCAAGCGGTTCTCGTCGAAGAACTGTTCGACCGCCAGCTGCGACAATTCCACGCCCAGCACGCGATGTCCCTGCGAGGCCAGCCACACCATATCGAGCGACTTGCCGGCCAGCGGCACCAGCACCCGGCAACCTTGCGGCAGCGCCAGCGTCGGCCAGTATTTTTGCAGCAGCGGCGTCACGCGGTTTTGATGAAAATGCGTGCGTCCGTCGCGCCAGCGCTCCAGCCAGAATTCTGCATCCATGAACTTGTCCTGTAAATTTGTTTGACGCATATTGTAGCCGCCTGCAGGAAGGACGAGGCAAGGGCGAGGCATTGCCTCCATGCAAGAGGGGCATATGCTACGATGCTCGCAGATTATCTATTGAGGCAGAAACAATGGCGCAGTACGGTTCCACCCATCGCGGCAAACACTTCATCGTGGTCGACAGCACGAAGCCCGGCCAGAAGGGCGTGTTTTGCAGCATCAAGGTCGACGGTGAAGACGAATACCCGGACATCAAGGGCTCGCCCTTCGAGACGGTCCACGCCGCGCAGATGGCCGGCGCGGCATTCGCGCGCGCGCTGATCGACTCCGAACTTGACCTCGACTCTTACGAACACAAGGGCTACTTCATCCGCGCCAGCGGCAGCGAACAACGCGACGGAACCTGGATCGGCGCTTACCAGCTGCATCGCAACGACAATCCGGTGCCGTTCCGCCGCGCCAACGTCACCCCTTTCCGCGGCAACACGCGCAAGGAAGCGGAAGACCACGCGGTGGCGGTGGCGCGCGAGGTGATTGATGAAGAGGTGGCTGCGGGGAAGTTGTAAGCTTTAGCGGAAGCCGTAATCCGCGCAAGAGAAGCGATTTGCAAAACATCCCGCCCGCCGGCGGGATGTTTGTTTGAGGCACAAGATGCAAGAGATGCAAGAGATGCAAGAGATCATAAAGCCTCTTGCACAGATCAAAAGTCCATCTTCAAACGACCGACCACACTTCGCTCCGTCCCCGGAATGACATACAGATTGCCCCACGAGCCGGCGTAGTAGTTGCGATTGAACAGGTTGTGCACGTCAACGGACAGTCGCACGGTTTTATTGATTTGCCAGTAGCTCAGCAGCTTCACCGTTGCATAGGCCGGCAAGGTGTAGGTATCTGCGGTGTTGCCGGAGCGATTGCCTACATAGTTGACGCCGCCGCCCAGGCCAAAGCGACTCCCGTTTGCCAGGGCATCTTCACGCATGGCCAGCAGGCCGGCGCTAAAAGCAGGGATGTTCGTCAGGCGGGTTCCGGCTGCCAGTGTCTTGTCCTTCGTTACGCGGGCATCATCCCAGGAAAAATTCCCGGAGACACGCCAGTTGGTGTTGATCTGACCGAAGACATCCGCCTCGAAACCGGTGCTTTTCACCTCGCCCGCAGCCACCGAGAAACCAGCTACATCGCTGGATGTCAGTACGTTGGTCTTGGTGATGTCATAGACCGCGAAGGTGGCGCCCAGACGTTCATCCGGGGTCTGCAATTTCACGCCCGCCTCATAGGCGGTGGAGTGCTGCGGATCAAAAGCCTTGCCGTTGATGTCGGTGCCGCTATTGCCGCGAAAGGATTTTCCGGCGGAGATGTAATACGAACTCCAGTCGTTGGGCAGATAGGTGATGCCTGTACGCGGTGAAACCGCACTTTGCTGCCGCGAGCTGGAGGAGACGGTCGGCACGCGGTTGCGAACCGTCTGGTTGTACTGGTCCCAACGCAAACCGCCCAGTAATTTCCATTGCGGAGACAGGCTGATCTGATCCTGGACAAACACGGCCTTCACACGCTGATATTCATCCGAACTGGACGTCCGTGTAATCAGCGCCGGTAACGCCGTGCTATAGACCGGGTTGTAGATGTCAATGGGGGTGTTGGCGGAACGCAAAATCTCCGTGTTCATCCACAGCCTGGAAGCTTCCGTGCCGAACAGGACGGTGTGGCCGATGCTGCCGGTGTTGAATTTTCCTTCCAATTCAGCCTGGAAGGACACGTCCCGTGACGGCAATTGACGCCAGGTCCGACGCCTGTTCAATGTGCGATTGTCCGCGGCGAGCGAGTCCGCCTCGGTGTAGTAGCCATCGAAAGTGCTCTCCTTGTAACTCGCGCCGAAACGTGCGCGCCAGTTTTCCGACAGCGTGCGATCAAGTGTCAGCTGATGCGTATTACTGGTCATGTTCATGTTGCCGTCCGATGGCTCGTTCAGAACCCGGTCACGGGGAAGCGTTCCCAGTACTCCACGCACATTAATCAGGCCGCGGTCGAGCGGCGTACTTGACTGCAAAAATTCGCCTTCGTAGTTCAGCATGGTGTCTTTGTCGATCACCCACGCAATGGCCGGCGCGATCAGGGAGCGGCGATTGCTGAGCAGGTTTGAGCGCGTGTCTCCTTCTTCACTCATCACGTTGAGGCGATAGGCGACGCTCTTGCCGAGCGGGCCGGTAGTGTCCAGGGTTGCGCGCTTCAGCCCGCTGCTTCCAACGCTGAACTCGGCGACGTTCTTCTGTGTAAATTGCGGTTTCTTCGTGACGATGTTGATGGTGCCGCCTGGCTCGCTACTACCGTAAATCGCCGATGCCGGACCTTTCAAGAACTCGAACCGTTCCACTGTGGCGGTGTCCCGACGCGGATTGTAGCCACGAGAGCCGGGAAATCCATTGACCAGAAATCCCATGTCGGTGCTGCTGAAACCACGGATGCCAAAGTTGTCCCACGTGCCGCCGAAGTCATTGAGTCGCGTAATTCCGCTGACGAAATCGACGGTGTCGGCCAAACGCAATGCACCAAGGTCTTCAATCTGCTGCGCGGTCATGATGCGGACGGCCTGGGGCACTTCGCGCAAAGGAGTGTCGGTACGGGTTGCGCCGCTGCTGCTCGTCGCGTGGTACGACTGAGGCGCTTTGTCGGCGACCACATTGATTGAGGGGAGTGCGGATTCGGTGAGCGTATTGCCTGCGGTCTGGGCTAATGCCAGGTTGTTGGCAGCCAATAGACTGACCGCTAAAAACCGGCGTGAACGGGGCGTCCCTTTGAGCAAATTCATATATTCCGACTAAAAATAAGAAAAGCCGGAATATAAATGAGAATCGTTATTCTTTGTAAAAAAGTTCGCGATCGGAGGCAAGCAGTTGGTGATTTTCTGAAACTTCTTGTAGTTTATTTTCTTGTATTATATATTTATAAAACATTAAAAATAGAACGCTTTCCTCTTCTCATTCATCTTTGTTCGATTTTTATCCTTGCATTTATCGCTTGGAGTTTCGGCTCCTTGAATTTGTATCTTAAATATAATAATCATTTAAATATCTCTGAAAGCGCTGGAAACAATGAAATGTATCGTGTGTGATACCCCGGGCGTCCTGCGTATGGAGCAGAGGCCAGTGCCAACCCCAGGTCCTGACGAAGTGCTGATTCGCGTAAGGCGTATTGGCATTTGCGGCACCGATATGCATATTTTCAACGGCAAGCAACCGTTCCTGGAGTACCCCCGCGTCATGGGGCACGAATTGTCGGGAGAAGTCGTGCAGGCGCCAGCCGGGTCCGGCCTGGCTGTCGGTAGTCAAGTGGCGGTCATGCCTTATATGGCTTGCGGTGAGTGCGTCGCCTGCCGCAAAGGGAAAACCAACTGTTGTACCAAAATCCAGGTGCTCGGCGTCCATTGCGATGGCGGCATGACCGAATTTCTGTCGGTCCCCGAAAAGTTTGTCGTGGAAGCCGACGGTATTTCGCTCGATGACGCCGCAATGATCGAGTTCCTGGCGATCGGGGCGCATGCGGTGAAACGTGGCGCGGTCGGTCCGGGAGCAAACGTGCTGGTGGTGGGAGCAGGTCCGATCGGGATGGCGGTAATGCTCTTTGCCAAGCTCAAAGGAGCGGTTGTCACCGCGCTTGATACGCGCCAGGACCGGTTGCAATTTTGCCGGGATGCCTTGCAGGTGGCGCAGACCGTCGAAGTCGGTCCAGGCGACAAGGAGCAGCTTTCCAAAATGAGTAACGACGAATTCTTTGATGTCGTGTTCGACGCCACCGGAAATATCAAGGCGATGGAAAGAGGCCTGGAGTTCGTGGCCCACGGCGGGACCTATGTACTGGTCTCGATTGTCCGGGACACGCTGTCGTTCTCGGACCCGGAGTTTCACAAACGCGAAACCAGTCTGCTTGGCAGCCGCAATGCCACAATAGAAGATTTCCAGGATGTCATTGCTGCAATGAGGGCGGGTTTGGTGCCGACGAAATTGTTGAATACGCACCGTGCCGGCCTGGACGAATTCACCGAGATTTTGCCGCACTGGATGGCGCCGTCCACCGGTGTCATCAAGGCCATTCTCGAGGTATGAGTCGACAATGAATCCCATTTTGCAATTTGGCACCAGTCGATTTTTGCAAGCCCACGCCGACCTGTTCATCAGCGAAGCGCTGGAGAACGGCGATGCCCTCGGTCCGATCACGATAGTGCAAACCACCGACAGCGCACAAAGTGCGCGCCGGGTTGCCGCATTCAATCAGCCGGGCGGGTTCCCGGTTCGCATACGGGGCCGGCGCAACGGTGTTGCGCTCGACCGCGAGCAACGGGTTACTTCCGTTACGCGTGCGCTGCAGGCCAGCCACGATTGGCCGCAAATCCGCGAAGAGATGTGCACCAGCGTCAAGGTGATCATTTCGAATGCGGGCGACACCGGCTATGTGCTGTCGGACGCGGATCATCCAGGCTTGCTCGAAAGCGATATCGCGCCCGCAGGTTTTCCGGCGAAGCTGCTGGTGCTGCTCCATGCGCGATTCAAACGCAATGCTGCGCCTGTCACGCTGTTGCCCTGCGAATTGCTTGTCAATAACGGCACGGTGCTGAGCGAATTGGTCGTCAAGCTGGCGCGCGACTGGTCGCTTTCCGAGGAGTTCGTCACCTACTTGAAGACGGACTGCATCTGGGTCAATTCATTGGTCGACAGGATTGTGTCGGAGCCGCTTGAGCCTGTCGGCGCCGTAGCCGAGCCCTATGCACTTTGGGCCATTGAACGGCAGCCGAACATGTTGCTGCCTTGCCGCCATCCGGATATGGTCGTGACCGACAAGCTAGAGCCCTACGAGAGGCGCAAGCTGTTTTTCCTGAACCTCGGCCATACGTTTTTAGCCGAGCAGTGGCAAATTGCAGGAGGCCCTGCAGAGATGACCGTACTGGACGCGATGACGGATCACTCGTTGTCGTCGCAACTCGTGGCGCTGTGGGAAGAGGAGGTCATGCCGATTTTCCGCGCCCTGGGCGAAGAAGACGAAAGCCGTGCCTATCTGGAACAGGTGATAGACCGCTTCAGCAATCCATTTCTGGTTCATCGCCTCTCTGACATTGCGCAGAATCACGCAGAAAAAAAACGCCGGCGTTTCGGACCTGTGCTGGCCCTGGCGGCCGGGCAGGGACTGGCGATTCCGCAGAATCGTCTGCGGGCGGCGCTGGCGAGGACCGCTGCCTGAGCGGTTCATCCGGCAGTGTCGCGCCGCTCCGGCTTTCGATTGGCGGGCTCATTTAGTGAAAACGACTATTAACGAATTTGACTATAATGCTATCCAATTCAAATACCCGGGCGGCTGACACCGCGCCTGCAGAATTTCATGGCAAAGCCTCCAACCGTATTCAAAAGGTGCACGAACCTGCTTTTGCAATTCATCGCCGAAAATGTGGCGGTGGGAGAAATGCTGCCGACCGAGCACCATTTGACAACAATTTGCCAGGGGAGCCGAACCGCAGTACGCAGTGCGATTTCCTACCTGAATACCCGGCGCCTGATCAACAGTCTAAAAGACCGGCAGTTGATCAGAAAGCCCATTGCCGGCGATTATTTCGACGTCGCGGAATTGCAGTCGGGAGCGGACCGCATCCAGCAGGTGTTGATGGAGCGCGTCTACCTGAGAGACATGCCGCCGGGTACCGAGTTCTCGGAAGCGGAACTGGCGCGCGAAGCCGACGCAAGCACCGTGAGCGTGCGCGAGTTCCTGATTGGTTTTTCCCGCTTTGGCTTGATCGAGAAGAAGCCTCGGGGCGGATGGCGTCTCTGCGCGTTCGATCTTTCATTCGCCGAGGAACTGGCAGATATGCGGCAGATGTTCGAATTCGCCGCGGTCGAACATTTTGCAACGTTGCCTCCATCCGATCCCGCCTACAAGGAACTCGCGCGGCTGATTTCCCGCCACGAACGCCTGGCGGCGAAGATCGAAACGCGGGGCAGCGAATTTCCTCCGCTCGACCGCGAGTTCCACACCTTCCTGATCGGCCTGTTGAACAATCGCTTTGCTCAGGGATTCTACGATATCGTTTCCTTCGTCTTTCACTATCACTATCAGTGGGACAAAAGCGACGAGATGGATCGCAACAAGCATGCGTTGCAGGAGCATCTTTCCATTCTGCGCGCGCTCGCGGATTGCGATGCGCCGCGGGCGCTGAGCTGCATGAAAACGCATTTGAATTCCTCTCGCCGCACCATGCTGCAAGCCATCCGCAACCGCGAACGCAACTTCTCGCATACCTGACCCTGCGAGCCCGACGGCTTCGCAACAGGATCAGGCTCACAGCCTCTTTCATCTACCGTCTTGCCGATGCTTTCCTGAGGGGAGGGCTTGCATGATGGGCACTCCTGCGCGAATGGTCCCGTCGAGCCTGTTGCCCACGTCGACGGAAGACGATTTCCCGATTGCGCGAACCTTGACGAGGGCCGGCGATGTCGCGGCGTTCGCGTCGGCCTGTCAACATTTTGAATCTACCGGCCCAGCTTGTTCCCGTCACGGGCAATCTGACGCCGGTGTAACTTGAGAAGACCCGTATGCTCGCTAAGGATTTGTCACTGTTGCCGCGCAGCCGTTTGCCGCTAACCAAGCTAGGCTTGGGATGCGCCCCCATTGGCGGACTGTATCAAGCGACTTCCGAAACGGACGCGCGCACCGCCGTGGATGGCGCCTGGGATCTTGGACTGCGTTATTTCGATACCGCACCCTATTACGGCTCCACCTTGTCGGAGCATCGTCTTGGTGCGGCGCTCAGAGAACGCTCGCGCGACGAATATGTCATCAGCACCAAGGTGGGCCGGCTGATGAAGCCCGACGCCGGCGTTCGTCCGGGGGACAATGATTGGGCTGCGCCACTGCCTTTCCGCGCGCATTACGACTACAGCTACGGCGGCATTCTTCGTTCGCATGAGGACAGCCTGCAGCGCCTGGGGACCTCGCGTATCGACATCCTGTTCGTCCACGATATCGGTCGCGCGACGCACGGAGAAAAACACGATCACTACTGGCAGCAGCTGACCGCCGGCGGAGGCTTCAAGGCCTTGGACGAACTGCGCAGCAGCGGGCAGGTGGCTGCAGTCGGCTTGGGTGTCAATGAGTGGCAAATCGTTCATGACTGCATGCAGATCTTCGACCTCGACTGCACCTTGCTCGCCGGCCGCTATACCCTGCTTGAGCAAGAATCCTTGTCGCCTTTGCTTGAGGCCTGCGAGCGTCAGGGTAACGCCATCGTGATTGGCGGTCCGTTCAACTCCGGTATCCTGGCCGGAAGCCGCAAGTTCAACTATGCCGACGCCCCGGCCCGGATTGTTGCGCGCGTCGAGGCGCTGGAGGCGGTATGCCGGGAGTTTTCGGTGCCGCTGGCGGCCGCCGCTCTGCAATTTCCGATGGCGCACCCGGCAGTTGTTTCCTGCATACCTGGCGGTCGGGATCTGGCGCAGTTACAGCAAAACGCCGAGTGGTTCGATTCGCCCATCCCCGCAGAATTATGGCAAACACTCAAGCAGCGCGGGTTGCTGGACGATGCGGCTCCGGTCCCGGCGGGAGGCTAATCATGCGCATTGCGGCGGGAAAAAGAATAATAAGAAGGCAGAGGTCTCGATGAAAAGCGGACTCAGGCCGTCGCCAAGGCTCCGCGAGATGCCCATGAAATACGGGCCGCCGATGAAAATGGTTGATTCATTTTTTTGTGTATTATATATTTATAAAACATTAAAATTAAAGATGGCATTTCAAAACGGCTACGCTGGACTAAGCCGACTCTTCATCATTTGATGGATTCACTCGTTTTCTTTGTTTAAAGGGTATCTGCTGTCGCCAATAAATCGCTTTTCCCTGAATGATTTTTAAATACAATAAACAAACATGTCGGACGGCAGCGGAACGATCTGCTCCCTTCGATCGGAGACACCGAAAAGCGTCCACGACGTTGCCAAAACAATCGGCCTTGATTTCGGTTTAATAAGACAGACTGCATAGTGCGCCCACGCACTATGGGAGCAAAAATATGCAACACCCATGCGTTCCAGCGATGTCCGGAGGCAGTCCGGAGTCGGCATTGGAATATATTCTTGCATTGCAAAATGTGACGAAGCGTTTTCCCGGCGTACTCGCTCTCGACCGCGTCAGCTTCAATTTGAAAAGAGGCGAGGCGCACGCATTGTGCGGCGAAAACGGTGCCGGAAAATCGACGCTGATGAAAGTCATCAGCGGGGTCTACCAGGCGGACGACGGGGTGCTTCTGTACAAAGGTCAGGAGTGCCGTTTCGGATCCAGCGTGCAAGCTGAGGCCGCCGGCATTGCGATCATCCATCAAGAACTGAACCTGATCCCCCACTTGTCCGTAGCCGAGAATATTTTTCTGGCCCGCGAGCCGAAAAAGGGACCCTTCGTCGACCGGGTGAAAATGCTTGTCGACGCCCGGTCTCTGTTGGATAGATTGAACGTACGGATTGACCCGACGGCGTTGGTCAAATCGCTTTCCGTTGCACAGCAACAGATGGTGGAGATCGCCAAAGCCCTGTCCCTCAATGCGGAAGTCCTGATCATGGACGAGCCGACTTCTTCGCTCACAGAGAGTGAAACTCAACAGTTGTTCCACATCATCAACGAGCTCAAGCGTCAAGGCGTGAGCATTGTTTATATATCGCACCGTTTGGACGAACTGAAGCACATCATCGATCGGGTGACCGTCATGCGGGATGGAAAATTCGTCGGCACCGATGAGTTTTCAGAAACAAGCCTCGATGACATCGTATCGAAAATGGTCGGACGAGCCCTCGATGAAACCTTCCCCGAAAGATTGTCCTGTCCTACGCAGGAAAACCTGATGACGGTAAGAAATCTGTCTCGAAAAGGAGATTTCGGTCCGATTGATTTTGACTTGCGACGCGGTGAAATTCTCGGCTTTGCCGGCTTGATGGGCGCAGGACGCACCGAAGTCGCGCGGGCGATTTTCGGCGCGGACCCCATCACAAGCGGCACTGTTCAGATTGGCGATGCGGTCGTCACGATCAAATCTCCCAAAGATGCGATCGGGCACGGCCTGGCTTATCTTTCGGAAGACAGAAAGGATCTCGGTTTGGCCGTCCGCATGTCGGTGGCCGCCAACATCACCCTGACCAATATGGCGGCAGTATCAAACGCCGCGGGCTTCATCGACTTCGCCCAGGAGGACGCGGTCGCCAAGAAGAATATTCAGGCGCTCGGGATCAAAACGCCGTCCCCCGCCCAGATCGTGAAAAATCTCTCGGGTGGAAATCAGCAAAAAATCGCCATCGGCAAATGGCTTTTCCGTCATTCCAAAATCATTCTTTTTGACGAACCCACCCGCGGCATTGACGTGGGCGCGAAGTTCGCCATTTATCAGTTGCTTGACAAGCTCGCATCGGAAGGTATCGGGGTCGTTCTGATCACATCGGAACTCCCCGAAATCATGGGGATGACCGACCGCGTTGCTGTTTTTCACCAAGGGAAAATAAGCGGGATAGTCAACACGAAGGAAACATCCCAGGAAGAGATCATGCACCTCGCTTCTGGTCGTACAACGAAGCAAGCAAAAAATAACGATGAACCAGGAGGCAGGCATGAATGAAAAACACAAAGATCTGATACAAAAATTTGCGGCGTTGGGCAGCTTGTCCCTGCTGGTGCTGGTTTTCTCGCTCACCAGCGACGCTTTTTTCTCTGTCAGCAACGGCATGAGCGTTGCGCTGCAAGTTACCTCGATCGCTTATCTCGGCATCGCTGCGACCTGCGTCATCATCACCGGGGGTATCGACCTGAGCGCAGGTTCGGTGTTGGCGCTGTCCGGGGTTGTCGCCGCATTGCTGGTGAAATCCGGCGTCCCGGTCGTCATCGGCATGTTCGGCGGCATCGCCGTCGGCGCGATATGCGGGGGCATCAATGGATTGTGTATCACCCATCTTAAATTACCGCCTTTTATCGCCACGCTGGGCATGATGCTGATCGCGCGCGGTCTGGCGCTGCAGATTACCGGCGCGCGCGCGATATCAGGGCTTGGCGAGTCCTTCGGCGAACTTGGAAACGGCGTGTTGTTTCGGATTGAACATGACAACGGCGGGACTTTTCCGGATGTGCTCTTCCCGGGCATTCCTTATCCGGTGGTGTTGATGTTCGTGATCGCCATCGCGATTTCCGTCATGTTGAGCCGCACCACTTTCGGACGGCATATCTATGCAGTCGGCTCCAACTCGGAGGCTGCGCGCTTGTCGGGCGTCAAAGTAAGCAGTGTGACGCTGTGGACCTATGTCATTGCCGGGGCATTGGCGGGTCTGACCGGATGCGTTCTGATGTCCCGTCTCGTCACCGCCCAGCCAAACGAAGGCGTCATGTATGAACTCGACGCCATCGCCAGTGCCGTGATCGGCGGCACCTCGCTGATTGGCGGCATCGGCAGCATTTCAGGCACGTTAATCGGTTCCTTTGTCATCGGCATTCTGCGCAACGGACTGAACATGAACGGCGTATCAAGTTTTATTCAGCAAATAATTATCGGATTGGTCATCCTCCTCACGGTCTGGATCGATCAAAAACGCAATCGCCGGTAAGGACAGCGAACCGCCGGTTGATTGGCGCAATCGTTGTGAACAAGCGGTACCACATTTCTATAACACTACTGGAGACAGCAATGAACTATACAAAGAAGATTGCACTGAGTTTGACAGCGGCGGCATTCGCGATGGTCGTGAGTCCGGCATTTGCCGCAGGCGGAGAAATCGCCGTGATCGTCAAAACGACGAATTCCAATTACTGGCAAAACGTCCAAAAAGGAGCGGCGGCGAGCGCCAAGGACGCCAAAGCCTACACGATGACATTCCAGGGCCCCGCATCGGAATCGGCCATTGCGGATCAGGTCAACATGGTTGAGAACGCCGTCACCCGCAAGGTTGCCGGCATCGTGCTGGCCGCTTCCGATCCGGATGCGCTGATTCCTGCATTGAAAAAGGCATGGGAAGCGAAGATTCCGGTGGTGCTGATCGATTCCATGGTCTCGGACGCCGGAAAGAAATATTACCAATCGTTCCTGTCAACAGACAATGAGGCAGCAGGAGAGCAAAGTGCCAAGGCGCTCATTTCCCAAGTCGGTAAAACCGGAAAAATCGCCATCATGTCTTACGTGGCCGGCGCCGGGTCTGAAGTGGGCCGGGTAGGCGGTTTCAAGAAATACATCGAGGCAAATTCCAAGCTGCAAATTGTCGGCCCTTACTATTCCCAATCCCAGATGGCGACCGCGCTGAATCAGACCACCGACGTATTGGCGGCGAATCCTGATCTGAAAGGAATCTTCGGCGCCAATGAGCCGACGGCCGTGGGAATGGGCCGTGCCATCGTGCAAGCCGGCAAAGCGGGCAAGATCGTCGCGGTTGGTTTCGACGGCAATGAAGACCTGAAGAACTTCGTCAAGGACGGAACGCTGTACGCAACTGCGGTCCAGGGCTCTTATTCGATGGGTTCCCTGGGCGTCAAAACAGTGATCAGCCTGATCGAGGGAAAGAAAGTCCCGGCCTTCGTCAACACCGGCGTGGTCATTGTCACGAAGGCAAACGTCGACCTTCCTGAAGCCAAGAACGTGCTGTATTGAGCGTTCAATATCGGGGCTGTCGTTCAGGAGATGGCCAGAAGTGAAATGCATGGGACATCTCTGTTCGTTCCCATTCCGGAATGAACAGGGGTGTCACAGTCACACGCTTTATTTACGCGTTTCAGTTCAACGACCAGCCGTCGAATCTCGACCAGCTGGTCGTTGCTGTTTTCGAGACCAGGATGCCGAGGGCATAGACGAAAAAAAAGCACCGCGATGACTCGCAAGTGCCTGATTTCCTTACTGCAAATTCTTTGGTGGGGCGTGAGTGACTCGAACACTCGACCTACGGATTAAGAGTCCGAAGGTATTTAAATTTATTGGCGTTGATTAAAATTCATTTATTTTCTAATTCCCTTTAATTTAAAGGGTTGTAAGGGATTTTTCTAAATATTATTGTTGACTTGAATAGATTGTTTTCCGTACGATTTGCCTACACGGTGCCTACACGGAAAATGCATGACCAAACAAAATTTTACAGCAGCACGGGTGGAGAGCCTTCAATGTGAGGCAGGTAAACAACAAACAATCTACTGGGATGCCAAGACACCGGGGTTTGGTCTAAGGGTCACTGCCGCTGGTTCTCGGGCCTATATTTTTGAATCAAGGCTATTTGGCAAATCCATTCGGGTAACTATAGGAGACGTCCGTGTCTGGGATCTAGGACGAGCCCGTACGGAAAGCAGCAGACTCAAGACTTTGATCGATGATGGCAAAGATCCGCGTGAAGTCCGTGCTGAGCAGCAAGCTGCACATGAGGCAAGAAAAGTAGAGGCACGTCGACGTGACGTTACTTTTAGTGAAGCTTGGGGTGAATACTTAGATAGCCGCAAGATATATTGGAGCGAGCGGCACTATCAAGACCACCTGCAGCATGCCGACCAGGTGGTCAACCTAAGAAGCGTGGTAAGGGCGTGACCCGCTCAGGCCCTTTGGCGGAGCTGCGTTCACTGAAACTATCTGAGTTGACTGGCGTGAAGATCGCGGAATGGCTGGCAAGCCAGTCGACGGAGCGTCCGACTATGTCCGCGCTGTCGTTCCGGCTATTGCGGGGATTTATTCGTTGGGCCGCTGAGACTCCTACGTATCAAGGGGCCATTGCTATAGACAGTTATAAAGCGCGAGATGTCAGAGATGCGCTGCCACGTGTAAAAGCGAAAAGTGGGGACTCTCTCCAGCGGGAGCAGTTGAAGGCGTGGTTTCTTCATGTGCGTGACATTGGAAATCCAGTCATTAGCGCTTATTTACAAGGGCTGTTGATCACAGGAGCACGCCGAGAAGAATGGGCAAGTTTGCGATGGGAAGATGTCGATTTTCGTTGGAGAAGCTTAGTGCTGGATGACAAAGTAGAAGGGACGGGGGGGCGAACCATCCCGCTTACTCCCTATTTGGCTAGCGTCCTGTTGTATCTGAAGAGCCTGAACGAGATGCCTCCCAATGCACGTCAGCTCAGAGCCCTGGCTGATAAGGGAGAACAATGGCGTCCATCGCCGTGGGTCTTTGTCAGCAAAACGTCGGCCGATGGCAAGATTGCAGAGCCACGCATTGCACATAACGGCGCTTTGGCCGCTGCTGAGCTGCCACACCTTACTTTGCACGGGCTACGTCGCTCGTTTGGTACGCTGGCTGAATGGGTGGAATGCCCGTCTGGAGTCGTTGCGCAAATTATGGGGCATAAGCCGTCGGCTATCGCTGAAAAACACTATCGCCGTCGCCCGTTAGATTTGCTGCGTATGTGGCATGACAGAATCGAAGTCTGGATGCTTGAGCAAGCTGGCATCGAGTTTCAATCTGAGAAGGTCGCTTGATTTCTCTGTTCAAATACTTTGACTTCAGTAGCGAATGTGCCTAAGAGGGGGCGGTTGGGTCTTCCTTTTTAGCAATGATTGGTGACTTTGCTTAATTATTCTTTTAAGTTAACTTATAGCGGTTGTGTGTTTGATAGTGAAGTGACAAAATCGTTAAGCCGGGTCGAGGGGCCATAAAGTACGGCAACAGATAACAGGTTCATTTTGATGGGATACTGTTCTGGAAAAGAGTGCTTCAGTCACGCTGAGTAACCGACCACAACAAATAAACAAAGGGCTTTTATGAGTGGAAATAAAAATGGCGGAAACAAGCCAAGTATACCGGTTCCAAGTGGATCACGCCCCTCAAGCACCACACTGATTCATCGGAATCCAGGGAAGGTAACTGGAGGAGTGCCCTCGACAGGCATGATAAAAATTCCGAATCCGAACAAGACGGGCGGAGGCAGCGGTAACAAATGAGTGTTAACGACGGGAAGGGGGATTCCGAAACGGTCAAGTTAGCTGGGGAACTGGCAGCTAAAGACACTGCTGTTGAAGAGAAGGCCCTAGCTGAAAAGGCAGCTGAAGATGAGCAAAAGTTGCGGCAAAAAATTTATGAAGATTTGTGCAACGAGGCTCGGAAGCGGCAGCTTTCCAGCTCGGAGAACTTTGACAAATCCATCTTGACCTATTCTGCGAGCGGCCTAGCGTTATCGCTGGCCTTCTTGAAGGATTTTATTCCGATTACGAAGGCAGAACTTCCTTGGGTTCTATATGGTTCTTGGGTGTGTTTTGTGGTGTCAATTACACTTACCACACTCTCATTTGCAATCAGCTACAGAGCTCAGGAAAAGGCGATTGAGTATTGCGAGAAATATTACATTGATAGGATTGAGTCATATTTCAATAAGCAGTCGTGCTGGGACGTAGCACTGAAGTGGGCTAATCGAGTCTCGAGCGTTACATTCATTGCGGCAATTGTGGCTACGTCGTGCTTTATTGGTTTCAATCTAAAAACTGCCAGCGAAATTTTGGAGAAGAAGATGTCTACTTCTGCAATGGCACCAGCACTCGTTCACCCATCGGGACCCGTAGCGGCGACACCTAACGTCGCTGGTGATGCGAAAGTATCATCACGAAGTACCAAGACAGAACGTGTAGTTACAACGACGGTAACGAGCATCGTTACCATAACCGGCACACCCTAAGGATAGCCATGGCAGATAAAGATATTGGCCGCACAATCATGTAGATTTGCATCGAAAACTGACCCACTTTGCTGGGAATTTTGCATCGAAAATTGACCCACGTTTGAGACACAATCCTACCTAAGCAATCAGGTAGGAGATTGGAGTGATCGACGTGGCATTACTAGGAATTATTCGGCGCTGGCACTTACGTGACCAGATATCGCTAAGGGAGATCGCCAAGCGACTTGGCATCTCCAGGAACACCGTTAGACGTTACCTGCGCTCTGAAACTGTAGAGCCAGCCAACGCTGACCGGCGTTCAGCCAGTGCTCTGGATGTGTACACATTCAAACTATCCGCATGGCTTAAAACCGAATCCACCAAATCTCGGAAGCAAAAGCGCAGTCTCAAGCAGATGCACGCAGACTTGTGTGCGTTGGGATTTGAAGGCTCTTATGATCGCGTTGCCGCGTTCGCCCGGCAATGGAAAGTGGATCAGTTAGACAGGGTCAATGCTGCGAGCAAAGGAACACGTTAGTCATATCGCGGAAGATTTGTTTTTTATGGCAGTTATGAAAAGAAGTTGATAACTCCAAGTCCTGTGGAAGAGAAATGGTAATGATTCTATATCGCAGGCATTTATTTAAAAGTCCGATTCAATCAGCAATGAATATCAGCCTCCCAATCTACCTGATTACGTTAGCTTTTCTGGATGACGCTAAGCGGCTAAAAGCGTCAATTGAAGAGCAGTCGTATCCCAGTTGCCCTAGAAGAAATGCAATTTCTTCGTGACATGACCGAGACAGTTCAGAACTGTGCATTAGCGCTAACATGCTCATCCTTGAGCAAATACAGGAGGGCATCTGATTAAGCACGATGCTCAAGACGCGTAATGGTATCGTTGATTATTTCTTCGGCGGCTTTGCAGTTCTTTCGAATAGCGCGCTCCATTACCGGTATTGCCTCTTTCGGATAAATATCCAGAGTGTCTTTAATAGCGCGAGCCGCTGGGAATTTGTGGCCTTGTAGTTGATAGAGCATCCATCTATCCCAGCAATGCAGGCCTGCTAAGCCACTCATGAGCGCGTCATGACGTGTAATTTGCACTTCGTCATCCTCTTCGGCGTCGAGTAAATCGGTGCTGAAAAAATCATTCAACAGGCGTTCTGCAGTGAGATCTTTTGCAAATGCCGGACGCAAGGATTTACGGCGGGCGGCGTATTGGTAGATAAATTCGCGAATCTGTCGCTTCAAATCCGGTAAAGAAAATTCCATTTTGGTATCTAAGAGAATGCCGAATTGTTCAACGGAGCGTCCGTTTTCTTCGCGCTCGTCCGCTGCATACCTCAGGCCAGGGTGAAGATGGATAGGTTGGCGGATTTCTTTTGCGAAGAATTTCAGATCGACATCGTCTTCGGGCTTGTAATGCCTGGCTTCTTTTAAGGCCAGCGCTGCCGCACGCAACATATATTGCATATCGTTGCCATGTAGCAAATCGCTCAAGCGAAAGTAATTCGCTGCAGGTACATCCCACTGTAGTGCCTCATCCCTAAATATCCCACCTACTTCGGCAAGTCCTCGATTAATCAAGTCCAGCATCGTTGGCGGGTATAGCCTGCCGTGCCGGTGGGCAAGAGGAAAGCCTATCTGAACTGTGTCCCAAGCCAGATCCATGAAACCTTCCGTATCGATTTCAGCCTCTGTTGCCCCAAGCCTCATCCAATATTTTCTGATTTGTAGATCAATTTCTAACAGTTTCTGAAATTCAACACTACGTGATTGTCGTGTAGCGCGAATCGCGTATTCGAGCGGAAGCGCCTTGCTGACAGCGTTTTTTAGGTGGTGGTACAGCGCGTTATCTATCTTTTTCTTTGTCATGGTCACACTCGGGAGCGCCCTCGGGTACATAGATCAATTGGCCTCAATTCCCTATGATGGATGTGCATCTTTCGCAACTACAGGAGTCGATCAATGGATTTTAACAAGCAGCAAGCACATCACGCGTTCTCGCCGTTCAGTCACCACGGCATGAATCACGTCAGTGAATTTCAGCAAGGCCATCATACCTTCGCCAAAACGGAACTTGGCATCTCAACGTCATATGCGAGTAGTCGATCTCTGACGACGGAAGAATTTGCCTACGCATTGGGTTTGCAACCTCAGTCGTGTAGTTTTGCATCGAAAACTGACCCACTTTGCTGGGAATTTTGCATCGAAAATTGACCCACGTTTGAGACACAATCCTACCTAAGCAATCAGGTAGGAGATTGGAGTGATCGACGAGGCATTACTAGGAATTATTCGGCGCTGGCACTTACGTGACCAGATATCGCTAAGGGAGATCGCCAAGCGACTTGGCATCTCCAGGAACACCGTTAGACGTTACCTGCGCTCTGAAACTGTAGAGCCAGCCAACGCTGACCGGCGTTCAGCCAGTGCTCTGGATGTGTACACATTCAAACTATCCGCATGGCTTAAAACCGAATCCACCAAATCTAGGAAGCAAAAGCGCAGTCTCAAGCAGATGCACGCAGACTTGTGTGTGTTGGGATTTGAAGGCTCTTATGATCGCGTTGCCGCGTTCGCTCGGCAATGGAAAGTGGATCAGTTATATAGGGTCAATGCTGCGAGCAAAGGAACAGCATGTTGTAAGAAAGGCCAAACGCTTTATTAGATTTGATTAAAGCATCATTGCCCCGTGAGGCGCTGTCTCGGCTTAGCGTCCCGTAGAACGCCTGCATTCATCGTTCTTTTTTACGCAAAATTATCTTCACAATCGAGTTAACAAGCTATCGAAAAAGACGGGCGATTTGCGCAAAATGACGTTCTCCCATCTCTCTCCCAAGACAAAAAAAGGACCAAAGTAAAGTCAGTTCATGTAGTCAACATCATATTACTAGTATGTTGTTGTTTGTTGTCGCATGGACATTTCTATGTGGAAAACGTTTCTGTATAAACACAGGCTTACACCGGTAAAGCTGTGTAAAACAAAACGAGAACAGCAGTGACCGCAACCTCCTTACAAGAATGTCCGGTCAGATTGTGCCGGTCTCCAGAACTAAGTTGTGAAACAAAAAATCTGGAAAGTAGGGGATGGGGTCTTCATTTCGCTCCCGCGTGGGGCGTGTCGTCGTGGGTGCGACACTTTTACAAACATCCATTGCACATGCAGCGGGCATTGTCGTCGATGGTGGCACCGCAACGAGCGTGTCGACGAGCGGCGCGCGTCAGACTGTCAACATTGCGCCAGCGGCGTTTGGTGTTTCGCACAATACTTACACGGAGTTCAATGTCGGTCCCGGTGGCGCGATATTGAACAACGTCGGCGTCAATGCGCGCAACATCGTCAATCAGGTCACCAGCACTAACCCGAGTCTGATTCAGGGCGATATCACGGTGCTCGGCTCACGGGCCAATGTGATCATTGCGAATCCCAACGGCATCACGGTCAACGGCGGCAGCTTCGTCAATACCGGCAACGTCGCCCTGACCACCGGACAAGTCAGTTTTAACGACATCACGCTGTCGCCGGGCAACGTACAACGCAACATCATCCTGAACACCTCCCAGGGCCAGATCGTGATCGGTCCCAATGGCCTGAGCGGCGCCATGTTGGACCTGGAGTTGATTGCCAAGCAAATCACCGTCAACGGGGCAGTCCTCAATACTGTCGGCAATAGCGCTGCGCGCATTCGTACGGTGGCCGGCGCCAGTCATTCGGAAATTGACGGCAGCGTCTCGCCGACCGACTTGATCAGTACCTGGATTGGGCATACGGCGACTGGCACCAGCAACCCAGGAGCGACTGCGCTCGACATCACCGCCCTCGGTAGTTTGACTGCTGGCCGGGTGGAGCTCGTGGTCACGGAGCAGGGCGCAGGTGTCCGGCATGCCGGGGCCATCTATGCCAATGTGGGCGACTTCACGATTGCCGGCAATGGCGACCTGCATGTCGACGGTGGCCGCATCCAGGCAGTGAACGATATTGTCGTGGCCAACGCGTCGGTGGATAGCCAGAGCAATAACGGTGTCGCAGCATCACTCCAGGCCGGACGCACGATCGATATCAGCGCTGCACAGGTGGCACTGACGGACGCCAATCTGAGTGCCGGTCAACGCGCAGTTGACGCCGGTGGCAATGTGATCGTTACACAGCGCGGCAATATCCTAATCGGCACCGACGGTGTGGCGGGTTTGCATGATCTGACGTTCAGTCGCACGACCTTTGATGCTACTGGTGGCATCGGTTTGTATAACGATGGCCAGCAAGTGTTGATCAATTCCAGTCAGTTGTCCGCCGAGCAGGACGTGATCGTCAAAAGCCGTAATATCGCGCTTTCGGCAGGCACACCGTCATCGCTTGGCAGCAGCGCCAGTCTGACATCCAAAACAGGTTCGGTGACCGCAACCGCGACCAATTCCGTGACGTTGTCGGGCTCGTCGGTCAACGGCGCGACAGGGGTGGTCGTCAACGCCAACAGTTTCACTGCCAATGCGATACGTAGCAGCGACGGCAAGCAAAGTGTCAAGAGTGCGACGCTATCACTGACGGGAGACGTTCTGATTACCAGCGCGGGAACGACCACATTGACTGCAACCGATGTCTTCGCCGCGCAGAATGTGATCTTGCAGAACACCGGATTCTCTGCATCCAACGATGGCGAACTGAATAGTTCTGTGGTTGCTTCCAACGGTGGCCTGTTGGTCAACAGCAGTGGTGATATTCGCAACATCGGCAGCCTGCTTCAGGGGCAGGTTCGTATTGCAGGAAATGCCGCGTCGACCGGCGCCGTGACCTTGGCCGCGCTCGGTTCCGTGTTCAATCAGTCGCCGTCGGAAAGCGTATTGGGTGCGATTTTTGGCGTCAATGACGACGTTGTTGTGCGGGCCGCTGGGAATATCACCAATCGCAATGCGCGCATGATCAGCAACAATCGCTTGTCGCTGACGGCGGGTGGAAACGTGGTGAACGTCATCGACAAGACGCCGGGCGCCAACGGCGAGCAAGGAGCCGCCTATGCCAACAGTAGTAGTCAGTGGTTGTTTTTTACGCGGCGCAATACCGGCTTTGACGTCGATTATGGCGTCGTCACCATGCCGAGTCAGTTGGCTTATCTGGTCGGAGAGACCGGTATCGACGTACAAGCGGCCAATTTCACCAATCAGGGCGGCATCGGTCTGGTCAACAACGGCAACATGAACATCGCCGTGACCGGCGCTTTTCACAATGAAGCCTTGTTCGACGGCAGCGCACACTATCAGCGCAGCTGCATGATCTTTTGCAGCGCCAGCGCTTCCAGCACGATTACCAGTCATGGCGGTACGCTCACCGCCAGCGGCAACATCAGCATCACTGCGGGAACGGAAGCGGCCAACATTGGTGGCGATGTACTTGCCCTGGGCAACCTGACCGTGACTGCTCCGCGCATCTACGCGCAAGGCGTGGTGGGTTATCGCGCCTATTCGCAAAGCGGCATGAAGACCTGGTTCGGCAGTAGTTGGGCGCGTTTGTATGCGACCGACACCGGCGGCTCGTGGCTGGCGGGGAGCAAGCTGACCTTGAACGGACAAGGCGTCATCGATGGCGGCAGTTTTGCCGGCATGACGGAGATCGTCGCTACCAACGGCATCTTGACCTTGCGTGCGCCGCGGCGCGATCCAGTGTCGATAGAGAATCATCTTGGTGTGGGAAGCGGCTTATGGTGACGCTGGCGCATCCGATGATGAGGTCACGTAACAACTCCATGCCCGGGTTCATCCGCAACTTGGCGGTTGTTGCTGCAATTGAATTCGTCACGATGACCAGTGCGCATGCGCAGGTTCCACGTCCCGAGCAAGATCCCGCGCAGCGCCTGCTGCAAGAACAACGCGACCGCGAGCGGCAGCGTGAAGCGACGCAGCCGGCGCCACAAATCGAGATTGCCAAGCCGGAGCCGAAGGCGCCCGACGTGGTCACCGACGTCGAGCAAGTACCGGAGAAAGGGCCGACGTTCCAGATCCATCACATCGATGTTGTCGGCAACACCGTGTTGCCGGACGATGAAGTGCAGCAGATCACACAAGCCTTTGTCGATAAAGCCCTGGGCGGCGCCAGAATCAATTTGCTGCTGCGACGATTTACCGAGGCGTTCGTCAAGCATGGCTTGATTACTACACGCGCTTATCTTGGCGAACAGAATCTGCGTTCGGGGGTACTGGTGATCACCTTCGTGCCCGGCAAGGTGGAGTCTATTGAGCTCAATGGTCAGGCGCTGTCGCCGAGCAAGCTGGATGCATCGCCGGATAGCGGTGGTTGGCTGACTGACGTTGGGGTGAAGATGGCGCTTCCTACTGCGCCTGGAGAATTGCTCAACCTGACCGATCTGGAGCAGGGCGTGGAGCAGATCAACCGCATGCGGCGCAATAAGGCGGAGTTGCAGATCTTGCCGGGCAGCTCGCCGGGAGGTTCCGTCATCGGTCTCAACAACAAGGTTGGGGATCGGCTGTGGTTTAGTGCCGGCATCGACAACTACGGCAGTCAGCAGACCGGACTCAACCGCACGCGTCTTGGCGTGGAGGCCGACAATCTGTTGGGATTCCAGGAAATTCTGTCGTTCAACTATAGCGGCAGCCGCGAGACCAATGCTCTGGTCGGATCGGCTTCGGTTCCCTTTGGGTACAACACCTTCAGCTACACCGCCTCCGTTTCCGAATACCAGTCACTGATCGGCGACACCGCGCTCTTATATGGCAATACCGTGAGCAACGCCTGGGGCTGGAACCGCGTCATCTCGCGCAGCCAGACGTCGAAGACAGCCATCGACACGACCTTGTCGCTACGCCGGGCCGACCGTGACATCAACAACCTGACGCTTGATCCGCAAAAACTCACCGTACTACGTGTTGCCATCAACACGCTGTTGCGCTTTCTGGTGCGGCAGCAACCGGCGACGCTGACCCTGGAAGCGGGTGTGTCGAAAGGCTTGCGTGCCTTCGGTGCCAACAAGGACAGTCCACAGATTCAGGACAGCGAAGCGCACGGACAATTCACCAAGCTCGATGTCAATGGGGCGATTACGGCAGCATTGCCCTCTATTGCTGCAGCGGCGTTCACCTGGCGAACTCAGGTGAGTGGTCAGTGGACGCAGCAAGCGTTGTTCGGTTCAGAGCAGATTTTTGTGGGCGGCATGTCGTCGGTACGTGGCTTTCGTGAAAGTGGCATCAGCGGTGACCGCGGCATGTACGCCAGAAATGAAGTGATCTGGGCTAATGCGCCAACGTTGAGCGACATCCATTTTGAGCCGTATGCATTTTTTGATGCGGGTATGACTGAACTGATTTCCGAACAACACACCAGAAAACTGTCCGGCATCGGAGTCGGAGTTCGCATGCAGCTGCAACTAGCAAAGCACGCCTGGTCGAGTGAAATCACCTTGGGGCGGCCCGTGCAGCAACCGGACTACCTGGAAAAGAGAAGCGCCTTGTTGCTGGCTACCCTGAATTGGTCTTACTAGCACCTAACAGGATTATTTTGAATTTTTATTTAGAGAAAACATGAACTCCACACTCTCCCAAAAAATCGCCATTGGCATCGTCTATGGCATGTTGTGCACACCGTTGTTGTCGTTTGCCCAGACGGCAGAAAAGACGGCGTTGCCGGCGGGTGTTGCCGCCATCGTCAACGGCAAGAAGATTCCGGAATCGCAAATCCAGGAAGCGGCCAGGCTGACCGGCTTGCCGGATTCTCCGCAATTGCGTGGTGCAGTTAAGGCACAGCTGATCGCGCGTGAATTGTTCCGTCAGCAAGCTGAAAAAAACAAATCGCTCGAGAACCGCCCTGAAGTAAAAAAAGCAATGCAGGACGCCAAGGAAGCCGCTGTCATCCAAACCTATTTGCGTGACGCCATCAAGCCGACTCCGGTGACCGAGGTGATGGTGCGCGAGCAATTCAATGCCATCGTTGCCAGTCTTGGCCCGAATGAATACAAGGCGCGCCTGATCCAGGTAGCTGACGATACCGCCGCACAAAAGGTGTTGGAACAACTGAAGTCCGGTGCTGATTTCGCCCAGCTGGCGGCGCAAGTGAGCAGCGCCAACAATAAAACCAAAGGCGGCGAACTGGAATGGGTCAGCTTCAAGTTACCGGCGCAGGAAGGCAAGACCCAAAACTTGCCGCTACCGGTAGCACAAGCAATCTCTCAACTGGTACCAGGCGGCCTGACACAGACACCGGTGGTCTGGAACAACGAACGTTATGTGATCAAGCTGGATCAGCTTCGTCCGACACAGATTCCCCAGTATGACGACGTCAAGGGCGCATTGCGTCAAACCATGGAGCGCCAGGCACTGGAGCGCGCCACGATGACGCTGGTCGGCGATCTGACCAAGTCGGCCAAGATCGAACAATAAAAAGAGCGGCAAGCAACAAAAAATAGGCAGTAACAGCCAGTGTGCAGTAGCGGTATAGAAAAGAAAAAAACGGGAATCATCATGCAGCGCGCCACCCAACCAGCAAGCTCCTTCGGAAACAAGGGCGTCTCGGCAGAGACCGCTCTGACAGAGTCGTTCCAATTGTCGATTGGCACCGGCCCCAAGCCGCGGCCCTTTTGGCAACGGAGTATCTCTGCACTATTGGTGGTCACGTTATGGATGGGGCCGCTGCAATTTGTCTGGCAGGATGCAAAAAATTCCGCATCGCAGCTGGGCGACAGCATTGAGAGTCAGGTGGCGCGCCATGGCTATAGCGAATGGCAGGTGTTTGCCGTTGAGGTCAAGAAGAGCGTTGCTGCTGCCGAGCATGACGGCAACTGGATGCCGACCTTGTCATTGTTCGAGAGCAGGCTGCCGGGCTATCTGGCGGCAATGGGAGTACGGATTACCCGTGGTTTGCCTAGCTTGCAGTTTGGTACTCCCGCATTTGCAGCGCCGATTGCCGATCCGGCGGCACCAATCCGGTTTCAGCCGCAGGTCACGCAGAGCACCGGCGTTGGCGGCGGTGTTCCTGTTGTTAACATTACAGCCCCCAACGCTGCGGGTATTTCGTTGAATCAATACAGCCAGTTCAATGTCGATGCCATCGGCCTGATTCTCAACAACAGTCTGATCAGCGGTGGCAGTACCTTGGGCGGCACTGTGACGGCCAACGGCAATCTGAGGGGTCGTACGGCGTCGCAGATCATCAATCAGGTGACGACACAAGGCAGCGCCAGCCGCATTGCCGGAACGATCGAAGTGTTCGGTACCCAAGCCGATGTGATCATCGCCAATCCGAACGGTATCAATTGCACCGCCTGTGGCTTCATCAATACGCCGCGCGTCGTCATGACGACCGGCACACCACAATTCTTGTCGGCGCGTGGTGGCGTGAGTAGTAGTTTCGACAATGCCAAGGCGTTGTCTTATGACGTGCGCGGCGGTCATATCCAGATCGAAGGATTGGCCGGTGTGACCGGCACGCCGGGCGCCGGTATTGAGGGCAGCGCCGGTGTCATTGATTTGATCGGCGGCAGTATTGGCGTCAATGCATCGATCAATGCTGGCCAGCAGATCAATCTGATCAGCGGTCAGCAGTTGGTGTCCGAAGCGGTGGCAGGGCAAGGCAAGGTGGATAGTGACTATAGTGTTGCGACCAACGGCTCTTCGCCTAACTTCAGCGGACCGGATCCGACGCTGCAAATTGATGCTACCGCCTTTGGGGCGATGAACGCTGGTCAGATCAAAGTGGTCGCCACGACCGCCGGTCTCGGCGTCAAGGCTGGCGTTCTCAATGCCAACAATGGCAATGTCACCATTGATGCCAATGGCAACGTCAACGCAACGAACGTTTATGGCAGCCAGGGCGCGACGATCAGAGCCGATGGTAGCGTCAGCGCTGGCACGGTGACCAGTTATGGTGCCGCATCCTTCAATGCCGGTACGGATGTCACCGTCGGCCAGATAACCGCCGCCAATAACGCGCAGATTACCGGGCGCAACATCGCGATCGGCAATGCCGTTGTGGGCGGTGCGCTGACGGTCAACGGTAGCGGCAACGTCACGACCAGCCAAAGTGGCGCGATTGTGGGTGATGCTCAGTTTACGGCGGGAGGTGGTTTTACCAACACCGGTAACTGGACTGCCGGGGGCAATTTAAACATCAGTGCCAATACCGTCGGCAACGCCTTGTCCTCGCAACTGTCCGGATTGGGCAGTACCACCGTCACCGCAGGTAGCATGGTCAACTACGGCACCTTGTACGGCGACAACCTGCGAGTCACCTTGTCCGGTGGATTAGACAATACCTTCGGTAGCATGTTGGCAAAGACTGCGATGGTTGCCAACGTTGGTAGTCTGGTCAGCAATCTGGGCGGCACGATGTATGTCGGGGACCCTAACGCTGCGGCAAACGCTGCACCTGCCGGCGATCTGGCGTTAACGGTCTCCAGTTCTGGTAGCAGCTTCAACAATCTTGGTGGTTTGATTGCGGCCAGCAACGGCCTCACTGTCAATGCGGTCAATGCGGCGCTTGATATGTCAGGCACGGCGACCGGGCGGCTGAACGCGGGTGGTGCACTCGCCGTCAACGCTGGCCTATTGGTCAACAGCGGCTCCTGGCTGGCAAGTGGCAGCAGCGTCTCGTTGTCTGGCGTGAACGGTATTGTGAATGCCGGCGTGGTTCAGAGTGCTGGCAATCTCACGCTGTCCTCTTCGGCCGGTGTGATCACCAATGGTGGAGCCTTGGTGGCAGGGCAAGATCTGACTCTCAACGGCACGACCAATAACATCGCTGGTGCGATCTTGCATGCCGAGCGTGATCTGACGATCAATGGCGCGGGCACGAATGCCGGCACCATGGAAGCACTCAGGAATGTTTCGCTGCAAGGCAGTGACTTTAATAACAGCAAAGGCATCATTCAAGCCAATAATAATTTCTCGGCAAATTTGACGGGGACGTTGACTAACGTTGCGGGGACGATTGCGGCGCAGAAGGATGTATCGATTCAGGCGGCGACTGTTAATAATGATAGGGCTGCGCCGGTGACAGCGGTGTCTACCATGCAGCAGATAGTTGACGTTGATTTTGTCGGAAATACCTATCTCGGGGTGTACACCTTAAGCTCAGTTAACGCATCGAACGCCGGGGGGGCACCTGTTCCAAGTTCCATCAAGACAGACGTCTATATTTCTACACTTTTTGGTCAAACCACGTCGGTTGATCGCACTGCGGGGACATTGACTATCTCTGAAAGTTGTGACAACGCCTTTTGTTCGCAAACTAGTACTCGAACCTACGAGCTACCAAAAGTTGACCAAGTGATGGTAAAGCAGACTGAGGGAGCTGCAGGTCAGATTTTAGCCGGAAATAACTTGGTTGTGACGGCTACGACCTTATCGAATCGCGGTAGTACCATTTCCGCTGGAAACAACCTTGTCGCCAATTTATCCACATTGAGTAACGGCGCATCTGATTCTTTCATCACCTACCGCGCCGGCGAAACCGTCAATCAAGCGTCGTTAAACGCGTTCTTACAGGCCGCTCAAATTGATTTGACCAATTTGACAAGATTTGCGAATGTAAGATCTGTGGTCGAAGCACCATCACAGTTAACGGGCAGCGTTTTTTCGCAAGCCCAATCCGTTGTTGCGCTAACTAACGTTGTTGAGACTTCGGTTCTTGGTACACGTGGCATGCTTCGCGCAGGTGCAAATGTTTCACTGAATGGCTCCGGCAATCTCGTCAATGCAGGCGATCTGGTAGCCGGCAACAACATCAACATCACGCTACCCGGAAACTTCGTCAACCAAGGGACTTATCAGTCTTCATTCACGACCAGACCAGGTTGCTTGCCGAGCGCCACCTGCCGTGAAGACAACGCGCACGTCGATACCTTTGCTTATCAACAGACTTCTAACAGTGTGGTTGCCGGTGGTACGTTGACCGTCACAGCAGGCACCATTACGAATAACTTCGGCACATTGTCTGCCCGCAATAATGTCAACTTAAGCGCCAACAGTCTGGATAACCTGGCCGGGACCATCCTGTCGACCTCCGGCGACGTCAACATCGCTGCGGCAAGCATCACCAACCGCGTCGTCAGCCCGGTGACGACCCACGTTAGTTACGGCGATGTCAATCCTGAATTTGCATTGGGCTGCAATGCCGGCGGAACGTATAAAGGCAGCGAGTGCAATATCGATCGCGAGAACCAGGCCAGTGCTGCGGCGATTATCAGCGGCGCGCGCAATGTCAATGTCAATGGTGATTCCCTAGTGAATACAGGCGGTTTGATTACCGCCGGCGCTGACGCCAATATCAATATTTCTGGTTCAGTCAGCAATACCGCGGTTGCCTTGAACACCTACTGGCAAGGACACTGGACCGAAGAAACCTGCTGGTTCTGCAGCGACAAAGAGCACTACACCAATGGCGTCATCGCTGACGGTACGCAGATTGCCGGCATCCAGGCGGGCAATGCCTTGACCGTGATTTCCGGCGGCAACGTACTCAATACGGGGAACTTGTTTGGCAGCGACGTGGCGTTGAGTGGTTTGAGTCTGACCAATGGCATCACTGATACACGCCAACCGACAGCGGCGTCGACAGTGGCGCCGCAATGGATTCCTATCGGACCAAGCGGTGACGCAGTGAGCGCTGACGGTACGCCGAGTACATTGGCGCCGGTGTATGCGGTGAACGTGTCGGGCGGCGATTTGTTGTCGTCGTTCGGACCGAGTTTGCTGGTGGCGAATCTGCCGCCCGCGTTGCGTCCCGAGACCAATCAGTTCTACTACGATGCCTCTACTGAGAGCAATCTGATCCGTCAGGAAGCGATCAAACAGACCGGTTCCGGCACCTTCGTCAACGGCGTGGCATGGAGCTCTACCAACAATCTCAGTATTGACGACCAGCAGAAGGCGGTCCTCTACAACAACGCGATTACCTACGCAACAGAAAACAATCTGCAACTGGGCAAGCCGCTAAGCTCTGCGCAGATCAGCGCGCTCGACAAGCCGATGCTGTGGTACACGGAACAGACGGTTCCTGATCCGTCCTGTTCTTTCACGAGCACTGTCTGCGGCACAGTCAGTGCCTTGATGCCGCAAATCTACCTGCCGCAAAACTATGCCGGCTCCACCTCTGGTGGTGTCATCAGCGGCAACGACGTCAAGCTGACGTTCAAAGACAGCATCACCAATACCGGGATTATTCAGGCGACCAATCTCGACGTTAAGACGGCCACGCTCACCAACGAGCAGCGCAGTGTCGACATCGGCACCTCGGCCTACAAGGTGCAAGGCGGCTGGATGGAGTACACCGGCACGCAATTGCAGCCGGGCGGTTTCATGTCCGCCGTCAATCTCAATGTGCAGGCAGATCGTATTACCTCCATCGGCGACGCGTTCCGGGTAGTCAATACGGACGGCACGCCGAATACCGCAGGCACTGCGGCGTTGCTGAGTTCATTGCGGCAGCAGCTGGGAAGTGATTTCACAGAGATCACACCGCACGACAATATTCAGACGAATTTCATCAAGGATACGAGTGGGCCGGGGGCGTTTGGGCAGGTGCTTATTATCGCGATGGCGATTGCTTTGGCGGTGGTCACTGGCGGGGCGGCCGCAGCGGCACTTGGCGGAATGCAACAGGCTGCATCGGTGGCCATGCTTGATGCCATTGCAGCTGGGGCAACATTTACAGAAGCCGCAGCTGTCGGCGGCATTATGGCGAGTGCCGCAGGCGGGATTATTGTCGGGGCAGTTTCTGCTGCGGCCGGAGCAATGGCCTCGAATGCATTTACCCAACTAGCGACGACAGGTTCACTGAACATTGGAAGTGTATTCAAGGCAGGGGCGGTATCCGGGCTGACGGCTGGATTGACACAAGGCACACTCGGCGACACAGGAATGAACACGCTCAGTAACGGTGTTGTGCAAGGGAATCCGCAAATAACGTTAGCGAATGTGTCCTCAACGGCGCTGAAGATTGGCGAGCAGGGGTTGATTTCCGCTGGCGTCAATACGGCAATTAATGGAGGAAGTTTCGGGACAGCGTTTCTGAATAATGTCGTCAATAGCACAGCGGCGGTGGGGGCCAATGCCATCGGAGATTTCACGCCTACATTGACTAGCGATTTGGGAACTGTCGGAAAAGAGATCGCCTATCTGGCAGCTCACGGTTTGTTGGGTTGTGCCGCGAGTGCAGCGGGGGGGAGCGGATGCGCGAGCGGGGCTATTGGTGGAACAACCAGTGCCGCTCTGACTCCTTACATTGGTGCTGCGGTGCTAGGTGATCAAACGGAATTAAGTAACGAGCAGCTTGCGACTGTCACGGCTTTAGCAATGCTGTCCGGTGGTGCAGTTGCCTCCTTGTTGGGTAAGGATGCGGTCGCCGCGGCAACCGCCGCTCAGAATGAAGCAATGAATAACTGGGCAATGCATATCCGCTTGTTGCCCGGACAGAAATCTGAGGCAGAAAAACTAGCTCAAGCTCAGCAGGACTGTTCGCCGACCAATCCAGGGGCCTGCTCGGATGCGCAGGCCTTGAGTAGCGTTTCAGCACAACGAGATGCAGCGTTAGCTAAAGCGTGCTCCTCTCCGTCTTCGGCCTCGTGCGCATTCCAGAAGTTACTGGCAACGGCGACAGGTAATGATGTCCAGTTTGTGAACGGCGTGGCAACTGCAACGCCTGCACCGCAACCATCTAGTTCGCAGCCAAATGTGGGCGCGGCAACGCTCGATAACATGCTTGGCAATCCACTAGCGGGGATATTTGGTGGACTTGCCTATTACTTTGGGGGTTCCAATTTGGATGCGTTTTACGCATCTCAATTGGGAACGGCTACAGATGGTTTGTTGGCGAGTATATCGGGCTTCAATTTACCTAAGGCTCCAAGAATTGTCGGGGCAAGTAATGCAGTGATTCCGAGTGGATTTGCAAGCAACGAGGCATTTACCCAATTTGGCGTCAATATGCGAAATGGATTGAGCGCTGCTGGTTACACTGATGCCGAACCGATTCTTCAGGGGAGCGCAGTTACCGGCAAAAGCTTTGCAACTGGACGACCGTTTGATGTGGGACGCGCGAGTGATTTTGACGTTGCGATTGCAAGCCCAAAGTTATTGCAAGCTGCTGAAGATGCAGGTATCGGATTGCGTTCAGGTGGCACTCGTACGGGGCCACTGAGCGCAGCCGATTTGAAGTCTCTAGGTTTACAGGACTTGGCAAATCAGATGAGTCAGCAGGCAGGTAGAGATGTAAATTTCATGATTTACAATTCTACGGCGAGTGCAACTCAAAGAGCACCGAGTATTGTCCTACCGAATTTATCAAGGTGAAGTATGAAAATGTATGACCTTTACGGCATTTTATCTGTTGACCTCGAGGAGGCTAAAGCGTCCTTAGAAGCTGCTTTCGATATTGATTTTCAGGCAAGAGAGAGTGCTTATCAAGGAGGAGAGTATTTCATTTTCGGTAAGCGGACTGAGGAAAATTTCGTGCTAAAAAGAAATGTGGACCCTATTGATAAAGAACCTGTGGAAATGAAATTCCCAGAATATCCGATCTTGTTGTACGTCAATGACACGCCACGTTCGCTGGATTTGCAGAAAAGAATTAATCAAAAAGCAAGTAAATTTATTTTATTGAGAAGTCAGAATTTGTAAGAGGATAGGGCGCTGTAGGCCTGCTATCGTTTTTCGAGTGTCAGTGAAAATCATCAACCGATAGTGTGGCTTAAATGCATTGGTATTTTTTCATGCGAGGAATACCGCTTTCGTTGCGTAGGGTGCATTAACGAATTGGTACCAAAGGTTAATTTAAACGGAAATTTATGACAAAGAAAATACGCGTTTTATCCAAGTTGAGGTTTCATGGCGCTGGGCTTGCATTCGTCTCATTAGTTATGCTCGTGGGTTGCCAGAGTGCACCGATATATACAGCACCACCAGAGCAATCAAGTATCTGCTGTGCTTCGTACAGTCAAATGCACTTCAGCACACTCAAAGAACATGCGGTAACGACAATCGCTTTTGACCCGAAGTCTTTTTCTACGTTTAAATCGCCAGAGGGAGTGGCATTATTTTCTGCGTATAAACTTCCCGACAGCGCCGGCGTCTCGCAGGTGAGGGTTAGCCTTTCTCAATCATCTGGATACCTTCCACAAGCGACCGTTGCGAGACCTTTTCTGATCTTTCTCGATGAAAATAAGAATGTTATAAGATTCGACAAAATTGATAATCTTCTAGTCAGAAAAAAGAGAGCCATCTTTGCATCGACGTTTCAAGGATCTGCGGAAATTCCTCCACGTGCGATCTATCTCATTGTCTATACGGCACCATCTACTGCGCCGCGTCTGATTATGTTCTCCGAGAATGGCACGGCCTATGCGATACCAAATACCTATACAGGGAAGGTTGACGTCTCAATTGATTAAATTTCCCATATCAAAAAAATCCCGCATAAAAAGTTTGATTTTTACGCTGCTTTTGGCCGGCTGCGCCGCGCCTGACTATAAGAGCGCCACCACGGACTCCGCCCGAGTCAGATTCACCCTTGAGGGCATCGGGGTGGCCAACGTAAAGCAATACCCTGATGCACAATGTTTGCTGACTTCTGATGGTGCTATTGCATTTGTCGGGAGACTATTCGGTCCTGATATGACGCTGACAGAGCATGTATCTCAGCGGATCAGCCCTCCAGCCAAACTAAAAATGCCGTTGAGCGATACTTATCGGTCGGAGCAATATGTCGAAATCTCTGTGCCGCCTGGGCGACCATTCGTTTATGGGATCACTTGGTGGAAATCAAAGGCGACATCCAATTTCATTTTATATACAAAGTTCTTCAGATTTACGCCGAATGAATACACGGACTATGAGATCGTTGTAGATGGGGACAACGGATTTCGTAGTCGGGAATTTGAAATCGAAAAGAGCGGAAATGAGTATGTTCGAATTTCGGCTAATCTGGCACAGACAATTTTTCCTTGCCATTGAGTTGTTCACCAACGATCGGTTTGCACTCTTAGCTGAGACGAAATCTCTGCTCTGACTATGCATTTCGGCGGTAACTAGGATGATTGTGAGGAGGATGCTTGTCCTCCTCACTAGGAACACCTTTTGACCTCATTCGCTTCATTCATCGAACAAAGCTATTGACGACATGGACTGTTAATCCCGTATCGGCTCAATTGCAATTGCGTAATGCCAAGAATCGAAAATCGGTTCTCTTCGCCCAACCCAGTACTTTGCCTGCGTTGGGATTGGCATCACTCCATCCCTCGACTTCGGTGAGTTGAATAAAGCCTTTTACCTCTTTGTTAACAGTAAAGGAGGCATTTGCTTTTTTAAATTCCACTTTGCTACTTGCCTCGTCTGGTGCACTGAAAATGAAGACGGGCTTCTTCAATTCCAGATAACCATTCTTGGCTACCGTCGTTTCTGGGCCGACGCATTGACCGATAGCGCTTTTTGCATGAGCTGTTGACATGGTCGAGAGAGCGATTGCGAATAGGGTAACGAGTTTTTTCATGATTCTATTCTTTGGTAGTTAGGAAAGGAAAAAGGGCGTTGATAATAGGGCTTAACCATTCATGCGGATTAGAACCATGACGATAAAAATACCCAGAACGATGAACTTCGCATTGGGAGGAATCGTCTTGAGTTCATCGTCCTTCTGAAAATAAACATTGCCGGTAAAGGCAATCAGAAGGAATAAAGGCATGAAGACAAAGACGCAGACAAAAGCAAACCATCGCTTGCGGTACCAAGGGACTTGGTCATACGAGGCGTAAGACACGGCAGCCGTCGTGTTCACCATGCGTGCGGCGCCGCACTGTGGGCATGTCGGAGCGCTTTCATGGACTTGATGAGCGCAGTGAGGGCATGAGACGAGGGCATTCATAGTGGTTCCTAAAGAGAAATTAATGAAGGTTGCCAAGGCAAATGAGCAGGCCAAGGGAAGACAAGGTGACAGCAATGATGGACAAGGTACGTCCCTGCTTTTTCTGATAAAGGGCCGTGCCCGCTAGCAGCAGCCCCAGCGTGGTGAGAAAGACGATTCCTGTGACTTGATCCTTATCCCTAGGATTGAAATCGAAGCTGCAGAGGAAGCCCAGGGCTCCGAGAATGATGGCGACAATGGGCATCCAACTGATTTTTGTGGAGGTAGTACTACTTGCTTGTGGCGCCCCGCAATGCGGGCAATGTGGAGCGCTCTCATGAATCTGTTTGCCGCATCCACGGCAGAAGATCATGCTCATAGACATGCCTTTCCTATTTTTAGTACCCGAATGGTTTGGGTGTTTTTGATGTCGAAATTAATGGCTCAAGAGCCAAAATGCTGACTATAAAATCAAACCTAAAGTGTGTATTTAGTGTTGAATTTTATCAACAAACCCAAAGTGTGTGGAGTTTTAAGTTCTGACGCGAGATGCTCCGAGTTGTGCAAAGACAACAACTCAAAGAGTGTGGAGCCCAGCTACTTTTTGCCTCAAACATCCGGCGAATTCGCTTGGAGCGACAATTGACGCAGGAGCAAGTGGCTGAAGCTGCAGACCTTCACACTAATTACATTAGCTCTGTCGAACGAGGCGAGCGAAATATCTCGATTTGCAATATTGAGCGGATTGCACGCGCCTTGAATGTGCCGATGTATGTACTTCTAAAAAGTCCCGAATAGCTTTTGCGCAAAACGGAAATGTTTTAAATGAAAATGCCCGGTGAGTGGAACTCAACCGGGCTTTATGACGGCTACGGATCACTGCACTAGCAACATTGCTTGTCCCAATGATTTCTGTTTCAAGACCGCGCCGGCTCCGAACCAGGCAGAATCGAGACGATGGTCTTGACTACGTGCACGGCGTTCGTGGTCAACGTACTCCGTCACCGCATTCAGTAGGCCAAATACGGTCCCCTTAGCTGAACTCAATTCAGCCCCACGACCTCCACCGTCATACAGCTCCCTTACCTTCTTCATGGCGCGCCCATTGACTGTATTGGGCGTGCTGGCAATCTCGTTGAACAATCGCCGTATGAAGTTCTCAGCTTCCTGATTTGTCACCTTGCGCTCAGAGAGCGTTTTCATGCGATAGATGAAACGATCCCAACTGGAGACTGAGATGTCTAATTGTTTCTTCACGGTTTCAGCGTTAAATGCGGTGGAATGAGGGACTTTGATGGCGCCAGTACCGTTGGTGAGAGCGACGGCAAGCGTGTTGTTGCAGACGACGCGTACGCTGGTAAATTGCGCTGTAGTGGCTAACGTACCATCGCATGCTGTTGCCAACAGTAGGTAGCCATTGACGATATCATTACGCTTGATGGCTGCGGACTGGTTGGTCTTGGCTAAGGCCCACACCTTGCGGCCACCTTTTAATACGCCAGCCGTCTCCAGCTCGAAGCCGCCTGCCTCTGTCAAATCCCGATAGAACTCCAAGATTTCTCGTGGTTGGACGACTTGATAACGGCTAGAGACGACCGACAAGGCTTGCTCTGTGTCGGAGCGGAACAAGACTTGATGATCCGGATAAAGTACGCTGGTACGCTCCTGGCTATGAAAGTATACCGGCGACTGACGAATCTTCCAGTTCATCCCAGCTTGTTCTGCCCAGACTTCAATCGGTTGTTTCTCGGTAAGACGATTGCCGAGGCCGTGCCAAGGTGTTGTGTTGGTATAAGCCATTGAATTGATGAGATGTGCCATTTTTAAATTCCTTAAAAATAGAAAAAGCCACGTTCTGCACACTGACAAAGCAGTGGCAGAGCGCGACCAATTGAAATGAGTAGAAATGAGAAGAGAAAGCGCCTGCGGTAAGGCTATTCGGGTGAGGCACTAAAAACTTGATGACAGTCGCGGCACTCGAAGTTGTCTAGCACGTTGGTGTCGACCATGTCGCCTAAGGCGACGCCGGCAAGACCACCAGCGCTACCACCGACAATGCCGCCAATGATGGCACCAGCCAAGCCGCCTAAAAGAAGGCCAGCAGGTCCAGCGAAAGCACCGACTGATGCGCCGGCTTCAGCGCCGCCAAGAACCCCCGAAAACCCCGCAGCAGCGCCAGCGAGTGTCCCTAATGAACCGGCAACTTTCTTGCCATAGTCTTTAGACTGAATCCGAAAAGATTGGCAATGAGGGCAAGCGATCGTCATACTCGCCCTCCACGAAAGGGCCGTCGCAGGCTATGGGTAACAAACCGCTGATACATGCCGGCGGTAAGAGTCAGTAAGGATTGCATTCTTGTTCCTTAATTGAGAGAGGGATCAACCGAACGGAATAGGCAAACCTATCCGATCGCAAGTAAGGAATATGTGGCTGAGATTTTATTGAATGAGAATGGCAGTGGCAGGCTGTCTTTAAAGTAAGGACGCACTGCGAGATAGGGCGTTCTTTCACGTGTACTTTCCAGTCCGTGATATCGTGAGTCTTAACTTGCAATTGGGGATGCGAAATGCGAGACTTCTTCGACTATCGAGGCTACACAATCGGAATTAAGATGATTGCGACTAAAGATGGGAAATGGACCAATAGCACGACGTTCGAGGCCCCAGAAAAATCCTTTCAGTTTCCAGCTACCACGTTCGTTCCCGCTGCAAACGACGCCGTCACCGGCAGAGCAGAAGTGCTCGCGCGTGCGAAGGCACTCCTCGACCAGACACCTGGCGCAGAGAGACGAATAGCTTACAAGCTCAGCGGGTCGGCCATTAGAGAGGGTATACGTTGATCGTGCTAGGATTCGTCCAAAAAAACGGTGGGGATATGCTACAAAGTGATGAGTACAAGGCGTTGCTCAAGGAATACGAAGATTGCGATCAACGACGGATTGCTTTTCAGATGAAGGCCTCTAAGCTGTTGGACGCTGGAGATATCGATGGCGCAGTGGCGGAGTTTCGCTTGGCCACCACGGAAAGCGATACATCTGTCGTGATCTTCGGAAAAATGGTCATGGCCAGCGAAAAGAAAAAGGAATGAGCAATGAGAAGCGTCGACACGGGTTACAAGCAGCCAAAGGGAAACCCCGCGCAAGTTGGGAAATACTTGGTGTATGGATCGAGCCGGCCTGCTGTGAGAACGGAAAAATTCGAGGCGTGGTATTGGATTGATATACCCGGCATTCCTCCTACCCGCGTGGAGGGGGAAAAGCAGTTCGGCACTGGCACCTATGAGACTATCGGCTTGGCTGAAATCGCTGGTGTTCATTGGGGCATAGAACGAGCAAAGACTTTCCCGCAGGAGTAAAGGTTGGGGCTCCGTCTTCGTGATTGACTGGCGCCGGCAGGCGCACGGCGACCATGTCGACTTCCTCGAGGTTTTGTACGGACTTGCAGTGCGTGACCGGCACGTCGGCGGCGTGAGGGTCTTGTTGGCACGTTCGCGCATGCTGAGGTAGCTCAACCGACAGACACTGGCAATGGTTGGGTGGCGTTCATCATCAAGTTCAACGGAACAGTGCTCCCGGGATTCATCGATCAAGCCACGTTGATCGGCATTGGGGGCCTAACCACAAACAATCAGGTTACGCTGTTCACGCAGAACGTGGCGAAGATCGCGGCCGCGGTGCGTAAGAAGCTTCCAGCGCCGCTGGCCCCGTACATCTCCGTGACGGCCGATGACCTGAAGTAGCTGTGCTACGATCTCCTCAAAAATAAAGGGGATCGAATGAATCGATTTAATGCCGGATACAGCGTCTTTACGTTGGCGTGGATGACTGTGGTTGTTGTTCAGACTTTCTTTTGTTTGTCTGCGTCGGATTGGGCGACATGGGTTGGCTCTATTGGGACCGTTGGTACATTGATTGGCGCTGTGTGGATCGCCAACACAGAAGCACGTCGGCGCAATAATGAAGATTTGATGAGGGCTACCGTGGTGGCCGCAGGGCTCACCCCGAGTGTTTGGGCACTAATTCAGCACCTGTCTCGCTTCAGTGCCTATCTGTCGTTTGGTTCCGACCAAACCTACGTGCAGACTGCAAACCAAATTTTCCGCGGGCACGCAGAATTTCCTGCGTTGATGCCTTCCGAATCCCAACTCCTTGCGCTGACCTCGTTGGGAAACAAATGTGCGATGCGTTTGGCACACGCAGTTTCGTTGGTCAGCGTGGCAAAGCAACAGATCGCTGCTGATGCGGCTGCCACAATTGCAAGCGACAAACCGCTTAGCCGGCATATGAGTGCTAGTTGGGTCAAAAAAATTGACGTAGTTCACGATTACCTCTTGGTCGTGCATCACGATCTCGAGGCGGCGGCACAGGCATATGTGACCCAACCGACTGGACAAGAACTTTGGGGTGAAGAAAATTTCTAGCGACTGTTGTGCTACGCTTCTTTCAAAATAATTGGGGAATCGATGCAACATGCATTCTTGAAAGCCGCGGGATTCTTCATGACTGCGACGGTCATATGGCTGTGCGGCTACCTTTTCGGGCTCTTTGGCGCCCATCCTCCCACCAAGGAATCTGATGCCGCAACTTGGGCCGGAGCGTTCGGCACTTTTCTTGCCTTCGGTGGTACCGTTTGGCTTGCGACCAATGAAACGCGACGCCGCGAGCGTTCTGAACTGGTGGCTGCACAGTTGCTTGCCGCCAGTATGGTTTTGCGACTTGCACATGCAGCTTCTGCTCTTACAAAGGCAAGCAGGAAAATCGATGAAGCCGGCAAGGTCGATGTAGGGCTTGGTCAGTTTAGCGATGCGGCTTTGGAGATGGAGTCGATAGATTTGTGGACTCCCGTCGATCTGACGCAACTTGCGGCTATACCGACGCTTGCGGTTCGTCTAGCTGAGAGCGGCGACCAGATCAAGACCGCCATTATCATTTTGCGACAGTTTCCTGCTAAACCAGCTGCGAACGACGGCCCGCGTAGAATGGAGTTCGCTCGCAAACTGTATCCGAATCTCGCTGCTACCCAGAAAGTAGTTAACGCATGTTCGGACGAATGTCGGCATGCTGCCAATGCGCTTCAAATCCACAGCTTTCGATAACGTTCTCGCTCGGGGAGACGTTTCTAGGAGCAGACGTGCGTCGACTTCAGTGTGCGTCACGCCGCCTCCGCAGCATTCAACGGGCCCCCTAGGTATGTAACCAGATCGCGCAGCAGCTTGTCGTATTCGTCGGTCATCAACATGAAATTGCCGTCGAAGCGCTCCGGGTCGCCAAGTAAGCAGGATCTTATTCCACTCGAGGTCCGACTGTTTCTGCGAATCGCTGAAAAATTGGACAAGCGGGAGTACTCTGAAATTTACGGAGTTAAGTATCTTCGCTCGCTGTATAACCTGCAACGGGAAACGTTGATTCGGGCCACGAGCGACTCGAAGCAGGCTGGCGACTAGCTTTCTCCCGGCCGTAGTTTCAACAGTCGTTATGATAGTCATCAACGCCGATGTAGCGACAACGAATAGGCGATTCATCGGATCGAAGGTTATAAGGGGCGACGGATAAAGCGAGGACGTGAACATCTGGGTCCCCGAAATCAAACCAGCATAGTAGCGGGTAGTCTTTAACGTAAGGGCGCCCCGCGAAGATAAGGTCGATTGGAATGACGCGTTTAAAAGGGGCGGGTCTGCCTCGAAATGCTCGGTAGCAAACGAACTGCATAGACTCGTGTTGACCGTAAATGCCTACATGGCGCCTACACGGAAATGAAAAAGAAAAAGGGTTACAACGATATACGCTGTAACCCTTTGTATTCTTTGGTGGGGCGTGAGTGACTCGAACACTCGACCTACGGATTAAGAGTCCGCTGCTCTACCAACTGAGCTAACGCCCCTCTCTGTTTGAGAGAGGACGCATTATAGGATGCCTTTTCTAACTCCGCAAGCTCTTTTCTTTTCTCTTCTTCTTCGGCAAGTGTGGAGAGCATTTCGCCGTAACCAATTTCCGCGTCGTCGGCTATCTTCTTTGCGGTCATGTAGTCCGGCAGGCGTTGCCCCTTCACGTATTTATCTAGTGTCGACTGAGGAACGCCCCATTGCTTAGCGGCGGCATTTACTGACCGGCCTTTAAGGGCGCGGGTAACAATTTCTAGATAGCTCATAGATTCCTCTTGCATAGTTACCGCGAACGCGTTAATCTTAATTACCGCGTTTGGGTTAATTCCGTTTCGGGTTACTCCGAATAGCCAAACATTAGCATAAAAATTCTAATGGTATGCAAAAGGGGCGCTATGTCATTCCATATCTCGGTTTTTGCGGCGTATGAATTTCGGATAGTAGGTAGCTTTCTTTATTCGATCTTCGTGCATTTTCTCTCGCCTTGCCGTCATGCCGGTAGCAACAGTTTGAGCATGGTTCTGCTCTCGAAAAATTCTAGCCAACAGCATGATGAGCCTAGCTACTGCAAGTACCGAAAACACCATCCAGATTCTGACCGGCTCGTTCAAGAACTCTGCGATACGCAATGCTACGGTGTCCATGCGTCCCCCGATAGGTTGATTGAATTTTCCGTTTCTACCAGCGCCCATTATATGAAGCGTCTGTACTCGGTGGGAAGGGGCTGACATGTCTCGCCCCTCTCGTCAGACTTTTGAAGTCCATGTTTTCCGCCCCAATGGATGGCTACTCACCAAATTTACCGAATCCGCCTCTACTTCACGGGTGGCAGTAGCACGCGCAAAAAAGCGCATTTATCAGCAAGGGCGACTAGCCCATTTCTATACGTTCGTTTCTAAATCCATCAGCTAAAGGAATTGCCATGTCTACAGCAAGCACAAACTGGATCAACATCATCAACGTCATTTCTCGTTCGGGCATCAGCAAAAAAACAGGTCTGCCATGGACGATGAATTTTGCTCAGTGCGTACTGATTGCGCTGGATGGTGAACTCAAGATAGGAAAGATGCTGCTACCGAAGGCGCTGAATGACACAAAGCCCGGCGAATACCTCGCATCCTTCCAACTGGACGTTGATTACGAAACGGACGTGGTGCCAGTCATCACGGCGCTGCATCCGTACAACTCCGGCAAGCCGGTCGCTAAATCGTCTGAAGCAGCCAAAGCAACAGCGTAATCATGGCGAACTCGCTTATCACTCTCCTAGCTGTCGGAGTTCTCGGCTTGTGGGTTCTCGACTTCGTTCTGATTGTCCGTGTCTTCACCTGCTAAGGGAGTGAGGCGATGAACGTCATTCTTCCGGCAGATGCAAGCGTGGCTGACTTGATTTTTATTGTCGCTTGCGTGTTTGCATTGCTGTTCGGTTTCTTAGTCGGACTGGTCGCCAAATGACCACCGCCGATTACGTTGAGATAGCAGGCTACTTGCTCGGCCTGTTTACGATTGGCTTCGTCGCAGGCTACACCGTGACGATGTTCAAGCGTCTTTCGGAGCATGTTTGAACCGTAAAGGAGAAGTCCATGTTGAAGAAAGTAAAGGCGCTCGCTGCGCGTGTGTGGGCACCAGTGAAGAAGCACGGTGCAGCCTTGATGGCGTTGGGTCTGGTTGGCATCCAAGCCGCACATGCTGCATTGCCAGCGTCCGCAACCACCACCATTGCCGATGTTGGCACTGATGGTCAATCGATGTTCGATCTGGTGTTTCCAGTGATCGGTACGTTCGTCGGCCTGTCGCTGGTCATCAAGCTGTTCAAGCGTTTCACTCGGGCGATTTAATTCTGCGTGAACCGTAGAAAAGGAACTCCCGGGGGTTCCTTTTTTTACGCTCTTATTCTGGGGACGTGATGAAAATCAAGCGTTGGGTTGCCGGTCTTGTGCTTACCTTTGGCGTCGTCGTTTCTGCGCATGCCTTGTTGCCGCTGGCTGCTGCTGTCGTTTGGCTCGGTGGTGTAGTGACGGCCAACGCCAGCCTCGCCACGGCCTTGGAAGCATCCATCGTTGTGCATACTGCTGCCATAGTTGCTTACGATCTGTTCTTCGCACAAAAGGATTCCAGCGGAAAGCCGACCGGCACGCCGCCACTAACGGTAAAGCTCAATCCGAGTGCCGCACGTTCCAATCCCGATCCCGCAAAATTCGATGATCCCGCGTCAGGTGCGCGCGACGTCACGCCAAAATCGACTACCACCGGCAGTCAGACCAGCGTCAATACTCCGGCAGGTCTCGCGCCACCACAGACCATCTATTGCGCGAACAATGTCTGCGGTCCCACGCCTCAAGCGGTGTGCGCCGGGCAACCTACAACGCGAGGAAACTATAACAATCAACCTGGCACCTTCTATCATGAGTTTCAGTCAGACGGCCATTGTCATTTACGGTACAAGTTCGACAGCTTGAGCACGGTACCTGATTTCGGTCCCGATACTGACGCGGTGAAATCCACTACCAATACGACCGCCTGTCCCGGCATCGGCCTCACCGCATCCGCTGGCAAATGTCCGGCATCCAACTTCCCAGAAACGGGGCCTGTCACATGTCCTACCGGCTACACCGCTGGCAGTGGAACAAGCTGCGTACTAAGTGACGCGGGTGCAGTTAAAAAGCCTGAGACTCAGCCGTGCGAAATTCTTCGCACCGCCTCCGGATTTCAGTCTGACTCTGCTAATCCGAACTGCGCGCAAGAGGGGATTCAGGTGCAGGGGAATTCTCTGCAAATGGATGGACAGAGTGTCTCTGTCAATGCCGATGGATCGGTTTCAGTTTCCACACCGACCGGACAGACCACATTCCAAATCGGTAGCTATAACACTGACGGCTCCGTCAATATCACCGGCGTCTCCCGCACCGGCAATCCCGGCGCTTATGTGCCGGGTAATGGCTCAGGGGGAGGCACTGGCGGCGGTTCTGGTGGTGGCTCAACGTCTCCTACGTGTGGTGGCGTTGGCCAGCCTGCATGTTCATCTGGTGATGGTAAGGGCGGCAGCGATTGCGGTGCGCCGGGTCAGCCTGCGTGCGCAATCGATGATTCAGGATTTGCCGGAAAGACCATCAGCACGGCAGAGGGGGAAGCGGCCTTAGATGCGTACAACACCCAACGGTCCGACCTGTTGGACACAATCAAGAACGGGGTGAATGCGCCTAACTTCGGTTGGCAATTGCCTGTGCAATCCATAGCGTGTCAGCCGCTCGAATTCGGTTTTTTCAAGGGCATGCATTTCCGCCTCAACTGGTGCCAATACATCGATCTCATCCATCAGGCAATTTCCTTCCTCGCTTATTGCTTTACTGCGCTGTATCTGTTCGGTCTTTTCTATGGCGGCGATCGCCAAGGGGGTAAGTGATGCCGTTCCTCGCAAGTTTTCTGCTTAGTTTCTTCGGCGGCCTGATCGGATTTTTCACCAAATATCTCAGCAAGAAATTGGTGATGAGTGCTGCGGTGGTAGCCTTTTTCGTCTCCGTCTCGGCAACGTTGTTTGCTGTATTGCAAGCGGCTTTGCTTACGATTCAGTTTTCCTTGACCAACTCCTATCTGGCGACCGCCATGTACATGTTGTGGCCTGCGCATCTGACCATTTGCATCAGCGTGATTTTCTCGGCGCGTGTTGCAAAGTGGGTCGCGGTCGAGACAATTGAACGTGCCAAGACCGTGCTGTACATCACCTGATCGCCATGGCCTTCTACATCATCACGGGCAAGCTACGTTCAGGGAAAAGCCTGATCGCGACAGCCAAGATGCGTGACTACCTGTTAGCCGGTCGGCGCGTTGCCACTAATTTCGATCTGTATGTCGAGAACATGCTCCCGGTCGATATGCAGAAATGCGACCTGACCAGATTGCCCGATCTTCCTAGTGCCGATGACTTAGAAGCGCTCGGCCAAGGATCGACCGGTAAATACGATGAGCATCAGTTTGGCTTGATCGTGTTGGATGAGGGATCAGGCAATTTCAATGCGCGAGAATGGGCTGACAAAGGTCGTCAACGCATGATTGACTGGCTAAAACACTCCGGAAAACTGCGATGGGATGTCTACATCATCGTCCAGTCGGCCAGCATGCTTGATAAGCAAATCCGCGAAGCATTCGGCGAACATCTGGTGACGTGCAAACGCATGGACCGTTTATCTTTCCCCTTCATTGGGCCAGTGCTCAAGCTAATTGGCGTCAATCTCAAACCGCCGAAAGTACATGTCGCCGTCGTGCGCTATGGCATGGGACCGAACGATCCTGTTGTGAATCGCTGGTTCTATCGCGGCACCAATCTCTATGCCGCCTATAACACCGAACAAAAATTTGATCGCGACACTATGTTTGGAAACGCCTGCTATCTGTCGCCGTATCAGGTCAAGGGGCAATACATGAACAAGTTCCAGATTGCTAAATCCATCGCCGCTGGTTACATCCTCGGTGCATTCCTGCTAGGGCTGTCGATCTCGTCGGTATATGCATGGTGGCATTACAAGGCGTCTAAGAATTCACTGCTCACAAATGGCTTTGCGTCGGCGAAAGCCTTCCAGCCGAAAGACCTTTCTGACTCGATTACGGTTGACGGCTTGATGTTTGTCGATGGCGTGGCGGTGGGGGTGCTCTCAGATGGGCGCAGGGTGAGAACGACCGAATACAACATTGATGCGAGCGGGGTGCGCATCAAAGTCGGTGACAAGTGGTTTGCGAAAAAGGGATGAGACCATGAAAACGATTATCGCGGTATTGCTGTTCCTGGCCGTTCAAGTGACGATGGCTGCACCGATTCAATTTAACTTTGATCGCGTCGAACTAACGCAATTCCTTGCGGCCACGTATGGCGATGCCATGAAGAAGAATTTCGTCATCTCGCCGCAACTGCTCAATGAGTCCAAGAAGATCACCCTGCATCTTGACGTAGAGCGGGACAGACTGCCTCAGTTCATGGCGGACTATATGCAGCGCCTCGGCATCGAGGCTCCGGAAAAGGACGGTGTGGTCTATCTGTCAGCGGCCAGTACCACGCCCGCGGCTCCAGCTGGAAATGAGGCAATGCCCATGCTCCCGCTACCGTCAGGCGTCCCCGGTGGATCTGCTGCTGTCGCTGTTGCGGGTGTGCCGGGACAGCTGCCGATGCCACAGACAGACAAAGAGGTGCGCTTGTTTCGTCCTGTGCATCGCGATGCTGATTTTATGGTTGCAGTCTTAAACGCTGCGTTCGGTCCGAATACGGCAAATCGTGCCGGTGGTCAGCTGGTGATTACGGCCAGTAAGACAGCAATCGAGAAGGCCATGACGTTGGCCGGTGACATTGACGTGGCGCCCGCCAAAGTGACCGTCTCGGCGACGTTTGTAGAGGTCTCAAGTAATGACGGCAAGAGTCGGGGCTTCTCGCTCATTGCCAATGTCCTTGGCGCTCGTCTAGGGGCCAACATAGGGACAACAGACAGCGGCAGCGCCTTATCCATTAAATCCGCAACCTTTGAGGCCGTCATTAACGCCCTCGATTCAGATGGCCGGTTTCGGCAGGTCTCCAATCCGCGTGTGATCGTGGATGACTATGAGAAGACCACCATATCAGTTGGGGATGAGACGCCGACGATTTCCGGCACGTCACTCGATAACAATGGCCGTCAGATTCAGCAGATCGTCTATCGCTCGTCTGGCGTCATTCTCGATGTACTGCCGAAGGTCTTAGGCAATGGCAAGATCATGATGACCATTGACGGTCAGGTGTCGTCCTTCCAATCGACAACAACCGGTGTCAATAACTCGCCCACACTCGTTAAGCGGCAAGTCAAAACCAATCTCACGCTCGATGACGGCGAGGTCATGGTGATTGGCGGTCTCAACGATACAAAGTCGACTTCCAATACCTCCGGCATTTCCTTCCTGCCGAAATTCCTCTCTGTGACCAATGAACAGAGTTCAAAAACGGAACTGGTGCTTGTGCTGTCTGCGCAGGTCAGCAAGTAAGCCGTCGCTGCCGACCATGACCGTAAAACGTCTCCTGCAGGTGATTCCGGGGCATGTCGCGGTCGGGCATCGCCCGATGATTGCTGTAGCAGCCGGGCCGGTAGGCCTGCGCAAAGCGCACTGCGTAGCCAGCAATCAAGCATGCGCCGGCGCTCAGAACTCAGATCATCAACGAAGGAGGGCGCGTGGCGAGATTGCGCCGCCAGCTAGCCGAAGGCAGCGGCGGCGCGAGCGAAGCGAGCGCCTAAACTTGTACCTAGAACACTTAAGGAAAAGAAGAAGGCGGTAGCTCAGGAAAGAATTAGAAAAGAGGTTTTTGCAGGACGTAAAAAAACCCGGATCAGCGTTCGCAGCGCTGCCGGGCTCACACATCGTTATCTTAGGGGGATATGTGCTTGATTCGAGTATAGACAAGGCGGCGGCAAATGCCAATCTCAAGGCCAGCTTGGGCCAGTATTTTTGTGGCACGGATGCACATCTGTTTAAGACGATCACTCTGACTCAGTTCCCGAAGGGAGTCGAAGTCTATGTAGATGAAGGCAGGGAAGCCTATAGCGATGGGGCGATCTTTGATTATGCGACCGAACAGGATCAGCCGACGGTGCGCGGTGAAGGCGATCACGAAAAGGCAAGGTCGGTTGCTGCGAGGCGTGCCAAGACCAGTGTCAGGAGGCTGGCAAAGATGCTACAGGCTGATTGCATGCTCACACTGACCTATCGAGAGAACATGGATAATTTCGAGCGGCTACAGGCCGATTTTAAGGCGTTCAGGGCGCGTTTGCGGACCTTGGGCGAGTTCCACTACGTCGCGACCGTAGAACGGCAGGAGAGGGGCGCTTTGCATATCCATATCGCCTGCCAGCATTTCCCGGCCTGGCTGAATAACGAACACGGTACAAGGGTTCGTAGTTACAACGTGATTCGCTCTATGTGGCGGCGTGTTGTCGGTCGGGATAATGGCAACGTCAATCTGACGAAACCAAGAGGCCGCAATTGGGCGCACAAGATCGCCAGCTACATTAGCAAATACGTCTCCAAGAATATCGAAGAGGCGCGGTTCAACAAGAAAAGTTACTGGTCGTCACGCGGCATTCCGAAGCCTAAACAAACAAAACTATGGTTTCCAATGGATACGCCAATACGGGACATCATCGTGCTGGTAGCGCAGGAATTTGTGATGAAGGGGTACGACGATCTGAGGCAGTTTCATGATCCACTCAATGGCTTTTACTGGTTTAGCGCGAGCAAGTCGTCTTAGGTTCCGCTGTTGAGAAAAATTGAGAATTGCATTGCAGTTATTTTTCTTGGCAGCGGTTAACATTTCTACTTCCAAAGCTCGGGGGGCGGGCGCTGTATGGTACAAAGTAAGACTTGGAATGATGCCGTGGAAAGATGGCTACGCGAACAATCGCATAAGGCATCAATTCACTCCGATAAATCGATTATCAATTGGCTTAATGCCCACTTGTCAGGTGTGCCTTTGAATGACATCAACAGAGCTATTGTGGATGCGATCCATCAAAAAAAGCTTGCCACTGGTGTCGCCAATGGGACTGTCAATCGTACCCTTGCCCTTCTCCGTGCAATTCTTTTTCGTGCTGCTCACGACTGGGAGTGGATCGATTCAACTCCAAAAGTTCGCTTACTTCGTGAACCAACACGACGTGTTCGTTATTTGACACACGCTCAAGCTATTCGCTTACTTCATGAGTTACCTGAGCATCTGGCTGATATGGCCACCTTTTCATTAGCTACTGGTTTGAGAAAAACTAATGTCACACGTTTAGAGTGGTCGCAAGTTGACATGAAGCGTTCGTTGGCGTGGATTCATGCGGATCAGGCGAAATCGAAGAAGGCTATTTCGGTTCCATTGAATCCTGATGCAATGCGTATTCTCACCAAGCGTGGTGCCATGCATCAGAGATTTGTATTTAGCTATAAGGGGGCGCCTATCTCGCAGGTTAGTACTGCAGCTTGGTATAAAGCGTTAAAGAGAGCGGGTATTCAGGATTTTCGTTGGCACGATTTACGACATACTTGGGCTAGTTGGCATGTGCAGAGTGGTACGCCGTTATATGTTGTTCAAGAACTAGGTGGATGGGAGAGCTACGAGATGGTGCGTAGATACGCGCATTTAAGTGCTGGTCATCTGGCGATCTTTGCCAATAACTTATCCAGTCTAATGCCGCTTTGAATTTGTATTCACGCATTTGCCGTTACCGCCATTGAAATAGTGTTGTAAAAATGTCTCGTCGCTTGTTCAATGCTTGACTTAATTTAAGTTCGTATTTTGCGCTGTAATTTTTGGCGTTTAAACGTGCTAACATGTTCGTTACTTTAGGCGCCTTGTATTTATGACAAAAGAAAAAAGAAAACCTGCTACACCGTCTAGGCTTGTAAGTCACCTTGTTGGGGAACGGCAAAAGTCTGCCCGGGCCGATGGCCATGCTTTACCGCTGCTAAATATATCGACAGATATTGAAAGTGGGGTTGCGCTTATGGGTATTGATATTTCTTCTGCACCTGTACCTCAAAGGAGGTATTCAGCAGAGCTATGCTGGCTGGGAAGCAGCGGCCTGGACTTTAAGCTCATATTTGGGCAACAAGGTGTTCTTGATAGCGGCCCGTTAGACTCGGCTTTGATTGTTCGAATGAACCCTTCTGCGGCCGAAGATTTTATTCGTGCTGTAGACAAGTTAAGCAACCCATCCCTAGTAGAAATAGCTGAAAAAAACGCTCTAGGTACGGAGCAGCTAGCAGTTGTCACTGAAGCGCCTAAACAGACCGCTGCTATGGTCGCTAATTTAGTTGCAGTTGGTGTCGCAGGTCATGAGACTTGTTTAGATTTTTATCATGCCTCTGCATTTGCTATGCGAAAAGCGGCCCAATCGTCTAGTTTAGAGGTGGAACCCGTGGTTCGCGTGGACTTAAGAACGACGTCATTCATACCGTTAATGAATGAATTAAAAAGAATTGTGGAATCTCGGAAAATTACCGTAAGGGAAGCATAATGGATAAGTTTAGTAGATATAGGCTTCAGGATTGGTTCGATGCCGACGGAATAATGACCCAAATCGACCGAGTGTTTGAGAGTATTAAGGAGAATTCCACAACGGCCGTAACAGTTGCTGCTTTGGCTTCAGTCATTGCCTTCGCATCCATACCTGCTCAAGGGCAAATTACAAAAGATGGGGGACGGCCTCTCCTTGTCTCTGCTGTTTCCTCATCTGATCCGGCTTCTGCTTATGCGGATCAGTTATTAAAAGAGATCAACCTTCAAATTGAGCAGCTCAGTGATGACTCGACCCAAGGTTTAGACCCCAAGCTTCTGCAACTTGCTGGTCAAGCAATTGACTCAATGAACGCTCGTTCGGACGAGGATGTGCAAGCTTGGGCCACTGGTTTGATAGGTTCAATGCTCTCCTAATCAAATAGGGTCTTATGGGGGATTATAATAATTGCAGTGATTGGGATTACAGCAATCATCCAAAAATTAATGGAGTTGTTTATCGGTCAGCGAATTTTCTGGCCGCATTTAGACGAAAAACCTCTGCGTTTGACAAATTTGGCTACTCTACGCTGAGAGGTCATTGGTATTTGTTTTATAGAATGGCTCCTGATACATGTCCTTATTTAGTTGGTAATTATCGCGGATCCAATTATCCTTGCCTTATAAACTGCCGCGTTACCGTCGGGATGGACAACCGGGTCGGGTGGGTTCCTCCCCACATGATCAGCAATTTTATTCAGGGGATGGAAGACTCGCTACAAAAGGCTCTCGTTGCCTTTGCTACTCAAAATCCTGTCGTTGATGCCAAGGGTAAGCCGGCCCCGAATGCAGTTCGATTAAGTCGTTTTATTCCAATTGTCGCAAACTTTTTGCAGTTGTTCTTAACCATCCATCCTTATGCAAATGGCAATGGCCATATGGCTCGAATGCTGGTTTGGGTGCTGTTAGGTAGAGCTGGATTTTGGCCTCGAAAGTGGCCTTTACATAGCTCACCAAATTATTACACCGCTTTATCGTCCCATCGTGACGGCAACAAGGCCCCATTGGAACAATTTATTTTATCAACCATTTAGCTATGAAAAGCCCTGCTGATGTAGGGCTTTTAGCTATTGGTGACCCATGAAACCCCTTTTATAGGTTCCACTATGCCTGATGATCTGCCCGAAGAAGATTCAGTTGCTCTTGCGTTCACAAATTGTGATTGGCATTTGCAGTCGCTTGTAGCATTAGTGAATAAAAATCTTATTACCTTTGACATTACTTTCACGATTGGTGGCCTATTTATAAGCGGCACCTTGATTGGAGGTAAAGAGTATTTCACTTTGTTCGCTGACTCGTTTGTAAATGCTTGGCCAAACGATGACTCTGGCGGTATTCGCGAGTCTTTTGCGGGGCGCGGGGCAATTTACGAGAAAGATGTGTCTAGCGCAGACATTCATTATGTCCATTTGAGGAATGCTCGGACGCTTATGAACGGGACATTCTACCCAACGGATGGATGTCTTTGGCGGGGTAAGATTAGTGCAATAGATGGCTTTTCGTTAGGCGCGCTCAGAAACGGGTAGTGGAAAGTCCCGCTTTATTTCCGCCACCACGGCGCGATTGTAAGCAGTTTTAAGACGTGTGAGCGCTTTGGCGACTAGAAGAACAAAAGGCCTGCTATTGCAGGCTTTTTACTTATGGTGATGCCAATTTCTAGGCTGAGTCGAAACTAGTGTCGCACTATCTTGCAATGTCGATGTGTTTTTCTGCTTGGGGCTGGAAGACAAAATGCTGAAGATTTTTTGTCTTTTGGGAAGATGTTTTTAAGAGTCCGCTGCTCTACCAACTGAGCTAACGCCCCCCGATGAAGAGGCGTGATTATAACCCGATTATTTTCAAACTTGGAAGCCCCTTTTTGAAAAAATCTAAAAAATATCCATCTCCCCCTGAAAACCCGCGCCGGGGCAGCAATCCAGCTGCATAGGGGGATGATCGAGGGACTTGCCGGACCTGTTAAGCGGACGCGTCGCTCAGAAATTGCTCTTGATCCCGTTCACCCAGGATTTCGCCGGCAGTTTGGTGGCGGCCTTGATTTCTTCCGCGCGCTCGTACAGGGCGGGGAAATCGAAGTCGACCGCTTTCCGGAAAGCGATCGCGACGACGTTGCCGTCATGGACTTCGGGCAGCGAGACGACCTGGTCGAAGGCGTAGCGCATGGCCTTGAGGTTCTTGGCGTAGCTGGGATGGTCGCCGAACAGGTTGACCGTCATGACGCCGTCTTCGCTGAGGCTGTCGCGGCAGGCTTTGTAGAATTCCGGCGTGTCGAGCATCGGGCCGCGTGCGGTGGCGTCGTACAGGTCCACCTGCAGCGCATCGATGGTGCCGTGGCGCTGCTCGTCGTGGATGAAGTCGTCGGCGTCCATTTCCAGCAGCGACAGGCGAGCGTCTTCGGGCGGCAGCTTGAACATGCTGTGGCAGATCGCAATCACCGACGGATTCAGTTCGACCGCGGTAACGTTCGCTGCGGGAAACTGGCGGTAGCTGAACTTGGTCAGCGCCGCCGTGCCAAGGCCGAGTTGCACGATGTGCTGCGGCGCCCGATTGAACAGCATCCAGCTCATCATCTGTTGGGCGTATTCGAGCTCAATCCAGTCGGGCTTGCGGATGCGCATGGCGCCTTGCACCCATTCGGTGCCGAAATGCAGGTAGCGTACGCCTTCCTGCTCCGACAGCGTGACCGGTGCGAAGCGCGGCTTGCGCGGCGCGGCGGCTTTTGGCTTGGATTTGGCCTTGTCCGGGGCAGGACCGGCCTTGGTGTTGGCTTGCGCCTCGATGGATTTGCGTTTGATCAGCATGATGTTGCCCGAATTCGAATTGCCGAATGATACCTTGCCGGGAGGGGCGGCACGCAGAACGGGGTGGCTCGCGGGGCAGGGAGTCGTTTTGCCGCCTTCGCTTGACGCCCGGCGCGCATGTTCAGCTACACTGGCGTCCATGCTCAAGAAAATACTCTTCATCCTCCGGCTTGCCATCGTCTTTGCGGGCATCGTGCTGTTCGGGCGGGCGGTGCAATATCTGATCCTGAACGGCGGCTTCAACGGCTCCTTCTACGATATTATTTTCTTCCGGTCATAGTCCTATCCGGTCCGTTCCTGGCACGCTCATTGCCTGCTGTTGACGTTCTCGTCTCTGCTCAACATTTACTCGTTTAAAAGGATCCACAGCAATGAGTCACATTCACTTCATCGGCGGTGAAAAAGGCGGCGTCGGAAAATCGCTGGTCTCCCGGGTGCTGGCGCAATATTTCATCGACTGGAACATTCCTTTCCGCGGTTTCGACACCGACAAGTCGCATGGCGCGCTGCTGCGGTTCTACGGCGATTTTTCTGCGCCGATCGTGCTCGATCAGCACGATGCGCTCGACCCCCTCATTGAACGCGCACTTGAGGATCCGCAACGGCGCATCCTGGTCGATCTCGCCGCCCAGACGCAGCAGTCGCTGGCGGCATGGATCGAAGATTCGGGCGTGCTCGATTTTGCCGCCGAGCACAACATGACGCTGACCTGGTGGCACGTCATGGACACCGGGCGCGATTCGGTCGACCTGCTGCGCAAGTGGCTCGATCAGTTCGGCGGGCGACTCAAGCTGGTGCTGGTGCTCAATGAAGTCCGCGGTGATCGCTTCGACATCCTGGATGCTTCGGGCGAGCGTGAGCGCGCAGAACAATTGGGGGCGAGCGTGATCCACCTGCGCCGCTTGCCGGACACCACGATGCAAAAGATAGATCAGCAAAGCGCCAGTTTCTGGGCTGCACTGAACCATCCCGATCGCGCCACTACCGGCCTGGGACTGCTGGAACGGCAGCGCGTGAAGGTCTGGCTCAATCGCGCTTACGGCGACATCGGCAAGCTCGCGCTGTAGAGCAAGGCTTGTTTGCGGGAGGCGGTACGCCGGTAGCGTTCCCGCAGATCAATCGTTCGCATCCCGAAGGCTGAGCCATTGCTCCAGCTTCTTTGCATAAGCCATCGTATGCGCCGGACTGCTCGACGGCAGCAGCACGATGCGGTAGTGCGCCGCACGCTCCTTCAGCATCTTCAGCCCCAGCTTTGCGGCAGTGCCGCCGTTGAAGCCTATTGTCCTCAGTTGGGGCAGCTCGTCCAAGAGGCCGATCAGGTCATTGCCGGCGTGGTCGGCGATGCTGCTGTCGAGACTGCCTTCGCGGCGCGCCTCGGCGATCACATCCCATAATCCCACGCCATGCCTGAGCAGGGCCTGCAGGCGCTGCTCGTATTCCATTGCGCGCAAATCTTCACCGACCACTTCCGATATCAGCGCCCAAAATTTGTTTTGCGGATGCGCATAATACTGGCTGTGCGCCAGCGAAGCGTCGCCGGGCAGGCTGCCGAGGATCAGCACGCGGGTGTTGGCGTCGGTGACGTGGGGGAAGCTGCGTTTGCGTGTCATGGATGCGCGAGGGGCGAGGGCGAGTTGAAATATTTTCAGGCCGTCACGCGGCCGGGGGAATAAGGCTACACTAGTTTTCTCCTCGCCTTCACGGCGCCTCACGACAACATACAAGGATAAAATTCATGGGACAACCAGTCATTATCGTCACCGGCGGCAGTCGCGGCATCGGTGCTGCAGTTGCACAATCGGCAGCCGCGCGCGGCTACGCAGTCGCCATCAGTTACGTATCGAACCGCGCCGCGGCCGACGCCGTGGTGGATGGCATCGTTAAGTCCGGCGGCCGGGCCATCGCCGTGAAATCGGACGTGGCGGTGGAGGCCGACATCCTGCATCTGTTCCAGACCGTCGACAAGGAACTCGGGACGCTGACCGCGCTGGTCAACAATGCCGGCATCCTGGAACACCAGTCCCGCTTTGACGAACTGACTGCCGACCGCATCAATCGCGTGCTGCTGACCAACGTCACCGGCAGCCTGCTGTGCGCGCGCGAAGCGGTGCGCCGGATGTCGACGAAGCACGGCGGCAAGGGCGGCGCCATCGTCAACCTGTCGTCGATGGCGGCCAAGCTCGGCGGTCCCGGCGAATACGTCGATTACGCCGCCTCCAAGGGCGCGATCGACGCCTTCACCATCGGCCTGGCCAAGGAGGTCGCCGCCGAAGGTATCCGCGTCAATGCCATCCGTCCCGGCCTGATCTACACCGACATCCACGCCAGCGGCGGCGAAGCCGGGCGCGTCGATCGTCTCAAGGACGCCGTGCCGATGAAGCGCGGCGGCAGCGCCGAAGAAGTCGCCAATGCAATCCTGTGGCTGCTGTCGGAGGAGGCATCCTATGCGACCGGCACCTTCATCGACATCTCGGGCGGCCGCTGATTCTTGTCGTTAAGTCGGGAGGCAGGCATGAATGCTCTTACCCATCGTCGCATCGACGTGCTGCTCACGCGCTACGCCGAAAGCCATCAGCATCGCGTCAACGAGCTGATCCATTGCGTGTGCGTGCCGGCCATCGTGCTGGCCTTGCTGGGCCTGTGCTGGGCGCTGTCGCCGCTGCTGGCGGCCGGTCTGGTGCTGGCGTCGCTGGCCTACTATGTCACGCTGTCGCCGCCGTTCGCGTTGGGCATGCTGCTCATGGCCGGCGCGATGCTGCTGGTTCTGGCGGGCATGCCGCCGCAAGCGGTGTTGCCGGCATCGGCGGCGATCTTCGTGGTGGCGTGGATAGGGCAGTTCATCGGCCACAAGATCGAAGGCAGGAAGCCGTCGTTTTTCGAAGACGTCCGCTTCTTGCTGATCGGTCCGCTGTTCGTGCTCAGCCTGCTTTACCGGCGTTTCCGCATCCGCTACTAGAGGCCGGGGAACAAAGGCGCAAAAAGCCGGTCAAGAAGCGGTCTGTATTAAAATGGCAAGAGTTGTTTGCCATGCCTGACATGCCAGAAGATGGTATTCAGCACGAACGCCGCCCACTGTTCCCCATGACCGGGCAAATTTTCCGTTGGAGTCTTGTATGAAGAAATTGTTTTTAATCGCCGCTCTCAGCACGCTCGCCGCAGGCTGCGCCGTCACCCCGAATTCCGCCAGCGTGTACAACACGCGCCAGGCGCAAGGTGAACAGACGGTGCGCATGGGCGTGGTCGAGTCCGTTCGCAACGTCACCATCGACAAGGGCTCCAGCGGCGTCGGCACCATTGCCGGCGGCGCGCTGGGCGGTATCGCAGCTGGTTCCAATATCGGTGGCGGCAACGGCGCGCTGGCTGCGGGTATCGTCGGCGCCCTGATCGGCGGCGTCGCCGGCAACCGCGCTGAAGCCAGCCTGGCCAACAAACCGGGCCTGGAAATTACCGTGCGCCTGGATAACGGCGAACTGCGCGCCATTACTCAGGATGCGGATGAACTGTTCCGTGTCGGCGAACGCGTGCGTTTGTTGTCGTCGGGCCGCACTACGCGCGTTACACACTGAATATGCACTGAGCAGGATCGTTCGCGATACGAACCGCCGTGTTCCGGTCACCAGGCCGGATCCGGCGGTTTTTTCATGGGCCTCATGGGCTTCAGGGACGCAAGGGAAGCGGCTGTTCGAAGCCGTCGTAGGCTGCCTGCAGCAGCCACTGCTCGCGCCGGAGCCGGTACAGCACGTGCACGCAGAGCGGATGGCCGGCTGGCAGACGCGGATGTTCGAAATTCTCTTCCGCGCGCGTGTACATGCCGAGGCGCTGCATGACGGCCTGCGAGCGTTTGTTGCCGGCCGTGGTGAAGGAGACGACCTCCTTCATGCCGAGCACATTGAAGGCATGGCGCAGCACCGCTTGTGCAGCCTCGGTGGCGTAGCCTTTGCCCCATGCAGGCCGAACCAGGCGCCAGCCGATTTCCACCGCCGGCGTGAAGTGCGCCTCGAACGCCACCCGCAGCAAACCGACGAAGCCGGCGAACTCCAGCTCGCCGGGGATTTCCAGCACCCACAAGCCGTAGCCGTGTTCATTGAAGTGTTCGTCAATGCGCCTGACCAGCAGCGCGTTGTCGGCGGGGCTCAGCACAGAGGGGAAGTAGCGCATCACTTCAGGATCGGCCGTCATCGCTGCACAGGCTGCGGCGTCGCCCGTGCGCCAGGGACGCAACAGGATGCGTGAATGGCGCAGTTCAGTCGCCATGGCGCAGGCGATTGACGAAGCCGATGTAGACCACGGTTTGCAGCAGCGCGACGGTGCTGCCGGCGATCACTTCGGATACGCGCAGCAGCGCCAGATGCAGTTCCTCATGCAGGCCGCCGCCGGCAAACGCCGCCGACATCAGAATCACCACCGTGGCCGGTCCCAGCCGCCAGTTGCTGGGATAGTTCTGCCACAGCATGGCCACCAGCACCGCGCTGGTCAGTGCGATCAGCATCGACAGGAACGTGGCGCCGAAAATCACCAGGCACAGGCAGGCGATGATCGCGCCAGAGATGGTGTTGATCAGGCGCGCACGGAAATTCGCCTTGGCGATGGTCATGTCCGGCTCGGTCACGATGATCAGCGAAATCATCGCCCAGTACGGTTCCGGCAAGCCGAACGCCCGCAATCCGTACCACAGGATCAGCGAGCCGGAGAGGATCTTGATGAGGTAGACCAGCGCATTCTTGCGCGGGTTGATGAAGTGGAGTTCCATGATCTTTTTGGGCAATGCCGGCAGGGATGAATGACTGTATAGGATCATGGCCCGCCGTGGCAACCAGAAATCGCCGGCCGTAAACGACGGCGGCGGCCCGAAGGCCGCCGCACCGCTTACCGCTTGCTTTCCCTATCGGCAAGAACTCATTTCGACGCCATGCCCAGCAACATGTCGTTGAGGCGCTTGACGAAGCCGGACGGATCCGTCAATGCGCCGCCTTCAGCCAGCAAGGCCTGGTCGAACAGGATGTGCGACCAGTCGTCGAACTTGGCGTCTTCGTACTTCAGGCGCTGCACCAGCGGATGATCCGGATTGATTTCCAGAATCGGCTTGGCTTCCGGCGCATCCTGCCCGGCCGCCTTGAGCATGCGCAGCAGGTTGCCCGACAATTCGTTCTCGTCCGCCACCAGGCAGGCCGGCGAATCGGTCAGGCGGAACGTCACGCGCACGTCCTTGGCCTTGTCGCCCAGCGAGGTCTTCATCTTCTCGACGAGGTCCTTGAACTGGGTTTCGGTTTCTTCGTGCTGTTTCTTCTCGGCTTCGTTTTCCAGCTTGCCGAGATCGAGGCCGCCCTTGGCCACCGAGGCCAGTTCCTTGCCGTCGAAGTCCTGCAGGAACGACAGCATCCATTCGTCGACGCGATCGGTCAGCAACAAGACTTCCACGCCTTTCTTGCGGAAGATTTCCAGATGCGGGCTGTTCTTCGCCGCGTGGAAGTTCTCGCCGGTGACGTAATAGATCTTGTCCTGGCCTTCCTTCATGCGGCCGATGTAGTCGGCGAATGACGTGGTCTGCGCGTCGGAATCGCCGTGCGTCGAAGCGAAGCGCAACAGCTTGGCGATGCGTTCCTTGTTGGCGGCGTCTTCGCCGATGCCTTCTTTCAGCACCTGGCCGAACTCGTTCCAGAAGCCCGCGTACTTGTCTTTCTGTGCCTGGTCATCGCTGTTGGCCAACTCTTCCAGCAGGCTCAGCACGCGCTTGGTCGAGCCTTCGCGGATGGCCTTGACGTCGCGCGACTCTTGCAGGATTTCACGCGACACGTTCAGCGGCAGATCGGCCGAATCGATCACGCCCTTGACGAAGCGCAGATACACCGGCATCAGCTGCTCGGCGTCGTCCATGATGAACACGCGCTTGACGTACAGCTTGATGCCGCCGCGCTTGTTGCGATCCCACATGTCGAATGGTGCGCGGGTCGGGATGTAGAGCAATTGCGTATATTCGCTGCGGCCTTCGACACGGTTGTGCGTGTAGGCGAGCGGCGCGCCGAAATCGTGCGAGATGTGCTTGTAGAACTCTTCGTACTGTTCCGGCGTGATGTCGGACTTGCTGCGCGTCCACAGGGCACTGGCCTGGTTGACGGTTTCCAGTTCGTCCTTGAGAACAGTTTCCTTTTTCTCTTCGTCCCATTCTTCCTTCTGCATCAGGATCGGCAGGGAAATGTGGTCGGAGTATTTGCGGATGATGTTCTTCAGCTGCCACGACGACAGGAATTCGTCTTCGCCTTCGCGCAGGTGCAGGATGATGTCGCTGCCGCGGCCCGGCTTGTCGATGGCTTCGATCGAGAACTCGCCGGCGCCTTCGGATTCCCAGCGCACGCCTTCATTGGCCGGCGTGCCGGCGCGACGGGTTTCGACCGTGATGCGGTCGGCGATGATGAAGCCGGAGTAGAAGCCGACGCCGAACTGACCGATCAGCGCGGCATCCTTTTGCTGGTCGCCCGACAGCTTCGAGAAGAATTCCTTGGTGCCGGACTTGGCGATCGTGCCCAGATGCGAGATCGCTTCCTCGCGATTCATGCCGATGCCGTTGTCGGAGATGGTGATCGTGCGCGCAGCCTTGTCGAATGCAACCGTGATCTTCAGTTCCGGGTCGTTCTCGAACAGCGCGCTATTGTTGATTGCCTCGAAGCGCAGCTTGTCGGCCGCGTCGGACGCGTTGGAGATCAGCTCGCGCAGGAAGATTTCCTTGTTCGAATACAAGGAGTGGATCATCAATTGCAACAGTTGTTTGACTTCTGCCTGGAATCCCAGGGTCTGCTTCTCGGGTGCAGCCATGTTTACTTACCTCGTGAATAAAAAAGGAGTGACGGATTCAAAAAAATTGCGATTGCGGCTCAGAGAGCAGGGAACCCCCCTGAGCGTGGCGACCGCGTATTTTAAGGAGAATGCGGCTGCTTGGGCGAATTTCAATGACCAGGGAAGAAAAATTTCCGGGCGGGAATGTTGGTGGCACGCCAATTGCTGACGGTGTCATACGCACACAATAATTGGTCCGCAAAATGCCGACTGCGCGGTGACATCATCAAACTGGTGCATGCGTTTGTCGACAATCAAGCGAATCAAAGCGTCAATTGACGGTAACTCGTTGATTAAATATGTGTTCTTTGAATGCGAGCAGATTCTTGGTGTTGTCTAACGTATAATGCGGCAGCAACAATAAAGGCCCCATCAAAATCAAAATAAAAAGATATGGCATTTCCGGGGACGATTGAAGTTGGTCAGGTTGCGGGCTCATTTAATTTCATTCGTATGATGGGAGGGGTGATCAGTCTCCGGATTGATCAGTTGTATCTAACAATGACATATAGAAACAAGACGTTAGTCTTTGGTGCGCTGTTCTTATCGATCGTCTCGGACGTAGTTGCAGCATCGGACGCCATTACATTGCCCGCGCTTTCCAGTGGAAAATTTCTCTCCGGAAATTTAAATTCCGGAAGGGCTTTGCTCGCGCAGGCAAAAACCGATGCGCCCGCCTTGGATGTGCCGCCGCAAATGCGAGTAAATCCAGAGCGCGATGAAAATGCCGCGTCACGGCAGGCCAGTGTTAATGGAGCAAGCGATGCCGCCGCCAGGGCCGATGCCGCCGCCGCATCCAACGATGAAATCCTGGCCCTGCTACGCCAGTCCGACTCCGGTTTCACCGGCAACGCCATCGACCTGCCTTACGTCAATTCGGAAACCGTCGGCGACGAACAGGTGCCTTTCCTGACCCTGGATCAGGTCATCGAACTGGCGCTCAATAACAGCTACAGCTACGCCGCCACTTCGGCCCTGGCCGACCAGGCCGGCTACGCCGCCAAGGCCGCGCTGGGACAACTCGGGCCTACGCTGGACGTGCGCACGCAAAAGGGGCGTGAGTATTCTTCCCCGGCCTCGTTCCGGGATGACAACGGCAATATCGTCCAGGCCGACCAGCACAAGCGCTGGGATGCCACGCTGATCGGTCGCCAGCCGATTTTCGCGCCGGGTTCCTATTTCGACTTCCAGAAGCAGCGCGCCATGTCGCGCGCCGCCGACCAGCGCCGCGACGATGCGCGCGAGTCGCTGTACTACGCCGCCATCAAAGCCTATTACGACGTGCTGCGCGCCTATGCCTCGCTGTCGTTTGCGCGCAGCTATGCACAACGCATGAAAGACTTGCTCGACTACATGGGCAAGCGCGTCGAAGGCGGCGGCGCCAGCAAGATTGACTATGACCGCGTGCGCGGCCGCTCGCTGCAGGCCGATTCCGCCATTCTCGAAAGTGAAGGCACCCTGGAAAGCGCCATGGTGACGCTGACCCAGCTGATCGGCCGGCGCGTGCAGCAGGTGCAGGTGCCTGAACGCATGATGCCGAAAGTGCCGCCGACATCGCGCCTGGCGTTGCAGGACGTCTACGACAACAACCCCGGCATCCGCGCCGCGCGCAGCGACACCGAGGCGGTGCGGGAAGAACTGAAGTCGGCGCGTTCCAAATTCTCGCCGTCCTTCGCGGTGGAGTGGACGCAGGCCAAGACCCGGGGCGCCGGCGGCGACCAGACGCTGGTGACGGATCGCCGCCTGATGCTGGTGCTGACCATGAACCTGCTCAATGGCGGTTCGGATGCGTACTACCAGAGCCAGATCGGCGCCAAGCTGGTGGAAAAAAGCAATACCGCGGCCGACCTCGAGCGCAAGCTCAAGGAGCAGGTCGAGATCAATTACCGCACGCTTGAGGCAGTCAAGAAGCGCATGAATATCTCGCGCGACATCTATGAGAACAATGCCAACGTCGCCGACGTCTTCCTCGAACAGTTGTCGACCGGCAGCAAGCAACTGCTCGACGTGCTCGACGCCTATCAGCAGGCTTACCAGACGCGCATGGATTTTGCATTGCTGCTGTTTCAACAGGCCGATATCAGCTACCAGATATTGCGCAATACCGGGCGGGCGTGGACGCCTCCCGACAACAAATCGTCCGACCGGTTGAATGACCAGTCGCGCAACGGCAAATAGGAAAGGCTGGGGACACGATGGATGGGGGAGGCAAGGAACAGAATTTCTGGCCGGGGTTCGTGGATGCGTTGTCCAACGTCGTCCTGGTCATGATTTTCGTGGTCGTGGTGTTCGTCGTGACGCTCTTCTACTATTCACAGAAGCTGGCGGAGATTCGCGTCAGCAAGATGGTCACCAAGGGCGAAGTCCAGGTCCAGAGCGGGTCCACCAAGGTCAAGCCGGACGCGATCGACGCGCCGCAAGGCGCGGATGCCGATACCGCACGGCTCAAGAGCGAGAACCGCGACAAGAGCAACGAAATCGACAAGCTCAAGCGCGAGATCGCCGATCTCAAATCGCGCCAGGCCGCGCCGCCGCTGCAGGCCGACGCCGGCAGCTTGCGCAGCGACGCCGCAGCGGGTGGCAACAACAACATCCAGGTGCGCGTCGAGAAAGCCAAGGAAATCGCGCCCGGCACCAACAAGGTCGACGGCGACAGCAAGGCGGTGGTGTTGCATTTCGAAAAAGAAACCACCGAGCTAAACGCCGAAGGGGCCAAGACGCTCGACGGCAGCATCGGCGACTGGGTGCGCCGCGTGAAATCGCAGCAGGGCAAGATCGTCATCACCGGCGTGATCGGCTCGGCCGAGTTCACCGAAGCCCGCCGCCGCGCCTATTACCGCACCGTGGCGGTGCGCAATCACCTGATTGACGCCGGCGTCGACAAGGAGCGCGTGGTCAGCCGCGTCTCCACGTCCGAGAACAGCGCCGAAAGCAATGCCCGCGTGATCATCCAATACCTGGCGGGTCAAAAATGACGAAGCTGCCCAACGACAATTTGCGTTGGGACCTGCGCCTGCGGCTACTGCTGCAGGCGCGCAGCCGTCGTTTGATGCGCCTCGTCGCGCCTCGCGTGGATCGCGAGCTGGGCGATCACCAGGAGCTCGCGCGCCCGCGCCAGTTCATCCTCGTTACCGTATTCCTGCTGCTGTGCCTGCTGGTGTGGTCGTGGTTTGCCCAGATTGACATGGTGGTGCGCGGCGCCGGCCGCATCGTCGCTTCCGAGCACAACCAGATCATCCAGCATCTGGAAGGCGGCATCGTTTCCGCCATCCTGGTGCGCGAAGGCGCCACGGTGAAGAAGGGGCAGACGCTGATTTCGATTGCCGACGTGCGCGCCAACGCGGACCTCGGCGAAGGCAACGTCAAGATCCTCGGCCTGCGCGCCCGCATCGCGCGTCTCAAGGCGGAAGCCGCCGGCGCGCCGGCGGTGGCGATGTCGCCCGAGTTGCGCAGCGACGATCCGGCGGTGCAGAGCGAGCTGGCTTCGTTTGCCGCGCGCCAGTCCAAGTTGACGCAGGAACTCAGCGTGCTGCGCGAACAATCGGCGCAGCGCCAGGCCGAAGTGGGCGAAGCCGTCAGCCGCCAGAAGAGCCTGGTATCCGAATTCGATCTGGCGCAACGCCAGTACAAACTGGTGCACGGCATGTTCGAGCGCAATGCCGCCTCGCAGCTGGAAGACATCCAGGCCCAGTCCAAGGCGCAGGATGCGCAGAGCCGTCTTTCCGCCACCAACGCCATGATCCCGCGCCTGACCGCCGCCATCGCCGAAGCCCAGGCCAAGATGGGCGAAGCCGCCTCGCGCTTCCGCGCCGATGCGCGCAGCGACCTCACCGTCAGCGAAAACGAACTGGCGCGCCTGCAGGAAGAAATCAAGTCGCGCAACGACCGCGTATCGCGCTCGGAAGTGCGGGCGCCGATGGACGGCATCGTCAACCGTGTGCTGATCAATACCGTCGGCGGCGTGGTCAAGCCGGGCGACGCAATCATCGAAATGACGCCGACCGACGACAAGCTGGTGATCGAAGCGAAGGTGGCGCCGACCGATCGCGCCCAGTTGATGACCGGTGCGCCGGCGCGTGTGAAGGTTTCGGCCTACGACTACGGCGTCTACGGCGCCATGAAGGGTGTGGTTACCGAGGTCAGCGCCGACACCGTGCCGGAAGAGCGCGGCGAGCGCTTCTACCGCGTCAAGATCGAGGTCACGCGCGATCCCAAGCTCGATACCGGCCTCCCGCTGATGCCGGGCATGACCGCCACGGCCGACATGATCGTCGGTCGCCGCACCGTCTGGCAATACCTGATGTCGCCCCTGAGCCGCTTCGGCCAGACGGCGCTCAGGGAGCCGCGTTAGTCGTTAGTCCTGGAGCCGCGATGAACACTGAATTTTTCCTATCCTGTCCTTACTTTCGGAACCTGAACGTATGAAAAACCTGCGCAAATTCTATGCACTCGCTGCGATACCGTCGCTGTTCCTGCTGCTCGGCGGTTTCCTGTTCAGGGATTTCGTCCTGCACGCGATCCGGATCAATCCGTTCCTCAACCTGTTCATCATCAGCGTGGCGGTGTTCGGCGTTTCGCTGATCGTCTACAACATGTGGCGCGTGAACTGGGAATACAACAAGCTCGCCTTGTTCTATGCGCGCGTCAACGGCGGCGAGTCGATGGAAGACCTGGTCAAGGCGCCTGAGTTTCAGGACAGCGAAATTGCCAAGGTGCTGGTCAGCGTCGCCAACACCAAAGGCCGCCTGACCTCGCGTATCGAACAGGAAACCATCGAACGCTCGCTGTCGGACCTGCAGGCCCACTTGGAAGCGAAGACCGAATTCCCGCAATTTCTGACCGGCTTCATGATCGCGCTCGGCCTGTTGGGTACCTTCATCGGCCTGCTCGAAACGCTGGTCGGCACCGCGGCGCTGATCGACGGCTTCGGCAAGGCGACGCAGGGCGGTGACATGGATGCGTCGTTCATGCATCTGGTTTCCGACCTGCAAAAGCCGCTGGCCAGCATGGGCACTGCGTTCTCGGCCTCGATGTTCGGCCTGATCGGTTCGCTGGCGCTGGGCTTGACGCTGACGCCGCTGCGCGCCGCCAACAAGAAACTGGTGTCGCGTGCGCGCGAGTGCATCAGCGACATGGTCCAGCACGTGATCCACGACATGAGCGGTCCCGGAGCCAACGCCAGCGGCCGCCAAGGCGTGTCGGAGCAATTCCTCGCCGAGTTCCTGCAAGATCTGATGGTGCTGCAGCGCGAATCCATCATGGCCGCGCGCGCCAGCTCGGAAGCCTCGATGCAGGCCGGCATCAAGCTCGAAGGCATGAACGACCGCCTGCAGAATATCGTCGAGCTGTTCCACGCCAGCATGGATGAATCGAAGAACCTGCGCCAGCTGGTGTCCTTCGGTCCGCGCATGCATGAAGTCGGCCAGCAGACGCTGGAAGAAATCCGCAACGTCGGCCAGATCATCAATCAGAAGATGACCTCCGCGCGCGACCTGACACAAAGCCTGTCGTTGCTGGAAGAGCGCCTGTCGGTCAACGGCGATATCGCCCTGCGCAGTTTCGACATGTTGCCGAAGATCGTTTCCACGATGGAAAGCGGCCAGATGTCGCTGTCGTCGGCGCTGACCTCCTTGCAGGCGCAGCAGTCGGAAGCGGCCAACATGACCGAAAAGACGGCGCAGCATATCGCGCAGATGCCGACCTTGCTCAACCAGATTTCCATCCGCATTGCCGACGAACTCGGCGCGATCCAGCATCAGGGCGAAATCCACTCGGCCGTGTCCGAGCGCCTGGGCGAACTGGGCAAGGCCATCGGCGAGAATTCCAGCAACATGACGCGCGACGCCTTGTCGTCGCGCCAGCTGCAGATCGACCTGGCCAAGCACATGGCGATGATGAACGACCGCGTCAAGAACCTCGGCGCCATTCCGACTTCGCTGACCTCGATCACCGAAGCGCTGATGCGCCAGAACATCAATACCCAGACCGTCATCGACGAAATGCGCAGCGGCCGTCAGACCATGGTCAAGGATTTGCGCCTCGAAATGCGCGAAGCGATTCGCGAACTGTCGATGATCAACAAGGAAGCCAGCTGAGGCCGGCGGCCTTGGCAGCCATGTGAAGTGTGAACGGACCCATGAACGAGAGCGATCAGATCTACGTCGACCAGCCGCAAGCCGATTTGCGCTCATTGCGCAAGGACCCGGTGTACCTGACGCTGATGCGCGCCTACGGCGGGCGCTTCGTCGAGATCGTCGTGGCCGGCGTGCTGATCAACGTGTTCGGCCTGTTCATGCCGCTGTATTCGCGGCTGGTGTACGACAAGGTGATCGGCAACCACATCACGGAAACGCTGTGGGCGCTGACGCTGGGCATGGTCTTGTTCATCGTGCTGGAGCTGGTGCTGCGGGTGATCCGCATGTACTACATTGAGCAACTGGCGGGACGCTTCGACATCGAGTTCGACGGCAAGTCGGTGCGCCGCCTGCTGGAGTCACGGGTCACCGCGCCGGTCGGGGTGGTGCTGGCCAAGTACCGCGACCTCAGCAGCGCACGCGACCTGCTCTCATCGAATTACATGCTGATGCTGATCGACTTGCCGTTCCTGGCGATGTATCTGGTGGCGGTAGGCGTGCTCGGCGGCCATCTGGTATGGGTGATTCTGGTGGGCGGCGCGTTGCTGGTGGCGTCGCAGCTGCTGTGCAAGATTCCCGCGACCGACTACGGCAATGCCGCGATGACGTCCGGCATCGGCAAGATCGACAAGCTCGCCAGCCTGGTGTTCGGCATGGAGACATTGAAGACCTCGCCCTTGCAGGACCGGCTGGTCAAGGCTTTCCTCTCGGATGCCGCCGACAACGCGGTGAGCCAGGCCAAGAGCCGGTTCTGGATGAACGCCGGCTACGCCTTGTCGACCGTGGGCTACACATTGATCTCGGTGGGTACGCTGGTGGTGGGCGTGTACCTGGTGGAAGACAACGCGCTCACTGTCGGTGCGCTGATCGCCACGTCGCTGCTGATCAGTCGCGCGACGTCGATGCTGTCGTCGGTGACGATGGTGCTGGGACGCATGGAAATGTTCCGGCGCGCGCGCGCCGCGTTCGAGGAGATGTTCGACGATACCGGACCGGAGCAGGTGATCGCCGACGTGCTGCGCCAGGACATGCGCGGTCTGATCCAGGTAGTCAACCTGACGCTGCATCTCGACAAGCATGAAAAGCCGGCGCTCGACAACGTCTCGCTGACGATCCAGCCAGGTGAAAAGGTCGGCATCGTCGGCCGTTCCGGTTCCGGCAAGACCACGCTGATGCGCGCGCTGGCCGGTTTGCACAAGATCGACGCCGGCAAGGGCCAGGTGCTGATCGACGGCGTGGCGGTGGCGGCTTACGCGGCGCCGGTGCGCATGCGCTGTATCGGCTACAAGCCGCAGGAGCCGTTCCTGTTCGACGGCAGCCTGGCGGCCAACATCTTCGTGGGCGACCGCATCGGCAGCGACGAATATGAAGCGGCGCTAGCGGTATCCGGCGTGGACGACCTGATTGCGCGCGGTGAGCTGCGTCTGGACCAGATGCTCAAGGCGCCCGGCAACCTGTCCGGCGGTCAGCGCCAGATGGTAGCGCTGGCGCGTGCGGTAGCGGGCATGCCGACCGTGATGCTGCTGGATGAACCGACTACCGGCATCGACCTGTCGACGGAAACCAGGATCATCCAGAAACTCATGGCGTATTCGGCGCAACGCACTCTGGTGGTGGCGACACATAGCACCGCTCTGCTCAGGTGCATGGATCGCATCATCGTGCTCAACGACGGCAAGATCGTCGCCGACGGACCGAGCGCGGCGATCTTGCAGCAGTAGTAACGGTAACAGCAACAATAGCAGCAACAGCGGCAACAGCAGCAACAGCGGCAACAGCAGCAACAGCAGCAACAGCGGCAACAGCAGCAACAGCAGCAACAGCAGCAACAGCAGCAACAGCAGCAACAGCAGCAACAGCAGCAACAGCAGCAACAGCAGCAACAGCGGCATCGAACGGAAAAAGGGCAGTGCGGCGAAGCCATCGTGCGCTGCCATGATTATGTGATTGACTTCCTCAGCGAGGTTTGACATGGCGACAGCAGCTTCATCGAAAGCAAGTTCGGCAAATCCGGCCAATTCGGCAAACGCAGCCAATGCCGCGCAGGCCGTCACCGGCTCCGCGCGCGTGACCATGCCCGATCAGAACGGCAGCTTCCATCTCAACGTGCCGCGCGGTGCGGTCAAGCACGTGCAGGTGGTGGACGTCGACATGGTCCTGCAGCTTGAAGACGGCAGCAAGGTCGTCCTGGCCGGCGGCGCGATGGGCGCCATGGACGAGAAGTCGAAGATTGTTTTCGCCGATGCCTCGCAGGACACCGGCCGCTTGCTCGACCTGGTCGGCAAGATCCCGCTGCGCAACAATGACCAGTCGCTGATACTCAATTCCGATCCGGTGAATACTCAGGACCGTGCCAATAATTCCGATAGCCACGGTGTGCCGGAAAACCACTTCACCTCCAACAACAATTCGGCCCAGGTCAATCCAGCCGCCACCAGCCAGTTGGCCAAGATCATCCAGGACAACGCCGGTTCGCTGACCAGCAACGGCCTGCAAAATCTGGTGCTGCCGTCGATCCCGGTGCCGCCTGCGCCGCCGGTGACGACCGGCGCCGATTCGCTGATCAAACAAGTATCCCCGGAGATATCGGAGCGTCCGGGTTCGGTGCTGACACCGATCGTGGTGGGCCCGCAAACGCCGGCGATGACGCTCAACCTGCTCAACCTGACAACCCAGACCCAGGTCGGCAGCGTGCTGCACGGCAGCGGCGGCTCGGTCGCCTCGGCCATCGACGGTTCCAACTCGGTGCAGTTTGCGCCGCAGGTGATCAACGCCGGCAACGATGTCCATACCATCTACGCCACCAGCAGCAACACGCAGAGCGATTTCATCAAGATATTCAAGGTCAACGTCACCGGCGACGGTACCGTGAAATCCGTGCTGATCAGCGGCGTGCCGTCAACCATGACGATTTTGAACGCGGTCAATCTGGGTGGCGGCAACTATCAGATCACGCCGGCTGCCGGTGAAAAGACCTTCGACCTGCAAGTGCAATACACCACCACGGCGGCCGATCCGACCCGGCCGACGGCGCCGACGGCGACCATCAATTTCGACGTGTCGGTGCTGACCAGCGATGGTCTTACGCACCTGCTAGATTCGCGCGTCGTGGTGATCAAGGATGCCAGTTCCTACACCGACCTGACCTATCTCGATCCGGCCACCGGCAAGAGCGTATGGGTGTTGCCGGCGCAGGGCGTGCCGCATGAAATCCATGCCGGCGACGGCGGTGTCACGATCTACGGCAGCAACGCCAACGACCTGCTCTATGGCGGCGTGGGCGTGGACACCATTATCGGCGGCAGCGGCAACACCTATTTCGAAGGCGGCGCCGGCGCCGACGTGCTGACTGGCGGTACGCAGGGCATCAATACGGCCGGTTACAAGAATTCCGCTGCGGGCGTGACGATCGATCTCGTCACCGGCGTGGGCACCGGCGGCGACGCCCAGGGCGACGTGCTGAGCAACATCCAGAACCTGATCGGCAGTGCTTCCAGCGACACCTTCGTTGCCAACGGCAAGGTCAATCGTCTCGATGGCGGCACGGGAGGCTCCGATACGGTGTCCTACGCGCATTCGACGGCCGGCGTGACGGTCAACCTGATCACCGGTCTGGGCAGCAACGGCGACGCCGAAGGCGATACCTACGTTCATATCCAGAATGTGATCGGCAGCGCGTCCGGCGACATGTTCATCGCCAACACTCAGGCCAATAGCTTCAACGGCGGCAGCGGCGGTTCCGACACGGTTTCGTACGCCAGCTCGGCGGCCGGCGTGACGGTCAACCTGAGCACCGGCGTCGGCACCGGCGGTTCGGCGCAGGGCGACACCTATGTCCATATCCAGAATGTCATCGGCAGCGCCTTCGCCGACACCTTCGTCGGCAATATCGACGTCAACAATTTCGACGGCGGCAGCGGCGGCCAGGACACGGTCAGCTACGCCAACTCGGCAGCCGGTGTGTCGGTCAATTTCGTCAGCGGACGCGGTGTCGGCGGCGATGCCGAAGGCGACACCTACAGCCACATTCAGAACGTGATCGGCAGCGCCTTCGATGACGTCTTCATCGCCGGCATCGACAGCGTCAATTTCAATGGCGGCAGCGGTGGTTCCGATACCGTCAACTACGGTGCGTCGACCGGCGGCATCATCGCCAACATGGTCACCATGACCGGCAGCGGCGGTTACGCGCAGAACAACACGTATACCAACATCCAGAACATCGTCGGCAGCTCGTCGGGCGACATCTTCGTTTCGGGCGCGGGCGCCAACCATTTCGACGGCGGCTCGGGCGGTTCGGACACGGTCAGCTACGCCTCGTCGAATGCGGGCGTCGTCGTCAGTCTGTTCGACGGCAGCGCCAGCGGCGGCTATGCTCAGGGCGACACGCTGCTGCATATCCAGAACGTCATCGGCAGCAATTTCAACGATCTGTTCATCGCCAGCGCCGACAACAACCGTTTCGACGGCGGTGGCGGCGTCAATACCGTGAGTTATGAAAAGTCGGTGGGCGGCGTGACGGTCGACCTGACCAACACCATCGGCACCGGCACCGGCAGCACCTACGCCAACGGCGACTCGTACGTCAACATCCAGAATCTGATCGGCAGCATTTACGACGACATATTCATCGCCAGTGCGGATGCCAACAGGCTCGATGGCGGTCTTCAATCCGTTCACAACCGCGTCAGCTACGAGAATTCCAATGCCGGCGTGACGGTGGATCTGAACTACACCGACGGCACCGGCACGTTCGGCGGCTATGCCGCCGGCGACCAGCTGATCAACGTCCAGGACCTGACCGGCAGTTCCGGCAACGATACCTTTGTGGCCAGCAATGTCGCGAACAATTTCGACGGCGGCGCCGGCTCCAATACCGTCAGCTATGCCGCCTCCAATGCGGGCGTGACGATTGACCTGGTGCTGGGCGGCGGTAACGGCGGCTATGCGAATGGCGACACATATCTGAACATCCAGAACATCATCGGCAGCACAGCCGATGACATGTTCATCGCCAACGGTGCGGCCAACCGCTTCGACGGCCTGGGCGGCACCAACACGGTCAGCTATGCCAAGGCCAGCGACAGCATCGGCGTGGTGGTCGACCTCGTGAACAATGCGGGCAGCAACGGCTTCGCAGCAGGCGACACCTACGCCAATATCCAGAACGTCATCGGCTCGACCAATGACGATACCTTTATCGCCTCGTCGGTGGCCAACGTGTTCGACGGCTTGCAGGGTTCGGATACGGTGAGCTATGTGTATTCCAATGCCGGCGTCACGGTCAACCTGGTCACCGGGCTGGGCGCCAACGGCTATGCGACAGGCGATACCTACGCGAACCTCGAGAATGTCATCGGTTCCTCGTTTGACGACTTGTTTGTTGCCAGCAGCGATGTCAATAGCTTCGACGGCGGTACGGGAACCGTGCACAACCGCGTGAGTTATACGTCGTCAACGGCGGCGGTGACGATCGATCTGACTAAAACCGACGGTACCGGAACCAGCGGTGGTTTCGCGCAGGGTGACAAGTTCGTCAACATCCAGGATCTGACGGGCAGCCAATACGACGACACCTTCGTGGCGAGCAACGCCGCCAACAATTTTGACGGCGGTACCGGATGTGCCCACAATCGCGTCAGCTATGCGGCATCGGCGGCGGGAGTGACGGTCGATCTGACTCAGACAGACGGCAGCGGCACCAGCGGTGGTTTTGCGCAGGGAGATACACTGGTCAACATCCAGGATCTGACCGGCAGCCAGTACGACGATCTGTTCATCGCCAGCAATGTCGCCAATTACTTTGACGGCGGCGTGAGTGCGGCGGGTTCGCACAACCGCGTCAGTTATAAATACTCCGACGCCGGCGTGACGGTGGACCTGACCAAGACCGACGGCACCGGTACCAGCGGCGGTTTCGCCCAAGGCGATAAATTTGTCAACATCCAGGATCTGACCGGCAGCCAGTATGACGACACCTTCGTGGCGAGCAGTGACGCCAACAACTTCGACGGCGGCATCAGCGCGACGGGATCGCATAACCGCGTCAGCTATGCGGCATCGACGTCGGCAGTGACGGTGGACCTGACCAAGACCGACGGCACCGGCACCAGCGGCGGTTTCGCCCAGGGCGACACGTTGATCAACATTCAGGACCTGACCGGTAGCCAGTACGACGACACCTTCGTGGCGAGCAGTGACGCCAACAACTTCGATGGCGGCGCCAGCGTCACCGGATCGCACAATCGCGTCAGCTATGCCGCATCGACGGCAGCGGTAACCATCGATCTGACCAAGACCGACGGCACCGGCACCAGCGGCGGCTTCGCCCAGGGCGACAAGTTCATCAACATCCAGGATGTGACCGGTAGCCAGTACGACGACACCTTCGTGGCCAGCAGCGACGCCAACAACATCGATGGCGGCGCCAGTGTTACCGGATCGCACAATCGCGTCAGCTATGCCGCATCGACGGCAGCGGTAACCATCGATCTGACCAAGACCGACGGCACCGGCACCAGCGGCGGCTTCGCCCAGGGCGACAAGTTCATCAACATCCAGGACCTGACCGGCAGCCAGTACGACGACACCTTCGTGGCCAGCAGCGACGCCAATAATTTTGACGGAGGCAGCGGATCGGTTCATAACCGCGTGAGCTATGCAGCATCGGCGACGGCAGTGACGGTGGATCTGACCAAGACGGATGGCACAGGCACCAGCGGCGGTTTTGCACAGGGTGACAAGCTGGTTAACATTCAGGATCTGACCGGAAGTTCGGGCGATGACACCTTCATCGCCAGCAGCGACGGCAACTATTTCGACGGCGGTGTCAGCAGCAGCACTTCGCACAATCGTGTGAGCTATGCGGCATCGACGGCGGCAGTGACGGTGGACCTGACCAAGACCGACGGTACCGGCACCAGCGGCGGCTTTGCCCAGGGCGACAGGTTCGTCCGCATTCAGGATCTGACCGGCAGCCAGTACGACGACACCTTCGTGGCCAGCAGCGACGCCAATTATCTGGACGGCGGCGCCAGCGTGGCTGGATCGCATAATCGCGTCAGCTATGCAGCATCGACGGCGGCGGTAACGGTCGATCTGACGAAGACCGACGGCACCGGCACCAGCGGTGGTTTCGCGCAGAACGACAAACTGATCAATATCCAGGACCTGACCGGCAGCCAGTACGACGATACCTTCGTGGCCAGCAGCGACGCCAACAACTTCGATGGCGGCGTCAGCGTGGCGGGATCGCACAACCTTGTCAGCTATGCAGCATCGACGTCTGCGGTGACGGTAGACCTGACCAAGACCGACGGCACAGGCACCAGCGGCGGTTTCGCCCAGGGCGACAAGTTCATCAATATCCAGGATGTGACCGGCAGCCAGTACGACGACACTTTTGTGGCCAGCAGCAGCGCCAACAACTTCGATGGCGGTACCAGCGTGACGGGATCGCACAACCGCGTCAGTTATGCAGCATCTACGGCGGCGGTGACGGTGGACCTGACCAAGACCGACGGCACCGGGACCAGCGGCGGTTTCGCACAAGGCGACAAGTTCGTCAATATCCAGGATGTGACCGGCAGCCAATACAACGACACCTTCGTCGCGAGCAGCGCCGCCAATAATTTCGACGGTGGCGTCAGCGCCGCGGGATCGCACAATGCCGTGAGCTACGCAGCGTCTACATCGGCGGTGACGGTGGACCTGACCAAGACCGACGGTACCGGCACCAGCGGCGGCTTTGCCCAGGGCGACACGCTGATCAACATCCAGGACCTGACCGGCAGCCAGTACGACGATACCTTCGTGGCGAGTGCCGACGCTAACTATTTCGACGGTGGCGTCAGCGTGACCGGCTCGCATAACCGCGTCAGCTATGCAGCATCCAATGCGGCTGTCACGGTGGATCTGAACTCTACCAACGGCAGCGGGACGTCCGGCGGCTACGCGGCCGGCGATCGCTTCGTCAACATTCAGGACATCACCGGCAGTTCCGGTAACGACACGTTCATCGCCAACGGCGTGGCCAACAATTTTGATGGCGGTCTTGGTTCCGACACGGTCAGTTATTCGGCCTCGACGGTTTCCGTCACGGTCGATCTGAGTTCCGGCGGGGCCGGCGTCGGCGGTTTTGCGGACGGCGATACCTACACCAGCATTGAAAACGTGATCGGCGGCAGTGCGGCCGACTTCCTGACGGGCGCTGCGACCGGGGCGACGGTGCTTACCGGCGGCGGCGGTGGCGATACGCTGACCGGGGTGGCGTCCAATCGCGCCAATACCTATGCCAGCTATGCCGGATCCGCAGCGGTGACCGTCAATCTGAATGCCACCGACGGCAGCGGCACCAGCGGCGGCGATGCCGCCGGCGATAAACTCAGCTTCATCGACAACCTGATCGGCAGCAGCAACGACGATATCTTCGTCGCCAACAACCAGGCCAACAACCTGAACGGCGGGGGCGGATTCGATACGGTGAGCTACACCAGTTCCGATGGCGGCGTAACGGTTAATTTGAACACCGGCATCGGCGCGAATTTTCATGCACAGGGCGATGTGTATACCAGCATCGAAAACGTCATCGGCAGCGGCTTCGCCGACACGCTGACCGGCGCCGGCGCCAACAAGACCATCCTGACGGGCGGAGGTGGCGGCGATACCCTGACCGGGGTGACGGCCAATCGCGCCAATACCTTCGCCAGCTACGCTGGTTCGGCGAGCGGGGTGACCGTCGACCTGAACGCGACGGACGGCACCGGCACCAGCGGCGGTGATGCTGCAGGCGACAAGCTCAGTTTCATCGACAACCTGATCGGCAGCAGCTTCAACGATACCTTCGTCGCCAACGGTCAGGCCAACAGCTTCGACGGCGGCGCCGGCGGCGTCGACACCGTGAGCTATCTGGCGTCAACCGCTCTCGTTACCGTAGACCTGTCGAACACGACGGGCGCGGGCACTAGCGGTGGGTTCGCCCAAGGCGACAAGTTCACCGGCATCAGCAACCTGATCGGCAGTAATTTCGACGACGTCTTCTTCGCCAGCTCCGCGGCCAACGCCTTCGAGGGCAGCGGCCATGGCGCCAACGGTGATACGGTCAACTATGCGCGTTCCGGCAATGCCGTGGTGGTCGATCTGTTCCATCACACGGGTTCGGCGGGCGTGGATGCCGCAGCCGGCGGCGGTGTGTCGTTCTCTACCGGCGATACCTACAGCAATATCCAGAACGTGGTCGGAAGCAGCTACAACGACACGTTCTACGGCGACAGCATCGCCAACAAGTTCGACGGCGCCGGCGGCACCAGCGATACCGTCAGCTATGAATACTCCAACGCCAACGGCGCCATCATCGCCAATCTCGGTACGCATGCGGGCACCGGCGGCGACGCCAATGGCGACACCTACACCAATATCGAAAACCTGACCGGCAGCGCCTTCCTCGACAGCACGCTGACCGGCGACGCCAACGCCAATATCCTGACGGCCAAAGGGACGGCTACCACCAATGCGTTCAGCGGCGGCGGGGCGGCGAGCGGCACCGATGTCTTCAATGTGGTGGATGGCGGGACCAACAGCGTGGCGGTCGGCACCGGCCTCAATACGATCAACGTCAGTGCCGGTTCGCATAGCTCGCTCGGTGCGCAGAGCGACATGGTCAACCAGACCACGGGGCTGTCAAACATCTCCACCATCAACGGCGCCGCCGGCACGACGACCTTGCACTTCGCCGATCTTGGCAGTTCCATCACCCTGGCCAATTTCGCCAACAAGGTCACCGGCATCACCACCCTGGATATGACCAGCGGCGTCGGCACCAATATCGTGATTACGGCCGCCGATGTCATCAGCATGGGCATGCCCAGCGGCGCCTCATCGCACATTCTGACGGTCAAGATGAGCGGTAGCGAGAGCTTGCAGATCGCGGCCAACGGCTCGGACCACTATGTCTACTTCCCCGGCACCACGGACTATGCGTTTTACAACGCGTCCAATGTGGAAGTTGCGCGGATTCACCTGGCCTGATCCATTTCTCCGCCTTTCCGCTACCTGAATTGATCAGGTAGCGGAAGTTTCAGCGTCCAAGTTCTTCATCCAGAAAACGCCAGATCGCCGGATCCGTCATGCTGGCGACGTTGATGCGCATCTTGGTGGACGGCAGCTGATTCGGCGAGAACAGGCTGCCCGGCGCCAGCAGGAAGCCCTGTGCCATGGCCTTCTCGGTCAGCACGCTGGTGTCGCGTCCGGCATCGGCCCACACGAACATCCCGTTGGACGTCGCGGTGCCGGTGCTCAGGCCGACTCTTTCCAATTGCCGCACCACCTTGTCGCGTACGCCGTTGAGCCGGTTGCGCAGCCGTTCGGTGTGCTTGCGATAGTGGCCTTCGGACAGAATCTTGTAGACCACGCGCTCGCCGATTTCGGTGGTGGTCAGCGTTGACAGCATCTTGCGGTCGGCCAGATGGCGCGCCAGATCCGGCGAGGTGGCGATGAAGCCCACGCGCAGATTGGCCGACAAGGTCTTGGAAAATCCCCCCAGATAGATCACCCGGTGCAGCTGGTCCAGCGCCGCGATGCGCGTGGCCGCCTGGCCGCCGGCGCCTGCTCCCGCATTGCCGGCATGCATGTCGCAATAGATGTCGTCCTCGACGATGGTGAAGTCATGTTCTTCGGCGATGCGCAGGATCTGGAACGCCTTGGCCGCCGACAGCGAGGTCGAGGTGGGGTTGTGCAGCACCGAGTTGATGACGTACAGGCGCGGCTTGTGCAGCGCCGCCAGCTCGGCCAGTTTGGCGATGTCGGGGCCGTCGGCCAGGCGCGGGATGCCGACTACCTTGGCGCCCATTGCGGCAAACGAGCCGAACATCAGGAACCAGGCCGGATCGTCGACGAAGATCACATCGCCGGGACGCAAGAAATGGCGCGCCACGATATCCAGCCCCTGGGTTACGCCGGAGGTCATCAGGATCTGTTCGGGTGCGGCGGAAATCTCCAGCTCGGCCAGCTTCAGCTGCAACTGCTGGCGCAGCGGCAGGAAGCCTTGCGGCGTGCCGTAGCTGAGCAGCAGCGACTGGTTCTGCCGGCCCACCGCGCGCAGGCCGTTGGCGATCAGGTCGCCGTCCAGCCAGTCGGGCGGCAGCAGGCCGCCGCCGGGCATTTTCTGCGCCGGCATCTGGCGGAACATGTTGCGCACCAGCCAGACCACGTCGAGCTGCTGCGGTTGGGGAGTCCCGTCACCGCTCGGATTGTGGCCGGCGGCCGATAAAACTGTACCGGTCATTGACGGATTGGCAACAGGCGAGCGTTCGCGCACGAAGAAACCGGAGCCGCGCCGCGATTCAAGGAAACCCTGCGCCACCAGGCGGTCGTAGGCTTCCACCACGGTAAAGCGCGAGACGCCGTGCAGATCGGCGAACTGGCGTATCGACGGCATCCGTGCGCCGGTGCGCAACAGTTTATCGTCGATGCGCGACTGCACCGTGCGCACGATCTGATCCACCAGCGAATCGCCACTCTCGCGCGACAGCAGCGGCAAAGTCGTCGGTACCGCAGCGGGCGGCAGGCTTTTAATACGGGCTGTATTGGTCATTTTACCGTGACAATGTAAGCAGTTATTTGGTTAAGTGTACTGGTACTGTACTGGCGATGTCGATTAGGATAGACCCATGTCAAGAGCGGCGTCAATCAGGAAGATCGCCAGGCCCCGACTCTTGTTCAATTGACCAGAAGCAGATTCATACACAGGAGACTTTCATGACCCATTTGTTGCCAACGCATGCCGAGATCGAGCAAGCCGCCAAGGCTGTGTATGCCGCCATGCCGGCGACGCCGCAATATGCGTGGCCGCTGCTGAGCGAAGCGCTCGGCGCCGAGGCCTGGGTCAAGCATGAGAACCATACGCCGACTGGCGCCTTCAAGATCCGCGGCGGTCTGGTCTACCTGCAGAACCTGGCGCAGCGTCCGCGCCAGCAGCAGGTGCGCGGCGTGATTTCCGCTACGCGCGGCAATCACGGCCAGTCGGTCGGCTTCGCCGCACGCCGTTACGGTATCCCGGCCACCATCGTGGTCCCGCAGGGCAATAGCCGTGAAAAGAACGCCGCCATGCGCGCCCTGGGCGTCGAGCTGGTGGAGTTCGGTCAAGAGTTCCAGGAAAGCCGCGAGCACGCCGCCCTGCTGGCGCAGCAGCAGCAACTGCACATGATTCCTTCGTTCCACCGTGACCTCGTCAGCGGCGTGGCGACGTACTGGATGGAGTTGCTGCGCGCGCAACCCGACCTCGACGTGTTGTTCGTGCCGATCGGGCAGGGCTCCGGCGTGTGTGCCGCCGCTGCGGCGCGGCGTGCGCTCAATGTGCGCACCCGCATCATCGGCGTGGTGTCGGCGCATGCACTGGCTTACAAGCTGTCGTTCGACGGCCGCAGCAAGATCGAATCGCCGGTAACGACCGTGATCGCCGACGGCATGGCTTGCCGCGTGCCGGATGAGGCGTCGCTGGAAGTGATCCTGAGTGAAGTTGACGAAGTGATTGCGGTCAGCGACGACGAAGTCGCCGCAGCGATGAAGCTGTATTTCACCGCCACCCACAACGTTGCCGAGGGTGCAGGCGCTGCGGCGCTGGCCGCAGCGATGCAGATCCGCCATCGCCTGCAGGGACAACGCATCGGCCTGACGCTGTCGGGCGGCAACGTCGATCACGACATGTTCGCGCAGATTCTCTCGCGCCCCGGTCAGGAAGCGCAGCTGGCGGACGTCAATCAGCAAAGGAGGGTGGCATGACTGCACTGACGCGCGAACATCATCATCTGCACCTGGGCGCCGGCGCGCTGGCCTCGGGCAAGTTCGAACGCAGCCGCCTGCTGCTGGTGCGGCGCGGCTATGTCTGGGTCACCCAGGAGGGCCGTCCCGAAGATTTCTGGCTGCATGCCGGCGATGCGCTGATCGTGCAGCCGGGCCGCACCGTCGTGGTCGAGGCCGTCATCGCCAGCGAGATCTTCATGGAAAATCGCAGCAAGCCCGGTGCGGGATTGTGGCTCAAGGCGCGCTGCCTTGCCGCGCGCAGCTTGTGGCAGCGCGGCTTCGCGCGGCCGGCGCAGCTTTCGCAGTCGGCCATCCGTCAGGGAGGCCATTGATGGAAGCCTTGTTGCCGCTGGCCTCGTTTGCCTTCGTCACGTCGATCACGCCGGGGCCGAACAACATCATGCTGACCTCGTCGGGCGTGTGGTTCGGTTTCCTGCGGTCGATTCCGCACATGCTCGGCATCACCTTCGGTTTCGTGGTGCTGCTGGCGATCTGCGCCGCCGGCATCGGTAGTCTGGTGATTGCCGTGCCGGCCATTCACGTGCTGCTGAAGATCGCCGGTTCCGGCTATTTGCTGTACCTTGCGTGGAAATTGCGCAGCATGCGCTTCAGCCAGGATGACGGCGCGCACGTGCGGCCGATGTCGTTCATGGGAGCGGCGCTGTTTCAGTTCGCCAATCCCAAGGCCTGGGTGATGGCCGTTACGGGCGCGTCCGCGTTCCTGCCGCTGGTGCAGCCGGTGTGGCTGGCCATCACCATTTATTGCCTGGTGTTCGGCGTCATCAATCTGCCGTGCGTCGGCGTGTGGGCCGGCGCCGGCGCAATGTTGCGGCGCTACCTGACACAGCCGTTGTGGCGCGCCGTGTTCAGTACGGTGATGGTGTTGCTGACCATTTATTCGGCGCTGGCGATCTGGTTGTAGTTCTAAAAATAAACACACAGGGACATTGATGAACAACGAATCAAAAGGGATGTGGCTGGGTTTTATCGGGGTGGCGATATTCAGCCTGACGCTGCCGTTCACCCGCGTTGCCGTGGCCGAACTGAATCCGGCCTTCGTCGCATTCGGCCGTGCGGTGGTGGCCGCAGTATGCGCGATCGGCATGCTGTGGCATCTGAAGGCGCGGCTTCCGAGTCGATTGCAATTGCGCGGCCTGCTGGTGACTGCGCTGGGCGTGGTGGTCGGGTTTCCCTTGTTCTCATCGATCGCCATGCACTACGTGCCGGCTTCGCACGGCGCGGTGGTGGTGGGCTTGCTGCCGCTGGCGACAGCCTTGTTCGGCGCACTGCGCTTTGGCGAGCGTCCTTCGGCCGGATTCTGGATTTCGGCGCTGATCGGCAGCATCATCGTGATCGCTTTTGCCTTGCGCCAGGGCGGCGGCAGTTTCCATACCGCCGACTTCGCGCTGTTCGCGGCGGTGGTGGCGGCGGCGATGGGCTATGCCGAAGGCGGTCGCTTGTCGCAAAGCATGGGCGGCCAGCAGGTGATTTGCTGGGCGCTGGTGCTGTCGATGCCGGTGGTGTTGCCGGTAACGATCTGGCTTGGCATGCATTATGGCGTCCAAGCTTCGCCGCAGGCGTGGATGTCGTTTGCCTATGTGTCGTTTTTCTCGATGTTCATCGGATTTTTCTTCTGGTACAAGGGGCTGGCGCTGGGCGGTATTGCGCGAGTCGGCCAGGTGCAGTTGCTGCAGCCGTTCATGACGCTGGTAGGAGCGGCGGTGATTGTCGGCGAAACCCTGGATGCGAGCCATTTGCTGTTTGCGACGGCAGTTATTGCCGTTGTGGCAATTGGACGGCGCATGGCGATCCGTCGGGCCCCGGTCGTCGGGGCCGGCTTGACCGGGCGCTAATTCAATCCGGGCAACGCTTTTCACGATGTTCTCCATCACAAAGTCGCGATATTTGCGATAATGGCGGACTAATTGTTTTCATTTCGAAACGTGCTGCCTTGCCGGACGTCAATACGCTGACGACGGCGATCAGCCACAGCAAACAGGAGCACCGCATGTCCGTCTACGAAAAACTCAAAGCCCTGAATATCGAATTGCCAGCCGTGGCCGCACCGGCCGCCGCCTATGTCATGTATGCGCAAACCGGCAACACCGTATTCCTGTCCGGCCACCTGGCCAAGAAGGACGGCAAGGTATGGGTTGGCCAGCTCGGCAAGGACACCACGACGGAACAGGGCAAGCTGGCGGCCCGCGCGGTGGCGATTGATTTGCTGGCGACATTGCAGGCGGCTTGCGGCGGCGACCTCACACGGGTCAAGCGCATCGTCAAGCTGATGAGCCTGGTCAACTCGACCGGCGATTTTACGGAACAGCATCTGGTGACCAACGGCGCCTCCGAACTGATCGGCGAATTGTTCGGCGAGCAGGGCAAGCACGCACGTTCGGCTTTCGGCGTGGCGCAGATTCCGATGGGCGCATGCGTCGAGATCGAACTGATCGCCGAGATCGCATAAAGCTCCAATTTGATTGCAGGACTGGCAAATGACCGGTTCGCGCTTTGTACTACGACCCTATTTTTGGCAGGCATCATGAAAATCGAAAACCCCAATCCACTGCAGTGGAATTTCTCCAAACGTTCGCAGCAACTGCAAAGCTCGGCCATCCGCGAAATCCTGAAGATCACCATGCGTCCGGAAATCACGTCGTTCGCAGGCGGCTTGCCTTCGCCGGCGACCTTCCCGGTCGAGCGCATGAAGGCGGCGTTTGACACCGTGCTGACGCAGCAAGGCAAGATTGCGCTGCAATACGGCCCGACCGACGGCTACGGTCCATTGCGTGAATGGGTAGCCAATTCGCTGTCCACCGACGGCGCCAGGATCTTGCCGGAACAAGTGCTGATGGTGTCCGGCTCGCAACAAGGCCTGGACCTGCTGGGCAAAGTGCTGATCGACGAAGGCAGCAACGTGATGGTGGAAACACCGAGCTATCTGGGTGCGCTGCAGGCGTTTTCGATCTACGGTCCGAACTTCATTTCGGTGCCGAGCGATGAGCAGGGCCTGATTCCTTCCGCCGTCGAAGAACTGGGCAAGGGTGCGCGTCTGCTGTACTCGCTGCCGAACTTCCAAAACCCGACCGGCCGCACGCTGCCGCTGGAGCGCCGCTTCGCGCTGGTGGAAGCCTGTGCACGCCTGGGCCTGCCGCTGATCGAAGATGATCCGTACGGCGCGCTGAGCTACCGCAACGATCCGCTGCCGAAGATGCTCAACATGAATCCGGCCGGGGTGATCTACATGGGTTCGTTCTCGAAAGTGCTGACTCCGGGCATCCGGCTCGGCTACGTGGTGGCGCCGACGCCGCTGATCCTGAAGATGGAACAGGCCAAGCAGGCGGCCGATCTCCACACGGCGCAGCTGACCCAGATGGTGGTGTACGAAGCGGTCAAGGACGGCTTCCTGCAAACGCATATCCCGACCATCCGCAAGCTGTACGCCGACCAGTGCCAGGCCATGCTCGACGCGCTGCAAACCTACTTCCCGGCCGGCACCAGCTGGACCAAACCGGAAGGCGGCATGTTCATCTGGGTGACGCTGCCGAAGCACATCGACAGCGGCGCCTTGCTCAAGGAAGCGGTCGAACAGCACGTCGCCTTCGTGCCGGGCGCACCGTTCTACGCCAACGAGCCGCAACACAATACGCTGCGCCTGAGCTTCGTCACCGTGCCTCCGGAAAAAATCCGCGCCGGTGTCGAGCGCCTCGGCAAACTCATCGCCGCCAAGCTGTAATGGAGATCGGCAACCTGCCGTTCGGCACGACCGACTGGAGCACCGTCGAGCGTACCGAACACAAGGGCGACAGCGGCATGGCCACCTGGCGCACGCGCCAGTTCGGTCCGATTCGCGTCCGCATGGTCGAGTACACGCCGGGCTATCTGGCCGACCACTGGTGCAAGAAGGGCCATGTGCTGCTATGTCTGGAAGGGGAGTTGCATACCGAGCTGGACGACGGCCGCACTTTCCTGCTCAAGGCCGGCATGAGCTATCAGGTGGCCGACAATGCGGAAGCGCACCGGTCATCGACGTCGACGGGTGCGAAGCTGTTTATTGTTGATTAGTGCGTTGGCGGCAGCTTGTTCAGAGAATCGCAGGGAAAGAAATTTCCCTGCGATTTTTTTATGCGGCGACCAAATCAATCCAGTTTTATCGTCTCGCCATGCTTGAGCACGGTAAATTCCTGCGCCGGCAATCCGGCTTTCTTCACCGCCTCGGCCAGCAACTGAGGCGGTTCGTCGAGCGGCTCGTCGGCCAGTTCGAAGGTCCCCCAATGAATCCCTATCGAGCGCCTGGCGTGCACGTCCTTGTGGATTTGCACCGCCTGTTCCGGATCGACGTGCTGGCCCTGCATGAACCAGCGCGGCGCATAGGCGCCGATGGGAATCAGCGCGAAGTCGAAACCGCCGAACTTGCTGGCGATGTCCTTGAAGTCCTTTGAATAGCCGGTATCGCCTGCGAAGAATACCGAAAACGGATGCGGGGCGCCGTCGGCGGTCCTGATTACCCAGCCGCCCCACAGTGTCTCGGAGCGGTCGGTCAGGGTGCGCGCCGACCAGTGCTGCACCGGCACGAAGCTGATATCGAGTTGGCCGGCGCTGGTCTTGTCCCACCAGTCCATTTCGCGCACGTTGGTGATGCCGACGCCGGCCATCCATTCTTTCACCCCCAGCGGCACCAGGAACAGCGGCGGTCCGCCGGCCTGGCGATTGAGCTGCTCGACGCTGGCCTGGTCGAGGTGATCGTAATGATTGTGCGAAATCACCACCACGTCGATGTGCGGCAATTGTTCCGGCGTGATGTTGAGCGGCACCTTACGTTTGGGGCCGATGAAGCTGAACGGCGAGGCGCGCTCGGAGAAGATCGGATCGGTGATGACGTTCATGCCGTTGATTTGCAGCAGCGCAGTCGCATGGCTGATCCAGGTCGCGCTGGTGACGCTCTTGTTGGCCTGCAGCCAGGCGATCTCCGGCGTGGCCATCGGGAAGTGGTAGTTGTTGGCCGGCGCTTTCGGCAGGCCTTGCGTGAGGCGCTCCCACTGCCACTTCAGCAGCGACGCGCGCGGTTCCTGCGGAGTGGTGTTGCGGAAGCCGGACGGCGTGCGATTGGGTTTGTCGGGATCGTAATATTTGCCCGCTGCAGCGCAGCCGGCGCTGACCAGCGCCAGCACCAGGGCGATGCGGCGCAGATAGCTGCGGGAAGTCTCGGGCTTGGAACTGGTTGTCGGCATGGGGGCAAGGACGGCAAGGCAAGTTGATCGGGCTTGCCATGCTATCAGCTATCCAGGGCCTGGGTGGGCGGGCAGCTTACCGCGCGGATTCACAAGGCATATTGCGCCAGCCCATGGCCGAACGACCAGTTCTCCTTGTTCACTTCGACCAGGTTGATGAAGATGTCCTCCGGGCGGATGCCGGGTTGCTGGTTCAGGCGCTCGACGATGCGTGCGTAGAGCGCTTTCTTCTGCTCGATGGTGCGTGTGTTGCTCACGGTCAGCTGGATCAGCACGAACTTGTCGCTGCGCGCTATGTTCATGTAGGTCTTGCTGAAAACGAAGTTCTCCGGATCGTACTCGTCGATCACCATGAACTTGTCGTCTTCCGGCACATTGAAGCTTTCGACCATGGCTTCGTAGAGGTTGTCGAGAATGGCCTGGCGGTATTCGCGGGTCTCGCCGCGGCGGATGAAGACTCGGGCAAAGGGCATAGTGTTCTCCTTGAAAAGGTGATGAATCGCGGTGGGTATGCAGGCATCTTAGATCAGGTGTATCATTTTTAAAATACATGGTTATATATTTCAATGATATTCATTTGAAATGATTGACGCCCATCCATAAGCATTCCCAATGAGCCCGAAAATGGAACCAACCCAACGCCCGCTTGACCTCGACGCCGTCCAGGCTTTCGTCCTGGTTGCAGATATGCAAAGTTTTACGCGGGCGGCGGAGGCGCTGTACACCACGCAGTCCGCCATCAGCCTGAAGCTCAAACGCCTGGAAGACCGCCTCGGCCGCCGCCTGCTTGAACGCACGCCGCGGCAAGTGCGCCTGTCTTCGGACGGGCTGGGTTTCCTCGACGCCGCGCGCAACTTGCTGACGGCGCACGAGAGGGCGCTGGGGCGCATGGAGACGTCGACGGTGCGCCTGAGTCTGGGCATCAGCGATCACGTTGCCGGCGACGGCCTTCCCGCCATCTTGGCGCAGATCAATGCGTTCGATCCGGGCGTGGTGGTCGAGGTGCGCATCGGCGCCTCGCGCGACTTGCTCGCCATGTACGACCGCGGTGAACTGGAAGCCGTCATCGTGCGCCGCGATGGCGAGCGCAGCGACGGTGAACTGATCCAGGAAGAACGCATGGGATGGTTTGCCGCGCCGCAGTGGCAGCCGCGCGCCGGTGAGCCGCTCCGGCTGGCGACGTTTTCGCCCAGTTGCGGTATCCGCGAACTGGCGGTGCGGCGTCTGGACGATGCCGGCATTACGTGGACCGAAGTCTTCGTCGGCGGCGGCGTGCATGCCGTCGCAGCGGCGGTCACGGCGGGACTGGCGGTGACCGCCTTGTTGTATCGCGTCAAGCCGGCCGGCGCGATCGACGTCGGCAAGAGCATGAAGCTGCCGTCGCTGCCGCTGGCGCAGGTGATGCTGCATACCAGCGTGCGCGATACGCGTGCGCAAGGCGTATTGCGCACGGTTGTTGCCGCGATGAAAAATGACGGACGCTAAAAATCAGGCCTGAAAATCAAGAGTAAAAATCAAGGATGAAAATCGACGTCAAAAAAATAATCGACGCCATAAAAAAATCTCTTGAAAAGAAAAAGTATGCACGTATATCGGTAACAAGGCAGCGGGAAACCGGCTCAAACCGCCCGTCGGCCCAGCGGATGCTCAATGGAGGTTCGCGCCCATTTATCGCTTTTTCTTACGAGGATACTATTATGCGTACTCACGACTTTTCCCCACTTTACCGTTCCGCAATCGGCTTCGATCGCCTGGCTCAACTGTTCGACAACGCGCAGCGCGCGGATTCGCAACCGAGCTATCCGCCCTACAACATCGAGCTGGTTGCCGAAGACAAATACCGCATTACCATGGCCGTGGCCGGTTTCAGCAGCGCCGAAATCGACATCGAAGCCGAGAATGACACACTGAAAATCGTCGGTCGCAAGCAGAAGGAAGACCAGGCCGTCAACTTCCTGCATCGCGGCATCGCAGCGCGTGATTTTGAACAGCGCTTCCAGCTTGCCAACCACATCAAGGTCGTCGGCGCTCAACTGGAAAACGGCCTGCTGAGCATCGAGCTGGTGCGTGAAGTGCCCGAAGCGCTGAAGCCGCGCAAGATCGAAATCAACGGCGACAATGTTCATCGCCTGGAACGCAACGCCGCTTAATCTCTGAGTAGTTGCTGTTGTTGTAGATGTACCCGTAGTCTGTAGTTGCAGTTGAAACTGATGTTGAAGACGGTTGTAGCCGTAGATGTACCTGTAGCTGTAGAAGCACCGCCGGTGGCAATATTGCCGGCGCCCGACAAAGCCCGCTCTAAGCGGGCTTTGTCGCGTCTGCGCGAATCGCTTGTTTTGTGCGGCGGCGGGGGACGCCTGCGCACCAATAAAACTATTCTGTATAATCGACGGCAAATAACGAAACAGAACGTCCTGGGTTAAGCTGAAGCTGCATCCCCTTGCCGGCCTCCTGCTTCGTTACGTAAGCGTTCACGTCAACCAACGCGTCATTCACGTGCATGTCTGAAGGTTCAGGCAGCGATTCCATCGCACGCACGTGTATAACGCCAAGGTGAAAAATTGACGATACGCTCACTTCCCCGGGACGGGCCTGCCTTGTCCCTCTCGAACTTCCCCGCAGCCAAGGCTGCATCGCATTTCCTCGCTGACATACTGACCTCCGCGCTGATCGCCATGCCGATCAACGATTGCGCGCGTCCGCACATTTCCATTCGGGACCGATAACATCATGACCACAACGACACAACAATCCGAGCAATCTAACCCGTCCGACGACAGCGTGGCCGGTGGGCTGCTGCCACTGGTCGCCATCGTCTTCACCAGTTTCCTTTGCATCGGCATACCGTTGCCGGCTTTGCCGCTGCACGTCAACGGCGTGCTCGGTTTCAGCGCATTGACGGTGGGCTGGGTGGTGGGGATCCAGTCATTCTCGACGATTCTCTCGCGCAAATTTTCCGGTTCGTATTGCGACCGGCATGGTCCCAAACGTGCGGTCGCCGTCGGCTTGCCGATGGCGGCGGTAGCCGGACTGCTGTATCTGGCGTCGACGCTGATCGCCGACGCCGGCGCCAGCCTGGTGGTGCTGTTCATCGGCCGCCTGCTGATGGGGCCGGCGGAAAGCCTGTTCCTCACCGGCACCATGACCTGGGGCATCGGCCGCGTCGGCATGCAGCGCACCGGCAAGGTGATGGCCTGGCAGGGCATCGCCATGTTCGCTGCACTGGGACTCGGCGCACCGATCGGCATCGCGATCCAGCAGCGCTTCGGCTTCGCCGGCGTGGCGCTGACCACCATGGTGTTGCCGCTGGTCGGCCTGGCGATTGCGGCGACCTTGCGCGCGCTGCCTGCATTGGGCCGCAAGGGCGGCGGCGTGGCCATGTCGGAAGTGCTGCGCCTGATCTGGCGCTTCGGTCTCGCGCTGGCGTTGAGCGCCATGCCCTTCGCCATCATTACCAGCTTCCTGGTGCTGCTTTACGCCACCAACAACTGGTCGGGCGCGGGCATTGCGATCCTTGGTTTCTCGGCCGGCTATGTCGGCGTGCGCCTGTTCTTCGCCCATCTGCCGGATCGCATCGGCGGCGCCAAAGTCGGCGCGGTATCGGTGGCGATCGAACTGGCCGGACAATTGCTGCTGTGGCAGTCCCACGATCCGGTCATGGCCGGCCTGGGTACGCTGTTGACCGGCATCGGTTTCTCGCTGGTGTTCCCGTCGATGGGCGTACAGGCGATGGCGCGCGTGCCGGCGCATTCGCGCGGGCTGGCGGTGGCGACCTTCATGGCCTTCATCGATCTGGCGGCGGGACTGACCGGTCCGGTGGTGGGCGTGCTGATCGGCTACTTCGGTTACGGCGCAGCGTTCCTGGCCGGCGCGGTGGCCTGCGTGCTGGCGCTGTTGCTGATGCTGTCGGGCATGGCGTCGGCGCGGGCAGGGCGGCCGGCCTGACGCCGGCGCCGGATCACGGTCTCGCGGCAACGGCGTCTAAGGAGCACTTGCTTCGTCGTGCTTCAGCCAGGGCGAGGAGGCGCTCCAGAAAATGATGTCCACGCCGAGATAATGCTCCGCGTAGTCCGTGAATTCCTGGCGCGTGAATGGCTTTTTTGTCCGGGGATTGGTGTAGGTCAGCGTCGGTTCTTGCACCGCCATCGCCACGAGGGGAAGTTTTCCTTTGTAACGATGAAAAAAGGGATACGCGTTTTTCATCTGGGCTTTTTTATGCGGCACGATATCGGGGCCGCCCAGGCCTATCCCGTCTTTTTGCGCCAGCGCGAACAGGCGCGACATGTAGCGATGATCGTTGTCCCATTCGCAGGGCCAGAAATTCACGTACTGCACGACATGGGAATGCCGGAACGCTTTTCGCGCCATGGCCATGTTCTCCATTTCGGCGTTGAAGTATTTGTCGCAACTGAATCCAGTCTTGTCGTTCCTGGTCTTCGGATCGATCGCGGTTTCCGGCAGATTGATCCCCATCACGCGGCCGTCGAATCTGGCGGCCAGAGCCTGCAACAGCCGCTGATAGCGTTGCTGCACGGCCGGATTCCATTGTTGCGCCACCCAGCCGGAGGCCACGGGCTTGTTCTCTCCCGGATTGTCATACTGCGCGACGATGCCGCCCAGGTAGACCGGATCGGTCTGCAGATACTGCGGCACGAATTTGTGGGTGGGTTCGAAGAATCGATCCTGAATCTGGATGAACAGTTTTTTGTTCAAGCCGTTCAGGTAGTCCAGGTCCTTCTCTATTTGCGCGAAATCGTAATGATCTTTTTCTTTTTCCAGGGCGCTCCAGTTATAGACCACCTGTACCCCGCCGATGTCCGGGCGCCTGATCAGCGCCTCCAGGCCGCTCAGGTCACGCGAGCCGGTATAGAGAAAATCCTGCAGCGGCGCTGCACCGGCCTGCATCGGCAGAGACGCCGCCAGGATGGAAAGCAGCAGCGTTGCGGCCCGCAATATGTTGATCCGTGAATGCATGGTTCTCCTCGTCCGTTGGTGATGTCGCAAGTGACATCAAGTGGACAGGAGCGGATCGGCGTAGTTGCATTTTTGACATGCGTCTATCAGGGAACGAGGTGTCGGCGGCGCACATGACGTCGCACGCAGGTGCAACGTCAATGCCGCTGACGATTCAGTCAAGCTTTTCGTGGAAATCGGAGGCGCCGCGCTTCCAGTAGGCGGACACGCGCATGGCTTCCTTGGGATGCTGCTTCTCTTCCGCCAGCACGACGCGCAAGGCTTTCATCACCACGGCTTCACCGGCGGCCCAGACATAGCCTTCGCCGGCCGGCAGCGTCAGCGTGCGCACGGCGGCAAGCAGCTCCTCACCAGAGCGCACCCATTTCACGTCGAGGTCGGTGCGGGTTTCGAACCGGCGGACGTCGCCCTCCGGTGCTTCGATGACTGCCATCACCTTGGCGCCGGCAGGCAACTCTCCAAGGCGGCGCGTGATCGCCGGCAAGGACGACAGGTCGCCCGCCAGGAAATGCCAGTCGTAATCGACCGGCACCACCATCGAGCCGCGCGGGCCGGCGATGACGGCGTCCATGCCGACCTTGGCCTGGCGCGCCCAGTCGGTGGCGGCGCCTTCGGCATGCAATGCAAACTCCAGCGTCAGCTCTTTGCGTTGCGCATCGTGGCCGATCGGCGTGTAGTCGCGCCGCACCTGGACGCCGGCCGCATCCTGGAACACGAACTTGATGTGATCGTCGAACGACAGCGAGGTGAAGTCTTCCAGCGCGTCGCCGTGGAAGGTGACGCTGAGCATGTTGGCTCCGGTGGCGCGGATGGCCGCGACTTTGACCTCGCGGAATTTGAGTTCATAACGGACGCGCTGCACTTCGCGAGAGATCGATTTGGTTTCCATGATCACAAAAATTGGTTGATAATGTCATCATTATGAGAAAACAAGTTGACAAAGTCAATCAATCACCTGCGGCCGAAAGGGTCTTTGACGCCATCCATACGGTGATGCACCTGTATCGTTCCGGCCGTTCGCAAGCGTTTCGAGACGACGAACACGGCATCACGCATATGGAAAGCCGCGTGCTCAACTACTTCGCGCATCATCCCGGGGCCACTCAAAAAGACCTGGCAGCCCATTCGGGACGCGACAAGGCCCAGCTGACCCGGCTGGTGCGCAGCCTGCGCGACGGCGGCTATCTGGAGTCGAAGGAAGACGTGAAGGACCGGCGCAGCACCTGCCTGCAATTGAGTCCGCAGGGCCAGGCTTTGCATGGCGAGCTGATGAAGTCCGGTGCGCAGATATTGGAGCGCGCAGTGGACGGTTTGTCATCTGAACAATGTGAAGAGCTGGTGCGATTGCTGGAAATCATCCAGGGCAATCTGGAAAGCGGGCGCTAGGAGTTCGCGTGGCGGGCGTCTTGCCGCCTTGGATTGCTGGCCAAGGGAGCACCCTTGGCGCGACGGGAGGGTTTGCCTGGACGCAAACACCGTTACGTGGGCGGATCGCAGGCGATCCGAAACTCCCACTACCGCCTTGAACTACATCTCAACAGGAAATGAATCCTAGCCTTGCTGAGCGTCGCGCGCGGCGACTTCTGCGCTGAGTTCTTCCAGCATGCTGTTGAGCAGCTTGGCGAAATAGATGCGATAAGTTGCTTCCATGTATTTGATTCGACGGATTTTCCGCATGGCATTCCTTAGATTGTTGACAAGATTTCAGGACCATCTCTGATGATCGGTGCCGGAGTATAGCGCAACCGGACGATGCGCCTTGATTTGAACCCGTCTCACACAGGTTCAAGCTGCCGGTGCGCCGGCGGGCGCTTCCAGGTAATGCAGCAGCTTGCCGACCATGCTGACCACCGTCAGCCCCAGGATCACGAAGAAGATCGCCATCGGTGTCAGGCTATGGAACGGCACGAAACCGGCCAGCCCCATCATCAGCGACGACACCAGCAACAGCGCGAAGCCGAGAATCGCGCTGGTCAGCCCGGCAATGTGCGGGAAGATGGAATTGCCCTTGGCCATCAGCGTCGGATACATCGCTCCCGCGCAAAACGCCATGAACAGCACCGGTATCGTCAACGTCCACACCTGCAAGCCGACCGTCAGCGCCAGGATCAGCATCGCGACCGCCGCGCCCGTCATCACGCGCGCGCCGATGCGCAGGCGTTGTTCCGGCGTCGGCAAGCGCGGGTGATGAATCCGGTTCGAAATCCCGCCGAGGAAATACATCAATCCGATCGCCAGCGCCAGGTAGCCGAAATAGGTCGGCGGTTTGTGCAACGTCTCCTGGACCATGAACGGGCCGACGATGTTGAACACCAGCAGGATGCTGTAACACAGCCCTTGCGCGAGGAAGCAACTCTGGAACACCGGGCTTTTGAGCACCATGCCGGCGTTCTTGAGCAAGGTTTTCGGATTGAGGTGCACCGGCTGCCTGAGCGTCTCCTTGTAGCGCGACAGCACTGCCCACATCACGAACGAATAGATCAGCAGGAAGGTCAGGCAAGAACGCCAGCCGAATGCGGTCTGCAGATGTGCGCCGATGACCGGGGCAAGAATCGGCGCCAGTCCCCAGGCGATGGCCATGTAGGTGAACGCATGCATCAACGCCATGCCGGAAAACGAATCCGTGATGATCGCCTTCGACAGCAGGTTGGTCGCGGCGATGCCGAAGCCTTGCAGGCAGCGCGCGAGAATGAAGGTTTCCAGGTTATTGGCCGCCAGCGTCAGCAAGCAGCCGCAGGTAAACATGGCCAGTCCCAGGATCAGCATTTTCTTGCGGCCGTAGGCATCCGCCAGCGGTCCGAAGATCAGTTGGCCGAAGGCATACGCCATCAGATAGATCGACACGCTCGACTGGATCGCCTGCGCGGAGGTCTGGAAATATTGCGCCATCGTCGGCAGCGCCGGGACGTAGATGTCGATTGCCAATTGGCCCGCAGAGGCCAGCATGCAAATGAAAAAGATGAGGAAGCGCGGATGGTTCGCGGTGGTATTCATGAAAATGACAGCCGGAGGAGGGGTGAAAATCCTCTATTGTGACGGCTTGTCGGATAGTCTGCTGAGTGACGGCCAGGACGGGCGGGAAGCAATGTAAAAAGGGCAGCCCAAGCCGCCCTTTTTACATTGCCGGGGACCGGATCATTGACCGGATCCCTGTGTGGATTTTACGAAATAGCCGCCAGCGCGGTCGCCTTCAGCTTCGACTCCAGCGCCTTGCCTTTGCGGGCGCGCTTGCCGATGTGCAGGCCCAGTGCGACGGCGGACAGCGCGACTTCCTGCGCTTTGCCGCCGCGACCGGTGCCGGACACCAGTACGCCCTTTTGGGTGATGGCCTGCGCAGCCAGCAGCTTTTCGTTCTTTTCCAGTTCCATCAGGATCACGCCACGGCCGCCGCTGGCCAGGGTCTTGATCTCGTCCAGACCGAACACCAGCAGGCGTCCTTGTCCCGACAGGCAGGCGATGGCGCTGGCGCCGGCCGGCATCGGGCGCGGGGCCAGCGGCATGTCGCCGTCGTCCAGCGTGATGAAGGCCTTGCCGCTCTTGTTGCGGCTCAACATGTCGCCGAGTCTGGCGGTGAAGCCGTAACCGGCGTCCGACGCCAGCAGCATGGAGGTATCGACCGGACCTGCGAAGTAGTGCAACAGGCTGTTGCCGCTACCGAGGTCGACCAGCGTGGTGATCGGCACACCGTCGCCGCGCGCGTTCGGCAGCGAGTTGACGCCGACCGTGTAGATGCGGCCGTTGGAGCCGAACGCCAGCAGGTTGTCGATGGTGCGGCACTCGAACGCGCCGTACAGGCCGTCGCCGGCCTTGAACGTGAATTGCGTAGCGTCATGGCCATGGCCGCCCCGTGCACGCACCCAGCCTTTTTGCGAAATGATGACGGTGACCGGCTCGTCGATGACCTTCTGTTCGAGCACGGCTTTTTCGGCTTCCTCGATCACGGTGCGGCGAGCGTCGCCGAACTGCTTGTCGTCGGCTTCGATTTCCTTGATGACCAGTCGCTTCATGGAAGCCGGATTGTCGAGCAGGTCTTGCAGCGTCGATTTCTCGTTGCGCAATTCGGCCAGCTCCTGCTGGATCTTGATGGTTTCCAGGCGCGCCAGCTGGCGCAGGCGGATTTCCAGGATGTCTTCGGCCTGGCGGTCAGAGAGTTTGAAGGCCTCGATCAGCGCCGGCTTCGGCTCATCCGATTCGCGGATGATGCGGATGACCTTGTCGATGTTGAGCAGGATGGCTTCGCGGCCTTCGAGGATGTGGATGCGGTCCTCGACCTTTTGCAATTTGAATTGCGTGCGGCGCGTGATGGTGGCGAAGCGGAAGGTGATCCATTCGCTGAGGATGTCGCCCAGGCCCTTCTGGCGCGGACGGCCATCGCCGCCGATCATCACGAGGTTGATCGACGAGCTGGTTTCCAGGGATGTCTGGGCCAGCAGCGTGTTCATGAATTCGGTCTGGTCCTGGTTCTTGCTCTTCGGTTCGAACACCAGGCGTACCGGCGCTTCGCGTCCCGACTCGTCGCGTACGGCATCGAGCATGGCCAGGATGCTTTGCTTCTGCGCCTGCTGTTCCGGCGTCAGCGTTTTCTTGCCGAGCTTGATCTTGGGATTGGTCAGCTCTTCGATTTCTTCCAGCACCTTCTGAGACGACACGCCCGGCGGCAATTCGGTGATGACCGCCTGCCACTGGCCGCGCGCCATGTCTTCGATCTTCCAGCGCGCGCGCACTTTGAGACTGCCGCGGCCGCTCTGGTAGATCTCCGCGATCGTCGACGGCGGCGTGATGATCTGGCCGCCGCCGGGGAAGTCCGGGCCGGTGATGTGGGTCATCAGTTCTGCGTGCGTGATCTTCGGATTGCGGATCATCGCCACGGCGGCGCGCGCCACTTCGCGCAGGTTGTGCGACGGGATTTCCGTGGCCATGCCGACCGCGATGCCGGAGGCGCCGTTGAGCAGCAGGAAGGGCAGGCGCGACGGCAGCAGTTTCGGCTCTTCGGTGGAGCCGTCGTAGTTGGGCTGGAAGTCGACCGTGCCCATGTCGATCTCGTCGAGCAGCAATTTGCTGATCGGCGTCAGGCGCGCTTCCGTGTAACGCATCGCCGCAGCGCCGTCGCCATCGCGCGAACCGAAGTTGCCCTGGCCGTCGATCAGCGGATAGCGCAGCGAAAAGTCCTGCGCCATGCGTACCAGCGCGTCGTACACCGACTGGTCGCCGTGCGGATGCAATTTACCGAGCACGTCGCCGACCACGGCCGCCGATTTGCGCGGCTTGGCGGTGGCGTTCAGGCCGAGTTCGTTCATCGCGTACAAGATGCGGCGTTGCACCGGCTTCTGACCGTCGGCGACGTCGGGCAGGGCGCGGCCTTTGACCACCGAAATGGCGTAGTCGAGATAGGCGCGCTCGGCAAAGGTCGACAGCGTCAGCGATTCGCCTTCGGGCGGTACAGCTTGTTCAAACAGGTTGGCTTGTTCAGTCATGTGGCTGGGTTGCGTTCAAGTTCAGGTAATGGTTATTCGACGGAGGTCGGCGACGGCGGCATGCTGCGCCGGCCCGGCAGAATGATTTCGACGCGGCGCGGCTTGTCGGAACTACCGGCATTGCCGGTATTGCCGGTATTGTTTCCTGCACTGCCGCCCGGTTGGTACAACTGGTAGAACTGCGCCACCAGCTGGACGTAATTGCGCGTTTCGGGATACGGCGGAATCTGGTTGTTGTACTTCTGTACGGCGCGCTCGCCGGCATTGTAGGACGCGATCGCCAGCTCCAGGCGCTTGGGGAACAGCACCTGCAGATCGCGCAGGTAGCGCGCCGCCAGGCGGATGTTGATGCGCGGGTCGGTCAGCTTTTGCTGGATGGTCTTGCGGCGGTCGCCTTGCACGCCGTAGCGTTCGGCGGTCTCCGGCATGATCTGCATCAGGCCGATGGCGCCCTTGGGCGAGACAGCGCCCGGATTGAAGCCGGATTCGGCCGCCATGATCGCCTTCAGCAAGGCCGGATCGACCGAGAACTCCCTGGCGCTCTGGTCCAGCATGGCTTCATACTTTTTCAGGTTCGGATGCTGCAGCATCAGCTTCATCAGCGGCGACGACATGTTCGGCCGGGCATCGACGCCGGGCACGCCGCGAGCGATCTTGTCGGAGTCGAAGGTAGCTTCGCCGCGCATGAACAGCTGATAGCGCTCGTCGAGCTTTTCGGTCGACACGTGCGCGGTGCCGTCGGCGTCGATATAGCCGTAGACGTCGGCGTGGGCAGCCGGTGCCATCAGGCACAGCACCAGCAATGCGCTCGCAAGGAGGCGCTGCCCGCGTGTGCGATCGTTGCTGTCGATGCTGATACCGTTGACGACGTTCATCCCGTTTTCCTGATCAGATATCCGCTTCCGCCTCGTTGCCATGCTCTTCGATCCAGGCGCGGCGCGAGGCGGCTTCGCCCTTGCCCATGAGCATGGTGAAGCGCGCTTCCGAGGCGATGTGATCCAGCTCGCCCAGGGCGACCGGCAGCAGGCGGCGGGTGTCCGGATTCATGGTGGTTTCCCACAGTTGTTCCGCGTTCATTTCACCCAGGCCTTTGAAGCGCGAGATACTCCATGCGCCTTCCTTGAGGCCGTCCTTGCGCAGCTTGTCTTCGATCGCTTCCAGTTCGCCGTCGTCGAGGGCATACAGCTTCTGCACCGGCTTCTTGCCGCGTGCGGGCGCGTCGACACGATACAGCGGCGGGCGCGCGATGCAGATATGGCCGAGGTCGATCAGCTTGGGGAAGTGCTTGAAGAACAGCGTCAGCAGCAATACCTGGATGTGCGAACCGTCGACGTCCGCATCGGAGAGGATGCAGATCTTGCCGTAGCGCAGGCCGCTCAGGTCGGGGGTGTCGTTGTAGCCGTGCGGATCGACGCCGATGGCGACCGCGATGTCGTGGATTTCATTGTTGGCGAACAGGCGGTCGCGCTCGGTTTCCCAGGCGTTGAGCACCTTGCCGCGCAAAGGCAGGATGGCCTGGAATTCCTTGTCGCGGCCCATCTTGGCCGAGCCGCCGGCGGAGTCGCCCTCGACCAGGAAGATTTCGTTGCGGGTGATGTCGTTGGATTCGCAATCGGTCAGCTTGCCGGGCAACACGGCCACGCCGGAGGATTTCTTCTTCTCGACTTTTTGCGCCGAACGCAGGCGACTTTGCGCCTGCTTGATGACCAGGTCGGCCAGTTTCTTGCCGTATTCGACGTGCTGGTTCAGCCACAGCTCCAGCGCCGGGCGCGAGAAGGTCGACACCAGCCGCACGGCGTCGCGCGAGTTCAGGCGTTCCTTGATCTGACCCTGGAATTGCGGATCGAGGACCTTGGCCGACAGCACGAAGGACACGCGTGCGAACACGTCTTCGGGCAGCAGCTTGACGCCCTTGGGCAGCAGCGAGTGCATTTCCACGAAGCTCTTGACCGCCGAGAACAGTCCTTCGCGCAGGCCGGACTCATGCGTGCCGCCGGCCGAGGTCGGGATCAGGTTGACATAGGATTCGCGCACCACGTTGCCTTCTTCGGTCCACGCCACCACCCACGCCGCGCCTTCGCCTTCGGCAAAACCTTCGGCGTCGGGGCCGGCGTATTGCTCGCCCTCGAACAGCGGGATCAGCGGATCGGCGCTGGTCGATTGCGCCAGCGATTCCATCAGGTAGCCGCGCAGGCCCTGATCATATTGCCAGGTCTGCACGTCGCCGGTCTTGCCGTTGATCAGCGAGACCTTGACGCCCGGCAGCAGTACGGCCTTGGAGCGTAGCAGGCGTTGCAGCTCTTGCTGCGAAATCGTCGGCGAGTCGAAGTACTTGGGGTTCGGCCAGACCGTCACGCGGGTGCCGGACTTCTTGTCGCTGGCGCTCGCCGGACGCGACTGCAGCTTCTCGATCAGGTCGCCATCGGCGAATGCCAGCGTGTGGACGCCGCGTCCCTGTTCATCCTTGCGCCAGACCGTGATTTCCAGGCGCGAGGCCAGCGCATTGGTGACCGACACGCCGACGCCATGCAGGCCGCCCGAGAAGGCATAGGCGCCGCCGCTGCCCTTGTCGAACTTGCCGCCGGCATGCAGGCGCGTAAAGACGATCTCCACGGTCGGTACGCCTTCGTCCGGATGCAGGCCGACCGGGATGCCGCGGCCGTCATCCTCGACGCTGACGCTGCCGTCGGGATTGAGCGTGACCATGATGTTCCGGGCGTGCCCCCCCAGCGCTTCATCGGAGGCGTTGTCGATGACCTCTTGCAGGATGTGCAGGGGATTCTCGGTGCGGGTGTACATGCCCGGACGCTGTTTGACCGGTTCCAGTCCCTTGAGGACACGGATGGATGATTCGCTGTAGTCGGACGGGGAAGTTTTTTTAGTTGCCATGCAGATGAGGATCGAATCGGAGAATCAGGGGAAATCGGAAAATCAAGGGTAAGGCAGCCGGCCATGCGCCGCCGAAGCTTTGCCAAATGCGCATTCTAATGAAAAATCAGCGGCGGCAGGAAGTTTGCGGGCGCTTGTTGTAGCCGCTTTGACAACTGTTTCCGGCGCGAGGATTGATTGCCCTGCAGGAAAACTCGCTCAAACATGGTGTTATCTGCTTTATTGGTGTAATTTTCCCGCAACTTCAGGGACTGTCGCGCAGGGATTGCATTTTTGATCAGCTTCCGCTGATCGCAGACGGCAAGGAAAAAGATCTGCGCAATCCGGCCGCCACAGCTTTTCCTGACAACAACATCATCACGAATAGCGCCACGCCATGCCTGACCAGAATTTCCCTTTCGCCGAACTGCTGACCCGGCGCAACTCCACACGCCGCTTCCTCGACCGGCCTTTGCCGGAAGGCATGCTGGCCGGCTTGCTGGCGCTGGCGCGGCGCGCACCGAGCGGCGCCAATCTGCAGCCGGGCGAATTCATTGCGCTCGAAGGCGATGCGCGGGCGCGCTTGTCGGCGGCGCTGGTGGAGGCTTTCCGCGCGGGTCGGCAGGAGCCGGAAGACTATTCCTACTTTCCGCAGCCGCTGCCGCAGTCCTTGCGGCGTCGCCAGGTGGCCGCCGCCAAGGAGCTGTACGGGGCCTTGCAGACCGGACGCGATGATCGCGCCGGACGTGACCGGCAGTTCGAACGCAATTTCAATTTCTTCGACGCGCCGGCGGCGCTGCTGGTGACCATAGACGCGCGCATGGGCAGCGGTTGCTACATGGATCTGGGCATGTGCCTGTACGGCCTGATGCTGGCGGCCGCCGCGCAGGGACTGGGCAGTTGCGCCATCGGCGCGCTGGCGTCATATCCGGGTTTGATCCGCTCGACGCTGGGACTGGGCGGCGAGCATCACATCGTGTGCGGCATTGCGCTCGGCTATGCCGATCCGGAGGCGGCGGAAAATACCGTGAGAACCGAACGCCTGAAGCCGGAAGAGTTTTTCAGAACCTTGCGATAGCCGTCTTCAGCAACGCTCGACGACGGCTGCAGCACCGAGGCCGCCTGCCGCCGCAATCGTCGCGAGGCCGATGGCGCCGTCCGGTGCTGCATGCCGCATGTCCGCCAACAATCTCACCAGGCTGATTGCGCCCGATGCGCCGATGGGATGACCGCGGCCGAGTCCGCCGCCGTGGCGATTGAGCTGCGCCGGCGAGAGTGCCAGTGCGTCGCAGAAAGCGATTGCCTGCGCCGCGAAGGCATCGTGCAATTCCACTCCCCACAGGTCATCGATTTTGCTCGCGATGCGCGCCAGCGCCGCCTGCGCGGCATCGATGGCGGCCAGCATCGGCGTTTCGGGCAGGCCGCCGACACTGACGCCGGCTCGCCATGCGAAATGCGGGTGCAGGTTCAACCGGCGTGCGGCGTCACGCGTCGCGATCACGACGAAGGCGGCGCCGTCGGCGCTTGGCGAGATGGCGATGCGGCTGACGGCATGGCGTTGCCGGCTCGCTTCATCGACGCTGCCGTCATCGGACATGGCCACCACCGGCATGCGCGTCAGGTGACGCTGCTCGAGCGTGCGCGGATAGCTGTCCAGCGTCGCCGCGCCGATGGCGATGATTTCATCCCGGATATGGGCGCGCGCGGCAACGGCGCGTGCATGGCTTTGGACCGCCCATGCATCCTGCTGCTCGCGCGTGATGCCGGCCGTCAATGCATGGCGCGCAGCGGCCTGCAACATGCCGGGGTCGCGCGCCGGATCGGGAGCGAAGGCGGGACTGTCGTAGGCGATCGCCGCTTCGCCCGCATGGCGCGGACGATGCAGGCGGACCGGCGCGCGGCTCCATGCCTCGACGCCGCCCGCGATGACGACGTCGGCGTTGCCGGCGGCGAGCATGCCGTGGGCGAGGGCGACGGCGTCGAGTCCGGCGCAACATTGGCTGTCGACCGACAAGGCCGGAATGCAGTCGGCGAAACCGGCCGCCAGTGCCAGCATGCGCGCCGGGTTGCCGCCTGCACCCATGGCGTTGCCGGCGATCACGGCGTCGACGGCGGTCAACGGAATACCGAAGCGTTGCAGGATGCCTTGCACGACGGGGGCGGCGATCTCATGCGGTTGCAGTTGCGACAGCGCGCCGCCGAGCGGCGTCACCGCGCTGCGGCCCCAGCCGAGGATGACGGCGTCGTCCATGGAATTCATAGCGCTTGCAGCGCCGGCATGGCCGGATCGCCGAGTTGCTGCGCCAGTTGCTTGTGATCGGTCTTGCCGCTGGGCGTCAGCGGCCAGTCGCTGCAGGCGTAGAAGCGGCGCGGGACCTTGTAGGGCTCGAGTCGCTCGCGGCACCAGGCGCTCAGCGTTTCCGGGCTGACAGGTTCACTGAGTTTCAGCAGTGCCGCCACCTGCACGCCGCGCACGGCGTCGGGGATTCCCTGCACCGAGGCGGCCGCCACGGCCGGGTGGGCGGCCAGTACGCTTTCCACCTCTTCGGGGAAAAGGTTCTTGCCTTGCGCCAGCAGCATGCGTTGTTGCCGGCCCAGCAGATGCAGGCGGCCGAATTCATCGAGATGGCCGACGTCGCGCACCGACAACCAGTCGCCGTCGCGCAGCAGCGCCGGCTGTTCGTCGCTGTCCCTGAGCGTGACGTAGTCGCTGAAGACCATCGGGCTGCGTACGTAGATCAATCCTGGGGTGTCGGGCGCCGCCGCATCGATGCGCACCTCGACGTTGCTGAACGGGCGGCCGACAACGTGGTCGGGCAGGTTGCTGTCGCTGTCGGTCCAGGCGATGAAACTGGTTTCCGAGGCACCGTAGAACTCGACGATGCGCGCCTGCGGAAACAGTTGCTGCAGCTCCGGCGTGCGGGCGCGGTTCCACGGCGCGCCGCCGATCATGAGCAACTGCACGCCGGGCATCGCCGCCAGCTTGCGCCGCTGCGCCAGTTCCAGCATCAGGATCAGCTGGCTCGGCACCGCCACCATCGCGCCGGCATCGCCGCGGGACAGCGTGTCAAGCGCGGGGCCTGCGGCGAAGCGCGACTGCAGGCGCACGCCTGCGCCGCTCCACAAGCCCAGCAGCGCGCCGAACAGAAACGTCGAATGCGACAGCCGGCCCGGCACCAGCATGGTGGCGGCAGCGCCGGCGCCGAAGCTTTCCAGGCAAATGTCGAAGCTGCTGGTCCACGAACCATGGCTGCGGCGAAAACCTTTGGGCAAGCCGCTGCTGCCGGAGGTGAAACCGATGTAGAACGGCGAGGACGAGACGGCTTCGGCGAGCGCGGTTTCGGCGCCGACACCGGCGGCTATGCGCGCCAGAATTTGTGCGCGCACCGCAGTCGGCCAGTCGGGATCGCTGACGGCGGCGGTGCGGCCGGAGGCAATGATGGCGAGAAAACTGAGCAGTTGCGCCGATGCGTCGGGCACATCGTCGACCCAGCAAACTGCGGGGGAATCGGATTGCCGCAACGCCGCCGCACGCACTGCAACCTGCTGCGCCAGCGCAGCGAAGTCGAAACGCGTGACGCCGTCGTCGATCGCCGCGGTGTGCGGCGTTGTCTCCGCCCAATGCGCCAATGGCGCGTGGACGGTGTCGAACCGGGGCATCAGTCGCGGTCCAGGCGCCAGGAAGGCATGCCGCGTGCGACGCTTTGCACGAGCACGGCGCAGACCGCGCACTTGACCAGGTCGCCGGGGACGAAGGCCAGCACCGCCAGTGTCGCTTGCGTGGCGCTCAGGTGCGCCGCCAGCATCAGGCCGATGATGCCGAACAGGTACATGACCACGATGCCGCCGATCAGCGACGACAGGAAGGCGGCGACCAGAAGACCTTTGCCTTTGGCGTCGGGCATGCGCTTCATGAACTGGCGCATGGACACGCCGCAGACAACTGCGCCGATCAGCCAGCCCAGCAGGAAACCGGCCGACGGCGCCACGAACACGGCGATGCCGCCGCGTCCGCCCGACAGCAGCGGCAAGCCCAGCGCCACCGCCACCAGGAACAGGCCGACGGTGTAGAACGCGCGCTTCGGCCCGAGCAGGCAACCGACCAGCATGATGCCCAGCGATTGCAGCGTGATCGGCACGCCGAACGGCAGGTCGATTTTCGGGATCAGGCCGAACACCGCGATCACGGCGGCGAACAGGGCGATATAGGAAAGTGAGCGGGTAGAGGTCATGGTTGCGGGAATGGCAGGAGTGGGCTTCATCGACGAATCTCTTTCGTAACTAGGAAAAGGTGGGCTAACCGCCGAGCCGCGCAGCGAGTGCATCGGCTACGCGCTCGGCAGTCTGCAGCGCGCGTATCGCCAGCGGGGCCAGCAGGCGCAGGCCGCCGCTGCGGCCGGTGCGTGCGCGATGGGCGTCGTCCAGACGCTGCCATTGCGCATGGAAATTCTCGGCGAAACGCAGCGTCAGGCCGATTGCCAGGGCGATGCGCCCGACCGGCAGGCCGCAGCGGCGCAACGGCCACAGGATGGTTTCCAGCACGGTCAGCAAGTCGTCGAAACGGGTCGTGATGGTCAGCATCAATGCCAGCATGGCGGCGGCCATGATACGCAGCGCGCTGACCATGCCGATGGCGGGATTGCCCATCGCCCAGTGGAAGCCGGCGATCAGCGCCGACACGATCAGCAGTCCGCGCAGCATGCGCCACTGGCGCCAGCCGGCCGGGCCGAGCGAGGCAAACAGCGCCAGCACCACCGCCGCAGCGATCGCAATTCCGCGCACGTCGGCGGTCAGCATCAGCACGGTGCCGCCGAGCGATAACGCGACCAGTTTGAGCCAGGCCGGTACGCCGTGCAGCCAGGTTCGCCGTGTGGAGTAGAGGCTGCGCATTACGTCGCGTCGGCCTGCGCCGCGTGTTGCAAGACTTCTGCAGCGGTATTCACGGCGCTGCGCTCGCGCACGTCCTGCGCGTAGGCGGCGCAAATTTCACGGCCCGGTCCGTCGGCGCGCAGCCTGCCGTTGTCCAGCCACAGGACGCGTTCAAAATCCTCCACGTGATCCAGCAGGTGCGTCGACAGGATGATCTGCTGGCTGGTGGCGGCGATTTGCGCCGACAGGCGCAACTGGCTCGGCAGGTCGAGTGCGGAATAGGGTTCATCCAGCAGCAGCGTGGCCGGCGTCGTGATTTGCAGCGCCATCAGGCAGACCTGCTGGCGTTGGCCCTGGCTCAGTTCGCCAACGGCGCGGTCGGCCCAGTCGGGCAAGTTGCGCGCTGCAAGGAAGTCGCGCGCCTGTTGCCGCGCCAGCTGCTTGCCGATGCCGGCGGCGGTCAGGCTGAAGGCCAGTTCTTCGGCCACCGTGGGGAAGATGATCTGGTCGTCGGGGTTCTGGAACATCAGGCCGACATGCCGCGGCAGCTTGCGGCGTTCGCCGGCGTCGCCGGTGCGGCAGCCGTGCACGCTCACGCGGCCGCTCTGCGGCTGATCCAGCCCGCAGATCAGGCGGAACAGGCTGCTCTTGCCGGCGCCGTTGTCGCCGACTACGCCGATGCGCGGCTCGGTCAGGTGCAGGTCGATCTGTTCCAGCACAATCCGGTCGCCGCGCGACAGCGTGACCGATTCCAGCCGGATGCCGGGCGTCGCCGTGCCGGCGGGGGGCAATATTTTCAGGGTCATAGAAGATGATCGGCTATCTGCGCCGTAGGGTCGCCATTATATGACAGCGGCGACCGGGGATCGGCGTGCTTGCCTGCAGGAAACGCAGCCGCCGACGGCGTCACGCGCGCAGCGTCGCTTCGAACTTTTCGAAAGCCTCGTGGATGACGGCTTCCAGTTGCGCATTGTCCCAGGGCTTGACGAGGAATTTATAGATGGCGCCCTGGTTGATCGCCTGCGTGACTGCCTCCAGGCTGGCCTGGCCCGTCAGCATGATGCGCACGGTGTCGGGAAACATGTACCTGACTTTTTCCAGCAGCTCCGTGCCCGGCATGTCCGGCATCTGCTGGTCTGTCAGGATCACGCCAATGTGATGGCGGGACAGGATGTCGAACGCGTCGGCGACCTTGCTGGCGGTAAAAATCTGGTAGCCGGAGCGGCCCAGCACCCGTTTCAGCGCGGACAGGATATTCACTTCATCGTCGACGATCAGCAGCGAGCGCGCATACGGCAGGCGGCGGATGGTATCCAGCGGCAAGGAAACATCGCGCGCCAGAAACGAGGTGCATTCTTCGGCCGACATCGCTGCACTGAAATAGTAGCCCTGGATCTTGTCGCAGCCTTCTGCATGCAGCAACTTGAGCTGATTGATGGTCTCCACGCCTTCGGCGATCACTTCCAGGCGCAGGCTCTTCGCCAGTGCGATCACGGAGCGGCAGATGGCGAGGTCGTGAGGATCGTCGACCAGGTCGCGCACGAAAGATTTGTCGATCTTGAGCCGGCCGACCGGGAAGCGTTTCAGGTAACCGAGATTCGAGTATCCGGTGCCGAAATCGTCGATCGACAGCGTCACGCCGAGCTTGCGCAGGTGGACCATGATCGCAATGCTCTTTTCCGGATCATCCATCGACACGCTTTCGGTCAGCTCCAGTTCAAGGTGGTGGGCGTCGAGCCGGGATTCTTCGAGGACGTGACCGACCAGCACGCGCAGGTTTTTTTCATTGAATTGCATCGCCGACAGATTGACGGCGATCATCACTGGCGGCAGGCCCTGGTCTTGCCATTGCTTGCATTGGCGGCAGGCTGCGCGCAGCACCCACTCGCCCAACGCCAGGATGGTTTCCGACTCTTCGGCCAGCGGGATGAATTCCGCCGGCGGCAGCAAGCCGCGTTCCGGATGGCGCCAGCGCACCAGCGCTTCGAAGCCGGTGATTTTTCCATTCTTCAACGACACCTGAGGCTGGTAGTGCAAGACCAGTTCGTCGCGCTGTATTGCCTGGCGCAGCTGGTTGGCAAGGACATGCCGCGCAGAGATTTCCTGATTGAAGCTGCGCGTATAGAACTGGGTATGCTCATACGCACTGTTTTGCGCGCGATGCAGGGCCACCTCGGAAAAATGGAACAGCGATTCCGCGGACCGGGTGTCGTCGGGATAAAGCGCAATGCCGATCTTTGGCTGGAGATGGATCTCCTCCTGGCCGGGAATCGAATAGGGAGCTTCCAGCGTGCGCAGCAGGTGCTGCACGACGGCGTCGACGTCTTCCCGCTTCACGTGTTCGATCAGCACGGCGAAGACGCGGTCGGCATATTGTGCGATGGTGGTCGGTCCCGGCGGTTTCCACGCCTGCAGCCGCCCGGCGATGGCGATTGCCAGCGCAACGCCGGCCTGCGCGCCGAGCGCATCGCGTAGACGGGCCAGTCCATTCAGCTCCACCAGGATATGCACCACCGAACCAGCGTGCGGATCGTTGCGCAATGCCGCCTGCTCAAGGCGATCGCGCAAGACGGCCCGATTCGGCAATCCCGAGATCTGGTCGAAATGGCTGAGGCGATAGACTTTTTCCTCCGCTTCCTGCCATTGCGTGATGTCGATGCCGCTCAGGATGAAGACGGTCCTGAAGTGGTCGTTCTCCAGGACGCTGACTGAACAGAGCAGCGTCCTGATTTGTCCGTCCTTGGTCAACCATTGGTTCTGGAACTGCAAGGGGAAAGACGAGCGGTCTGCGCTCAGATAGCGTTCTTTTTCATTCTGCGCCTGCGTCGGGGGGAAGAAAATATCCCAGAAACAGAGTCCCCGGATATCGTCGCTTGCGTAACCGGTGGCTTTTTCACCGGCCTGGTTGAAGCGCAATATGCGGCCTTCGGCATTAAGCATGACGCCTACCGCGCCGGCGCTGTCGAAGACGGCCGACAACAGTGTGCTTTCCGCGAACAGGATTTCCTCGGTCCTGCGCCGGATCGCGCGCTCATGGGATTCCCGCAGCGCGCGTCGCACCGAAGATGGCAAACGGGCAATGTTGTCTTTCAATACATAATCGTAAGCGCCTTGTCGCAATGCCTGAATGGCAAGTTCTTCGCCGATGGTGCCGGAAACAAAAATGAAGGGGACGTGGGGATATTGTTCACGGGTAATTTTCAGCGCGGCCAGCCCGTCGAAGTCGGGCAGCGAAAAGTCGCACAGGATGACGTCCGCCGGAGTTTGCAGGGCGGCCAGGAAATCAGCCTCGGTATCCACGCGGAGCAGGGAAGGCGCGAGACCGGACCGGCGCAGTTCTTGCTGGACCAGCTCGGCATCGTCGACGACGTCTTCGACAAAAATGATCCGAAGGCCTTCTTCCGAGTATGACGGATGTTCTGACAGGGCTGCTTTGTACATGGTGCCTATGAAAGAAGAATGAGCCAATGAGCGCGCGACGTTTCAGTTTCAATAGCAACCGGTGAGGCAGGTTCGTCGGGCTATGTTATTCCGATAGGAAGTGAAAGACAATGCGGAAGAGAATTGAATTGCCGAGCAGTAGTTTTGCTGATAATAATGTGAACTATCAACGTAAGTATCGTTGAGTAAGGGAAATCCAAAGTCGAGAAAATAAGAAAGTATTAATTTCGACTCCGGCATCACCGCTGTGCCTGTTAAGACTGTTGACGAACGTTTCGCAGGGCCTTCGTATATTTTCCATGACACAACAATTCGAAACGTTTGAATCGAGTCCCTTGTCGCCGGCCGACAGGGTGGTGGACGTCGTGCCGGTGGATATCGCACAGCGATTTGAATACCTGATTGCCAACACCCCGGCAATTATTTACAGCAGTGTCCCGTCGGGTGATTTCAAGATGACCTTCGTGAGCGAAAACGCCGCGCGCGTGCTCGGCTACGATCCGAAGGAAATGGTTGCAGATCCCAATTTCTGGTTCGACCACATCCATCCGGACGATGCGCCGGATATCTTTTCCAGCCTCGCCATGCTGTTCGTCGAAGGCGAGCGCGCCTATGAATACCGTTTTCTGACCAAGGACAAACGTTATTTGTGGATGCACGACAGTCTGCGCCTGATCCGCGACGAGAATAACAATCCGGTGGAAGTCATCGGCTCGCTGACCAATATCACGGAACGCAAATTGATGGAGGAGGCGTTGCAGCGCACCGGCGAGGAGCAGCGCAGCCTGATCAACAAGTTGAAGGAAGCACAGGAACAGCTGCTGCAATCCGAGAAAATGGCCTCCATCGGCCAGCTTGCCGCCGGCGTCGCGCACGAGATCAACAACCCGGTCGGGTTTGTCAGTTCCAACATGAAATCATTGCAGACGTATGTCGACCAGTTGCTGGACGTCATCGCGCGGCAGGAAGCATTGCTGTCGGACGACAGCCTGAGCGAGGACCTGCGGCAGCAAGCGCGGCAACTAAGCGCCACCGCCGATCTCGCGTACCTCAAAGGCGACGTGGTCGAGCTGATCGCCGAGTCGCTGGACGGCCTGAAACGGGTCAAGGACATCGTCCAGTCGCTCAAGGATTTTTCTCATGTGGGAGAAAGCGACTGGCAAATGGTGGACATCCGGAAAGGCCTGGAGAGCACCATCACGATCGCCAACAACGAATTGAAATACAAGACCGTGATCGAGCGGCAATACGGCGAGCTGCCATTGATCAAGGGGCTGGCGTCGCAGCTGAATCAGGTCTTCATGAACTTGCTGGTCAACGCCGCGCATTCGATCGCCGAACGCGGCACCATCCGCATCCGGACCGAATGCAAGGAGGATTGGGTCTATATCCAGGTGGAGGACACCGGATGCGGTATTCCTCCGGAAAACTTGTCGCGCATCTTTGAACCGTTCTTCACGACCAAGCCGATCGGCAGTGGCACCGGGCTGGGCCTGTCACTGTCTTATGGGATCGTGCAAAAGCATGGCGGCCGCATCGATGTCCAGAGCGAGATCGGCGTGGGAACGCGTTTTACGGTGTGTTTGCCGGCGACGCAAATCAAGGAAAAACTCCAGCAAGACGCTGGTTGAATCGGGTTTTAGTCAAGAGGATCCTGTATGTCGAATATCGCTATTGCCGCCACTGATACGAAAACGGAAAACGCATTGCCGCCGCCGGTGATCTTGCTGGTCGATGACGAGGCCAGCATCTTGTCGTCGCTCAAGCGTGTGTTGCGGCCGAAGGGATATACCTTGATCACCGCAGAAAGCGGCGCCGAGGGTTTACGCTTGCTGGAAGAACATCCGGTGGACCTGATCGTTTCCGACATGCGCATGCCGGAGATGAGCGGAGCCCAGTTTCTCGGCAAGGCCAAGGAACGTTTCCCTGAGGTGATGCGGATCTTGCTGACTGGTTATTCTGAAATCACGGCGACGATTTCGGCCATTAACGACGGCGGCATCTATCACTATTTGCAGAAGCCGTGGGATGAACAGGATCTCCTGCTGACGATACAGCGTGCGCTGGAACAGCAACATCTGAAAAAAGAGGCGGCGCGGCTCAACGACCTCGTGCGCAAACAGAACGAAGAGCTCCAGACGTTCAACGCCCGCCTGGAAAAGCAGGTCCAGTCGCGTACCGAAGAAATTCGCCAGACCGTCATGTTCCTGGAAAGCAGCCAGGCCGAGATCAAGCTCAATTTCCTGACGATGCTGAAGGTCTTCTCGAACATGATCGAACTCCGTTCGGGCATGCTCGGTGGGCAATCGGATCGTGTCAGCGGACTCTCGCGCAAGCTCGGAAAGAAATTCAAAATGCATGACGTGCAGTTGCAGGATCTGGCGATCGCCGGGCTGCTGCATGCGATCGGCAAGATCGGCTTGCCCGACGAGTTGATCCGCAAGCCGCTGGAAAAGATGTCGGGCGAAGAGTCGCGCACCTTCATGGCGCATCCGGTGAAGGGACACATGGTGCTGACGCCGGTGAGCGCCTTCGACGAGGTCGGTCGCCTGATCCTGTATCAATACGAACGTTACGACGGGCGCGGCACGCCCGAGGGCATGAGCGGCGAGGCCATTCCCCTGGGCTCGCGCATACTGGCGGTCGCTCGCGACTTCGAGGCGCTGCGTTCGGGCGCGATCGCGACGTTGCCGCTGCCGCTCGACAAGGCCGTCCAGCTCATCAAATCCCAAAGCGGTCACCGCTACGATCCGGAGGTGGTGCTGAATTTTGTTGCATTGGTTGAAGAAGGGGATTCCGCGGTGGCGGAACGCGCCCGCGACATCAAGTCGCGCGACCTGGAAGTCGGCATGCAGCTGGCGCAGGACCTGCGCACCAAGGACGGCGTGCTGCTCATCGTGCGCGACTCCACCATCACCGCCAACAACATCATGCAGATTCGCAAGTTCGAGCAGCTCGACGGATCGTCGCTCGAGATATCGGTCAAGATACTGGACAACGCGGCATAGCCTCTCAGTTCACTCATCCGGAGGTCAACATCATGCTGGAGCAAACAGTTGCCGAGCGGTCGCCGCGGACCTTGCTGCTGGTGGACGACGAGATCAACATCCTGTCGGCGCTGAAGCGTTTGCTGCGTCAGGACAAATACGACATCGTCACTGCCAACAACGGCCAGGAGGCGCTGGAGGCGCTCAAAAACGGACCGGTGGACGTGATCGTCACCGACCAGCGCATGCCGGGCATGACGGGAGTGGAATTTTTGCGTCTGGCGAAAGAGTCCTATCCCGACACGGTGCGAATCGTGTTGAGCGGCTATACGGAATTGCAGTCGGTGACCGATGCGGTCAATGAAGGCGCCGTGTACAAATTCCTGACCAAGCCGTGGGATGACGGCCAACTGCGCGGCCACGTGGCGGAAGCGTTCAGGCGCAAGGAAATGGCGGACGAAAACCTCCGATTGCAGCAGCAATTGCAACTGGCCAACCTGGCGCTGGAAGACACCAACAAGGAGCTCGACAGACTGTTGAAGGTTCAGGAGGAACGCATCGAGACCGACGAAGTCAGCTTGAGGGTCATCCACGAAATCCTCGAGCACTTGCCGACGCCGATATTGGGCATGGATGATGAAAAAAATATCGTCTTCGTCAATGCCGCGGCGCAATCGCTGTTCGGTGAAACGATGCTGTTGCTCGGCATGAAAATGGAGGCGGCGACTCCCGCTCTGCTGCCGGCATGGGAACTCAATAGCGAGGAAGTCGCCATCAACGGCCGCGTCTACAAAGTACTGACTCATCCGATGGGACGCAACTCGCGATCGCGAGGCAAGCTGATGACTCTGATCAAACTAACCGACGACTGACAGCCATGGCTTCCACTGATATTTTTCTGGAGATCGCTCTTGACGATGCCGCACCGGGGATGACCCTCGCGCAGGCCGTATTTGTCCAGGGAGGCGTGTGCCTCATGGCTTCCGGCAGCGTGCTCACCGACAAGTCCATCCAGGCGCTGAAGAAGCGCGGCTTGCACGCCGTGCAGATCGTGGCGCCGGTCAGCGACGAAAAGAAAGAGGCGTTGCTTGCAGCCTCATTGGCGAGGCTGGACGAGTTGTTCATGCATAGCAAGGACAGTGTGCCCAACCGGAAATTGCTCGAGTGCCTGCGCCGTTACCGGCGGGAGACGGCGTCATGAACGGGGTGACCGAGCAGGATATCGCCGGCGCCGTCTCACGCCTGCCGGCCTTGCCGAATATCGTCCTGGAGCTGATCCACGCGCTTGACAACAAGGATGTGGACACGCATACCCTGGCGCAGAAAATCTCCTACGACCAGACGCTGACGGCAAAAGTGCTGCGATTGGCGAATTCGTCGTTCTACGGCATGCAGAGCAAAATCGGGTCGATACCGCATGCCATCACGGTGCTGGGTTTCAACAGCGTGCGTTCGCTGGTGCTGGCCGCAGCCGTGGTCGACACATTTGCAAACCACGCAAGCGAAGATCTGGATCATGCCCACTTCTGGAAACATGCCATCGGCACCGCGTTGTGCGCCAAGGCGATCGCTGTGCATCGCGGCGCCAATCAGGACCAGTCTTTCATCGCCGGCCTGCTGCACAATATCGGCAGGCTGGTGCTGGCGACTTGCTCGCCGCTGCGCTATCGGGACGTGTTGCAGCGATGCGCGCAACATGACGAGGATTTGCTGGCGGCCGAGATCCACGTATTCGGCATCGATCACAAAACGGCCGGGAAGGCCGTGCTGGAATACTGGAAATTTCCCGCCGCGATCGTCGGGACGCTGGTCTCCGGACAGGAGGGGGCGCCGGCCCAGGGCGATGCCGCGGCGATCGCAGCTGTCGCTGATGCGATCGCCTACGCCCTTGATCTGAGTGGCGGCCAATACGATCGCGTGCCGTCGATCCCGGTCGCCGATTGGGACAGGCTGGCATTGAAAGAATCTGTGCTGCTGGACATCTTCGCAACAACGGAAATGCAATTCGAAGAGGCGTGCGCGATTCTCGGAGCAACGGGAAAGGCATGATCAGCCGATTTTATTCATTTCAAGGAATACGCCGTGTCATTCGTTCAATCTCAGCAGGCCTCGCTTGAACCGCAGATATCCGAGTTTTTCGACGGTTGCCCGGTTCCTGCTTTTGCCATTGACAGCCATCACGTCATTACCCATTGGAACAAGGCGTGTGAACACGTGCTGGGCGTGCAGGCATCGCAGATGGTCGGCACCAGGAACCAATGGAAGCCGTTTTACCTCTACGAACGCCCGGTGCTTGCCGATCTCATCGTGGCCGGATCGCTGGAGAATGTCGTCGGCGTCTACTATCACGACGACGACAAGTTTCGTAGTTCGGTCGTGATCCCCGGCGCGGTGGAAGCGGAGCGATTTTTCCCTCATCTGGGCGACTCCGGCCGCTGGCTGTATTTTTCCGCAGCGCCGCTGCGGGCGCCGTCCGGAGAGATTGTCGGCGCCATCGAGGTGCTGCAGGACATCAGCGCCCAGAAGACGGCGGAGCTGGACTTGCGGCGCATGCATCAGGAACTCGAAATGCTGGTCGTCAAACGGACGCACGAACTTGCCGCCACCAATGCCAAGATGGAAGAAGACATCTTGCGGCGGACGGCGGCGGAGGCGGAACTGGTAAGGCGTAACTCGGAACTCACCGAACTCAATCGCAAGCTGTCCATGACGCAGGAGCAGCTAATGCAATCCGAGAAGCTGGCCTCGATCGGCCAGCTTGCTGCAGGCGTCGCGCATGAAATCAACAATCCGATCGGCTACATCTTTTCCAATTTCAGCACCCTCGAAACCTATGTCGGCTCGTTGCTGAGGATGCTGGGCGCCTATGAAGCACAGGAACTCGACCGCGGTTCGGAGTCGGCCGCCAGGGAACTGGCGGCGGTGCGCGACGAGGTCGAGATCGATTTCCTAAAGGAAGACATCCCCGCCCTGATGAGCGAATCCCGCGAAGGCATCACCCGCGTGCGCAAGATCGTGCAGGACCTCAAGGACTTCTCGCGCGCCGATACGGCGCTGGAATGGCAATGGGCGAATCTGCACCAGGGCATCGATTCGACGTTGAATATCGTGAATAACGAAATCAAGTACAAAGCCGACGTGGTCAAGAACTACGGCGTGTTGCCCGACGTGGAATGCTTGCCCAGCCAGATCAATCAGGTGGTCATGAACCTGGTCGTGAATGCGGCGCACGCCATCGACGGTGCGCGGGGGACGATTACCATCACGACCCGGATCGTTGATACGGGTGCGGACGTGGAGATAGAAATCGCCGACAACGGTTCCGGCATTACGCCGGAGAACCTGTCGCGGATCTTCGATCCGTTTTTTACCACCAAGCCGGTCGGGCAGGGGACGGGGCTGGGATTGTCGTTGGCCTACGGCATCATGCAAAAGCACCACGGCAGCATCAATGTGAGGAGCGAGCTGGGCGCCGGAACCACGTTTACACTGCGATTCCCCATCCGGCACGACGCGGGCGGCGACGCTGGCCAGGGAACATCAGGAAATCCCTGAGACGTCCATGAGACGCGACTTCTGAATTTCCTGATGCCGCTGCCTGGCTGAAACAACTACTCTTCCGACAGGGACGGCCGATATGGCATGGCGGCCGACGCCATCGGCGATCGCAGACGGATGAGCAGCGGGAGGAGCATGTCTTTTTATTCAGGATTGGTGGCGTTGACGCTCTGCCTGCTGGCGGGGACGAGTCACGCGCAGACGAAACCGGCAGGGCCGGCGATGCCGGCGCAAAAAAAGGGGCAGATCAGCGAGTCTGCCGATGTCGCCTGGCTCAGCGATATGCAGGCACAGGTCAGGAAAGCCAGCGTGCACGGGCAGCCCTGGCCGGGGCCGCAATCCGGACCGCCGGCGCGCGCGGGGGTAACGGTCGCGGTACTGAGCGAGGATTTGAGGAACGGCGGCATTCTGGGCGTGGTCAAGGGCATCGGCGAGGCGGCCAAAGTCATCGGCTGGAACACAAAGATCATCAATCTCGGCGGCAACTCCGCCGACCGTAGCGCCGGTTTCGCCGCAGTGGCGGGTTTGAAGCCGCAAGGCGTGATTCTGGTGGGCATTGACGCCAGGGAGGCGCACGCCGAACTGCAGGCGCTGGCGAATCAGAAAATTCCCATGGTCGGCTGGCACGTGGGGTCGCAGGCCGGTATTCCGGCGTCGGGGCCGGTGGCCATGAACGTGTCTACCGACCCGCTGGAAGTCGCGCGCATCACGGCCATGGCGGCGGTAGCCGGCTCGCGCGGCAAGGCCGGCGTCGTGATCTTTACCGACAGCCGTTTCGAGATCGCCAAGGCCAAGGCCGAGGCCATGGCAAGCGTCATCAGGGCTTGCAAGGGATGTACATTGCTGGAAATCAGGGACGTTGCGATTTCACACAGCGCGGAACTGATGCCCGGCGCCACGAGGGAGTTGCTCAGCCGCTACGGCAAACGCTGGACCCATGCGTTGGCGATCAATGACATTTACTTCGACTATGCGGCCATCGAACTCACCAAGGCAGGGCTGCCCAGCAACGCCGTCGAGATGATGTCCGCCGGTGACGGCAGCGCGGCGGCATTCCTGCGTATCCAGGCCGGGACGTTCCAGACCGGCACGGTTGCCGAGCCGCTCAATCTGCATGGCTGGCAACTGGTCGATGAAATGAACCGGCTGCTGGCGCAACGTCCGGTGTCGGGTTTCCTGTTTCCGGTCCACCTGGTGACCACGGCCAATATTGCCTTCGATGGCGGCCCGCTGCTGCAATACGATCCGGACAACGCATACCGCGATATCTACCGGCGCATCTGGCGGCGCTGAAGGGGCGAGGGGAACGCATGCATTTCAACGCTTTCCAGGTGTGGCGGCCACGGCTGCTCAAGACCCAGTTCCTGTTTGCGATTTCGGGTCTTGCGGTGCTGATGCTGGCCGGAGGCGTCACGGCGATATACGCCTTGCATTCCGCCGTGGCGTCGACGAAATCGCTGGCGGAGGAGCGCCTGTTGCTGATGCAGCAAGCACAGGATCTGGTCGAGCAGACTTTCCTGATCGAGCGGGAAGCTTATTTGCTGTCAGGCGCTTCTTCCATCGCGGCAACGACGGCAAGTTACACGGAAATCGTCAAGCATGTGGAAGCGGTCGATCACCTGGTCGATCAACTGGCGAAGGGCGGCGACGATGTCGCCGTCATCGAGTTGCACCAGGCGGCGCAGCTGTTCCGCAATACTGCCAATATCATGGCGCAGTTGCGCGAAAATGAATTGCGTGCACCCGGGCTGCCGCCGGCCGGACTTGCGCAAGGCGGAGTGCAGGACGCTGTAGCGGTTGCGCCGTTCCGCGCCGAGTTGCAGCGGCAGTCCAAGGCGCTGGTGGACTCCGCCCGGCAGCAGTCGACCCGGTTCACGCAGGACTATCGCGTCGCGGTGCGGGAGCTGGCCGAAACGTCGGTGCGCAATCAACGCTGGATCACCGGCTTGCTGGTCGTCAGCCTGGCGCTGGCATGGCTGGTTGGCCACGGCTTCCTGGGGCGGCAGGTGCTGGCGCGCTTGCAAAAGGTTAGTCATAGCCTGCGCCATGGCGATCCCGGCGAGGAATGTTGCAAGGTACCGGTGCAGGGCGCGGATGAGATCGGCGAGATGGCGCGCGCGGTGGAGCAATTTCAGGCCGATCGCGTGCAGCTGGCGGTCGCCCACCAAACCTTAAAATTGGAAAAGACCCGGCAGGACGAGCTGATCCGCAAGCTGGCCGATGCCCAGAGCCAGCTGCTGCAATCGGAAAAAATGGCCTCGATCGGTCAACTCGCGGCGGGCGTGGCGCATGAAATCAACAATCCGGTGGGCTTCGTCAATTCCAATCTCGGGACCTTGAAGCGCTACGTCGATGAAACCCTGGCGCTGCTGTCGGCCTACGAACAGTCTGAAGCGGAGATGCCGGACGAGACCCGGCGCGCGCTGGCCGGACACAAGGCGCGTATCGACCTCGATTTCCTGCGCGAGGATATCGCCAGCGTGTTCAGCGAGTCGCAGGACGGGTTGCAGCGGGTGATCCGCATCGTCAAGGATCTGAAGACCTTTTCGCACGTCGACGAAGCCGAAAAACAATGGGCGAACCTGGAACAGGGACTCGACAGCACGTTGAACGTGGTGTCGCATGACCTCAAATACACCGCGGAAGTCCGCAAGGAATATGGCGGCATTCCGGACATAGAATGCCTGCCGTTCCAGTTGAATCAGGTCTTCCTCAACCTGCTCGTCAATGCCGGTCAGGCGATCGAGGGGCGCGGCCGCATCGTATTGCGCACCGGCCATGATGAAGACCTGGTCTGGGTGGAAGTGGAGGATAGCGGCAAGGGAATTCCGGAAGCCGATCTGGAACGGATCTTTGAACCGTTCTTCACCACCAAGCCCGTTGGAACCGGAACGGGCCTGGGACTTTCGCTTTCCTACGGTATCGTTGCCAAACACGGCGGCAAGATTGCCGTGCGCAGCGAAGTCGGGAAAGGAAGCGTGTTCCGGGTCAGCTTGCCGAGGCGCGCTGTTCTGTCGCCCGCCGCAGCCCAGGCCGCGGCGTGAGCCGTCATTTCTGCCGGTTCAATTCTTCAGCACCGCCTCCGCCGCCAACGCGATTGACAGCAGGCGATGGTCATTCCCGCCCGCTGCCGCCAGGCTCAGTCCCACCGGTGCATTTCCCTGTCCATGGCAGGGCAGCGATATGGCGCAGCCGTCGAGGAAATTGATCATGGTCGGATTGCGCAGGATCAGGCCGTTGGCGGCGTAGTAAGCGTCGTCGCTGGCTTGCAGGTCGGCGATCTTCGGCGCGACGATGGGCACGGTCGGCATGATCATCGCGTCGAAGCCGGCCAGTTGTCTTTCCACTGCAGCGATCCAGCGGCGACGGCTGTGGATGACGTCGAGCAGGTCGGCGGCGCCCATGTCCTTGCCGCGCTTGATGCGCGACACCACACGCTGGTCGTAGGCCGCTTCGCGCTCGGCGATCAGCTTGCGATGCCAGGTCCAGGCTTCGGCGGCGGTGAAACCGCCCTTGGCATTGATCGAGGCCAGTTCGCTGAAGGCGTCGATCTTGCTCTCGACGATCACGGCGCCGGCCGCCGACAGGCGCGACAGCGCCGTTTGCAGGGCGGCGGCAACCTGCTCGTCGATGCCGTCCAGCACCACATTGGTCGGCATCAGCAGGCGCAGGCCGCGCAACGGATGCGTCACCGGCGCGACGAAGGTTTCGCCGGCCAGTACGGCATCCATCTTGGCGCAGCACATCACCGTCGGCGCCATCGCGCCGATCGAATCGAGGTACTCGGACAGCGGCAACACGCCTTGCATCGGGACCCGGCGCGCGGTCGGCTTGAATCCGGTGAGGCCGCACAGCGCCGCCGGAATGCGGATCGAGCCGCCGGTGTCGGAACCGACGCCGGCCACCGCCATGCCGTCCGTCACCGAAATCGCCGCGCCCGATGACGAGCCGCCCGGAATGCGGCCGCCGTCAATATCGCGCTGCCACGGATTGCGTGGCGTACCGTAGTGAGGATTGATGCCGAGGCCGGAGTAGGCGAACTCGGTCATGTTGGTGCGGCCGACGATCACCGCGCCGGCGGCGATCAGGCGCTGCACCACCACGGCGTTCCCAGTTGCGGCCGGATAGCCGCGCAGGGCGACCGACCCGGCCAGCGTGGTTTCGCCGGCGACGTCGAACAAGTCCTTGATGGAGACCGGCAGGCCGTCGACAGGCGAGCGCGTCAGGCCCGCGGCCCGCAGCGTATCGGAGGCGCTGGCGGCGGCACGCGCGCTGTCGGCGTAGAGCCGCGTAAAGACGCGCGCGCCTTCGCCGTCGGCTGCGGCGGCGAGGTCGAGGGCGCGTTCGGTCAGTTCGAGCGAGCTGCTGCGGCCGGTGCGCAGGTCTTCGCTGTGTTGGTGCAGGCTGGGGATCATGGCGTCAGGAGTGGAAATGATTGAGCAACGATTAGGCGACTTCGGCGAGGATTTCCGCTTCGTAAGTGTGGCGCAGCGAACGCTGGCGGCGCGGATCGAACAACTCCATCGTGAACGACGTCGCCGGACGGATGCCGCCGATGGCGCCAACCGTGCCGCAGGTCATGCCGCTGCCTGCGGGCAGGATATCCTTGCCGCCCGTGAAGCCGGCGATCAGGTCTTGCGGCGTGCGCAGGCTGGCCAGCGTGCCTTCCTGATACAGGACTTCGTTGCCGTTTTCCTTGATCCAGGAGCGGATCACCAGCTCGTCCCAATAGGCGGCGACATCGGCCAGTTTCCAGGCGACGGCGGCTACCGGTTTGATGCAGGCCTGCTTGGAAAACGCCACGCTGTGGGCTTCCAGCTTGCGGTCGGTGTGGTCGGAGGCGATGCTGACGTACAGTTCGCCGCCGGCGTTGAAGACGAAGGTCTCGACTTCGCCCGACGACTCGCCGCCGAGCACCTGGACCGTCGCCGATTGCGTGAGCTGGTTGCTGGCTACGCGGTAATACAGCGGCACCGCGCTCGGACGTGGAATACCCAGTGCGGCCAGTTCTTCGATGTGATGCTCGATGGCGGCCAGGTCGCGACCGGCCCAGCCGGCGATGATGAGATTGTCGATGTCGACGTTGAGGGTTGCTGCGTCAGTGTGGAAAGAGAGTTTCATAGGGCTGCTTCAGGTGCGTGAAAAAAGGGTGCGCCGCCGGGGCAGAAATGCAGGAACAGAACGGCGGCGCAGGGACAACTCGGAAAATAATCGGGCTTAATAATCAGGCTTGTGTTTTCTTGACGAACACGACCACCAGGAAGCTGGCCAGGAACTCCAGCGCGGCGACGAAGTACAGGCCCGAGGACAGCGAACCGGTGCTGGTCTTCAGCGCGCCGATCATGTAAGGCGCGACGAAGCCGGCCAGGTTACCGATCGAGTTGATCAGCGCGATGCCGCCCGCGGCCGCAGTGCCGGCCAGGAACGCGGCAGGGATCGACCAGAACACCGGGAATGCCGCGAGGATGCCGATGGCGGCGAGCGTCAGCGCGCACAGCGCCATCACCGCGTTGCCCAATGTCAGGCCGGTCAGGATCAGGCCGACGCTGGCGATCAGCGTGGCGATGGCGCTATGCATGCGGCGCTCGCCGGTCTTGTCGGAGTGGATGCCGTTCCAGATCATGGCCAGCGTGCCGGCGATGAACGGGATGGCCGAGATCAGGCCGATCTGCAGGTTGCCCTTGATGCCGATCTCCTTGATGATCGACGGCGTCCAGAAGGCGATGGTGGCGTTGCCGCTGACCACGCAGAAATACACGGCGGCACACAGCCACACGCGGTAGTTGCTGCAGGCGTCCTTGAACGACAGGTGCTTGCTGGCGGAAGTGTTTTCGGCGACCAGCGCCTGGGTGACGGCCTGTTGTTCGGCGACCGAAAGCCATTTGGCGTTGGCTGGTTTCTCCGGCAGGTACAGCAGCACGAAGACGCCGGCGATCAGCGAAGGAATGCCTTCCAGGATGAACAGCCATTGCCAGTTGGCGAGGTGGCCGACGCCTTCCATCTGGCTCATGATGGTGCCCGCGATCGGACCGCCGACGGCGCCGGCAATCGCGAACGAGGTCATGAACAGGCCATTGACGCGGGCGCGGCGCTGGGCCGGGAACCAGTAGGTCAGGTACAGCACGACACCGGGGAAGAAGCCCGCTTCGAACACGCCCAGCAGGAAGCGCAGGACATAGAACGACGCAGGCGTGGTGACATAGGCCATCGCCATCGAGGCCAGGCCCCACAGGATGGTGATGCGCGCCAGCGTTTTGCGTGCGCCGATTTTTTCCAGCAGGAGGTTGCTCGGCACTTCAAACAGGAAGTAGCCGATGAAGAAAATACCGGCGCCGAGCCCGTAGATCGCCTCCGAGAATTGCAGGTCCTGCAGCATCTGCAGCTTGGCGAAGCCGACGTTGACGCGGTCGATCCAGGCCAGCACGAACAGGAAGACCAAGAAGGGGATCAGTCGCCAGGCGATTTTTTTATAGGTGACTTCCATGTCCACCGCGCCGGGCGTGTGGATGGAGGTCGCCGTCGGGGATGTTGCCGATGTCGAGGTCATGCTTGCCTTCTCCTGCTTTTGAGATTGATTGAGCGGTCGCCCGATTCTCACAGCACGAGAACATGCAGGACATCGGAAATGTCTCGGTGAAATCGTAGCTGGAAAATGCCTGGCGGAAATCTGTCGTTTGGTTTGCACCGGCATTTGCATCCGGCGCCATGAACGATCTTGTGATCTTGGGTGAATTCAGTATGCGTAGCGAGGGCGGCGCTGTCCAACAAGAAATTGTTGGCGCAGATGATTGGAAAATCTTATGAGCAAAAATGGGTGGGCTGCTGCGCCCTTGTGGTGCTGTTCGCAAAAACGGTTGCAGGCCTTGCCGGTTCTATCTTGCGGATGATCGCTACTGCGCCTGCGACGGCAATCGCGCGATCTCCTGTCCCCAATTGAGTGCGAAGTCGGCAGCGGTTTCCTGGGCGATGCGGGCGACGGTTTCGGTCAGCGGGTTCTCATTGTCGGAACGAAAACATGCCAGCATCACCAGCGCCGGAAACTCGACGTCGACCCGCAGCGTGTGCAGGATCTCTTCGTTGAGCTCGCGCTGGATGATGGCCGGCGGCACCGCCGCCACGCCGAAGCCGTCGGTGACCAGCCGGATCATGGTGGCGACCGAGGCGATGCAATTGACGTGCAGTGCGCCGCGTTCGCTGCCGGAAAACAGGCGCTCGATCACCGCATGCGGGCCCGAGTTGCGCGCGAAGCTGATGATGGGGAACGTCGCCAGGTCGGACAGGCTCAGCGTTTCGCTGCCGATGTTGAGCTTGGGACTGCCTACCCAGCGCATCGGGAATTCGCACAGGTTGAGATTGGTGATATGGGCGCCGGCCACCGGCTCGGCCTGCAGCACGATGTCGAGGTTGCCTTTGCTGAACTGTTCGCGCAGGTGGATGGTGGTGTCGCTGGCGATTTCGATCTGCAGGCGCGGGAACATCTTGTGCACGCGTCCGAGGAAATCCGGGAACCAGCTGTGCACGATCGATTCGATCACGCCGATGCGGATCACGCCGGCGTAAACCTGCTTGTCGGACATGTCGTCCTTCATCTCGCGCATCAGCTTGACCATGCGCTCCGCATACACCAGCGCCTTGCTGCCGTCCGTGGTCAGCGTCACTTCGCGCGCGCCGCGGTCGAACAGGCGCACGCCGAAATCCTGTTCCAGCGTGGCGATGCGGCTCGACACCGCCGCCTGCGTGGTGTGCAGGCGCTCGGCGGTCAGGCGGAAATTTTTCAGCTTGGCGAGCCAGACGAAGGTTTCGAGGAAGCGGATGTTCATGGCCGCCATTCTCTCAAAGCCGCGGCTATTAAGCCAGCAGGCGTTTTCGGCGTCGCCAGCGGCGCTTGCGGCGAAGGGATAGAATTCTCGCAGAATATTTCCGCAGCCAGCCTGCCGCCAGCAAAGAGGATTCCCATGCCAGTCACCGCCATCGATCATATCCAGCTCGCCATGCCCGCCGGCGGCGAAGACGCCGCCCGGCGCTTCTTTGGCGGCATCCTCGGCATGCCGGAGCTGCCCAAGCCGGCTGCCTTGCAGGCGCGCGGCGGCCTGTGGTTCCAGTGCGGCGTGCTGCAACTGCATCTGGGCATCGACAAGGAATTCCAGCCGGCGCTGAACGCCCATCCGGGGCTGATCGTCGATACGCTGGCGCCGATGATGGCGGCGTTGAAGGAGGGCGGCTTTCCGGTGCAGGAGGATGCGCCGATTCCCGGTTTCATCCGCATCTATACGGCCGACCCGTTCGGCAACCTGATCGAATTGCGCGAAGTCGTGCCGCGCTGAAACCTGTTGCGGCATCGTCTCATCTCACCCCGCAAATAATTTCCTGTTGTTCCTGTCCGGAGGGCCGTCGTTCTGCTTCACTGCAGCATGACGGTCTCGCATCGGCGTGTTTTCACGGTGGCTGGCGCATGTCTTTTTTCGGCGTCGCAAGCGTGGACGCGGGCCGGAGTTAGTCGCGTCGCCAGGATTCCGCTTTGGTGCAACGCACCCGAATTTCCCCAAATTTTCTCGCTATCGCGGTGCATCTGCGCGCGCTAAAGGTGCAAAGATTTTTACTTTCATTTTTGAAAGGATATTTTCTTTACTTTTGAAAATAATGAAAATATATTTACATTTTTTGCAGCCTTTCCGATTCCGGCCAACGTCACATGCACAATTCAAAGACCACATCCTTGCAAGGCGGCGGCGCAGTGGCGCGCGTGCTGGGCAAGCTGTATCCGAATCTGTCTAAGGCGCATCGCAAGACCGCCGACTACGTGCTGGCCAACACTTTTCGCGCCGCCACCATGACCATCGACGAATTGTCGGAGGCCGCCGGGATTTCGCTGGCGACCGCCAACCGCTTCGCGCATGCACTGGGTTTCGACGGCTATGCGCCGTTCCGCAATGCGCTGGTGGCCGACTTCGCCTCGTCGCTTGCGCCGGTGGAAAAGATGCGTCACGAAGTTCAGAAGAGCGCCACCAGCGTGGAAATCATCTCCGCCGCGCTCAGCAACGACATCCGGAATATCGAGGCCACGCGTCAAAGCCTGGTGCCCGAACATTGCGATCAGGCCGTCGAGATGATTCTGAAGGCCGAGCGCATCTTTGTGATCGGCTTCGGCGCCAGCGCTTTCCTGGCCGGCATCATGGTGCATGCGCTCGAACCGTTCTGCCGCACCGTTCTGTCGGGCGTGCATCCGGGCGGGCCGTCGCAGACCGGCCGCCAGTTCTTCAAGCTCGATGAGCGCGACGTCGTCATCGCCATGGCCTATCCGCGCTATGCCACCGACACGGTGCGCCTGGCGCGCCGCGCAGTCGAGAAGGGCGCCAGGCTGATCGCCTTCACCGACTTGCCGCATTCGCCGCTGGTGCCGTTGGCCGACGTGACCATCTATTCGCAGACCGAGCGGCAGTTGTCGCCGACCTCGGATGCCGCCGCGCTGGTGCTGATCCAGGCGCTGTGCGATGCGGTCGCACATCGCGCCAAGCGCTCGGTGCAGGCCGCGTCGGAGATGACCGAATTCGTATTGCCATGGCTGTACCAGGCCGAGCAGCATGAGCCGGTTCGCATGACAAAAAAAGCCGCCGCCGCTGTCACCACCGCCAACGGCCGGCCCGCAACAAAGAACAGGAAATCATGAACACCCCAGTCATCGCCATCCACGGCGGCGCGGGCACGATCACGCGCAGCGCGCTGAGCGCAGCCGACGAAGCCAATTACCATCGCGAACTCCACGCGATCCTGAAGTCCGCGCAAGCGGTGCTGACTGCCGGCGGCTCGGCGCTCGATGCGGTCAGTGAAGCAGTGCGGCTGCTGGAAGACTGTCCGCTGTTCAACGCCGGCAAAGGTGCGGTCTATACCCGCGCCGGCACGCATGAGCTCGACGCCGCCATCATGGATGGCGCCACGCTCAAGGCTGGCGCGGTCGCCAATATCACCTGCGTGCGCAACCCGGTACTGGCGGCGCGCGCCGTCATGGAAAAAAGCGCGCATGTCTTGCTGGCAGGTTGCGGCGCCGACGCCTTTGCACGCCAGCAGGGCCTGGCGATCGTGGATCCGACCTACTTCCATACCGATGCACGCCATCAGCAATGGCTGCGTGTGCGCGAGCAGAGCGGCATGATGCTGGATCACGACGCGGCGGCGTTCACCTTCAAGGAGTCGGCGCACGGATCTGCGCCGGTCGATCCGATCGATCCTGACAATAAATTCGGCACTGTCGGCGCAGTGGCGCTCGACATGCACGGCAACGTCGCGGCGGCAACCTCCACCGGCGGCATCACCAACAAGCAGGTCGGGCGCGTCGGCGACACGCCGCTGATCGGCGCGGGCTGCTATGCCGCCAACGCGACTGCAGCCATCTCCGCAACCGGTACCGGTGAAGTGTTCATGCGCACCGTCGCCGCCTACGACGTCGCGGCGCGCATGGCCTATGCGGGCGCAACCTTGCAGGAAGCCATGGAGCAGGTGGTCATGCAGGTGCTGCCGGCTTACGAAGGGCGCGGCGGCCTGATCGCCGTCGACGCGCAAGGCAATCTGGAGCTGTCGTTCAACACCGAAGGCATGTATCGCGGTTATGCCCGTGGCGGCGACACGCCGGTCACGGCAATCTATAAATAAGCAGTAGCGAAGGACGCAACGAAATGGCCATGCACGATCAACAATCGCCGATCTCCGATATCACAGGTAGCGCAGGCAGCGCAGGCAGCGCACAGCGCGTGCTGACCGTCGACAATCTCGGCGTCACCTTCACCGGTTCCGAACGCACGGTGGAAGCGGTGCGCGGTCTGTCCTTCCATGTCGACAAGGGCGAGACGCTGGCCATCGTCGGCGAATCGGGCTCCGGCAAGTCGGTGTCGTCGCTGGCCATCATGCGCCTGATCGAGCATGGCGGCGGTCGCATCGTCTCCGGCAGCATGCAGTTCCAGCGCCGCAACAATAGCGGCGACAGCGCACTGGACCTGGTCAAGGCGCCGCAATCGACCATGCGCAGCATCCGCGGCGCCGAGATCGCGATGATCTTCCAGGAGCCGATGACCTCGCTCAATCCTGTCTTCACGGTGGGTGAGCAGATTGCCGAATCGATCCGCCTGCATCAGCGCAAGAGCCATTCCGCAGCCAGCGCCGAAGCGCTGCGCATGCTGGAGATGGTGCGCATCCCGGAAGCCAAACGCGTGCTCGGCCGCCATCCGCACCAACTCTCGGGCGGCATGCGCCAGCGCGTGATGATCGCGATGGCCTTGTCGTGCAAGCCGTCGCTGTTGATCGCCGACGAGCCGACCACGGCGCTGGATGTGACCATCCAGGCGCAGATCCTGCAATTGATTCGCTCGCTGCAGGAAGAAATGCAGATGGCGGTGGTCTTCATCACCCACGATATGGGCGTGGTGGCGGAGATCGCCGATCGCGTCGTCGTCATGTGCCGCGGCGAAAAAGTGGAAGAGAATGATGTGCGCAGCATTTTTGTCGCGCCGGCCCATCCTTACACGCAAGCCTTGCTGGCGGCGGTGCCGCGTCTGGGCGCAATGACCGGTACCGACACGCCGTCGCGCTTCGGCATCGCACCGAGCGCCGAAGCCAAGCCGGACGCCATCGCCGAAGAACTGCAGGCCGCCTCGGAGATCGCGCAGCAGCGCCAGCCTATCCTCAAGGTCACCGACCTGACGACACGCTTCGACGTCAAGAGCGGCATCTTTGGTCGCGTCAAACAACGGGTGCATGCGGTCGAACGCGTCAGCTTCGATCTGTATGCCGGCGAGACGCTGGCCATCGTCGGCGAGTCCGGCTGCGGCAAGTCGACTACCGGCCGCTCGCTGCTGCGCCTGGTCGAAATCAGCGGCGGCAAGGTCGAGTTCGGCGGCCGCAACCTGGCGGAACTGCCGCGTTCGGAATTGCGCGAACTGCGCCGCGACATCCAGTTCATTTTCCAGGACCCGTTCGCTTCGCTCGACCCGCGCCTCACGGTCGGCTATTCCATCATGGAGCCGATGCTGGTCCATGGCATGAACGAAGGCGCGCAAGAGCGCGTTGATGCGCTGCTTACGCGCGTCGGTTTGCTGCCGGAACATGCACAACGCTACCCGCATGAGTTTTCCGGCGGCCAGCGCCAGCGCATCTGCATCGCGCGCGCCCTGGCCCTGAATCCGAAGATCGTCATCGCCGACGAATCGGTGTCGGCGCTGGACGTCTCGATCCAGGCGCAGATCGTCAACCTGATGCTGGATCTGCAGGCCGAGCTCGGCATCTCGTTTATCTTCATCTCGCACGACATGGCGGTGGTGGAGCGCATCAGCCATCGCGTCGCGGTGATGTACCTGGGCCAGATCGTAGAGATCGGTCCGCGCCGCGCGGTCTTTGAAAATCCTCAGCATCCTTACACGCGCAAACTCATGGCTGCCGTACCGGTGGCCGATCCCGAGCTGCGCCACTTGAAAAAAGGCTTGCAAAACGATGAGATCCCCAGCCCCATTCGCGCCATCGGAGACGATCCGCTGGTCGAACCTTTGAAGCAAGTCGGCCCCGGCCATTTTGTTGCAGAACATCGTATTTCCGCTGCGTTTTAATGTTTCCAGTGTTTTTTAGTTTGTTGTCGCCTCTTTAATCTTTCAGAAACCCAGGAGCCTAACCATGACTACCCACTCTTCCCGTCGCGGCACAACTGTCATCCGCTGGCTTGCGCTCGGCGCCATCGGCACCACCATGCAGTTCGCCGCCGTGCATGCCTGGGCCGCCAAGAGCGTCACGCTCGCGGTCGCCTCGACCTTCACCACGATGGACCCTTATGACGCCAACGACACGCTGTCGCTGGCCGTGACCAAGTCCTTCTATCAAGGCCTGTTCGCGTTCGACAAGGACCTCAAGCTGGTCAACGTGCTGGCCGAAGGCTATCTGGTCAGCAAGGACGGCCTGGAATACACCATCCGCCTGCGCCAGGGCGTGAAGTTCCATGACGGCACCACGTTCAAGGCCGATGCCGTCAAGGCCGTGATGGACCGCGTCACCAATCCCGACAACAAGCTCAAGCGTTACGTCCTGTTCAATCGCGTGGCCCGCACTGAAGTACTGAACGACTACACCGTCAAGATCGTGCTGAAGGAGCCGTTCTCGGCCTTCATTAACGTGCTGGCACATCCGTCGGCGGTGATGATTTCGCCGGCTGCGCTCAAGCAATGGGGCAACAAGGACATCGCCTTCCACCCGGTCGGCACCGGCCCGTTCAAGTTCGTCGAGTGGAAACAGACCGACTACATGAAGGCCGAGAAATTCGCCGGCTACTGGAAGGCCGGCTATCCAAAGGTCGACGAAGTGATCTGGAAGCCGGTGGTCGACAACAACTCGCGCTCGGCGATGATGCAGACCGGCGAAGCGAACTTCACCTTCCCGCTGCCGTATGAGCAGGCCGAGCTGTTGAAGGGCAAGGGCGCACTGGACATCGTGACCGGTCCTTCCATCATTCAGCGCTACATGTCGATGAACGTCAGGCAAAAGCCGTTCGACAACGTGAAGGTCCGCCAGGCCATCAACTACGCGATCAACAAGGATGCGCTGGTCAAGGTCGCCTTCAGCGGTTATGCCGTACCGATGGACGGCGTGCTGCCGCAAGGCGTGGACTACGCGGTCAAGACCGGCCCATGGCCGTATGACGTGAAGAAAGCCAAGGCGCTGCTGGCCGAAGCCGGTTACCCGAACGGTTTCGAAACCGAACTCTGGTCAGCCTATACCCACACCACCGCGTTGAAGATCATCCAGTTCCTGCAACAGCAACTGGCGCAGGTCGGCATCAAGGTCAAGGTGCAGGCGATGGAAGCCGGTCAACGCGTCGAGAAGGTCGAGAGCGCGCCGAATCCGGATACCGCACCCGTGCGCCTGTATTACGCCGGCTGGTCGTCGTCGACCGGTGAAGCCGACTGGGGCCTGCGTCCGCTGCTGGCATCCGAAGCCTTCCCGCCGAAACTGTTCAACACCGCTTACTACAAGAGCGACAAGGTCGACAGCGACATCGCCCAGGCTCTGACCGTGACCGATCGTACCCAGAAAGCGGCGTTGTACAAGGATGCACAGACTGAAATCTGGAAGGATGCGCCATGGGCCTTCCTGGTGACGGAAAAGGTCTTGTACGCACGCAGCAAGAACCTCAAGGGCGTGTACGTGATGCCCGATGCGTCGTTCAACTTCGATGAAATCGAATTGAAGTAAGCGCCGTAGCCGGAAGCAGCAAGGGCTCCGCCGGGATGGCGGAGCCCGCGGCACCGCAGTCGTGCAGCATCGTATTTTCAGAATTCCCGGCAGTCGCCCAGGCAAGTCAGGCGGGCGGTTGCTCCCCAGCAGTTGAATCATTGCAGGACGCGCCATGTTTTCTTATGTTTTAAAACGTCTTCTGGGCTTGATCCCGACCCTGTTGCTGGTCGCGGTGATGGTGTTCCTGTTCGTCCACTTGCTGCCCGGCGATCCGGCGCGGCTGGCGGCGGGGCCGGAAGCCGACGAGCAGACCGTGGCGCTGATCCGTGCCGATCTTGGCCTCGACCAGCCAATTCATAAACAGTTCGTGCGCTTCTTCGTGAACGCCGCGCATGGCGACTTCGGCACTTCGCTGCGCAGCAAGTTACCGGTCAGCCAGGAAATCATGGAACGCTTCTGGCCGACCTTGTGGCTCACCGTCACCAGCATGATCTGGGCGGTGATCTTCGGTTTGTTCATCGGCGTCTTCTCGGCGGTGTGGCGTAACGAATGGCCCGACCGCGCCGGCATGACGCTGGCGGTCTCTGGGATTTCCTTCCCGCCGTTCGCGCTGGGCATGGTGCTGATGGAAGTATTCTCCGTGCAACTGGGCTGGCTGCCGACGGTGGGCGCCGACAGCTGGCGCCATTATGTGCTGCCGTCGCTGACGCTGGGCGCCGGCGTGGCGGCGATCATGGCGCGCTTCACGCGCTCCTCGTTCATCGAGATCATGAAGGAGGACTTCGTCCGTACTGCGCGCGCCAAGGGCCTCAACGAGCGCATCGTGATCGCCAAGCATTGCCTGCGCAACGCGCTGATCCCGGTGGTGACGATGATGGGCTTGCAGTTCGGCTTCTTGCTGGGCGGCTCCATCGTGGTGGAAAAAGTCTTCAACTGGCCCGGCATGGGACGCCTGCTGATCGACGCCGTCGAAATGCGCGACTATCCGATCATCCAGGCCGAGATCCTGTTGTTCTCGCTGGAATTCATCTTCATCAATCTGATTGTCGACGTGCTGTACGCCGTCATCAATCCGAGCATTCGTTACAAGTGAGGCAGCGCATGTCGACTTCCATTACCCCTGCCGCAAATCCCGTGGCCGCAACGGCCTCCAAACCGATCCGCACGCCCTGGAGCGAGTTCTGGCGCAAGTTCAAAAAGCAGCCGCTGGCCCTGGCGGCCGGCGCCTTCGTGCTGTTTCTGGTGGTGATCGCGATCATCTCGCCGTACATCTCGCCGTACGACGCCGAGAATTATTTCGACTACGACGCGCTCAACGCGGGGCCGTCCCTGGCGCACTGGTTCGGCGTCGATTCGCTGGGTCATGACATTTTCAGCCGCATCCTGGTCGGCACGCAATTGTCGCTAGCGGTGGGATTTTCGTCGGTGGCGGTAGGCGCCATTGCCGGCACTTTCCTGGGGCTGGTGGCCGGTTACTACGAAGGCTGGGCGGATCGCGTCATCATGCGCATCTGCGACGTGCTGTTTGCGTTCCCCGGCATCTTGCTGGCTATCGCCATCGTGGCCATCCTGGGCAACGGCATGACCAACGTGATCATCGCGGTGGCGATCTTCAGCATCCCCGCGTTTGCCCGGCTGGTGCGCGGCAATACGCTGTCTCTTAAGCAACTGACCTACATCGAAGCGGTGCGCAGCATCGGCGCCAACGACATGACGATCATTTTGCGGCACATCTTCCCCGGCACGATTTCATCGGTCGTGGTGTATTTCACGATGCGCATCGGCACCTCGATCATTACGGCCGCCAGCCTGTCCTTCCTCGGCCTGGGTGCGCAACCGCCGACGCCGGAGTGGGGCGCCATGCTCAACGAGGCGCGCGCCGACATGATGACGGCACCGCATATCGCGATCTTCCCCAGCCTGGCGATCTTCCTGACGGTGCTGGCGTTCAACCTGCTCGGCGACGGTCTGCGCGATGCGCTCGATCCGAAGCTGGATCAGAAATAAAGGCGCGTCTTTCCGCCGGCAATTCCATGAGCAAGATATCTCCTCCACACATCGGCCGCCTGCCTGCCGGACCGGCGGACAGCATCGCCGACGTGCCCGGCGTGACGGTCGGCCATTGCACCCTCAACTACGGCGCGATCCAGACCGGGGTCACGGTGGTGCGTCCGCATGGCGGGGATCTGTTCCGCCAGAAAGTCCCGGCTGCAGCGGTGACATTCAACGGCTTCGGTAAAAGCGTCGGCCTGATGCAGGTCGAGGAACTGGGCGTGCTCGAAACGCCGATCGCCCTGACCAATACCTTCGCCGTCGGTGCAGTGGCCATTGCGCAGACGCGCGCCGCCGTGGCCGACAATCCCGGCATCGGGCGCAGCCTGCCCAGCGTCAATCCGCTGGTGTTCGAATGCAACGACGGCTATCTCAACGACATGCAGGCCTTCGCGGTGGAAGAGCAACATTACCGCCAGGCGCTCGACAATGCCTCCGGGACGGTGGTGCAAGGCGCAGTCGGCGCCGGTCGCGGGATGTCGTGCTTCGATCTCAAGGGTGGCATCGGCAGCGCTTCGCGCAAGGTCGCAATCGGCAGCGCTGAATACACGGTCGGCGCGCTGGTGCTGGCCAATTTCGGTAAATTGCCCGATCTGGTGGTGGACGGCGAACGGCTGGGCAAGACCCTCAAATGCCTGCAAAAACGGTTCGACGAACCCGAGAAGGGTTCCATCATCATGCTGATCGCCACCGATGCGCCGCTCGACGCGCGCCAGTTACGCCGCCTGGCGGGACGCGCCGGCGTCGGCCTGGCGCGCACCGGTTCGGTCTACGGCCACGGCAGCGGCGACATCGCGCTGGCGTTTTCCACGGCGCAGACGGTGCCGCATATGGCCGATGCGGCATCGCCCGCACTGCATTTTTCCTGCTTGCACGACAACCTGCTCGACCCGTTTTTTTACGCGGTGGCAGACAGCACCGAGCAAGCCATCCTCAATGCCTTGTTTGCCGCGGAAGCGGTCAAGGGCAGGGACGGTCACCAGCGGCGCTCGCTGAGCGATTTGCTGGAGATCCTCGCCACCATGGAGCATGCATGAACATCCTGATTTCCGTCGACATCGAAGGTATTGCCGGCGTATTCCATCCCGAGCAGACGCGTCCCGGCAACGGTGAATACGAACGCGCGCGACGCCAGATGACCGAAGAAGCCAATGCCGTCATCCGCGGCGCACTGGCCGGCGGCGCCGGCAACATCGTCGTCAACGACTCGCATGGCAGCTTTCGCAACCTCTTGCCCGACCTGCTGCATCCGGACGCGCGGGTCGTGCTGGGCAAGCCGCGCGTATTGGGCATGATGGGCGGCGTGGCCGGAGACGTCGACGCCGTCATGATGGTCGGCTACCACTCGCGCTCACAGACCGGCGGCATCCTGGCGCACACCATCAACAGCTTCGCGTTTTCACGCGTCTGGCTCAATGGCGCCGAGTTGGGCGAAGCGGGGATTTACGGTGCGCTGGCGGGCGAATACGGCGTGCCGGTGATTTTCGGCAGCGGCGACGACGTCTTCATCAAGGAAACCGCGCCGCTGTTCCCGCACGCGCATTTCGCCGAAATCAAGAAAGCGCATGGCGCCAACAGCGGCGATTCGCTGTCGCCGCAGCAGGCCTGCACTCTGCTGGAAGAGGTGGCGCAGGAGGCGGTGCAGGCCGCGCGCGCCACCCAGATGCCGAAGTACCGCATTGAAGTCCCGGTCACCTGCCGCCTGCAGGTGCAGACGCCGGCGCTGACGGACCTATTCTGTCAGTTGCCGATCGTCGAGCGGGTGGATGCGGTGACGCTGAAGTTCGACGCGCCGTCGGTGGAGTTCGTGGTGCGCGTGCTCAACAGCCTGTCGGCGATGTCGTTCATGCTGCGTTAGACGTCAAGTGTCTGCAGTTCAATGATGTCGAACGAGGTTAGCTCCTGGGCCGCACATACGCCGATGTGCAGGCAGGAGTGTTCGATGGCGAAGCAATTCCAGCCCGTATTGCAGGAAATCTGGCCGGTCTTTTGAGTGAAATTGCCACGCAGCTTGTACAGCGCTTCCTGGTTGTTCCACAACCGATAAAATCCCTCCTCCCGGCGTAGCTCGTCGAGACCGGCAAGCCATTCTCTTCCTGCATCGTCGAATGCGGCTGCACCCAGTTCTTTGACGTCTCGCGCAGGCATTTTGTTTTCAATGTCGAGCCCGATGGCGCAAGCAGTGCTTGCCATGCAAGCAATCCAGCCACGGCTGTGTGAGATGCTGAAATGAAAATCGGGTGTGGGAGAGAGTGAGGAAAATGACAGGACAGGCGCATGGTGTTTGCGTTCGGCAACGTCCACGTGCCTCGCAGCCGGTCCTAGCAGATGGCGCGCCGCATGCCGCAGAAGCATGCGGCCCAACACGAATTCGCGAGCGCGCGCGGTGCGCGAAAAGTGCTTGAGACGGTGACGTTCATCCGAGGCAAGCAGCGTGTGGAATGAGGCCAGCTTGCCGTCGGAGATCAGGCCGCCGTCCAGCAGCCAGAGCGTGGCCGCGGGAAGGCTTGCTGAGGACGCCTGATTACTTGTCGGCGATTTTGACAAAATCGCCCTTTAAGGCAACACCAGCAACGATGGCGCCTGCGTGGCATTCGAACTTGCTTGTGCTGGCCATTTCGTCTTTCTTGTAATAGCTGACGATATTGACCACCGCATTTGCACCCAATTGCTTGGCGCGCGTCTCGAACGCGAGGAGGGCGGAAAGGAATGCCCAGTTGCAGGCAACTTCGTCGGACTTGCCGAAGGAGTTGGTCTTGCGATTGGAAAAGTCAGTGGCCAGTTTTTCAAGAACTGCCGGATGCGGCTGGTCTGCAAAATAGAACTTCACGGTCCCGCTCAGCTTGCTTTCGGCGTCCTTGGTGTTGAGGCCATCCTCGATGGACAGAAGATGCTTGGTATCGCGCGCCTGGGCCGGCAGGCTTGCGACGCTCAGGATGCTGGCGGCAATCAACAGAGAGCAGATTTTTTGCATGGTTTTTTCCTTTTCTGGTGGATGAGCGAAATCAGGGGTGGCGTTTGAAAATCAGCGATGTATTGATCCCGCCGAACGCAAAATTGTTCGACATGATGTATTCGCATTCGAGTGCACGGCCTTCCCCGGCGATGTAGTCGAGTTCGCCGCACTCCGGGTCGACGCGCGTCAGATTGATGGTCGGGGCGAACCAGTTGGCGTGCATCATCTCGATGCTGAGCCAGGCTTCCAACGCGCCGCAGGCGCCCAGCGTGTGGCCCATGTAGCTCTTGAGTGAACTGATCGGCGTCCGGTCGCCGAATACGCGCGCGGTGGCGTTGGACTCGGCGACGTCGCCCTGTTTGGTGCCGGTGCCGTGGGCGTTGATGTAACCGATTGCGGCGGCGTCCAGGCCTGCATCGGCCAGCGCCATGTCGATGGCGATCTTCATGGTGTCGGCGTTGGGATTGGTGACGTGGCTGCCGTCGCTGTTGGTGCCGAAGCCGACGATCTCCGCATAGATGCGGGCGCCGCGCGCCTGCGCATGTTCCAGGTCTTCCAGGATCAGCGTGCCGGCGCCTTCGCCCAGCACTAGGCCGTCACGTTGTTCGTCGAACGGGCTGGGCGTGATGGCCGGCGTGTCGTTGCGCACGCTGGTGGCGTACAGGGTGTCGAACACGGCAGCTTCCGAGGCGCACAGTTCTTCCGAGCCGCCCGCGATCATGGCGATCTGGCGGCCGCTGCGTATCGTTTCATAGGCGTAGCCGATACCCTGGCTGCCTGAGGTGCAGGCGCTGGAGGTGGTGATGATGCGGCCGGTGACGCCGAAGAACACACCCATATTGACCGGCGCGGTGTGCGCCATCATCTTGAGGTAGGTGTTGGCGTTGATGTTCCGGGTGCTTTTTTCCGTGAACAGCATGCTGAAGTCGGCAACTGCACTGGGCGTGCCGGCCGACGAACCGTAGGCGATGCCGATGCCGCCGTTGCGCAGCAGCGGATCGTCGAGCAGACCGGCGTCGGCCAGCGCCCATTCGCTGGCGCGGGTCGCCAGCACTGCGACACGGCCCATGCTGCGCGTGCTCTTGCGATTGTAGCGCTCGGACAGTTCGAAGGCCGCAGCCGGTGCTCCGAGGCGCGTATGCAGGCCGTTGTACTCATCCCATTCAGGCATGCGCACGACCGCGTTGCGATAGCTCCGAAGGTGCTCCTGCGCGCTATGCCAGTCGTTGCCGATGGGGCTGATGCCTGCCATGCCGGTGACGGCGACGCGGCGTTCTTGCCGGGAGCGATTGTTTGCGGTCATACCAAGCCTCCGTTGACCGAGATGACCTGGCGCGTGATATAGGCGGCATCTTCCTGCATCAGGAAGCTGACTGCCGATGCGACTTCTTCCGGCTTGCCGGCGCGGCGCGCGGGAATCATCCTGACGATTTCCTCCATCGGCAATTCGTCGGTCATGTCGGTATCGATCAGGCCCGGCGCGACGCAGTTGACGGTGATGTTGCGCTTGGCCAGTTCCAGCGCGAGCGCCTTGGTGGCGCCGATGATGCCGGCCTTGGCGGCGCTGTAGTTGACCTGGCCGCGATTGCCGACCATCCCGGAGACAGAGGCCAGCGTGACGATGCGTCCAGGCTTGCGGCGGCGGATCATCGGCATCACGAGCGGATACAGCACGTTGTAGAAGCCATCGAGATTGGTCTTGAGCACGCTGTCCCAGTCGACGCCGGGCATGGCCGGAAAGGCATTGTCGCGTGCGATGCCGGCGTTGCAGACCACGCCGTAATAAGCGCCGTGCTGCTCAACATCCTGCAGCAGGATGTCGGAGGTCTGCGCCCGGTCGGCGATGTCGAACTGCAGTACGCGCGTGCTGCGTCCCAGCGCCTCGATCTCTTTCGCCACTGCGTCGGCGGCATCGCGCCGGCTGTGGCAGTGCAGGACGATGTCGTAGCCGTCGCGCGCCAGGCGCAGCGCAATCGCCTTGCCGATGCCGCGGCTGGAGCCGGTGACCAGGATGGTGTTGTTCCCCGTTGTTGTCATGATGAACCTTCTTGTAGAAATTCCCTGGCGTCATGCGGCTGGAAGACTGAAATTGTCGCCTGCGCCAGTTGTTGTTGTGAGTCCGCATCCTTGATGCTGCAGGCGAACGATCCCAGGCCGTTGTCGGCCTGCAGCAGTTTCTCGACTTCGACGTGCAGGGTGCTGCCGGTGACGAAGCAAGGCACGCTGGCGTCGTAGCGGCGCGCACCGAGCAGGAAGCCGATCTTGACTGCTTCACCGCGCTGTTGCGCATGATAACCGGCCCAGGCGGCGATCGCCTGCGCCATGTATTCGATGCCGACCCAGGCGCCGACGCCGGCTCCGGTCTGGAACATGCTGTCGTCGGTGATGGCGACTTCCGCGCACAGCTTGTCGGCGTCGGCGCTGACCACGCGGTCCAGCAGCAACATGGGAGCGGCATGCGGAACCAGGGTGGCGATCTGCGGAAATTGCATTTCGGTTTGCATTTTGGTCTGCATTTCAGTCCCTCCTCAGGATCAGCGCCGCGTTGCTGCCGCCAAAGGCGAACGAATTGCTCAACACATAGCGGGGAGGTTTGCCCAGCGATTCCCCGACCCGGACGACATGCAGGGCCGGTAGCGCCGGATCGGCGTGGCCGTCCCACAGGTGCGGCGGCAACATGCCGGCAGGATTGCCGTCTTGCATCGCCAGCCAGCACAGCCCGGCTTCGATGGCGCTGGCGGCGCCCAGGGCATGTCCCGTGAAGGATTTGGTTGAACTGACCGGCACCTCTGCGCCGAACAGCTGGTGGATCGCTTTCGATTCCATGGCGTCGTTTTGCAGTGTCGCCGTACCGTGGAGATTGATGTAGTCGATCTGCTCCGGCGCAATCGCGGCGCGTTGCAGCGCCTGCCTGATCGCCAGGGTGGCGCCGATTCCATCCGGATCGGGCGCGGAAATATGATGAGCGTCGGACGATTCTCCCCAGCCGCACAGTGCAACGGTGGCGGCCTCAGAGCTCATGAGAAACAGCGCGGCGCCTTCGCCGATGTTGATGCCGCGGCGGTTGATGCTGAGCGGGTTGCAACGCTCGGCGCTGACCGAATCCAGCGAAGAGAAGCCGGCGATCGTGAAGTCGCACAGCGTATCCACTCCACCGCTGATAACGGCGTCGCATAGTCCCATGCTGATCAGGCGTGCGGCGCTGGCCATGGCTTTGGCGCTCGATGAGCAGGCGCTGGAATGGACATAGGCCGGGCCGCTCAGGCCCAGTGTCGTCGCCAGCGCAGCGGCAGGCGAGCCGAGTTCCTGCTGGCCGTAATGGAACTGCTGGGGAAATTTCCCGTGGGCGACGTAATGTCTGAAGGCCGCTTCGCCTTCCGCAATGCCGGAGGTGCTGGTGCCGAGCACGATGCCGATGCGATCCGGACCGAAGCGCGCGATCAGCGCCTCCACTTCAGGGCGTATCTGCGCAAGCGCGGCAAGCGCGACGCGATTGTTGCGGCTGCGGTCCCGCAGCGGCAGATGCGCCGCCGTGGGCAGTTCTTCATCGGGAACGGTGATGCTGCCGACGATGCGCGGAACGCCGTTGAGTGCGTAGCGCTCGTTGGCGCGCAACCCGCTGTCGCCGGCGAACAGGCGCTGCCGGATGCCGGCATGCGTGGCGCCGAGCGAGCAAATCATGCCCAATGCGTTGAGATAAATGGTCCTGGTGCGCGTCATGGTGCGGTGACAACCGATTGAATGGTCAGCTTGTAGCGATAGCGCAAATTGGTCAGGATTACCTTGCCGCCCCACGCTTTGCGGTCAGGATAATCGATTTGTGCGATGACTTCGCGATGCAGCAGCAAGGTCCGTTGCATGCCGTCTTCCTCGAGTTCCCAGCCGGGCGGCAAAGCGGTGCGGATGGCAGCGGCCGGCCACAGCGTCAGTTGCACGTCCTGCAACACGTCTTCCCCCTGAACTTCCTTGGGCAGCATGAAGTGGCGCCAGGTTTTCAGTTCCTTGCCGTCGTAGTGCAAGGACATGACGCGCTGGCCGAAAGCCAGGCCGACCAGGTCGAGATGGTCCGGTTCGATTTCAAGCACGGTATCGATGTCATCGGTGCGGCCGGCTCGTTCCACGGTCAGGTGCTGTTGCAGGCTGATCGAGGCGCCGAGTGAAGCAGGCGACAGCTGCAGATGCAGCCGGGCCGACGGCGCCGGCGGTTCCGTCGGTGCGGTCGAGCAGGCGGACAGCAGCAGCGCCATGGCTACCGCAGCCGCGCAGAAGATCAACGGAGCCGGAAAATTCAGGCGCATATGCTTTCCAGTGCGGTCAGGCGGCGTTTGCTCTCGCTTACGAACGGATTGCTGAGATCCCAGGCGTAGCCGGCCAGAATCGATGAAATCATGCGGCGGATTGCCGGCTCCTGCTGTTCGTGGAAGATGATCTTCTGGAAGCCGCCGGCATACCAGGATTCGACGAATGTGCGGAAGGTGTTGACGCCGTTCTTCAGCGGGACTGCATAATCGGCTTCCCAGTCCACACTCTCGCCGGCGAGCATGCGTGAGAGGGTTTCCGTGGCCAGACTGGCGGACTTCAACGCAATCGTCACGCCCGAAGAAAAAATCGGATCGAGGAATTCGCCGGCATTGCCGAGCAGCGCGAAGTTCTTGCCCCACAGCGAGGTGACGTTGGCGGCATAGCCGGAAATGGCGCGCGCCGGCGTATCCCATTCGGCGTGCTGCAACAGGACGCGCAGGGCAGGGTCTTGCATGACCAGGGTGCGCAGCCTGTGCGTTTCGTCGCCGGCAATGGTGGCCAGGAAGGACGCTTCGGCCACCACGCCGATGGAGCAGCGTCCGTGGGCAAAGGGAATCAGCCAGTACCAGACGTCATGATGTTCGGGATGTACCGTGATGCGAATCTTGTTGCGATCGAATTGCGGATCGCGGATGCCGTCGGCGATGTGCGTAAAGCAGGCGCCGCGCAGGGGAAACCCGGATGGCCGCACCAGGTCGAGCAGGCGCGGCAATACCCGTCCGAAACCGCTGGCGTCGAGGATGAAACGGGATTCGATCGTGTAGTCGCGACCATCGGCGTCGCGCATTTGCGTGCGTGGACGCTCGCCGTCCAGGTCGACTGCGGTGACACTGTGGCGATAGCGTATCTCCGCGCCCTGGAGTTCGGCTTGTTGCGCCAGCAGATGGTCGAAATCGGCGCGCTGCACCTGATAGGTGGTACCCCAGCCGGGCGAATGCTTGTCGCGGAAGTCGAATGCGGTCTGGCGTTCTCCGCAGACGAAGGAGGCGCCGTTCTTGAACTGGAAACCGTGTTCCACGACTGCTTGCAACATGCCGGCCTGTTCCAGATAGACCATGCTTTGCGGCAGCAGGCTTTCGCCGATGGAGAAACGAGGAAATTGTTCGCGCTCTACCACCAGCACCTGATGGCCGCGGCGACGCAGCATGGCTGCAGCCACGGCGCCGGCCGGACCGGCGCCGATGATAAGGATGTCATGCTGTTCGGTACTATTGTTTAGTTTCATGAGGGCTCAAAGAGGAAGAAGCGGCACCGCGAAAACACGGCGAAATGAGCCAGACCAAGGCCATGCCGATCAGCATGGTCAATCCGAATGCATGCAAGGGAGGACTGTTGCTGAGCGCCAGCAGTCCGAAAGAAAGCAGAGCGCTGATCGCCGACAGGCCCACCGTCAGCCAGGAAAAGCGCTGGTGACGATCGGTTGGCTCCTGGAGGAAGATGCCGTAGTCGACACCAAGTCCCAGCAACAATAGACAAGCCAGCACGTGGAATAGTTGCAGCGGCTGCCCGGTCAGGCCGAACAGCGCCAGCGTCGCCAGCGTCGCCACCAGCGGCGGCGCAATCGCCCGCCAGGCGGCGCGGCGATAGCGCAACGTGAGCAACAGGAAAATGGTGAAGTAGGCCGCCAGCAAGGCCCATGTCATGTATTCGCGGTAATAGCGCAGCACGGCAGAAATATCCGCCACCTTGTCGACCCATTGCACGCCTTCGCCAGGGGCGGCGGCAGCGGCCAGCAGCGGCAAGCGCCGATAGTCGTTGAGGCCGCGCACGGCGACGATGCTGGCGTACTGCGCGCCGGTTTTTCCCAGCCACAGGTGACGCCAGGGCTGGCCTGCCGGTGAGTCGATGAATGCCTGCGGCAGCAGCGGCTTGCTGTGCGCCAGCAAGCGTTGGCGCAAGTCTTGCTGCCATTGTTCGGTTTCATCGACGGCTGCGGCAATGGCGGCAAGCGGGCCTTGCGGCGTCAGCAGGGCCGAGGCGATCAGGTCGCGATCGGATTGTTGCTGCCTTTGCGATGGCACCCAGTTGGAAACGGCCTGCACGCCGCTGATCATTTTCTTGGCGATGAGGTCTTGCAATCGTTGCTTCAGTTGCTCCTCGCGCTGCAAGACTTGTTCCGCCGTGTCGCCGCGCACCAGGTAGAACTGGGCAGGCGTCGGCGTGTCGAGAAGTTTGCCGAGTTTGATCTGATCGTCAATGAGATGCTGCGGCGTCTTTTGCAGCGCACGGATATCGTCGCTGACGTTCAGGCGCGCCAGCCCGGCCGCGGTAAAGACGGCAAACACCGCCAGCAGGAGATAGCTGTTGCGGTTGGCGCTGAACCGTGGCCAGCGATTGATGCTGTGGCTATAGCGATCTGCCGGCGCGGTGCTGCGCAAGGTGTCGGCGTGGATCAGTGCCGGAAACCACAGGATCACGGTCAGCCAGGCAAACAATAGTCCAAGCACTGAAAACACCGCCATCTGGCGCAAGCCGGGGAAGGGCGTCAGCGCCATCCCGAGATAGCCGATGATGGCCGCCAGCAGCATCAGCGCAAGGCCGGGCAGCAGACGCCGCAGCAATTCGCGTGAATCGATCTGCGCCGCCGTGCCGAGCCGCGCGCACAGAAAGTAAATTGCATAGTCCTGTGCGATGCCCACCAGACTGGCGCCGAATACCAGCGTAAGCAAATGCAGGCGGCCAAACAGCAGCCAGCTGACCGACAGCGCACCGAGGCAGCCGATGGCGATGGACAAGGCAATCAGCGCAATCGGCCTGAGCGAACGAAACGTCAGCCACATTAGCAGCACAATGCCGATCAGCGAGCCGGCGCCGATGGTGGTCATCTCGCTGCCGGCCTGTTGGCTGCCGGCGGCGGCATGGAGGATGACGCCGGCGGTGATGATTTCCGCATCGGGAACCGCTTGTTTCGCAGCCCGGCCGGCCTGGTCCAGCAATGGAATGATTTGCTGCTGGGCGGAAATCGAAAATGCCGATTGCTGCAGGTTCAGCAACAGCAGCACATAGGAGCGGCCGCCGCTGTCGACGAACAGGCGGCCATCGCGCGGGCGTACCGGGGTTTCTTGCGCACGCTCCTGCACCCAGCCGCCGAACAGGCCGAACGGGTCATCCTGCCACGCTCCCAGCCGGGGGCCGCCGAAAGCGCCATACATCGTGCTGAGCGCCAGCTGGCTCCACTGTTGCGGCGAGTCGTTGCGCAGCTTGTCGCGCTGATCCTGTGTCAGCAACATCAGGCGGCTCTGGTCGAAGCTTGCCAGCCAGGCTCCTTGCAACTGCGCGGCATCGGCCGATAGCGGCTGCAGCAACGCGGCCTGTTTGCCGATGACGGCTTCATAGGCCGATGCGGCTTGCATCGCCTTGTTCCAGTCCGGTTCGCCGATGAGGACCACAACTTTTTGCTGGGCGCTGTCGACCATGTGGGCAAAGGCTTGCTGCATGACGTCGTCATGGCGCGACGACGGCAGCAGGGCGAGGATGTCGGTATCCGGGCTGGCGCGTTGCACCAGCCACAGGTAAGCGTTGTGGCCGAGCAGCACCGCGACTACCAGCAGCCATGCCAGCGCCAGGCCTCGCCCTGCACCGCGCAAGGATTTACGCGACGAGGGGGCCGAGGCGCTATTGTCCTGGTCGGCCGGTTCAGTCAAACATCGCTCCTTCTTCCGCAGTCATGGCCTTGTCGCCGGTCTGGATGGCGGAGAACACGATCTCGGTATGGTCACCGGAGGCTTCCTGCATGATGACCTTGTTGACGTAGGCGCCGCCTTCGAGGCGGATGTCGCCGATGGCTTTGGCCAGGCCGGGTTCACGCGCCTTGAGGGCGACATTCCAGTTGCCGTTCCTGATGGCGCCGTCCAGTTCGAAGAGCTTGTCGAGCTGGCTCAGGTCGCCCGCCAGCAGCGAGAACAGCACGTTGTTGATCATCTTGACGACCGGTTCCTGCTGCGCATCAAGACGCATGGCGACGCGGCCGTTTTGCATCTGCACGATGGCATTGCGCGTGATGCGCAAGGTGCTCGGGAAAGGTTGCAGCGTCTGCCACAGGATGCCCTTGCCGGCTGCAACGCAGAAGCGGCCGTTCGACAGCAGGGGCTTCTTGATACCGGTCAATTGCTTGGTCTGATCGAAGCGGCCGCACATGACGGCGGGTTTGGCCAGCGCAGCCTGGATTTGTGCGACCGGCGCCGCCGCCTCGGCAGTGGCGCCCATTGCGGCAAATACAATCAGGGCAGCGTGCGCAGCCAATGTGCGAAGAGTAAGAGTCATGTCGGTTCCGGATAAGGTAAGCCCAGTTTTTGCCACAGCACCGGCGGACTGAGGAAGCACATCTCGCGCTTTTCCATCTGCACCGCCACTTGCGTGGTAACGCCGCGCGTGAGGCGCTGCCCGCTGGCGGCATCGGTGACGAGATATTCCATCTTCAGCCGGTTTTCCCATTCGACGATGGCAGCGCGGACCTTGATGCGCTGGCGGAAGGTGGCCGGATTGGAATAGCGCACCTGCAGGTCGATGATCGGCCACATGTAGCCGGAGTCTTTCATCTCGCCGTAGTTGTAGCCGATCTTGTCGAGCAGCGCGCAGCGGGCTGCTTCAAAATATTCAATATAGCGGCCGTGCCAGACCACTTCCATCGGATCGATGTCGTAGAACTGGACTTGCAGTTCCACCTCGCCGGTCCATGGCGAATTGGCCAGCGTCATCTTCCCTTGGGGGAGCTCAGTCATACAGGCTCCAGGCGCGTGCGCGAATGCGTTCCAGCAGCAGACGCAGGTCCGGCTCCAGCATGCGGTCTTCGGCGATCGGGGCGATGTCGGCGCACAGCGCTTCCTGCATCGCCGCCAGGCGGCCGCCGGGAAGTTCTGCCAACGGAATTTCGGGATTCTGCTCGTTGCGCAGCCATACGCCCTGGCGCACGGTGATCAGCAGCGCCGCGACGACTTGCTCGGTCAGCTCCAGCACGCGCAGGCAGTCGCGCGCGGCGATGGTGCCCATGCTGACCTTGTCCTGGTTGTGGCACTCTGTCGAACGCGAGAACACGGAGGCCGGCATGGTCAGTTTCAATGCTTCCGCGGTCCACGCCGAGGCGCTGATCTGCAGGGCCTTGAGGCCGTGATTGATGGCCGCGCGCGGACCCTTTGCGCCGGACAGATTGGCCGGCAGGCCATTGTTGTAGCGGTTGTCGACCATCAGGGCCATCTGGCGATCGAGCAGGTCGGCGATGTTGGCGACGGCGTTCTTCATGCTGTCCATGGCGAACGCGATATGGCCGCCGTAGAAATGGCCGCCGTGCAGCACGCGTTCATTGTCGGGATCGATCAGCGGGTTGTCGTTGGCGCTGTTGAGTTCGTTTTCAATATAGCTGCGCAGCCATGGCAGGGCGTCGGTCAGCACGCCGATCACGTGCGGCGCGCAGCGGATCGAATAGCGGTCCTGCAGGCGTTTCTCGTTGCGCAGCGGCTGGTCGCAGCGCAGGTCGGCCTGCAACCAGCCGGCTACCTGCTGCTGGCCGGGATGCGGCTTGACCGAGAACAGCGTGGCGTCGAAATGGTGGGCGTTGCCGTCCAGCGTGAAGCTGGCCATGGCGGTGATGCGCGTGGCCAATTGGCAGAGGTATTCGGCGCGCTGGTAGGCCATGCAGGCCAGCGCGGTCATGACGGCGGTGCCGTTCATGATGGCCAGTCCTTCCTTCGGACGCAGTTTCAGCGGCGTCAGGCCGGCGGCTTGCAGCGCTGTGGCAGCGTCGACTTGTTCGCCGCGATTTTTCTCTGTTCCCCAGACCTTGCGTTCGCCGCACAACACCGCAGCCAGATAGGAGAGCGGCGTCAGGTCGCCGCTGGCGCCGACCGAACCTTCTGCCGGGATCAGCGGCAGAAGGTCGTGCTGCAGCAGGGCGGCGATCTGGTTCAGCAGGCCGACGCTGACGCCGGAATAGCCTTTGCTCAGCGAGGTCAGGCGCGCCGCTAGGATGGCGCGCGTCTGTTGCGGCGAGAACAGTTCGCCGAGGCCGCAGCCGTGATAGGTGTAGAGATGATGCGGCAGTTCCGGCACCAGTTCCGGCGGAACGTTGACCGTGCACGAATCGCCGTAGCCGGTGGTGACGCCGTAGACGGTGCCGTCTTCGCGCAGCAATCGGTCGAGGAAGTCAGCGCCGCGCCGGATGCGGGCAAGGAAATCCGGCGCGTCCGACAGCGCCGCGCGTGCGGAACCGGCGGCGATGGCGTTGACGTCTTCGATGCTAAGGGGGCCGGAGCCGAAGGTGACGAAAGCGATGTCGTCCGAAGATGTCGAGGTATCAGTGTGGCGCATGGTGGTTGTCCGAGGAGGGCTGAAGCCGGGGTTGGGGCTGGGCCCAGAAATCATAGAAATTGAACCATTGAAAAGGCGTCTGCAGGCAATGATGCTCGAGGCGTGCGGCATAGTCGGCCGCCAGTTCGCTGAACAGTTGCTCGCGCTGGCTGCGCGGCAAGCTGATCCGTTCACGGAAAGGTTCGAAGCACAGAGTCGCACCATCGCGCGTGCGCTGCGAAAACATCAGATAAGTCGGACATTCCAGCAAGCTGGCCAGGACATACGGACCGATCGGGAACGGCGCCTCTGCGTCCAGGAAATTCGCGGTCGCCACGCGCGGCGATGGCGAGACCGGCACCCGGTCGCCGGCGATCACGACGAACTCGCCGCGGGCGACTTTGTCCGCCAGCAGCACCGCCGTGGCGGGCGTCATGTCGGTGACCTGGATCAGGTCGAGCTGGCTGCGCGGATCGAGCTGCGCCAGCATCCGGTTGAACGCCTGGGCGTGTTTGGTGTGCACCAGCACGGTCAGTTTCAGCTCCGGATGATTGCGGCCGGCTACGCGGCACAGTTCCAGATTGCCGAGATGCGTGCAGATCAGCAGGCCGCCGCGTCTGGCGGCGATGGCTTCGGCGACGATCTCGCCGCCGCTGACGCTGACTTTGTCGAGCGGGAACAGGCCGCCCCACAGCAACATCTTGTCGAGCAGGCTTTCGCCGAAGGCGGCGAAGTGGCGCAGCGCGCCGCGCAGACCCGAGGGAATGTGCAGGTCCGGACGTCGACGGCGCACGTGCGCCAGGTAGTCGAGCGAGGCCGCGCGGGCGGCCGGATTGCGCGCCATGTACCAAAGCAGCACCGGATACAGCATCAGGCGGAACGGCCAGCGTCCGAAGACGCGGTAGACCGCGAACAGCAGGCGCATGCCGCCGATGAAGCTGACTTCGTTGATGTGCGCCCAGTGCCGGCTTGACGCGGCTGCCGGCTTCAATGTTTCGCTCATGTTGCAATCTTTCGCAGCTTGCGCGCCAACAGCAGGGGCGCGCGCCACAGCATGCCGAAGAACAGCACCGTGTGCATGCGTGAAATCAGCACGTTGTCGAGCCACATCTTGAAGTGCGAAACGCCGTCACTGGGGTAGCGCACGCGCGTGGGCAGGTTGATCACTTGCACCCCGCGCCAGTGCAGGCGCACCAGGATTTCGGTGTCGAAGTCCATGCGGCTGCCGATCTTCTGCGCCGACGTCAATGCAGTGACCGCCGCCAGCGGATACAGGCGGAAACCGCACATGGAATCGCGGATGTCGAACGACAGCGTATTGATCCAGACCCACACGTGCGTCAGATAGCGCGCGTACAAGCGTCCCTTTGGCACGCTGTCGTCGTAGACCGGGCAACCGTTGATGACTGCCCGTGGATGGCGTGCGGAGAGTGCGACAAAGCGCGCCACGTCGGCTGCATCGTGCTGGCCGTCGGAGTCGATTTGCAGCGCGTGGCTGTAGCCGTGTTGCGCCAGATGATGCAGGCCGGTCAGCACGGCGCCGCCCTTGCCGCGGTTCGCGGAGTGGCGCAGCAGCGTCACCTCATGCGGATGTTCGGCGGCCAGCCGGTCCAGCACGGCGGCGCAGGCGGCACTACTGCCGTCGTCGACCAGTATGCAGTGGAGACCGTGCGCCAGCACCGCCGCCAGTACGCCGGGGATCGCCAGTTCATGGTTGTAGACGGGAATCACGACGCCGGTCTTCATGCCGCCTCGCCGAACAGGATGCGGCCGCTGGCGTGCTGGCCGTTGGCTGAATGCAGGCGGAACGCCAGGGTGTTTTTCTGTGTATCGTTCTCGAGTTCCAGCGTCAGCGTCGCGCCGGGCGTGACGACACGCTGGAACTTGAGGGCTTGCAGGGCGCGGAAGTGTGCGGGCAAGTCGAAATACTGTCGTCCCAGCGCCAGGGCCCAGTCAAGCTGGACGACGCCGGGCAGGATCGGCGCCTCGGGGAAATGGCCGTCGAAATACAGCAGGTCCGGCGGCACGTGCAGTTGCAGAACGACGCTGTGCTCACCGCGTTGCAGCACGGTTTGTCCGGGCCACAACGGCCGTTTCGTCGAAAGCGGGCTGGGAGTTGGTTCGAGCAATGCGGTCAGCGCCGCCACGGTTGTCTTGCCCTGCGGATTGGCGGGCAGGGCGTCGAGGTAACGCCACAGGCGCGGCAGCGCCACGCTTTCAATGGCATCGGCCAGGACGGCGCGCAAGCGGTTATTGAGCGCCAGCTTGCCTTGCTGGTCCAGCACGGTGCGACCGGCCTCCGTCGGCACGACGAAGGCGGCAATGCGTTCGCGCCGTGAGGAGGATGGCGAGGATGGGGAGGATGGGGACGAGGAGGACGACAACGAGGATCGCACCTCGTGGTGAACTAGCACGCGCGCTTCCGCTACCAGCGGCGAGGCCAGCAGGAGCTGTTCGATCTGGTCCAGCGAGATGCGTTTTTCTTCGAGCTTGACGATGCGGTCGGCGCGGCCGCGCAAATGGAAGTTCTGCTTTGTTGCGAACTCGACGCGGTCTGCCATGCGCAGCCAGTGGTCGTCCGGCAGATGCGGCGAGCGTACTTCGAGGCAATCGTGGTCGCCGTTGAGCCGGACCTCGACGCGCGGCATCGGTCGCCAGCTGTCATCGCGGACCGTCCCGCCGATCTCCTGCGGCTGGCGCCAGGCGATGCCGCCGGTTTCCGAACTGCCGTAGATTTCAATCGGGCGATGGCCGAGCAACTGCTGCGTTGCCGCCGCCACATCGGGCAGCAACGGGCCGCCGGAAGAGAAGACGGCTTGCAACCGGGAGATGTCCGGTTGGACCGGGCTGTCGGGCAGGCGCTTCAGGTGCGCGGGGCTGGACAGCAGCAGCCAGGGACGCTGCGGCGCGATGGCGGCCAGGTCTTCCGGAAAGAAGGCGCTGCGCGCATGAATCGCGCGGCCGGCTGCGAGCGGCCACAACACCTTGAAAAGCAGACCGTAGATATGCTGGTGCGAGACCGTCGATACAACGTCGGCCGAGCCTGCCTGCGTGCCGAACAGCGCTTCCAGCGTGGCGACTTCGGTAGACAGCTGCGATAGTTTTTTCGGGATTGCCTGCGCTGCGCCTGTGCTGCCGGAGGTGTAGACCACCAGCGCCGGAGCGTCGCGGTGGAGTTGTTGCGGCGCGTGGCCCGTATCAATGGCCTCGGACGTCGACAGCGGCTGTAACGGTTGCAACGCTGCATCGAATTCACCGATAAAACCGTCGACTTCCAGCGCCAGCGCCTTGCAGGTTTCGGCCAGCGTGTCGCTGGGCAGGTAAATGGTTCTGCCGGCTTGCCAGGCGCCCAGCAGCGCCGCGGCGAAGGCGATCGTGTCCTGCAGGTACAGCGCGAATCGCATGCCGGGCCGGCGCAACAGCAATTGTCGCCAGCCGGCAGTTTCCTGGATGAATTGGGCGTGCGTGACGGCTTCGCCATCGCGCCAGCCGGTCACATGGCTGTCAGCGCGTGCAGCCAGCGGCAGTGCCGGTACGTCGATGAAATCAGGCATGGTGTTGACGCCTGACATAGAGCCGGACCAGATATTCGCCGGCAAACAGTGCGCCCATGAACACATAGGAAATCAGTCCGGTGTACAGCGACCAGACAGCTTCCGACGCCCACACCGCCGTGGCGAAAGCAATACCGCCGTTGAATGCAAAGAACAGGCACCAGACCTGGGTCACGCGGCGCGTATAAGCGACGGCAAAGGGCGGCAGCTCGGGATCCTGAACGCGTGCGAAGCGTTCGATGATCGAGGGTGGGCGCAGCAGGCTGGCGCCGAACAGGGCCAGCATGCCGATGCTGATGGCGACCGGGTAGAGTTTGAGCGGCAGCAGCGCGTTCCAGAACAGGGCCGGCGCCGCCAGCAGCAGTGCGGCCAGACTCATCCAGCGATAGCGCTGGCCCATCCTGAAACTCAGCAGGCGCAGCGCCGCCACGCCCAACAGCACCAGCGCGAGCTGGCGCGGTTCGATCTTGCCATGGGCATACCAGACCAGCAGCGGATAGACCAGGATGACCAAAGTGGTCAGGACCTGGGGGATATCAGGCCTTTTCATTCACAGCGTCCGCCTGCAGCAGCGTCGCCAGCACATCGACCACGTCCTGCACCGTGCGCACGGTGCGGAATACGTCGGGTTGTATCCGCTTGCCTGTCATCTGGTTCAGTTTGACCACGATGTCGACGGCGTCGATGCTGTCGATGTCGAGATCGGAATACAGATTCGACTGCGGTGTGATCTTCGCTTTGTCGAGCTCAAACATGTCGTGCAGCATATCGACGATCCAGACGGTGATCTGGTCCTTGGTCATGGAGGGCGCTAAGGTGTTCATGATGATTCGTTTATTGTTGGCGGTGGCTGGCAATCAGGGCGGCAAGCGATTGCACCGAGGCGAAGTGCTTGCGTGTTTCTTCCGAGTTCGCGGAGAGGGCGACGCCGTAGCGCTTTTGCAGTGCGACGCCGAGCTCAAGCGCGTCAATCGAATCCAGGCCGAGACCGTCGCCGAACAAAGGGGCGGCGGCGTCGATATCGGACGGACGAATGTCTTCCAGTTGCAGAACGTCGATGATGAGTTCTTTGATTTCTTGGTCAAGGTCAAGACTTGGCATTGCCTAGCTTTCTTTCATGAAATAGTTTTGCAGGTAATACGTAAGCTGGCGCGCGGCAAGGGTGGGATTGCCGGCGTCGCCGGTCACCCCCGGGATATCGCGGATATCGATATCCTGCTGAATCTCGATCTCGAAGTGTGCCATGGTTGCCGGCACTTTCCACCATTTGTTACCTTTGCCCAGCGTGGCCGGTGTGCAACGGATAATTACCGGCGTAATCGCGCACGCGCCGCGCACGGCGACGTTGGCGGCGCCGCGCTTGAAGCTCATGTTGCCGTCGGCCGGAGTGCGTGTTCCCTCCGGGAAAATGATCAGGTTGCCGCCACTGCGCATCGAGCTGATGCAGTCGTCGACCAGTTCCGGTCCTTGCGTATTGCTGATGTAACCGGCTGCACGCACCGGGCCGCGAGTGAAGGGATTGCGCCACAGGCTGCTCTTGACGATGCAGTCGGCCTGCTTGACGAAAGCCATCAGCAATACGGTGTCGATCAGGCTGGGATGGTTGGCCAGGATCAGCAAGCCCTTGCGCTGCAGCCGTTCCCGGCCTGAAATGCGGTAACTCAGCACGCCCAGCGTGCTCATCAGCTCGACGAATGCACGAAAGCTCAGGCGAATGATGCGGCGCGCCCAGATAGTACGGGATTGTTCGTCGCGCACGAGGAGATTGAGCAGCGGGAAGATGAAAAGGCGCAGCGCGAGGCCCCCGACGCCGAAGGCGGTGAAGCTGATTGCTGTACAACCTACTCGCCAGTATTTGTTGAGCAAATGGGGTAACCGCTTGAGCATTTGCCGAGTCGACTGAGTGACGGGCTTGCCCGACGGATCAAGCATGACGGCTCCAGCACCAGCGACGGCCGCTTGCGACCCGGTCCAGCTCGGCGTCGCGCCGCAGGAAGAAGCGCAGGATATCAAGGCCGCCGGGCGCGGCAATGTCTGCGGCAGGCGCAGATTCGCTGTCCTCGGCCGTCCACGAGAGGGAAAACCGTTCGCCGGCGCCAGTACCGGCGCCGGCGTCGGCTTGCAGCAGCCACGCCCAGGCAAAACTTTGTTCGGCGCAGTCGGCGTAGGCGGCGAAAACTTCCGGCGGCGAATGGTCTGCCATTACCAGCAAGACTTGCGGTGCGCCGTCGGCGAGCAGGCCGCAGGCCTCGATGAGCGCATGCTCGACCGTGCTCGGACCTGCTGCAATAGCGATGTTATTGCTGCGATCGCCGCGTGCGATCGACCACAACCCGCCATTGGCGTTGTGCACGGACAGGCTGAACGAGGTCGGCGACAGCGGCGCGTGTTGCGCCAGCTCCTGCAGCAATTCGACCGAACGCGCGCATTCACCGTGGCGCGAGGCGAAAATCACCGGAAGATCGGAGGGAACGGCTTGTTCGGGCAGGCAGGCATAGGCGGTTTCGAGCGCCATCTTGCCCGTGGCGCTGGCACGGCGGCGCAGCATGGGCGGCATTTGTGCGACCTTGGGGTCGGCAGCCCCGGCATTGATGTCTGCGCGACCGTGAGCCCACCCCAGCCAGTCGGCGGCCGTATGCAGACCAGGCGCCCAGGCCGTATGCGATGCAACGGAAAAACTGACATCCCCAAAACGCATATTTCTATTCGTATGCTGTTGATTGACCATGCTCTCTTCGCTGACGTTATCGTTGTTTCAATATCCTGGCCCAGCCAGGACAGATCGGATAATCGCCGCGACCCCCGCGCATTTTTTGTGAATGTGATAACGAGAGCAGGCTTGTCGAACGTTAAAAAAAGTAAAGCAAATATTACGATAAAAGCTACGCGAGTAATTCGATTTTTGGACGAATATTCAGGCCAAAAAAAAGGCAGGGACGAATAATCGTTCCTACCTGTTTTGTTTGCCGGCGCCTGTTTCATGCGCTGTTGCTTATTTCAGCTTATTGCATATTCTTTATTGCTTTTTTGCCAATCGTATATTGGCACATTGCTGCGTGCTTCCGCACTACTGGTGCCGGGAGCCGGAATCGAACCGGCACGGTGTCACCACCGCGGGATTTTGAGTCCCGTGCGTCTACCTATTCCGCCATCCCGGCAACGCAAGACCGCGATTATGACCCATTTTGGAAGACCGGGCAATACCTTCATTGACTTCCTGACATGACGTATGATGCCGCAGTGCAGTACAAAGGGGTATCATCGCCGCTTGAACGAAAAAAATGCTGATCAGTATCTGGCACACATTGCATGTTGAAGATTCGAGAAATTCTGTTGGGCAAGGCGCTGGATCCCCTCAAGAGCGAGACGCGCCATTCGCTGGCCCTGGTGGCTTTTCTGGCGTGGGTGGGATTGGGGGCGGATGGTTTGTCGTCCTCGGCGTACGGACCGGAAGAGAGCTTCCGGGCGCTGGGCGAGCATACCCATCTGGGCCTGTACCTGGCGCTGGCGACTGCACTGACGGTCTTCATCATCGCACTGGCCTATAACCAGGTCATCGAATTATTTCCCACCGGAGGCGGCGGCTACCGTGTCGCCACCAAGCTGGTCGGCCCTTATCTCGGCCTGGTTTCGGGCGTGGCGCTGATCCTCGACTATGTGTTGACCATCGCGATTTCGGTCGCCTCGGGCGTCGATGCGCTGGCGTCGCTGTTGCCGCTGGGATTTCAGGATTACAAACTGTGGGCCGAAGCATTCTTTGTCGGCGTGCTGATCGTGCTCAATCTGCGCGGACTGAAGGAGGCGATCCGTTTCCTGCTGCCGGTGTTCCTCGGCTTCGTCGCCACCCATCTGGTGTTGATCGTCTACGGTATTTTCGTGCATGCGGAATACCTGTCGGGCTTGGTGCCGAGCACGCTGGCCGATACCGGCAGCCTGACCCGGCAAATCGGCTGGGCTGGCGTGGCGAGCATGCTGCTGCTGGCGTATTCGCAGGGCGGCGGCACCTACACCGGGCTGGAGGCAGTCTCCAACAACGTCAACATGCTGGCCGAACCGCGCGTGCGCACCGGCAAGGTGACCATGCTGTACATGGCCTTGTCGCTGGCATTCACGGCCGGCGGCATCTTCCTGCTGTACCTGTTGTGGGATGCGCGCCATGTCGACGGCGAAACCCTCAATGCCACCACTTTCCGCCTGATCATCGACAGCATGGGCATCGGCAGCCAGTGGCTCAACGATGTCTTGCTGGCGGTGGTGCTGGCGTTCGAGGCCGGACTGCTGTTCGTGGCAGCCAACACCGGCTTCCTGGGCGGACCGGCGGTGCTGTCCAATATGGCGGCCGATTCGTGGGTGCCGCATAAATTCCGCTACCTGTCGACGCGGCTGGTGACGCAGAACGGCATCCTGGTGATGGGCATCGCCGCACTGGCGATCCTGTTCTGGACCCAGGGCAGCGTGACGTTGCTGATCGTGCTGTATTCGATTTCGGTGTTCCTGACCTTCGCCATCTCGCTGTTCGGCCTATGCCGTTACTGGTGGCGCCAGCGCCGGCAGCTGGCGCACTGGAAGCGGCGCTTCCTGCTGTCGCTGGCGGGCTTCGTGATTTGTTCCTCTATCCTGTCGGTGCTGTTGTACGAAAAGATGTTCGCAGGCGGCTGGGCCACGGCCGTGATCATCGCCGGCATTGCGGCGCTGTGCATCTACATCCGTAATCACTACCGGGAAACCAAGGAGGCGATCCGTTCAGTCGACCAGATCTTCTCCAGCCAGCCGTTCGGTCCCGGCACGGAGACGATCGTGCCGGATCCGGTCAACCAGACTGCCGTGTTCATCGTCGGCACCTCGCGCGGCGGCGGCCTGCATGCCTTGCTGTGGGTGCAGCGCATGTTCCCGGGGCACTTCAAGAACTTCATTTTCGTCAATGCGCGCACCGTCGATTCGCATGCCTACGGCGGCGAGGGCGCGGTCGAGCAGATGCGCGCCGAGGCGAGCGCGACGCTGCAGTTCTTCGTGGATTTCTGCCGCAGCCATGGCATGGCGTCGTCGTCCTACCTGGGCTTCGGCACCGACGCCGTACAGGAAGTGACCAAGCTGTGCTTCGACATCAGCCGGGAATATCCGAATGCGATTTTCTTCACCAGCAAGCTGATTTTCGAGCAGGACAACTGGTTCATCCGCCTGCTGCACAATCAGGCGGCGCTGGCGATCCAGCGCCGGTTGCATTTCGACGGCCTGCAGATGGTGATCCTGCCGATGAAAGTGTGAATCGGACGGGCAGTCCGGATTACTTGAGATTGCAGATGACCTTAATCATCTGTGCACCGGTGGACCCGGGTACGGCGTCTTGCAGCTTGGTGTCGCCATAGGCGAGGTAAGGAGAAAACAGTGCGCCGCCCTGGGCGTCCGCCTTGGCGTACATGGTGCGGCTACCGAAGCCGATGCGCTTGTCGTCGCAATCGATGTAAGCGACGGAGACTTCCGACGAGTAATACTTGCCGTGGCCTTGCAGCACTTGTGGCTTGGTCCAGTTAAGCAGGATGTTGGCTTGCACAATGCTGCGTCCGCGCTCGATGCTGGACTTGTCGACAAAGAAGGTGCCAAGGTCATTGTCGCCGAGCAACGACCATTGCGCGGCAAACACCTGGTTCGACACCAGCAACAACGCCAGCACTGCAAATTTCATCTTGTCCCGTTCGGTGAGAGTGCGGTGTTCATGCGCATCATGACAGCATGAGCGCCAGCATGGCCACATCGTCTTCCAGCATGATCAGCAGCGTCACCGACCACAGCAGCGCATAAGCGCTCCATGCTGCGGTGAATCGCGTGAGTTGCGTGAGTCGTATCTTCATCAGTTTTGCAGGAGGACATCCGGTCATTTTACGGCGCAAATCCTAACACGGCATGAGGCTGCTGTAGTTCCGAAATCGCCACAGACGCAAAAAAGCCGGCGTTCTCGCAGAAAACGCCGGCTCCGGACTGCTTATTTATCTGCGCCTATTTACCGTCCGGCCCGCGCCCGATTTCCTTGTAGATGGATTGGATCAGGTCCTTGCCGATGCGGTCTTCCATCTCGCGATGGACCTTGTACTGGATGGCCTTCCATTCATTCTTTTCTTCCGGCGTCATGCTCAGGATTTTCATCTTGCCGGTTTTCCGGATGTCTTCCAGGGCGTCGTCGTTTTCTTTCTTGGCGTTGCTGTTGAAATACTCGGTGGCGTCCTTGACCGCCTTGTCCATGACCGGCTTGAGATCGGCAGGCAGCGAATCCCAGAAGCGCTTGTTGGCGATGAACACATAGCCGTGATAGCCGTGCTCCGAGATCGTCATGAACTTCTGCACTTCAAACAGCTTGGCGGTACTGACGATGGAAGGCGGGTTTTCCTGGCCATCCACCACACCGGTCTGCAAGCCCTGGTAGATTTCGGACCAAGGCATCACCTGCGGCAGCGCACCCACCACGCGGGTGCGTGCATCGATCACCTTGGAAGATTGAATGCGGATCTTCATGCCCTTGATGTCGGCGGGTTTCTGAATCGGCTTGTTGGAGGTCCAGTCGAGAAAACCGCTGTCCCACATCGCCAGCCCGGTCAGGCCCTTGGCGTCGAGCTTCTTCAGCAGCGCGTGGCCGATCGGCCCTTGCGTCACCTTCTGCGCCTGCGCCATGTTGTCGAACAGGTAGGGCAGGTCGAACACTTCGAACTCGCGCACCCCCATCGGGCCGAATTTGCCGAAGGTCGGCGCCAGCATCTGCACCGAACCCATTTGCAGCGCTTCCAGCTCTTCCTTGTCCTTGTAGAGCTGGCTGTTGGGGTAAACCTCGACCTTGACGCGGCCGCTGGTGCGCTCTTCGACGATCTTCTTGAAATAGTCCGCGGTCTTGCCCTTGGATGTGTTGGCGGCGACGACGTGGCTGAATTTGATGACAATCGGTTGCTGCGCGGTTTGCGCCTGCGCCGCTGCGGTGAATAGGATGATGGCCGCGGTTGCGGCAATGGCTTTCCAGTGTTGCATGGTGTCTCCTCCTGTCTGGGGTGGCGCCCGTTTGAATGAGGCGGCCGCGCTTCTACCGAGCGCGGTCCGCATCCGGACGTTCAGTTTGGATTTACTGCGTCAGATCGCCGCAGCAATCGCCTTGCCGACCGACGTGGTGTCGCCGCTGCCGCCCAGGTCGGGAGTCTTCGGTCCTTCCACCAGCACTTTTTCGATTGCGGCCAGAATGGCGTCGTGGGCTTGCTTGTACTTCGGATTGCCGTTACCGAGGAAGTCCAGCATCATCGCGCCGGACCAGATCGTGGCGACCGGGTTGGCGATGTTCTTGCCGGCGATGTCGGGCGCCGAACCGTGCACCGGCTCGAACAGCGACGGCAGCTTGCGATCCGGATTGAGATTGGCCGACGGCGCGATGCCGATGGTGCCGGCGCAGGCCGGGCCGAGGTCGGACAGGATGTCGCCGAACAGATTGGGCGCGACCACCACGTCGAAGCGCTGCGGATTCAGGACGAAATGCGCGGTCAGGATGTCGATGTGGTACTTGTCCGTCTTGACGTCGCCGTACTGCTTGCCCATCGCTTCGACGCGCTCGTCCCAGTAGGGCATGGTGATGGCGATGCCGTTGGACTTGGTGGCCGAGGTCAGGTGTTTCTTCGGACGGCTTTGCGCCAGGTCGTAGGCGAACTTGAGGATGCGGTCGACGCCGTGGCGCGTGAATACCGATTCCTGAATCACGATTTCGCGGTCGGTGCCTTCGTACATGCGGCCGCCGATGGACGAATATTCGCCTTCGGTGTTTTCGCGCACCACGTAGAAATCGATGTCACCGGGTTTGCGGCCGGCCAGCGGGCAGGGCACGCCGGGCATCAGGCGCACCGGGCGGAGGTTGACGTAGAGGTCGAAGTCGCGCCGGAATTTCAGCAGCGAACCCCACAGCGACACGTGGTCGGGCACTGTGGCGGGCCAGCCGACCGCGCCGAAGAAGATCGCCTCGAACCCTTTCAGCTGATCGAACCAGTCATCCGGCATCATCTTGCCGTGTTCGGCGTAGTAGCCGCAGTGGGCCCAGTCGAAATGGGTGTACTCAATCTCGATGCCGAATTTCTTCGCTGCGGCGTCGACCGCACGCAAGCCTTCGGGGATCACTTCCTGGCCGATGCCGTCGCCGGCGATGACGGCTATCTTGTGTTTGGTCATGGTATTCGCTCCTTTGCTTTGAAAAATCAGACGGAAATCATAACGGCCTCCGGCCTCGCTATAATTCACGGATCGGTTACTTCATAAAACACGAATCGTGAACAATCAAAACGTTGCACCTCCCTTGCTGGAGGATTTGCGTTTGTTCTGCGTGGTGGCGCGCAAGAACAGTTTTGCCGAATCGGCCAAGGAGATGGGATCGTCGCCGGCATACGTCAGCAAGCGCATTGCGCTGCTCGAGGCGGCGCTGGGCGTACGGCTGTTCCATCGCACCACGCGCAGTGTGGTGATGACCGAAGAGGGCAGCAACGTGCACGAATGGGCGCGCCGTATCCTCGACGACGTCGACCAGATGATGGAAACAGTGAGCAGCGCCAAGCAGGTGCCGCGCGGGCTGCTGAAAATCAGCACCAGCTTCGGGCTGGGCCGCAAATACGTATCGCCGCTGCTGTCGGCGTTCGCACGCCTGCATCCGGCCTTGCGCATCCAGCTTGAATTGTTCGATCGCCAGGTGGACATGATCAATGAAGGCTTCGACCTCGACATTCGCGTCGGGCCGGTGCATGAGCCGCATCTGTTCTCCAAGCGCATCATTGCCAGCCAGCGCGTGCTGTGCGCCAGTCCTGATTACCTCAGCCGCCACGGCGCACCGCAGACCTTGTCGGACCTGACCCGGCATCAATGCCTGGTGATTCGCGAGCGCAATCAGTCATTCGGTATCTGGCGCATGATGGGGCCGAAGGGCGCCGAGACGGTCAAGGTAGCCGGCGGGCTGGCTTCGAACCACGGCGAGATCATCCATCAATGGGCGATCGACGGCCACGGCGTGATCCTGCGCTCGATCTGGGACGTCGCCGCCAGCCTCAAGGAAGGCAGCCTGGTGCGCGTGTTGCCGGGCTATTTCCAGGAAGCCGATCTGTGCGCGGTGTATCCGCTGCAGCTGAAGAATTCCGCCAAGGTCAGGGAATGCGTGCGCTTCCTGCAAAAAAATCTGAATGTGCACGCCGTGCGTGCGCGCTGAGCATATCCGCGAAGTTCAGGAAAAAGCTTCCTGCACGCTCTGTATCTTGCCGGTATCGGCGCTCTCGTAGCCGGCCAAATCGTCGACCACGGCGCGAAATGTCGGCGATTGCAGGATATCGACCACCGCGCGCACCAGCGGGTCATTCAATGACGCCGTCGGCAGCGCAAAGAAATAGCGTTCGCGCACCAGCGGGATAAAGTCCAGCCCGAAGCGATGCGACGCCGTCTGCACGCCGAAGCCGACGTCGGCCATGCCGCTGGCGATGAAGGCGGCGACCGCCGAATGGGTGAATTCGGTATTCTCGAATCCGTTGATTTTCTTGTGCGAGATTCCTTGCCCGGCCAGCATCAGTTCCAGCAGCATGCGCGTGCCGGAGCCGGCTTCGCGGTTGACGAAGCGCAAGTCGCTGCGGGTCAGGTCGGCCAGGCCATGGATGTTCTTGGGATTGCCGGTGGCGACGAACAGGCCCTGGCTGCGCACCGCCAGGTGGATCAGGCAATCGCTGCGCTTGTTGAGCCATTTGGCGTAGGTGGCGATGGCCGGTTTTTCAAATTCTCCCAACGGCACATGGAAGCCCGCCAGGTCGCATTCCTGGCGCGACAAGGCAGCGACGGCGTCGGTGCTGTGGCGGTAGCGCACTTCCACCGGCAGCTTGGCCTGGTTGAACTGGTTGAGCAGGGCGGCCACCGCGAAACCGTGGCTGGCGTTCAGGCGTACCGTCTTGGATTTGCCCTCGACGGTTTTTCCCAATTCGACTTCCAGTTCCGAGGCCAGGCTGTCGAGCGTCGGCGACAAGCGCGCACTGACCATGCGCTCGGCCCACAGCAATTTGCTGGCGAAGGGCGTCAAGGTGGTGCCGCGTCCGCGGCCGCTCGCAATCAGGCTGTGGCCGAACACTTGTTCCGACGTGCGTAGCAATCCCCAGGCGTGCCGGTAAGAGTGGCGTAACTGTTGCGCCGCCTTGGCGATCGAGCCGGTTTGCTGGACCGCCGTCAATAGTGCAAGCAGTTCCGTGGTGTCGAGCGGGGAGTCGTCACCGTGGGCGATTTCCCAGTGGGGCTTGATGTTGACCTTGTACATTTATATGAAAAAAATAGCATATTGAGTCGGTAGAATTTCAATGATACCTTCGCGGCAGTAAGCGTAGTTTATAAAAACTATAGGCATATATTTGCATAAATAGCTGAAATTCTTCGACTTGCATATAATTGCCGCCCCACAACATCAAAGAGGAGGGAATAATGGCCTTCGATTTCCTGGAAAAGGAACACACCATCGCCAAGCCCGGTTTCAACCGCTGGCTGGTACCGCCTGCTGCACTGGCAATTCACCTGTGCATCGGCATGGCATACGGTTTCTCCGTATTCTGGCTACCCCTGTCCAAGGCGCTCGGCATCAAAGAGTCGATCGCATGTGCACCGGATACCGGTTTTTTCGCGCAAGTATTCTCCACCACCTGTGACTGGAAGATTTCCATGCTGGGCTGGATGTATACGATGTTCTTCGTCCTGCTCGGCATTTCCGCCGCGATCTGGGGCGGCTGGCTTGAGCGCGCAGGTCCGCGCAAGGCCGGCGTCGTCTCCGCGCTGTGCTGGTGCGGCGGCTTGCTGATTTCCGCCTTCGGCGTCTATACCCACCAGATCTGGCTTATGTGGCTCGGTTCCGGGGTGATCGGCGGCGTCGGTCTCGGCCTCGGCTACATTTCGCCGGTGTCGACCCTGATCAAATGGTTCCCGGACCGTCGCGGCATGGCGACCGGCATGGCGATCATGGGCTTCGGCGGCGGCGCGCTGGTCGGCAGCCCGCTGGCCGACAAGCTGATGAAGCACTTCGCTACCCCGACCTCGGTTGGCGTATGGGAAACCTTCGTCGCCATGGCAGTCATCTATTTCATCTTCATGATGGCCGGCGCACTGGGCTACCGCGTTCCGCCGAGCGGCTGGAAGCCGGCCGGCTGGACGCCGCCGGTCACCGCCAACAGCACCATGATCACGCAAAACCACGTGCACGTGAGCAAAGTCTGGGGCATTCCCCAGTTCTGGCTGGTGTGGCTGGTGCTGTGCCTGAACGTGTCGGCCGGTATCGGCGTGATCGGCATCTCGTCGCCGATGCTGCAGGAAGTGTTCGGCGGCCATCTGCTGGGCGTCAACGTCGGCTTCAGCGATTTGTCGATTGAGCAAAAAGCGGCAATCGCCGCGATCGCAGCCGGCTTCACCGGTCTGATCAGCTTGTTCAACATCGGCGGTCGCTTCGTGTGGGCGTCGTGCTCCGACTTCTTCGGCCGCAAGATGACTTACGTGATCTTCTTCGTGCTGGGCTTCATCCTGTACGTGAGCCTGCCATGGTCGGCCAAGTCGGGCAGCATTGCCTTGTTCGTCGGCGCGGTCTGCATCATCCTGTCGATGTACGGCGGTGGCTTTTCGACCGTCCCGGCCTATCTGGCCGATTTGTTCGGTACACAGATGGTCGGCGCGATCCACGGTCGCTTGCTGACCGCCTGGGCGACCGCCGGCATCCTCGGCCCGGTGGTGGTGAACTACATGCGTGAATACCAGCTTTCGCTCGGCATGCCGCGCGACCAGGTCTACAACACCACGATGTACATCCTGGCCGGCATGCTGGTGCTGGGCCTGATCTGCAACCTGCTGGTGCGCCCGGTCGCCGCCAAGCACTTCATGACGCCGGAAGAACTGGTCCGTGAAAAGCAACTGGCGCACGAAAAGTCGTCCTCGGACAACACCGCCACCATGTCGTCGGACGACATGGCGCTGGTCGGCCGCGGCGGCAATCCTGCGCTGATCGGCGCGGCATGGCTGGCAGTCGGCATCCCGCTGATCTGGGGCATTTCGCTGACGCTGCAAAAGACCGCAGTGCTGTTCAAGTAATTGAACGCGATGTAGTCGAGACGTAACAGGCAATATCAGGCAACAAGGCCGCCGCGAGGGTCACAACTCCGCGGCAGCCGTTTCACCGGTCATACCCACGTAGTGTTCTGTACCAACCCGATGCATTGTCCACAGGCAGGGAGAACATGAAATCGCTTGATCATTCGTCGATCGGATCGCGTGCCGCCATGCGCTTTAGCGCAGCGCCCGGGTTCTTGATCGCATGCTTCATTGGCGTCGCTGCAGTCCTTGCAGTCGCGTTCCACTCCTTTTTCTTTTCCCGATTTCCGAACTTTGCGGCGCCGTTCGCGCAGGCAGGGATCGTCATAGGCATCGCCGCCGGCTCGCTATGCGCCGCGCACAAGACGGCATCGCAGCGCCGCCGTCTTGTTCACGTGAGGACCGGACGGCGAGATTAGGCATGTTTTTTCCACCGCCCGGCAAGATAAAAATACATACCGGGACAGACAGCGGTTCAGCAGTTCAGCAGGAGACGAAACAATGAACAGACAACAGCCTTTCGACGTCGGCGCGGTCAGGGACGTCATCGCCGCGCGTCGGCACATGCCCGGCGCCATGCTGCCGATCCTGCACGGCATTCAGGACGCGGTCGGTTTCGTGCCGGCCGATGCGGTGCCGATGATCGCCGACGCGCTTAACGTATCGCGCGCCGAAGTGCACGGGGTAATTTCCTTCTACCACCATTTCCGCCAGCAACCGGCCGGCAAGCACGTGGTGCAGGTGTGCCGCGCGGAAGCCTGCCAGTCGGTCGGTTCCGAAGCGCTGGCCAGGCATGCAGAGAAAGCGCTGGCCTGCGCTTTCCATGAAACCACGGCCGACGGGCAGTTCACGCTCGAACCCGTGTATTGCCTGGGCCTGTGCGCCTGCGGTCCGAACGTGGTGGTCGACGGCGAGCTGCATGCGCGCGTCAGCGCCGACAAGCTCGACCGGCTGCTGCAAGCCAAGCGAGGTGCGGCATGAGCGTCACCGTTTATGTGCCGCGCGACGCCGCGGCGATTGCCTTGGGAGCTGACGATGTGGCGGCGGCGGTGCTTGGCGAAGCCGAAAAGCGCGGCATCGAGGTCAATATCGTGCGCAACGGCTCGCGCGGGATGTTCTGGCTGGAGCCGCTGGTCGAGGTTGCCACCGAACAAGGCCGGGTAGCCTACGGCCCTGTCGATCCGGCCGACGTGGCAGGCTTGTTCGACGCCGGTTTCCTGGCGGACGAGGCAGAGGCATTCGAACATCCGCTGGCGCAAGGCCTGACGGAAGAAATTCCCTATCTGAAAAAACAGGAGCGCCTGACCTTTGCCCGTGTCGGCATCACCGATCCGGTGTCGCTGGAAGACTATCTGGCGCATGAAGGTTATGTCGGACTCAAGCGTGCAGTGGCGATGGGCAGCGAAGCCATCGTGCAGGAAGTACTGGATTCCGGCCTGCGCGGACGCGGCGGCGCTGCGTTCCCGACCGGCATCAAGTGGAAGACGGTAGCCGGCGCACAGGCCGTGCAGAAGTACATCGTCTGCAATGCCGACGAAGGCGATTCCGGCACCTTCTCGGATCGCATGGTGATGGAAGGCGATCCCTTCGTACTGATCGAGGGCATGACGATTGCGGGCCTGGCAGTCGGCGCGACGCAAGGCTACATCTACGTGCGTTCCGAATATCCGCACGCCATCGCCGCGCTCAACGAGGCAATCGCCGCGGCCGCTCAAGGCGGCTACCTGGGCGACAATGTGCTCGGCTCCGGCAAGGCGTTCGGCCTGGAAGTGCGGATGGGCGCCGGCGCCTACATCTGCGGCGAGGAAACCGCGCTGCTCGAAAGCCTCGAAGGCAAGCGCGGCGTGGTGCGCGCCAAGCCGCCGCTGCCCGCGCTGGAGGGGTTGTTCGGCAAGCCGACGGTGATCAACAACGTGATTTCGCTGGCGACGGTGCCGATCGTGCTGGCGCGCGGCGCGGCGTTTTACAGGAATTACGGCGTCGGCCGTTCGCACGGCACCTTGCCGTTCCAGCTGGCCGGCAACGTCAGATACGGCGGCCTGGTCGAGAAAGCCTTCGGCCTGACCCTGCGTCAGCTGCTGGAAGACTTCGGCGGCGGCACGCTGAGCGGCAGGCCGATCCGCGCGGTGCAGGTGGGCGGCCCGCTAGGCGCCTATATGCCGCAACAGCAACTCGACACGCCGCTGGACTATGAGGCCTTCGCCGCCATCGGCGCGATGGTCGGCCACGGCGGCATGGTGGTGTTCGATGACGGCGTCGACATGGCGCAGCAGGCGCGCTATGCGATGGAGTTTTGCGCCATCGAGTCCTGCGGCAAATGCACGCCATGCCGCATCGGTTCGACGCGCGGGGTCGAGGTGATCGACAAGATCATTTCAAACGACAACAGGCCGCAGCAGATCCACCTGCTGCGCGACCTGTGCGACACCATGCTCAACGGTTCGCTATGCGCCATGGGCGGCCTGACGCCGTATCCGGTGCTGTCGGCGTTGAATCATTTTCCAGAAGACTTTGGTTCGCCGGCTGAAAAAGCCGCCTGAGCCGAACCTGTTCCACGTATTCAGCAAGGAGTTGTCGCCATGAACCAGCTCAACGAAACAGATTACGGCACGCCGGCGCGTGTCTCCGAACAGGAAGTCACCCTGGAAATCGACGGCGTCGCCGTCACCGTGCCGGCCGGCACCTCGGTCATGCGGGCCGCAGTGGAGGCAGGCATCAACGTACCCAAGCTGTGCGCCACCGACAGCTTGGAACCGTTCGGCTCCTGCCGCCTGTGCCTGGTCGAGATCGAAGGCCGCGACGGCCGCAAGATGAAAGGTTATCCGGCTTCCTGCACCACGCCGTGCGAACCGGGCATGAAGGTGCTGACGCAGACGCCCAAGCTGGCCGATATCCGGCGCGGCGTGATGGAATTGTATATTTCCGACCATCCGCTCGATTGCCTGACCTGCCCGACCAACGGCAATTGCGAACTGCAGGACATGGCCGGTACGGTCGGCCTGCGCGAGGTGCGCTACGGCTACGAAGGCGAAAACCACATCGAGATGAAGAAGGACGAATCCAATCCTTACTTCACCTACGATCCGTCCAAGTGCATCGTCTGCAACCGCTGCGTGCGCGCCTGCGAAGAAACGCAAGGCACCTTCGCGCTGACCATCAACGGCCGCGGCTTCGAGTCGCGCGTCTCGGCCGGCCAGATGGACAGTTTCATGGAATCCGAATGCGTCTCCTGCGGCGCCTGCGTGCAGGCTTGCCCAACCGCGACGCTGACCGAGAAGACCGTGATCATGATGGGGCAGGCCGAGCACAGCAAGGTCACCACCTGCGCCTATTGCGGCGTCGGCTGCGCGTTCAAGGCCGAGATGAAGGGCAACGAAGTGGTGCGCATGGTGCCGTACAAGGACGGCAAAGCCAACCACGGCCATTCCTGCGTCAAGGGCCGCTTTGCCTGGGGTTATGCGACTCACAAGGACCGAATCACCAAGCCGATGATCCGCAGCAAGATCACCGACCCGTGGCGCGAGGTGTCGTGGGAAGAGGCGCTGAGCCACACCGCCAGCGAGTTCCGTCGCATCCAGACCAAACACGGCAAGGACTCCATCGGCGGCATCACGTCTTCGCGCTGCACCAACGAAGAAACCTACCTGGTGCAAAAGCTGGTGCGCGCCGCCTTCGGCAACAATAACGTCGACACCTGCGCGCGGGTCTGCCATTCGCCGACCGGCTACGGCCTCAAGCAAACCTTGGGCGAGTCGGCCGGCACCCAGACCTTCGACTCGGTGATGAAGTCCGACGTCATCATGATCATCGGCGCCAATCCGGCGTCGGCGCACCCGGTGTTCGCCTCGCAGATGAAGCGCCGCCTGCGCCAGGGCGCGAAGCTGATCGTGATCGATCCGCGCACCACTGAAATGGTCAAGTCGGCGCACATCCAGGCCGATTACCACCTCAAGCTGCGTCCCGGCACCAACGTGGCCGTCATCACCGCGCTGGCGCACGTGATCCTGTCCGAAGGCCTGCAAAGCGAGGAGTACATCAAGGAACGCTGCGACGTGCAGTCCTATGAGCAGTGGAAAGAGTTCGTGCTGCGTCCGGACAATTCGCCGGAAGCCATGTCGGCCGTCTGCGGCGTGCCGGCGGAAGAACTGCGCGGCGCGGCGCGCCTGTTCGCCACCGGCGGCAACGGCGCGATCTATTACGGCCTGGGCGTGACCGAACATGCGCAAGGTTCGACCATGGTGATCGGCATCGCCAACCTGGCGATGGCCACCGGCAACGTCGGCCGTGAAGGCGTCGGCGTCAATCCGCTACGCGGCCAGAACAACGTGCAGGGTTCCTGCGACATGGGTTCCTTCCCGCATGAATTGCCGGGCTATCGCCACATCTCGGATTCGACGGTGCGCTCGCAGTTCGAACAGGCCTGGGGCGTGACGCTCAATCCGGAGCCGGGTTTGCGCATTCCGAACATGTTCGACGCTGCGCTCGACGGCAGCTTCAAGGGGCTGTATTGCGAGGGCGAGGACATCGTCCAATCCGACCCGAACACCCAGCACGTCGCGGCCGCCTTGCAGCAGATGGAATGCATCGTGGTGCAGGACCTGTTCCTCAACGAAACCGCCAAGTACGCGCATGTGTTCCTGCCGGGTTCGTCCTTCCTCGAAAAGGACGGCACCTTCACCAACGCCGAGCGCCGCATCTCGCGCGTGCGCAAGGTGATGCCGTCGAAGTCCGGCAAGTCCGACTGGGAAGTCACGGTGGCGCTGGCCGAAGCGCTCGGCTACCCGATGCCGTACAATCATCCGTCGGAAATCATGGATGAAATCGCGGCCCTGACGCCAAGCTTCCACGGCGTCAGCTACGACAAGCTGGAGCGCCTCGGCAGCATCCAGTGGCCGTGCAACGACGCGGCGCCGGAAGGCACGCCGATCATGCACATCGGCAGCTTCATCCGCGGCAAGGGCAAGTTCCTCAATACGCAATATTTCGCCACGGACGAGAAGGTGACGCAGCGTTATCCGCTGATCCTGACCACCGGCCGCATCCTGTCGCAATACAACGTCGGTGCGCAGACGCGCCGCACGGAGAATTCGCAATGGCACGATGAAGACCGCCTGGAAATCCATCCGCACGACGCCGAAGACCGCGGCGTGCGCGAAGGCGATTGGGTCGGCATTGAGTCGCGCGCCGGACAGACGGTGTTGCGCGCGACGGTAACCGACCGGGTGCAGCCGGGCGTGGTCTACACCACGTTCCACTTCCCCGAGTCGGGCGCCAACGTGATCACCACCGACAACTCGGACTGGGCCACCAATTGCCCCGAATACAAGGTGACGGCGGTACAGGTCATGCCGGTCTCGCAGCCGTCGCAATGGCAGCAGCATTATCAGGAGTTCCATCGGGAACAAGTGCGTTTGCTGCAAGGGGAGAAGGTGTCTCAGGAACCTTTGGTCACCAAATAACGAACAACGCAATAGAGAAAGAAGCAGTCAATGAACGCATGTCCCATTCCTTCGCCCGACGACACCCCTGCGGAGTTCGCTACGGCGGCTCGCGTCGAGGTGGAGAAATGGCGCGACGGCCGGTGTGAAGCCGTCACCGACGTGGTCGCCGAAGAAGTCCCGATCGCGCTGGAGTACAACGGCATTTCGCACGCCGTGATGATGGCTACGCCGGCCGACCTGGAAGATTTTGCGCTCGGCTTTTCATTGACCGAAGGCATCCTGGCCGATCCCGGCGAACTCTATGATTGCGAGATCGTGCAGGGCGCCGAAGGTATCCAGGTGCAGATGAACGTGGCCACCGAGCGTTTTGTCGCGCTGAAGGAAAAACGCCGCAATCTGACCGGCCGCACCGGCTGCGGCTTGTGCGGCGCGGAAACGCTGGAGCAGGCGGTGCGCCATCCGGCGGCGGTGCAGGCCGGCGCGCTGCAATTTTCCGCCGGCACGCTGCATGCGGCGCTGGAGGCGATGCAGGCGCAGCAGCAACTGCAGCAGCAGACCGGCGCCACGCATGCGGCGGCATGGCTGGGCCGCGACGGCAAGATCAAGCTGGTGCGCGAAGACGTCGGCCGCCACAACGCACTCGACAAACTGATCGGCGCATTGGCCGAAGACAAGCAGGACTTTTCGGCAGGCGCCGTGATCATCACCAGCCGCGCCAGTTACGAAATGGTGCAAAAGGCGGCCACCGTCGGCATCGGCTTCATCGCCGCGATTTCGGCGCCGACCGCGCTGGCGATCCGGCTGGCGAAGGAAACCGACGTTACGCTGATCGGCTTCGTGCGGCGGCAAGGACATGTCGTCTATGCCGGATCGCATCGCCTGGTCTGACGATGATCTAACAGAATCGAGACAACATCATGAACCTTCAGCACCTCGTCAAGATGGCCAACCAGATCGGCGATTTTTTCTCGACCATGCCGGATCGCGCGCAAGCCGAAAAAGATCTTGCCGCGCACATCAAGCGTTTCTGGGAGCCGCGCATGCGCCGCGCTTTGCTCGAGTATGTGGAGCAGGAGGGCGGCTCGGAACTGAGCGAGATCGTATTGGCGGCGGTGAAGGCGCATACCGCCGATTTGCAGGTCGCGGTTCAGTAGTGCGGCGCCCGCACGGTGGACACTGCACTAACCGACAATCGTTCCGGTCTAGCTGAAGAATTTCAGCAGAAGGGTGGCGCACACGATCATGACGGCGCCGCCGATGCGCGTGGAGATCTGTGCGAACGGCATCAGCCCCATGCGATTGGACGCGGACAGAATCGCAACGTCGCCGGTTCCTCCCAGGCCGCTGTGGCATGCCGTGACGATGCCCGACTCCACCGGATACATGTTGAGCCACTTGCCGACGAAGAAGCCGGATGCCACCAGCGAAACCACGGTAGCGGCGCAGACTGCGAAGTAAGCCGGCGTGAAGGCATGCACCAGATCTTTCCACGATACAAACAGCGCACCCAGGCCGACCAGGATGGCAAACGTCAGGTTGCCGGAAACGAACTTGTACATCTGGTAGGCGCCCAGTTCGACTTTCTCGGGAACCAGCTTGACCACCTTCAGCAAGGCCGCGCTGATGATCATCAGGATAGGACCGGGAATGCCGGTGTATTCCGACAGCACCGCGCCGAGGATGAAGAAGGCGCAGCTGACCAGCAGGCCGGCGCCCATCAGGCCGAGGTCAATCGGGACATTGGTGTGATCGGTCTTGAGCAGGTCGACATCTTCCCCGGACTTGACCAGGAAGCCGTTGCCATTCAGATGCGGCTTCTTGTCGCCAATCCAGCGCAGCACACCGCTCGACAGAATCGCGACGACATTGCCCAGCAGTGCAGCAGGGACCAGCATGGCGATCAGTTCTGCCTGCGGCTTGCCGAGGATTTCGGAATAGCCGATGGAGAGCGGCAGTATTCCTTCGCCGATGCCGCCGCCGAAGATCGGAATGATGATGAAGAAGAAGGTGTGCCTGGGCGTGTAGCCAAACAGCCAGCCGACGGAAATGCCCACCGCGATGGCGACGATCGAGCCGATCAGCAGGGGCGGGAACATGCGCATGAAGCCCTGCACCAGCACCTTGTGGCTCATGCCGAGGATGCTGCCGGCAACCAGGCAGGCGATGTACAGATACTGCAGATTCGCCGTCTTCATGGTGGTGGTGATGGCCTTGAGCATTTCCGGATCCATCAGCTTGAAGCCGATCAGCGCCGAAGGCACAAACAGGCACAGAATCGCCGCGCCGCCGATGTGCTTGAAGACGGGCAGCCGACTGCCGATTTCGCCGAGCAGAAATCCGGCGAGCATCAGCACGGCAAAGCCGCCGATCATGTCGTTGGGCAGCTTCTTGTTGGTTGCGGCAAGGATGGTGATCGCCGCGATGGCGACATAGACCGGCAAAGGCAGCGGCCCGATTTTATAGTTGCTGATGGCTTGCCATATGCCTTGCCGGGTGCGTGGTGACGCGATTGAAGTTGCTTCCATGTGTGTCTCCGTAGGTGGAGCGGCGGCCTTTTTTTCTTGTGTGGCCGGCCGCCGCTTGATTCAAGAAATGCTGCTAGCGGTTACCTGAGGGTTTGGCGGGCGAGCTTGCGTTGATGCGTGCTCTTGTGGCGTGAGCGATGTCATGCAGCCAAGGACGTCGTTGCCAGTGCTGCTGCTGGAACGCGCTGATCTCGTCTTGCAGCGACAAGGTCGCGCCGATGACGTCGAGGCCCTCGAGGAACATGCGACGATGCCGGGCCGACAGGCTGAATGCGGCTTCCACTCTGCGGCTCCTGACCGTCATGCTGTTGACGTCGATCAGCACCTCGCTGGTCAGCGGATCGGACACGTCTTCCATGATTCTTTGCACGTCCGTTTCAGGCAGCATCACCAGCAGCAAGCGGTTGTTCATGGCGTTGCTGTAAAAAATCTCGCCGAAACTGGGGGCGATGACCGCGCGGATGCCGAATTGCTGCAAGCCCCACACCGCGTGTTCGCGGCTCGAACCGCAGCCGAAATTGCTGCCGGCGACGATGATAGAGGCGCCCTGATACGCCGGCTGGTTGAGAACGAAATCGGGGCGCAGCCGGTGATCGGCGTCATGGCGCAGGTCATACAGCAAGCCTCGGTCCAGGCCGGTTTTATCGATGCCGCGCAAGAACTGCTTGGGCATGATCTGGTCGGTATCCAGATTCGGGGTGGGCAGCGATGCGGCGATGCCTTCGATGCGCGAGGTATCCGCAATATTCGAAATATCCGCGATGCCGGTCGTGTCAGACATGGTTTTCTCCTAATTTGCGAACATCGGTGATGTAGCCGGTAATGGCCGCTGCGGCCGCCATCGCCGGGCTCATCAGATGCGTGATGCCGCCGCGTCCCTGGCGTCCTTCGAAGTTTCTGTTGGTGGTGGAGGCGCAGCGCTCGCCCGGCAGCAGGAAATCGTCGTTCATCGCCAGGCACATGGAGCAGCCTGGCTGGCGCCACTCGAAACCGCTGTCCATCAGTATCCTGGCGATGCCTTCCCGCTCGGCCTGCCTGCGCACGGCGCCGGATCCCGGCACCACCATGGCGCGCACCGACGGCGCCACTTTGCGTCCCTTGACGATGCCCGCCACGATGCGCAGATCTTCGATACGGGCATTGGTGCACGAGCCGATGAACACCCGTTGCACGGCAATGCCTTCCATGTTCGTGCCGCTTTGCAGGCCGGTGTAGCGCAGCGCCTGTTCCGATGCGGCGCGCACCACGGGGTCTAGTTCGGATGCCGGCGCGGGGACTTTTCCGGTTACCGGCACGGCCTGGTCGGGGCTGGTGCCCCAGGTGACGTAAGGGGCGACTTCATTCGCATCGAATACATGTTCGACATCGAACGCGGCGCCGCTGTCGCTCTGCAGCGTCGCCCAGTCCGCAAGTGCGGCATCCTTGTACTGAGCGGCGATTTCCGGCGCGTGTTCCATTACGTATCGGATGGCGGCGTCATCGGGGGCGACCAGGGCGCCGCGTGCGCCGGCTTCCACGGCCATGTTGCAGAGAGTCATGCGCGCTTCCATCGACAGCGCCGCGATGGCGCTCCCCTGAAACTCCACCACGTAGCCGCGCGCGCCTTGGGCGCCGATACAGCCGATGATGTACATGATCAGGTCCTTGGCGCTGGAGCCCGGCGGCAGCACGCCATCCACGCGGATGCGCATGTCCCTGGCCAGCCGGTACACCAGCGTCTGGGTCGCCAGCACGTGCTCGACTTCCGACGTGCCGATGCCAAAGCCGAGCGCGCCGAACGCGCCATAGGTCGTGGTGTGGCTGTCGCCGCACAGCACCACCATGCCGGGGCGGATCATGCCCAGTTCCGGCGCGATGACGTGTTCGATGCCCTGCAAGGCATCGTTGGTGTCGAACAGCACGATGCCGTGTTCGCTGCAGTTTTTTGCGAGATTGCTGGCTTGCAGCGCGGACGACGGATCCTGGATGATCCGGAAACTCACCGGATGCGTCGGGATGATATGGTCCACCACCGACAAGTGCTGGCCCGGCACGGCCACCGGGCGTCCGGCTTCGTGCAGCCCGGCGAATGCCTGCGGGCTGGTGTATTCGTTCATGATGTGCAGGTCGGCATAGAGCAGCACGTTCTGCTCGTCGAGCCGCGCCACCGTATGTGATTCCACCAGTTTTTGATACAGCGTCCTTGCCATGTTGCCTCCTCCTTGTGCGCTCGTGCGTTCGCGGGCTTCAAGCTGCGCAAAAACTTTTGCGCACTTCATGAGGAGGAAGTGTAATAATTCTGCGGATATTTATAATTCATATTAATTACATTTATTATTTAGTTAATTTTAATAATGGACCGTGTATCCGACCTGGAGTTTTTCATTCAGCTGGTGAAGCAGGGATCGCTGGCTTCGCTTGCCAGAGAGCTGGGCGTCACACCGCCGGCGGTGACGTCGCGGCTGGCACAGATCGAAAAGCGACTCGGCGTCAGACTGCTCAATCGCACCACGCGCCGCATCAGCGTGACGCATGAAGGCGAGGTGTACCTGGCGACCGGCGCCAAGCTGCTGGCGGAACTGCAGGAACTGGAGCAGACGGTCTCCAGCAGCCGCGGCGTCCCCAAGGGCATGCTGCGGGTCAACGCCACCTTCGGGTTCGGCCGGCGCCACATCACGCCGGCGATCGCGGCATTCGTACGGCGCTATCCGGAAGTGGAGGTGCAGCTGGAACTCACCGACCGCTCCATCAACCTGGCCGACAAGGCATTCGACATCGGCATTTGGTTCGGCACCGTGCCGGACTCAAGAATGGTCGCCAGGAAAATCGTCTCGAACAAGAGATTGCTTTGCGCCGCGCCGGCCTACCTGAAAAGAGCCGGTACGCCGTTAGTCCCCAGAGACCTGCAAACGCACCAATGCATCGTCTTGCGCGAAAGCGACGCCGCCTACGGCACCTGGCATCTCGCGCGCGGCAGCAAGCAAGAGACCGTCAAAGTCCGGGGCAGCCTGAGCACCAACGACGGCGAAACCGGGGTCGTATGGGCGCTGGAAGGCCACGGCATCCTGATGCGTTCCGAATGGGATGTGCATGCCTACATCAAGGCCGGCAAGCTGGTGCAGGTGCTGGGAGAATGGTCGCTGCCGGGAGCGGATATCTTTGCCGTCTACCCGGAGCGCGCGCATCTTTCTGCCAAGGTCAGTGCATTTATTGATTTTTTGACGACGTGGTTTGCCAGGGAAGCAGGGTGGGCGAACAAGGGGTAGGCGTTTTATGTTTGTGAAAGGATCAAAACAGAATGCTGTATCGATGTATTGGCTGGGAGGAAGAGGCAATGTGGAGCGCCAAGCTTCTTCTGCCGTAGTTGCTTATCGCCTCGGGCATGATGCCGATGTCCTCTGCCTATGCCGGCAATGGAGAGACGCTGCTCATTGGAAGATGCGCGATGTGCCACGGGGCGGATGCGGAAGGTTCAGGTCCGCTGAAGAGACGACCAACGTCCAAAAACGACCGAGGCTGTGTAAAAACGCAAATTTTCAAAAAAATCGTGGAGAGAAAGACTCTTCCCGATATTGAGAAAATTGAACGAATGCCGATTTTTCGATGGCTTGGAATTCTCCACGTTTTTACACGGCCTCAGCAGTTTTCGGACACTGGAAATCTCCGCCGATCTCACAGAATTCCAGCACGAACCACAAGCCGTGCTGGCGGACAGGCCCGGACTGCTTATTTGATCGTATTCAGATACGCAATCAGATCGGCGCGCTGCCTGGCGTCGGCAATGCCGGAGAAGGGCATCAGATTGCCCGGCACCACTTTTTGCGGATCGGCGATGTAGGTGTCGAGGGTCTTTTCATCCCATGTCAGATTGGCGCGTTTGAGCGCCGGGCTGTAGCGAAAGCCTGGCGCCGCCGCCGACCTGCGGCCGACAATCCCCAGCAGGCCGGGGCCGACGCCGTTGCTCGCTGTCACGGCATGGCACGCCGCGCATTGCGCATAGACTTGTTTTCCGGCGTTGACGTCTTGCGCATGTGCAGGTGTCGCAGCACCTGCCAGTACGATCGCGGCAGTAAGTACTGCCTGACGTAGTTGCGGTATTTTATTCATCATTGTTGACTCCTGAAAAATTTCAATCGCTGTTTTTCATCACAGCATGCGTGGACGCTGCACGTATTGCACCAAGTCGTCGCCTAGTCGCAGCGCCAGTGCCGCCAGCGGGCCGGTCGGGTTGTAGCCGGCGTTGTGCTGAAACACCGATGCGCCGACCACGAACAGATTCTGAGCATCCCAATGCTGCAAGTGCGGCGAGACGACGCTGTGCGACGGATCAGAACCCATAGCGGTGCCACCGGTGATGTGCGTGGTCTGGTACGCTCGGATGTCGAACGGACTTTTTCGTGGTACCGCCGGACCGACGATGTCGGCTCCCATGGCCTTGGCGATGTCTTCCATCTTCTTGGTGACGTATGCCGACATCTTGGTTTCGTTGTCGCGCCAGTCAAAAGTCATGCGTACCAGTGGCTGGCCGTAAGCGTCCTTGTATACCGGATCGAGGTCGAGGAAGTTCTCCGTGTTCGGATAACAGCTGCCCTGGATCGACATGCCGAAAGAGTGTGCATACCAGTCGACGTTGGCCTGCTTCCACTTGGTGCCCCAGCGGGGCGTGCCCGGCGGCAGGCGGCGTGCAACAATGGGACGGCCGCTGAACATGTTGGCGCTGATCATGCCACCGCCGAGGAAGCCGAGGCCGGTATGGTCAAAGTTGTCGTTGTTGAAGTCGTCAATCACCGTGCCGGTGCTGCCGGTGGACAGGAACGGGTTGGTCCAGCGGTCCTTCATGAAGACGTTCACCGACGAGGTGGTCTGGTAGCAGAAGTTTTTACCGACCACGCCCTTGCCGGTGGATGGATCATAGGGGGTGCCGATCTTGTCTAGCAGGAGCAGCTTGGTGTTGGTCATGGTGAACGCGCCCAGCACCACGACATCCGCCGGCTGTTCGTATTCCTGGCCACTAAGCAGGTCGAGATAACGCACGCCCGTGACGCGCTTGGCCTTCTGATCATAGTTGACGCCCAGTACATGGCTGTTCAGACGCAATTCAAAACCCTTGCGCTGCTTGAGCATCGGATACAGCAAGACTTCCGGAGAACCCTTGGCTTGCGCTTCACAAATGAAGCGTTCGCAGTGGCCGCAATACTGGCACTGGCCGAGCTTCTGGCCGTCCGGATTGGTGTACACGCCGGAGGAGTTGGCGGCCGGAGTGGGAAACGGATGGTAGCCCAATTTTTCGGCAGTCTGCCGGAAGATCGAACCGGCTTCGGTTATCTCCAGCGGCTTTTGCGGATATTCGCCGCGGCGCGGCGCTTCGAACGGATTGCCGCCTGGCTGTTTTTTTCCGTTGATGTTACCGGCTTTGCCGGAGATGCCGAACAGCTTCTCGAACAGATCGTGGTGCGGCTCCATTTCCTTGTAGGTAACGCCCCAATCCTGCAGCGGCATATTGACGGGAATTACCTTGGCGCCGTAGCGATTGACGTAGTGCGTGCGCAAGGTCGGTTCGTACTCCGACCAGCGCCAGGTGTGGCCGTTCCAGTGATTGGCCGCGCCGCCCATGCCTTCACCGGGCAGGAAGGCTTCCATCCAGCGTACCGGCAGCGAGGTGTCGTTGCGCGAATGGCGCAGCGTGTAGGTCTGCACATTCCATTTTTGCACCAGGCCCTGGCGCACGTCCCAGCGCAATTCGTCGCGTTGCGACGGCAGCTTGGCTTCGGCACCGCTGGTGTGGTCGCCGCCGCGTTCCAATACCAGCACGTCGATGCCCTGGTCAGTCAGTTGACGTGAAACAAGGCCCGCAGTGAGGCCGCCACCGACGATCACGACCGTCCGCTTTTGCAGTTTTTTAATCATGGTGAGTCCTTAGCTGAAGTCGAGGATGGACTTGGGATCTTTCGCGCCGGGGAAAGGCTTCCCGCGATAGTTGACCATGTCGAGGGTGTGCGTCGCCGGCAAGCCGGGATAGCCCAGCATCTTCCAGAAAACCTTGTTGTTGTTGCCGCCGTAGAGCGGGTCGGCGTAACAGGCTTGCGTGAACAAGGGGTAGACCAGCTCGTTGAACCACGCTGCCAGCGGGACCGCCTCATCGATGACCTTGCCGTCAGCAATCGCGGCCAGGAAAGCATCGGCTTCCGCCGGTTGTAGTTGGTCGAAGGTCTTGCCGAATTTTCCTTGCGCCTGGCGATTTGCGGCTTCAACGCCGGCCTTGAAAAACTGCTCGGGCGTGAGCGGCAGCTGCAGGCCCAGCTGCGGCTTGCCTTGCGTCCAGGGGCCGTGCATGTAGCGGCCAGCGCCTTTTCCGTAGGCACCGCCCAGTTGGCGGTCCATGAAAATCGCCAGGCCGCAGTCGACGCCGTTGGGCGTGAACTGATCGGCCGGACACATCACGTTGACCATGGTTTCGGTGAACGCGGCTTCGTCGGCGCTGAAGCATTCATATCCGATCAGGCCCGGTGCGGATACCGGTGTCGCGGGATCTTGCGCGGCATGCGCGCCGGTTACTGCCACGGCGGCGGCGGCGCCGCTGCCGACGGCCAGCGGAGAAGAAAGGGAAGCGCTGCCTGCGACGGTGATGACCTGTCGCAGGAAGTGGCGACGCGGTGGGGGTTGAGTGGTGTCGTTACTCATCTGTGCCTCCTTATTGCAAGTGGGTGAGATTGTGGTGTGCGCTGAGCGGTCCCGCCGCATTGAGATGGCGACAGGGAGGCCTCAGCATGGCTGCGTAAGAAATGGAATACCTGAGCAGACCTTCGGCTCTCTGCTCAGAAAGAATGCCCGGACGACAGTGGCATACACGAATAAAGCCGCCTTGTACGATCAGAAGGTTTCCCAGTCGTCGCCCGACGTTGCCGTCGGCTTGGCGATGTCGGAGGCGGGTGAGCTCAGTGCTGCCACCGGACGTTTCGCCGCAGGCGACTTATGTGGCTTGGCGATCGCCCGGGCTGCCTGCGGGAAGGCGACAGCCCGGGGTACTGCGCTTTGTTGTTCGATAAGCTTGAAAATCGACACCGCATCCTTGAGCGACAGGGCCTGTTGCTCCAGCGACTTGGCGGCCGCGCTGGCTTGCTCGACCAGCGCGGCGTTTTGTTGCGTCGCTTCATCCATCTGCGTGACAGCGCGCGAAACTTGATCGATGCCCGAACTTTGTTCGCTCGAAGCAGAAGAAATTTCCCCCATGATGTCGGTTACGCGCTGCACAGCGCCAATGATCTCGCTCATGGTCTGGCCGGCCTGGCCGGCCAGCGTGGAACCGGTCTGCACGCGCTCCACCGATAACATGATCAGGTCCTTGATCTCTTTGGCTGCGCTGGAAGAGCGTTGCGCCAGGGCGCGCACTTCGGTCGCAACCACCGCAAAACCGCGTCCTTGCTCGCCGGCGCGTGCTGCTTCGACGGCAGCATTGAGCGCCAGGATATTTGTCTGGAAGGCGATGCCGTCAATGATGCCGACGATCTCGGTGATCTTGGTCGAACTGTCCCGGATTTCATCCATGGTGGTGACGACCCGGCTGACCACGTCGTTGCCGGCACTGGCGATCTGCGAAGCGTTGACGGCGAGCGTCGATGCCTGACGCGCGTTGTCAGCGTTGTGCTTCACGGTGCTAGTCAGTTCTTCCATGCTGGACGCAGTTTCCTCGAGCGAGGCGGCTTGTTGTTCTGTGCGAGAAGACAGGTCGAGGTTGCCGGCGCTGATTTCCTTGGTCGCGGTGGCGATGGCATCGCTGCCGGTGCGTACGGTGGAGACGGTCTTGGTCAGATTTTCTTGCATCCTCGATAAGCCCTTTAACAACTGGCCCATTTCATCGTGCGAGTGCACGTTCACCCGATGCGTCAAGTCGCCTTCGGCGATGTCATCGAAATGTTTGAGCGCCTGTTCGATCGGACGCGAGATCGCGCGGCGCAGAGAGAACCAGCTATAACCTGCCAGCAGCAGGCCGATCACCATTGCCGCGATGGAAATCATCCTGAAGTTTTCGTAGCGTGTCAGCGAGTCTTCGTAGTTTTGACGTGCAGCGTCGGTTTCATATTCATTGAGTAGCGTGCCGCTTTTTTGCATCGCCGTGTAGACGGTGCCGACCAAACGCGCCTTGTCGGAAATCTGCTGGCGATCCCCGCCTTTGATCGCGTCTCGGAATTCGTCTATGGCTTTTTCGGTCTTGGTCAGACCGTCCGTGACTTCCTGCACCAGTTTCTTGCCCTGATCGCTTTGCGGTAACGCTGCATACTTTGCCCACCACTCCAGCGCCTGCTTTCCGACATCTGCTTCGGTTTTGTACATTTGCTGCGCCCAAGCCGGGTCGGTAGTCAGCGCAGCCTGGTCCAGCGAGGTGCGTTGCCGGCCGACCCACAACAAGGTATTGTCGGCAGCCACGGTCTTGGGCATGCGAACCTGATACAGCTCGCGGTTGATCTTCACGACGGTGGATATGCCGAAGAGGCCAGTGGCACCGATGGAGAGTAGTAGCGCGGAAAGGACGGTCATGACAAGTGCGAGACGCGACTTGATTGTCAGGGAGGCAAGTTTCATGTTGGGTATTTTTGAGTTATTAGTGACTGTGTTAGTGACTGTTGATGTTTGACCGTACCTTCGTAATCGACTTGAAATACGTTAACGCTTGGCAAACTCACATTGATTGAACAAATTCATCTGAGACGAGGGATGTACTTTTTTATCAATTCCTGCGTGTGCTTCAAAGAATACCGACTATCTTCCTCATTCCGGAGCTTAGGAATTTCATTACTTAACGGCGAACGAAATGATGTTCTGAAGTAATTTTTCTGCTAAAAGCAAAAAATTTACAATTGAGCAGACGTCGCTATCGAAATGGGAATGCGCTTTGTAAAAAGCGCCTAGGGAATGGTGATAATTTAACAACCAATTGACGCGACAGACACATTCCGTGCGCTTCGCTCACGGGGCACGTTGCCCACACCAAATCCTACGGGTGCCGGCACTCTCTGACGAAAGAATGCAGAAAGATAGGTCAGGCTGGGTAGTCAGTGTCTAGACTTCGGGCGAAATGGCTACCTAATCTGCGCTAAGCTAAGAAGTTAAGTGTTGATACTCTCGCCATCTTTCCCCGATGGCTCAAGATGGTTGAGGCACGGTCTCTTCGGTGCCGCTATCAATCTGGTGAGTTACGGTCGGAAGTGAATTATGTTGACGGCCATGAACATGGTGCTTGCCGTAATTTCATAAAATGGTCAATTGGCAACAGAAGGTCAGTATGAGTACGGTCGAATCCGGTGAATAGAAGTATTGGCGGGAGGACGGGAGCTTGACGTAATGGACGGCCGCAATCGGCCAGATGCAGACGTTCTCTCTCAAAGTGAACCGATTCTTAATATTCGTCGTGTTGAGGAAGCTGATCTGTAATATGGTACCAAGGTGCCTTGCTTCCGACAAAAACATGTCGTTGTGCCTGCACGCCCGGGTCTGTATCCAGGGTCCCCAAGGGGAAGCCAAACACTTCCGGATTTTCGTCGAAGCGCGTCAAAAGACTCGATCCACATTCACTGCAAAATCCTTTGTGCTCACCAGATGAGGACTCGTAGAACTTAACGAATTCCTCTCCTGATATCCATTTCCAATCTTTACTCGCTACCTTGGCGCGCGTTCGAAACGCAGATGCATGCAGCTTTCGGCACATCGAGCAATGACAATTTAGGACATCGGTCAGCAGGCCGTCAATTTGATACTGCACGCGGCGACAAAGGCAGCTTCCTCGTTGAGTCATGACATTTCCCACTTGGGTTGATATATGAAGATTCGGTGTCGGAAATCATATGGTCCTTCCGAGGTTTGATAAAGTAGGTCCTTGTTAATGGATTCTTTATCTTTCCTAAATAATCGACACATGGATCAACTTTTCAATATGCAAGTTTTCTGCCAGATAGTTGATTCCGGCAGTATGGCGCAAGCTGCGCGAGTATTAGGGCTGGCGCCTGCAACTGTCACGATGCTATTAGCTCGTACCGAAACGAAACTGGGCGCTCGATTGCTCGATCGCACGACTCGTCGCATCAACGTTACGGAAGCAGGGCGCCTTTGGTACGAACATGCAAAACGAATCGTCGAGCAATCTGCAGAAGCAGAGGAGGCGATACGCAGCCTCGCGGCAGAACCACGTGGCTCTCTTCGAGTAGCATTGCCACTAGGCGTAGCGATGACCTTCATCTATCCTCACCTGCATGAGTTCTCAATACGTTTCCCTAAAATAGATCTCGATCTGCAGGTAAATGACCAGCTGGTTGATCTTGTTGGAAATCGTTTTGATCTGGCCTTCCGCGCCGGCCATGCCAAAAATTCCGATCTTATAGTTCGGAGGTTATTGCCCTATCGCCGCGTCACCTGTGCAAGTCCCAAATACATCGCACAATATGGAGCGCCAGAGCATCCGGATGATCTGCCTCAGCACCAATGTCTTCTGTATCGTCATGAGCCACATGCTTCGCATTGGAATTATCAAATCAATGGCGTCAGCAGAAAGGTTTCTGTTGCAGGGATGTATACGAGCAACGAATCGCATGCACTGCTTGCGTGGGCACGGACGGGTCTGGGGGTCACCATTCAGCCCGAGTGGCTCGTCGCTGATGATCTACGGAACGGACGCCTGGTTCGCTTGCTGGAGGAATATGCAATACATATTCCGTCTGAGTTGCCGGCTATCTACGTAGTCTTTCCAAAAGCTCGTAGGCGCCCGGCGAAGGTCGAAGTTTTTGCTCAGTTCTTCGCTGCGAAAATGGCTGTGTAACAATGCGTCCGCAACCGGCCAGAAACAGACACTCACCAAACTCTATTTTATGACCCCTCTATCAATGAGTGAGCGTTATTGCGCTTCATATCTGCCACCATACGACCAGCGGCACCGAAGGCGGGGCCACTTAAAGACGTACATGAAGCGATGGCTTCAGTTACTCGCATTTCTGGGAATGATTGCGGCATTGAATGGCTGCGGTGAAACCGTGAATACGAGCGAAGAGAATAAGATAGCGAAGCCGATAATTGAGGCGCAGATCGGTGATACGTGGAACGAAGTGATCCAACGTTCAACGCTAAAATTGGAGGCGCTACCTAAGTCTGGTGGAGTTGTTATAGACCGGCCTCATACGTTTATCTATCGAGATCCGCGTCATCGGATGCAGCTCGACGATGTCAGATACGTCAACGTGTTCATCGGGTATGAGAAGACGACAATTCGTTCGTTTGGTATTGGCCCCTACCGAGAATCAGAAGGAGTAGAGGAAACATGGAGACGTCTGCAAGACATCATTCACAAGATGGAGCAGGCAGGGTGGATCCCAGACGATGATACGAACATACGTAACCCCAGTGCAAAATCAGCAAAGCAGCTACTTAGCCAGTATCGAGAATTGCCAGGTGGGGCACGAGGAGGCGAAAGATTTTGGTATGACGAGTACGGTAACGAGGCGTGGGTGGAGTTGGTGAAAACGATCACGGGCCAAGCGCCGGGTGAAGAGCCTCGCTTCAACGTGGTGCTTCAGATCCAAACAGCGATGTACCCCAAGAAACCAAGAGATCAGAAGTAATATCTATAACAAGTGCAAGCGTATGTATCAATTCAATAATTTTTGACAGCGCATCTAACGTACCGGCCAATCAAAGGAATGACCGCAATCGGCGGTGCGGACATAAAAGAGGAACTGATAAATGAACATTGATCCGACACAAGAAATCGACAGACATAAAGCACTTTGCTGCCCCTATTGCTTCATATATACCCCTTGGTCAAATGAGTTTTGGTACACAAGAGTTTGCGGGCATTGCAATCAAAAGTTCTTTGTATTTCGAGGGCAATACTTGAGACGCAAGGAGTGGTATGTTGCTCAAACCATCATCGTTCTATGTGGCTTGGTGGCTGTTGCACTGATCATCCTTAGATAGAAGCGTCCAAAATCGGCCAGAAACAGCCATTCAAATCAAGGAATGATTGCGCGCTTCAGGAGTGGGTTGCCTTCAAAGAGTTAGGATTCAATGATCGATGCAGAACAAGCGAAGACCCTGGTACTTCGTCACAGTGAGGCTTCATCCCAGGGTAGGGAACGCTTTGCTATCCAGTCCTGTACGCTGTCTGAGCGTGGTGATTACTGGATCATCCGCGCCAACAGTGAGGACTTTGTCGTCCGAGGTATCCAGGAACGTTGCTACGTCGGGGTAACTGCTCATCTTGTCAATGCTGTTTCCGGCCAAATCGAAACCGTCGGCAGCGCACGGAGTGTCGATCAGTACCTTGAAGACAAGTACGATGTCGCCGCAGCCGGGGCTATGTACTACGTGCTGGGTCCCGGATTTGGGAAGGACGACAAGCATGCTGTTATTCTGCTCCGGCAGAAACTTGAGTGTTCGCTGCAGCAGGCAGTGAAACTTGTTTTACCCGCGTCATCCAGTTGGCTTACTGGAACGCGGCGTACGCTTCTGCATATGAAAGCGATGCTGCTTCGAGAAGGAATTTCCACATGCATTCAACTTCGCAAGAGCCCGATCCCTGCAGAATTGATCGATGACTCAGTTTGGCATTGGGATGCACTGAAGTCAGTTTTAAATCGGGTAGCGGCGAAATGAAATCCGATTTTCGGACCACTGGTCAAGTAGACTGACGCCCAGTCGTCTTCCCAGGTTCGCAATGGGGATAGCAATCGGCCAGTCGCGGCCCGTGGTGAATCAATAGACAGGCTTGCTACACAGCTTCGCGTCACAGTGGAACGCCGATGTTGGCTATGTATTGCAGCTACGAAAAAGGACCAAGAAGAATGAAATGCTTCCACAGCCGGTTAAAGCGCGTTTTGTTTTTGCTGTTTACTTGTTGCTCACTGAATTGCAGCGCATTTGATGTTGGCGGCTATAAAAGCGGTATGAGTTTGCAGGAGGCCAAAATAAAGGCAGCCGAGCTGAGAGATATTGTCAACGGCACGGATTCGGCCCTGGCCATCAGCCGTTTCAACTCCGAGACGCGCGGATTTGATACCTACGCACTATTGTTTTGCGAGAATCACTTGTATCAGATTAATCGCCCGCAGTCGTTTTCGGCCTCATCGTTTGTCACTCTTCTAACGAACCATTTAAATCAATATGGACCGCCGGATATCGTGTCTGGACGTCATCCCATGCTTGATTACAATCACATTCAAGAGGTCGAGTTCAAATGGCGAACGGCGTCAGACACCATTATATTGGCAGTCAATTCTCCCGAGAAATTGGACTCGATACCCAAATTGGTCCCCGGCATGATTCAAGCGTATGTAGATACCCGTATTCAGTGTCCAAAAAATTAGAAATACATCACTGATGTTCAGATAGCCGACTGGAAATCACGTAGAACGCGCATCAACGCATGTCTGCTAACGGCCAGAAGCCGTCCTTCAAACAGGCTAAGGAACCATTGTGTTTTCCCATATTTTCGTGAGCGTCAGCGATTTCGACCGAGCCTTGAATTTCTATCGTCCCGTCATGGACAGCCTTGGTGTCGAAATGCGGTTCTGTGAACCGGACAAGCCGTGGGCGGGATGGCATAGCGCAGACGGTGAGCGCCCATTCTTTGTCATTTGCAAGCCCCATGACGGGCAGCCTCATCACTCAGGGAACGGGCAGATGGTTGCGTTCGCAGCGGCTTCCAGGGCCGCTGTTCGGGTGACGCATCAGGTTGCCCTGGCGAACGGCGGCACCTGCGAAGGCTTGCCGGGGCTTCGTCCGCAATACCATGCCAATTACTATGGCGCCTACTTTCGGGACCCGGACGGGAACAAGTTCTGCGTTGCTTGCCATGTCCCGACACTTGACGGCTCATGACACTTTTAACAAAAGCAGGACCCCGCCAGGATCTGCCGTCGCTCACGTCATAAGACGGCCGGAAATCCGCATCAATAGCGATGGTTCCCAAGAGGAACATCCGGACGGCCATTTTGCGTCATAAGGTCGGGCTCAGTAGCGATAACCCAGCGTCAGCATCACGATGCGGTCGTCGCCGAGCGCAACGGCATTGGCCAGGCCGCCGGCGTAGTATTGCGTGTTGAAGATGTTCTTGACGTTCAGGGCGGTGCGCCAGCGCGCGGCATTGTAGGCGACGCCGACGTCGGTGAGCACGTAACCCGGCAGCGAATAGCCGTTGGTGCGTTGGCGGCTCTGGCCGTGCACGCCGCCATTGAGCTCCCAGCCGGTTAGTTCGCCTTTGAAGCGGTAACGCGCGCTGGTGTTGAAGTTGTGGCGCGGGACGTTGTCCAGCCATTGACCGTTGGTCGTGACCTTTTGTCCGCCGTCGTCGCTGATCACGGCCGAGGTGTAGGAATAACCTGCCATCAGGCTCACGCCGTTCCTGAAGTCGCTGGTGATGCCGATTTCCCCGCCTTGCGAATGCTGCTCGCCGACCGCGATCTTGAAGGTGGTGTTGTTCGGATCGGTCTGCAACACGTTGCGGCGGCGCAGATCGAACAAGGCCATGTTCAGGTTGGTGACGCCTTCATCCAGTTCCACCTTGACGCCGGCTTCCCACTGCTTGCCTGTTTCCGGCTTGAAGGTATTGCCGCCGACGTCGGTGCCGGCGTTCGGGTAGAACGACGTGGAATAGCTGACGTACGGACGCACGCCGCGCAACACTTCAACCATCAGCGCTACCGAGCCGGTGTTGGCGCTGGCGGGATTGTCCGTGTGCGTAGCGGTGCGGATGTTGTCCGAATAGGTGGAAGCGTTGTCGCGGCGGAGGCCGGCCAGCAGCTGCCAGCGGTCGCCGAACTGGATCTGGTCGCGCAGGTAGATGCCCAGATCGCGCACCGTGGTCGAGGTGTTGGTGCCCGGCGTGGCGGGGCAGACCAGGCGTGCGCCGTAGACCGGGTTATAGACGTTCAGCGCGGTCACCGTGCAGGCGAACGAGCGCACGTCTTCGCGCGTGTTCAGGTAATCCGAGCCGAAGGTGATCTGGTGCTTGCCGGCCGCAGTATTGAAGCTGCGCTGCAAGTTGGTGTCCATCGTGAAAGTCTGGCCATTGTAGGTCTGGTCGGTGCCGGTGCGCGTCAGATTCTGGCTGGTGGCGGTGAGCGCGTTGTTGGCAACCAGTTGGCCGCTCATCGCGAACTGTTGCCAGCGCAGGTTGTTGTTCAGCGTCCAGCCGTCGTCGAAGCGATGCGTCAGCGCGTAGCCCAGGCGTGTTTCGGTGGCGTTGTACGGCCGCGCCGCAGGTTCGCCGATGAAGAGGCTGCGCGGCAGCGTGCCGTTGCGATTCGGGTTGATCGATCCCGACAGCGGCAGGCCTTGCTGGCGGATGTAGCCGCGTTCCTGAAAGCTGGTCAGGATGGTGAAGTCGGTGCGCGCGCCGAGATCGAGCGAGAGAGACGGCGCGATATAGCGGTTCTTATACCACACAAAGTCGGTCGCGTCATTGGCATTGGAAATCAGGCCGTTGATGCGGAAGGCTTGCTTGCCGTTTTCCGACAGCGACTTGTTCAGGTCGATTGTCGCCTGGCGGAAGTCATGGCTGCCGACTGTGACGTCGGCATTGGCGAAGTCGTAGCCTTGCGGACGTTTGCTGACCATGTTGACCAGGCCGCCCGGCAGCACCAGTCCGTACAGCAGTGAGGCCGGTCCCTTCAGCACTTCCACTTGTTCCAGGCCGAACAGCTGTTCGGCGACACGATTGGAGGCGGCAGTGCGCAGTCCGTCCAGATACAGCGAGTCGGACGCCACCTGGCCGCGAATGATCAGGTCATCCCATCCGCGCCGGCCGTATTGGCCGGAGACCACGCCAGGCGCATTCTTGAGCGCGTCTGCGAGCGTCACGGCCTGCTGGCTGTCGAGCACGGCGCGCGGCACCACCGAAATGGACAGCGGCGTCTGTGACAACGGCACGGATGATTTGTTGACTTGCGCTTTCACCGCGCTGTAGCGGTTTTCTCCATCGCCGTCGGCGGTCACGTTCACGGCGGGCAACTGGTTCGTGTCTGCGACGGTCGCCGGGGTGGAAGACTCTGTGGTTTGCGCCAGCAGGATCGACGGTGCAAGGGTAATCAGCCCGAGAAGGGCGGTGCGGGTGCGTTTAACGGACATGAGAGCGGGGGAGGTAAATTGTGATAATGAGAACTATTTCTATTTATTGTATCGTCTCATATCGCGATGCAGCAAATGATTTGAGAGATATTTTGTAGTTCTTGCCCGGCTTGTTTGTCACTGAAATTTGCCTGACTCAGTATCAGCGCATGGGCCAGGCATGACGACGAGAGTATCCGGGGGATACGCCGCCGACATTTTTTCCCGGGGGAAATGTCGGGATCCCTTTCATCCTTTTCCATCAAATTTTTCATGTGAAATAGTTTGCCAAACAAATTTTCGGCTGTTATCTTGGAACCGGTTCCAAAGATTCATCATAAAAAAGAAACCTGGGAACCCGTAGCACAAATCAATCGATTATCGGTAGATAACAATCAACGATTTGGCAGGTAGAGTGAGACAAAAATCCAATATGCAACACATGCGCAGCGCCGGCGCGGGCAAGGTCACGATTGCCCAGGTCGCACGCGAGGCGGGTGTGTCGAAGACAAGTATTTCACGGTATCTCGGCGGCGAACTTGACGCCTTGTCGGCGCCCCTGCGCGAACAGATTCGCAGCACGATCGCCCGGCTCGGCTATCAACCAAGCCAGATGGCGCGCGGCCTCAAGGGCGGGCGCACCAAGCTGATCGGGATGCTGGTGGCGGACATCCTGAATCCGTATTCGGTCGCCGTGCTGCACGGCGCCGAAGCGGCTTGCCAGGAACACGGCTACACGCTGATGCTGTGCAATACCGGCAACGACGAAAAGCGCGAGAAGCAATCGCTGGCGGCTTTGCATTCCTACAGCGTGGAAGGCCTGCTGTTCAATACGCAGGGGCGCAATGTGACGCCGCTGAAGGAATTGGGACAGGCGGCGTTTCCGGTTGTGCTGCTGGACCGGCGCGTCGAGGGCTGTGATTTTGACCTGGTCGGACTGGACAACGTCGGCGCGGCGCGCATGGCAACCGAGCATCTGCTGAGCAGCGGCTATAGCGATATCGGCCTGGTGGTGCAGCCCTTGCAGGGCGTCAGTTCGCGCCAGGGACGGCAGGCCGGCTTCCTGCAGGCAATGTCGACACGACCTGACTGCCATGGCGAGACGCTGGAAGTGCACATCGACCAGCCGGGTCACGTGGCGACGACCGTGCACGAATTCCTGAAGCGCCGACGTAATCAGAACGGTGACGGCAGGGTCGCGATTCTGGCCGGTAACGGCATGGTGTCGCTGCAGATTGCGCTGGCGCTGCAAAGCATGAAACTGCGCTTCCCGGAAGACATCGGTCTGCTGTGTTTCGATGAACTGTCTTGGTCGCCGCTGGTGGGCAGCGGCATCAGCACCATCGAGCAGCCGACCTACGACATCGGCTTTGCCGCGATCGAGCGCCTGCTGGCGCGCATCAATGGCGAAAGCGCACCGCGTCGCGAGATTTTGCTGGACGGCCGCCTGATTCCGCGCGGCTCGAGCAAGCTGGCTCAGGACATGGTTTTATAAAGAATTCTGGAACCGATACCAGAAAAATCAAATGCACAAGCGATGCATCACTGCCCAGAAAAAAGCAGCAAAAGAAGCAGTAAGAAAGACGTAGACAGTCGTACTACAGCGGGCGCAAGCCTATAACGAGGACGTTCATCCGGCTCCCTTATCCAGGGCAGGGGATGACGAAAAGGAGACTACACCATGAGCATCAAGAATCTGTTGAGCACCAAATTCATCGCGCTGACCCTGGCCGCTACCTGCGCAGTCGGCGCGGCAGCCAGCGCCAGCGCCCAAACCGTGGCCGACCTGATCAAGAAGGGCAAGGTCACCATCGGCGTCGTCAGCGGCACACCGCCGTTCGGCAGCGTTGACGCCAAGGGCGAACCGATCGGTTACGACGTCGACGTCGCCAACCTGATCGGCAAATACCTGGGCCTGCCGGTGGAAATCGTTCCGCTGGTGCCGCCTGCACGCATTCCTGCGCTGGAATCCGGCAAGGTCGACTTCCTGGCCGCGACCCTCGCTCCGACGCCTGAACGCGCCAAGTCGGTGATGTTCACGATTCCTTACAGCGGCTTCGAGTTGTCCATCGTCGGTCCGGTCGCGTCCAAATTCAAGAACCTGAACGACCTGGTCAAGAAGAAGGTCGGCGTTTCGCGCGGCAGCACCAACGATACTGCGCTGACACGTCTGGCGCCGGCCGGCACCGTGCTGGTCCGTTTTGAAGATGACTCCACCGTCACACAGGCTCTGCTGAGCGGCCAGGTAGATGCGATCTCGATCCCGAACACCATGGCCAACGAAATCGTGAAAACACGCGGCGCCGGCAAGATCGACGTGAAGTTCCCTTACTCGGTGCAACCGAACTCGATGACCGTTCGCAAAGGCGCATTCGATCTGCAGCAATGGCTCAACAACTTCATCTACTACGTCAAGCTGAATGGCGAACTGGATGCGATCTCGCGCAAATGGGCGGGTTCGCCACTGCCGAATCTGCCAGTTTTCTAAAACCTGCCAACGATCCTGCTGCGAGACCATCATCTGGCGTCGGGCGGAGCTCGGAATCCTTACGTGCTTGAGTACGTTCCAAGGGTTTCAACTGAGCTGCGCTCCGGCCGCCACCAGCTGACGGCCTCTCGCAACTGATCGCAGACAGGTTTGGATGCATTGCGTTGATCTCCGTTGAATTAAAAAGACGGGGCTTGGCAAGGCGGGTTCTTACCATGGGACCCGCCAAGTGAATCGGCAAGGAGTAGACGATGTCTTATGATTTTCAGTTTGCGTTCATCTTTCAGCACATGGACCAGCTGTTGTGGGGAGCTTTGCTCACCATACGGCTCAGTGCGCTGTCGATGATCTGCGGTTTGGCGGTGGGTATCTTCGGGGCGATCGTGAGCATTCACGGTTCCGCGCCGGCCCGCTTTGCGGTCACTTCCTACGTGGAACTGATCCGCAGCACGCCTTTCCTGGTGCAGTTGTTCATTATCTTTTTCGGCTTGCCCGCTGCGGGTGTGCAGGTCGACGCCAATGTCGCGGCACTGGTGGCGATGACGGTCAATCTCGGTGCGTATTCGACCGAGATCGTGCGCGCCGGCATGATGGCGGTCCATCCTTCGCAAATCGAAGCGGCGCAGGCGCTGGCGATGACGCGCTGGCAGGTGATCCGGCACGTGGTGCTGACGCCCGCATTGGAGAAGGTCTATCCGGCATTGGCCAGTCAGTTCACGCTGATGATGCTGGCGTCGAGCGTGGTGTCGGCGATCTCCGCCGAAGAGTTGACCGCGAGCGCCAACCTGCTTGATGCGGAAACCTTCCGCAGCTTCGAAATTTACCTGATCGTGATGGGGCTCTATATTCTGCTGGCGTTGCTGTTCCGCCTCAGTTTCTGGCTCATCGGTCTGGTTGTGTTTAAACGCCGCCGCCGTCTTGGCGTAGCGCGGCCAAGGGGGAACCGATGATTGCCGAATTTTCCTGGGACCAGTTCATCTTCTTGTGGGAAGCTGCGCGCTGGACCGTGCTGTTGTCGGTGCTGGCGTTCATCGCCGGCGGCGCCGCCGGTTTCGTCGTGGCGCTGATGCGCACCTCGCATCTGCAGATTCTGCGCACCTTGTCGGCGGTGTATATCCAGATCATCCAGGGCACGCCGGTGCTGATCATCCTGTTCCTGTCGTTCTACGGACTGGCGATCTATGGCTTCAAGCTGCCGCCGATGGTGGCGGCGACCATCGCCATGACGATCTACACCAGTGCCTACCTCGGCGAAATCTGGCGCGGCTGTATCGAAGCCGTGCCGGTACCGCAGTGGGAGGCGTCGACCGCGTTGGCGATGACGCGCTGGCAGCAGCTGCGCTATGTGATCCTGCCGCAGGCAGTGCGCATTTCGCTGCCGCCGACGGTCGGCTTCCTGGTACAAATCGTCAAGAACACCTCGATTGCCTCCATCATCGGTCTGGTCGAGTTGACGCAGGCGGGCAAGCTCGTCAGTAACGCGACTTTCCAGCCCTTCCTCGTCTTCCCGATTGTCGCCGCGATCTATTTCATCTTCTGCTATCCGCTGTCGCGATTCAGTTTTGCCCTAGAAAGGAAATTCCATGCCCATCGTTGAGATCGAGAACATCACCAAGAGCTTCGGCAGCAACCAGGTCTTGAATGGGATATCGTTGTCCGTCGAGCGCGGACAGGTTATTGCGGTCATCGGCCGCAGCGGTTCGGGTAAAAGCACCATGCTGCGTTGCATCAATGGCCTGGAGACGATTGATGGTGGTAGCATCAATGTCGCCGGTCACAAGCTCACCGCCAAGCATGAGCACCTGATCGAGCTGCGCAAGGATGTCGGGATGGTGTTCCAGCACTACAACCTGTTCCCGCATCTGACCGTGGAGGAGAACGTCATGCTGTCGCCGCGCATCGTCAAGAAAGTGGCGACCGAAAAAGCGCGTGAAACCGCGATCAAGGTCCTCAAGCAGGTCGGCCTCGATCACAAGCGCGACGCCTATCCGGAGCAATTGTCGGGCGGCCAGCAGCAGCGCGTGGCGATTGCCCGGTCGCTGGCGATGGAGCCGCAGGTCATGCTGTTCGACGAAGTGACCTCGGCGCTGGACCCGGAGCTGACGCAGGAAGTGCTGAAAGTCATGGAAGAACTCGCAAGGGGAGGGATGACTATGTTGCTCGTCACGCACGAAATGGAATTCGCCCGGCGCGTCGCCGATCTCACCGTGTTCATGCATCAGGGCAAGGTGTGGGAAGCGCGTCCGTCGAAGGAATTCTTCTCCGATCCGCAAACGCCGGAAGCGCGCCAGTTCGTTGGCGCCGGCAACATCAAATGAAGACCCCCGTATTGGTTGCGGCCTCGGCCTACGGCGCAGATTTCGTGCGCCAGGTCGGGCATGCGCACCTGATTCCGATCGTCGCCGCAGCCGGTGCGGCGGGGTTGGAAATACGCCGGGAATTGTTTGTCGAGCTGCCCGATTTCGAGGACCTGCACGGACTTCTGGCGAAGCACAAGCTGTTCTCGGTGTATTCGGCGCCGATCGAGTTGTTCCGCCAGGATGGTTCGCTGGCGCGCGATGAACTCGATCAGGTGATGGACGAGGCGCAACAGCTGCAGTCGCGTTTCCTTAAAGTGTCGCTGGGGCATTTTTCGCCGGCCAGCAACATGCTGGACTGGTCGCGTTTCGTCGCGCAGGCGCCCGTGCCTTTGCTGCTGGAAAATGACCAGACCGAACATGGCGGCAAACTGGAATCGATCGCCAATTTCCTGGCCGTCTGTTCCGGCACCGGCGTCCCGGTCGGCATGACCTTCGACATGGGCAACTGGCGCTGGAGCGGCGTCGATGCCGAAGTGGCGGCCCGCACGCTGGCGGCGCACGTGCAATACGTGCATTGCAAGGGCGTGTGGAACGACAAGGGCAAGCTCAAGGCGATTCCGCTCGATGAAGACGACGCCGTCTGGCGCCGCCTGTTTTCCCATTTCCCGCGCGGCGTGCAGCGCGCCATCGAATTCCCGATCATCGGCAAGGACCTGGAAGCGATGACCCGCGATTACGTGGCGATGCTGGCTTCGGCCTAGGCGCGTCGTCTGCCGTACACCATCAGAGAGAACAAGTAATGCAAACACAACTGGACGTCGTTACGTACGGCGAAGCACTGGCGTTGTTTGTCGCGGACGAAGTCGGCGATTTCGCGGATGTTGAAAAATACACGCGCCGCCTCGCGGGCGCGGAAACCAATGTCGCCATCGGCCTGGCGCGCCTGGGCCTGAAGGTTGGCTGGGTCAGCCGCGTCGGCAACGATTCCTTCGGCCGCTTCATCTGCAAGCGCGTTGCCCAGGAAGGCGTCGACGTCAGCCACGTGGCGACCGACAAGGAATTCCGCACCGCGATCCAGCTCAAGGCCAAGGCCGTGGATGGAGGAGATCCCGCCATCGAGTATTACCGCAAGGGTTCGGCCGCGAGTCATCTGTCGCAGGTCGATTTCGACGAAGCCTATTTCGGTGGCGCACGCCACCTGCATACGACCGGTATCGCCGCCGCCTTGTCGCCGACCACGATGGCGTTCGCGCATCACGCACTGGATTTCATGCGCGCACGCGGCAAGACGATTTCCTTCGATCCGAATCTGCGTCCGATGCTGTGGCCGTCGCAGGAAGTCATGGCGCAGAAGCTCAACGAGCTGGCGTTCAAGGCCGACTGGGTGCTGCCCGGCCTGAGTGAAGGCAAGATCCTGACCGGCCACAGCGAGCCGCGCGATATCGCCGCGTTCTATCTTGAGCGCGGCGTCAAGCAAGTCATCATCAAACTGGGCGCGGACGGCGCCTACTTCCGCAACGCCAGCGATGAAGGCATCGTGGCCGGCGTCGCGGTCAAGGAAGTGGTCGACACGGTCGGCGCCGGCGACGGTTTTGCCGTCGGCGTGATCAGCGGCTTGCTGGAAGCCTTGTCCATGCCGGAGGCCGTGATGCGCGGCAACCGTATCGGTGCATTCGCCATCCAGGTGGTGGGCGACATGGAAGGTCTGCCGACGCGCGCACAACTCGACGCCGCTTCCGCCTGACGCCATTCGGGAATATCCAATGAAACAACATGTAGTCGTATACAAGAAGTTGCCGGAGGATTTGCTGCAACGCCTGCGCGATGAATTCGAGGTCACCTGTTTCGAAACGGTCAACGCCGGCAACCGCGCCCAGTTCCAGGCGGCGCTGGCGACGGCGCAGGGCATCATCGGCGCCAGTTTGCCGATCGGCAACGACCTGCTGGAGGCGGCTCCCTTGCTCAAGATCGCTTCGACGGTGTCGGTCGGCGTCGACAACTTCGACCTCGATTATTTCCGCAAGCGCGGCCTGATGCTGGCGCATACGCCGGGCGTGCTGAACGAGGCGACGGCGGACGCGATCTTTTCACTGATTCTTGCCAGCGCGCGCCGCGTGGTGGAGTTGGCGGAATTCGTCAAGGCCGGCAAATGGAAGGGCAGCATCGGTGAGTCGCTGTTCGGCGTCAACGTGCATGGCAAGACGCTGGGTATGCTCGGCATGGGCCGCATCGGTGGCGCGGTGGCGCGGCGGGCGCATCATGGTTTCGGCATGAAGATCGTGTATCACAACACGCGCCCCAATCCCGAGGCGGAAGCTTCGCTGGCGGCGACGTATGTGACGCGCGATGAACTATTTCAGCAGGCCGACTTCGTTTGTCCGATGCTGCCGCTGACGGCGCAGACCGAGCGCACCATCGGCGCGCGCGAGTTCGGACTGATGAAGCCGAGCGCCATTTTCATCAATGCCTCGCGCGGACGCATCGTTGATGAGGCGGCGCTGATCGAGGCGCTGCAGCGCAAGACCATTTACGGCGCGGGACTTGACGTCTTCGAACAGGAACCATTGCCGGCCGATTCTCCGTTGCTGCAATTGCCCAATGTCGTGGCCTTGCCGCATATCGGTTCGGCCACGCACGAAACGCGTCGCGCCATGGCCGAACTCGCCGTCGACAATCTGATTGCCGGCTTGCGCGGCGCACAACCGGTGCATCTGGCGGTGTAATTTTCCTCTGCGGAATCCGGACGGCGTCGTCCGGAAACTCCGCTGACATCCTTTCCAAAAAAGCTGTTCCAAGGACTTTCGCTGCGGCGATTTAGTGTGTATGCTTCACACATTAAAAAGAACGATCGTGCTAAATTTGAATGGTGTCCGGCTTTTGCCGCACTTTTGCTTTTATAATCACTGTTCAGTTAACGTTTACGTCAATTCGATTTTTCCAAGGACCAGGCGATGAAAGTATTAGTCCCCGTCAAGCGGGTAGTAGATTACAACGTCAAAGTACGCGTCAAATCCGACGGTAGCGGTGTCGACATCGCCAACGTCAAGATGTCGATGAACCCGTTCGACGAGATTGCGGTGGAAGAAGCCACGCGTCTCAAGGAAGCCGGTAAAGTCACCGAAGTCATCGCGGTTTCCTGCGGCGTGACGCAATGCCAGGAAACCCTGCGCACCGCCATGGCCATCGGCGCCGACCGCGGCATCCTGGTGGAAACACCGGCCGAGCTCGACCTGCAACCGCTGGCTGTCGCCAAGCTGCTCAAGGCCCTGGCCGACAAGGAGCAGCCGCAACTGATCATCCTCGGCAAGCAAGCCATCGACGACGACTCCAACCAGACCGGCCAGATGCTGGCGGCGCTGCTGGGCTGGCCGCAAGCCACTTTCGCCTCGAAGGTCGTGGTCGAAGACGGCAAGGTCTCGGTCACCCGTGAAGTCGACGGCGGCCTGGAAACCCTGTCGCTGACGCTGCCCGCCATCGTCACCACCGACCTGCGCCTGAACGAACCGCGCTACGTCACGCTGCCCAACATCATGAAGGCCAAGAAAAAGACGCTGGACATCGTCAAGCCGGACGATCTGGGCGTCGATGTCGCCCCGCGCGTCAAGACCCTCAAGGTCGCCGAGCCGGCCAAGCGCAGCGCAGGCGTGAAAGTGCCTGACGTCGCCACGCTGGTGGCGAAGCTCAGAAACGAAGCCAAAGTCATTTAAGGAAGAGACAACATGACCGCACTCGCAGCGTTAGTTATCGCAGAACACGACAATGCCAGCCTCAAGGGCAGCACACTGAACACCGTCACCGCCGCAGTACAGACGCAACTACAAGCCGGCGGCAACGTCCACGTCCTGGTCGCAGGCCACAATGCCAAGGCCGCCGCTGACGCCGCCGCGCAAATCGCCGGCGTAACAAAAGTCCTGCTGGCCGACGCACCACACTTCGCCGACGGCCTCGCCGAGAACGTCGCCGAGCAAGCACTGGCCATCGCCAAGGACTACACCCATATCCTGGCCCCGGCCACTGCCTACGGCAAGAACATCCTGCCGCGCGTGGCCGCCAGGCTGGACGTGGCGCAGATTTCCGAGATCACCAAGGTCGACAGCCCGAACACCTTCGCGCGTCCGATCTATGCAGGCAATGCGATCGCCACCGTGCAATCGACTGATGCGATCAAGGTCATCACCGTGCGCACGACCGGTTTTGATGCTGCAGCAACAGGCGGCAGCGCAGCGGTCGAATCGTTGACGGCCGTGGCCGACTCCGGCAAGTCCAGCTTCGTCTCGCGCGAAGTGGCGAAGTCGGATCGTCCTGAACTGACCGCCGCCAAGATCATCGTCTCGGGCGGCCGCGGCATGGGATCGTCGGAAAGCTTCAAGATCCTCGAACCGCTGGCCGACAAGCTCAACGCCGCCATGGGCGCCTCGCGCGCCGCAGTCGATGCGGGCTATGTGCCGAACGACTGGCAAGTTGGCCAGACCGGCAAGATCGTGGCGCCGCAGCTGTATATCGCCGTCGGTATTTCCGGCGCGATCCAGCATCTGGCCGGGATGAAGGACTCCAAGGTGATCGTGGCGATCAACAAGGATGAAGAGGCGCCGATTTTCTCGGTGGCCGATTACGGCATCGTCGGCGACTTGTTCGAGGTCGTGCCCGAGCTGGTCAAGCAACTGGGGTAAGCGGCAATACCAAATCGGCCCTCTCGCATGACAGGGCCGATTTTTTAGCAGCGGCAATATGACAAGCAGTAAAAACGAATGCGTAAGCAGCGCAACAACAGATTGCGTACACAGGATCAGGAGTCGGAGATGAGCTACGTCGCACCATTGAAGGATATGCTGTTCGTCATGAACGAACTGGCTGGATTGTCGGAAGTCAACGCATTGCCCAACTGCGAAGACGCCACACCGGAAACCGTGGAAGCCATTCTGGAAGAAAAGGCCAAGTTCTGCAGTGAAGTGGTGGCGCCGCTCAACCATTCCGCCGACAAGGAGCCGAGCTCCTGGAGCGATGGCAAGGTCACGACCAGCAAGGGCTTCAAGGAAGCATTCAGGCAGTTTGGCGAAGCAGGCTGGCAGGGCGTGCAGCATCCGGTCGAATTCGGCGGCCAGGGCCTGCCGAAACTGGTGGCGACGCCCTGTATCGAAATGCTCAATTCCGCGAATCTCTCTTTCGCACTGTGCCCGCTGCTCACCGACGGCACCATCGAGGCGTTGATGACGGCCGGCACCGAGGAGCAAAAAAGTACCTATCTGACCAACTTCATCTCCGGCAAGTGGACCGGCACGATGAATCTGACCGAGCCGCAAGCCGGTTCCGACCTGGCGCTCGTGCGTACGCGTGCGGTGCCGCAGGACGACGGCACGTTCAAATTGTCGGGCACCAAGATTTTCATCACCTACGGCGAGCACGACATGGCCGAGAATATCGTCCATCTGGTGCTGGCGCGTACGCCGAATGCGCCGGAAGGCGTGAAAGGCATTTCGCTGTTCATCGTGCCGAAGTTCCTGGTCAAGCCGGACGGTTCGCTGGGCGAGCGCAACGACGTGCATTGCGTCTCGATCGAACACAAGCTCGGCATCAAGGCCAGCCCGACGGCAGTGCTGCAATTCGGCGACCATGGCGGCGCCGTCGGCATGCTGGTCGGCGAAGAAAATCGCGGTCTGGAATACATGTTCATCATGATGAACGCCGCGCGTTTCGCGGTCGGTATCCAGGGCATCAGCATCGCCGAACGCGCCTATCAACAAGCCGTGGCCTACGCCAAGGACCGCGTGCAATCGCGCGACCTGGCGGGTTCGGCCGGCGCGGTCACCATCATCCACCAGCCGGACGTGCGCCGCATGCTGATGTCGATGCGTTCCCAGGTGGAGGCGTCGCGCGCGCTGGCGTATGTCGCCGCAGCGGCGTCGGACGCCGGTCATCATCACGCCGACGAAGCGACCCGCAAAACCAACCAGGCCGTCTACGAATACCTGGTGCCCATCGTCAAGGGCTGGTCGACCGAGTTGTCCATCGACGTCACGTCGACCGGCGTGCAGGTGCATGGCGGCATGGGCTTCATCGAAGAAACCGGCGTCGCGCAGTATTACCGCGATGCGCGCATCCTGGCGATTTACGAAGGCACTACCGCGATCCAGGCCAACGATCTGGTCGGCCGCAAGACCTCGCGTGACGGCGGCGCCGTGGCCAAGGGTATCATCGGCCAGATCCACAAGACCGAAACGGCGCTCGCCGCCGGCACAGGTGAGTATGCCGACGACCTGCAGGCGATCCGCAAGCGCCTGGTTGACGGAACGCGCGCGCTGGACGACGTGGTCAACTACGTGGTCGCGAATATCAAGACCGACATCAAGGGTGTGTTTTCAGGCAGCGTGCCGTATCTGAAGCTGGCCGGCGTAGTGCTGGGCGGCTGGCAAATGGCGCGCGCTGCGCTGGTGGCCGTCGACAAGCTGAAAGCCGGCGAGGGTGATGCGCAGTTCTACAAGGCCAAGATTGCGACTGCGCGTTTCTATGCGGATCACGTGTTGACCCAATCCTCGTCGCTGCGCGCTGCAGTGGTGGAGGGCAGCGCCGGCGTGCTGGCGCTGACCGAAGAGCAATTCTGATGCGGGGGCGCTCGCCGGCGTGACCGGCGGGCGCCCCGGTTCAGCCGTAAGCGCCGCCGGTGAAGAGCAGATCGAAACTGCGCGCCATCAAGGCGATCACCGACATGGCACCGACGCCGAGCGTCAATACCAGGATCAGCGCCAGGACCCAGTGCGATTCCGATTTCTTGCCGGATGCCGGGTTGCGGGTCGCATCCCATTTTTCGTCCGGCGTCAGTCCGATGACGAGGGCTTCGAGGAAGCCGCACAATACCGACAGCGCAAACAGCATGCCCATGAACAGCGGCTGCGAGTTGCTGAACGTCCAGATCAGCAGCGCCGACACCGGCAAGGTGGCGAGATGCAGCCAGCCGATCGGGTCTTTGCGGCCGGCCATATAAAAGCGATGGATGCCGATGCCGCCGAAAACGGCGGCCAGGAAAGTCGTGAAGGTCTTGTTCTTGTGCTGAATTGTCATGAAGCTAATTTCTCGATGGCAAAAGAAGGCGCAGGATCGGCCTGCAGTGTTGTAAAAAAACTGCGCCTAGTATAGCCGCAGGAAAGGGCGTCCCGAAGACCGTTTCGGGGCGCGTCGCCCTGAAAAGGGCAAAATCAGGCGGGAAGGACGGAAGGAGCCGGACCGGTTCCGCGCCCGGGTCTGGCCGCTTTCCCGTATTCATCTTGCTGCGTGGCCGGTAATTCGGCTATAATCACCAGCTTTTCCGTGTTCGAACACTTTTTGGAACCATTATGGTCGTTATTCGTTTAGCTCGTGGAGGCGCCAAGAAGCGCCCATTCTTCAACATCGTTGCAACTGATTCGCGCAATCGCCGCGACGGTCGCTTTATCGAGCGTCTGGGTTTCTACAACCCGGTTGCATCCGGTAAGGAAGAATCCTTCCGTATCGCTCAGGACCGCCTGGCTCACTGGGAAGGCGTCGGCGCACAGCTGTCCCCAACCGTTGCCCGTCTGGTCAGCGAAGCAGGCAAGAAGGTCGCTGCTTAATTGCAGTTGCATTCGGCTTTAGTTTCGCAAGCGTATTGGTAAGGCAGGTTTGTCGCGCACATCACAATCAGGCGTTGCAGTTCCCCCGGATCTGTTGACGGTAGGTTACATCTCAGGTGCTTATGGTATTCAGGGATGGGTGCGGGTCAAACCTTATTCAGCGGATGCAGATGCTCTGCTGGGCGCAAAAACCTGGTGGCTGGACAAGCCGGAGTTGCGCGATGTCGAGATGATGCAAGCCAAGTCCCACAGCGGTGATGTGGTGGCAAGGTTAATGGGAGTGGCTGGTCGTGATGCCGCCGAAGCGCTCAAGGGCGCCGTGGTGCAGATCGCGCGCAGCCACTTTCCTGCTTTATCCGACGGAGAATTTTACTGGGTCGATCTGATCGGCCTGGCAGTTGAAAACATGCAGGGCGAGTCCCTGGGCGTGGTCAGCGATCTGATGGACAACGGGGCTCACCCGATCCTGCGTGTCGCGGTTCCCACCGTTCCGGTTGAAGTGCAAACTGAAGTTCAGGTCGAAATTCAGGCTGAGCGCGCCGGCGGCAAGGCTGCTGCAGAAATCCTGATTCCGTACGTTGACCAGTTCGTCAAGACCGTCAGTCTGGCGGACAAGAAAATCGTGGTCGACTGGGGACTGGATTATTGATCCGGCAGCGCCATTCGTAATATTGAAATATTGAAAAAGGTGCCGGATGCAATTTGACGTCGTCACGCTTTTTCCCGAAATGTTTGCAGCGTTGACGCAGTCCGGCGTAACCCGGCGTGCGTTCGAGCAAAAGAAGTGGGGCTTGTCGCTGTGGAATCCGCGGGATTTCACTAACGACAATCATCGCACCGTGGACGATCGGCCTTATGGCGGCGGACCCGGCATGGTGATGCTGGCCAAGCCGTTGCAGCAGACGCTGCAGGCGGCGAAGCAGCGGCAACTCGACATGAATCTGGCGGCGCCGCGCGTGGTGTATTTGTCCCCGCAAGGCAAGCCGCTGACGCATCAGCGCGTCATGCAGTTTGCTGAAGACGCCGGCGTGGTGTTGCTGTGCGGTCGTTACGAGGCGATAGACCAGCGTTTGCTGGACAGCCATGTCGACGAAGAAATCAGCCTCGGCGATTTCGTGCTGTCGGGCGGTGAATTACCGGCGATGGCGCTGATGGATGCCGTGATCCGGCAATTGCCGGGCGTGCTCAACGACGGCAGCTCGGCGGTTGAAGACAGTTTCGTCAACGGCTTGCTGGATTGTCCGCATTACACGCGTCCTGAAGAATATGAAGGCGTGGCGGTGCCGCCGGTGTTGATGGGCGGCCACCATGCAGAAATCGTGAAGTGGCGACGCGAGCGGGCGCTTGAAGCGACCGCGAAGAAGCGTCCCGACCTGATCGCCAGGGCGCGCCAGGACGGCTTGCTGAGCAAGGCGGACGAGAAATTTTTAAGCAGTTTGTAGCAAAGCAGCAAAAGTGCGGACAAGGCCGGAAGACAACTGAAGGCGGCGTTCGTTGATCAACCCCATCCTCTACCGGGCAGGTCGACTCAGTCGACGAAGTGAGCGCCGGCAAGATGGCATTCGGAGTATTAAAATGGATCTGATCCAGCAATTAGAGCAAGAAGAGATCTCGCGTCTCGCAAAGAACATCCCTGACTTCGCGCCAGGCGATACAGTTATCGTCAGCGTCAACGTGGTTGAAGGTACGCGCAAGCGCGCCCAGGCTTACGAAGGCGTCGTGATTTCGCGTCGCAACCGTGGTCTGAACTCCAACTTCATCGTCCGCAAGATTTCGTCGGGCGAAGGCGTTGAGCGTACATTCCAGTTGTACTCGCCGCTGATCGCATCGATCGAAGTCAAGCGTCGCGGCGATGTCCGTCGCGCCAAGCTGTACTATCTGCGTGAGCGTTCCGGCAAGTCGGCACGTATCAAAGAGAAGCTGCCTAACCGCCGTGGCACTGCCAAGGCTGAAGCGTAATCTTCGGTATTTGCTTGAAAAAAGGGCGTCTTCGGACGCCCTTTTTGTATTCAATCTTTGAGGTGCAGTCTTGGCAATTTTTGATCCTCTCGATCTTCCGATAGAGTCCGTCGCCGGCGAGGCGAGGCTGGATGCCGAGCGCATGCAGGAGGATAGCCTGCGCCGCCGTTTCGCCGAGGCGCGCCCCTGGACACCGGAAATCAACGTCGAACAGCAACTGCGCCAGTCGGCCGGTACGCCGCGTCCGGCGGCGGTGCTGATGCCCATCGTGCTGCGCGAACAAGGGCCGACGCTGCTGTTCACCCAGCGCACCGCCGATCTCAAGGACCATGCCGGGCAGATCAGTTTCCCGGGCGGGCGCACCGAACTGAGCGATGTTTCGCCGGTTGATACCGCATTGCGCGAAACCGAAGAAGAAATCGGCCTGGCGCGCCGCCATGTCGAAGTGATCGGTTCGCTGCCGGAATATTTCACCGGCACCGGCTATCGTGTCACGCCCGTGGCCGGCCTGATCCGGCCGCCGTTTGACGTGGTACCCGATCCGCGTGAAGTGGCCGAAATCTTCGAAGTGCCGTTGGCCTTCCTGATGGACGGCATGAACCACCAGCGCCGCACCATCGAATTGCCGAATGACCTCGGCCGCCGCACCTTCTACACCATGCCCTACGAACGCTTCTTCATCTGGGGCGCGACCGCCGGCATGCTGCGCAACCTGTTCCATTTCCTGCGCAGCTGAGAGCGGGGCAGCGGCCTGAAGAGGGCCGCTCATAGGGGAAATATCTCCCGCCGACAACATAAAACCTCAGAAATACTTGCTGCCGTTGTATCATTTAGCTGTTTCCGCGAAGGTCGTGCGCTCTGTGCGAACTCATATTCGCTTGGCAATAAGTACACCAACAAGTACACAAATAAGACTCACCAAAAGGCGGCTTGATGACATTTCTTTCCATACTCTTTGCGCTCCTGATCGAACAACTGAAGCCGTTGCGGGCGGACAATCCGATTTACGCCGGGATCAAATCCTTCGCGGCCCGGATTGAAAACTGGTTCAACGCCGGTCATGCGCATCATGGACGTCTGGGATGGTTTGTCATGGTCGGTGCGCTGACGGTGCCGGCCGGCCTGATTTACTGGGTCTGCCTGCGCATCAGCCCGCTGGCGGCGCTGGCCTGGAACGTGCTGATTGTCTACATGACGCTGGGCTTCCGCCACTACAGTCACTATTTCACCTCGATCCAGCTGGCGCTGAACACCGGCGACGACGTCGCCGCGCGCGCCTTGCTGGCCGAATGGACCAAGGAAGACACTTCCGACCTCGACGTGAGCGAGATTTCCCGCATCGCCGCCGAAAAAGCGCTGGTCACCACGCACCGCCACGTGTTCGGGGTGTTCTTCTGGTTCCTGATGCCGGTCGGTCCGGCCCTGGCCGTGATGTACCGCGTATCGGAATACCTGGCGCGCGCCTGGAACGAGCCGGATCACATGAAGCAGGAAGTCTTCGGCCGCTTCGCCGAACGCGCGTTCTACTGGATCGACTGGATTCCGGCGCGTTTCACTGCGGCGGCGTTTGCGGTGGTCGGCAATTTCGAAGATGCGATCTACGCCTGGCGCAATTTCGCCGATCGCTGGACCGACGAAGCCGTCGGCATCATCCTCTCGGCTGGTGGCGGCGCCATGGGGGTACGTTTCGGCACGCCGGCGGAATCCGCCTCGGGCGTGTTGCCGATCGATGCCGCGACCGTCGATTCGACGCTGGAGTCGACCGATGGCTTCCCGGGCGATCCGCCTTCGCCGCGCACCTTGCAAAGCACGGTCGGCCTGGTCTGGCGCGCCATATTGCTGTGGATGTTCCTGTTGCTGCTGTTGTCGGTGGCGGTCTGGCTGGGGTAGAGGCGAGGCAAGGCAAGGCAGGGCGGGCTGACATGAAACCGGTATTGCCCGCAAGGCAAGGTTTTTGCGGGCCGCCCCGGTTGTCCAGATAGTGGTGTATCTCAAGTCTTCTATAAGATATAATACTTGGGTTTCGTCGGCTTCCCTCCCAAGAGGCAGGAAGCCATTTATGTGGCAAACGCCAGAGAACGAATTGCACGCATGGCAGATCCCATCAATACCACCAACGAGCCGGCACAAGAATTCATCATCATGGGTCTGACCCAGGATGGGAAGCAGTTCCGGCCCAGCGACTGGGCCGAACGTCTGTGCGGCGTCATGTCCTGTTTCCGCCCCGAAGGTTCGGGCGGCCGCAATGCTCACCTGCAGTATTCCCCCTACGTATTGCCGACCATGATCAACGGCGTCCGCTCGGTCGTCGTCAACGAAGCGCTGCGTGCGCTTGAGCCGCTGGCTTATCATTTCGTCCTGAATTTCGCCAAAGACAACAACCTGCAGGTGATTGACGCCTGTCTGCTCCCGGATCCCGCATCCCGCAAGCCCTAGGACGTATTGCATCAGCATCCGCCGGCAATTGCGCGGATACTGATGCAATCAGTTCTTGTTGTCTCCTATCGCTCAAGCCGGCAGCGTGCGCCAGAGCCGTACGAGATGTAGCGGTTCCACGGAACCATATTTCCTGCGGAGAAGAAGCATCATGAAACATCGAATTGAACGCGACACCTTCGGCCCCATCGAGGTGCCTGACGATCGTTTGTGGGGCGCGCAAACGCAACGCTCGCTGCACCATTTCCATATTTCCACCGAACGCATGCCGGCCGAACTGATCGTCGCGCTGGCGGCAGTCAAGCGCGCCTGCGCGACGGTCAACCGCGACCTCGGCAAGCTCGACGCAAAAAAGGCGGAAGGCATCGTTGCCGCCGCCGACGAAGTCATCGCCGGCAAGCATCCGCTGGAATTCCCGCTGTCGGTCTGGCAGACCGGCTCCGGCACGCAAAGCAACATGAACATGAACGAAGTGCTGGCCAATCGCGCTTCGGAACTGCTGGGCGGCGTGCGCGGCGAAGAGCGCAAGATCCATCCCAACGACGACGTCAACCAGAGCCAGTCGTCCAACGATATCTTCCCCACCGCCATGCACGTGGCGGCCAGCCTGGCCGTCGCCACCCACCTGGTGCCCATGCTGCACAAGCTGCGTGCGACGCTGGAACGCAAGTCGGAAGAATTCAAGGACATCGTCAAGATCGGCCGCACGCATTTGCAGGACGCCACACCGCTGACGCTGGGCCAGGAATTCTCGGGTTACGTTGCGCAACTCACGCACGCCGAAATGGCGATCATTTCGACGCTCAATGCCGTCAGCGAGCTGGCGGCCGGCGGCACCGCAGTCGGCACCGGCCTCAATGCCCATCCGGAATTCGGCGCGCGTGTCGCCGCCGAGCTGGAGAAGCACTACGGCTTCCCGTTCAAGACCGCGCCCAACAAATTCGCCGCGCTGGCCAGCCACGATGCCCTGGTGTCGGCGCACGGCGCCTTGAAGACGCTGGCGGCGGCGCTCATGAAGATCGCCAACGACGTGCGCTGGCTGGCTTCCGGCCCGCGTTCCGGTCTCGGCGAGATCACCATCCCGGAAAACGAACCGGGCAGCTCGATCATGCCGGGCAAGGTCAACCCGACGCAATGCGAGGCGCTGACCATGCTGTGCGCGCAAGTGTTCGGCAACGACGTCGCGATCAATATCGGCGGCGCCTCCGGCAATTTCGAACTGAACGTGTTCAAGCCGGTGATCGTCCACAACTTCCTGCAAAGCGTGCGTCTGCTGGCCGACGGCATGGACAGCTTTGACGACCACTGCGCGCAGGGCATCGAAGCCAACCGCGACCGCATTGCCGACCTGATGGAGCGTTCGCTGATGCTGGTGACCGCGCTGGCGCCGCATATCGGCTACGACAAGGCCGCCAAGATCGCCAAGCAGGCGCATCACGACGGCACCACGTTGAAACAGGCTGCGCTGGCCCTCGGTTATGTTACCGAAGAGCAGTTTGCGCAGTGGATCAAACCGGAAGAAATGACCGGGCCGAAGTAACTTCTTGCGGGCCTTGACGGCCGGTTTTCAGCAGGATTTCCGCTTTGCCTACACGCCGCTTCCAAAGAGCGGCGTGTTTGTTTCCGCTCTCCGGAAACCCGCATGTATCAGGCTTTGTAGCGCCATGTACAGCTTTCTTAAATAGGGTTACGAATTGAAACAAAGCCGTTGAAATCTTGCCGTTTTGCGTATATTGAATGGAGCGGGATGGCGCGTGCCGTCTCTACGAAATACGCGAGGCGAAGATGAGAAAAGCAGCTTTGTTGGGATTGCTTGCGCTGGGTTGCATGGCGGCAAGCGGGGCAAGTTCAGCACACACCCGTTTCGGTGTGTACATCGGCGGGCCGCTCTGGATACCGCCACCGGCCTACTATCCGGCGCCGGTCTATTATCCGCCGCCGGTGTATGTCCAACCTGCCGCACCGCCGGTCTACATCGAACAGAGCCCGGCGCAGGGAAACTACTGGTACTACTGCCAAGAATCCAAGGGCTACTACCCCTATGTCCAGAGCTGCCCCAGCAACTGGATGAAGGTCGTGCCGAACGGTCCGAGCGGCGGTCAGCCGCCGCCGCAATAAAGTGCGGTCGCAACCAGACTTCAGACAAATTCCGGACATCCTTTTCAAGGACCTCATCGTGAAACCAATCCATAAAACAGCCGGTACGCTCGGCGCCGTCGCCGCCTTGCTCGCACTGGGCGGCTGCGTCAGCGTGCCGACCGGCCCATCGGTCATGGCCATGCCGGGCAACGGCAAGTCGTACGAGCAATTCCGCGGCGAGCAGATGCAATGCCAGCAATATGCCCAGGAGGCCATCGGCGGCCAGGCACAATCGACGCAAAATAATGCCACCAACAGTGCCGCAGCAGGCACTGCCATCGGTGCCGTGGCCGGCGCATTGATCGGTGCGGCTTCAGGTAACGCCGGCGCCGGTGCCGCGATCGGCGCCGGCGGCGGTTTGCTTGTTGGCAGCGCGGCCGGTAGCAACGCAGCGGCGGGTGGCAATTATTCGATGCAGCAACGCTACGACATGACCTACAGCCAATGCATGTACAGCAAGGGCAACCAGATCCAGACGCAGCAGGCCGCCACGGTCTACAGCTATCATCCGCGCCGTTACTATTACGCACCGCCGCCACCGCCTCCGGGTTACTACGGCCCGCCCCCGGGATATTACGGTCCGCCGCCGGGCGCATACTGATGTCCTGAGCGCATGAACATCCAACAACCGCATCGTGCAAGCGATGCGGTTTTTTTAATGGAAAGCCGGTGTGGGCATGGCTTTTGCAGTGCATCATGCCCAAGCCTTGATGCTATACTTAACGGATGCAATCCAGAATTCATCCCTCACTACAACTCCGGCATTGGTGGCGCACCTGATTCGGGTGGCCCGCTTTTGCACAGCTTTGTAGTACAGCTTTTGTCAATGTGATGCCGCCGGTCCGGGCGGCATTGTTTTATGCGGCGAGACTGGCGGCGTTCCGAAATTACCGGAGTGACCATGTCCTTGAATGATTCGCCAGCATCCGCAACTTCCATTGTTTCCAACAAGCCGTCGACTGCGCGTCCCATCGTCCTGACCGGCGACCGTCCGACCGGTCCTTTGCACCTGGGCCATTACATCGGCTCGCTGGTGTCGCGCGTGCAGTTGCAGGACGAGGCCAGCCAGTTCCTGTTGCTGGCCGATACCCAGGCCATGACCGATAACGTCGGCCGTCATCAGAAAGTCACCGAAAACGTCGTCGAAGTCGCACTCGACTACCTGGCCGTCGGCATCGATCCGGAAAAATCCACCATCTTCATCCAGTCGCAAGTCACCGAGCTGTACGAGTTGTCGATGCACCTGCTCAATCTGGTTACCGTATCGCGCCTGGAGCGCAACCCGACCATCAAGGAAGAGATCCGCCTGCGCGGTTTCGAGCGCGACATCCCGGCCGGCTTCCTGACCTATCCGGTCAGCCAGGCAGCCGACATCAGCGCCTTCAAGGCCACGCTGGTGCCGGTCGGCAACGACCAGTTGCCCATGATCGAGCAGACCAATGAACTGGTGCGCCGCTTCAACAACGTGGTCGGCAAGGAAGTACTGGTGGAATGCAAGGAAGTGCTGTCCGAAACCGGACGCCTGCCCGGCATCGACGGCAAGGCCAAGATGAGCAAGTCGCTGGGCAATGCGATCGCGCTGGGCGCCTCGCCGGCCGAGATCAAGCAGGCGGTGCAGCGCATGTACACCGACCCCAACCATTTGCGGGTTGACGATCCGGGCCAGGTAGAGGGCAATGTGGTGTTCGCTTTCCTCGACGCCTTCGAGCCGGACCGTGTGGCGCTGGAAGAGCTGAAGCAGCATTACCGCCGCGGCGGTCTCGGCGACAGCGTGCTCAAGCGTCGCCTCGAAGGCCACCTGCAGGAATTGCTGGAGCCGATCCGCACCCGCCGCGAGCAATGGCAGCAGGATCGCGGCGAAGTGCTGGCGATCCTGCGTCGCGGCACCGAGCGAGCGCGCGCAGCGGCGGCGCAGACCGTCTCGGAAGTGCGTGGTGCGCTCGGTCTTAACTACTTTTAACGCGCCCGTTTTGTCTGCTTCAGCGGCAGCGACAGCAAGACTTCCAATCCGCCTTTGGCGTGGTTGCGCAGGTCCAGCAAGGCGCCGTGATTTTCCGCGATATTGCGGGCAATCGTCAGCCCTAGCCCGGTGCCGCCGGTATCGCGCGAGCGCGATGTTTCCAGCCGGTAAAAAGGTTCGAACACCGTTTCCAGCTGGCTCTCGGGAATGCCGGGGCCGTGATCGCGGATGCGGATCAGCACCCGGTTGGGCAACAGGTCGTCGAGCGCGATCGATACCTCGGCGCGCTGGCCGTACTTGAAGGCGTTGTCGAGCAGGTTGGTCAGGCAGCGGCGCAGTGCATTGGGTTGGGCCACGACAAAGGCGCGCGTGCGTCCCTGCAGTTCAACCTGCTGGCCGGCGTCGGATGCATCGGCGCACACGCTGTCGAGCAGGGAGTCGATGTCCAGCCGCTGCATCGCTTCCGATGAATCCATGCTGCGCGCCAGGTCCAGTCCCTCGCGCACCATGATTTGCATCACGGCAAGATCGTCCACCAGCTTCTGCTGCAATTCCTTGTCTTCCACTTTTTCCAGCCGCAGGCGCAGGCGCGTCAGCGGCGTCTGCAAGTCATGGGTGATCGCCGCCAGCATGTGCGTGCGATGCTGGATCTGGCGCCGGATGCGCATCTGCATGGCGTTGAAAGCCTTGGCCGCCTGGCGGATTTCGGTCGGCCCTTTTTCGGCCAGCGGCGGGTGATCGATGTCGCGTCCGAGTTCGGTCGCGGCGCTGGCAAGATGCTTGATCGGCCGCGCCGCCATGCGCGCCACCACATACGCCAGCATCGCGATCAGCACCAGGAACAGCAGGATGTAGGGACTGCCGGGAGGACCCATGCCGCCGCGACCTCGCAGCGCAGGGGGATCGCCCGGCATGTGCAGGCGCAGGCGCAGCAGCGCCTTGTCGCGCAGGCTGACATAGATCACGCGGCAGGTGTCACTGTGCGGTCGTTCATTGCGGTTGAGGCCTGGAGCGTCCGCAGGAGCGTTGCGCGGTCTGCGCGGCGCGCAGTCGGTTTCGCGCTGGACCACGACCTGGCGATCTTCGCCCAGCCGCGATTTCAGGATGTCGGCCATCGGGCTGGTGCTTGGTCTCTGCGTATCGCCGACCTCGTTGACGACGGCAGCTTCAAAGCCGAAGTTGTCGGCCGCGTGCAAGACCACGTCGCGCGCTTCCGGGGTGAGCGGGTCGAGCGCCTGCACCACCTGCTCGACGCGCTCGGCGACGTGCTGGTAGCGCAGTTCGCGCATGGTGTTGCGACGCTCGTTGGAGGCCAGCCAGGTGGTCGTGACCGTCGCCACCAGGATGCCCGCCAGCAGGATCAGGAAGACGCGGTTGCCGATCGAGCCGAAGAACTCGCGCAGCGGGGCGAAGAGATGATTCATCCGGCATCCTCCGATGTCACGGCCGTGGCCAGCACATAACCCTCGTTGCGAATGGTCTTGATGATGGTCGGGGTGCGGGCGTCGTCGCCCAGCTTCTGGCGCAGGCGGCTGATCTGGATATCCACCGAGCGATCGAAGGGATCGGCTTCGCGGCCCTGGGTCAGTTCCAGCAACTGGTCGCGGTTGAGAATGCGATTGGGATGGTCGAGGAAGACCTTGAGCATGCGGAACTCCGCGCCCGACAAGGCCACCACCACGCCTTCCGGATTAAGTAGATGGCGCGCGGTCAGGTCCAGCGTCCAGCCGGAGAAATGCATGGTCTTGGCTTCCGGGCGCATCATGCTCGGCGGCAGCGCCAGGGTCCGGCGCAGCACGCTGCGTATGCGTGCGAACAGTTCCCGCGGCTCGAACGGCTTGGCCAGGTAGTCATCGGCGCCCATTTCCAGGCCGAGGATGCGGTCCAGCGGTTCGCCGCGCGCGGTCAGCATGATCACCGGCACGTTCGACTGCGCGCGCAGGTTGCGGCATAGCGTCAGGCCGTCCTCGCCGGGCAGGGTCAGGTCCAGCACAATCAGGTCCACGCGCGTTTCATCGAGCACCTTGCGCATGTCGGCTCCGTTGGTCGCCGTCAGCGTGCGAAATCCATTGGCGTCGAGGTACTCCGCCAGCAGGGTGCGGATTTCGCGGTCGTCGTCGACGACCAGAATGTGAGAATTTGTATCCATGCCGGCCATTATGACTACTCCAAAAAACGGGGTGACGCTGAATTGTATATTGGGATAACAGGCGGCTCTCCGGACATAGAGCGAAACAAAGCAGCCTCCGGCATATACAGAGAGATACAAATCGTGCAACAAGGGAAAAACCGTGGTTACACCTGAGGGATTAAATGTGAACTGTGCAGATCACGCACCCAACCCGAAAGGAATCACCATGTTGAATCTGAAAAAACACCTGATGATCGGCGTCGCCGCCGCAGGTATCGGCCTGACCGCCATGTCCTCGTTCGCCCAGATGCCGCCGGCAGGTCCGGACGGCCCAGGTGCACGCCATGCGCCCACTCCCGAGCAGATCGCCAAATTCGAGCAGCACCGCGCCAAACGCCAGGCAGCCTTGCACGACAAGCTGAAGATCACCGCAGCCCAGGAGGGCGCCTGGAAGACCTTCACCGACAAGACCACGCCGCAGCGTCCGGCCGCGCCGCCGGCCGGTGCAGGCAAGGAGGACTGGAGCAAGCTGACCACGCCGGAACGCCTGGACCGCCATCTGGACAGGATGAAGAAGATGGAAGCCCGCATGGCGGACCATATCGCCGCCACCAAGGAGTTCTACGCCGTCCTGTCGCCTGAGCAGCAAAAGGTATTCGACCAGGAATTCCGCAAGATGGAAGAGCATCGCTTCAAACACGGTCGTTTTGGCGGTGACCACGACCGCGATCACGGCAAGCCGGGTGCTCCCGCAGCTGCGCCTGCTCCAGCCAAGTAAGCAACATCGGCAAGACGAACCTTGCGCAACTTTGCGCAAGGTTTTTTGTCTTTCTCTCATCTTTTTTGTTTATTTGGCATGAAGATATGCGGGATTGATCATCGTTCCGTCACGCTTCTGCACCATAATAACGAGTTGACGCGCCGCCATGCGCCTGCGAGCGCATTTCCTGAAAACCATCCCGCCGGCCGCCCCCGAACAGGGCGGCCGGCGCAGTGCTGATCTTCATGAAATGTCTTGATCCATATTCATTCGACTGATTTTCCTGCCGCCAAGATGACTACAACACCGACTCCAGACAACAATCAATCGCCATCTTCCCCTTCCGGCAAATCCCCGGGCTTGCTCCGCCGCTGGTGGTTCTGGGCCTTGCTGATCATCCTGGTCGGCGGCGGTTATTACTACTGGCATCACAAGCGCGCGGCAGCCGAGCAGACGCAGAGCGGCGGCCAGTGGCAGGGGGGAGGAGGCAAGGGCAAGCGCGGCGGTCCTCCCGGCGCGGGTGGTGGTTTCGGCGGCATGGGCTTGTCGCCGGTGGGCGTGGCGGTGGCCAGGATAGCGGACGTCAACATTTACCTGACCGGCCTCGGCGGTGTCACGCCGACTGCGACCGCCACCGTGCGCAGCCGCGTCGACGGCCAGCTCATGAAGCTGCATTTCAAGGAAGGCCAACTGGTCAAGGAAGGCGACTTGCTGGCGGAACTCGATGCGCGCCCTTACCAGGTCGCGGTGACCCAGGCCGAAGGCCAGCTGGCGCGCGACCAGGCGCAACTTGGCGCGGCCCAGCTCGACCTCAAGCGTTACCGCACATTGCTGTCGCAGGACTCCATCGCCAGCCAGCAGGTCGATACCCAGGCGGCGCTGGTCAAGCAACTGGAAGGCACGGTCAAGTCCGACCAGGGCAACCTCGCCAGCGCGCGCCTGCAACTGACCTATTCGCGCGTGACCGCGCCGGTCAGCGGCCGCCTCGGCCTGCGCCAGGTCGACATCGGCAACATCGTGCATTCCAGCGACACCAACGGCATCGTCATCATCACCCAGGTGCAGCCGATCACGGCGGTGTTCAGCATCCCCGAAGACAATATCCCGGCCGTCATGAAGCAACTCCAGGCCGGCAAGAAACTCGCCACCGACGCCTGGGACCGCGACCAGAAAAACAAGCTCGCCAGCGGCGTGCTGCTGACCATCGACAACCAGGTCGACGCCACCACCGGCACGATCAAGCTCAAGGCGCAATTCCCCAACACCGACTACGCGCTGTTCCCGAATCAGTTCGTCAACATCCGCATGCTGCTCGACACCCGCAAGGACGCGGTGACGATCCCGACAGCGGCACTGCAACGCGGCTCCAAGGGTTTGTTCGTATACGTGGTCAAGTCCGACAACACCGTCACCGTGCGCAACGTCAAGACCGGTCCGGCGCAGGGCGACATCACCGCGATTGAAGACGGCGTCGCCAACGGCGAAACCGTGGTGGTCGACGGTATCGACCGCCTGCGTGAAGGCGCCAAGGTCGAGCCGGTGGTGCGCGGTGGCGCCGACGATCCTGCCAACAAGCTGACCGAGAAGGCGGGGCCGCGCCGCCATAAGCGCGACGGCGCCGGCGGTGCCGCGGGTGCTCAGGGCGGCCAGGGGCAGGGGCAGGACATGACACCCGAAGAGCGCCAGAAGCGCTGGGCCGAACTCAACAAGCGCATCGACGCCGGTGAATTCGGCGAAGAGATCAAGAAGCTGCCGGAAGACCAGCGTCGCCAGCGCATGATGGAAATGCGCCGCCAGCAACGTAGCGCCACCGAAGGCACGCCGGCTGCACCGGCGTCCGCTCCCGCTGCCGGAGGAACTCCCGCTCCCGCCACTGCACCGAAATAAGGCGACAGCATGAATCCATCACGCCTGTTCATCCTGCGGCCGGTGGCGACGTCGCTGCTGATGCTGGCGATCCTGCTGGTCGGCATCGTCGCCTACAAGCAGCTGCCGCTCTCGGCGCTGCCCGAAGTCGATTACCCGACCATCCAGGTCGTCACCCTGTATCCGGGTGCCAGTCCGGACGTCATGACGTCGTCGGTCACGGCGCCGCTGGAACGCCAGTTCGGCCAGATGCCCGGCCTCAACCAGATGTCGTCGACCAGCTCGGGCGGCGCATCGGTGATCACGCTGCAATTCAACCTCGACCTCAGCCTCGATATCGCCGAACAGGAAGTGCAGGCCGCCATCAATGCCGGCGGCAACCTGCTGCCGTCCGACTTGCCCGCGCCGCCGATCTACAGCAAGGTCAATCCGGCCGACACGCCGATCCTGACGCTGGCGGTGACCTCCAAGACGCTGCCGTTGCCCAAGGTGCAGGATCTGATCGACACGCGCCTGGCGCAAAAGATTTCGCAGCTCTCCGGCGTCGGCCTGGTCAGTTTGTCCGGCGGCCAGCGTCCCGCCGTGCGCATGCAGCTGAATCCGCGCGCCATTGCTTCGCTGGGCATGAACCTGGATGACATCCGCACTGCCATCGGCAACGCCAACGTGAACCAGGCCAAGGGCAGTTTCGACGGCCCGGCGCGCGCCTCGACCATCGACGCCAACGACCAGCTGAAGTCGGCCGATGAATACCGCAACCTCATCATCGGCTACAAGAACGGCGCGCCGATCCGCGTATCGGACGTGGCCGACGTCGTCGACGCCGCCGAAAACGTGCGCCTCGGCGCCTGGGCCAACGACTCCGCCGCCGTGATCGTCAACATCCAGCGCCAGCCGGGCGCCAACGTGATCGCCGTGGTCGACAGCATCAAGAAGATCCTGCCGACCTTGCAGGCCAGCCTGCCGGGCGCGATCGACGTGCATATCCTGACCGACCGCACCACCACCATCCGTGCCTCGGTGGATGACGTCAAGTTCGAACTGCTGCTGTCGATCATGCTGGTGGTGATGGTGATCTTCGTCTTCCTGCGCAACATCCCCGCGACCATCATTCCGAGCGTGGCGGTGCCGCTGTCGCTGGTCGGCACCTTCGGCGTCATGTACCTGGCCGGGTTCTCGATCAACAACCTGACGCTGATGGCGCTGACCATCGCCACCGGCTTCGTGGTCGATGACGCCATCGTCATGATCGAGAACATCTCGCGCTACATCGAAGAGGGCATGGCGCCGTTGCAAGCCGCGCTCAAGGGCGCGCAGCAGATCGGCTTCACCATCATTTCGCTGACGTTCTCCCTGATTGCCGTGCTGATCCCGCTGCTGTTCATGGGCGACGTGGTGGGACGCCTGTTCCACGAATTCGCGGTGACGCTGGCGGTGGCCATCCTGATCTCGGCGGTGGTGTCGCTGACGCTCACGCCGATGATGTGCGCCCGCCTGCTGCACCACGTGCCGGAAGAGAAGCAGGGCTGGTTCTATCACAAGAGCGGCGCGTTCTTCGACCACGTCGTCGCACGCTACGGCGTCGCGCTGGAATGGGTGCTCGATCGCCAGCGCGCCACGCTGGCGGTGGCGCTGGGCACGCTGGCGCTGACCGTGGTGCTGTACATCTTCATCCCCAAGGGTTTCTTCCCGGTGCAGGATACCGGCGTGATCCAGGGCATTTCGGAAGCCACGCAATCGGTCTCCTTCGGCGCCATGGCCGAGCGTCAGCAAGCGCTGGCCAAGGTGGTGCTGGAAGACCCGGCGGTGGAAAGCCTGTCGTCCTTCATCGGCGTCGACGGCATCAACGCCACCCTGAACAGCGGCCGCATGCTGATCAACCTGAAGCCGCACGAATCGCGTGATGGGGGAGAGAGAATCAGCGCCAGCGACATCATCCGCCGCCTGCAACCGAGGCTCGCCGAAAAAGTCCCCGGCATCACGCTCTACATGCAACCGGTGCAAGACCTGACCATCGAAGACAGCGTCAGCCGCACGCAATACCAGTTCACGCTGGAAGACGCCGATCCCGCCGAACTCAGCACCTGGGTGCCGAAGATCGTCGAACGCCTGCGCCAATTGCCGGAACTGGCCGACGTTGCCAGCAACGTCCAGGACCAGGGTTTGCAGGCCTACGTCGAGATCGACCGCGATGCCGCCTCGCGCATGGGCATCACCACGGCCGCCATCGACAATGCGCTGTACAACGCCTTCGGCCAGCGCCTGATCTCGACCATCTATACGCAATCGAATCAATACCGGGTGGTGATGGAGGTCAAGCCGGAATTCCAGAAGGGACCGGACGCGCTCAACAGCATTTTCCTGGTGGCCTCCAACGGCAACCAGATCCCGCTGGCCAGCATTGCCAAGGTGACCGAGCGCACCGCGCCGCTGGTGGTCAACCATCTCGGCCAGTTCCCGGCGGCCACCGTCTCGTTCAACCTCGCGCAGGGCGCCTCGCTGGGTGAAGCGGTCAAGGCCATCATGGCGGCCGAGAAAGAGATCGCCATGCCGGCCAGCATCTCGACCAACTTCCAGGGCGCAGCGCTGGCGTTCCAGGCGTCGCTGTCGAATACGCTGTGGCTGATCTTGGCGGCGATCGTGACGATGTACATCGTGCTCGGCGTGCTGTACGAAAGCTACATCCATCCGATCACCATCCTGTCGACCTTGCCGTCGGCCGGTGTGGGCGCCTTGCTGTCGCTGATGATTTCGCGCAACGACCTCGGCATCATCGGCATCATCGGCATCATCCTGCTGATCGGCATCGTCAAGAAGAACGCCATCATGATGATCGACTTCGCGCTCGAGGCTGAGCGGCACGAAGGCAAGTCGCCGCGCGAGGCGATCTACCAGGCCTGCCTGCTGCGCTTCCGTCCCATCCTGATGACCACCATGGCGGCCTTGCTGGGCGCCTTGCCGTTGATGCTGGGTACGGGCGTGGGCTCCGAGCTGCGCCAGCCGCTCGGCATTACCATGGTCGGCGGCCTGCTGGTGTCGCAGGTGCTGACGCTGTTCACCACGCCGGTAATCTACCTCGGTTTCGACAGCCTGGCCCGACGCCTGCGCAAGCGTTTCGGCAAGGAAGAGCATTCGGACGACGACGATGCACCTTCGGCCAACGCGCCGCTGCTGCCGCCGGCGCAGCCCTCGCCGCCGCAGCCTTCACCACCACACGCCTGACGCAGGGACAGCATGAATATTTCGCGTCCCTTCATCGAACGGCCCATCGCCACCACGTTGCTGACCATCGGCATCGCGCTGGCGGGCATGCTGGCGTTCAAGCTGTTGCCGGTGTCGCCGCTGCCGCAGGTCGACTACCCGACCATTTCGGTATCGGCCTCGATGCCCGGCGCCAGTCCGGAAACCATGGCGGCGACCATCGCCACGCCGCTCGAGCGCGCCCTTGGCACCATCGCCGGCGTCACCGAAATGACTTCGTCGAGCTCGCTCAACTCGACCCGCATCACCTTGCAGTTCGACCTCAACCGCGACATCGACGGCGCCGCGCGCGACGTGCAGGCGGCGCTCAACGCCGCGCGAAGCTTGCTGCCGTCCGGCATGCCGAGCAGTCCGACCTACCGCAAGGTGAATCCGGCCGACGCGCCGATCATGATCCTGGCGCTGACCTCGGACACCATGACGCAGGGCCAGATGTACGACGCCGCCGACAGCATCCTGGCGCAAAAGCTGTCGCAGGTGCGCGGCATCGGCCAGGTCAGCGTGGGCGGCAGTTCGCAGCCGGCGGTGCGGATCGAGCTCAATCCGACCGCGCTCAACAAGTACGGCATCGGCACCGCTGACGTACGCACCGCGGTGGCCGCCACCAACGCCAACCGTCCCAAGGGCATCGTCGAAGACGGCGACCGCAACTGGCAGATCTACGCCAATGACCAGGTCAAGACTGCGGCCGAATACGCGCCGCTGATCGTTTCCTACCGCAACGGTGCGCCGGTGCGCGTGCGCGACATCGCCGAGGTCAGGGATTCGGTGGCCGACCTGCGCAATTCCGGCTCCGCCAACGGCAAGCCGTCGGTGCTGGTGATCCTGAACCGCCAGCCCGGCGCCAACATCATCGAGACCGTCGACGCCGTGGATGCCTTGCTGCCCAACCTGAAGGCATCGATCCCGAACGCCATCAATCTCGAGGTGATGATGGACCGCACGCCGACCATCCGCGCCTCGCTCAAGGACACCGAGAAGACCCTGCTGATGTCGATCGCGCTGGTGATCATGGTGGTGTTCCTGTTCCTGCGCAACGGCCGCGCCACGCTGATCCCGAGCGTGGCGGTGCCGGTCTCGCTGATCGGCACCTTCGGCGTCATGTATCTGCTCGGCTACACGCTCGACAACCTGTCGCTGATGGCGCTCACGATCGCCACCGGCTTCGTGGTCGATGACGCCATTGTGGTGCTGGAAAACATTTCGCGCCACATCGAGCAGGGCATGAAGCCGTTCAGGGCGGCGCTGATCGGCGCGCGCGAAGTGGGCTTCACGGTGCTGTCGATGAGCATTTCGCTGATCGCGGTGTTCATCCCCATCCTGATGATGGGCGGCATCGTCGGCCGCCTGTTCCGCGAGTTCGCCGTGACACTGTCGGTGGCGATCCTGGTGTCCCTGGTGGTGTCGCTGACGACCACGCCGATGATGTGCGCCAAGTTGCTGAAACACCAGAGCGAAGAAGAGCGCAAGCCGGGGCGGTTCTTCTCCGCGGTTGAGCGTCTGTTCGACAGCATGCTGCGCGGTTATGAGCGCTCGCTGGCGTGGGCCTTGCGGTTTTCGCCGCTGATGATCGTGATCCTGCTTGCCACGATCGCGCTCAATGTTTATCTGTACGTGATCGTGCCCAAGGGTTTCTTCCCGCAGCAGGATACCGGCCGGCTGGTCGGCGGCATCCGCGGCGACCAGTCAATCTCGTTCCAGGCCATGCGCACCAAGCTCAACGAGTTCATTGAAATCGTCCGCCAGGATCCTGCGGTAGCCAACGTCACCGCCTTCACCGGCGGCGGCCGGCGCAATGGCGGCAGCATGTATATCGCGCTCAAGCCGCTGGCGGAGCGCAAGATTTCCGCCGACAAGGTGATCGCACGGCTACGCATCAAGCTCGGCCACGTGGCCGGCGCCAGCCTGTTCCTGCAGGCGGTGCAGGATATCCGCGTCGGCGCGCGGCAGAGCGATTCGCAATATGAATACACGCTGCAATCTGACGATCTCGAACTGCTGCGCACCTGGGAGCCCAAGATCCGCCTGGCGTTCTCCAACCTGCCGCAGCTGGAAGACGTCAGCACCGACCAGCAGGACAAGGGTTTGCAGACCACGCTGACGATCGACCGCGAGACCGCCATCCGCAGCGGCGTCACACCGCAGCTGATCGACACCAGCCTGAGCGACCTGTTCGGCCAGCGCCAGATTTCGACGATCTACAGCGGGATGAACCAGTACCACGTGGTGATGGAAGCCGCGCCGCAATACTGGCAAAGCCCGGAAATCCTCAACAGCACCTACGTCAGCCTCGCCAACAGTACGGCCAACCTGTCGCCGACCACTTCGGCGCTGGGTACGCCGCCGGCGCTGACGGCGGGCGGCAAGCTCAACTCCAACTCGTCGCTGGCGCTGACCCTGTCGACGGCGGCATCGAAGCAGGTGCCGCTGACCTCGTTCTCCAGCTTCGCGCCGACCACTACCTCGCTGAGCGTGAGCCACGAAGGACAGTTCATCGCCTCGACGATCTCCTTCAACCTGGCCGAAGGCGTCTCGCTGTCGCAAGCCACCCAGGTGATCAACGACACGCTCGCGCGCCTGGGCGTGCCGACGGCGGTGCACGGCGCCTTTGCCGGCACCGCCAACGCCTTCCAGTCGTCGCTGAACAGCCAGCCGGTGCTGATCCTGACTGCCTTGCTGGCGGTGTATATCGTGCTCGGCGTCTTGTATGAAAGCCTGGTGCACCCGATCACCATCATCTCGACGCTGCCGTCGGCCGGCGTCGGTGCGCTGCTGGCCTTGCTGGCGACCGGCACCGACTTCAGCCTGATCGCGCTGATCGGCGTGATCCTGCTGATTGGCATCGTCAAGAAGAACGCCATCATGATGATCGACTTCGCCCTGCAGGCCGAGCGTGCGCGCGGCCTGTCGCCGCGCGACGCGATCTTCGAAGCGTGCAGCCTGCGCTTCCGGCCTATCATGATGACCACCATGGCGGCGCTGCTGGGCGCCGTGCCGCTGGCGCTGGGTACCGGCGACGGCGCCGAATTGCGCCAGCCGCTCGGCATTTCCATCGTCGGCGGCCTCATCGTCAGCCAGATGCTGACGCTGTACACCACGCCGGTGGTCTATCTCTACATGGAGCGGTTCCGCCTGTGGAGCAAGGGTTTGTTCGAGCGCAAGACGGGACGCAAAGCCAGTCCGCAACAGAACACGGGCGCGGCATGACACGCGGCGTCCACGGAGAAAAAATGATGACCTACGCAAAACACAACTTGACGCGCATCCTGATGCTGACGCCGCTGACTCTGGCCCTGGCGGCTTGCTCGGTCGGCCCCGACTACGTCCGTCCGCAGGCCGCGGCGGTCCCGGCCGCCTTCAAGGAAATGAAAGACTGGAAACCGGCCCAGCCCAGCGAATTGGCCATGAACGGCAAGTGGTGGGAAATGTTCGGCGATCCGCAGCTCAATGCGCTGGTGGAGCAGATCGATATTTCCAACCAGAACCTGGCGCAGTCGGAAGCCAATTTCCGCAAAGCCATGGCGCTGGTGCAGGCCGCACGCGCCGACTATTCGCCGACGCTGTCGGCGGATGCGTCGCGCACGCGTTCGCGCTCTGCAACGGGTAGCGGCAGCAGCGGCAGCAGTTCCGGTTCATCGGTGCGCGACAACTATTCCTTCTCGCTCAACGCCGACTGGGAAATCGACGTCTGGGGCCGTGTGCGCCGCAACGTCGAATCGAACGAAGCCAGCGCCCAGGCCAGCGCCGCCGACCTCGCGGCGACCCGGCTGAGCGCGCAGGCGCAACTGGCGCAGAACTATCTGCAACTGCGCGTGCTCGATGCGCAACAGCAGCTGCTGGACGACACCGTCGCTGCATACCAGCGTTCGTATCAGCTGACGCTGAATCAATACAACGCCGGCGTGGTAGCGAAGTCCGATGTCATCCAGGCGCAGACGCAATTGAAATCGGCCCAGGCGCAGGCGCTCGACAATGGCGTACAGCGCGCGCAACTGGAGCATGCGATTGCCTTGCTGGTCGGCCAGCCGGCCTCGACCTTCTCGATCACGCCGTCGCCATTGACCGCTGCGGCGCCGCCGATTCCCGTCGCCTTGCCGTCGATGCTGCTGGAACGCCGTCCCGACGTTGCCGGCGCCGAACGCCGCGTCGCCGCCGCCAATGCCCAGATCGGCGTGGCGCAGGCGGCGTATTATCCGAGCCTGTCGCTGTCGGCATCGGGCGGATTCCAGACTTCCAACGGCCTGGCCAACTGGTTCACGATGCCCAGCCGGGTGTGGTCGCTGGGGCCGCAACTGAGCCAGTTGATTTTCGACGGCGGCGCGCGCCGCTCGGTCACCGACCAGGCGATCGCCAGCTATGACGGCGTGGCGGCGGCGTACAAGCAGACCGTGCTGACCGCTTTCCAGGAAGTGGAAGACAACCTCGCCGCGTTGCGCATCCTCGAGCAGGAAGCCGTGGTGCAGAACGAAGCGCTGCAATCGGCGCGCCAGGCCGTGACGCTGGTCACCAACCAGTACAAGGCCGGCACCGTCAACTACACCAGCGTGATCACGGCGCAAGCCACCGCACTGACCAGCGAACGCACCGCGCTGGATATCCTCTATCGCCGCATGGCCGCCAGCGTGCTGCTGACCAAGGCACTGGGCGGCGGCTGGAGCGAGCAGAACATCGCCGACCTGGGCGCGTTGGCGAGCCAGTCGGAGAACAGCAAAAAGAAATAGAAGCGCCGTCTTCGGCAAAAAGCGCAGCGTCGGTGCTGCGCTTTTTTTATGCGGCCATGTCCCAGACCACGTCTGCATGCACCGCACCGCGCAGGGCGTTGCAGATCATCACGGCCTCGGCGCGGCGCAATTCATCGCGCGTGATGCTGCGTTCGCTCGCTGCGTACGCAGCGTCGGCGAGCAGCACCGAACGCATCACGCCGGGCAGCGCTCCGGCCGCCAGCGGCGGCGTGTACCAGCGTCCATCCAGTCGGACGAAGACATTGCTGCGGCCGCCTTCAGTCAGTTCGTCGCGCTCGTTGAAGAACAGCGTGTCGAAACCGCCGCGCCGTTCCGCTTCTTTCCAGGCTTCATCGTAAGCGGTGCGCACCGATGTCTTGTGGCGCAGGAACAGTGCGTTGCTCGCGCTCGGCGTCGGCGAGATGAACACCTTTACCGTCGCGCCCAAGGGGGATAGCACGCCTTGCTGCAACCGGATCGCGCCGTCGCGGAACAGGTCCAGCCGCAAGCGATACGGCGTTGCCGACGGCAGTTGCGCGCAGACTTGCGTCAGTGCATTGCGGACGGCGGTCTCGTCAAATGCGAAATTGAAATACGCCGCAGAGCCTTGCAGCCGCTGCACATGCAGGTCCAGGTGGCGGCAGCCGTTGTCACGATCGGCATGGATGGTTTCAAACAGGCTGAAGTCGCTATCGAGTCCGGTCAGGAACGCCGACTTCAACCGGCATTCCGCAAATTCCCCGGCTGCCTTGCTGTCATAGACGATGCCGGCGCCCACGCCCATTTCACCGCTGCGTACGCCGTTTTGAGGGGCTTGCAGCACCAGCGTGCGGATCGGCACCGACAGGCAGAAGTCGCCCAGCGTCCGTTCCGGCGGCGCGGCGTCGAACCAGCCGATCGCACCGGTGTAGATGCCGCGCGGCGTCGACTCCAGTTCGCGGATGATTTGCATGGTGCGGCGTTTGGGGGCGCCGGTAATTGAACCGCAAGGGTAGAGCGCGGCGACCACGTCGGCGATGTGCGCGTCATCGCGCAGCTGCGCCGTGACGGTCGAGGTCATCTGCAGCACCTGGCCGAAGCGGCCGACTGCGAACAGATGCGGCACCTGCACCGAGCCGGCGACGGCGACGCGGCCGAGGTCGTTGCGCAGCAGATCGACGATCATCAGGTTCTCGGCGCGGTTCTTTTCGTCGTTGGCCAGCTGATCGGCACGGCGGCTATTTTTCGCAGCATCGTCATGCGCCGGTGCGGTGCCTTTCATCGGCTGGGCGAGCAATTTTCCTTGCGTGTGGCGGACGAACAATTCCGGCGAAAACGACAGCACCCAGCGCTCATCCGGCAGGCGGATCAGTGCACCGTACGGCACCGGCTGGCGCGCGCGCAGCTTGTTGTACAGGCTGACCGGTTCGCCCCAGGCGTCGAAATGCAGACGGTAGGTGTAGTTGACCTGGTAAGTGTCGCCGGCCGCGATGTAGTCGCGGATGCGCGCGATGTCGGCGCTGAAACGCTGTTCGTCGACGCTGGCGCGGACGTTGGCGACGCCGGCAGCAGCGGCAGCAGCAGCAGTAGGAATGGCATCTTGCTGTTGCTGCAGCCATTCATCGGTCTGCGCAGCGCTGAGGTGGCGGCACTCGCTGAAGAGCAGGATTTCTGCGAGCGGACCGGGTTGCCTCGCATGGGCAGCAATGCCGTGCAGGCGGCCGCCCAGTTCGTAGCTGAACAGCGCCACCGCATGCAGGCCTTGCCGCTGCGCATCGTGCATGTCGGCGAGCATCTTTCCCATGCCGTCTGCATCGTCGCAGCGCAGCGTCGCATGATGGCCGGTGTACAGGCGCGAACGCGGTTCGCCCGCGGACGCGTTGGCATCATCGTGGCGGTAGCTGTCGTCGAGCAGGGCGAAGCAGGGGAGGGACATAATCGTGCGCGGTTTTGCGAATAGGAAACAAGATGGGCGAAGCTGCCGGACATCGGCCCGGGGCCCGGCAGCATCATAGCTTAAACGGTATACTGGAGCATATTTCCGTGATGCAACGGGCCGGCTTCGCACCGGGCCGGCTCTCCTCGAATCTACCCCGACTCAACCCCGACTCAACCAATTCTCCATCCCATGGCTTTACAGCGCACATTCACCATTCCCCTGATCGTCGCTTGCGCCCTGTTCATGGAACAGATGGACTCAACCGTGATTTCGACCTCACTGCCGGTGCTGGCGATCGACATAGCGGTCGATCCGATTTCGCTCAAGCTGGCGCTGACGTCTTACCTGGTCAGCCTGGCCGTGTTCATTCCGATCAGCGGCTGGATGGCCGACCGCTTCGGCGCGCTGACGATTTTCCGCTCGGCGATCTGCGTGTTCATGCTGGGTTCTATCCTGTGCGGCGTCTCGCAGAGCCTGCCGGAGTTCGTCGCGGCGCGATTCTTCCAGGGCATCGGCGGGGCCATGATGGTGCCGGTGGGGCGGCTGGTGATCCTGCGCAGCGTCGACAAGGCCAACCTGGTCAAGGCGCTCAGCTACCTCACCATTCCGGCGATGTTCGGACCGGTGCTGGGGCCGCCGCTGGGCGGTTTCATCACGACGTATTTCCACTGGCGCTGGATCTTCTTCATCAATATCCCGATCAGCATCCTCGGCCTCTACCTGGCCACGCGCTTCATCGCCAACGCCAGGGCGGAAAGCGTCGCGCCGCTCGACTGGGTCGGTTTCCTGCTGTCGGCGCTGGGTTGTTCGCTGGTGATGATGGGGCTGGCGACCGCCGGACGACATCTGGTGTCGGGCGACATTTCGCTGGTCTGCGTGGTGCTCGGCAGCCTGTCGCTGGTCGCCTACGTCTGGCATGCGCGCCGTACCGAGCATCCGCTGATCGACCTCAAGCTGCTCAAGATCGAGACCTTGCAGGCCGGCGTCGGCGGCGGCTCCCTGTTCCGCCTCGGCATCGGCGCGATTCCCTTCCTGTTGCCGCTGATGCTGCAGCTGGGTTTCGGCTTCAGCGCCTTCCATTCCGGTCTGCTGACCTGCGCGTCGGCGGCCGGCGCGATGTTCATGAAGACCATCGCCGCCAAATTCCTCAAGCGCTACGGTTTTCGCCGGGTGATGATCGTCAACGGCATCTGCGGCGTGCTATCGCTGGCGGCGATAGGCTTGTTCACGCCGGCTACGCCTTATGCGGTGATCCTGATCGTGCTGCTGATCGGCGGTTGCTTCCGCTCGCTGCAATTCACCAGTCTCAATGCGATTTCCTACGCCGACGTCGATAGCAATCGCCTCAGCCAGGCCACCAGCATCGCCAGCGTGGCGCAGCAGTTGTCGGTCGGCATGGGCGTGGTGCTGGGCGGTTTCGCCTTGCAGATGTCCAACCACTTGCAAGGACACGCCACCCTGGTGAGCCAGGATTTCTGGCCCGCTTTCCTGACGGTGGCGGTGGCGGCGTCGTTCTCCATCCCGATGCTGATGCGCCTGCCTCCCGATGCCGGCGCCGAACTGGCCGGCCGCGGTCCGGCCAAGGCAAGCGCAACCTAATCCTTCTACGATCACGACCACGACAGCGCCATGGCCCACATGCAGCTCAAATACAGCGTCTTCCCGATCAGCGCGATCCTGATCTGGTCCGGCAACACCATCGTCAGCAAGATGGCGGCGGGCGTGATCGAGCCGGCGGCGATGTCGTTTTACCGCTGGCTGATGGCAGGCATCCTGCTCACGCCGTTTTGCCTGCGCGGGGTCTGGCGGCAGCGCCGGCAAATTCGTCCACACCTGCCGAAAGTGGTGCTGCTGGCCTTGTTCGGCATGGTGCTGTACCAGAGCCTGGCGTATTTTGCGGCGGCCACGTCCTCGGCTACCAGTATGGGCATGATTGCGTCGCTGATGCCGCTGCTGACCTTGCTGCTCAGCAGCATCCTGCTGCGCGAGCCGCCGACCTGGGGCACGCTGATCGGCGGCATCTTGTCGCTGTTCGGCCTGATGATCCTGATCGGCAAAGGCCACCCGGCGCAGCTGTTCACCAACGGCGTGGTGTTCGGCGACCTGCTGATGCTGGTGGCGACCGTCGCCTATGCCTTCTACAGCGTGCTGCTCAAGCGCTGGGCGCTGCCGATCGCGGCCTGGCATCTGCTGTACATGCAAATCTGGGTGGCGGTGATCCTGCTGTTTCCGCTCTGTCTGGCGGCGCCGTATTCGCCGGTCACCGCGGCCAATCTGCCGCTGCTGCTGTATGCAGGCATCGCCGCCTCCATCATTTCGCAGATACTGTGGATGAACGGCGTCGCCCATCTTGGGGCGACGCATTCCACCATGTTCATGAACTTGTCGCCCATTTTTACCGTCATAATTGCCATGGCCGTGCTGGGCGAGGAACTGCATTCGTATCACGCCGTCGGCGGCGGCATCACGCTCATCGGCGTGGTGCTGGCGCAGGTGATCAGGCGCAGGATCGTGCGGCCGGCCGTCTGAGAACCTGTTCACGATCTTACTGCGAGGCCGTGATCCGGCACCGGTCGGTGCTCGGAATCCTCATGTACTCAAGTACATTCCGGTTCCTCCGCGCCGTCCGGCACCGGCTGACGGCCTCTCGCTACAGATCGTAAACAGGTTCTGAGAATAAACAAGAAAGCAGGCGTAGACATGAACAACGCAAACATGGTCGTCAACTGTACGGCCTACAAGAGCGGCAAAAAGCTGCGCGACATCACGATCGAGGAAATCAGCGACGTGCTGCAGGAGGAGAACACCTTCGTCTGGGTCGGCCTGCTCGAACCGAGCGTCGAACTGATGCGCCAGATCAAGGAAGAATTCAACCTCCATGAACTGGCCGTGGAGGATGCCTACGCCGCGCATCAGCGCCCCAAGATCGAGGAATACGGCGACACCCTGTTCGTGGTGCTGCAGACCGCGCAAGTGGTCGATGCCGAGGTGCAATTCGGCGAGACCCACATCTTCGTCGGCGCGCGTTTCGTGGTGTCGGTGCGGCATGGCGCGTCGAAGAGCTACGCCAAGGTGCGCGAACACTGCGAAATGCTGCCCGAGCGGCTGGTGCGCGGCCCGAGCTATGTGCTGTATTCGATCATGGACTTCGTGGTGGACAACTACGGTCCCATCATGAACGATCTGGAAGAGCGTTTCGACAAGTACGAATCGGAGCTCTTCGAGCGCGATTCCGAGCGGGCGCACTTGCAGGACCTGTACCAGCTCAAGCGCCAGCTGATCAAGATCCGTTCGGCGGCGATGCCGCTGCTCGATGTCTGCACGCAGCTGCTGCGTTTCCATGAAAACATCATCACCAAGGAAGGCAAGATCTATTTCCGCGACATCTACGACCACGTGGTGCGCCTGATAGAGACCGGCGACCGCCTCCGTGAAATGGTGGCAGCGGCGATGCAGATTGACCTCGCGCAGGTGACCATTCGCCAGAACGAGGTGGTGCAGACACTGGCCGGCTGGGGGGCGATCCTGGCGATCCCGACCATGATCTTCAGCTTGTACGGGATGAACTTCGCCCACATGCCGGGGCTGGATTGGCGCTGGAGTTTCCCCCTGGTGCTGGGCGGCATCGTCACCGGCTGTTCGCTGCTGTGGCGGCGCTTGCGCAGGGCGGGATGGTTGTAAGCCGGGCAGCCGGCATGACGAAAAACAAAGGGCGGCGTGGAGATATCCTCGCCGCCCTTTTTATTGCGGTAGCGGCGCCGTCAGTCGAAGCGCAGGTTGTACAGCACGTTAAGGCCGTTGATGGTGCCGGTGCGCGCCACCAGCGACCAGCGTCGCGATAGCTGCCAGGTGGCCTTGGCGATGCTGGCCGCGCCGGTCAGGCTTTGCTCGTAGCCGACAGAGAGTTTTTCCGAGATCGACTTGCCCAGATTGACCACCTGCTCGTCGGACAGGCCCGATTCGCTGGCGCCGATCGAGAACTGGTCGAGACCGATGTCCTTGGCGATCTTCTTGCCGCCGAAGTTGCCGACGAAGGCCAGCGCCTGGCTGCTGGCGCTGCGTTGACCCAGGCCGGAACTGTCGCTGCCGTGGCCGAACATCATCCACGAGAGCTTCTCGTCATCGGGCACGTTCGGTTCCGACACCAGGCGCACGCGCGGCAGGTTGGCGTTGCCCGTGACCTCGACGCCGGCCTCGACGTCCTGATTGCGGCGCATGGCGAGGATGTTCAGGTTCGGATTGCTGATCGGTCCCTGGAAGTTGATGATGCCGCGCTCGATGTTGAGCTTGGTGCCAAAGGCTTCATAGGTGCCTTCGGCGACGCGTACGGTGCCGGTGGCGCGCAGCGGCAGCAGCGGCTCGCTGCGCACGTTCATCTCGCCGCGCAGCTTGAGGTCGGCGCCGCTGCCGTTGAAGCGGAAGTTGTTGCCAAGGTCCACCACGATATTCATGACCGGCGCAAAACGTCCGGCCGGCTTCTCGGTCGCGGCCGTGAGTTTTTCCTTCGACGTCGCGGCCGCGCCGGCCTTGGCCCGCGACTTGCCATCCTTGTCCTTGCGCACGATCACGACATCGTCGCCAAGCTTGGGCGCGCTGCTCTTGGGCAGGTCGAACAAGGCCTTGTCGACCGTGAACTTGCCGTCGATGCGCAGCTGCTCGTTGACGTTGGCCAGCTTGGCCTGACCCGACAGCATCAGCTGGCGGTCGGGGCTGGCGAACAGCTGCAGGCGGTCGGCCACGATGGTGGCGTTGAGGTCGGGATCGGCGTCGCCCAGTTTCACCTTGCCGGTAGCGCGCAGCGTGCCTTCGCCGCCGTGGAATTCGATCTGGCGCAGGTCGATCACATTGTCGTCCATGGCGATGCGTACGGTGCCTTCCTTGAGCTGGATGCCCTGGTCGAACAGCGTCACGGCCAGGCCGTCGCCGTTGATGGCGCCGGTCAGGCGCGGCTTGGCCAGCGTGCCGGCGGCGTTGAGGTCCATCGCGAGCTTGCCGTCGAGACTGTATTGCGGACCGAGCAGGGCGCCGACGGTCTTGACCTCGGGTACGTTCAGGCGTGCGTGGGCGGTCAGCGGCGAGTCCGGCAGCAGTGTCAGCACGCCGTCCTGATGCAGCAAGCCGGCCTGGCCCTGCGCTTCGATGGCGCCGATGCGATCGGCGACGACGCGGCCGTTGAATTTCGCATCGCGGCCGGCGAGGTCAACGCGCAGCTGCAGCGCCGACAGGCCCAGCGCCACTTGCGAAACGCCGGTGTTGACGGCGACGTCGCCGCTCTTGCGCAGCACCTGCAAGAAGCCGGACGCAGTGTCGGCCAGCGAGAAATTCCAGTCGGCGTCAAGCACCAGGTCGGTCTTCGCTGGCGGAGCAGTACCGGTCATCTCCCGCACCAGTTCCAGGATGCGGCCGACATCGAGGGCCTTGGCGCTGCCTTCGGAACGGATACGGCCTTGCTGGTAGCTCAGGCTGCGCAGGTCGATCGCCATGCGGTCGACATTGAGCCGGGTGGCGCCGGCCACCAGCGTGTCGGCGGCCAGCGTGAGACTGAGTGGCGACGCCAGCGCGATGCGCGGCAGGCCCTGGTTCTCGAGTTTGTCGATGACGCCGTTCCAGCCGTAGCCGTTCTTGTCTTCGGTGACTTTGCCGTGGGCGTTGAGCTGCAGGGCCAGCGTCTGGTTGCGCACGCGACCGTCGGCTTGCACGGCCAGCTTGTGGTCGCCGTAGGTGCCGGACAGGCTCAGTTTCAGTTGCTTGAGTGCAGCGTCGGGGCCGCTATAGCCATCCCCGTCGATGCTCAGTTGCAGCTTGTTGCTGGCCGACGCGGCGCTCGCATTGAGATCGGTCTGCAGGTCGGCCTGGCCATCGAAGCGATTCAGCTGGTGCGGGCCGAAGGCCAGTTGCCGGCCGCTATAGGTCGCACGCAGGTTGGGACGCTGCATGCTGCCGGTCAGCTGGCCGTCCAGCTTGAGGAGGCCGGAAATCCCGAAGCCCAGTCGCGCCAGCTGCGGCGCATCGAGGTGGATGTCGAGCTTGTCGGCAGGGGCGCCGAACGCACCCTTGAGCTGCAACTGGTTGCCCGCCACCAGCAGCTCCAGGCTGCTCGGCAGCAGGCGCTTGCCGGCCAGTTGCAACTTGCCGGCGCCGCTCATCGGCAACTGGTCATAGCTGCTGTCGTAGATGGTGAAATTCAGCTTCGCCTGCAATGCCGGCGAGAGCGAGCCGGTGGTGTCGAAGTCCATGTTGATGCGCGCGGTGACCGGGTGCGCTGCAATGCCGGCGTCAGCGCCGCTGCCGGACCTGGCCGGCGCCTTGCCGGTCTTCACCCACAGCGAAGGATCGAAGTCGGCCAGCTTGCCCTTGAAGGCATATTCCATGGCGCCCACCGTAGCCAGCGTGCCGGCCAGCTCCAGTCGCGCCTTCCGGGCCGTCAGCGATACCTGCCTTAGCGTGACCTGTTCAGGCGTGATGGCGGCGTCGGCGTGGATGCCGTACTGCGCATCCTGCAGTTTCAGAACCACATCCTGGCCGCCCGGATGGAGGACGACGTTGAGCGGTCCGGCCAGGCGGGTCGGTTTGAGTTCGTTGTGGATCGCTTGCAGGTCCAGTCCGGCGACGTCGAAGTCGAAGCGGCCTGTCTTGTCCGCCGGATGAAATTCACCTTTGCCCGTCAGCATCGCATCCTTGAGCAGCGCCACGCGCAAGTCGCTCAGCTGCTGGCTGTCGACGCCGAGGTCGACCCTGGCCTTGACCGAGGTCAGCGGCAGGCGTTGCCGGTCGAGACTGCCGGGGATGGCGTTGGAGATCGCGACCGGGCCGGCCACACGGAGGTTCTCTGCCGTCGCGCCGGCCACCGGCGCCAGATCGGCGCGCAGTTGCAGGTCGGCTTTCGGCGCGCCGCTGCTGAAGGCTTGCGGATTGACATGCTGCACGTCGATCCTGGCGCGCTTGAGCGGCACCGTGGCAAACGGCGTGGCGACGACGTTGGCGCTGCCGTTGAGCTTGTCGCCTGCGGCGGTCAGGGCGATGCCGAGCTCCTGCAGCGAGCCGGACAATTGCGCCGCCAGCTGGAATTTCTCGGCGACGCTGGCTTGTTGAGTTGCTTGCGTTTGTTGTCCCTGTTGCCCCTGCAGATACCCGCCCGCCAGTTCGACGCCGCCGCTGAGCGCGAACGGCGACTTGCCGTTCAGATGCAGCAGCGCCGTGGCCTGGCCGAAGGCGGTGGTCAACTTGTCCAGCACCAGCGTGTGCTGCACGCCGTCGGAGGTGCCGTGCAATTGCAGGCCGCTCAGTTCATTGAGGGAAGTGCCTTGCTGCAGGATCAGTTTTTGCAGCGAGACGTCGTTCAGGTTCAGCGCCAGCGGCAAGCTCAGCGATGACGGCATGACCGTCGGCGTGGGCGGCGACGGTTGCTTGTTGATGTCGATCGTGCCGGCGTGGAGGTAGCTGATGGTCAGGCGGCGCTGTCTCAGCGACAGATTCCAGGCAGCGTCGATACGATCGATGTCGAGTTGGATCGTGGCGTCGCGGTAACGCAGATTGCGCAAGTGCACGCCGTCCGCCAGACTGCCGCCGCCGTACTCGCCGGACAATTTCCCTTGCATGCTCCAGACCGCGAAGCGCCAGGCGCTGCGCGCGCCGCTGTCGGTGCCGGCCACCCATGCCAGCGTCGCCGCCAGCGCCAGCAATACGGCGGCGACGGCGAGCAATGCGTAAAGCACCCGGCGGCCGGCGCGTCCGCGTCCGCGCCTGGGCTGGGGCTGGGGCGCTTGCTGGTCTTCAGGATGATCGGTGGCGGCTGGTGCGGTCATGCGTGCGTCTGTTCAAAGTGATGGAGGTTCGGGAGCGGTCAGAAAGCGATGCCCAGCGAAATGTGCGGACGGATTTGCTTCTTCTGCACGCCGTAGGCCAGGTCGAGGTTGAGCGAGCCGACCGGGCTGCGCCAGCGCGCGCCGGCGCCAACGCCGTTATAGAAAGTCTTGTTGTTCCAGTTGTCGGCGGCGGCGCCGACATCATAGAACACCGCAGCGCCCCATTTTTCAGTGAACCAGCGCTGATATTCGGCGCTGCCGGTGACCAGGTATTTGGTCGGATAGACGGTGCCGTTGACTTCATTGCCGATGCTCTGGTAACTATAGCCGCGCACCGAATCGTTGCCGCCCGCGCGGAACAGCAGCGACGCCGGCACCTCGGATGCGGAGCCCTTGGTGAACACGCCGCCGAGCTCGGTACGCAGGATGATCAGGTCGCGCTTGGCGACCGGCAGGTATTGCTTGAAGCGTCCGTACAGGCGGCCGAAGGTCTGGTCGGTGACCACGCCCTTGAGCGCGAAGCCGGTTTCCAGCGTCAGCAGGTTGCCCTTGCGCGGGAAAATGGGATCGTCCACATTGCGGCGCGCCCACGAGAAGCCCGGCACCAACGCCTGGTGCCGGCCTTGCGACACCACGGTGTCCGGCGGCAGGGTGGCGCCGTTTTCCTGTTGCAGCTGGTCGCGGTAATACGTCAGCGTATAAGCGGTATCGTAGAACTCCCCCGTGCGTGCGCGCTTGATGCCGGTGCGCAGGCTGCGCAGGTCGACGCCTTCCAGCCGGGTGCGTTCCATCGAAGCGTTGACGCTGTTGACGAAGGCCTTGCTGTCGGGCGGCATGGCCAGGTTGAGCAGGCCGTACTGGCGCTTCTGTTCGAGCCGCAACTGGCTGTCGAAGACGTATGCCTTGTTGAACACGTTGTAGTGCGAATAGCGTCCTTCGACCTGGGCGCCGGTGTCGGTCGCGTAGCCGATACCGGTGCGGATGCGCTGGGTCGCGAATTCGGTGACCTGCACCTTGACCGGCGCCATGTCGGCGTTTTCGGGATCGTTGTCGATGCCGACGATGGCATTGCTGAAATAAGGCGTGTTCTGGATCTGGCGTTGCAGCGACAGCAGGCGGTTGACGTCGTACTCTTCACCGACGTTGAGCGGATTGACGTTGCGGATGATGCTTTCGGGATAGCGCTTGGCGCCGCTGATCTGCAAGGGACCCAGCGTGAAGCGCGGGCCGCTGTCGTATTGCACGCTCAGGTCGGCCTGCTGGTCGTCGGGGTCGACGCTGGCCTGCGACCGGGCGATGCGGGCGGCGGCATATTTGTGCTGCTGCAGTTTATCCAACCCCTGGTTCTTGGCCTTGTCCCAGTCTTCCTGGCGGAACGGTGCGCCGACAGGCAGCGCCCAGGTTTTGCGGATATCGTTCACGCGCTCCGGGTCTTGCTCGGCGGCGACGCCGGAGATCTCGACATCGGCCGAACTGATCTTCGTCTGCGGGCCGGCATCGACATGTAACTGCACCAGTTTTTCCTGCGTGCCGTTCTTCTCCAGGCGAACTTCGGTTTTAGGCGAAAAATAGCCTTCGGTCGAGGCAAGCTGCACCACCTGGTCGCTGACGGTGTCGAGCAGGAACTGCAATTGTTCTTCGCTGAGGTCCGCGCGATCCTGATAGCGCACCAGATCGAGATGTTCCTTGAGGATTTTCTTGAGCGTATCGGGCGCGGTGATGTCAACCTTGTAGGCGGCATGCGCCGCGCCGGCAGCGCAGGACAGGAGGGCAATCGCTAATCGGCAAGTCCATTTCATCGGGTGTTCGCGGGTTCCAGACTTTTTGTAATCAGGCACTTGCCGGGACGTTCAGGCTGAAGTGCGGTTAGGATGTTGGTTGTGGCCCTGCCGGAGGGGATTAGTTCCCCTGCAACGCACATGGCTATTGGCTCGGAAAGGATGTTTAAACAGCCTTCGAAGCCACAGCCGCCATTGTATCCGCCAAAGCGGCGTATCGAATGAAGCAAACCCCTGACGGGGCATTTTTGAGAATTTTCCCGGACGGCGATGGCCGTTCAGGATGCAAACAAGGAGCAAGGACGTGAACGCGCAAATCCCGGCAACCGAAAAGGCCACGCAGGAAACCCTGGTTTCCATGCATCGCTGGACCGACAAACTGCTGACCTTCCGGACCACGCGTCCCGCTGAATATCGTTTTACAGCCGGCCAATTCGCGCGGCTGGGCTTGCAGGTCAACGGCGAAATGATCTGGCGCGCCTATTCCATCACCTCGGCCGAGGCGGAAAACGAACTGGAGTATTACGCCATCGTGGTTCCCGACGGCCTGTTCACCACCGCGCTGAATGTCCTCAAGCCGGGCGATCCGGTGTGGGTCGAAAAGCTCAGCTACGGTTTCATGACGCCCGACCGGTTTGGCGGCGGCGACGACTTCTGGATGCTGGCGACCGGCACCGGACTGGGACCTTACCTGTCCATCCTGCAGCAGCCCGAGGTGTGGCGGCAATTCCGCAACCTGGTGCTGGTCCACTGCGTGCGCCACGAAGATGAACTGACCTATCAGGACAAATTCCAGGCCTTGCGCGAAGAGGCCGCCGCGCAAAACCTGCCGGGCCGCTTGCAGCTGATTCCCATGACCACGCGCGATGATGCCGCCGCACATCCCGAGCGCCTGCACGGACGGATCACCAGCGCATTGCGTGACGGCAGCCTCGAGCGCAAAGCCGGCCTCGACATCAATGCCGAGGCATCACGGCTGATGGTGTGCGGCAATCCCGACATGATCACCGAAGTGCGCGAAATTCTGCGCGAGCGCGGACTCGGCCCATGCCGCCGCGCGGGCGGGGGGCAGTTCATCACGGAAGATTATTGGTGACGGCTGCGTGCTTTGCACGCATGACTGAACGGACGCGCAACGCCATCCGGCGAACGCGTCCGTTTTTGCTTTCCAGGAACCTGTTGACGGCCTGGCGGCAAGATCGTGAACAGACCTTAACGATAGTCGAAAGAAATCAGCACGCTGCTGTGCATGCTCGCCGCATCGACGTTGGCCGCCTTGCGCAAGGTTGCCGTCAGCGGCACCGATACTTCCTGTTTCCCTTTGAAGCTGTAGTTGATCGCGTCGCCCGGACCGATCGTCGCCGCGCCATGACTGATGGCAACTTCCGCGCCGGCAACGCCGCCGTCGAAAGTCCTGCGGCCGGTCGCCGTACCCATGTCCTGCATGGAAATCCGCACGGACTGGCTGGCGTTGCAATACACGCTCAACGGAATCTGGCTGCCGGTGCGCGAGGCAGCCAGCGTCTTCATGTCAATCGCCTGGTTTTGCACGGTGCATGCCGATTCGACGACAGCGCCGGAAAAGCGTATGGTTCCTCCAACAGCGAAAGCCAGCGAAGAGCATGTGCTGATGATGCCGAAAACGGCAAGGCGTTGAAAACGGATGGTGGTGGACATATCTTGATACTCCTCGAAAAATGGCTGCTGAAACGGGCTAGGCAATTCGATGTGATATCGAATTTTTTCGAGAATTTGAGAGGGTGCTACTTATATTTAATTGAAATTTTTCTAGATTATATGTCGCGATAGTTTTGTTTGCTGTTGCTTTTTCGCAATTTTAAAAAATCGAAAAAAAATATTTTTCGCCGCGCTCCATAGGAGGAAAAACAGTTTGCGCAGATTGGCGAAAAACAGCAGGGAACCAAGCGAGATGGCAGCCACTCCAGAGCATATATTTTTTGAGGGGCATATCGCACATGCACGAAGTGCGTATGGTTGAAGCTGCTAAGCGTGCAAATTAATGATAGGAGAATGTATGAGTTTAATTTTGAATAAGGTCCTGCAAATCGCGATTGCGGACGATCATCCGGTAGTGCTCAATGCACTCAAACACGAACTGGGCCGCCTGCCTGAATTCCGCATCGTGCTGATGGCGCAGACCGGCGACGAACTGCTGGAGTCCCTGCAGCGCACGCCGTGCGAAGTCGTCATCACCGACTTCGCCATGCCCACCGAAGAGAAGGACGAGGCCGATGGCTTCATCCTCATCAAGCGCATCCGCACGGAGTTTCCGTCGACCAAGCTGATCGTCTACACGGCCATGAACAACAGCGCCGTGGTCAAGCGCCTGTATCGCATGGGTGTCTTCTCGGTCATCAGCAAGAAGGAAAAAGCCGAGGAACTGGTCAGCGCCTGCCTGGCCACGCAATCGAACAAACAGGTCTATTTCCCGGTCTCCTTGCGCGGCGAACTGGAAATGAGCTGGGCCCAGGGCGACGCCTTCGCGCAAAACAAGGAGCTCACCATGAGCGAACTGGAAGTGGTCCGGCTGTTCGTCGGCGGCTGTTCGCTGGGTGACATCTGCGATCGCCTGTCGCGCACGCCAAGCACCGTCAGCACGCACAAGAACAACGCCATGCGCAAGCTGGGCCTGACTACCGACGCAGACCTGATCAAGTACGCCTACGCAACCGGCATGATCTGATTTCTATTGTCCGATGGACAGTTGATAAACAATTGGGGGTTGGCAGCAGTAGTCACACAGGCGGCAACAAAACAGATTGAAGCTGCCATTGATGCGCGACCGATTCTTCCGGCTCGAAAGCAGCAAACAATCGTCTTCGACTGAGCGCAGCAGATGGGGCGCGCTCTTTCTTTCTCCTTCCTGTTTTTCTTTTCCGTTTCTCTTCCGCATCTGTGACGCGGGATGTACGCGTGTCCGGGCGTTGCTTCGTGCTTTGTTCTTCGCACTGCGTACAAACGCGCGGCGATTTGCATGTCCGGTCCAGCCGATTATTTTTCGGTTTTTCGGGGCAACTGCATTGAATTTCCGCACGCAACCGAAGCACGGCGGCAGGAGACGAATCGCCGATAGCGGCCTCGAATTTTCGATTCTTGATACCGGCTTTGGCGGCGTTATCGGCGCGTAGTAGATCCAAGCTCATGCGGCGAAATATTCTTCAGCGCCACGTCATTTGAGATTTTTCTCATATCCCGGCGCATTGACGCTCTTTATGATGGCGCCATCGGTTCTCGGAGCCACATTCTCTCCCGCCTGGATGCGCGGGCCTTGGGTTGCCATCGTTTAATGGATTTGTGAAGGAAGTGCTATGTCTGGTCGTTGCGGGTTGTTTGTCAGGGGGTGGGTTTGTTTTGCCTTGTTATTGCTGTGGGGGGCAAATGAAGCGAGGGCGGAGTGTCGTTTTTCGCCATCAACAGTTTGGGTTTTCACACCAACGCAGCTGGTTAGCGGTCGTGCGGGAAACGTTGGAGATATTGTTTATCAGGAGGAGTGGAGGAGGACGCTTACGATAGCTTGCGCTCCAGTTCCTCGCGACGCATATAGAAGTGTCAACGTGATCGAAACGAAACGTGTGACATCTGGGCTTATGGACACCACCGTACAGAATCCGGACAGCTATCTTACAGTATATCAGGCAGATATCGATATTTCAGGTGCAGTTACTACACGCACTCCGGATAACGGTGGGTGGGATAAGCACAAGTTCCCGGACGGTACTTTCACGCAGGAGGTGACGGCCACTGTACGTCTGAAATATAAACGAGTACATGTAGAAGCCTTTAGCCGTGCTACTGCTTCTAAGCCCGCTGTAGGACAGTATGCGCCTGGAACTGGTTGGGCTGCAATCAGAGCGCCGGGGGGGGGCGTTATTGCGATTAACTCCAGTTCTGGGCCGAGAGTCTTAAACGGCACCTGCTCCATCGGCAACATCACAGAAACCCTGTCTCCAGTGCCGCTGGGGAAGTTTACCCGTATCGGCCATGTCGAGAGCGCAAAGGATTTCAATATCCCGCTGAACTGTTCCAGCATGACGCCGGACGTGCGCGTGGGGTTGACATTCGATACCGCCGCTCAGGATTCCTCTGGTGCTCCGGGCGTCATCAAGACCGATCAGGGGTCGGGCAACGCGAGTGGTATCGGCCTGCAAATCATCAACCGGACCACCAGTGCGCCGATTGCCTTCGGGAGCTTCGAGCCGGGCACGCCCAATAGCGCAGCCAGCGGCGTATTCAATAATCCCTACACGGTACGGTACTACCAGACCAAAGCTGCCGTCAGCCCGGGCAGGGTCGCCGGCCGCGTGGTGGCGACGGTGTCGTACCAATAAATCGATGTGAGCACGAATCGACAGAGCGACGGACAGACACACAAACGGTCTGTTCGTCGTCGTCGCGATCAATACGCCTCAGCGCCATCATCCCCTCATCCTCGCAACAAGCGTAATGCCCAGGATGCCGGGGTAAGCGCCACCACCTCACCGCATGCTCGCCTGAGACCACCATCTTGGTTCTGTTCCAGCAAGTTCCTTTCTTAGCCTTCACCTTCACCATCCTGGCCGCTGCCGCCGCGCTCCTTGAGCCGGGAGGTGGATTCCTGCTCGTTCTGCGATTTGTTCTGCGCCTGGCGCTCGTCGAAGTCGATGTCGTCGTGCTGCGGAAGGACGCGGCACGACGCGGCATCTCCAGTCGTGCTTCTCTTGTCTGCACAGCGCTAACGCTGCCCGACTGTCGGCGCCGTGCAGGAGGGCGCATGACACGACGACCGGCATTTCCGTTAAGTCGTGTTGGACGGGACGTAGAGTCAGCCGCCTTTCTTCCACGTTGACGACGACTTCTCTTCCATTGCTTTTGCACCTCTTCCGGTCTTCCAAATTCCTTTTGGGAAATTTGACGCCGTTGCCTTGTGTCGGTTTTTTTCACCAAAAATAGTTTGAGAGTTTTCTTATATTTTTGCCGTCGGAGAATCCCTATGATGCGTCCTGTGATGAATGTGTCAGAACCAAAAAGCGACACGCTCAACGCAATGATGGCTACGCAAGGCAACACTATCCGGCGGTATCGGATGAAGGTGCGGCATGGGTAGCGAGGTTTTTTGCAGGTTCAGGCGTCTGCATGAATTGCGAAAATTTTTAAATTCAATTTGGAGTATCACCATGAAAAAAATCATTCTGTCTTCTTTGCTGGCTGTCGCAGCAGCGCCTATCGCTTCCCAGGCGGCTAACGGTACCATCACCTTCGTCGGTTCCGTCACCCCTCAGACTTGCACCATCAACGGCGGCAGCCCGGACTTCACGGTCAATATGCCGAAGGTGCCGACCTCGGCACTTTCGGCTGCGGGCCAAGTCGCTGGTCAACAGCTCGACTCGATCAAGATCATTCTGACCAATTGCTCCCAAAACGGCGCTGCTCCTGCTGCAAACGGTGCTGTACGTGCATTTTTCGAAGGCGGTTCGACAGTTGATATCACTACCCATCGTCTGAAAAATGCGACTGGTACAGCCACCAACGTTCAAGTCGGCCTGGTCAATTCGGATGGTACGGATATCGCTGTTGGCTCAGCGGCCGGCGCGCAAAACACTGCGTACGTGCCACTCGTCGGCGCTGCCGGTGTGGCCGGTGCGACGCTTGTGTACGGTTCCAAGTATGTGGCGACCGGTGGTGCAGCAACAGCCGGTACGGTCTTGACCACTGTTCAGTACAGCCTCGACTTCCAATAAGTTGTTCGACGCAAAGAAAGCCGGTCCTGGACCGGCTTTCTTTGGCGCCATCTTTGCACCTGGACTCGGGTGTCGGGCATCAGCCTTGTTCACCCGGGTTCATTCACAGCAATAAAAAGGGATTCATATGAAACGCAACATAACAAGAACAGCCGTTGCCTTGCTACTGGTGGCCAGCGCCGCCTCCAGCTGGGCTAGCGTGGTCATTCACGGCACACGCGTAATTTTTCCATCCAGCGAAAAAGAAGTTTCCGTACGCCTCAGCAACGAGGGAGTCTCTCCCGGCCTGGTCCAGACGTGGATGGACGCCGGTGACATTAGCGCCAAGCCGGATGAAACCAAAGTGCCTTTCATCCTCACGCCGCCCCTGTTCCGCATCGAACCGGGCCAAGGGCAGACGCTGCGCATGATCCATACGCGGGAACCCCTGCCGCAAGACAAGGAATCGGTCTTCTATTTGAACCTGCTCGAAATACCGCCGCGTCCGGTTGACCTGGAAGCGGAAAACGCCAACCTCATGCAAATGGCTTTCCGTACACGCATCAAGGTGTTCTACCGTCCCAAGGCGCTGGACAGCCAGGAAGCCTATTCCAAGGGGCCGACGCAGTTTGCATGGACTGTCGTGCGCGAAGGTTCCGGCTACGCGCTCGAGGTCAGGAACCCGACGCCGTATTACTTCAGTCTCATCAACGCCGGCCTGACTTCCGCAGTGGAAGGTGGAGCCGACATCATGAATAGTGAGGGCGGCATGGTGGCACCGGGTGGTACCCAGAAATATCCGCTCAAGGACTTGAAGAGCATGCCTGCCCCTGGGCAAAAAGTGAAATTCGAATTCCTGAACGATTACGGCGGCGCCATCCTCGGTGAAGGCGTGTTATCGAAGTGATCGCTCCGGCGGTCAATATCTTGTCATGTCATTTTCACCGTTATTGAAACGCTATAGGCGCTTGCAAGAGAGCAAAGCAGAAATTATGAAATCCATTCGACAGACGTTTAAGCGCAAGCCCTTGTGCAGCATGGTCCTGGTCATGCTTGCAGCGTTGCCCCCTTGCGCCGCCTATGCGCAAAAAAAACCGACTGTACTGGCGCAAGCGCAGTTCAATGACTCCTTCCTGCAGCGCAAGGAAGGCAAGTCGCTGGACTTGTCGCGTTTCAAGAACGGCAATCCGGTCCAGGCGGGCACCTATCGCGCAGACATCTACGTGAATGAAACGTGGGCGGGGCGCTCGGATGTGGTTCTTCGCAGTATCGACGGCGATCCGACCAACGTGAGGTTTTGTCCTGATCGCGCTTTCCTTGACATGGCCGGCATCGACTTTGCAAAACTCTCACCCGAGACGTTTGCCACCATCAAGCAGGCGACGCCGGAAAGCTGCCTCAACATCGAGGAGCTGGTTCCCAGAGCGACCGCACTGTTCGACAATTCCGAGCTGCGCCTGAATGTCAGCATTCCGCAGATCTCGCTGCGCAGGCAGGCGCGCGGCTACGTCAATCCGGACTCGTGGGACCGCGGCGTCAATGCGGCGATCCTCGGCTACAACTTCAACACCTATCGCACCAGTACGCCTGGATCGCCGCCCAATTCCTCTTACTATCTGGGACTCAACGGCGGCGTCAATCTGGGCGACTGGCGCCTGCGCAATTTCTCCACGGCGACGAAACAAAGCGGCGGCAAGATACGTTTCCAGAACACGGCGACCTATCTGCAGCGCGAGCTCGTCGATCTAAAAAGCCAGTTGACCCTCGGCGACACGTACACAACCGGGCAGTTTTTCGACAGCTTCTCGTTCCGCGGCGTACGCCTGGCCTCTGACGATCGCATGTTGCCGGATTCCCTCACCGGCTATGCGCCGGTGGTGCGCGGCGTCGCCAAGACCAACGCCAAGGTGACGGTTTCCCAAGGCGGCAACATCCTCTATGAGACTACCGTTGCTCCCGGCCAGTTCGAGATCAACGATCTGTACTCCACCGGTTACGGGGGCGATCTGTCGGTCGTGATTACGGAGGCCGATGGCAGCCGCACCAGCTTCACGGTGCCGTATGCGTCGGTGGCGCAATTGCTGCGTCCGGGCGTCGGCCGCTACAGCGTCACCGCCGGCCGCACGCGAAATGGTGCAGCATTGCAAGCCAATTTCGTCCAGGCCACGTATGAGCGCGGCATGACCAACAGCCTGACCCTGTTCGGCGGCGCGCAGGCGGCGAACGACTATCTGTCGGCAGTAGGCGGCGCAGCCTTCAATACCGAGGTCGGTGCGTTGTCGGCGAGCGTGACGCAGTCGCACGCCAAGGTGTCGGAACAGGACACGCGCTCCGGCCAGAGTTACCGGGCCGACTACAGCAAATTGTTGAAAGACACCGGCACCAATGTCTCGCTGGCGGCATATCGCTATTCCAGCAGCGGCTTCATGCGCCTGCAAGACTTGTTGGCGGCGAAGGAGCGGATCGCCAAGGGCCCCCTGGGTAGCCAGATCGACCGTCAGCGCAGCCAGCTGCAACTGCTGATCAATCAGTCCCTGGGTGAAAAGAACGGTTCCTTTTATCTCAGCAGTTCCATGCAGAACTACTGGAACCGCGACGGATCGACGATGCAATACCAGGCCGGCTACAACAATAACTGGAAGTCGATCAGTTACAGCGTCTACGTACAGCGTCAGAAGGAGCTGACAACCGGCACCACCAGCACGCAATACTTCACCAGCGCCACCATGCCCCTCGGACGCGAAGCGCAATCACCGACGCTGTCGGCCAACGTCAGCAAGGACAGTCGCGGCGGAACCAGCCTGCAATCGACGCTCAACGGCGTGCTGGGAGAAGACAATGCCTTCAGCTACGGCATGAGCGCAAGCAAGAACCCGGGTTCTTCGAACAGCTCCGTGAACGGCCAGTACCGGGCTGCATACGCCAACGTCGGCGGCAGCTACGGTTACGGCAGCCGGGGAACGACGCAAATGTCGGCGCAGGCGTCCGGCGCCATCGTCGCGCATCCGGGTGGCGTCACCCTGGCCCAGTCCGTGGGTGAGACCATCGGCATCGTCGAGGCGCGCGACGCCGAAGGCGCCATGCTCAACACCGCCGGCGTACGAGTGGACGGTCGCGGCTACGCGGTCGTACCTTACCTGACGCCATACCGCCTCAACGAGGTCGCCATCGATCCTAAAGGCAGCTCGACCGACGTCGAACTGGCGATGACCAGCCAGCGCGTGGCGCCGCGTTCCGGCGCCGTGGTGATGCTGAAATATCCGACCGTGAGCGGCCGTTCCATCCTGTTCCAGGTGACGCTGCCAAATGGTGACGCAGTGCCGTTCGGCGCGGAAGTGCTAGACGGCGAGGGCAATTCAATCGGCCTCGCAGGGCAGGGTGGTCGTGTGTTCGTGCGTGCATCGAACGAGGACGCCGGACGCCTGGTGGTGAAATGGGGACAGGCTGCGACCGAGCAATGTTCGGTGCAGTACCAGCTGCCGCCGCGCCCGAAGGACGCCAAAGGCATCGTGTTCGACACCGCAGAAGCGCGCTGCGAGTTCACGCCACAAGTCGCCGGCAAGAAGCCGGATGTCAAGATCGTTGGAAAAGCGGCGGATCCCGGTCAAAGCGTAACGCGCTGATCAATCGCACCGCCCAAAGAAAAAGCCATCCACAAGATGGCTTTTTTCTTTTGCTACAGCGCAATGTCCTCGCGGTAGTGCCTGTGAGGCAATCGTTTGTGATGCGGCTGCCGGTGATACAGCTGCCGCTACGGCTTGCTCGCGTTCAGCGTCCGATAAACTGCGCTGTGCGTTTTTCCTTGAACGCCGCAATTCCTTCCCGCCTGTCCTCGCTGGCTGCCAGCAGGGAAAACGATTTCCTCTCCAGATTCAGTCCGGCTTCCAGGCCCAGCTCATACGACTTGAGCATGGCTTCCTTCGCCAGCCGCAACGCCAACGGCGACTTGGCGGCGATGGTCTCGGCCAGCGCTAGCGTACGTGGCAGCGTGTTCTCGTCGTCGGCGACTTCGGCGATCAGGCCCGCCGCCAGTGCCGCGTCGGCCGACAGGAGCTCGCCGCTCAATACCATTTTCATCGCCAGCGGCTTGCCGACGGTGCGGATCAGGCGCTGTGTGCCGCCTGCGCCGGGAATGGTGCCGAGATTGATTTCCGGTTGACCTATTTTTGCGCCGCGGCCGGCGATGGCGATGTCGGCGTGCATCAGCATTTCACAGCCGGCGCCCAAGGCATAGCCGTTGACGGCTGCCAGCAACGGCTTGCTGAAACCGGCGATGGCTTTCCAGTATTGCGGACGCACGTCGAGCAGGGCGCCGATAGCGTCCGTCTGCGCCATCTCGTTGATGTCGGCGCCGGCGGCGAACACTTTCACGCCGCCGGTGATGACCACCGCGCGGATGCTGTCGTCGGCTTCGGCCAGCGCCAGCTCGGCGGCGATTTCGCGCAGGCTGTTGTTGCGCAGGGCATTGCGCACCTCTGGCCGGTTAAGCGTGATCAGCAGCACGTGCGCGCCGCTGCGTTCGGTCAGGATGTCCTGGTTGGGCGTGATGGTGTGGTCGCTCATGAAGTGGCCGCCGTTCAGACGCGTTCGATGATTACGGCGATACCCTGGCCGACGCCGATGCACATGGTGCACAGCGCGTAGCGGCCGCCGGTCCGTTCCAGCTGGTTGAGCGCCGTGGTGATCAGGCGGGCGCCCGATGCGCCCAGCGGATGGCCGATGGCGATGGCGCCGCCGTTCGGGTTAACGTGAACGGCGTCATCCGCCAGTCCGAGGTCGCGCGTGACGGCCAGGCCTTGCGCGGCGAAGGCTTCATTGAGCTCGATCACGTCCATCTGTTCCAGCTTCAGGCCGGTCTGCGCCAGCACTTTGCGCGAGGCCGGCGACGGGCCGAAACCCATGATGCGCGGCGCCAGGCCGGCAGTGGCCATGCCCAGCACCTTGGCACGCGGCTTCAGCTGGTAACGGTCGACGGCAGCGGCAGAGGCCAGCAGCACGGCGCAGGCGCCGTCGTTGACGCCCGAGGCGTTGCCGGCGGTGACGGTGCCATCCGGACGGACCACGCCTTTCAGGCGACCGAGTACTTCCGCAGTGGTGTCGGGACGTGGCGCTTCATCTTGCGTGACGACTTTGGGATCGCCTTTCTTTTGCGGGATCGTCACCGGCACGATTTCGCCGGCGAAGAAGCCGGCTGCATGAGCAGCAGCCCAGCGTTGCTGGCTGCGCACGGCGAAGGCATCCTGGTCGGCGCGGTTGACCTTGAATTCGTCGGCCACGTTCTCGGCGGTTTCCGGCATGGAGTCGATGCCGTACTTGGCCTTCATCAGCGGATTGATGAAACGCCAGCCGATGGTGGTGTCTTCGATCTTTGCGCTGCGCGAAAAGGCAGACTCGGCCTTGGCCATCACGAACGGCGCGCGCGTCATGCTTTCCACGCCGCCGGCGATCACCAGGTCGCATTCGCCCGCCTTGATGGCGCGGGCAGCGGTGCCGACTGCATCCATGCTCGAGCCGCACAGACGGTTGAGCGTGGTGCCCGGGACCTCGACCGGCAAGCCGGCCAGCAGGCCGGCCATGCGCGCGACGTTGCGGTTGTCTTCGCCGGCCTGGTTGGCGCAGCCGTAGATGATGTCGTCGACCTTGCTCCAGTCGACGCCGGGATTGCGCTCGATCAGCGCGCGGATCGGCAGCGCGGCCAGGTCATCGGCGCGCACGCCGGACAGGGCGCCGCCGAAGCGGCCGAAAGGGGTGCGGATGGCGTCGCAGATAAAAGCTTCCATGATGTTCCTTGTCTGTTGCCGGATGGCTGAATGGGGAATAGGTATTGGTTCGTATTGTTCAGATTGTTCAGATTGCGCCGGTCGGCGCTTCATGCACGACCTTCGGACGCTGGTCGACCACGCGCTTGGCTTTGCCCACGGCGGAACGTTCGATCTTGCCGCTGGCGACCAGCTGCACCGCCGTGGTGACGCCCACGTAAGTCTTGATGTGATGCTGCAGTTCGCGCGCCAGCGCGTCGATGTCGCCGGCCGACAGCGCGGCGTCGGGACGCAGTTCGACGGTCACGCCCAGCGTGTCCAGATGGCCGTTGCGGCCGACCACCAGCTGATACTGCGGCGCCAGCTTCGGCATTTTCAGGATCAGTTCTTCGATCTGGGTCGGGAACACGTTCACGCCGCGGATGATCAGCATGTCGTCGGAACGGCCGGTGATCTTGCCGATGCGGCGCATCGAGCGCGAGGTCGCCGGCAGCAGGCGGGTCAGGTCGCGGGTGCGGTAGCGGATGATCGGCAGCGCTTCCTTGGTCAGCGAGGTGAACACCAGTTCGCCGTCGGAGCCGTCGGGCAGCACTTCGCCGGTTTCCGGATTGATGATTTCGGGATAGAAATGGTCTTCCCAGATCACCGGGCCGTCCTTGCTTTCGATGCACTCGCTGGCCACGCCCGGCCCCATGACTTCGGACAGGCCGTAGATGTCGACTGCGTCGATGCCGGCGCGCGCCTGGATTTCCGCGCGCATGGCGTCGGTCCACGGCTCGGCGCCGAAGATGCCGACCTTGAGCGAGCTGTCGACCGGGTCGAGCCCCTGGCGCTGGAATTCTTCGATGATGTTGAGCATGTACGACGGCGTCACCATGATGATGCTCGGCTTGAAGTCCTGGATCAGCTGGACCTGCTTTTCAGTCTGTCCGCCGGACATCGGGATGACCGTGCAACCCAGCTTCTCGGCGCCGTAGTGCGCGCCCAGGCCGCCGGTGAACAGGCCATAGCCGTAGGAGATCTGCACGATGTCGCCCTTGCGGCCGCCCGCTGCGCGGATCGAGCGCGCCACCACGGTGGCCCAGGTGTCGATGTCGTTCTGGGTGTAGCCGACCACGGTCGGCTTGCCGGTGGTGCCGCTGGAGGCGTGGATGCGCACGACCTGTTCACGCGGCACCGCGAACATGTTGAACGGATAGTTGTCGCGCAGGTCCTTCTTGCCGGTGAAGGGGAATTTCGCCAGGTCGGCCAGCGTCTTCAGGTCATCCGGATGTACGCCGGCGGCGTCGAATGACGCGCGGTAGTGCGGCACGTTGTCGTAGGCATGCTTGAGTGACCACTTCAGGCGCTGCAATTGCAAGGCCTGCAATTCGTCCTTGCTGGCGGTTTCGATGGCTTCCAGGTCGCCTGGTTGTGGGGTGCGTTGTGGCATGGTGGTCTCCGTGAGGGATCTGTTCTATGGTTGGCTAATTGTTTGTCAGTTGTTTGGTCGATTCGGTATGGCGATCAACCTCGGCGGGTGTCAGCGCCTCGGCTTTGCAGCCGAAGTCCTTGAACAGCGACATCTGGTCGGCATAGTGCGCCGATTTGCGGCCGTCGGGTGCGATGAAGCCGCTCTGGCCGGGCGGCGCGGCCGTGCATAGCGTGACGCCGCGCGCGCCGAGCACCATCTTGTCGTTTTGCGAACCGCGGTTCATGAAGCTGGGCAGTGTCAGCAGTTCGTCCGCACCGGCTTGCGGCGCTCCGATGAAGTTGCTGGTGAGGAATTTGTGTTTCACCACCGGCGTGCGCCAGGTCGCGGTGTCGCGGCCATGGCGCGTCTCCAGTTCGGCCATGGCCTGCGCCAGTGTGGCGCGCAGCACCGCGTTCTTGTCTTCTCCGTTGAAGAAGTCGTAGGTCTGTGGAACACCGGCCGTGGCGCCCAGCAGTGCGTTGTAGATCAGTTTCATGCCATTGCCGGGCCGGATGCTGGCTACCTGCGTGTCGCCGGCATAGCCGCTGTCCAGGTAGGCGGCCAATACCTCGGGGGGCAGGTCGTCGGCCAGCACCTTCTTATACAGGATGGGCAGCCAATGCATCATCAGCGTGGTGGCGGGGCTGTCGTAGACGCCGCGCTCGGCCGGATCGTCGTTGAGCATGTTCCAGTCGGCCAGCAGTTGCGCCGCACGCCGGGCAGGATCGCCGGCTGCCAGGCCGCGCGTGGCCTCGAGGACGAACGGCACGATATAGCGGGCGTTGGTGTCCGCGTAGGCGGTGATGCGATTGAGTCCCCACAGCTCGTCCGGCGTCAGCCTGGGCTTGGCTTCGAGGCGCGCGGTGAACTCGCGCACGCGGTCCACCACCGAGTAGTTGCCGCCGTCGCTGACTGCGCCCGGCGCCGACTGGTTGTTCCAGTTGGCGATGTATCCCTGCGCCGGATTGAAAGTCCTGGGGTTGTCGCTGAAGGGGCGGATGCCAAGCCATTCCATCGAACCGTCGCCCACCGCCGGCAGCCGGATGTCCTGCGCGGCCGGCCGGATCGGCAGGCGGCCGGGAGACACGTAGCCGATGTTGCCGCTGGTGTCCGAGTAGTACCAGTTGATCGTGATGGCCACGCGCGAGGCCTGCGCCAGCCACTGGTCCCAGCTGGTCGCCTGCATCGAATGGATCCAGCCGAGCAAGGACTCCAGTTCGTAGCCGTCCCAGCTGCGCTTCATCGTATAAGCGGCGCCATTCGGCAAATCGAAGTTGGTGACGATGCCATGGGTGGTGGCGTAAATGTCGACGCTCTCGTCAGCCTGGCCTTTGACGCGGATCACCTCGGTGCGCTTCGTCATCGGGCGCATGGCGCCGTTGAAGAGATACTCGTGCGGGTTGGCAGGATTGAGCTTTTCCTGATACATGTCGTTCACGTCCAGCGGGCCGGCGGTAGCGCCCCAGGCGATCTTGCCGTTGGTGCCGAAGAGGACCACCGGATACGCGAACGGGGTATTGCCGGTGACGTCGAAGCCTGCACCATGCAGGCCGATGCCGAACACATAGGACGGATTGAACCAGTTGAACTGCGGGCCGTTGATGAATACCGTGCTGCCGTCGGTGGTCTTGCCCGGGCCGGCGATCCACAGGTTGCTGGCGATCGGACGGGTCCATGGTTCGGCGACGCCGCGGCGGGCTGCATCAATGTCGTTGCGGGCGCTAAGTAATTCAGGCGAGACAGGCGCCAGGCGAACGGCGTTGCCATCGAGCGGCGCTGACGCCGTCTTGAGAGGCGCTACCGTGCGCGGCACCGTGGTTGGTGCGAGAGGGTCTTCCACCCAGCGGATCTGGTCGAACAGCCGGCGTCCGGCGACTTCGCCCTTTGCCTTGCGCAGTTGATCCAGCAAGCGCAGGTTGGCGACTTCACTGCTCACGTTGGAATAACGATTGGCCATGGTGCCGATCCAGATCATGGCCACGTCGTAACCCGTCCAGTCGGCCTTCGGCGTGAAGCCGGCATCGCTGAACTGTTTGGGCAGCAGTGTCGCCTGCGCCTTCAGAACCTCGTTGACACGCGCGTTAAAGCCGGCGGCATAGCCGTCGAAGATCGCTTTGTCATCGGCTGACAGGGCCGCCATCTGGGCGCGGATGGACGCGGGCGTGAAGCCCGAGCGGCTGCCCTTGTCGAGCGCGACATAGGCCGGCCCCATCACTTCGGAGACGGTGCCGAGCACGGCGCGGCGGGCCATTTCCATCTGGAACAGGCGATCCTCGGCGACCACATAGCCGAATCCGTAAAACAGGCCGCGCACATCGTTGGCGTACACATGCGGCACGCCATAGTTGTCGCGCTTGATCGTGATCTTGCCGGCAGGGACGGCGACCTGGTCCGGCGTCCGATCTGCCGCTTGGTCCGCCGCGACGCATGCAGTGGACGCGAAGGCGGCGCATGCGAGCAGCGTGAGCGCGGCACAAGCGCGGGGGATCAATCTGTAACGTCGTTGCATGACGGTCTCCGTACGTGATCAGCTCGGTGAGTGATCGTTTCTAATGGGCGCTTTTGAATCTGCGCTTGTGGAAGGTGGTACGTGGTAAGTGGTAATGCTCAGGACACGGATACCGCTGCATTCTTCGCCAGCGCCGTCGCATCGAGCCCGGCGATGACTTCGCCCTTGATGCGATACGACTTGCCGCGGAACAGCGCGATGCGCTTGCCGTCCTGGTTGGTGACGGTGATGTCGTAGACGCCGGTGCGTCCCGCCAGCGATTGCTCGATGGCTTCCGCCGTCAGCACGTCGTTGACCGCACCCGGAGCCAGGTACTCGATGCTGCAGCCGGACGCGACCGTGGCCTGGTTGCGGCTGTTGCATGAAAAAGCAAATGCGCTGTCGGCCAGCGCAAAGATGAAGCCGCCGTGGCAGGATGCATGGCCGTTGAGCATGTCCGAACGCACCAGCATCGACAGGCGCGCATAGCCGGGACGCACTTCATGGATCTTCATGCCCAGCGCCTGCGTGGCGTTATCGCGCGCATACATGGACTTGGCGGTGGCTTCGGCCAGGGCTTGTGCTTCTTCAGGATTCAGTGCAACAGCGGGCACAACGGCAACGGCGTTGAGGGTTGCTTCAGGCATGGAACTTTCCTTTACTTGCGGTTTTTCTCATGATCAGCGGCGACACGCGATAGCGGTCTTCGCCATAGGCGGCAGCCAGGTGCGACAGCACGCCGGCAACGGTGTCGAGTCCGATGGCGTCGGCCCAGGCCAGCGGCCCGCGCGGATAGTTGACGCCTTTCTGCATCGCCATGTCGGCGTCGGCGGCGCTGCATACGCCCTGGTTGACGGTGTCGGCGGCTTCGTTGGCGAGCATCGCCACGGTGCGCATGACCGCCATGCCAGGCACGTCGTCCAGGCGCGACACCGCGAAGCCGGCCGCCTGCAGCAGCGCCACGATGGCGGCGTATGCGGCATCGCTGCATTGATCGGCGCGCGTCACCGCCACGCGCGTGGCCTTGTTGAAGTCCAGCGCCAGGTCGATCAGCACGGTATCGGCATGGCCGTTGTCGGCGGCGCGCTGCGTGGCGCTGCGGCCGTCGGTCAGATAGGCCTTGGCGTTGCCGCATTGGAGCACCAGATTGTCGACGCCGGAGGGAGTGCTGCGTTCGACACTCATGCCGCCCAGACGCGCTGCCAGCGCTTCGGCCAGCGGTCCCGTACCGTGCAGCTGCACTACGCCGGAAGGGCGTGCCGCGGCAGCTTCGGTGGCCGGTTCCGGCATGGCGGCAGCGTCGCCATAGCGATAGAAACCGCGCCCGCTCTTGCGTCCGAGGAAGCCGGCGTTGACCAGCTCCTGCTGAATCAGCGACGGCGTAAAACGCGGATCGGTGAAGTAAGCATGAAACACCGATTGCGTCACCGCGAAGTTGACGTCATGCCCGATCAGGTCCATCAGCTCGAACGGCCCCATGCGGAAGCCGCCGGCTTCGCGCAGGATGGCGTCGATGGTGGCCGGCTCGGCCGCTTGCTCGTTGAGGATGCGCAGCGCTTCGGCGTAATACGGACGCGCGACGCGGTTGACGATGAAGCCCGGCGTCGATTTGGTGTGCACCGGATTCTTGCCCCAGGCCAGCGCGGTGTCGTACACGCACCCGGCCACGGCCGCATCGCTGGCCAGGCCGCTGATGATTTCGACCAGCGCCATCAACGGCACCGGGTTGAAGAAGTGCATGCCCACCAGGCGTTGCGGCAGCCGCAGCGCCGCGCCGATGCTGGTGATGGAAATCGACGACGTGTTGCTGGCGAAGATGCAATCGTCCGCCACCACCGCTTCCAGGTCGGCGAACAGCTTGCGTTTGACGTCGAGGTTTTCGACGATGGCTTCGACCACGAGGCCGGCTTCGGCCAGTTCGGACAAGGCCGACGCCGGACGTAGGCGCGCCTTGGCGGCGCCTGCTTCAGCAGCCGTCATGCGGCCTTTGCCGGCCAGCTTGTCGAACATGCCGCCGATGTCGGCGATGGCTTTGACCACCGCCTCGGCGCGCGTGTCGAACAACTGCACGCTGTAGCCGGCCGCTGCCGCCACCTGGGCGATTCCTGCTCCCATGGCGCCGCTGCCGATGACGGCAACCGTGCGTGAAGGTGGCAATGCTTGGGATTGGTTGATGCCGGACATGCTCATTCTCCGGTGAACAGCGGCGCGCGCTTTTCCAGGAAGGCCGTGACGCCTTCCTTGTAGTCGCGGCTGTAGCCGAGCGCGCGCATGCTGTCGCGTTCCAGCGCCAGTTGTTCGGTCAGGGTATTGGCCGGGCTTTGATAAATCGCGGCCTTGGTGTGCGCCAGACCCTTGGTCGGCGCAGAGGCGAAATGCTGCGCCATGGCGCGCGCTTCGGTCTGCAGCTTGTCGTCGTCGACGCATTTCCAGATCAGGCCCCATTGCTCGGCTTGTTCTGCGCTCAGCTTGTTGCCCAGCATCGCCAGGCCCATGGTGCGCGCCGTACCGACCAGGCGCGGCAGGAAATACGTGCCGCCGGTATCCGGCAGCAGGCCCAGCTTGCAGAACACTTCGACGAAGCTGGCCGACCGCGCCGCCAGCACGATGTCGCACGCCAGCGGGATATTGGCGCCGGCGCCCGCCGCTACGCCATTGACCGCGCAGATCACCGGGAAGGGCAGGGAGCGCAGCGTCTGCACCAGCGGGCCGTAGTATTTTTCAATCGATTCGCCGAGGTCGACGGCGCCGTCGCCCGGCTTCACCGCGCGGTCGGACAAGTCTTGTCCGGCGCAGAAGCCGCGTCCGGCGCCGGTCAGCAGCAATACACGCACACCGGCATCGGCCTTGATGCGCTCAAGCGCGTCGCGCACTTCCAGATGCATGGCGACGGTGAAGCTGTTGAGCTTGTCAGGCCGGTTCAGCGTGATGACGGCGATGCCGCCGGTGTTTTCAAACAGGATGGATTCGTATTGCATGGCATTTTCCTCAATGATCAGACAGGTTCGCGGATTTGCACCACGCGGAAACGGCTGGCGACAAAGGCCGTATCGGCCAGCGCGGCGTTGGCGGCCGGATTGGCGCCGGTGCCGTGGAAGTCGCTGAAAGCCGCCGACTGGTTGACGAACACGCCGCCGGTCAGGTTCAGCGACAGCGCCACGCCGGCTTCGGCTGCGGCGTCGCCCAGCGCTTCCTTGACCGCCGCATCGGTGGTGTAGGCCGACAGCGTCAGCGCGCCATGTTCGCGTACGGTTTTCTCGGCCAGCTTGATGCTCACGGCGGTGCTGTCGGTGGCGACGGCAAACGAGACCGGGCCGAAGAATTCCTCCGTCACAGCCTTGCCGTCGGCGACCTTCACCAGTAACGGCGTACGGATGCGCGCATCGGGGAATTGCGGATGCTGCAGCGAGGTGCTGTCGAGCACGACCTCGCCGATCTTGCGGGCGGCATCGATACGGTCGAGCACGGCGGTGTTCTGGATCGCGCCCAGCAATTCCACCGCCTTGACCGGATCGCCGGTCAGCTTGTTGATGGCGTCGGCGATCGCAGCCACCACGGCGTCGAAGCTCACATGGCCTTCGGCGGTGGCTATGCCGTCTTTCGGGATGTAGATGTTTTGCGGCGTGGTGCACATCTGGCCGGAGTACAGCACCAGCGAGAAAGCGATGTTGCGCGCCATGCCCTTGAAGTCGGCGGTCGAGTCGATGACGATTTGGTTGACGCCGGATTTTTCCGTGAAGACCTGCGCTTGCAGCGCGTTGCGCTCCAGCCAGTTGCCGTTGGCGGAACTGCCGGTGAAGTCGATCAGCTTGATCTCGGGACGCAGCGCCAGTTCGGTGGCGACCTTGTCGCCGGCTTCATGCGCGACCAGGGTGACGACGTCGGGATTGAAGCCTGCTTCGGCGATGACCGCGCGTGCGATCTCGACGGTGATCGCCAGCGGCAGGATCGCGCCCGGATGCGGCTTGACGATCACGGTGTTGCCGGTCGCCAGATCGGCGAACAGGCCGGGATAGCTGTTCCAGGTGGGGAAGGTGCAGCAGCCGATCACCAGGCCGATACCGCGCGGCACGATGCGGAAGTGCTTTCGCATCTTCAGCGGATCGTGTTTGCCTTGCGGTTTTTCCCAAAACGCATTGGCCGGAATGCGGCTGGTTTCCTGCCACGCGTAGGCAATCGCTTCGACGGCGCGATCCTGCGCATGCGGGCCGCCGGCCTGGAATGCCATCATGTAGGCCTGGCCGGTGGTGTGCATGACGGCGTGGGCGATTTCGAAGCTGCGGGCGTTCAGGCGCGCGACAATCTCCAGCGCGACGCCGGCCCAGACTTCCGGTCCGGCCTTGCGCCAGGCCACGCCTGCCGCGGCCGAGCCTTGCAGCAGCTGATCGATGTCGGCCTTCGGATAAGTGATGCCGAGCGCCGGGCCGTATGGCGAGACTTCATTGCCGGTGCGACCGATGGTGCCGGCCTGGCCAATCTCGAACGGGCGGTTGAGGCGCGCATCGTAAGCGGCCTTGCCGTCGTCGGCGGCGGTTTCGCCATAGACGCGCGGGCTCGGGCTTTCGCTGTACGGACTCCAGTAGCCGCGTTCGCCAATCGCCTGTACAGCTTTATCCAGCGTGGCGCGGTGGCGGTCAAAGAAGGTGGTCGACATGTGGTCTCCTGAATGATTATGTGTGGTCGACGAGGTGCGGGTCAGTTGTCCTGATCGAAGTCGATCAGCAGCTTGTCGGTGACCGGGAAGCTCTGGCAGCTCAGCACGAAGCCGCGCGCGATTTCATAGTCTTCCAGGCAGTAGTTGGCATCCATGTCGACCTTGCCTTCGACGATCTTGCAGCGGCAGGTGGCGCAGACGCCGCCCTTGCACGAATAGCGCATGTCGATGCCGTGCTTGAGGCCGGCGTCGAGCAGCGATTCCTTTTCCTTCTCCATCGTGAAGACGGTGTGGTAGCCGTCGACGATCACGGTCACTTCGCATTCCTGCTTGCCGACCACCGGGCGCGCTGCCACGGCTTTGTGTTTCGGGATGCTGGCGGCGAACAGTTCGACCTTGATGGCGGACTTGTCCAGGCCGTTGGCCTGCAGCGATTCGCTGACGGCGTTGAGCATGTCTTCCGGACCGCAGATGAAGGCAGCGTCGATGTCGTCGAGGTCGATCCAGGATTTGAAGAACTGGTCGCACTTTTCGCGTGTGATGCGGCCGTTGAACAGCTCCACATCCTGCTGTTCGCGGCTCATGACGTAGACCACGTTGAGGCGTTCGAGGTAAGTGTCCTTCAGGTCGGTCAGTTCTTCCTTGAAGATCACCGACGACGATGCGCGGTTGCCGTACACCAGCGTGAAGCGGCTGTCCGGTTCGGTCAGCAGCGTGGTCTTGACGATCGACAGCATCGGCGTGATGCCGCTGCCGGCCGCGAAGGCCAGGTAGTGCTTTTTATTGCCGGCGTCCAGCGGCAGGTTGAAGTGACCCATCGGCGGCATCACTTGCAGGCTCTGGCCCGGCTTGAGCGTATCGTTGGCCCAGGTCGAGAAGACGCCGCCTTGCGTGCGCTTGATCGCCACGCGCAGCTGGTCGTCCTGCACCGCTGAACAAATGGAATACGAGCGGCGCAGGTCTTCGCCGTTGATTTCCGAGCGCAGCGTCAGGTGCTGGCCCTGTTTGTATTGAAAGGTCTCTTTGAGTTCGGCCGGTACGTCGAAGGACACGACGATGGTGTCGCGGGTCTCGTTCTTCACGTTGCCGACGGTCAGAGGATAAAATTTGCTCATGATGGGTGTCTGCCTGATGTGCTGAGGCGCCTGTTGAAGTATCAATGGGCCTTGAAATAATCGAACGGCTCCAGGCAATCCTTGCACTGGTACAGGGATTTGCAGGAGGTTGAACCGAACTGGCTGACGACCACGGTGTGCATCGATCCGCAATGCGGGCAGGCTACCTCGGGCACCTGCTGCCGTTTGCGGCTTATACCGCTGATGTCGATCACCTGTTGCGCCGGCGGTGCGATGCCGTAGCCCTTGAGCCGGCTCTTGCCGTGCTCGCTCATCCAGTCGGTGCTCCAGGCCGGCGACAGCCGTGTCTGGATATTGACGCCGGCAACGCCGTGCTGCGCCAGCACTGCGATGATCTCCTGGGAAATCACCTGCATGGCCGGGCAGCCGGAATAGGTCGGCGTGATCACGACGGTGCATTGCACTTCCTGCTGGTCGTCCGTGCTGACTTGTACGTCGCGCACGATGCCCAGGTCCACCACCGAAATCACCGGGATTTCGGGATCAGGGACCAAGTGCAGCCAGCTCCAGATCTGTTCCTGGAGCTGCTCGGCCGACAGGCTGGAAGCGCTCGCGTTCACCAGGTAGCTCCGGGATAGGCGCGCTGCAGGAACTGCATTTCCGCCAGCAGGTAGCCGAGGTGTTCGGTGTGCTTGCCTTGTTTGCCGCCGCTCTGCATCCAGGCGTCGGCCGGCGGTGTCTGCAGGGTGGCTTCAGTCAGGATTTCCTGCACGTGCTGCAGCCATTGCGCACGGATTTTATCCGGCGCAGGCGCAACGCCTTCCTGTTGCATGGCCAGGTCGGTGGCGTCGCTGCTGAACAGTTCACCGGTGTACGGCCACAGATAGTCAACAGCCTGCTGCACCATGCGATGGCTCAGTTCGGTGCCGTCGCCGAGACGCACGATCAGGTCACCGCTGCGGCGCACGTGATAGGTCACTTCCTTGATCGACTTTTGTGCGATCTCGGCGATGCGTGCATCGGTCGAGGTCGTCAGCGCTTCCAGCAGGAAGTAATGCGCTGCGTCGAAGAAGAACTGGCGCACCAGCGTATCCGCATAGTTGCCGTTGGGTTGTTCGACCAGCAGCACGTTGCTGAACTGGTGGGCGTCGCGCAGGAAGGCCAGCTGGTCTTCACCGCGGCCGGCGCCTTCGAGTTCGCCGGCGTACGACAGCCACATCCGCGCCTGGCCGATCAGGTCCAGGGAGACGTTGGTCAAGGCCATATCCTCTTCCAGGGCCGGGCCCTTGCCGCACCATTCGGACAGGCGCTGGCTGAGGATCAGCGCGTTGTCGCCGAGGCGGCGTACATAGGTTGTTTTATCTGACATGCCGATTTCCTGAGCGCAAGGGTTAGAGGTTCTTCACTTCTTCCGGCATCGGGAAGAAGGTCGGGTGGCGATACACCTTGTTGTTGGCCGGCTCGAACAGTGCGACCTTGTCGCCCGGGCTGCTGGAAACGATATCGGCGGCGCGCACCACCCAGATGCCGACGCCTTCGTTGCGGCGGGTGTAGACGTCGCGCGCATTGTTGATCGCCATCTCGGCATCAGGCGCGTGCAGGCTACCGACGTGCTTGTGCGCCAGGCCGTGCTGACTGCGGATGAAAACTTCCCATAGCGGCCATTCTTTACTCATCATCTTTTCCTTTGGACTGGACCGGCCCGCGCTGAAAACAGGTAACAGGTGGCCGGTCGTGGCTGTGTTGTATTGGATTGCGTATTTGTGCAGATACTTATGCGGCGGCTTGTGCCGTCTGCTTTTTCTCGGCGTGGGCGACCAGCGCATCGCGGAACCATGCGCCGTCGTCGTAGGCCTTCTTGCGCGTCTGCAGGCGCTCGCGATTGCAAGGGCCGTTGCCGCGCAGGACGTTGTGGAATTCTTCCCAGTCGATCTGGCCGAAGTCGTAGCGGCCGGTTTCCTCGTTCCATTTGAGGTCCGGATCCGGCACGGTCAGGCCGAGGTATTCGGCTTGCGGCACGGTCTGGTCGACCATGCGCTGGCGCAGCTCGTCATTGGAGAACAGCTTGATGCGCCATTGCGCCGACTGCGCGCTGTTGACCGAGGCGGCATCGGACGGGCCGAACATCATCAGCGACGGCCACCACCAGCGATTGAGGGCATCCTGCGCCATCTGCTTTTGTTCCGGCGTGCCTTTGCACAGCGCCATCATGATGTCGTAGCCTTGGCGCGCATGGAAGGATTCTTCCTTGCACACGCGCACCATGGCGCGCGCATACGGACCGTAAGAGCAGCGGCACAGCGGGATCTGGTTGATGATGGCGGAGCCGTCGACGAGCCAGCCGATGGCGCCCATGTCGGCCCACGACAGCGTCGGATAATTGAAGATGCTGGAATACTTGGCTTTGCCGGAGTGCAGGTCGGCCAGCAATTGATCGCGCGATACGCCCAGGGTTTCGGCGGCGCTGTACAGGTACAGGCCGTGACCGGCTTCATCCTGGATCTTGGCCAGCAGCACGGCCTTGCGCTCCAGCGTCGGCGCGCGCGTGACCCAGTTCGCCTCCGGCAACTGGCCGACGATTTCCGAGTGCGCGTGCTGCGACACCTGGCGGATCAGCGTCTTGCGATAGGCATCGGGCATCCAGTCCTTCGGCTCGATCTTGACGCCGTCGTCGATGCGCGCCTGGAATGCGCGTTCTTCGGGGCTCATCTCATCGAGCGAGCGCACGTTCTTGAGGCCGGTCTCTACCAGTTGTGCATACATGATGTTCATCTCCACTGAGGTGATTGGGCCGCAGGCGGTGATCATTGATTCGCTGCGGCGCGACTGCTTGTTTCAAATACGGGGACGGGGCTGCTGCGGTTTCGCCTAATTTCGTTTCGCCGCGATCAGTGGCTCCACCGCGGGTGCTTTCAGGGACGGCCGGCCGGCTTCGATCTTCTGCAGCGGCTGGACTTCCTTCATGCTGGCCAGGCAACGCTTGGTCAGGTCCTGATAGGTGTGCGTGCCTTCGCGTTTCCAGGCGATTTCCTGTTCGCTCAGTTCGCGCAGGATCTTGGCCGGGACGCCGGCTGCCAGCGAGCGCGGCGGCACCTTCATGCCCGCGCGGACGAAGGCGCTGGCGGCGACAATGGCTTCTTCGCCGACTTCGGCGTCATCCATCACCACTGCATTCATACCGACCAGCGCGTCGCGGCGCACGACGCAGCTATGCAGTACGGCGCCATGGCCGATGTGGCCGTTTTCTTCGATCACGGTGTCATGCGCAGGGAAGCCATGCACCACGCAGGTGTCCTGCACATTGGAACCGCGATGCATGACGATGCGGCCGAAATCGCCACGCAGGCAGGCAGCCGGTCCTATATAGCAATCCGGTCCGACGATCACGTCGCCGATCAGGACGGCGGTCGGATGAACGTAGGCGCTGGGGTCCACTACCGGGATCACGCCTTCTATCGAATAACACGGCATTGCTTGTCTCCTTGATTACCTCAGGTTCCTGCTTTGTTTTTGCGGGGCGGGGCGTTTCAAAAAACATTTGCCTGGCATCCGATTTTGGTTAATAATAAATTCAACCGACCGGTCGGTCAATAATGTTTTGAACTATTTTCGCTATTTGTGTTGCGTCTACGGCGTGCAGGAGTGCGCGCCAAAGCCGCGCCCAGAGCGGAAGAGCGAGCCATTGTAAAAACGACCGGGAGATAGTTTGACGTTCTTTCAGCATGTCGCGACATGCCGGAATGCCAGCACGAACTTGCGCAGCGACGAGTGAATGCAAGCCGGTGAGAGCGATAGGCGAAGCTGAATTGGGCCCGATTTACGGCACAATCACGGCTTCTTGGAATTTGTTGAAAGGAAGAAAACTATGCCACGCAAGCGTGCAGCAGGATTTGACAACCAGCGCGACCTGATCATAGAGCAGGCGGCGACATTGTTCGCGCGCAATGGTTTTCCCGGCACGTCGATGAATGAAGTGGCGGAGGCATGCGGTCTGTCGAAGGCATCGCTGTATCACTACATGTCGGACAAATATCAGTTGCTGATGTTTATCTGCGAAGGCCATATCGAGCGCCTGTGCGCTCTGGTCGATGAAGTGGCGCAGCAGGACCTGGCGCCGGAACCGCGCCTGCGCCTGATGGTGCAGCGTTTTGTCGAGGAGTACGCAGATGCCCAGAACGAGCATCGGGTGCTGACCGAAGATGTGCGCTTCCTGAAAGAGGAAGACCAGCAGCGCATCTTCGCCGGCGAGCGCAAGGTGGTCGGGGCGATGGCGCAGGCAATGATCGGCGTGCGGCCCGAGCTGGACGCCAGCAAGATGGCCAAGCCGTTGACGATGCTGTTGTTCGGCATGATCAACTGGATGTTCATGTGGTTGAAGCCGGATGGCGAACTGACCCACGAACGCATGGCGATGGTGGTGTCGGACCTGCTGTTCGGCGGCATCGGCGCAGTCAGGCTGGAAGATATCGGCCAGGCGGAAGAAGGGAAAAAGATACGGCAGGAATGAACAAGGTTCCAGAGAGGGCCTGTCATTTTTGCGCAAGAGACGGGGAGGGACGGTTGAAGCCGTCTCATCCGGGCAGGAAGTGACCAGAAAATCAACCAAGGAGACCACAAGTGAAATTCGTCCAAAAACTCAACGCCCTGACCACGTCGGTTGCATTGGCAATGCTGGCTTTCGCCGGCGCAGCGCAAGCCGACATCAACGTCGGCGTGAACCTCTCGACTACCGGCCCTGCGGCATCGCTGGGTATCCCCGAAAAGAACACCATCGCCTTGCTGCCGACCACCATCGGCGGCCAGAAGGTCAACTACATCGTGCTGGACGACGCCTCCGACACGACGCAGGCGGTCAAGAACACGCGCCGCTTCATCTCCGAAAACAATGTCGACCTGATCATCGGCTCGACCGTGTCGCCGAACTCGCTGTCCATGATTGAAGTGGTCGCTGAAGCGCAGACGCCGATGATTTCGCTGGCCGCCTCGGCGCGCATCGTCGAACCGATGGACGCGAAAAAGAAATGGGTCTTCAAGACCCCGCAAAACGACATCATGATGTCGCTGGCGATCGTGAAGGACATGGTCGCGCGCGGCTACAAGCGGGTCGGCTTCATCGGTTTTGCGGATGCCTATGGCGAAGGCTGGTACACCGAATTCAGCAAGGCCGCTGCTTTGAAGAAGGTCGAAGTCGTCGCCAACGAACGTTTTGCACGCACCGATACCTCGGCCACCGCGCAAGCCTTGAAACTGATCTCGGCCAAGCCTGATGCGATCCTGATCGCCGGCTCGGGCACCCCGGCCGTGGTCCCGCAGCGCGCCTTGGCCGAACGCGGCTACAAGGGCCAGATCTACCAGACCCACGGCGTCGCCAATGCCGACTTCCTGCGCGTAGGCGGCAAGCTGCTGGAGAACACACTGCTGCCGGCCGGTCCCGTGCTGGTGGCGGCGCAACTGCCGGCCGACAACCCGATCCGCAAGGTGGCGCTGGGCTACACCGTCAAGTATGAGGCGGTGCATGGCAAGGACAGCGTCTCGCTGTTCGGCGGCTATGCCTGGGACGCCGGCCTGCTGCTGCAGGCGGCCGCGCCGGAAGCGCTGAAGAAGGGCAAGCCCGGTACGCCTGAATTCCGCGCCGCGCTGCGCGACGCGCTGGAAGCCTCCAAAAATGTCAACGGCGTCCATGGCGTCTACAACATGTCGGCCACCGACCACCTTGGCCTGGATCAACGCGCATCGGTGATGGTGAAGATCGTCAACGGTGCATGGAAGTATCAGCCGTAAGCCCGGCATCTTCAACGATCTTCACCGGCAATGTGATGAAAAAAAGGCAGGGCGGCTGACATTGGCGCCTTGCCGTTTTTTGTCGTCACGGCGGCCTCAGGTTCTCAGCATTTTCGAGTAAATAACGGAAACAGCAATGACAGCACAATCCACACTCTTGCAAAGCTACATCGGCGGCCGCTGGATCGGTTCCACCGCCGCGACGCCGCTCAACAGCGCCGTCAATGGCCGTCTGATCGCTTCCACGCATGCCGAGAGCATCGACTTCGACGAAGCCGTGACCTATGCGCGCAAACAGGGATTGCCGGCATTGCTGGCACTCGATTTCCAGCAGCGCGCGGGCATCCTGCGCGCGCTCGCCAAATACCTCAACGAACACAAGGAACAGCTCTACGCCGTCTCCGCGCACACCGGCGCCACGCGCGCCGACAGCTGGATCGACATCGAGGGCGGTTCCGGCACCTTGTTCGCCTACGCCAGCGTGGGCGGCAACGAATTCCCGTCCGGCAATCTGGTGCATGAAGGTCCGGCCATCCCGCTGGGCAAGCAAGGCAAGTTCGCCGGCACGCACATCCTGGTGCCGCGCGGCGGCGTCGCCGTGCACATCAACGCCTTCAATTTCCCGGTCTGGGGCATGCTCGAAAAATTCGCGCCGACCTTCCTCGCCGGCATGCCGTGCCTGATCAAGCCGGCCACCGCGACCAGCTACCTCACGGAAGCGGCGGTGCGCCTGATCAATGCCTCCGGCCTGCTGCCGGCCGGCAGCCTGCAGCTGATCATTGGCGGCACCGGCGATCTGCTGGACCGCCTGCAAGGCCAGGATGTGGTGACCTTCACCGGTTCGGCCGACACCGCCGCCAAGCTGCGCGTGCATCCGAACCTGATCCGCCAGTCGATTCCGTTCAACGCGGAGGCCGACTCGCTCAATTGCGCCATCCTCGGTCCCGACGTCACGCCGGACGACGAAGAGTTCGACCTGTTCGTCAAGGAAGTGGCGCGCGAGATGACCACCAAGGCCGGCCAGAAGTGCACCGCGATCCGTCGCGCCATCGTGCCGCGCCAACATATCGACGCCGTCGCCGAGCGCCTGCGCGCGCGCCTGGCCAAGACCGTGGTCGGCGATCCCGCGCTGGAACAGGTGCGCATGGGGCCGCTGGCGTCCAAGGCGCAACAGCATGACGTGGCCGAACGCCTGGCCCTGCTCAAGGCTGGCAATGAACAGATCTTCGGCGCCGGCGACGGTTTCAGCCCGGTCGGCGATGCGGTCGGCGAGGGCGCCTTCTTTGCGCCGACGCTGCTGCTGTGCCGGGACGGCGTCGCCAATCCGGCGGTGCATGATGTCGAAGCCTTTGGCCCGGTCAGCACGCTGATTGCCTATGACGACTTCGACGCTGCGCTGGACCTGGCTGCACGCGGCCGCGGCAGCCTGGTCGGCAGCCTCGTGACGCACGATCCCAAGGTCGCCGCCAAGGCGATCCCCATCGCCGCCGCATGGCACGGACGCTTGCTGATCCTCGACCGTGAAGCGGCGGTGGAATCCACCGGTCATGGTTCTCCCTTGCCGCAACTCAAGCACGGCGGCCCCGGCCGCGCCGGCGGCGGTGAAGAACTGGGCGGCGCACGCGCCGTCAAGCACTACCTGCAACGTGCGGCGGTGCAAGGTTCGCCCACCATGCTGGCTGCCGTCACCGGCGAACACGTGCGCGGCGCGGCGGTGCGCGAATCGGACATCCATCCGTTCCGCCATCACTTCGAAGACCTGCAGATCGGCGACTCGCTGCTGACTCATCGCCGCACCGTCAGCGAAGCCGACATCGTCAATTTCGGCGGCTTGTCGGGCGACTACTTCTACATGCACTTCGACGAGATCGCCGCCAGGGAATCGCCGTTCGGCAAACGCATCGCGCATGGCTACTTCGTGTTGTCGGCTGCGGCCGGGCTGTTCGTCTCGCCGGCCCCGGGTCCGGTGCTGGCCAACTACGGCCTCGACACGCTGCGCTTCGTCAAGCCGGTCGGCATCGGCGACACCATCCGCGCGCGCCTGACCTGCAAACGCAAGATCGACCGCAACAAGAAGGACGCCAACGGCGTCGGCCAGGGCGTGGTCGCATGGGACGTCGAAGTGACCAACCAGGACGGTGAACTGGTGGCGTCGTACGACATCCTGACGCTGGTCGCCAAGAAGAATTGATCTTCGCAATACCGGGCAACACCGGCAATACCAGATAACAAAAAGCCTGCGGCGGCGCTCCCGATTTTTCGGAAACGCGCACGCAGGGCGGAAGGCGGCGGTCGCGATCGATTGACCTGTCGACATCGCCTTCCACAATACTATTTCAATCTGCACGGCGCGCGCCGCCGTGCACCCAAGGAGGATGGACGTGGACGCAAGTATCTTTGCGGTCCTGGTGCAAGACGGCATTACGACGGGCGCAATTTACGCCTTGCTGTCGTTGGCATTGGTACTGGTTTTTTCGGTGACGCGAGTCATCTTGTTGCCGCAAGGCGAATTCGTTGCCTTCGGCGCACTGACCCTGGCGGCAATCCAGGCCGGCCAGGCGCCCCAGAGTGCGCTGCTGATGGTGGCGCTGGGCGTGGCGACCATCTTCTGCGAAGTGGCCGGCAACCTGCGCCGTGCCGATCGCCGCGGCAAGCTGCTTGGCCGGTTGCCGCTACTGGCGGGTAAATACCTGCTGTTTCCGATTGCCGTCTACGCCGTGACGCTGACTGTCCCGCTCAAGGATCTGCCGATGCTGGTGCAGATCGCGCTGGCACTGGCCATCGTCGTGCCGATGGGACCGATGGTATATCGCCTGGCCTACCAGCCGCTGGCGCATGCCAGTATCCTGGTGCTGCTGATCGTCTCGCTCGGCGTGCATCTGGCGATGGTCGGCCTGGGCCTGCTGATGTTCGGTCCGGAAGGCTCTAACACCTTGCCCTTCACCGATGCACAATTCGCCATGGGCGAGATGACCGTCTCGGGCCAGAGCCTGATCGTGATCGGCACCGTGGTCGCGCTGATCGTCGGCATCTATTTCTACTTCGAACGCACGCTGTCCGGCAAAGCCCTGCGCGCCACCGCCGTCAACCGCCTGGGCGCACGCCTGGTCGGCATCGGCACCAACCAGGCCGGCAAGCTGTCGTTCACCTTGAGCGCCGGCATCGGCGCGCTGTGCGGCATCCTGATTGCGCCGTTCACGATCATCAATTACGAATCGGGCTTCCTGATTGCGCTCAAGGGTTTCGTCGGCGCCATCTTCGGCGGCCTGGCCAGCTATCCGATTGCCGCCGCCGGCGCGGTCGGCATCGGCCTGATCGAGAGCTTCTCCTCGTTCTGGGCCAGCTCGTTCAAGGACCTCATCGTCTTCACGGTGATCATCCCCGTCTTGCTGTGGCGCTCGCTCACCAGCAATCACGTCGATGAAGAAGCCTGAGGTGGAACACATGAAAAACAAATTCGTTTTCTCGGCCGCTCTTTCTACGATTGCGCCTGTCGTCCTTCTGTTGCTGGTGCTGGCTTTGCCGTTCCTGTCAGTGCCGCCGTTCTGGATCACGCTGTTATCTTATGTCGGCCTGTACAGCATCGTCGCGCTCGGCCTCGTGATGCTGACCGGTGTTGCCGGCCTGACCTCGTTCGGCCAGGCTGCATTCGTCGGCATCGGTGCTTACACCACTGCTTACGTCACCACGCAATTCGGCTTGTCGCCGTGGATCGGCCTGCTGGCCGGACTGCTCATCACGGGCGTCTCGGCGTTGCTGATCGGCGCGGTGACGATGCGCATCTCGGGCCATTTCCTGCCGCTGTCGACCATCGCCTGGGGCTTGTCGCTGTACTTCCTGTTCGGCAACCTGGAGAGCCTGGGCAAGTACGACGGCATCGGCGGCATCCCGTCGATTTCGCTGTTCGGCTTTGAGTTCAGCAGCGGCAAGTCGATGTATGTACTGATCTGGGTGGTGGCGATCCTCGCGCTGGTATCGGTCAAGAACTTCCTCAACTCGCGCACCGGACGCGCCGTGCGTGCGCTCAAGTTCGGCTACGTCATGCCGGAGGCGATGGGCGTCAACACGGTCTGGCTCAAGATCGTCATCTTCGCCTACGCCGCCATGCTGGCCGGCGTGTCCGGCTGGCTGTACGCGCATTTGCAGCATGCGGTCAACCCGACTCCGTTCGGCCTCAAGTACGGCATCGATTATCTGCTGATGGTGGTGGTGGGCGGCGCAGGTTATGTCTGGGGAGCGCTGCTCGGCGCCGGCCTGATCACCTTGCTCGGTAACTTCCTGCAAGAATGGCTGCCGGCCGTGCTCGGCACCGGCGGCAACTTTGAAGCCATCGTGTTCGGCATCGCGCTGGTGCTGTTCCTGCAATACGCCAACGAAGGCCTGTGGCCGTTCATCCAGGCGCGCTTCCCGGGCCGTCCGTCCGCCAGGGCGCCGGACGACGCGCCTGCGCTGGCGCACAAGGACAAGCCCGCCGCCGGCGAAGTCATCCTCGACGTCAAGGACGCGCGCAAGCAGTTCGGCGGCCTGGTGGCGGTCAACGACGTCAGCTTCTCGGTCAAGGCCGGTGAGGTGGTCGGCCTGATCGGCCCCAACGGCGCCGGCAAATCGACCACCTTCAACCTGGTGACCGGCGTGCTGCCGATCACCAGCGGTGCTGTCGATTATCGCGGCCGTTCGATCGCCGGTTTGTCGTCGCGCCAGATCGCCAGCCGCGGCATCGCGCGTACCTTCCAGCACGTGCGCCTGGTGCCGGGCATGAGCGTGCTCGAGAACGCTGCCATGGGCGCCTACCTGCGCAGCGACCGTGCGGCACAAGGCGGCGCGCTGGCCAGCATCCTGCGCCTGAACCGCAAGGAAGAAGACAAGATTCTGCTTGAAGCCAAGCGCCAGCTCGAACGTGTCGGCCTCGGCGACATGCTGTATCGTCCCGCCGGCAGCCTGGCGCTGGGCCAGCAACGCATCCTCGAGATCGCCCGCGCGCTGTGCTGCGATCCGGCCTTGCTGCTGCTGGATGAACCCGCTGCGGGTTTGCGCTACAAGGAAAAACAAGCGCTGTCCGAACTGCTGAGGAAACTGCGCGCCGAAGGCATGGCCGTGCTGCTGGTGGAGCACGACATGGACTTCGTGATGCAACTGACGGATCACATCGTGGTCATGGAATTCGGCACCAAGATCGCCGAGGGAACCCCGGCCCAGATCCAGGTCCATCCTGCCGTGCTGGAAGCCTATCTGGGAGGAGTGGAGTGATGAGCAACAACCAAGCCAACACCATCATCAATAACGGCGAAGTCCTGCTCGACGTCAGCAACCTGCATGCGCGCTACGGCAAGGTGGAAGCGCTCCACGGCGCCGGACTGCAAGTGCGCGCCGGCCAGATCGTCACCGTCATCGGTCCCAACGGCGCGGGCAAGTCGACCCTGCTCAACGCCATCATGGGCGCCTTGCCGACCAGCGGATCGGCCAGCGGCAGCGTCAAGTATCTGGGCCAGGAACTGAGCAGCATGGACGTCGAGGACCGCGTCGCGCGCGGCCTCTGCCTGGTGCCGGAAAAGCGCGAGCTGTTCGCCACCATGAGCGTCGAAGACAACCTGCAGCTGGGCGCCTACAAGCGCAAGAAGAACGGCGAAGCCAATTACATGGACCAGATCGACTCGGTCTACGCCTTGTTCCCGCGCCTGCTGGAACGGCGCAAGCAGGCGGCGGGCACCTTGTCCGGCGGCGAGCGGCAGATGCTGGCGGTCGGCCGCGCACTGATGGCCAAGCCGCAGGTGCTGATGCTCGATGAACCGAGCCTGGGCCTGGCGCCACTGATCACCAAGGAAATCTTCCACATCATCAGCGAGCTGCGCAAGACCGGCGTCGCCACGCTGCTGATCGAGCAGAATGCGCGCGCGGCATTGCAAGTCGCCGACTACGCCTACGTGCTGGAAATGGGTGAGCCGGTGATGGAAGGTCCGGCGTCCGAACTCGCTGCGAACAAGCAGATCATCGAGAGCTATCTCGGTTTCGCGAAGCATTAAAAAACATAGCGACGGAGATCGCAAAACAACAAGCAACAGGAGTGGAGACAATGAACCTGCGTCGGTTTTCTATCGGTGCCCGGCTGGGCGGCGGCTTTGCGTTGATGTTCGTTTTGCTGGTCGCGCTCGGCGCGGCGGTCGCTATTCAGGCGGCGTCGCTGCAAAACGGTTTGTCGCAGCAGCTCACGCAGATTGCGGCGAACGTACCGGCGGCGCAGAAGAGCGCCATCGCCACGGCGTTGACCAATTCCGACGCAGCGCGCGGCGTGCTGATGCAATTCGCGATCATCGCCGGCGTGGCGCTGATGCTGGTGTGCGCACTGGCCGCATGGCGCCTGAGCCGCAGCATCACGCGGCCCTTGCAGGCCGCCGTGTCGATTGCGCGGCGCGTGGCCACCGGCGACCTGTCATCTAAAGTGGTGGTGGAAGGGCGCGATGAAGTCAGCGATTTGCTGGGCGCTTTGCAGGCCATGAACCAGAGCCTGCTCAAGATCGTCGGCGAAGTGCGCTCCGGTACTCAGGTGATTTCGGAAGCGTCCGGCCGGATCGCCACCGGCAACAGCGAATTGTCGGCGCGCACCGAAGCGCAGGCCAGCTCGCTGGAGCAGACCGCGTCGTCGATGGAACAACTGACCGCCACCGTCAGCCAGAATGCCGACCATGCGGTGCGCGCCAACCAGATCGTGGAGGCGGCTTCCGGCTTCGCCGTCAAAGGCGGTCAGGTAGTGAGCCAGGTGCTCGACACGATGGGTTCGATCAACGACAGCTCGCGCAAGATCGTCGAGATCATCAGCGTGATCGACGGCATCGCCTTCCAGACCAACATCCTTGCGCTCAACGCGTCGGTCGAAGCGGCGCGCGCCGGCGAGCAGGGCCGCGGTTTCGCCGTGGTCGCTTCGGAAGTGCGCAACCTGGCGCAACGCTCGGCCGTCGCCGCCAAGGAGATTAAGACCCTGATCGACGACTCGGTGCAGCAGGTGCAAAGCGGTAACGCACTGGCCGGCCAGGCCGGCGGCACCATGAAGGAAATCGTCGACTCGGTGCAGCACGTCGAACGCATCATCTCCGAAATCACCCAGGCCGGTCGCGAGCAGAGCAGCGGCATCGGCGAAATCAACCAGGCCATCACGCAGATGGACCGCATGACGCAGCAGAACGCCGCCATGGTCGAGCAGGCCGCCTCGTCAGCGGTGAAGATGCAGGAGTTGGCGACCTCGCTGGCGCAATCAGTCAGCGCCTTCCGCCTCGAAAACCATACGGAAGACGCCGTGGCCATGGTCAGGCGCGCGGTGCAGCATGTGAAGCAGCAGGGCAAGGATGCGGCGCTGGCCGACTTCAGCCGCCCCACGTCGGAATTCAAGCAGCGCGATCTCTACATCAACGTCATCGACCTCAACGGCAACACGCTCGCCCACGGCGAAAACGCCAAGCTGATCGGGCGCAACCTGATCGACCTGAAAGACGCCGACGGCAAGCTGTTCATCAAGCAATTCGTCGACACCGCCACGGGCGCAGGCAAAGGCTGGATCGACTACCGCTGGCCGAACCCCGTCACCGCCGTGCTGGAAGAAAAAACTACCTACATCGAGGAGGTCAACGGCCTGGTGATCGGCTGCGGTATCTACAAAGGATAAATACGAGGGATAAAAAGTCTCGCGCCGCCTCAGATCGGCAGCGCCGTTTCGTATTTCACTTCGCGTAGCGCCACGCTGGTGTTGACCTGCGAGACGCCGTTGAGCTTGACCAGCACGTTGTGCAGGAAGTCGTGATACGCCTCCATGTCGGGCACGATGACCTTGACCATGTAGTCGGCGGTGCCGGTGGTCTCGTAGCACTCGACCACTTCGGGACGCATGCGCATGGCTTCCTCGAACTTCTCCACCACACCCTCGGCGTGACGCAGCAGCGAGATGTGCGCCAGGCAGCACACCGACAGGCCCAGCTTGCGCCGATCGACCACGGCGGTGTAGCGCACGATGTAGCCGTTGTCCTCCAATTCCTTCTGCCGGCGCCAGCACGGACTGGCCGACATGCCGACTTTTTCCGCCAGTTCGTTCGATGAAATCCGGGCGTTTTTCTGCAACTCCGCGAGGATCTTTTGCGATGCGGGATCGAGAGGTGAGTTTTTCATTTTGAAGGTCTGATCTGGAAAGATAATTCCCATTTTAGCGACTATAAAGGCATAAATAGAAATAATTTTTCCGGTTCGAAGTCATATCCTTTCTCTCATCAATGCCCGGTTTTTGACGGGTTTTCCGGCAGCTTCCCGCCCCCTATTGAGACGATAACGATAACGATGAACTCGGTGACAATCCCTCCCTTCCGGTCGGCCGCTACGGCGCCGGCCCAGCCTGCAAATCTGCCGGCCGCTCCACTTGAAACGACGGCATCGCTGGTTTCCGCGCTTGCAGATCACGCGCTTGCAGATCCGGACTACGCCCTGGAAGACAACCTCACCCGCAGCAGCGGCCGCGTCTTCCTGACCGGCACCCAGGCGCTGGTGCGCCTACTGTGCATGCAGAAAGCCGCCGACGCCGCCAACGGCCTCAATACCGGCGGCTTCATCAGCGGCTATCGCGGCTCGCCGCTGGGCGCGGTGGACCAGGAACTGTGGCGCGCCTCCCGCTTGCTGAGTGCGCACAACATCGAGTTCCTGCCGGCAATCAATGAAGAACTCGGCGCCACCGCCGTGCTCGGCTCGCAGCAGGTCGAAGCCGACCCGACGCGCAAGGTGCAGGGCGTGTTCGCCATGTGGTACGGCAAGGGACCCGGCGTCGACCGTTCCGGCGATGCGCTCAAGCACGGCAACGCCTACGGCTCATCGCCGCACGGCGGCGTGCTGGCGATTCTCGGCGACGACCACGGCTGCGTGTCGTCGTCGATGCCGCACCAGAGCGAACAGGCGCTGATCGCCTGGGGCATGCCGGTGGTCAATCCCGCCAACATCCAGGAATACATGGAGTTCGGCCCGTACGGCTGGGCGCTGTCGCGCTTCTCGGGCGCGTGGGTCGGCTTCAAGGCGATTTCGGAGACCGTGGAAGGCGGCGCCGTGGTTGAACTTCCACCGCTGCCGCAGTACACCGCGCCGACCGGTTACACGCCGCCGGCCGACGGCCTGCACAACCGCTGGCCCGACTTGCCCGGCCTCGCGCTGGAACAGCGTGTCGACGATAAGCTCAAGGCGGTGCAGGCATTCGCCGGCGTCAATTCCATCGACAAGCTGATCGTACCGGCGCCGCACGCGCGCATCGGCATCATCAGCGCCGGCAAGGCTTACCTCGACCTGTTGGAAGCGCTGGCGCGCCTCGGCCTGTCGCAACAACAGCTGGAAGACCTCGGCGTGCGCCTGTACAAGCCGGGCCTGACCTATCCGCTCGAACGCACGCGCCTGTCGGCCTTCGCCGCAGGTCTCGATGAAATCCTGGTGGTGGAAGAGAAGGGCGCCGTCATCGAGCAGCAGCTCAAGAACCTGTTCTACAACCTGCCGCAAGAGCGTCGCCCATCGGTGATCGGCAAGACCGACGCCCACGGCGAAGCGCTGCTGTCGGCGCTCGGCGAGCTGCGGCCGTCGCGTATCGCACCGGCGCTGGTGCGCTGGTTCGGACCACGGTTCCCGACGCTGAACCTGCAACGCTTCCTGCCCGATTTCTGTGCCGCCGAGTTGTTGTCCAACGACGCCGACAGTGTCAAACGCACGCCGTATTTCTGCTCCGGCTGTCCGCACAATACCTCCACCCGCGTGCCGGAAGGCAGCCGCGCGATGGCCGGCATCGGCTGCCACTTCATGGCGACATGGATGAAGCGCGATACGAACTACCTCGCGCAAATGGGCGGCGAAGGCATCAACTGGGTCGGCTCCTCGCGCTTCGTCGACGAGAAGCACGTGTTCCAGAATCTGGGCGACGGCACCTATTACCATTCCGGTTCGCTGGCGATCCGCCAGGCCATCGCGGCGCGCACCAACATCACCTACAAGATTCTCTACAACGACGCCGTCGCCATGACCGGCGGCCAGCCGGTCGACGGCTCGCTGTCGGTGCCGCAGATCGTGCAGCAGGTCACCAGCGAAGGCGCAAAGAAAGTCGTGGTCGTCACCGACGCTCCCGAGAACTACGCGCTGATCAAGCTGCCGGCCGGCGTCACCGTGCATCACCGCAGCGAACTCGACGTCATCCAGCGCATGCTGCGCGACATCCCCGGCGTGACCGTGCTGGTCTACGACCAGACCTGCGCCGCCGAGAAGCGCCGCCGCCGCAAGAAGAACAAGCCCGGCCATGTCGCCTTCCCCGATCCGGCGCGCCGCATGATGATCAACCCGGCAGTGTGCGAAGGTTGCGGCGACTGCGGCGTGCAATCCAACTGCCTGTCGATCCTGCCCCTGGAAACCGAACTCGGCCGCAAGCGCCAGATCGAGCAATCCTCCTGCAACAAGGATTACTCCTGCGTCGAAGGTTTTTGCCCGAGCTTCGTCTCGGTGCTGGGCGGCACGCTGAAGAAACCGGAAAGCGTCAAGCTCACCCTCGCCGACCTGGAAGCCACGCTGGCCGCCTATCCGGCGCCGGCGCCGCACCGTTTCGCCAAACCGTTTGAAATCCTCGTAGCCGGCGTCGGCGGCACCGGCGTCGTCACCGTCGGCGCGCTGATCACCATGGCCGCGCATCTGGAAGGCAAGGGCGCCTCCACGCTCGACTTCATGGGCTTCGCACAGAAGGGTGGCGCGGTGCTCTCGCACGTGCGCATCGCCGCGTCGCCATCGGCGCTCAATCAGGTCCGCATCGACCTGCAGCAAGCCGACGCCGTGTTCGCCTGCGACCTGGTGGTCTCGGCCATGCCGGAAGGCTTGTCGGTCATGCGCCGCGGCCACACCAAAGTGATCGCCAACGACCGCGAAATCCCGACTGCCGATTTCACGCGCAACCCAGATGCCTCGATCAACAAGGAAGGCCTGCTCGACAAGCTGGCCGCCTCGGCCGGCGCCGATAACGTCGTGCAAATTGACGCACAGGACACGGCGCTGCGTTTCCTCGGCGACCCGATCGGCGGCAACATCCTGCTGATGGGTTACGCCTGGCAACGCGGCCTGGTGCCGGTAGGCCTGCCGGCAATGATGCGCGCCATCGAGTTGAACGGCGTCGCCGTCGACATGAACAAGCGCGCCTTCACCCTCGGCCGCCTCGCCGCCGCCGACGCCGCTGCACTGGACAAGCTCGGCAAGCCGAAGCAGCAGGTCATCCAGTTCGCCGCACCGAAGTCGCTGGCCGACACGGTCGCCTTCCGTATCGACTGGCTGACCAAGTACCAGAACCGTGCCTACGCCCGCCGCTACGAAGAAGCCGTGGCCGCCGTCGAACGCGCCGAAGCAAGGTTGGAAGACAACGCCTCCAGGCGCCCGATCAGCAAGATGGTCGCGCGCAACCTGTTCAAGCTGATGGCCTACAAGGACGAATACGAAGTCGCACGCCTGCACGCCGACCCGGTATTCCGCGAACAGATCGCCGCGCAGTTCGACGGCGACTACAAGCTGGCCTTCCACCTCGCGCCGCCGATGCTGGCGCGCAAGAAACCGGGCTCAGATGTGCCGGCCAAGATGCGTTTTGGGGCGTGGATGATGTCGGGGTTTGCAGTGCTGTCGCGATTCAAGTCGCTGCGCGGGACGCCGTTGGATGTGTTTGGCTATACCGAGGAACGGCGGCGTGAGCGGGCGTTAAGGGATCGGTATCTGGATTTTGTGTTGATGCTGGCGGATCGGCTCAATGTTGACAACAAGGGAGTGGCGTTGAAGCTGGCGCAGTTGCCGGAGCAGATTCGTGGGTATGGGCACGTTAAGCTGGCGGCGATGGATAGGGCTGATCGGGAGTGGGAGGTGTTGATGGGGGAGTTCTTGAGTGGGTCGCGCATGGATAGGCGTGCTGCGGTTTGATGGATTGATGCAGCAATCTCGGAAAATGAAAGTCGATGGCACTCAGCGTGTCATCGACTTTTTTGTTGCTTGAGGGGGCATTAAAGCAAGCGTAGTTCTCGAGAGAAATAAGACCTTGAGGGTCCGTTTCTGCTCGAATCATTGTCCGGGAACGTATCGATCCCGTCCACGTACGTGCCAGCCGAGACGACCGCGGACAATCCTATGACGACGTTCGTCTTTCGTTGTCGATTCACGTCATGTCTTCCATCCATTCATAAGAAAAAATGGCTGCCGGAAGCGTGTTGCCAAAAAAATAATCACTGCTGCAGATCAGAAGCAAGCCCACCTTGCATGTCACGCGCAACAACGTCCCCATCTTTCAGCTTCGATTCCACCGATACATTTTCGTCATCTGCCGGGCGGTTGTAGGGCCTCTCCTTTGGCCGACGCAGATATTCCTCAAATATTGCCAATTCTGTATTCATATTTTCCTAAAAGAGTCAGGGTTTCCCGACAGATATATTTTTGCGTCCCTTTTAGTATCTCGTTCAGCATGGCCGACACCCGTTTTCTGCATCGCCATTCACGGATTCAATCGACGCTCCAGTTCCAGGCGTCCGGGCAGTGGCTTGTATGTCCGGAGTGGGTGACTTGGGTGCAGATGCTCCATGCGGTTAATCCAAGACAAATCTTTCGTTTGCTCATCATGAATCTGATACCGATTGGAGAAGTCTCCGCGCAGATCCACTGTGGCGCGCCGCTGCCCTGGAATGTCCGGGATGTGGAAGGGAAGTTGTTGCTGGCGCGCGGCCATCTGGTCGAGACGATGGCGATGCAGCACAACCTTTTGCGGCGCGGTGTGTTTGTGGATGCGGACGAGGTTCAGGCCAGCCGGGAATCGTCGCCATTGCTGTTTGGTGGCACCCAGCGCCCGGTATTGCCATTCGCTGCACAGTGGGACGCTGTGGAAAAACGCTTGACTGCGCTGCTCGCGAATTATCGCGACGCGCAATTCCTGAGCGGAATCCGCGACGTGGAATCCATGATCACCATCGCCTCGGAAGAACACGCCGACCAGACAATCTATTCGGTCATCCGGCACGATCAGGAGCGCTTCGCTGCCTACGGAATCACGCATTCGATCCACGTCGCATGCGTCTGCAGCATTCTCGCCAAACGGCTCGGTTGGTCGAAGAAGAACAGGGAAACCGTCATCAACGCCGCGTTGACGATGAATCTGTCCATCATCGGCTTGCAAGGCGAACTTGCGCGGAGTGAGAGTGCGCCCACCAGGCAACAGCGGCAACTGATACACGTGCACCCGGCTGAAAGCGTGCGCATGCTGCAGGATGCCGGTGTGACCGATGAGGACTGGCTGCAGGCGGTTGAACAACATCACGAAAGCCCGAATGGCGGCGGTTATCCCTACGGCACGAAACACAAGCTCAGCGAATTGTCGCAAATGATCCGGTTCGCCGATATCTTCACCGCCAAGTATTCCGCACGCAAGAACAGGGCGGCGATGCCATCGAGACAGGCTGCCCAGTCGGTTTATCTGGCGAGCGACGGACATCCGATTGCATCGGCGCTGCTCAAGGAATTCGGCATCTATCCGCCGGGTTGTTTTGTGCTGCTGAAAAGCGGCGAGACGGCGGTGACGATCCGGCGCGGCCATACGCCGACGGCGCCTTTGGTGGCTGTGGTACGAGACAAGAACGGCTTGCCGATCAAGGAGCCGCTGCTGCGCGACACCGTATTGCCGCAATATGCCGTTCTGCGCACGCTTCCCAATCAGCCCACGCAGTACGATACGGCCATTCAAAGGTTGTACACCTTGACGGCTGAGTAGGCAGTCGATGACGACGGCGTTGGTGGTGTGCCTTTACGCGAGGCGTTCAATCACCTGCGCATGCTGAGGCCAGGTCCGCGTGAGCACCTCTTTGTCGGCGAGTTCGAATTCCTCGAATTCGAAGCCCGGGGCCACCGTGCATCCAACCAGGGAATGGCCTTGCGGATCTGCGCATTCCGCGGCGAACCAAGCGCCGGCAGGCACCAATGCCTGGAATTCTGCGCCGTCGTGGATCACGGGATTGCCCAAGCGGAGCACGGTCAGATTGCCGGTCTGCTCGAGGACGTAAATGTGCAGGGGCGACCCGTCATAGAAATGCCACATTTCATCGGACTTGATCCGATGCCAGGCAGATCTCTCACCGGCGCATAGCAAATAGTAGATCGCAGTTGAGGCTGAGCGGATGAGTCCATCGCTTGCTCGCGCAACTTCCATTGCGGCACGATAGGTTTCCCTGAAGTGACCGCCCTCAGGATGCGGCAGGAGACGAAGGCGAGAAATCAGTTCTGCGGGTGTGGAAACACGTTCATTCATATTTACCTCATTTCGACATGAGCTCCCCTACGACGCATCTGCGTCATAACGCAATACTGTTTGAATGCGTGAATTTGCCTGAATTTTCTGGGTAGGGGAAGCGCTTGCAAGCGATTCCCTTCGAATCCCCCGTGTAAGCCGCGCAGGCGGCTTACTTCTCTCCGAGAATAGGGTTTGCTGCGCAAACAAAATGGGGACAACAAATAAAAATGCCCGCTTGCGCGGGCATTTTTATTCTGACGAGAGGGGAATTACCATTCTGCTCTAGATGTCTCTAGAATACGGAAGAAACAAAAACATTTCTAAAAACGTACCCCCGAATGTACCCCCTTTATTTTTCCCGTCGGTGAAAATTAAATAAAATTTCCGACGTAAAGCGAAAAAATACGACTGGCACGTAAATGCTAAAATCGACTAACGGTCTCGTCGTCCTCGTAACAGTTAGTGATTCCAAAATAAGTATAAAAGTCGCTGTTCAGTTTTAAGCAATCATGCGACGCATCAGTTACTTTTAACAAAGCATGGAGGCGGAGCATGTGCGCCCCTTGGAGCGCATATGAGGCAAGTCACAAGAAATAATCATTATGTTCCTGAGTGGTACCAGTACGATTTCCACGGAGTCGGTCAGACTCGTATGCCCTACCTAAATCAGCAGCCCGAGGAACGCATCCTGCCCGATGGCCGCGTTATTGCCCTTAACGATCAGCACATTTGGGGGCCAGCGAAATGCTTCTGTGAATACGATCTGTACACGACCCGTTTCGGCGATACTTTCAACGATGAAATAGAGAAGTTTTTATTTGGCTCTATCGATACTAGAGGAGCAATTGCAGTACGTGCATTTGCAAACGGTGATCCTTCTGCGATACACGAAAATTTTACGGACTTTTTCGAATACATGGATGCGCAAAAACTACGCATGTTGATTTGCTCGCGGAATTGACCCTCTCCAATTGATCCACCTTCCAGCGTCTTGCGAAGGCTGCCACGCGATCGTACGACCCCTCATAACCCAAGGATCGCAGCTCTAAGTGGAGCTGCTTTAAGGTACGGCGCTGCTTGCGTGATTTGACCGCCTCGGTCTTTAACCACGCTGAGAGTTTTAGTGTGTATTTATCTAGAGAGCTCCGGGGACGCCTATCTGCATAGGCTGGCTCGATGGTTTCAGCGCGGATATACCGCCTGACGGTGTTGCGTGAGATGCCCAAACGTCTGGATATCTCTCGCAATGAGACCTGGTCACGAAGGTGCCAGCGTCGAATAATGCCTAATAATGCCACGTCGATCACTCCGATCTCCTGCTTATGGTCATAAGCAGAATTGTGTTCTATACGTGGGTCAATTCTCGGTGCAATTTATGCGGCAAAGTGGGTCAATTTTCGGCGCAAATCAACACACGTGCATCAGCAAGCGAAAAGATGGGGTACTTTCCAATAGAAAGTAATTTTTCTTTCTGTAGGTATCGGTATTTAAGTCGCCAAAACTTGCTTCCATTCGGCTGGACTAGGAGGAACAAGCCGCCGCTATCCGCTATTTTGTAGTCTTTGTCTTTAGGCTTAGCGCTACGGCAAGCAACATCTGTTAAAGGCATGGGGTACTTTTTTTATTCTGGATTTTGAATACCCCTAAAAGTACCCCTAAAATCTTTGGAAGTAAATGAACGTTGTTGAACGTTAAAAAACAAAAAACCCGCATAAGCATTAAGCTTTATGCGGGTTCTTGGACTTCTTGGAACTTCTTGGAACTTCTTGGAACGTATACTTGGCGGAGAGAGGGGGATTCGAACCCCCGATAGGCTATTAACCTATACACGCTTTCCAGGCGTGCGACTTCAACCACTCATCCATCTCTCCGGAATTTGGCTTCGTTTTTAGCGAAGCCGCTGATTATAGCAACATTTTTCAGGAAATGAGATGGTTTTGCACTGTCCCCCATAAAATAATGGCGATGCGTTGCGGCATCGCCATTATTTCTTGTCAGATTGGCATTCCCGGTGCAGATGGGGCTTGCGGCCGGGAACAGGGCGCCTTTCCGCTTGATTTCGGCCTATTGTGCTTCCTTGAGCTGGTCCAGGATGGCCGGGTTTTCCAGGGTCGAGATGTCCTGCGTGATGTCTTCGCCCTTGGCCAGCACGCGCAGCAGGCGGCGCATGATCTTGCCGGAGCGGGTCTTGGGCAGGTTGTCGCCGAAACGGATTTCCTTGGGCTTGGCGATCGGGCCGATTTCCTTGGCGACCCAGTCGCGCAGTTCCTTCGCGATGGCCTTGGCTTCGTCGCCGGTCGGGCGAGGGCGCTTCAGGACCACGAAGGCGCAGATCGATTCGCCGGTGGTTTCGTCCGGTTTGCCGACCACGGCGGCTTCGGCCACGATGGGGTTGGCGACCAGCGCGGATTCGATCTCCATCGTGCCCATGCGGTGACCGGAGACGTTGAGCACGTCGTCGATGCGGCCGGTGATGGTGAAGTAGCCGGTGTCCTTGTTGCGGATCGCGCCGTCGCCGGCGAGGTAGACCTTGCCGCCGAACTCTTCGGGGAAGTAGCTCTTCTTGAAGCGCTCGGGGTCGTTCCAGATGGTGCGGATCATCGACGGCCATGGACGCTTGACGACCAGGATGCCGCCGGTGCCGTTGGGCAGGTCGTTGCCGGTTTCATCGACGATGGCGGCGGTGATGCCCGGCAGCGGCAGCGTGCAGGAGCCCGGCACTTGCGGCGTTGCGCCCGGCAGCGGCGAGATCATGTGACCGCCGGTTTCGGTTTGCCAGAAGGTGTCGACGATGGGGCATTTTTCCTGGCCGATGTTTTTGTAGTACCACATCCAGGCTTCCGGATTGATCGGTTCGCCGACCGAACCCAGCAGGCGCAGCGACGACAGGTCGTATTGCTTGGGATGGATTTTTTCGTCGGCTTCGGCGGCCTTGATCAGCGAGCGGATCGCGGTCGGGGCGGTGTAGAAAATCGTTGCCTTGTGACGCTGCACCATGTCCCAGAAACGGCCGGCGTTCGGATAGGTCGGCACGCCTTCGAACACGATCTGGGTCGCGCCGACTGCCAGCGGGCCGTAGGCGATGTAGGTGTGGCCTGTGATCCAGCCGATGTCGGCGGTGCACCAGTAGACGTCGTCCGGCTTGATGTCGAAGGTCCACTTCATCGTCAGCACGGCCCACAGCAGGTAGCCGCCGGAAGCGTGTTGGACGCCCTTCGGTTTGCCGGTGGAGCCGGAGGTGTAGAGGATGAACAGCGGATGTTCTGCGTCGACCCATTCAGGTTCGCAGGCGTCGGGCTGGTTGGCGACGACGTCGTGCAGCCACAGGTCGCGGCCTTCGACCCAGTTGATGTCGGCGCCGGCGCGCTTGTAGACAACCACGTTCCTGATCGTGTCGCAGCCGCCCATGGCGAGCGCTTCGTCGACGATGGATTTCAGCGGCAATTGCTTGCCGCCGCGCACCTGGTAGTCGGCGGTGATGACGGCGACTGCGCCGGCATCGATCACGCGTTCCTGCAGCGATTTGGCGGAGAAGCCGCCGAACACCACCGAGTGCGTGGCGCCGATGCGTGCGCAGGCTTGCATGGCGGCGACGCCTTCGACCGACATCGGCATGTAGATGACGACGCGGTCGCCTTTCTTGACGCCGAGCGATTTCAGGCCGTTGGCGAAGTGGCAGACTTTCTTGTGCAGTTCGCGATAGGTGACGCGGGTGACCTTGGCGTCGTCGGATTCGAAGATGACGGCGGTCTTGTCGGCGTTGCCGTTTTCCAGGTTGACGTCGAGGCAGTTGTACGAGACGTTGATCTTGCCGTCTTCAAACCATTTGTAGAACGGCGCATCGGCTTCGTTCAGGGTCTTGGTGAAGGGCTTTTTCCATTGCAGGTTTTCACGTGCGAGGCGGGCCCAGAAGCCTTCGTAGTCGCGCTCGGCTTCGGCGCACAAGGCGTTATAGCCGTCCATGCCGGACACGGCGGCGTTCTTGACGAACTCTGCCGGTGGAGCGAATACACGGTTTTCTTGCTTGAATGTTTCGATGTCTGCCACGATTAGTCTCCTGCGATTGATGATTTTTGCTTTATCCAAAAGCCGATGGTTTTGCGTCCCGCGAAACTATCGGTTTTGCTTTTTGCAAAACATAGGCGTTTTCACTTACTCAGTCCTTACACATTCGGAATTGATCGGAGGCGGGGAAGGCCGCTGCGCAAGCGCTTGCGCTACATCAAAGGGTCTGACCGCAAGGATGCAGCGAAGTTTGTGCGGCGGTATTGCCAGAGTGCATTATCGCATCTGTGGCGATCTCCGGCAGAGCGCACACAGCCAAGAAAGCGGCAAGGGAGTGTAAAATAGCGGCCTGAATTCGCCCGCCTGAATGCACGCGAGCCACCGTGAGGCGAGGCCGACAGCCTGCTCACATCACTGTTTCATTTTGAGATCCGCGCCAATGAAAGACACTCGCTCCACCCCTTCCGGTAAAAAGATCGGCATCCTGCCCAATCTGATTTTCATGAGCCGGTGGTTGCAGCTGCCTTTGTACCTCGGCCTGATCCTGGCGCAGTGCGTCTACGTCTATCACTTCTGGGTCGAGCTGAGCGACCTGATCGGTGCGGCCATGGGCAATGCAGCCTCGTTGGAGCACATCCTCGACGCGGTCGCCATCGAAGGCGCGCTGCGTCCCGAAAAGCTCAACGAGCAAACCATCATGCTGGTGGTGCTGGCGCTGATCGACGTGGTGATGATCTCGAATCTGCTGATCATGGTGATCGTGGGCGGCTACGAGACCTTCGTCTCGCGCATGAACCTCGAAAGCCATCCCGACCAGCCCGAGTGGCTGTCGCACGTGAATGCCTCGGTGCTGAAGGTCAAGCTGGCCACGGCGATCATCGGCATCTCGTCGATCCATCTGCTCAAGACCTTCATCAACGCCAATCTGTACGACGTCAAGACGTTGCTGGCGCAGACCGGCATCCATATCACCTTCCTGTTGTCCGCCATGGCGATCGCCTATTGCGACCGGCTCATGAGCCATCCCGCAGTTTCCGCTGAGCCGCCGGAAGCACACTAAAGAGATTTTTCATTCAACCCGAGAGAACCAGCCATGACCATCATCAAGCAAGACGATCTCATCGAATCCGTGGCCGCCGCGCTGCAATACATCAGCTACTACCATCCGGTGGACTACATCCAGCATCTGGCGCGCGCCTATGAGCTGGAGCAAAACCCGGCAGCCAAGGATTCCATCGCCCAGATCCTGACCAACTCGCGCATGTGCGCCGAAGGCAAGCGCCCGATCTGCCAGGACACCGGCATCGTGAACGTGTTCCTGCGGGTCGGCATGGGCGTGCGCTTCGAAGGTTTCGGCAGCGGCTCCATCACCGACGCCGTCAATGAAGGCGTGCGCCAGGGTTACAGCCATCCGGACAACGTGCTGCGCGCGTCGATCGTGGCCGACCCGCAATTCGACCGCAAGAACACCAAGGACAACACGCCGGCCGTGGTGCACGTGGAACTGGTGCCGGGCAATACCGTCGACGTGCGTATCGCAGCCAAGGGCGGCGGTTCGGAGAACAAGACCAAGTTCGTCATGCTCAATCCCTCCGACAACCTGGTCGACTGGGTCCTCAAGACCGTGCCGACCATGGGCGCCGGCTGGTGTCCGCCGGGCATGCTCGGCATCGGCATCGGCGGCACTGCCGAGAAGGCCATGCTGATGGCCAAGGAAGTGCTGATGGACGACATCGACATGTACGAACTGAAGCAGCGCGGTCCGCAAAACAAGACCGAAGAATTGCGCATCGAACTGTGCGACAAGGTCAACGCGCTCGGCATCGGCGCACAAGGCCTGGGCGGCCTGACCACCGTGCTCGACGTCAAGATCGCGATGTATCCGACGCACGCCGCGTCCAAGCCGGTCGCGATGATCCCGAACTGTGCGGCAACCCGTCACGGCCACTTCGTGCTGGATGGCTCCGGCCCGGCCTACATGGAGCCGCCGTCGCTGTCCGAATGGCCGGAAGTGCACTGGGTGCCGGACACCGAAAAGTCGAAGCGCGTCGACCTCGACACGCTGACCAAGGAAGAAGTCGCTTCGTGGAAGCCGGGCCAGACCCTGCTGCTGAACGGCAAGATGCTGACCGGCCGCGACGCCGCGCACAAGCGTATCCAGGAGATGCTGGCCAAGGGCGAGAAGCTGCCGGTCGACTTCACCAACCGCGTGATCTATTACGTCGGTCCGGTTGATCCGGTGCGCGACGAAGTCGTCGGTCCTGCCGGTCCGACTACGGCTACGCGCATGGACAAGTTCACCGACATGATGCTGGAGCAGACCGGCCTGATTTCCATGATCGGCAAATCCGAACGCGGCCCGGCCGCAATCGAGGCGATCAAGAAACACAAGTCGGCCTACCTGATGGCGGTCGGCGGCTCGGCCTATCTGGTGTCGAAGGCGATCAAGTCGGCCAAGGTGCTGGGTTTTGCGGACCTGGGCATGGAAGCGATCTACGAGTTCGACGTCAAGGACATGCCGGTCACCGTCGCGGTCGACGCCAACGGTATCTCGGTGCATAACACCGGTCCTGCCGAGTGGAAGGAAAAGATCGCGACCAACACTGCGCTGAGCAAGATTGCGGTCACGACTGCATAACGATGCAACAGCGGACGCATCAACCGAAGCCACAAGCGGGAGTCGCTCGCCGATGACCGCAGCAGTTTCACCAGCAACACCGATGCCGGCGGACGCTCACACTGATCGTGATGCGCCCGTCGGCATTTTCGATTCCGGCATCGGCGGCTTGTCGGTGCTGCGTCACGTACGCGCGGCCTTGCCGCAGGAGCACTTGCTGTACTTTGCCGACTCCGGCTACGCGCCCTATGGCGACAAGGACGAGCAGCAGATCGTCGAACGCTCGCTGGCGATTGCCGGCTTCCTGATCGGGCAGGGCATCAAGGCCCTGGTGGTGGCGTGCAACACCGCCACCGCAGCGGCGATCCAGGCGATCCGCTTGCAGTGGCCGGCATTGATCGTGGTCGGCATCGAGCCCGGCCTGAAGCCGGCGGCGCTGCACAGCAAGAGCGGCGTGGTTGGGGTACTGGCCACGCGCAGCACATTGGCGAGCGCGCGCTTCATCGCCTTGCGCGAACAGATCGCCGCGGCCGGCAAGGTGCAATTCATTTCGCAAGCCTGCGTCGGACTGGTCGATCAGATCGAGAAGGGCGAGCTGCAATCGCCGGCTACCGCAGCACTGGTGGATCGCTACGTGATGCCGCTGATTGCGCAGGGCGCCGATACGCTGGTGCTCGGTTGCACCCACTATCCGTTTGTACGCGAGTTGATCGAGTCGGCGGCGCGGCACGCCGGTTGCGTTGCGCCCCTCGTCATCGATACCGGTGAAGCGGTGACGCGGCAATTGAGTCGTTTGCTGGAGGCGAAGTCCTTGATGCGTTCCGGCGATGCTGCTGAAAATGACGGAACTCTGGTGGCCTATACCACCGCCGGCGCCGGCACATTGTCGACCGCTTTGCGCAATCTGCTCAAGATGGACGCAGAAGTACGCCAGATCGCGACGAATTAGGCACCATCGCCGGGGATTCCGGCAAATTTCATCGAGGCGACTATTTCATTTGCCAGAAGCCGTACAGTTTTGTATAATCTTTTGCTTCACTGACTCAAGGCAGTAATTCAGGTCTTGGTCATGCAGTGGTGGCTGTAGCTCAGTTGGTAGAGTCCAGGATTGTGATTCCTGTTGTCGCGGGTTCGAGCCCCGTCAGCCACCCCAGTTTGAACAGCAGTACAAATAAACAAGGCCCGCATTCAGCAGGGCCTTTTTTATTTTCCGGGCGGATTTCACTTGCCAGCTCGTCCTTCCTTTGCGTCTTCCTTTCCCTCTTCCTTTTCCTGCCTCGCCGCCATGATGCGCGGCAAACTCATCTCGATCCAGTCGGTCAGCGTCTCGATGCGCTGGGCCGCTTCCAGCCCCAGCGGCGACAGCGTGTAGTCAACGTGCGGCGGCACTACGTCATACGATTTGCGAATCACCAGGCCGTCGCCTTCCAGCTCTTGCAGCGTCTGCGCCAGCATCTTTTCGCTGACGCCGCCGACCTTGCGGCGAAGGTCGCTGAAGCGATGTGTGCCGCCCAGCAGGGCAACCAACAACAGCACGCCCCAGCGGCTGGTGATGTGCTTGAGCACGGCGCGCGACGGGCAGTCGGCGGAAAACAACTCACCGCGCTGCATGCGGTCCTTCAGCGAAACGTGGTCGGCAAGGGGGTCTCGTGCGGGGTTTCGTGTATTCATGGCGATCATTTTACACTAACCTTTTTGTGCGTACTTACTAAAAGTAAGTGTATCGTCTAAGCTGCAATTTCTTTCACTTCACCGAACAGGAAATTGTCATGATCGTCGTCACCGGAGCCACCGGCCAATTGGGCCGTCTCGTCATCGCAGCATTGTTGAAAACCGTCCCGGCAGCGCACATCGTCGCCGCCGTGCGCAGCCCTGAAAAGGCCGCCGACCTGGCCGCGCTCGGTGTGCAGGTGCGCCGCGCCGATTACACCCACCCCGCCAGCCTCGACAGCGCGCTGCAAGGCGCAGAAAAAGTCCTGCTGATTTCTTCCAACGAAATCGGCGAACGACTGAACCAGCATCGCGCCGTGATCGACGCCGCCAGGCGCGCCAGCGTGAAGCTGCTGGCATACACCAGCGTGCTGCACGCCGACACCTCGACACTCGGGCTGGCGGCCGAACACAAGCACACCGAACAAGCCATCAAGGACAGCGGCGTGCCGGCCGTCATCCTGCGCAACGGCTGGTATACCGAGAACTACACCGCCGGCGTAGCGACGGCAGTCGCCAATGGCGCGATCTACGGCAGCGCCGGCGACGGCCGCATCTCTTCGGCCCCACGCAGCGACTACGCCGAGGCGGCGGCAGCCGTGCTGAGCGGCAGCGGCCATGCAGGCAAGGTGTATGAACTGGCCGGCGATAGCGCCTACACGCTGAGCGAACTGGCAGCGGAAGCAGCGCGTCAGTCGGGCAAGCCGGTGGAATACCGCAACATTCCCGAAGCCGATTACAAGGCGGCGCTGCTCGGTTTCGGCCTGCCGGAAGTGATCGCCGTTCTGCTTTCCGATTCCGACACGGCGGCGTCGAAGGGCGCCTTGTTTGATGACAGCCGTCAATTGTCGGCGCTGATCGGCCACCCGACCGTGTCCCTGTCGGCATCGGTGGCGGCAGCGCTGGGTAAGGCTTGATTCAGTTCCTGCTTTGACATGAAACGGGCCCATCGCCATACAGAACAGGGAATGGCGGCGGGCCCGTTTTTACCTGCGCGGCAGGATTACTTGTGGCGCGAGGACACTTCCCACAAATTGAGATGACCGTCCTGCGCCTGCTTGTCGATGGCGGCCAGTTCGTCGGCGCTGAAGCCGAGCTTGTCCAGCGCCGCGACGTTCTCGCGAATTTGCTTGCTGCTGCTGGCGCCGATCAGTGTGGTCGTCACGCGCGGATCGCGCAGCACCCAGGCCAGCGCCATCTGCGCCAGCGTTTGTCCGCGCGCCTTGGCGATGTCGTTGAGCGCACGCACACGCTGCAGGTTTTCCTCGCTGAGGTGATCGCTCTTGAGCGAGCCTCCGCCGGCGCGATTGATGCGTGCATCTTCCGGAATGCCGTTGAGGTACTTGTCGCTCAGCAGTCCCTGGGCCAGCGCCGTGAAGGTGATGCAGCCCATGCCCTGGCGTTCCAGTTCGTCGAGCAGGCCTTGCTCGATCCAGCGGTTGAACATGTTGTACGACGGCTGATGGATCAGGCAGGGCACCTTCCATTGCTTGAGCAGTTCGGCGGCTTCTTTGGTTTTCTCCGGCGAATACGAGGACACGCCGACATACAGCGCCTTGCCTTGCTGCACGGCGGTGGCCAGTGCGCCCATGGTTTCTTCCAGCGGGGTCTCCGGGTCGAAGCGGTGCGAGTAGAAGATGTCGACGTAGTCCAGGTTCATGCGTTTCAAGCTCTGGTCCAGGCTGGCCAGCACGTACTTGCGCGAGCCGCCGCCCTGGCCGTAGGGGCCGGGCCACATGTCCCAGCCGGCCTTGGTCGAGATGATCAGTTCATCGCGGTAAGGCAGGAAATCCTGTTTGAAAAGATGGCCGAAATTGGCTTCCGCGCTGCCGTACGGCGGACCGTAATTGTTGGCCAAGTCGAAATGCGTAATGCCCAGATCGAAGGCGGTGCGCAGCATTTCGCGCTGCGTCGCCAGCGAGGTGGTGTCGCCGAAGTTGTGCCACATGCCCAGCGACAGCAACGGCAATTTCAGGCCGCTGCGGCCGCACTGGCGATACTGCATGGTTTCGTAGCGGGTGTTGGATGCGTGATAAGTCATGGAGATGTTTCCTTGTTGATCGGAAGTGTTACTTGCTTGCTTGCTTACTTACTTGTTGGGGGCGCCGTTCTCAGGACCTGTGCAGGATGTTACTACGAGGCCGCGATCCGCGAATGGGAAGCCCTCGATCGGTGTCCGGCCTCATGTGCTCAGGCAGGTTCGAGGAGACGACCAGGTGCGACACGCCGTCAGCGGATGTCTCATATCGGCTCGCCCGGTGAACTCTGAAATCCTGTGCCTGTCTGCTTTGACAGATCAATTGTTTCGGAGTGACGGCCATGGCAAAAATCCGTATCGGCATTTCCGGCTGGCGCTATGCGCCGTGGCGCGGAGATTTCTATCCAGAAGGACTGAAGCAGGCCGACGAATTGCAATTCGCATCGCGCGCCTTGCCTTCGATCGAACTCAACGGCTCGTTCTACGCCTTGCAGCGACCGCAGAGCTACGCCACCTGGTATGACGCGACGCCGCCGGGCTTCGTGTTCAGCATCAAGGGAAATCGCTTCATCACCCACGTCCAGCGCTTGCGCGACATCGACGGTCCGCTCGCCAACGTATTCGCTTCCGGCGTGTTCAACCTCAAGGAAAAACTGGGCCCGTTCCTGTGGCAGTTCCCGCCGAGTTTTCGTTACGACGCCGAACTGGTGGAACACTTTCTCAGCCTGCTGCCGCATGACACCGAAACGGCGCTGGAACTGGCGCAGCAGTGCGAGCCGCGCATGAAGGAGCGCAGCCTGCTCAAGATCGACAAGAAGCGCAAATTGCGCCATGCCATGGAGATCCGGCACGAGAGTTTTATCGACGACGATTTCATTGCGCTGCTGCGCAAATATAACGTCGCGCTGGTGGTGGCCGACACCGCAGGCAAGTGGCCGTATCTGGAGGACGTCACCGCCGACTTCATGTACCTACGCCTGCATGGCGACAAGGAACTGTACGCCAGCGGCTACACCAAGCCGGCGCTGGAGCGCTGGGCCCGGCGCATCGAAAAATGGAGCGAGGGCGGGCAGCCGCAGGATGCGCAATGTGCGTCCGAGAGCAAACCGAAAGCCCGCAAGAGCAGGGATGTGTATTGCTATTTCGATAATGACATCAAGGTCAAGGCGCCCTTCGATGCAAGACGTCTGATTGCACGTCTGGGACTCGAAAAAGGACTCGCCATGCTGACGGAAAACTGACAAAAAATTCGCTACGGAAATACTTCGGAAAGTCGCCTTGGTATGTTGTAAAGATGTGTTGCGAAGCGCCGAAATATGTCGCTTAATGTCGCCTGTCCGATGCCAGAAAATAGTCGAGGCAGCATGGCGGCGGGCCAAGTCTTGGGGGGAAATCCAAGCAAATATCGCAAGAAGAATTCCGGACACTGCATGCAGGTCGCGGGATTTTTTGCGTGACGAGTCATAACAACGATTAACAACTCGGCTGGAGAATTACATGAGATCACTTTGGATCGGCGCATGCGCATTTTCGTTCGGCGCCGGATGGTTGTGGCTGCGCTTTGGACACAAGCTGCGCGAAGAAGCGCCGGTTTCGGATTTCCAGCGCAAGCTCGATTTCATCCGCGACGTGTGCGACGGCAACCTCAAGAAATCCAGCGCACTCATGACCGAGAAGATGGCGCTCGATACGACTTTGTCGTACGAGCAGGCCGTGGAAGATGTGTATCTCGACATGCTCGAACTTACCAACGAAGAACGCATGGCCGTGATGCAACATGGCGAGCGCCGCAAGACCCGCCGCAGCAAGCCGGCTCCCGCCGCTTCGGAAACGCCGGCGCCCTGAAGCGCTTGCAACCGCGTTAGCGGTCATCGGGCTACGGACACTCTCGTCTTTCCGGCGGAGCAGCTCGCCGCGGCACAAAAAACATCGGTCCGTCGATTTCATGTAATAATAAAAGTTACATGAAAAAAGACAGCCGACTATCCGGCGTGCTGCACGTGCTGCTGCACCTTGCCGAACATCCGACCCCGATGACTTCCGAGTCGCTGGCGAAAGCCATGGACACCAATCCGGTGGTGATCCGGCGCATCATGGCCGGTTTGCGGGAGCAAGGCTATGTCAGTTCGGAGAAGGGGCATGGCGGCGGCTGGATGCTGACCTGCGATCTTCATCGAATCACTTTGCGCGACGTCTATACGGCGTTGGGTAGCCCGTCCTTGCTGGCCATCGGCAGCAGGACCGAGACACCGGCCTGCCTGGTGGAGCAAGCGGTTAATGCCGCCCTGAACAAGACGTTTGATGACGCCGAGGCATTGCTGCTGTCCCGCTTCGGCGAAGTGACGCTGGCGATGCTGAGTGCGGACTTCCACCAGCGATTTGAAAAGAAACGACGGAAGGCGGGTAAGCCATGAACGACGAAAAACTCCAGGCCACGTTCAACCAGCAGGCCGCCTCGGCCTATGACAGCCAGTGGGCCAGGCTGGCGCCGTTCCGCGACGCGCTGCACTTGCTTGCGGCCGCGGTCCTGACCGGGCTACCGGCCGAGGCGCACATCCTGTGCGTGGGCGCCGGCACCGGTGCGGAGATAATTGCCCTGGCCGAAAAATTCCCGGGCTGGCATTTCACTGCGGTCGAGCCGTCGGCGCCGATGCTCGACGTGTTCCGCCGCAAGGCGCAAGAGCAGGGCATTGCATCGCGCTGCACGTTTCATGCGGGCTATCTCGATTCGCTGCCGCACGGGGAACCCTACGATGCCGCCACCTCGCTGCTGGTGTCGCACTTCATCCTGCAGCAGGATGAGCGCGCCGGTTTCTTCCGCGGCATTCGTGAGCGTTTGCGCCCGGACGGCTGGCTGATCAATTCGGATCTCGCTTCCGATGTCGATGCGTCGCACTACGGCGCACTGCTGGAAGTCTGGATGCGCACCATGGCCGGCGCCGATCTCAGCCAGGAAAAGCTGGAACAGATGCGGACGGCGTACCGGCGCGATGTTGCCATCCTGGCGCCGAAACTGGTCGGCGGGATCATTGCATCCGCCGGCTTCGACGCGCCCGTGCAGTTTTACCAATGCGGCCTGATCCATGGCTGGTTCGCGCGGACGAGCCAGGGAGTCCGGCAGGCAGGCGGCCCTGCGTAGCGTCATACCAAGGTCACATTAATACGGTCTACTTTTCGGCAGCCAAGATTTGCAGGAAGCCGCTTTCCGAAACCCTCAGCCAGGAAAAGAGAACGCATGAACCGAGATCGCATGAACCGCCTATCATTCGCATTTTCAGCCTCACTTTCAGCCTCACTTTCAATCTCCCTCATCGCTGCCGTCACCTTGCTGGCCGGTTGCGCCGGTCCGCAGGGATACGCCGGCAACCGCACGCTGGACGGCAAAGCACCCCTGATCATCGGCCACCGCGGTTTGCCGGGACTGTATCCGGAAGAGATCATCGCCGGCTACCAGGCCGCCATCGCCGCCGGTACCGACGCGCTGGAAATGGACCTGATGTCGTCCAGCGACGGCGTGCTGTTCGTTTGCCATAATCCCTTTCTGAGCGACACCACCGACGTCGCGAATCATCCCGAATTCGCCTCGCGCAAAAAGGCCCGCAGCGTCGACGGCGTGGCAGTGCCGCCGGACTGGTACATCAGCGACTTCACCGCAGCCGAGCTGAAGACCCTGCGCGTGAAACAGCCGATTGCGGTGCGCAGCCATCAATATGACGGCCAATATCCGTTGGCGACATTCCAGGAAGTGATCGACCTGGCCAAGGCGACGCGCGCGGCCAATCCCGCCAGCAAGTTGCTGGTCTATCCGGAAACCAAGAACCCGATCTTCCAGCGGCTGCTGGGCGTGCCGCTGGAAGAAAAGCTGGTGGAGATGATCAACAAGGAAGGCTGGAACAGCTTCGACGCGCCGATCATCGTGCAGTCCTTCGAGCCGGAAAGCCTGAAGATGATGCGCCGCCTCGGCCTGAAGACCCGCGCGGTGCAGCTGATGGACGGCGACGGCATCGACTTCCGGAACGGCATGCTGACCTACAACTCGCCCGACACGGCCAAACCGTATTCATGGCTGCAGCATGGCGATCCGCGCACGTTCGCGGCAATGGCGACGCCGGAGGGGCTGGCCGAGATCAAGACCTATGCCGACGGCATCGGTCCATGGAAGGTGTACATCATCTCAGCCCAGGGCGTGGATGGCGCCGGCAATCCGGTCAAGGCGCTGAGCCAGGCAACCAACATGGTGCCGACCTCGCTGGTGGCCGACGCCCACCGGCTCGGCCTGTTCGTGCATCCGTTCACCTTCCGCGACGAAGCGGCGCGCCTGACCGCCACTTACAAGGGCGATCCGAAGGCGGAGTACAAGGCCTTCTTCGATGCCGGCGTGGACGGTGTCTTTACCGATTTCAGCGGCACCGGCAGGGCGGCGCTGGAAGAATGGCAGAAGGCGAAAAGCACCTGGTAGGCCGGCTGCGGTGCGGCAACGAAAAGGAGCCTTCCGGCTCCTTTTTTCTTGCAAGACCATCATCATTTCATCAGGCCGGAATCATTCTGCCGCGAATGTCGCCGTGCTAGAATCCATCGCGCTACCTGCAATGGCAGCGCGAGTGATTTGGAAATCCCCGCAGATTTTTAATCCAGCTTCAATGACCCGGAGAGCGTCATGCCTACCGTCACTTTCACCGTCAACGGCACCGCCCGTTCCGTTGATGTCCGCGATCCCGACCAACCCCTGCTCTACGCATTGCGCAACAGCTTCGGCCTGACCGGTCCCAAGTTCGGTTGCGGGCTGGGTCAATGCGGCGCCTGCACCGTGCTGCTCGACCAGACGCCGCTGCGCAGTTGCGTCACGCCACTGTCGGCGGTGGCCGGCAAATCCATCACCACCATTGAAGGCCTCGGGACGCCCGACAAGCCGCATCCGGTGCAGGCCGCCTTCATCGCCGAGCAGGCGGCGCAGTGCGGCTACTGCGCCAACGGCATGGTGATGACCAGCGCCGCTTTGCTGGCCTCGAACCCCAAGCCCAGCGAAGCCGAAATCAAGGACGCGCTGGCGGCCAACCTGTGCCGCTGCGGCACCCACGTGCGCATCCTGCGCGCGGTGATGCGCGCTTCGGGGAGGACGCCGTCATGAACGCCGCTTTCGACATGCAAATGAGCCGGCGCCGGCTGCTCAAAGCCGGCGGCGCGCTGGTGGTGACGCTGGTTGCTCCGGTGACGGTACTGGCCACGGAACAGGTATTGCGCGACAAGGCCGGCAACGCGCAGGCCCATGCGCTGCTGGACAAGACGCTCGACGCCGGCGCCGTGGATGGCTATATCGCGATCCATCAGGATGGCACGGTGACCTTGTTTTCGGGCAAGGTCGATCTCGGCCAGGGGCTGCGCATCGCGATCCGGCAAATGGCGGCGGAAGAACTCGGCATCGGCGTCGACAAGATAGAAATGATCGAGGGCGACACCGCGCTCACGCCCGACCAGGGACCGACCGCCGGCAGCAGCGGCGTCATGCGCGGCGGCGTGCAGATCCGCCAGGCCGCCGCGACCGCGCGCGAGGCGCTGATCGCCATGGCGGCCGCGCGTTTGCAGACACCGGCGTCCGGTTTGACGGTGCAGGATGGAGTGGTGCGGCCGAAAGCCGGCGGGGCTGGATTGAGTTTCGCCGAGCTGGTCGGCGGCAAGCGTTTCGATCTCAAGGTGGATGCCAAGGCGCCGCTGAACAATCCGCAACATTACCGGGTGGTCGGCAAGCCGCTGTTGCGCCCGGATGTGCCGGCCAAGGTGACCGGCACGCATACCTATGTCCATGACGTGAAGTTGCCGGGCATGCTGCATGGGCGCGTGATTCGTGCTGCATCCGAAGGGGCGCATATCGTCTCCGTCGATCAATCGTCGATCAGTAAATTCCCCGGTGTGAAGGTGGTGCGGCTGGGCGATTTCCTCGCCGTCGCGGCGCCCGACGAATGGGATGCGATCCAGGCCGCCGCCGCGCTCAAAGTGGTCTGGAGCGTCAGCGACAAACTGATGGGCCACGACAAGGTCGAGCAGTGGTTGCGCAACGGTCCTTTCGACGCTGAAGAAACGCTGGTCAAAAAAGGGGATGCGGCCGCCGCCTTGCAAGGTGCGACAGGAAAAATCAGCGCCAGCTATTACTGGCCGATACAGACGCACGGTTCGATCGGCCCCTCGTGTGCGGTAGCCGACGTGGGCGCGAAGCAGGCGACCATTTATACCGCCTCGCAGGGGACGCATCGCTATCGTCCGGCCTACGCGCAGATGCTGGGCATGCCCAATGAAGCGGTGCGCCTAGTATATGTCGACGGCGCCGGCTGCTACGGCATGAACGGCCATGACGACGCCGCCGCCGATGCGGCGCTGATGTCGAAGGCGCTGGGCAAGCCGGTGCGAGTGCAGTGGTCGCGCCAGGACGAACACGGCTTCGATCCGAAAGGACCGCCGCAGGCGCTGACGCTGGAAGGCGCGTTGAACGCCGACAAGTCGATCGCGGTGTGGCGCACAGAAATGTGGCTGCCGCGCGCCACCGCCAGCCTGCCGACGGTGCCCTTGCTGGCGCCGCAGACGGCGGGCATGCCGCAGCCGAAGGGAATTTCCACGGGCCTGATTTCACAGAACGGCGATCCGCCGTACGAGGTGGCCAACGTCACGGTCGGCGTGCACTGGCATGACAGCGCACCGCTGCGTCCGGCCAACATCCGCGCGCCCGGCAAGATTGCGAACATCTATGCGGTGGAATGCTTCACCGACGAATTGGCGGCGCAGGCGGGCATGGATCCGCTGGCGTTTCGCCTGCAATCGCTCAAGGATGCGCGCGGTGCGGAAGTGCTCAAACGTACGGCGGCATTGTTCGGCTGGCAATCGCGCGCCGTCGCCGCAGGCGTCGCCAACCAGACCAACAACGCGAACAAGACCAACAAGACCAACAAGCGCGGACGCGGCATCGCCTATTCGCATTACAAGCACAACGAAACCTATGTCGCCATGGCGATGGAAGTCGAGGTCGACCGCGCCAGCGGCGAGATCCGCGTGCTGCGCGTGGCCTGCGCGCATGATTGCGGACTCATCATCAATCCCGACGGCCTGCGTGCGCAGATCGAGGGCAGCATCCTGCAAACCATCTCGCGCAGCTTGTATGAAGAGATCCGTTTCGATACGCGCCGGGTGCAGAACGTCGACTGGGCCGGCTATCCCATCCTGGCGTTCCCGGCGGTCCCGGAATTGCGCATCGAACTGATCGACCGTCCCGCCATGCCGCCGCTGGGCGGTGGCGAGGCGGCGGCGTCGCCGGTGACGGCAGCGCTGGCCAATGCGGTGTGGGACGCCGTCGGCATCCGCTTGCGCACGGTGCCGTTCACGCCGGAGCGAGTGAAGGCGGCGTTGCAGAAGGTTTGAAGCAGCGTTGATGAAGGATATGGAAAGAGCCGTTGCGCTGCAACGCTCGCGTTTGTGTTCTACACTGCGCGAGCGGTTTCCTCAAAAAGTCCACAACATCAAGGAGAACTAAGCATGATCAACGTCACAGCCAGCCGTATCGCCATCGCCTTGTCCGCAGTCCTGTTGTTCAGCACCGCCGCCATCGCACAAACCGTCAGCGTCGACCTCAAGGGCGCCAGCGAAGTCCCCGCCAACAACTCCACCGCCAGCGGCGCCGGCAGCATCAGCGTCGCAGCCGATAAAAGCGTGAGCGGCAAGATCACGACCACCGGCATCGAGGGCAAGATGGCGCACATCCATACCGGCGCCGCCGGCGCCAATGGTCCGGTGCTGGTGGGCCTGACCAAGGACGGCGATAACGGCTGGACCGTTCCCGCCGGCGCCAAATTCACCGAGGAGCAATATGCCGCCTACCTGGCCGGCGGACTGTACGTCAACGTCCATACGGCTGCACATCCGGGCGGTGAAATCCGCGGTCAGCTGCTGCCGAAATAAGGCGCCTCAGATTGCGAGCCGGATCTCTTCCGGCATCCAAGGCCATCCTTTCGCGAGGGTGGCTTTTTTGTGGGCGCAGGTTTGTTTCTCCCTGAATGGTCATACAACTACGTTCATTTAACGATGGGGAGTGCGCCGGAGGCCGGAAGACTGTTTGAAGAGGGCAGATCGGATTTTGGCGCTGTCGGCGACTCGGGAAGTTGCCAAATTCCAATGCCGTAAAGGATTTCAAGGGGCCAAAGAGCGCCGGCAATAATTCCGTTGCCAAACCAAAAAGGCATGTTTATACTGCGATCTGTGTTGTATGATGACTGATGACAAAGTTGTCATGCAGCCTTTCAATAATAGATACTGTCGCTGCCGCTTCGTCGGACAACGCCAAACATGAGCTGAACGCCGCGCTTCGCTGCATTCCGGTTCGTTATTTGGCGTTTCCTCCCGGGCCGGCGCAGTTCCGGTCAGGAGACAATCAGTGAGTGTCAATCAAGTCGGCGCAGCCATCAGCGCAAGCGCCAAGGAAAACATCAAGCCAAGCCATGTTCGCTATCTGATCCTGTTCATGCTGTTCATCGTGACGACGGTCAACTACGCCGACCGCGCCACGCTGTCGATTGCCGGCACGTCGATGAAGGCCGAACTGGGTCTCGATCCGGTGATGATGGGTTATATCTTCTCGGCGTTCAGCTGGGCCTACGTATTGGCGCAATTGCCGGGCGGCTGGTTGCTGGATCGTTTCGGCTCCAAGAAAATTTATGCGCTGAGCATTTTCCTGTGGTCCTTCTTCACGCTGCTGCAAGGCGGCGTCACCTGGTTCGGCACGGCCGCTGCGGTAGTGCTGCTGTTCCTGCTGCGCTTCATGGTCGGCTTGGCGGAAGCGCCGTCGTTCCCGGCTAACGGGCGCATCGTCGCGTCGTGGTTTCCGACGGCGGAACGCGGCACGGCATCCGCGATTTTCAACTCGGCGCAATATTTCGCGGCGGTGCTGTTTACGCCATTGATGGGTTGGATCACGCACGTCTACGGCTGGCACCATGTGTTCACGGTGATGGGCGCATTCGGCATCCTGCTGACCTTCATCTGGATCCGGATCATCCATAGCCCCAAGGATCATCCGATGATCAACCATGCCGAGCTGCAGCACATCGAGCAGGGCGGCGGGCTGGTCGACATGGACCAGGCCAAGCCGAAAGCGGCCGCCGGGACTGACGCCGGCAAGGCCAAGTGGGGCTACATCAAACAGCTGCTGAGCAATCGCATGCTGCTGGGTGTGTACATCGGCCAGTACTGCATCAACACGATCACCTATTTCTTCCTGACCTGGTTCCCGGTGTACCTGGTGCAGGAGCGCGGCATGTCGATTTTGAAGGCGGGCTTCGTGGCATCGATCCCGGCGGTATGCGGCTTCATCGGCGGCGTGGTCGGCGGACTGATTTCGGATCGCCTGATCAAGCGCGGCAACAGCGTCACCATGTCGCGCAAAATCCCTATCGTCGGCGGCATGCTGCTGTCGACCACGATGATCCTGTGCAACTACGTCGATGCGCAGTGGATGGTGGTGGGCATCATGGCCGTGGCCTTCTTCGGCAAGGGCGTCGGCGCGCTGGGCTGGGCCGTGGTGGCCGATACCGCACCGAAGGAAATCGTCGGCCTGTCGGGCGGCCTGTTCAACACCTTCGGCAATATCGCCGGCATCACCACGCCGATCGTGATCGGCTATATCCTGAAGGAAACCGGCTCGTTCAGCGGCGCCCTGATCTTCGTCGGCGCCAATGCGCTGGTGACGGTGATCAGCTACCTGGTGATCGTCAAGGAAATCAAGCGCGTCGAGCTCAAGCCGCTCTGACGTCGCAATAAACATGTGTAGTTGCCGGGACCTGCGTGTCCCGGCGATGTCGTTAACCAGCAGCACGTTGTCAATGGAATCGCCATGAGCGCCGAAACAACCACTCAAGCCAGCAACACCAATATTCCTCGCTACATCCTGATGCACGAGAACGACAACGTCGCCATCGTCGTCAACGACCGCGGCCTGCCGGCCGGCACGGTTTTTCCGGATGGCCTGACGCTGGTCAGCCAGGTGCCGCAAGGCCACAAGATCGCCTTGCGCGATATTGCCCAGGGCGAAGCGATCATCCGCTACGACGTCGCCATCGGCTATGCCGCGCGCGATATCGCCAAAGGCAGCTGGATCGAAGAATCGGTGGTGACCTTGCCGCCGGCGCGCGAACTCGACAACCTGCCGATCGCCACGCGCAAGGCGCCCGAGCTGGCCTCGGTGCCGCTGGAAGGCTATACCTTCGAAGGCTATCGCAACGCCGACGGTTCGGTCGGCACGCGCAACCTGCTGGCGATCACCACCACCGTGCAATGCGTGGCCGGCGTGGTCGAGCATGCGGTCAAGCGCATCCGTGAGGAGCTGCTGCCGAAGTATCCCAATGTCGAAGACGTGGTGGCGCTGGAACACACCTACGGCTGCGGCGTCGCCATCGATGCGCCCAACGCCGACATCCCTATCCGCACATTGCGCAACATCAGCCTGAACCCCAACTTCGGCGGCCAGGCGATGGTGGTCAGCCTCGGTTGCGAAAAGCTGCAACCCAATCGCCTGCTGCCGGAAAGCATCATCCCGATCCACAAGGAGGGCGAGGCTTACGTGGTCTGCCTGCAGGATTCGGAACACGTCGGCTTCAACTCGATGATCGACTCCATTTTGAAGATGGCCGAATTGCGCCTGCAGGAACTCGACAAGCGCCGTCGCGTGACTTGCCCGGCGTCGGATCTGGTGGTCGGCGTGCAGTGCGGCGGTAGCGACGCCTTCTCGGGCGTGACCGCCAACCCGGCGGTCGGCTTTGCCACCGATCTGCTGGTGCGTGCGGGCGCCGCCGTGATGTTCTCGGAAGTCACTGAAGTGCGCGACGGCATCGATCAGCTGACTTCGCGCGCGATCAACGAAGAAGTCGCGCAGGCCATGATCCGCGAGATGGACTGGTACGACAGTTACCTGCAAAAAGGCGGCGTCGACCGCAGCGCCAACACCACGCCGGGCAACAAGAAGGGCGGCCTCGCCAACATCGTCGAAAAGGCCATGGGCTCCATCGTCAAGTCGGGCAGCGCGCCGATTTCCGGCGTGCTGGCGCCGGGCGACAAGCTCAAACAGAAGGGTCTGATCTACGCCGCCACACCGGCCAGCGATTTCGTCTGCGGCACCTTGCAGCTGGCCGCCGGCATGAACCTGCATATCTTCACCACCGGCCGCGGTACGCCATACGGCCTGGCTGCGGTGCCGGTGATCAAGGTCGCCACGCGCAACGATCTGGCACGGCGCTGGCATGACCTGATGGACGTCAATGCCGGCCGCATCGCCAGCGGTGAGGCAACCATTGCCGACGTCGGCTGGGAGCTGTTCCAGCTGATGCTGGATGTGGCCAGCGGCCGCAAGCAGACCTGGGCCGAGAAGTGGAAATTGCATAACGCGCTGACGCTGTTCAACCCGGCGCCGATCACCTGATTCAGTACAGGAAAACACAAAACTACAAGCTCCCGCGTCATCGATAGCGGGAGCATTTTTTATCAACGGGAGGAAGCATGGAATTCGGAAAGTATGCACTGATGGCCGGCGCGGCAGTGCTTGGCTGTGCGGCAAGTATCGGCGCCAACGCGGCGACAATGGTGTACGTGTCCAACGCCGACAGCAAGGACATCTCGGTCTTGCAACTGAACAAGGACGGCAGCCTGACGCCGGTCGAGCAGGTGCCGACCGGCGGCACGGTGATGCCGCTGGCGTTCAGTCCCGATCACCATCGCCTGTACGCGTCGCTGCGCTCGCAGCCGTATTCGGTGACGACTTTCGCGATCGATCAGCAGAGCGGCAAACTGAAAGCGCTGGCGACGGTTCCGCTGGCCGACAACATGGCCAATCTGGCTACCGACAAGAGCGGCCGCTTCCTGCTGGCGGCGTCCTACACCGGCCACAAGATTTCCATCAATCCGATTTCTGCAACCGGTCTGGTGCAGCAAGAGGGCGTCGAGGTCATCAACACCGGCAAGAACGCCCACGCGGTTGCCACCGATCCGCACAACCGTTTCCTGTTCGCATCCAATCTGGGTAGCGACGTGATCCTGCAATTCAAGTTCGACGCCACTACCGGCAAGATCACGCCGAATACGCCGCCGTCGGTCGCGACCAAGGCCGGCGCCGGTCCGCGCCACTTTGTGTTCCATCCGAACCTGCGCTATGTGTTTTCCACCAACGAGCTCGACGGCACAGTCAACACGTACGCCTATGACGCCGCTCAGGGTACGCTCACTTTAAAGAGCGTCGTCTCGGCCGTGCCGCCGGGCTTCAAGGGCGATGCGCCGGCCGCCGCCGATATCCACCTGACGCCGGACGGACGCTTCCTCTACGCATCGGAGCGCACGTCGAGCACCTTGGCGGCTTATCGGGTTAATGCCAAAACCGGCAAGCTGACCGCCATCGGCAACGTCGCTACCGAGACTCAGCCGCGCGGATTTAACATCGATCCGCAAGGCAAATACCTGCTCGCGGTCGGACAAAAATCGAACGGGCTGACCAGCTACGCCATCAACCGGAAAACCGGTGCGCTGACGCCTTTGCAACACTACGAGCTGGGCAAGAATCCGAACTGGGTGGAGATAGTCGCGTTTCCCTGATGCGGCGCTATTCAGTTTGAGAAAATCCCCCGCAGGCTATGGCGTGCGGGGGATTTTGCATTGAAGCGCCGGAGTTGTCGATTCGATAATGCGGCATTTGATGTCGCTCAAAAACCGTACAGAAAATCGCATCGGGTATTTTCCCTTGCTTTAAGATTGCGCAGGGCACGTCCACGTGCATCGAAAATTAAAATACCGATACTGGGAGTAGAAATGCGGAACATCACCGTTCGTTTTAGTCTGATGAGCGCGCTGGCGCTGTTTGCCGCCATGATCGTGTTCGGCGCCGCAGTGGGCGTGTTCGCGCTGGGCCGCGCCAACGACTCCACCGTGATGGTGCATGACGTGGCTTCGCGCGCGCTGACCATCAATGACGCCTACAAGGACACGACGCGCACCCGCGCCGCCCTGACGCGCGCGTACAGCGCGTTGAAGGAGCAGAACGACCAGGAGGTCAAGAATTCCGCCTTGAAGAGCGCGCAGGCCAGTTACGATCGTACGCTCAAGCTGATCGATGAGTTTGACAAGGCGGCGCCGTTCAAGGGCCAGGACGACAAGCTCAAGGCGGATCTGGTCAGCGCCGGCAAGCAGCTCTCCGATGTACTCAACAAGGCCGCCGAGGCCTTGCGCGCCAACGACACCAGTTCCTATGTCGAAATCAACGGCCGCGACATCACGTCCCGGGGCGCGAACTTTTCCACGCAGCTGGACAAGTTCCAGAAGTTGACCAAGGACGTCTCCGAAGACATCGTCGACCAGCGCAGCCGTGAATACAACATGGTGGTCTGGCTGGTAACGGTTGGCCTGATCGGCGCCTTGATACTTGTGCTGGCAGTGCATTTTCTGTTGCGCAGCATCGTGCTGAGGCCGCTCAACCGCGCCGTGAGCTTGCTCGACCAGGTGGCCGGTGGCGACCTGACGATGAAGATCAGCGAACCGGGCCGCAATGAAATCGGCCGTCTGTTCGCCTCGATCCGCAGCATGCAGCAGGCCTTGCTCAGTACTGTCTCGCGCGTGCGCACCAGCACCGACATCATCAATACCGGAGCGCAGGAAATCGCTTCCGGCAATCTCGATCTGTCGTCGCGCACCGAGACCCAGGCCAGCTCGCTGGAAGAGACCGCTGCGTCGATGGAGCAACTGACCGGCACCGTCAAGCAGAATGCCGAGAACGCCCAGCAGGCCAACCAGCTGGCGCATTCGGCGTCCCAGACGGCAGTCAAGGGCGGCGAGGTGGTGGCGCAGGTGGTCGATACCATGAACGCGATCAACGACTCTTCCAAGAAGATCGTCGACATCATCAGCGTGATCGACGGCATCGCGTTCCAGACCAATATCCTGGCTTTGAACGCGGCAGTGGAAGCCGCGCGCGCCGGCGAGCAGGGCCGCGGTTTTGCCGTGGTGGCGTCGGAAGTGCGCAGCCTGGCGCAACGCTCGGCGGCGGCGGCCAAAGAGATCAAGGGACTGATCACCGATTCGGTGGACAAGGTCGAGTCGGGCAGCCGCCTGGTCGAGCACGCCGGCATGACCATGGGCGAAGTGGTCGACAGCGTGCGCCGTGTGACCGATATCGTCAGCGAGATCAGCTCGGCCAGCCGTGAGCAGAGCGACGGCATCGCCCAGGTCAACAATGCGATTGCGCAGATGGATGAAGTGACGCAGCAGAATGCAGCGCTGGTGGAAGAGGCCGCCGCAGCGGCGCAGTCGCTGCAGACGCAGGCGGTGACGCTGGCCGAGGCGGTGAGTATTTTCCGGATCGACGCCGGCGCCGTGGCGGCGGGACGGCAACATGCACCGGTCGCCTTGACGCCGCGTGCTGCCGTTAAAGTCGCGGCAGCAGCAGCGGGAAGCGCTCCTGCCGCCGCGCTTCCCGCTGCTGCTGCAAGCACCAACGCGGCACCGGCCAAGCCTGTGATCGCCCGGACCGCACCCAAGCTTCCGCCGGCTTCCGATGACGATTGGGAACAGTTCTGATCCGGACAGCTACTGCCGCAGCGACAGCGTCGCTGCGGCTTTCTTCCGCTAGCTCTGCTTTCTTTCCAGTGCTTCGCTCACCAGCCGGCGCTGCTCTTGCTGGTGGCGCCTTATCGACGAGTGCGCGCCGGCCGCGGTAGCGATGCGGCACACGTTGCGCAGGGAGACTCCTGCCGGCAGGCAGTGTTCGAGAGTGTCGCGTACGAAACGCCACGCGCCCTGGTTCTTGTCCTCTTCCTGCGTCCACACCACCTCGCATAAATTCGGAAAAGCCGCCAGCGCATCAGCCAGGGCCTCCTGCGGGAAAGGGTAGAGCTGCTCGACCCGGATCACCGCAGTGGATGCGTCATGGGTGTCATTGCGCGCCGCCTCGATGTCGTAAAAGAACTTCCCGCTGCAAAGGATGACGCGATTCACCGCCGCCGGATCAGCGGCGTTCTTATCTGCCAGCAGCGGCAAGAATCCCCCTTCGCTTAATTCCTGCAACGACGAATGCGAACGCGGGTTGCCATACAGTTGCGACTTCGGCGACATCACGACCAGCGGTTTTGGATCTGCCGTCACGGCTTGCTGGCGCAGCAGGTGGAACCATTGCGCCGACGTCGAGGGAAACGCGACGCGGATGTTACGGTCGGCGCAGAGTTGCAGGAAGCGCCCCAGATAAGCGGTCGAGTGTTCCGGACCGGCGCCTTCCTGGCCGTGCGGCAGCAGCATGGTCAGGCCCGAGCGATAGCCCCATTTGTGTTCGCCGGACGCAATGTACTGGTCGACGATGACCTGGGCGCCGTTGACGAAGTCACCGAACTGCGCTTCCCAGATGGCCAGCCGACGTTGTGCCTGGACGCTGTAGCCGTATTCGAAACCGAGCACGGCTTCTTCGGTCAGGGGGGAGTTGACGATGTCGATGCGCCCTTGGCCGGGGCCGATGTGATCGAGCGGAACGAATACCTCGCCTGCTTGCCCATCGACGTCGTTTTGGTCAAACCAGCGGGCATGGCGGTGCATGAAGGTGCCGTGGCCTACATCCAGGCCGGACAGGCGGATGTCGACGCCATCACCGAGCAACGAGGCGCAGGCGAGGTTTTCGGCGAAGCACCAGTCGATCGGATTTTGCGCGTCGGCGGCGCCGGTTTGCCATTTCCGGATCAGCTTGCCGATGACCTCGTGTACCTGGAAGTTGTCCGGCGGCGTGGTGATGCTTGCTGCCAGCGCTTGCAGGCGCTCGATCGACGGCGGCCGCGAGAACATGCCGGAGGCATCGTCGTCGATTGCCGGCAGCATCTGCATGGCGGGTTTACCGGCCAAGACACCTGTCAGCACCATCCTCAACATGTCGATGCGCAAACGGTCGAGCGAATCCGCCGTTGCTGCATGCGCCGTTTCACCCGCGATCCGGGCGTGGTAAAGCTCGGTGACCGGAGGATGGCGCGTGATGGCAGCCTGCAAACGCGGATGCGTGAGGGCCGGGATGTCGTGTTCGGAATGGCCGAGGCGGCGATAGCCGATCAGGTCGATGATGACATCGGCGCCGTATTTCATGCGGTAATCGAGAGCGATGGCCGCGGCGCGCACCAATTCGTCGGGATGATCGGCATTGACGCGGATCACCGGCGCATCGACCAGGCGGCCTATGTCGGTGCAATAGAGATTGCCGGCCACATCCATGGCATTGGACGTGGTGAACGCGATCTGGTTGTTGACGATGATGTGGACGGTGCCGCCGAGAGTATAGCCAGGTGTGCGCGTCAGGTTCAGGGTCTCCATGACGATGCCCTGGCCTGCAAATGCGGCGTCGCCGTGCACCATGACCGGCACGCAGCCGAGATCGGGATTGTCGTCCTGCCAGGCGCGCGCCATGCCGCTGACGACCGGATAAACGCTTTGCAGGTGCGACGGATTGTGCGCCAGGAACAGCGCGACTTCGCCTTGTCCGGTTTGCTTCACGGCGCTGCCGCCGAGATGGAAGGGCAGGTCGTTCTGGCTGACGGATTCGGGAGCGTCGGGATTGAGGCAGGCGAGGATATGTTCAACCGGCATATCCATCAGATTGACCAGCATGTTCAGCCTGCCGCGATGCGGCAGTCCGAGGAACATTTGCTGCACGCCATGGCGCGCGGCGTTCTCGATCAGCAGGTCCATCAGCGGCAGCAGGCTTTCGCAGCCTTCCATTGAAAAGCGCTTGGCGTGCGGCGCCGTGACGGCGAGGTGGCGTTCCCATACCTCCGCCGTGATCAGGCGATGCAGTATGGACTGGCGCTGCGCAGCAGGTACGGCGGGGGATGCGTTTTCCATCCGTGCGAACAGCCAGTCGCGGCGCGCTTCATCGCGGACGCCGCTGCAATCCAGCGCAATGGCGCCACAATAGATGGCCTTGAGCTGGCGGTCCAGCTGCTGCACGGTGACTGCCGCAGGAAAAATAGTGCTGCCGGGCGGACGCGGCATGGCGGGATCGAGTCCATGGAATTCGGGCGTCAGCTCCGGCAAAGCCGGCGCGGATTGCAGAGCCGTCGCTGTCAGCGGATCGAGGCGGGCCATGCGATGGCCGGCGTTACGGTGTGCCTGGATGAACTGCGCGATGTGCCAGGACGACAGCGCATCGGCATCGGCTGCAGGTTCGTGGGACGGGAGGAAGGACAAGCGCGGCAGCGCGAGATGTTCAGGATAATTGTTGGACATGGCGGGGAGAGGATAGGATAGGTGTTGTTGTGAAAGTCGCTGCTCCATGTCGGGCCGCTCCGCGAAGAGCGGCCCGCACTTTTTATGCCGTGGCGCTGAACGCGAGTTCCGGCGTCTTGGTGCCGTTCAGGCGGGATGGCTTTTCAGTGATGTCGACTGAACGGCGCGCACCGGGCATGCCGCTGCGTGCGTTACCGGGCGCCGGCAGCAAGTCGCTCTGGAGCGTGAAAGTGCTCATCATCCCGGTCAGCCGGCCGGTCTGGTCTTGCAGCGCTTGCGCCGCTGCGGCGCTTTGCTCGACCAGCGCGGCGTTTTCCTGCGTGACCTGATCCATCAACGTGATGGCCTGGTTGATCTGTTCGATGCCGATGCTTTGTTCCTGGCTGGAAGAACTGATTTCCGCAACGATGTCGGTGACGTGGCGGATGCTGGTGACGACGTCCTGGATGGTTTGTCCGGCTTGCTCGACCATTTTGCTGCCGTTGCCGACCTGATTGACGGAGTGGTCGATCAGGGTCTTGATTTCTTTCGCGGCGACGGCGCTGCGTTGCGCCAGGTTGCGCACTTCACTGGCGACCACGGCGAAGCCGCGGCCATGCTCGCCGGCGCGGGCTGCCTCGACGGCGGCGTTGAGGGCGAGGATATTGGTCTGGAACGCGATGCCGTCGATCACGCCGATGATGTCGACGATCTTGCGCGACGAGTTGTTGATGGCGGTCATGGTGTCGACCACCTGGCCGACGGCGTCGCCGCCTTTGACCGCAACGGCGGATGCATTGGACGCGAGCTGGTTGGCCTGGCGCGCGTTGTCGGCGTTCTGCCTGACGGCGGAGGTGAGCTGCTCCATCGCAGAGGCGGTTTCTTCCAGCGAGCTGGCCTGCTGTTCGGTCCGGCTGGACAGATCCATGTTGCCGCTGGCGACCTCGCGCGAAGCTTCGGCGATCGTATCGGTGCCTTTGCGCACGTTGCTCACGATGCCGTGCAAGTTCTCGATCATGATTTTCAGTGCGACGAGCAAGCGGCCGATTTCGTCCTTGCTATCGATTTGAAGGTGGTGTGTCAGGTTGCCCTGGGCGACTGCCTCCGCCAGGTCGACCGCGCGATTGATCGGCCGCGTGATGGTGCGGGTGATGAAGATCCCGGTCACGATGGACAGCATCACTGCGCAAGCCGACAGGATCGCCATCTGGATCTTCGCATTGCGGGCCTGTACGGCCGCATTGATGACGTCGTTTTCCATTTCCTTCGCCTGATAGTCGACCATCTTGTCGACGAGTACGTAATAGGCTGCCTGCGTACGAGCCATGTCTCCTTGGTAGATATCGCGTGCTTCCTGCGACTTGTTCTCTGCAATCAGTTCGAAGAATTTACGCACCGTGACGCCATAGGCCGAGCGCGATTCGAACTGTTGCTTGAACAGGGATTTGCTTTGGTCGTTCTTCAGCATCTTTTCGAACTTGGAATATGCCTCGGCATTGGTCTTGCGCAAGGCGGCATAGTCGTCCATATATTGCTTGGCGCGTTCGGGCGAGCTTGTCAGCAGCAGGTTGCTGAGGATGGCGTTGCCTTTGTTGCCGTTGTTCTTGATCTGATTGCTGATGGCGATCAGCGAATAGCGTTCGCCGACGATGCGATCCATTTTTTCGTTGTTGGTGTCGAGATGCCGGATGCCGACGACGGCGGTGCCGATCAGCAGGGCGACCACCAAGGCGAAAGCTGAGCCAAGACGGACACCTATTTTGAGATTGGAGATTTTCATTTTCTACTCCTCTATGTCGGGGTTTGGGTGCGCTTGCAGGTGGTCATGGGGCAGAGCAGGCGCGATTTGTAAGGGACGGCGATATCCAAGGAAGACGACCTCAAAAATGTGACCGCCGGGCAATGAACAGAGGGAAGAGTAGTGTGCGAAATGCGGGGATGCTATCGGGATATTTCTGATGTTTTTCTTGCCATTGACGCTCTGGATAGATATTCGGACACCTTATGATTAGTAGGTTGCAGAAAGACGCAGCCCGCGCAAAAAAAAGCGCCGGAGCTGATGCGCCGGCGCTGAAACTGCCGTTGCCGGCAGCTGTGGATACCTGAGGAGGTAAGCTTGCTACATTCCGTGCACGCGTTATGCCGCGGTGTATGAAGTCTTGACCGTGGTGTAGAACTCGGCGGCGTACGCGCCTTGTTCGCGCGGACCGTAGCTCGACGCCTTGCGGCCGCCGAACGGGACGTGATAGTCGACGCCGGCGGTCGCCGTGTTGACCATCACCATGCCGGCTTGTGCGTGGCGCTTGAAGTGGGTGGCGTGCTTCAGCGACGTGGTGCAGATGCCCGACGACAGACCGAACTCGGTGTCGTTGGCCAGTTGCAGCGCGTGTTCGTAGTTGTCGGCGGGGATCACCGAGGCGACCGGTCCGAAGATTTCTTCACGCGAAATACGCATGTCGTTGTTGCAGTCGGCGAACAGCGCCGGCGTCATGTAGAAGCCGTCGGTGTCGCGCTTGATGCGCTCGCCGCCGGACACCAGGCTGGCTCCTTCCTGCTTGCCGATTTCAATGTACGACAGGTTCTGATCCAGTTGCGACTGATCGACCACCGGGCCGATGTTGGTGTCTGCCGACAGCGCGTGGCCGATCTTCAGGCCGGCCAGTTGCGCGCGTGCCGCTTCGATGAAGCGCGGGTAGATATCCTTTTCGACGATGATGCGGCTCGAAGCGGTGCAGCGTTGGCCGGTCGAGAAGAACGCGCCTTGCACGGCTGCCGTGACGGCGACGTTGAGGTCGGCGTCGTTGAGGACCACCAGCGGATTCTTGCCGCCCATTTCCAGCTGGAACTTCGCCATGCGCGCGATACAGCCTTGCGCCACGCGGTTGCCGGTCGAGACCGAGCCGGTGAAGGTGAGGGCGGTGACGCGGCGGTCGTCGATGAAGCGCTGGCCGACTACCGAACCGCGGCCCATGACCAGGTTGAAGACGCCGGCCGGGATGCCCGAGCGGCTGATGATGTCGGCAATCGCCCAGGCGCTGCCCGGCACCAGTTCGGCCGGTTTGAAGACGACGGTGTTGCCGTAGGCGAGCGCCGGCGCGATCTTCCAGGCGGGAATCGCCATCGGGAAATTCCACGGGGCGATGATGCCGACCACGCCGACCGGTTCACGGGTGATTTCGATATCCATGCCAGGGCGCACCGATGCCAGTTTCTGGCCCTGGATGCGCAGCACTTCGGCGGCGAAGAACTTGAAGATGTTGCCGGCGCGGCCGGCTTCGCCGATGCCTTCGGCCAGGGTCTTGCCTTCTTCGCGCGAGAGCAGGCGGCCGAGTTCTTCCTTGCGCGCCAGGATTTCCGAGCCGATCTTGTCGAGCGCATCCGAGCGCGCCTGGATGTTGCCGGTGCTCCAGGCGGGGAAAGCGGCGTGGGCGGCGGCGATGGCGATGTCGGCTTGCGCTGCGTCGGCTTGTGCGTATTCGCCGATGACGTCGGACAGATCGGATGGGTTGATGTTCTTGTTGACGCTGGCGCCTTGCAGCCATTCGCCGTTGATGTAGTTCGCAAATTGGGACATCGTGATCTCCTGAATGTGGAAGCCAAAACTGACCGCGGGAATCTTCCGGCGGTCAGTTTTGGCTTGATTACTTCTTATCGGTGAAAAAACTGCGGTGCATTTATTGCGGGCCGAGGCGCTTGATCAGTGCCGCAAGTTCTTCGTGTTCCGCTTCCGTGCAGGCGGTCAGCGGGGTGCGCACCGGTCCTGCGTCGTGTCCGACGACACGCGCGCCGGCCTTGACGATACTGACTGCGTAACCGGCCTTGCGGTTCCGGATGGCCAGGTAAGGCAGGAAGAAATCGTCGATCAGCTTGCCGACGGTAGCGTGGTCTTCCCTGGCGATCGCGTGGTAAAAGTCCATCGCGGTCTTGGGAATGAAATTGAACACGGCCGACGAGTAGACCGGCACGCCCAGCGCCTTGTAAGCCGCTGCGTAGACTTCCGCGGTCGGCAGGCCGCCGAGGTAGGTGAAGCGGTCGCCGAGGCGACGGTGAATGGTGACCATGGATTCGATTTCACCGACGCCGTCCTTGAAGCCGATCAGGTTCGGGCAGCGGTCGGCCAGGCGTTCCAGCATGTCGGCGTTGAGTTTGCAGACGCCGCGGTTGTAGATGATCACGCCGAACTTGACCGATTTGCAGACGGCTTCAACGTGTTCGGCGATGCCTTCCTGGCTGGCTTCGGTCAGGTAGTGCGGCATCAGCAGGATGCCGTGCGCGCCGAGGCGTTCGGCTTCCTGGGCATAGCCGATGGCGGCGCGGGTCGCGCCGCCGGCGCCGGCGATGATCGGCACCTTGCCTTTGCAGGTATCCACGGCGGTACGGATGATGTCGGAATATTCACCCGGCACCAGCGAAAAGAACTCGCCTGTGCCGCCTGCCGCGAACAGTGCGCTGGCGCCGTAAGGAGCCAGCCATTCCAGGCGCTCGATATAGCTCTTCGGACGGAAGTCGCCCTGTTCGTCGAAGTCGGTCAGCGGGAAAGAGAGCAGGCCGGCGGAGAGGATTTGTTTCAGGTCTTGTGGTGTGTACATGTCGGTGTCGGTAGGTGCCAGTGATGAGAGAAAAGTATCTTCGCGCTGCAGTGTGTCCGTTCAGGGCTGTTCAGTCCGTCGGGCCGGGATGAGTCCAGTGACCGGATGGATTCGGCTCATTTGAATTCATGCGAACTTAAGATATCAGTCATCGTACAACATGAATTAAAAGAAAGCCAGCAGTTTTTTGCTGCCGGCCGGGTCGTGCCTTGCTACCTGATTGCTGTTTTGCCAATGACTACTTGTCCGACGCTTTTTCCTGCTGTTGCGCGTCGGCAGCCGATTCGGCGGCTTCCTGGGCGCGGCGCAGGCGCTCGCGGCTATTGGTCAGATGGTTGCGCATGGCGGCGCGCGCGGCTTCGGTGTCGCGGCGGGCGATGGCTTCGTAGATGTCTTCATGCTCGCGCTGCACGCGGTCGAGGTAGCTGGCCTGCGGATCGCGCGCCAGTTCGGCCGTGTTGAGACGCTTGCGCGGAATCACGCCGGCGCCGAGGTGGCTCAGGATCTCAATGAAATAGCGGTTGCCGGTGGCGTTGGCGATCTGGAAGTGGAAGCGGAAGTCGGGGCCGACCGTGTCGACACCCTTTTTCAGGTTCTCGTGGAAGGCGTCGAGCGCCTGGCGGATTTCCAGCAATTGCGCCTCGCTGCGACGCGCTGCGGCCAGACCGGCGGTTTCGGTTTCCAGGCTGATGCGCAGTTCCAGCAGCGCCAGCAAGTCCTTCATCGTGGTGATGGTGGCCGGATCGATGTTGATGTTGCCGGCTTTTTGCGCCTCCAGCACGAAGGTGCCAATGCCATGCCGCGTTTCCACCAGCCCTGCGGCCTGCAGGCGCGAAATCGCTTCGCGCACCACGGTGCGGCTGACGCCCTGGGTCAGCATGATCTCGGACTCGGTGGGCAGCTTCTCGCCCGGCTTGATCGAGCCGTTGGAAATCATTTCGGAAATCGCGCCGACCACTTCCTGCGACAGGCTTTGGGTCTTTTTGCGAGGACGCATCAGCGGGCTGGGGGTCTCGGTAACTTCCATTTTTATAAGTGGGTGCGTGAAAGTGGCGTGAAGTGCGGATCCTGATACATCGCGCGTCGGAAGGTTATGCGACATCTTACCAGAAGATGACTTGTTTTCGTAGCGCGAAGTGGGCGTTTAGTGGCCGCTTTCCTTGTTGCGCGCAGGCCTCAGTGTAACTGATGACGATGGCCAGGCTGCATTTGAGAGTTTTCCTATATCGCCCGGAGCGGCAAAAAATCACAATGCAAGGCATCCACCCACTTGCGAAAGTTTGTCATGAACAGCCTTCTCTGGATCTTCGTTGCCTTCTGCGGCCTGGCCTATGTGTTCAATCGCTTTGCCACCGCCGACAACCGCGTCGCCGCCACGCCGGAACAGCGCCGCTACGATTTCATCGTCGACGTCTGCGACGGCGACCGTCGGAAAGCCGCGCGTCTGGTCGAAGAAAAGTGTGCGCTGTTCCCTCATCTGAACGGCTTGCAGGCGCAACAGTTGGTGTATCAGGACATGCTGGACCTCACGGCGGAAGAGCGTGCAGCAGCGCATGTCGCAATCCGGCGTACGTCCCGCAAGGCGATGACCGAAGAAACGGCCGCATGATTTCCACGCGGCATCGCCCGGCCGGCTGAGCCGGCTTTTTTTACGTCCGCAAAAACATGTGCAAAAGACATGTTGATGCCTTGGCATCCCTTGCTGGGCGCGGCATTCAGGCTTTCACACTTCTCCGGAGTTTGTGCTAGTATCGATTCATTGCCGTGAGGAAATCATGAAAACTATCGAGCTGGATACCGAATACACGCTAGAAGACCGCGCCGAGAAAATCAGCGAGCGAAGCATCCCGAAGAAACCCGTACGCGCCGTTGCCGAAGTCGATCCCGACGTCGAACTGACCGGCGAAGAACTGCGCTGGATGTACAGCGTGTTCAAGGGCGACTTCCGCATCATTCCGCGTCGCGTGGTGCAGAGCGTGATCAGCAAGGGTCTGGGCATTCCCAATCTGGGCGGCGCCTTCAACCTGACCAGCGCGGGTCGCAATGTATTCCGCCGGACGTCACCGGCGGCGAACGACGAGTTGCATATCGTCAAATCGCGCTATCGGCATCGTTCCAACTGGCGTTTGGGATAAGTCTTGCCGCGCCTTTGCCGCGCTTGACGGCAAGCGGCGAAGAAGTGGGAATGCAGGGCTGAAAGCAGTATTCGACATCGCGTCGGATGCTGCTTTTTTCATGGCGGGACGTTTTTGCCGCGGCATAAAAAAACCCGGTGCCAGGGGAACCGGCACCGGGAAAGCTCGTCACTCCCCCGAAAAACCTGGCGGCCCGGGACGTGGTCCACGGACTTGCAATGGCGCCTGAAGAGGAGCGGCTTCAGGTGCAGTAACCGATAGGGATGCGAGTGACTTGACTGCATTCTGGCAAATCCGGGAGGCAATTCATATCGAATAAATTCGAGAGTTACGAGATAGTTATTGCCGTCGAATCCAATACTCGTCCTGCTACCTTGGCAAATAACTTCATTTTTTGTTTTGTAAATATTTTGCTCGCTGATTTGTCGCTGGTTGAACGTGCGGTGAGCGCTCCCGGCTTAAAAACGAATCGCGGGGCGAGGACACGGCGCGTGGCGGGCAGGCGACAAATGCGCGTCTGTGGCGCGCCGGCAGCATTGCGGGTCCGATGCTAGACTGATTTTTTCTCTCACCTAAGGAATCGTCATGTCGAGTCGCTCCAGGTTGTTGTCCTTGTTTGCAGTTGCCGCGCTGGCGTTGCCCATGTTGGTCCAGGCGCAGAATGCGGCGCCCGCCAGGATCCGCGGCACGGTTGCCGCAATCAGCGGCAATAGCGTCGACATACTGACGCGCGAAGGGAAGAAGCTGACACTGCAGCTGAACGACGCCACACGCTATTCCTTCGTCAAGGCGCTCGACCTGGCATCGATCAAGCAAGGCAGCTTCATCGGTACGGCCGGCAAGCCGACCGCCAACGGCGGCATCGAAGCGCTGGAAGTCGTGGTGTTCCCCGAAGAGGCGCGCGGTTCCGGTGAAGGTCACTACGACTGGGACCTGTTGCCGGGCAGCAGCATGACCAACGCCACCGTCTCGGCGGTGGTGTCGGGCAATGCCGGACGCGATCTGGAGCTGACTTACCAGGGCAAGAGCATCAAGATTCAGGTCCCGAAGGATGTGCCGGTCGTGACCTTCGTGCCGGCCACTGCACAGGACCTGAAACCGGGCCTGGCGGTATTTGCGGTGGCGTCGCGCAGCGGCGAGGAGTGGAAGGCCGGACGTCTCCTGATCGAGAAGGATGGCGTCAAGCCGCCGATGTGAGTATGGCAGGGAGGCAGCTTGTTATGCCGCCATGGAATAAGCGAATAGGATATTGATCGTTTCCATGCGCGGTTTTTGGCTTTAAAGTGGCACTGTCTCCTCAATAACCTCCTGGAAGAAGTTTTTGAGATTGAACCCGCCCGGCCCGCGCCCGGCGGGTTTTTTTTCGCCGATCGCTCACGTTGCCGCCCAATAAATAATCAATCTGTTGCCGGTGCCGTCGCAGCAAGGGATTGCGCCGATCCCCCACAGCTTGTCCACAGGGCTGTTCACAGGCGCTGTGGGTAACTCGGCGGTCAAGTCTGGGCAGAACGGCGTTTCGCGCGTACCATGGCGGCCGGGACATCCGTTCGGATATCCGCCTACAGCAAGCCCACCCGGAGAACGCAGCAATGAGCAATGATTTGACCAAAGATGAATTTGACGCCCTCGGTCAGATCAGCCGCAAGGAACATCGCGGCCGCCCGAGCGCCTGCGTGGCGCGCAACACCAAGCGCCTGACCGGCATCAAGATGCTCGAATACACCCGCGAAGGCCATCTGGCGCTGACGGAAAAGGGTTTGCAGACGCTGTTCATCTATCGCTGCATCGAAGCCTTGCGCGGCCTGAACGCGGATGCCGACGCGGTGGTCGACGCCGACGTCGCGATCTTCCTCAGCCGCAAGGGGCATATCGTCGCCAAGGAAGGCAGCAAGCAGTTCGAGATCACCCAGCGCGGCCGTGAATCGCTGGCCGATATCGACGCGCAATCGCGCTGATGTGCTGATGCCCTGAGCGCAGGGCGCAGGGCGCAGCAACTGCGGCGTCTGTGCAGGAACACGCGTTCCCGACTTTGTTTTCCTCTGCTTTTCCTCTTCGCTTTCCCGCTTCTATTGCGCTTGTTTTGCGCTTGTTTTGCACTTGTATCGCGCTGTCCACCACCCGTGCCGGCATAGGGAATTCCCCGATAGATTGTGCCTGCCTGCGTGTCTATGATGCACTCCATGGACAGACGGTTTGCAACACGGCGACAGCCCTGCGACAACAGACCTTCTGCGTAATCAAGCTCATGGAGGTCATATGCAATTCATCGTCGATACAGTGCCGAACGATATCGCCCTGATGTTCGTCACTTACCTGGGTTTCTGCATGTTGCTGATGTTTCTGTTCATTCGCGCCGATTGCGAGTGGAACAAGCGTGAAATGAAGTTGTCCCGCGAGCGCCTGCGCGTACTCTCGGCCGACCGGGAAAATTCGGATCGCCTGCGCGAACTGACCGCCTGCTCGGTGCATCACGACGTCAACTGCGCATGCTTCCTGCACAGCAACGATGCCGACGCCACAGGCAAGAATGCTGCCTGAGTCGGCCTGACCCGGCTGGAGCCGCATGCGGTATGAGAAAATACGCGGATGAAATCATCCAACATTCGCCCCCTCATCCCGCTTGCGGATTACCAACGTATTTTTCGCGTCATTCACTCGGTACTCGATAGTGTCGACGCCAATATCCCGGCCGCGAGTTTTTTCTTCAGCGTCACCGCGGCGCAGATATTGAAAAAGTTTTACAAGAAGAACGCCTTTCCGGTCGCCGGTGCGGCGTTCTACCTGATCAGCAAAGATGGCAGCGGCGCCTTGTCCTTCGGCACGCTGGACGGCGACAAGGTCGACAGCAACAGCGACGCGTTCCACTGCTGGGTGCAATGCGACGGTTATGCGCTGGACTTCATGGCGCCGGTGTTTGAAGAATTGCTGGAAGACGCGGGCCATCCGATGGCGGTGCCGCGCCAAATGTTCCAGAAGGATCTGGCGCGCATGTCGGCGTCGCCGACGGGATTGAGCGCGCTGGGAGACTTCAGGCTGGAGCCGAACCTGGCGCTGACGCGTGATTTGTTGCAGCAGTTCATGAACAAGCCGGCGCTGAGCAATCTGTCGCAGGTGTGCATGGACTGGTACCAGAAGCCGCCGAAGGAACTGGGCAGCGGCGTGGTCATGCAGAACGCCGAAGGCGAAGGCACCAGGATGGCGCTGAGCCGCTTGCAGATTACCGGCGCCTGGTGACGGCTGCCGCGAGGCATATGAATTTGGGGTGGGGGAAGCAGCAGTAGCAGCAACAGAAGTACGTACAGCACTTGGGGAAGTGAACTGTAGTTGTCGTCTTGAGGGGAGCAGGAGTGGGGGAGAAGGGGGAGTGGTGCACCGGACGATTGGTCCGGCACACCGTGCAATCATGCATATCGGTTGCATGTATCGCGAAAGAGTTGACAGGATAAGCCGGCTTTGTGACTTGTTGATGACAGTGACAATCATCCCATGGTGGTTGCTGCGAGATTCAGGAATGCGCGAAACCGTTTCAGAGTGTCACGAAGCCGTCATACGATGCCGATAGAATCTCGTTTGTCTCCTCTAAACTTGCTTTAGATTCACCTGCGATACAGACGTATCGCAGGTTTTTTTTTCTCAGAATTTTGTACTGCGCAGTTGCCGCAGCGTCCGTTGAAGTAGCCAATGCCGGATAGTGGCGTCGTAACCCGGCTGCACGCACACGTCATGGAAGCCGCCAATCTCCCTGCTGGTGATCCAGCCCGGCGGCGCGGGGTGCGTTCTTGTCTTCCACTTGCTCAAGAATGACCAGGAATGGAATTTCCCTTGTTATCAACGACTTAAGCAAGTTCTCCAGTGCTTATCCACAGGCTTGCTACCAAAATGTGGGGATAACTTCCCGACAAATCCACAGCAAATTCGCAGTATCCCAACCTTGTTTCAACCGCCTTGCGGTGCGCCGTCGGTGTACGGTTCCACCTTGACCGAGGTCATGCTGTAGCCGGCGCTGCCCATCATCGTGTCGGAGCGTTCGATCTTCAGCACGCCGCTGATCCAGACCGCATCCATGGTGCGGGTGTTCTTGACCGGCTTGCTGCTGTGCACGTGGATGATCTGGTTGGCGGGCGGCGGCGGTACGTGGATGCAGGCGCCGAAATACGGCACCAGCAGGAATTCCTTCAACGCCTCGCCCTCGCGTTCCAACGAAACGACGAAGCCGGGAATGCGGATTGCCGCGCCGTTCATGGCCGGATCGACGGGCGCGTTCTTCCAGTACTTCTTGGCTTTCCACAATGCTTCCATGGCGCGCGGGTCGCCGTCTTCCATCTTGTCCAGCTTCAGGCCCTTGAACGGCGCCATGGCGTCCCAGTCTTTCGGCATGAGCGACTCCCAGGCGATTTCGCGGAAGCCGCCTTCGTTTTTGCCGGAGGGCTTGTAAGGCGTCTTTTGCAGGTCGGGTGCCTGTTGCAGGTGGTCGCCGACCTTGTATTGGGCGTTGTCGGAGTACGGGGCTGCTGCAGCGGTGGTCGCTGCGGGCGCGGCAGCTTCTGCAGCCGGCGCGGCCTTGGGCCCGTTCGGCGTGGCCGCCAGATGCACCGAGTAACCGACCAGCAATCCGGCAGCCACGATGCCGCCTATCCAGGTAATGCTTTTCATGATGTTGCAGTCGTCATAGTTGCGGCAACGAGGCCGCGAAATTAAAGTCGGGGAGTCAGGCCGTCGGCCAGGCTTAGCCTGTAGGCGCGCAGGCCCGGCAGCAGGCTGGCGGCGAAGCCGGCGAGGACGGTCCAGCCCAGCAGCTGCAGCTCGCCGGCGGCCGGCAAGGCAGGATGCAATGTTACGCCAAATTGCGCGCTCAGGAAGGGCCCCAGCGCGAACAGCGCCAGCGTCAGCAGGACCACGCCCAGCACCACGCCGGCCAGCATCACCGCCAGTCCTTCCAGCGCCAGCAGCAAGAACACGTCGCCCGGCCGTGCGCCCACCGAGCGCAGCACTGCCAGCTCGCGCCGCCGTTCGCCCAGGCTCGCGAGAATCGCTGACACCAGCCCGGCCAGCCCGACGATGACGACCATGCCCGATACCACCAGCAAGGCGTTTTCGCCGATGCCGACTACTTGCCACAATTCATCCAGCGCCACGCCCGGCAGTACCGCCATCAACGGTTCGCTGTTGTCGTCGGCGATGTCGCGCTGCACGCCGAAGACTGCAGCGCGGCTTTTCAGGCCGACCAGCACGGCGGTCACGGTCTTCGGCGTGAGGTCGAATTTTTTCACCAGCGCCGGCGCAATCGACAGGCCCGGCATCGGCGCGCCGCCTTCCCAGTCGAGGTGGATGGCTTCCATCGCGTCAAGGCCGATATGCACGGTGCGGTCCACCGGGGTGCCGGTGCGCGCCAGGATGCCGGTGACCGTGAACGGCTTGTCGGCGTGGTCGGTCAGATGCAGGCTGCCCATGCCGTGGCTCAGCACGATGCGGTCGCCCAGCTTGTAATGCAGGCGTTGCGCTACCTCCGCGCCGAGTACGGTTTCAAAGACATTGCCGAAGACGCGGCCTTCGCCGAGTTGCAGCGGCTGTCCGTCGCCGTAGTGGAAATGCCTGAAATAGTCGCCGTTGGTCGCCAACACCGGGAAGCCGCGATGAGAATCGCCCAGCGACAATGGAATGGTCCAGGCGACGGCGGGATTCTTCGCGAGCTTTTGCGCGCTGTCCCAACCCATGTTGTTGGTGGCGCCGCCGATACGGAAGATCGCGTACAGCATCAGCTGGACCGGACTGGTGCGCGCGCCGACCACCAGGTCGGTGCCTGACACCGATTGCGAAAAACTGTCGCGCACTTCATGGCGCACGCGCTCGATGCCGAGCAGCATGGCGCTCGACAGCGCGATGGCCAGTAGCATCAGGCCCAGCGTGTAGCGGCGATTCCAGGCGCTGCGCGCGGCCAGGCGGAACAGGAAGCTCATGCCGGTTCCTCCTGCGCGCAGCGGTTGATGTCGTTGAGGGCGATGCGGCGGTCGAAGCGTTCGGCCAGGCGCTGGTCGTGGCTGACGAACACCAGGCTGGCGCCGGCTTGTTCGCACTCGTGCCGGATCAGGTTCAGAAAAGCCTGTTGACGGTCGCTGTCGAGCGCCGAGGTCGGCTCGTCGGCGACCACGATTTCCGGCCGGCCGATCAGCGCGCGGGCGGCAGCGACACGCTGTTGCTGGCCGATCGACAGCTGCGTCGCTGCACGCGTCCACAAGTCCGGCGTCAGGTCGAGGCTGCGCAGCAGCGATTCGGCCGCCGTGCGCAAATCGCTGCCCTGCGCAAGCGCACGTTCACGGCGCAAGGCCGAGAAGCGGCAGGGCAGCACTACGTTGTCGAGAATCGACAGGTAAGGAATCAGATTGAACTGCTGGAAGATGAAGCCGATATGGTCGACGCGGAAACGATCGCGCCGCGACGCCGGCAGCGCCTCCAGCGCTTGCCCGAGGATGGCGACGCTGCCGGCCTGGGCGCTGCTGATGCCGCCGATCAGCGCCAGCAGCGTACTCTTGCCGCTGCCGCTGGGACCGCTGACGAAGACTTGCTCGCGCGCCTGCACCTCGAACCGGTCCAGCGCCAGCGTCGGCGTTTTCTGGCCGGGCCAGGTGAAGGTGATGTCGCGCAAGGCGATGGCGGCGTCGCTCATATCGTGATGTTCGCTGGCTGAAAAATGTTAGGGGACGGTAATGCTGTTGGCGGCAGGCGTCAGTTTGGCTGCGCCCTGGCGCTTGCCTGTCACCAGTTGCACGTCGATGCTGTTGAATCCCTTGAACGCATCGAACAGACGGACCTCGATTTTCTGCAGCCGTTCCGGATGGGCGCAGCGGAAAGTGAAATCGGCGTCGAGATCGGCGTGACCGTCATGGTCGGCTTGCGCAGCCGGTTTGGCCGCTGCCGCTTCACCGAGCAATGCCGGGTCCAGCGCGGCGGATTCCAATTTGACTCCATTGAGCTTGCATTCCGCTGACGGACTGGTGACGAACACGGCGCCGGCGTTGCGCAGGGTGTTGGTCATGGCCTGGACAGCTTGCTTGTCCTTCGCGCTGTTGGCGGCGTGTTCGAAGCCGACCAGGTTGACCAGCGGCGAATCGAGATGCAGCGACAGCGTCTGGCCGTCGAGCGCGACATCGAGCTTGCCGACGCCGTGCACGTGTGCTTCGTGGGCGTGGACAAGCGCAGCGGAGAACAGCAGGGCAGCGGCGACGGCCAGGGGCAGGGTCTTGCGGAAGTGGGAATACATGGGCGAGATCTTTCTTCAGGTGAGCTGCACAGGGCGATCCGCAAAGCGGAAAGCTGTCCCGGGCTGCATTTTGACTGGATTGAGCGATTTCTTGGGTTTTTGTCACATCTTGCAACAATGTTGCATTATAATTCCGATCTTTCATCGAAATGCAACTCGGTTGCAGCTTATTTTTCGACGCCTGCCCGGCAAGAAGCTGTTCCATAACCCAACAAGAAAATCTCGTTCCCATGCTCTTCCGTTTCATTCAACAAACCAGCGTGCTTGCGCTGCCGTGGTGGCAGCGCGTGCTGCTGGTCGCGCCGGTGTGCCTGCTGCTGTGGCTGGGCGTGATGTGGGCCCTGGGAGGAGATTGAACATGTCCGCCGTCATCTCGCTGGAAAATCTCACCGTCGCCTACCGCCGCCATCCCGCCTTGCATCATGTCAGCGGGGAGTTCGCGCGCGGTTCGCTGACCGCCGTGGTCGGTCCCAACGGCGCCGGCAAGAGTACGCTGCTGAAAACCATCATGGGTCAGGTGCGCTGCAATAGCGGCCGCGTGGTCACGCATCTGGCGGCTGAGCGCATCGCCTATTTGCCGCAACAGGCCGAGATCGACCGCAGCTTTCCGATCTCGGTGCTCGATTGCGTGCTGCTGGGCTATTGGGCGCGCGCCGGGCTGTTTCGCCGCATCAGCCGCGACATGGTGCAGCGTGCGGAAGAGGCATTGGCCGCAGTCGGCCTCGGCGGCTTCGCGCAGCGCGCCATTTCCAGCTTGTCGGTGGGGCAGTTCCAGCGCGTGCTGTTCGCGCGCATCCTGCTGCAGGACGCCGAGCTGATCCTGCTGGACGAGCCGTTCAACGCCATCGACACCCGGACCGCCGGCGACTTGCTGCGCATCATCCAGTCCTGGCACGCCGAGCAGCGCACCGTGATCGCGGTGCTGCACGACTACGACCAAGTGCGCAAGGCGTTCCCGCAATCGCTGCTGCTGGCGCGCAATGTGGTCGCCTGGGGCGAGACCGAAGGCGTGCTGTGCCACGAAAACCTGCACCGCGCGCGTTCCATGGCCGAAGCGGTCGACGAGCATGCGCCGCTGTGCGCAGTCGATGTCCACGATGCCGGCCATGAAGGGAGTGCGCCGCGATGATGCTGCTCCACGATTTCTATCAATTCGCGATTGCGCCGTTCCAGGAGTTCGCCTTCATGCGCCGCGCGCTGGTGGCGACGCTGGCCCTGGCGCTGTCGAGCGCGCCGCTGGGCGTGATGCTGACGCTGCGCCGCATGAGCCTGTTTGGCGAGGCGCTGAGCCACGCGGTGTTGCCCGGCGTGGCGGCCGGTTTCATTTTCTTCGGCCTGTCGCTGCCGGCGCTGAGCATCGGCGGCTTCCTCGCCGGTGTGATCGTGGTGGCGCTGGCGGGCTGGATCAGCCGCCATACGGAACTCAAGGAGGACGCCAGCCTCGCCGCCGTCTACGTGGTCGCGCTGGCATTGGGCGTGATCATGATTTCCGGACACGGCACCCAGCTCGACCTGCTGCACATCCTGTTCGGCAACGTCCTCGGCGTAGATACCGAGGGCCTGCTGCTGGTGGCCGGCGTATCCAGCCTGAGCGTACTGCTGATGGCGGGTTTGTATCGCGGCCTGCTGCTGGAGAGTTTCGACCCGTCCTTCCTGGCCGCCGGCGGCGGACGCAATACCGTGTACCAGCAATTGTTCCTGATGCTGGTGGTGCTGAACCTGGTCGCTTCGTTCCAGACGCTGGGTACGCTGATGGCGGTCGGCCTGATGATGCTGCCGGCGGTGTCGGCGCGGTTGTGGCATGACACCTTGCCGGCGCAATTGGCCAACAGCGCCGTGCAGGCCGCGCTGGCCGGCTACGCGGGGCTGATGCTGTCGTACTACGCCTCGGTGCCGTCCGGGCCGGTGATCATCGTGTGCGCCGGCGGCTTCTATTTTCTGTCTCTGATCTTCGCCCCGCGCGGCTGGTTGCCGCGCATCCTGCGCCGGCCGCATCTGCGCGCTTAATTCTTCCGGGAGTCATCGTGAAACTGTTTCGCCAAGTCTTTCTTTCGATTGCAGCCATGCTGGCTGTCCAGGGCGCATCCGCCGCAGATGCCCGCTTGCCGGTAGTCGCCAGCTTCAGCATCCTTGGGGATATCGTCGCCAATATCGGCGGCGACCGCATTGTCGTTACCACGCTGGTCGGACCCGACCAGGATGCGCACGTGTTCCAGCCGGCGCCGGATCACATCAAATCGGTGGCGCGCGCCAGACTGGTGGTGGTCAACGGCCTCGGCTTCGAGGGCTGGATGGAGCGCGTGACGCAGTCGGCCAACTATCGCGGCGACATCGTGGTGGCGTCCCAGGGCATCGCGGTGCGGGATCGTGTTGAAGAGGAACATGATCACGACAGCCACGACGGCCACGATCATCATCACGGCAAGAACGATCCGCATGCCTGGCAGAACCCCGCCAACATCGTGATCTACACGCAAAACATCGTCGCCGCGCTGAGCAAGCTCGATCCGGCCGGCGCCGCGCTGTATCGCAAGAACGGCGACGCCTACATTGCCTCGCTCAACGAGCTGGACCGCTGGGCCATACAGCAATTCGCCCAATTCCCGCCGGCCAAACGCAAGGTGATTACTTCCCATGACGCCTTCGAATACTTCGGTGCGCATTACCAGGTGCGCTTCCTCGCGCCGCAAGGCGTGTCGACCGAAAGCGAACCGAGCGCGAAGGAAGTCGCCGGTCTGATCCGCCAGATCCGCAAGGAAAAAATCCGCGCCGTCTTCATCGAGAACATGAGCAGTCCCAAACTGCTTCAACAGATCAGCAAGGAAGCCGGCGTCACGCTGGGCGGCAAGCTTTATGCGGATGCGCTGTCGCAGGCCGACGGCCCTGCGCCGACCTATCTGAAGCTGATGCGTTACAACATCGGGCAGTTGCTGGCGCAGATGAAGCTGAACTGATCGCGCGGCCATGCATGACGGAGGGCGCCGTCACGTCTGCGCAACTTCGCGTATGCTTGTCGTTTTTCCTCACAACAACCGGAGATGACAACATGGTCCACGTAGTCGCAATCATTACCGCCAAGCCTGGCAAGCGCGAAGAACTGCTGAAACTGGTGCGCGCCAATCTGGCCGCCGTCCGCGCCGAGCAGGGCTGCATCGACTACGGTCCGGTCATCGACGTGCCGGGTTTCGGCGGTTCTCAGGCTGAACTTGGCCCCGACACTTTCGCCTTCATCGAAAAATGGGAAAGCGCCGATGCGCTCAAGCTCCACTTCACCCAGCCGCACATGCTCGACTACCGCGACAAGTCCAAGGACCTGATCGCCGCACGCGCCGTTCACGTCATGGAATCGGCGGAGTAAATTTTTCCCGGATCGTAGGCTGATGCCGCTCCCATCTGCATCAGCCACGTAATGAAAGTCTTGAGGGCATTGCCATTGGTTTCGCCGGTACGGTGCAACATATGGAAGCCCTGGCCGTGCAATACCACCTCAGGAAACAGCTGGCGCAGGCGGCCGTGCGACAAGTCGTCGTCCACCAGCGCCAGCGATCCCATCGCAACCCCCAGGTCAGTCGACGCCGCCTGCAAGCTCAGGAAAAAGTGTTCGTAACTCGTCCCCGGCAATTTCTTCTTCACCGGCACGCCGGCCTTGATCAGCCACTGCTGCCAGGCGTCCGCACGCACGCTCAGATGGATCAGCGACGCCTGCAGCAGGTCCGCCGGCTTGTTAATCGGGTGCAGCTCCAGGTAATGCGGCGAGGCCAGCGGCGCCGACACGTCATCGAGGAAGCGCACGCATTCAAAGCCGCTGCGCTCCAGCGGACTGCGCCATAACACGACGTCGAAGGGATCCTTGAGGTCTTCGAAATGCTCCGAGACGGTGGTCGTCACGCGCACCTCGATGCGCGGATTGTCGATCTGGAACTGCGACAGCCGTGGAATCAGCCAGCGCATCGCCACCGACGGCGCAGTGATCAGGCGCACGATGCGGTTCTTGCCGGTCAGCGTCAGCTGCTCCGCCGCCATGGCGATGCGATCGAGCGCGGCGCGCACTTCGGTATAAAAGGCTTGCGCCGCTTCCGTTGCTTCCACGCCACGCGGCAAACGGATAAACAAGGGCTGGCCGAAATGCTCTTCCAGCAATTTTATTTGCTGGCTGACTGCGCTGTGCGTGATGTGTAACTCGTGCGCCGCAATCGTCAGGCTGCGCGTACGGGCGGCCGCTTCGAACACTTTGAGGGCCTTCAAGGGGGGCAAGGAAAGTGACATGATGTAAATTTTTCTAATGCAGGTGTCGGAAAATATTGCTTTTTAAAGTGATGGGTAGCCCCTATTCTCACTATCACTGCAACGTTATTCATGTGAAAGAAAGAAATGACTACTTATCAATCCGCCGGTTTTTCTAATAATTTACAGAGTTTGCTGGAAGCTTTCCAGTTCTTTGTCGAGCGCGCATTCAGCTCGCCTGCCAAGACTGTCGACGGCGCGCTGTTCGACCTCAACGATGCTCCTTACCTGGAAGGCGTTACCAGCCACGCCGAGATGGAACGCCGTTTGCGTGAACTCGATCGCAGCCATTTGCGCGCACTGTCGCAACTGCAAGCGCAATTCTGATTGCTGCTGCAGCCGTAAGGGCTGAAACAAGCTGCAATGAAACTGCAATGCAGCTGGAATGTTGGCGTGATGCCAGAGATGTAAATGATGGGCGCCGGTTTCAATCCTGAAACCTGAAATGCGCCACCCTGGAGACCGAGCCGGAACGAATTTTCCCCGGCTCGCGGCAATCAAGATGCCGTCCCGCATGCACGGGATACGGCGACACCGCAGCGAATTTTGTCGCTGCCCTCTGACTCGACACCGCAAGTTATCGCCTGCGCAGGATCTGCCGCAGGCGGCGCGAAACCGTCTCATGTTCTTGCCATGCCCGCGATCGGCAGGCGGCTTGCCGCCCCGATGACCGGAATGCGATAAGCTATGTATTTGCCCAAACTGGAACGGAACATGAACGCATTGCACCCATTTCACCTGGCTTTCTTCGTGCGCGACCTCGACGAGGCGCGCGGTTTTTACGGCGGCGTGCTGGGATTTTCGGAAGGCCGCAGCACCGAGCGCTGGGTCGACTTCGATTGCATGGGACACCAGTTGTCGCTGCATCTGAAAAAAGACCTGGTGGTGCCGCAGGGCGCCGGCAACGTCGACGGCAACAACGTGCCGATCCCGCACTTCGGCATCATCCTCGATCAGACGTCATGGGACGCCTTGGCTCGGCGCATCGCCGCGGCTGGCGTATCGTTCATCGTCGAACCGCAGACGCGTTTCAAGGGCGAGCCGGGCGAACAGTCGACCATGTTCTTCCAGGACCCATCGGGCAACTCGCTGGAGTTCAAGGGTTTCGCCTCGATGAACCAGATTTTCGCAAAGTAATTGAGATGAAAAAAGCCGGCCCGCAGCCGTAGCCGAGGGCCGGCTTTTTTGCGCGCCGGGGCAATGCTCAGGCGCGCTTTTTCTTTTTCAGCAGATGCATGGGGCCGAACAACTCCTGCATTCCGCTGTGAGCGATGAAGCTCAGGTTGTAGGGATGCTCCGCCACGGCGCGCGGAAAGCGTTCCACCACCGGCAAGCCGTGCAGCTCCTCGGCGATCTTGCCCCACAGGACCAGCGTCGGCAGCGCTTTCTTCTTTTCCTCGGCGTACTGCGCCAATCCCTTCAATACGGTTTCAAAGAACGGTTTCCAGGCTTTGGCATCCTTGACCGGCTTGACGTGCGTGCGGAACACCAGGCTGGCGTTGAGCAGCAGGAAGCCCTGCGCGGTCAGGTTGTCCTGCAGGTCGGCCAGTGTCTGGACGGTGCCTGCGGTGTCGGCCTGCGCTTTGGCGGCGATGTCGAGCAGGGCGTCACCGCTGGTCTTGTCGACCGGCACGCGGCCATCGGCGACCAGCAGCATCTTCATGAAATTGCGCAGTGAAGTCGCCCGGTTGACTTGTTTGGACAAGCCCTTGTCCGACCACAGCGAACCGACCGCGCCGTCCATGAAGCACACGCCGGTGGCGCTGGCCGCGCGCGGATAAGGGCCTTCGCCGACCAACACGTAGCGGACCTCGTCGATCGGCTGTTTGAACGCGGCGAAGATGCGGCCTTCGGTCGGCAGATAGGTCGCGTCTTGCACCAGCGCGGGAAGATAGTCCGGGTCGAGAGCGGCGATGGCCTGCAGGCCGGTTTTCAGGATGGCGCGCCAGGACGGATCGGCAGTGGCGCAGAGGTCGAGCAGGGCGGTCGGGACGGTAGCCGGCATGAGGAAGCGATTGCTGAGGGTTGATCGGAAATAAAAAAGCTGCCCGCATCATAAATCAATGCGGGCAGCCCGGGATGCTTCATGACGAACGCAATTACGCCACCGCCACCGTATCGTCGCCGGCCGCGCCGAACAATTGCTGCTTGAGCTGGTGCAACTGGTCGCGCACCTTGGCGGCTTTTTCGAACTCGAGGTTCTTGGCGTGCTCCTGCATGAGCTTTTCGAGGCGCTTGATTTCCTTGCTGACCTGCTTTTCGCTCATGGCTTCGTAGTTGGCCTGTTCCTGCGCCACCATCAGTTCCACGCGCGCTTCCTGCGGGCTGTAGACGCCGTCGATCAGTTCGCGGATTTCCTTCTTGATGCCCATAGGCGTGATGCCGTTGGCTTCGTTGAAGGCAAGCTGCTTGGCCCGGCGGCGTTCGGTTTCGCCGATGGCTTTCTGCATCGAGTCGGTGACCTTGTCGCCATACAGGATCGCCATGCCGTTGAGGTTGCGCGCGGCGCGGCCGATGGTCTGGATCAGGCTGCGCTCGGAACGCAGGAAGCCTTCCTTGTCGGCGTCGAGAATCGCCACCAGCGAGACTTCGGGAATATCCAGGCCTTCGCGCAGCAGGTTGATGCCGACCAGCACGTCGAAGGTGCCAAGGCGCAGGTCGCGGATGATTTCAACGCGTTCGACGGTGTCGATGTCGCTGTGCAGATAGCGCACCTTGACGCCGTTGTCGCTGAGGAATTCAGTCAGCTGCTCCGACATGCGCTTGGTCAGCGTGGTCACCAGCACGCGCTCGTTCTTCTTCACGCGCATGGTGATTTCCTGCATCAGGTCGTCGACCTGGGTCGTTGCAGGACGCACGGAAATCAGCGGGTCGACCAGGCCGGTCGGACGCACCACTTGCTCGACCACCTGGTCGGAATGGGTGTTTTCATATTCGGCGGGCGTGGCCGAGACGAAAATGGTCTGGCGCATCTTGCCCTGGAACTCGTCGAACTTGAGTGGCCGATTGTCCAGCGCCGACGGCAGCCGGAAGCCGTAGTCGACCAGATTGGTCTTGCGGGCGCGGTCGCCGTTGTACATGCCGTTGAGCTGGCCGATCAGCACGTGCGACTCATCGAGGAACATGATCGCATCCGCCGGCAGGTAATCCACCAGCGTCGGCGGCGGATCGCCGGCCTTGGCGCCGGACAGGTGGCGCGAATAGTTTTCGATGCCCTTGGTGAAGCCGATCTCGGTCATCATTTCGATGTCGAAACGAGTGCGCTGCTCAAGGCGCTGTTCTTCGATCAGCTTGTTTTCCTTGCGGAAGAATTCCAGCCGTTCGCGCAACTCGTCCTTGATCGTCTCGATGGCGCGCAGCACCGTTGCACGCGGGGTGACGTAGTGCGAACCGGGATAAACGGTGAAGCGCGGAATCTTCTGGCGCACGCGGCCGGTCAGCGGGTCGAACAATTGCAGGCTGTCGATTTCATCGTCGAACATCTCGATGCGCACGGCCAGTTCGGCATGCTCGGCGGGGAACACGTCAATGGTGTCGCCGCGCACGCGGAAGGTGCCGCGGCCGAAGTCGACTTCGTTGCGCGAGTATTGCATCTGGATCAGGCGCGCGATGACGTCGCGCTGGCTGACCTTGTCCTTGGCGCGCAAGGTCAGGATCATCTGGTGGTATTCGTTGGGGTTACCGATACCGTAAATCGCCGAGACGGTTGCCACAATGACAACGTCACGCCGCTCCATCAGCGACTTGGTGCACGACAGGCGCATCTGTTCGATGTGTTCGTTGATCGAGGAATCTTTCTCGATGAACAGATCGCGCTGCGGGACGTAGGCTTCCGGCTGGTAGTAATCGTAGTAGCTGACGAAATATTCGACCGCATTTTGCGGAAAGAACTCGCGAAATTCGCTGTAAAGCTGCGCTGCCAGCGTTTTGTTCGGCGCGAAGATGATTGCCGGCCGGCCGAGACGTGCGATGGCGTTGGCCATCGTATAGGTCTTGCCCGAACCGGTGACGCCCAGCAGGGTCTGGAAGAACAGGCCGTCATGCACCCCTTCGACCAGCTTCTCGATTGCGGCCGGCTGGTCGCCGGCAGGCGGGAAGGGCTGGTACAGACGGTAAGGAGAATCCGGGAACGTCAGGAACTTGCTCTCGTCGAGCGTAGAAGATGCTGCAGTAACGGGGGATAAATCAGCCATTGTCATTCGACCTTTGGTAAAATTACGTGTTGCAAAACGGTGCTCGGCTCGCGGCTTTGCCCTGCATCCATCCCGACTGCAATCTACGTTTGCAGCTAACTTTTTATGTTATCACGATGAACGCATCTCTCTCAGCCTCCCTCTTCACCGCCATCGAAATGGCGCCCCGCGACCCTATCCTCGGCATTACCGATGCATACAATGCCGACAAGAATCCAGGCAAAACCAACCTCGGCGTTGGCGTCTACTATGACGATAACGGCAAGGTGCCGTTGCTGGAGTGCGTGAAAAAGGCGGAAGCTGAACTGGCCGCCAAACTGGCGCCGCGTACCTATTTGCCGATCGACGGTCTGGCAACGTACGACAAGGCGGTCCAGGAATTGGTATTTGGTGCCGATAGCGCGGTTGTTCAAGAGAAGCGCGCGATCACCGTGCAAGCCCTGGGCGGCACCGGCGCACTGAAGCTCGGCGCCGACTTCATCAAACATTTCTCGCCGGCATCGACCCAGATCTGGATCAGCGACCCGAGCTGGGAAAACCATCGCGCGCTGTTCGAGATGGCCGGCTTCACCGTCAACAACTATCCCTACTACGACGCGGCCACCCGCGGCGTGAACTTCGCGGGCATGCTCGATGCGCTCAAGACTATGGCCTCCGGCTCGGTCGTGCTGCTGCACGCATGCTGCCACAACCCGACCGGCGCCGACCTGACTGCCGATCAATGGACCCAAGTCATTGAAGTAGTGACATCGCGCGGCCTGATCCCGTTCCTCGACATGGCCTATCAAGGTTTCGGCGACGGCATCGAAGAAGACGGCAAGGTCGTGCGTCGCTTCGCTGAAGCAGGCGGTCCGTTGTTCGTGTCGAACTCGTTCTCGAAGTCGTTCTCGCTGTACGGCGAGCGCGTCGGCGCGCTGAGCATCGTCGCTTCGACCAACGAAGAAGCTGCACGCGTGCTGTCGCAACTCAAGCGAGTGGTGCGCACCAACTATTCCAACCCGCCGATCCACGGTGGCCAGGTTGTCGCCACTGCACTGGCTTCGCCGGAACTGCGTGCTCTGTGGGAAAGCGAACTGGCCGAGATGCGCGTGCGCATCCGCGAAATGCGTCAGCTGCTGGTCGCGAAGCTGAAGGAAAAAGCGCCTGCGCACGATTTCGACTTCGTCATCAAGCAACGCGGCATGTTCTCGTACTCGGGCCTGACCAAGGCGCAAGTCGAGCGTCTGCGCAATGAGTTCTCGATCTATGCCGTTGATACCGGCCGCATTTGCGTCGCCGCACTGAACAGCAAGAATATCGACGCCGTCGTTGACGCCATCGCCAAGGTGCTCTAAAGAGAAAAGCGTTCCACCCTGAAACGGGCGGGACGCAAAAAGGTTTTGACAGGAAGTGAAAATCAAGTCATAATCTTTTTCTCAGCTGTTCCCTGATAGCTCAGTCGGTAGAGCGACGGACTGTTAATCCGCAGGTCCCTGGTTCGAGTCCAGGTCGGGGAGCCAAAAAAATCGAAGAAGCCTCGCATTCGTGCGGGGCTTTTTCTATTCCGGAGTTTGTTTCTGCATGGCGCCGCATGCCTGGTGGCGAGCAAGCGCGAGATGTTTCAGAATCGTTTTTCGTGGTCGCGCGTTGTCCGCAATGCGCGATGAAGAAGAGGGCGGTGCGTAGCGAATTATTTAGCAATTTTCTGGCGTGGAAATATAGCCGCGAAGGAAAATTTAGTTCATAATCGCGCCCTCAGCTGTTCCCTGATAGCTCAGTCGGTAGAGCGACGGACTGTTAATCCGCAGGTCCCTGGTTCGAGTCCAGGTCGGGGAGCCAAAAAATTCGAAAGCCTCGCATCCGTGCGGGGCTTTTTCGTTGGCCGGCGCCAAACGCTCGCCTGCAGCCGGGGAATTTTGCAGGTATGCTGGCGCACTTCGACGGGAGATTGCACATGATAGAAATCGAGGCAACCATCTTGTGGGCGCGCGGCAGTGAAGAGGCGTTCGCCGACAACCGCTACAGCCGCGTGCATCGCTGGCGTTTCGACGGCGGGGTGGAAGTGCCGGCGTCGTCATCGCCGCATATCGTTCCTTTGCCGTATTCCTCGCCGGACAATGTCGATCCGGAAGAGGCTTACCTGGCGTCGCTGTCGAGTTGCCATATGCTGACGTTCCTGGCCATCGCGGCAAAGCGTGGTTTCGTGGTCGATCGCTATGTCGACCGCGCCGGCGCCGTGATGGAAAAGAACGCCAGGGGCAAGCTGGTGGTCAGCAAGGCGACCTTGCAACCGGTCGTCGTGTATCGCGGCCGTGTGCCGACGTCGGATGAGGACGAGGTCCTGCACCATGCGGCCCATGAAGAATGTTTCCTGGCCAATTCGGTGCTGACCGAGATTACGGTCGTGCCGACATCGACGGCTGCGGACGCTTGATCAGGCTCGTTTCGGGCTTGTTGTTTTAACAGGTGCATAAGCATATTCGGACAAGTTGCTTGACTTCGCTATCTGTATCGAATATAAATACAGTATGAAGTCGAGTCGATTTGCCGTGGCGGCACACATATTGGTCAGCGTCGAGCACGCGACCCGGGGAGGGGAAGCTTTTTTGTCCTCCGCCGCCATCGCGGCCAGCGTCAACACCAATCCGGTGTTTGTTCGCGAACTGCTGCGCAAGTTGTCGAAGGCGCATCTGGTCGTGACCAAGGAAGGCAAGGGCGGCGGCGCGCAACTGGCGCGCGCGGCTTCGCAAATCAGCCTGGCTGAAATTTACCAGGCGGTGGAAGAAGAGCCGGTGCTCAAGCACAATACGCGGCCCAAGGATCCATGTTGCCGCGTCAGTTGCGGCATGGATATGGCGCTGGAACCGGTGATTTCCGAAGTCGAGGGCGCGATGCTGAAAGTGCTGAAGGGCAGGAAACTATCCGAACTGGTCACCACGATCTGCGGCTAGCAAGCGGGCCGGATCAACAATGAAATTCACGACAAGGCCGATGATCTGATTTTGGATTACCAGGCCTTGCGCATAAGGCGAAAAGCCGCATTCAGGGATGCTCGAAAAAGGAGGATCGGTCAACGGTCCTCATTTTTATTTCATAACTGTCATTAAAAATAAGACAGTTTTGGCGGCGGGCATCTGCAAGACGGGCGACGAAACAGGCAGGACATTGCATTTCACTGCAGCCGGCATCACCGGTTGGCGGCGGCTGCATGCATTCACACACAATCGATCCAAGGCGCTGGGGCGGCGCAGGGTCAAACAGATTCAGGAGTTTTTAATGGAAAAGAATATCGCGGTGAATAACGCGCCGGTCGAGGTCTCGCACGACCCGCTCAGCGCGGCGGAAAACGCGGCCTCGCCTTTGCGTTCGTGGTTGTCGGTAGTTGCAGTGGCGACCGGCGCGTTTGCTTTCGTCACGACCGAGTTCTTGCCGGTCGGCCTGTTGCCGCAGATCGCGCATGACCTCGGCGTATCGCCGGGAACCGCCGGCCTGATGGTGACGACGCCGGGTGTGGTCGCGGCCATTTCGGCGCCGGGTCTGATGCTTGGGGCGGGGCGCATCAACCGCCGCTTCATCTTGCTGATGCTATCGGTACTGTTGCTGGCATCGAACCTGGTGTCGGCCTTTGCGCCGTCGTTCGGCGTCATGCTGCTCGGCCGTGCGCTATTGGGAGCGGCTCTGGGCGGCTTCTGGACGCTGGCGCTGGCGACTGCCGGTCGTCTGGTGCGGCAGGAACATGCGGCCAAGGCAACGGCGATGATCCTTAGCGGAGTGACGTTCGCGACCGTTATCGGCGTGCCGCTCGGCACCTTCATTAGCGGCCTGTCGTCGTGGCGCGCATCGTTCATCGCGACCGGCATTCTGGCTGCGCTGGCATTGGCGGCGCAAACTTTGCTGTTGCCGTCGCTGCCGTCGAAGGCGGCGATCCGCTTCCGCGATCTGACTACGCTGGTGAGCCGCCGCAATCCGCGCAAGAGTTTGCTGATGGTGGCGCTGGTGTTCGGTGCGCATTTTTCGTCGTACACCTATATCGCGCCTTTCCTGGGGCAGAACGGCTTCAGCCTGACGCTGATCACGTCGGTGCTGCTGGCGTTCGGCTTCGTCGGCTTCGTGTCCAACCTGGTGATTTCCGCCTTCGTCACGCGTCATCTGCAGGCCTCGTTGTTCGGCGTGGTGGCGTTGCTGATGGTGGCCTTGTTCGCCATGCCGCTGGTGCACGCGTCGCAACTCGGCGTGACCGCGATGGTAATCGCCTGGGGCGTCGCCTTCGGTGCGATTCCCCTGTGCCTGAGCATCTGGCTGCAGCTGTCGTCGCCGGATTTGCCGGAAGCCGGTTCGGCGCTGTTCGTCAGCATCGTGCAGGTCGCCATCGCCGTCGGTTCTTTCGTCGGCGGGGTGGTGGTCGATGCGATGGGTATTCCATCGACGCTGTGGCTGGGTAGCGCGCTGGGCCTGCTGGGTCTGCTTGCGATTGCCAGCTTCGGCATGGGCAACAAGAAGCTCGACGAAATACTGAGCAAGTAATCGAAAGAAAGCCCGTGAGCTGAAACTCGCGGGCTTTTTTCATTGGTGAAGTCGTGATGCCGAATGCGGAACCAGTCGTACCGGCGTCTCTCCTATCATCACGCGAGGCGCGATCATGTTGATCGTGTTGTCGTCTCAACAAGGAGTTATCCCATGAGCGCAAAACCAGTCAAGGTCCCCGGACCGGATCATCCCATCACCATCACGCCGACTGCGGCCCGCGTGGTCGTCTCGCTGGCCGGCCGCACCATTGCCGATACACGTGCGGCACTCGCCTTGAAGGAGGCGAGTTATCCGCCGGTGTACTACATTCCCCGTGCAGACGTCGACCAGAGCCTGCTGGAGCGTACCGATCATCAGACCTATTGTCCTTACAAAGGCGAGTGCTCGTACTACAGCATCCCGATCGGCGGCGAACGCTCGGTCAACGCGGTCTGGAGTTACGAGGATCCGTATGCTGCCGTGGCGGCGATCAAGGATTACGTCGCCTTCTATCCGGATCGCGTGGATGCGCTTGAGGTACGTGATATCGCCTGATAGCGGGGCGTGTATTAAAGATGTTGCGACGGCGGCCGTTACCTGAGGATCACAATAATCAGCGGGAGCACGTCATGTTGATCGGCGCAAACGGCAATCTGCCGCAATCCGCGTATGCGAGCGATGCGGTCGGGACCAGGACAGAAAACGCTGCGCCTGTGGTTGCAAGTACGGCAACTGCAGCCGCTGCGCCATCCGTACAGATCGACAAGATCACGCTTTCGGCTGCTGCGGTGAGGCTGATCGAAGAAAATAGCCGGCTCGCCCAAGCCGCGGCGGGCAGCAGCGAAATCCCTGCGCCGGCAAGTCCTGACAGCAGGAAGGCAAAGAAGCGCCAGCCGAGTGCTTCGCCGATGCTGGATGTCGATGCCTTCCGCCTGATCCGCGAGAAGTTGCGCGCGCAGAATCTGCAACTGAAGGATCCGGGCCTGCAGGACAAGAAAAACAAGGATGACAAGGATCAGACCACGGCGGTCTCGCTATAATCATCGCGATCAATGTTGGCAGAGACAAAACAAATCCCACTCTGCTATAATTGTCGGCTCGTCGGGGCGTAGCGCAGCCTGGTAGCGTACTTGCATGGGGTGCAAGGGGTCGAGTGTTCGAATCACTCCGTCCCGACCAATAGAATCAAACCTCGCGGAGCAATCCGTAAGGAAAAACAGCACTGAATCGGCATCGCCGGTTCAGTGCTGTTTTGCTTTCCACCCTCGGAAATCAAAAATCGAAAATCAGAAAAGCATCTGCAGCCTTGCAGTCAGCCAAGGGAGCATTGACTTTAGAACGCGTACTGCACCCGCATCGTAAAACTCTTGGCCGGACGGCCGCCGTTCTTGCCGATGAGGTAGGCCGTTTCATACAGGACCTTGTGCGCGTTGGGCAGGTACCAGGTGCCGAACAGCGCGGGGCCGATACGATGCGACTGGTCGGCTTTGCTGTTCCAATTGTCCCAGCGGCCGAGTTCGCCGAAGCCTTGCAGGCCGAAGTTGAGCAGCGGTTTCCAGTGTTGACGGACCTGCCATTGATATGCCAGTTGGGTGGCGTTGCTCTGGCTGGTGCGGTAATCGCGTTGCAGGAATAGGTTGGCGTTGAATTGGGTGCGCCAAATTTCCGTCTGGAAAACCGGCCCCCATTCCAGGCCGTAGCCGTCACCCCGTGCGTATTGCTCGACGTTGGTGTGAATGGCCAGGTCGAACCAGTATTGGCCCTGCGTCAGCAAGAAATCGTTTTGCCAGTTGAGGCTGCCGAAGCGTGTTCCTTGCGCGGCGGTCTGCGTGTAGACGCCATAGACTTCGGTGTACCACTGCGAAGTGACGCCGTAACCGATGCCGATTTCGGGCGAGCCGAACGGCGCGCTGTCGTGCTTCTTGGCGTTCCAGTATTTGTAGTCGACGGAGAGCTGGTTTTCGGCACTGTAGACGGACACGAGGTAGTAGCCGGTGGCGGCATGCGCGCTGCCGCAGACGATTGTGCCGGCGGCAAAGATCAGTGCGGCGACGCAAAACCGTGTCGCGCCAATCGGCTTTTTTACCTGCATCGGTGTTTTCCCCTTCCCGTTTTCGCCCCGGCATTGCGGTCGCAAGATTATCTGTTTCCCCGTATATGCCTTATCGCGTCCAGGCGCATATCGTCGGGTGAGTATAGCGCGCCCGCGCATTTGCCTGCTTCGGTGGCGGCATATCTTTTCCGCTTCGGAGTGCTGCGCTTTTCATGCTAGGATTCTGCGACTTTATGGAGATCCACATGGAAACACCTGATACATGGAAATTGCGCGCCGATGAACTGAGGCTGCAGATTGAGGCACTGCTGGAAGCGCAGCTTTGCGAGTACGAGTTATTGAATGAGAAGCTGGAAGAGTGGAAGAAGAATCCGGGCGCCGAATGGTTGACGATGGCCGACTATGAGCCCTGGCAGGCTGCGCTCAAATCGCTTGAGCTGGCGCAGCGCGCGCTGGATGAGCACATCAGCGTTCGTCCCAAGTAACATCCATGCCTCATCCCGCCGCCCCGGCATGACCGGCGGGCGGCGGCGACCTTTCCCTATCTCCCCCGAACGACACTCTGCTGTGCCTACCTGCGGGTACGGCCGGGGCAGTATACATTTCCTATGCATTCCTTTGAACGCTGTTCCTTGAGAATGCTCACCAAACGGTTCCGTATAAGTTACGCGTAAGTTATCCCTTGTAAGCTGGGTCAAAAATAGGGGAAGGCTGCGCGCCGATTTGCTCGAATCAGAACAATGGATAGCGGACGGCGCGGCGTATTCAGATTTTCTTCCTGATAAAAGTTGTTCGGATGACATCCGTGCATGCCAATGAGACCAAGACCAGGCATGACGGCAACTCGTAAGGAGACTGCTGTATGTTCGAGAGGAAAAGCAGGGCGCTGTCGCGCTCGCTGGACGTGCTGATTCAGGTCGTTGTTCCCATCGCCGTCGGCGCCGGCATTTTCGCCGGTCTCGGCGCGCTGGCCGTGCCGCTGTCGCCGTTGTGGCTGGCAGTGATTGCGACGGCGGCGGCGGTGATTTTGTCGCGTCTGTCGCGCCTGGCGCGGCGCGGCGAGTCGGACCAGGGCGGCGGCTTCGTCGACAAGATCGGCAGCGAGATTGATCACATCATGATCGGCGCCGCCGAGACTTCCTATTTCGTCGACTCCATCAAGAACAAGATCGCGCAGGACGTGCAGGCTGCAAACGGCATCGTCACCGGTTCGGAGCAGAACGCAAGCACCACCGAACAGATCGCGGCCAATGCCGAACGCGCCTCCAAAGTGGCCGCCGACGTGCGCGCCGAAAGCGTGGCCGGCCGCGCGGAGGTGGACCTTGGACTGGAGCAAATCGGCAAGGCGCGCACCGACGCGCAAAATGCGTCGGCGATGATGTCGGCGCTGCAGGAAAAATCCAAGCGCATCCACGGCATCACCGAAGTCATCAGCGAAATCGCCGCACGCACCAACTTGCTGGCGCTGAATGCCGCCATCGAAGCGGCACGCGCCGGCGAACACGGTCGCGGGTTTGCGGTGGTGGCAGGCGAAGTCCGGCAACTCGCCCAGCGCACCAAGGAAGCCACCGACGACATCGGCGCAATGGTGCGCTCGATTACCGAAGAAGCCGAGCGGGCTTCCGGCGGCATGCAGGCCCTGAGCACCAAGGTGCTGGAGGCGTCGCAGAATGTCGAGCGCGTGCACGGTTTCCTCGGCAACATCGAGCGCTCCGCCGGCATTTCGGAAGAGGAGATCCAACAGATCGCACGCGCCTCCCGCGAGCACGTCGAAACCACCCACCGCATTGCCGAAGCAATCCTCAAAATCCGCGACGGCATGCTGGCGACCGACATCGAGTTGCCGCGCGTGGCGGCGTCCGCCATGGCCTTGTCGGAACGCGCCGAACTGGTCTATGACGCCATCGCCGCCAGCAACGCCAAGACCCAGCACGACGACATCCAGAAAGTCGCAACGGCCGCCGCCAAGCGCATCGGCAAGCTGTTTGAGGAGGCTATCAGCGCCGGCCGGATCAGCGAAGGCGCCTTGTTCGACCGCACTTATAAACCGCTGCCCAATACCAATCCGCCCAAGCACACCACGCAATTCGACGCCTTCACGGATCGCGTGCTGCCGGATGTGCAGGAAGCGATTCTCGATGCCATGCCGCAACTGGCGTATGCCGGTGCGGTGGACAACAACGGGTATTTCCCCACGCACAACAAGAAATTCTCCAAGCCGCTGACCGGCGACTACGACACCGACCTGGTCAACAATCGCACCAAGCGCATCTTCAGCGATCGCACCGGAAAGCGTTGCGGGGCGAATACAAAACCCTTCCTGTTGCAGACTTATAAACGCGATACCGGCGAAGTCATGCACGATCTTTCGGTGCCGATTTACGTGAACGGCAAGCATTGGGGAGGCTTCCGCGTCGGCTACCGTTCCAGCCAGGCGCAGGAGGCGGCGCCTGCGCAGGCTGCCGCTCCGGCGGCCAAGCAGCTTAAGCAAACGGTCAAGACCGAGAACAGCAAGGGATTGGTGCGCCAGATCTCGGCTTGAACAGCTTGACCGGGAAGGGCAGGTTGATAGACTATTCGACAACGGGGGTAACCTATCGAGAATGCTGAGAAAGCGATAGGTCCGGATTAGAAAAGGAACATCAACTTGAAACCTGCTCCGCAGAATAAGCTCGATTCTGTCAAAGAGTTCGATTTTACGAATCGCGATTTTGACAGGGTCCGGGATCTTATCTATAAGCGCGCCGGCATTGCGTTGGCCGAAAGCAAGCAGGAAATGGTCTATAGCCGCCTGGCGCGGCGCCTGCGCGCGACCGGCATTGCCTCCTTCGTGCAATACCTGGACATGCTGGAACGCGGTGGCGACACCGACGAGTGGGAGGCGTTCACCAATGCGCTGACCACCAACCTGACGTCGTTCTTCCGCGAGTCGCATCATTTTCCGATCCTTGCCGATTTCGTCAAGACGCTCAAGGAGCCGGCCACCGTCTGGTGTTCGGCCGCCTCCACCGGCGAAGAACCCTACACGATCGCCATGACGCTGTGCGAGGCTTACGGCACGCTGACGCCGCCCGCGCAGATCATCGCCACCGACATCGACACCAACGTGCTGGCCACCGGCGCCAACGGCGTCTATCCGATTGAACGCATCGACAAGCTTTCGCCCGAGCGCATCAAGAAATTCTTCCTGCGCGGCAAGGGCAACCAGGAAGGCTACGTCCGGGTGCGTCCGGAATTGCGCAAGCTGGTGACCTTTAAGCAACTGAACCTGCTGGCCGACGGATGGCCCCTGACCGGGCAGTTCGACGTCATCTTCTGCCGCAACGTGATGATCTATTTCGACAAGCCGACGCAGAGCAAGATCCTGTCTCGCTTCGTGCCGCTCATGAAACCGCATGCGCTGCTGTTTGCGGGCCATTCCGAGAACTTCCTGTATGTCTCCGACGCCTTGAAGCTCAAGGGGAAAACGGTCTACGAGCTTGGAGCCGCAACGCAACGCAAGGCGGGGAAATAAGCCATGAGCCAAGGCCAGGATCAATTCGCTTCCAACGTCTACTACGACCGCACCTTCGATTGCGATGCGGCCAAGATATTGCCGGGCGAATACTATTTCACGCACAAGGACATGATGATCGTCACGGTGCTGGGTTCGTGCGTGTCCGCGTGCATCCGCGACCGCGTCACCGGCATCGGCGGCATGAATCACTTCATGCTGCCCGACAGCGGTGATGGCGACAGCCCGATTTCGGCATCGATGCGCTACGGCACTTACGCCATGGAAATTCTGATCAATGACGTGCTCAAGGCCGGCGCCCGGCGCGAGAACCTGGAAGCCAAGGTATTCGGCGGCGGCAACGTGCTGCGCGGCTTCATCGCCATCAACGTCGGCGAACGTAACGCGCAGTTCGTGCGTGATTATCTGAAGGCGGAAAATATTCGCGTGGTCGCGGAAGATCTTAACGATATCTGGCCGCGTAAGGTATATTTCTTCCCCCGCACCGGCAAGGTGCTGGTCAAAAAGCTCAAACAATTGCATAACAACACACTGGTGAATCGCGAACAGGATTACGCCAGCAAGCTGGTCGCCAAACCGGTGGGCGGCGCAGTCGACTTGTTTTGACGCTGGTGTTTTAGCGTCTGCATTGCAAGCGGCAAAGTTTTTTATCCGCCTCTGCCGGGTGTTGCCGAGGCGAGTTTCAGGAAAGTACGGATCGTATGAAAATAAAAGTATTGATCGTCGACGACTCGGCATTGATCCGCAGCGTCATGAAAGAGATCATCGGCAGCCAGCCTGACATGGAAGTCGTGGGCGTTGCCCCCGATCCCATCATTGCGCGCGATCTGATCAAGCAGACCAACCCTGACGTCCTCACGCTGGACGTTGAAATGCCGCGCATGGACGGCCTCGATTTCCTCGAGAAACTGATGCGCCTGCGGCCGATGCCGGTGGTGATGGTGTCGTCGCTGACCGAGCGCGGCTCGGAAATCACGCTGCGCGCGCTGGAATTGGGTGCGGTCGACTTCGTCACCAAACCGAAGATCTCGATCCAGAGCGGCATGCAGGAATACACCGACATGATTGCCGACAAGATTCGCGCGGCGTCCAAGGCCAGTATCCGCCCACGCGCGATCCCGCATCCGGATGCGGCCAAGGCGAGCGGCGGCGAACCGCTGCCGCAGATGCGCAATCCGCTGCTGTCGAGCGAAAAGCTGATCATCATCGGCGCCTCCACCGGCGGCACCGAGGCGATCAAGGAATTCCTGATCCGCATGCCCTCGGACTGTCCGGGCATCCTGATCACCCAGCACATGCCGGAAGGCTTCACGCGCTCCTTCGCGCAACGCCTCGACAATCTGTGCAAGATTTCGGTCAAGGAAGCCGCGGGCAACGAACGTGTCCTGCCTGGCCACGCCTACATCGCGCCTGGCCATTCGCACCTCAAGCTGGTGCGCAGCGGCGCCAACTACATGACCCAGCTCGATCAGGGGCCGCCGGTCAACCGCCATCGGCCGTCGGTCGACGTGCTGTTCAATTCGGCAGCGGCCTGCGCCGGCAAGAACGCGGTCGGCGTGATCCTGACCGGCATGGGCAAGGACGGCGCTCTGGGGATGCTGGAGATGCGCAATGCCGGCGCCTATAATTTTGCCCAGGACGAAGCCTCGTGCGTGGTCTTCGGCATGCCGCGCGAAGCGATTGCAGTGGGTGGGGCGCATGAGGTGCTGGCGCTGCAGGCCATGCCGGGCCGCGTCTTGAGTTACCTGGCCGAGCACGGCAGCCGTGCATTGCGGGTGTAGTTCGAGTACCATTCAGCCATCCACGAAATTTCACGGGTAGTTAGCTGTCGGGCCTTAAGTTTTGCCGAATTAGTGTCGTTATCGTCAACAATAGTTTCGAATCAATGGAGTAATAATCATGGCAGGCCCAAATACCAAGTTTCTCGTTGTAGACGATTTCTCCACGATGCGCCGCATTGTCCGTAACCTGCTCAAAGAGCTCGGCTACACCAATGTGGACGAAGCCGAAGACGGCGTGCAAGGTTTGCAAAAACTGCGCAGCGACCAGTTCGATTTCGTGGTGTCGGACTGGAACATGCCAAATATGGACGGCCTGACCATGCTGCAGGAAATCCGCAAGGATCCGGCGCTGTCGAAGTTGCCGGTCCTGATGGTGACTGCCGAAGCCAAGAAGGAAAACATCGTTGCCGCCGCGCAAGCCGGCGCCAATGGTTACGTGGTCAAGCCATTCACGGCCGCAACTCTTGACGAAAAGCTCGGCAAGATCTTCGAAAAGCTGGAGGCCGGAGGCTAACGTGGATACCGCATCCCAGGGAGCAGTGCCGCCGGGCGCACCGGTAGCGGAACAGCAGGATCAGTTCCTGGCGCGTATTGGCCACATGACGCGCAGTTTGCATGACAATCTGCGCGGACTCGGTTTCGACCGTTTGCTTGAAAAAGCCGCCAGCGACATGCCGGACGCGCGCGATCGCCTCGAATACGTGGCGATGATGACCGAGAAGGCTGCCCAGCGCGTGCTGAACGCGACCGAAACCGCCGGCCCGATGCAGGACGCCATCGGCGAGGGTGCAAGTACGCTGGCTGCGGAGTGGAAGGCAGTCACGGACGCGCCGTTTTCCGAGAGCGATTACCGCGCTTTGGCGGAAAAGACCCAGGCTTACCTCGGTGCAACACGTGAAAACGTCAGCCTGACCAAGCAGCAATTGCTCGACATCATGATGGCCCAGGACTTCCAGGACCTGACCGGGCAGGTGATCAAGCGCGTGACCGAAGTGGCGCACGATATCGAAAGCCAGCTGGTGCAGTTGTTGGTCGATTATTCGCCGCCGGAAGCCAAGCGCGAAGATAGCGGCCTGCTGAACGGTCCGCAGATCAATCCGACCGGTCACAACGTGATTGCCAACCAAAGCCAGGTGGACGATTTGCTGGAAAGTCTCGGCTTTTAAGTTGTTTTAACGATAGTTTGCATGCTTGCGGTGTTGTTTCGAGCGGTTTTTACAACTGCTCAGCGACACCGCAGACCGCCGTCCTGTCTGCCTTCACGCCCTGAAGGCAGATATGGCGCGCTTCTCCTGCTCCGAAATACGGGGCGTTTCGCCCCTTATTCCCGCGATGATTCGAGGTCTCCCTCGCCAATAATTCTGCCTGATAGTCTCAAAATTCCGTCTTTACAAGCGGAAAGAAGCAATACGGGGGAACGGCAGTGGCCGAAGATAGCGATCAAGAACGGACCGAACAGCCCACCAGCAAACGCATTGAAAAAGCGCGTGAGCAGGGCGACGTGCCGCGCTCGCGCGAAATGGCTACGTGCGTCATGCTGCTCATCGGCGGCAGCACCCTGTGGATGTTTACCGGCCCGCTCGTGACCAGCCTCAACCGCTTCATGGTCTCCACCATGACGTTCGAGCGTGAAATGGCTTTCGATCCGGCCTTGCTGTTCGAACGCATGAGCGGTCATTTCATGGAAGTGGCGGTCGCCTGTATTCCCATCGCTTTCCTGATGACGCTGGCGGCCGTGGCCTCGCCGCTGATTCTGGGCGGCTGGCTGTTCAACGGCAGCTCGCTGGAACCCAAGTTCGACCGCCTCAACCCCATGAAGGGCATCATGAACCTGTTCTCGCTCAATTCGCTGGTCGAGTTGGGCAAGGGCATTCTGAAGTCCGTCCTGGTCGGCGTCATCGCCTGGTTCGCCATGCGCAGCCATATCGACGCGGTCCTCAACCTGAGCGTCGAGCCGCTCAAGGTGGCCAGCAGCCACATGCCGAATTTGCTGTGGACCTGCTTCATCATGATGGTCTGCGCCCTGATCGTGATTGCCGTGATCGACGTCCCGTATCAGCTGTGGAACTACACCCGCAAGCTCAAGATGACGCGCCAGGAAGTCAAGCAGGAACACAAGGAATCCGACGGCGACCCGTTGATCAAGGGCAAGATTCGCGCCCTGCAACGTGCCGCCGCACGCCGCCGCATGATGTCGTCGGTGCCCACGGCGGACGTCGTGGTGACCAACCCGACCCACTTTGCCGTGGCGCTGAAGTACAGCGAAGGCGGCATGTCGGCGCCGCAGGTGGTGGCCAAGGGCACCGAAGCGGTGGCCGCCAACATCCGCAAGATCGCTGCGGAGAACAACGTACCGATCCTCGAAGCGCCGCCGCTGGCGCGCGCATTGCACTACCACACCGAAATCGGCGACGAGATTCCGGAATCGCTCTACACAGCGGTCGCTGAAGTCCTCGCCTATGTCTTCCAGCTGCGCACCTACAACAGCAATGGCGGCGTCCGTCCGGACGAGCCGAGCGAGCTCGAGGTGCCGAAGGAACTGGACGATCCACTGTACAAACGCAAGGCCGCCATGGCTGCCGCACAAGCTAGGGCCGGACAATGAACATCAACAGCATGAAACTCCCGGCCTGGGTGCCGATCAAGCATACCAAAGCGCTCGCAGCGCCGATCCTGATCGTCATGATGCTGGCGATGATGGTGCTGCCGCTGCCGGCGTTTGCGCTCGACATCCTGTTCAGCTTCAATATTTCGCTGTCGGTGATCGTGTTGCTGACCGCGCTGTACACCGTCAAGCCGCTCGACTTCGTGGCGTTCCCGGCGGTGCTGCTGGTGAGCACCATGCTGCGCCTGTCGCTCAACGTGGCATCCACCCGCGTGGTGCTGACCGAAGGCCATACCGGTCCCGACGCAGCGGGTAAGGTGATTGAGGCCTTCGGCCACTTCCTGATCGGCGGCAACTACACCGTCGGTATCGTCGTCTTCATCATTCTGACGATCATCAACTTCACCGTCGTCACCAAGGGTGCCGGCCGTATCGCCGAAGTGGGTGCACGCTTCACTCTCGATGCGATGCCCGGCAAGCAGATGGCGATCGACGCCGACCTCAACGCCGGCATGATCGGCGAGCCGGAAGCCCGCGCCCGCCGCAAGGAAGTGGCGCAGGAAGCCGAATTCTACGGCGCCATGGACGGCGCCAGCAAGTACGTGCGCGGCGATGCCGTGGCCGGCATTATCGTGACCGTGGTCAACATCGTCGGCGGTCTCGTGGTCGGCATGATCCAGCATGACCTGGCCTTCGACATGGCATTGAAGAACTACACGCTGCTGGCCATCGGTGACGGCCTGGTCGCACAGATTCCTTCGCTGATCATCTCCACCGCTGCAGGTGTGGTGGTCTCGCGCGTCGCCAACGATCAGGACGTCGGCGGCCAACTGATCAACCAGCTGTTCGCCAAGCCGGAAGTCCTGTACCTGACCGCCATCATCATCGGCGGCATGGGCCTGATCCCGGGCATGCCGCATGTTGCGTTCATCATCATTGCCGCCATGCTGGCCGGCGCCGGTTATTCCGTCAGCCAGCGTAAGCAGCAGGCCGGCGCGATCGCCGAATTGCCGGCCCCCGTCACGACGCCGCAGGAAATCGAGGAAGCCACCTGGCAGGACATCTTGCCGGTCGACACGCTCGGTCTGGAAGTCGGTTACCGCCTCATCCCGCTGGTGGACAAAGGGCAGGGCGGCGAACTGCTGCGCCGGATCAAAGGCATCCGCAAGAAATTCGCGCAGGAAGTCGGCTTCCTGTCGCCGCCGGTACATATCCGCGACAACCTCGAACTCAAGCCGTCGGCCTATCGCATCGCCTTGAAGGGCGTGGAAATCGGCAAGGGCGAAGCCACTTTCGGCCAGTTCCTGGCGATCAATCCGGGCATGGTCACCGGCCCGTTGCCAGGGCTCATGACCACCGACCCTGCGTTCGGCCTGCCGGCTGTCTGGATCGAAAGCAACATGCGCGAAATGGCGCAGACCATGGGCTACACCGTGGTCGATACCGGCACCGTCATTGCGACCCACCTCAACCATTTGATCACCATCCACGCAGCGGAATTGCTGGGGCGCCAGGAAGTGCAGCAATTGCTCGATCACATCGGCAAGGATGCGCCGAAGCTGATCGAAGATCTGGTGCCGAAAGCCTTGCCGTTGGGCACGGTCCAGAAAGTGTTGCAAAACCTGCTCATCGAAGGCGTGCATATCCGCGATATGCGGACTATTATCGAAACCCTGGCCGAGCATGCGCCGCGCGTGCAGGAGCCGAACGAACTGACCGCCATCGTGCGCATTGCCCTGGGCCGCGCGATCGTGCAACAGATTTTCCCGACCGAGAGCGAGCTGTCGGTCATGACACTGGACACCAAGCTGGAGCGTCTGCTGATGCAGGCGATGCAGGCCAGCGGACCGGAAGGCGGCGGCATCGAGCCCGGTCTGGCAGATACGCTGATTACTCAGACAGAAAACGCAGCACGTCATCAAGAGCAGTTGGGTTTAACCCCGGTATTGTTGGTCCCGGGTCCTTTGCGGGCATTGCTGGCGCGCTTCTTGCGACGCGCAATGCCTCAACTCCGGGTGCTTTCACACGCTGAAGTTCCTGATTCGAAAACGATTAAAGTTACCAGCCTAGTTGGAGGGCAAGCATGAACGTCAAAAAATTTATAGCAGGGTCGTCGCGAGACGCATGGCGCCAGGTGCGCGAAGCGCTGGGTCCTGACGCCGTCATTCTCTCCAACCGGAATATCGACGACGGTGTCGAGATCCTGGCCATGGCAAACGAAGACATGTCGTCGCTGGTGGTGCCGGCCATGTCCAAGGATGCCATGCCGCGTCCGGCCGTGCGCCGACCGCCTGCCCAGCCTGCATCGCTGCAGGCCGCCGTGCCGCGCACGCGCGTTGAACCACAACAGCAGCAGCAACCGCCCGGTGCATCCATGCCGGTCGAACACAATACCGCGCAAGCCGATGCCCGTGTCTGGCGTACGCGCAATGCCGCACGCGCCAGCGCCAAGGAACAGCAGGCACAAGCGCTGACGCCGGCACAAGTGGCCGCGGGACCTAAGGCTGCCGCAGCGACGCGTCCGCAACAGGCCGGTGTCATGGCTGAGTTCGACGGCAAGGACTACGACGAGATCCTGTCCGACGTCATGACCGAAATCCGCTCCATGCGCGGCGTGCTGGAAACTCAGCTGGCGGAAATCTCCTGGGGCGGCACGCAAAAGCGCGAACCGGCCAAGGCCGCGATCATGCGCGAAATGCTGGCCGCCGGTTTCAGCGCCAGCCTGTCGCGCCTGATCACCGAGAATCTGCCGCAAAGCCCGAAATCTCAGGACGCCATGTTCTGGGTCAAGTCGGTGCTGGCCAAGAATCTGATGACCATGGCCAACGAAAACGAATTGCTGGAAGAGGGCGGCGTCTACGCGCTGGTCGGCCCGACCGGTGTTGGCAAAACGACCACGACCGCGAAACTGGCGGCGCGTTGCGTGATGCGCCACGGCCCGGGCAAGCTGGCGTTGATCACCACCGACGGCTACCGTATCGGCGGCTACGAACAACTGCGCATTTACGGCAAGATTCTCGGCGTGATGGTGCACTCGGTGAAAGATGAATCCGATTTGCGTATCGCCCTCGACGAACTGCGCGGCAAACATACTGTCCTAATCGATACCGCCGGCATGGGCCAGCGCGACCAGATGGTGGCCGAACAGGCTGCGATGCTGTCCGGCGCAGGCACCGACATCAAGCGCCTGTTGTGCCTCAATGCAACGGCCACCGGCGGCACGCTCAATGAAGTCGTGAGCGCGTATTCGGGCGACGGCCTGGCGGGTTGCATCATTACCAAGCTCGACGAAGCAGCCACCATCGGTAATGTGCTCGATGTTGTCATCCGTCAGAAACTGAATCTGTATTACGTCGCAAACGGTCAGCGCGTGCCGGAAGATTTGCATGTTGCCAACAGGTTGTATCTGGCCGACCGCGCCTTTAAACTGAAGCGTGAAACTGCGCCGTTCGAATTCCAGGATGCCGAGTTGCCGGTCGTGGTCGGGCCGACGGCCACGGCCATGAATGACAAAAGCCTGCGGGAGGTGATCCTTGGCTAGCTATGACGTTGATCAAGCGGAAGGACTGCGACGGATGCTGGAGCGTCCGACGCCGCGCGTATTCACTTTCTTCTCGGTTCTGCCCGACGAGGAAAAAGGCGCGATGCTGATCAATCTGGCTGCCTCTCTTGCCGCCGCCGACCACAACGCATTGTTGGTCGACGCTTGCATGACGCCTTCGGTGATCTTGTCGCGTTTCGGCGGTGTCGCCGTGGCGACGCTGCTCGATGTTGCACGCCAGGAGCGGCAACTGGACGAAGCGGTGCGCATGGTGCCGGAAGGTTTTGCGCTGGCGCGGCTGTCGCGCAAGAACGTCTCGGCTTCCACGCATCCGCAAGCCTCCCGGCTGGCGCAGATTTTTGACGGACTGACGGAAGAGTCCGACATCACCCTCATCAACGGTGAACTGAACGACGACGAACTGTTGCCGGTGCCGGCCATGGAAATGGGCGAAATCGTGGTGCACATGTCGACCAGCCCGACCTCGATCAAGGCGGCGTACGTCTTGCTCAAGGGCCTCAGCGACAAGCTCGGCCGCCGTCCTTTCAACCTCCTCGTGAGCGGTGGTTCGGACGCGGATGCACAGATGGTGTATGCCAACATGGCGCAGGCCGCCAATCGTTACCTGGCGGCGCAATTGCATTTCATGGGTTCTATCCCGGCCGACGAACACATCCGTCGCGCATCGGGGCAGGGCCGCACCGTGCTGGAAGCATTTCCATTGGCGGGTGCGACGCTGGCATTCAAGCGCCTGGCGGATCAGTTTTCGTTATCCAATCTCACCAAGGGCACGTACGGTATGGCGACCGATGGAGCAAGTCTCGGAGTATGACGCGCCTTGCATTGCATGATAGTTCGCACTCACCATTATTGACGAGATGAGTTCTATGTATAACGTCAAAGGAAAGACGGCCAAGAACGGTTTGCTCGAGCTGCATGCGGCGCTTGTGAAAAAGCTGGCGCATCAGATGAAGGCAAAGCTTCCGCCCAGCGTGGAAGTGGACGACTTGATTCAGGCAGGCATGATCGGTCTGCTTGATGCCGTCAATCGCTATGAGGAAACGCACGGCGCACAGTTTGAAACCTATGCCGTGCAGCGTATCCGCGGCGCCATGCTGGACGAATTGCGCAGCAGCGACTGGCTGCCGCGCAGCATCCGCCAGAACACCCGCAAGATCGAAGAGGCCATCCATGTCCTGCTGCAGCAGCTCGGCCGTCCGCCGCAGGAGACCGAAGTCGCCACGCAGCTCAAGATGAGCCTGCTGGAATACCAGGACATGCTGACCGAATGCGGCGGCCATCAACTGATTTACTACGAAGATTTCCATGACGCCGACGGCGGCCACGAGCATTTCCTCGATCGCTACCAGACCAGCGATACCGATGACCCTTTGCAGAACCTGATCAACGGCGGTTTCCGCGAGGCCGTCATCGATTCGATCAAGGCCTTGCCCGAGCGTGAAAAGATTCTGATGGGCCTGTACTACGAACAGGAAATGAACTTGAAGGAAATCGGCGCCGTCATGGGCGTCTCCGAGTCGCGGGTTTGCCAGCTGCACAGCCAGGCCATCGCCCGCATGCGCTCGACCTTGAGGGAGCAGGCGTGGACTGGAGTAGCGTAGGAGGCTTACTGCTGGCGTTGGGTGGCATCTTGCTGGGCTTGCTGCTCGAAGGCGGTCATCCCGGTTCGATCCTGCAGCCGACCGCTTTCCTGATCGTCTTCGCCGGCACCGTCGGCGCGGTGCTGCTGCAAACCAGGCTCGACAACTTCGTTCACGGCGTCAAGCTGCTGTCCTGGGTATTTTCTCCACCGCTTCACAATCACCGCACACTGATCGACAACATCACGGTGTGGAGCGGCATCTCGCGGCGCGAAGGTCTGCTGCATCTTGAAGAACACATGAACGACAGCACCGATCCCTTCGTCAAGAAAGGCTTGCGCCTGCTGATCGACGGCATTACGCCGGCGAAGCTGCTCGAGATCCTTGACGTCGACACTACCGCGTACGAAACCCGCCAGCGCCAGGCGCTCAAGATCTGGGAAGCCGCCGGCGGCTATTCGCCCACGATCGGTATCCTCGGCGCGGTGCTCGGGCTGATCCACGTGATGGAAAATCTGTCGGATCCCGCCAAGCTGGGCGGCGGCATCGCGGTGGCATTCGTGGCGACGATTTATGGGGTCGGCCTGGCCAACCTGTTCTTCCTGCCGGTGGCCAACAAACTCAAGGACTTGCTGGCGGCGGAAGTGAACCGGCGCGAGATGGTGGCCGACAGTCTGTTCGGTATCGCCAGCGGCGATAACCCGCGCGTGATCCAGGAGCGCGCCGAGTCGTATTTCCCTGCTTCATGATCGACTGACATCACCTGTTCATCATGGCCCGAAAAAAACATGTAGAAGAGCACGAGAACCACGAACGTTGGCTGGTTTCGTATGCCGACTTCATTACGCTGCTGTTCGCTTTTTTTGTGGTCATGTACGCCATTTCCCAAGTCAACGAAGGCAAATACAAGATCCTCGCCGATTCGCTGGTCAACGCCTTCGGCAAAGAGCCGGTCTCGACCGCGCCGATCATAGTGCAGGCCGGGGGACAGGGCGCGCAGCAATCCGCTGCGCCCAAGATCACGTTGCAGAAGCCGCGCAGCAACGAAGCGCTGCGCCGTGAAAAAGAGCGCATGACTGACATGGCGCGCGACATCATGCAAGTGCTGGCGCCGCTGGTGCAAGAGGGCAAGGTGCGCGTGACGCAAACCAGCGTGGGCGTCAACGTCGAGATCAACGCCAACGTCCTGTTCGCACCCGGCGACGCCAAGGTCAGCAAGGAATCGGAAGAAACCCTGATCGCCATCGCGCGCGTGCTGAAGAACGACGATCATGCCATCCAGATCGAAGGCCACACCGACAATACGCAGATCAGCACCAGCGTGTTTCCTTCCAACTGGGAGTTGTCGGCGGTGCGGGCCAGCACGGTGGCGCGGCTGTTCAGCAACCAGGGCATCGCCGAGCTGCGGCTGACGGCGGTGGGACATGGATCGAACCAGGCGGTGGCTTCCAACGATACGCCCGAGGGGCGGCTGCGCAATCGCCGCGTCGACGTGATGATCTTGTCGCGCCTGGCGGAGCAGGCGACCGAGGTGCCGTTTGCGGACCAAGGGGACAAGACAGTTCCGGCGGTTCCGCCCATCCAGCCCAAGCCGGCTCCATAAAGCAAAAAGCCCGTTCATGCGAACGGGCTTTCTTGATTCAGGAGCGCCTGGAAATCAGCCGATGCCGAGAGGGCGGCCGGAGCTGCGCAGGCTGGACTGTCCGTCAGGGCCGTAGAAGGAGCCGTTGCTCTTGCCTTGCAGGATGTTCATGGCGTTCTGGTTGATTGCCATTTGCTTGCCGATCAGCAAGCCGTTCAGGCGATTCAGTTCGCGCGCGGATTGCGCCAGCGCAAACAATTCTTCCCAAACTTGCTTGTCTTCGGCCGAACCGTGCTGTTCGATCCATGACTGCATGCCGTTCTCGCCGGCAGTGAATCCCAGTGCGGCGAGCGTCTTGTGACGTTGATCCGCCAATGTGGCCATGCTGGCAACAATGTTGGCCTTCTCGTTGATGATGTCGGGAATCTTGTCCGCATCGCCATTGCCGCTGAGCAAATCCTGCTCTTGCTGCAACGCGGCCACCAGACGCGACGTGACTTGCTTTTCGTCGGAAAGCGTATGGGATGGCAGGAGCGGATTACTTGTCATTGCATTAAGCCTTGCGTGAACCGATCAGATCTTTGACTGTGTCGAGCAAGCCGTTGGCGACTTTCTCGGGATCAACCTGGAAGGTGCCGTTGGCGATGGCAGCCTTGATTTCTGCAACTTTCTTGGCGTCGAAAGTACCGCCGGGAGCGGAGGCCTTCACGCCCAGCGATTGATATTGCGAAGACAGCTGGACATTGGCTGCGGTAGAAGCGTCGCTGCCTGTCTTTGCGGTTGTGGTGCCGGCATTGCTGTTCGCGGTGCGCGCTTGGGGTTGCGCGATTTCCGGTAAGCCTTTGCCAGTTTTGAGGGCGTCATTAACGTTCACGGCATCATCCTTGTTGGGTTAGGGTTCTGTGACCCGCCTGTTGCCTAGATTATCGGCCATTTCTCCGCAAACTTTAATACTTTTATCGCCCTGCAAAATGTTTCTTGTCAGTAATTGATCTCGAGGATGCCGCCGGCCTTCGCTATCCCGCTCACGACCTGGCCTGCAGGCGTTTTGGCTTGCACCATCTGGCCTTCGCTGCCATTGGTGAGCGCACGTGCTTCGGTGGTAATCTGGAAGCCTGGTCCGGTGGACACTACGCGCACTGCCTGGCCTTGCTGCACCACGCGGTTGCTGCGCAGCGCATCCTGGCGTATCGGGGCGCCGAGTGCCAGCGAAATGTTGGCGGTGCGGCCGATGGCCTGCGACGCGTCGGTAATGGTGCCGTTGGGCAAATTGGAGAGGTCGCCCTTGACCTTGGTGATGTCGTTGGGGCCGATGACCTGGCCTTGCGCCAGCGGCGCCGCAGTCACAATGTACTCGGCGATGACCTGCACCGTGGCGCGCACGTACACCGTCCAGGCCGACGGCGCGATGCACTTGATGCCGATGGTGGTGCGGCCCCACAGGCGACCGCCGTTGGGCATGAACGCTTGCGGCGAGGTGCAGGCGGCGAGATTGAGGCGATTGTCGACCGGTTCGACGGCGATATTGACGGTGCCGGACAGGCCGGTCGTCTGGACTTTCATGAATTGTTCTGCAATCTTTTGCAGGGCGCCAAGATCCTGACGCGGCGGAGTGTTCGGTTCGGTGGTTTGGGCCAACGCAGAGAGCCCGAATGCGGGCAGCAACAGCAGCAAAGACAACAGCGCTTTGGACAATGATTTCATAACGACAACTTTTCAACCGGGTGATCGGAGGCAGCGCCATCCTGTCAGCAATAGTACTGGCGGCCGACTCTGTCAAAAGGTCGAACAAGGCATAGTTTTCTCTCTTTCTCGGGCATTAGAGTTTGAGGGGGAGCCTTATGATCCAATGGTGTGTAAATCCCATTATCGGCATGATGCGTGCTTTATGAAGGGTACGTCAGGAGGATTAGATGGCTGCAAAACTGGATGATTATCTGCGATTCAATGAAACGGCGCTGAATTTGCGCGCCCAGCGCCAGCAATTGCTGGCGTCCAACATCGCCAATGCGGACACGCCGAATTACAAGGCGCGCGACATCGATTTCGCCAAGACGCTGCAGGGCGCCATGGCCGGCAAGTCGAGCACTGTTCCTCCGGTCGAGCTGGCGCGCACTTCGTCGGCGCACATCGCCGGCAAGGCGGCCGGCGACAGCGGCATCGGCGGCTCGCCGCTGCTGTATCGCAAGGAAACCCAGAGCAGTGTGGACGGCAACACCGTCGACATGGACGTCGAACGCAACCAGTTCACCGACAACGCGGTGCGCTACGAAGCAGGCATCACCGCCGTCAATGCGCAGATCAAGGGTCTGCTAGCCGCCATCCAACCAGGCTGATCATCATGTCTCTTTCCAATATTTTCAACGTCGCCGGTTCGGCCATGAGCGCGCAATCGCAGCGTCTCAATACGGTTGCCAGCAACATCGCCAACGCCGACAGCGCCACCGGCCCGGACGGCAAGCCGTACAAGGCCAAGCAGGTTGTGTTCAAGGCGGTGCCGTTCGGCAATATCGAGAACAGCGGCGTGCAGGTCAGCCAGGTCGTCGAAGACCAGGCGCCGCCCAAGCTGATCTACGATCCCAAGCATCCGATGGCCGATAGCAACGGCTACGTCGCCATGCCCAACGTCAATCCGGTGGAGGAGATGGTCAACATGATCTCCGCCTCGCGTTCGTATCAGACTAACGTCGAGACGATGAATACCGCCAAGAACATGTTGATGAAAACCCTCACCATCGGTCAATAAGGAAGATCCCAACCATGACTACTGTTTCCAACGATCTGCTGTCGGCAGTGAATGGCTCGTCGACATCGAATTCCAATACGTCGAGCCTGAACGACAACAGCCCGGAAGCGATCCAGAATCGCTTCCTGAAGCTGCTGACAGTGCAGATGCAGAACCAGGATCCGACCAATCCGATGGACAACTCGCAGCTGACCACTCAGCTGGCGCAGCTGTCGACCGTGTCGGGCATCAGCCAGCTGAACACCACGCTGGCTTCGCTCATGTCCAACCTGGGTACCTCGCAATCGCTCCAGGCTGCCAACATGATCGGCCACAGCGTGCTGGCTCCGGGCAACAACCTGACCCTGACTTCCGACACCACCAAGGCTGCCGACGGCACCGAGACCACCACCCAGAAGGCCGTGTTCGGCGTGCAGCTCGGCGCCAACGCCGACAGCATCAAGGTCACCATCCGTGATGCGACCACCGGCGCGGTTGTACGTCAAATGGATCTGGGCAGCCAGGCTGCAGGCACTGTTCCGGTCATCTGGGATGGCACCAACGACGCCGGCACCAAGGCTGCCGATGGTCAATACACTTTCACCGTCGCAGCGACCAGCGGCGGCACCGCCGTGGACGCCGCCGCGCTGTCGTTCGGCACGGTTGCCAGCGTCAGCACCGGCGCCGACGGCGTCAAGCTGAATGTATCGAATATCGGCAGCATCAAGCCGACCGACGTTATCCAAATCCTCTAAATCCACTGACGGCTTCCAGCACAAGGAGAATCAAATGAGTTTTCAACAAGGCCTGAGCGGTCTGGCAGGGGCATCGAAGAGCCTCGACGTGATCGGCAACAACGTTGCCAACGCCAGCACAGTGGGTTTCAAATCGGCACAGGCGCAGTTCGCCGACATGTACGCCAATTCGATGAACCGTTCCGGTAACTCGCCGGTCGGCATCGGCGTCGCGGTCGCGAACGTGCAGCAGGCATTTACTCAGGGTAACGTCACCACCACCAACAATCCGCTGGACATCGCCATCAACGGCGACGGCTTCTTCCGCATGCAGGGCAGCCTGACCGACCAGTCGCCGATGTACGCCCGCAACGGTCAGTTCCAATTGGATAAAAGCGGCTACATCATCAATCCGAGCGAAAAGGGCGCGTACCTGACCGGCTGGCTCGGCACCGTGACTGGCGGTGATCCTGTGCCGCTGAAGATCGACACCTCGAATATTCCCGCTACCGCGACGACCCTGGTCAGCACCAAGCTGAACCTGGATTCTCGCCTGACCGCCATCGTTCCTGCAACGACGCCGTTCAGCCCGACCAACGCGGCCAGCTACAACAGCACCACCGGCGTCACCATGTATGACAGCCTCGGCAACTCGTACAACGTGCAGACGTACTACGTCAAGAATGCGACTACATCGACCGCGACGACAACCGACTGGGATGTCTACGCGACCATTGACGGTGTGACCTATCCTGTCGCCGGCGCTCCGGTCAAACTCGATACATTGACCTTCAACAGCTCTGGTGTACTGACCGCCGGTGCAACGGGCAGCTCGTTCGCCCTGGCGACATTGAACGGCACCTTCGTGAAGCCCGGCGCCACCTTCCCTGCAGCCGTCGCCTTCGACTACACCGGCACGACGCAAACGGGCCAGGCTTTCACGCCCGTCGCACAAGACCAGAACGGTAAAGCGCCCGGCGTGCTGTCAAGCTTCTCGATCGGCAAGGATGGTTCCATCATCGGCAACTATTCGAACAACGACACCAAGGTGCTGGGTCAGGTTCTGCTGGTCAACTTCGCCAACCCGAACGGCCTGTCGCCGCTGGGCAATAACCTGTACACCGCTACTGCGGACGCCGGCCAGCCGCTGGTGGGCAAGCCGACCACCGGTCAGTTCGGCGTCCTGCAAGCGCGCGCCGTGGAAGACTCCAACGTCGACCTGACCACTGAACTGGTCAACATGATCGTGGCGCAACGCGTCTATCAGGCAAACTCGCAGACCATCAAGGTGCAGGATACCGTCCTGCAAACGCTGGTCAGCCTGCGCTAAGCAATTTGAAATAAGTGGGGAAGCGCGCGACATCGCTGCCGCGCGCGCACAAAGGGGTAATTATGGATCGTGTGATTTACACCGCCATGTCGGGCGCCAAGCACACAATGGAGCAGCAGGCCACCGCCAGCAACAACCTGGCGAACGCGACGACAACCGGCTTCCGTTCCCAGCTCGATACCTTCCGCGCAGTACCAGTGGTGGGCGGCGAAGGGCTGGCAACGCGCACCTTCGTGGTCGATTCGACCGCAGGCACCAACTTCGCGTTTGGCCCGATACAAGACACCGGTCGTGCGCTGGACGTCGCCGTGGCGGGTGAAGGGTGGATTGCAGTGCAGACCGCCGACGGCGGCGAAGCCTATACCCGCAACGGCAGCTTCAAGATGAGCGAAAACGGCATCCTGCAAACGCAGACCGGCCTGAGTGTGCTGGGTGACGGCGGTCCGATCAGCATTCCCCCCGACGTCACCGTGGCGATCGCACCGGACGGTACGGTGTCTTCAATCCCGACCATGGGTACGCCCAATGCGGTCAACGTGCTGGGTCGCATCAAGATGGTCAATCCGGATGAGAAGTCGCTCAAGCGCGGCGACGACGGCCTGTTCCGCCTGACTGCGGGCACCCAGGCTCCGCCTGATGCCAACGTCCGCCTCGTCGGCGGTGCGCTCGAGGGCAGCAACGTCAACGTGGTGGATTCCATGGTCAACATGATCAATCTCGCGCGCCAATTCGACCTGAACATGAAGGTGGTGACAACCGCCCAGAGTGATGCAGACAAAGCCAACCAAATTCTGTCGTTGTCCTGAAGCTAAACCAACTATTCAGGTACTGGAGAAAACATGATTCGTTCCCTGTGGATTGCCAAAACCGGTCTCGATGCGCAACAAACGCAACTGGACGTCATTTCGAATAACCTCGCCAACACCAGCACCAACGGCTTCAAGCGTTCGCGCGCCGTGTTCGAGGATCTGATGTATCAGACCCTCCGCCAGCCGGGTGCACAGTCGTCGCAACAAACGCAATTGCCGTCAGGCCTGCAAATCGGTACCGGTGTGCGTCCGGTGGCGACCGAGCGTATCCATACGCAAGGCAATACCAACCAGACCAATAATGACAAGGACGTCGCTATTCAAGGCGCCGGTTTCTTCCAGGTGCTGATGCCGGACGGCACGACGCAATACACGCGCGACGGTTCATTCCAGTCGGATGCCCAGGGCCAGCTGGTGACGTCGAGCGGCTACGTGGTGCAGCCGCCGATCACGATGCCTGCCAACATGACCAAGCTGACCATCGGCCGCGACGGCACCGTTTCGATCATGCAGGCCGGATCGACGGCGACCACGCAGATCGGCACGCTGCAGATCGCCACGTTCATCAATCCGGCCGGTCTCGAAAGCAAGGGCGAAAACCTGTATGCGGAAACTGCCGCCTCCGGCACGCCTGCACCGAATACCCCGGGCACCAATGGCGCCGGCGCATTGTGGCAGGGTTATGTCGAGACCTCGAACGTGAACGTGGTCGAGGAAATGGTCAACATGATCCAGACCCAGCGCGCGTACGAAATGAACAGCAAGGCAATCACGACATCCGACCAGATGCTGGCCAAGCTGTCGCAGCTGTAATTTGTTGAGTAATGCTTTGATGAAATGGGATGAGGCAAACATGAAAAGCCTGCTGAAACTTGCCGCCATCGTAGGGATGATTGCTCTTGCCGGATGCGAAACGGTGCCGGATTCGATCGTCAAGACGCCGTTGACAGCCAAGCCGCAGCCGGCTGCTTATGCGCCGCCGACCAACGGCGCCATCTTCCAGTCTGCGGCCTATCGTCCGCTGCTGGAAGACCGCCGTGCCCGCCTGGTGGGCGACACCCTGACCATCATCATCAATGAAAAGACCAGCGCCGCGAAATCGGCGGGCAGCTCCGGCAGCAAGACCGGCAGCGCCAGCGCCATTGCGCCGACGCTGTTCGGCACCAGCATCAAGGAGCTCTCCGGCAGCGGCGGCAGCACCAACAAGTTTGAAGACAAGGGTGCGATCAGCTCGAGCAACAACTTCACCGGCACCATCGGCGTGACCGTCATCGAGGTGATGCCGAACGGCAATATGGTTGTCAGCGGCGAGAAGCAGGTGGCGCTGGACAAGGGCGTCGAATATGTCCGCTTCTCCGGCACGGTCAGCCCCGACAACATCGCAACCGGCAATACCGTGTCGTCGACGCTGGTGGCCGACGCCAAGGTCGAGTACCGGACCAATACACGTGTGGATATGGCGGAATTCATGTCTTCTTTGTCGCGCTTCTTCTTTAGCGTGTCGCCGTTCTAGTCCCAAGGTGGCTTCATGAATTTCCGTTCGTTTTCCCTGTTCCGCTCCAACCGCCTGGCAACGATGCTGGTGGCTGCGGCATGCCTGCTTGGCGCGGGCGTCAGCCATGCTGAACGCCTCAAGGACCTGGCCAGCATTCAGGGCGTGCGGCAGAATCAACTGGTGGGCTACGGCCTGGCCGTCGGTCTCGACGGCAGCGGCGACCAGACCACGCAGACGCCGTTTACGGTGCAGAGCGTGATCAGCATGCTGCAGCAACTGGGAGTCAATCTGCCCAGCACCTCGACCAGCAACATGCAACTCAAGAACGTCGCCGCCGTGATGGTGACGACTTCCTTGCCTGCGTTTGCTCAGCCGGGACAGACGCTGGATGTTACTGTGTCCTCGATCGGTAACGCCAAGAGCATTCGCGGAGGCACACTGCTGATGGCACCGCTGAAAGGCGCCGACGGCCAGATCTACGCGATCGCCCAAGGCAACATCGTGGTTGGCGGCGCCGGCGCTTCGGCGGCCGGCAGCAGCACCACCATCAATCATCTGAGCGTCGGCCGCATCTCCGCCGGCGCCACCGTCGAACGTGCGGTGCCGTCCGCGCTGGGCCAGGGCGACATGGTCAACCTGGAACTCAACGACAACGACTTTTCCACCGCCAGCCGTGTGGTGGAAGCTGTCAACAAGCGCTTCGGCTTTGATACCGCAGTGGCGCAGGACGGTCGCGTGATTCGTATCCGCGCGCCGCTCGGCAGCGGCGAACGCGTGGCGTTCCTCGGTGCGCTGGAAAATATCGACGTCACGCCGTCGCGCGTGCAGGCCAAGGTGATCCTGAATGCGCGTACCGGTTCGGTGGTGATGAATCAGGCGGTGACGCTGGATACCTGCGCGGTATCGCACGGCAATCTGTCGGTGGTGATCAACGCGGAAAACAGCATCAGCCAACCCGGCGCCTTGTCCGGCGGCCAGACTGCCGCCAATCAGAACGCACAAATTTCCATCAGCTCCGCACCCGGCAAGGTCATGTATCTGAAGGGCGGCGCCTCGCTGGCAGAAGTGGTCAAGGCGCTCAACGCCATCGGCGCGACGCCACAGGACCTGCTGGCGATCCTGCAAGCCATGAAGGCTGCCGGCTCCTTGCGCGCCGAGCTCGAAATCATCTAACTGGGGCAGGTCATGATCAACAACATCAAACCGGGTAATCCGACGGAAAGCCTGGCCGCCGACGCCAACAGTCTCAACAGCTTGCGTTCCGCCGCGGCCACGCAATCGCCGGAATCGCTCAAGGGCGCGGCCAAGCAGTTCGAAGCCTTGTTCCTGAACATGATGTTGAAGAGCATGCGCGATGCCACGCCGCAGGACGGCATGTTCGACAGCCCGCAGACCAAGATGTTTACCAGCATGCTCGACCAGCAGCTGAGCCAGAACATGGCGCAGCGCGGCGTCGGTCTTGCTGACATGCTGGTGCGCCAGCTGTCCAGCAGCCTGAGCAAGCCATTGCCTGCCGACGACGACGGCGCATCCGCTTTGCCGCTCGATATTCCGCTGGCCAACACACTGAGCGACCTCGACAAGTCGCGTCTGGTGCAAGGCCTGGCCAATGCCACCGATGACGGTGCGTCCTCCCAAGGCAAGCGCAAGGGCGGCCAGCAGCGTCCGGCGCACGTCGAAGCCTTCCAGAATCGTTTGCAGGCCGACGCCGAAGCAGCCAGCCGCGTCACCGGTATCCCGGCCAAGTTCATGCTGGCGCAAGCTGCACTGGAAACCGGTTGGGGCAAGAAAGAAATCCGCGCTCGCGACGGCAGTTCAGCGCACAACCTGTTTGGCATCAAGGCCACGGGCAACTGGACCGGAAAGACGGTCGATGCGACCACCATCGAATACGTCAATGGGGTGGCGCAGCGCAAGGTGGAGAAATTCCGCGCCTACGATTCTTATTCGGAAGCCTTTCAGGATTACGCCAAGCTGTTGCGCAGCAACCCGCGCTACGAAAAAGTGTTGGCCAATGCGCAAGACGCCCACGGTTTCGCTTACGGCTTGCAACGCGCAGGCTATGCAACCGATCCGCACTATGCGGAAAAGCTATCGCGCATCATCCGCCAGTCGCTGTCGGCCTGACGCGCGGCTTGATATCCGCCTGGGCGGGATCTTTTCCATATGCGGCGGGGAACGCCAGGCGCTTCCCGCACTCTCAAAATCATTGGTAACACGTCCTAAAGTTTCCCTGCAGGATGCCGTTCACTAGGTTATTCCGTTAAAGAACAGACAGATAGCATGGCAACCAATATCTTCAGTATCGGGCAAAGTGCACTGGCCGCAGCTCAGGCGGCGCAGGCCACGACCAGCCATAATATTTCCAATGCGACAACCCCGGGCTATAACCGCCAGGTAGTCGTACAAAGCACGGCCGGCGGTATCAACTACGGTTATGGCTTTATCGGGCAGGGTACGCAGGTTGCCGAAATCAAGCGCGTCTATAACGATTTCCTCAACAAGCAGGTAATGGCGTCGCAGACCACTGCGAGCTCGCTGGACTCCTACCTGTCGCAAATCAGCCAACTGAACAATCTGGTCGCCGACACCTCGGCCGGCCTGTCGCCAGCGCTGCAGGATTTTTTCACGAAGATGCAGAATCTGGCGTCGACGCCGAACAACGATGCCGCCCGTCAGGCCGTGCTGTCCGCGGGTTCGACGCTGGCTGCGCGTTTCCAGAGCCTGAACGACCAGATGGCGCAGAGTCGCACCAGCGTCAATGCCCAGATCACATCGAGCATCGGCACCATCAATTCGTACGCAACGCAGATCCAGGAACTGAATCAGGCGATCATCAAGGCGCAGGGCAGTGGCGGCGGCGCCGCGCCGAACGATTTGCTCGATCAGCGTGACCAGGCGATTGCCGATCTGAACAAGATCGTCAAGGTCACCACCTTGCCGCAAAACAATGGTTCGCTGAGCGTTTTCATCGGCAATGGCCAGCCGCTGGTACTGGGCGATCAGGTAGCGCAACTGGTGGCAACGCCGGCGGACGACGATCCGACGCGTCTGCAGGTCTCGATCAAGACCAGCAGCAACGCCACCATCCTGTTGCCCGACGGCGCCTTCACCGGCGGCAGTCTAGGCGGCATCCTGCAATACCGCACCGAAACGCTGGACACTGCGCAGAACACGCTGGGTCGCGTGGCGATTGTGCTGGCCAGCGCATTCAATGCGCAGCACAAACTGGGGCAGGATCAGAACGGTGCGCTGGGCACCAACTTCTTCAATGTTCCCGTGCCTTCGGTGGTTGCCAACACGAAGAATCACACCGTGGCCCCCTTGGCAGCCGCCACAGCGACAATCAGCAATCCGTCGGCGTTGACGACCAGCGACTATCGTCTGGATTTCGACGGCACCAATTATTCGGTTACGCGTCTGTCGGACAACACCAAGACGACATCGGCGACGATGCCGGTCACGATCGATGGCGTTGATTTCGGCTCGACCAACATGGCCGCGAACGACAGCTTCCTGATCAAGCCGACCATCAATGGCGCCAACGGTATCAGCGTGGCAATTACCAATACGCAGAAGATCGCCGCCGGAACACCGATCGTCACCTCGACCAACGCGATCACCGACATGGGCCTGGTCACGACGGGCAATACGGGTACCGGCGTGGTGACTTCCGCGACGGTCGACAAGACGACGTTCGTGCCAAACTCGACGCAGACGTACACCTATAGCAGCGGCACGACTTCGCTGGCGTTGACGCCGCCGGCAAGTGTGACGGTCACGACGACTGCCGGCGTAACCACCACGTATGCAGCCGGTGCGCCGATTCCTTATTCGGCCGGGGCAACCATCAGCAGCGGCGGTGTCAGCTTCGTGCTGAGCGGTACTCCCGCCAACAACGACAAATACGTGTTTTCGCCCAAGCCGGGAAATACAGGCACGGCCACGATTTCGTCGGGAACCATCAATACGAACTTCACCGCGACGTCGTTGCCGGCAGGTTCCAAATTGAGCTTCACCTTCGATAGCGCGACCGGAACGCTGGTGCCGTCGCCTGCGATCGGGTCGGCGACGATGGGTACCGTGACGGTCAAGGATGCCAGCGGCAACGCGGTTGCGGTGACGCCGCCGAATTTGCCTTTCGGCCCGGGCTACAGCTACACCACGTCGACCGGCATGAGCTTCAGCATTACCGGCCAGCCAGCCAACGGCGACCAGTTCTACGTGTCGCCAAACACCAACGGCGTGACCGACAATCGCAACGCGCTCGCCTTGAACGCGCTGCAGACCGCCAATACGATCGGCAATACGTCGTTCCAGGGATCGTATTCGCAACTGGTCAGCCTGATCGGCAACAAGACCAATGAGATCACCGTCACCAACAAGGCTGAAAACGCGCGTCTGACCGCGATTCAGCAGGAGCAGCAATCCGAATCCGGCGTCAATCAGGATGAGGAATTGTCCAACATGATCAAGAACCAGACGGCCTACCAGGCTGCGGCAAAAATCATTCAGGCTGCCAGCGACATGCTGAACGTCTTGTTCACGCTCGGCGGCTAGTTTTAAGGAAGATCAAAATGCGTATTAGCACAAGCATGCTCTATCAACTGAGCAACACCGAATTGACCAGCATGCAGGGTTCGATCCTGAAGCTGAACCAGCAAGTGACCCAGCAGCAGACCGTATTGCTGCCATCCGATGACGCAGTCGCGGCTGCACGTGCGCTGGATCTGTCGCAGACGCAGGCGCTCAATGATCAGTACAAGATCAATCGCAACAATGCCGACAGCTCGCTGTCGCAGGTGAATGCGGCGTTGACCAACGTCACGGCCATGCTGACCAAGATCAAGTCGAACATCACCCAGGCCGGCAACGCGGCATTTTCCAATAACGAGCGCGCCAACATGGCGACCGAGCTCAAAGGCAACCTGAAAGAGATGCTGGGTTTCGCCAATGCCACTGATGCGCTGGGCAACTACCTGTTCTCGGGTTTCAAGGCCACGACGCAGCCGTTCGACTACGACAGCATGGGTAACATCGTCTACAACGGCGACCAGGGCCAGCAGTCGTTGCAGGTGGATTCGACACGCAACATGGAAACCAGCGTGTCCGGCCAGGCGGTGTTCCAGGGCGCAGGACAGGACACCTTCAAGAACATGCAGGACCTGATCACGCTGTTGCAGGTTCCGGTTACTGAAGCCGCCAACAATGCCGACACGCAGGCTGCCAATACATACGAATATCCGGCCGGTTCCGGCCAGTTCCCGATCCAGGCATACAAGACAGCGCAAGCAGCGGTGGACGCAGCCCTGCCAACCGATCCGAATTACGGCACCATGCTGACTCAGGCTGCGAACGCCAAGCTGCTGTCGGACAAAGCGGATGCTGCACGCACTCCGATTCCGGGTAGCCAGGCGGCATTGACGCGTGGCCTGAACAAGCTCGGCGCGGCGATCGACCTGCAGATGAACAGCGTCGGCGCAGCCACGGCATCGGTAGGTGCACGCCAGGCGGAAATCGACAATCTGAACGCAACAGGCGATGTACTCAAGGAGCAGTACACGCAAAGTGTTAACGACTTGCTGGGCCGCAATCCGTCGGACCTCGCGGCAAACATCAGCGCCTTGTCGCTGCAGCAGACTTACCTGCAAGCCGCTCAAAAATCCTTCGTCACCACCAGCAGCCTGACGCTGCTGAACTACCTGAAGTAATCCTTCCCGGCCGGGCGAACTGAGGTTTGCCCGGTGTCTCTCTCTTCCTCGCAGTAGTTATTCGGTTTATTCCCGTTTGCAATCGATGCGGACGCGTCCGTCGCGACGCATGTCTCGTGCGACTGTTCGCTGTTGATTCCGGAGCGGCTGATGGTGTATCAGCGTTTGGGTATCGGCGGGATGGTCGCCATGCCGCCGAGCATGCGCACGGTTTCGATGGTGTCGCTGAGGAAGTGCTGCAGTGGTGTCAGCATGTAGGGAAGACAGATCGCGATCAGCAGGAAGCCGACCACCATGGTGATCGGAAAACCGATGCCGAACAGGTTCAGTGCCGGCGCCGCGCGTGTCAGGATGCCCAGCGCCATGTTGGTGATCAGCAGGGCCACCAGCATGGGCAGCGACAACTGTAGCCCCATGCTGAAGATACGGGCGCCGGAAAGCGCTACGTAGTGAAAGCCTTCCGCCGTCACCGGCGTTGCGGTGATAGGCAGGGTATTGAAGCTGTCCGCCATGACCGCGACCAGGAGCAAGTGACCGTTGATGCTCAGGAAAACCAGCGTGGCCAGCAGCGAAAACAACTGGCTGACGGCGGAGGTGCGTCCTTGAGACTGCGGATCGAAGAAAACGGCGAAGCCGAGACCCATGGTGTTGCTGGTCATTTCACCCGCCATTTCAACAGCGGCAAAAACCAGGCGGACGGAAAACCCCATGGCGGCGCCGATGATGAATTGCTGGACCAGGATCAGTAGCCCCGTCATCGACATCGGATCGAGCGCAGGAGGCACGGGTACATTGGGAGCGATGACCAGCGATGTCATGACCCCGAGCAGTATCTTCACCAGCATCGGTACGCTTGCGCTGCCGAATGGCGGCGCGACAGCCAGCAATCCGAGGATGCGCGTCAGCGGCCAGATGAAAGCGGCGATCCAGATATAGAGCTGAGCGCTGGTGACGTTGATCATGATGTTGCGATTGCCGGCGAAAGCGGCAATCTTTGGATGCCTTACTGGACCATGGCAGGAATGCCGGTAAACATCAGGCGCATGTAATCGAGCATCACGCTCAGCATCCACGGACCGGCGATGATGAGCGCAAGGAAAACCCCGACCAGTTTCGGAATGAAGGTCAGCGTGGCTTCATTGATTTGTGTGGCGGCTTGAAAAATACTGACGATCAGGCCGATCACCAGCGCGGTAAACAGCATCGGCGCGGCAATCATCAGAGTGACTTCCATGGCTTGGCGGCCGAGGGTCATTACGCTTTCTGGTGTCATGGCGGGACCTTAGTAAAAACTTTCTGCCAGCGAACCGATCAGCAGCTGCCAGCCATCAACCAGCACGAACAGCATCAGCTTGAACGGCAGGGAAACGATCGCCGGCGACATCATCATCATGCCCATCGACATCAGGATACTGGCGACCACCATGTCGATGATCAGGAAAGGAATGAAAATGGCGAAGCTGATCTGGAATGCAGTCTTCAGTTCGCTGGTGATGAATGCCGGGATCAACAGGCGCAGCGGGACATCTTCCGGGCCTTGCAGGTCGGGGCTATGCGACAGCTTGACGTACAGGGCGAGGTCGGACTGGCGCGTTTGCTTGAGCATGAACTCCTTGAGCGGCGCGGCGCCTTTTTCCATCGCGTCGATCATGGAAATCTTGTTGTCGGCGAACGGCTGGTAGGCGTCGGTGTAGATCTTGTCGAATACCGGACCCATCACGAACAGGGTCAGGAACAGCGACAGGCCGACCAGCACCTGCGTGGGCGGCGTCGATTGCGTTCCCAGCGCCTGGCGCAACAGCGACAGCACGATGACGATGCGGGTGAAGCAGGTCATCATCAGCAGCGCCGCCGGGATGAAGGACAGCGACGTGAGCAACAGCATCGTCTGGATGCTGAGGTTATACGTCTGTCCGCCGCCCGGGGCCGGTGTGCTCGTGAATGCCGGCAAGCCTTGCTGTGCCGCCGCGGCAAGCGGCAGACAGAGCAGGAACACCGGCAGCAGCCGCAGCCAGCGAGAAGAGCCAGAGGAGCGGGAAGGGCTTGCGGAAGAGGTTCTAACTGCTGCCATTACGTTTGTCGATCGTGTTTTTCAACCAGGAGGCAAAGTTGGCGGAGGCGGCCGAGGCCGGCGCTGCAACATGGTCCTGGCGTGGCATGGTAGCCAGTGTATTGACGCGTCCCGGCGCAACGCCGACGACGATCCATTGGTCCGCGACCTCGATGACCATCACGCGCTCGCGTGTGCCGACGCTGACGCCGCCGATGATCTTGGCGACTGCGTTGCCCTGTGCGCGCTGGACCAGGCCGGTGCGTTTGAACAGCCAGGCGATGCCGGCCATGATTGCCAGCACGGCCGTCAACCCCAGCAGCATGGTGAACACGCTGCCGGTAGTGGAGGGCAATGCCGGGGCAGCCGGTTGTTCCGCTGCATGCGCCGCGCCGACGGCAAGCGCTGCCGGCACAAGAGCGATGCTGCAGCGGATGCAGGTCAGGACGGTGCGGGTACGGTTCATCTATTGAGCTTGCGGATGCGCTCTGCCGGCGTGATGATGTCGGTCAGGCGGATACCGAACTTGTCGTTGACCACCACCACTTCACCCTGCGCGATCAGGCAGCCGTTGACCAGCACGTCCATCGGTTCGCCGGCCATGCCGTCGAGCTCCACCACCGAACCTTGCGCCAGTTGCAGCAGGTTCTTGATGGCGATCTTGGTGCGGCCCAGTTCCACCGTCAACTGGACGGGAATATCGAGGATGAAATCGATGTCGTTGGGGGTATTGGTCTGTATATCGGATGCGCTGAGATCCTTGAAGATGGTCGCTTCAGCCGGTTTGGTTGTCAGGCCTTCTTCTTCAGGAATATGTTTCTGCGCTTCTTCCGCTTGTGTCTGTTCGGCCAACGCAGCGCCCCACGGATCGTCTTCCGCCGCTGTTTGGTCAACGTTATCTTCAGCCATTCTGCTCTCCTTGAATACTTTCTGGTGTTTCGTTTTGCGTGATGGACAGCAGTTTTTCTACGCGCAACGCGTATTGACCATTCAATTTGCCATAGCTGCACTCCATCACGGGAACGCCATCGACTTGCGCGGTGACCGGATTGGCGGTCTGCAGCTGGATGACGTCGCCGACTTGCATGTTCAGCAAATCGGTAAATGTGACGCGGGCGGTGCCGAAGTTGGCAATCAGCTCAACTTCAGCGGTCTGGATCTGCTGCTTCATCAGGCGGATCCAGCGTTTGTCGACTTCCAGGGCTTCGCCTTGCATGCTGCTGGTGAGCTTGTCCCGGACCGGTTCGATCATCGAATACGGTGTACAGATGTGAATTTCACCGCTGACGGGGCCGAGCTCGATGGTGAACGACGTCGACACTACAACTTCATTCGGCGTGGCGATGTTGGCGAACTGGGTATTCAGTTCAGAGCGGATGTACTCGAATTCGATCGGGTAGATCGGCTCCCACGACTTGGAATAGTTTTCGAACACGATGTCGAGCACGCGCATGATGATGCGCTGCTCGGTCGGCGTGAATTCACGGCCTTCGATACGGGTATGGAAGCGTCCGTCGCCGCCGAACATGTTGTCCACCAGCAGAAACACGAACTGCGGATCGAAGACCACCAGGCCGATGCCGCGGAACGGTTTGATGTGGACCAGATTCAGGTTGGTCGGCACCACCAGGTTGCGGATGAATTCGCTGTACTTCGAGACTTTCACCGGTCCGACCGAAATCTCGGCGGTGCGGTGCAGGAAGTTGAACAAACCGATACGGAACAGGCGGGCGAAACGTTCGTTGATGATTTCGAGCGTCGGCATCCGGCCGCGGACGATACGCTCTTGCGTTGCAAGGTTGTAGTTCCGTACCGTCCCGGGGGTTTCTTCGACGCTTTTTTCTTCGTCTTCGTCCCCCGTCACTCCTCTTAGGAGTGCATCGACTTCTTCCTGCGATAGAAAGTGTTCTGCCATGATGCTACTGCTGTTGAATGACGAAAGAAGTGTAAAACACGTCGGTGATCGACGGACCCTTGCCGCCGCCGGCAAACGGCTCGCCCAACTGATCGATGATCTCGTCGGTGAGGTTGCGTTTACCTTCGCTGGTCAGTAGTTCAGAAGCCTTCTTGCTCGACAGGACCATCAGCAGACGGCTGCGCACCTGCGGCATGAAGACCTTGATGCTTTCAGCAGTTTCGGCGTTCGGCACTTGCAGCGTCAATGCGACTTGCAGGAACTGGTCACCGGTTTCCTGCTGCAGATTCACCACGAACGGTTCGATGACGACGAATACAGGCACCTTCGAGGAAGACTTTTCTTCGGCGTGTTCCTCGTCGGCTTTCTTGGATTTGCCGCCCATCAGCATGAAGGCCGCGCCGCCGCCGATTGCCAGCACCAACACCGCACCGATGATGATGAAGAGCATTTTCTTCGACTTCGCCGGTGCTGCCTCTGCAGCGTCCGCCCCCTTGGCTGCCGGTTTTGCTGCTTTTGTTGCCATCTAATTTTCCCTTTCGTGCGTGTCCGTTGAGCACATCACAATACTATCGGCAAGAAACTGCCGATATTGATACTGCCGGCTGAACACCTGTTTTTATTGAATGCTGTCCGACTTATGCAAATGTATCCACGAGGCCTTGTCCGCCGCGAGCGATGGGGCGGGGCACGACGGCTACATTGACGTCTGGTTCGTTGTCACGGCCGCCGAAGTTCGACATGTCGCCGCTGCTGCTGCGCGCCTGTTGCTGCTGGTTCGCGCCTTGTTGCTGATTTGGCGTGCCGGTGTTGACGGTGGCCTGGCCCAGCTGGATGCCGGCCTGGTCCATCATTTCGCGCAGCTTCGGCATGGCTGCTTCGAGCGCCTGCTTGACTTCGGGCTGGGCGGTGATGAAGGTCGCATCGGCTTGCTGGTTGTTGACGTGCAGAACGACCTGCAACGGGCCCAGATCCGGCGGGTTCAGCGTCAGCGAGGCGCTTTGCAGGCCGCCGTTGGCCATCCACAGTACCTTCTGGCCGACAGCCTGATCCCATCCCTGGCTGCCGACAGCCGGCGTCAGGCGTTGCACTGCCTGGCCGCTCATGGCGGCTTGCTGGCTCAGGGACATTGCCTGCTGCAGGGCCGGGATGACGGTGGCGGCGGTTGGCTGCACCGGTGTTTCGATCGGTTTGACGTTGACTTCCGGCGTGACCTTGGCGTTGCGTGCCGCAGTGGCGGATTCCTGCAAATCGGCCTGGAAGGATTTGGCGGAAACCGGAGATTCGGCCTGGCTCTTTTCGGTAGTGGCGCGTGTCGGCAGCGCGGACTTGCCGTCGGCTGCGTCTTTTTCGCTGTCCTGCAATGCGGCGAGGTCGAGCGGGTTGTTCTTCGCCTTGCCCTTGTCCTCGCCCTGCGCATCCGCCAGCGGCAAATCCATCTTCGCGTCGGCGCCGATCTGGCCGATCGGTTTCTTGCCTTTCTGGCCGGCCAGGGCATCCATATCCTGGTCAGTGGTTTTCTTGGAAAGCGGCTGGACGATCATCTGGCCCATGTTGGCAACCAGCGCCAGCATCTGCTGTGCGGAGGCGGCGTCGGTAGCGGCGCTGGCGTCGTCCTCAGCCTGATCGTCGGCCTTCTTGTCGTCGGAGGAGGCGGCCTTGTCGGCATCCGACTTCGGCGCAGTCGAGGCGGCCGGCGCAGGCGCGGCTTTGACTGGTTCCGGCGAAGTATCCTTGGCGGCCTCGTTCGGCTTGCTTTGGTTTTCGGCGTTGCGGTTGCTGACTTCCTTGTTCAACACCTGGTTGAAAGGAACGTCGGCCGTGAAAGAGTCGGCTTGGGTGGCGGGACGAGCGGAGTTCTGCAGGTTCGCGACGTTCAAGATCGGCAATTGTGTTTTCATCGTTTCCGCCAGTTCCTAGACTACCGTTTGTAAAACGTGATCCGCGACGCTTGTTCATCCGTCTGCTTCTGATCCCGTCGTGTTTCGCGCAATTGCGCCGTTTGTTTCGCGCGCGTCGCCAGTGTGTCATAAGACATTCGTTTGCGCTCGCATGCCTGCCATGCCGCCCGTGCTTCCGCCACGCGTTGCTGGGCGTTTTTCACCACATTTTGCTGCCCGGTGATGGCGCTGTCGATTTTTTCAATGAACAACTGAAAATTCCGATAGCTCATCGCCGTCAAGCCGGAAGACAGGCTTTCCTGGAAACGCAAAGCGTAGTCGTCACGGTATTGTTCCAGAATGACAAGTTTCTGCTGCGCCTCTTCGCTCGTGCGAACAGACCGGCCCAAGCGTTTGGTCGCTTCGTCGGTCTCTTTGGTCGCCAATTCGATCAGCGTTTCGAGTGCAGTGGTCGTAGCCATGGTAGCTTTGATTATATTTTCGGGGCGAAGCGCTCAATCACTGGAATAGAGCGGTAAGTTGCCCCAAGCTCTCGGAAACACCCGCGCGTTCGGGGATGCCCTGCTGCAAGAACGCCTCGATACGCGGCAATAACTGGATTGCCTGGTCCAGAACGGGGTCGGATCCGGCCGAATATGCGCCCACGCTGATAAGGTCGCGGTTGCGTTGATAACGGGAGTACAACTGTTTCAGCCGGCGCGTGTCGCGCTGATGTTCAGCGGAGGTAATGCTGTGCATGGCGCGGCTGATCGATTGTTCGATGTCGATGGCGGGGTAGTGCCCGGCTTCGGCCAGCACCCGGTTGAGCACGATGTGGCCGTCGAGAATCGCGCGCGCCGCATCGGCGATCGGATCCTGCTGATCGTCGCCTTCGGTGAGCACGGTGTAAAACGCCGTGATCGAGCCGCCGCCGACATCGCCGTTGCCGGCGCGTTCGACCAGCGCCGGCAGTTTGGCGAAGACGGAAGGCGGATAACCTTTGGTGGCCGGCGGTTCGCCGATGGCCAGGGCGATTTCGCGTTGCGCCATGGCGTAGCGGGTCAGCGAATCCATGATCAGCAGCACGTTCTTGCCCTGATCGCGAAAGTACTCGGCGATTGCAGTCGCGTAGGCGGCGCCTTGCAGGCGCATCAGCGGCGGCGTATCGGCCGGCGCGGCGACCACCACCGAACGGGCCATGCCTTCGGTGCCGAGAATGTGCTCGATGAATTCCTTTACTTCGCGGCCGCGTTCGCCGATCAGACCGACCACGATGACATCGGCGCTGGTGTAGCGCGCCATCATGCCGAGCAAGACGCTCTTGCCGACGCCGGAACCCGCAAACAGTCCCATGCGCTGGCCGCGTCCGACGGTCAGCATGCTGTTGATGGCGCGTACGCCGACGTCGAGGATATCCTCGATGGGGGCGCGTCCCAGCGGATTGGCGGCGCGCACGCTGAGCGGCGCGGAATTTTCCGTATGCAGCGGTCCGAGGTTGTCGAGCGGGCGGCCGGCGCCGTCGAGCACGCGTCCCAGCAATTCGTCGCCGACCGGCAGGCGGCGCGTGTGTTCGTCGTTGCGGCGGATATAGGCAATCGGGCCGGTGCGCGGCGGCGGTTTGACCGGTTCCACCGGGTAGACGCGGGTGCCCGGAACGATGCCTTCAACATCGCTCTGCGGCATCAAAAACAAGCGTTCGTCCTGGAAACCGACGACTTCTGCTTCGATCAGGGTACCATTCGGCAAAGGGACTGTGCAGGGGCTGCCGACCGGCAATTTGAGGCCGACCGCTTCCATGACGAGTCCGGCGACGCGCGTAATGCGCCCGGAAAGCTGCGTCGGTTCGGTCATCGCCACCAGGCCGCTGCAATTATGCAGATAGGCCTGCCAACGGCTGAAATGCGAGGGCATCGGTGAATTCATCGTTGCACCTTGTACAGGTTGAGCGAGACGGGGAGCGGTGCGCGCATGGCGCTACTCCAGCCAGTCGAGCTGTTTGCTGAGTGATTCGGCGATGCGGCGCCAGCGCGTCTGCACGGTAGCGTCGACCTGGTTGGTGCCGGTTTCCATGCGGCAGCCGCCGCGTTGCAGTTCAGGATCTTCGACGATGCGCCAGCCGTTCTGGCCAAGCTCCTCGCCGAGATGTTCGCGCACCAGCGCGGCGTCGTCCGGTTGCAGATAGAGCAGGGCGGGCAACTGCAGGCTTGGCAGCGAATGAATGGCGGCGCTGATGGTTGGCAGGATCAGTTCCGGCTTGACGCTGAGCGCCGTCTTGATCATCGCCTTGCTGATGTCGAGACCGAGGTTGAGCAATTCCGGCGCCATGGTTTCGCTGGTTTGCGAGACTTCGGTGCCGAACGACACGGCGATCTGGCGCAAATGCTGGATGGTCTCGTTGACTTCCGTCTGGCCTTGCTGCAAACCGGCCATGTAGCCCTCCACCCGGCCGGCCTGCAAGCCTTGTTGCTGGCCTTCGGCATAACCTTCCTGGCGCGCCTGTTCACGGATGGCCTCGATTTCCTCGAGGGTCAGCGCGGGCGGCGGCGGGATCTCTTCCACGAACTGTTCTTCGGGCGGCGGGATCTCTTCCTGCGGCTCATCGAAGGACGCCATCTCCCAACGCTGGTAGGGCGTCATCTGTTCTTTGGGAATGATGTTGTTTCTTGAAGCCATTTCAGATCCGGTAAGGCTGAGCCATGGATGCGATCGGCGTCATGCGGCCATGGAGGCAGCATGCGCCGGTCGCAGCGGCGTTAGACGAATGCATCTTCGCCCTTCGCGCCGAGCACGATCTGGCCTTCGTCGGCCAGGCGGCGGACGATCTGCAGGATGGCCTTTTGTTGCGCGTCGACTTCCGACAGGCGCACAGGTCCCTTGGATTCCAGGTCTTCCCGCATCATTTCCGCAGCACGTTGCGACATGTTGCCGAAAATCTTGTCGCGCAGCGCTTGCGAGGCGCCCTTGAGTGCGACGATGAGCGATTCCGATTGCACTTCGCGCAGCAGCAGCTGGATGCCGCGGCCATCGATGTCGATGATGTTTTCGAACACGAACATTTCGTCCATGATCTTTTGCGCCATGTCTTCGTCGTAGGCGCGCAGGTTGCTCATCACCGATGTCTCGCTCTCGCCGGACATGAAGTTGAGGATTTCCGCAGCAGTGCGGATACCGCCCATTTGCTGCTTCTTCAGGCTTTCGTTGCCGGTCAGCAGCTTGGTCAGCACGTCGTTCAGTTCGCGCAATGCCGTCGGCTGCACGCCATCCAGGGTTGCGATACGCAAAATGACATCGTTGCGCAGGCGCTCGGTGAAATTGTTGAGAATATCGCAAGCATGATCGCGTTCGAGGTGAACCAGGATCGTCGCAATAATCTGAGGGTGTTCATTGCGAATAAGTTCAGCGACCGATTGCGCATCCATCCACTTGAGGCTTTCAATGCCGCTGGCATCGCGCCCGCCGAGGATGCGGTTGAGCAGGGAGGTGGCCTTGTCGTCGCCCAGCGCCTTGGTCAGCACGCTGCGGATGTATTCGTCCGAATCGAGGCCGATCGACGAGGCTTGGCCGGTCTGCGCGAGGAAATCGTCGAGCACGCCGTTGATTTCCTCGAAGCTGATGTTTTTCAATGTGGTCATGGCCGCGCCCAGCTTCTGGACTTCCTTGGGGCCGAGATATTTCATGACCTCGGCGGCCTCGTCCTCGCCCAGCGCGAGCATCAGGATGGCACCTTTTTGAACGCCTTCGTTACTCATTGTTCACCCATGCCTTAATGATGCTTGCAACCAGTTTCGGATCGGACTTGGCCAGTTGCTTGACGGATTCGAGATTCTTCTTGTACTCGGAGCGGGCATCGGCCTCTGCAGCTTCGGGCGACAGCTCGACGATGGCGTCCGGATTGTCCGGATCGTACATCGCGGCGGCGGCTTCGGCGGCAGCCTTGGCTTCGGCTTCGGCGCGTTCCTTGGCTTCGCGTTCTTCGCGGCCGGACAGCTTCCAGATGATGGGACGCAGGACGCCGAAGTAGAGGTACAGCAAGACGGCGGCGAGCAGGACGTATTTGCCGATTTCCTTGGCCAGCTGGATCATGTCCGGCTGTTTCCACAATGGCAATTCCGGTTCCATCTCGCTGCTGAATTGTGTGTTGACCACATTCAGCGAGTCGCCGCGATCCTTGTTGAAGCCCATTGCTTCCTTGACCAGGTCGGAGATCTGATTGCGCTCGGCTTCGGTCAGCGGTTTCATGACGACCTTGCCGGTCTGGTCCACGGTGCGCTTGTAATTGACCACCACCGCGACCGTCAGGCGCTTGACGCCGCCCATCGGCTGCTGAACGTAACGTACGGTCTTGTCGACTTCGTAATTGATCGTGGCGTCTTTATGCGAGGTGCCGGAGCTGGTTGCCGGAGCGGCGGCACCGGTAGCACCCGGGGCGCCTGCCGCAGCAGGCGGATTGACGATCGGTGCGGTGGCCGGGGCCGGTGGCTGATTGGTCAGGGCACCGGGGATCCCGGACGTGCTCGAATTGCCGTTTTGCGATTCGCTGCTTTGTTTGCTGCGGACGGCTGCGGTATCGGCGGTCTGGTTCGGCTTGTAGGTTTCGGCGGCTTGTTCGCTGCGCGAGAAATCCACATCGGCAGTCGCTTCGGCGCGGACGTTGCCGGTGCCGACGATAGGGGCGATGATCGATTCGACGCGCTTGATGATGTCCTGCTGCAGGTCCTGAACGTATTTGAGCTGGGTCGGGTCAAGGCCGTTGGCCGGCTGCTTGGTGGTGTCCGACAGCAGATTGCCGTTCTGGTCGACGATCGTCACGCTCTTGGGCGACAGCTCCGGAACGCTGCTGGCGACCAGGTGGACGATGGCGCTGACTTGCTGGGCGTCCAAGCCGCGGCCAGGGTACAGGCTGAGGATGACGGAGGCGGTCGGCTTTTGCTGGTCGCGCACGAACACCGATGCCTTGGGCAAGGCCAGGTGGATACGGGCGGCCTGCACTGCCGACAGCGATTGAATGGAGCGTGCCAGTTCGCCTTCAAGGGCGCGCTGGAAGTTGACTTGTTCGAGGAACTGGGACACGCCCAGTTTCTGGTTTTCCATCAGTTCGAAACCGACATTGCCGCCCTTGGGCAGGCCTTGCGACGCCAGTTTCAGGCGTGCGTCGTGCACCATGGTTTCCGGAACCAGAATGGCGCTGCCGCCTTCGGAGTACTTGTACGGGACATTCATCTGCTGCAGCGATGCAACGATGGCGCCGCCGTCGCGGTCGGAGAAGTTGGAGAACAGGACCCGGTATTCGGTCTTCTGACTCCACATCCAGATACCGATCATCAAGGCGATGACCGCTGCTGCGGCGACCATCAGCAGGACGCGGCGGCCCTGAGGCGACTGCGCATAGCGGACGACGCCGTTGCGTGGCGGTTCCTGGGGCGAATGCTCGCCCATAGTCGCGCCTTCCGTGGCTGTGGCGTTGCTGTCGCTGGTCAGCGTGCCATCGGCTGCTACCGCCATGATTTCCCCTTGCGTGTGCTGCCGAGCTTGTGGCTATGTGTGATTTGCTTCACTGCTTCCCTACCCATATAGGTTTTTTGCTTAGTGTGGATTGTCCTGCCAGAGCGAAAATTTGATCTCTGGAACAGAATGGCTATTTCCCCGCTTATTGTTGCGAAATACGGGGGATGACATGCTAATCTGCCGTTGTAGAAGCGGGAATTGTGATTGCGCCGCGTGATCGCAGATGCTTGATTGAATTCGAAGAGGTGCTAAAGTGGCAACGAGTATGATCGATACTAGCAGGATTGAGGCGATGGTGTCCCAGCTGAAGGCCGCTGCCGCGCGCGCCCAGGGAAATGTTGCTCCGGTGGAAAGTATCACCGGCGGCGAAAAGCCAGCCTCCCGGGTGGATTTTGCCAGTGTTCTGAAGAATTCGCTCGATGAAGTGAATGCCTCGCAAGAAAAATCCAAGAAGATGTCCGAAGCCTTCGCCATGGGCGATGACAACATCAACTTGTCGGACGTGATGATCGCCATGCAGAAATCCAGTATTTCATTCCAGACCAGCCTTCAGGTGCGCAACAAGCTGGTGTCGGCTTATCGCGACATCATGACGATGCAGGTGTGATCCTGTCGCCTCCGGCTTCTTTGGCAGCCGGGCCGCAATAAAAAAGAGCTGCCGCGGCAGCTCTTTTTTATTGCGGCATAGATATATGCCGGCGTGCCTACATCATGCCCGATGCTTTGGCGTTCTGTTCGCGTTCCAGCTTGGTAATAAAGCGCTGGACCGCCGCCAGAACGGCGCGGGGCAGGTCGACGAACTCGCAGCCGAAACGATTGACGGTCTTGCCTGAAGTCAGCTTGGCCTCCTTGCAATCGCGCACCACCAGTTTTACTGTCACGATGGTGTTGTCGGTCATTTCGAGCGAGACGTCTTCGTAAACGCGGCCGACGGTGGTGTCCAGAATCTTCTTTTCATCGGTCAGGCCGACGCCGCCGGCACTGATGTTGTTCAGCAGCGTGACAATCGTGGTGAACGAGCCGTCTTCCTGTGTCACGCGAAAGGTGCAGCGCAAGGGCTTGGCGATCGGTGTTGGAATGCGGAAATATTCGCGGCGCTGCAGGCGCACCAGGCTTTCCGGGATGTCAATCTTGAGCGCAGGGCGCGATTGAAACTCGCAATGCTTCGCCTTATCGACATTGAACGTGATGCGGATGTTGTTGTACAGCGCTTCAAAGCCGATGCGATTGCTTTGCAGAATGCTGAGATTGAGCGAGGCGCTTGGCGCCGCATCGATGACGACGCTGTTCTGGTCTTCATCAATGTCCAGAATCGACGTAATGATAGATTCTGAGCCGCCCTTGATGAGCAGGCTCAGCAGCTGATTGCGTTCCATCATGCTATTCAGCAGGGATACGATTTCCCGGCGCGAATGTACGCGGTACGGGCTGTCGTCTTTAATCTCGTCGTTGTTTGCCATCTTTGCGTCTATGCGTCTCAAATCAAAGGATAGAAGGGTAGACTTATATCCCAAAAGGGCAGTATTTATCTAACCCCTAATCATACATCACTGCGATCCAATTGCATATTTTCAATGCGGTACAACCAGGCCAAAAGTTCCGCTACCGCACGATAAAGTGCGGGAGGAATTTGCTGGTCGAGGTCAACCTGCATCAGCAGCGAGACGAGTTCCTTTGATTCGTGCACAAATACGCCACTTTCCTTGGCGCGCGCGATAATGGCTTCGGCAATCAGGCCGCTGCCCTTGGCGACGACTTTGGGGGCGGCCTGATTGGTGTTGTATGCCAGCGCAACGGCATTCTGGAAAGGCCGGTTAGGCTTGTTCATCCCGTTTCACAATCAATGAGTCGAGGGAAGAGCCGGCCGCCTCCATGGCGTCGGACAGCATGCTGCCGTTGGCGCGCAGCGCCGCAGCGGTGACGTCGTTGGCGGTGCGCACCTGCATGTGGATCTGCTGACCGATCAGGCGTATCGAGGCCGAGACAGAGCCAAGATGTTCGAAATTGAAGCGCACCACGCTATGCCATGACGGTGCGAATTCGTCTTCCTGGGCGTTCTGCTGTTGCTGGTCGGGGCTGTCCCGGTTGATTTCCCATTCCATCTGCTGGCCGGGCCAGACTTCGCCGTGCCAGACGATGCGTTGCTGTTCCAGTGCGTTGAGCTGAAGATTGATCAGCTGGCCCAATTGCGTATTGGCGGGATCGGTGGTGTTGAGCAGGCTGGAAACGCCTGCGGCCTGGGTCTGCTGCCCCAGTTGCGCTTGCGGCTCTTTGAGCAGTTCCGTCATCGGCCGCTTGCCGTCGGCCCATTCGGCCACATGTGATTCGTAAAATGCACCGCTCAATGCAACCGAGTCGCGCAGGGCGTTTGCCAGTTGCGGGGTATTGCTGGTCGGATTGGCAACCAGCGGGCTGCCGGGTTTGATGGCGCTGGGAAGGTCGCTTTCTTCGGAGGCATGGAGCAGGGCGTCGACCAGTTTGCCGGCGCTGCTGAGTGAAGTTTTGGTGCTTTCGGGCGCCAGCTGGTTCGGTGCGGCATTCTTGGCGTCGCCCTCGTCAAGCTGATTGTCGCGCGTGACGACATTGGTCAGGCCTTGCTGAGCCGCCTTGAGCGACTTCATGTCCTTTTCCATCGCCCGGCCGGCAGTGCTCAGCGAGACTTCGGTGCTTTCGTCATCTTCCCTGCGGGAGCTTTCCGTGAGCAGGAAAGTAGGGCGAGGATCCTTGCCGACCATGGTCAGCTGCAGCGTGTCGCCGGTGCGCGTCGAGGTCGGCAGGACCATGCGCGCCGCAGTATTGGCGATACGGACGAGATAGGTGCCGTCGTTGTAGGTCGAGAGAACCTTGGCCTGCAATTGCTGGCCGTTGGCGATTTGCGCGAGACGGCTGAAGGCTTCCTGTTTTGCGTCGGCGACGGAAACTATTGCCGTTGGCGCATCGACGGCGGCTACGGGCTGGACGGTCAAGGCGATGTCGGCCCGAGGAATCATTGCTAGCCTCTTTGATTCATGCCGTAGGTGTTGGCCAGTTTGCGTTCAGTGCTGGTGCTTTGGATCAGCGAGGACAGTTTTTGCAGGCCCGGTTCGGTGAGCTTGCGAATGTCGCGATCGTCTTCGAGGATTTTCTTCAGGATGGCGATCTTGCGGTCGCGCCGGTCGTCGTTCAGCACGACGTCCAATTCATTGCGCTTGAGAAAATCGACAACGTGAGCGCAGTCGATTTCCAGCTTGGACAACAATGCCCAGTCTTCCTTGCGCGCTGCGGCCAGCATCTGGTCGGTCAGGTCGGCAATCGACTCGTAAAGGGAGATGACTTCTGCACCGTCCATGGTGTGTACTTTCGGGTGACTGTGAGTGAGGAGTATCGTCGGTGCTGCTGTCAGGCGGCTGCTTGGGAGCTATCTGCAGTACTTGGAGCGATCTGCTCCCACGCGTCACGCAGCCCGTCAAGCAAGTCATGCACTTCGTCCAGGGTTTCCTGCGAATTTTCAATATTTGCCGAGAGCAGGCGGCGCCCCATGTATTCGTACAGGGCGTCGAGATTCATGGCGATCTCGCCACCGACGTTCTTGTTCAGACTGGCGCGCAAGCCGCTCTCGATGATCAGGATTGCCTTGGTGATCGACTCGCCCTTGTTCTTGATGTCGCCGGCTTTCATGTACTTCTGGCCCATCGCGATCGCCACTAGGGCGCCATCAAACAGCATGGTGATCAGCTTGTGCGGACTCGCTGCGATAACGCCGGTTTCGACACCGATATTCGCATAGGCGTTTGCGCCTCGTTGCATGGTTCCGAACATTATCCTCTCCTGTGTTCGCTTAACGCTTAACCGCCGGCTTTGGGCAGGTTGGCCAATTGCTGCGTCAGGTAGCTCTGCGTCGCCGCCATGCTGGCCAGCGTCAGGTTCAACGCGTTGAACTGGTTGGTGTATTGATCCTGCATATTGCTCAAGCGGGTGTTGATGACGCTCTGGCGATCAGTGTTGATCTTCAGGCTGGCCTGCAATCCCTTGGTCTTGGTGTCAATAATACCGCCATCGGCGAGGAATCCGTCGACCAATTTTTGCACATTGGTCAAAATACCATTGGTTCCGGTCGTCGTGCCATCGGCGTTGGTCGTCGCAGTCGATGTGAACAAATTGGCAATGCCGGCGAAATTCTTGGTCGTCGCAGTCGATAATTTGGTCGCATCCAGCGCCAGCGTGCCGTCCTTCTGGAAGCCGATGCCGATGTCGGTCAGCGAACTGATCCCGCTGCCGCCAGGAACGTTGCCCAGAAGGGCGCTGCGCAACTGGGTCAAGATGCTTTGCACCGACGATTCGCTTGCCAGCGGCGACGAAGTGCCTGCCTGGCCGAGCGTGGTTGCAGGCGTCTGTTTGGTGAGATCGGCGATCGACTTGGCGAGCGCGTTGTACGCGGAGACGAAAGTGGTCGCCGTGCTGGTCACGCCGGTCGTATCGTTGGAGATGGTCAGCGAGAAGTTGTCGGCTGCAGTGGTGACCTTGGTCAGGTTCAGCGTCACGCCCGAAATGGCGTCCTTGACCGTGTTCGACGCGCTGGTGACGGTGGTGCCGTCGATGCTCAGCTTTGCATCCTGCGCAGCTTGCAGTTGTCCCATGGTGCTGCCGGACAGGTTGACGAAGTCGCCGGTGCCCGTCAACGAAACGGGGCTGGTCGCGCCGCTGCCGGAGGGTGTCAGGACCAGGTGGTCTTGCGTGCCGTCATTGGTGATGCTGGCGGTGACGCCTGCGTTGGCGGTATTGATCGCATCGCGCACATCCTGCAAGGTCTTGCCCGCGCCGGACAAGGCGACATTGGTGGTCGTATTGCCGACTTTCAGCGTCAACCCGCCTGTGCCTGCGTCATAAGTCTGGCCAGTGGCGACGCCTGGCGACGAATACTTGCCGCTCGGGTCAAAGGTCAGCGCCGCATAGCTGCCGGTGCCGGAGACCCGGATCGAATTGGCGGAGCCGCTGTCCTTGGCCGTCAGAACCAGATGGGCCGCAGTGCCGTCGCTGACGATGGTCGCACTGACACCGGCATCGCTCGCATTGATGGCGTCGCGTACGCCGGCCAGCGTGTTGGTTGCCGGCTTGATGATTGCGGTCGAGCCGGTGCCGGTCTTGATCGCCAGAATACCCGTGTCGAACGAGTAGCCAGCGGCAAAACCGGTCGAAGTAATTTTTTGCGCCTGAGCCAGTTGCGATACCGACACGGAATAGGTGCCGGAAGCCGCTGCGGTTGCATCGCGCGGAGCCTGAATCTGGGTCACTGTGCTCGGCGTCGAGCTAGACGGATCGTATGCCAGTCCGGCGAGGCTGTTGTTTGCCTGAACCTTGATGGTATTCGCGGTGCCGGCAGTGTTCGATTCCATGACCAGGTGGTCGCCCGTGCCGTCCGTCACGATGCTGGCGGTGACGCCTGCCTTGGAGGCATTGATCGCATCGCGAACGCCCGCCAGGGTGGCATTTGCCTGCAAAGTGACGAAAGTCGGCGGGTTGGTGCCGATCTTGATCGCGACGGAGTCGCCGGCAGTAAACTGTTGTGAGCTCGGGTAGCCGGCAGACTGGATCTTTTGCGCCAATACCTTGGTGGAATCGTCGGTGTTGACGTCGGCCGTGAACGGATCGGTCGTCAGCGGTGTGCCGGTGCCGCTATTGGATACGCTGGACTTTTGCGCAGCAAAACTTGCAGCCGTCAGGCCCTTCAGGGCGCTTTGATAGGTGGAAACCGCATTTTTCAGATTTCCGTAGGCGGAAATCAGGCTGTTATAGCTGCTGGCTTGCGAGGTGAGCGGATCAAGGACTTTGGCCTCGGCGCCCATCAGTTTGGAAACGAGGGTCGCTACGTCGAGGGGACCTGCCGAGGTCGAGATTGTCCCGGTAGAGGTGGCCATGCTATCTCCTGAAATCTATGCGCTGAGCGCAAAATGCGATGCTGAAATCAGACAAGAGTGATAAAGCTGGCTGGCTTCACATCAATCGAGTGTCAACTCTTGATGGGGTTCTGATGACATGCAACAGAAAAATAAAAATCTGTTATGAACTACCGGGGCGAAATATACCATGCGCAAATATTGCCCTTGCGCATGAATATTCAAAATGCTCCAACAGTTCGTAGCAGACTTACGCCTTGTGATTGATCAGCAAACCTTGCATCTTGTCAATCGACTTTGCGATAGCGACAGCTTCTTCGCTTGGAATCTGGCGAATGACGGCATCGGTTGCCTTATCGATGACTTTCACAATCGTTTTGCCGGTTTCCTGATCGCGCGAAAAATTGAGATCCGATGCATTCTTGCTGGCAAAGTCATTCAATTTATCAACGGCGTCGGCCACATCGCTTTCGGTCGAACGTTGTGCTTGCGGGGTTGCAGCAGGCGCAACTGTCGATACCACTGGATCTGGTTTGGTGTTGGACGGCTGCACCGGCGTGTACGAACCGGAATCGCCTGCAGCTGTGATATTAAGCGGGGAAATCGACATGTTTTTACTCCTTCATCAAGGAATATGCGGAGAATATTTACATATTCTCCGCATATTATCCTACATGGCTCTTAAGACTACTTCAACAGAGACAGGACGCTTTGCGGCGCGGAGTTCGCCTGCGAGAGCATCGCCGTACCTGCTTGTTGCAGAATTTGCGCACGTGTGAGGTTTGCAGTTTCTGCCGCGTAGTCGGTATCCATGATACGGCTGCGCGATGCGGTGATGTTTTCGCTCGAAATCTGCAAGTTGCTGATAACGGCGCTGAAACGGTTCTGAACTGCACCGAACTCTGCACGCTTGGACGAGATCAGGTTGATCGCGTTGTCCAGGTTCTTGATCGCCTTTTGTGCATCGCTTTGTGCCGATGGATCGGCAATTGCCTTGTCCAAAGCCAGCTTGGCGGAGTCGATCGTCGTTTGCAGAGTCACAGCCGACGATGCCAGCGCTGTTGCTGTCATTGTCGAACCTGTTGCGAACAGGTTGTCCAGAGCTGCCTTGGCCGAAGTGTAAGTCACTTGAGCTGCGTCAACCGAAGTAGTCACGCCCAGACCGATCAGACCCTTGGCGCTGGTGCCGATGACGTTTGCCATGGTCTTGTCGTTCGACAGATCGGACAGCGAGATGCTGATTTGATCGTTCAGCTTGTTGTCAACAACGTTGGCGCCGACTTGGAAAGTCAGTGTCAGCGAAGCGGAAACATTTGCCGAGTCGGAACCTGTACCAGCGCTGGCGCCGGAGCCGATACCTGTGAACAGGTTTTGGCCGTTGAAGGTTGTGCCGTTCAGAACACGGAAAACTTCGTCCGACAGTTGCTTGTATTCGTCGTTCAGAGTTTTACGGTCTTGGGCGCTGTTCGAACCGTTGGTTGCTTGAACAGCCAGTTCGCGCATACGTTGCAGGTTGTCGGTAACTGTGCTCAGTGCGCCTTCAGCGGTTTGAGCCAGGGAGATACCGTCGTTGGCGTTACGTTGCGCAACTGCCAGGCCTTTGACCTGAGCATTCATGCGGTCGGCAATTGCCAAGCCTGCAGCGTCGTCCTTTGCGCTGTTGACGCGCAGACCGGAAGACAAACGTTGAATCGAAGTATTCAACGACGATTGCGACGTGTTGAGGTTGCGTTGCGTGTTAAGCGACGCAATATTGGTATTAATGACTGATGCCATGTTAATTCTCCTAAGATTTGAGGCCGATAAATCCGAGTTTCAGTGCTTAACTTTGGTTTTTACCTAAAGCCTCAGGCGTTCAAACCGCTGTTGTTAGCTATATCGGACGGTATCGGAAAAAGTTTAATGTTTATCGCAAAAAAATTTTTCCAATGCTGTCCGACCTAAAACTGCGTGCTTCTATACGTCAAGCAAATCTTATTTCGACGCTATTTAAGAAAACTTTAGTGGGTATTCCTGGAAAAGTTCCAATTTTGATGCGCGGGAAGGCGGCAGGGGGATGATGCGGGGGACTTTGAGGGACTTGCCGCATCGGGGTGATGCGGCAAGTCTTTGATTAGGCAGCGGTTTTTTTCTTTTCTTGTGCCAGGGTTGCTAGCTCCGAAGCCACTTTGCTGATGACAGTCGGCCAATCGTTGCGGGTTTGTTGCCGGAACAGGCGCATGCTCGGATACCACGGCGAGTCTTCCCGCTCGTTCAGCCAGCGCCAGTCCGGCGTGTGGGCCAGTAATGTCCAAGTCGGGCGGCCGAGCGCGCCGGCAAGGTGGACCACCGAGGTGTCGACACTGATAATCAGGTCGAGGTTGGCCATTGCCGCCGCAGTGTCGGCAAAGTCGTTGAACGAGTCACCTATATTGTATACAGGCAGTTCTTTAGGAAGTTTAGCCAACTCCGGCGTGGCAAGTCCTTTCTGGATGGAAAAGAACTGCACGCCAGGCGTATTAAATAGCGGGGCAAAGATGTCGAGCGGAATCGAACGTTTCCGATCATTGCCGTGCTCAGGATTGCCGGCCCAGACGAAGCCGACCCGCAAATCGCTGGTGTTGCCCGCGAGCATGTCGATTTTCTCTTTCCAGGTCTTGATGTCCTGCGGATCGGCTGACAGATAATACGGATAGGAGGGAATGTCCTCCACGCTATCTGTGCCCAGCGCATGCGGCAAGCTCATCAGTACGTAGGCGCAATCGCACTTGGGCAACGGATCTGTCTCGCGCACCAGGGTCACTTGGTCGGATACGCTACGGAACAGGCGAGCAAGCGGATCCTTGACGTGTAGCGCCACGCGGGCGCCTTGCGCCAGCAGCAAGTGGACGTAGCGCACGAACTGAATGCTGTCGCCGAAGCCTTGTTCGTGCATCAGCAGGATATATTTGCCCTTCAACGAAGATTTGCCGTCCCATTTCGGGATCATTCCGAAAAGCTTGTGAATCAGCTTGTAAACATAGCTGCGTTCCTTGACTTCAAGGCGGCTTTCGTGATTTGCCCAGCCTTCCTTCAGATCGCCCGCCAGTAATTGCCCTAATGCAAGGTTGTGCTGGGCGGTCAGATAGTTGGGCTTGAGCGCCAGCGCATCGTGGAAAAACTGCAGCGAAGACACCGTTTCGCCATAGTCATACATGGTTGCTCCAATGTTATTCAGCGTCAACGGATGCTTGGGGTCCACTTCGAGTGCCTTGCGGAACAGCGCCATCGCGTCTTCATAGCGGTCCTGGGTGGAAAACAGGCTGGAGGCAAGCTTCGCGTAGCTGTTCGGGTCCTTGGGCGCCAATTCGATGACCCGCTGGTAGTGCTCGTGGGCCTTGTCGTAGTCTTTTTGCTTGATATACGTGTCGGCAATCTTGTTCTGGGCGTAAATGTCGGTCGGATCCAGCAACAGCGAGGTCTTGTGGCATTCAAGGGCATCCTTGAGCATGCCCATTTCCTGGAAGGCGATGCCCAGGTTGGTGTGCGCCGGCGCAAAGTTGATCTGCAGCTGCAGCGCTTTGAGCAAAACCTCGATCGCTTCCTTGTATTGCTTGGCATCGATCAGGGCTTTGCCCAGATGGGACAGCGGGCCTGGTGCGTCCGGGTTGCGTTTGACGGCATCCTCGAAGTAGGCAATCGAGGCGTCCGGATCGTTTTTTTCATGCAGCGCGTTGGCCAGGCCGATGCGCGCGTCCTTGTTGTCTGTGTTGAGCTTGATGGCTTCGTCGTACAGCGCGATCGAATCATCGATGCGATCCTGCTTGAGAACGGAGGTGGCCAAATTGGCGACGTATTCCGAATTGGTCGGATCTGCAGCTACTGCTTTACGCAGGGCAGCCTCTGCGGCGACATAGTCGTTCTCATGCATGGCGATCAGACCCCAGGCATGATTGGCATAGACCAGATTGGGCGCGCGCTTGAGTACCTGAGCGCACAATACTTTCGCTTCGGCGACCTTGTGGTCGTCCAGCAAGCCCAGGCATTCTCTTACGGCGAGGAGATCTTTGACATTGGGTTGAGCATTCTTGTGGGCGGGCTTGTTGCTGCTACGCGTTGACATTGTGATTCCTTACCGGATTGAATAGTTATGCTGTTGCACGAGCGGGCTGCGAATGCGAATTGAGCTGCCCGGTCGCAATAAGCTATACGTATCATATGATGCAATTCCGGTTTCGATCCGGCAAACAGACGTAAAAAAAGCCCGCGATTTAGCGGGCTTTAGTTTGTGTGGGGCTCGAGGCGGGATCAGTTCCAGCTGCGCAGCAAGCCCACGGCCAAGCCTTCCAGAGCGAAGTTTTCTTCCTCGGAAGAGACCTTGATCACCTTGAAGTCGGGATTTTCCGGCAGCAGTTCAATCAGGGAGCCGGTCTTGCGATAGCGCTTGACGGTGACGTCGTCGCCTATTCGCGCCACGACGATCTGCCCGTTGCGCGCCTGATCGGCCTTTTTCACCGCCAGCAAGTCGCCGTCCAGTATGCCCGCATCGCGCATCGACATGCCGCGCACTTTCAGCAAATAGTCCGGTTTGGCCGAGAACAGCGCCGGATCGACGTTGTAATTGCTTTCGATATGTTCTTGCGCCAGGATCGGCGAACCGGCGGCGACGCGGCCTACCAGCGGCAGCGACAGCTGCATGAGCGCCGGGTGCGGCAGGGCCATCTGGCGGCCCGGATTGCCGGCCGATCCATCGCGCAGGCGGATGCCGCGCGAGGTGCCTGGTGAAATCTCAATGGCGCCTTTGCGCGCCAGTGCCTGCAAATGTTCTTCGGCGGCGTTGGCGGAGCGGAAGCCGAGCTCGTTGGCGATCTCTGCCCGCGTCGGCGGGAAGCCGGTATTTTCGATGGCATCTTTGATCAGATTCAGAATCTGTTCCTGGCGAGCGGTCAGTTTGAGCATGTCGGCTTTCGGGGGAAGTTATGCTGGTTGCATAAACAGTCTGTATTTTTATACAGTTATAAAGCAGTGTCAATCTGCAATATTGAAATCATGTCATCGGCCGTTTTCTGATTTGTGGGCCCGGGCCCACGGCAAATGCCTGAAAGCATTGAGGTTTTTGACATTCTGTTATATGATTGCGGGCTTTCCTCTTCCCACACTCGTCTTGACGCCGAGGTGGGCGATTTGTTAATCAGTCCATAAAGGAGTCTACATGCGTCATTATGAAATCGTATTTATCGTCCATCCGGACCAAAGCGAGCAAGTTCCAGCGATGATCGAGCGTTACAAGGGCATCGTTACTGCACGCGGCGGCAAGATTCACCGTGTCGAAGATTGGGGCCGTCGTCAATTGGCGTACCAAATCCAAAAACTGGCAAAAGCACACTACGTTTGCCTGAATATCGAAGTTGACGGCGAAACTCTGGCCGAAATCGAAACCGGCTTCAAGTTCAACGATGCAGTGTTGCGTCATCTGACAGTCAAGTTGAAGAAGGCCGAAACCGGTCCTTCGCCAATCCTGAAGGCTGTCCAGAAAGAAGACGCCGCAAAGAGCAATCGCGCAGAAGCACCAGCGGCCTGATTGCTGATATCGCGATAGAAAAGCACCAGGGAGCGTGAATCACTTTCAGTTTGTTGCCAGTATCGCCGAGCGTGACGTCATACGTTACACCCCGGCCGGCATCCCGGTAGTGACTGCGAAGTTGCAGCACCAGTCGGAACAGACGGAAGCAGGCATCAAGAGGTTGGTCGAGTTTGAAATCACTGCATTCGCTGCAGGTGAAATTTCAGGCCGGCTCAATCAGGCCGGTCTCGGCGAGATGCTCAAGTTCAGTGGCTTCATGGCGCGCAGGAATCGCAACAGCAAAAGCCTCGTGTTTCACATCGTTGATTTTGAATCTGTAGTTTAGAACCACTCAATTTTTAGATATCAGGAGCCGCAAAATGGCATTCGGTAAAAAGTTCGATAAAAGCAAGTTGAAGCAAAAACGCCAACAGCAAAACCCGCTGTTCAAGCGCAAAAAATTCTGCCGTTTCACAGCAGCAGGTGTTGAGCAAGTCGATTACAAAGACGTCGACACCCTGAAGGATTTCGTGCAAGAAAACGGCAAGATCATGCCAGCACGTCTGACCGGCACCAAGGCACACTATCAGCGTCAAGTTGACACTGCGATCAAGCGCGCACGCTACCTCGCGTTGCTGCCATACACAGATCTGCACAACGCGTAATTGACGACGAGATATAGGAGAAAAACATGCAAGTCATTCTGTTGGAAAAAGTCGTTAATCTCGGTGGTCTGGGCGAAGTCGTCCGCGTCAAGGACGGTTACGCACGTAACTTCCTGATCCCGCAACGCATGGCGCGCCGCGCCACAGCAACCGCCATCGCCGAATTCGAAGCGAAGCGCGCCGAGCTGGAAAAGGCCGCCGCTGAAAAGCTGGCAGCAGCACAAGCCCAAGGCGAAAAGCTCACCGGCCTGACAGTCAAGATCACCCAGAAGTCCGGCGTTGACGGTCGTCTGTTCGGTTCCGTGACCAACTTTGACATCGCTGATGCGCTGACAAAGCAAGGTTTCCCGGTCGAAAAGGCGCAAGTTCGTCTGCCACAAGGTCCTCTGAAGATCGTTGGCGAGCACGCTGTTTCGGTTGCTCTGCACACCGACGTCGTGGTTGACGTGACTGTTGCTGTTGCGGGCGACCACGCGTAATTCATCACGCCAAGTCGTTCCATCTGTTTTGATAAAGAAGCCGGGTTCGCCTGGCTTTTTTATTTTTACCGGCCTGTGGCGACATGCCGCGGCCGGTGCAAGTCCGACTGCAGGTTGTAAAACCGCCGGCTAATTCGTCCCCGCACCTGAAGCGACTACTCTTAGCAGGTATAATGCGCGCCATGAACGCATCTCCCGATCCGCAACTAGAATCCCTGCGCGTCCCGCCGCACTCCATCGAAGCCGAACAATCCGTCCTTGGCGGTTTGCTGCTCGACAACGCCGCGTGGGATCGTATCGCCGACTTCGTCAGCGCGGAAGATTTCTATCGCTACGATCATCGCATCATTTTCCAGCACATCGTCAAGCTGATCAACGAAACCAAGCCGGCCGACGTGATCACGGTCTACGAAGCGATGTCCACCAGCGGCAAGGCCGAAGAGGTGGGCGGCCTGAGCTATCTCAACGCGCTGGCGCAAAACACGCCCTCGGCGGCGAATATCCGCCGCTACGCCGAAATCGTGCGCGACCGCAGCATTCTGCGCAAGCTGATCACGGTCTCCGACGAGATTTCCGGCGACGCTTTCCATCCGCAGGGCAAGAACGTCAAGCAGATGCTGGATGAAGCGGAATCAAAAATTTTCGCCATCGCCGAAGAGGGCTCGCGCGGCTCCCAGGGCTTCCTGTCGATCCAGCCGCTGCTTACCCAGGTGGTGGAGCGTATCGACGAACTGTACAACCGCGACAGCACCAGCGACATCACCGGCGTGCCGACCGGCTTCATCGACCTCGACAAGATGACTTCCGGGTTGCAGCCAGGCGACCTGATCATCGTCGCCGGCCGTCCTTCCATGGGTAAAACCGCGTTTTCCATCAACATCGGTGAAAACGTTGCCATCGACAGCGGCTTGCCGGTTGCGGTGTTTTCGATGGAAATGGGCGGCGCCCAGCTGGCCATGCGTATGCTCGGTTCGGTCGGCCGTCTCGACCAGCATCGCCTGCGCACCGGCCGTCTGATCGACGAAGACTGGCCGCGCCTGACGCATGCGATCCAGAAGATGAACGATGCGCAGTTTTACATCGATGAAACGCCGGCTTTGAGCCCGATTGAATTGCGCGCCCGTTCGCGCCGCCTGGCGCGGCAATGCGGCAAGCTTGGTCTGATCATCATCGACTACCTGCAACTGATGTCAGGCAACGGCGGCGGCAACAGCGGCGAAAACCGGGCCTCTGAAATTTCTGAAATTTCACGGAGCCTGAAGGGCCTGGCCAAGGAACTCAATTGCCCGGTAATCGCCTTGTCGCAGCTGAACCGCGCGCTGGAGCAGCGCCCCAACAAGCGTCCCGTGATGTCGGACTTGCGCGAATCCGGCGCTATCGAGCAGGATGCGGACGTAATCTTGTTCATTTATCGCGACGAAGTTTACAATCCCGATTCACCTGACAAAGGTACCGCGGAAATCATCATCGGCAAACAGCGTAACGGGCCGATCGGCAGCATCCGCCTTGCCTTCCTGGGGCAATTTACCAAGTACGACAACTATGTCGGCAGTCTGGCGTCGCCTTACGGCGGCGACTGACGCTGCGTGGTTCATCGCTCAGCCCCGGGCTGGGTGGACAATGCAGGCCGCTTCTCGGGCGGCTCATGTTGTGTAAGCGAAGCATAATTATTGATAAGAGAGTGGAACATGTTTGGACGCCTGATGCCCTCCGAGGGCAAGTTTTTTGATCTGTTCAACCAGCACGCGGAGCTGGGTGTGAAGTGCGCCAAGGAAATGGTCGCATTGATGACCAATTTCGACGACCTGGAAATTCGCGTGCATGCGATCGAGACCCTGGAAAAGCAGGCGGACAAAGTCACTCACAACACGATTGAGCTGCTGCACAAGACCTTCATTACGCCGCTGGACCGTGATGACATCCATCAATTGATCACCCGCATGGACGACATCCTCGACCTGCTGGAAGATGGCGCGCAGACCATTTCGCTGTACGACATCAAAGCCATCACGCCGGAAGCCAAGCGCCTCGCCGAGCTGTGCCTGGCCTGTGCAGAGAAGGTGAAGGCAGCTGTCGGCCTGCTGCACAACATGGACAACTCGCGCCAGATCCTCGCCATCTGCGAAGAGATCGACCGCTTCGAGTCGGATGCCGACCATGTCATGCGCGCCGCCATGTCCAAGCTGTTCCGCGATGAGCCGGACGTGCGCAACCTGATCAAGCTCAAAGCCATCTACGAAATCCTGGAAACCGTTACCGATCGCTGCGAAGACGTCGCCAACATCATTGAAGGCATCATCGTCGAAAACGCCTGACTTTCGCCATTGACTGCGCCGGCGCTCGACACTGGCGCCGTCGCAGCGCGATGTTGCCGCCGCTTCTCAAGACAACGGTTTATCCATGCATACAGTTCAAATTAGTTTTCACATTCTTGCCTTGCTGATCGTCCTGGCGCTGCTGTTCGATTTCATGAATGGTTTCCATGATGCGGCAAATGCAATTGCGACGGTGGTTTCCACCGGCGTGTTGCGTCCGCAGACAGCCGTGGCGATGGCGGCGTTCTTCAATCTGGCCGCCGTCTTTGTTTTTCACCAGCTGCATGTCGCCGCCTCGGTGGGCAAGGGCACTATCGATCCGGCGGTGGTCGATCACGTGGTGGTGTTCGGCGCGCTGGTCGGCGCGATTTTCTGGAATCTGGTGACCTGGTACTACGGCATTCCGTCGTCTTCGTCGCATGCCCTGATCGGTGGTCTGGTGGGCGCAGCAGTGGCCAAGGCCGGCACCGGTTCGCTGGTGGCTTCCGGCCTGATCAAGATCGTCATCTTCATCGTGCTGTCGCCGTTGCTGGGCTTTATCCTGGGCTCCATCATGATGTTGCTGGTGTCGTGGATCTTCGTGCGCTCGACGCCGCGCAAGGTCGACGGCTGGTTCCGCCGCGCGCAGTTGGTGTCGGCATCGATGTACAGTCTCGGCCATGGCGGCAATGACGCGCAGAAGACCATCGGCATCATCTGGATGCTGTTGATTGCGTCGGGCAATTCCGGAGCGGACAATCCGCCGATGTGGGTCATCATCAGCTGCTATTGCGCCATCAGCCTGGGCACCTTGTTCGGCGGCTGGCGCATCGTCAAGACCATGGGCCAGAAGATCACCAAGCTCAAACCGGTAGGCGGCTTCTGCGCCGAAACCGGCGGCGCCATCACGCTCTTCATTGCCACCGCGTTGGGCGTGCCGGTCTCGACCACGCACACCATTACCGGCGCCATCGTCGGCGTCGGCGCGTCGCACAAGATGTCGGCGGTGCGCTGGGGCGTGGCAGGCAATATCGTGTGGGCCTGGATCTTCACGATTCCGGCATCGGCCTTCGTCGCTGCGATCGCCTGGTGGATCGGCATGCACATCCTGTAAGCGGGCGATCTCGACGGACAATAAAAAAGCCACCTCGCGGTGGCTTTTTTATTTGCAGCGTACTTCTCCGATACTGCCTTACAGGACGTCGCTGGCATGATCCGCCAAACGCGAACGTTCTCCGCGCGCCAGCGTGACGTGACCGCTGTGCGACCAACCTTTGAAGCGATCGACCACGTAAGTCAGGCCGCTCGAACCTTCCGTCAGGTATGGCGTGTCGATCTGCGCGATATTGCCGAGGCAGACGATCTTGGTGCCGGGACCTGCGCGCGTCACCAGGGTTTTCATCTGTTTCGGCGTCAGGTTCTGCGCTTCGTCGATGATCAGGAATTTGTTGACGAAGGTGCGACCGCGCATGAAGTTCAGCGACTTGATCTTGATGCGCGAGCGGATCAGGTCTTGCGTTGCCGCGCGACCCCATTCGCCGGCGTCGCCGTCGGACTTGTTCAGCACTTCCAGGTTGTCGTCGAAGGCGCCCATCCACGGCCCCATCTTTTCTTCCTCGGTACCGGGCAGGAAACCGATATCTTCGCCCACCGGTACGGTGACGCGGGTGACGATGATTTCATTGTAGTTCTTGGTTTCCAGCACTTGCGCCAGGCCGGCAGCCAACGCCAGCAGGGTCTTGCCGGTGCCGGCCTGGCCCAGCAGCGTGACGAAGTCGCACTCCGGATTCATCAGCAGGTTCAGGGCGAAGTTCTGCTCGCGGTTGCGCGCCGTAATGCCCCATACGCTGTTCTTGGTGTGGCCGTAGTCGCGCAAGGTCTGCAGGACCGCGGTCTTGCCGTTGATTTGCGTGACCTGGCCGTAGAAGGCCGGCTCGCCGTTCTTCGGTTCGATGAAGACGAACTGGTTCATCAGCATGGAAGGCACGTGAGGACCGGTCACACGATAGTAGGTGTAACTGGTGCCATGCTTGTTTTCCTGCCACGATTCCATGCCCTTGCCATGCTTGGTCCAGAAATCGTCCGGCAACTGCTGGATGCCCGAATACAGCAGGTCGGTATCTTCCAGCACGTGGTCGTTGAAGTAATCTTCCGCCGGCAAACCGATGGCGCGCGCCTTGATGCGCATGTTGATGTCCTTCGACACCAGCACGACCGGGCGGTCCGGATATTGCTGATCGAGTGCGCGCACCACGCCGAGAATCTGGTTGTCGGCTTTGCCTTCCGGCAGGCCGTCGGGCAGCTTGGCGTTCTGCAGCTTGGTCTGGAAGAACAGGCGGCCCTTGGCGTCCTTGTTGCCCAGCTTGGACAGCGGGATGCCGAGGTCGATGGCATCTTCGGCGATGTCGCTGACCAGCGCATCGAGCGAGCGCGAAATCTGGCGTGCATTGCGGGCGACTTCCGACATGCCCTTTTTATGGTTGTCGAGTTCTTCCAGCGTGATCATCGGCAGATAGATGTCATGCTCCTCGAAGCGGAACAGCGAGGTCGGATCATGCATCAGCACATTGGTGTCGAGTACGAACAGCTTCGACACGCCGAGCTTGTCGGCAATGCGGCTGGTGGTCGACTTGGCGCGCGATTCCAGCACTTTCGGTGTGGCCGCGCGCGGTTTTTCGACTGGGCTCTTGCCGGTGATTCTGGCTTGCGGCTGCGGCGTCGCCTTGGCGGCCGGAGCAGCGATCGGTGCAGCAGGTTCTACCAATGCGATATGGGGTTTGACGGTTTTACCGCGTTCGGCCTTCGGATAATCTTTGGGTGCCAATAAGGCAGCTGGTTTACTCGGCAGTTTGGGCAGGGGCATCAGAACCTCGGTAGTGAAGGGAAGAAAAATGCCGCTTTGTCAGAGCGTACAGGTACTGCTGGAGGTGCAACAACGAACGACTGCCGCTAATAAAACCCTTCTTGGTACAGGCATGCGCCGCCGACGGACGCAGGAAAAGAGGAAGGAGGGCTTGATTAGTGGAAGAGGTGACGGCTGCGGACAAGGCAATGCCGCGCGTACCGCCGGTACAGGCGCGGCGTGTTGCCGGCGTTTTATCCACAGTGCAAATTTGCAAAGTAAAAAAGCCGTTTTGGCAGGTTCGGGACCTGATCCAAAAACGGCTTCCAAAAAACGGTTTTCTATTTGAATTCAAAGGCTTATCTAAATTGACCGCATCTTTCGGCTGGCGGCTGCAACATGACTCTTGAGATCGATCCTGCTGCCGCTCGGGGAAACGTCTGTCATCGTCGAACGAACGTTTCTTAAGCAATTGTCTTCACAAAACTGAGCACCTCGTCGACATGCGATGGCACTTTTACTCCACGCCATTCTTTCACCAATGTGCCCGATCCGTCAATCACAAACGTGCTGCGCTCGACGCCGCGGACTTTCTTGCCATACATGTTCTTCATTTTCATGACGTCGAACATGATGCACAGCGTTTCGTCCGGATCGGAAATCAGTTCAAAGGGCATGTCCAGCTTGGCCTTGAAACCTTCATGCGACTTCAGGCTGTCGCGGCTGATGCCGAAGATTTCAGTATTGCACTTCTGGAATTCCGGATAGCTTTCGCGAAACTGGATGCCTTCGGTCGTGCAGCCCGGCGTATTGTCTTTTGGATAAAAGTACAGCACCAGGTTTTTGCCTTTGCAATCCGACAGCGTGAAGGTTTTGCCGCTGGTCATCGCAGCGGAAAATTCCGGTACGGCCTTGTTCAGTATGGATGGTGTGTCGTCAGTCAAAATAGCGTCCCGAGGTGAGTGTTGGTGTTGTGTCGTCGAGAATTCTGCAATGTCGCGCGTGTACTTTGCACACGTTGCGTGCGTTGCTTATGCCGCCTGCAAGATCATGTCGCCGGAACGTCCCGGCAACTCACCCCATACGATGGGAAGAATCGGCAGGACATCGTCCTTCACGCCCTGGTAGTACTCGCCCATCGACACAAGATCGTAGCCCTGGGCGCGCCAGCCAAGCAGCAATTGTTCGAAGATGGGGGCGAGTTTCTGCCCTTCAAGTTCGGCATGCAAGGTAAAGACATGGTCGCGGCGCTGTTCTGTCAATCGCAACAGCATAGCGGCGACATTTGACGCGTCCATGACAACGCCGTTGATGGTGCGGCCGAGCAGCTCGTCCAGCGTCGGCAGCGTGGTCGGCAACTGCACGCACGACAAGGTTTTGCCGCCGGACGAGAGGCGATGCGGGCCGGCAGCGAAATCCAGCAGCGAACCGTCTTCGTTGAGAACCGCGCGGCCATCCGAGGAATACGCGATGCCGAACTCGTCGAGCTGGGCAAAAGCATAATCGTTCATCTGCCAGCCGGCGGCGCCGTGCGTCACCGGGGTATGGCCGAAAATGTCGTGGAAACGCGCATAGGAGCGTTGCATGGTCTCGCGCGTCCACGCGGCATCGCGCGTGCGCACGTGGTCCTGCCAAACGCGGTGATCCCAGGTGTGAATGCCGCATTCGAAGCCGGCGTCGCGCACTGCGCGCATGTACTTTGCACAGGTCTTGCCGATGTCCGGCGCCGGCAGCAGCGTGCCGTACATCAGCGTCTTGATGCCGTAATGCTCGACCACCGACGTGCGCGACACTTTGCTGAAGAAGCCGGGACGGAATACCTGCTTGAGCGCCCAGCCGGTGTGATCGGGACCGAGCGAAAACAGGAAGGTCGCATTGGCGTCATGACGCAGCAGTTGCTGGACCAGATTGGGAACGCCTTCGCGGGTGCCGCGATAGGTGTCGGCGTCAATTTTGAGAGTAATCTGAGGCAAGGTTGCTTGCTTTCTTGAGGGGAGCACGGCGGCGTCGGCGGCGATGTTCTGGTCATGACGACAGCGTGCGCGGATCCGGTTGCCTGATGATCAAATTGTGGCACGAAAGGCGCGGCGAATAAACCCATTTTGAGGATTCATTCGTATTTTCCTGCTTGTTCCGGTGTCCAGGCCTGCATGCCGCACGGCTGTTCAAGCACGAAAACAAGCACGAAAAAAAATCCGCCCGGAGAGGGCGGATTCGCTTGTCCGTTCCGACGAGGTTCAGTCGACCAGAGCGCGGGCTTCTGCAACCTGGCCACGATACGCGTCAAAAATATTGCGCAGTGTGTCGGCCATGGTGAAGGTCGGCTTCCAGTTCAGTTCTTCACAGGTGTTGGTGATCTTCGGCACGCGGTTCTGCACGTCCTGGTAACCCTTGCCGTAGTAGGCTGCGGATGTGGTCTCCACCAGTTTGACCTGCTTGGCCGAATCGGCGTATTCCGGATACTCGGCGGCCAGCTTCAACATCATGTCGGCCAGATCCTTGATCGAGTAGTTGTTGGTCGGGTTGCCGATGTTGTAGATCTTGCCGGTGGCGATACCGCCTTCATTGGCGATGATTTTCATCAGCGCATCGATGCCGTCGTCGATATAGGTGAAGGCGCGCTTTTGCTGGCCGCCGTCGACCAGCGAGATGTTCTCGCCGCGCACGATATGACCGAAGAACTGGGTCACGACGCGCGAGCTGCCTTCCTTCGGCGTATGGATCGAATCCAGGCCGGCGCCGATCCAGTTGAACGGGCGGAACAGCGTGAAGTTCAGGTTGTCTTCCATGCCGTAGCCCCAGATCACGCGATCCATCAATTGCTTGGAGCAGGAGTAAATCCAGCGCGGCTTGTTGATCGGGCCGCAGATCAGTTCCGATTCTTCAGGATCGAATTCGTCGTCATGGCACATGCCATAGACTTCCGAGGTCGACGGGAACACCAGATGCTTGCCGTACTTGGCCGCTGCACGCACGATTGGCAGATTGGCTTCGAAGTCCAGTTCAAACACGCGCAGCGGCTTGTTGACGTAAGTCGACGGTGTCGCGATGGCGACCAGCGGCAGGATCACGTCGCATTTCTTGACGTGGTACTCGACCCATTCCTTGTTGATCGTGATGTCGCCTTCGAAGAAGTGCATGCGCGACTTGTATTCCTCGTTGTCCAGGATGTCGGTGATGCGATCGGTCATCATGTCCATGCCGTAGACGTGCCAGTCCGTGGTTTCCAGGATGCGCTTGGACAAGTGATGGCCGATGAAGCCGTTGACGCCGAGAATGAGGACTTTTTTCATAATATGTGGACGGCTTAGACAGCCATGTATTTCAGATAATTGTTAAGAGAGGCGTCCTGATCGTTGATCTGGATGCCCAGGATTTGCAGATAGTTGCCGTCGCCGCAACGCGCGTAGAGACGGCCGCCTTCAAAGAACTTGTCTTGAGCGCCGTGCGACCTCTCAAGCGTGGGGCGGGCCGACGCCGGCACCAATCGCGTTCTCACCAGCGTGATTTTATCACCTGCGATTTCCTCGAAGGCGCCGGGATAGGGCGGCGCGACGGTCCGGACCAGATTATGCACGTGCTGGGCCGGTTTTTTCCAGTCGATACGACCGTCTTCCGGCTTGCGGCCGCCGAAATAGCTACCCTTGGACAGGTCGTTGGGCAGCTTGGGCGTGCGTCCGGCCAGTATCAGCGGCAGCACGCGCCACAGAGTTTGCTCGGCGGCAACCACCACCTTGCCGAACACTTCGAAGGCGGTGTCGTCCGGCAGGATCGGCACCGCCGTCTGCGCGACGATGGCGCCGGCATCCGGCTTGGCGGCCATTTCATGCAGGGTGGCGCCGGTTTCGGTCTCGCCGTGCAACACAGCCCAGTTGATCGGCACGCGGCCGCGGTACTTCGGCAGCAGCGAGCCGTGCATGTTGTAGGCGCCATGCTTGGCCAGGGCCAGCAGGTTCACCGGCAGCATGTGGCGGTAATAGAAACTGAAGATGAAATCCGGCTGCGCGGCCTGCACTTGCGTGAACAATTGCGGCGACTTCGGATCTTCCGGCGTGATGTACGGAATGCCGTATTCACGGCAAACGCCGGCGACCGAATTGAACCAGATGTTCTCGGTCGCGCTGTCTTCGTGCGTCACCACCAGCGCCACGCGCACGCCGCGCGCAAGCAGCACCTTCAGGCAGCGCACGCCGACATCGTGATAGGCAAAGACGACCGCGTTCATGAGCTTTGCTTGTCCTGCTCGTAAGACTGTTCCAGCACCGTCAGGACCACATAGCGCGGACGTGCGCGCACCTGCAGATAGATGCGGCCGATGTATTCGCCCAGCAGGCCGATGCCGAACAGGATGACGCCGATCAGGAAGAAGGTGATCGCGAACAGCGTGAACACGCCTTGCACTTCGGCGCCGAGGATGAAGCGGCGGATCACCATCAGGATGAACAGTGCCGCCGAAGCGAACGACAAGCCGATGCCGAGCAGCGAAAAGAATTGCAGCGGCACCAGCGAGAAGCCGGTGACCAGGTCGAAGTTCAGGCGGATCAGGCTGTACAGCGAATACTTCGATTCGCCGGCTGCGCGTTCTTCATGCTCGACGATGATTTCCGCCGGTTTGCGCGCAAAGGTGTAGGCCAGCGCCGGCACGAAAGTATTGACCTCGCGGCACTGGTTGATCAGGTCGATGACGTTGCGGCCGTAGGCGCGCAGCATGTTGCCCTGGTCGGTCATCTTGATATGGGTGATCTTTTCACGCAGGCGGTTCATTGCCTTGGACGCCCAGGTGCGCCATGCCGAATCCTGGCGCTGGCGGCGGATCGAGCCGACGTAGTCATAGCCTTCGCGGATCTTGGCCACCAGGTTGCCGATTTCTTCCGGCGGATTTTGCAGGTCGGCATCGAGCGTGATGACGATGTCGCCGCGCGTTGCCTCGAATCCTGCCAGGATCGCCATGTGCTGGCCGTAGTTGCCGTTGAAGAGCACCACGCGGGTGACGTCCGGGCGCAGCCGATACTGGTCGGCCAGGATGGCGGCCGACTTGTCGCGGCTGCCGTCGTTGACGTAAATGATTTCGTAGGACGCGCCGAGAGCGTCCAGCGCCGGATAAAGGCGGTCGAACAGCTTGGCGAGGCCGGATTCCTCGTTATAGACGGGAATGACGACGGAAATTTCTGGTTTCATCAAAGCCTGGAAGGAAAAATTGCTGTACTGAAAGCGTTACTGTAAACCATGCAATGCAAGCCGCATACCATGCGCCGGCCGGCAGCCGATACGAGCAATCAGCGCGCCGGAGTTGCTTTGCGGACATGCAATTGCGGGTCAACTCAGGCGAGCACGGATTTTACCGCGCCGACTGCGCGTTCGACATCTTCTTTACTCATTGCAGTAAACATCGGCAGCGACACGATCAGGCGGCCGACGCGCTCGGCGATCGGGAACATGCCTTCGCGGAAGCCGCGGTCGCGGTACAGCTTGAGCAGGTGGATCGGCGGGTAGTGGTAACCGATGCCGATCTGGCGCTCCATCATCTTTTCCATGAAGGCGGCGCGCGTGATGCGTTCCGGCAAGACCAGCTGGAACATGTGCCAGTTGGAGTTCTCGAAGTCGGCAACAGGCAGCTGGGCGCCGCTTTGAGCCTCGAAGTCGGCGCCGAACAGGTCAAAGTAGTGTTTGGCCAGTCCGCGGCGCTTGTCGGTGATCGCGTCAATATGGGCAAATTGCCCCAGGCCGATTGCAGCCGCGATGTCGGTCATGTTGAACTTGCCGCCCAGCACGTCGACTTCCAGGCCGTCGAAGCCGCTGCGGGTGACGCCTTGCAGGCGGTATTTTTCCGCCAGGCGCGCCTCATCGGGATTATTGACAACCAAGCAACCGCCCTCGGAGCTGGTGACGTTCTTGTTGGCCTGGAAACTGAACGAGACGAAGTCTCCGAACGCGCCGATGCGCTTGCCTTTCCAGGTCGAGCCGAGCGCCTGGGCTGCATCTTCGATCACGCGCAGGTTATGCTTTTTGGCGATCGCATACAGGCGGTCCATGTCCACCGGCAGGCCAGCCAGGTAAACCGGAATCACGGCCTTGGTGCGGGGCGTGATGGCGGCTTCCAGCTTGTCCAGGTCGATGTTGCGGGTGACCGGATCGATGTCGGCGAACACTGGCGTGGCGCCGGTTTCGATGATCACGTTGGCGGTAGCGACCCAGGAAATCGGCGTCGTGATGACTTCGTCGCCGGCGCCGATACCGGCAATGCGCAGCGCGATTTCCATGGTGCAGGTGCCGGAGTTGAAAGTGCGCACGATGCGGCCGTCAAAATAGTCGGACAAAGCCTTCTCAAATGCCTGCACCTTGGGGCCGCTGGTGATCCAGCCGGAACGCAGCACGTCGGCGACGGCGGCGATGGTGGGTTCGTCGATGGTCGGCTTGGAAAATGGCAGGAATGGCTGAGTCATGGATTGTTCGCAATAATCTGGAGTGGTGAATTCGGCCTGCAGCGTCGCGATCATGTCGCTTTTGCGCAGGCCGCATATTGTAAATCAGCTTCTTGTCAACAGAATAACGCCGACGATGATTACGCCGATGGCCAGCAGGCGCTGCGCCGACACCACTTCGCCGAGGAAATACCAGGCCCCGACGGCGTTGATGATGTAGCCCAGCGACAGCAGCGGATAAGCGATCGTCACGTCCACGCGGGACAGTCCGATGATCCACACGCCGACCGAAATGACGTAGCAGGTCAGGCCGCCGATAATCGGCAATTGCGTGGCCAGCTTGATGCCGGTGGAGAACCAGTTCTCTGCCGTCAGGTGGATCGCGCCGACGGCATTGGTGCCGGCCTTGAGCAGCAGCTGGGCGACGGCGTTGAGGCAGATGCCGACGAAGATGAAGCCGAAGGTGGTGAGGTTCATGGCGCCGCTTTCTTGTTCTTGTCGCCCGCAGTTGTGGCGCCGGAGGCTGCATCGGGATTGTTCGCCACGATCACGCGGCGCGGATCCTCGCCGATCAGGCGCATCGGCACGCCGCGCTGCTTCAGGTCGGCGTACACCGTCGGATCCATGATGGCGATGTCCTTCTTGCCGGCGGTGTGGTCGGTGACCCATTGCGCGACGAAGGCGTCAATGGTCGGCAGCCACAGTTGCGGCTCCTGCTTCAGGCCGAATTCCATTTCATCGGCATGGCGCACCAGCGTCATTGTCCGCTGCAGATAGAAGGGCAAGGCCTGCTCGTAACGGCCGACCAGGTACATCGGCGTTTCCGGCGTCAGTTCGGCCTGCAGTGCCGGGACATAATCGATGCCGGCCGAATAGCGGCCCTGAGGATCGTGGCCCAGCATCAGCAATTGTCCGCTGACGAAGGCCGCTGCGGCCAGGAACACCACCGCCAGATCTTTTTGCGAGCGGGCAAAACGAATCGCCAGCACCGCGCCGATGAAGGCGACGATGGTCGCCGCATAAATCCAGGGCACGTGAGCGGTCACCAGCGGCAGCGAGTAGGCGTCCTTGGCCAGCGAAGGCACGCGCGGGATGAAGGCCATGGCGATGGCGCAAGGCACGGCAACCACCGAGGCCGACCAGACGATCGCCTTGAACGATGCGCGTTCCAGGTAGCTGGCGATCAGCAGCGCCAGGGTCGGGAAAATCGGCAGGATGTAGGACGGCAGCTTGGAGCCGGAAATGCTGAAGAACACGAAGATGAACACCGACCACACCAGCAGCATCTTGCGCGGCTGGAACTTGCCGTTGGTCAGGCTGTTGAAGCTGCTGTTGCCCTGGTCTTCACGCAGTCCGTGCAACAGGCTTTGCACGAATACGCCCAGCCATGGCAGGATGCCGAGCAGCAGAATCGGGATGAAGTAGTACCACGGACCGGTGCGGCTGTGGATCTTGGTGGTAAAGCGCTGGAAGTGTTCGTGGATGAAGAAGAATTGCGGGAATTCCGGATTCTTCAGCGACACCAGCACGAACCACGGTGTCGTGATGGCGAAGAACAGAATCAGGCCCTTGATCATGTGCAGCCGCTTCCAGATCGCCCAGTCGCGCGAAAAAATGGTGTACAGCACCAATACTGCGCCCGGCAGCACGATGCCGATCAGTCCCTTGGACAAGACCGCCAGCGCCATGCCGGCCCAGCACAGCAGCATCCAGTTGCGCTGTTCGTCCCGATTGGCGTCGTTGCGTTGCGCCAGCAGCAGGGCGCAGATGCTCAGCGTCATCATGCCCGCCAGGCCCATGTCGAGCGTGTTGATGTGAGCCATACCGGCCCAGAAGAGGCTCGAACCCAGCACCAGCGGGGCATAGAACGCCACGCGCGCGTTGAACACGCGGCGGCCGGTATAGGCCACCAGGCCGATGCCGAACAGGCCGCACAGGCCGGTCCACAGCCGCGCCTGCCATTCGCCGAGGCCGAACAGCTCGAAGGTGATGGCGTTCATCCAGGTTTGCAGCGGCGGCTTTTCGAAATACTTGATGCCGTTCAGGCGGGTGGTGATCCAATCCTGCGTGGCGACCATTTCGCGCGCCATTTCGGCGTAGCGGCCTTCGTCGGTCGGCACCAGGGTGCGCGCGCCCAGCATGTAGAACCAGATCAGCAGGAAGAAGATGAGCAGCGTCCAGACGAACGCTTTGGATTTGTACAAGTCGCGCATCGCGGCGAGGTCCTTAAGCTGATTTTGGTTCGAGAATCAATGCCAGCGCCACTTTACGGCCCTCTGCCATGAGAATGTTGTACGTGCGGCAAGCCGCCTGGTTATCCATGCACTCGACGCCGATGCGGCGCGCAGTAAGCACGGCGGTCAGTTTCGGATGGACGAAACGCTGGCGTGCGCCGGTGCCGAGGATCACGACATCGGGGCGGGTGGCGTCGATCTGGTCGAAATGTTCGGTGGTCAATGCGTCGAACGAGGTCACCGGCCAGGGCGCCGGCGGGGTTTCCGGCAGCACGATCAGGCTCTGCTCGAAGCGGATCGCGTTCAGTTCGACACCGCTGTCGTCATAGGACGAAACGGTCTGGTATTGCTGGGTTTCTGTGGAATGGAGCTTCATGGCGCGCAGTGTCGAAATGCCGCCGGCGGTCGGGCCGCCCAGGCTATTTTCGGCAATAAGGTCTTAAAGTGCTGCATTGTAGCGTTTTCCGGTTCGGGACTATGTTTTATTCATTGATAAAATGGAAGGCTTTCGGCAAAATGGCCGGTTCCGGCGGCTCCGCCGGGCAGGCCGAGCAAGCGTATCAGGCTCATTCAAAGGATTAGTACCGTGCGACCGATTCAAAAATCGAAAAAACTGGCGGATGTCTGCTACGACATCCGTGGCCCCGTGCTGGAAAAAGCGCGGCAAATGGAAGAAGAAGGCCACAAGATCATCAAGCTGAACATCGGCAACCTGGCCGCCTTCGGTTTCGATGCGCCCGATGAAATCGTGCAGGACATGATCCGCAACATGGGCAACGCCTCCGGCTATACCGACTCCAAGGGCCTGTTCGCGCCGCGCAAGTCGATCATGCACTACACCCAGCAAAAGAACATCCAGGGCGTCACCATTGACGACATCTATCTCGGCAACGGCGCCTCCGAGCTGATCGTCATGAGCGTCAATGCCTTGCTCAACACCGGCGACGAAGTGCTGGTGCCGTCGCCCGACTATCCGCTGTGGACCGCCGCAGTGAGCCTGTCGGGCGGTACACCGGTGCACTACGTCTGCGACGAGCAGCAGGGCTGGCAACCGGACATCGCCGACATTCGCAAGAAGATCACGCCCAACACCAAGGCGATCGTGGTCATCAACCCGAACAACCCGACCGGCGCGCTGTACTCCACCGAAGTGCTCAAGGAGCTGGTCGAAGTCGCGCGCCAGCACCAGCTGATCATTTTCGCCGACGAGATCTACGACAAGGTCCTGTACGATGGCAACACGCATACCTCGCTGGCCTCGCTGGCCGACGACGTGCTGTTCATCACCTTCAACGGCTTGTCGAAGAACTACCGTTCCTGCGGCTACCGCGCCGGCTGGATGGTGGTGTCCGGCGAGAAGAAGCACGCCAAGGATTACATCGAAGGCCTCAACATGCTGGCGTCGATGCGCCTGTGCGCCAATGCGCCGGGCCAGTACGCCATCCAGACCGCTCTGGGCGGCTACCAGAGCATCAACGACCTGGTCGCGCCGAGCGGCCGCCTGGCCAAGCAACGCGACCTCGCGCACAAGCTGCTTACCGACATCCCGGGCGTGACCTGCGTCAAGCCGAAGTCGGCGCTGTACATGTTCCCGCGCCTTGATCCGGATATCTATCCGATCAAAGACGACCAGGAGTTCGCCTACGAGCTGCTGGCCGAAGAGAAGGTGCTGATCGTCCAGGGCACCGGCTTCAACTGCCCGACGCCGGATCACTTCCGCGTGGTGTTCCTGCCGAACACCGACGACCTGACCGAATCGATGGGCCGCATTGCGCACTTCCTCGAAGCTTACCGCCGGCGTCACGGTACCAATTGAACCAAACATGATTCATCGGCTTGCTCCGCACGTGGCAGGGCAAGCCGGCAGTTCCGGTTTTACCGCAGTATCCGTCGGCAATCGTTTTGATTCCTGCAGACGGCTTTTTTTATCAACCACGAAGACAATATGAAATCCATCAAAGTAGGTTTGCTCGGCATCGGCACCGTGGGTTCCGGTACTTTCAATGTATTGAAGCGCAATCAGGAAGAAATTGCGCGGCGCGCAGGGCGCGGCATTGAAATTACCATGGTGGCCGATCTGAACACGGAGCGCGCCACCGAGCTGACCAATGGACAAGTCAAGGTTGTCAACGACGCCAATCTGGTGGTCAACGACCCGGACATCGATATTGTCATCGAGCTCATCGGCGGCTACGGTCTCGCCAAGGACCTGGTCCTGAAGGCGATCGCCAACGGCAAGCATGTGGTCACCGCCAACAAGGCGCTGATCGCCACGCACGGCAACGAGATCTTCAAGGCCGCGCAGGAAAAGGGCGTGATGGTCGCATTCGAAGCGGCCGTTGCCGGCGGCATCCCGATCATCAAGGCCTTGCGTGAAGGCCTTACCGCCAACCGCATCCAGTGGATCGCCGGCATCATCAATGGCACCACCAACTTCATCCTGTCCGAGATGCGCGACAAGGGCCTGGACTTCGACGTCGTGCTGAAAGAAGCGCAACGCCTCGGTTACGCCGAAGCCGATCCAACCTTTGACATCGAAGGCGTGGACGCGGCGCACAAGCTGACCATCATGGCCTCGATCGCCTTCGGCATCCCGGTGCAGTTCGACAAGGCGCACGTGGAAGGCATCACCAAGCTGCAAGCCACCGATATCCGCTACGCCGAGCAACTGGGCTACCGCATCAAGCTGCTGGGCATTACACGCCAGACAGAAAAGGGCATTGAGCTGCGCGTGCATCCGACGCTGATTCCGACCGGCCGCCTGATCGCCAACGTCGAAGGCGCGATGAACGCCGTCATGGTGCGCGGCGATGCCGTCGGCGAGACGCTTTACTACGGCAAGGGCGCTGGTTCCGAGCCGACCGCTTCGGCCGTGATCGCCGATCTGGTCGACATCACCCGACTGGCCACGGCCGATCCGGAACACCGCGTACCATCGCTGGCGTTCCAGCCCAACGCCATGGCCGACACGCCGGTTCTGCCGATGCAGGACGTCACCACCAGCTACTACCTGCGCATGCATGTGGCCGACAAGCCGGGCGTGCTGGCTGACGTCACGCGCATCCTGGCGGATTCGTCGATTTCCATTGACGCCATGCTGCAAAAAGAACCGGCCGAGGGGGAACAGCAGACCGACATCATCATGCTCACGCACCAGACCCAGGAGCGCAACATCGAGGCCGCCATCGCCAAGATCGAAGCACTGTCGACGGTGGTCGGCAGTGTGATGAAGATTCGCCTGGAAGAGTTGAACTGAGGCGAATTGAAGCTGTTGTTGAAAATGCCGTAAAAAAAGGGAGCCTGCGGGCTCCCTTTTTTGATTCGCGCCACGCAATGCGCGGCAAGTACTTATTGGAAAAACGCGGGCAGCCGCTGGCGTACCGAATCTTCAGCCGCCACGAATGCCTGCGGCGTTCCCTGAATAGGGGAGATCGCAATGGCGCCGGTATCGATGAGGTTTTGTTCGGAGAGCGGGGCCGTGTCGAGAATTTTTCTGCCGGCAGATAGCGCGACCTTCGCTGCATTGGTGAACTGATATCGATAAGCGCCGGATTGATTGCCGGTGATTTCTACTCCGACCGATGCCAGGCCGAGCCGGCTTTGCCGCACAGGAAGCTGCATTGCCTGTCCCGCCGAAAATGACGGGAAATTGATGTTAAGGCCGATACCGGCAGGAAGCAGCGCTTCGGAACCGCTTGCTGCTTTTCCGGTTTCTAACCGTGCCACGAATGCCGTCAGCCAGGCCGCAACTTCGCGATCTGTGGTGGTCGGTTCAGGAAAACTGCCGCCGGCGCTTTTGGGTGCAGTCTGTGCAGTACTGACTGCGATGGAAGGAATTCCCCGATTCAATGTCGCGAGTGCCGCATTGAAGGTGCCGGAGGCCTGCGTCACTGCGCCGGTATTATTGCCGTAGTTGGGACCGGAGATGACCAGATCCGGTGCCTTTTTCCATCGTTGAAGCGCAAGTATGTCGAGACCGAAAATCACCGCCGTATAGGGCGTTCCGCTGCCGGTTTCGAGTTGCAAGCCGGCGTCGTCGCGGGCACCTTCGACGCCGTTGATATCTTTATTCGGACTGACAATATGCTGAATGCTTTTGGTGCCGAGCGTCAGCGCGCCACCGCGTCCGCTTTGATCGGTTGCCGGAGCGGCAATCAGAACGCGATGTCCGGCATGCGTGAGCGCGTCGTAGACAGCGACAATGTTGCCGCGATCATAGCCGTCGTCGTTGGTAAGCAAAATATCAGCGGCATGGAGCTGCCCTGAAGAGCAAGAGAAGAAAAACAACGCGGCGTAACGCTGCCATTGGTGCAGTTTCATGATCGTCCTTTCGTGTGGGTGAGGAATCAGACGAGAGGGATCATGAGTTTTAAATGTGACAACTTCGTTGCAAATCCGGCGATGCAGGTGTCCGTGCGAAAAAAAGCGCCAATGGCGCTTTTTTTTTGTGAGCTACTCAAACTTATTTCGGAATTTCGTAGCCGCACACCACTTGCACCATGGCGTCTCCCACGGACAATGGTTTTGGTTTGACGAATGGCATGTTCTTCAACGCATCGGAATGGTCGCGCTTGTCGCCCTTGCCGTCATTTTCAGCGAAGATGATTTCACGTGTGAGTTTCAGAGACGCGTCTTTGCAATTGTACTGATGCAGATCCCGATACGATTTCAGCGTAGGAAAACTGGTGTCGTTGTTGGAACGCGCTTCCTTGAAATTCCACATCGACCAGGCTTCACGGATGCCTTTGCTTTCCTTGATGGAATCGACGTCGATCGAGAGCTCGGACGTATCGGTACCACCGACGTTCCGCCAGTTTTCAGCGTGCGCTGCACCGGCACATACCAGAGACAACATTAAAATCCATTTTTTCATCATGTATCCATTTCTATCGAGTGGCGCTGGCGAACCATGCGCCGTCGGTGCTATGCGATGTTATGCGTTGACAGGCGGTAATCATGCAGGGGCATGCATCTGCAGACGCTTCAGGGCTGTCAGGATAGCGTGCCGGGCAGTCGCTTACAACCCCGGTAACGTTTTATTTCACTTCGCCGATGAACGATAGGGCGATAGGGTGGGGCGGGGAAAGCGGCGAGAACCTGCCGCGGAAGAAAAAACGGCGCGCAATTGCGTGCGCGCCGTTTCAGAACTGTTCCCGTTGCAGCCGGGATACCGGTCATTTGAAGATGACGGTTTTCTGTTCTTGCTGCGTTTCCGACTGGCGTTCGATGCGGCGCGAGCTGCGGCTGGAGCCGGCAGGATTAAACTGCGCTTCCATCTCGGCGGCGACGGCGTCGCCCAGGGAGCGCGATACTTCCTGCATGACCTTGCTCTTGTTGAGCGAAATCACCGTGCCGGCGGCATTGGCCAGACGCACGTCGGAGCCTTCGCCCATCGCAGAGAACGCGGCCTTGATCTCATAGGTGCGGGTATTGATCAGCGAAAATTCGCCCACCAGTTCCAGCGCCAGCGAGAACGACACTGCATTGGAACCTTGCACCGGATTGCTTTCCTGGCGGAAGTCGATGTTGTTGATGGTGCCGAACAACACGTAGTCCGCGCCGGGGTAGTAACCCTTCTTGATGCGATCGATGATGTCGAACAGCTTCTCGGTGTTTTGCTGCGTCCAGGGTTTGCCCTGCACCAGCCGGTAGGAGCCCGACTTCAGCAGTTCGCCCTTGATGTCGGCGGTGAACTTGCGCAGTTCGCCGCGGCTGATCGTGGTGATGGTGCCGGAGGCGGCGATCACCGAGCTCTCGCCGCGGCTCGAGGCGCGTTCCGACATCGAGGCCGAAGACGCCAGGTTGGAGTCGCTGGCGCGCGCGTTGGCGGAATAGCTGTTGTTGTGCTTCTCGCGCGCCTCGAAGTATTGGAAATACTCCTTCACCTTCTCTTCGTACGACAAGTCGGTGACGGCGATCTTGGGCAGATTCTGCGCCTGCGCAAGCGTCGGCGCCGTCAGTGTCAACGCGAACGCCAGCGAAGCCAGCAGCGCGTTGAACATCCGGGATGGCGATGTCGGCATGGGTAAATCCTCTCTCAATTTTTGATGGACAGGCATCAGTGCATCAACGCATCAACGCTTGGATGTCTTGCGGATTTCCTTCTCGTCAGCCCATTCGATGGTGCCGGACTCGATGTTGGTCATGATCAGGCTGAACTTGTAGTACACGTCCGTGGTGTTGCTGCTGCGCTTGACGATGGACGTGATGTTGCCTTCGATGCGGAATTGCGCGCCTTCCATCTTGCCAACCTTGGCGGTGGCGGACTTCTTGTACAGGCCGGTGTTGTTCTGGCGGGTCAGTTCGTCGGTCTGGTTCTGCATGCCGACGATGTCGGTGGCGAAGCGCATGGTGCCGCCCTTGAGCAACTGCACACGGATCGAGTCGGTGATCGAGCGGGTATCGATATATTCGCTGGTCTTGTTCTTGACGTCGGCGATGGTCACCAGCGGCTTGCTCTTGTAGCCTGCCGCCGATTGGCCCAGCGAACGCGCCATCGATTCGGCGATGGTCTGCAGGTCGGTCGAACCAAATTCATTGGTCACCTGTTCGACCGCCTTGGCGTCGCCGTACTGGACATTGTTGCCGACAGTCGGCGTACCGGTCTGGGCGCAGCCGAACAGCAGGGCGGAAATCAAAGTGAGGCCGGCGTAGCGGGCGGTGGTGTGCATCATGGCAATTCCTTGTGGTAAGCGGTAATGGTGAATCAGTAAATGAGCGAAACGGAGCGGGGACGGAGACCGGTGCGGTGTCAATGTCCCATCAAAGGAGCGTCGCTGGTCGACAGCGATTTGTTGATGGTGGCGCTGAACTGGATCGTGAAGTCGCGCGCCTTGGTGGTCGGCGAGACCATCTGCAGCGTCAGCTTTTGTTCGCCGTTGACCAGCAGCGGTTTCCACGGTTCGTCGTCCCACACCTGGAAACCGGTTTCATCCATCCATTTGACGCGGTAGTAAGCCGTGTGCTGGCGGTTGTCGCGGTTGGTGAGTTCAGCCTGGACGTTGAGCAGGCCGTTTTGCTCGCGCATGCGCAAGCCGGTGAATTCCAGCGACGCCGGAGCGCCAAGCAACTCGATTTTGGAGGCGATGGTTTGGGCCTGAGCCGGCATGGCTTGCATGCCGAGCGCGAGCGCGGACGCCAGCGCCCCCGCGCGCAATGCGTGTTTGATGTTCATGTGATCGACTCCCTGTTTAATCCTGTTTTCGGCGCCCGTGTGTTCACGGTGCGGTGACACTGGCCGAGACCGGCACAATGGCTTTTTTCTTCGTGTTGCCGGCGACTGTTGCGGTTTTCTCGGCCGGTGCTGCGCTGACCGTTGCTGTTGCATCGCCGCCGGTATTCTTGCTATTGTTCGCCGCCACCTTCTTTGTGGTGGTTTTACCCTTGGCATTCCTGGCCGCAGGGATCGGTTTTTCCGGCGCTGCCAGCGCCAAAGCCGCCTGCTCGGCATTATAGGGGGTCTGCGCCAGATAAAGCGAGGGCCCCGAGGTGCGCAGCGACACCATGGCATAGGCGCCGGAGACGCCGACTTCACGCAATTGCGGGCCGGTGGCGGTCGGCAGCAGGATCTTGTGCATGCCCGGCGCCAGCTTCACGCGCGCTACCGAGAAGAAACCCGGCAGCGTGCGCCAGGTGCGTTCGTCGGCGACTTCACCCAGCATCGTGCCGGCCTTTGCCGCGATGCTCAGCAGCGAACCGAACGCACCCATCGAGCCGGCGTTGTCGTCAATGGCTTTCTGCGCCACGCCCTTGGTGATGGCGCGGATGGACGAGCGTGCAATGATGCCCGGCATTTCATCCGACAATGCGCGGCGCGCCATCTGGTCGACGCTGGTCAGCAGCGTGACTTGCACCGGCTTGTCGTCGACCGTGATGCTGGCCGGCACCACCGAATTGTCGGCGGCGCGGATCACCGGCCACGAGATCGGCGTTGCGATCAGGCTCAGGCCGCTGCGACCCGGAATCGGCAGGATGATCGGTAGCGTCATGGAACTGATCGCCGGCGCGCTGCCCGATTCGATCACGATGAGCGTATCGACCAGCTTCGGCGAACGGCTGCGTACGCGGCCGTCGAGGCCTTTCAGGCCTTCTTCCAGGGTAGCCTGGCCGGGACGCATTTCGATCGCCTTGCGATAGCCTGCGGCCGCCAGCGACGGTTCGCCCAGGCCTTCGTAGACGAAGCCCGCGAGATAGTTGGCGAATGCGGATTCGTAGGAATTCTTGAGCGCGCGCACGGCCGGGTCTTCCAGCGTTTCCACCGGATAGCCGTTGAGTTCCTTGAAGGAGGTGGTCTTCAGGCCCTTCGATTCGGCGCTGCTCTTGGCGGCGTCGAGTTCCTTGCTGCGGAAGCTGGCGATGATGGCTTCGCGCTCGTGCATCTTCTTGATTTCGGTGCGCGCCGAATCCCAGTCGCCGATGGCCAGATGGTCCAGCGCCAGGCGCAGATTGATGAAGACCTTTTCGTAGTCGCGACCGTCGTAGCGGCGCGTGGTGTCATTGAGTACGAAGGAACCGATATCGCCCATCAGCTTGGCCGGGTCGGTCTTGACCTGGTCTTCCCAGCCGCGCACCTTTTCATCGGCGGCCAGCCAGGTTTCCTTGCTGGCTTCGTAGGAACCCTTCATGCGCAGCAGTTCGCCCTTTTCCATGAAGTAGAGCAGGTCCTTGTCCTTGTCGGGGTTCTGCTGTTCCAGCGCCTGCAGCGCCAGTTCGGCGTTGCCGGACTTCATCGCGTCGACGGTCGAGGTGGCCTTGCGATCGTAGCCTTGCGTGGCGCAACCGGCCACCAGAGAAATCAGGCAGACGCTGCCGCCGATGTTTTTTCCGAGCCGCTTGATGGTTCGTGCGACGGATTTGTTTTGTTGTTCCATTTTTATCCTCCCCAGGATATGAGTTGCTGCCGAAAGATGCCGGCAGGCATTTTTTTGTTGCATTTATTCTAAAGATCACCGGCGAAAAAAGCCTCATTCGTTTGAATGAGATAGCGAAATGTTCTATGCTCGGTTGCAGGGATAGAAGTCGCGGCAAAGAACGTCAAAACAACGCGATTCAGGGGTTTGCTTATGTCAACGGGGAATGCAGGACAGCGCTTCGGCCAGCTGGTGGAGTTGATTTACGACTCGGTCCAGGATCTGAGCCGGATCGCTCCCGCCATGGAAATGATCTGCCGCGAGGTGGGCGCCATCGCCGGCCACTACGTCCACATGGACATGAAGAGCCGCGAAGTGATCGCTTCCTGCGTCAGCAACAGCGACTACCAGGCCGGCGACCTGGAGTACAAGGATTACTACAGCCAGGTCGACGACCGCCTGGGCTGGCTGGCCACAGGCGAAGTCGGCGAGTGGCGCGCCGACCATCAGCGTTTCGACGAACGCTTCGTGCGCAAGAGCGAAATCTACAACGACTTCCTGTTCAAATACGGCGGCCGCCACATGGTGGTCGGGCGCATCGGCGAGCGCACCACGCAGTCTGAGGCAATCGCCTTCCTGCGTCCGCTGGGCGCGCAGGAATACGCAGAGACCGAATACGCTTTCCTGCGCAGCCTGTCGCCGCACCTGATCCGCTCGGCCACGCTGCGTGCGCGCATGCAGACGCTGGAGCGCCAGCAGTCGGCCAGCGAATCGGTGGTCGCGCATCTTCCCTACGGCACGCTATGGATCAACGCTGCGGGACGCATCGTCTCGCTGAACCCGCAGGCGAACGTCATCCTGGCAGCCGCTGACGGCCTGTCCGTGCGCAACGACAAGCTGGTCGTGTCCGAACCGGCCGGCGCCGAAAGGCTCCAGCATGCGTTGCGCATGGCGACCACGATGGAGCCGCGCCAGGGACAATGGTTCGCCATCGCGCGTCGCAAGCAGTCGACGCCGCTGCTGGTGTCGGTGATCCCGGCGACGATCCCTGCCGCACTCGATCCCCTGTGCGGTGGGCCGTTTGCCTTGCTGATCCTGCAGGACATGACGTGCCAGCGCGTTTCCCGGTCGGCGCAACTGCAGGCCATCTATCGCCTGACGCCTGCCGAAACGCGTCTGGCGGAAGCGCTGCTCGAAAATGAAACCATCGAATCCTATGCGCTGAAGAACGATATCAGCCGCAACACCGTGCGCACCCATCTGGCCAGCTTGTTCGCCAAGACCGGCGCCAAGCGGCAGGCGGAGTTGATCCGCACCTTGCTGGCGTCGCAGCCGCATGTGATGCTGTAGCAAGGCAAAAACACGGATTGCGCGCGCGAGCCAGCTATAATGGCGGTCTCCGTGCAACCTGCAAGACCACTCCTACTTTACGCCATGCAATACGTCTCCACTCGCGGCCACTCTGCCTCACCTTCCTTTTCCGAAATCCTGCTGGGCGGCCTGGCGCCGGACGGCGGCCTGTACCTGCCGGCGAATTATCCGCAGGTCACCGGCGCCGAGCTGGATCAATGGCGCACGCTGTCCTATGCGGACCTGGCCTATCATGTGCTGAAGAAATTTGCCGGCGACATTCCCGACGCCGACCTCAAGGCGCTGGCGGACAAGACGTATACCGCCGACGTGTATCGCAACACGCGCACCGGTGAAGACGCCGCGCAAATCACGCCGCTGCGCACGCTGGAAGAGAAGGACGGCAAGAAGTTGGTGCTGCAGGGCCTGTCGAACGGCCCGACGCTGGCGTTCAAGGACATGGCCATGCAGTTGCTGGGTAACCTGTTCGAATATGCGCTGGCCAGGAAAGGCGCCGAGCTCAACATCGTCGGCGCCACCTCGGGCGATACCGGCAGCGCTGCCGAATACGCCATGCGCGGCAAGCAGGGCATCCGCGTTTTCATGCTGTCGCCGCACAAGAAGATGAGCGCGTTCCAGACCGCACAAATGTTCAGCCTTCAGGATCCGAACATCTTCAACCTCGCGGTGGAAGGCGTGTTCGACGACTGCCAGGACATCGTCAAGGCAATCTCCAACGACCTCGACTACAAGGCGGCGCAAAAAATCGGCACCGTCAATTCGATCAATTGGGCGCGTGTCGTGGCACAGGTGGTGTATTACTTCCGCGGCTACCTGGCAGCGACGACCAGCAATGTGCAGAAGGTGTCGTTCACGGTTCCGTCGGGCAACTTTGGCAACATCTGCGCCGGCCACATTGCACGCATGATGGGCCTGCCGATCGACAAGCTGGTGGTCGCCACCAACGAGAACGACGTACTCGACGAATTCTTCCGCACCGGCGTGTATCGCGTGCGCAAGTCGGCCGAGACTTACCACACCAGCAGCCCGAGCATGGACATCAGCAAGGCGTCCAACTTCGAGCGCTTCATCTACGATTTGCTCGGTCGCGACAGTACACGCGTCAAGGCGCTGTTCCACAAGGTCGAGACCGCAGGGGGCTTCGACCTGTCCGGCAAGCCCGGCAGCGACGGCGATGAATTCGCCAGCGTCATCCGCTACGGTTTCGCCTCGGGCAAGTCGACGCACGCCGACCGTCTGGAAATCATCCGTTTCGCTGAAAAGAGCTACGGCATCACGGTCGACACGCATACCGCCGACGGCATCAAGGTGGCGCGTGAGAACCTCGCTGAAGGGGTCACCATGATCGTGCTGGAAACCGCCTTGCCGGCCAAGTTCAACGAGACCATCCGCGAAGCGCTGGGTCGGGATGCGGACCGTCCGTCCGGCTTCGAAAACATCGAAGCGCTGCCACAGCGTTTCGAGGTCATGTCTGCCGATGCCGCCAAGGTCAAAGCCTTTGTGGCGAAGCATACCGGTCTGTAACCAACTGCCCGTGAACAAGGCCGCGACCACCGGATTGCTGGTTGCGTCGCTGCTGGCGACCGGCATTGCCGCAGCCGCTCCGGATGAGGATGCGCTGGGAAAATCCGCAGGTTATCCGGTCGCCGGCAATCTTCTCCAAGTCTATCAGCAGCGTTATCTGGTCGGCTCCTTCAGCGCGATGGACAGCTTCAATCCCTCCTGCGTCCTCGCGCCTTCGCCCGATCCCGTAGCGTTGGAAAAGAACGCCGTCGACACCACCTTCACCTATCGCTTTCGCGGCGACACCTTCACGCTCGACGACTACATGATGCGCCAGCGCGCCACGGCCGTGGTGGTGGTCAAGGATGGCCGCATCGTGGCCGAACGCTACAACTACGCGCGCACGCCCGACATGCGCATGCTGTCCAATTCCATGGCCAAGACCATCGTCGCGCTGGGTGTCATGAAGGCGCTGGAGGAGGGCAAAATTCGCTCCCTCGACGACCCCGCGAAAACCTATCTGCCCGCACTGGCCGGCTCTCTCTACGGCGAGACGCGTATCGTCAATCTGCTGCGCATGGCTTCCGGCGCCAGATATGTCGAAGACTATTCGGCGCACGATGACCGCGCCCGCTTCAACGGCATCATGCGCAAGGCAGGCATGCTTGAAGCCGTACGCAGCGTCACCGAGCGCAGCGATCCGGAAGGCGAGCGTTTCAACTATGCCGGTGCCCAGACCAGCGTGCTGGCGCTGGTCTTGCGCGCTGCCACGGGACGCAGCCTGTGCGACTACATCGGCGAGAAAATCTGGCAGCCTGTCGGCGCCGGGTCCAGGGCCACATGGATGCTCAATCCTGCCGACGGCATCGAAGTGGCGCAAGGCGGCTTCAACGCCACGGTGTACGACTATGCCCGCCTCGGGATGATGATGGCCGCCGACGGCGAAGTGCGCGGCAACGCCGTCGTGCAGCGCGAACACCTGCTTGACATGACCGATCCGGCGCGCCAGCCTGCGGCGTTCCGGCCGGGGAGCATGTCGTATCACGGCAGCAAATATTCAGGCTACGGTTTGCAGACCTGGATCCTGCCGGGCAGCCGGCGTCGCTTTGCGCTGCTGGGCGTGTATGGCCAGGCGATCTTCGTCGATCCCGCACTCAGGCTGGTGGTGGTGCATACGGCGGTAGGCAAGGACGCATCCGGCGATGCCAGCGGCGCCCATCTCGGCGCAGAGCGCGACGCCTTGTTGCGCGGGATCGTGGCGACTTACGGCAAGTGGTGACGGCCGAATCCGTTCAGGCCGGATGCCGCCAGTAATCCGGCTGGGCATAGGTATGCCGCAAAAAATCCACGAACGCGCGTATCCGCAGCGGCAAATGGCGGCGCTGGGCAAAGACGGCATAAATCGCCGGCGCCGGTGCGTCGAACTTGTCCAGCACCGTCACCAGTTCGCCTGACTCGAGCGCGGCGCCGACTTCCCACATGGAGCGCCAGGCCAGGCCCTTGCCGCTGAGCGCCCAGTTGTGCAGCACCTCGCCGTCGTTGCAGACCATATTCCCGCCGACCTTGTAGACGCTGACCTTGCCGTGCTGCCTGAGCGTCCAGCCGCGTTGGCTGCCTTCGCTGCTGATGGCCAGGCAGTTGTGGCGCGCCAGGTCGTCAGGCGTCTCGGGAATGCCATGGCGGCGCAGATAGGAGGGCGCCGCGACCACTACGCGGTGGTTCTCGGCCAGTTTGACGCTGATCAGGTTGGAATCGGTCAGCGCAGCGATGCGGATGGCGACGTCGACGCCTTCGCCGATCAGGTCGACGATGCGATCGTTGAGGTTGAGCGTGAGCGTGACGTCGCGGTGTTCGGTCAGGAAGGAGGGCACCAGCGGCGCTACGTGCTGGCGGCCGAAGCCGGCCGGGGCCGAGATCAGCAGGTTGCCGCTGGCGCGCGCGCTGCGCTCCGAGACCGAGGATTCGGCGTCTTCGAGGTCGGTCAGGATGCGCTGGCAGTCCTCCAGGAAGGCTGCGCCTTCGTTGGTCAGCACGATCTTGCGCGTGGTCCGCTGCAGCAGCTTGACGCCCAAGCGTTCCTCCAGCGCATCCAGCCGGCGGCCGATCATGGCGGGAGCGATGCCCTCGGCGCGGGCGGCGGCCGACAGGCTGCCTTTGGCGGCGACATCGACGAAGGTGGAGATTTGCTTGAACTGGTCCATGGCGGTACTCTCGAAGGCTGGAAGCGGCGCAGCCATTATCTCGTCACTTGTGACTAAAACGCAAAGATAAAGTGATAAAACGTTTCACTCATGTGGATTTAGTTTAAATATACTAAGTACACAAAAATATAATCCGACAAGACATTGTCATCCGATTTTTTATCTACTTAGGAGCACAGCATGACGCAATTGACACTGCCGGCCGGGATGCAGATTTCTGGTGAAATCAAGCCCGGTTATGAACAGATCCTGACGCCTGACGCGCTCGCGCTGGTAGCCAAATTGAGCCGCGCCTTCGAGTCGCGCCGCCAGGAATTGCTGGCCGCGCGCGTGGAACGCGTCAAGCGCCTCGACGCCGGCGAGCGTCCCGACTTCCTGCCGGAGACTGCGAACATCCGCAGCGGCGACTGGAAGATTGCACCGATTCCTGAAGCACTGAAATGCCGCCGCGTCGAAATCACCGGCCCGGTGGAGCGCAAGATGGTCATCAACGCCTTCAACTCGGGCGCCGACAGCTACATGACCGACTTCGAAGATTCGAATTCGCCGGTCTGGGACAATCAGATCAGCGGCCAGATCAACCTGTTCGACGCCATCCGCCGTACCATTTCGCTGGAATCGAACGGCAAGAGCTACAAGCTCAACGAGAAGATCGCCACGCTGGTGGTGCGCCCGCGCGGCTGGCATCTGGACGAGAAGCACGTCACCATCGACGGCAAGCGCATCTCCGGCGGCATCTTCGACTTCGCGCTGTTCCTGTTCCATAACGCCAAGGAGCAACTGGCGCGCGGCGCCGGTCCTTACTTCTATCTGCCGAAGATGGAGTCGCACCTGGAAGCACGCCTGTGGAACGACATCTTCGTGATGGCGCAAAACGAAATCGGCCTGCCGCAAGGCACCATCAAGGCCACCGTGCTGATCGAAACGATCACCGCCGCTTTTGAAATGGAAGAAATCCTGTACGAACTGCGCGAACACAGCTCCGGTCTGAATGCCGGCCGCTGGGATTACATCTTCTCCTGCATCAAGAAATTCAAGAACGACAAGGACTTCTGCCTGGCCGACCGCGCCAAGGTCACGATGACCGCGCCGTTCATGCGTTCGTATGCATTGCTGCTGCTGAAGACCTGTCACAAGCGCGGCGCGCCGGCCATCGGCGGCATGAGCGCACTGATCCCGATCAAGAACGATCCGGAAAAGAACGCCATCGCCATGCAGGGCATCATCAACGACAAGCGTCGCGATGCGACCGACGGCTACGATGGCGGCTGGGTTGCTCACCCGGGCCTGGTCGAGCCTTCGATGAAGGAGTTCGTGGCGGTGCTGGGCGACAAGCCGAACCAGTTCGAGAAGCAACGTCCGGACGTCGACGTCAAGGCAGCGGACCTGCTCAACTTCCAGCCGGAAACGCCAATCACCGAAGCCGGCCTGCGTTACAACATCAACGTCGGCATCCACTACCTGGGCGCCTGGCTGGCCGGCAATGGCTGTGTGCCGATCCACAACCTGATGGAAGATGCCGCCACCGCGGAAATCAGCCGTGCGCAAGTCTGGCAATGGATCCGCAGCAGCAAGGGCAATCTGGAAGATGGCCGCAAGGTCACCGCCGACATGGTGCGCGCGATGATTCCGGAAGAACTGGCCAAGGTCAAGGAAGTGGCCGGCAACGGTCCGACCTACGACCGCGCTGCGAAGATCTTCGAAGACATGTCGACGTCGGAGACGTTTGCCGAATTCCTGACATTGCCGCTGTACGAAGAAATCTGATCGAAGAAATCTGATCGAAGAAATCTGATCGAAGAAATCTGAGGCGCCGGCGAGGCGGCGATCTGCACTGAGATCGTCGTTTCGCAGTAGCCGCTGCATACGTAAAAACGCCCGGTCATTGCCGGGCGTTTTTTATTGGGACAGGGCGCAAGGCATGGCTTTGGGAGGGCCAATGTCGAGCCTTCATCAACCCTGCAGACGAAAAAAATCCCCGACATGTCGGGGATTTTTCATCATCGAAGCGAACCGACGAATCGATTCGCTTATCTGCGCAATTATTGCGGGACGATGTTCGAAGCTTGCTTGCCCTTAGGACCAGTAGTCACTTCGAAAGAAACGCGTTGGTTTTCTTTCAGGGACTTGAAGCCGTTCGATTGGATAGCCGAGAAGTGCGCGAACAGATCTTCGCCGCCTTCGTCAGGAGTGATGAAGCCGAAGCCCTTCGAGTCATTGAACCACTTTACGATACCAGTTGCCATGTTAATTCCTAAATAAGTTAGTGTGGGCTTTGCCCGTTATTATCGTTTAAACCTAGAGAGGAATGACAGACTGATACCGCACTACCAACTCGAATCTTAACGACCCTTTAATTATACCGATTAAATCGCCAATGCAAGCGTTTTTCACTCTATGAGAATGATTTAATTTGCAGTCGGTTTGTATACCAAAACCACCGCCTCGGCGGCAATGCCTTCTTCTCGCCCCAGGTAGCCCAGTTTCTCGTTGGTCTTGGCCTTGATATTTACTTGCTCAGGAGTAATGCCAAGGTCGGCCGCCACATGCGCCACCATGGCCGGAATATGCGGCGCCATCTTGGGCGCCTGCGCGATGATGGTGGCGTCGACGTTGCCAATCGCATAACCGGAGGCGGCCAGGCGCTTGACCGCTTCGCGCAGCAGCACGCGTGAGTCGGCGCCCTTGAACTGCAGATCGGTGTCGGGGAAATGTCGCCCGATGTCGCCCAGTCCGGCCGAACCGAAAATCGCATCGGTGATGGCGTGCAGCAACACATCCGCGTCAGAATGTCCGAGCAGGCCGGTCTTGTGCGGAATGTCGACGCCGCCGATGATCAGCTTGCGGCCGGTCACCAGCGCGTGGCAATCGTAGCCCTGGCCGATGCGGAATGGAGGAGGGTGAAACGCCATGCTATATATCCTTTATATCCTTACGTCTTCAGGAAGAGTTCGGCCAGCGCGACATCGTGCGCCAGCGTCACCTTGAAATTGCGCGGGCTGCCTTCAACCAGCTTCGGCTGCAGTCCCAGCATCTCGACGGCGCTGGCATCGTCGGTAATGTCGCCGACGCGGTTTTGCGCATGCGCCTGTTCCAGCGCCCGCTTCAGCAAACCGTAGCGGAACATCTGCGGCGTCTGCGCCGCCCACAGCGCATCGCGCGGGACGGTCGCCTCCGCGCGTTGCGCCGGCGCGCCGCCGCTGCGCTTGAGCGTGTCCACCACCGGCAGCGCCAGCAGGCCGCCGACTTCATCGTCATGCAACGCGGCGATGAGGCGATCCAGCAGCTGCGCAGTCAGTCCCGGGCGCGCCGCATCATGCACCAGTACCCAGTCGTCGCCCCCGAGCTGCGCGCCGATCGCCTGCAAGCCATTGAGCACGCTGTCCTGGCGCGTGGCGCCGCCGTTGCGCAGCACCGTCAGCTTGCCCGCCAGCTGCGGCTGCGTCGCCAGGAAATCATCGATGTAGCCGTCGCCGGCGCTGACCACGAGGAAAGTGTGAGCGATGGCGGTGCTGGCGGCGAAGGTGTCGAGCGCATATTGCAGCATCGGCTTGCCGGCCAGCGGCAGGTATTGCTTGGGGATGGCGCCGCCCACGCGCGCGCCGACGCCGGCTGCGGGAATCAGTGCAAAATGTCGGGCCTGAGGTGACGATGCGGAAGCGGTCATACCGGGGCGCCATGACGGCAAGAGCGCAGGAAATGCCTGCGTGCGGCGCCTTGGGGCGCAGCCTTGCCAGCAGAGGGCTTCGTTTATAATGTGAGGCTGAATTCTAAAGCCAAATTTGGCTTCTTTCGCAGTATTTTGCGCGCTCCCGAGCGCCTCCCGATCCAGCCAATGTCTTTTGACCTGAAAAAATCCCTTCCCAAGCCTGGTGCGCGCTTCGTTCCTCCGGCGCCGCATGGCTCCGCCGACGCCTATTTGCTGGCGCAAGCCGCGATTGCCCTGAAAGCCGACAAGCGCATGCTGACCGTGGTCGTGGCCAACGCCACCGACGCCCAGCGCCTGCTGGCGGAAATCCCGTGGTTCCAGCGCCGGGTCGAAGGCGGCGAAGGTGAAAGTGCGCTGCGCTGCCACCTGCTGCCCGATTGGGAAACGCTGCCTTACGACGCCTTCTCGCCGCACCAGGATCTTGTCTCGGAACGCCTGGCCACCTTGTATGAAGTGCAGAACGGCCAGTGCGACGTGCTGATCGTGCCGGCGACCACCGCCTTGCTGCGCATGGCCCCGCCGGGTTTCCTCGCGGCTTACACTTTCTTCTTCAAGCAGGGCGAGAAACTCGATGAGGCGCGCCTGAAGTCGCAGCTGACGCTGGCCGGCTACACCCACGTCACGCAAGTCATGTCGCCCGGCGAGTATTCAGTGCGCGGCGGCCTGATCGACATTTTCCCGATGGGCTCGGCGCTGCCGTATCGCCTTGACCTGTTCGGCGACACCATCGAAACCATCCGCACCTTCGACGCCGATACCCAGCGCTCGCTTTATCCGGTGCGCGAAGTGCGGTTGCTGCCGGGCCGGGAATTCCCGATGGATGAAGCTTCGCGCACCTCCTTCCGCAGCCGCTGGCGCGAAGTGTTCGAAGGCGATCCCTCACGGTCGGCGATCTACAAGGACATCGGCAACGGCATCGCCTCGGCCGGCATCGAATATTACTTGCCGCTGTTTTTTGAAGAGACTGCCACGCTGTTCCGCTACCTGCCGGAGGACGGCATGTTCGCCACGGTCGGCGATATCGACCAGGCCATCAAGCGCTTCTGGAGCGACACGCGGTCGCGCCACAATTTCCTCAAGGCCGACCGCGAACGTCCCGTGCTGGCGCCGGAACAGGTGTTCCTCACCGACGAAGATTTCTTCACGCTGGTCAAGCCCTACGGCCGCTGGGTATTGCAAACCGACGACGCGCCATCCGCCTTGTCGGCAGCGATTCCCAATGTCGCCGTGAACCGCCGTATCGACGATCCGCTGACCAACCTGCGCGGCTACCTGCTCAAGACCGGCAAGCGCGTCATGCTGTGCGCCGAGTCCAACGGCCGCCGCGAGACATTGCAGCAATACTTTGCCGAATACGACCTGCATCCCGCGCTGTGCGACGGCTACGACAGCTTCCTCGGTAACACCGAACCGCTGATGCTGGGCGTTGCGCCGCTGCATGCCGGCTTCGAGCTGGAGCAGGAGCAGGTCGCCTTCATTACCGAGACCGAGCTGTACGCCGGTTCCGGGCGCCGCGTCGGCCGCAAGAAACAGGAAAACGTCACCCAAGTCGAGCACATGGTGCGCGATCTGTCCGAGCTCAAGATCGGCGATCCGGTGGTGCATGCCAACCATGGCATCGGCCGTTACATGGGTTTGCTCAGCATGGATCTGGGCGAGGGCGAGACAGAATTCCTGCATCTGGAATACGCGAAGGAAACCAAGCTCTACGTGCCGGTCTCACAACTGCATGTGATCGCGCGCTATTCGGGCGCCTCTCCGGAAGATGCACCGCTGCATTCGCTCGGTTCCGGCCAGTGGGAAAAAGCCAAGCGCAAGGCCGCGCAGCAAATCCGCGATACCGCCGCCGAACTGCTCAATCTGTATGCGCGCCGGGCGCTGCGCCAAGGCCACGCCTTCCAGTACTCCGCCCGCGACTACGAGACCTTCGCCGAGAGTTTCGGCTTTGAAGAAACGCCCGACCAGGCCGCCGCCATCAATGCCGTCATCGGCGACATGACCAGCGGCAAGCCGATGGATCGACTGATCTGCGGCGACGTCGGTTTCGGCAAGACCGAAGTGGCCCTGCGCGCCGCCTTCGTCGCCGTCATGGGCGGCAAGCAGGTCGCCATCCTGGCGCCGACCACTTTGCTCGCCGAGCAGCATGCGCAGACCTTCGCTGACCGCTTCGCCAACTGGCCGGTGCGCATCGCCGAGCTGTCGCGTTTCCGCACCGGCAAGGAAGTCACGCAAGCCATCAAGGGTATGGCGGACGGTACGCTCGACATCATCATCGGCACCCACAAATTGCTGTCCGACGACGTCAAGTTCTCGCGCCTGGGGCTGGTCATCATCGACGAAGAACATCGCTTCGGCGTGCGCCAGAAGGAAGCGCTCAAGTCGCTGCGTGCCGAGGTCGACGTGCTCACGCTGACCGCCACGCCGATCCCGCGCACGCTGGGCATGGCGCTGGAAGGCTTGCGCGATTTCTCGATCATCGCCACCGCGCCGCAAAAGCGCCTGGCGATCAAGACCTTTGTGCGCGCCGAAGGCGAGTCCACCATCCGCGAAGCCTGTCTGCGCGAGCTCAAGCGCGGCGGCCAGGTCTACTTCCTGCACAATGAAGTCGATACCATCGAGAACCGCAAGGCCATGCTCGAAGCGCTGTTACCGGAAGCGCGCGTGGTCATCGCACACGGCCAGATGCATGAGCGCGACCTGGAAAAGGTCATGCGCGATTTCGTCGCGCAGCGTTCCAACATCCTGCTGTGCACGACCATCATCGAGACCGGTATCGACGTGCCGACTGCCAACACCATCATCATGCATCGCGCCGACAAGTTCGGCCTGGCGCAGTTGCATCAGTTGCGCGGCCGCGTCGGCCGTTCGCATCACCAGGCCTACGCCTATTTGCTGGTCAATGACGTCAAGGGCCTGACCAAACAGGCGCAGCGCCGCCTGGAGGCGATCCAGCAGATGGAGGAACTCGGCAGCGGCTTCTACCTTGCCATGCACGACCTCGAAATCCGCGGCGCCGGCGAAGTGCTCGGCGACAGCCAGTCCGGCGAGATGCACGAGATCGGTTTTCAGATGTATTCCGACATGCTCAGCGAAGCGGTACGCGCGCTCAAGGACGGCCGCGAGCCGGACCTGGCGGCGCCGCTGGCCAGCACCACGGAGATCAATCTGCACGTGCCGGCTTTGCTGCCCAACGACTATTGCGGCGACGTGCACGAACGCTTGTCGCTGTACAAGCGCTTCGCCAACTGCACCTCGCAAGACACCATCGATGCCTTGCAGGAGGAGTTGATCGACCGCTTCGGCAAGTTGCCGGAAGTCGCCAAGGCGCTGGTCGAAACGCATCGCCTGCGCATTGCCGCCAAGCCGCTCGGCATCATCAAGATCGACGCGCACGCCGAATCGGCGTTGCTGCAATTCGTGCCGAATCCACCGGTCGACGCCATGCGCATCATTGAACTGATCCAGAAGAATCGCCACATCAAACTGAACGGCCAGGACAAGTTGCGCATCACCGCCAACATGCCCGACCTCAACGCGCGCGTGATGCAAATCAAGGCGACCATGCGCTCGCTGGTCGGCTGACCCATTTTTAAAATACGAAGAAGACGCAACATGAATCTGATCTTGCAAGGACTTAATACCAATCGCGACGACGTCGATGCCATCATCGCGCTGGCGCAGCCGCAGCGCGTGGTGGATATCAACGCGCATGCCTGGCGTTGCGAGGGCGTTATCCCCAGCGCGGCACTCAAGACGCAAATCGACGCCGTCTGCCTGGCGCGGCAAGTTGACTACGCTTTCATCGAAGCAGGCCGCACGCTCAAGGATTTCAAGCTGGTGGCGATGGACATGGATTCGACGCTGATCACGATTGAATGCATCGACGAGATCGCCGACATGCAGGGACTGAAGCCTCAAGTGTCGGAAATCACGGAAGCCGCCATGCGCGGCGAGATCGAATTCAACGAAAGCCTGACGCGCCGCGTCGCCTTGCTCAAAGGGCTTGATGCCGGTGCTTTGCAGCGCGTCTACGATGAGCGCCTGGAATTGTCCCTGGGCGCAGAAAAGATGCTGCAGGCGATTCAGGCTGTGGGCATTAAGACGCTGCTGGTGTCGGGTGGCTTTACCTTCTTTACCGATCGCATGAAGACCCGCCTCGGTCTTGACTACACACATTCCAATGAACTGGAGATCGTCGACGGCAAGCTGACCGGGAAAGTGCTTGGCGGCATCGTCAACGCCGAGGAAAAGCGACTGACCGTAGAACGCGTCTGCGCCGAACTGGGAGTGCCGACGTCGCAAGCCATCGTCATGGGCGACGGTGCCAACGATCTGAAGATGATGGGCGTGAGCGGCCTCTCGGTGGCGTTCCGCGCAAAACCCGTTGTGCGCGCGCAGGCGAGCGTGGCATTGAACTTTGTCGGGCTCGACGGCATCTTGAATATAGTGGCTTAATCGTCAGCAACAGGAGAAAAGCATGGATACGACAACTCAGGGAAATCAGGAACTGGTGTTCGATGCCAGGCTGCAATCGGCCAAGGACCTGGCGTGGTGGCTGTACATCTTCCACGGGCTTAGCCTGGTGCTGTCGCTGGGCATGCTGTCGTGGCTGCCGCTGATCGTGAACTACATCAAGCGCGGCGACGCTGCCGACACCTTCGTCTACAGCCACCATCGTTGGCAGATTCGTTCGTTCTGGTGGTATCTGTTCTGGATGTTTGCCGGCGGTGTGATCTGGATGACCTTGGTTGGTATTCCGCTGGCGGTGCTGATCTGGTCGCTGGCGTGGATCTGGAAAGCTTACCGCATCATCAAGGGTTGGCTTGATCTCAACGACAATAAAGCCATGCCTGTTTAAAAGTTCTGCCCGGCGGCGGCGTCAAGCTGCTGTCATGGGGATGGATTAGAATGAGCCGGCAAGTTTTGGCGGCATCGGCAACAGAAAGCAACAGAAGGCAACTGAAGACAACAGAAAAGAGAGGCGACAGCATGAATAAAGTCTATCCCGACGCGTCCAGCGCGTTATCCGGCATCGTCAAGGACGGCCAGACGATCGCCGTCGGTGGCTTCGGCCTGTGCGGCATTCCTGAGGCACTGATTGCCGCGCTGCGCGACTCCGGCGTACAGAACCTCACGGCGATTTCCAACAACGCCGGCGTCGACGGTTTCGGCCTGGGCCAGCTGCTCAACACCCGCCAGATCAAGAAAATGATCGCCTCCTACGTTGGTGAAAACAAGGAATTCGAACGCCAATACCTGGCCGGCGAACTGGAGCTCGAATTCACCCCGCAAGGTACGCTGGCCGAGAAGCTGCGCGCCGGCGGCGCCGGCATCCCGGCGTTCTTCACCAAGACCGGCGTGGGCACGCTGGTGGCCGAAGGCAAGGAAATCCGCGAGTTCGACGGCGCCCGGTACGTCATGGAACGCTCGCTGGTAGCCGACATCTCGCTGGTCAAGGCGCAGAAGGCCGACCGTGCCGGCAACCTGATTTTCAACAAGACCGCGCGCAACTTCAACCCCAACGTCGCCATGGCCGGCAAGATCACCATCGTCGAAGTCGAGGAACTGGTGGACATCGGCGAGCTCGACCCGGACCAGATCCATACCGCCGGCATCTTCGTGCACCGCATCGTGGTCAACGCCACGCCGGAAAAGCGGATCGAACAACGCACCGTGTCGAAATAAGGAGAAATAATCATGGCATGGACCAGAGACGAAATGGCTGCGCGCGCAGCCAAGGAATTGCAGGACGGCTTTTACGTCAACCTCGGCATCGGCTTGCCGACGCTGGTTGCCAATCACGTTCCCAAGGACATTGAAGTCTGGCTGCAATCGGAAAACGGCCTGCTCGGCATCGGCCCGTTCCCGGCCGAAGACAAGGTCGACGCCGACCTGATCAACGCCGGCAAGCAAACGGTGACGACCATCCCTGGCTCGTCCTTCTTCTCGTCGGCGGACTCCTTCGGCATGATCCGCGGCGGCAAGATCAACATCGCGATTCTGGGTGCGATGCAGGTCTCGCAGCAGGGCGATCTGGCCAACTGGATGATTCCGGGCAAGATGGTCAAGGGCATGGGCGGCGCGATGGACCTGGTTGCCGGCGTCGGCCGCGTGGTGGTGCTGATGGAACATGTCGCCAAGGGCAAGGACGGCAGCATCTCGCAAAAGATCCTGAAGCAATGCAACCTGCCGCTGACGGGCGTGGGCGTGGTCAATCGCATCATCACCGATCTGGGCGTGATCGATGTGACGCCGAGCGGCCTGAAGCTGATCGAGCTGGCCAGCGGCGTGACCAAGGAAGACGTGATCGCCGCTACCGAAGCGGTGCTGGACGTCAGCGCGGTATAAGGAAAAATGCAGCAGACACGGCGCCGGCTGAGCGATCATCCGGCGCTTTTTTACGATCCTTCCGAACGGAAATCATCAAGGACAGGTATGCGCGAAATAGCAAGCATTGAAGCACTGCACGAATTGGCCGGCCAGGAAGTGGCGGTCAGCGACTGGATCGAAGTCACGCAGGAGCAGGTCAACCTGTTCGCCGACGCCACCGGCGATCATCAGTGGATCCACGTCGACGTCGAGCGCAGCAAGCGCGAATTGCCGTTCGGCGGCACTGTCGCGCATGGGTTCCTGACGCTGGGTCTGCTGCCGAAAATCATGGGCCAGAGCATCTCCATGGGCAACGTCAAGATGCTGCTCAACTACGGCCTCAACAGGGTGCGTTTCCCGGCGCCGCTGCCGGTCGGCAGCAGGGTGCGCGGACGCATCGTGCTGCAGTCGGTGGAAGAGATTCCGGGCGGTGCGCAAGTGGTATGGGAAATCACCATGGAACGCGAGGACGCCGACAAACCGGTATGCGTCGCCGAGTTCATCGTGCGCCGCTACTGATCGCGCAACGCCTCAGTTCTGCAGCGGCGGTTCGGGAATCACCAGCGGCCCGCAGTTGCTGTCGGTCACGAAGATCGCCAGCAATTGTGCCGGTTTGACCGGATCGGGATTGCCTGCCAGTGCATGCAATTCGTACGGCGCCTCCATCCAGGTCTGGCCTTTCTGGTAGTTGACGACGGGGCCGCCTTCCATCTGCGAACGCACCGTTCCCTCCATCACGATCGCCGTTACCGATCCCGGATGCCGATGCGGCGCGGAAAAAGCCAGCGGCGGGAAATCCACCATCATCGTCGTGATCGACTTGCCAGGCGCGTTGGGTAGCGGTTCGCAGGAAATCACTTTGACGCTGGTTGCGGGAGCTGCTGCCGCCGGATTCGCCGTGCCTCCGGCACCCACCGCCAACGCTGCGCTGGTGAATGGCAGGACATCAGCGCCGGCGCCGACGCAGATATCTGCGATCCAGCGGCCGGCCGCCCTGGGTACCGGCGATTGTGTCAGCAGCAGGGTGCCGACGGCAGCGAGCAGGAAGAGACGATAGCCATGGCGGCGCGTTGGCAGAGCAGGCAGCGGCACATTCACGATTGGACACCATGCGGGGAACGGAAGGCCGGACTCCAGCCGAGCACGCGCCGGGCTTTCTGATTGCTCGCTTCGGTGTTGTCTTCCGTGATATTGAACACGCCCGTGGCATTGCTTTGCAGGGCCAGCAAGGCGGCGTGTGCGGCAGCAGCGACATGGACCGGGCTGGACCCTTGCGGCTCGGCCGACCAGGTGCCGGGACCGTACAGCTGGCCGTAGCGCAGCACGGTTCCTTGCAATCCGGACGTTTGCAACACCTGGGTTTCCAGCGCGATCACACCGCCGACGCTGACGCGGCGCAGGCCTTCAGCATCGATGTCCAGCGGGTGCTCTTCCAGATAAGGTTTGTCGCCGGGCGCATAAGCCCAGGCGATGCTTTGGGCGATCAGGCGCGTGGCGCCGGCGGGGCGGCGACCAGGTTGCGCGTGCCTTCACTGCGCACACGCGCATTGCCGGCGGCCGCTTGCGTCAGCGCCTGCGGATCAGGTACGCGAGGCAGGTCGGTCAATTGATGAATGATGACGGACGGCGCTATGCGCACCAGTTCCGACTTGAGAGTGTCGGCGTCGAACACGTCGGCCAGTACCGGAATTGCACCCAGCTCGCGCAAGGCGCTGGCGCGAGCCTGGTGGCGCGTGCCGCCGTAGACCGTGTAACCGGCATCGCGCAGCAACGGAATCAGCACGGTGCCGACGGCGCCGGTTGCACCGGCCAGAAATATCGTTTCGCTCATCATCTTTCCTTGTGGTTGATGTCACAAGTGTAGGAGCGCAAGCGGCCGGTAAAAAGAGCCAAAAACGTCTGAAAGAACTAGGCCAAGACCAGGCCAAGACCAGGTCAAGATCAGGCCTGGAAATGATGAAATCGAAGATGGAAAGGGGATTGCCGGGCAGCGCGAGTGGCCGCCCGGCGAAGGATGCGACAGATGGGTCAGCGCTTCTTGTATTGCGAATTGCCGAACAGGATATCGCGCGCCTTGTCATCGGTCAGCGCCTTGCGCTTGTCGGCCAGCACGGTGACGCCGCGTTGCACGGCAGGACGTTCGCTGATGGCGTCGAACCAGCGCTGCACGTTGGGATACTCGCTCAATTCGATGCCTTGATTCTTCCACGAGCGCGTCCAGGGGAAGCTGGCGATGTCGGCAATGGTGTAGGCGTCGCCGGCCAGATAAGCGGTCCTGGACAATTGCTTGTCGAGCACGCCGTACAGGCGCTTGGCTTCATTGGAGTAGCGATTGACGGCGTACTCGATCTTTTCCGGCGCATAGATGCGGAAATGGTGAGCCTGCCCGAGCATGGGGCCGAGGCCGCCCATCTGGAACATCACCCATTGCAGCACGTTGTATTTTTCGCGGTCGGTGGCGCCGAGCAGCTTGCCGGTTTTACCGGCCAGGTAAATCAGGATCGCGCCTGATTCGAACAGCGACATTGGTTGGCCGTCCGGACCGTCCGAATCGACAATCGCGGGGATTTTGTTGTTCGGCGAAATCTTCAGAAACTCATCGGTGAACTGGTCGCCGGCGCCGATATCAATTGCGTGCGTGCGATAGTCCAGGCCAAGTTCTTCTAGCATGATGTGGACCTTGTGGCCGTTCGGCGTGGCCCAGCTGTATACGTCAATCATGATCTTCCTTATGGGGCGAAATGGTGATGAAAAATAATCGTAAGGGGAGAGCGGATCTCCTCTGGAGTCGTCAGGAGAAGTGCCGGGCTAGTGTAGCCCAAGCCTTGCAAACGCGCAGAGGACGAGGCATTTTCCGGCTCGTCCCGGGGACCTATTTTTTGCGCGAGAAATGATGCATGAGCGGATAACTGCGCAGCCGTGTGTAGGCGTTGAACAGCAGGGCGGAACGGGTGCGGGGCGAGATCTGGATGGCGTTGTGCAGGACCTTTTCCTGCGGTTGCCAGCGCAGCTTGGAGCGGTCGCGCCCGGTGGATAAATTGACGCTGCGAAAACCTTGCGCGATGGCCCAGCGCATGGTTTCAATGACCAGCGTGGTCATGATGCTGTAGGCGCTCCAGCGCGGATCGTAGCCCGAGTAATAAAGATACAGCTGATCGTCCAGGACGAAGCCGATGCGCGTGGCGGCAACCTTGCCGCCGATGCGCAAGCGGAATATGCGCAGCCGGTCTTCGCGCGCCAGCATCATGGCGTGTTCCGAAAAGAACACGCGGCTCTTGCGGGAGCGAAAGGTGTCGGCATGCGGTACGCCCTCGTCACGGCCTGCGCGCAAGGCGTGCAGGCGATAAAAGTCGGACAGCGCTGCGGCGACATCGACAGGGCGCCCGACCACTTCGAAGGTGTGCTGCAAGCCGTCACGGCGCAGGGAATTGAAACATTTGCGGATCGCTTCCTTCATGTTGCGCGACAAGCTGCCTTTGAGCGTATCCCAATCGGACGGCAAAGGCCGGTAGCACATCACGCGCGCCGTCGGCTGCGCAATGCCGGGGGAAGACAGTTGCCGGGCTTGATCCGGCGACAGTCCTTGCCACTCGATCCAGTCCCACAAATGCCGGTGCGCGAGCAGATAGGTTTGCAGCGCGGCGAGCGCAGCGTCGCTATGGTCGGGATGGCAGATCAGGCCGCGTACCTCGGTAATGTTGGGATCGGCGCCGAAGAATTGCAGCACCTTGACGCCGAAGGCGCCGAGGCCGGGACGTACGCTGATCATCATCGGCGCCACCGCCACGAGCTTGCCGCAGGCGTCGCGCAGCACGAAAGTATGCAGGCGGTCATGGATCAGCAGGCGGCGGGCGCGGAGATGGCGCCACCAATGGAGATTCCAGTCGGGTCCGGCAAACGGATGCTGCAGCGGCAGGGCGGCACACAAGGCCTCCCATTCGGGCGTCAGCGCCATCAGCTCGGCGTCGCTGTGAATGGTCGCGAGCGTCAGCGCCGCCGTAGCGCCGTCATTGCCGCGAGTGTCCGTTTGATTGCCTTGCATGTTCTCCTGATGTGATGAAGACAATGCAGCCATGGCGAAAAAGCGAGACGCGTTGCCGGCAGCGGAGCGTTGCCGCCGCCGGATCAGATTGCGCCGGGACGCCTGGTCAGCAGTGCGTGTCTTTCCAGCGAAAAATATTCCGTCAATGTACTGGCGGACGCGCTGGCGAGCAATGTTTTGAACTGTTCAAAGGCGGCAGGCGGAGTCGCCGCCAATTGCTCGCCCCACGCCAATGCCTTGTCCAGCGCGGTGCCGTCCGGCGTCAGGCGGTTGACGATGCCGGCGCCATGCAGCCGCGCTGCCGGCAACGGAGCGGCGTCCAGCAGGATTTCGGCGACCCATTGCGGAGGCAGCGATTTGGGCAGGAACCAGCCGGCGCCGCCGACGGCCCAGGTACCGACCTGTGAAGGGGAAATACCGAACGCGGCATTCTGTCCCGCCACGATCAGGTCGCAACCCAGCGCCAGCGAAAAGCCGGCATCAAGCGCGATGCCTTCGATGGCGGCGATCACCGGCTTGGGAAAGCTGCGCAGCGTCTCGATCAGATTTTGCAGAGTTTCCAGTGCGGCGATCTGCGTCGAGAGATCCTTGCCTGCTTCAATGCCACCACAAAAATCACGTTCGGCGCCGGTCAGCACCAGTGCACGCACGGAATCGTCGCGCTCCGCCTTTGACAACGTCTCGATCGCCGCCGCCAGGACATTGCTGTCGACGGCATTGCGCCGGCCGGGATTGGCGAAGGTGAGGATCAGAGTGGCGTCGTTGCGGCTTGCTTTGAGTTCGGCTGTCATGGATGGATGTTGTTGTGGTTGACGCGCACCACCACCAGATGATGGTTTCTCGCTACGGATCGTGAACAGGTTCTTACAGACTGGCCAGGCGATCCAGCGCCAGGCGCAGCGTTTCGTCCTTCTTGGCGAAGCAGAAGCGCACGATCCCCGACTCCTTGGGCGTGTTGTAAAACGCCGAGACGGGGATCGCGGCGACGCCGATTTCCGTCGTCAGCCATTTGGAGAATTCCGCTTCGGACAAATCCGAGATCGCACCGTATTCAACGCACTGGAAGTAGGTGCCGTCGGACGGCAGCAATTTGAAGCGGGTGTTCTTCAGGCCGTCGCGGAACAGATCACGCTTGCGCTGGTAGAAGGCGGGCAGTTCGACGTAGGGCGCCGGATTCTTCATGTACTCGGCGATGCCGTATTGCACCGGCGTGTTGACGGTGAAGACGTTGAACTGATGCACCTTGCGGAATTCTGCGGTGAGCGCGGCAGGCGCAGCGACGAAGCCGATTTTCCAGCCGGTGACGTGGTAGGTCTTGCCGAAGCTGGAGTTGATGAAGGTGCGCGGCGCCAGTTCTGGATGGCGGCACAGCGATTCATGTGCCTGGCCGTCGTAGACCATGTGTTCGTAGACTTCGTCGGACAGGATCAGGATGTCGGTGCCGCGCACGATGTCGGCCAGCGCATTGACGTCGGCTTTCTTGAGGATGGAGCCGGTCGGGTTGTGCGGCGTGTTGACCATGATCAGGCGCGTCTTGCTCGTGACGGCGGCGCTGACTTTGTCCCACGGCACGCTGTAGCCGTCACTGCTGACGGTCATCTGGACGAATACCGGAATGCCGCCGGCCAGTTCGATGGCGGGTACATAGCAGTCGTAGGCCGGTTCGATCACGATCACTTCGTCGCCGGCATGCACTGCGCACAGGATCGAGGTCAGGATGCCTTGCGTGGCGCCGGCGGTGACGGTGATTTCGCTGAGCGCGTCGTAGGCGTGGCCGTGCAGCGTCCTGATCTTTTGTGCAATCGCTTCGCGCAACAGCGGCACGCCGGCCATCGGCGGGTATTGATTCAGGCCGGTTTTCATGGCGTGCGTTACTGCGTCGACCAAGGCCGGATCGCAATCGAAATCGGGAAATCCCTGGCCCAGATTGACCGCACCTTTTTCGCTCGCGAGCGCGGACATGACGGTGAAGATGGTGGTGCCGACCCGGGGCAGTTTGGAGACGATGTTGGCTGGCTGGCTCATGGAAATGAATCTGGAAGAAAGCGGAAAGAAAGCATTTTAGCCGGATTTCCGGCGTCGGCACTCGCTTGGTGCAAATCGGCGGCGATGATGCACCGGCGCGGCGGTTGGCATGGCGTTATGCCATGATTTCTTCCGCCACGGAGGCGTGCCAGCCTTGCGGCGTCATGATGGCGAACATGTTCTTGCGCGCGGTCTTCCTGGCCAGCTTGAGCAGGGCCTTGTCCTTGGTGATCAGCACGCCGGCTTCCGATTGCAGCGCCAGTTCGAGGAATTTCTGGTCGTCCGGATCGGTGCAGACCGGCAGGCCGAACGTGTTGACGGCGGCCTTGGGCAGGCAGGTGATCAGGCTGTCGAATTCGGCGCGGATGGCCGGCTTGTCTTCTTCCTTGAGCGGCAGGTGCGGATAATTGAGCACGACCAGCCATTCCATGCGGCAGTCTTCGCGCGTGACGGCCTCGACGCGGCGCTCGCGCATGGCGCGCAGCAACAGCGCCCAGCGCGGATCGCGAAAGACGAACAGGTCAAGGCAGACGTTGGTGTCGAGAACGAGTCGGCGCGGCGCGGCGGCAGGCGATGCGCCGCCGGGGGAAGTGATGGTGCTAATTGTCAAAACCGCGTGCTTTCTGGGGAGCGTCCGGGAGCGTGGTATCAGCCAGGTTGTTGCCGCTTTCGACGACGTCGTAGCCCTGGTCGGTAAGGCGCCAGAACTGGTGGATGTCGACGGCGACGAGGCCGCGATCATGCAGCAGCCGCAGATGATGCTGGATCAGCTCGGGCGGGGTGTTGTCCTGGATGGTCAGATTGGTCTGGATCTTCTCGATGTCGCCGTAGCTGGTGCCGAAAGTAGACAGTGTTTTGAGGATGTCAGCCATCAGAGCTTTGTCGCGTTTCATATGTCCTCCTGGTGGTGTTGAATCGTGCAGGCGGCGCTCCCGTCCTGCTTGCCGCCGACCGCTCGCTGTTGCTTCTGCCGGGGCGTGGACGATGTCGTTATCCTGCGGTGTTCCATATCCCAGATACTAATCCATGTGGGCGGTATCTGCTCGCATGGAAAGGAAGCGCTGCCCATTTTTTTGCCGGGTTGTTGTGTGGCTTGCAAGCAGCTCTCCCGCATAAAAAAGCCGCGTCCTCATGACGCGGCTTTGCCTGCCGGCAGTTGTTCCCGCGCGACGGCAAGGTTCAGAACTGCTCCCATTCGTTGCCGTCGTCGGCGGTGGCCTGCTTGATCTGGCGGGGCGCCGGGGCGGACGATTTTTGCTGCGGCGGCAGGGCTGGTACGGCCGGCTTTGCGACCACCGGCGGAGCACGGCGTGCAGGGACAGCAACTGCGGCAGCAGGCACGGTCCTCGCCTGCGCACTATCGAGCTTGAAGACGCTGACCACTTCCGCCAGTTTCGCGGCCTGGTCCTGCAGAGACTGCGCAGCGGCGGCGGCTTCTTCGACCAGGGCGGCGTTCTGCTGGGTGACTTCGTCCATCTGCGTGATGGCCTGGTTGACCTCTTCGATGCCGGCGCTTTGCTCCTGGCTGGCGGCGGTGATTTCGCCGACGATGTCGGTGACGCGTTTGACGCTGCTGACCACTTCCGTCATGGTCGCGCCGGCTTGCGCGACGAGCTTGCTGCCGGTGTCGACTTTTTCAACCGAGTCGTCGATGAGCGCCTTGATTTCTTTGGCGGCGGAGGCCGAGCGCTGCGCCAGGCTGCGCACTTCGCTGGCGACGACCGCGAAGCCGCGGCCCTGCTCGCCGGCGCGGGCCGCTTCCACGGCGGCGTTCAGCGCCAGGATATTGGTCTGGAAAGCAATGCCGTCGATCACGCTGATGATGTCGACGATTTTCTTCGACGAATCGTTGATCGAACCCATGGTGTCGACCACTTGTTCCACGACGGTGCCGCCTTGAATCGCGACTTCCGACGCGGATACCGCCAGCTGGTTTGCCTGGCGGGCGTTGTCGGCGTTTTGCTTGACGGTGGAGGTGAGCTCTTCCATGGACGAGGCGGTTTCTTCCAGCGAGCTGGCCTGCTGCTCGGTGCGGCTGGACAAATCGAGGTTGCCGACGGCGATTTCGTTGGAGGCGGTGGCGATGGTGTCGGTGCCCTGGCGCACCTGGCTGACGATCTTGAACAAGCTGTCGTTCATGGCCTTGAGCGAGGTCATCAGTTGCCCGGTCTCGTCCTTGCTGGACGGCCGGATGTCGGCGGTCAGGTCGCCGTCGGCGACGCGCTGCGCCACGTCCACCGCAAGGCGCAGCGGGTTGGAGACGATGCGCGCGACCCACATCGCCATGAGCATGCCGAGCACGATGCAGGCCGACAGCATGGCGACGATCATGATGCGCGAAGAGGCGTAGGTGGCTTCGGCTGACTTGTCGGCGAGATCCGCGCCTTCCTGGTTGGCGGCGACGAGTTTGTCGGTGTTGGCGAACATCGCCAGGTAGATCGGCGTGGCTTCCTTCATGATGACGGCGCGCGCTTCCTCATTCTTGTTCTGGCGCGAGAGGTCGAGGATCTTTTTTTGCAGCCCCAGGAAGGCATCGAAGTTTTTTACAAGCTGGGGGTAGACGGCTTTTTCAATGTCGGTGTCGATCAGTTTTTCATAGTCGGCGAGTTTCTTCTTCATGGCCGGCACCATCTCGTCGAGCAGCTTTTCGTTGGCGACAAAATCTTCTTCGGTGGAAGAGAGCACGTGCTGCAGCTGGACGGAGCGGATGCGCACCAGGATGACCTTCAGCTCCAGCGAGGTTCTGACGCTGGGCAGCCAGTTGCCGGCGATGTCGGTCGAGGCCTGGTTGACCTTGCCGAGCTGGACGATGGCGAAGGCGCCGAGCGCGCTGGTCAGCGCCAGCACCAGGATGAAGGAAATCAGCAGTTTCCTGGAAATTCGCAAATCATAGAACCATTTCATACAGCCTCCCTGTCAGTGGATGTGACGGCTCGGGCCGAGCGTGCCGGGCCGTGGCAATGCAATGTTCACTACTTTTTGGTGCAAATTCAGGATCTGCGAGGGCTTGGATTGTTATCGTTCGGTGCCGCATACCAGGTATGACATGAACGGCCATTCTATGAAGAAGTTTAGGGCGCGGGAAAAATAGTTTTGGCTTTGGCGGATTAGCAACACCGGATTGGATGGGTAACGGCTACTTGCCTTGGCGTCAACGAAGGGGTTCCGGCAGACGGGTTTCGACGCTTTCGGTATGATGTCGAAAAAGTTAACAGGACCCTCTATGCTGATTGTTTTATCGCCCGCCAAATCCCTCGACTACGACACTCCCGCAACAACCGACATCCACACCAAGCCCGATTTCATTGCCCGCTCCGCAGAGCTGATCGACGTCCTGAAGCAGAAGTCGCCGGCGCAGATCGCGACACTGATGGGAATTTCCGACCAACTGGCGACACTCAACGCCGACCGGTTTGCTGCGTGGTCGCGCAAGTTCACCAGCAAGAACAGCAAGCAGGCCGTGCTGGCTTTCAACGGCGACGTCTATGAGGGCCTGGATGCGGCTTCACTTTCCGTCAAGCAACTGGATTACGTGCAGTCGCATGTGCGCATCCTCTCGGGCCTGTACGGCGCCTTGCGTCCCTTGGATCTGATGCAGCCTTACCGCCTGGAAATGGGGACACGGCTGCCGAATCCGCGTGGCAAGGACTTGTATGCGTTCTGGGGCGAAGACGTCACCAAGGCGCTCAATGCCGAGCTGGCGGGGCACAAGGCCAAGGTGCTGGTGAACCTGGCGTCGGAAGAGTATTTCAAAGTGGTCAAGACCAAGGTGCTTGAGGCCAAGGTGATTTCGCCCGTGTTCGAAGACTGGAAGGGCGGCAAGTACAAGATCATCTCTTTCTACGCCAAGCGCGCGCGAGGGCTGATGGCGCGCTACGCCGCGCTGAAGGGAGTGAACCAGCCGGAAAAGCTGAAGAACTTCGATCTCGACGGCTACGCCTTTGACGAATCGGTATCTAGTGACACCTCGTGGGTGTTCCGTAGGCGCGTGGCTGAATAGGCGCCCGGAGGACTGTCCACACAATGAAAAAGCCCCGCATTGCGGGGCTTTTTCATGAGTACGGTGACGCTGCGCTTACCAGATTTTCCACCAGGGCTTGTCCTTGGACTTGGGGCCGCCATGATAGTAAGGGCTGTTCGGGTAGGTGGCCTGGATGACGCGTTCGGTGTCGTCGCGCAGCTGTTTCTGGCCCATCGCCTCGTACGCGCGCATCATGATGAACAAGGCTTCTTCGACGGCCGGCGCGTCAGGATATTCCTTCACCGCAGCCTGGGCGCGGTTGACTGCCGATACATAGGCGCCACGGCGGTAGTAGTAATTGGCCACGTGGACATCGTATTGGGCCATCGAATTGACCAGGTATTTCATCCGCAGCAGGGCATCCGGCGTGTAGGTGCTGTCCGGGAAGCGCTCGGCCAGCAGCTTGAACGAATCGAAGGCATCGCGCACTGCCTTGGGATCGCGCTCGGTGTTGTCCTGGTCGGTGAAGGTGTCGAAGATGCTGGTGCGGTCATTGAAATTGATCAGGCCGCGCAGGTAATACATGTAGTCGACGTTGGGATGATTCGGGTGCAGCTTGATGAAGCGGTCTACCGCAGCCAAGCCTTGCGGCTGGTCGTTCAGGCGGTAGTACGCGTAGGCGATATCCATCTGCGCCTGTTGCGCGTAGGTGCCGAATGGATAGCGCGATTCAAGCTTTTCGAAATACTTGATGGACTTCTCATAACCGCCGGCAGTCAGCTCATCCTTGGCTTCCGAGTATAATTTGGACGCAGACCAGCCTATCGTCTCGTCTTTTTGTTCCGGCAACAAGCCGCATGCTGACAATGAAAGGATGAATGCGACGGTAAGCAACTTCAATAAGATTTTTTGCATGACGTATGAGCAGTTTGAGCGGGTGCAAAGAAACAAGAAATTTCAATCCACTGATTATAGCTGATGTCACGTACCACTCCCCCTAAGGTTGTTAAAGCATTTGCAACCGAACCCGTTGAAATACCCGAGGGAGATGATTCGCTCGATGAAGTCGTCGAGGAATTTACCGATGGTGCAGAACCCATAACTCTGAAACTGACCGACGACGCCTGTGGCGTCCGGCTCGACAAAGTCTTGTCGGGACTGGTGCCGCAATACTCGCGCAGCCGCATCCAGCAATGGATAGAAGGCGGCCACGTGACCGTCGACGGCAACCCCGCCCGCACCAAAATGACGGTGCTGGGCGACGAACTCGTCGTCATCACGCCGCAGGCCGCGCCGGAAGACAACGCCTTCCAGCCGGAGCCGATGGACTTGCGCATCATCCATGAAGACAAGGCCATCATGGTGATCGACAAGCCGGCGGGACTGGTGGTCCACCCGGCCGCCGGCAACTGGTCGGGTACGCTTCTCAACGGTCTGTTACATCATTGTCCGGCCCTGGCCGGTGTACCGCGCGCAGGCATTGTCCATCGCCTGGACAAGGACACCAGCGGCCTCATGGTCGTAGCCAAGACGCTGGCGGCGCAGACCGACCTGGTGCGCCAGTTGCAGGCGCGCACGGTCAAACGCCAATATCTGGCGCTGGTCTGGGGCATGCCGCAGCTGTCCGGCACGGTTGATGCGCCGATGGCGCGCCATCCGCGCGACCGCATCAAGATGGCGGTATCCGAAAGCATAACGGCCAAGCCGGCCGTCACGCACTATCGTCGCGCCGCCGTCGGAGCGCTCGACGGGCGCGCCGTGAGCCTGATGCGTTGCCAGCTGGAAACGGGGCGTACCCATCAGATCCGCGTCCATATGCAGTCGCTCGGTTTTGCGCTGGTCGGCGATGCCTTGTACGGCAAGTCGCATCTGATGACCTTCTTCCCGCGCCAGGCGTTGCAGGCCTGGAAACTCGGCCTGATTCATCCGACCACCGGCAAGCAAGTCGAATGGGAGGTGGGCTTGCCCGCGGATTTCACCGAGTTGCTGGAACGCGCCGGCATCGACGTGAAAGTGCTGACCGCACTCGAAGACTGAAGGACTGCGCCTGCATGGAACTGCTGATTCCCGACTGGACCGATATCCCCGCCAACGTCGGCGCGTTGTCGACATTGCGCAGCGGCGGCGTCAGCCGCGGCGCGTATGACGACGGGCATGGCGGCGGCGGCCTGAATCTGGGCGTGCACGTACAGGACGATCTCACGCACGTGCAGCGCAATCGCGCTTTGCTGCGCAGTATTTTGCCGGCCGAACCTGCCTGGCTGACGCAGGTGCATGGCGTCAATGTCGCCGATGCTGCGCAGGTGCGGGGCGCGCCCGATGCCGACGCCTGCATCGCCACCGAAGCCGGTGCCGTCTGCGTCATGATGACAGCGGATTGCCTGCCGGTATTGTTATGCGACGCTTCCGGCAGCGTCGTCGGCGCGGCGCATGCGGGTTGGCGCGGACTGGCCGGCGGCGTGCTGGAAAAGACAGTGGCCGCTATGCGCGGTCGCGGCGCCGGCGAGATCATCGCCTGGCTGGGACCGGCGATCGGGCCGCAGCAATTTGAAGTCGGTCAGGACGTGCTGGAAGCATTCGCCGCACACGACGTCGCAAGTCGTTCCGCGTTCGCTGCCATCGCCGGACGCGAAGGCAAGTACCTGGCGGATATCTACCAGCTGGCGCGCCGGCGGCTGGCGCAAGCCGGCGTGTCGCGTGTTGCCGGCGGCGGATTGTGCACCGTGAGCGACTCACGGTTCTATTCCTATCGGCGCGACAAGCAGACCGGCCGCATGGCTTCCCTGATCTGGCTCAGGTAGGCGGCGCCGTCCTGCTATTTCAATTCGGTCAATTGCTCCAATAGCTGCCGGGTGTGTCCCGGCAATTCCTCGCGGCTTCTCACGCATATCAGCAGTTGCCGCTTCGCCCACGGGTCGCTGAGCGGGATGCAATTGATCTCCATGTTTTTCTTGCAGCGCAGGGCGGCTGTTTCGGGAATCACGGCGATGCCGACGTCGCGCTCCACCATCCGGCAGATGCCGTCGAAGCTACGCAGCCTGACGCGGTATTGCAGGCGTTTTCCGGCGCGCAGCGCGTGGCCGGCCAGGTGCTCCTGCAGTGCGCTGCCATTGCTCAGTCCAATAAAGTTCTTGTCCATGAGTTCCGCAAATTGCAGCGCCTTGCGGCGCGCCAGCGCGTGCTTGCGCGGCAGCACCGCGACCAGCCGGTCCTGACGGAAGGAGATGGTCTCCAGCGAACCGGTCGGTACCGAGTCGGCGACGATGCCGATGTCGGCGACGCCGTCGACGATGGCCTGCACGATTTCGTGGCTGAGCCGTTCTTCCAGGTCGATGTCGATATAGGGATTTTTCGCCAGGAAGGCACCCAGCGCATCGGGCAGGAATTCGCTGATGGCGGCGGTATTGCCGAGCAGGCGGATGTGGCCCTTAAGGCCGTGCGCGTACTCGCTGAGTTCGTCGCGCATCCGGTCCATTTGCTGGTGCACGGTGCGGGCATGGTGCAACAGGGCGCGTCCGGCTTCGGTCAGCTGGACTCCGCGTCGCTCGCGCAGCAGCAAGGCGACACCGAGGGCGTCCTCCATGCTGCGGATGCGCGCACTGGCAGAGGCCAGCGCGAGATGCGAACGGCCGGCGCCGGCGGTGATGCTGCCGGTTTCCGCGACATGCAGGAAGAGCCGCAGGTCGCTCAGGTCAAGACGTGTGGTCATGGTTGCAGATGGAGTTGACGGGCAGCCTTCGCTGGCGCCGAAGGCTGGCTCAGTGTATTCCAGATTTTCTCGCATGACGATAGCTGGCAGACTCGGTGCATTGTTGAACGAATCCCGGGAGCCGCCATGCCGACCAGTTTGTCTCTTAGTGCCAGCCATATCACGCTATTGTCGGCCGTCGCCGCAATCTTTCTGTTGGCGGGTTTCGTCAAGGGCGTGGTCGGGCTCGGCCTGCCCACCGTGGCGGTGGGGCTGTTAGGTTTGTTCATGCCGCCATTGCAGGCGGCTGCGTTGTTGATTGTGCCGTCGCTGGTGACCAACGTCTGGCAGTTGCTGGCCGGTGGGCGCTTCCTGTGGTTGTTGCGCCGGCTCTGGCTGATGTTGTTGGGCATCGTTGCCGGCACTTTGCTGGGCGCCAATTTTATGGCTCCAGATGCGAGTGGGCGCGCGACTGTTTTTCTGGGCGTGGCGCTGGTCGCGTATGCCGTGTTGGGACTGGCAGCGATCAGGTTTTCCGTCAGTGCCGGCCGGGAGAAAACATGGTCGCCGCTGATCGGTCTGATCACAGGATTGGTCACTGCTGCGACGGCGGTATTCGTGATTCCTGCGGTGCCGTATTTGCAGGCGCTCAACCTGGAAAAGGATGAACTCATCCAGGCGCTGGGTCTGTCGTTCACGGTGTCGACCATCGCGATGGCAATCGGACTCGCGCAAGGCGGTGCGCTGCAAATGGAAGGCGCGGCGATTTCGGTAATGGCCCTGTTGCCGGCGCTCGGTGGAATGTTCATCGGGCAGTGGATGCGCGGGAAGATTTCGGCGACGTTGTTTCGCCGCTGCTTCTTCATCGGCTTGCTGCTGCTGGGCTTGCACCTGAGTTCGCATCTGTGGCGATGACGGGCATGCAGTTCGACGTCGAAATGCGCGCGGACGGCATGCGCATTTACGCCAGAGCGGGGCATGAAATCGTCGGTGCGCTCGATGTGGAAAATGGAGATGCGCGCGAGAACGGCAGGATGAATATCGTCGTCATTTACGTCGCCCCGCGCTGGCGCTGCAACGGCATTGAAGAGGCGCTGCGGGAACGCCTTGCGCTGCATGCGGTGAATGCGCCATGCAGCCGTGTGCCGGTCAAGGATGTCTGAGCACGATCTGCAATTTTCGTATTTCTTCTATTGGCGGTTTGGAGCCGCCGTGTAATTCTCGCGCCTCAAGCAGACATGGCGGCGCACTTCTCGTTGGGTGTCAGGGCTCGTTTTTTTGCTCGGGCGCCGCCTCGTTTGCCGGGCGTTGTCCTGCCTCATGCGCCGCTTTCGATTTTTCCCTGATTTGACGATTCCGCTTGCGTTGCGGTGTACCCATCAGGTATAAAACAATTGTCAAGGGAAATACGCCGTACAGGAAAAACGTCATGATTCCTGCAGTGACCGACTGTTCGGTAATCGACATCATGAAGACGACATATAACCATGCGATTGCGACGATGTACATTGTGATTTCTGGTTTACAGACTGAGCGACAAACCGTAACAATACGCGAAAATTGTAGAAGCGAGCATGAATACGCAGAACCCGCACAGCGTTCCTCCCGTTGTTTCAGCATGGCTAAACCAGTTATCTGATCCCAAGACGTGGCAGACGTGGCAGACATTGCAAATGCCCGCTGCCGGCCAGCTAGACGTGCAGTCGATCCAGAAGCAGCTGGGCGACCTCGGCGCCAAGCTTGATCCTGCCGACGTGGCCCGATTGCAGCGGGATTATGCGGATCAATTCGCGAGCCTGTGGCAGACAGCAATCAGCTCGCAGATTCCCGCTGTCACCGATCGCCGCATGTCTGCACCGGCATGGCAATCCAATCCGTTTTTTGCCTTTCATGCGGCGGCTTACCAGCTCAACGCACGCTTTCTGACGTCGATGGTTGACGCGGTCCAATCGACCGACAAGGTCAAGCAGAAACTTCGTTTTGCAGTGCAGCAAATGATCGACGCGCTGTCCCCGGCGAACTTCCTGGCGACCAATCCCGAAGCGCAGCAAAAGATTATCGAGACGCACGGTGAAAGCCTCACCCGCGGCATCGCGCAATTGTTCGCGGACTTGCAAAAGGGCCGCGTCTCGCAAACCGACGAAACCGCCTTTGAAGTCGGCAAGGACGTCGCCACGACTGCGGGTTCGGTGGTGTTCGAAAACGAACTGTTCCAATTGATCCAATATGCACCGCTGACCAAGACGGTGCATGCGCGTCCGCTGCTGATCGTGCCGCCTTGCATCAACAAGTTTTACATCCTTGACCTGCAGCCGCAGAACTCGCTGGTGCGTTATACGGTAGAGCAGGGCAATACGGTTTTTCTGGTTTCCTGGCGCAACGCCGATGCCTCGATGGAGACCGCGACCTGGGATCAATACGTCGACGACGCCGTAGTCAGGGCGATCCATGTGGTGCAGGAAATTTCCGGACAAGACAAGATCAACGCGCTCGGCTTCTGCGTCGGCGGCACCATTCTTTCCTGCGCGCTGGCGGTTCTGGCTGCACGTGGCGAAGACCCGGTAGCCAGCCTGACACTGCTGACGGCGTTCCTGAATTTCCTCGACACCGGCGCCATCGATGTCTATATCGACGATGTCCAGATCGGCATGCGCGAGCAGATGATCGGCAAAAGCGGGCTGATGGCGGGGCGCGATTTCGCCTCGGCGTTTTCGAGCCTGCGGCCGAACGACCTGCTCTGGAATTACGTGGAGTCGAACTATCTCAAAGGCGAGACGCCGCAAGCATTCGATCTGCTTTACTGGAATGCCGACAGCACCAATTTGCCGGGCCCGATGTTCTGCTATTACCTGCGTCACATGTATCTGGAGAACGCGCTCAAGGAACCGGGCAAGCTGACCATCGCGGGCGAGAAGATCGATCTCTACAAGCTCAACATGCCTGCGTTCATCTACGCTTCGCGGGAAGATCACATCGTGCCATGGGCCTCGGCGTATGCGTCGACATCGATCCTCAATGCCAGGAAGCCGGGCAACAACCGCTTCGTGCTGGGTGCTTCCGGACACATCGCCGGGGTGATCAACCCGCCTGCGAAAAAGAAGCGCAGTTACTGGACCAACGACAAGATCGGGGCCGATCCCGAAGCATGGTTTGCCGGCGCGGTGGAACATCCCGGCAGCTGGTGGACGGAATGGTCGGATTTTCTTTCCAGGCATGCCGGCAAGCAGGTTGCCGCGCCGAAGAAGGCCGGCAGCGCCAAATATAAAGCGATTGAGCCGGCGCCGGGAAGGTACGTCAAAGTCAGGGCCGAATAAGGTCTATACGACCAACAAGGTCTGCGAAGATCAACCAGGCAGTAAAGCAGCAAGCAGCAAGAACGGGATGCGGTTTCATAAAGATGCCGGCGTACACAGCGATGTGAGATAGCAGTCATCGTCATCCCCGGAACTTATCCACCCGACACAAATAGGAGGCAGGACCATGGTAAAACGTATCGCATATGTGACCGGCGGCATGGGGGGCATCGGTACCCCGATTTGCGCACGTCTGGCCAAAGACGGCTTCACGGTCGTCGCCGGTTGCGGCCCCAACTCCACCCGCAAGGACAAATGGCTGGCTTCCATGCGCGAGCAGGGTTTCGACGTCCACGCGTCGGAAGGCAACGTCGCCGACTGGGACTCGACCAAGGCGGCGTTTGACAAGGTGAGGGCGGAGATCGGCGAGGTCGACGTGCTGGTCAACAATGCCGGCATCACCCGTGACGGGCAGTTCCGCAAGATGAGCAAATCCGACTGGGACGCCGTCATCGACACCAACCTGAATTCGCTGTTCAACGTGACCAAACAGGTCATCGAGGGCATGGTGGACCGCAACTGGGGACGCATCATCAATATTTCGTCCGTCAACGGTCAAAAGGGACAGTTCGGCCAGACCAACTATTCGACCGCCAAAGCCGGCATTCACGGTTTCACCATGGCGCTGGCGCAGGAAGTCGCCACCAAGGGCGTGACGGTCAATACCGTGTCGCCGGGCTACGTCGGCACCGACATGGTGCGCGCAATTCGTCCTGAAGTGCTGGAGAAAATCGTCGCCGGCATCCCGGTCAAGCGCTTGGCTGAGCCGGAAGAAATTGCCTCGATCATCGCCTGGATTGCTTCGAACGAAGGTGGTTATGCCACCGGTTCCGACTTTTCGCTGAACGGCGGCTTGCATATGGGGTAAGCATCGGTCGGGAAATCGGGATGCATTTCCGGTTTTCCGACTTGTTTTAACGGAAACTTCATACTTGTATGTATGCGTGGTTTCCCGCCTATAATGCGTTACGCCAGCGGACCGACTTCAACCTAAAAATATGGGTCCGCTTATATAGCTGAAAACAGACTGGAATTTCAGATGACAAGTGCAAAAAACTCAGGCGAGCGTTTAATCAAAAAATATCCCAATCGCCGCCTGTACGATACACAAACAAGTTCTTACATTACCTTGACCGACGTCAAGCAACTGGTCCTCGACAACGAGGAGTTTGCTGTCGTCGACGCCAAGAACGGCGACGATCTGACGCGCAGTATTCTGCTGCAAATCATCCTGGAAGAAGAGTCGCACGGTGCGCCGATGTTCTCCAGCGCGGCGTTGTCGCAGATCATTCGCTACTACGGTCATGCCATGCAGGGCATGATGGGCTCTTACCTGGAAAAGAACATCCAGGCGTTTATCGACATCCAGAACAAGCTGACGGAAAACTCCAAGGGGTTCTATGAAGGCAAGCCGTTCAGTCCGGAAATGTGGGCGCAGTTCATGAACGTCCAGGGCCCGATGATGCAAGGCATGATGAGCAACTATATCGAACAGAGCAAGAGCCTGTTCGTCCAGATGCAGGAGCAAATGCAGAGCCAGACCAAGAACATGTTCGGGACTTTCCCGTTCGTTCCTACCGATCCGACAAAAAAATAGTCATTCCGACAAGGCGAGGGGCCGTAAGAGCGTGAACAGGTTCTTACGGCTGCCCCGCCAGCCAAAGGGTACAATAGCGGCTTCCTTCTGAACCACGCTTTTTAGCCCATCCGTCATGTCCAATGCTTCTCCCGTCGTTCCCCAGGTAGCCCCCAAGGTCGGCTTCGTTTCACTCGGCTGCCCCAAGGCGCTGGTGGACTCCGAACAAATCCTCACGCAATTGCGCGCCGAAGGTTACGATACCGCCAAGTCCTATGATGGCGCCGATCTGGTCATCGTCAATACCTGCGGCTTCATTGATGCCGCCGTGCAAGAGTCGCTGGATGCGATCGGCGAGGCGCTGAGCGAAAACGGCAAAGTCATCGTCACCGGTTGCCTTGGCGCCAAGAAGGACGGCGACGGCGACGACCTGATCCAGAAAATCCATCCCAAGGTGCTTGAGGTCACCGGCCCGCACGCGGTCGGCGAAGTCATGCTGGCGGTGCACAAGCATTTGCCCAAGCCGCATGCGCCGTTCCTCGATCTGGTGCCGGCGCAAGGCGTGAAGCTGACACCCAAGCATTTTGCTTATCTCAAGATTTCCGAAGGCTGCAACCATCGCTGCAGCTTCTGCATCATCCCTTCCATGCGTGGCGACCTGGTGTCGCGCCCGATTGCGGACGTCATGCTGGAAGCCGAAAACCTGTTCAAGGCCGGAGTCAAGGAATTGCTGGTCATTTCGCAAGACACCAGCGCCTATGGCGTTGACGTCAAATTCCGCATGGGATTCTGGAATGGCAAGCCGGTCAAGACACACATGACGCAACTGGTTGAGGCGCTCGGCGAACTGGCCAGCCGTTATGGCGCCTGGGTGCGCCTGCATTACGTCTACCCGTATCCGCACGTGGACCAGATCATCCCGTTCATGGCGCAGGGCCATGTGCTGCCGTACCTCGACGTGCCGCTGCAGCATGCCCATCCCGACGTGCTCAAGCGCATGAAACGTCCGGCCAGCGGCGAGAAGAACATTGAACGCATCCAGGCCTGGCGCAAGATGTGCCCCGACCTGACCATCCGCTCGACTTTCATCGCCGGTTTCCCAGGCGAAACCGAAGCCGAGTTCGAATACCTGCTCGACTTCCTCAAGGAAGCCGAAATCGATCGCCTGGGCTGCTTTGCCTATTCCCCCGTGGAAGGCGCGACCGCAAATCTGCTCGACAACCCGGTGCCGGAAGAGCTCCGCGAAGAGCGCCGGGGACGCGTCATGCAACTGCAGGAAGAGATTTCCAAGAAGCGCCTGCAAGCCAAAGTCGGGAAAACCTTGCGTGTACTGATCGACGAGGTGGATCGTAGCGGCGGCATCGGACGCTCCTCCGCCGATGCGCCTGAAATCGACGGCGTGGTCTACGTCAAGCCGCCGTTCGAACCGCATAAAAAACTCGTGGTCGGCGAGTTCGTCGATGTCGTCGTCACTGCTGCCGACGCGCACGATTTGTGGGCGGCGGCGCAATGACGGCAGGGGTTGCAAGGCTATTGCTGGCGTTTGTTCTGTCCGTTTTCACCATGTTCACCCATGCACAGCAAGCCGTCGCAGGCGCAGCTGCAACGGCGGCAACGGCGCCCCCTGCGGCGCTGCCAGGCAGTCTGCAAGATGTGTTGAGCAAGCCGACGGTGTTGCGCGGCACGCTTGGCGACGCCAGGATCCAGCTCAGCCTGAAGCCCAAGGCGGATGAAGACGGCCTGGAAGGCAATTATTTTGTTTTCGGCCAAAGCGCACAGATATTGCTGGCCGGCGAAGTCGATCAGAACGACCTGATGATGGAAGAATCCCATAACGGCAAGGACGTGTCCGGCCAGTGGGAAGGCAGCTTCAAAAACGGTCTGCTCAGCGGGACCTGGTCTACGCTCGACGGCTCCGTCACCAAACCGTTTTCCCTGAAGGTGGGCGCGCCCTGAGAACCTGTGGCGCAAGCAGGATGCTTCCTGGCGGTGCGGCGTTTCTCCAACAAGAATTCATTCGAGGTTATTCGTGGCAGAAAAATACACTCCTCAGACCAGCCTGATTCACAGCGAGTACGTCGCTCCTGACAATTTCGGTGCATTACCGGTTGCCATCCATCACGCGTCGACGGTGTTGTTTCCGAATGTGGCGGCCATGCGGGCGCGCAACTGGAAAGAAAAGAGCGGCTACACCTACGGGCTGCACGGCACGCCGACCACATTCACCCTGGAAGCGCGTTTGGCCGAAATCGAAGGCGGGCGCCATTGCCGCATCGTGCCAAGCGGTCTGGCGGCAATTGCGCTCGTCAACCTGGCATTGCTCAAGACCGGCGACGACGTGCTGTTGCCCGACAACGTCTACGGCCCGAATCGTGACCAGGCCGTCTGGCTGGAGCGCGACTTCGGTATTACCGCACGTTTTTACGATCCCCTGATCGGCGCCGGCATCGCCGATCTTATTCAGGACAACACCCGCCTGATCTGGACCGAGGCACCGGGATCGGTGTCGATGGAAGTGTCCGATGTGCCGGCCATTTGCAGTGCGGCGCGTGCTCGCGGCGTGCCGGTGGCGATGGACAATACCTGGTCGGCCGGACTGGCGTTCCGTGCCTTCGATCATGGTGTCGACATCGTCATGCAGGCGCTGACCAAATATCAATCCGGTGGTTCGGACGTCCTCATGGGCGCCGTCATCACGCGCGATGATGAGCTCAATCATAAGATGGAGCTGGCGCACATGCGCTTGGGTTTTGGCGTGGGCATGGACGATGTCTATATGGTGTTGCGCAGCCTGCCGTCGATGCGGCTGCGTTTCGATGCGCACGACGCGGCCGCGCGCAAAGTGGCCGCGTGGCTCAAGCAGCGGCCGGAAATCAGCAAGGTCTTGCACCCTGCATTGCCGGATTGCCCTGGGCACGAACTCTGGCAACGCGACTTCACCGGTGCAGGCGGTTTGTTTTCCGTAATTTTTGATGCGAAATTCAGCGAAGCACAAATCGATCGCTTCGTCGATGGACTGGCGCTGTTCAAGATCGGCTTTAGCTGGGGCGGCGCCCATAGCCTTTGCGTGCCGTATCGCATGCAGACAATGCGCAAGACCTGGACGGAGAAGGGCGGCCTGGTGCGCTTCAATATCGGGCTGGAGTCGGCCGAAGATCTGATTGCCGATATCTCGCAAAGCCTGGATGCAATTCATGCTGCCAAGTAGGTTTTTGTCAGCCCGATAATGCAGGCCGTTGAATTTCTCGCTGAAGGTAAGTATTTGTAAAAGTTGGGGAGTTTTATCGGCAGTTCTCGTTATGACGCCTGGAATTTGAAGTTTTTTCGGTTTTTCGTAGTCGTTTGGCGACAACAAAGTAGGAAAACAGGACGATTTTCAACTGTGAGAAATATTGATAAAAATTTAATTTTCGCGATGATTTCCTTGTGGAAATTTTTGAAAAAATAGAAATTTTGTCGGCTCTTAAACCCAGTGTGGTGGCGGGTTTTGGAAAAAAAGCTTGATTTTTCAAGAAATTTTGCGATGTTTTTGTAAGACAAAATCCTATGTGTTGCTTGGGGCGGAGCCGACGAAAAATACCGACATCCACTAATTTCCTGCCTTTCAACACCCCCTCAGAATCGGCCTTACCGGTAAGAAAAAGTAACCGGGTGTAAATTGATTTTGAGCTGGGGGTTAAATGAATACCAATGACATGATGGCTGAAATTCGTGATGCAAATCTGAGTTATTTGATGTTGGCTCAGCAAATGATCCGATCCGACAAGGCAACCGCCATATTTCGTCTTGGTATCAGCGACGAAATAGCAGACATGATTCAAGGTCTGAGCAACGCACAAATTCTGAAACTTGCCGGCACCAACATGATGTTGACGCGATTCCGCTTCGACGACGGTGCAATCCTCGGCATGCTGACCAATTACAACAAAGACAAGGGTCTCGCTCAATCGCATGCTGCGATTCTGATGGCTTGTCAGCCGGTCGAACAAATTTCCTGACGCTGTAATCATCCTTCGTGGTATGTTTGGGTCGACTTGGTCAACCCGGGAGAATGATTCGACGTTAAGCGTCAGTCAGGTTGGCAAAGAAGTTGAGTTGTAATTAAAAAATATCGGGGGTGTGTTCATGGCTAAGAAAAGCGTGATAACTGAATCGCAAGAGATTCAATTGGCCATTGAGTTGATCAATCTGGGGGCGCGTCTTCAATTGCTGGAGTCCGAAACTTCCTTGTCGCGTGAGCGTCTGCTCAAGCTTTACAAGGAACTGAAGGGCGTCTCGCCACCGAAGGGCATGCTGCCGTTCTCGACAGACTGGTTTATCACCTGGCAACCGAACATTCATTCCTCGCTGTTCATCAATATCCACAAATACCTCGTTGAGTACGCCAAGATCTCCGGCATTGAAGCCGTGATGAAGGCATACAAACTGTATCTCGAACAGGCCGGCCAGGTTGCTGAAGGTGACGAGTCGGTGCTGTCGCTGACGCGAGCATGGACGCTGGTGCGCTTCTTTGAAAGCAAGATGCTGATGACCACGCCGTGCAGCAAATGCCGCGGCCATTTCGTCGTGCATCGTCTGGATTTGCATCAGGACTACCTGTGCGGTTTGTGCCACATGCCTTCGCGCGCCGGCAAAACCAAGAAGGCCAAGGACGCGATCGCCGCCCCGGCCATTGCTGCAGCGCTCGAAGCGCCGCAGATCGCCGCCATTGCCTGATTCGGATCAATCTGACCACTGTCGCATTACAATAATCGGCTTTTGATGCAGGCTTGGAGGCCGAGATGACATTGGGGCAGCGCAGACCCGTTCTGCAGGCACCTGCAGTACAAGCGTTGTTCGTTCTTTGCGCCGCATGGGTTCTGGCATTGCTGGCCGGACAGGCCGTCGAGTCGTGGTTCGGTGTCGTCATTTCCCCCATTCCTTTCGCTTTCCTGCATGGTGCACTGGCCGCAGGCCTTGCTTGCCTGCGCCGCATGGCGTCATGGTGGGCGCCGATCCTGTTTTTCTTTCCGCCGGCTGCCGTGCTGGTGAATTCCTTCCATTTGCCCCCGGTGCTGTTTCTCGCGGTATTCCTCTTTCTGCTGCTCTTGTTCTGGTCGACGTTTCGCAGCCAGGTGCCGTTCTATCCGTCGGGTCAGGCAACCTGGGATGCGGTGGCGGGTTTGCTGCCGGCCGACCAGCCGTTGCGCGTGATCGATATCGGTAGCGGCCTGGGCGGCGCGGTTCTTTATTTGTCGAGACTGCGCCCCGACAGCCGTTTCGTCGGTATCGAGCTGGCGCCGTTGCCGTGGCTGGTCAGCCAGGTACGCGCTTTGCTTGGCCGGAGTCGCGGCGCGTTCGTGCGCGGCGACTATACGCGCCTGGATTTCAGTGACTACGATGTCATCTTCGCCTACCTGTCGCCGGCGGCGATGACGGCGTTGTGGCAAAAGGCGCGGGTGGAAATGCGTCCCGGCACGCTCTTGCTGAGCTACGAATTCATCATTGAGGACATGCAACCGGATGTCGTCGTGCATCCGAAGGAAAATGGGCCGGCTTTGTATGGTTGGCGTATGTGAAACAAAAAAGAGCTGTGTTACATTCTCCGCACGTTATCAAGTTTTTATCTTTGGTGTCGTAATTGAAAATGAAAGCCCGCTTTCGGTCATGTATTCCATCATTTGGTTGATGGGATTGCATGTAACCTGACAGCAGGGAAAAAACACTGAACGCCACTGGGACGGGAGTAGGCACTTGTTAGTCATAATTGGATATGTAATCGTCATGGCGTCCGTCTTCGGCGGATTTGCGATGGCAGGGGGGCATCTCGGGGCGTTGTTTCAGCCGATCGAGTTGCTGATGATTGGTGGAGCAGCGGGGGGCGCTTTCCTTGTCGGTAACAACAACAAGGCCATCAAAGCCACGATAAAGGCGTTGCCGACCGTTTTCAAAGGCTCGACATATACCAAAGCTCTGTACATGGAGCTGATGTCGCTGCTGTTCGAAATCCTGACCAAGTCGCGCAAGGAAGGGTTGATGTCGATCGAAGGCGACATCGAGGAACCTGAGTCGAGCCCGATTTTCAGCAAATATCCCGGCGTTCTGGCCGACCATCACCTGATCGAGTTCATGACCGATTACCTGCGCCTCATGGTGTCGGGGAACATGGATGCGTTCCAGATCGAAAACCTGATGGACAATGAAATCGAAACCCATCACCACGAAGGCGAAATTCCGGTGCATTGCATCGCCAAGCTCGGCGACGGCATGCCGGCGTTCGGTATTGTGGCAGCGGTGATGGGCGTGGTGCATACGATGGAATCGGTGGGTATCCCGCCGTCCGAACTGGGTATGCTGATTGCGCATGCGCTGGTCGGTACTTTCCTTGGTATTCTGCTGGCGTACGGTTTCGTGGGGCCGCTGTCGAGCTTGCTGGAGCAAAAGCTGCACGAGTCGACCAAGATTTACCAATGCGTCAAAGTCACTCTGCTCGCCAGCCTGAACGGTTACGCACCTGCCTTGTCGATCGAATTCGGCCGCAAGGTCCTGTTCTCGACGGAACGTCCATCCTTCCTGGAACTGGAAGAGCACGTCAAACAGGCAAAAAGCAAGTAACCCGATATGACCAGTCATCAGCAGGAGTAAGGCATGGCCGACGAAGGGCTACGTCCCATTATTGTAAAACGCATCAAGAAGGGCGGCGGCGGTCATCACGGCGGCGCCTGGAAGATCGCCTACGCCGACTTTGTGACGGCGATGATGGCGTTTTTCCTGCTGATGTGGCTGTTGGGCTCGACTGCAAAGGGCGACCTCAACGGTATCGCGGAATATTTCAAAACACCCCTCAAGGTGGCGATGGCCGGCGGCTCCGGTAGTGGCGATGCGAATACGGTGCTGCCTGGCGGCGGTAAGGATCTGACGCGGCAGGAGGGGCAGTTGCGCAAGGGTGAGAACGATATCACCAGCAAACGCAGTGTGCGCGCCGCACAGGCCGAACTGGAAAAGGCCGAACGCGCCCGTCTGGACGAATTGAAAAAGCGCATCGAGACCGCTATCGACAATAGTCCGACCTTGAAGCAATTCAAGAATCAACTGTTGATCGACATTACGTCCGAAGGCTTGCGCATCCAGATCGTGGACGAAAAGAACCGTCCGATGTTTGCACTCGCCAGCGCCCAGCTGCAGCCTTATACGCGTGAAATCCTGCGTGAGATCGGCAAAACGCTCAACGATGTACCGAACAAGATCAGCCTGTCCGGGCACACCGATGCCACTCCGTATTCGAGCGGTGAAAAAGGCTATAGCAACTGGGAGCTGTCCGCGGATCGCGCCAACGCGTCGCGTCGCGAGTTGATTTCAGGTGGAATGGATGAATCGAAGGTATTGCGCGTGGTGGGCTTGTCGTCCGCCGTGCTGCTGGACAAGGAGGATCCGTTCAACCCGATCAACCGCCGCATCAGCATCATCGTGATGAACAAGAAAGCGGAAGAGCTTGTTCAGAACGGTGGATCGTCTTCACTCGACGTGTCGTCCGACGCTGACGTAAAAGATGGTTTGAGCGAACCGGCCAAGAATTAACTGGATTTTAAACACCAGGCCCCATTGAAAAGGAGGGCTTCGAATGTCGACACCCAAAATGCTGCAAGAGCTGAAGCGCTTGCTGCTCGATACGGCTAGCGGTGGAAGCAGGCAACTGACTGAAGTCGAAACGGATTTGGTCCAGACCAACATCCTGCTCGGCGAAGCGATCGAGAAGCTGGGATCGAGCTTCATGGAGTTGCATACCGCTGTCCTCGCGCAGCAGAAGGAACTGGAAGTGGTCATGGCCGGCAACGGTACCTTGTCCGCTGAGGATATCGCTCGCCTCAAGGTCATGCAGGACGACATTACGGCGCACGTCAATGCGGCCGTGACAGGCCTGCAGTTCCAGGACATGACCAGCCAGTTGCTGGAGCGTATCGTGCGCCGCGTGATCGGCCTGCGTGACGCGCTGGGTGTGCTCAGCGCGAACAGCTTTGAAATTACTCCCGATTCCACGCAATCGGTGGAGATGCTCGAAAGCTTGCTCAAGAACACGGTAGAGTCGATGGAAGAACGTCTGACCGCGCTTGAAAATGGCCTGTGGAAAACGGTACGGCAAACGCGCATGGAAAGCGGCGACATCGAGTTGTTTTAACCGGAGCCGCGTCAGTATGCAGATTCGGCGGAGCTCTTCGGTGTTTTGACGATGGGTTGAATCAATCGCACAATAGCAATTTTTTGATAATGGATGCGGCATAATGAGTTCGAACAACTCATAGTCGTAAATGAAGAACAGGGAGTAATGATGTCTAAAACAATTCTTGCGGTAGACGACTCGGGGTCATTGCGCCAGATGGTGGTGTTCAGCCTGAAAGCAGCCGGCTATCAAGTCACCGAAGCGGTGGACGGGCAAGATGCGCTGGACAAGGCGAAATTGCAGACTTTCGACCTAGTGCTGACCGATCAGAACATGCCGCGCATGGATGGCCTGACGCTGATCCGTTCCCTGCGTGCGCTGACTAGCTATCAGCGCGTGCCCATCCTGATGCTGACCACTGAGTTCAGCGATGAGATGAAGGCCAAGGGCAAGGCTGCCGGCGCCAATGGCTGGCTGGTCAAGCCGTTCGATCCGCAGCGCCTGACCGAAGTAGTTAAAAAAGTCATTGGCTAGTGTCAATAATCAACGATAAAAGACAGACCTACAGCATCCATGACGGAGCCCAATCATGACCATTGATATGAGCCAGTTTTTCCAGGTGTTTTTCGACGAGGCGGAGGAAGGCCTCGCCGAAATGGAAAAGCTCTTGCTGGCCGTTAATGTGTCGGATCCCGACGACGAAGATCTGAACGCGATCTTCCGCGCCGCGCATTCCATCAAAGGCGGTTCGGCCACATTCGGCTTGAACGACATTACCGAGGTGACCCACGTGCTGGAGTCGCTGCTTGACCGCATTCGCCAGCACGAAATGGCGTTGACCAGTCAGCATGTCGACGCCTTCCTGGCCGCCAAGGATGTCATCAAATCCATGCTGGACGGCCATCGCCATGGTGCGACCGTCGATCTGAACGCGGCCGCTGAAGTACGCAAATTGCTGCAATCGCTGTCCGAAGGCGGCGGCAAGAAAGCCAAGGGCGCGCAGCCACTGGCCGGACAGGGCGGCGTGAGCCGTTATCGCATTGAATTGCCGCAGCTGGCCGATCGCGACATCGAGGCTTTGCAGCAGGAGCTCGGCTTGCTCGGAAAAATCGAGAAAGCCGAAGCTGAAGGCGGCGGCAGCGTATTCATCCTTGACACCGCCAAGAGCGCCGACAGCATCGTCGAAATCTGTTCCTTCCTGGTGAACACGGATGACCTGAAGATTTCGCAAGCGGTCGCCGGACGTTCCAAGGAAGAAGAGCAGGGCTACGGCTTCTTCGCACCATTCGTGCCGCAGGATGCAACCGATGAAGAACGCGGCTATGGTTTCTTTGCGCCGTTCGTGCCGATGAACGCAACGGACAAGGAGCGCGGCTACGGTTTCTTCGAGCCGTTCGTTCCTCAAGGCGAGACTGAACAAGCCAAGCAGGCGGCAGAAGCTGCTGCACATACCGACGACGATCCTCCGGCTCTGGCCGTGACGGAAGGCGGCGAAAAGAAAGCCAAGGGCGAGAAGCCCGCGACCGTGCACGAATCGCAGTCGATCCGCGTCGGCATCGAAAAAGTCGATCAGCTGATCAATCTGGTAGGTGAGCTGGTGATCACGCAAGCGATGATTGAGCAGCGCACCGGCTCGCTGGACCCGATGCTGCATGAACATCTGCTCAACAGTGTCAGCCAGCTGACCCGCAATACGCGCGACTTGCAGGAATCCGTCATGTCGATTCGCATGATGCCGATGGATTACGTGTTCTCGCGTTTCCCCCGCATGGTGCGCGATCTGGCCGCGAAACTCGGCAAGCGCGTCGAATTTGTCACCCATGGCGCCGCGACGGAGCTGGACAAGGGCCTGATTGAGCGCATCGTCGATCCGCTCACGCACCTGGTGCGCAACAGTATCGACCACGGCATCGAAATTCCCGAGACGCGCCTGGCGGCCGGCAAGACCGATTACGGCACGCTGTCGCTGTCGGCCGAACACCAGGGCGGCAACATCATTATTGAAGTCACTGACGACGGCGGTGGCCTGAACCGCGACAAGATTCTGGCCAAGGCCAAGCAGCAAGGCATGGCGGTGTCGGACAATCTCAGCGACGGCGACGTTTGGCAATTGATTTTCGAGCCGGGCTTTTCGACTGCCGAGCAGGTCACCGATGTGTCCGGTCGCGGCGTCGGCATGGACGTCGTCAAGCGCAACATCCTGGCCATGGGCGGGGCGGTCGATATTCGCTCCAGCAAGGGTTTCGGCACCACGATTTCGATTTCGCTGCCGTTGACGCTGGCGATCCTCGACGGCATGTCGATCCGGATCGGACACGAGATTTATATCCTGCCGCTCGGTTACGTGGTCGAGTCGCTGCAACCGGCGACGCAGGACGTCAAGGAGATCAGCGGCCAGGGCAAGGTCATCAAGGTCCGTGGCGAATATCTGCCGCTGATTCCGCTGTATCAAATTTTCAATATCGAGCCGACATTCACCGATCCGTCGCAGGGGTTGGTGGTAATCCTGGAATCGGATGGCAAGAAAGCTGCATTGTTCGTCGATGATCTGATCGGCCAGCAGCAAATTGTTGTCAAGAACCTGGAATCCAATTATCGTAAGGTTGCAGGGATTTCTGGTGCTACTATTCTGGGTGACGGAGGCGTAGCCTTGATTATCGACGTTGCCGCTTTGTTACGATCAAGCCGGCAATTGAGCGACGAATCTGTATTTTCCTGATTTCTTATAAGGGCCATTACCATGTCTGACACCATTTCGAAAAATATTTCCGGCTTTGGCGAAAAAGCCGATAGCGCCGGGAATGAGTTCCTGGCCTTCACACTCGGCAAGGAAGAATACGGCATCGACATCCTGAAAGTTCAGGAAATCCGTGGTTACGAAGCGGTGACCCGGATCGCCAATTCGCCGGAATTCATCAAGGGCGTCGTCAATCTGCGCGGCATCATTGTCCCTATCGTCGACATGCGCATCAAGTTCCAGCTTGGCGAACCGACTTACGATCAATTCACCGTCGTGATCATCCTGAATATTTCCGGCCGTGTGGTCGGCATGGTGGTGGACAGCGTGTCCGATGTGATCACCTTGTCGCCGGAGCAAATCAAGCCGGCGCCGGAAATGGGCACGACTTTCGACTCCGACTACCTGATCGGTCTGGGCACTCTGGATGAGCGCATGCTGATCCTGGTCGACATCGACAAGCTGATGTCCAGCGCCGATATGGGCCTGATCGAGAAGCTGGCCGCTTAAGCCGCTTCAGGAACCGAGTCCGGGAACGGGCGCCTGCCGCATGGCTCTGCGGCAGGCGCCCGTTTCTTTTTGGATGGCAGGATTGATGCAGACGGACTGCACCGGCAGGCATCAAGGACGCTTGCCGGTACAGGCAGGGAAATCCGGCTTAGTGGAAGTGTTCGGTTGATGCCGGTGCGTCTTCCGGCATTTCTGCATGCACCAAATCACCGTCGGGAGCCGGGAACAGCGGCGTACCGCAATCGTCGCAGAACTCCATCGTGTAGCGTTCCTCATGCAGCTTGATCTGTACGATGCCGCATTCACGCAATACCCCCAGAATTTCTTCTATTGGCGTCCGTGGGCTATCCGGCGCGGACAGGTCGCGTACTTCGTCACCATCTTCCTGCTCGTACAGCGGCCACACGATGCCGTACACGACACCGTCGTCGTTGCCGAGGCTAAAGCCGACGCGGTATTCATCGATCTGGCCGTTGATGTTCTCGCAAAAACTGCCGATATTGGCGTGCAACTCCGACGAAGCCACGCCCAGCGTCTGCGTCAGGTAATGATCGGCGGCACGAATGGCGGCCGGGCGGATACGTTTGTCCGCTTCGCGGCAGGCGAAGTAATACGGTTGCGGCAACAGCAACTCGACATTGCAGCCGGGCAGGAAGCGGGTCAGCAGCGGCGTGGCTTGGGCGGTCCAGGCCTCAAGTGCGGCTTCCCGCTCGTGTATGGTTGAGGAGTTCTCATCCATTTGCCAGCGGAATACCGGTGCGCCGGTCGGCACGGCAACCGCAGCGATCAGGTAGCGCGTATCGGCCAGGAAGGGCGCGGTCGGCGTGTGCTCCAGCGACAGCTGCGGCGTGCTTTGCTTGAGGGCGGACTGGCCCATGCGCTGGGTCAGCGCGAAGACGTCGGCATGGTGGCGGGGCAGTTGTTCGATTGCATATAATGGCGGCGCCAATGCAAGGTGGACGTTGTCGGCCAGCACATGCGCGTGGAGGTGGGCGAACAAGCCGTTGCGTACATCGGCCGGCAGGTTGCCGGAGGCGATGCTGAAACGCGTCCAGGCCAGCACCGGCAACGCCAGCAGCTGCACGCTGTAAACCTTGCCGTCGTAATCGAGCGCGCAGGCTTCGCTGTTGGCTTCGACTGCTTCCACCAGGACGTCGTAACCGTCGAGATCGGACTTGAACAGATGATCGAGGGCGGCGTCGATCATGCCTTGATGGTTACTTTTCAACTGCTTATGCAGCTGCAGATCGAGGGTGCGTTCCCAGGCCCGTTCTTCGAGACGACTGGTAGAGCCGGCGACCGCTTGTGATGAATTGACCAGGCGCTGGCTTTCAGCGGATAACCTGGAGGAAGAGCGTTTGGCGGGGCGGCGCATGATGAAATATTGACAATCAAATGATGAGAATATCTATTGTAGTTGATTCGACATCGGGCCGGGTGTTGCTGACCGGCATGCATGTTTGTCAACATCGCTCCTGACGCATTGCATGGCGCGCCCCACGGCGCGCGCATAAAAAAAACGCCGGTCGAAACCGGCGTTTTTTATTTGCTGCGTACCCGCAAAGCGGGACGTCTCTGCAGGAGGCTGATTAAGCTGTCAGCAGTTGACGCAGAACGAACGGCAGGATGCCGCCGTGCTTGTAGTAGTCCACTTCGATCGGTGTATCGATGCGCAGCAGCAGTTTGACTTCCTTGGTTTCGCCGTTCTTGCGATGGATCACCAGAGTGGCTTCCTGTTGCGGCTTGATCTCGCCTTCCAGGCCCTTCAGGTCGAAAGTTTCTTCGCCTGTGATGCCCAGAGTCTGGACGCTGTCGTTGCCGATGAATTGCAGCGGCAACACGCCCATGCCAACCAGGTTCGAGCGGTGGATACGTTCGAACGAACGTGTGATCACAGCCTTTACGCCCAGCAGTTGCGTGCCCTTGGCAGCCCAGTCGCGGGAGGAGCCGGTACCGTACTCTTCGCCGCCGAACACCATGGTCGGCACGCCGTCGTTGACGTACTTCATGGCTGCATCATAGATCGCCATTTGTTCGCCGCTAGGCTGGTGAACCGTCACGCCGCCTTCAACGCCCGGCACCATCAGGTTCTTGATACGCACGTTGGCGAAAGTGCCGCGCATCATGATTTCGTGGTTGCCGCGGCGCGAGCCGTAGGAGTTGAAGTCCGCCTTCAGCACGCCATTGGCTTGCAGCCACTTGCCTGCCGGGCTGGAGTCCTTGATCGAACCGGCCGGGGAGATGTGGTCGGTGGTGATCGAGTCGCCGAACACGCCCAGAGCGCGCGCACCGCTGATGCCGGTTGCTGCTGCTTTCGGTACTTCGGTGAAGCTCTCGAAGAACGGTGGTTCTGCGATGTAAGTCGAAGTAGGCCAGTTGTAGACCTGGCCGGCAGCGACGCCCTTAATGGCTTCCCACAGCTTGCCTGGTGCGCCCTTGACGTCGGCGTAGTTCTCTTTGAACACCTTGGCGTTCATCGCGAACTTCAACAGCTTTTCGATTTCTTGCGAAGTCGGCCAGATGTCGCCCAGGAAGATTTCCTTGCCGCCCTTGCCCTTGCCGACCGGTTGTGTCATCAGGTCGACATTGACGTTGCCGGCAATGGCGTAAGCCACGACCAGCGGGGGCGAAGCCAGGAAGTTCGAACGGATGTTCGGGTGAATACGTGCTTCGAAGTTGCGATTGCCCGACAGCACGGCGGAAGCGACGATGTCGTTCTTGACGATCGCTTCGTTCATGGCTGGAGTCAGGTCGCCGGCGTTGCCGATGCAAGTGGTGCAACCGTAGGCAGTCACGCCAAAGCCCAGTTTTTCCAGATAGCCCAGCAAGCCGGCTGCTTCCAGATACTTGGTCACGACGCGCGATCCGGGCGCCAGCGAGGTCTTGATGTGCGGCGCAACCTTCAGGCCGGCTTCGACAGCCTTCTTGGCCAGCAGGCCGGCTGCCAGCAGCACGCTCGGGTTCGATGTGTTGGTGCACGACGTGATCGCTGCGATCAGCACGTCGCCGTTCTTGACATCGATGCCGTCGGCATTGGTGTACGACTTGTTCAGGTCTTCGATCTTCTTGTTGAAGCCGTTTTCAGCCACCGGTTTGACGAACAGATCAGCGAAGTTCGATTTGACGTTGCCGATTTCGATACGGTCTTGCGGACGCTTCGGACCAGCCAGCGATGGTGCAACGGTGCCCAGATCCAGCGACACTTCGTTGGTGAAGTCGATGTCGCCAGCCTTTGGAATGCCGAACAGGTTCTGTGCCTTGAAGTAGGATTCGAACGCGTCGATTTCCGCCTTGGTGCGGCCGGTGCCCTTGAAATAGTCGATGGTTGCTTCGTCGACCGGGAAGAAGCCCATGGTCGCGCCGTATTCAGGCGCCATGTTGGCGATGGTGGCGCGGTCGGTCAGCGACAGCGACTTGGTGCCTTCGCCGAAGAATTCGACGAACTTGCCCACAACCTTGGTCTTGCGCAGCAGTTCGGTGATGGTCAGGACCAGGTCGGTCGCGGTGACGCCTTCACGCAGTTGGCCGGTCAGGTTCACGCCGACCACGTCAGGTGTCAGGAAGTAGACCGGTTGGCCCAGCATGCCGGCTTCTGCCTCGATGCCGCCCACGCCCCAGCCGACCACGCCGATACCGTTGATCATAGTGGTGTGCGAGTCAGTGCCGACCAGGGTGTCCGGATAATAGATGCCTGTCTTGTTGTGCACGCCGCGTGCCAGGTATTCCAGGTTCACTTGGTGGACGATGCCGAAGCCGGGAGGCACGACGCCGAAGGTGTCAAATGCCTGCATGCCCCATTTCATGAACTGGTAGCGCTCGTTGTTGCGCTGGAATTCCAGTTTCATGTTCAGGTCGAGCGCTTTCTTTTCGCGGAAGTGGTCGATCTGCACCGAGTGGTCGACAACCAGATCCACCGGAACCAGCGGCTCGATGTTCTTTGGATTCTTGCCCAGCTTCTTGGCGACGTTACGCATGGCGGCCAGATCGGCCAGCAGGGGAACGCCGGTAAAGTCTTGCAGCACGACGCGGGCGACCACGAATGGGATTTCATCGACGCGGGGAGCCTTGGCGCCCCAGTTCGCCAATTGCTTGACGTGCTCTTCCGTGACCTTCTGGCCGTCGCAGTTGCGCAGGACGGATTCCAGCACGATACGGATCGACACTGGCAGACGGGAGATGTTGATCCCGAGCTTCTTTTCCAGGGCGGGCAGTGAGTAGAACTTGCCTTTCTTGGAACCGGAAATGCTGAATTCCTTTAGGGTGTTCAATGTGTTGCGGGACATGGCCTCTTCTCCTTAGATTACGGATGGTATAAGTTTGTTGGCGCTACGAAGCTTGGTTTCGTTGCAAATACGGGACTGCGTTACTTCTGAATTCTTGCTGAATCTATGCTGAATCTTGTTACCGGTTTGCTGCTTAGCTTTTCGGGGCAGCCGGCGCTTCTGCAGTCGCCGGTTCTACGTTCTTGCATTCGTTCGCCAGTTGCTGGCCCTTCTTGGAATCCAGCAGAATGCCCTTGGCAGGAATGCCGATCCAGACCAGGCCGACCTTGCGGTTTTCGAAGCGATTGGCGCCGGTGGTGGTGGTCACGCGGGTCAGGCGGTTGATGCGCTTGTTCCAGCGGATGGCGATGTGCTTGTCATCGTCGTCGTTCTTGTAGATGGTCAGTTTGTTGCCCATTTCGCAGCTGAAATCGGCCGACTTGGTGCCGCCGATTTCCGGCTCGTTTTCGTCGTCGTCAGCGTCGGAAGAGAACGCCATTTTCTCGGCTGGTTTGGCTGCAGCGGCAGCCGCTTTTGGATGCGCTTTTTTCTTGGCGGGCTGCTTCTTGGCAGTGGTTGCAGCAGTCGCAGCGGTCTCTGCGAATGCAGACGGCATGCCTGCGGCGAAGAGGGCGCTTGCGAGGGTCAGGGCGGTCAGATATGTTTTCATCGGGCGTCGGTCAATATTCAATGTTCAATGTTGCGGGGTGGTTGAAATCGGTGCGGCGATCGTGCCGGTTTCTGCAAACCAGGCTGCGACTGCCACCGGCAGGGCAGCGCCGCCGGCATGGCCGCGCTGCAGGATGCTCCAGTAATAGCGGTAACTCGCACGGTCATGCAGCGTACCGCCGTGCTGGATCGGGCCCCATTGCACGTCCCTGGCTTTAAGCAGGATTTGTGCCGCTTCGCCGATTTCGTCATCGGCCGGGGACAGGGTTTGCACGATCGCTTTGATCTGGTTCGGATGGATGCTCCACATCCGGGTATAGCCGAATTCCCGCGCCGCACGGCCGGCGTCGCCGGTGACCACCGCGGTATCCTGAATCTCGGTGGTGACGTTGTGCGAGGGGACTTTGCCGTGTGCATGGCAGGCGGCTGAAATTTCCAGTTTGGCGCGCGCCACCAACGGGTGCGTGAACTGGCCGGGCGAGCGCATTGCGGCGCTCGGGATGGCGCCATAGTGCGCCGACACAAAGTCCATGACGCCAAAAGACAGCGACTCGACCTGCGGCAGCGCCGCGATCATGCGCACGTCTTCCAGCGCGCCGTGGGTCTCGATCAGCACATGCAGCGGCGGCATGCGGCGACCGGCCGCGCTCGTGTGGCGAGTGATGGTGGCGATGGCTTGCTGCACGTCGGCCAGGCCGTCGGCTTTGGGCAGCATCAGGTAAGCCAGTCGCGAGGCACTGTCACCGGCATCGGCAGCGCAGATCGTCGCGACATCTTGTTCGAAAAAGGGGCTGGTCACGTCATGCACGCGGGCGCCGATGCGGCCGAAGCGATTGTCGTCGCCGGCGATCAGGGAGCCAACCAGTTGCGCGTGCTCGGCTTCGTTGCCGGCGCTGGCGCCGTCTTCGCAGTCGAGGGTGATGTCAAAAACCGGGCCGAGCTCTTGTTGCAGGGCAATCGACTTGCGCATCAGCTTTTCAGAGCCGGCGTAGTGGTCGCAGACCGGTAGCGAGACCGGTTGTCGGGTGCCTGGGAACAAGACCTGGGTGGGATGCATTGCTGCTGAATTCCGAATGTGTGCAAAAAATTGCGCGGCGGCTATGGGAGCCCGCCGCGCGCTGGTCAATTAGCCGACCAGGTGTTTGACGCCTTCGCGCTCTTCCGACAATTCCTTGAGCGTGATGTTGATGCGCTCTTGCGAGAATTCGTCGATTTCGAGGCCTTGGACAATCTTGTATTCGCCGTTCTCGGTAGTGACCGGGAAGCCGAACATGGTGCCTTCAGGGATACCGTAGGAGCCGTCCGATGGCACGCCCATGGTGGTCCACTTGCCGTTGGTGCCGAGGATCCAGTCATGCACGTGATCGATTGCTGCGTTGGCTGCCGATGCCGCCGAAGACAGGCCGCGCGCTTCGATGATCGCTGCGCCGCGTTTGCCGACTGTCGGCAGGAAGGTGTCCTTGTTCCAGACCTGGTCGTTGATCAGGTCCTTGACGGCCTTGCCGTTCGCGGTGGCGAAACGGTAGTCGGCGTACATGGTCGGCGAGTGGTTGCCCCAGACGCACAGCTTTTCGATGGCCGAAACCGGTTGGCCGATCTTGGCTGCAACTTGCGACAACGCGCGGTTGTGGTCCAGGCGCAGCATGGCGGTGAAGTTCTTGGCCGGCAGATTCGGCGCCGACTTCATGGCGATGTATGCATTGGTGTTGGCCGGGTTGCCGACCACCAGAACCTTGACGTCGCGCGAAGCGACGGCGTCCAGCGCCTTGCCTTGCACGGTGAAGATCTGTGCATTGGCTTCCAGCAGATCCTTGCGCTCCATGCCTGGGCCGCGTGGGCGGGCGCCAACCAGCAGGGCGATGTCGGCATCCTTGAATGCAGTCATCGGGTCGCTGTGCGCGGTCACGCCGGCCAGCAACGGGAATGCGCAGTCATCGATTTCCATGATGACGCCCTTCAGGGCTTTTTGTGCTTTTTCGTCAGGGATTTCCAGCAACTGCAGGATCACTGGCTGGTCTTTGCCGAGCAGGTCGCCGTTGGCGATGCGGAAGAGAAGGGAGTAACCGATTTGACCGGCGGCGCCGGTTACGGCAACACGCTTGGGGGCTTTAGCCATGTTGAATCTCCAAAGTGGTGATAGAAAGCGTTCAATACTGCCGGAGTCGGGAGGCGCTCGCAAAACAGGCTGCAAACGCGCTGAAACAAGTCCTGGAAGTGCTTCCCAACTCCTCGCCGGTCTCGAAAAGACGCCGGCAATTACTGCGTATTCTTTCAAGAGACTGTAATCATACCGTCGAAAGCGCAGGCAGTCAGTTGTTTTGCCGCCCCGGCAGCGAACCGGTATGACGCAAAAGGTGCAGTCCCGGCGCATCGCGTGCAAGCACGACCAAAAAAACCTGTTCGTCTCTGAATATGCCCGCGAGTGTAGGCTTGCCTTTCTGGTCTGTCAATCGCTATCTTATGTCTTATATAAGACATCTTATTAAATACTTTTTGCTGGACGCGAGAAGGGTTTTTGTGGTCAAATTTGGGGTTATGAGCTCCAGCCTGCCCAATCTGAACAACAGCGACGCGCAAAGCGTGGGCACCAGTGTTGCCGGAGCAGCTCCTACCTTCAGTCCCCTCTATCAGCAAATCAAGGCTTTGATCACGCAGCGTCTGGAATCAGGCGAGTGGAAGCCGGGCGAACTGATCCCCAGCGAAGTCGAACTCGGCAACCGTTTCAAGGTGAGTCAGGGGACCGTACGCAAGGCGATCGACGAACTGGCTGCTGAAAACCTGGTGGTGCGGCGGCAAGGCAAGGGCACGTTTGTTGCCACGCATCATGAAACGCATGCGCAATTCCGTTTCCTGCGCCTGACTGCCGATACGGACGGTCCGCAGCGTGCGGAAAACAAGATCATCGAAGTCAAGCGCGTGCGCGCACCCGCGGAAGTGGCGCGCCAGCTCGACATGAAGTCGGGCGACTCCGTGATCTTCATCAAACGGGTAAAATCATTCAACGGCGTTCCGACCATACTTGAAGAAATCTGGTTGCCCGGTCTTATTTTCAAAGGGCTCACCGCGGAACGTCTGATGGAATATAAAGGGCCGTTATACGGCCTGTTTGAAACCGAATTCGGGACACGCATGATTCGCGCTGAAGAGCAGATTCGTGCCGTGGGGGCGGATCCGGAGTCTGCGGAACTGCTGGGGGTTCCGCCCCAAACGCCTTTGTTGAGTGTGGACCGCGCTTCTTTTACCTATGGCGACAAGCCGGTGGAGATGCGACGCGGCTTGTATTTGACGTTGAATCATCACTACCAGAGCGAACTGAATTAAACCTGCAGGGGATGTCCTTTGCTCGCATCCGTTCGTCGACTTTGTAATGCCTAATTTGCTGCTAAGCAGAATAAGTGTTGGTGAAGGTTCATGAAATCGGCGAAAATTGCGGGATTGTTTTAAATCTGAGGAGAACCTTGTTATGTCTGAAGCCGCTAAACCACCACGGCCACAATTTCGTAACATTAATATTACCCAAATTGCTGGTTACCGTATGCCACTGGCGGCGCTGGTGTCGATCATGCACCGTGTCAGTGGCCTGTTCCTGTTCCTGATGCTGCCGTTCATCCTGTATCTGCTGGATAACAGTCTGCTCTCCGAAGGCACCTTCGAGTACCTCAAAGGCTTTGCCTCCAACTGGTTCGTCAAGCTTGTCGTCCTCGCCCTGTCCTGGGCATACCTTCATCACTTCTGTGCCGGCATCCGTCACCTGATCATGGATAACCACATCGGTCTCGACAAGGATAGCGCGCGCAAATCGTCGGCCGGCGTTTTGGTCGTCAGCATCGCACTGGTGATCCTGGTAGCGTTGAAACTGTTCGGAGCATTCTAAAAATGGCAAACAATAATATCGGATCGAAGCGCCTCGTCGTGGGCGCTCACTACGGCATGCGCGATTGGCTGGCGCAACGCGCCACCGCCGTCGTCATGGCGTTGTACACAGTCGTTCTGCTGGTCTGTTTCCTGACATCCAGCAACTTCTCTTATGAAGGCTGGGCTGCACTGTTCTCGCATCAGTGGTTCAAGATGGCGACCTTTGCAGCCTTCATGGCCTTGTTTTACCACGCCTGGATTGGCGTGCGTGACATCTGGATGGATTACGTCAAGCCGGTCGCTGTGCGCCTGGTCTTGCAAGTTGCCACGATCCTGTGGCTGGTTGTGTGCGCCGGTTGGGCGGCACAGATTTTGTGGAGAGTGTAATCGTGGCAGCTATCAAATCCACAATTCCTACACGCCGCTTTGATGCGGTTATTGTCGGCGCCGGCGGATCCGGCATGCGCGCTTCGTTGCAACTGGCTGAAGCCGGTCTGAACGTCGCGGTTCTGTCCAAGGTTTTCCCGACCCGCTCGCATACGGTCGCTGCCCAAGGCGGCATCGGTGCATCGCTGGGCAACATGTCGGAAGACAACTGGTACTGGCACATGTTCGACACCGTCAAGGGTTCGGACTATCTGGGCGACCAGGACGCCATCGAATTCATGTGCCGCGAAGCACCGAAGGCCGTCTACGAGCTGGAACACTTCGGCATGCCTTTCGACCGGAATGCCGACGGCACCATTTATCAGCGCCCGTTCGGCGGCCACTCGGCGAACTTCGGCGAAAAGCCGGTAGCACGCGCCTGTGCCGCAGCGGACCGTACCGGTCACGCGCTGCTGCACACGCTGTATCAGCGCAACGTCCGCGCCAAGACGCACTTCTTCGTTGAATGGATGGCGATCGACGTCATCCGCGACAACGAAGGCGATGTGATCGGCGTGGTTGCGCTGGAAATGGAAACCGGCGAAATCATGATGCTGCACGCGAAGACCACGCTGTTTGCAACCGGCGGCGCAGGCCGTATCTGGGCCGCATCGACGAACGCCTTCATCAATACCGGCGACGGTATGGGTATGGCGGCGCGTGCCGGCCTGCCGCTGCAAGACATGGAGTTCTGGCAGTTCCACCCGACCGGCGTGGCCGGCGCGGGCGTGCTGATCACTGAAGGCGTGCGCGGCGAAGGCGGCATCCTGATCAACAGCAACGGCGAACGTTTCATGGAGCGCTATGCGCCGACGCTGAAGGATCTGGCGCCGCGCGACTTCGTCTCGCGTTCGATGGACCAGGAAATCAAGGAAGGCCGCGGCGTCGGCCAGCACAAGGATCACGTGCTGCTGGACCTGCGCCACATCGGCGCCGAGACGATTCAAAAACGTCTGCCGTCGATTCTGGAAATCGCGCACAAGTTCGCCAACGTCGACGCAACCAAAGAGCCGATTCCTGTCGTGCCGACCATCCACTACCAAATGGGCGGTATTCCGACCAACGTCTACGGTCAGGTGGTCGCGCCGAAGAACGGTTCGTACAAGGAAGTGGTGCAGGGCATGTACGCCATCGGCGAATGCGCCTGCGTGTCGGTGCACGGCGCCAACCGCCTGGGCACCAACTCGCTGCTGGATCTGGTCGTGTTCGGTCGCGCCGCCGGCAATCACATCGTTGAAAGCCGTCTGCAGGATCGCAGCCACAAGCCTATTCCATCGGATGCAACCGATCGCGCGATGGAGCGCGTTGCGCGCCTGGAAACCAGCACCGGTTCCGAGCGCGTGCAGGACGTCGCCAACGCGATTCGCGCTACGATGCAGCACTACTGCGGCGTGTTCCGCACCGACGAGCTGCTCAACGAAGGTCGCCAAAAGATCATGGAACTGGACGAGCGCCGCAAGCACGTGTCGTTCAAGGACAAGTCCAAGGTCTTCAACACCGCACGCGTCGAAGCGCTTGAGTTGGACAATCTGATTGAAACAGCCAAGGCAACCATTACTTCGGCAGCAGCCCGCAAGGAATCGCGCGGTGCGCACGCACATCGCGACTACGAGAAGCGCGATGACGAAAATTGGCTGAAGCACACGCTGTGGTTTTCCGAGGGGAATCGTCTCGACTACAAGCCAGTCAACATGCAACCGTTGACAGTCGAAACATTTAAACCTAAAGCACGTACTTTCTAAAAGGTCAGAACATGACACGTACTCTGAAATTCAAGATTTACCGCTACGATCCGGACAAGGACGAAAAGCCGTACATGCAAGACCTGACAGTCGAGCTGAAGCCAACCGACAAGATGCTGCTGGATGCTCTGCAGCGCATCAAGTCCGACGTCGACGATTCGCTGGCGCTGCGCCGTTCGTGCCGCGAAGGCGTGTGCGGCTCCGACGCGATGAACATCAACGGCAAGAATGGCCTGGCCTGCACCACCAACCTGAACGAACTGAGCGAGCCTATCGTTCTGAAGCCGTTGCCAGGTCTGCCGGTGATCCGCGATCTGATCGTGGACATGACCAACTTCTTCAAGCAATACGATTCGATCAAGCCTTACCTGATCAACGACAGCATTCCTCCTGAAAAAGAGCGTCTGCAATCGCCTGAACAGCGTGAAGAACTCGATGGCGTGTACGAGTGCATTCTGTGCGCATGCTGCTCGACTTCGTGCCCGTCGTTCTGGTGGAATCCGGACAAGTTCGTCGGTCCTGCCGGCCTGCTGCAGGCTTACCGTTTCATCGCGGACAGCCGCGACGAAGCGACCGGCCAGCGCCTGGACGATCTGGAAGATCCGTATCGCCTGTTCCGTTGCCGTTCCATCATGAACTGCGTCGATGTCTGCCCGAAGGGTCTGAACCCGAACAAGGCCATCGGCAAGATCAAGGAATTGATGGTTCGCCGCGCGGTATAAGCAGTTTGCTGCAAGCGGGCGGGAGGCGACTCCCGCCCGTGGTTTTATTCGTGTTTCACCAGTGATTGCCTTCCGCGCCGGTTCGCCAGTGTGGCCGGAAGAATCAAGTTAAGAAGTGATTTGAATCCATGTCCCAAAGCCATCAAGACGATCCCGCCAAACGTGCACGCCTGCGCTGGCGCGCCCGTCGCGGATTGCTGGAAAACGATCTCATCCTGACGCGTTATCTCGACGCCAATGAAGAGAGCATGACCGACGACGAAGTCGACGCGTTTTCCCGCCTGATGGATCTCGGCGACAACGACCTGATGGACTTGCTCCTTGTACGCAAGGAGCCTGAAGCAGCAGTGGACTTGCCCCAGGTCCACGCCTTGCTCAAAAAATTGCGTAACGCCTGAACGTTCCACCGAGTTCTGGCAAGATTGGTTCAAAAGCGGCCGGCGTTGTCTTAGAGGCTGTTGCAAAATGAAGTTGGCGGTATCCGGCTCCACGTGGGCGAGGGCGTGAAATTCATTTTGCAACAGGCTCTAAAGCGGTTGATTTGCGATTTTTGATTAACGATTCATCATCACAGCTGAAGGAAGAACTATGCCCACCTCAGATATCAAAGCGACCCTGTCGTTCTCGGATGGCACGCCGTCCCTGGATTTCCCCGTCTACAAGGGCACTATCGGTCCGGATGTCATCGACATCCGCAAACTGTACGGCGCCACTGGCAAGTTCACTTACGACCCTGGTTTCATGTCGACTGCGGCATGTAATTCGTCAATCACCTATATCGATGGCGACAAGGGCGAGCTGCTGTACCGCGGTTATCCGATCGAACAACTGGCGGTCAACTGCGACTTCCTGGAAACCTGCTACCTGCTGCTGCACGGCGAGCTGCCGAACGCAGCGCAAAAAGAAGAATTCGTCGGCACAGTGACCCAGCACACCATGGTTCACGAGCAGATGAATTTCTTCTTCCGCGGCTTCCGTCGCGATGCTCACCCGATGGCCGTGCTGACCGGTTCGGTCGGCGCCTTGTCGGCGTTCTACCATGACTCGCTGGACATCAGCAATCCGGTGCACCGCGACGTTTCCGCAATCCGCATGATCGCCAAGCTGCCGACACTGGTCGCCATGGCATACAAGTACAACATCGGCCAGCCGTTCGTGTATCCGCGCAACGACTTGTCGTACAGCGCTAATTTCATGCGCATGATGTTCGCGAATCCATGCGAAGAGTACAAGGTCAACGAAGTTCTGGTGCGCGCGCTGGATCGCATCCTGATCCTGCATGCCGACCACGAGCAAAATGCATCGACATCGACCGTCCGCCTGGCCGGTTCGTCGGGTGCGAATCCGTTCGCATGTATCGCTGCCGGTATCGCCTGCCTGTGGGGCCCTGCTCACGGCGGCGCCAACGAAGCTGCATTGACCATGCTGGAAAGCATCGGCTCGGTCGAGAACATTCCTGAGTTCATCAAGCAAGTGAAGGACAAGAACTCCGGCGTCAAGCTGATGGGCTTTGGTCACCGTGTCTACAAGAACTACGATCCACGCGCCAAGCTGATGCGTGAAACCTGCTACGAAGTCCTGAATGAACTGGGCCTGCACGACGACCCATTGTTCAAGCTGGCCATGGAGCTGGAAAAGATCGCGCTGGAAGACGACTACTTCGTGTCGCGCAAGCTGTACCCGAACGTCGACTTCTACTCCGGTATCGTTCAGCGCGCGCTGGGCATCCCGACATCGATGTTCACCTGCATCTTTGCAATGGCGCGTACGGTGGGCTGGATCGCTCAATGGAACGAAATGATCTCCGATCCGGAGCAAAAGATCGGTCGTCCACGCCAGCTGTTCGTCGGTTCCGCGAAACGCGACGTTTCGCCTATTGACAAGCGCGGCTGATAGCAGGTTTGATGGCCGCCCGGCACGGTCGGTCATCAGGCTGTCATCATCTCGTGCAGCTTGTTGCACGACGGCGCGAGGCTTGCCTTCCGCCGGTGCAACAAATGGCACAAATAAAAAGCGAATCTCAAGGATTCGCTTTTTTATTGGAAATAAGGATATATAATTCGGGCTATGTTGGCTGGATAACTCAAAAAAGTTCAGGTAGACATGGTCCTTCCCCACAACTTGATGTGCAATCCGCTAACCGGTCAGGCCGTGTCGCGGAAGGTTAGATTAACCCGCTAATCTCGCGAAACGCGAAGAAAGGTGAGCCAGATATGACTCAGCTCTACGAGCAATACAATCTCAACTCCTACCTCTTTGGTGGGAATGCGCCGTACCTGGAAGAACTGTACGAAGCGTACCTTAACAATCCCGGATCCGTACCAGACAATTGGCGTGCCTATTTCGACGCGGTGCAACACGTGCCTGCAGTTGATGGTTCCAATCGTCCTGACGTCGCCCATGCACCAGTAATCGCTTCGTTCGCCGAGCGCGCCAAGCAAGGTCCGATCCGCACCGTGGTCGCTTCCACCGACACCGAAATGGGTCGCAAGCGCGTCGCGGCAACCCAACTGATCGCCGGTTACCGCGACCTGGGTTCCCGTTTCGCCAACCTGGATCCGCTGCAACGCCAGGAACGTCCGAGCATCCCTGAACTCGAGCCGAGTTTCTACGGCTTCAGCGATTCCGACATGGACATCGTGTTCAACATCAGCAACACCTACTTCGGCGGCGAAACCGCATCGCTGCGCGACCTGCTGCAATCGCTGCGCGACACGTACTGCCGTTCGATCGGTGCCGAATTCACCTATATCAGCGACCCGGCAGAAGTGCGCTGGATCCAGGAACGTCTGGAACCGACACGTGCATTGCCGCAGTTCTCGGCTGAAAAGAAAAAACACATCCTCGACCGCCTGACCGCAGCCGAAGGCCTGGAGCGCTACCTCCACACCAAATACGTCGGCCAGAAGCGTTTCTCGCTGGAAGGCGGCGAAAGCTTCATCGCCTCCCTGGATGAAACCATCCAGCGCGCCGGTGAAAAGGGCGTGCAGGAAATCGTCATCGGCATGGCCCACCGCGGCCGCCTGAACGTGCTGGTCAACATCCTGGGCAAAACGCCGCAGGAGTTGTTCTCGGAGTTCGAAGGCCATCACGCCGACGACCTGCCGGCCGGCGACGTCAAGTACCACCAAGGTTTCTCCTCCGACATCAGCACCCCGGGCGGCCCGGTTCACCTGTCGCTGGCATTCAACCCGTCTCACCTGGAAATCGTCAACCCTGTAGTTGAAGGTTCGGTCAAGGCGCGTATGGATCGCCGCGGCGACAAGGACGGTTCGCAAGTGCTGCCGATTCTGGTTCACGGCGATGCAGCTTTCGCCGGCCAGGGCGTCGTGATGGAAACGCTGAATCTGGCGCAGACGCGCGGTTACGGCACCGGCGGCACCGTGCACATCGTGATCAACAACCAGATCGGTTTTACCACCTCGGATCCACGCGATTCGCGCTCGACGCTGTATTGCTCGGACGTGGTCAAGATGATCGAAGCGCCTGTGCTGCACGTCAACGGCGACGATCCTGAAGCCGTCGTGTTCGCCACGCAAATCGCGGTTGATTACCGCATGCAGTTCAAGAAGGACATCGTCGTCGACATCATCTGCTTCCGCAAGCTGGGTCACAACGAACAAGATACGCCGGCGCTGACACAGCCGCTGATGTACAAGAAGATCGCGCAACATCCGGGCACACGCAAACTGTACGCCGAGAAGCTGGCTGCGCAAGGCACCATCCCGGCCGACGGCGGCGATGTCATGGTCAAGGCTTTCCGCGATGCGATGGATAGCGGCAAGCATACTGTCGATCCGGTCATCACCAACTTCAAGAGCAAGTATGCCGTCGACTGGCTGCCGTTCCTGAACCGCAAGTGGACCGACGCTGCCGACACGGCAGTCCCGCTGGCAGAGCTGAAGCGCCTGGCTACACGCATCACCACCATCCCTGAAGGCTTCAAGGCGCACGCGCTGGTCGAGAAGGTCATCAACGACCGCGCTGCAATGGGTCGTGGCGAACTGAACCTGGACTGGGGCATGGGCGAACATCTTGCCTACGCTTCGCTGGTTGCGTCCGGCTACGCCATCCGCCTGACCGGCCAGGATGCAGGCCGCGGCACCTTCGTCCACCGTCATGCCGTTCTGCATGATCAGAACCGTGAACGTTGGGATGCAGGCACCTACATTCCTCTGCAAAACGTCGCAGAAAACCAGGCTCCTTACACCGTCATCGACTCCGTGCTGTCGGAAGAAGCCGTGCTCGGTTTCGAATACGGTTACTCGACTGCCGAACCGAACACGCTGACGATCTGGGAAGCTCAGTTCGGCGACTTCGCCAACGGCGCGCAAGTCGTGATGGACCAATTCATCAGCTCCGGCGAAGTGAAGTGGGGCCGTGCCTCGGGTCTGGTACAGATGCTGCCGCACGGTTACGAAGGCCAAGGTCCTGAGCACTCGTCCGCACGTCTTGAGCGTTACCTGCAGCTGTGCGCCGACAACAACATGCAAGTTGTCCAGCCGACCACCGCCGCGCAGATTTTCCACTTGCTGCGCCGTCAGATGATCCGCCTGTTCCGCAAGCCGCTGATCATCCTCACGCCGAAGTCGCTGTTGCGTAACAAGGATGCCGGTTCGCCGCTGTCCGATCTGGCCAAGGGATCGTTCCAGACCGTCATTCCGGAACTGGACGACAAACTCGACGCCAAGAAGGTCAAGCGCATCATCGCCTGCTCGGGCAAGGTCTATTACGATCTGGTCAATGCACGCAAGGAACGCGGTCAGACCGACACGGCAATCATCCGTGTCGAACAACTGTATCCGTTCCCGCACAAGGCGTTCGCTGCTGCGCTCAAGCAATTCCCGAACTTCCAGGAATTGGTATGGACACAGGACGAGCCGCAGAACCAGGGCGCATGGCTGCAGATCCAGCACAACATCTTTGAAAATCTGACTGACGGTCAAAAGCTTGCGTATGCAGGTCGTCCAGCCAGCGCATCGCCAGCGGTCGGTTACTACGACAAGCACTATGCGCAACAAAAGGCGCTGATCGACACCGCGTTTTCCAAACTCAAGGGCTTTGTCCTGACTAAGTAAGCAGATCTTGCACGGCGCGCATTGCGAGGGCGATGCGCGCTGATGTTTATTGAATAACCCGAATCGGAGAAGTTACATGGCACAAATCGAAGTAAAAGTCCCGCAATTATCAGAATCCGTTGCAGAAGCCACGCTGCTGCAATGGCATAAAAAAGTGGGCGAAGCCGTCGCACGCGACGAGAACCTGATCGACGTCGAAACCGACAAGGTCGTGCTGGAATTGCCGGCGCCGGAAGCCGGCGTCATCGCCCAGATCATCAAGGCCGACGGCTCGACCGTGGTCGCAGGTGAAGTCATCGCGATCCTGGACACCGACGCGTCCGCACAAGTGAGCCCGCTGGAAGTCAAGGCTGCTCCTGCACCGCAAAACACCAACGAACCGACACCGGTCGCAGCGCCTGAACTGGCGAACAAGTCCGACGTCGCCATGCCTGCCGCCGCCAAGATCCTGGCCGACAACAACATGTCGACATCGCAAGTGTCGGGCACAGGCAAGGATGGTCGCGTCACCAAGGGCGACGTGCTGGCTTCCCTGAATGCACCGAAGGCTGCAGCACCAGCACCAGCAGCCGCCAAGCCGGCGCTGCAGGCTGTTGCTGCTCCCGGCAAGGTCAACCTGGAAAACCGTCCGGAAGAGCGCGTGCCGATGAGCCGTCTGCGCGCACGCGTGGCCGAGCGTCTGCTGCAATCGCAAGCAACCAACGCCATCCTGACCACGTTTAACGAAATCAACATGCAACCTGTGCTGGACTTGCGCGCCAAGTACAAGGACAAGTTTGAAAAGGAACACGGCGTCAAGCTGGGCTTCATGTCCTTCTTCGTCAAGGCAGTGGTTCATGCACTGAAGAAGTACCCGATCGTCAATGCATCCGTTGACGGCAATGACATCGTCTACCACGGTTACTTCGACATCGGTGTCGCCGTCGGTTCGCCACGCGGTCTGGTGGTTCCGGTTCTGCGCGACGCGGATCAGCTGTCGATCGCCGACATCGAAAAGAAGATCGGCGAATTCGGTCAGAAGGCCAAGGACGGCAAGCTGTCGATCGAAGAAATGACCGGCGGCACCTTCACCGTGTCCAACGGCGGTACTTTCGGTTCGATGCTGTCGACGCCGATCATCAACCCGCCGCAATCGGCGATTCTGGGCATCCACGCTACCAAGGATCGCGCCGTGGTTGAAAACGGCCAGATCGTGATTCGTCCGATGAACTACTTTGCACTGTCCTACGACCACCGCATCATCGACGGCCGCGAAGCCGTTCTGAGCCTGGTTGCCATCAAGGAAGCGCTGGAAGATCCAGCCCGTCTGCTGTTGGATCTGTAATCATCAGGACCTGAAAAAGGCGCAGGGAAGACAGAGAAACCGGATCATCGTCCCTCTGTTGTCTCGGCGCCTTTTTTCTCTTTTGCATTCGTGCCGGACTGTGAGCAGTCTGCGCACATTCAAAAACGCACTAGGATAAAACTATGAGCAAGAATTTCGACGTGGTCGTCATCGGCGGCGGCCCTGGCGGTTACATCGCTGCAATCCGCGCAGCACAACTGGGCTTCAACACCGCCTGCATCGACGAATGGAAAAACGAAAAGGGCGGTCCCGCACCCGGCGGCACCTGCACCAACGTCGGTTGCATTCCCTCCAAGGCGCTGCTGCAATCTTCCGAGCACTATGAACATGCCGGTCATGCGTTCAAGGACCACGGCATCGATGTCAAGGGCCTGAGCCTGAATCTGCCGCAGATGCTGGGTCGCAAGAACACCGTCGTCAAGCAGAACAACGACGGCATCCTGTACCTGTTCAAGAAGAACAAGGTCACCTTCTTCCACGGCCGCGGCAGCTTCGTCAAGGGCGACGCCAACGGCTACGAAATCAAGGTTGCCGGCGCCGCTGAAGAATCCATCACCGCCAAGCAAGTCATCGTCGCAACCGGCTCCAACGCACGCGCATTGCCGGGCGCACCGTTCGACGAAGAACTGATCCTGTCGAACACCGGCGCATTGGCCATCACCGAAGTGCCGAAGAAGCTGGGCGTGATCGGCGCCGGCGTCATCGGTCTGGAAATGGGTTCGGTCTGGCGCCGTCTGGGCGCGGAAGTGACCGTGCTGGAAGCACTGCCGACGTTCCTCGGCGCAGTCGATGAACAGATCGCCAAAGAAGCGCAGAAGCTGCTGGCCAAGCAAGGCCTGACGGTGAATCTGGGTGTCAAGATCGGCGACATCAAGGCCGGCAAGAAAGACGTCAGCGTCGACTACACCGACGACAAGGGCAATGCGCAAAAAGCCGTGTTCGACAAGCTGATCGTCTCGATCGGCCGTACCCCGAACACCACCGGTCTGAATGCGGAAGCCGTCGGCCTGAAGCTGGACGAGCGCGGCTTCATCGCCGTTGATGGCGATTGCAAGACCAATCTGCCGAACGTGTGGGCTGTGGGCGACGTTGTGCGCGGCCCGATGCTGGCGCACAAGGCGGAAGAAGAAGGCGTTGCCGTGGCCGAGCGTATCGCCGGTCAGCACGGTCATGTCAACTTCAACACGATTCCCTGGGTCATCTACACCTCGCCGGAAATCGCATGGGTCGGCAAGACCGAGCAACAACTGAAGGCAGACGGCATTGCTTACAAGGCCGGAACCTTCCCGTTCCTGGCCAACGGCCGCGCACGTGCGCTGGGCGATACCTCGGGCATGGTCAAGTTCCTGGCGGACGCCAAGACCGACGAAATCCTGGGCGTTCACATCGTCGGTCCGATGGCGTCGGAACTGATTTCCGAAGCCGTCGTGGCGATGGAATTCCGTGCTTCCGCCGAAGACATCGCACGCATCTGCCACGCTCACCCTTCGTTGTCCGAAGCAACGAAGGAAGCGGCGCTGGCTGTCGACAAGCGCGCGCTGAACTTCTGATGATCCGGGTTTGCCGCAACAGGTAAACCCCGGTCGTCACCGATGGGCGAGCATGGCTCGCCCATTTTGTTTTAGGCAGCAATAAATAGTTCGTCTCCGTGCACGGAGGCGACGCATTAAAATAAAGATCAACCATGGATGTCCGCGAATTCTACGATCACGCGCTAAGCGAGCGTGGCTTCAAATCCGACGAGGCGCAGCAGCGCGCGATCGATCGCCTGCAGCGCGCCTATGAAGAATGGGTGGCGTTCAAGTCGCAACGCTCCAGTTCCTTCAAGCGCCTGATCAATCGTCCCGACGTACCGCGCGGCGTGTACATGTGGGGCGGCGTGGGACGCGGCAAATCCTTCCTGATGGACAGCTTCTATTCGGTGGTGCCGGTGGTGCGCAAGACGCGCGTCCACTTCCACGAATTCATGCGCGACGTGCATCGCCAGCTGGACGAATTGAAGGGCATCGCCAATCCGCTCGATGAAGTCGCCAAGCGCATCGCCAAGAAATACCGCCTGATCTGTTTCGACGAATTCCATGTCTCCGACATCGCCGATGCGATGATCCTGTACAACCTGCTCAGCGGCCTGTTCGACAATGGCGTGTCCTTCGTCATGACCTCGAACTACAAGCCGGATACCCTGTATCCGGACGGCCTGCACCGCGACCGCATGCTGCCGACCATACAGCTGCTCAACAGCAAGCTCGACGTCATGAACATCGATGCCGGCATCGACTACCGCAAGCGCGCGCTGGAGCAGGTCAGGATTTACCACACGCCGCTCAACGCCGCCACCGACAGCGAGTTGCGCGAGGCGTTTGCCGCGGTCGCCGAGACCGCCGACGAGGACACGCACGTGCATATTGAAGCGCGTGAAATCCGCGCCTTGCGCCGCGCCGGCAGCGCCATCTGGTTCGATTTCGCCACCTTGTGCGGCGGCCCGCGTTCGCAGAACGACTATCTCGAAATCGCCAGCCGCTTCCAGACCGTGATCCTGTCGGGCATTCCGCGCATGTCCGCGGCGATGTCGTCGGAAGCGCGCCGCTTCACCTGGCTCATCGACGTGTTCTACGACCACAAGGTCAAGCTCATCATGTCGGCCGAAGTCGAACCGGAAGAACTCTATACGGAAGGCATGCTGGCAAATGAATTCCACCGCACGGTTTCACGTATCATTGAGATGCAATCGCGCGAGTATATGGATTCCGAACGCCGTCTCGCTGCGGACAAGCTTGCCTGATTATGGATAAGGGTTACATGCAATCATTTTTTTACAAGACCTGCTGTGCTCCGGCTGCAATGCTGACGTTGGCCGTCGCCGGACTGGCGCTGCCGCTGGTCGCGGCTGCCGAACCGGCGCCTTACGGGACGCCCGGCAAACCGCCATTCAACGAACGCTATCCGTCGGGTTCGATCCGTTCGACCGATGAAGCCGACAAGATTTTGGCCGAAGCCGACAAGGAACGTCTCATCATCGAAGACCAATACATCGCGGAACAGCGCGACTGCTACAAGAGGTTTTTTGTGACGGCTTGCCTGGACGGCGCCAAAGAACGCAATCGCGTGGCCGGCAAGCAGGTGCGTGATGTGGAAGTCGAGGCAAATACCTACAAGCGGCAGGCCAAGGCCGATGATCGCGACAAATCGCTGGCCGAGCAACGTGTCAAGGATGAGCAGGATTCGGCACGCCGCGCCGCCGATCAGAAGGAGCGCGACGCCGCCGCCGCACGCAAGGTGCAGGAGAGCGCCGCCAAGCAGGAACAAGTCAAGCAGCGCGAGCTGCAAAGCGAAGGCAAGGAAGATGCGCGCGTGAAGGCGCATGAGGCACAGATGCGCCAGAAACAGGCGGCCGATGCCGCCAAGGCGCCGCAGCGCGAGGCCAATGAGAAGGCCTACCAGGAAAAGGTCAAGGCGGCCGAAGTGCATCGCAAGGAAGTCGAAGCCAACAAGGCCGAAAAAGCGCGCGAGCGTGCCGCCAAGCAACAGCAGGCGCCGGCTTCCGGACCGGCCGTTGCGGATCCGAACCAGCCCAGGTAATCCGGCCGCGGCGGTCCGCTTTGCAGCGAGCGCCGCAGCGGACAACGATTGTTGACCTGTGGCAGGTGGATTACACTGTGTGCAGTTCCTTTTTTGCAGCGGCGGCGCTCAAGCCGCGACTTGCTGCAACCTCCAGCCGTTTTTGCAACAGAAGCCGACATGACAATGACGCATCGCGAAGATATACAGCGCCGTATTATCGAACTGGAAGTGGAGCACCGCGATCTGGATGCAGTGATCGACCTACTTTCACGCGAAGTACGTCATGAGGAATTACAATTGCGTCGTTTGAAGAAGCGCAAGCTGCAATTGAAAGACCACATCATGTTGCTTAAAATGCAATTGATCCCCGATATTCCGGCCTGAACCCGGCGGCGCGTTTCAGCAACTTTTGACCGGTTTCATTCGCGGCATCCATTCCCGTTGCCGTGACCTTGCCAGGACGGCAAACGTCGTCGGCGACCGCATGGCGTCCGGCATTTTCCGTTTCAGGTTTAATCTCTTTACAGGCATGAGTCAGTGAGTTCCATCGAAGATACCGAAGCATCCGTCCCACAGGGTATCCATGATGCCGAGGTTGAACGGCTGTTCGGCGCCGGCGGTCCGCTGGGCGGGCAGGTCGGCAGCTACCGTCCGCGCCACGCCCAGACCGAAATGGCCAAGGCCATCGCCGAGGCCATCGCCGGCCAGACCACCCTGATCGCCGAAGCCGGCACCGGCACCGGCAAGACCTTCGCCTATCTGGTTCCGGCGTTGCTGTGGGGCGGCAAGGTCATCGTTTCGACCGGCACCAAGAACTTGCAGGACCAGCTTTATCTGCGCGACATCCCGACCGTGCGCAAGGCGTTGAGCGCCCCCGTTTCGGTGGCGCTACTGAAGGGGCGCTCCAACTACGTTTGCCATTTCCATCTCGAGCGCACGCTGCAGAATGGCCGCATGACCTCGCGCGACGACGTCGGTTACCTGCGCGAGATTTCGCGCTTCATGAAAACCACGTCTTCAGGCGACAAGGCCGAGTTGTCCAAGGTGCCGGAAAATGCGCTGATCTGGAATCTCGTGACCTCCACGCGCGACACCTGTTTCGGCGCAGAATGCCAGTACTATCAGGATTGCTTCGTCATGAAGGCGCGCAAGGAAGCTCAGCAGGCTGATGTGGTCGTGGTCAATCACCATCTGTTCTTCGCCGACGTCGCGCTCAAGGACACCGGCGTGGCGGAATTGCTGCCGACCGCCAATACCGTGATCTTCGACGAAGCGCATCAGTTGCCGGAAACCGCGACCATGTTCTTCGGCGACACCGTATCGACTTCGCAGGTGCTGGAGCTATGCCGCGACGTGTTGGCCGAAGGCCTGTCGCACGCGCGTGACGGCGCCGACTGGGCCAAGGTGGTGGCGCCGGTCGAGAAGGCGGCGCGCGATCTGCGGCTGGCGTTTCCGGAAGATATCGTACGCCTGGCGGTCAACCAGATTGCGCCGTCCAGTGTGTTCTTCCCGGCGCTGGAAACCCTGCGCGACAACATGGACGACATGATCGCCGTGCTCGAAAAACAAGCCGAGCGCGCCGAAACCATCGAGCAATGCCGTACCCGCGCGATTGAATTGTCGCACCAGCTCGAAAAATGGAATGGCGCGCAGGACAAGGCCGCCGACGAAGAAGGGCAGACCTACGTGTTGTGGGTCGAAGCATTCACTTCATCGTTGCAGCTGCATCGCACACCCTTGTCGATCGCGCCGATTTTCAACAAGCAGCGCGAAGGCGTGCCGCGCACATGGATATTCACCTCGGCGACGCTGGCGGTAAAAAATGATTTCCATCATTACACTTCGCAGATGGGCCTGTGGGACGAGCCGGCAAAATCCTGGCCGAGCCCGTTCGACTACGAGCAGCAAGGCTTGCTGTATGTGCCGAACAACCTGCCGCAGCCGAATTCCTACGAATATACCGACGCCGTCATCGATGCGGCGCTGCCGGCCATCATCGCCGCCGGCGGCCGTACTTTTCTGCTGTGCACCACGATCCGCGCGGTCAATCGCGCAGCGGAACGCCTGCGTGAAGAGTTCGAACAGCGCGGCCTGCCGTTCCCGCTGATGGTGCAGGGCGAAGCCGGCCGCACCGAATTGCTGGATCGTTTCCGCGCTTCCGGCAACGGCGTGCTGATCGGCAGCCAGAGTTTTTGGGAAGGCGTCGACGTGCGCGGCGAGGCGCTGTCGCTGGTGATCATCGACAAGCTGCCGTTTTCGCCGCCCGACGATCCGGTGTTGGCGGCGCGTATTGCCGAGCTGGAGAAGAAGGGCCTGAACGGTTTTGTGCATCATCAGTTGCCGGCGGCGATCATCAATTTGAAGCAGGGCGCCGGTCGCCTGATCCGTGACGAGACTGATCGCGGGGTATTGATGATCTGCGATCCGCGGCTGATCTCCAAGGGCTATGGTCGCCGAATCTGGCAAAGCCTGCCGCCGTTCAAGCGCACGCGTGAAATCGGCATGGTTGAGGATTTCTTTGCACGCCGTGCGGCCATGGCCGCTGCCGCCGGGGAAGACTGATCATGGCGGGGCCGCGTTCGCCATCCGCCTCGACTGCATTGGTGCCGGTGCGCGCCAGCGAGCTGCTCATCGGGCGACCATCGCCCCGGCCGATCTATAACGACCAGGGCGATTTGCTGCTGGCGCGCGGCAGCATGATCGACACCCAAGGCCAGTTGGACGGACTGCTCGAACATGGGTTGTTCCGCAATGAAAAATGGGGCGACGAACCGGATACCGATTCGGTGCCTTTGCCGAAGTCGCTCGATGTCCTGCAGAAGCGCCGCCGCGCCAAAGGCCTGCGTCCGCCGGCGCCAAGCCGCGGACAGGAGAGCATCGTCGGCATGGACGAGGTGCGCTGGAAGATCGCCGACGCCGTCACGCTGCAGATCAAGGAGGCCTCCGAGCTGCGTTACAGCATCAGTCTGATCGGTAGCATGGCCGGCAAGAGCGTGCTGGTGTCCGCTCCCATGAAAGACGGCAAGTACATCCACTTGCGCGACGGCCAGGTGGTTGTCGTGCGCGCATTGTCCGGGCGTCGCGCGTATGCTTTTGCAACCACTGTGCTCAAGTATCAAAATCTGCCTTATCCCTATCTGCATCTGGCCTGCCCGCGTGAAGTACGCTGCACCGTGATCCGCCAGGACGCGCGCGTGGACGTCGACCTGGATGCGTTCCTCACCATCGGCACGGCGCCGCCCGGAAAGGTCCGCTTGCTGGATCTCAGCGTTGGCGGCGTATCCGGCGTCGGCAACTTTCCCGGCAGCGGCAAAGACGCCACCGGTCGTTTGCGTTTCATCGTCAATGTTGCCGGCGAAGAGCGCGGTCTGGACCTTGAGGTGGTATTGCGCACGGTCGGGGCCGACGCCGATCCGCACTGCGCCAGATACGGCCTGGAATTCGTCGGCCTGTCGGCGCGCGACCGTGTCATCCTGTCAGCGTTCGTCTATCAGACCGCCAGCGAAACCGGCTGATATCGCCCCGGCAAAAGGCGTTTTTCTGCAAGGCCGGAAATGCCGCCGTTTTTGTGCCGGACCGTCGCATTTCTCCCTGAATCGGGCGGGGCGCTTCAGGTAAAATGGCGGGATGAAAATTCTCATCAGCAACGACGACGGCTACCTTGCTCCAGGCATCATTGCGCTGGCCGACGCCTTGTCCGCCATCGCCGAAATCACCGTGGTCGCTCCCGACAGCAACCGCTCCGGCAGTTCCAATTCGCTGACGCTGGATCGCCCTCTGTGGGTGGAGCGCGCCGGCAATGGTTTTTATTACCTCAACGGCACGCCGTCCGACTGCGTGCACGTGGCGCTGACCGGTTTGCTGCCGGATCGTCCCGACCTGATCGTCTCCGGCATCAATCAAGGCCAGAACATGGGCGACGACACTTTGTATTCCGGCACCGTTGCCGCGGCGACCGAGGGTTTCCTGTTTGGCATCCCGGCCATCGCGTTTTCCCAGCTGCATAAGGGCTGGGAACATCTCGACAGCGCCGCGCGTATTGCCCGCGAAGTGGTCGAGCGCCAGTTCGACGCCATCGCCAAACCGTATCTGCTGAACGTCAACATTCCCAACTTGCCGTATGCCGAACTCAAGTCTTGCGTGGCGACGCGATTGGGCAAGCGCCACATGTCGGAGCCGGTCTATAAGATGCGCGACCCGCATGGCAAGGACATCTACTGGATCGGCCCGCCGGGCGGCGTCAAGGACGCCGGCGAGGGTACCGACTTCCATGCGACCGCCAATGGCCACGTATCGATTACGCCCTTGCAGATCGACCTTACGCACGCCGCTCAGCTGGCTGACCTGAAGAAGGCGCTCGCATGACCGGCAAACCTAGCCGCTTCCCGTTGTCGTTGTCTTCCGTGGTGGAGAAGAAGGGCAAGACTACGCCCGCAACGTCGTCGCGCACGGTGGTGACGCCGCAGACGGCGACGCGCAACGCCGCGCTGGACTCCGGTCGCCTGGCCGCCAAGGCGCAGGCAGTGCGCGCAGCGCAACATCCGGCGCCATCCTCGCCGGCCGGCAAGCCCACACCGCGCGCTACATTACCGACCCCGATCGCCACTTCCAATCGCTCGGCGCCGCTGGTGTCCGAAGCGGTGCGCAAGGCCATGGTGGCGCGCGTGGCCAAGCAGGGCGTCGGCGATCAAAAGGTATTGGCGGCGATGGAGGCAGTGCCGCGCCACATGTTCATGGAGCCGGGTTTGTCGAGCCAGGCCTATGTTGACGCCTCGTTGCCGATCGGACATCACCAGACCATTTCGCAGCCGTACATCGTGGCGCGCATGATCGAGATCATGCGCGACAACAAGAAGGGCGGGGTGCTTGAGCGCGTGCTGGAAATCGGTACCGGCTGCGGCTACCAGGCCGCGGTCCTGTCGCTGGTGGCCAAAGAGGTGTACTCCATCGAGCGCATCAAGCCCTTGCACGAACTGGCCAAGACCAATTTGCGGCCGCTGCGTATCGCCAACATCCGCTTGCATTACGGAGATGGTATGCTAGGCCTGCCGCAGGTGGCGCCGTTCGACGGCATCATCCTGGCGGCGGCCGGACTGGAAGTGCCGCAGGCGCTGCTGGAACAGCTGGCGATCGGCGGGCGCCTGGTGGCGCCGGTCGGGGGGCGTCAGCAGATGTTGCAGCTCATCGAACGTATCGGTAAATTCGAGTGGACCAGCGAAACCCTGGAAGAATGCCATTTCGTGCCGCTGCGTCCGGGCACGGTGTAACAAGAAATAAAACAAGCTATTCAGAATACGGCGGCGAGCGGTTTTTTGCCTCGCCGATCCCGATGAACTTCTCGCGCAGGGCGCGGGTCAACGTTATCGTTGTACAAAATTAATGTAATGAGCATGAAAAATAATCGTCTGGTCTGGTTGGGGATTGTCGTGAGTCTGCTGGCAGGGTGTTCCACTACGCCGCGTACTGCAGCTCCTGTGGTGGAACGTACGACCAGTTCGGCCAAGCCGGCGGCAGATGCCGCCAAAACCGTGGCAGCCGCACCGGCGCGTCCTGAAGGAAAAGGTTATTACACGGTGAAGAAAGGCGATACGCTGTATCGCATCGCACTGGAATCGGGACAGAGCTACCGCGACATCGTGGCGTGGAACAATCTGACCAACCCGAACGACATCAAGGTTGACCAGGTGCTGCGCGTCGCGCCGCCTGATGGCGTTCAAACCGGCGCAGTAGTTGCTCCGGCGGCGGGTGCCTCGGGCATCGAGGTTCGTCCGCTGGGCGCCTCGACTTCCGCCGGTGCGGCTCCCGCAGCGACCGGCGCCAACAAGACAGGTCCGCGCGGCGACAAGCGTGCTTATTCGGACAGCACGCTGGCCGAGCTGGAAAAACCGGACGCAGCGCCTTCTAGCGCGGCAACTGCTCCGGCTGCCGCGCCTGCAGCTACGGCCCAAGCTTCGGCCAAGCCCGACGCTGCGCATCCGGCCGAGAAGCCGGCTGTCGCTGCAGCTGCTGCTGACGATGACGCCGTATCGTGGATGTGGCCGGCCGACGGCAAGGTGGTCGGCACTTTCGACGGCGGCAAGAAGGGCGTCGACATCGCGGGCAAGAGCGGCCAGCCCGTGCTGGCGGCGGGCGCCGGCAAGGTCATGTATGCCGGTGCCGGCATTCGTGGCTATGGCAACCTTGTGATCGTCAAGCACACCAATAATCTCTTGTCCGCTTATGCACACAACAAGACGATACTGGTGAAGGAAGGGCAAGCTGTAACCAAGGGGCAGAAGATTGCCGAGATGGGAAATTCGGATAGCGACAGCGTCAAGTTGCACTTCGAAATTCGCCAGCAGGGCAAGCCTGTCGATCCGTCGAAATACCTGCCGCCACGTTAGCGTATGAGCCCAAGCCCTCGCGATCACCTGCCAGACGATGAGTCCAGATCGGACGATCAGGTCGAGCCGTTGGAAACAGTCGATGATCTGGAAGTCATTGACGAGGGCGAGGCGGCCGAGGGCGAAGAGGAAGTCGTCGTTGCCGTCGAAGGCGTAGAAGAACTCAAGAAGGTGCTGGCAGCCGAGCTGTCCACCGATACCACCCAGCATTACCTGAATCAGATCGGCACCCGACCGTTGCTGACGGCGCCGGAAGAGCTGTATTTCGCCACGCTGGCCAAGCAGGGCGATTTTGCCTCGCGCCAGAAGATGATCGAGCACAACCTGCGCCTGGTCGTGTCGATCGCCAAACACTACATCAACCGCGGCGTCGCCTTGCTCGATCTGATCGAAGAAGGCAATCTCGGCCTCATGCGCGCCATCGACAAGTTCGAGCCCGAGCGCGGCTTTCGTTTCTCGACCTATGCCACCTGGTGGATCCGCCAGAGCATCGAACGCGCCATCATGAACCAGGCGCGCACGGTGCGACTACCGGTGCACATGGTGCGCGAACTGAATCAGATCCTGCGCGCCAAATATCATCTGGAGGCACAGCACCACGACGGCCGCGACGCCACTGCCGAAGATATCGCCCACCTGGTCGATCGCCCGGTCGAGGACGTGCAGGACGTGCTGGCGCTGTCCGAACATGCCGCGTCGCTCGATACGCCGCTCGACAACGATCCGCAGGCCAGTCTGATCGACCTGTTGCCGGGTTCGCTCGACGAGAGTCCCGATTCCAAGGCTGAATACCACGAAGTGTCGATACTGATCCGCGATTGGCTTAGAAATTTGCCGGACAAGCAGCGAATCGTCATCACCCGGCGTTTCGGGCTCGACAACGACGATCCTTCCACGCTGGAACAACTCGCCTCGGAGATGGGCATCACCCGCGAACGCGTGCGCCAGGTGCAGCAAGAGGCACTGATCAAGCTCAAACGCAGCCTGCTGGCCCGCGGCGTGGGCAAGGACGCGCTGTTTTAGCTTCCCTCCGGTCGCGGTATCGCCGACAATAGCGTTTTTGGTCTTTTCGGTCGCGACGCTGGTCGCATCTATTGTTTCTATGCAGCAAAACATCATCAATATCAAAGCCCTCGACATGGACGGGCGCGGCGTCGGCCATCTGGCGAACGAGGATGGCACTCAGGGCAAAGTGATTTTCGTCGAAGGCGCATTGCCCGGCGAACAGGTCAGCTTCCAGTCTTACCGCAGGAAGCCGAAGTGGGAGGCCGCCACCATGACCACCCTGCATCGCGAATCATCCTTGCGCGTCAAGCCGCAATGTGACTACTTCGGTCTCTGCGGCGGCTGCGCCATGCAGCATCTGGAGCCGTCGGCCCAGGTCGCCATGAAGCAGCGCGTGCTCGAAGACAATCTCTGGCATCTCAGCAAGCTCAAAGCGGAAACCATGTTGCGGCCAATTTACGGGCCGACCTGGGGTTACCGCTACCGCGCCCGGATCTCCGTCAAGAACGTGGTCAAGAAGGGCACCGTGCTGGTTGGCTTCCATGAAAAGAAGTCGCCGTTCGTGAGCGACATGAAGACTTGCGAGATCCTGCCGCCGCACGTTTCCGCAATGCTGATGCCGCTGCGTGCCCTGATCGGTTCGCTGAGCATCATCGACCGCCTGCCGCAAATCGAACTTGCCATCGGTGAGGGTGACAACGGCGTGAAAACCACCGTGATGGTCTTGCGCGTGATGGAGCCGCCGAGCGCCGACGACGAAATCAAGCTCAAGGCTTTTGCCGACGAATACAAGGTCGAGTGGTGGCTGCAGCCGAAAGGTCCGGACACGGCGCATCCCTTCTATCCGCCGCAATCGAACCTGCATTACACGCTGCCGGAATTCGGCATCCGCATGCCGTTCAAGCCCACCGATTTCACCCAGGTCAATCACCAGATCAACCGTGTGCTGGTGGCGCGGGCTTTGCGTCTGCTCGATGTGCAGCCGGAAGATCGCGTCGCCGACCTGTTTTGCGGCCTGGGCAATTTCACGTTGCCGATCGCCACGCTGGCCAGGGAAGTCGTCGGCATCGAAGGCAGTACGGCCTTGACGGAGCGTGCTGCCGAGAATGCGAAGGTCAATGCCGTTGCCGGAAAAACGGCGTTCTACTGCCGTAATCTGTTTGAAGCGACGACCGAGGATTTCATCGCGCTGGGGAAATTCGATCGCATGCTGATCGACCCGCCGCGTGAAGGCGCGCTGGAAGTATGCAAGGCGATTGCCGGGTTGGGCGAGCAGCACGCCCACCTGAAGCCCAGGCGCATCGTCTACGTGTCCTGCAACCCGGCCACGCTGGCGCGCGACGCCGGCGAGCTGGTCACTCTCGGCGGCTACCGCCTGACGCTGGCGGGTGTGGTGAACATGTTTCCGCACACGGCGCATGTGGAATCCATGGCGGTGTTCGATTTGCCGGGTTGAGTTGTCTCGGTGACACCATGAAAAAAGCCGACCACTGGTCGGCTTTTTCTTTGAAGCTGTCTGCTGCGCAATCAGTCGCGATTGCCGCCCAGGATGCCCAGGATAGAGAGCAGGTTGACGAACACGTTGTAGACGTCCAGATAGATCGCCAGGGTGGCCGAAATATAGTTGGTTTCGCCGCCGTTGATGACTTGTTGCACGTCATACAGGATGTAAGCCGAGAAAATCGCGATTGCCACCACCGAAATGGTCAGTTGCAGCGCGGGCAGTTGCAGGAAGATATTGGCCAGCGAGGCGACGATGATGACCAGCACGCCGGCGAACAGCCATTTGCTCATGCTCGAGAAATCACGCTTGGATACGGTCGCAACGGTTGCCATGGCGCCGAAAATCAGTGCGGTGCCGCCGAATGCGGTCATGATCAGTTGTGCGCCGTTGGAAAAGCCCAGCGTGTACTCAATCAGGCGCGACAGCATCAGACCCATGAAGAAGGTGAAGCCGAGCAGGACTGCAACGCCCAGGCCGGAATTCTTGGTCTTTTCGATTGCGTAGAAGAAGCCGAACGCCACGGCCATGAACACCACGAAACCGATCATCGGGCTGCCGGCGAAGAGGCTCAGATGCAATTGCACGCCCAGCCACGCGCCGAGCACGGTCGGGATCATGGACAATGCGAGCAGCCAGTAAGTGTTGCGCAGCACGCGATTGCGCGCCAGGGCGCCGGTATTCAGGTTTTCAAGTGTGTTTTGCGAGTAATTGTTCATTCGTCCTCCGGTAGCGTTAAATGCGAACAGAGCATAGCACGACGCTCACTGCATGAGACATCGCTGCCAGAGCGAAGTTCGTCCGCGGATACGAAGGAATTTTGTCAGTTTGTCATGCTTTATAGCGAATTAGACTGATAAATAGCCGTTTCGTGGTAGAATTAAAGGTTGATTGAATTGTTAATTAACGGCTTTAACCCTTTCTTTTTATTGGAGTTTTTACACATGGCAATTGAACGCACCCTGTCGATTATCAAACCGGACGCAGTTGCGAAAAACGTGATCGGTCAGATTTATTCCCGTTTCGAAAACGCCGGCCTGAAAATCATCGCTGCGCGCATGATTCACTTGTCGCGTGCCGAAGCTGAAGGTTTCTACGCGGTTCACCGTGAGCGTCCATTCTTCAAGGATCTGGTCGACTTCATGGTCTCCGGTCCTGTGATCGTGCAAGCCCTGGAAGGCGACAACGCCATCCTGAAGCACCGCGACCTGATGGGCGCAACCGATCCGAAGAAGGCAGAAAAAGGCACAATCCGCGCCGATTTCGCTGATTCGATCGACGCCAACGCAGTGCACGGTTCCGACGCGGCAGAAACAGCGAAAGTTGAAATCGCTTACTTCTTCCCGGCGCTGAATATCTATTCGCGTTAATTTGCAGCAAAGTTACCTTGAAGTTTGGGCGTCCATGCATCAAGGTTAACCAAAAGCGGTACATGTTATGACAACAGCTCTCACCAACCTGCTGGATCTGGATCCCGCGCAACTCGTTGCTTATTGTGGCGAGTTGGGTGAGAAGCCGTTTCGCGCCAAACAATTGCAACGCTGGATTCATCAATACGGCGTTGCCGATTTTGCCGAGATGACCGATCTCGCCAAGTCGCTGCGTGAAAAGCTGTCGACGCGCGCCCATGTGGCAGCGCCGGCCGTCATCAGCGACCATACTTCTACCGACGGCACCCGCAAATGGCTGGTGGATGTCGGCAACGGCAATGCCGTTGAAACCGTATTCATTCCCGAAGAAAATCGCGGCACCCTGTGCATTTCGACCCAGGCAGGCTGTGCGGTCAATTGCCGTTTCTGCTCGACCGGCAAGCAAGGCTTCAACCGCAACCTGAGCGTCGGCGAAATTATCGGCCAGTTGTGGATGGCCGAGTTCGAACTGCGCAAGACCAAGGGCGTCGAAGCAGGCCCCAAAGGCGAACGCCAGATCACCAACGTGGTGATGATGGGCATGGGCGAGCCGCTACTGAATTTCGAACCTACTGTTACCGCCTTGAAGCTGATGCTCGACGATAACGCGTACGGCCTGTCGCGCCGCCGCGTAACGCTGTCGACCAGCGGCGTGGTGCCGATGATGGACAAGCTGTCGCAGGAATGCGCCGTAGCCCTGGCCGTGTCGCTGCATGCGTCCAACGATGCGTTGCGCGACAGCCTGATTCCGTTGAACAAGAAATATCCGCTGCAGGAACTGATGGCGGCGTGCAAGCGCTACCTCGAATTCGCGCCGCGTGATTTCGTGACCTTCGAATATTGCATGCTGGACGGCGTCAACGACAGCGACGCGCATGCGCGCGAACTGGTGGCATTGGTGCAGGGCGGCGGCGACAGCAAGGCTGCAGTGCCATGCAAGTTTAACCTGATTCCGTTCAATCCTTTCCCTGAATCCGGATTGAAGCGTTCCCACAATCCGCGCATCAAGGCGTTTGCCCAGATTCTGATGGATGCCGGGATCGTCACCACCATTCGCAAGACGCGCGGCGATGATATCGACGCTGCCTGCGGCCAGTTGGCGGGCGAGGTCAAGGACCGCACCCGCGTGCAGGAGCGCATGCAGAAGATGACGGAGTACCAGCAAAAATTCGGCAAGGACTTCGGCCGCATCGTGGAGATCTCCGGGTGAGGATACGCTGGCAGAACAGTGTCATTGCCTTGCTGCTGGCACCTGCTTTGCTGCTGACCGGATGCGCTTCCTCCAAAACGGACGATGCCGTCGCCGGCCACAGCGTACCGGTATCGTCGTCCCGAATGAACGTCCAGGCTGACGCTCAGAAGCGCGCCGATATTCGTTTGCAACTGGCGGTCGGTTATTACGAACAGCGCCAGTTTGCCGTCGCGGCGGAAGAAGCCGGACTGGCTTTGCAAGCGGTTCCCGATTTTGCCGAGGCTTATGGCATGCGTGCGCTGGCTTTCATGGAAATGGGCCGCAGCAGGCAAGCCGAGGCGGATTTCCGCCAGGCGCTGAATCTCGCACCCGGCAATCCTGATTTTGCCAACAATTATGGCTGGTTCCTGTGCAATGATAGTCGTGCTACTGAAGCGATACCGTACTTCGAGGCGGCAGTCGCGCAACCGTCTTATCGTTCGCCTGGCAAGGCCCTGGCCAATGCCGGCGCATGCAGCCTGAAGCTGCAGAACGTGACGGCGGCAGAGCGCTATTTTGCGCGGGCGTTCCAGTATGAGCCGGCCAGTCTGGCGACCAATGTGAACTTGACCAGAATTTACTTTGACCGAAATGAATTCGAGCGTGCGCGCTTTCACATCGGTCTGGCGGCGAAAAATGATGTCTTGAATGTCGATGCGCTATGGCTAGCCATCAAGATTGAACGTAAACTAGGCAATCAATCAGCCGAAAATGAACTGGCGGCGCAGTTGCGCCGTCGCTATCCGTCTTCGTCAGAATACGCGGCTTATCAACGTGGAGCATTTGATGAGTGATCAGCAGGGAAATGAAGCGCCAATCTCCGGTTTTGCATCGGGGACAGAAGAGGTAAGGCAAGTAGCATTACCCGGAGCGCTATTGGCTGCGCAACGTCAGGCCAAGGGGTGGTCTGTGGAACATGCCGCGAGTCAGTTGAAATTCGCCACGCGCCAGGTGATTGCGCTGGAAGCGGACAATTATGCCGCGTTGCCGGGGCCGGTCATCGTGCGCGGCTTTGTGCGCGCCTATGCCAAGTTGCTGGGGCTGGACGCCAACGCGCTGGTGGCATTGCTGCCGCAGGACGGTCCTGCACAAACCGGGCCGATCGCGCCGCAGCGCACACTGTCGACGCCGTTTTCGGAGTCGCCGCTGCCGCTGGGCAATCGCAGCAAGGTTTCGCCGGGTCTGGTGGTCGGCGGCGTGCTGGTGGTGTTGCTGGTCGGCGCTGCCGCAGTGATCCATCGCACGGACGCGTTCAGCGACGTGCCGCAACTGGCATGGCTGAAGCAGGGCGCCAAAACGTCCTCCGACGATGTGGCTCCCGCGCCGGCGCAAGCCGACGCCCAGCAGGATTTGCCGCCTGAAGTACAGGACGGCTCGGACAAGAGCAAACTGGAAAAAGTCGAGTCGGCCGTGACGAGCGCTGCCAGTTCGGCCGGCGCCGCGATCACCAATGTTTCCGAAAAGGTCGCCAGCGTAGTGGCGCCGAGCGCGCCGGAGCCGGTTGCTGCAAAGACGCCGGCGGTTGAGCCTGCGCAGCCGAAAGTCGCCGCCGCAGCACCGGTCAACCCGGGTTCGCCCGTGACCGGCAGCCTGAACATCAGCAACAGCAAGGATTTGCTGCGCCTTACCTTCCGCGAGGACTCATGGGTGGAAATCCGTCGCGGCGACAAGTCGACCATGATTTCGCGCTTGCTCAAGGCCGGCACCACCGAGTCGTTCGACATCAATGAGCCGGTCACGCTGGTGGTCGGCAATGCAGCGGGTGTCGATGCCAGCCTGCGTGGTTCCAAGCTGGACCTGGAAACCGGCAGCAGCAGCAACGTGGCTCGTCTGAGCCTGAAATGAATCTGAAATAACGCACGTATGTCATCTTCGTCTTTTCCGATCGCATCCGGCCCGCTGGGCCGCCGTCAAAGCCGCCGCGCCGTCATCCGGTACGGTGAGCGCGAAGTGGTGGTCGGCGGCGGTGCGCCGGTCGTGGTGCAATCCATGACCAATACGGATACCGCCGACGCCATCGGCACGGCGATCCAGGTCAAGGATCTGGCGCGCGCCGGATCGGAAGTGGTGCGCATCACCGTCAACTCGCCGGAAGCCGCAGCAGCGGTGCCGGCGATTCGCGAGCAACTCGATCGCATGGGCGTGGACGTGCCGCTGGTGGGCGACTTCCATTACAACGGCCACACGCTGCTCAATGACTATCCCGATTGCGCCAGGGCGCTGTCGAAGTACCGCATCAACCCGGGCAACGTCGGCAAGGGCGCCAAGCGCGACAGTCAATTCGCCCAGATGATCGAAGCGGCTTGCCGCTATGACAAGCCGGTGCGCATCGGCGTGAACTGGGGCAGCCTGGACCAGGCGCTGCTGGCGCGCATCATGGATGAAAACGCCGGGCGCGCAGAGCCTTGGCCGGCGCAGGCCGTCATGTACGAGGCGCTGGTGACCTCGGCCATTGAAAACGCCCAGCGCGCAGAAGAGCTGGGCCTGGCCGGCGACAAGATCATCCTGTCGTGCAAGGTCTCGGGCGTGCAGGACCTGATCGCCGTGTATCGCGAACTGGCGCGCCGTTGCGACTACCCGCTGCATCTCGGACTGACCGAGGCAGGCATGGGCAGCAAGGGGATCGTCGCCTCGACAGCGGCCTTGTCGGTGTTGCTGCAAGAAGGCATCGGCGACACCATCCGCATTTCGCTGACGCCGGAACCGGGCGGCGACCGCACCCGTGAAGTCATCGTCGGCCAGGAAATCCTGCAAACCATGGGCTTGCGCAAATTCACGCCGATGGTGATCGCCTGTCCCGGTTGCGGCCGTACGACGTCGACCGTCTTCCAGGACCTGGCGGACAAGATCCAGACCTACCTGCGCGAGCAAATGCCGCAGTGGAAAGGCGTGTATCCCGGCGTTGAAAGCATGAACGTCGCCGTCATGGGCTGCATCGTCAACGGCCCCGGCGAATCCAAGCATGCCAATATCGGCATCAGCCTGCCCGGTACCGGCGAATCGCCTGCCGCACCGGTATTCATTGACGGCGAAAAGCGCATGACGCTGCGCGGCGAGCGCATCGCCGAAGAATTCCAAACCATCGTGCTGGATTACGTGCAAACGCATTACGGCAAGCAAACCGCGGCCTGAGTCCTTGTCGGCATGCCGCCTGGACAGGCGGCCGCCGGCTGGCCTGTGACTGAACAAACCTGAAGATCATTAGCATGTCTGAAAACAAGAAAATCGAAAAAATCGTCGGCGTCAAAGGGATGAACGACATCCTGCCGGCCGATGCGCCGCTGTGGGAATTGTTCGAAAACACCGTGCATTCGGTGCTCAAGAGCTACGGCTTCCAGCAAATCCGCACGCCGATCGTCGAGCCGACCGCTTTGTTCTCGCGCGGCCTGGGCGAAGTCACCGATATCGTCGAGAAGGAAATGTATTCCTTCACCGATTCCATGAACGGCGACAACCTGACCTTGCGTCCGGAAAGCACCGCCAGCGTGGTGCGCGCGGCGCTCGAACACAATCTGACCTACGATGGCCCGAAGCGCCTTTGGTACGCGGGTCCGATGTTCCGCCATGAGCGTCCGCAGCGCGGCCGCTATCGCCAGTTCCACCAGGTTGGCGCGGAAGCGCTTGGCTTCACCGGCCCGGACATCGACGCCGAACTGATCATGATGTGCCAACGCCTGTGGGACGACCTCGGCCTGGAAGACATTCGCCTCGAACTGAATTCCATCGGCGACGCCGAGGAGCGCAGCAAGCATCGCGCGGATCTGATTGCCTATTTCGAGCAGCACAAGGAGCTGCTCGACACAGACGCTCAGCGCCGCCTGCATTCGAATCCGCTGCGTATCCTCGACACCAAGAATCCGACCATGCAGGAGATGGTCAACGCCGCGCCCAAGCTGCTCGACTATCTCGGTGAAGAATCGCGTGCGCACTTCGAAGGCGTGCAAAAGATCCTCAATCACAACAACATCCCGTTCACGATCAATCCGCGTCTGGTGCGCGGCATGGATTATTACAACCGGACGGTATTCGAGTGGGTCACCGACCAGCTCGGTTCGCAAGGCACGGTGTGCGGCGGCGGGCGCTACGATCCGCTGATCGAAATGTTCGGCGGCAAGCCGACCCCGGCCTGCGGTTTCGCCATGGGCGTGGAGCGCTTGCTGGAACTGATGAAGGCGAGCGGCGAGCAGTATGCGCCGAACCAATGCGACGTCTATATGGTCCACCAGGGTGACGAAGCGCAACTGCAATCCTTTGTACTGGCGGAAAGATTACGCGGTGCCGGGCTGGATGTTGTGCTACATTGCGCATCGGCGAGCGCGGGCGGCAGCTTCAAGTCGCAGATGAAGAAGGCCGACGCGAGCGGCGCGGCGTTTGCGGTCATCCTCGGCGAAGACGAAGTCAAGAACGCCACTGCGACGGTCAAGACCTTGCGTGCAGCCGAAGGCGAGAGCAACCAGGTCACGATTTCATTCGACGGCGTCACCGACTATGTCGTGGAGCAAATCGTCGGTGATCATGATCACGTGCATTACCACCCTTAATTCCTGAACCACTTTTAGACTTTTCTCATGGCATACGATCTCGAAGAACAAGAACAGCTTGCTTCCATCAAGGCTTGGTGGAACAAGTACGGCAATCTTCTGACCTGGGTATTGATCGCCGCGCTGGCCGCCTACGGCGCCTGGAGCGGCTGGAATTTGTATCAGCGCAAGCAGTCGCAGCAGGCCTCGCAACTCTACGAAGAGCAGCAGAAGGCCGCGCAAGCCAAAGATGGCGCCAAAGTGCTGCGCGCAGCGACCGACATGCAAGACAAGTTCAGCGGTACCGCTTACGCGCAGATGAGCGCGCTGGTCGCGGCCAAGACCGCCTTCGAGGCAAACGACACCGAGACCGCGAAGAAGCAATTGCAATGGGTCATCGACCATGGCCGCGACGCCGAATACAAGGCGATCGCATCGATTCGCCTGGCCGGCCTGTTGCTGGACGGCAAGGCCTATGACGATGCGCTCAAGTTGCTGGCCGGCGATTTCCCGGCGCAGTTTGCCGGCGCCGTCGCCGACCGCAAGGGCGATATCCTGGTGGCGCAGGACAAGCGCGATGAAGCGCGTAGCGCGTATCAACTGGCGCTGGACAAGACCGACGAGCGCAATCCGGGCCGCCAGCTGATCCAGCTGAAGCTCGACGCCATCGGTGGCGCACCGGCCAAGGCTGCAGCCTGAGCATCGCCATAACAACACTCCAACATCGTGCAATCCGGTAAGAGGAAAAACCATATGCGTCGTGAGTCACAAGTCGTATCCAGGCGTACAGCGTCCCTGGCGATCAAACTGAGTGCGCTGGCCGCCGTGGCGTTGCTGTCGGGCTGCTCGCTGTTTTCCAGCAAAAAGGAAGTCAACCCGCCTGCCGCGCTGGTCGAGTTCAAGCAAACCTTGCGTACGCAAACCGTCTGGACCGCATCGGTCGGCAAGGCCGGCTCCTTCCGCTTCAGCCCCGTGTTCGCCGGCGGCAGCGTGTTCGCCGCAGGTGCTGACGGCGCTGTAGTGCGCCTGAATGCCGCCACTGGCCAGACCGTGTGGCGCGTCAATGCCGGCTCGTCGCTGACCGCCGGTGTCGGCAGCGACGGCAACGTGGTCGCAGTGGTGGGCGAGAAGGGTGTCGTCCAAGCCTTTGACGGCAACGGCAAGTCGCTGTGGAAAGCCCAGGCGCCCAGTGAAGTCCTGTCGGCTCCGGTCGTAGGTTCTGGTCTGGTGCTGGTGCGCAGCATCGACAATCGCGTCACCGCATTCGACGCAGAAAACGGCACCCGCCGCTGGACCGTTCTGCGTCCTCTGCCGACGCTGACTCTGCGCACTGCACCGGGCATCGTGCTCGATTCGCAAACCGCTTATGTCGCCTTGCCGGGCGGCCGCTTGTCGGCGCTGGCGCTGAACAATGGCGGTCCGCGCTGGGAAGTCGCCGTCGGCGATCCGAAGGGCACCACCGAACTTGAGCGTATCGCTGACGTCTCGGGCGTGCCGGGACTGGGTGTGCGTGATGTCTGCGCGGTCGCCTACCAAGGCCGCATCGGCTGCTTTGATGTCACCAACGGCAATGTGCGCTGGGCCAAGGATTTTTCCAGCGAATCAGGTCTGACGCTAGATGATCGTTTCGTGTTTGCAGCCGATGACAAGGGTGGTGTGACAGAATTCGCCCGCGACACCGGCACTGCGCTGTGGCGCAACAGCAAGCTGGCCTATCGCCGCTTGTCGCCGCCGATTGCAGTTGGCAAAGCGGTCGCAGTAGGCGATTATCAGGGTTATATCCATTTCCTGTCGCGCGACGACGGTGCGTTTGTCGCCCGTACAAGCACTGACGGCAGCCCGATCCAGGTGACGCCGATTGCCGCTGGGCAAGCCGTCGTTTTTCAAACTCAAGCAGGAACAGTCGTCGCCTTGGCGGCAGAATAAAATTTAATGAAGCCGGTTATTGCACTTGTTGGTCGTCCCAATGTCGGTAAGTCGACATTGTTTAATCGGCTCACCCGTTCACGTGATGCGCTGGTCGCAGACTTGCCCGGTCTGACCCGGGATCGTCACTACGGCGAAGGCCGGGTCGGCGAACGCCCCTTTTTGGTGATTGATACCGGCGGTTTCGAGCCGGTGGCCAAAGAAGGCATCATGTTCGAAATGGCCAAACAGACCAAGCAGGCGGTGGTCGAGGCCGACATCGTGATATTCATCGTCGATGGCCGCCAGGGCCTCACGCCGCACGACAAAACCATTACCGATTTCCTGCGCAAGTCGGGCCGTTCGGTCATGCTGGTGGTCAACAAAGCCGAAGGCATGAAATACACCTCCGTCACCGCTGACTTCTATGAGCTGGGCCTGGGCGATCCCTATGTGATTTCCGCTGCGCATGGCGACGGCGTCGCCGATCTGGTGGATGAAGCACTGGATATCGCGCTGGCGCAGCGTCCCGATCTCGGCGAAGAAGTCGACGTCGCGCGCGGCATCAAGATTGCCATTGTCGGTCGTCCCAATGTGGGCAAGTCGACGCTGGTCAATACGCTGCTCGGCGAAGAACGCGTCATCGCTTTCGACATGCCGGGGACGACACGCGATTCGATCGAGATTCCATTCGAACGTGACGGCAAACAATACACGCTGATCGACACTGCCGGCATCCGCCGCCGCGGCAAGGTATTCGAAGCGATCGAAAAATTCTCGGTGGTCAAGACGCTACAGTCGATCTCGGAAACCAACGTGGTCCTGCTGCTGCTCGACGCGCAACAGGACATATCGGAGCAGGATGCGCATATCGCCGGCTTCGTCCTGGAGTCCGGTCGTGCGCTGGTGGTCGGCGTCAACAAGTGGGATGGCCTGCAAAGCGATCGTCGCGACGAGATCAAGATGGATCTTGAGCGCAAGCTCAGTTTCCTGTCGTTCGCCAAGTTCCACTTCATCTCCGCGCTGAAGTCGACCGGCATCGGCCCGCTCATGAAATCGATCGACTCGGCCTATGCCGCAGCGATGTCCAATCTGACCACGCCGAAGCTCACGCGGGCGCTGATCGAAGCGGTCGAGCATCAGCAGCCGCGCCGTAAAGGCTCAATCCGACCCAAATTGCGCTACGCCCACCAGGGCGGCATGAATCCTCCGATCGTGGTGATCCACGGCAACGCCCTTGAAGGCGTGGATGACAGCTATAAACGTTATCTCGAAAAGCATTTTCGTGAAACTTTCTCGTTGGTTGGCACTCCACTCCGTATCGAGTTCCGCTCGAGCAAGAATCCTTTCGCGCGCCCAGATAAATAATCTCGAATCTTGGCGGTCGGTGGGAAATCGTTTACATTCATAACGCATAGATTGGTAAAGCACTTGAAATTCTGTCAGGTGCCTCCAAATCCTAATCACAACAACACAGTGGAGCTGCCATGAGCAACAAAGGGCAATTGTTACAAGACCCATTTCTTAACGCCTTAAGAAAAGAACACGTACCCGTTTCGATCTATCTGGTCAACGGGATCAAGCTGCAAGGCCATGTTGAATCGTTCGATCAATATGTGGTCCTGCTGCGCAACACCGTCACCCAAATGGTATACAAACACGCCATTTCCACTGTCGTACCAGCCCGCGCTGTGAATCTGAGCCTCGATTCGGCAGAAGCGGAATAATGGTTTATCCAGCCGGCGCCACGCCGTGTGCATACTGATATGCGTGCCGCGCTAGTCGGCCTGGATTTCGGCAAAAGCGATTTTGCCGCGAGTCTGGATGAATTGTTCCTGCTGGCCAAGTCCGCTGGCGCAGAGCCTGTCACTACCGTAACAGGCAAACGCGCCAGTCCGGACGCCGCGCTGTTTGTCGGTTCCGGCAAAGCGCAGGAGATTGCGGATGCCGTCGCCGATCTGCAACTCGACATCGTCATCTTCAATCACGCCTTGTCACCCGCGCAACAGCGCAATCTTGAACGGGTGCTGAAAACGCGGGTGCTTGATCGCACCAGTCTGATCCTCGATATTTTCGCCCAGCGCGCCAAGAGCCATGAAGGCAAGGTGCAGGTTGAGCTTGCCCAGTTGCAGCATCTGGCGACGCGCCTCATCCGCGGCTGGACTCACTTGGAACGGCAAAAGGGCGGTATCGGCCTGCGCGGTCCCGGCGAAACCCAGCTCGAAACCGACCGCCGTTTGCTCGGCGATCGTGTCAAGGCCTTACGCGCCCAGCTTGCCAAACTGCATCGCCAGCATGCCACGCAACGACGCGCGCGCGGCCGCAACGACACGTTCTCGGTCTCGCTGGTCGGCTATACCAACGCCGGCAAATCCACGGTGTTCAACGCCATGGCCAAAGCCGGCGTATATGCCGCCAATCAGCTGTTCGCGACACTCGATACGACGTCGCGCAGGGTGTATCTGGGCGAAGTCGGCCATGTTGTCATTTCAGACACGGTCGGCTTCATCCGCGAACTTCCTCACCAATTGGTGGCGGCATTCCGCGCCACGCTTGAAGAGACCATCCACGCCGATCTGCTGCTGCATGTTGTCGATGCGGCAAGCCCCGTGCGCATGGAGCAAATCGAGCAGGTGAACCTGGTTCTCAAGGAGATCGGCGCGGATCATATTCCCCAGATTCTGGTCTGGAACAAGATCGATGCCGCCGAGCTGGAGCCGGCAATCGAGCATGACGAGTATGGTAGAATCCACCGGGTTTTTGTCAGTGCGAAAACTGGTGCCGGCCTGGATTTGTTGCGGCAGGCAATTGCCGACTCACTCAGGTCGTCGGTCGAGGCACGCAGGGGTGCGCGATCGCAGATTCTCGATTCTCAAGATGCGCACGATGCGCATGCACATTAATCTGTTGGCTTGAACCGCCACAGCTGGTCGTCCAGGCGGTTCTCGAAGTTGGCGGGCATTCCCTCTTTTGATTCTTTCAATTACTAAGCCGGATCGCAACGCATGCTTGTTTCTCTATTCAAAAAACTCGGTATAAAGTTTTCGTTGAACGACCCTCAATGGGGGCGCGGTTCACAAGACGACAACAACCGTCAAAATCAGAACAACGGCAACAACGGCAAAAAGCCGGAAGAGGGTCCACCTGACCTCGATCAGCTGTGGCGTGATTTCAATCAGCGCCTGAGCCGGCTGTTCGGCAAGCGTGGCGGCGGCGGTTCGGACAACGGCGACGGTTTCAATCGCGGCGACATCAAGGGCGCCGGTATCGGTGCAGGCGTGATCGCCGTCATCGTCGCGTTCCTGTGGCTGGCCAGCGGTTTCTTCATCGTCCAGGAAGGCCAGACCGCGGTCGTCATGACCTTCGGAAAGTACAGCCACACGACCTTGCCGGGTTTCAACTGGCGCTGGCCGTATCCCGTGCAAAGCCACGAGATCGTCAACGTCTCGCAGGTACGTACGGCAGAAATCGGCTATCGCAGCAATGCCAAGAACAAGCAGTTGAAGGAAGCGCTGATGCTGACTGACGATGAAAACATCATCGACATCCAGTTCGCCGTCCAATACAAGCTCAAGAACGCCGCTGAATGGCTGTTCAACAATCGCGACCAGGACGAGACCGTGCGCCAGGTGGCGGAGACTGCAATCCGTGAAATCGTCGGCCGCAGCAAGATGGACTTCGTGTTGTACGAAGGCCGTGAAAAAGTGGCGCTCGACGTCGGCCAACTGATGCAGCAGATCCTCGATCGCTACAAGTCGGGCGTGCAGATCACCAACGTCACCATGCAAGGCGTGCAACCGCCTGAGCAGGTGCAGGCGGCGTTCGACGACGCCGTCAAGGCAGGGCAGGACCGCGAACGCCAGAAGAATGAAGGCCAGGCTTATGCCAACGATGTGATTCCGAAGGCCAGTGGCGCTGCTTCGCGCCTGCTGGAAGAAGCCGAGGCCTATCGTTCGCGCATCGTCGCCAACGCCGAAGGTGATGCGGCGCGCTTCAAGCAAGTGCTAGAGGAATACCAAAAAGCCCCGGCGGTGACGCGGGACCGCATGTATCTGGAAACCATGCAGCAGATCTTCTCCAACACGACCAAGGTCATGGTGGACGCCAAGAGCGGCAACAACTTGCTGTATCTGCCGCTGGACAAGCTGGTCCAGCAATCTGACAGCGCCGCGGCGGCAGCGAAGCCTGCCGCCGCGCCTGCCGCGACCACGCCAACACTTCCAGGAACAGATCCAGTGTATTCAACAGATGTCCAACGCGATTCCCGCAACCGGGATGCGCGCGATTCCCGCGATCGGGAGGTACGCTAATGAGCCGCCTGATTACCAGCATCATCGTCGCCATCATCGCCATCTGGCTGGTGTCGACCACCATCTTCGTCGTTGAACAGCGCCAGTCGGCCATCGTCTTCGCGCTTGGTGAAGTCAAGCAGGTGGTGACGGAGCCGGGCCTGCATTTCAAGCTGCCGCCGCCGTTCCAGAATGTGATCTACATCGACAAGCGCATCCAGACACTGGACACGCCTGACGCCGACCGTTTCATCACGGCCGAAAAGAAGAACGTCCTGGTGGATTCCTTCGTCAAATGGCGCATTGTCGATCCACGCCTGTATTTCATCAGCTTTGGCGGTGATGAGCGCCGTGCGCAAGATCGCCTGTCGCAAATCGTCAAGGCCGCGCTGAACGAAGAAATCACCAAGCGCACCGTGCGCGAAGTGATCTCGGGCGAGCGCGGCAAGGTGATGGACGCGATCCAGCGCAAAGTCGCCACGGAAGCCAAGCAGATCGGCGCCGAGATCATCGACGTGCGCCTGCGTCGTGTTGATTATGTCGACCAGATCAATAACTCGGTGTATGACCGCATGAAATCCGAACGCGCCCGCGTCGCCAATGAATTGCGTTCCACCGGCGCCGCCGAATCGGAAAAGATTCGCGCCGACGCCGATCGCCAGCGTGTGGTGCTTCTGGCTGAAGCCTATCGCGACGCGGAAAAAATCCGCGGTGCGGGTGATGCCAAGGCTTCCCAGGTGTACGCGCAGGCATTCGGACAGAATCCCGAGTTCTTCAAGTTCTACCGCAGCCTCGAAGCCTACCGCGCCAGCTTCAAGAACCGTCACGACCTGATGGTGGTGGACCCCAACTCCGAGTTCTTTAAATATTTCAAGGGCGTGGGAGGCGCAAGCGCCAAGAAATAAGCCACGCCCCGTTCGTGGTATACAATTACGGGTTGCGCGAACAGGAAAACGGATGCTGCCGGCACGGGGCGTCCTTCTGTTTTTGTTGACCTGAATTGATATCCGCTGTTTCTTTCGTTTCTTTCGAGTATTTGTTTCCCCGGCATTGATGTGATGTGCACCAGGCATACGCTTCTTCGGACGCGTGTGCCTTGCCGCGTGTGGCGGGGTTTGCCTGAATTGGCCCGGGCATGCCGGGGTTCGTTTCAGATATTTTTTTGATTGAATTGTTTTATGCCTAACTGGCTTCTTCCTGAAAACATCGCCGATGTCTTGCCGTCAGAAGCGCGCAAGATTGAAGAGCTGCGTCGCCGCATGCTCGACAATTTCCGTCTGTACGGCTATGAAATGGTCATGCCCCCGCTGCTCGAATACCTGGAGTCGCTGCTGACCGGCGCCGGACAGGACACCGACCTGCGCACCTTCAAGCTGGTCGACCAGCTGTCGGGTCGCACGCTGGGCATTCGCGCCGACATGACCACGCAAGTCGCGCGCATCGATGCGCATTTGCTCAATCGCGATTCCGTCACGCGCCTGTGCTACGCCGGCAGCGTGTTGCACACTCGTCCATCGGGCCTGCATGCCACCCGTGAACCGCTGCAGATCGGCGCCGAAATCTATGGCCACGCCGGCCTTGAAGCCGACGCCGAAATCCAGGAGCTGGCGCTGGCTTCGCTGGCGCTGGCCGGCATCGGCAAGGTGCGGCTGGACCTGTGCCATGTCGGCGTGCTGCGTGCCATCATCGCCAACGACGAGAAGGCGGCGAAACAGGCGGCGCAACTGTTCGGCCTGCTGGAAGCCAAGGACATTCCCGGTCTGCACATCTTGACCAAAGATTATCTGCCGGCCACGCGCGACGCCTTGCTGGCGCTGCCGGGCCTGTACGGCGACATCGAGGTGATCGCGCGTGCGCGCAAGGCCTTGCCGGCGCTGCCGGGCATCGCCCAGGCGCTCGACGAACTGCAGGCGCTGGTGCAGCTGGCCGGCGAAGCCAACATCACGATCGATCTGGCCGACCTGCGCGGTTACCACTATCACAGCGGCGTGATGTTCGCGGCTTATGTGCCTGGCCTGCCCAATGCAGTGGTACGCGGCGGCCGTTACGATCATGTCGGCGAAGCATTCGGACGCGCTCGCCCGGCGACGGGTTTTTCCATGGATTTGCGTGAACTGGCTCGCCTGATGCCGGGAGCGGAAAGAAAGCCCGCAATTCGCGCGCCATGGGGTACCGAGGCAGGTTTGCGTGAGAAAATAGCGGAATTGCGCCGCGCCGGGGAAATCGTGATTCAGAGCCTCCCGGGACACGAGAACGACCAGGACGAATTCGACTGCGACCGTGCAGTGGAACTCAGCAATGGAAATTGGATTATCAAAAATTTGGGTTAAGCCATGTTACAGAAAAGCAATGCAAAGAATGTCGTCGTCATCGGTACGCAGTGGGGCGATGAAGGTAAAGGTAAGATCGTCGATTGGCTGACCGATCACGCCCAGGGCGTGGTGCGTTTCCAGGGCGGTCACAATGCCGGCCACACGCTGGTCATCGGCGGCCAGAAGACCGCGCTGCAGCTGATCCCGTCGGGCATCATGCGTCCTGGTGTGGCTTGCTACATCGGCAACGGCGTGGTCCTGTCCGTGCCTGATCTGCTGCGCGAAATTGACAAGCTGGAAGCCGCTGGCGTCGAAGTCGCATCGCGCCTCAAAGTGTCCGAAGCCTGTCCGCTGATCCTGCCTTATCACGTGGCACTGGACGTGGCGCGTGAAGCCGCGCGCGGCGCCGCCAAGATCGGCACCACCGGCAAGGGCATCGGCCCGGCCTACGAAGACAAGGTTGCCCGCCGCGCCATCCGCGTGGCCGACCTGCTCAACGAAAAGCGCTTTGCCGAAAAGCTGCTGGAAAACCTGGACTACCACAACTTCGTCCTGACCCAATACCTGAAGACCCAGCCGGTCGACTTCCAGAAGACGCTGGACGACGCGCTGGCCAACGTGCCGCGTCTGAAGCCAATGGTCGCCGACGTTTCCAACGACCTGCACATCGCCAATCAGAACGGTGCCAACCTGCTGTTCGAAGGCGCGCAAGGCAGCCTGCTGGACGTTGACCACGGCACTTATCCGTTCGTCACCTCGAGCAACTGCGTGGCCGGCAACGCCGCCGCAGGCGCCGGTGTCGGTCCCGACATGCTGCACTACGTCATGGGTATCACCAAGGCTTACACCACCCGCGTCGGTTCGGGCCCGTTCCCGGCCGAACTGCCGACCGATGCCGGCGTCGGCAAGCATCTGGCTTCCGTCGGCCACGAATTCGGCACCGTGACCGGCCGTGCGCGCCGCTGCGGCTGGTTCGACGCCGCGCTGCTGAAGCGTTCGGTGCAGATCAACGGCGTGTCGGGCATGTGCCTGACCAAGCTGGACGTGCTGGACGGCCTCGAGTCGCTCAAGCTGTGCACCGGTTATACGCTCAACGGCAAGACCGTCGACATCTTCCCGGTCGGCGCTGAAGAAGCCGCCGCCTGCGTGCCGATCTACGAAGAAATGCCGGGCTGGAAAGAATCGACCGTCGGCGTACAATCGCTGGACGGCCTGCCGAAGAACGCTCGCGCTTACATCGAGCGTATCCAGGAACTGGTCGGCGTGCCTATCGACATGATTTCCACCGGTCCGGATCGCGAAGAAACCATCGTCTTGCGCCACCCGTTCAAGTAATCCAATTAAGCAATTCCGTACGACGAGTATCAATAATGAAAATATCCGACGACAAAGACCTGTGGGTCTCCTGGGACGACTACAACCGCAGCATCGAAAAGCTTGCCCTGAAGGTGTTTGAATCGGGCTGGCAATTCGATCAGGTCCTGTGCCTGGCGCGCGGCGGCCTGCGTCCGGGCGATGTATTCTCGCGCATCTTCGACGTGCCGCTGGCGATCCTGTCGACCAGCTCCTATCGTGAAGCCGCGGGCACCATCCGCAGCAGTCTGGACATCGCCAAGTACATCACCATCACCAAGGGCAGCCTGTCGGGCCGCGTCTTGCTGGTGGACGATCTGGTCGATTCCGGCGTGACGCTGCAAAAGGTCCAGCAGCATCTTAAGGAGCACTATCCCGCCGTGACCGAGATCAAGTCGGCGGTGCTGTGGTGGAAGGCCTGCTCGATCGTGGAGCCGGACTATCACCTCGACTACCTGCCGACCAATCCGTGGATTCATCAGCCGTTCGAAGACTATGACGGCCTTGGCCCGCATCAGTTGGCGGCATGGATCAAGAAGGGCGAGACGAAGTAATTCGCCGTTCTGCAGGACCGCTGGTCCGGAACGAAAAAGAGCTTGCGCATTGGCGCAAGCTCTTTTTTTATGGGCGTCCCGAAGCGTGCCGCAGCCCTCAGGGAATCACTTTGCGGCGACGGAAGTCATCAAAGATCGCCATGAACATCGCTTCCGTCTCCACGTAGTCGTGAAAGCCGAAGCGCCGCGCCTTGGAGCCGTCGCCGAACATATCGTAATCCCAGGAGAACACGAAGTCGCTGAACTCCCACGAGGACAATTCTGACAGGTCGTGCCGGGCCAGATCGTGTTTGTCGACGATGCGCCGCCACACCTCGGCCTTGTCCGCCATCACGGTGGTCAGCGACAGGGGCAGCGGCGGCGCCACCTCGAGATCGAAATAGCGCGCGATCTTCGGCCACATTTCGCTCCAGCGGAACAGGTCGCCGTTACCGATGTTGAACGCCTGGTTGCCGCAACGCGGATCGGTTGCCGCCCACACCGTGGCCTTGGCCAGCAGGCCGGCATCGGTCATTTCCACCAGCTTGTCATAAGCGCCCGGCTTGCCCGGAAAGCGCAACGGCAAGTTCAGCTCTTTCGACACCGACGCATACACCGCAATTGCCAGCGCCAGGTTCATCGGATTGCCCAATGCAAAGCCGCCGACCACCGCCGGGCGGATGCCCGACCAGGTCCAGGCCTTGCCTTGCTGGCGCTGTTCGAGATAGGTCTGCTGGTCGAACATGAATTCCGGCGGCATGAAATGCGCATCGGTTTCGCGCGCCGGGGTCTTGAACGGACCGAGATGGCCGCCGTAGACCTTGTAACCCTGCATCAGGCTGACGTGTTGCAGATGATCGGCGACGGGCTCGACGCTTTCCAGCGTGTTGACCAGCATCGCCAGGTTGGGCGCCACCAGCTCGCTCCAGGTCGGACGATGCTGGTAGGCGGCGTAGAAGATATGGGTGACCTGTTTCAGGCCGCCCAGTTTGGCGCGGGCGTCGTCCCGATCGAGCAGGTCGACCGCGATATGCCGTACGTGTGCGTCGGACTCGCCGCCGCGGCGTGACAGGCCGATGACGTTCCAGTCCTCAAGGCCGCGCAGATGATCGATCAGGTTGCGGCCGATGACGCCTTGGGCGCCGACTACCAGCGCTGTTTTGTGCGTGTTCATGGTGGTGGATTCCAGGACAAGAGTGAAGGGGACGCGGCTCAGCAAGCTTCGTTGACGGCTTTCAGTGCAACGGAAGGAGCGATTTTGCGGTCCAGCTTCCAGCTGACCAGCGCCACCACCAGGCCGCCTGCCGTGATCACTGCTGCGACCAGCGACACTGCATGCAGGCCGGGACCGTGGTCGATGGTCACGCCGCCCAGCCATGCGCCCAGGGCGTTGCCCAGATTGAAGGCGGCGATGTTGACGGAGGACGCCAGGTTGGGCGCGCCGGTGGCTTTTTCCAGTACGCGCATTTGCAGCGGTGGCACGGTGGCGAAGGCGGCGGCTCCCAGCAGGCCGACGGTGATCACGGCGGCCAGTTTGTAATGACTGGTGAATGAAAACAGCACCAGCACGCCGGCCAGCAGCACCAGGCTGACCACCAGTGTCGGCATCAGGTACTTGTCGGCGAACTTGCCTCCCAGCAGATTGCCGCCCACCAGGCCGACGCCGAACAGCAACAGGATCGGCGATACGGCGCCGGCTTGGAAGCCGGTGATGTCGGTCAGGATCGGCGCGATGTAGGTGAATGCCGCAAAGACGCCGCCGAAGCCCAGCACCGTCATCAGCAAGCCGAGCAGTACTTGCGGACGGCCCAGCACGCGCAGTTCGCTGCGGAAGTCGGCATCCTGCCGGTCATCCGAACGCGGCACCAGATAAGCGGTCGCCAGCAAGGCCACGACGCCGATAGCGCTGACTGCCCAGAAAGTCGAGCGCCAACCGTAAGCCTGGCCCAGCCATGTGCCGAACGGCACGCCCAGCACGTTGGCCACGGTCAGGCCGGTGAACATCAGGGCGATCGCGGAAGCCTGCTTTTCTTTCGGCACCAGGCCGGTGGCGACCACGGAGCCGACGCCGAAGAAGGCGCCATGCGAGAACGAAGCGACGATGCGCGAAATCATCAGCGTGGCGTAATCCGGTGCGATTGCACAGCCGACGTTGCCGATGACGAACAGCACCATCAGGCTGACCAGCAAAGTCTTGCGCGGCAGTTTGCCGGTGGTGGCGGTGACCAGCGGAGCGCCGACGAACACGCCGAGCGCGTAACCGGTGACCAGCAGGCCGGCCGAGGACAATGTCGTGCCCAGATTGGCGGCGACTTCGGGCAGCAGGCCCATAATCACGAATTCGGTGGTTCCTATCGCAAATGCGCTGATGGCCAGCGCCCATAAAGCAATCGGCATGATTCAACTCCCTGAGGTTTGTTTGACGTATGGCATTGTGAAGCCTATCTTTGTTGAGAAAAATACAGTTAAAATCAAAAAATATTTGAATTGGAGTCAACAATGGCCATGCAATCGGATGAAATGCGGATCTTTATCGCGGTGGTCGAGGCCGGCAGCCTGAGCGCCGCCGCCGAAGTGCTGGAGCAGACCACCTCAGGCGTGAGCCGGGCCCTGACGCGCCTGGAAGAAAAACTGGGCACCAGCCTGCTCACGCGCACCACGCGACGCATGGACCTGACGGAAGAGGGGCAAGTGTTTCTGGAGCAGGCGCGCGAGATCGTCGCCGCCATGGAACGCGCCGAAGAATCGATCCGCATCCGCAGCCAGAAACCGGTCGGCAAGCTGCGCGTGGATGCCTCGGCGCCGTTCATGCTGCACTGTATCGTGCCGCATGTGGGCGCCTTCCGCGAGGCCTATCCCGATATCGAACTGGACCTGACCACCAACGACCGCTTCATCGATCTGGTCGAGCAGCGCACCGACATCGCGATCCGCATCGGCGAGCTGCAGGATTCCACGCTGCACGCCAAGCCGCTGACCTCGGCCCGGCTGCAATTGCTGGCCAGCCCGGAGTACCTGCGGCGTCACGGTGCGCCGAAGACCGTCAAGGACCTCGACAAGCATCAACTGATCGGTTTCACGCAGCCGGAAGGGCTCAATAACTGGCCGTTGCAGCATGAAGACGGCGACCGCTACCAGATCCGGCCGGCGTTCCGCGCCTCCAGCGGCGAGACCATCCGGCAGCTTGCCATCCATGGGCAAGGCATCGCCTGTTTGTCCAATTTCATGTCGGACGCCGATGTCGCCGAAGGGCGGCTGGTGCGCGTGCTGGAAAAGTCGCACAGCGCGTTCCGCCAGCAGATCCATGCTGTGTACTACCGGAATACCCGGATCTCGCGACGTATCAGCTGCTTCCTCGATTTTTTGCAATGCAAACTGTAGTGTCGGCTTCAGAGGAGAACCATTCCATGCATCAATTGTCTTGATCGTGTCACGACGATTCGCCATCATGAGGCGTCGCTGCAAAATTGCTTAACACTGATTAAAAATATAACGGAGCAAGCATGCCCCTGATTTCCCGGACCGCGCGTTGGATCTCGCCACTGCAATTGGCTTTGGCTGCATTGACCGCATTGACCGTATTGACACTCTTTTCGTCGTCGGCCTTCGCCGCCGGCATCACCGGGTTTTCACCGCAAGGAGAGGTGGCCCAGATCCGTCAAGCGCGCGCCAGTTTTTCCGAGCCGATGATCAAGTTCGGCGATCCCAAGGCGGCGGCGCCATTCGACGTCGATTGCCCTGTGGCCGGCACTTCGCGCTGGGCCGACGGCAAGAACTGGGTCTACGATTTTGAGCGCGACCTGCCGCCGGGCACTCGTTGCTCCTTCACCTTGAAGCCCGGCGTCAAGGCCGTGTCCGGGGCAGCACTGGGCGGCAAGAGCGTGTTCAGGTTCAACACCGGCGGTCCGGCGGTGATACGCCACATGCCAAGCGGCGAAGAGATCGAAGAAGAACAGGCCTTCATCCTGTTCCAGAACGGCGCCGCCAACCAGGACACCGTGCGTGACCATCTGTATTGCGAAGCCGAAGGCGTGCATGAGCGCATCCCGGTCAAGTTCGTCGCCGACGCCACGCGCAAGCAATTGCTGCAGGAGTTCGCCAAAAAGATTGATCCTGCCACCGTCACCATCGTGCAGTGCCAGCAGCGCCTGCCCAACGACGCCACGGTCCGGCTGACCTGGGACAAGGGCATCGCCACGCCGAACGGTATCGCGACAACGATGCCGCAGACCTTCAAGTTCAAGGTGCGCAAGGAGTTCACCGCGAGCCTCAGTTGCGAGCGTGAAAACGCCAACGCCGCCTGTTCGCCGATCCGTCCCGTGACCATGTCGTTTTCGTCGCCGGTGCCGCGCAAGCTGGCCGAAGCCGTGGAGCTCAAGAGCAGCAGCGGCAAGCTCAAGCCCTTCTTTGAAAAAGGCAACACCGATGAAACCGTCTACGGCCTGACCTTCAAACCGCCGTTCCCCGAGAACGGTGAATTCACCATCAATCTGCCGTCCGGCTTCAAGGATGAGAGCGGCCGTACGCTGAGCAATGCTTCCGCGTTTCCGCTGAAGTCGCGCACCGCCGGCTATCCGCCGCTGGCGAAGTTTCCGGCCGCGCCGTTCGGCATCATCGAACTGAACGCCGACGCCACCTTGCCGGTGACCCTGCGTCGCGTCGAAGCCGATCTGCTGGCGCGCGGCGTCGACGGCAAGGCCTTGCCGGGCAAGGTCGCCAATCTCAAGGTTGACGGCGACAAGGGGGTGATCGCATGGCTCACGCGCCTCAATCGCTACCATGAGCGCTGGGGCGATACCTCCGGCAAGACGCCCGACACGCGCGCGATCGGCTTGCTGGCCAAGGAGCCAGGCGTGAAGACGCTGAACCTGCCGGCTCTGTCCGACGCCAAGGATGGGGAACGGCCGTTTGAAGTGGTCGGCATCCCGCTGAAGGATCCCGGTTTTTACGTGATCGAACTGGAATCGCAGAAACTCGGCGCCTCGCTGCTCGGCAAGCCGGCGCCAATGTATGTGCGCACCAGCACGCTGGTGACCAACCTGTCGGTCCACGTCAAGCTGGGCCGCGAAAACAATGCGGTCTGGGTGACCACGCTCGATACCGCCAAGCCGGTAGCCGACGCCGAGGTGCGCGTTTCCAATTGCAAGGGCGATGAAATCTGGCGCGGCAAGACCAACGCCATCGGCGTGGCGACGATCGGCAAGCCGCTCGAAGATGTCTGCGCCATGGGGCAGAATCAGGACGGCGCCATCAACGGTCTGTTCGTCAGTGCGCGCAAGACCGATGAAAAGGGACGCGCCGACATGGCCTTTGCGCTGACTTCGTGGAACGACGGCATCGAATCGTGGCGCTTCAACCTGCCGACGGATCGCTCGGCAAGCTCCAGCGCTCGCGCCCATACGATCTTCGACCGCACCTTGTTCCGCGCCGGTGAAACGGTATCGATGAAACACGAGTTCCGGCTGGAGAGCATGAACGGATTTGCGCTGGCCGGCAAAGACAAGTTGCCGACGCGCGTGCGCATCATTCATCAGGGCAGCGGGCAGGAATTTCAGTTCGCGCTGAACTGGCGCAATCAGAAAAACGCGGAGACTGTCTTCGCGATTCCCAAGGAAGCCAAGCTCGGCAGCTACGAAGTCTTGCTTGATCGAGGCGCGGCTAAGGGTAGCGTCGAAGGCGCCGCCGACGGCGACTCCGACGAGAGCGGCTATGGCGCCGGCACCTATAGCAGCGGCAGCTTCCGCGTCGAAGAATTCCGCCTGCCGCTGATGCAGGGACGCATCACGCCGGTGACCGGCAAAGGCAAGGGCGACGCCCTGGTGGCGCCGAAGGAAGTGCCGCTCGACGTTCAGCTGAACTACATCAACGGCGGCGGCGCCTCAGGGCAGACCGTGCGGGTCACCAGCCTGATGCGCGCGAAGCCGGTCAGCTTCCCCGCGTATGAAGGCTATTCCTTCGATGCCGGAAGTTCGGGTGAAGACGGCGCCGGCAACGACGACCAGAAAATCGTCGCCGACAAGTTGCCGGTGACGCTCGACAAGAACGGCGCCGGGCGCACCACGGTCAAGTCACTGCCCGTCGTCAGGACGCCGCGCGAGCTACTGACCGAGATGACCTACAGCGATCCGAATGGCGAGATCCAGACGGTCTCGAATGTCACGGCGATATGGCCGTCGGCGGTCGTCATCGGCATCAAGGGCGGCGACTGGGTATCGGTGAAAAAGAAACTGGCGCTGACCATGGTGGCGCTCAATGCCGCCGGCCAGCCGCAAGCCGACGTTCCGGTGGAAATCAGCGGCGAAAGCAAGCAGACCAATTCGCACCGCAAGCGCATGGTCGGCGGCTTCTATGCCTATGAAAACACGCGCTCGTCGCAAAACCTCGGCACGCTGTGCTCGGGCAAGACCGACAAGCACGGCGTGCTGATCTGCGAAGTGTCGTTGACGGAAGCGGGCAACGTCGAGCTGACCGCCAGCGGCAAGGACGCCAACGGCAATGCTTCCTACGCGAAGACTTCGGTATGGGTCACGCGCCAGGGCGAGCTGTGGTTCGATGGTGAAAACCAGGATCGCATCGACATCCTTCCCGAGAAGAAAACCTACCAGCCCGGTGAAATTGCGAAGTTTCAGGTGCGCATGCCATTCCGCTATGCAACGGCTCTGGTTGCCGTGGAGCGCGAAGGCATCATCGACACCCAGGTGGTGCAGTTGAGCGGGCAGGATCCGACCATCAGCCTGCCGGTCAAGGGCGGTTTCGCGCCGAACGTGTATGTATCGGTGCTGGCCGTGCGCGGCCGCATGCGCGAAGTACCGTGGTATTCCTTCTTCACCTGGGGCTGGAAAGAACCGATCAACTGGTGGCATGAATTCAAGGAGTATCAGGCGCCCGGCACCATGGTCGATCTGGCCAAGCCGGCCTACAAATTCGGCGTCGCCGAAATCGCCGTCGGCAGCGGCGCCCATGTGCTCAAGGTCGCCGTGACCGCTGACAAGGCCAGCTATCCGATCCGTTCGGTCGCCAAGGTCAATGTGCAGGTGACGCAGCCCGACGGCAAGCCCGCCGCAGGGGCGGAAATTGCGCTGGCCGCGGTGGATGAGGCCTTGCTGGAACTGCAGCCGAACAACAGCTGGAATCTGCTTTCCGCGATGCTGCAGCGGCGCAGCTACGGTATTGAAACCGCAACCGCGCAAATGCAGGTGATCGGCAAACGCCACTACGGCAAGAAGGCCACGCCGGCCGGCGGCGGTGGCGGAAAATCGCCGACGCGCGAATTGTTCGACACGCTGTTGCTGTGGAAGCCTTACATCGTGCTCGACGCCAACGGCAGGGCGCAGATCGACGTGCCGCTCAACGATTCGCTGACGGCGTTTCGCATCGTCGCGGTTGCCGAAAGCGGCGCCGGCCTGTTCGGCACCGGCTCGGCCAGCATCCGTTCGTCGCAGGATGTGCAGGTGATCTCCGGCCTGCCGCCGCTGGTGCGCGAAGGCGATCAGTTCAGCGCGATGGTCACGGTGCGCAACACCACGACGCGGGCGATGCAGATTCGCCTGAATGCGAAAGCGAGCAGCGCCACTCCGGCGGCCACGATTGCCCTGCCGGACAAGGATGTCGCCATTCCCGCCGGTGAAGCACGCGAAGTCGCGTGGCCGGTGGCGGTGCCTGCAGATGTTTCGCAACTGAGCTGGGAGATCGGCGCACAGGAACAATCGGCATCGCCGGCCAAAGACAGCATCAGGTTCGTGCAGCGCGTCTTGCCGGCGATACCGGTAACGGTGCAGCAGGCCACGCTGTTCCAGCTCGACAAGGCATCGTCGATGAGCGTGGCGCAGCCAGCCGACAGCCTGCCGGGACGCGGCGGCCTGAACATTTCGCTCAAGCCGTCTCTGGCCGGCGGCAGTGAAGGCATCCGCAAGTATTTCGCCGACTATCCGTTTGCCTGCCTCGAGCAAAGGACGTCGAAGGCGATCGGCCTGCGCGATGAGGCCTTGTGGCAAAAGATCGTCGCCGACTTGCCGACCTATCTGGATGCCGACGGCCTGGCGTATTACTTCCCGCCGAGCGAATCCAATGCGCGGCGCGGCAGCGACACGCTGACCGCGTATCTGCTGGCGGCGTCCAATGAAGTGGCCTACGTCTTGCCGGCGCAGAGTCGCGACAAGATGCTGGATGGTCTTGCCGCCTTCGTCGAAGGCAAGCTCACGCGCGATTTCTGGTCGCCGAAAAAGGATCTGGATGTACGCAAGCTGGCCGCGCTGGAGGCGCTGTCGCGCTACCATCGCGTGCAGCCGTCGATGCTCGGTTCGGTGCAGATCAATCCGAACCTGTGGCCGACGTCGGCGGTGCTGGACTGGATGGCGATCCTGCAGCGCGTGGCGACGATTCCCGAGCGCGACAAGCGCCTGGCCGAAGCCGATCAGATCATCCGTTCGCGCCTGAACTACCAGGGCACGCGCATGGGCTTCTCGGATGAGGCGGGCGACTATTGGTGGTGGCTGATGGCAAGCGGCGACAGCAACGCCAACCGGCTGGTGCTGACCATGCTGAACAATCCGGCGTGGCGCGAAGACATGCCCAAGCTGATCAGCGGCGCCATCCAGCGCCAGCAGCGCGGCCATTGGAACACCACCACGGCCAACGTCTGGGGCAGCCTGGCGCTGGAAAAATTCAGCCGCGCCTTTGAGGCGGAGAAGGTCACCGGCACGACGCGCGTGGTGTCTGACGCGGGTAGCAATGCGCATGCGTGGAGCGGTGCGGGCGCCGTCGGCGGCAAGTTGCAACTGCCGTGGGGTACGCCGCCGCCGGGCACGTTGAAGTTCTCGCAGGAAGGCAGCGGCAAGCCGTGGATCACGATGCAAAGCCTGGCAGCGGTGCCGTTGAAGACGCCGTTCTCGAGCGGCTACCGGATCACGAAAACAGTCGTCGCGGTCGAGCAGAAGCAGCAGGGCGTCTACAGCCGCGGCGATGTCTTGCGCGTGACGCTGGACGTCGATGCGCAGACCGACATGACCTGGGTGGTGCTGAGCGATCCGATTCCGGGCGGTGCTAGCCTGCTTGGTTCGGGACTGGCGCGCGATTCCGCGATCACGCGCAGCGGCGAGGACGACGGCCGCTCGCGCGGCAGTGCATGGCTGGCGTATGAAGAGCGCAGCTTTGAAGGCTATCGCGCGTATTACGAGCGCATGCCGAAGGGACGCTCGAGCATTTCCTATACGGTGCGCCTGAACAACGCCGGCGAGTTCAGTTTGCCGCCGACGCGTGTCGAGGCAATGTATGCGCCGGAAATGTTCGGTGAAATCCCGAACGCCAGGATGAGCATCAAGGCACAGTGATGAACGTCAATCTGCGACGGCATATGGTGGCGGTGTCGGCGGCGTTTCTGCTGGGAGTGCCGGGCATCGTGCTGGCCGTTCCCGGCTTCGCCGAAGTGCAGCAGTCGTTCCGCTCGTCGGAGGCGTCGATGGTCGACCGTCACGGCGAACTGATCCAGCAGTTGCGGCTCAACCCCAATGAACGCCGGTTGTCGTGGATTGCATTGGAAGACATCTCGCCGGCGCTGCGCAATGCGCTGATCGCGTCGGAAGACCGGCGCTTCTATCAGCACAGCGGCGTCGACTGGAACGCCGTCGCGGCATCTGCTTGGGGGAATTTGTGGAATACCCGGACGCGCGGTGCATCGACCATCACGATGCAGCTGGCGGGTTTGATTTACGACGACTTGCGGCGCAAGTCGTCGGCGCGTTCAATGACGCAGAAAGTGTCACAAGTGTTCATTGCGCAATCGCTGGAACGCAACTGGCGCAAGGACCAGATACTGGAAGCCTATCTCAACCTGGTCAGTTTTCGCGGAGAGCTGGTCGGCGTGCATGCCTTGTCGCGCGTGTTGTTCGGCAAGCATCCGAGCGGCCTGAACCAGAGCGAAGCGGCGATTGCCGTGGCGCTGATTCGCGCACCCAACGCCAGGCCGGCGAAGGTATCCGAACGCGCCTGCGCGATCTTGAAGGAGCAGCAGGCGCCGCAGGAATGCAACGGCTTGCAGGGCCGTACCGAACTGGTGTTGGCGCGGGCGACGGCGAAGGGTGAAGTCAGCGGTGCCGCGACGGCACCACAACTGGCGCCGCATCTTGGACGCAAGCTGCTCAAGGATGCCGGCAAGACGATCCGTTCGACCCTGGACGCAGCGACCCAGCGCTTTGCCAGCGATGCGTTGCGCCAGCAATTATCGGCGCTGGTCGAGCGCAACATCGAAGACGGTGCGGTGGTCGTGATCGACAACGCCAGCGGCGACGTGCTTGCCTGGGTCGGCTCCAGCGGTTCGCTCTCCGGCGCAGCGCAGGTCGATGGCGTGCAGGCATTGCGCCAGGCCGGTTCGACGCTGAAGCCATTTCTGTATGAACTGGCGATCGAGAAGAAGTGGCTGACGGCCGCCTCGCTGCTCGACGATTCTCCGGTCAATCTGGCCACTTCCGCCGGGCTCTACATTCCTCAAAATTACGACAAGCAGTTCAAGGGGCTGGTCAGCATGCGCACCGCGCTCGGCTCGTCGCTGAACATTCCCGCCGTGCGCACGCTGGTGACGGTGACGCCGGAGAGATTTTTCCGGCGCTTGCAATCGCTCGGTTTCAACCTGCGCGAGTCTGGCGACTATTACGGCTACAGCCTGGCGCTGGGCAGCGCCGACGTCAGCCTGTTGTCGCTCACCAATGCTTACCGCGCGCTGGCCAACCAGGGACGCTACAGCAGCGTGCGCACCGCCATGAGCGATCCGCGCGCGGTCTATCAGCAGGCGATGGACGGCAGCGCATCGTTCATCGTCGGCGACATCCTGTCGGACCGTAGCGCGCGGGCGCGCACCTTCGGTCTGGAGAACGCCTTGTCGACGCGCATCTGGACCGCGGTCAAGACCGGCACGTCGAAGGACATGCGCGACAACTGGTGCGTCGGCTTCTCTTCGCGTTATACGGTCGGGGTGTGGGTCGGCAACGCGTCCGGCGCACCGATGTGGGACGTGTCGGGTGTCACGGGGGCGGCGCCGGTGTGGCAGGAGGTGATGCAGTACCTGCACCGGCAATCGGGTTCGCAGGAACCGGCCAGGCCCGCGTCGGTGATCGCACAGCCGGTGCAGTTCGAGAACCAGCTTGAGGCGGCGCGCACCGAGTATTTTCTGCCCGGCACGCAGCAGTCCTTGCTGCGGGTGGCCAAGTCCAACGGCATTGCGCCGGCCATTTCTTATCCGACGCCCGGCATGCTGGTGGCGATCGATCCCGATATCCCGCCCGCGCACCAGCGTTTGCGCTTCAGCGCGCAGGGCCTGAAGCAGGGAAGCTGGGTGCTCGACGGCAAGCCGCTGGTGCGGACGGCAGGAAAGAGCACTGGTGATCTTGGCTACGACTGGATGCCGTGGCCGGGCAGGCACAAGCTGGTATTGCAGGACGTCAATGGCGTGGTGCTCGACCAGCTGCAGTTCGAAGTGCGCGGGGCGCTGGTGCGACCGCCCGAGGGCAAGGCGGTGAAGGTGAAGGGCGCTGCCGCAAAGTAAAAAGGGACTTGAAAATACAAAAGGCCGATCGATTTTCATCGATCAGCCTTTAATATTTTGGTGCCCACGGAGGGACTCGAACCCCCACACCTTGCGGCACATGGACCTGAACCATGCGCGTCTACCAATTCCGCCACGTGGGCCTGAAACGTTGTCACATAATCTGTGCAGCGCTTAGAAGGGCTGAATAATACTGGCATTGTGTCTGACGGTCAACAAAATAATGCGGGAAAATTCTGGTGATTTGAAGGCGATGGTGGCGAACGAAATGTCGTGCACGAAGGACGGATTTGCGGTCGGGGATTGCGGGATAAGGACAGGAATTTTAATGGCCCGAAAAACGCAAAAGGCTGGTTGATTTTCATCAACCAGCCTTTTATGTTTTGGTGCCCACGGAGGGACTCGAACCCCCACACCTTGCGGCACATGGACCTGAACCATGCGCGTCTACCAATTCCGCCACGTGGGCTTCACGCTGTAAAAGCGAAAGAACGAGATTATAGCGCAATTTCTGGGGATGTCAATCACTTCGGAGCATATGCCGGAATTATTTCCTGCGACATTCCGCGCGGTAGCCTTTCGCCGCCCCACGTTAGGCAAATAGCCGCAACCTCCGTTACACTAGGGCATGTTGCGCCGTGCCATATAGCCCGGCCGACGGTATTCCAACAGCGCGTCAGGTAATTCGCCGGGCGCTGCTGACGAATAACAATTTACGCGAATATACTTTTGAGCCAATTTCCCTATTCCATCCCCAGCCGTGAGGAAATTCTCGGCATCCTGCGTACCTCTTCCGGTGCGCAAAACACGATGACACTGGCCGCTGCGCTCAGCGTCAAGCCTGAAGAAATGGATGGCCTGACGCGCCGGCTGAACGCGATGGAGCGCGATGGCCAGATCAAGCCCGACCGCTCCGGCAACTACCAGCTCACGCATTCCGATAGTTTCATCGAAGGGCGCGTCAGCAGTCACCGCGACGGTTTCGGCTTCCTGTTGCCGGAAGACGGCAGCGCCGATATCTTCCTGCCCGAGAAAGAAATGCAGAAGGTCTTGCACGGCGACCGCGTCCAGGCACGCATCATCGGCACCGATCGCCGCGGCCGTCCGGAAGGCACCATCGTCGAAGTGGTGTCGCGCGCGAATACCCACGTCATCGGTCGCCTGCTCAACGAGAACGGCGTCTGGGTGGTGGCGCCGGAAGACAAGCGCATAGGCCAGGATGTGATCCTCGCGGGCTCGCCGGGCAAGGCCAAGGCCGGCCAGGTGGTCAGCGTCGAGCTGACGGAACAGCCTTCGCGCTATACGCAACCTGTCGGCAAGATCGCCGAAATCCTCGGCGATATCGACGATCCGGGAATGGAAATCGAAATCGCCGTGCGCAAATACGGCGTCCCGCATGAATTCTCCGAAGCCGCCAAGAAGCTGGCGTCGAAACTGCCGAGCGAAGTCCGCGCTGCCGACCTCGACGACCGCGTCGATTTGCGCGACGTGCCGCTGGTCACCATTGACGGCGAAGATGCGCGCGACTTCGACGATGCGGTGTATTGCGAACCGGTCAAGATCGGCCGCTCCAACGGTTACCGCCTGATTGTCGCGATCGCCGATGTCAGCCATTACGTGAAGCCCAACGATGCGCTTGACGTCGATGCGCTGGAGCGCAGCACCTCGGTGTATTTCCCGCGTCGCGTGATTCCGATGCTGCCGGAGAAATTGTCTAACGGCCTGTGTTCGCTCAATCCCGATGTCGATCGTCTCACTCTCGTCTGCGACGCCGTCATCACGGCCAAGGGCGAGATCAAGGCATACCAGTTCTATCCTGCGGTGATCCATTCGGCCGCGCGCCTGACTTATACCGAAGTCGCGGCCGTGCTGGCCAACACCAAGGGCCCGGAAGCCGCCAAGCGCGCCGGCCTGGTGCCGCATCTGCTGCACCTGTACGAAGTGTTCCAGGCCTTGCTGCAGGCACGGCATGCGCGCGGGGCGATCGACTTCGAAACCACCGAAACCTATATCGTCTGCAACGCCGCCGGCAAGATCGAAAAGATCCTGCCGCGCACACGCAACGACGCGCACCGCCTGATCGAAGAATGCATGCTGGCGGCCAACGTCTGCGCCGCCGACTTGCTGCAGCGGCATGAGCATCCGGGCCTGTACCGCGTCCACGCGGGACCGACCAAGGAAAAACTCAACCAGCTGCGCACTTTCCTCAAGCAGATCGGCCTCAATCTCAACGGCGGCGACAAGCCGAGCGCGTCCGATTACGCCGAATTGATGCCGAAGATCAAAGCGCGTCCCGATGCCTTGCTGATCCAGACCATGCTGCTGCGGTCCATGCAACAAGCCGTCTACAGCCCGGAAAACATCGGCCACTTTGGTTTGTCGTATGAGTCTTACGCCCACTTCACCAGCCCGATCCGGCGCTATCCCGACCTGCTGACGCATCGCGCCATCAAGGCGATCCTGCTCGGCAAGCGCTACGACCCCAAGGGGCTCGACACCAGCGTGCTCAATACGATGCTGTCGCCGGCCGCACGCAAGGCGCAGGCCGTGGATCGCGCCAACGGCAAGAAGAAATCGGAAAGCAGCATCGCCATCTGGGAAGCGCTCGGCATCCACTGTTCCGCCAACGAACGCCGCGCCGACGAAGCATCGCGCGATGTCGAGGCATGGCTCAAGTGCTACTTCATCCGCGACAAGCTGGGTGAGGAGTTCACGGGTACGATTTCCGGCGTTGCCACCTTCGGTATCTTCGTGCAGTTGGACGCGCTGTATATCGAAGGCATGGTGCATGTCACCGAGCTGGGCGCGGATTACTTCCAGTACGACGAAGCGCGCCATGAATTGCGCGGGGAACGCACCGGCATCCGTTATCAGCTCACCGATCGCGTTACGGTGCAGGTCAGCCGCGTCGACCTTGATGCGCGCAAGATCGACTTGCGGCTGGTGACCGAGCCGGGCATCCGCACCATTCTCAAGAATGAGGCGCGTCGCGCTGAAAGCGCCCAGCAGGCGCGCAGCAAGGGTGGTTCCGGTGCGAAATCCGGCGCCGCCAAGAAAGCCGCCCCTGTGGCTACAGCACCAGCGAAGGCTGGCAAGGCTGCCGGCAAAGGCAAGACCGCCGCGCGCAGCGGCGCCGCCAAGGGTGTGGCTGAGTCGGAGCGCAAGCGTCCGGCGAAAAGTTTTTCCCGTCCCAGCAAGAAAAAGCGCTGATCCGGCGTCGGACGATCCGGAATTGAAGTAATCAGCAATTTGGCAAGATAAGGCAAGAAGTAGAGCACATGAAAAGTAAAATGATTTTTGGTTTCCACGCCGTCACCTCGCGGATTCGTCACGAGGCGTCGTCGGTGGAAGAGTTGTACGTTGATGCGGACCGCAATGACGCCCGCATGCGCGACCTGCTGCATGCGGCCAAGGCGGCAGGCGTGCGCATCATCCAGGCGGACGACCAGCGCCTGTCGAACATTGTCGGCACGCGCCGTCACCAGGGGGTGGTGGCCAAGGCCGGCGAGCTGTCGCTGGCGCGCAATCTCGACGAGTTGCTCGACGCCATCGAAGGTCCGCCTTTGCTGCTGATCCTCGACGGCATTACCGATCCGCACAATCTCGGCGCCTGCCTGCGGGTGGCGGACGGCGCCGGCGCACATGCCGTGATTGCGCCGAAGGACCGTGCAGTCGGCCTCAACGCCACGGCCGCCAAGGTCGCCAGTGGCGCCGCCGAAACCGTCCCCTACATCACCGTGACCAATCTGGCGCGCACCATGCGTGACCTCAAGGATCGCGGCGTCTGGCTGATCGGCACCACCGATGACGCCGAAAAAGACCTGTACGCCGGCGATTTCTCCGGCCCCACTGCGCTCGTGATGGGCTCGGAGGGCGAAGGCATGCGTCGCCTGACGCGTGAAACCTGCGATTTGCTGGTCAGCATTCCGATGTTCGGCTCGGTCGAGAGCCTGAACGTTTCCGTCGCTTCCGGCGTCTGTCTGTACGAAGCGCGCCGGCAGCGTCTGCCCAAGTAGTTTTGGGCGCCTGCCGGGATCCCGGCAGGCAATTCTTCCTCTGTACTGCCTCCGTGTGATCCCGTTATTGATGCCAGGAAAGCCGACGCCCGTTCGGCAAGACTGACGGTAAACGATTAAGATTGCACCTTCCGCATTGACACCGAAAATATGTTCAGCCGACTCCGAGAAGACATCTCCAGCATCATCGAACGCGATCCTGCAGCGCGCAACGCCTGGGAAGTCCTGACCTGTTACCCGGGCCTGCACGCAGTGGTGTTGCATCGTGTCGCGAACAAGTGCTGGATGATCGGCCTGAAGTGGCTGGGACGTTTCATCTCGCAGCTGGCGCGCTGGTTCACCGGCATCGAAATCCATCCGGGCGCCACCATCGGCCGCCGGGTTTTCATCGACCACGGCTTCGGCGTGGTGATCGGTGAAACGGCGGAAATCGGCGACGACTGTACGATTTACCAGGGCGTCACGCTCGGTGGGACTTCTCTCAACAAGGGCGCAAAACGCCACCCGACACTGGGACGCGGCGTCATCATCGGCGCTGGTGCGCAAGTCCTCGGCGGCTTCACCGTCGGCGACGGCGCCAAGGTCGGCTCCAATGCCGTCGTGGTCAAGGAAGTACCTCCGGGCGCCACGGCGATCGGCAATCCGGCGCGCGTCGTGCGCAAGGAAGTGCCGGATCCACGCGAGCATGCCGCCGCGCGGATGTTCGCCGCCTATGGCGTCACGCCGAATGGCGACGACCCCTTGTCGAAAGCCCTGCACGGTCTGATCGATCAGGCTGCCGCACAGGAACATCAGATCGAGGTCATGCTGGCCGCGCTCAAGAGCGCCGGCATCGGATGCGAGAAGCTGGAAGAGTTGGAGAAATTCGATCCTGCCCGGCTCAACAAGCTGGTGGAATGAAAAAGAGGAGCAATAAAAAAGAGGAGCTTATGCTCCTCTTTTTTTATGGCGCGCAGTCTTTGCGCCGGATGTGATTTAACGTATCTCGACTCCGGCGGCATCGAAGCGATGCAACACGCCATCCGCAGTCAGGCTGATCCAGCCGCCGCGAGCCGCTTCGACGTCGTACTCCCAATCGGGCAGCACATAGCGCAAGCGCGTCTGTCCGTTCGCCGGTACGGCATGCAGGGCAGGGCGATGCGTGTGACCGTGGATCAGCACCTGCGTGCCGGTGCTGTCGTAAAGCGCGGCGATGGCATCGGCATTGACGTCCATGATCTCGTTGGATTTTTCCTTGTTGGCGTCCTTGCTGTTCTGGCGCACGCCTTCGATGATGGCTTTGCGCTGGGCCAGCGGCATGGCCAGGAATTGCTGTTGCCACGCCGGTTGCCGCACCTGTGCGCGAAACGCCATGTAAGCCGTGTCGTCGGTGCATTGCGCGTCGCCATGCGCCAACGCGATAGTGCGTCCGGCCAGATGGATGACATGCGGATCGCCCAAGATGGTCAGTCCGGCGGCTTCGGCGAAAGCCGGTCCGGCCAGGAAATCACGGTTGCCGGCTATCCAGAACAGCTGCACGCCGCGTTCGCTCAACTGGCGCAATGCATCGGCGATAGTGCGGTTGTAAGGCGTCTCCAGATCGTCGTCGCCAGCCCAATATTCGAAGATGTCGCCCAGCAGGTAAAGCTGCTGCGTGAACGCGGCGTGCTCAGCCAGGAAATCAAAAAACGCCTGCGTCGTGCGCGGCAGCGAGGCCTGCAGGTGCAGGTCGGAAATAAAAAGCGCAACCGCCCGGGGTTGCGCTTTCTGTACGGATGAAGTGTCGGTCATCACTGAAGATCGGTGCAGGACGATCAGATCACTTCAGCCTTTTCGATCACCACGTCTTCGACCGGGACGTCGGCGAACATGCCCGAACGGGTGGTCTTGACGTTCTTGATCTTGTCGATCACGTCAGTGCCGTCGGTGACCTTGCCGAATACGCAATAGCCCCAGCCGTCCTGGCCCGGAAAGTCGAGGAAACTGTTGTTCTTGACGTTGACGAAGAACTGGGCCGATGCCGAGTGCGGCGCCGATGTACGTGCCATGGCCAGTGTGTACGGCTCGTTCTTGAGACCGTTCTTGGCTTCGTTTTCGACCGGGTCGTTGGTCGGCTTTTGCTTCATGCCTGGCTCGAAGCCGCCGCCCTGGATCATGAAGCCGTCGATCACGCGATGGAAAATGGTGCCGCTGTAATGGCCGGAATTGACGTAAGCCAGGAAGTTTTCAACCGTCTTCGGCGCTTTTTCAGCGTCCAGTTCGACCGTGAAGTTGCCGTGGTTGGTAGTGAAGAGAACAGCCATGAGAATTCCTTTGCGTGAAAAATGAAATGATGCGAAAAATTATACGGTATGCGTGCTGCAGCCCGGCTCCGGCTTACTTGACCAGCGTGGCCGACTGGATGACCACCGGAGTGACCGGCACGTCGTCGTACATGCCGCTGCTGCCGGTGCGGACCTGCTTGATCTTGTCGACCACGTCTGCTCCTTGCACAACCTTGCCGAACACTGCGTAACCCCAGCCATCGCGGCTGGGATAATCCAGCGGCTGGTTGTTGTTGACGTTGATGAAGAACTGGGCTGCGGCGGAGTGCGGATTCGAGGTGCGCGCCATGGCAATAGTATACGCCTCGTTTTTCAGGCCGTTCTTGGCTTCGTTCCTGATCGGCGCGTCAGTCGGCTTTTCGCGCATGTCCTTGTCGAAACCGCCGCCCTGGATCATGAAACCCTTGATCACGCGATGGAAGATGGTGCCGTTGTATTGACCCTTCTTGACGTATTGCAGGAAGTTGGCCACGGTGACAGGCGCCTTGTCGGCATCGAGTTCCAGCGTGATGTCGCCCATGCTGGTTTTGAGCAGCACGCGCGGCGCGTCGGCGGCATGCGCAAGCACGGCGGCGCCGGACAGGGAAATCGCGGCGATGCATTGCAGCAGCTTGCGGCGGGACAGGGCTTGAATCATGAAGAGCTTCCTTGCTTGAAAACGACTGAAAATGGACGGCTGAAATGCGGGGGAGGGAAGGCCGGATTCGCTCAGGCCGTGCCTTCGTAGACGATCTTCCATTGCGATCCTTCTTTTTGCCAGTACTGGCGCTTGCGGACCGCGTTCTTGTTCTTGCCGACGGCAGTTTCCTGAATGAAAGTACTGACGATCAGCTCATCCTTGCCTGGATAGCGATACAAGCTCAGGTCCCGCACTTTGACACTGGAGGGACGGGCGCCGTTCAGGTTTTTTTGCTGGCGGCTGAACCAGGTGCTGAGGCTTTCGCCGAGGTTGGAGCGGAAGGCCGGTGAATAATTGGCCAGTACCTTGTCGGCGTCCGCGGCTTCCATGTCTTGCTGCCACTGGTCCATGAATTTGCCGGCCGAGCCGCGCTCCTTGTCCCATTCGCTCTTGTTGACGAACTGGATGCCGTCGCTGATCACGACCACGGTCTTGCCGACTTCGGCGGTGGAGTACAGGCTTTGCAGGTCGGGATTGGCAAGCACCACGCAACCGTCGGACGACAGTGGTGGACGGCTGAAATTGTCGGACGGCGTGCCATGCAGCCAGATGCCCGAGCCGCTGCGGCCGTTGCGCTTGTCCCATTCATTGGGATAGTTGAGCGGCAGCGCGCCGGTGCCGTAGAAATCGGGCAGCTTGGGGCCGGGAATGCGGGCGTTGACGTAATACACGCCGATCGGCGTACGCTGGTCGCCTTCACGCGACTTGTTGACGCCGTAGCGGCCTTGCGAAATGTAATAGTCGGTGATGAAGCGCAACTGGCCGCCCTGATTTTCGTAGACGTACATGCGCGAACGGCTGGTATCGACCACCAGCACGTTCTTCTGGTCGTCGCCGACTTGCAGCACCGGCTTGGGAATCAGGTTGGGATTGGGACGCTCCTGCAGCGACTTGATGCGCACCATGGCTTCTGCGCGCAAATCCTTGAGCTTGTCGGCCGGAGCGTCGGCCATCGCGCCGAAGCCCCTGACCGGACGCGCGTGCATCATCAGCAGGTCGCCGCGCACCAGATGGCCGAGGCGGAAATGGGGATACGCCGCCACCAGCGCATCCGCCTTCGCTTGCGCTTCCTGCAGGCGGTTGTTGCCCAGGTCCTTGTAGATCTCGATCAGCAAGGCCTCGGGATCTGGCTTGCGGATTTCCGATTGCAGCGTTTGCGGCGGAATTGCGGAAGAGGAAGCGACGCTGGTTGCAACCGGCGCGCAGGCCAGGCAACTCAGCATCAGTCGTCCAAGGACTGATCGCAAGGGCAATCCCTTGCGCGTATTTGCAGCAAAACGAACCATCAGCCTCCCGTGCGCTCCTGTTTGATCAGCCACTTGTTGCCCTGTTTGGTCAGGATCAGTGTCTTGCGGCTGTTAACTGTCAGACGGTTCGAATTATATATCTGACGGAAGCGGACCGTTGCAGTGTCGTTCTTGATTGCGATTTGCGGCGTTTCGACCTTGACGGTGATATGGCCTTTTTCCTCAATGCGGGCGCGGCGCTCGTCAGCCCATTCCTTGCGCGATTCGCCCTTGGGCGTCTGGAAATCGCTGCCGTAGGCGGCCAGATAAGACTTTACGTCCATATCGCTCCAGGCCTTGGCCCAGTTGTTGACGGCGGCCAGCACGGCGGTCTTGTCTTTTTCTTCACGTGCCGATTCGGAGGCCTTGGCGGCGGCCTTGTCTGCCTTTTCAGCGGCCTTGTCAGCCTTGCTCGGCTTTTCGGCGGGCTTCTCGGCCGGTTTTTCAACCGGTTTCTCGACCGGCTTTTCAGCAGGCTTCGGTGCCGGCTTCTCAATCGGTTTTTCCGTCGGCTTCGGTTTTTCCACCGACGCTGCAGGTTCTGGTTTCGGTTCCGGCTTCGGCTTGGTTTCCGCGGCAGGCGCCGGCGTCGGTGCCGGAGTTGGGGGTGCGACCGGCGCCGCAGGCGTCGACGGCTTGCTGTTGGCGGTATTGGCGCTCGCCAGTTTCGGAATCGTGCCGCCGGTGATGTTGCCTGACAGCGTGCGCACCAGCGTCAGCTTTGGCTGCGGCACATTGCTGCCGGGATCGATCTGCAGCGCCTTGTCGTACGCCTGGCTGGCCAGCTTGGCGTAAATGTCGCCGAGGTTTTCCAGCGCGGTGGCGTAGGTCGGATTGGTGCGGATGGCCATGTCGAGCGTGGTGCGGGCCTTGTCATATTGACCATTGGCGGCGTACAGCACGGCCAGGTTGTTATATGGCTCCGGCAGGTCGGGGAAGTCTTCCGTCAGTTTGCTGAAGATGGCGATGGCTTCAGCGGACTTGTTTTGTTCCGCCAGGATCAGGCCCTTCACGAAACGCATCTGGGCGTCCCGCGGATGCTTGGCAAGAACCGCATCGGTCTTGATCAGGGCGTCGGCATACTGGCCGCTGCGCATGAGTTTGCTGATGTCCGAAACTTCGCTGGCCTGCGCCGGGTAGATTGCGGCGATCAAGCCGGATAAAATAACGGTCTTGCTCAAAATGCCACGCAATGCATTGCGATAAGTGTGCGGGGATGCAAGAGGCATGGTTTTCATCAATGCTATACTCGAACGAAAAGACGCATTTTATCAAAGAAGCACTATAAAAAGGGTTTTGGCAATCGTGTTGTATTCATGTTGTAGACCGCTATAAAACAACAAGCGCGGACGCACTGAAAACGTGCCGGCAGATGGCAACCCGCGCCTCTTGCTCAGCACTGAAACACCACACGAACCATTGCCGGAACCTATATTCCCATTCATGAGCACTCTGAAAATCTATAACACGCTGGCGCGTGATAAGCAGGCTTTTTCCCCAATCGAACCGGGCAAGGTCCGCCTCTACGTATGCGGCATGACGGTCTACGACTACTGCCATCTCGGCCACGCGCGCGTGATGGTCGTGTTCGACATGGTGCAACGCTGGTTGCGCGCGACAGGTTTCGATGTGACTTATGTCCGCAACATCACCGACATCGATGACAAGATCATCCAGCGCGCAATCGAAAATCGCGAATCGATCGGCCAGCTGACGCAGCGTTTCATCAAGGCCATGGACGAGGATGCCGCCGCGCTCGGCGTGCAGAAGCCGGATCATGAGCCGCGAGCCACGGCCTATGTGCCGCAGATGCTGGACCTGATCAGCAAACTTCAGACCAACGGCCTGGCTTACCAGGGCAGCGACGGCGACGTGAATTATTCGGTGCGTGACTTTCCCGGCTACGGCAAGTTGTCGGGAAAGTCGCTCGACGACCTGCGCGCCGGCGAGCGCGTCGACGTCAATACCGGCAAGCGTGATCCGCTGGACTTCGTGCTGTGGAAGGCCGCCAAGGAAAGCGAACCGGGCGAAGTCAAATGGGATTCGCCCTGGGGCAAGGGCCGGCCGGGCTGGCATATCGAATGCTCGGCCATGGCGAGTGATTTGCTTGGCGATCATTTCGATATTCATGGCGGCGGACAGGACTTGCAATTCCCGCATCATGAAAACGAAATCGCCCAATCGGAAGGCGCGCATCGGCACACCTTCGTCAATTATTGGATGCACAACGGTTTTATCCGTGTCGACAATGAAAAGATGTCGAAGTCGCTGGGAAATTTTTTCACCATCCGCGATGTCCTGAAAAAATACGATCCTGAAGTGGTACGCTTCTTCATTCTGCGCGCGCACTATCGCAGTCCGCTCAATTATTCGGATGCGCATCTGGACGACGCCCGCGTCGCCTTGACGCGTCTTTATACGGCACTGAAAGATGCGCCGGTTGAAGCGGGTACGGTAGCAGAGGTCGATCAGGGCGATGTCTACGCGCAGCGCTTTGCCGAAGCGATGAACGACGATTTCAATACGCCGGTGGCGGTTGCAGTGCTGTTCGATCTGGCCAATGAAGTCAACAAGACCAGGTCGCCGGCGCAGGCGCGGCAGTTGAAGGCGCTGGCGGGAGTGATCGGATTGCTGGAGCGGCCGGCCGAAGCTTTCCTTCAAGGCGGCCAGGGCAGCGAAGCTGCCGGCTTGTCCGCAGCAGATATCGAAGCAAAAATCGCGGCGCGCGTCGCCGCCAAGCAAGCAAGGAATTTCGCTGAAGCAGACGGCATCCGCGCCGAACTCGCTGCGGCCGGCGTGATTCTGGAAGACAAACCGGGCGGTTTGACCGAGTGGCGACGAGGCTGACGAGAATGATAAAAAACAATCCCGCTGATCCGGCGATCAGCGTACCGGCATATTGGGAGGACGCCAAAGCGGAGTTGATGAAGCGCGACCGCATCATGCGCAAGCTCATTCCGCAATTCGGCGACCTTCAGCTGACCGGCCGCGGCGATGCTTTCACCACGCTGGCGCGTTCCATTATCGGCCAGCAGATTTCCACCAGGAGCGCCCAGGCCGTCTGGCAGCGTTTCCTCGAAGCATGCCCGAAATGCATGCCGGCCCAGGTCATCAAGGCCGGTCCGGAGAATCTTGTCGCCTGCGGGCTGTCCAAACGCAAGGCCGAGTACATTCTTGACCTCGCCAATCACTTCAAGGCGAAGACTGTCCATCCCGACAAATGGGCGGAGATGGAAGACGAAGACGTCATCGCCGAGATGCTGCAAATCCGTGGGATCGGCCGCTGGACAGCCGAGATGTTTTTGATATTTAATCTGCTGCGGCCGAATGTGCTTCCCCTGGACGACCCCGGTTTGCTCAAGGGCATCAGCGACAGTTATTTTTCGGGCGAACCGGTATCGCGCAGCGATGCGCGCGAAGTCGCCGCGAACTGGGAGCCGTGGCGCACCGTCGCCACCTGGTATCTGTGGCGCAGCCTGGATGGCGCCGCCTCCTGAAGATTGAGAAAATTGCCCCTCGGCGACCAATGTTGTCAAGGAGGCAATGCGAATAGAAGGCATGCGGGCTGTTATACTCGCGCCTGTTCATGAAAATGCGTAAAGGAATACGATGAGCAAGTCGACAACGACATTTCTGGGTTTCGAGCAGGCAATCGCCGAGCTGGACGCCAAAATCGAAGAGTTGCGCTTTGTGCAAGACGACTCGGCAGTCGATATCTCGGAAGAGATCGAGCGCCTGGTCAAGAAGAGCCAGCAACTGACCAAGGATATCTACGCCAAGCTCACGCCATGGCAAGTGTCGCAAATCGCCCGTCATCCGCAACGTCCGTACACCATGGACTACGTGAATGAAATCTTCACCGACTTCCACGAACTGCACGGCGATCGCACCTATGCGGACGACCTGTCCATCGTCGGCGGTCTGGCGCGCTTCAATGGCCAGGCCTGCATGGTGATCGGTCATCAGAAGGGCCGCGATACCAAGGAACGCGCGCTGCGCAATTTCGGCATGCCGAAACCGGAAGGCTATCGCAAGGCCATGCGCCTGATGAAAGTCGCCGAAAAATTCAATTTGCCGATCTTCACCTTTGTCGACACGCCCGGTGCGTTCCCCGGCATCGACGCGGAAGAGCGCGGCCAATCCGAAGCGATCGGCCACAATCTCTATGTCATGGCCGAACTCAAGGTGCCGCTGATCGCCACCATCATCGGCGAAGGCGGCTCCGGCGGCGCGCTGGCGATTGCCGTCGGCGATTCGGTGCTGATGCTGCAATACGCGACCTATTCGGTGATCTCGCCGGAAGGCTGCGCCTCGATCCTGTGGAAGACCGCCGACCGCGCGTCCGACGCCGCCGAAGCGCTGGGCCTGACTGCACATCGGCTCAAGGCCATGGGCCTGATCGACAAGATCGTCAACGAACCGCTCGGCGGCGCCCATCGCGATCCCAAGCAAATGGCCTCGCTGCTCAAGCGCGCGCTGGCCGATACGCTGCGCCAGTTCCAGGGCGTCAAGACCAAGGAACTGCTGGCTGCGCGTCACGAGAAGCTCATGAGCTACGGCAAGTTCAAGGAACTCAATACGCAGGAATAAACCTGCCGCCGGCGTCGCTGCGTGAAGGTTGCGATGCCGGATTACAGTTCTTTTTTTGCAGATGGCCTCGTTTGAGGCCATTTTCTTTAGCGTCAGGCTGCCGGTGGCAGCTGTCATCTAGGCGCCGGAGTTCGTCTCATCCATCAACAGCCGTTATCGCTCACGCGCAGGAAAATCGTCATGTCCGCTTCAGGCGCCGTCCCCACCTTGCAAGAACAACTCGCCGAGGCCGTCGAGGCGCTGAGCATCCCGCATCGCTTCGACAACGATCGCACGCTGGCCGAAGCATTCCCGGTCATCGCTGTGGCTTACAGCGGCGGACTCGATTCGTCGGTGCTGCTGCATCTCGCCGCCGAATTCGCGCGTGAGCGCGGCATACGGCTGTTCGCCTTCCACATCCATCATGGCATCAGCGCCAATGCGGATCAGTGGCAGACGCATTGCCGCGCGCAATCCGAACGTGTCGGCGCCGGTTTCGATACGCGCAACGTGACACTGGCGACGAAGGACAAGAGTGGCGTGGAAGAAGCGGCGCGCGTGGCGCGTTACCAGGCGCTCGGGCAACTGTGCCGGGAGCATGGCGCAGGCCTGCTGCTGACCGCGCATCATCTCGACGATCAGGCCGAAACGGTGCTGCTGCAAATGCTGCGCGGCTCGGGTGTGGCCGGGATTTCAGGCATGGATGGCGCCAACGTTGCGGCGGAATTGCTCGGCGACGCCAACCTGCTGATGGCGCGCCCCTTGCTCGGCGCATCGCGCGGCGAGCTGGAGCAATATGCACGGCAAGAGCAGGTGGCGTACGTCGAGGATGAATCCAATAGCGACACGCGTTATGCACGCAATGCCTTGCGCCATAAAGTGATGCCGGTGCTGGCAGAATTCTTCCCCGGTTTTCAGGAACGCTTTGCACGTGCGGCGGGACACGCACAAGCGGCGCAGCGACTGCTGACGGTGCTGGCGGATCAGGATATCGCCGCTTGCCTGGAAGGGGAATATCTCAGCGTGCCGGCATTGCGCCGGCTCGATTCCGAACGCATCGACAATCTGTTGCGCCACTGGCTCGGCCTGCGCGGATTGCGCATGCCTTCGTCGGCCTGGCTGTTCGAACTGCGCACGCAGTTGCTCGATGCGAAATACGATGCACAGCTGTGCGTGACGCATCCCGATTGTCACGTACGACGTTATCGCGACCGTGTTTTCCTGACGCCGCGCCGCCCGCCGTTCGATGAAAACACCGGGCCGCAGCCGTTCACCTGGCGCGGTGAAGAGAAGCTGCATTTTCCACAGTTTTCCGGCAGCCTGTTTTTCGAGGTTTCCGACATTGGTTTTAACGCCGCATGGCTGCGCGAGCAAGCCTTGTCCGTCTGTTTGCGCAGCGGCGGCGAACGCGTCAGGCTGGCCTGGAATCGCCCGGCCAAGAGTCTCAAATATCATTTTCAAAACATGGACATTCCAGCCTGGGAACGTCCGTATCTGCCGCTTGTTTTTGCACAGGAGCAGATCCTGTATGCGGCGGGTATCGGCATGGATTGCCACGCGCAACCCAAGCCGGGCGAGGAGAGCGATGAGCGCCGGATTGCTTTGCGCTGGCAGGCCGATCTGAGTTGAGTGCGGGCGTCCGGTTTCTTAGCGACGCAATGAAAAACGGCTTGCCATGTTCGATGGCAAGCCGTTCTTTTTTGCGCTCCCTGAGCGTGTTTTACATGCTACCTGTACTTCACTTCAGGCTGCCTGAATTACTTGGTCTTGGCAGGTGCTGCTGGTGTTGCCGGCGTTGCTGGAGTTGCAGCTGCGTCAGTCGCTGGTTTTGCGGCAGCGGTCTTTTCAGCCTTGGCTTCCTTCTTGGTGTGCTTCACGGCCTTGTGCTTGGCTGCGTGCTCAGCCTTTGGCGCTGTTGTCGCAGCTGCAGGAGTCGCAGCGGCAGCAGGTGCTGCAGGTGCGCCGGTCTGAGCGAACACTGGCAGAGTCAGGGCGGAGAACAGTGCTGCAACGACGATGGATTTCGAGTTCATGGCAATTTCCTTAAAGAGAAGTTTTTTCAGTCTCGGCGCTAAGTGTTGCGCCTTACTTCCATTAACGAGCCGTGAACCGAAGCGACGACATCAGAGTGTTTCAAAAGATGTCATATTTGTAAGCGTATGTTGCTGTCTTTTCGCTACGCAAATGGCCAGCCGTGTGAACCGAACAAGCCGACCAGGCCGATGACGATCAGGTAAATCGCGATGATGAAATTGAGCAGGCGCGGCATGACGAGGATCAGAATGCCGGCGATCAGGGCGACCAGCGGGCCGAAGGAAAGATGAAGGTTCATGTGATGCTCCTTGTGGATTGATCTTGATCGGAACAGCTATATCCTTCTGACGTGATTGGGCCGGCGGAGTTCAGCGCACCGCCGCGCTTGTCCTTATAATGTCGGTCCCGATCCATCTGCAGAAAGTAAGGCATGGCTTTTCAATCCTGGTTTGCGTTTTTCCTGGCGGCTTGTCTGATCGCCATCTCGCCCGGTTCCGGCGCGGTCTTGTCGATGAGCCATGGCCTCAGCTACGGCGTGCGGCGCACCAGCGCCACGATCCTCGGACTGGAAGTCGCACTGGTGCTGATCCTGGTGATCGCCGGCGCCGGCGTGGGTTCGCTGCTGGTGGCCTCGGAAGCCGCCTTCAATACGATCAAGATCCTCGGCGCGGCCTACCTGATTTATCTCGGCTGGTCGCAGTGGCGCGCACCGGTGCATGTCGACGAGGCGCAGGCCGCGCGTCCGGCGGCGCCGACGGCATGGTGGCAGCGCACGGTCACCGGCTTCCTGACCAATGCCACCAATCCGAAAGGTATCGTCTTCATGGTCGCGGTCTTGCCGCAGTTCATCAACCATGAGCGTCCGCTATGGCTGCAGTTGCTGCTGATGGCGATCACCATGGTGGCGGTCGATTTGGTGGTGATGCACGGCTACGCGTTCGCGGCGAGCCGCATGCAGCGTTTTTTCCGGGATGCAAAAGCCGTGCGCATGCAGAACCGGTTTTTTGGCGGGGTGCTGATGCTGGTCGGCGCCGGGCTGTTTTTCTTCAAACGCAGTCAGCAATGATGTCGTGCCGACAATAAACTGGCAGACGTAAAAAAGCCCGCATCGACCATGTCGCCTGCGGGCTTTTTCTTCAACCTGAATTGCGGGGATTACTTGTCCTTCTTCAGGCACTCTTTCATGAAGGCTTTGCGGTCGTCGCCTTTCTTGCCGGTGGCGTCCTTGTTGCAGCTCTTCATCTTGTCTTGCTGGGTGACTGGGGCAGCGGGAGCGGCCGGCTTGTTGGAGAGGCACTCTTTCATGAAGGCCTTGCGTTCGTCGCCTTTCTTGCCGGCGGCGTCCTTGTTACAGGTGGTCATCTTGCTTTGCTGGGCGGTCTCCGCCATGGCGGCCGGAGCGAGCATGACGGGAGCGATGAGGGCGAGGGCCAAGGTTGCAAGCAGTTTTTTCATGGTTTTCTCCATTCAGGGATAACGTGGGTTGTGCGGCTCGGATGCCGCGTTCTTGCCTGGTTCTGCGCTTGCACGACGGCATGGCCGCCTGCTTGCCCTTGAACGTTTGCCAAACCAAGGGCGTTGACAGCGCCGCTACGCCATTTTTTCAGCGGGTGCAGCTGACATCGCCTTCGGGGCAGGTGGATAGCGCCTTGAGCTCTTTAGTGCGTTCCAGCGTCTTTTCCGTCAGGCAGGATTGCAGTGCCATGTTATGCACCGAGCCGCCGGCGCTACGCGAGTTGGCATACTTGCAGGACAGGTCGCGATACTTGATCCAGGCCAGCTGGACGTCGCGTATCTGGTTTTGCTGGGTTTTGTCGAGGCGCTTGCGGTAGTCGACGTAGGTCTGGTTCAGCTCGGCGTCGGCCTTGTTGAGCGCCTGGCTGGCGCATTCGTCCATGTCGGCCTGGGTTTGGGCGCTATTGCAGTCCAGCGCCCAGGCGTTGCAGCCGGCGACGGAGAAGGAGAGCAGCGCGACGATGCGGCATAGGGATGATTTCATGTTTTTCCTCAACTTTATCTGGTGGCGAGTGTCTACGTTGCGGTAGGCAAAAGCAAGCGCTTTGCACGGCAAGATTGTTGCCAAGTGTTACCGTGCGGGAGCAGAACACGGGGGCAGAGCGCTGCGAGTTTTTTAGAAGTGCCGCCCGGCATCGAGTTCAATCGAAAACCAATCAATATTTCAAGCGAAGACTGGATAAATTCATGGCGCTCAACTGGATCGCAGCTTTCAAACTGATACCTTGGGCCGACGTCGTTCAGGCCACGCCGACCGTGGTGCGCGGCGCCAAGGACTTGTGGGCGCGCACGCGGGCGGGCAAGGCCGCCTCGTCCGCCGTTGAGGATGGCGCAGCGCCGGCCCCGGGCAGTCCGGAACATCTGGCGCAGCGCATCACGCAGCTGGAAGCGGAGCAGGTCGACGCCTCGGCGCTGATCAATACGCTGGCCGAGCAAAACGCGCAATTGGTGGCGGCGCTCGACAACGTACGCAACAAGGTCAAGCTGCTGGTTGCGGCGTGCGTGTTGCTGGCGTTGAGCAGCGCGGCCTTGTGGCTGCGCTAGCCGGATGAGGTCGCCGGCGGCGTAAAAAAACCAACCCCGCCGGCATACGCTATGCTGTCGGCAATGGACGCGCTTGTCTGGTGGCAAGCGCGTCGTTTCTTTCTGATTTCCCGCCTGGAGCCGCATGTTTCTTCTCTCGTTACGCATGACGCGCCGTGACTGGCGCGCCGGTGAATTGCGCTTTTTGCTGATTGCCCTGATCGTCGCCGTGGCGGCGTTGTCCTCGGTCGGCTTTTTCGTCGACCGCATGCGCGCCGGCCTCACGCGCGATGCGCACCAGTTGCTCGGCGCCGATCTGCTGGTCGGTGCGGACCAGCCGCTCAATCCGGCCTGGATCGAGCAAGCGCAAAAAAATAATCTGACGATGGCGCAGACGGTGGTTTTCCCGAGCATGGCGATTGCCGGCGAAGGAGACGCCGGCCCCGATGCGGCGCGCTCCATCCTCTCATCGATCAAGGCGGTCACCAGCGCCTATCCGCTGCGCGGACAGCTGAAGCTGGCAACCCCTGAGGGCGTGGACCGTGCTGCCGAAGGCGTCCCGCAAGCCGGCTCGGTATGGGTCGATCCGAACATCCTCTCGGCCCTGCAAGTCAGGCAGGGCGATGCGCTCAAGCTGGGCGACCAGCGCTTCCGCATTGCCGGCGTGATCGCTGTCGAACCCGATCGCGGCAGCGCCTTCGTCAATTTCGCGCCGCGCGTGATGCTGTCGATGGACGACCTTGCCGCCACGGGCCTGGTGCAGTTCGGTTCGCGGGTCACCTACCGCCTGCTGCTGGCCGGGGCGCCGGAGCAGGTCAAGTCCTACCAGCAATGGCTGCAGAAGACCATCGATGACGGCAACGTCAAGGGCGTGCGCATCGAGTCGCTCGAATCAGGCCGTCCGGAGATGCGCGCCACGTTGGATCGCGCCGAACAATTCCTGTCGCTGGTCGGCCTCTTGTCGGCCTTGCTGGCTGCGGTCGCCGTGGCGATGGCGGCACGCCGTTTCATGCTGCGGCATCTGGATGCCTGTGCCATGCTGCGCTGTTTCGGCATGACGCAAAACCAGGTCACGCTGATGTACCTGCAGGAATTCATTGTGGTCGGACTGGCCGGCAGCGCACTCGGCGTAGCCCTCGGTTTTGCCGCGCACTTTGCACTGCTCGAATGGCTGGGTCGCTTCATGCCGACCGCGCTGCCGGCGGCGAGCTGGTGGCCGGCGCTGCAAGGCGTGGCGGTCGGCTTGCTGTTGCTGGTCGGGTTCGCCTTGCCGCCGCTGCTGCAGCTGCGCAACGTGCCGCATAACCGCGTGATCCGGCGCGAAGCGTCGGCGCCAAAAGCGATGAGCATCGCCACCTATGCGCTGGGCATGCTGGTGTTTGCAGGATTGCTGCTGTGGCAGGCAGGCGATATCAAGCTGGGGGCGATGACGGCGGCAGGATTTCTCGGCGGTTTTGCATCGTTTGCGCTGATTGCCTGGGCGTGCCTGCGCAGCGTGCAATCGCTGCGCGGCCTGTTCAACAACCAGAGCTGGCGTTTCGCCATCGACGGCTTGCAACGCCGTCCGGGCGCCACTACGATGCAGATCGTCGCGCTCGGTCTCGGCCTGATGGCCTTGCTGTTGCTGACGGTGATCCGCGGCGACCTGATCGGCGCCTGGCGCCAGGCCACGCCGGCGGATGCGCCGAACCGTTTCGTCATCAATATCCAGCCGGACCAGAAAGACGTGGTCGAGGAAAAACTGAAACAGGCAGGTCTGCAGCAGGCGCGTCTGTTCCCGATGATTCGCGGCCGCTTGGTGCAGGTCAACGGCAAGCCCGTCACCAACGACACTTATCAGGAAGACCGCGCCAGGCGCCTGGTGGATCGCGAATTCAATCTCTCCACCATGCGCGACCTGCCGGCGCAGAACACCATCGTCGGCGGCAAATGGTATGACGACAGCCGTCCCGAAGCCTCGGTGGAGGAGGGCCTGGCCAAGACACTCAAGCTTAGCCTCGGCGATCAGCTGCAATTCGATATCGCGGGGCAATTGATCAGCGTGCCGATCACCAGCATTCGCAAACTGGAGTGGGGCTCGCTGCGCGTCAATTTCTTCGTCATCATCAATCCGGCGGCGATGCGCGAGATGCCCCAGACCTGGATCACCGCATTCCACTTGCCGGACGCCAAGGCCGGACTGGGCAACGTGCTCACGCGCGATTTCCCGAACCTGACGGTGGTCGACATCGGCAGCGTGTTGAAACAAATCCAGGATATCGTCGATCAGGTGATTTCCGCAGTGGAATTCCTGTTCCTCTTTACGCTGACGGCCGGCGTGCTGGTGCTGTACGCCGCGCTGGTCGGCACCCAGGATGAGAGGGTGCGCGAAGCGGGCCTGCTGCGGGCGCTCGGCGCCACCCGGCAGGAGTTGGCAAAGGCGCAACGCATCGAGGTCATGCTGATCGGCAGCGTGGCCGGATTGCTGGCCGCCAGCGGCGCCGCCGGCATCGGCTGGGCGCTGGCGCACTACGTGTTCGACTTCGAATGGCGCTTCAGTCCGTGGCTATGGCTGGCGGGCGCGGGCATCGGCATGGCTTGCGCCGTGTTCGGCGGCTGGGCGGGTTTGCGCAATGTGCTGTCGAGGCCGCCACTGCAGACCCTGCGCGAAGCATAGCGAGGGCGTAACCGGGAGACATACCGCCGCCGAAGCAGGTATCATCTCGGTCTATGCAAATCGAAGACCTCAATCAGCCGACTGTCTATGACATGATCGGCGGCGCGGAAAAGCTGCGCGCCATGGTGGATCGTTTCTACGATCTGATGGACCTCGAGCCGGAATTCGCCGGCATCCGTGCGCTGCACCCGCCGTCGCTCGACGGTTCGCGCGACAAGACCTACTGGTTTCTGTCCGGCTGGAGCGGCGGTCCCAACCTGTACATCGAACGCTTCGGCCATCCGTTCTTGCGCGCACGCCATCTGCCGTTTGCCATCGGCATTTCCGAACGCGACCAGTGGTTGCGCTGCATGGCCTGGGCGATGGAAGACACCGGCCTTGACGAAGCCCTGCGCACGCGCCTGATGCAGTCGTTTTTCCAGACCGCCGACTGGATGCGCAACAAGCCTGAGTGACAATTCCGACCTCCGACCTATCAACGAAACACCAAGAAACAGCGACATGACCCAGACTGAAATGATTCTCCTTGCCCTGATTGCCGTCGGCATCGTGCTGCAGATAGCGATCCTACTGCGCGGCCGCGGCGGCATCGACATCGGCGGGCCGTTGCAGCAACTCAAGAGCGAATTGCAGCGCCATCAGCAAGACCTGGCCGAGCGCAGCGAACGCGAATTGCGCGACCAGCTGCAATCCAATGCGCAAAGCACGCGCCAGGAACTGGGCGGCAACTTCGGCCAGTTGCAGCAGACCCTGGCGGCGCAGATGACCAGCGTCGCGACCTTGCAGAACAACCAGATCGACAGCTTCGCCCAGCAACTGGTCAAGCTCAACGAGACCAATGCCCAGCAACTCGACGGCATGCGCCAGACCATGAACCTGCAAGCGCAGGCCAGCCGCGAAGAGCAGGCGGTCTCGCTCAAGCGTTTCGGCGATACGCTGAACCAGACGCTGACCGCGCTGACCGAATCCAACGCGCAGCGCATGGCTGAAGTGCGCGCCACGCTGGAAGCCAAGATCAAGGACCTGCAACTCGATAACGGCAATCGCCTGGAAGAGATGCGCAAGACCGTTGACGAGAAGCTGCACGCCACGCTGGAACAGCGCCTGGGCGAATCGTTCAAGCTGGTGTCGGATCGCCTCGACAAGGTCCATCAGGGCCTGGGTGAAATGCAGCAGCTGGCGATCGGCGTGGGCGACCTGAAACGCGTGCTGACCAACGTCAAGACGCGCGGCACCTGGGGCGAAGTGCAGCTGGAAATGCTGCTCGAACAAATGCTCACGCCCGACCAGTACGCCAAGAACGTCGAGACCGTGCCCAATACCGGCGAGCGCGTCGAGTTCGCGATCAAGCTGCCGGGCAACGACGACGGCGGCATGCCGGTGTGGATGCCGATCGACGCCAAATTCCCGAAGGAACAATACGAACGCCTGGCCGAAGCGGCCGACCGCGCCGACGCCGAGGGCGTGGCGCAAGCCGGCCGAGAACTGGAACGCGCCGTGCGCGGCGAGGCCAAGACCATTGCAGAAAAATATCTGTCGCCGCCGTTGACGACCGATTTCGCCATCCTGTTCCTGCCGACCGAAGGCTTGTATGCGGAGGTCATGCGCCGCCCGGGATTGTCGGACGACCTGCAGCGTACGCATCGCGTCAGCATCGCCGGACCGTCGACCTTGTCGGCGCTGCTCAACAGTCTGCAGATGGGATTCCGCACGTTGGCGCTGGAAAAGCGTTCATCGGAAGTGTGGCAGGTGCTGGGGGCGGTGAAGACCGAATTCGGCAAGTTCGGCGATGTGCTGGCCGCGACCAAGAGTACGCTGGAACGCGCCGCCAAGAACATCGAGCAGGCCGAGACGCGCACGCGCCAGATGACGCGCAAACTGAAATCGGTGGAAGCCTTGCCGAGCGATACGGCGCAGAAACTGCTGGGTACCGCCGAGCCGGAAATCGACGGCGACGGCCAGAGCGAATTGCTCTGAGACCGTGAACAGGTTCCGGGCGCTGAAGCAGTCCAGGCTCGGTCCCGGTCCGAAAAATCAGCGAATCAGAAATTTCATCAGCAACGCAAACAGCTTGCCGTAAGGTGGGTTGAACAGCCGCATGACGTTGAAGCGGCTTTGCGTGAACACCGGCTTCATGTGCGAAAAGCGCCTGAAACCTTCCTCTCCATGATAGGCGCCCATGCCGGACGCGCCGACGCCGCCGAACGGCAAATTCTCTTGTGCAATGTGCAGCAGCGTGTCGTTGACCGTCACGCCGCCGGCGACCGTCTGTGACAAGACCAGGTCGATGGCCGTCTCGCTTTTTGCAAACAGATACAGTGCGAGCGGACGCGGCCTGGCGTTGACGAAGGCAATCGCCTCGTCGAGATTCTCATAGGTCACGAGCGGCAGCAGCGGCCCGAAAATTTCTTCCTGCAGGATACGGGTGTCCGGTGCGACTTGCGTCAGCGCCATGGGCGGCAACAGGCGCGTCGACGGGTGCGGCGTATGCGTGGAGAGTGGTGCGACCGTCGCGCCGCGTGCGCGCGCATCGTCGAGCAGCGCCTGCAAGCGTGCGAAATGCCGGTCATTGACGATGCTGGTGTAGTCGTCGACGGCCAGGCGTTCGTCGTTGAGCGCAGGATACGTGCGCGCCACGACGGCGCGTGCGGCGTCGATGAAATCACGTTCACGGCCGTGTGGCAGCAATACGTAGTCGGGTGCAATGCAAGTCTGGCCGGCGTTAAGCAGCTTGCCGCTGATGATGCGCGCGACGGCATGCCTGAAATCTGCATCGGCGGCAATGATCGCCGGCGATTTTCCGCCCAGCTCCAGCGTCACCGGCGTCAATCGCTCGCTGGCGACGCGCATGACCTCGCGGCCGACAGCGGTGGAGCCGGTAAAAATCAGATGGTCGAAGGCGAGGGCGCAGAATTCCCGGGCGACATCGATGCCCCCATTGACGACGGTGATTTCATCGTCGGAAAACGATTGCCGGATCAGCCGTTCGAACAACTCGCCGAAGATCGGCGTGTTTTCCGACAGCTTGATCATCGCCAGGTTGCCGGCGGCCAGTGCGCAGGCCAGCGGACCGACGGTCAGCAGCAGCGGATAATTCCACGGCGTGATGATGCCGACGACGCCGAGCGGCTGCGGCAGCACGCGATTGCCGGCAGGCTTGAACCAGATTGCCGTCGGTCGGACTTGTGGCTGCATCCAATGCTTGCCGTGGGTCAGTGCGTGGTCGATCGCCTGCAGGCTGGTGAAGACTTCGAGGAATTGCGTTTCATGTTGCGAGCGGTTGCCGAAGTCGGCGCTGATTGCAGCGGCGATGCCGTCGCGATGGCGCAGCAGCAGATGGCGCAAGCGTTGCAGCCGGTCGCGGCGCTCTTCCCACGGCGTCGCCGGCTGTGCGCGCGAGCGCAGATGCAGCCGGTCGAAGCGCGCGGTCAGCGTCATGGCTTCAGATCAGGCCGTCGAACAGGACCACCTGCACCAGGTCGCCGGCGGCGACGTCCCCTTGTGCATCGTCAAGCACGATGATGCAATTGGCGTCGGACATGGAACGCAGGATGCCGGAGCCTTGCGCGCCGGTCAGCTTCACCTTCCATACACCGTCGCTGTCGGGTGCGAGGATGCCGCGTTGGTATTCGGTGCGTCCCGGCTTCTTGCGAATGGCCGACAGGGTCATCGCCTGCAGGCGCGGCAACGGACCGGCGTCGGCACCCATCATGCGCAGTAGTGCATCGCGCACGAAGAAATAAAAACTCACCATCACCGCCACGGGATTGCCCGGCAGGCCGAACAGATAGGCGCCGCGATCATGTGACGCGATGCGGCCGAAGGCCATCGGGCGGCCCGGACGCATGCCGATTTTCCAGAACAGCATGTCGCCCAGTTTGGTCATGGTCTGTTTGGTGTAATCGGCCGCGCCGACCGAGACGCCGCCGGAGGTGATGACGGCATCGGCGTGCTCGCAGGCGCTGCGGAAGGCCGCTTCCATGGCGACCGGATCGTCCCTGACCACGCCCATGTCGATGATGTCGCAGCCCAGGCGCGTGAGCATGCCGTACAGCGTATAGCGGTTGGAGTCGTAGACGCAGCCCGGATCGAGCGGCTCGCCGACCGAGCGCAATTCGTCCCCGGTCGAGAAGAAGGCCACGCGCAGGCGGCGCTGCACCGGAACCTCGGTCACGCCCAGCGAGGCGAGCATGCCGATATCGGCGGGGCGCAGGATCTTGCCGGCGCGCAGTGCAATCTGACCATTGCGCAAGTCTTCACCGCGCAAGCGGCGGTTGTCGCCGCGTCGTACGCGACCAGCCGGAATGGTGACGGCGGCATCGGATTGATGCTCGGTAAATTCCTGCGGGATGACGGTATCGCAATCGGCCGGCATGGCGGCGCCGGTCATGATGCGAACGCATTCGCCTGCGGCCACGGCGCCGTCGAACTGCCGGCCGGCATGGACGCTGCCGACGATACGCAGCGTCAGCGTCTGATTGCTCGCGAGGTCGTCGCCACGTAGCGCATACCCGTCCATGGCGGAATTGTCGTTGGCGGGGACGTCGATGGTCGAGGTGATATCGGCGGCCAGCGTACGGTCCAGCGCGCTGCGGATGGCGACGCGTTCGATCGAAGAAATCGGCTGCACGAAATCGTGGATGATTTTTTGCGCCTGCGGCACGGTCATCGCATCCGGGTCATAACCGGACATGCAACTGACGATGTCGGAGAGGGAGAGTTGAGTCATTTATTCGGATTCCAGTTGGCGCAGCTCTTGCAGCGTGTTGATGTTGCAGAAGGCGGTTTCGTCGTCGAAATGGACTTCGACGGTGTGGATGCCGGCAAACCAGCGTTCCATTTTGCGGCCGTCCTCTTGCAGGAAGCCGGTCAGTGAGGGCAGCAGCGTTTTCCTGAGCAGGCAGAACACCGGGTGACGCTGCAAATCGGTCTGGCCAGCGCGGCCGGTGACGGCGATGGCCGCGTCGGCCTGTTGCAGCGAGAGCGCTGCGGCCAGCTTCGCCACCAAATCCATGGGCAGCAGCGGCGAGTCGCAAGGCGCGGCGGCCAGGTAGTCAGTGGCGCAATGCGTCAGGCCGCTATGCAGGCCTGCCAGCGGACCGGGGAAGTCAGGCAGCAGGTCCGGCCATACCGGAAGATTGAACGCCGCGTAGTCGCTCTGATGGCGGTTGGCGTTGATCGCCAGCGTGCCGGTCTGGCCGGCCAGGCGTTCGATCACGTGCGCCGCCAGCGGCTTGCCGCGAAACAGCTGCAAGCCTTTGTCGACGTGGCCCATGCGGGCGCCGCGTCCGCCTGCCAGTACGAGGCCGGTAATCTGCTGGAGAGAAATGGATGGGGTGACGGCCATGGCCATCAGCCGCCGATGTACGACATTTCGACTTTACGCACTTGCGGCATCGATGTCGGGGACGAGCCTTTCTGTTCGCTCCGCAGTTCGGAATAGCGATCGCTGCGGCGGCCCCAGATGGCGGCGATGGTGGATGAAATTTCCGCATCGCTGCGCTCGCCGCGCAACAGGCCGCGCAGGTCATGGCCTTCGCCGGCGAACAGGCAGGTATAGATTTTTCCTTCGGTCGACAGGCGCGCGCGGCTGCAATCCTGGCAGAACGCCTGGGTGACGCTGGAGATGACGCCGATTTCACCGCCGCCGTCCCGGTAGCGCCAGCGCTGCGCGGTCTCGCCGGTGTAGTTGGCGTCGATCGCTTCGAGCGGCAGTTCGGCATGAATGCGGCGGATCACTTCACTGGATGGCACCACTTCATCCATGCGCCAGCCGTTCGAGCTGCCGACGTCCATGTATTCGATGAAGCGCAGGGTGAACGGCGAGTCCTTGAAGTGGCGCGCCATCGCCAGGATTTCGTGGTCGTTGACGCCTTTCTTGACCACCATGTTGATCTTGATCGGGCCGAGGCCGACCTTGTGCGCGACGTCGAGGCCGTGCAGGATCTGCGAGACCGGAACGTCGACGTCGTTCATGCGCTTGAAGTTGGCGTCGTCGAGTGCATCCAGCGAGACCGTGACGCGCTTGAGGCCTGCGTTCTTCAACGCCTGCGCCTTTTGCGCCAGCAGCGTGCCGTTGGTGGTCAGGGTCAGGTCGAGCTCGCGGCCGTCGGGCGTGCGCAGTTCATGCAACATGCCGATCAGGCGTTCCAGGTGCTTGCGCAGCAGCGGTTCGCCGCCGGTCAGGCGAATTTTCTCCACGCCATGGGCGACAAATAATTTTGCCAGACGCGCGATTTCTTCAAACGACAGCAGGGAAGAGTGCGGCAGGAAGTTGTAGTCCTTGTCGAACACTTCCTTGGGCATGCAATACACACAGCGGAAATTGCAACGATCAGTGACCGAAATGCGTAGGTCGTGCAACGGACGCATCAAGGCGTCGGCGAGGAAGCCGGACGGCGCTTCCAGCAGCGCGGGCACGGCTGCGAAGCTAGCGTTCAGGCGTTCGTCGATGATCGGAATGATGCGTTTGTTCATACTCGCTACGATAGCATGCGGAGGAAAATTCGGCAGTGTACAGAGCTGCCGGAGCGATCCCGGTACAGTACGGAAACAAGAGGATGTTTACTTGCCTTTTTGCAATGATGCAAACGCACATTCAGCCGGCGGCAGACGAGAAAAAAGGGAGTTTTCACTCCCTTTTTTCTTGCTGCGCGGTGCTTGCTAAGGCATCAACGACGGGTTTCGACCTGGACCAGGGGTTCAGTCGACTGCGGCGGCAATGGCTTGCGTTCGCGCGGCACGTGCGGCGCGGGCACGATCAGGGCGGCGGCGGCCTGGGCTGCGCGCAGTTTTTCCGGATCGGTACTGGCAAGGGTCAGACCGGCCGACGACAGCATGTCGTTGAGGTCATTCCATTGCTTGCCGTTGGAAACTGCCGGAGCCGCTGCAACCGGGGCCGGTGTCGGAGCAACAACTGCCGCAGGGGCGGGAGCTGCTTCAATGACTGGCGCTGCAGGCGCCGCGGCAACCACCGGAGCCGGTTCCACGGCTGCCGGAGCAGTTGCTTCAGACAGCAGGCTGATCTGTTGCGGCGCAGGGGCTGCAACAGGAGCAGCAACAGGAGCAGCAACGGGAGCAGCAACAGGAGCAGCAACAGGTGCGGCTTCCGCCACAGGTGCTGCGGCGACAGGGGCCGGCGCTGCAACGGCGGCTGCTGTTTCCTGAACCGGCGCCGAAGCAACTGGTGCAGGTGCAGCTTCGACCGGCGTTTCAATTGCCGGAGCAGCTTGTACGGCGACCGGAGCTTCAACAGGAGCTGGAGCAGCGACCGGTGTTGCGGCAGGCGCCTTTTCGTACCATGGACGCTCATTGTCTTCGGCAGGCGCAGCTACGGCTGCGGCTGGAGCGGCAACTTGCACCGGCTCTTCGCCATCCACGCCATCAGCGGATTCGCCTTCGGCGTTTTCGCCACCGTTTTCGCCGTCACGATCGCGGCGATTGCGGTTGCGGCCGCCACGGCGGCGGCGACGACGCGGTTCGCCTTCTTCTGTTGCGCCGTCAACTTGATTGCCTGCCACTTGTGCAGTGTCGGCGCCTTCGACGTCGGTCACTGCGACAGCAGCAACGCCGGTCGCCAGAGCGGCTTCCAATGGCAATCCATCTTCCGCTTTCGGCAGGTCCTTGCGCTCTTCGCGTGGAGGACGCGGCGTACGCGGTTGACGTGGTTCACGCGCTTCGCTGCCTTCGCGCGGTTCGCGATTTTCCTTCGGCTCACGCGGTTCACGGCCTTCGCGCGGCGGGCGTGGTTCACGCGGTTCGCGCGGCTCACGCTCGTTGCGGCCCTCTGCGCCTTCACGCGGCTCGCGTGGTTCGCGGGCTTCCTTCGGTTCGCGCGGTGGCCGTGGCGGACGGGCCGGCTTGCCTTCGTATTCCTGCTTGCCGGATTCGTCGCGGGCGTTTTTCTCAGATGCGCCGCCGTCGCGCTCTTCGCGCTCGTTGCGGTTGCGGCCATTGCGGTTGCGACCGTTGCGATTGCGGCTGTTGCGGTCGGCGTGGTCGCGTTTTTGCGGGGTCTTGGTTTCGGCCGGTGCGGCGACAGGCGCCGCTTCCACCGGTTTGGTGCGGAAGAAGCTCCAGATCTTGCTGAAGAAGCCCGATTCCGGCGCCAGGGTAGGCACTGATTCAACCGGCGCCGCCACCTTGCGTTCGACGATAGGCGCCGGCTGGTCAGGGGTGATGCCCTTGACGACGGCTTCCTGGCGCGGCTTGATGTCTTCCTTCTGGCGCTTGCTGTAACCGATGTCGGTTTCAGCCTCTTCAGCCATGGCATAGCTGGCTTGGGCGTCGTCCAGGCGCGGATCGTCGTGCTTGATGCGCTCGAGCTTGTAATGCGGGGTTTCCAGATGCTTGTTCGGGATCATGATGACCGTCACGCGGTGGCGTGTCTCGATCTTCAGGATTTCGCCGCGCTTTTCGTTCAGCAGGAAAGCGGCGACGTCGACCGGAGCCTGGACATGGATGGCGGCCGAGTTTTCCTTCATCGCTTCTTCCTGGATGATGCGCAGGACTTGCAATGCGGACGATTCGGTATCGCGGATGTGGCCGGTGCCGTTGCAACGAGGGCAAGTCACGTGGCTGCCTTCGGACAGCGACGGACGCAGGCGCTGGCGCGACAGTTCCATCAGGCCGAAGCGCGAGATCTTGCCCATCTGGACGCGGGCGCGATCATGGTGCAGGGCGTCTTTCAGGCGGGATTCGACTTCACGCTGGTTCTTGGCGTTTTCCATGTCGATGAAGTCGATGACGATCAGGCCGCCCAGATCGCGCAAGCGCAATTGGCGGGCCACTTCGTCGGCGGCTTCAAGGTTGGTGTAGAACGCGGTGGTTTCGATGTCGCTGCCGCGAGTGGCGCGCGCCGAGTTGACGTCGACGGAGACCAGGGCTTCGGTGTGATCGATCACGATGGCGCCGCCGGAAGGCAACGGCACGGTGCGCGAGTACGCGGTTTCGATCTGGTGTTCGATCTGGAAGCGCGAGAACAGCGGCACGTCGTCGTGGTAGCGCTTGACGCGGTGAACCATGTCCGGCATCACGTGCGCCATGAACTGCTGGGCTTGCTCGTGGATGTCGTCGGTATCGATCAGGATTTCGCCGATGTCAGGCTGGAAATAGTCGCGGATCGCGCGGATCACCAGCGAGGATTCCTGATAAATCAGGAAAGCGCCGGAGCCGGACTGGCCGGCGCCTTCGATGGCGCGCCAGAGTTGCATCAGGTAGTTCAGGTCCCACTGCAGTTCGTCGACGTTGCGGCCGATGCCTGCGGTGCGGGCGATGACGGACATGCCGTTGGGCAGGTCCAGCTTGTCCATGGTTTCGCGCAGTTCCTGGCGATCTTCGCCTTCGACACGACGCGATACGCCGCCGCCGCGCGGGTTGTTCGGCATCAGGACCAGGTAACGGCCGGCCAGGGAGATGAACGAGGTCAGGGCTGCGCCCTTGTTGCCGCGTTCTTCCTTTTCGACCTGGACGATGATTTCCTGGCCTTCGCGCAGGGCTTCCTTGATGGAAGCGTTACGGACGTCGATGCCTTCCTTGAAATAGGTGCGGGCAACTTCCTTGAACGGCAGGAAGCCGTGGCGTTCTTCGCCGTAATTGACGAAGCAGGCTTCGAGCGAAGGCTCGATGCGGGTGATGACGCCTTTGTAAATATTGGATTTACGCTGTTCGCGTCCGGTGGCTTCGATATCGATGTCGATCAGTTTTTGACCGTCAACGATGGCTACGCGCAATTCTTCCTGCTGCGTAGCATTGAACAACATACGTTTCATGTTTCACTCCGTGGCACTGAGGCCGCTTTATTGATGCACGATGAATGCATCAAAAGTACAAGGATGTACGCGAGAACGAAGTGATTGGGGGAGGGAATTGCCTTAGTGTGTGAAGCGCGCCGGGATGGCGGCACTCATGCACAACGGGGCGCGGATGCGGTGAACCGGGAAGCCGAGCAGCTCCGTATCCACGCGTGCCGTTCCGCATGGTGCGGTCACGGTGGCTGTGGACGGTAAGCTATATGTTTGAGCCAAACGAAGCATTATTCTAAAAGTTGGCAAATCGGCGAATCGGGTTCACTTGCATCAACCGGCAAGCACTTCGTTTTTCAACTGAAGGTCTTGCCAGACTTTATCCTGATAATCCAAGCACATCTGTTCAACATCCAAGTGCGTTATCCGATTGCAACTGCGGTGCAAACTGGACTCGCGCAGGGATGATGCGTACACGTTTTTGAGGAACCGTCCAATCCGCGCGGAGAAATGTCGCGTCCACAATGTCTTCGTAGGATGTACGAGGCTTGCCGACAGGACCCTGTCGCCGCATGCTGCGATTTTTCGTGGTTCCCCCCATCAAATTTGCAAATTAGCGAGGCTGATGAAGACGCCTCTGTGTAGAATGGTCTTTTTTATTCTTACACTGACACCGGTTTTCTGACCAGCGTCGAGCGATTATATATTCAAAATGAAGGACTTAGCGAGATTTTCTGGGAAGACGCCTGAAAAGCCTGAATCACCAGCGTCGACCCAATCTGCACCTGCTTCGCCGCAAGTCCAGCTGCTCACGATTTCGGAAGAGGAAGCCGGTCAACGTATCGACAATTTCCTCTTGCGCGTCTGCAAAGGCGTGCCAAAAAGCCATATTTACCGTGTCCTGCGTTCCGGCGAAGTGCGTGTCAACAAGGGCCGTATCGACCAGACCTATCGTCTGCAAGACGGGGATATCCTGCGCGTGCCGCCGATCCGCATTGCCGAAAAGGCATCTGCTGCGGTCGCCCCCGGCGCCGAATTCAAGATATTGCTCGAAGACAATCATCTGCTGATCATCGACAAGCCGGCCGGCGTGGCCGTGCACGGCGGTTCCGGCGTCAGCTACGGCGTCATCGAGCAATTGCGCGCGTCGCGTCCGGACGCCAAATTTCTGGAACTGGTGCATCGGCTCGACCGCGACACCTCCGGTGTGTTGCTGCTGGCCAAGAAGCGTTCGGCCCTGACCAACCTGCACGAGCAGATCCGCGACGGCCTTACCGACAAGCGTTACCTGACCTTGGTCCATGGCGACTGGAAAAACGCCCGCCAGCACATCAAGTTGCCGCTGCACAAGTACAGCACCGCCGACGGCGAGCGCCGCGTGCGTGTGCAGGAAGACGGCCAGGCGTCGCATACGGTGTTTTCCCTGATCCGGCGCTACGGCGAATTCGCCCTGCTGGAAGCGGAACTGAAAACCGGCCGCACCCATCAGATACGCGTGCATTTGTCGGCCAGCGGTTTTCCGATCGTGGGCGACGACAAGTACGGCGATTTCCCCCTGAACAAGTCCCTGCAAAAGGCCGACGGCGAGCGCGGCGCGTTCAAGCGCATGTTCCTGCACGCGCACCAGATCACTTTTACGCACCCTGACAGCGGCAAGACGGTGACGCTGAAGGCAGGCTTGCCGCCGGAATGCCAGCGCTTCCTCAAGAGCCTGGAAAGCCTCGATGCCGCAGCGATGTGATCAGGCCGGCCGCGCCGGCCGGCAACCGATTTTTGAATATGTTGAAAAGTGAAACATGGCAAGAAAGCAATTTGACCTGATCGTCTTCGATTGGGATGGCACGCTGATGGACAGTACCTCGACGATCGTGCGCTGCATCCAGGCCGCCGCGCGCGACCTGGGCCTGCCGATTCCCGACAAGAGCGCCGCTTCGTATGTGATCGGCCTCGGCCTGCAGGATGCCATGCAGGCGGCGATTCCGGACGTTGATCCGAAATACTATCCGCGCATCGTGGAGCGCTATCGTCACCATTACCTGGGCCAGGACAAAGACCTGAGCCTGTTCGACGGCGTGCGCGAGATGCTCGACGATCTCGGCCAGCAGGGGTATTTCCTCGCGGTCGCCACCGGCAAGAGCCGCGTCGGCCTCAACCGTGCGCTCAACAGCACCAATCTCCTGTCGGCGTTCGACGCCACGCGCTGCGCCGACGAAACTTTTTCCAAGCCGCATCCCGCCATGCTGCAGGAGCTCACCCGCGAACTCGGCCAGGAAATGGGCCGCACACTGATGATCGGCGACACCACCCACGATTTGCAGATGGCGCTTAATGCGGGGGCGGGCGGGGTTGCGGTAGAATTCGGCGCGCATCCGGTGGAACAGTTACAGGCGCTCAATCCGCTGTATTCCGCCGGTTCCATCAAAGTGCTGCACCAATGGCTCAATGACAACGCTTAGGAAATACGGCTATGGAAGAAACGGCGATCCCGGTATGCGCCTCGGCTGAAATCGAGGAGGGCGGCAAAGGCCGGCGCTTTGCAGTGTCGGTGCACGGCGACGACGCCACCGGCTTCGTGGTGCGCTACGGCGGCGCCGTCTACGGCTACCTGAATCGCTGCGCCCATGTCCCGATCGAACTGGACTGGGCCGAAGGCGAGTTCTTCGAATCGAGCGGCCTGTATATCATGTGTGCAACACATGGCGCGGTGTATGCGCCCGATAGCGGAAAATGCGAAGGCGGCCCCTGTACGGGCGCGCGTTTGCGTAAGATCATGGTGTTCGAAAAAGACGGCGCAATCTTCTGGGCGCCCGACGATTATGTAAGGCCCGCGCTGGCATAAGCCATGCGGGAACCCCGGCAGCCCCCGCCAGCGCAGCCAGCATGTGCGGCATCGGCAGGCTGCCGTTCCGAGTGACGATATGAGCAATAACGAATTTGAAAACCCCGAGGCGCAGCCGCCCAAGCCAGCTGAGCCCGTGCCGCCCACTACCGGCGCCACCGCAACGGCGGCTGCGGAAGAGAAGAAGGGCGGCTGGGAGCGCGACGTGCTGGAAAAGCTGGCCCTGTTCGCCGTCAAGGAACAGCGTGCGCGCCGGCGCTGGAGCATCTTCTTCAAGATCGCCGGCCTGGCCGTCTTCGTGTTCGTGGTCTGGAGCGCCTTCAACTACACCAAGTCGGAAGCGGAGCCGGTCGGCACCCATACCGCGCTGGTGGAAATCTCCGGCACCATCGAAGCCGAAGGCCGCGGTTCGGCCGCAGCGGTGATCCCGGCGCTGGACAAGGCATTTGCCGCCGACGATTCGATGGGGGTGATCCTCAAGATCAACAGCCCCGGCGGCAGCCCGGTCCAGGCCGGCATGATCAACGATGAAATCGTGCGCCTGCGCAAGGAATATCCGAAGAAGCCGCTGTACGTCGTGGTCGAGGAAATGTGCGCCTCCGGCGGCTACTACATCGCTGCGGCGGCCGACAAAATCTACGTCAACAAGGCCAGCATCGTCGGCTCCATCGGCGTGCTGATGGACGGTTTTGGCTTCACCGGGCTGATGGACAAGGTCGGCGTCGAGCGCCGCCTGCTGACTGCGGGCGAGAACAAGGGTTTCCTCGATCCGTTCAGCGCCCAGAATCCGAAGCAGAAGGAATACGCTCAGCAGATGCTCAATGAAATCCACCAGCAATTCATCGACATGGTGCGCAAGGGCCGCGGCCAGCGCCTGAAGGAAACGCCCGAGACATTCTCCGGCCTGTTCTGGACCGGCTCCAAGGCGGTTGAGATGGGCCTGGCCGACGGTTTCGGCACCGTCGACAGCGTGGCGCGCGATGTCATCAAAGCGGAAGACCTGGTGGACTACACCCAGACCGAAGGCTTGCCTGAGCGCGTGCTCAAGAAATTCGGCGTGGCGGTCGGCAGCGGCGTCGCCAAGTCGATGGTGGGCAGCAACGGATTGCAACTGCGCTGATTCCGCAATTCACGCAAAACAGCCGGCGAAGATGACTGCATCTTCGCCGGCTGTTTGCTTTTCAGCGTTTTATCAATCCGCCAGCAGCAGGAATACGGTCGGTTTCTTGTGAAAATCAGGCGTCTTGCCGGCGCCAAGTTCGCTCTTCCATTTAGCGGCGGTCTGCGTGCGGATCGCTTCGGTCGCCAACGTCAGATCGGTGGCCACGCTGATCAGGGTACTGCCGTTGCAGGCGGAGGCCAGCGCTTCGAGCATGGCGCCGTTGCGGTATGGCGTTTCGATCAGCAGTTGCGTCTGCCTTTCCTGGCGCGAACGCTCTTCCAGCTGCCTGATGCGTTTGGTGCGTTGTGCAGCATCGGTCGGCAGATAGCCGTTGAAGGCGAAACTCTGGCCGTTGAGGCCGCTGCTCATGACCGCCAGCAACAGCGACGAAGGTCCCACCAGCGGACGCACCTGAATGCCGTGTTGATGCGCCAGGCGCACCAGGTTGGCGCCCGGATCGGCCACCGCCGGTACGCCCGCTTCCGAGATCAGCCCGGCGTCCTGGCCGGCCAGCAGCGGCGCCAGCAAGGCCGGCAGCGCGGCGGCTTCAGTGTTGACGTTGAGTTCGGCGATGCGGATTTCCTGCAGCGGTTTGGCCAGCGGATGACGCACATTGACGAGTTTCAGGAAGGCGCGCGTGGTCTTGGCGTTTTCCGCGATGAAATACTCGAGACGCGCGGCCAGCATCTGCACCTCGGTCGGCAGGATGGACGCAAGCACATTGGAGTCCGCCGTCTCGGCGGGGCCCAGCGTATTGGGCACAAGATAAAGAATACCGGGCATGTCTAAGTCGTTAAAATAAGGGCTGGCGCTATTAGACCTGATTTCACCGCTGCCTGCGAGCTTTCGCAGGGTCTGCAGGGCAAGTCTTATGCGGTTGTCATGAAACTGTCATGCTAGACAACTATTGTGTCGGTTCAGCAGAAACATAAATTAGCTAAATAATTTCCGTACAGCTTTAACACCCTTCGAAAGGGAATGAATGTTTGCAGCAGTAGATCTTGGTTCCAACAGCTTTCGCATGCACATCGGCAAGCATGAAGGGGACGCCATTCGCGTCATCAAAAGCGCGCGCGATCCGATTCGCCTGGCAGCCGGCCTGGACAAGAACGGCAGACTGACGCCGCAGGCGATTGCCGGCGCGGTCGAGTCGCTGGCCCGCTTCCGCACCATCCTGCGCGATTATCAGCTCGACGCGGTACGCGTGGTTGCGACCAATACCCTGCGCGTCGCCAGGAACGCGCACGAATTCCTGCCCGATGCCGAACGTGCGATCGGCTATCCGGTGGAGATCATTTCCGGCGAAGAAGAAGGCCGTCTGATCTACATGGGCGTCGCCGGCGCGCTGGCCCTGCCTGACGAAGATCGCCTGGTGATCGACATCGGCGGCGGTTCGACCGAAGTCATCCTCGGCCACGGCAGCGATGTGCGCCGGGTCGAATCCTTCGGCATCGGCACCGTCAACCAGAGCCAGGCTTTTTTCGGCGACGGCTACATCAATGAAGCCGCATTCGAGCGCGCCATCTTGTCGGCGCGTTCGCATGTGGAAGATGCCGTGGTGCCGTTCGGCGCCCAGCATCGCAGCAAGGTCTACGGTTCGTCCGGCACCATGCGAGCGATCGCCGACACGATCGCCAAGAACGGCATGGGCGACGGCCGCATCACGCCCCAGAGTGTGGAAGAGCTCAAGCAGCGCCTGATCGCCTTCGGCCACGTCGATCATATCGAACTGGCCGGCATGAAACCGGACCGCGCCGCCGTCATCATGGGCGGCCTGGCGGTGCTGATCGGCCTGATGCAGGAATTGAATGTCTCGGTCATCTCGCCGGTCGAAGCCGGCCTGCGCATGGGCGTGATGTGGGACTTGCAATTGCGCGCCACGCAGCGCGACCGGCGCGAACAATCGGTGGACGATTTCAGCCGGCGCTTCCACATCGACGAATTGCGCGCGCGCCAGGTGGCGGAGACCGCGCTCGGCTTCTTCCAGATGCTCAAGCCCGGCAACGAAGCCTACGCCAAATACCTGAACTGGAGCGCCTTGCTGCACGAAGCCGGCCTCATCGTGTCGCAGAGCAGCTACCACAAGCATTCGTCCTACCTGATCGCCAACGCCGATCTGCCTGGTTTCACCACCCGCGAACAGCGCGTGATGAGCACGCTGATCCTCGGCCAGAAGGGCAACCTGCGCAAGATCGGCGAAGTGGTGTCCGATCCGGACTTCGCCAAGGCGGTGCTGGCGCTGCGACTCGCGGTGATGTTCATGCATGCGCACATCACGCTCGATCTCGACGACATCCGCCTCAAGATGAAGAGTCGCATCGATATTGAAATCAAGCGCGATTGGCTGCGCGATCACCCGACCGTGTCTTACTGGATGCAGAAGGAGCAGGAGTGGTGGAGCGGCATCGGCGTCGATTTATCCATCCGCGTGAATGCCTGAAGAAGACTTTCCGGCATAAAAAATCCCCGCATCTGGCGGGGATTTTTTATTGATGCAGCGCAGCCTCAGTCAAGCTTGGCGGCATGTTCGCGCGTGGCGTGGAAGGTGACTTCCGGCCAGCGTTCCTGGGTCAGGCGCAGGTTCACGCCCGAGGTCGCCAGGTAGGCCAGGTTGCCGGCCGCGTCGTGCGCCAGGTTGAAACCGGCGGACGATTTTTCGAAATCTGCCAACTTCTTCTTGTCGTCGCAAGTGACCCAGCGCGCGCTGCTGATGCTGGTGCCTTCGAACACGGCGTCGACGCCATACTCATTGAGCAAACGGCTCGCCACCACTTCAAACTGCAGCACGCCGACCGCGCCGAGGATCAGGTCGCTATTGTTGGTCGGCTTGAAGACCTGCACCGCGCCTTCTTCGCCCAACTGCTGCAGACCCTTGTGCAATTGCTTGATCTTGAGCGGATTGCGGATGCGCGCAACGCGGAAGAAATCCGGTGCGAAATAAGGAATGCCGGTGAACTGCAGCAGTTCGCCTTCCGAGAAACTGTCGCCGATCTGCATGTTGCCGTGGTTGGGCAGACCGATGATGTCGCCGGCGTAGGCTTCTTCCACCTGTTCGCGGCTGGACGCCATGAAGGTGACGACCGACGATACCTTGATCTCGCGATTCAGGCGCAGGTGCTTGAGCTTCATGCCGCGCTCGAAGCGTCCCGAACACACGCGCAGGAAGGCGATGCGGTCGCGATGGGCGGGGTCCATGTTGGCCTGGATCTTGAAGACGAAGCCGGAGAACGGCGCTTCCTTCGGTTCCACGCTGCGTACGGTGGCGTCGCGGCTGCCTGGCGCCGGGGCCCAGTCGAGCAGGGCGTTGAGGATTTCGCGCACGCCGAAGTTGTTGATGGCGGAGCCGAAGAACACCGGCGTCTGGATGCCGGCCAGGAACTCGTCCAGGTTGAACGGATGCGACGCGCCGTGCACCAGTTCGACTTCCATCTTGAGCTGTTCGATCTCCAGCGGGAACATCTCGACCAGCTTGGGATTGTCGATGCCCTTGATGATTTCGACGTTGCCGTCGGCGCGTTCTTCACCGGCCTTGAACAGCATGATTTCGTCGCGCAGCAGGTGATACACGCCGCGGAAATTCTTGCCCATGCCGATCGGCCAGGTCACCGGTGCGCACTGGATCTTGAGCACCGATTCAAGCTCGTCGAGCAGTTCCAGCGGATCGCGCGTTTCCCGGTCCATCTTGTTCATGAACGTGATGATGGGCGTGTTGCGCATGCGGCAGACGTTGAGCAGCTTGATGGTCTGCTCTTCCACACCCTTGGCGGCGTCGATCACCATCAGCGCCGAGTCGACCGCCGTCAGCACGCGATAGGTATCTTCCGAGAAGTCCTGGTGGCCCGGGGTGTCGAGCAGGTTGACCACGTGGTCGCGGTATTCGAACTGCATGACCGAGCTGGCTACGGAGATGCCGCGCTGCTTTTCGATTTCCATCCAGTCGGAGGTGGCGTGGCGGCCGCTCTTGCGCGCCTTCACGGTGCCGGCCAGCTGGATCGCGCCCGAGAACAGCAGCAGCTTTTCGGTCAGCGTGGTTTTACCCGCATCGGGGTGGGAAATGATGCCGAAGGTGCGGCGGCGCTGAACTTCGCGCACGATCAGTTCGAGCGGGGCCTTGCTGGTCGAGCCGGAGTCTTCGTTCGCGGAATCGGGAGTAATGTCTTGCATCGTGAGTCGGTAGGTCGAAGGCGTTGAAAGCGATGAGCGCCCTGTACGGCAGGCGGCCTGCGTGGCGGCTGCCGTCGTTCAAGGGAATGTGACAGAAATAGAAAAAGGGCTGGAGAAGATCCAACCCTTTTGTTTCCCGGCGCTCTAGGCGCCTGGTCACGTCTCGGAAGCCGCGATTATAGCGTATTCGCGGCCATTCTCCGCGTTCTGGACGCAGGTCGCGGGTTTCAGGCAGGCACTATTTCCTGTCGGGGCGATCGGGACGGTCCGGACGGTCGGGGCGCTCCTCGCGTGGCTGGGGCCGTGGTTCGGGACGCGGAGCTTGTTCGTGGCGTTCCTGCGGCGGCGGCGCGGCATGGACGGCGGGAGCCGGGCGCGGCGCTTGTACTTGCGGCTCGGGGCGCTGCATTGCCTGCGCAGGAGGCGCGCGATGTGTTGCTGGTGCTGCCTGCGGTTCCGGACGGTGCTCCGGGCGCGGTGCGTTGTCAGGCCGTTCTGCACGTTCGGGACGCTCAGTGCGATTCGGATGTGCGGCGGCTGGGGATGGAGCAGCGGGCGCAGGGCGAGTCTGCGGTGCTTGCTGAGGGGTCTGCAACTGCGGTGTCGGCGCTGGTCGTTGCGGGGCCGCAGCGTTGTTCGGTGCAATCAGGTTTGCTTGCGCAGGCCGATTCTGGTCGCGACGGTTGCCTTGGTTTGGCGCCATCGGAGCGGCGGCGCCGGACGCCGGATTGGGGCGCGAAACATTGCCCACATCCGGGCGGCGATCGTCGCGGCCATTGCGCGGGCTGTGCTGCCACACCACCGGCTTGTTGTTGACGACCACATTCTTGGTCACGTTATTGGTGACGTTGACATTGTTGATGCGCACGTTGTTGACCAGCACATGATGCTGCCGCCAATCGGGACGCGCCTCGCTGTAGACCGAACGCACGATGCCGGTGCCGACGCCGAAGGAAATGCCGATCGAGACGTTATAGCTGGGCGGGCGATAGCGTGGCGGCGGGGCCCAATAGACCGGCGGACGCTGCGGCCACCACCAGCCGCCGTACACCACGGTCGGATTGTAGTAAGGCACGTAGATGACTTGCGGATTGACCGGCTCGATCACGATGATCTGTTCCTGTTGCACGATGCGCTGCTGGTTGCTCGATTGCAGGTTGCCCGCGATCTGGGCCTTCATGCGCAGGTTTTGCACCGTGTCCATCACATTGGCCTGCTGCGACAGGAATGCGTCGCCGAGGCGTTGCGTCCAATCCAGTTTGTCGTTCATCATCGCCAGCACCGACGGAAACTGCGCCAGCGATTTCACGCTCGGATCCCACGGCATCGGCGCAATCGAGCGTGCCAGCGCATCGCCCTGCAGGCCGGGACGGCTGTCGACGAAGCGCGCGGCCTGGACCACTTCCAGCGGATAAGTGGCGGCCATCAGCACTTGCGCGAGCAGCGAATCGGGATACAGTGCGACCGGCGCCAGCATCTGGTCCAGTTCTTCCTGCGAAAATACCGCAGGCGGACGGTTCATGTCTTGCGCTGACACATTGGATAGGCCGGATGCCATCGAAAAGAGGGCGGAGGCGATCCAGGCGAGGGTTCTCTTGTTCACGGTGATTCTCCTTTGCTCTTGGCGCGCGAGGTACCGACGATCGCTGATAAACGATTTACGCCATTGCCGGCCTTGCACCGCACGCAAAAAATACGGGGTATCAATTCAGGCAACGCGGCTCACGCGCTGATGTCCTTATCTTCGATCAGGGAATCGCAACAAGGTGTAACCAAACTGCAAGGGATGTTTCATCTTCCGAAGCCGGATGGGAAGCGCGAGGCACGATTGCGTCGAACGCGGAAAAACATGAGTCTTCGCGTACGCTCATAGGAGAAATTTTAAAAATATTGAAGAAAATGTGAAGAAGGTGTTGACCGAACCCCCATGTCGGGATATTATCTCGCTTCTCGGAGTGTAGCGCAGCCCGGTAGCGCACCTGGTTTGGGACCAGGGGGTCCAAGGTTCGAATCCTTGTACTCCGACCAAAATATCTGTATCAATATCAACGGCTTAGATCATCAAGATCTAGGCCGTTTTTATTTGCGCGCGACTTTTCCCATCACCTTTTCCCATCACCTATCTACGACCCTGAGCAACGTCATCGTGTCGCGTGCGTGCTGCACGCTATTGGCCAACCCCACCAGGCACTTGGCGACACTAACCATCGAGTTGCAGTGTCGCATGACTGGCTCTTCCATCATGAGGTGTGCGATGAGCAGTCCGTAAATCTGGTGCTTCTGAAGGCGTCGAAGGTAGCAGGCATTCCGGCATGGCGCCGACTTGGCATCTACCTTGGGATGACGATAGGAGGTTACAGCTCTTGGGTAGAGGAAGGCGCTGGTGTCGGCCACTCAGTGGCAAATGGTCGAGCGATAAGGATGCTGCACCTATAAAGCCGAGAACAAACAAGATAAAAATCGGTCCATGTTGATGGCCGCATGATCTAAAGCGAAGGTGGCGTAGATGAAAGCGGTGGGTCAGCGTCATGTTTGACTGTCCATTTTGTAGATGGATTCCGCAATACCGCGGCTTGATACCTAATTTCGTCACGCTTCGCTGCTCACGCGCCTGTCTACTCGTTCTGGATTCAGCATTGGCACTGAAAAATGCGGCCGGGCGAGAGCAATTCAAATTAACTCATCTGATCGTGGGAAGCATGATGCTCGCTCGTATGTTGCCTCGCGCATTGACACTTTTTAAGACGGCTTTTAGCGTCGCGTCCGCGAGATTTTTTTCAATAGCACTGTTCGCTCTTTCTGCACGCCACTTTTCCCAGCACGAAAACGGAGTTTTCATTTATGCCATTACATTGCCTCAGCTTTTAATTCAGTTGGGCACCATTGGCTGGTTGAATGTAATCAGACGGGAGATAGCCCGAAGGTCGGAGATGCCTGCAAACCTTTTCAAGGGTTTCGTACTCCGTTCAATTCAGATACCGTTGCTTCCCGTTTTGGCGATTGGAGTCGGTTTAGTTCTATTTTCGTTCTTAAAGAGCGACGACCAAAGCCTGTTCTTATGTGCCGCAGCAATTACAGTTGTTTATGCTGTGGTGGCAATTCTCCGAGAATATCTAATCGCTCTTGGCACGCCAGCTTTCAGCATTGTGGCATCTGAAACGATCCCTTTTGGATTTGCCAGTATCTGCATATGGTTTTTCCCGCCAGCGCACGCCACTGGCGCTGCGCTCTTATTCCTGTTAGGGCTATTAGTCTCCTGTGGGCTGCAGATTCCGGTGGCGATGCGCGCGTTGAAGCCTTATATCAAGCAAGGCAGGCCGGAGTACAGAACTCGTTCCTGGATCCGTGCAGGAGGATTCTCTTTGCTGGGATTCGGAGGGAGAACAGTGCTGGATAGACTGGACACAATTGTATTGGCGACCTTGGCGCCAGCAGTGCAGTTCGCTCACTATAACTCGGCGCAGAGGGCCACGGTGCTATTGATGGTTGCACCGATGGTCCTTTTGCCGGTCTTTTCACCTCACGTAAGTAAGGCATTTTTGCTTAATGACATTCCACTATTACGCCGTGAAATGTTATTGCAAACAGCAATCGTCGCTACCTGCGTACTCCCGTTAGCATCAATATTGATACTTTATCCAGATGCCGTCATGGGCTTTCTGTTTGGTGAAAAATACACCACGTCTAATCAAATACTTGGATTGATTGTATTTTCCCAAGTGATGTTCGCTCTTTCTCTGCCGTGGAGCAACCTGACGCTGATGAGTGATAAAGAAAGCACCTATGGATATGCACATATTCTGGTGCTGCTATTGGTCTTTCCTATCGCATTGGGGATGGTCCAAGCTTGGGGCGCCTACGCAATTGCCCTTGCGTCATTAGTCGCAAACACGGTTTTGTTTTCTGTATTTTTCGGTCTCGGGATGTACGATCTTATGGTGGACGAAGGAGATGCATATAAAGGGGCGTGTCTGTGATCGTCGCAAAGATTTTACTGATTTTGGTATTTATTCTTGCATGGTTGAAATCGCGCCGATCTCGGCAAGCCGAGCCAAGCGATTTTTTTATTCTCTCCTTTCTGCTTATTTATGTACCTGGCTTCCTATTCAATCCAACTGGGCAGACTAGCCTTAATGGATTGCATTTGGGTGAAGCGGCGGCCAGAAGGGCGGACTTTGGCATGATGATGGTGTTCGGTATCAGCACGCTCATGTTCACCTTGCGGAAATATGTCGAGCAAAAGTTTCCTGTCTTAACGAATTTGAGCGAAGCATTTACGTCATCGCGAATTTCTGGATTTTTTGCGGGCGTGGCCGCCATTTTTACTGTGGCTTTTTTTACAGGCCTGTTATTAAACGCTGATTTCCGCGAGTTCAAGTTAGACACTCTCAAATTCCTCACTTTTCAGTTTCAGGGTATAGATTATAGGTTCGTGCGCAACGAAAAATTTTTAGAGTCTTGGTTAATCGAGAGCTTTCTTGGAAGGGCCAGATTTACGATCATTCCAATTTTATTTTGTTTCGCGATCTATCCGTTGCTAACACGGAAAAAAATAGTTTTTGGCATCCTTGCCGCGACGGTGATTTTTGTAGCTTTACCTGCTTCACTGTCCAAACTTCCTATTTTTTTCTTTTGCGGATATGGCGTTATTTTAGTCGCCACTAGATATCCTCGCTTCCTCGATATCCGTCTTCTTTCTGCCATGCTTTTCATCGTCGCGACGATCATCGTTACGATGCTCGTTGTTTTATACACTGCGCAGTATCAAAACGCCGTCATCGGAGGATCCGTACTGCCTCTAAATCTTGCGGTTGAAAGAATATGGGGGGAGACATATTCGGTTGTCGTGCGATATTTTGCAGTGTACCCAGACATGCTGCCTTTTACCGGTTTAAGTGGCATTAATGTGCTTGCCAAACTGAGTGGGATACCCCCGCGCTGGCCCGACGTCGAAGTGGCTTTAACTTTGCTTGGCCCGGATAGTGGTAGCAATCCCGGTGTTTTTTTTCTCGGGGGTTATGCTGCGTTTGGCATGCCAGGACTTTGCATATTTGCGCTGCTGGGGCCGCTTGTTCTATGGTGTTTGGATTTCATAGGGAGGCGAATCCAAATGAGGCCGATTCGTGTCACCTACTTGGCAGTGTTGGGAATGAATGCGGTATTCTTAAACCAAATCGCTTTACAGACTGCCTTGTTGACCTATGGACTCGCTATAGTGCCGATCTTTTTGTTTTTCCTAGATCGCGTATTTTTGAAGGTGTGGCTTCCGCGTCGAATTCCGGGGGAATCGAAACCAACAAACGGTGTGTTTAATGCTGTCGACGAAGGGTAATTAATCCCTTCTGGGCGTCAGCGTTCATTCCAATTTTCGAAGGATCCGCTTTGCGGCATTGAAGCTGAGGGGGACCGCAAGAGTCGGCCCCCACACGGGCTAGTTTGGTGCAGCCGCTTAGCCACTTGTTGACATGTAGCTAGCGACCGTTTATGGGGTTCTGCTTCGACACCATTGGTAGAACAAATAGATTTTCCGCGAGGGGGTATGCCAGAACCAACAGTCGAGATCTCGGACGAGCAATACCGGATGCCCTTGGACAGTCAAGCTCAAGGCAAGGAATTGTCGTCAGTAAATACTGACTTTGCGCCTTATAATGCGATGCAAACAAGTATTGGCATATAGTTGTTACCAATCAATATTTGCATTTCTCAGAACAACAGAGGCGCTGACAACGATGCTGCAAAAAATTAAAAGTAAGTTAAGTTCTGGTATTGGAATTCGAGTTGGAGAATACCGGGCGTCGTTTCGCATCAGTCGTGTGCAGGAGAGCCGCGCCCCGTCAAATCCGATGCTATCAGCGTTGGACGTTCGGCAGGCGCTCTACCTACGATCCAAATTTGATTTTCTTGCGCAGTTTGACCTTCCAATTGAAGAAAATACTGCATCAGGTGTTCTGAATTTCTACTACAAGCTGTTACCTTCATTAAATGGAGAGGCGCGTGAAGTAGCCGCGCGAAATGCCCTGCGTGAGCTTCAAAAGAAGGTTCCGAACTCCGCCTTACGTGAGCGTATTACCTTGGAAATCGCCAAGAGCGATCTTCGAAATGGGATCCCTGATCGCAGCAAGGTGCTGCGCGAGACCGAACTGCGGGATAGTTTGGAGAATGCCTTGGCGGTTTCGGATGCTGCCTACGGGGCTAATTTAGTGACGGGCTCCTGGCCGCACGTTTCACGGGGCAGCGCATTGAAGTACTTTTTTCAGAATCATGACCACCTACTACGCGGCAAGCGTATCCTTCATTTCAGCCCGGAGGAGGAGCTGCGGGAATGGATTCAGTCAATTCGTTCTGATGCGTCGATCGAATATATGACGTCAAATATTGTGGGCGATGACGTCGACACGAACCAAGATCTGACAAATATTACATTGAAGACTCAGTTTCATGTGATTATTTGCCATCGGGTCCTAGAGCATGTTCTTGATGATGCAACGGCGATGTCGGAGCTATTTCGGGTTCTGGTTCCGGGAGGTGTTTTGAGTGTGTCTGTGCCTCAGAGCATGCAGTTAGCGAAGACATGTGAATGGGAAATACCAGACGAAACTCACCACGGTCACGTTCGCCACTACGGTGCGGATTTCAAGGATCGACTGACGAACGCGGGATTCCGCGTGATTGATGAGCGATGGCTGCTTGATCAAGCCGAAGACCGCCTAAAGGAAAACAACGCTTTTCCACTTAGAATGTATCTCGCTTACAAGCCTTTTTAGCGTCACATATTAAACGACAAAAAGAGCCCACCTCGTGTGGGCTTTTTCAATTTTGAGAGAACACTACCGACTCCCGTTGGGAGAGTGGGCCCCCCCCTTCTATTCAATGATTGATGTCAAAATCTGACTGATCTAAATTCGAGATTGAGCGACTTTTGCGCGACTCTCCTGTGCCGTCATAGGTACAACTCTGCTATAATCTTGAAACGGACAGAGTCAAGTCTTTGATTTATAAAGACACTAAAATGTGTGGTCTGGTTTGGGACCAAGGGGGCCAAGGTTCGAATCCTTGTACTCCGACCACACATAAACGGGCTGTCGAAAGACAGCCCGTTTTCATTTCCGAAGACGATTTCAAGCGCCGTCATTTCTGCTTGATTCCCCGATCTGCCCTTAGCTCAACCGGATAGAGCAATGGCCTTCTAAGCCATAGGTTAGGGGTTCGATTCCCTTAGGGCAGGCCACCTCATCCTCGTCATTCCTTGCGCTTTCAGGCACTTGCCGATTCGTCTTGCGAGCTGCGTTCGTTCCAGCGATAACCCCCCATGCATGCTGCGCCTGTCATCCGTGGATAGCGGAAGCATTGGCGGCAGGCGCCATGAAGTCAATTGGTGATCTTGTCCGTCGGATAGCGCAGCGAGTCGCGCAGGATATAACTCATCGGCATGTCCAGCGAGCGCTTGTCGGGGCCGATCGGTTGCATGAACCAGCGATTATAGAGACGGTAGATTTCTCCGCTGTTGGCCAGTCTGGCCATTTGCCGGTCGACCATTTTCTTGAATTCCGGATCGTCGTTGCGCAGCATGATGGCGTAGGGTTCCACCGACAGCGGTGTACCGACGATGGCGAATTTCTCGGGATCGACGGCATTCTCGCGTGCGCCGTATAGCAATATCTCATCCATGATGAAGGCGTCGGCCATGCCGTGCTCCAGCATCGAAAAACACTCCCGGTCGCCATCCCGTTCAACCACAGTCAGGTCGAGGTAGCGAATGTTGCTGCGCTTGTTGATCACATCAATCATCGCCGTGGCGCGTGTGGTCACCACGCGTTTGTTGCGCAGGTCATTCCAGTTCTTGATGGAGGATCCGGCTTTCACCAGCATGCGCACGCTGGTGAAGAAATGCGGGATGGTGAAGGCGAATTTCTTGCGGCGTTCGGCGTTGTTGGTGCTGACGCTGCATTCCAGGTCGGCGCGGTTGTCGAGCAATGCTGTGAAACGGGATGAGGCATTGACGGGCAGGTACTGGATCTTGATGTCCGGCATGCGCAGTTCCTGGCGGATGCCCTGGATGATCTTGCGGCAGAGTTCGACGGTATAGCCGCTGACTTCGCCATCCGGCTCGATCACCACGAATGGCGACAGATTGTCCACGCTTCCCATGAACGACAGGACGATGGTTCTGGTTTCGCGGATCTTCTTGATGGTGTCGCGGGCGGAGGCGGTTGCTGCAAGCGTGCTGAGCAGGATGACAAGAAAAAGGAAAGGGAATAATCGGTTGAAGCGCAATCGGGCGGTTGACGCCGGGGAAGAGAACAAGGGAGCGTAGTTCATGTGGGACGGTCTTTCCTGCAACAACACCGGCTGATCTTATGATGCATGTTGTCGAGATTCAAGCGCAGAAGTCCCGTGATATTCCTCAGCATTGAAAAGAAACAGATTAATAAAAATAATTCGATCGAACACGCAAATTAATTCTGCATAAAAAAAGCCCGGCATGCCGGGCTTTTTCATCAGGCTTTGCAGAAGGCTCGATCAGAACGCCGGCACCACCGCACCTTTGTATTTTTCCTCGATGAATTTCTTCACGGCAGGCGAGTTCAGGGCGGCAGCCAGTTTCTTGATGGCGGCGCTGTCCTTGTTGTCCGTGCGCGCGACCAGCAGGTTGGCGTAAGGCGAGTTGGCATCTTCGATGAACAGCGAATCCTTGACCGGATTGAGCTTGGCTTCGATCGCATAGTTGGTGTTGATCAGCGCGACATCCACCTGGTTCAGCACGCGCGGCAGCGTTGCAGCTTCAAGCTCGCGGAATTTCAGTTTCTTCGGATTGTCGGTGATGTCTTTTTGCGTGGCCGAGATGCTGCTCGCATCCTTCAGTTTGATCAGGCCGTTGCGGGCCAGCAGCAGCAGGGCGCGGCCGGAGTTGGACGGATCGTTGGGGATGGCGATGGTGGCGCCATTCGGGATGTCGGCGGTCTTCTTGTATTTTTGGGAGTACGCGGCAAACGGTTCGACGTGGACCTTGGTCACCGGTACTTCAATGTCGTTCTTGTGGCTCTTCTTGAATTCATCCAGGTAAGGCTGGTGCAGGAAGAAGTTGCCGTCGACTTGCTTTTCGTTGGTTTGGGCGGCAGGTTGCACGTAGTCGGTGAACACTTTCACCTGCAGGTCGACGCCTTCCTTGGCCAGCGTCGGCTTGATGAATTCGAGGATCTCGGCATGCGGCACCGGCGTGGCGGCGATGACCAGCTTGTCGGCGGCTTGTGCTGCGGCGGCGAACAGGGTCAGGGATGTGGCGAGCAGAAGAGACAATTTGCGTGACATGTATTACTCCTTTTTTATTTACGTGTGAAATGCAGGACCAGACGATCGCCGAAGAACTGCAGTAACTGCACCAGTACTACCAGGACCGCGACGGTGACGATCATCACCTCGGTCTGGAATCGTTGATAGCCGTAGCGGATGGCCAGGTCGCCCAGGCCGCCGCCGCCGATGACGCCGGACATGGCGGCGTAGGACATCAGCGTGATGGCGGTGATCGTGACGGCGGCCAGCAGGCCGGGCAAGGCTTCCGGCAGCAGCGCGCCGAAAATGATCTGGTGTGTTTTGGCGCCCATGGCCTGGCAGGCTTCGAGCACGCCGCGGTCGATTTCGCGCAAGACGTTTTCGACTAGGCGCGCAAAGAAGGGCGCGGTGCCGATCACCAGCGGCGGAATGGAACCTTCGACGCCCAGCGAGGTGCCGACCAACAGCAAGGTGATCGGAATCATCACGATCAGCAGGATCAGGAACGGCACCGAGCGCAGCACGTTGACCGCCAGCGACAGCACCAGATATATCCCGCGTTGCGCCAGCAATTGCTTGCGCGCGGTGAGAAACAGCAGGATGCCCAGCGGCAGTCCGATCAGCACGGTGAAGAACAGCGACAAGCCGGTCATTGCCAGCGTCTCCAGCGTGGCCTGGCCGATGTCGCCCCAGTCGATGACGGAGAAGTCGATCATGCCAGCACCTCGTGATGAATCCGATAGTGATCGAAATGCGCGAACACCTTGGCGAGGTCTTCGTCGCTGCCGTTGAGCTCCACCAGCAACTGGCCGTAAGGGATGTCCTTGATGCGCGAAATCGTGCCTTGCAGGATGGTGATCACCGCCTGCGTGGCGGCGGTGATGTTGGTCAGGATCGGCTGGTAAGTGATGTCGCCGACAAACGTCAGGCGCACCACCTTGCCTTTGATATGTTCGAGGCCGATGCCGTCCTGCTGTTCGAAGGTGTGGCTTTCGGCGACCAGCTTTTGTGTCACGGCATGCCGGGGATGGAGGAACACGTCGGTGACCTTGCCGCTTTCGACGATGCGGGAGTCGTCTATCACCGCGACGCGGTCGCAGATGCTGCGTATCACCTGCATCTCATGCGTGATCAGCACAATCGTCAGGCCGAGCTTGCGGTTGATGTCGAGCAGCAGGCGCAGGATCGATTGCGTGGTTTCCGGATCGAGTGCGGACGTGGCTTCATCGCACAGCAGCAGGTGCGGATAATTCGCCAATGCGCGTGCAATGCCGACACGCTGCTTTTGTCCGCCGGACAACTGCGCAGGATACTTGTCGCGGTGTTCGGACAGGCCGACCAGCTCCAGCAATTCAGAGACGCGCGCCGCCCGTTGTTCGCGCGTGTACTTGCCGGTGATCTTCAGCGGCCAGTCGATATTGGCGGCGACGGTTTTGGCGTTGAGCAGGTTGAAGTGCTGGAAGATCATGCCAACGCGCTGGCGCAATGCATGCAGCTGCGCGCCGTCGAAACGCGTGATGTCTTCGCCTTCGATGAAGATGCTGCCCGAGCTCGGACGTTCGAGCAGGTTGAGCGTGCGGATCAGCGTGCTTTTACCGGCGCCTGAGCGGCCGATGACGCCGAAGATTTCACCTGCGTCGATATGCAGGTTGATATTGGTCAGTGCGGTGATGTCCCGGTTGGCAACTTGATAGTTTTTGTGGAGATGCTCGATGCGAATCACGGGAGTAAGAATGAATGAAAAGAATGAATGAAGTAGCGATCAGTCTAGCAGCACGGTAATAGAGCGTGAACGCATAAATAGTTGAATGCTTATTCGGTTTTGTAATGAGCGAGGACATAAAAAAGCCGTGTCGGCACAGGGCAGACACGGCTTTTTAACAACTGTAAAACAAGACCGGAACGTACTATCCGGCAGGTTGCTGCATCCCGATGCAGCCGGTCAACAATCAGCCGCGGCTGGTCAGGTGACCGTTCACGACGCGCACCTGATCGCCGACGCGCCAGCCTTCACCCGACTGCGGGAAGGAACGGACGCTGCCGTTTTCCATACGGACGTCGACTACATAGCTGGTGGTGGTGCGGGTGTGTTTTTCCACTTCGTTACCGGCATAACCACCGGCGCCTGCGCCGGCGACCGTGGCGAGCGTACGGCCGTTGCCGCTACCGATCTGGTTACCCAGTACGCCGCCGAGCACGGCGCCGGCCACAATGCCTACGCCACTGGCTTTAGGCGTGTGCTGAATTGCGCGCACAGCCTGCACTTCGCCGCAGCTGGAGCAACGCGCCACCGCTGCCGGAGCAGGGTTGCCGTAGCTATTGCTGTTTTGTTGGGCTTGCTGGGCGTAATTGGCCTTGGGCGCCGGTTGCTGGTTGTTTTGCGCCTGCTGCAGCTGTTGCGGCGATTGCGGTGCGGTGGTCGCATCCGTCATGGCCTGCTGCGGCGCGACGCTGCTGTTCGATGTCGGCAGCAGACCGGTGATGGCAGCGACGCCAACCAGACTGACCAGCGTCACCGCGACAGCAGCGGTGGCGACAAGGGGATGAATGCGGCTGGGTGATTTGACGACTTCCATGATGGGCCTCTCCGTATTGGTGTTGATGTGAGGCGATTATGGAGTACAAGCCATCGGGAAAAAAGACGGATAGTGTGTCAGTTGTAAAAACTTGTATCTCAATGTAGGACAAGCCGGAAAGGCCTTGTAGGCGCTTTCCGACTTGTCTGTTTTTCCGGCTTGGAAGAGGGCTTTTCGGTCAGTCTTCGCGGCGCAGATGCGGGAACAGGATGACGTCGCGGATGTTCGGCGAATCGGTGATCAGCATCATCAGGCGGTCGATGCCGATGCCGCAGCCACCGGCCGGCGGCATGCCGTATTCGAGCGCGCGGATGTAATCGGCGTCGTAATACATGGCTTCTTCGTCGCCTGCGTCCTTCGCGGCGACTTGCGCCTGGAAGCGCGCCGCCTGATCTTCGGCGTCATTCAGCTCGGAGAAGCCGTTGGCGATTTCACGGCCGGTGATAAACAGCTCGAAACGCTCGGTGATGCCGGCCACCGTATCGGAGGCACGCGCCAATGGCGAGACTTCAACCGGGTAATCGATGATGTAGGTCGGTTCCCACAATTGCGATTCAGCGGTTTCTTCGAACAGCGCCAGTTGCAGCGCGCCGATACCGGCCTTGGCCAGGGGAGCCTGGTCGGTCTTGACGCCGAACTTCTTGAGCGCGGTGCGCAGGAACTCGATGTCGCCCAGTTGCTCGTCGGTGTATTCCGGCGCGTACTTCTTGATGGCGCCGGTGATGGTCAGGCGCTGGAACGGCTTGGCCAGATCCAGTTCGCGGCCCTGGTAGGTCAGCGTCGCGGTGCCGTGCGCATCGATGGCCGCCTGGCGGATCACCTGTTCGGTGAAGCTCATCAGCCATTGGTAGTCGACGTAGGCCGCATAGAATTCCATCATCGTGAATTCCGGATTGTGGCGCGGCGAGACGCCTTCATTGCGGAAGTTGCGGTTGACTTCGAACACACGGTTGAAGCCGCCGACCACCAGGCGCTTCAGGTACAGCTCGGGCGCGATGCGCAGGAACATCTGCATGTCCAGCGCATTGTGATGCGTGATGAACGGTTTGGCTGCTGCGCCGCCGGGGATGGTATGCAGCATCGGGGTTTCGACTTCCATGAAGTCGTTCTTTTCCATGAAGCGGCGGATCGACGACATCGCAGCGGTGCGCGCCTTGAAGGTGCGGCGCGTTTCTTCACTCATGATCAGGTCGACGTAGCGCTGGCGGTACTTGGTTTCCTGGTCCGACAGGCCGTGGAACTTGTCCGGCAGCGGGCGCAGCGACTTGGTGACCAGGCGCAGGCCGGTCACCTTGACCGACAGTTCGCCGGTCTTGGTCTTGAACAGCGTGCCTTCGGCGCCGAGGATGTCGCCCAGGTCGTAATGCTTGAAGGCGGCATGTGCAGCTTCGCCGGTGACGTCGTTGGTGACGTAGAGCTGCATGCGGCCATCGGCGCGCGGGCCCGATGCGTCCTGCAAGGTCGCGAACGAAGCCTTGCCCATCACGCGCTTCAACATCATGCGGCCGGCGATCGAGACCTTGACCGGATTGGCTTCCAGCGCCTCGTTGTCGAGCTCGCCGTATTGCGCATGCAGGGCGGCGGCGTTGTGTTCGGGGCGGAAGTCGTTCGGGAAGGCGACGCCCTGTTCGCGGATCGCGCCGAGCTTGGCGCGGCGTTCGGCGATGATGGCGTTTTCATCTACTGGCGGCTGCTGTGGCTGTGCGGCGTTATCGTTTTGTGTGGTCATGATGTCGGAAATTCGTTAGTAAGAATGGGCAGGGAAAGAACCGGACTGCCGATCTGCGCCGCAGCAGCGTACTGCTGCGGCGGGGATCAGTATCAGTATTCGGATCAGACGCCTTGTTTCAGCGATGCGGCAATGAAACCATCCAGATCGCCGTCCAGCACGGCCTTGGTGTTGCCCATTTCAAAGTTGGTGCGCAGGTCCTTGATGCGCGACTGGTCCAGTACGTACGAGCGGATCTGGTGGCCCCAGCCCACGTCGGTCTTGGAGTCTTCCAGTTTTTGCTGCTCGCTCATGCGCTTGCGCAGTTCCAGTTCGAACAGCTTGGCGCGCAGCATGTCCCACGCCTCGGCGCGGTTGCGGTGCTGGCTGCGGTCGTTCTGGCATTGCACGACGATGCCGCTGGGGCCGTGCGTGAGGCGCACCGCGGAGTCGGTTTTATTGATGTGCTGACCACCGGCGCCGGAGGCGCGGTAGGTATCCACGCGCACGTCGGCCGGATTGATGTCGATCTCGAAGGATTCATCGACTTCCGGATAGACGAACAGGCTCGAGAACGAAGTGTGGCGACCGTTGGCGGAGTCGAACGGCGATTTGCGCACGAGACGGTGCACACCGGTTTCGGTGCGCAGGAAGCCGTAGGCGTATTCGCCCTCGACCTTGATCGTGGCGGTCTTGATGCCGGCGACTTCACCGTCCGACTGTTCCAGGATTTCAGCCTTGAAGCCCTTGCGTTCGCAGTAGCGCAGATACTGGCGCAGCAGCATGGACGCCCAGTCTTGCGCCTCGGTGCCGCCGGCGCCTGCCTGGATGTCGATGAAGCAGTTGTTCGGGTCCATGGGATTGCTGAACATGCGGCGGAATTCCATGCCTTCAACCAGACCCTTGATGGTTTCTGCGTCGGCTTCGATGGCTTCCAGCGTCTCTTCGTCCTTTTCCTCGCGCGCCATCGCGAACAGGTCGCGCGTGTCATTGAGGTCGCCGTCGATCTTGATCAACGTATGGACGATGTTTTCCAGGGATTTCTTTTCCTTGCCGAGGTCTTGCGCGCGCTTGGGATCGTTCCAGACTTCCGGATCTTCCAATTCGCCGTTGACCTGATCGAGTTTCTCCGACTTCACATCGAAGTCAAAGATACCTCCGTAATTCAGCTGCACGCACCGCGAGGTCGTCCAGCAGGGATTGGAGGGAATTAAGGCGTTCTGCTTCCATGATTATGTCTTTTGCAAACCAAACCTCGCATTATACAAGACTGGAACGGCATATCTCCTGTCACAAAGGCGTCATGTTGGACGATTAGCATCACGCGATTCCGTCAGGTAACTGTCAGACATTGTCAAAAAGGAAAAATGCCCATGAAATCAGCCTCCCGCCAGATCAGCACGCCAACGTCAAACGGCGCCGAAATCCAGCCCAAACGCCGTGAATTGCTCAAAGTATTCGCAAGTGCGCCCTTGTTGCCGCTGACGCTGTCGGCATCGGGCCTGCTGGCCGGTTGCGCCACCGCATCCAACCGCAGCGGTTTCGCTTCGGCCTCGTTCAGCGGCATGGCGGCGCCGTCGCTGGCGAATCCTGCGGCCATGGCGACCACCACCGTGGCCTCAAGCCTGGACGTGGTGTTCCGTGACGGCGCGAAGCAGAGCTATCAGCTGACCTACCAGCCGTTTTTCATGACCGGCGACATGGTGCCGGACGGCAAGGGCGGCAAGCTGCTGGCCGGCGGCTACTACGACATCAACAACCAGCCCATCATCGACCGTTCGGTGCCGGGCAAGGAGCGTCACTTTTTCTCGGATTGCCCGGATGGGTCTTCGCTGCTGACGCTGAAGGGCGCGCAAGTGCCCGGCGTCAACGGCAACACGGTGTTCGCCGTGGTCCAGTTCGAATACACCACGCGCGACCAGAAGCAGGCCGCGATGTACGGCCAGTTGCCGTCGCCGATCGCGGTGCTGACGCTGGACCAGGACCCGGCCACCGGCAAGCTTTCGCTGGTGAAGTATCACAATGTCGATACGTCCGCCGTCAACGGCCTGTGGATCACCTGCGGCGCCAGCCTGTCGCCATGGAATACCCATCTGTCGAGCGAAGAGTACGAACCCGATGCCACCGCCATCGCCGGCAACCCGCAGTTCCAGGCCTTCAGCAAGAACCTGTTTGGCGACGCGACCCGCGCCAATCCCTATCACTACGGCCATTTGCCGGAAATCACGGTGCACGCCGACGGCAGCGGCAGCGTGGTCAAGCATTACTGCCTCGGCCGCATTTCGCACGAGCTGGTGCAGGTCATGCCGGATCGCCGCACCGTGCTGATGGGCGACGACGCCACCAACGGCGGCCTGTTCATGTTCATCGCCGACCGTGCAGCCGACCTGTCGGCCGGCACGCTGTACGTCGCCACCTGGACCCAGACCTCGGGCGTTGGCCCCGGCGCCGGTACGCTCGGCTGGGTGCGTCTGGGTCATGCGACCAGCGCCGAAATCAAGGCGCTGGCCGACAAGCTCAAGGCCGCCGATATCATGGACGTCAAGACCAGCGATCCGCAGGATGCTTCCTATACGAAGATCCCGTTCAACGGCAAGACCAACTGGGTCAAGCTGAAGCCCGGTATGGAGCAGGCCGCCGCCTTCCTCGAGACGCATCGCTACGCCGCGCTCAAGGGCGGCAGCCTTGGTTTCACCAAGATGGAGGGCACCACCGTCAACGCCAAAGACAAGATCGCCTATTCGGCCATGTCCTATGTGCAGACCTCGATGCTGGACGGCTCCGGCGGCATCAAGGTGCAGGGTCCGAAGGCTGGCGCGGTCTATGCGCTGAACATGAAGGGCGGCCAGAACGACCTGTCCGGCACGGCCATCGACAGCGCCTGGGTGCCCGTCGACATGGCTCCGCCGGCCGCGCTGGTGGGCGAGGACCTGAAGCAGGCCGACGCGCTCGGCAACCTGGCCCACGCCGACAAGATCGCCAATCCGGACAACATCAAGTTCTCCGAAAAGCTGCGCACGCTGTTCATCGGCGAAGACAGCGGCATGCACGTGAATAATTTCCTGTGGGCGTACAACGTCGACACGAAACAGCTGTCGCGTGTCCTGTCGTGTCCGGCGGGCGCCGAATCGACCGGTTTGCATGCGGTCGACGAGATCAACGGCTGGACTTACGTGATGAGCAATTTCCAGCACGCCGGCGACTGGGAAAAACCGCTGCACGACAAGGTGAAAGATGCACTGGACCCGCTCGTGCGCGCCAACTACAAAGACCGCTTCGGCGCCACGGTCGGTTACCTGACCGGGATGCAGTTGCCGACGCAAGCCTGATTGCGCTGACGGAGGGATGTTGGAAGAGAGGCTGCGGCCTCTCTTTTTTTGCGTCCGCAGCATGAAAAAACCATGTCCGGCGACGAAAATGTCAACGCATGCGCGGCATGTCGTTATATGCTTGCCTCGATTCTCTGGATGCCGAAGCAGTTTCCCGACGTGCGCCACAGGTACGATGCACATGGCCGGGACCGATTTCTTCGCCGGACGAAATGGGCGCCGAACTCATTTCACTCTCCGGCAGTCATAGCGGAATGCAAAAAATGAGACCAACCGCCGCCGCCTGTTCCACCATGTTCGCCATCGTGCTGCTGGCGGCCTGCTCATCTGCTCCCACCCCGCGCGGCGAGGTCAAAGGCGCTTCCGCCAGTTCGCGCGAAATGGGGCAGTCCGACACCAACCGCGTCGCCACCCTGGCCATGCGCGCCAATCTTGAGAGCCTCTACCTGCTGATGGACAAGCTCTACCGCCGCAATCCCGGCGAGTGGAAAAAAACCGGCGCCAGCCGCGAAGAGGTCGTCAAGCGCGTACGCGAGGCCGTCGAAAAACGCCAGACCTGGGACGACCTGCAAGGCAAGCACGACATCGCTGCCATGGCGCTGGCGCTATCGCCGGATTTCAAGGGCGACCGCGTCGCCGCCTTCATCTACGCCACGGCCGACATGATCGTCACCGCCCACGGCGGCAAGATCGAGTTCTTCCTGATTGACGGCCTCGACGCCCAGTACTTGTACAACGCCGCACGCAATATCGAAACCGCGGCCTGGATGCTGAGCAACCGCCGCAACACCGCCGGCCAGCCGCTGCTGCTGTCCGACGAGATCAACGCTGCCGAACGCAATCTCAGTTTCGAGCGCGAGTTTGGCAAGATCATCGGCCGCCTCGACTTGCTGGCCGAATTCATTACCGAAAAATATCGCCGCGCCGGCATCAGTTACGTGCAAAACCTGCTGGGCGGCTCCTTCCTGCAATTCCTGCCGGTGCGCTGAACGGCAACAAGACCGCGCGGCAACATCCACATATTCTCATTCGCCATTCACCGTGATGGCGGAATATGTCCGGTGATTGTCCGGGCGCGTCATCGTGGGGCCGATGCCGATGCGGTAACATGAGCCCCATCCAGTCACCGATCAGAGGGAACCATGGCCGCCTCCACCAGCACCGACGCCGGCATCCCGGTCTATTTCCTGTTGCGGGAATCGCTGCTGACGCTTGACGTGATCGGTCCGGCGGAAGTCTTGCGCTACGCCAACCGTTTCGCCGAACAATCAGGGCGCGCGCCGTATTTCGACCTGCATTTCATCAGCGTGCATCGGGAAGTGGGCACCTCGGTCGGCCTCACCATCAGCGGTTTCGAGGAGCTGCCGGAAGGCTTGCCGGACGATGCCATTCTGGTGCTGAGCGGCTGCGTCGGCCGTGACGACGACTTCAGCAGCGCCGCCGACCAGCTGGTGGTGGCCTGGCTGCGCCGGCATTGCACCGTACGCCACAAGCTGGTGTGCATCTGCACCGGCACGTTGCTGGCGGGTTACGCGGGCCTGCTGGGGCAACGCAAGTGCACCACTCATCACAGCCATATCAAGGAATTGCGCGGTATTGCGCCCGCCGCCGAGGTGCTGGAAAACCGCATCTTCGTCGAAGACGGCGACCTCTGCACCAGCGCCGGCGTCACGACCGGCATCGACCTGGCGCTGCATCTCGTGGCGCAAATCGCCGGTCACGCCTGCAGCGCCTCGGTGGCGCGTTCGCTGGTGGTCTACATGCGCCGCACCGGCGCCGATCCTCAATTGTCGCCGTGGCTGGTGGCGCGCAACCACCTGCATCCGGCGGTGCATCGCGTGCAGAACGCGGTGATCAAGGATCCCGCCGGCGACTGGAGCGTGGCGCGGCTGGCCGAGATCGCCTGCACCAGCGAGCGCCATCTCACGCGGTTGTTCCGCGAACATACCGGCGACAGCCTGGTCGATTACATTCATCGCATCCGCATCGCGTTGGCGCGCGACCTGCTGGTACAGTCGCCGTTCGACATGGAACATGTGGCGGAGAAGGCCGGCTTCCATTCGAGCCGGCAACTGCGCCGCGTGTGGAAGAAATTCGAAACCCATCCACCTTCGATGCATCGCGAACAGGCCGAGGCAGGCGCTGCGCGGGTCGCCTGATCCCGCCCGCGTTCCTGGAAAACTGCCGCGAATGCACACTTTTTCTACATCTTTTTCCGTGCGTCGGGGCTATGATCCCGCCTGGACGCAGGGAATGGATGCACCGTCGTAACTATCCTCCTGCTCTCCGGGATTGCCCACCACACCAAGTGCCGCTCCCGCACATCGACGCGCTTAAACGCCAACGCGCAAACATATGGATTTAGGGCCACCGCGCCCGACAGGAAAAGAAGCATGCCGCAGTTCTTCATCAACCGCCCGGTATTTGCCTGGGTGGTCGCCATTTTCATCATCTTGCTGGGACTGATCGCGTTGCCGCAGTTGCCGATTGCGCGTTATCCCACCGTGGCGCCGCCCAGCGTCAGCATCTACGCCACCTATCCCGGCGCCACGCCGCGGTCGATGAACGACTCGGTGGTCAGTCTGATCGAGCGCGAACTGTCCAGCGTCAAGAACCTGCTGTACTTCGAATCGTCGTCGGACACTTCCGGTTCGGCGCAGATCACCGCCACCTTCAAGCCCGGCACCGATCCCGACCTGGCGCAGGTGGACGTGCAGAACCGCCTGAAAACCGTCGAGCCACGCCTGCCGCAAGCGGTGCGCCAGAACGGCCTGTCGGTGGAAGCGTCCGGCTCCGGTTTCCTGATGCTGGTCGGACTGACGTCGCCGTCCGGCAAGTTCGACGAGATGGCATTGGGCGACTACATGGCGCGCAACGTCGTGGATGAATTGCGGCGTATCGGCGGCGTCGGCCGCGTGCAGTTGTTCGGCGCCGAACGCGCCATGCGCATCTGGGTCGATCCCGCCAAACTGATCGCTTACAAGTTGTCGATGAGTGACGTCAGCAGCGCCATCAGCCAGCAGAACGCGCAGATCGCGCCGGGCCGCGTGGGCGATTCGCCGGCGCGGTCGGGCCAGCGCGTGACGATTCCGCTGACTGTCGAAGGTCAGTTGAAAACGCCGGAGCAGTTCGAGCACATCGTCTTGCGCTCCACCAGCGGCGGCGCCCAGGTGCTGCTGCGCGACGTCGCGTGGGTGGAGCTCGGCGCGCAAAGCTTTGCCTACGCCAATCGTGAGAATGGCCGTCCGTCGACCGCCGCCGCGATTCAGCTTTCGCCCGGCGCCAATGCGGTGCGCACGGCACAGGCAGTGCGCGAGAAGATGGCGTTGCTGGCGCAGACGATGCCGGCCGGCATGGCGTATTCGGTGCCGTTCGACACCGCGCCGTTCGTCAAGATATCGATACAGAAAGTCATCGTCACGCTGATCGAAGCGATGGTGCTGGTCTTCCTCGTGATGTTCCTGTTTCTGCAAAAGGTGCGCTATACGCTGATCCCGGCCATCGTCGCGCCGATCGCCTTGCTGGGCACCTTCGCGGTGATGCTGGTGGCCGGCTTCTCCGTCAACGTGCTGACCATGTTCGGCATGGTGCTGGCGATTGGCATCATCGTCGACGACGCCATCGTGGTGGTGGAAAACGTCGAACGCCTGATGGCGAGCGAAGGCCTGTCGCCCAGGGAGGCGACCTCGCGCGCCATGCGTGAAATCACCGGGGCCATCGTCGGCATCACGCTGGTGCTGACGGCGGTGTTCATCCCGATGGCGCTGGCCAGCGGCTCGGTCGGCGAAATCTATCGCCAGTTCACGCTGTCGATGGCGGTGGCGATCCTGTTCTCGGCATTCCTCGCACTGACGCTGACGCCGGCCTTGTGCGCCACCATCCTCAAGCCGATCGGCCCGGAGTCGCATGCAAAGCGCGGTTTCTTCGGCTGGTTCAACGCGCGTTTCGAACGCATGACGCAGCGTTATGAAAACGGCGTGGTGCGCCTGCTCAAACGCAGCGGCTGGGTGATGCTGCTGTTCGCGGCGCTGGTCGCCGCGCTGGCGACGGCCTTCACCTGGTTGCCGTCGGCCTTCCTGCCGGAAGAAGACCAGGGCTATTTCATGACCTCCATCCAGCTGCCGTCGGACGCCACCGCCGAGCGCACGCTCGACGCGGTCAAGGTGTTCGAACGCCATCTGGCGTCACGGCCGGCGATCGACAACAACCAGTCCATCCTCGGCTACAGCTTCGCCGGTTCAGGTCCCAACGCGGCGATGGCCTACACCATGCTCAAGGACTGGGACCAGCGCAACGGCGCCACCGCGGCCGATGAAGCGGAGCACGCGCGCAAGGCGATGGAGCCGGTTGCCGATGCCGTCAGCATGAGCCTGCTGCCGCCTGCGATCGACGAACTCGGCAACTCATCGGGCTTCACGATGCGCCTGGAAGATCGCGCCAGCCAGGGCTATGCAGCCCTCAAGGAGGCGCAGGCAAGCCTACTGGAGGCGGCGAGGAAAAGCCGCATCGTCGGCGACGTGTATGCCGAGGAACTTCCGAGCGGCGCCAGCGTGCGCCTGGAAATCGATCGCCGCAAGGCGCAGGCGATGGGCGTCTCCTTCAATGCCATCAACGAAACCTTGTCCAGCGCCATGGGCTCGCTGTACGTCAACGACTTCCCCAACGCCGGGCGCATGCAGCAAGTGATCGTGCAAGCCGACGCCTCGGCGCGCATGCAGGTCGAGGACGTCATGAGGCTGCACGTGCGCAACGCCGGCGGCGGCATGGTGTCGCTGTCGGAACTGGTCAAGCCGGTGTGGGGCGTATCGCCGCAACAATTGGTGCGTTATCAGGGTTATCCGGCGGTACGCATTTCCGGCGCGCCCAAGGCGGGCGCATCGAGCGGCGAAGCGATGGCTGAGATGGAGCGCCTGGTGGCGCAATTGCCGCCGGGTTTTGCGCTGGAATGGACCGGCCAGTCCTTGCAGGAGCGCCAATCCGCCGCGCAGGCGCCGATGCTGATGGCCTTGTCGGCGCTGGTGGTGTTTCTGGTATTGGCGGCGCTGTACGAGAGCTGGGCCATCCCGCTGTCGGTGATGCTGGTGGTGCCGCTGGGTCTGCTCGGAGCGGTGCTGGCGGTGGTGTTGCGCGGCATGCCCAACGACGTGTTCTTCAAGGTCGGGATGATCACGGTCATGGGCTTGTCGGCCAAGAACGCGATCCTGATTGTCGAGTTCGCGCGGCAGTTGCGCGCGCAGGGAAAGGGGCTGGTCGAGTCTGCGGTAGAGGCGTCGCGCCTGCGTCTGCGGCCGATCCTGATGACTTCGTTGGCGTTCGCGCTGGGCGTGCTCCCCTTGATGCTGGCCGGCGGAGCGAGCGCGGAAACGCAGCGCGCCATCGGCACCGGCGTGTTCGGCGGCATGGTCAGCGCCACCGTGCTCGCGGTATTTTTTGTGCCGGTGTTTTTTGTCTTCGTGCTGGGATTCACTGAGCGGCTGGCGCAATGGCGTCAGCAACGAAGCAGGATCAGGCAGGTGTCTGCGCCGCCGTTTCCGTGACGAGCGCGATGACGTAACAGCCGCGGCCCTTGTTTTTGGCGTCGTACATGGCCTTGTCGGCCGCTTGCAGCAGGATGTCGGGATCGCAGTACGTCTCGCACACGGCAATGCCGATCGAAACGCCGAGCTTGTAGTCGCCTTGCCCGATCTGCAGCGGCTCAGCGACGACGCGGATGCATTTCTCCGCCAGCGCGCGTGCACCGTGTTCCAGCGGCGCGCCGAGGTCGGTCGCCAGCAGCACGAATTCGTCGCCGCCGACGCGCGCCAGTGTGTCGCTGTGGCGCGCAACTTTCTGCAGCCGCTGAGTGATTTCCTGCAACACCTGGTCGCCGGCCTTGTGACCGAGCGTATCGTTGATCGGCTTGAAGCCGTCGAGGTCCAGGAACAGCAGCGCCACCCCGCGCTGGGTCTGTGCAATCGCCTGCTGCATGCGTTCGGCCAGCATGATCCGGTTCGGCAAACCGGTCAGCAAGTCGTGATGCGCCTGGTGCTGCAGTTCCGACTGATGCGTCTTGAGGCGTGACAGCAGGCGGTTGAAGGCCATGGTGAGATGGCCGACTTCGTCGTTGCGGTAAACCGGCAGCGGCGCCAGCATCAGCTCGCCGCGCGTCATGCGTTCGGCCTGGTCGGCAGCGCGCCGCAACGGCCGGAAGAACCATACGATGACCAGAATGATCAACAGGAAAATCACCGTAGCTTGCACAGCACCGCCGCGCACGATGAACGCCTGGACCCGATCCACGGTCGGCAATGCCGCTTTCACCGGCAGGCGCGCCACAACGAACCAACCGGTGCTGGGCACGTCGGCGATGGCCTTGATCTCGTCGATATTGCCGTTGGCGCCGACGCCGCTGCCGCGATAACCGTCGACCGCCTTGTCCAGCATGGGATCGACGCCGACATCGGGCAACGGTTTGAAAATCAGGTCCTTACGGCTGGAGGCAAGGATCAGGCGCTTGGCCGGAGACACCAGCAGGAAGCTGCCCGACTCGCCCAGCCGCGCCTGCTGCAAATGATCGAGGAAGCCGGTCGCCGCCAGCGCCGTGGCGCCGCCCAGCACGGCGACAAACTTGCCGCTGGCGTCGCGTACCGGCGTCAGCATAGGCAGGATGGGGTATTGCCCGTTCGCAGGCAGCAGCGGTTCGCCGATGACGAATTTTCCTTCCTTGGCCAGATGGAAATCCGGAAAAATCGCCAGCGACAGATTGCGGCGGCCGACTGCTGCAGGATAGTCGACGATGATCTCGCCGTTGGCGTCGGTGACAAACAGTCCGGTGGAGAACAGCGGTTGCAGCTCTTGCCGTTCGCGCAGCCAGGCACGCAATTTTTCCGGCTGGCCCAGCAATTCCGTCGGCAGCATGCGCGCCAGCTGTTCAAGGAAGCGGCGCCGTTCGACGATGCGGTAGTTGATGTCCTGCGCCAGGTAACTGGCGATCGTGCTTTGCTGGTCGGCGGCGACTTCGCTGAGATCGTCATGCAGGAAATTGGTCAATACATGAAAGCGCGCCACCGCGCTGGCGAGCACGACCAGAGTGCCGAACAGGACCAGGCGGGTGACGAGGCTGTTGAAGAAGCGGGTGTAATTCATAGGGGAGACGCAGGTGTCATTGTTATTGTTCGTTGATTCGCAGCTTCGCTGACGCGGTCGCGCACCACGCGGATGGCTTGCTTGAGCGCATAGACGTCGCCGTAATAGCGTTGCGGAATGTCAATCTGGTTGGCGTTGGCGTCAATCTCCTCGATTTCGGCATGCCACTCGGCGAGCTTTTCGTCAGAGGGATCGTGGGTGTTCCAGATCTCTTCTTCCAGCAGATGGATTTCCTTGTACCACACGACCAGGCGTTTTTTCATGCTGGCCTCATAGATGCGCGGCACCGCCTGGATCAGGCCGAACAGCACCGCGATGAACGGCAGCAGGATGGTGAAGCGGCGTTCGATGAAATTAGCCAGCCAGAACGGCAGGTAGCGTTGCAGGAACGGTCGGCCGGATTTGAAATAGCGGCGCGTCTCGTCGGAGATGTTGAAGTCCTCGATGTTCTGGTTCGGGAAGTAATTGCGCGGCGTGAAAAAATCCGGCGCGTTGTGGATCACGTTGGCGGCGTCGAGCAGCAGGTAGGCCAGCGCCGGATGCAGCGACTCCTTCGACACCAGCATGGCGGTGGCGGCCAGCAGCGTGACGTCGTGGGAGGGGAGATCATTGATCAGGCTGGTGGCGCCGCGCGGATAGGTGATCTTCGACAGCGAGGGAAACTTTTGCACCAGCGCATCGGCTTGCGAAAAACTCATCAGCTTGATGCCGCTGTTGAGCAGCGTGTGGATCAGCTGGCTGTCGGCGCGTCCGATGAAGAAGGCTGCGTCGATCTTGTTGTTGAGCAGCTGTTCGTAGGCGTTGTTGCCGGCCAGTTCTTCCAGCGTGGAGTTGTTGGTGGTGATGCCGTTTTCGGTGAGCAGGTCGTTGGCGACAATGCGCAGGCCGCTGCCCGGCAGTCCCAGCGAGATGCGTTTGCCGCGCAATTGCGACAAGCGGTCGTAGGTGGCGTTGCCCTGATAGAAGACCCAGATCGGTTCATACGAAATCGCGGCGATGGTCTGGATGCCGGGCGCCTGTTCGCTGTTGCCGGTGCCTGACTGGATGAAGCCGACCTGGAATTCGCTGTCGTCTTCACGCAGGCGCTGGAAGTTCTCCACCGAGCCGGATGACGTGCGGATGTCGAGCGTGATGCCGTCGCGTTTGAGGATCTCCGCATAGCGTTGCGCATAGTTGTGATAGATGCCGCCTTCGGCGCCGGCGGTCATCACGATCTTGCCCTGGGTAGCCGGCTTGAGCATCGCCAGTACGATCCAGCAGACCGCCAGCAGCACCAGCGAGCCGATCAGCATCAGGCGCCGCAGCCGCTGCGGCGTCATCGGCGGCTTCTGGATCCGGTGCAGCGGAAGAGGAGTCTTGGGCATGGGTCGCTGCTATTTTTGCTTGTTGGCGCCCGATCATCTGTCGGGCGCTGCTTGTGCCGCCGGCTTGCCTCTTTGCTGTCAATTTCCTGACGGCGTTTCTAAGAACTTGTTCAGGATCTAAGCCGGTTCTGCGTGTTCCACCATCAACTGTACCTTGGTCGTACCGTTATATTCGTTGGCATCCAGTCTAAATGCAACCGTTGCGTAATCGGGAAGCGCATCCGTGTTGCCGAACCAGATCGCATCGTACTTCTGGCCGTTCTTTTCCAGTAGCAGTTTCAGGTGCTTTTCCTTGAGGATGCGCTGGCTCAGCACGCGGAAGCGGTCGCAGAACACCGGCGGAGCAAAGCCTTGTCCCCATACCTGGTCGTCCATCAGGCTGATGAAACTGACCGAATAATAGGCGTCCTCGAGCGCACCGTCGGTTTCCACCACGCGTTCGAGCTGATTCTGGCTTAACCAATCTTTACCTACTTCTTCAAATGCCTGGGCGAAGGCGTCGAAGGCTTCGGCGTGGATCGTCAGGCCGGCCGCCATCGCATGGCCGCCGAATTTGGTGATCACCGAAGGCGCATGCTTGGACACAAGATCCAGTGCATCGCGCAGGTGGAAGCCGGCGATCGAGCGGCCGGAACCCTTGATCAGGCCTTCGTCGCCGGGGGCAAAGGTGATGGTCGGGCGATAGAATCTGTCCTTCAGGCGCGAGGCCACGATGCCGATCACGCCCTGGTGCCAGGACGCGTCGAACACGCTGATGGTGCGCCGGTCCTGCGGGTTGAAATCGTCCAGCAGGTTCAGCGCGGTGTCCTGCATGCCGGCTTCGATGTCGCGCCGTTCGCGGTTGATGGCATCGAGCTGCTGGGCGATGGCCCAGGCGCGGCCTTCATCGTCGGTGGTGAGGCATTCGATGCCGAGCGCCATGTCGGCGAGGCGGCCGGCAGCGTTCAGACGCGGACCGACCGCGAAACCGAGGTCGAACGGCGTAGCGCGGCGCGCTTCGCGGCCGGCGGCGCGGAACAAGGCCGCGATACCGGCATGCATGCGGCCGGCGCGCATGCGCTTCAATCCTTGCGCCACCAGGATGCGGTTGTTGGCGTCGAGCTTGACCACGTCGGCGACCGTGCCCAATGCCACCAGATCGAGCAGCGTATCGAGCTTGGGCTGGGTCTGGGCGTCGAAGATGCCGCGCTTGCGCATTTCCGCGCGCAGCGCCAGCAGGACGTAAAACATGACGCCGACGCCGGCCAGGTTCTTGCTCGGGAAGCCACACGCCGGCTGGTTCGGATTCACGATCACGCGCGCATCCGGCAGGCTGTCGCCGGGCAGGTGATGGTCGGTGACGACGACATCGATGCCGCGCGCCTTGGCGGCGGCGACGCCGTCGATGCTGGCGATGCCGTTGTCGACGGTGACGATGATGTCGGGCGATTTTTCGCGGATGGTCAGCTCGACGATTTCGGGCGTCAGGCCGTAGCCGTACTCGAAACGATTGGGCACGATGTAGTCGACTTGCGCGCCCAGGCTGCGCAGGCCGCGCAAGCCCACCGCGCAGGCGGTGGCACCGTCGCAATCGTAGTCGGCGACGATGACCATCTTTTTCCCGGCGGCAATGGCGTCGGCCAGATAGACCGCCGCCGCATCGATATGAAGCAGGCCGGAGGGGGCAATCAGGGAGCCCAGTTCGCTCGATAAATCCTTGGCGCTGAGCAGGCCGCGCGCGGCATAGACGCGCGCCAGCACAGGATGAATGCCGCTGTGAATCAGGCCGTCGACGTCGCGCGGGTCGTAGCTGCGGGTGGCAATACGGATCATGGCGTCAGTCTCATGCGGCAAGTTTGGCCAGCGAAGGCTTGGTCCAGAACCTGCGCAGCGACGAGGCGGTGACCGTCACGTGCTGCAGTTTGTCCTGGCCGGTGAGCACCAGCGACAGCGTGGCGAGACGCTTGCTGCGTGCGGCTTGCAGCAGCGGCGCGAACCACAGGGTGTCGAGCGCTTCCATGCGTTGCAGCCAGTAGCCCCATTCATCGGTCAGTCCCGGTTCCAGCAAATCGCTCAGCAGCAGCAAACCATGCTCGCCGGGTGCGGCCAGCACGCCATCGGGCGCCGCGCTGTGCTGCGCGGTTGCGGTCAGCGCCTGCGGCCAGCCGTTCAGGTTGAAGCTGGCCTGATACATTGTCGACGGCGCGGTCGATGCGGCAGCTGCGCCGCCCCAGATCCAGAGCGAGTTGACCGGCTTCTTGCCGTGCATCTCGCGCTCATCGTTGATCGATTCGGAAAACCACTGCATCTGCACTTCATTCTGCAGCTTGCGCCAGGCCAGTTCGCCCGGACCTTCCGGCATCCAGATGTCGATGTTGCGGCCGCTGGCGGCTTGCGGCGACGAGGTGCGCAGGCCGGCCCAGTCGTCGGCGCGCAGCAGCCAGGTGGCGGCGTCGACATAGACCAGCGTACGGCCGATTTCTTCGAACAGCGGCAAGGCGGAGTTGAACAGGCGGCGCGATTCGGCTTCTTCAAGATCCAGTTGACCGATGTCGGTCAGCACCAGATGGTCACGTGCGACGTGGATGTGTGCCGGTTGCACAATGAACCAGTGGCCTTCGGCGGGCACGGGCGGCTGGACGCGATTGCGCAGCACTGCTGCTGCGGCGGCCGGGCTGTTGCCGCGCTCATCCTGCTGCGGCGTCGGCGCGGCCAGGTTGAAGCGTTCAGCCAGCCAGTGCTCGTGCGGCAATGCACGGGAGAACGGATCGAGATGTTGCAGCGGAGCGGCAGTCTTGCTGCGCGCCAACAGCATGGCCAGTGCGGGAGCATTGCATTCGCGCACCAGGTCGCGCGCCATTTCGGCTTGCGGCAGACCGAAAGGGAGAAGTATGTCGAGATGATTCATGCCGCGATTGTAGGCGAAAATCGCAGTTCTGGCCGAAAACCCCCTATGGAAGCGGCTTGTCGGCGGGTGTCGAAATGGTAAAAAAGTGTAGCGGTAAAAACTTGGCGGGCGTTTCGGGGTCTCATCGGGCGTTCACCCTAAGTGTCCCCGGGTCCAATGGGACAGTGAAAGATGACGGAGAGTGTGGCAAACTGGCGCATTGTCGTCCGGCATCGTTTCCAGAAAAGAGAGTCAAGGTTTGAGTCTGATAAAAAATTTACCGTTCGAATGGCTGGTCGGCATTCGCTATACCCGGGCCGGAAAACGTAGCGGCCGCAATAGTTTCATCTCCTTCATTTCCCTGATTTCCATGGCCGGCATCGGCCTCGGCGTAGCGGCGCTGATCGTCGTGCTGTCGGTGATGAACGGCTTCCAGAAGGAAGTCCGCGATCGGATGCTGTCGGTGCTGTCGCACATCGAAGTGTTCGACGCGTCCGGCGCCATGCCGGACTGGCAGGCGGTGGCCAGGCAGACCTTCCAGAACAAGGAAGTCATCGGGGCGGCACCCTACGTGGCGGCGCAGGCGATGATGACGCGCGACGACAATGTGCGCGGGGTGGCGATTCGCGGCGTGTTGCCGAGTGAAGAGCCCAAGGTTTCCGATGTGGCGGGGCAGGTCAAGCAAGGCAAATTCTCCGACCTTAAGCCGGGCGAATTCAACATTGTGCTGGGCGGCGAGCTGGCGCGCAGCCTGCATGTGACGCTGGGCGACAAGGTCACGCTGATTGCACCGCAGGGGCAGGTGACGCCGGCCGGCGTGCTGCCGCGGCTGAAGCAATTTACGGTGGTGGGGATTTTCGAGGCCGGGCACTACGAGTTCGACTCGTCGCTGGCCTTCATCCAGATTGAAGACGCGGAGCGATTGTTCCGCCTCGACGCGCCATCCGGCGTGCGCCTGCGCATCAAGGACATGCTGCAGGCACCGCAGGTGACGCAGGAATTATCGACGCAACTGACCGGCAATCTCTACCTGCGCGACTGGTCGCAGCAGAACAGCAACTGGTTCGCGGCGGTGAAGACCGAGAAACGCATGATGTTCATCATCCTGACGCTGATCATCGCCGTGGCGGCGTTCAACCTGGTGTCGACGCTGGTGATGACCGTGACCGACAAGCAGGCCGACATCGCGATTCTGCGCACGCTCGGCGCGTCGCCCGGATCGATCATGAAGATCTTCGTGATCCAGGGGGCGCTGGTGGGACTGATCGGGACGGCGCTGGGCGTCGCGTTCGGCGTGCTGGTGGCGCTCAATATCGACGTGATCGTGCCAGCCATTGAACACCTGTTGCACGTCCAGTTCCTGCCCAAGAGCATTTACGTGATTTCCGAATTGCCGTCCGACCTGATCTGGTCGGATGTGTGGACCATCGGCGGGGTGGCGGTGGTGCTGGCCTTCCTGGCAACGCTGTACCCGAGCTGGGCAGCCGCGCGCGTCAAACCGGCGGAGGCGCTGCGCTATGAATAACCTGACGAACGACAACATGAATCAACGAGACCAGGCAGTGCTGTCCTGCCGCGGGCTGGGCAAGACCTTCACACAGGGGAAATATTCGGTAAAAGTGCTCAACGGCATCGACATCGACGTCACGCCCGGCGAGCAGGTCGCTATCGTCGGCGCATCCGGTTCGGGCAAGTCGACGCTGCTGCATCTGCTGGGCGGCCTCGACACGCCGAGCGCGGGCAGCGTTACCCTGCAGGGCAAGGATTTCGCCAATCTGGGCGAAGCTGCGCGCGGCGACTTGCGCAATGCGGCGCTGGGTTTTGTCTACCAGTTCCATCACTTGCTGCCGGAATTCTCGGCGCTCGACAACGTCGCCATGCCGCTCATGATCCGTCGCGTCAAACGCGATCAGGCGCAGGAACAGGCGCGCACGATCCTGGCCCGCGTCGGCCTTGAAAATCGCGTGCGTCACGTGCCGGGCGAGCTGTCCGGCGGCGAGCGCCAGCGTGTAGCCCTGGCGCGCGCGCTGGTCACGAATCCGGCCTGTGTGCTGGCCGACGAACCGACCGGCAACCTCGACCGCAGCACCGCCGACAAGACCTTTGAACTGATGATCGAACTGTCGCAGACGCTGGGTACGGCTTTCGTCATCGTCACCCATGACATCGAATTGGCGCGCCGCTGCGGCCGCGTGCTGCGCTTGTCGGAAAACGGCTTGCAGAGCAACGCTTGATTTGATCCGTGGGTGGCCCGACGGTCGTCCCGATGAGCGCCTAGGCCCGCAGTCTGAATACGGAAACGACTTCCGACAGTGTGGAGGCTTCTTTTTCCATCGATTGCGCGGCGGCCGCCGCTTCCTCCACCAGCGCAGCATTTTGTTGGATGGTTTCGTCCAGCTGCGCAATTGCACGGCCTATGTTTTCGATGCCGTCGCTTTGCTCCTGGCTGGCGCTGCTGATTTCGCCGACGATATCGGAGACCTGTTTTACGCTGGTGACGATTTGCGTCATGGTAAAGCCGGCTTGTTCCACCTGTTTGCTGCCGGTATCGACCTTGGATACGGATGCATCGATCAGAATCTTGATTTCTTTGGCGGCGGCCGATGAGCGTTGCGCCAGACTGCGCACTTCGGAGGCAACGACCGCAAAACCACGTCCCTGTTCGCCGGCGCGGGCGGCTTCGACGGCCGCATTGAGCGCCAGGATATTGGTCTGGAAAGCGATGCCATCGATCACGCTGATGATGTCGACGATTTTTCTCGACGATTCATTGATGGAGCTCATGGTATGAACGACTTCGCCGACAACATCGCCGCCTTCCTGAGCGATGGTCGACGCGGAGGTCGCCAACTGGTTCGCTTGCCTGGCGTTGTCGGCATTTTGCTTCACGGTCGAGGTGAGCTCTTCCATTGCCGACGCGGTTTCTTCAATCGAGCTTGCTTGCTGTTCGGTCCGGCTGGACAAATCCCGATTGCCTGTGGAGATCTGAGCGGATGCCGTGGCGATCGTGTCGGTACCTGTTCGCACATTGCCGACAATGCCAAGCAGGCTTTCGTTCATGTCGCTTAAGGCGCGCATCAGCTGGCCTGTTTCGTCAGTGGAAGTTGCTGCAATCCGGGTGGTAAGGTCTCCGGACGCCACTTGTCTGGCGACTTTGACTGCTTCTGCCAACGGTTTGGAGACGACATTGGCGATCCAGATGGCCAATCCCAGGCCGATGACGACAGTAACGATCAGTTGAGAAAAAATCCAGATACGGGATAGGGAATAGATTTGATTGGCATGAACGTAGGAAGCGACGGCGCCGTCCTTATTGACCTTGATCAACTCATTCAGAACATCTTCGACATCCCTGATGGCTTTCAGCAGCTCGATGTCGCTGAAGCTTGTCGCTTCTTGCGTTTTGTTTGCGTTCAACAGCACCAGCATTTTCTGATTTTGCGCCAGATATTCAGATATGCGGGAGGCAAGTAATGGAAAAATCCGCATTTCCTCAGGCGCGCTCGCCATCGATTTATAGCTTTCCACTGCGGCGCGCAGTTTTTTTGCCCTGTCTGTCAGACGCGTTATGTATTCAGGTCGCTTTTCGATTTCAATCGCGAGAAGATGCAGTTGATCGATGCGGAATTGACGGGTTGACGCCTTTGTTTCTGCCAGCAGTACAGTGGACGGCAACCAGTTTTCCATGATTTCCGAAGAGGATTGTTTTACTTCAGTGATTTGCTTCAACGCGAAGATGCCGAGCGCTATGCACAGGACAAGAACAATCAGGAACGAAATAATAAGTTTGTGTGAAATTTTTAAGTTGTAAAACCAGCGCATGATTTCTCCCAATGAAAAATGAGTTTTCCCCTTTGAATATCAATGTGACTTCGTATTGATCTGCTCATTTGCGTCTTTGAGACGCCGGCAGATTTCTTATGGAGAGGACGGTGCCGGTTCTATTTTTCCGGTTCGCTATGGTCCTGATGAAGCCTTCGGGAGAATGCTCACGTCTTTCAGGAAATGCACAATGGCAATATTTTTCTTTTACAATGCATCGCTGTCTGAGGGTGAGCGATGTCCAACCGGATTTATACGGCGATCAAACAGGCTTTTTGGCGTTACTTCGAGTTGATGCTTAACCCAAAAAGGTCGGGAAGACAGATGGCAGAGGGTGTGGAGAGTACCGGCCGACTTTTCAATGGCAGAGAAGATTTATCCGGGTTCGTTGCTCTTTTGCGAATCTCGTCCTCATCTGCGCTGAACCGCCAATAATTTCATTTCCTCATGGAAATTTTGTCGCCACTGGCATGCAAGCCTGGTGCATACCAGAGACAATGAGAGATGGACAATGAATAAGCATAATGAAAAGGAATGCATGGAAATGATGAACACACGTCAATGGCTTGAGCAACTGGTCGCCTTCGATACCACCAGCCGCAACTCCAATCTCGAACTGATCACGTCCGTGCGCGACAGCCTGCAGGCGCAAGGCATCACGCCGTGGTTCGCGCACAATAAGGAGCGCACCAAGGCCAACCTGTTCGCGACGCTGCCGGCCACGGAAGGGCCGGAAGCCGGCACGATCCAGGGCGGTATCGTGTTGTCCGGTCACACCGACGTGGTGCCGGTCGACGGCCAGAAGTGGGACAGCGATCCGTTCACGCTGACCGAACGCGACGGCTTGCTGTACGGTCGCGGCAGCTGCGACATGAAGGGTTATATCGCCGCCTCGCTGGCGCTGGTGCCGGAGTTCCTCGCGATGTCGCGCAGCAAGCCGCTGCATCTGGCATTTTCCTATGACGAAGAAATCGGCTGCGCCGGTGCGCCGAGCATGTTGGCCGAGCTGCAGGAACGCGGCATTCGTCCCGACAGCTGCGTCGTCGGCGAGCCGACCAACATGCAGGTAGTGGTGGCGCACAAGGGCATCAACGCCTTCACGTGCCGCGTGCACGGCAAGTCGGCGCATTCCTCGCTGACGCCGCAGGGCTGCAACGCCATCGAACACGCTGCACGTCTGATTTGCGCGATCCGCGATTTCGCCGATGCCTACAAGGTCAACGGTCCGTACGACACGCTGTATGACGTGCCGTTTTCCACCATGACCACCAACCAGATTCGTGGCGGCATCGCGATCAACACGATTCCCGATCTGTGCGAATTTACCTACGAATTCCGCAATTTGCCCGGCATGTCGCCGGACAAGATCCAGTCCCAGGTCACGCAATACGTGCGCGATCAGTTGCTGCCGAAAATGCAGGCCGAATATCCCGACGCCAAGGTCGACATCGGCATCATCGCCGCCAGCCCCGCACTGGAAACAGCCGAGCAGGAAGCCATCACGGCGCTGGTGCGCGCGCTGACCGAAGACAACGAAAAACGCAAGGTTGCCTACGCCACCGAGGCCGGGCTGTTCCAGCAAATCGGCATCCCGACCATCGTGTGCGGTCCCGGCGACATCATCCAGGCGCACAAGCCGAACGAGTTCGTGGCGATTGCGCAATTGCAGCGCTGCGAAGAGTTCCTGCGCAAGCTGGGCCGTTCGCTGCAAGCCGCCTGACGACCGGTACGGCGCCGCATCGCGCCGTTCGGTTTTTTCCTGAATTGCCGGCATTTTCTGGATCAAGTATGTGGATTGATACGCACTGCCATCTCGATGCCGGCGAGTTTGCCGGCGAGGAGCTCGCCGTCGCCGACGACGCGGCCGGGCAGGGCGTAGGCATGATCGTGGTGCCGGCGGTGGCGCCTTTCAATTTCGACGCGGTTGCACGGCTGGCGCGGCAACGCGGCAATTGCGCGTATGCGCTGGGCATCCATCCCTTGTATGTTCCGGGCTGCGACGAGAGCGACTTGCTGGCGCTGCGCCATGCAATCGAAGCCGCGCTGAGAGACAGACGCTTTGTCGCCATCGGTGAAATCGGACTGGACTTCTTCGTGCCCGCCCTGAAAGAGCCGGCCATGCGCGACAAGCAGGAGCACTTCTACAGCGAGCAACTCAAGCTGGCGCGCGAATTCGATTTGCCGGTGCTGCTGCATGTGCGCCGCTCGCAAGACATCATCCTCAAATATCTGCGTCGCATCGCCGTGCCGGGTGGCATCGCGCACGCCTTCAACGGCAGTTTCCAGCAGGCCGAGACTTTCGTCGGACTGGGTTTCAAACTGGGCTTGGGCGGCGCGATGACATTCCCGCGTTCGCTGCAGATACGGCGGTTGGCGGCGGAGGTCCCGCTTGACGCCGTCGTGCTGGAAACCGACGCGCCCGACATCTCGCCCGCGTGGCTGCATCCTCAGCGCAATACGCCGGACCAGATTCCGCGTATCGGCCAGGTACTCGCCGAATTGCGCGGCATGGATATCGCGGACGTGGCCGCAGCCACCAGCGCCAATGCGCACGCGGTGCTGCCGCGCCTGGCTGCGGCGACATAAGCATGCGCAGCGCGATTCTCGGTTTCGCCGCAGGAATTGCCTTTTTGCAGATGCAGGCGCAACTGCTTCCCTTTGAAGGGCATATGGCGTTGCTGGCAGCGGCGGTCCTGCTGTTGACGGTGTGCTGGCGGCTGCGCAGCGCCGGCGCCCGCGCCAGCGGAGGGGGGCGGACCGTCCTGCGCATTGTTCTGTTCAATATCGCCGGACTCTGTGCCGGCTTCGCCTGGGGCGGCCTGATGGCGCAAAGCCGGCTCGACGACGCTTTGCCGGCAGCATGGGAAGGCCGCGACATCGTGGTGGTGGGGACCATCGACAGCCTGCCGTATCGTTTCGAGCGCGGCGTGCGCTTCAATTTCAAGGTGGAGAGAGTCGGCACGCAAAATGGCGGTACGCCGCCGGTGCCGCAGCGACTCGCTTTGTCCTGGTACAGCCCCGGCGCATTCGGCCAGGCCGGCGGCGAGCCGCTGCAGGCGGTTCCCGAGGTGCGTCCGGGTGAACGCTGGCAATTTACGGTGCGTCTGAAGCGTCCGCATGGCAACGCCAATCCGCATGGTTTCGACTACGAAGTCTGGCTGCTGGAACAGAACCTGCGTGCGACCGGCTCGGTGCGATCCGACCAGCAATCGGCCTACAAGAATCATCGCCTGCAGGAGTTCATCCGGACGCCGTCCAACGCCATCGAGCGCGGTCGCTCCTGGCTGCGCGACCGCATCATGTCCGCGCTGCCGAAACAGCGATACGCCGGCGTCATCGTTGCGCTGGTGATCGGCGATCAGCGTGCCATCGAACAATCCGACTGGAGCATATTCAACCGTACGGGCGTCGGCCACCTGGTGGCGATTTCCGGATTGCACATCACGCTGATCTCGGGCCTGTTCGGCGCGTTCTTCGGTTTGCTGTGGCGATGTTCGTTCGTCACGCGGGCGCAACTGCCGTTGCTGATGCCCGCACCCAAAGTGGCGGTGCTGGCCGGTTTGCTGGCGGCGCTGGTCTACGTGCTGCTGGCGGGGTTCGGCGTGCCGGCGCAGCGCACCTTGTACATGCTGTGCGTGGTGGGGCTGGCGTATTGGACGGGGAGGCTGACGCATATTTCCTATGTGATGTCGCTGGCGCTGGCAGTGGTGCTGCTGTTCGATCCGTGGGCTTTGCTGTGGCCGGGCTTCTGGCTGTCGTTCGGCGCCGTGGCGATCATTCTGTACGCTTCCTCCGGGCGCATCGGCGCGGACATGCCGGCCGAGCCGCAGGTCCTGACCCCGGTGCAGCGCCATCGCAAGCCCTCGTACATGGCGAAGAGCTGGCGCTCGCTGCGCGCGGGCGCTTATACACAGTATGTCGTGACGCTTGGCTTGTTGCCATTGACGATGGTGCTGTTCGGGCAGTACTCGCTGCTCAGTCCGCTGGCCAATGCGGCGGCGATTCCCTTGATCACCATCGTGATTGCACCGCTGTCGCTGCTGGGCAGCATCTTGCCGCCACCTTTGTCGCAGTGGCTGTTGCTGACCGCGCATGCCGTGCTGGAGTGGCTGGTGCAGTTGCTGGAGTGGCTTGCGGGCCAGCCGTTTGCAGTCTGGCAGGCGCCGTTGCCGCCGCTATGGATATTTGCAGTGGCGCTGGGCGGGACCTTGCTGCTGTTGGCGCCGCGCGGCTGGCCGGCGCGCTGGCTGGGGCTGTTCGGCTGGCTGCCGCTGATTTTCAATACCCCGGCCTGGCCGGAGCAGGACCAGGTCCACGTGACGGCCTTCGACGTCGGGCAGGGCATGGCCTTGCTGGTGGAGACGCCGGGACATCGGCTGCTGTACGACACCGGTCCGTATTACTCGCCGGAATCCGACGGCGCCAATCGCGTGATCGTGCCGTATCTGCGCGCACGCGGTATCGATCACCTCGACGCCGTGGTGATTTCGCATAACGACAATGATCATTCCGGCGGCGCGCTGTCGCTGTTCAGGGAGATCGCCGTCGACCGCGTGTATTCATCGCTGTCGCCGACCAGCGCAATCGTGCAGGCCGCGCCCGATCACAAGCGCTGCCAGGCCGGACAGCACTGGCGTTGGGACGGCGTGGCGTTCGACATGCTGTATCCGGCGCCGGTCAGTTACACCAGCGACAAGTGGAAGCCCAACGCGCGCAGTTGCGTGCTGAAAGTCAGTCTGGGCAAGCACGCCATCCTGCTGCCCGGCGACATCGAGGCGGTGCAGGAAGACGAACTCGTCAACGGCGCCGGCGCCGCCCAATTGCGCGCCGACGTTCTGGTGGCGCCGCATCACGGCAGCGGCACGTCGTCGACGGAAGCTTTCCTGCAGGCAGTGCAGCCGAGCCTGGCCTTGTTCCAGATGGGTTATCGCAACCGCTTCAATCATCCCAAGCCGGAAGTGCTCGAACGCTATGGCCGCATGGGCATACGCGGCTTGCGCAACGACGAGGCGGGCGCCATTTCACTGCAATTCGACAAGGCGGGCGACAAGGCGGGCGGCAAGATAAGCGTGCAGGAATATCGCCGCGAACATGCGCGTTACTGGTACGAGAAATAACAACCGAAAAAAGCACGCCGCACACTGAAAAAGCACGCCGGAAAAGGCTGACGCCGCGCATTAATTGCCAGATAATCCGGCAATCGATACCTCCATTTCAATTCATGAACCACCAGCCGACCTTGCCGATTCTGCATTTCGCCCACGCCAACAGTTACCCGGCCGGGACCTACGGCATGTTCTTCGACCAGTTGCGCGCGCACTACGATGTGCGCGCCTTGCCCATGCATGCGCACAATCCGGCTTACCCGGTGGATGACGGCTGGCGCAAGCTCGGCAAGGAATTGGGCGAGGAACTGGCGCAACGCTACAGCGAACCGGTCATTCTGGTCGGCCACTCCATGGGCGGCATCCTGAGCCTGCTGGCGGGGCGCAAACGTCCCGACCTGGTGCGCTGCGTGGTGTTGCTGGATTCGCCCATCGTGGCGGGGTGGCGCGCCTCCACGTTGCGCCTGCTCAAGCTGCTGCGCATCGAAAGCCGCCATTCGCCGTCTGTGGCATCGAGCCGCCGCCGCAACGCCTGGCCGGACATGGAGGCGGCTTATCAGCACTACGCCGCCAAGGCCATGTTCGCGGCGTGGCCCGAGCGCGTGCTGCGCGATTATGTCGCCCACGGCGTCGAGCCGGAGCCGTCCGGCGGCGTCAAGCTGCGCTTCACGCGCGAAACCGAAACCGCGGTCTACCGCACCATCCCCCATCACTTGGGGGCATTGACGCGGCGACAATATCCGGTGCCGGTCGGTTTCGTCGGCGGTATCGATTCGGTCGAGTGCCGCCTGGCCGGACTGGACGCCACCAAAAAGCTGGCGGGGCGTCATTTCCGGCAGATTCCGGGGGGCCATCTGTTCCCGATGGAAGCGCCCGAAGCCGCCGCACAGGCGACCCATGAAATGATCCAGGGCTTGCTTGCAGGGAAATAAATTGCGGGGAATTGCAGCCGAAAATCTGCTGCTTCCGCAAAAGAGGGGGATGAAAAGCGGACGGTTTGGGGTATAATTCGAATTTCCCGCACGTGCCGTTCGGCACCTTCTTTGTAATGACCAAGTTTGTATTTGTCACTGGCGGCGTCGTGTCTTCCCTGGGTAAAGGGATTGCCGCCGCGTCTCTCGCTGCGATCCTCGAATCGCGCGGCCTCCGAGTCACCCTTCTTAAGCTCGATCCCTACATCAACGTTGATCCTGGAACGATGAGCCCATTCCAGCACGGCGAAGTGTTCGTCACCGATGACGGCGCCGAAACCGATCTGGATCTCGGCCATTACGAGCGTTTCATCACTGCCAAGATGAAGAAGGTGAATAATTTCACCACCGGCCAGATTTATGAGTCCGTGATCCGCAAGGAACGCCGCGGCGAGTATCTGGGCAAGACCGTTCAGGTCATCCCGCACATCACCAACGAAATCCAGGATTTCATCCATCGCGGCGCCGAAGGCTATGACGTTGCGCTGGTCGAAATCGGCGGCACCGTCGGCGATATCGAATCCCTGCCGTTCCTCGAAGCAGCGCGTCAGCTGAGCCTGCGCGCCGGCCGCAACGCCGCCGCCTTCGTGCATCTGACGCTGGTGCCGTTCCTGGCCTCGGCCGGCGAACTCAAGACCAAGCCGACCCAGCACAGCGTGCAAAAGCTGCGTGAAATCGGTATTTCGCCGGACGCCTTGCTGTGCCGCGCCGACCGCCGTATCCCGGACGACGAGCGCGACAAGATTTCCCTGTTCTCCAACGTTGTGGTCGACGCCGTGATTTCGGTGTGGGATGCAGATAGCATCTATAAGATTCCACAGATGCTGCACGATCAGGGATTGGATAACATCATCTGCGAAAAACTCGGCCTGTCGCCGAGCCCGGCGGATCTGTCGATGTGGGACAAGCTGATCCACGCGCAGGAAAATCCGTCGCACGAAGTCACCATCGGCATGGTCGGCAAGTACGTCGACCTGACCGAATCGTACAAGTCGCTGACGGAAGCGCTGCGTCACGCCGGTATTCATACCGGCAGCCGCGTCAATATCGAGTACCTGGATTCTGAAGAAATCGAGACCTCCGGTACCGCGGCCCTGGCCAAGTACGACGCCATTCTGGTGCCGGGCGGCTTCGGCAAGCGCGGCGTGGAAGGCAAGATCGCCGCCGCGAAGTTTGCGCGCGAAAACAAGGTGCCTTACCTGGGCATCTGCCTGGGCATGCAAGTAGCGCTGCTGGAATATGCCCGCAACAAGGCCGGCCTGGCGCAAGCCAATTCGACCGAGTTCGATCCCGAAACGGAACAACCGGTGGTGGCGCTGATCGACGAATGGCAAAACCACGACGGCAAAGTCGAGAAGCGCGACGCCAATTCGGATCTGGGCGGCACCATGCGCCTGGGTGCGCAAACCTGTGACGTCAAGCCGGGCACACTGGCCGCCGAGATCTATGGCGCCAAGGTGACCGAGCGCCATCGCCATCGCTACGAAGCGAACAATTTTTACCTGCCCCGCGTGGAAGATGCGGGCCTGATCGTGTCGGCGCGTACGCCGACCGAAGATCTGTGCGAGATCATGGAACTGCCGCGTACCGGTGGCGAAAATGCACACCCCTGGTATCTGGGCGTGCAGTATCACCCCGAGTTCAAGTCGACGCCGCGCGACGGCCATCCTCTGTTCATCTCGTACATCAAGGCTGCGCTGGCGCATCATGATGCGACTGCAGCGGCAGCAAAAGGAAAAGCATGAAGCTGTGCGGTTTTGACATCGGCCTCGATCAGCCGTTTTTCCTGATCGCCGGCACTTGCGTGATCGAATCGGAACAGATGACGCTGGATACTGCCGGCGCCTTGAAGGAGATCACGACCGAGCTGGGCATCCCGTTCATCTACAAGTCGTCCTTCGACAAGGCCAACCGCTCGTCCGGTTCCTCGTTCCGCGGCCTGGGCATGGACAAGGGTCTGGAAATCCTGGCCAAGGTCAAGAAGCAGATCGGCGTGCCGGTGCTGACCGACATCCATGAGATCGACGAGATCAAGCCGGTATCGGAAGTGGTCGACGTGCTGCAGACGCCGGCTTTCCTGTGCCGCCAGACCGATTTCATCCGCGCCTGCGCGCAGTCGGGCAAGCCGGTCAATATCAAGAAGGGCCAATTCCTGGCGCCGCATGACATGATCAACGTGATCGCCAAGGCGCGCGCGGCGGCCAAGGAAGCCGGCCTGCCGGAAGACAACTTCATGGCCTGCGAACGCGGCGTGTCCTTCGGCTACAACAATCTGGTGTCCGACATGCGCAGCCTCGCGATCATGCGCGAGACCGGCGCGCCGGTGGTGTTCGACGCCACCCACTCGGTGCAGCTGCCGGGCGGACAGGGCACGTCTTCGGGCGGCCAGCGTGAATTTGTACCCGTACTCGCCCGCGCGGCGATTGCGGTCGGTATTGCCGGCGTGTTTATGGAAACACATCCGAATCCGGCGGAGGCCAAATCCGATGGCCCCAACGCCGTGCCGTTGGCTCGTATCAAGGAGCTGCTGGGCACGATGATCGAACTGGATCGCATTGTGAAGAAGTCGGTGTTCCTGGAAAACGATTTTTCCTGATACTGAACGGCGCCGGAGTTCATCCCGGCCCGGCTTCCCTCTATAAAAATTTGCTTAAAACCTTGCTTGATGGAGATGTTTGAATGAGTGCAATCGTTGATATTATCGGCCGTGAAATTATCGACTCGCGCGGCAATCCTACTGTCGAATGCGATGTCCTGCTGGAGTCCGGCGTATTGGGTCGTGCAGCAGTGCCTTCCGGCGCTTCGACCGGTTCGCGTGAAGCGATCGAACTGCGCGATGGCGACAAGAGCCGCTATTTCGGCAAGGGCGTGCTGCAAGCCTGCGAAAATATCAACACTGAGATCTCCGAAGCGATCATGGGCCTGGACGCCAATGAACAGGCTTTCCTGGACCGCACGCTGATCGACCTCGACGGCACTGAAAACAAGGCGCGCCTGGGCGCCAACGCCACGCTGGCCGTGTCGATGGCTGTCGCCAAGGCAGCGGCTGAAGAAGCCGGCCTGCCGCTGTACCGTTATTTCGGCGGCAGCGGTTCGATGCAGATGCCGGTGCCGATGATGAACGTCATCAACGGCGGCGCGCACGCAGACAACAATCTCGATCTGCAAGAATTCATGATCATCCCGGTCGGCGCACCGAGCTTCCGCGAAGCGATTCGCTACGGCGCCGAAGTGTTCCATACCTTGAAGAAAATCCTGCATGCCAAGGGTCTGGCGACTTCGGTCGGCGACGAAGGCGGTTTCGCGCCTAACGTGGCCAGCCACGAAGCAGCGATCCAGCTGATCCTGCAAGCGATCGAAGAAGCCGGCTACGAGCCGGGCACGCAGATCGCCCTGGGCCTGGATTGCGCCGCGAGCGAATACTACAAGGACGGCAACTACCATCTGGCCGGCGAAAACATGGTGCTGACACCGGCGCAGAAGACCGGTCTGCTGGCATCGTGGTGCGACAAGTACCCGATCATCAGCATTGAAGACGGCATGGCCGAAAACGACTGGGCCGGCTGGAAGCTCCTGACCGAAACTCTGGGCAAGAAGGTCCAGCTGGTCGGCGACGACCTCTTCGTCACCAACACCAAGATCCTGAAAGAAGGCATCGACAAGAACATCGCCAACTCGATCCTGATCAAGATCAACCAGATCGGCACCCTGACCGAGACCTTCGCCGCCATCGAAATGGCCAAGCGCGCCGGCTACACCGCCGTGATCTCGCACCGTTCGGGCGAAACCGAAGATTCGACCATCGCCGATATCGCCGTCGGCACCAACGCGCTGCAGATCAAGACCGGCTCGATGTCGCGTTCGGACCGCATGGCCAAGTACAACCAGTTGCTGCGTATCGAGGAAGACCTCGGCGATATCGCCAGCTATCCTGGCCGTTCGGCTTTCTACAATCTGAAGTAAGCAAGATGTCCGGCAGCATTCGCCTGTCGGACAATTACCCGGCATTCTTTCGATGCGCCTGATCATCCTCTGCCTCACAGCGCTTCTGGTGCTGATCCAGTATCCGCTTTGGCTGGGCAAAGGCGGATGGCTGCGGGTATGGGATCTGGACAAGCAGGTCCAGCAGGCGCAGAAGAAGAATGACGAACTCAAGGCGCGCAACGCCAAGCTCGAATCCGAAGTGGAAGACCTCAAGCAAGGCACCGGTTCGGTCGAAGAACGCGCGCGCTACGAGCTCGGCATGATCAAGCAGAACGAAGTCTTCATCCAGGTCCTGGACGGCAATGCCGCCGCCGTGTCAAGGACGCCACAGCAGCCTATGCCTGCGGCGCCCGTACCGCCTTCGGCCACGCCTGCGTCATCTTCATCCCGATCCTCCCCGGTTTCGCGCTAGGACCGGCTTGCCATGTCCCTCAACGACAGCCTGCCGCTGTTCGGTTTCGCCGGTCTCGTCACGACGCCGCTTGAGCTGATCTCTTTTCTGCTGGCGATCATCACGGTCGCGCTCAATATCCGCCAGAATCACTGGGCCTGGCTATTTTCCATTTTGTCTTCCGCCTTGTACGGCGTGGTGTTCGTCGAGGCGCGCCTGTACGGCGACGCCGGCCTGCAATGTGTGTTCGTGGCGGTGTCGGTGTGGGGCTGGTATCAATGGCTGCGCGGCGGCGAGGAGCATTTGCCGCTGAAGGCATCGGCGCTGTCGCGCCGTGGCGTGCTGTGGTCGGGACTGGCCTGGCTGGCCGGCTTCGCCGTGCTATCGGTGTTCCTGCGTCATTTCACGGATACCGACGTGCCGCACATGGACGGCTTCCTCACGGCAGGCAGCCTGGTCGGGCAATTCCTGCTGTCGCGCAAGAAGATTGAAAACTGGCTGGTCTGGATCGCGGTCGATGTGCTCTACGTCGGGCTGTATCTCTACAAGCACCTGACGCTGACGGCCATTCTGTATGGATTGTTCGTGCTGCTGGCGATCGCCGGATGGCGAGCCTGGCGGCAGGCGCCGCCGACCGCATCGTAGGTGTCGGCAACTTTCGGTTTCAGTCGGCCAGGATGACGCGGTTCTTGCCGGCGTTCTTGGCCTTGTACAGCGCCACGTCGGCACGCTTGATCAGGTCCGCCTGGCTTTCACCCGGAGCGCGATAGGCAACGCCGCCGCTAAAGGTGATCAGCAGGCGCTGGCTGTTATGCATGAAAATGCGCTTGGTCAGTTCGCGCTGCACGCGGGTGATGATCTGCATCGCTTCGGCCGGTTCGGTTTCCGGCAACAGCACCAGGAATTCTTCGCCGCCGAAACGCGCGATCACGTCCAGCTTGCGTAGCGTTTCCTTGACCACGCTCACCAGATGCACCAGCACTTCGTCGCCGGTGGCGTGACCGTGCGTGTCGTTGATGCGCTTGAAATCATCGAGGTCGAGCAGGGCGATACACAGTGGCGCGCCGAGACGGTCGGCGTTGATGATCTCGCGCTCCAGCGATTCGTCCATGCCGCGACGGTTGAGGCTGCCGGTCAGCTGGTCTTCGCGCACCAGTTCGCCCATATGGACGAGTTGGGACTCCAGCGCGGTGATGCGCGCCTCGGCCTTTTGCATTTCCTGGCGCGCATTGATCATTTCGTCGCGCGAGCGCAGCGCTTCGTCCTGGGCTTCCTTCGTCGCGTTCATGATGCCGTTGAGCACCGAGTTGAGGTCGCTGATGTCGGAGGCCTGGCTGATCTGCTGCGAGAAACTGGTGATGGTCTTGTGATAGTTGTCGGTCGTCGACACCATCGCACTGAGGCGATCGACGAAGGTCAGCATCATGTTCTTGGCAGTGACCTTTTCTTCGCTCAGCGTGTTCTTGAGCAGGCCCTGCTTGAAGATGACTTCCTTCAGGGTCTTGGTGGCATCGGCCAGCGAAGTCTTGCTGATCGGGCCGTTGATCAGCTCCTGCACGGCAGTGATCTGGCTGCTCAGCCATGAGCCTTTTTCCAGCAGGCCGTGGATGTTCTCCAGCAGCAGCTGGAACAGGCGCATCAGCAATTCCTGCTGCAGGGCGATGTCTTCGCTCTTGAGCTCGATCTGGAAGCTCATCTGCTTGAGGCGGCCGATGACTTCGTTCATGGCTTGCTCGGAGAATGCGGTCTTGAGATCGAGTCCGATCGACTTCGATTCGTTCGCCAGTTCCGGTGCTTCGATCAGCAGCGACGCCATGTTGAAGATCAGCACGCGCGCCAGCACCTCGCGCAGCATCTTTTCCTTCTTGCTATCGCGGATGAATTCGCGTTCCGGATCGATCGGCACGAGCTGGCCGTGCGGGACCAGGTTGCGCGAAGGAAAATACTGTTCGACAAAATTATCCAGCTCGTCGTTGTAGTCCTTCCAGTCGCTGCCGTTGATCGCCATCGTCAGGCGCAGTCCCAGCTTGCCGATGTCGCCCGGCTGCTGCGTCAGATGCTGGGCGAACGCGGAAAGAACGCCTTCCGGTTTCAGGTCGCTCTTGGTACCGACGATTTCTTCGTAGGCTTCGCGGTAAGCGTCGGGAGTAGGGGCAATGCGGCGTGTTGCGAGTTGCTGGAAGGCTTCTCGCGCGATATCGACGGGACTTTGAGCTGGCTTTTTTGACATGCCTGTTGGACGGCTTCTTATTCAAACGGATTGCGACTAAGTCTCGTGGCTCCCCGCCGGAGATGTCGGAATAACATCCTGGCGCCCCGGCGCTCTCTACCTGTGCAGAGCGTATTGTGTCGTTTTACTGGTTGTTTCTTTACGACATTACAACGCGTAGGACGAGACCTGTCTTTTAACGCATTTTACCGTCTGGCGGTTTACACCGGCGAACCGGTTGCGCATTTATTCGACTAAGTTGTTTTTCAGCGCATAGTGCGTGAGCTCGGCGTTGTGGCGCAATTTCATTTTGGCCAGGACGCGCGAACGATACATGCTGATGGTTTTGACCGAGAGCAATAATTCGGCCGCGATATCGCTCACGGTCTTGCCGGACGCGATCATCACCATGGTCTGGTATTCGCGATCGGACAGGGTTTCGTGCAGCGGCGTTTCATGGTCGAAACCGATCTGGTTGGCAAGCTCCTGCGCCAGCGACGGGCTGATGTACTTGCGCCCGGCGGCGACCTGGCGAATCGCGTTGATCAGTTCGGACGGCGCCGCCTGTTTGTTGAGGAAGCCGGCCGCGCCGGCCTTGAGAGCGCGTATGGCGTACTGGTCTTCGCGATGGATGGACAGCATCAGCACCGGCAGCTTGGGGATTTCCTTCTTGATCTGCTTGAGCACGTCGATGCCGGTGCGATCCGGCAGGATGATGTCCAGCAGCAGCACGTCGCAGTTGCCCAGCCGGGTCAGCTTGATGGTTTCCAGTCCGTTCTCGGCGTTGCCGACGACGATGATGTCCTTGGTGCCGCTGCAGATCTGCCGGAGGCCTTCACGTACGATCGCGTGATCGTCGGCGATTGCCACTTTGATGGCAGAACTGTTCTTTTTCGTTATTGGCATGGGGTGCTGTCTGTCTCCGGGCTGAACGTGGCGCTATTTTATAAGGTTAGCGGTGGATAGGACAGGGAGCGTCAGCCGCAATTGCGTGCCGCCGTTCTCGGCGGGCAACAGCTCCAGCGTGGCGCCGGCCAGCATGGCGCGTTCGCGCATGCCGCGCAGTCCGGATGATTGCGCTCGCGTGCCGGCGTCCTGCGGCAGGCCGACGCCATCATCGGCGATGATCAGTGTCAGCGTCCGGCCATCATGGCGCAGCCAGATGTCGACGTTGCGCGCCGCTGCATGGCGGCCGGCGTTGTGCAGCGCCTCGCGCGCGATCCGGTACAGGCTGACGCTCTGGAATGCATCGAGCAACGCCGGGGGCAACTCGCCGTCGGCGACGTCGACGTGCAGGTGGTGCGGCACGCTGGTGTCGCGTGCGAAACTGCGCGCCAGCCATTCCAGCGCAGCTTGCAGGCCCAGATCAAGTATTGCCGGATGCAAGTCGTCAATGATGTCGTGCATGGCGTCGAGGGCGCCGTCGATCAAGCCGTCGGCATGGCGCGCCTGGTCGAGCAGGGTGGCGTTGTCAGCGGGAAGCTGCCCGGCGAGTTGGGCCAGCGCCATCTTGAGCGCGGTCAGATGGCTGCCGAGTTCGTCATGCAGGTCTTTGGCGATGCGCCGGCGTTCGGCTTCCTTGATGCGTTCGGCAGTCGGGGCCGGGAGGGCGGCAGGAGTGTCGCTCATGGTGCAGTAGTAGGGAGGAGCAGGGAATCAAGCGGCAATCATAAGGCAGATGAAGCGCAAATCAGCAGATATCGGTCCGTCAATGCAACAAAATGGCGATTAAACGCCGGGCAAAGGGGGATTAATGGGCCTGCAAGCGAGTCCGGACGCGGTATGGAAGTTTTTTGGCGCAAAGGCTTCCATTTCGCCCAAAAGCGGTGCTATAATCTCGTCTTTCGCGGCTGTAGCTCAGCTGGATAGAGTACTTGGCTACGAACCAAGGGGTCGTGGGTTCGATTCCTGCCAGCCGCACCAGATATAAAGGGTCCATCGCAAGATGGGCCCTTTTGTCTTTCTGCTTCACCAAATCCCGCCAAATTCCTTCTCCCCCTACGTTTTCCTTCCGTCAGGCCGTTTGGCTCCGTTCGGGATCGTTTTACGTTGATTTGACAGAAAATATTTTCATATGTAATATTTTTCTGACATATGAAGTCGACCATCAGAAAAAGTCTTTCCGCCTTCAGCGGCGACCGGCTGCTGCAACTGCTGACGGCGCTCGACAACCCGCACCGCCTGCGCATCCTGGCGGCGCTGCATGGGCAGGGGCGCAACTACATCAGCCAGCTGGCGCGCGACCTCGGCATCAGCCGGCCATTGCTGCATCTGCATCTGCAGAAGCTGGAAGAGGCCGGACTGGTGCGCAGCGCGCGCGAGCTGTCTGAGGACGGCAAGGCGCTCAACTACTTCGAGCTTGTCGATTTTTCGTTGTCGCTGAATCCGCAAATGATCGCGGAGGCGGTACAAAGCCTGAGTGCATCAACCACAAAATCAGATTGAAGAGGATCCGCATGTCGCATTCGAGTACGTTTTTCCTGCTGTCCGTTCTGATGCTGCTGACCGTCTTGCTGGTCTTCGCGATGAAATACTGGTCGGCGGCACGCCGTGCCGACATGCAGATCGCCTACGCCAACAACTATCGCGAGCTGGCGGAAAAACTGGCGACGCTGCAAGGCGCCAGCACCAGCAAGCTCGGGGCGCTGGAGCATGACGTCGGCGACATGAATGCGCGGCTGGCGCGCATCGAAAAAATCCTGCGCGAAGTGGAATAGGAAATAGGGAATAGGCCATGATCAGCGCAAGCAAACGGCGTCACGCCGAACAGTTGTCCCAACTCCACTGGATGCGCCGGGTGTCGCTGCTGGAAGGCAGCACCTTGTTGCTGCTCGTCTGCGTGGGCGTACCGCTCAAACATGTGGCGGGTTATCCGGCGGCGAGCGCGGTGATCGGCCCGATCCACGGCCTGGCGTTCCTGCTGTACGTGTATTGCATGGCGCGCATGCTGGCGACGGGAGGCTGGTCGCGCAGCGAAATCGTCAGGCTGGTCATCGCCGCCGTGATCCCCTTCGGCGCCTTCGTCAATGAGCGTCATTTGAAGCGCAAGCAGTCAGTTCTGCTCGCGCAGGGAGAGACCGCGTGATGTATCTCTGGATCAAGGCGTTTCACGTCGCCTCCGTCGTGACATGGATCGGCGGCATGCTGATCATGGCGTTGGCGCTGCAAACCTTGCAGAAGGCGACACTGGAACGTTCTGCGGCGGAACTGCGCTTGCTGAAAGCAGTACGCCGCTGGGACCAGCGCGTGACGTCGCCGGCAATGGGGCTGGCGTGGGTGCTGGGCGTGGCGTTGGTCTATTTCGGCGGCTGGCATGCGGCGGGATGGCTGGTGGTGAAGCTGGTGTTCGTCTTGCTGCTGTCGGCACTGCACGGCATCCAGTCCGGCTACGTGCGGCGCCTGGCGGACGCGCCGGAGCAAGAGGCTTCGGCGCTGCTGAAAAACTCCGGCGCGCTGACGATTGCGGCGGTCGTGATCATTGCCTTGATGGTGGTGGCAAAGCCGTTTTGATCGCCAAGAGATTGTCATCGCGCAAAAACTGTTGCACTATTTGAAAATCCCTATATAATCGCGCCTCTTGCGGCTGTAGCTCAGCTGGATAGAGTACTTGGCTACGAACCAAGGGGTCGTGGGTTCGATTCCTGCCAGCCGCACCAAAATGAAAAGGGTCCGTCGAAAGACGGGCCCTTTTGTTTTTGATCGTATTCCCAGACCGTGGAGCATTCATGAGCGCAACCAGCAAATTTCCCTACAAGGGACAAGCCGTCTATCCGCAGGTGACGCTGCAGGACAACGGGCAATACGCCGCCTGCTTCGTCATCCGCGCAGGTTACGACGAGAGCGGCGAAGTTCGCTACGTGCGCGAACTGCCGACCACCGAATTCTCCAATGAAGACGACGCCGTCGCCTACATCCTCGATTTTTCCGCTGAATGGATTGATCAGAATCCGCTGTAACGGTACATCGGTATTGACGGTATCTATGCGTTCAATACCAGTTCGCGCGACGATGACAGTTTGAAGGTATTCACCACCGTCACCAGCGAGCCGGCCTGATCCAGCAGCGATTGCGCCGCCGCCGCGGCTTCTTCCACCAGCGCGGCGTTATGCTGCGTGACGTCGTCCATCTGCATGATGGCCTGGTTGACTTGCTCGATGCCGGTGCTTTGTTCCAGGCTGGCGTTGCTGATGTCGGCGACGAAATCGCTGAGCGTCCTGATGCTGTCGACCACCTGGCCGATGGTGGCGCCGGCTTCCTCTACCAATGTTCTTCCCGAAACGATCTTGCCGACCGAGTCGTCGATCAGGCTCTTGATCTCTTTTGCTGCGCCGGCCGAGCGTTGTGCCAGTGCGCGCACTTCCGTCGCGACTACGGCGAAACCGCGTCCCTGTTCACCGGCGCGCGCAGCTTCCACCGCGGCGTTCAACGCCAGGATGTTGGTCTGGAAGGCGATGCCGTTGATGACCGAAATGATGTCGACGATCTTGCGCGACGATTCATTGATGGTCGCCATGGTTCCCACCATCTGATTGACGGCGTTGCCGCCGGCGATCGCCACCTGCGAGGCCGAGGCGGCGAGCTGGTTGGCGTGCAGGGCGCTCTCGGCATTTTTCTTGACGGCCGAGGTGAGTTGCTGCATGACCGAGGCGGTCTCTTGCAGCGAGCCGGCTTGCCGTTCGGTACGCGACGACAGGTTGAGATTGCCGACGGAAATTTCCTTGGACGCAGTGCCGATGGTTTCGGCCGATTGCTTGATGTGATCGACTGAACGGGCAAGATTGCCTTGCATGGTTTTCATCGCACGCATGAGGCTGTTTTCATCGTTGTCGGCGAGGAGGATCGATTCCGTCAAATCGCCCGCGGCGATACGGTCGGCGACACGCACGGCATAGCCGGGTTCGCCGCCGAGCTGGCGCAGCAGGCTGCGCGTGAGCACGATGGCGGCGGCGATGCCGAACAATACGGCGGCGGCGCTCAGCGCCAGCAACACCAGCCGGCTTGAGCGATACGTGGCGTCAATGCTGCCGGCGACGCCGTCGATACCCTGGCGCTGCAGGCGCAGCAGCTTGTCCACCGAGGCCTGGTAGCGGGTGGCGCTCGGCAGGTAATTTTTCTCGAAGGCGTTTTTGGCCTGGAACAGCTTGCCTTCGGCGCGCAGCGCGAGGATGCTGTCGCCGGCTTCGTGATAGGCCTTGCGATTGGCATCGATGTCGGCGAACAGTTTTTGTTCTTCGGGCGTGTTCAGGAGGCGCTGCACTTTCGCCTGCAGGGCGGAGGCGTTCTTTGCCGCGTCGCTGGTCGCGCTTTCAAAATACCCCGCAAGACTCAGGTCGGTGCTGCGGGCGATCGCGGTGGTGCGCGTGATCGAGGTGGAAATGTTCGAATACCAATCGCTGATCAGGCGTTCCTTGGCCAGCGGCATCTGCATCATGGCGTTGGTTGCTTCGGCCACCGATTGCAGGCGCCATATCCCCATTGCGGCAACGACCGCCATCATCAGCAACACGACCCCGAAGCCCGCGGCGAAGCGCGTCCCGACTTTCCAGTTCTTCATGCGTCTCTCGTTATTTTGTGCCGGCGCCGAGCCCGATGGGCCGCGCCGGACGATATTGGATTGCCGAGGATGCTAGCACCGGAGAATGATCCGGAATAATGAAAAATAACTGGAAAGCAATATCAAAATCGGGAGAAAAGTTTCTCTTCTGTCATGACGCCGGGTTGAGCGCGCGAATTACCTTGTCGTGCACGCCGCCGGCCGTCGCGACGATGGCGGTGGCTGTCAGCGGGTTGTTGCCCTGCCAATCCGTGATGCGGCCTCCGGCGCCTTCGATGATGGGGACGATGGCCATGATGTCCCAGATTTTCAGCACCGGGTCGAGCATGATGTCGGCGCCGCCGGTGGCCAGCTGGAAGTAGCCGTGGCAATCGCCCCAGCCGCGATACAGGCGCGCTTCGCGCGAGAGTTTTTCAAAAGCGGGGCCGTTGTGATGCGTGAAGATGTCCCAGTGATCCGTCGCCAGCAGCATGGCGTCGCCGACGTCGGCGCAGGCGCGCATGCCGACCGGCTTGCCGTTGAGCGTGGTGCCGCCGGCGCTGCCAATCAGCAGGTGTTCCATCAGCGGGCTGTGCAGTGCGCCGATGATCGGACGACCCTGGTGCATCAGCGAAATCAGCGTGCCGAAAATATAGCAGTTGGAGACGAAGGCCTTGGTGCCGTCGATGGGATCGAGCACCCAGCAGTAGTCGGCGTCTTCCCGATAGGCACCGTGCTCTTCGCCGATGATGCCGTGCTGCGGATAGCGCGCCATGATCGCGCTGCGCAGGGCGAGTTCGGTGTCGCGGTCGGCAGCGGTGACCGGCGAGTGATCGGACTTGGATTCGACTTCGATGCCGCTGAGGTAGTGGCTGCGGATGATGGCGCCGCTGATCGAGCAGAGCTCGCCGATGAAAGCGCTGAATTCCTGCAACTGCGCGGCGTCGATGGATTTGGTGAACAACGGGGCGGGCGACAGAAAATCAGGCATGGCGATCTCGGGGAAATTCAGGCGTGGGCGCACAGTGTCAGGTAGCGCGAGAAATGGGCATAGTCCGGCGTCGCCAGGTCGGCAGTCTTGGCGAGGTCGTCCCAGCGCCGCAAGCGGGTGGCATCCACTGCATGCGGCATGGCGATGAAGTCTTCCGCCTGCTGCCGGTCGAAGACCCCGCCTTGCAGCTGCAGGCTGCGTACGGAGTCCGCCGACAGGGATGAAAAGTACGCCGGCTCCACCGCGCACAGATAGCGCTTGGCGTCGACGTGCAGACGTATCGGCGCCAGCACCTCTTCGCCGAAGATGGCGCGCAGGAAGGGCAGGATGCGGTATTGGTGCAGATCGTCGATGCCGCTGGCCGTCGGCGTGTCGTGGATGTCGTAGCCGGCGGCGGCGTTTTCCAGCATGTGCCCGAGGTCATGCAGGAGCGCGGCGGAGATCAGCGCGGGCGAGGCATTCTCACGCTCGGCCAGCGCGGCGGTTTGCAAGGCATGTTCGAGTTGTGTCACGGGTTCGCCGGTGTACTGGGCGTGGCCGTGGCGGAGAAAGAGCCGTTCAATGTCGGGGAGCGTCAGGGACATGATGTGGATGTGCGGGACGGATGTGGCGATCGGGAAAGGCAGGGGGCATGAAGCCCACATGATAGCGGCGCGAGGCGGCCTTATTGTGACAATTCCATGACCGCATGAAGCCCGTGCGGATACAGGGCAGACAGGCGCGTGTTCGCGATGCTGCGTGAAGACTTGTTAATAACCGTAACAGTTTGTAATAGCGGTAGATGCAGGGTGGTACGGGGTATATCTTACGAACTCCCCCCTCTAATTCACCCCCCTGAATTAGATTTAACCCGCGCCGCAAGGCGCGGGTTTTTTATTGCCCGGTCGGTTTTTGCCGGCGATTTCGCGCGCGCTCCCTCATGAATTTCCCGTCTGGCGCTGATACATACTCCCATATGATGCTATAATTTAATGGTAATCATTATCATCTAATGCGTGGGAGAAAAATCTTATGATCGGTATCAAGAAAATCGCAGTAGCCGCCGCCATGTTCGCAGCCTTCTCGGCTGCCAGCGCCGCCGAATATCCTATCGGCAAACCACAGATTCAGAACGGCATGGAAGTCAGCGCGGTCTACCTGCAACCGATCAAGATGGAACCGGACGGCATGATGCGCAAGGCAGAGGAGTCGGACGTCCACCTGGAAGCCGATATCCGCGCCGTCGCCAAGAATCCGAACGGCTTTGCCGAAGGCGACTGGATGCCGTATCTGGTCATCAAGTTCGAACTGGCCAAGGCCGGTTCGACCAAGGTCATCAAGGGCGACATGATGCCGATGGTGGCCAGCGACGGTCCGCACTACGGCGACAACGTCAAGCTCGACGGTCCGGGCAAGTACAAGCTGAAGCTGACCATCTCGCCGCCATCTGCCAACGCGCATGCTCACTTTGGCCGTCACGTCGACAAGGAAACCGGTGTCGGCGCCTGGTTCAAGCCGTTTGAACTGACCTACGATTTCACCTTCGCCGGCGTCGGCAAGAAGGGCGGCTACTAATCAGCGACTGAGCTGTTTTAGCGAGAGCGCATGCGCAGCCTCATTGCGCATGCCGAATTGACCGGCCTTGCCTTGCGCAAGGCCAAGTAGTTTGGGAGCACTGGATGTCCTTGCGTAAATCGCAACCTTCACGAATTTTGGCGACCTTGATCGGCCTGGCCTGCTCGTTGTCCGCCGCCACCGCATTTGCTTCTGATCTGCTGACATTCAAGCTTGAGATGGCGGACGGCAAATTCAATCCTGCGCGCATCGAAGTCCCTGCAGGACAGCGCATCAAGATCGAAATCCACAACGTCGGCAAAACCGCCGCCGAATTCGAAAGCGTGGAACTGCGCAAGGAAAAAGTCCTGGCGCCGGGCGCGCAGTCCTTCGTCGTGATCGCTCCCCTGCGTCCGGGCGAGTACAAGTTTTTCGACGATTTCCATCTGAACATGCCGCAAGGCGCCATCGTCGCCAAATAAGCGGCGTGGGGCGGTGATCGCGGTGACCGGCAATATGCAATTGAAAGGGATGTAATGGGGCAGGTGTTATTTATCGTCTGGCGTGAAAGCGTCGAGGCCTTGCTGGTGGTCGGGATTCTGTATGCCTGGCTCAATAACGGCGATGCCGCCGCACGTCGCGGCCTGCCGTATCTGTGGGGCGGCGTGGCGGCAGGCGTTGTGGCTGCACTGGCGCTGGGGGCCGCCTTGCTCGGTTTCAGCGAACTCCTGTCCGGTGACGCCCAGACGTATTTCCAGATCGGCATGGTGCTGGTTGCCGCGGTGCTGATCGTGCAAATGGTGTTCTGGATGCGCAAGCACGGCCGTACTCTCAAGCGAGACATGGAAAGCTCGCTGAAAGCGAACTATGCCACCGGCAACTGGTGGGGTGTGTTCCTGCTGGTGGCGCTGGCGATTGCACGCGAGGGCAGCGAGACTGCTGTGTTCCTCTACGGAATCGGCATGGGCGAGCAGGATGCCAGCCGTGGCGCGCTGATTTTCGCCGGCGCGCTCGGTTTCGGCCTGGCGTTCCTGACCTTCTATCTGCTGCAATTGGGCGGCAAGGTTTTCTCATGGCGCCGTTTCTTCCAGGTGACCGAAATCATCCTGTTGCTGCTGGCGGCCGGGTTGTTGCTGACCGGGGTCGAAAAGCTGCTGGACCTGCTACTGGAGAGCTCCGACTGGTTCGCCTCGCTCGGCTTCGTCTCGAGCCTGACTGCGCCCGTCTGGGACACCAGCTGGCTGCTGGATGATTCGAGCACTGCAGGCAGCCTGGTGTCGACGCTGACGGGCTATCGCGCCCGCCCGGCGCTGATGAGTGTTGCCATTTATGTCATATATTGGCTTGTGGTATCCTCCGCGCTTGGCAAGTCGAAATCGACACAAGTTAATAATAAGCAAGCAGCATAAGGCGATATGAGCACCAGTACGCTTCCCAATACCCGTCTGGCGCGGACGGGTGACTGGATGCGCCGCAACGGCGCATTGATCCGCGGTATTCAATGGATCGTCGTCCTGGTGTACGCCGTGCTCATCCTGGTCCCCATTTTCCTGCCGTTACCGGACGAAACCGCGCATATCTGGTCCAACCTGACCCTGATTGCGCAGTTCTGCTTCTGGGGCATCTGGTGGCCGTTCGTGTTGGTCAGCATGGTGCTGATGGGCCGTGTCTGGTGCGGCGTGCTGTGTCCCGAAGGTGCATTGACCGAGTTCGCCAGCAAGTTCGGCAAAGGCCGTACCATCCCGCACTGGATGCGCTGGGGCGGCTGGCCCTTTGTCGCGTTTGCACTCACCACGATTTACGGCCAGATGGTCAGCGTCTACCAATATCCCAAGGCAGTATTGCTGGTGTTGGGAGGATCGACGCTCGGCGCCATGATCGTCGGTTATCTGTACGGCCGCGAAAAGCGCGTCTGGTGCAAATACCTGTGCCCGGTCAACGGCGTGTTCGGCCTGCTCGCCAAGCTGGCGCCATTCCATTACAAAGTCAACGAAGACGCCTGGCGCGCTTCCTACGACACCCACGGCAAGAAGACCATCGCCGTCAATTGCGCGCCGCTGGTTCCCTTGCGCAACATGAAGGGCGCTTCCGATTGCCACATGTGCGGTCGTTGCAGCGGCCATCGCGATGCGATCGCGCTGACATGGCGCGCACCGACCGTCGAAATCGTCAAGGTCGGCCGCACCAACAACAACCTGTGGGAAAGCGCGCTGGCGCTGTACGGCCTGTTCGGCATCGCCATCGGAGCGTTCCACTGGAGCGCCAGCCCCTGGTTCGTCGAGGCCAAGCAATTCATCGCTACCTGGCTCATCGATCGCGACATCATGTGGCCGTTTGCGACCAACGCGCCATGGTGGCTGCTCACCAATTATCCGCAACAAAGCGACGTGTTTTCCTGGCTCGACGGCGGCCTCGTGGTGTCTTACATCCTGGCCACCGCCGCCGTGCTCGGCACCGCGCTGACCGCCTTGTTCGCGATCAGCAATCTCGTGCTCGGTCCATGGAGCCGCTCCCGTTTCAATCACCTGGTGCAGGCGGCGATTCCGCTGGCCGGCTGTGGCGTGTTCGTCGGCTTGTCGGCAACTACCATCAGCCTGCTGCGTGCGGAACATTGGCCGGTGGACTGGGCCAATGACGTACGCGCTGCCTTGCTCACCGTCATGACCTTGTGGAGCGTGCTGCTGGCATGGAAAGTCGTCGGCCAGCACACCGAGGCGTTCTCGCGCCGCGTGCTTGCCATGCTGCCCGTGATCGGTGCGCTCGCGCTGGTCAACTATGCGTGGCTGCTGATGTTCTGGATCTGGTGATTTCTACCGGATTTCCCCCGTTTCGCCGCTTTGCAGGACTCGCGTAAAATAGCGGGTTTGGTCCGACAGGACCTCGTTTTTGGAACCAACCTGCAAAGATTCTTATGGCGCGCCCCCGTTTCCTTCCCGACAATCTGACGCTGATGCTGTTTGCGGTGGTTCTCACCGCCAGCATTTTTCCCTGTACCGGCGTGGTCGCCGTCGGCTTCGACTGGCTGACCACATTCATGATCGGCCTGCTGTTTTTTATGCACGGCGCCAAGTTGTCGCGCCAGGCGGTGATCGCCGGCATGGTGCACTGGCGTTTGCACGTGACGGTGCTGCTCTGCACCTTCGCCGTGTTCCCCTTGCTCGGCCTGGTCCTCAAGCCTGCCTTGCTGCTGGTGATCACGCCGGATCTGTATCTCGGCATCCTGTTCCTGTGCGTGCTGCCGTCGACGGTGCAGTCCTCGATCGCTTTCACTTCGGTCGCGCGCGGCAACGTGCCGGCGGCCATCTGCGCCGCGTCGGCCTCCAATTTGCTGGGAATCTTCCTGACGCCGCTCATAGTCGGCGTCATCATCGTGGCGCACAGCGCCGGGCATTCCTCGCTGGATTCCATCCTGAAGATCGTCTATCAGTTGCTGTTGCCGTTCGTGGCAGGCCAGATCGCCCGTCCCTGGATCGGCGCCTGGATGGACCGCAACAAGTCCTGGCTGCGCTGGGTCGACCAGAGTTCCGTCCTGCTGGTCGTGTACGTGGCGTTCAGCGAAGCCGTCAATCAGGGCTTGTGGCGCCAGGTGCCGCCGGTCATGCTGATCAGTCTGATCGTCATCAGCGCCTTGCTGCTGGCGATCATCATGGCGATCACCACGTTCGGCAGCCGTCGTCTCGGCTTCAACAAGGAAGATGAAATCACCATCGTCTTCTGCGGCTCGAAAAAAAGCCTTGCCAGCGGCGTTCCCATGGCCAAGGTCTTGTTCGCCAGCCAGACCGTCGGCATGGTCCTGTTGCCGCTGATGTTGTTCCATCAGATTCAATTGATGGTGTGCGCGATATTGGCGCAGCGTTACGGCAGTCGTCCGGACCAGGCGAAGCCCGCTGGCTGAGCAGTACTGCCGCCGTTCAAAAAAAGCCCGCTGCGCGCGGGCTTTTTCATTGCCTGCGCCGATGCCGGGAGAAGAAGGCCAGCATCAGCTTGCCGGCGTCAGGACCCCTGGCGTTGAATGGAAACGTCTCGTCGCCGCCGCTCCATGCATGCCCGAGACGTGCGATGTGCACCGACCGGAGCAGGACCTTCGAACCGGCTGCAAAGTCGTGGACCGTCATTGTGTTTTTGCGAGGAAATTGCTTTGACGTCCTTCCGAAGGCCTTCGTCACCGGCGGCTGCGGGGCAGGGGCGGCAGCGTGGTTGAGCAGCAGGAATTGCCTGGCCAACTGCAATTGATTGACCGGACGCACGATCTTGTCGTCGTCGCCGGTAATCAGAATCGCCGGCATGCCCGGAAAATCAGGGCTCTTGAGCAGCAGTTTTTCTATCGGCGCCAAAGCCTGAGTGCTGCCATGCTGCATCACGCCGTAAGCGCCGACAGCCGTGCGGCTTGCGCTCAATACCGGGGCGGAATGCATGCCGACGGCAGCGATCAGTCGCGGGTGGGTCAGTGCCAGGATCTGCGCCATGGCCGCCCCGGCGGAGATGCCGCAGGCATAAATGCGGCTGCGATCAATCGCATGTTCTTCAACGATCTTGCCGATCATGTGTGCGATGACGGCAATGTCGCCGCCGCCGCGCTGAGTCGCCGCGTCATACCATTTCCAGCAGCGATTGGGATGCGTGCGCAGCGACTGTTCGGGATACAGCACCGCGTAGTCCCTGGCGGCGGCCAGCCGGTTCATGCGTGTGCCGGCAGCGAAATCGGCGGCGGTTTGTTCGCATCCGTGCAGCATGACGATCAATGGAATCGAATCGTCGAGCCCGGGCGCGCGGGACGGAAGAAACAAGCGATAGTGCATGCGGCGTGCAGGCAACCCGGTACTGACGCAGGACGAACTGATCCATTCGCCGGATGGGCCTTCTTTCTGCGCCCGCGGCTTTGGGGCCACAGGCTTGCGTGTCGCCTTTGGCTTGGTCAATATCGCCTTGAGTACCTTGCCGGCTTGCCTCTGCTGCGCCTTGCCGGCCTTTTTAAGGCTGCTCAGCCACATTCGGTTCAGTTTTTTGAGCATGTCGATCCGTCAAGAGTGAGTGTCCGGGTGAGTGCGACACAAGGAAGACGGCGTGAACGCAATAATGTTCAACCAAAATGCTGTGCTGCGTTAATCTGGAGACTGCGCGGATGAAGGAGATGTCACATGGATCTGGTCTTACGTAACGCCACGCTGCCTGATGGCCGGCAGCAAGCAGATATCGCCATTGAAGCAGGCCGCATTGCGGCAATCGGGACGGCCCTGAATCTCAAGGGAGCAGAGGAAATCGATGTCGCCGGCGACCTGGTGACGCCGCCGTTCGTCGATGCGCATTTCCACATGGACGCGACGCTGAGCTACGGCCTGCCGCGCGTGAACGCTTCAGGCACGCTGCTCGAAGGCATTGCGCTGTGGGGCGAGCTGAAACCGGAGCTGACGCAGCAGGCACTGGTCGAGCGCGCGCTGCAGTATTGCGACTGGGCGGTCGCACGCGGTCTGCTGGCGATCCGTTCTCATGTCGATATCTGCGACGATCGTTTGCTGGCGGTGGAGGCCTTGCTGCACGTGAAGAGATCGGTCGCGTCTTATCTCGATCTGCAACTGGTGGCGTTTCCGCAGGATGGCCTGCTGCGCAGTCCGACTGCCTTCTCCAATCTGAAGCGCGCAATCGCCATGGGTGTTGACGTGGTCGGCGGCATCCCGCATTTCGAACGGACCATGGCCGACGGCGCAGAGTCGGTCAGGCTGCTATGTGAGTTCGCAGCGGAAAAGGGATTGCGCGTCGACATACATTGCGATGAATCCGACGACCCGATGTCTCGGCATATCGAAACCTTGGCTTACCATGCGCAGCGGCTCGGTTTGCAGGGCAGGGTAGCCGGATCGCACCTGACCTCGATGCATTCGATGGACAACTACTATGTCAGCAAATTGTTGCCGTTGATTCGCGAAGCCGGTGTCGCGGCAATCGCCAATCCCCTGATCAACATCACGCTGCAAGGGCGCCATGACACCTATCCGAAGCGGCGCGGCATGACGCGCGTGCCGGAACTGCTGGCCGCCGGCATCGATGTCGCCTTCGGCCATGACTGCGTCATGGATCCGTGGTACAGCCTCGGCTCGGGCGACATGCTTGAAGTGGCGCACATGGGTTTGCACGTAGCGCAAATGACCGGGCAGGACGCCATGCGCGACTGTTTCCGCGCCGTGACGGAAACGCCGGCGCGTATTCTGGGATTGGAAAGCTATGGTTTGCAGGCCGGTTGCCATGCCGACCTGGTGGTGTTAGACGCGAGCGACCCCATCGAAGCGATTCGCCTGCGCGCGGCGCGCCGCTTCGTGATTCGTCGCGGCACCGTCATCAGCCAGGCGCCACCGGCGCATGCGCGGCTCAGCTTGCCGGGACGGCCGGGTAACGTTGATTTCAGGCTGGGAAGATAGATGACGCTTTGATCGACAGCGATCGCGATAGCGATAGCGAGGCTGCCAGGGTTTGCCGGGCGAACAAAATGAAAAACCAAATAAAAACGCCCGCAAAAGCGGGCGTTCGTATTCTGGCGGAGACGGAGGGATTCGCCTACGTTCCGCAGGCCGCTGAATCGCTTGCAAGCGATTCCCTTCGAATCCCTCGCGTAAGCCGCGCAGGCGCCTTACTCGTCTCCGCATAGGGGGTTTGCTGCGCAAACAAAATGGAAATACAAATAAAAACACCCGCCGAGGCGGGTGTTTGTATTCTGGCGGAGACGGAGGGATTCGAACCCTCGATACAGGTTTAAGCCCATATGCTTCCTTAGCAGGGAAGTGCCTTCGACCACTCGGCCACGTCTCCACGCTGTAGGCAGATGATGCGCTGCCTCAGCAAAGAAGCCCGCATAATATCTTTTCATGCGGATTTGGTCAATGAAACTCTGCTGTTTTGAATGGAATATTTTCCATTCGGCGAGCTTCAAAGCACCGTGCGGATTACTTGCCGTTTTCCAGGTCGAATGCCTTGTGCAATGCGCGCACGGCCAGTTCCATGTATTTTTCGTCGATCAGGACCGAGATCTTGATTTCGGACGTGGAAATCATCTGGATGTTGACGCCTTCTTCCGACAGCGTGCGGAACATCTGCGACGCGATGCCGACATGGCTGCGCATGCCGACGCCGACCACGGACACCTTCGATACCTTGGTGTCGCCGACGATGCTGGCGGCGCCGATGTGGGCCTTGACGCTGGCGTTCAGGACTTCAACGGCCTTGGCGTATTCGGCGCGCGGCACGGTGAAGGTGAAGTCGGTCTTGCCTTCGACGGACTGATTCTGGATGATCATGTCCACTTCGATGTTGGCGTCGGCAATCGGGCCGAGGATCTGATAGGCGATACCTGGGCGATCTGGTACGCCGAGCACGGTAATCTTGGCTTCATCGCGGCTGAATGCGATGCCGGTAATGGTTGCTTGTTCCATCTTGGTGTCTTCCTCAAACGAAATCAGTGTGCCGGATTTGGTTTCTTCTTCCAGCGACATTAGTGGGTCGGTCAGCGACGACAGTACGCGTGTCGGCATCTTGTAGTTGCCGGCGAATTCCACCGAACGGATCTGCAGGACCTTGGAGCCCAGCGAGGCCATTTCGAGCATTTCTTCAAACGTCACGGTGTTCAGGCGGCGCGCTTCGGTGACCACGCGCGGGTCGGTCGTGTAGACGCCGTCGACGTCGGTGTAGATCAGGCATTCCGCCGCCTTGATGGCAGCAGCCACGGCCACGGCGGAGGTATCGGAACCGCCGCGTCCCAGCGTGGTGATGTTGCCGTCGGCGTCAACGCCCTGGAAGCCGGTGATGATCACGATACGGCCGGCATTGAGGTCCTTGCGCACCTTGGCGTCGTCGATCGAACGGATGCGCGCCTTGGTGAAGGCCGAATCGGTCTTGATCGGCACTTGCCAGCCGGCGTAGGAGACGGCCTCTTTGCCGATCGCCTTCAGCGCCATGGCCAGCAAGGCGACGGAAACTTGTTCGCCGGTCGACGCCAGCATGTCCAGCTCGCGGGTGTCGGGTTGGGCCATGATTTCCTTGGCCAGACCCAGCAAACGGTTGGTTTCACCAGACATTGCGGAAGGAACGACAACGATCTGGTGGCCTGCGTCGTGCCACTTGGCAACGCGCTTGGCGACATTCTTGATGCGCTCGGTGGAGCCCATCGAAGTGCCGCCGTATTTGTGAACGTATAAAGCCATAGGAAGTAGGTCTGATTGCGTAACTGAGTGCTGCTCTTGGGTACTGCTATTTGTTGCCGGGTCGCGAAAAAACTGCGTAAAGGCCGGAGGAAACAAACCCTCGACTGTACAGGGCGCAGGCCAAAATCACAAGCAAAAGCAGGCAAAAAGCGGGTTTTTCATGCGTTTTTCAGTCCTTTTCTGGCTGGTTTTGCATGATTCGATGCAGAGGGGAAATGTGCGGGAGGGGGCTGACACGCCATCCACCATGGTGCTGCCGAATGGCAGGCCGACCAAGGTAGACGGTGGTTGCGGGCGGAGCCGCAATAGTGCTTGCTGCTGGTAATGCGTGAAGCGTTCAGAGCAGTGGCTCAGTGCAACTTAAGCACCGGCGTAGGTGCTGCTGTCGCCGGCCGGCTTCGATTGGCTGACGACTTCGCTGCGGGTCAGCGGGCTGCGCGCTTGAATCACGATAGGGTAGTTGTTGCCGTTGGTGATCAGGCCTTGAGCTTGGGCTTGTTGCAGTTCGGAAACAACTTCGGCGCGGGTCTTGGTCGACACGAACTTGGTTTCTGGTGGAAATGGCGATTCAGCCATGGCGGCGCCGACAGCGGCAAACAGGACGATAGCGGCAGTGATTTGCTTGGTGTTCATGGTAATTCTCCCAAAAGGACGGTAAATGAAAGTACACGTCGATGCGCGGGCGGTTGGCTTGTGGCTGCTTGCTCGCCATCGATGAAGCACAGTTTAGCCATTGCCTCGTGCGAGAAAAATAGGTCTAATGGCAATGCACTATTTCGATTATAGAAACAATCAAGGGCTTGAAAAATGGATCGTCTGCACTCAATGAAGGTGTTTGCGAAGGTGGTGGAACAGGGCAGTTTCGTGCGCGCGGCGGAAATCATGTCGCTGTCGAACGCCGTGGTGACGCGCTACATCGTCGATCTGGAGAACCATCTCGGCACGCGCTTGCTCAATCGCTCCACGCGCCGCTTGTCGCTGACCGAGTCGGGCCAGGCTTTTCTGGAGCGGGTCCGGCATATCCTGCCGGAGATCGAAGAGGCCGAAGCCATCGTTGCGATGGCTACCAAAAAGCCGGGCGGGACCTTGTCGCTGTATTCACACGTGGGTTTCGGCCAGGGCCAGCTCGGCAAGCTGTTGGCCGACTATTCCGCGGCCTATCCCGACGTGGTGCTCGACGTGTCGATATCGGAACGCGCCATGGATCTGGTGGAAGAGGGAATGGACATCGGATTTTTCAGCAGCCTGCAAAAATTCGACGCCAGCATGGTGGTGCGCAAGGTCGGCGTGGCCGAAGTGGTTTTGTGCGCTTCTCCGTCCTATCTGGAAAAGCACGGTGCGCCGCAGACGCCGGACGAACTGAGTCGGCATGCCTGCCTCAATTTTTCGCACGAACATTTACGCCATTACTGGCATGTGAGGACCGAAGAAGGTGTGCGCGACATCCCTATCACCAGCCAGGTGGTCTCCAACAGCGCATTGCTGTTGCGCGATTTCGCGCTGGCCGGCATGGGCATCACGATGCGGCCATCGTTCAGCCTGGGCGACGATCTGCGCTGCGGCAAGCTGCGACGCGTGCTGGCCGATTTCGATATGGGGCAAGTTTCCGTGATGATGGCGTATCCGAGCCGGCGTTTGCTGTCGGCCAAGGTCCGCAGTTTTGTGGATTTCATCTCCGAGCGTTTCCCGCATCCGGAAACCGATCCGTGGGTGTGACGGCAAGAAGACCGGTCAGGCGGCGTCCGACAGGCTGTTGAGTCGCTTCCTGAGATCACATTCCTGCCAGGTACGGCGTTGCGCGGTGCTGCCGGCTTCCCGTTCCAGTTCCTGCTGGCTGGTTTCGGACAGTGCTTGCAGCAATCGTTCTGCCTGGCGCGTGTCGGGTTCCATGGGACCGAAAAAGGCGACGGTGGAGCCGCGTTGCATCAGTAGCGTAGGGAAATTGTCGACGTCGAGGTCGCCCACCAGGTCGGCCTGGTCTTCGATGTCGATCCAGACGAAATGATGTTCCGGGCGGCGCTCGGCCCAGCTCGCGAAGTTGGTCGCATAGTCGCGGCAACTGCCGCACCAGGCGGCGCACAGGCAGGCCACGACCCATTTGTCGCCGGCGAGGGCGGCAGCAAGTTCGTCGCGGTTGCTGGCGGAGAAGATCTGATAGGACATAAGGCGGCCTATTCTACTCCGGAAGCGCAAAACCGGCGCAAACAGGCTGCGACTCCGTTATCCCCGAATAGTCGTTCCCCGACAGGAGCGAGGAGGGCGCGGCGCGGTAAAATAGCGGGATGTCTATCATTCTTGCCATCGAAACTTCCACCGAACTTGCCTCCGCTGCCCTGTTGCACGGCGACGAACTGATCTTCCGCGAATCGATGGGCGTGCAGACCCATTCCGAAACCATTTTGCCGATGGTCCAGCAATTGCTGGCGCAGGCCGGTATTGCGCTGTCGCGTTGCGACGCGATCGCCTTCGGTGTCGGACCGGGCTCGTTCACCGGCGTGCGTACGGCATGCGGTGTAGTCCAGGGGCTGGCGTTCGGCAGTGATTTGCCGGTAGCGCCGGTGGTGACGCTGGAGGCAATGGCGCAAGCCTGCCTCGAAACCACGCAAGGCGTCGCCAACGATGTGCTGGCGGTGCTGGACGCGCGCATGGGCGAGGTCTACTGGGCGCAGTATCGTCATGGCGCCGACGGTTGGGACGTCGTGCTCGCGCCAAGCCTGTCCTCGGCCGCCGCCGTTGCGCCGCAAGGGCATGTGCAGGCCTGCGGCAATGGTCTGGCGGCATATGCGCAGGATTTCGCGCCGCAGCCGTTCGCCGCCGCTGCGCTGGCGCAACTGATGCCGCATGCCGCGCAGGTAGCTACGCTGGGCCGGCGCATGGCCGCACAAGGAAAGACGGTCTCGCTGCTGGAAGCGCAACCGCTGTACCTGCGCAACAAGGTCGCGCTGACCACGGCCGAACGCCAGGTGCGCGATCTCGCCAAAGGTGCGGCGTGAACCACGACGCTTTGCTGCATACGCTGGAGAGCAAGTTTGGCGCGCTGGCGTTTGCCGCCATGAAGGTCGACGACGTGGACGAGGTGGTGTCGATCGAGAATAGCGTTTATCCGCATCCGTGGACGCGCGGCAATTTCCTCGATTCGCTGTACAGCGGTTACCAGACGCTGACCATGCGCGACCGCTCGGGGCGCCTGCTCGGTTATTTCCTGGTGATGGAAGCGGTGGATGAAGCCCACCTGCTCAACATCAGCGTTGCCGCAGACGCGCAGGGGGAAGGCTTCGGTCACTTGCTGCTGGACTACGCCGTCGACCTGGCGCGCAAGCACCGGATGACGCTCATGCTGCTGGAGGTGCGCGTGTCGAACCTGCGTGCGCTGCATGTATATCGGCGTTACGGTTTCGTCGAAATCGGACGCCGCAAGAATTACTATCCCGTCAATCAACATACGCGCGAAGACGCGATCGTGATGAGCCTACCGCTATGAGTCAGAGTACATTTGCCGCTTCGGCCCGAGTCCTGGAAGAAATCGGCGTCGGTCCGGTCTGGGTCCGGCGCCACCTTGCCGTCGAGGCCGCCGAGCCGGAAGCCGAAGTCGCCGCGGCTGCATCGGCGCCCGCACAGGCCCCGGCACCTGCATTGGCTCAGCCGAAACCTGCGCAACCGGATGCACATCCGGCGCCGGCTTCCCGTCCCGTGCCGGCGCAAGACGACGGCTTGCCGCCCTGGCTGAGCGAAATGAATGAAGCCGACATGGCGCCCCCCGGTTTCATGCCCTATGACGAGGAGGACGACGAACCCGCCGTCAGAATCAATCCGGCCATCGCCACGATGGATTGGAGCAAGCTCAAGGAAACCGTTGCGGAGTGCCGCCAGTGCGGCTTGTGCAACGGACGCAAGAAGACCGTCTTCGGCGTCGGCGATGAAAAGGCCAGGTGGCTGTTCATCGGCGAAGGCCCGGGGCGCAACGAGGATGCACAGGGTGAACCATTCGTCGGTCCGGCCGGCAAACTGCTCGACAACATGCTGGTCGCCATGGGCCTCAAGCGCGGCGAGAATGCTTATATCGCCAACATCGTCAAATGCCGTCCCACCGACGAAGGCGGCAAGGATCGTCCGCCATCGCCGCAAGAAGTGGCGTCCTGCCTGCCGTACCTGCAGCGCCAGATCGCACTGATCCAGCCGACCGTGTTGGTGGCGCTCGGTAAGACGGCCGCACTGTCGCTGCTCGGCCTGGATCCCGCCACCCCCGTTTCCAAATTGCGCGGCACCGTACATCGCTATCAGGACCTGCCGCTGGTCGTGACTTACCACCCGGCTTATCTGTTGCGGCAGCTTGGCGACAAGAGCAAGGCCTGGGCCGATCTCTGCCTTGCGATGACCACTTATGCCGACACTTCAGACTGATCAGACTGATACGCAGACCGCGCCGGTCTTGTCCTTTCAGCAGCAATTCCACCGGCGCTGGTCGTCGCTGCGCGACCCGCACGTGCGGGCGCTGGCATGGCTGCTGGATGCGCCGGACCTGCTCGACGCGCAGGCGCCGCGCTGGAACGGGCGCATTGCCTCGCTGGGAGTGCTCAGCGAAATGGACATCACCTGGCTGCAGGCGCTCGACAAGAATCCGCGCGAGCTGTACCTGCTGATCAATGCGCAACCATCTGCGCGCCTCGGGCGCTATGCCGAAAAGCTGATGACGTTTTACCTGCAGCAGACCGGCCGGCTGATTGCGCATAATGTCCAGGTGCGCAACGGCCCCAACGACACCATCGGCGAATTCGATTTCCTGGTGCGCGACCCGGTGCAAGCGGGCGCCGTGCATTGGGAATTCGCGACCAAGTTTTATCTGCTTGAATCGCATCGCGACCACATGCAGGCCGACGCCTTCGTCGGTCCGAACCTGGCTGACTCGCTCGGCGCCAAGATGGACAAGATCATGCAGCAGCAACTGATGCTGTCGGCGCATCCGGCGGCCGCGCAATACCTGCCGCAACCTGTCACGCGTGCGCAGGCGCTGGTCAAGGGATGGCTGTTCTACGGCGAGACGATGGAGGACGTTGCACTGCCGGCGGCACTGGGTATTTCAGGACAGCACTGCCGTGGATTCTGGTGCGAACTGTCGGCGCTGGAAGTCAGCGACAGCGAACGCTATCTGGTGTTGCCGCGTCTCGAATGGCTGGCGCCGGCGCGAGCCGCAACGGATAAAACCTTGTCCGGAGCCCAGTTGCTCGAAGCGGTCCGCTTGCTGTTCAACGAGACGCTGGCGCCGGTCATGATCGCCGTGTGCGACGTTGACGGTGATGGTGAAGTGGCGCTGGAGCGTCGGCGCGGCTTTCTGGTGCCGGACGATTGGCGCGGCAAGGCTGCGCAACGCGTGCAGCATGCGGTGGTACGGATTTAGGGAAGCGGACGGGGCTGCACTAGATGCACACTAGATGCACAATAAAAAAGCGTACGGATTTGCCGTACGCTTTTTTTATTCGTCGTGCTTGTGTTCGCCGATCAGCGCCAGCGAATCATGATCGCGCTGGTTGGTCGCGTGACGGCGCATGATCAAGTACATGATGCTGGCGACGAAGACGCCGAAGATCAGGATGACAATGTTGACGTCAAGATTGAGGCGCACCATGACGGCGTACAGCACCAGCATGGTCAGCACCGAGAGATTTTCATTGAAGTTCTGCACCGCGATCGAATGGCCGGCGCTCATCAGCACGTGGCCGCGGTGCTGCAGCAATGCATTCATCGGCACCACGAAGTAGCCGGACAAGGCGCCGATGACGATCAGCAGCGGGTAAGCGACCCAGATCGACGTCACCATGGTCATGGCCATCACGACCAGGCCCATGATGATACCCAGCGGCATCACCGACAGCGATTTCTTGAGCGGTACGAAACGGGCGGCCCCGACCGCTCCCAGTGCGACGCCAAGCGCAACCACGCCTTGCAGGATGGCGGCTTTGTCGAGTGGCATGTGCAAAGATTTTTCCGCCCATTTCAGGACGATGAACTGCAGCGTGGCGCCGGCACCCCAGAACAGCGTCGTGACCGCCAGTGAAATCTGGCCGAGCTTGTCTTTCCACAGGGTGATGAAGCAGTTTCCGAAGTCGGCGATCAGTTTGACGGGATTGTGCTGCTGGTGGGCGTAACGGGCGCCGGTGTCGGGGATGTTAAGGTTGAAGATTGCCGCCACGATGTAAATGACGGTGATGATGCAGAGTGCGGCTTCGGTAGGGGTGTTGATGTTGAAGTCGAGCACCGGGAAATCGAAGGCCAGCAAGGTGGAGGCAATGTGCGGATTGACCAGCGCACCGCCTAAGACCGTGCCGAAGATGATGGAGCCGACCGTCAGTCCTTCGATCCAGCCGTTGGCCGCCACGAGCTTCTCGGGCGGCAACAGTTCGGTCAGGATGCCGTATTTTGCCGGCGAGTACGCCGCAGCGCCGAAGCCGACCACGGCATAGGCGATCAGCGGATGAACGGTAAAGAACATGAGGGCGCAACCGACCACCTTGATCAGGTTGGTGATGAACATCACCTTGCCCTTGGGGAACGCATCCGCAAAGGCGCCGACGAACGCCGCCAGCAGCACGTACGAGAGCACGAAGAACAATTTCAGCAGCGGCGTCATCCATGCCGGAGAGTGCATCTCCGAGAGGAGTGCAATAGCTGCGATCAGCAGTGCATTATCGGCAAGCGACGAAAAAAACTGCGCCGCCATGATGGTGTAAAAGCCGCGATTCATCCGTATCCAAGATGTGACAAATTATCTCCGGCTTGCTTTATACCATGAAAAGATGACATGCCAGTGATAAGTATGATGAGGGAAAATGCATGGCCGGCGCGTTTTGAGCAAGCTCTTTCCCGCTTCTTCGAAACAAGTTGGTCCGGTAAAATGGCAGCTTGTTCCCGAAGCGGGGGATTTGGCCTGATTCCCGGCATTTCTCCCATTTTCATCTGCTTTGCAGGCTTTCGGTCCGGCTTTCGGACCGGTATTCAGTTTGCCAGTATTTCATGAGCGCTTATGCCCAGACCAATCGTTGCCACTATTGATATTTCCGCGCTACAACATAATCTCGCCGTCGCCAAATCGCACGCGCCGCATGCCAAGGCCTGGGCCGTGGTCAAGGCGCAGGCATACGGGCACGGCCTGGGACGCGCCATACGTGCCTTCGCCGAAGCCGACGGCCTGGCGCTGGTCGAGGTCAATTATGCGGTGCAGTTGCGCGAGCTCGGCTGGACCAAGCCCATCTTGCTGCTGGAGGGCTTCTTCGACGCCGACGATATCCCGGTGCTGGCGCAGCACGGCTTGCAGTTCGCGGTGCATTGCGACGAGCAGATCGCCTTGCTGGAAGCGGCGGGACTCGACGCGCAGACAGCCCGATTCGATGTCCATCTCAAGATGAACAGCGGCATGAACCGCCTCGGCTTCAAGCCGGAAGTCTATCGCGCCGCCTACGAACGCCTGCAGAAGCTGGATTGCGTGCGCAGCATCACCATGATCACGCATTTCGCCAACGCCGACGATCCGGCCAATCCCGACCTGCCGCTGGCCGAGCAGGTCAGGCGCTTCAATGCCGCCACCGCAGGGCTGGCAGGAGCCCACAGCGCGGCCAATTCGGCGGCTGATTTGATGCATGCCGACCTGGCTTACGAATGGGTGCGCGCGGGCGTGATGCTCTACGGCGGCACACCGGGCGGCGGCACTGCGAAGGAATTCGGTTTGCGCCCGGCGATGACGCTGGAGAGCCGGATTATCGGCGTGCAGGAAATCGGTCCCGGCGATGCGGTTGGCTACGGCAGCCGTTTTGTCGCCGACAAGGACATGAAGATCGGCATCGTCGCCTGCGGTTACGCGGATGGCTATCCCCGCCATGCGCCCAACAACACGCCGGTGATTGTCGACGGCGTGCGCACCGGCACCATCGGGCGCGTATCGATGGACATGCTGACGGTCGACCTGAGCGATATTCCAGACGCCGGAGTGGGCAGCCGCGTGGTGCTGTGGGGCGAAGAACTTCCGATCGACGAGGTCGCATTTGCAGCAGGCACGATCGGCTATGAATTGATGTGCGCACTGGCGCCGCGCGTCACCGTGCAAGAGAAGATCTGATATGGCAAAGGCCAAAACGAATTACACGTGTACCGAATGCGGTGGCGTCAGCAACAAGTGGGCAGGGCAATGTCCTGCCTGCGGCCAGTGGAATACGCTGGTGGAGACCCTGATCGAAACGGCCGGCGTCAATCGCTATTCCAATCAGCCCCAGGGGCTGGCGCAGACCGCGCCGGTATTGTCGCTGGTCGATATCGAAGCGATCGACGTGCCGCGTTTCGGCACCGGTATCGAAGAGTTTGACCGGGTGCTTGGCGGTGGGCTGGTACCGGGCGGCGTCGTGCTGATCGGCGGCGACCCGGGCATCGGCAAGTCAACCCTGCTGCTGCAGGCGCTGGGCAACATTTCCAAGCTCAAGCAGGTGCTGTACGTCAGCGGCGAAGAGTCGGGTTCGCAGATCGCCTTGCGCGCGAAACGCCTGGCGGTGGACGCCAAAGACCTCAAGCTGCAGGCCGAAATCCAGCTGGAGAAAATCCTCTCGACGCTGGCGGAACACAAGCCCGATGTTGCCGTGATCGATTCGATCCAGACCCTCTATTCGGATGCGCTGTCCTCGGCCCCTGGCTCGGTGGCGCAGGTACGCGAATGCGCGGCGCAACTGACGCGTTTCGCCAAAACTTCCGATACGACCATCATCATGGTCGGCCACGTCACCAAGGAAGGCGCGCTGGCCGGTCCGCGCGTGCTGGAGCACATCGTCGACACCGTCCTGTATTTCGAAGGCGATACCCATTCCAGTTTCCGTCTGGTGCGCGCGTTCAAGAACCGCTTCGGCGCAGTCAATGAACTGGGCGTCTTCGCCATGACCGAGAAGGGCCTGAAGGGCGTGTCGAATCCTTCCGCGCTGTTCCTGTCGCAGCATGACAGCCAGGTGCCGGGTTCCTGCGTGATGGTCACGCAGGAAGGAACGCGTCCCTTGCTGGTGGAAATCCAGGCGTTGGTCGACAGCTCCCACGTGCCCAACGCACGCCGCTTGTCTGTCGGCCTTGAGCAAAACCGTCTGGCGATGTTGCTGGCGGTATTGCATCGCCATGCGGGCATCGCCGCTTTCGATCAGGACGTTTTCATCAATGCCGTCGGCGGCGTCAAGATCACCGAACCGGCCGCCGATCTTGCAGTGCTGCTGGCGATCAATTCCTCGATGCGCAACAAGCCGTTGCCGCGCGGGCTGGTGGTGTTCGGCGAAGTCGGCCTGGCCGGCGAGATCCGTCCCGCGCCGCGCGGTCAGGAGCGTTTGCGTGAAGCGGCCAAGCTGGGATTCTCCATTGCGATGATCCCGAAGGCCAATGCACCCAAGCAGGAGATCGAAGGATTGAAAGTGGTTGCCGTCGAGCGCATCGACGAGGCATTGCAGAAGATTCGCGACATTGACGAATGATCGAATGACCGAATGATCGGGGGCCGGGCGCCTGAATCCGATTCAGCCCGGCAGGTCGTAAGTGACGATGACCTGATTCATTTCGCCGCGCGCCGGCGGTCCGAGCTGGCCGCCACCCTTGACGCGATAGTGCAGCGTGAAAGGCCGCGCGGCGTCCTTGCCGTTGAAAGCGGCAGTGCTGCCGCTGGCGTTGTTGGTCACGTTCCAGCAGCGCTCGCGGTTATTCCAGCACAAGATCGCTTCAAATCCGACAGGCTTTTCCGACAAGCCGTACTTCCATGACACATTGCTGATCGATGCGCCCGGAGGAACCGGCGCGCCGATGGCGAAGGTGGTCTCGTAATCCGCGTTTTTCGCCACGATGGTGGCGCCCATTGCATCAGCCGCGTAAGACCCGCTCGGTCCGCGAGAAGCTGGAGGTGGAGGCGGCATGTTTTGCGGTGGCGGTGCAATGACGGCTGCATGCGGCGAAGCGATGGCGGGAGAGCCGGCAGCCGGAATGCTCAGCGTGCGATCGACGCGGGTTTGTGCGGAGACTGCGCCGGCAAGAGCAAGCGTCATCGCCGGAAAAATACGCAGCAGCGCCACGATTAAACCGCCTGTTTGCGCGGGTTGCCGCTGCGAGCCGGGACCGTCGGGAACATCATCTGCACCACGAGGCCGCCGCCATCGCGATTGCGCAAGGCCAGCTTGCCGTTGTGACGAATGACGATGCGATTGACGATCGCCAGCCCGAGTCCTGAACCGTTGGCCTGGCCGCGCGCTGTATCGAGCCGCGTAAACGGGCGCAGCAGATGTTCCAGTTCGCTGTCCGGCGCGCCCGGACCATGGTCGGAAATTTCCACCTTGACGTGGCGGTCTTCGACCTTGCACAGGATGTCGATGTTGGCGACGTCGGTGCCGGCAGTCTTGCCGTAGCGACGTGCGTTTTCGATGAGATTGCTGATGATGCGTTCGAGCTCGACCGTGTTGCCCATGATGTCGATGCCGGGCGAGATCGCCGTGCTGACCATGACGTCGCTCAGGCGCTTGGTGTTGTTGGCGGCGTCTTCCAGCAGGCCGGACAAATCCACCGGCGTAAAGCTGCTGCTATCGAACGGTTTGGCGTAGTCGAGGAACTGGCCGATGATGGCGTCCATCTGCGCCAGGTCGGAATGCATGCCGTCGCGCGCTTCGTCGGACAGCCTGGCCATCTCGACTTCCAGCTGCATGCGCGCCAGCGGGGTGCGCAGATCGTGCGAAATGCCTGCCAGGATGACGGCGCGGTCGGATTCGATGCGGTCCAGGTCGGCCACCATCTGGTTGAAGCTGAGGTTGGCTTCGCGGATTTCGGTCGGACCCGATTCGGGCAGCGGATCGGGCTGCTTGCCCTTGGCGATGGCGCGTGCGGCAGCGGTCAATCGCGCCAGTGGCTGGTTGATCAGTGTGGAGATGAACACCGCGCCGATCAGCGACAGCACCAGCGCAATCGAGCCCCAGCCCAGCCATTGCAGGCTCGAGGTGCGATCCAGCCGGCCGCGGTCCAGCATCAGCCAGTATGCGTCTTCATCGATCTTGAAACTGATCCAGAAACCGTCAACGTCATTGACGCCCGACGCGAACTGGGTATCGTCGCCCATTGCCTGTTTGACGTAAAACTCCAGTTCCGGCAACACCGGCGAATCGTCGGGCGGTGTGATCTTGTCGGTTTTTTCGAGCGGATAGATGCGGATGCCTTCGTTGCTGGCCAGGTCGAACAGCAATTCGCGGCGCATTTCCGGCGCAGAATGGGTGAGGGCGGCGCGCGTGATGGTGACGACGGACACGATCTGCGCGGCGAGCTGCTCGGCGCGCGGACCGCGTTCGACCATGCGGAAGCTGGCCACCCACGCCACCATGCTGGCGGTGATCAGGAAGGTCAGCAAAAAGAAGGTGCGCCAGAACAGACCGTTGCTGAACCATCGTTGGCGCGCTTGATAGCTCATGTTGTGAATGCCGGTGGCCGGATTGGGTAGGCGCATCAGCGCGGCTTGCCCTCGGGGATGAAGACGTAACCAAGGCCCCATACGGTCTGGATGTAAAGCGGGTTGGCCGGATCGGGTTCGATCAGTTTGCGCAGGCGCGAGATCTGCACGTCGAGGCTGCGATCGAAGACTTCATATTCCCGGCCGCGGGCCATTTCCATGAGTTTTTCACGCGACAGCGGCTGGCGCGCATTGCGGGCAAATACTTTCAGCACCGAGAATTCACCGGTGGTCAGCGGCACAGTCTCGCCTTTTTTCTTCAGGGTGCGCGTGCCGAGATCGAGGACGAATTCACCGAATTCGAACGACTCGGGCGACTCCGAAGGCGCGCCCGGCAATTCGTCCGGACCCTTGCGGCGCAGGACCGCGTTGATGCGCGCCACCAGTTCGCGGGGATTGAATGGCTTGGGCAGGTAATCGTCGGCGCCCATTTCGAGACCGATGATGCGATCCACGTCTTCGCCCTTGGCGGTCAGCATGATAATCGGCGTCTGGTCGCCGGCGCCGCGTAGGCGGCGGCAGATGGCGAGGCCGTCTTCACCGGGCAGCATCAGGTCCAGCACGAGCAGGTCGTAGCGCTCGCGGATCCACAGCTTGTTCATGGCCTGGGCGTTTTCCGCCGTGACGACGTTGAAGCCTTGCTCGGTCAGGTAACGGCGCAGCAGGTCGCGCAAACGGATGTCGTCATCCACCACCAGGATTTTCGATTGGTGGGCGGGAGTGGCTGTTGTGCTTGTGTTGGTCGTATTCATGGCGTTATGGTAGCGTCTTCGCGGCGATCGGCAATATGTAACAGCCCAAAGATTACAAACTGTTACATACCTTACCTTAATCATCTTATACCATCCGGCCGGGCAAACTACACTGGCTCCATTGATGAAGCACTTTGTCGATGGCTTGGAAATGTGGAAAAATGCCGCTATGAATATTGCCGTAACTAAGAGGATAGGTATTGCTGCAGTCATGCTTGCGTTGAGCACTGCCGGCGCGCTGGCGCGCCCTCCTGAAGGACCGCGCGGCGGGCCGGGGCAGTCGGCCGATTTCCGTCATCAGGGCGGCAATAATTTCGGCAACGGAGGCAATCGGCCTCAGCAGCAAGAGCAGGATGCCAACCAGCGCCGCGGCAAGCTGAGCCCCGACGAACGGCGTGAGCTGCGCCGCCAGATCGACGAGGCCGGACAGGATATTTATCGCGTCAAGCGCTGACGACGCGACATGGAAGACAACAAAAAGCCCGGGCTTTCCAGTCCGGGCTTTTTCATGGGCGAGGCATTTCCGGGAGCAGGTGCTGTAGCGCGGTCAGGTCTGATGGGCGCGTTCCAGTTTCTTCTCCAGCCGATGCTGCAAGGCTTCGAAGCAGATGCTCAGGAACCAGTACACCATCGCTGCCGCGATATACAAAGGCAGCGGACGGAAGGTCACTGCGATGATTTCCTTGGTCGACAGCATCAGTTCGGTCACGGTGATGACCGACACCAGCGAAGTGTCCTTGATCAGGCTGATCAGGGTGTTGCTCATCGAGGGCACGGCGATGCGAACCGCTTGCGGCACCACGACGTAGCGCAGCGTTTGCGGATAGGTCAGGCCGAGGCTGTAACTGGCGCTCCACTGGCCGCGGGTGACGCCGAGGATGGCGCCGCGCAGGCTCTCCGACAAATACGCGCCGGCATTCAGGCTCAGCGTCAGTACACCCGCCATGAGCGGCGAGAATTCGATGCCGACGCTGGGCAGGCCGTAATAGACCACGAAAATCTGCACCAGCAGGGGCGTGCCGCGCATCAGGCTGACGTAGACCGCTGCCGGCCAGTGCACGAACTTCCACGGCACGATGCGCGCCACCGCCAGCACGAAACCGAGCACCAGCCCGCCCAGCATCGAGGACAACGCGAACAGCAGGGTATAGCCGGCGCCTCTGAGCATGATCGGCGCCGCCTGGTGCAGCAAATCCCAAATTTCCATTTTGTCGGCAAATAAAAATATCCCCGCAACAGTGCGGGGATATCGGTTTTAAAGTGAATCCGGAGCTTATTGTGCGGTCGGCGGCTTGCTCACGTCAATGCCGAACCATTTTATCGACACCTGCTTGAAGCTGCCGTCTTTCAGGATATCGGCCAGGGCTTTGTTCAGCGCTGCCTTGAATTGCGGATTGCCCTTCTGGAAGGGGATACCGATCTTGTCGACGGCGCCGATCGGCGAACCGCCCTTGAGCGGCAGGTTCGAGGACTTCAGCAGGTAACTGACCAGCAGGCTGTCGTTGAGTGCGGCGTCGATGCGGCCGCTGGCCAGATCGGCCAGGTACTCAGGCGAGCCCGGATAAGTCTTGACGTCGATGCCGGGGACGGACTTGGCCTTCTGTTCGAAGTTGGTGCCCTGGCCCAGGCCAAGTTTCTTGCCCTTCAGGTCTTCCAGGCTCTTGAATTCGCGCTTCTCGTCCTTGCGCACGATCAGCTGTGCGCTCGACAGGGTGTACGGATCGGAGAAGTCGAACGCCTTCTGGCGCTCGTCCGTGATGCCGACCTGATTGATGATGACGTCATACTTGCCGGCACCCAGGCCTGCCAGGATACCGCTCCACTCGGTGGTGGTGAATTCAGGCTTGAGGCCCAGCTTGGCGGCCAGCAACTTGGCGACGTCGACTTCAAAACCGGTCAGTTCACTGGTCTTCGGGTCCTTGAAATTGAACGGCGGATAGTTGCCTTCCAGCGCTACCTTCAGCGTGCCGCGCGCCTTGACCGTGTCGAGCAGGTCGGCTGCATGGGCGCCGACAGTGGCGCTGGCTGTAACGGCAAGTAGCAGGCCGGCCAGCAAGGGGGACAATTTGCGGAATTGAGCGAATGCCATGTCTGTTCCTTTGATAATCTGTATTGATCGGTGGAAACCCGATATGCGAGCAGCTTAATCGTTTTTCAATCTTAGCCCAAAGACATCTACGTAAGAAGTTTATATGGAGAGGCTGGATAAAGACGATCTGGCGTCGCGTTTCTCCGCGTCTTCAGCAGACCCTTCAGGCGACCAGCTGTTCCAGCGCTTCCTGCTGCCCCAGCCAGTCTTCTTCCAGTTGTTCCAGTTCCTTGCTGCAATAGGCCTGGTCGGCGATCAGCTTCTTCAGTTCTTCCTTGTTGGCGGCGTCGTAGATATCGGGCGCCGCAAGGCGGGCGTCGATGGCGGTCTTCTTTTCATTGCATTTGGCAATCTGTTCTTCCAGGCGCTTGATGCGCGATTCGATCGGCTTTTTCAAGCCAGCGAGGCGCTGGCGTTCGCCGGCGTCGAGACGCTTTTGTTCGCGCCGGTCGCCGGCAGGCGCTGCGGCCACGACCGGTTCCGCCGCTTTCCGCTCGACCTTCGGTTCGGCTTTCGGCTTCGCCGCAGCAGCTTGGGCCGCTTCCGTTGCGCTGTTCTTGGCGGCCAGCTTGGTCTTGAACAGCCAATCGCGGTAATCGTCGAGATCGCCGTCGAAGGGTTGCAGCTTGCCGTCGGCGACGATCAGGAACTGGTCGGTGGTGGCGCGCAGCAGATGTCTATCATGGGAGACCAAAACGAGCGTGCCCTCGAATTGCGCCAGCGCCATGGTCAGCGCTTCCCGCGTTTCCAGGTCCAGATGGTTGGTCGGTTCATCGAGCAGCAGCAGGTTGGGGCGTTGCCAGACGATCAGCGCGAGCGCGAGGCGCGCCTTTTCACCGCCGGAAAACGGCGCGATGCTCGACGATGCCATGTTGCCGTTGAAGTTGAAGCTGCCGAGGAAGTTGCGCAGTTCCTGCTCGCGCACGTCCGGCGCGATGCGCGCCAGATGCCATAGCGGCGATTCGTCGTGACGCAGCATTTCGACCTGATGCTGGGCGAAGTAACCGATGACCAGGCCCTTGCCGAACTGGGCAGTGCCGGCGATCGGCGACAGCTCGTTGGCGATGGTCTTGATCAGCGTCGATTTGCCGGCGCCGTTGACGCCGAGCAGGCCGATGCGCTGGCCGGTCTGCAGCGAGAAGTCGATGCCGCCGACGATCACTTTCTCGGTGGTTTCGTAGGTTTCAGGATCTTCGCTGCGATAGCCGGCGTTGACCTTTTCCATCACCAGCAATGGATTCGGCGCCGACAACGGTTCGCGGAATTCAAATGAAAACTCGGCGGCAGCGCGCAAGGGCGCCAGCTCTTCCATCTTCGCCAGCGCCTTCATGCGGCTTTGGGCTTGCCTTGCCTTGCTTGCCTTCGCCTTGAAGCGATCGATGAACGAGTGCAAATGCGCGCGCTGGCGCATCTGCTTCTCGATCATGCCGGCCGCGAGTTCGAGTTGGGCGGCGCGCTGGCGTTCGAAGGCGGAGTAGTTGCCGGAATAGCGTTTCAGCTTGCGCTCGTCGATATGCACGATCACGTTGACCACGCCGTCGAGGAAGTCGCGATCATGGGAAATGATGATCAGGGTGCCTGCATAGCGTTTGAGCCAGTCTTCCAGCCAGATGATGGCGTCCAGATCCAGGTGATTGGTCGGTTCATCGAGCAGCAGCAAATCGGACGGACACATCAGCGCCTGCGCCAGATTCAGGCGCATGCGCCAGCCGCCGGAAAAACTTGCCACCGGACGCTCCATCTGCTCCAGCGTGAAGCCCAGGCCGAGCAACAGTTGCTCGGCGCGCGAACGCACCGTGTAGACATCGGCGTCGGCCAGGGCGCCGTACAGTTCAGCGATGCGGATGCCGTTTTCGGCGCTTTCCGGTTCGGCTTCGGCGGCGGCCAGCTGGGCTTCCAGGCGACGCAAGGCGACGTCGCCGTCAATCGCGTATTCGACCGCGGGACGCTCGAGCGCCGGGGTCTCCTGGGCGACGTAGGCAACGCGCCATTTGGCCGGATAGTCGATGTTGCCCTGGTCGGCATGCAGTTCGCCGCGCAACATGGCGAACAGGCTGGATTTGCCGGCGCCGTTGGCGCCGATGAGGCCGATCTTGTCGCCCGGGTTGAGCGTGACGTCGACATTCTCCAGCAAGGGTTTAACGCCGCGGGCCAGGGTAACTTGCTGAAAACGAATCATCGTGAAACTGCAATCAAAGAAGAAAAAATCAGGTTGGAACGAAGTGGAGAAACGGGGCCTGAAGCGGCAGATCAGGCCAGATGCTGCAATTGATCCGCCGTCAGCAGGAACACCATGTCGTCACCGGCGCTGGTCGTGACCCAGGTCAATTCGAGGTCGGGGAAGGCGGCTTCGGCATAGGCGCGTTCGTTGCCGATTTCGACGATCAGCACGCCGTTCGGCGTCAGGCGCTGGGCTGCGCCCTTGACGATCTTGCGCACCAGGTCCATGCCGTCCTTGCCGCCGGCCAGCGCGATCTGCGGCTCCTGCAGGTATTCCTGCGGCAGCTTGCTCATGGAGTCCGAATTGACGTAGGGCGGATTGCTGATGATCAGGTCGTACTTGCGTGCGGGCAGTTTGGCATAGAGATCGGACTCGACCAGGTTGATGCGATCCCCCAGGTCGTAGTCGTCGACGTTGCGGCGCGCCACTTGCAGCGCTTCCGGTGAAATGTCGACAGCTTCGACGCGCGCCTGCGGGAAGGCATCGGCCATCAGGATAGGCAGGCAGCCGGAGCCGGTGCACAGGTCGAGGATGTTCTCGACTTGCGCAGGATCCTGCACCCACGGCGAAAAGTGTTCCGGAATCAGTTCTGCGATGAACGAACGCGGCACGATCACGCGTTCATCGACGAAGAAGCGATAGCCGCCCAGCCAGGCCTCGTTGGTGATGTAGGCGGCCGGCACGCGGTCTTCGGTACGGCGCATGATCACGCGCAGCAGATTGTCGATTTCGCCTTGCAGCAGGCGCGCATCGAGGAAAGGCTCGAGCTGGTCCAGCGGCAGCTTGAGCGTGTGCAGGATCAGGTAGGCGGCTTCATCGAAGGCGTTGTTGGTGCCGTGGCCGAAGAACAGCTTCTCGGTATTGAAGCTGGTGATGGCGTAGCGCAGGATGTCGCGCACGGTGGCGAAATTGTTTGGCGTCATGATCGATATTCTCGGTCTGTACATAATGAATAGGGCTAGGCTGGCTGGATACGCTGCGGAACTACAGCAACAGGTTTTCCATGGTGCGGCGATAAATGTTTTTCAGCGGATCGATGTAGCGCACCTCGATGTATTCGTCGATCTTGTGGATGCTGTCGTTGGGCGGCCCGAACTCGATGACCTGCGGGCAGATCTGCGCGATGAAGCGTCCGTCGGAGGTGCCGCCGGTGGTCGACAGTTCTGTATCGATGCCGGTCTCGGCCTTGATTGCCAGCGACAATGCGTCGCTCAGATTGCCGCGCGGCGTCAGGAACGGCAGGCCGCCGACGGTCCATTTCAGGTCGTAATCGAAGCCGTGCTTGTCGAGGATCGCATGCACGCGCTGTTGCAGGCCTTCAACCGTGCTGGCGGTCGAGAAACGGAAATTGAAGTCGATGACGACGTCGCCCGGGATCACGTTCGATGCCCCGGTGCCGCCGTGGATGTTCGACATCTGCCACGAAGTCGGCAGATAGTATTCGTTGCCGGCGTCCCATTTCTCTGCGACGAGTTCGGCCAGCGCCGGCGCCGCCAGGTGGATCGGGTTTTTCGCCAGTTGAGGATAGGCGATATGGCCCTGGATGCCCTTGACGGTGAGCTTGCCGGACATGGTGCCGCGGCGGCCGTTCTTGATCATGTCGCCCAGTTGCTTCGCCGATGTCGGTTCGCCGACGATGCAGTAGTCCAGCTGCTCGCCGCGCGCCTTGAGCTGGTTGCAGACGATCACGGTGCCGTCGGTGGCCGGACCTTCTTCGTCGCTGGTGATCAGGAAGCCGATCGAGCCCTTGTGATCGGGATGCGCGACGACGAACTCCTCGACGGCGACAACCATCGCCGCAATCGAGGTCTTCATGTCGGAGGCGCCGCGGCCGAACAGTTTGCCGTCGCGCTGCGTCGGCACGAACGGCGGCGATTGCCACTTGTCGGCCGGGCCGGTCGGCACCACGTCGGTGTGCCCGGCAAAGGCCAGCAGCGGCTGCGCCGTACCCTTGCGTGCCCACAGGTTGGTGACGTCGCCGGACTGGATGGTTTCGCAGACGAAACCGAGCGGCGCCAGCAGTTCAGCCAGGCGCGCCTGGCAGCCCTTGTCTTCCGGCGTCACGGAGGAGAGGGCAATCAGTTCCTGGGTCAGGGCAAGGGTTTTGCTCATGATGGATTCTTGAAATCAGTTCTTGAAAATCTGTTGATAAAGGTCTGCGGTAAAACCGACGTGCGTCGGTGCGCTGCCGGTCTCCAGCACCGGACGCTTGACGATGGACGGCAACTCGACGATGAGCGCGGTGGCGCTGGCGTTGTCGGTGATGCCGGCCTTGCGTTCCTCGGGCAGGCCGCGCCAGGTCGTGCCTTTGCGATTGATCAGCGTGTCCCAGGGGATGTCCTTGAGCCAGGTCTTCACCAGGCCGGCATCGAGACCGGCTTTCTTGAAATCGTGGAAGGTGTACGCAACGCCGTTGGCATCGAGCCAGGTGCGCGCCTTCTTGACCGTGTCGCAATTGGGAATGCCGTAGAGAGTGACTTGCTTGCTCATGAAATCAACATCCTGTTTTACAAAAAGTGAAGGCCGGCGTCATGCATGCCGGCCATATCTCTTGGTTTGCTGCAAACGAAATTGCCGGCACGCGCCGGCAATTCGTGGCGCCGTGATGCGGCTTAAGCGCCGCGCAGCAGTTCGTTGATCGACGTCTTCGAACGGGTTTGCGCATCGACCTTCTTGACGATGATCGCAGCGTACAGGCTGTACTTGCCGTCCTTCGACGGCAGATTGCCCGGCACCACGACGGAGCCGGCAGGCACGCGGCCGTAATGCACTTCGCCGGTTTCGCGATCGTAAATCTTGGTCGACTGGCCAATGTACACGCCCATCGACAGCACTGAGTTTTCTTCGATGATCACGCCTTCGACGACTTCCGAACGGGCGCCGATGAAGCAGTTGTCTTCGATGATGACCGGACCGGCTTGCACAGGCTCGAGCACGCCGCCGATGCCGACGCCGCCGGACAGGTGGACGTTCTTGCCGATCTGTGCGGCGGAACCGACGGTGGCCCATGTATCGACCATTGCGCCTTCATCGACATAAGCGCCGATGTTGACGTAGGACGGCATCAGCACGACGTTCTTGCCGATGAAGGAGCCGTGACGCGCAACGGCAGGCGGCACCACGCGGAAGCCGCCCTTGGCGAAATCTTCAGCGGTGTAGTTGGCGAACTTGGTCGGGACCTTGTCGTAGAACTGCGGATAGCCGGGAATGCCGGAGCCGACCGGGACGTTGTCTTCCAGGCGGAACGACAGCAGGATGGCTTTCTTGACCCATTGGTTGACTTGCCATTGGCCGACGCTTTGGCGATCGGCCACGCGCAGGGTGCCTTCATTCAGGCCGGCGATGACTTCCGCCACGGCGTTGCGGATATCGGCAGGTGCAGTCTTCGGCGACAGGCTGGCGCGGTCTTCCCACGCCTGATCGATGATTTGCTGGATAGATTGGGTCATCTTGTTTTATCTAGGTTGAAAATGAATAAAAACCGAGGCTCGCTGCGTCAATGCGTCCATGCTTTATGCGGAACCTCGGGTGGCGGCAGATCCGGAAGAAACTCAGGCAGCCGCCAGCTTGCGTGTGAAAGCGACAATGCGTTGCGCCGCTTCCAGGCATTCTTCCACTTCGGCGACCAGCGCCATGCGGATGCGTTGCTGGCCCGGATTGACGCCGTCGGCTTCGCGCGCCAGGTAACTGCCGGGCAATACCGTGACATTATATTCGGCATAGAGGCGCTTGGCGTATTCCGTATCGGTGATCGAGGCCAGTTTATCGACCTTTGCCCACAGATAGAAGCCGGCATCCGGCAGGGATACATCCAGCACTTCCTGCAGCAGCGGCGTCACCTGGCTGAATTTTTTGATGTATTTGGCGCGGTTTTCCTGCACATGGGTCTCGTCGTTCCAGGCGGCAATCGAGGCGTTCTGGATGGATGGGCTCATGGCGCCGCCGTGATAGGTGCGGTACAGCAGGAATTTCTTCAGGATCGCGGCGTCGCCGGCGACGAAGCCCGAGCGCATGCCGGGAACGTTGGAGCGCTTCGACAGGCTGGAGAAAGCAATCAGTCGATCATAGCCGCGGCCCAGCTTGTGGGCGGCTTCGAGGCCGCCCAGCGGGGCTTCTTCCTTGAAATAGATTTCCGAATAGCATTCATCGGAGGCGATCACGAAGCCGTAGCGATCGGACAGTTCAAACAGTTTCTTCCAGTCATCGAGCGACAGCACGGCGCCGGTCGGGTTGCCCGGCGAGCACAGGAACAGCAGCTTGACGCGCGGCCAGACATCGGCCGGAACCTGGCTGAAGTCTGGCGCGAAATTGCGCGCCGGATCGGAGTTGACGAAATAAGGCTGCGCACCCGACAAATAGGCCGAGCCTTCATAAATTTGATAGAACGGATTCGGACAGATCACCAGCGCATCTTTTTGCGATGGATCGACCACGGTTTGCGTCAGCGAGAACAGGGCTTCGCGCGAACCGTTGACCGGCAGCACCTGCGTGGCCGGATCGATTTTCGGCAAGCCGTAGCGGCGCTCCAGCCAGCCGGCGATAGCGCTGCGCAGCGCTTCCGAGCCGATCGTGGTGGGATAGGTCGCCAAGCCGGCCAGGTTGTCGGTCAGCGCTTGTTTGATGAACGCCGGCGTCGGATGCTTGGGTTCTCCGATACCGAGGCTGATGTGGCGATAGTCGGGATTGGGCGTGACGTCGGAAAACAGGTTCTTCAGTTTTTCGAAGGGGTAGGGCTGCAGCTTGTCGAGTAATGGGTTCACGATGGATTCACGGAGGCGCGTAGCTAGGGGTGGGATAGGGCGACATTATACTGAACAAGCGGCAGGTGGTCCGGACCTTTGGCGCTGACCGCGCCGGTGCTGTGGCAGTGCAGCAAATCGAACAATCGAAGGCGGGAAACCGCGCTATTCGCGTGATGTGCTTGCCGCGAAGTAAGTTATCGTGCGCAGTTCAAGAATAAATCTCCCCACATCTGGAACGAACGGAGTTGCAAGTATGAAAACATTAAGAGCGAAATTGCTGCTGGCGCTGGTCGTCATGTGGATCGGCCTGCTGGTGCTGGCGGCATGGTCGGCGCTCAACACCCGGCAAAACATGATCAACGAGCGCGAGGCCGGCCTCAAGCGCGTCGTTGAAACCGCCGAAGGCATCCTCAAAAGTTATGCAGCCGAAGTCGCCGCCGGCAAGACCACATTGGCAGATGCCCAGAAGCAGGCGCTGGAACGCATCGCCGCGATGCGTTACGACAACGACAACTACATCTTCGTCTTCGACTCCAAGCCGGTGGTGCTGATGCATCCGACCAACAAGAGCGTGGTCGGCAAGAATGTCGGCGATCGCAAGGACAGCGACGGCAAGCTGTACTACGTCGAAATGGTCAAGGTCGGCAAGGCGCAGCAGCGCGGCTACGTCAATTACATGGGGCGCCTGCCGGGCGCCGACGACACCAACCGCACGCAGAAAGTCAGCTACCTGATCTACTACCAGCCGTGGGACTGGCTGCTGGTGTCGGGCGTTTTCCTCAATGACGTGGAAAGCGATTTCTACAAGAACCTGCTGAAGCTGGCGGGCATCCTGATCGTGATCGGCGTTGCGGTATCCGCGATGATGCTGGCGATCATCCGCAACATCACGCGCAGCCTCGGCGGCGAACCGGCGTATGCGGTCGGCGTGGCGTCGCGCATTGCGTCCGGCGACCTGACCATGGCGATCAAGACGCGGGCGGGAGACAAGACTAGCCTGCTGTATGAAATGAGCGTGATGCGCGAGCGATTGTCGTCGGTGATCGGCGGCATCCGCACCGGCACCGATTCCATCGACACCGGCGCCAAGGAAATCGCCGCCGGCAACATGGATCTGTCCTCGCGCACCGAACAGCAGGCGGCGTCGCTGGAGGAAACCGCGTCCAGCATGGAAGAACTTACCTCGACCGTGAAGCAGAACGCCGACAATGCGCGCCAGGCAGGCCAGCTGGCCAACACGGCATCCGACATCGCGCGCCGCGGCGGCGACGTGGTCGGGCAGGTGGTCGACACCATGCAAGGCATCACGGAAAGCTCGCGCAAGATCGCCGACATCATCGGCGTGATCGACGGTATCGCGTTCCAGACGAATATCCTCGCTTTGAATGCGGCGGTGGAGGCCGCGCGGGCCGGTGAGCAGGGCCGCGGCTTCGCGGTGGTGGCTTCCGAAGTGCGCAGCCTGGCGCAGCGCAGCGCGCAGGCCGCCAAGGAAATCAAGCACCTGATCGACGATTCGGTAACGCGCGTCGACAGCGGGTCGGAGCTGGTGCAGCGCGCCGGACAGACCATGGGCGAAGTGGTCGACGCGGTCCAGCGCGTGACCGACATCATGGGTGAAATCTCCTCGGCGACCGAAGAGCAAAGCAGCGGCATCGGCCAGATCAATCTGGCGATTACGCAAATGGATCAGGCCACGCAGCAGAACGCTGCGCTGGTGGAGCAGGCTGCGGCTGCAGCCGGTTCGCTGGAAGAGCAGGCGCGCCGCCTCAAGGATGCCGTGGCGTTCTTCCAGGCTGAAAGTGTTGCCGCTACTGCCGTTGCAGCGGCGCCGGTCGTTCGCGCCGCCGCGCCTGCGTCTGCGCCGCGGGTCGCGCCGAAAGCTCCCGCCGCCGCGCCGCGCAAGGCGGCAGCTGGCCTGCCTGCTGCGCCGAAATCCGCGCCCGCCAAGTCGTCCCCGGCGGATGACGGCGATTGGGAAACCTTTTAAGAACCCGTTCCGATCCTTGGCGAGGAGTCGTTCGCCGATGGCCCGTGGTGCGGAGCCAAATTGAGAGGGGTTTCAGGTCGCCGCGATAAACGGCTTGTCCGAGCAATCGGGCAGGCCGTTTGTTTTGGCGGCAACGGCGATTCCTTTTGCAAGCCGTGAATTGAGCGGTTTTCCCTCTCGGAATGTTATGATACCGGGCTATTGCGGGCGAATTTGCCTGCCTCCGTCAAACTCTGTGAAATTGTAGATAACGTGCGCTTAAATTCCATTAAATTGTCAGGATTCAAGTCTTTCGTCGATCCGATGAATTTCCAGGTGCCGGGACAGCTGGTGGGCGTGGTGGGTCCCAACGGTTGCGGCAAATCCAACATCATTGACGCCGTGCGCTGGGTGCTGGGTGAATCGAAAGCCTCCGAACTGCGCGGCGAGTCCATGCAGGACGTCATTTTCAACGGCTCCACCAACCGCAAGCCGGCCGGGCGCGCTTCCGTCGAACTGGTGTTCGACAACGCCATGGGCAAGGCTGCGGGCCAATGGGGCCAATACGCCGAAATCGCCGTCAAGCGCACGCTCACGCGCGACGGCACCTCCTCGTACTACATCAACAACCAGGCGGTGCGCCGCCGCGACATCCAGGACATCTTCCTCGGCACCGGCCTCGGCCCGCGCGCTTACGCGATCATCGGCCAGGGCATGATTTCGCGCATCATTGAAGCGCGCCCGGAAGAGCTGCGCATCTTCCTCGAAGAAGCTGCCGGCGTGTCGAAGTACAAAGAACGCCGCCGCGAAACCGAAAACCGCCTGCACGACACGCGCGAGAACCTCACCCGCCTGGAAGACATCCTGCGCGAGCTCAACACCAATCTCGAAAAGCTGGAAGCGCAGGCCGCCGTCGCCAAGAAGTTCAACGAACTCACCAGCGACCAGGAAGAGAAGCAAAAGCTTCTGTGGCTGTTGCGCAAGAACGAAGCCAAGGCCGAGCAGGAAAAATTCTTCCGCGAAATCGAACGCGCGCAAATCGATCTGGAAGAACAGACCGCCAAGCTGCGCCACGTCGAGGCCGAGCTGGAACACATGCGCCAGGCCCATTACGGCGCCGGCGATCGCCTGCATACGGCGCAAGGCCATCTGTACCAGACCAACTCCGAAATCGGCAGCCTGGAAGCGCAGATCAAGTTCGTCATCGAGTCGCGCAACCGGCTGCAATCGCAACTCAATTCGCTCACTGCGCAGCGCGACCAGTGGCAACGCCAGGGCACGCAGCACCAGGACGATTTGGCGGAAGCCGAGATCCAGCTTGAAGAGCAGGGCATGCGCGTCGAGCAGGCGCAGCAAGCTGTGCAGGACGGCAACGACAAGGTGCCGACGCTGGAGCAGGCATGGCGCGAAGCGCAGCTCAAGACGACCGAATCGCGCGGCAAGATCATGCAGATCCAGCAGCAGATCGAACTGGAGTCGGCGCATCAACGCAATGCCTCCAACATCCTGTCCGGCCTGGCGGTGCGCCGGGAACGCCTGGCGCAGGAAAAGAGCGGCCTGAACATGCCCGACGACGCGCACTTGTCCAACCTCAAGTTGCAGCTGGAAGAAAAGCAAGCCGCGCTGGAAGAAGCATCCATGTACCTCGAAGAGGCGCAGGAACAGCAGCCGAAGCTGGAAGAAGAACGCCGCACCGCGCAGGAACTGGTCAGCAAGGAAACCTCCGACCTGGCGCAGCTGGAAGCGCGCCAGTCGGCCCTCAAGCAATTGCAGGAAAGCGTGCAGACCCAGGGCAAGGTACAGCCGTGGCTGGAAAAGCATGAATTGGCCAACCTGCCGCGCCTGTGGCAGAAGCTGCATATCGACGCCGGTTGGGAAACCTCGCTGGAGTCGGTGTTGCGCGAGCGCATGTCGGCGCTGGAAGTGTCGAACCTCGACTGGGCCAAGGCCTTCTTCAACGATGCGCCGCCGGCCAAGCTGGCGCTGTTCGCGCCGAACCCGGCAGCCGCTCCCGCCGAGCCGGCACCGAACGGACTCAAGCCATTCATCAATCTGCTGCAACTCAACGATCCGGGTTTGCGCTCACTGATGCAGGACTGGCTGCACAACGTCTTTATTGCCGACGACACCGCCAGCGCGTTCGTCGATCGCAGCAAGCTGCCGGCCGGCGCTTGCTTCGTGACCAAGCAAGGCCACGTGGTGAGCCAGTCGAGCGTGCGTTTCTATGCTTCCGATTCGGAGCAGGACGGCATGCTGGCGCGCCAGCAGGAAATCGAAAACCTGACCAAGCAGCAGCGCGCCCAATACATGCTGGCTGAAGAAGCCAAATCGCGCGCGGTGCGCGCCGACGCCGCCATGACCGCCGCCACCCAGCGTCTGCAGGAATTGCGCCAGCGCGTCGCCGGCCTGACCCAGGCGGTGCACAGCCTGCAGATCGAAGTGATGAAGCTGTCGGAAGTGCAGGAGCGCTTCAATCAGCGCAGCACGCAGATCGTCGCCGACCTCGCCGAAATCGAAATGCAGGAAGTCGAGCAGCAACAGATCAAGGCCGAATCCGAGGCCAAGTTCGAGCAGCTCGACATCGAGCTGGCCGAGCTGCAGGAGTCGCACGAAAACGGCCAGACCGATTACCTCAGCAAGGAACAGCAACTCAACGATGCGCGCCAGCGCCTGCGCGAACTGGAACGCGCCGCGCAGGAAGCCGAGTTCTCCGAGAAGTCGCAACGCAACAAGATCGACGAACTCAAGCGCAGCATCGCCACTGCGCTGGAGCAGGCCGCGCAATTGTTTGCCAGCATGCAACAGGGCAGCCTGGAACTGGAAAGCCTCGACGACCAGGCCGCGCAAGCCGGTTTGCAGTCCTTGCTGGACAAGCGCACCGACCAGGAGCGTGCGCTGGCCGACGCCCGTCACGAACTCGACCAGCTGTCGCAACAGTTGCGCCATCACGAAGAAGCGCGCTTGCAAGCCGAGCGCAGCCTGCAGCCGCAGCGCGATCGCATCACCGAACTGCAACTGAAGGAACAGGCCGCGCGCCTGAATCAGGAGCAGTTCACTGAAGCGCTGGCCAACACCCAGGCCGACGAAGCGGCGCTGGCCGAGAAGCTGACCGACGACATGCGTCCTTCCTACCTGCAAGGCGAAGTGACCCGTCTGACCAATGCGATCGCCGCCCTGGGCGCAGTCAATCTGGCCGCGCTGGATGAACTGGCGACTGCCTCCGAGCGCAAGAATTTCCTCGATGCACAGTACGTCGACCTCAACGAAGCGATCACCACCTTGCAGGACGCCATCCACAAGATCGACATCGAAACCCGCGGCTTGCTGCAGGACACTTTCGACAAGGTCAACGGCCACTTTGCAGAACTGTTCCCGATCCTGTTCGGCGGCGGCCAGGCAAGGCTGACCATGACCGGCGACGAGATCCTCGATTCCGGCGTGCAAGTCATGGCGCAACCGCCGGGAAAGAAGAACGCCACGATTCACCTGTTGTCCGGCGGCGAAAAAGCGCTGACCGCGACCGCGCTGGTGTTCTCGATGTTCCAGCTGAACCCTGCGCCGTTCTGCCTGCTGGACGAAGTGGATGCGCCGCTCGACGATGCCAACACCGAGCGCTTCTGCAATATGGTCAAGCGCATGTCGTCGAACACCCAGTTCCTGTTCATCTCGCATAACAAGATCGCGATGGAAATGGCCAACCAGCTGATCGGCGTGACCATGCAGGAGCAGGGCGTGTCGCGTATCGTGGCGGTCGACATGGAAGCGGCGGCCAACTTCACGTCGGAGGTGCAGGCGGCTTAGGCCGTCCGGCGTTTGCATGCCGTGCGCGAGCTGCGAATTTCGGTGCTGATGCGCCGTTTTTCAAAGGCCGGACAGCTTGACAAGCCCAAGGGGGAACACTACCCTGAACGGCTTGTCATACAAGGGCTTTAGCGGGCTTCAGCGCTGCTGATGCAAAGCGATCCAGACAAAGAATAACAAGACGGTAATGGTGGACCAGGCGTACTTTTGCTGCTGTACGGATATATTCAGGAAGCAATTGAACATCTTGTTCCGCCGACTCTCAGGAATCCACGAAGACCAGTTATGACCAGTTTTATCGAACTGAACACAGTTGATGTCCGCCGCGCCGCCCGTCAGGGCATGGCCGCAGCGGTAGCAGCAGCTGCGACTCTCTCAACCACCGCAGTGAAGGCCGGCGCCGGCAATGCCGCAGTGCGCCTCGCTTCCAAGAAAAATTCCAGGGTGCATTCGGCATGACAGACCTCCAGACCAGCCTGATCGTCATCGGCGGCGTGATCGTCGTGGGCGTGATTTCCTACAATAAATGGCAGGAGCACAAGACGCGCAAGACCGTCGAACGTGCGTTTGCGTCCGATCACGACGATGTGCTGATGAACGCCGACAGTGCGGCGCAGCCGCTTTCCACGCCCAGGAGCGCGCCGGCCGCCGCCGTGCCGCCGTCGTTCCAGGCTGCACCTGCTCCTGTGCAATCGGCGCCCGCTGCGAAGTCGCCGCTGTCGATGTACGACGACGATGACCGCGTCGAGCCCGAGCTTTACCAGATGCCCGAGCGCCGTCCGCAAGTGCCGGCGCCCGCGCAGCAGCCGATTACGCCGCCGGTTACCGAAGCCGATCTGGACACGCCGGTCGAGCCCTACCTGTCGATCGATACACCGCTGGACAGCCATGACGACTATCTGGCTGATCCGATGAATGTGGACAATCTCAACTCCGACCTGAGTCATGTCGAAGCCACACTCAACGACACCGAGATGTTTGCCGGCGAGCAAGTGGCGCAGGCGCCGGCGGCGCCGCAGCGCGAATTGCCGGTCGACGAACTGGTCGACTGCATCATCCCGATTGCGCTGGAAGTCGCCGTGCGCGGCGAGAAGCTGTTGCCGGGCGTGCAGAACCTGCGCCATGTCGGCAACAAGACCGTGAATTTCGTCGGCCGCACGACGGAAGGCGAATGGGAGCCGATCGGCCACGGCAGTTCCTACAATGCCTTGCTGGCCGGCGTGCAGCTGGCCAATCGCAACAATGCGCTCAATGAGCTTGAATATTCCGAGCTGATTGTGCGTTTGCGCGAATTCACCGACGCGGTCGGTGCAGAGCCCGAAATCCCCGACATGATCGACGTGATGAAGACGGCGCAAGCGTTGCATCAGTTCATCATGGATCACGACGTCCAGCTGGGCGTCAACGTTCGTTCCAACGGTGCGCCGTGGAACGTCACCACCTTGCTTGCGGCGTTGACCCGCCAGGGTTTCGATCGCCGTACCGACGGTCATCTGGTGATGCAGGACGGCGAAGGCGAAGTGCTGTTCTCGATGTCGACCAACGTCACCGGCGCAGCCGAGACTACCGATCGCCTTACGCTGTTGCTGGATGTTCCGCGCGTCGGTCCGGCTCGTGACGGCTACGGCGCCATGATCGCTTGCGCGCGTTCGCTGGCCATGCGGCTGGGCGGCACCGTGGTCGACGACAGCGACCAGTTGCTGTCGGACGCCGCGCTGAGCGATATCGCCGAGCAGGTCGGCGCGTTCTACAGCGCCATGGAATCTGCAGAAATCCCGGCCGGCTCCAAGCGCGCGATGCGCCTCTTCAGTTAAGCTTGCGCGCTATTCTTTGAGCGCTCCTACCATGCATCCAGATTCACATTCAGCACCCGCGGCGCCAGGCGACTGGCGCGCGCGGGCGGCTTGGCTCAAGGCGGCCTTGGACCGTCACAACCACGCCTACTACGTCCTCGACAATCCCAGCATTCCCGACGCCGAATACGACAAGCTGTTCCACGAGCTGCAGGCGCTGGAAACGGAACATCCCGAACTGGTCACCAGCGATTCGCCCACCCAACGTGTGGGCGGTGCGCCGTTGCCGCAATTCGAGCAGGTGCGTCACGCGATCCCGATGCTGTCGCTGGGCAACGGCTTCGATGATGAAGACATCATCGCGTTCGACAAGCGCGTCAAGGACGGCTTGTCTTCTGAGGCAGACATTGCTTACGCCACCGAACTGAAATTCGACGGTCTCGCCATTAGCCTGCGTTATGAAGACGGCGTGCTGGTCGGCGCCGCCACGCGCGGTGACGGCACTACCGGTGAGAATGTCACGGCCAATATCCGCACCGTACGCGCCATTCCCTTGCGTCTGCATGGCGACAAGGCGCCGCAGGTGCTGGAAGTGCGCGGCGAAGTGCTGATGTACAAAAATGATTTCGCCCGGCTCAACCAGCGCCAGCGCGATGCCGGCCAGAAGGAATTCGCTAACCCGCGCAATGCCGCGGCGGGCAGCCTGCGCCAGCTCGACTCTCGGATCACGGCGCAGCGCACCTTGCGCTTTTTTGCCTACGGCATCGGTGTACTGGAAGGTACGGCCATGCCGGCGTCGCATTCGGCGCTGCTCGACTGGTATTCCGAACTCGGTCTGCCGGTCTGCAAGGAGCGTGCGGTGGTGCAAGGCGCCGATGGCTTGCTGAAGTTCTACCACGGCATCGGCGCCAAGCGCGCCGAGTTGCCTTATGAAATCGATGGCGTGGTCTACAAGGTCGATCGCCTCGATCAGCAACAGCAGCTCGGTTTCGTGTCGCGTGCGCCGCGGTTTGCGCTCGCGCATAAATTCCCGGCGCAGGAAGCGCTGACCGTGGTGCAAGGCATCGAAGTGCAGGTCGGACGTACCGGCGCCATCACGCCGGTGGCGCGGCTGGCGCCGGTATTCGTCGGCGGCGTGACCGTCACGAATGCAACGCTGCATAACGAAGACGAAGTGCGCCGCAAGGACATCCGGATCGGTGACACCGTGATCGTGCGCCGCGCCGGCGACGTGATCCCGGAAGTGGTCACTTACGTACCCGAGTCGCGGCCGGCCGATGCCAGGCTGTTCGACATGCCGAAGACGTGCCCGGTGTGCGGTTCCGAAATCATCCGTCTTGACGATGAGGCGATCGCACGCTGTTCGGGCGGCTGGGTCAAGTGTTCGGCACAGCGCAAGGGCGGCCTGCAGCATTTTGCTTCGCGCCGCGCAATGGACATCGAAGGCCTGGGCGATCAGCTGATCGAACAACTGGTCGACAAGAACGTCATCACCACGGCGGCGGACTTGTATCGGCTTGGCTTGACTGCGCTGGCCGAGCTCGACCGCATGGCCGAGAAGTCGGCGCAGAATGTGCTCGATGCACTGGAAAAATCCAAGTCGACCACGCTGGCGCGTTTCATCTACAGTCTCGGCATCCGCCACGTCGGCGAAGCCACCGCAAAGGAGCTGGCGCGCCATTTCGGCAACATGGATGCGGTGCTGGCGGCGAACGAGGAACAGTTGCTGGAGGTGGCCGACGTCGGTCCGGTGGTGGCGCGTTCCATCGTCAGCTTTTTTTCCGATAGTCTGAATGTCGAACTGGTGAATCAGTTGCGCGCAGCCGGCATCCATTGGAGCGAAGGCGCAGGCATCGAGATCCAGGCCAAGACGCTGGCCGGCAAGACGTTTGTCCTGACCGGCACCTTGCCGACGCTGACGCGCGACGAGGCGGCACACATGATCGAAGCTGCCGGCGGCAAGGTCAGCGGTTCAGTGTCGAAGAAAACCGGCTATGTGGTGGCCGGCGCCGATGCCGGCAGCAAACTGGCGAAAGCCGAAGAGTTGGGCATCGCCATCCTCGACGAGGACGGCCTGCAGGCATTGATCAAAACCGGCCCTCAGGATGCTCCGGAAACGGCAGCCGCAGAATAATCGGCGATACTGGACGATAATGGCGCCATGCATCATGGGCCAGGCGTCCGGCGCCACGTGAATACACTCAATATGTTATCGGGAGTTGCAATGAGCAAGAGAATCAAGAAAGCCGTATTTCCTGTCGCCGGCCTGGGCAGCCGCTTCCTGCCGGCTACTAAGGCGCAGCCGAAGGAGATGTTGCCCATCGTCGACAAGCCGCTGATCCATTACGCAGTGGAAGAAGCGGTCGCGGCGGGCATCACCGAGATGGTGTTCATCACCGGCCGCAACAAGCGCGCCATCGAAGACCATTTCGACAAGGCCTATGAACTGGAAGCCGAACTTGAAGCCGCCGGCAAGCAGCAATTGCTGGATATTGTCCAGAACGTGATTCCCAAGAACGTCACCTGCATCTTCATTCGCCAATCCGCTCCGCTGGGTCTGGGGCACGCGGTACTGTGCGCACGTCCGGTGGTCGGCGACGAGCCTTTCGCGGTGCTGCTGGCGGACGATTTCATGGACGTCGGTCCCGGCCAGAAGCCGGTCATGGCGCAGATGACCGAAGTTTACGAACGCGAGGGCCTGAGCCTGCTGGCGGTGCAGGACGTACCACGCAGTGATACCAAGCAATACGGCATCGTCAGCGCCACTGCGTACCAGACCAATCTGGAACGCGTCAACGGCATCGTCGAAAAACCGGCTCCGGATGTGGCGCCGTCGACGCTGGCAGTGGTCGGCCGCTACGTGCTCAACAACCGTATTTTCGAGTACCTCGAAACCATCGGCAAGGGTGCCGGAGGCGAGATCCAGCTGACCGACGGCATCGCGGCGCTGATGCACGCACAAACCGTGCTGGCGTATCGCTACGAAGGCCAGCGCTACGATTGCGGTTCCAAGCTGGGCTATCTCAAGGCGACGGTCGCGATGGGCATGAAGCATGCGGAGACCGGCCCCGCATTTACCGAGTACCTGAAACAGCTCGGCGTCAATTCCTGAAGCAGAGCAGGGCGAGAGGACCGATATGGCGATTCGTGAAATTCTGAAAATGGGCGATCCGCGCCTGCTGCGCCAGGCCGAGCCGGTGCAGCAATTCGGCACGCCCGAGATGGACGTGCTGATTGCCGACATGTTCGAGACCATGCGTGCAGTCAACGGTGCGGGCCTGGCGGCGCCGCAAATCGGCGTCAACCTGCAATTGGTGATTTTCGGTTTCAAGAAGAACCAGCGCTATCCGGATGCGCCCGAAGTACCAGAGACGGTACTGATCAATCCGACCCTGACGCCGCTGAGCGACGAGCAGGACGAGGGTTGGGAAGGTTGTTTGTCGGTGCCGGGTCTGCGCGGCGTGGTGCCGCGCTGGAGCCGCTTGCGTTACGAAGGCGTGGACGAGAAGGGCAATCGCATTGACCGCACTGTCGATGGTTTCCATGCGCGCGTTGTGCAGCACGAGTGCGATCATCTTATCGGTGTGCTGTATCCGATGCGGATCAAGGACTTTACGCGCTTCGGCTTCACCGAAATCCTGTTTCCCGAACTGGACCCGAACGACGACGATTGAGTTGCTCAAGCAATCGGTCAAGTCGGATCATTGTCTTCGACCCAAAGAAAATCGCGTATGAAGCCTGACTTCATACGCGATTTTTCATTGCAGGTTACAGCAAGCGTGCAAGACGCAATTCAGCCTTAGCCTTCCGCCACGCGCTTGCCGATATGCGCCAGCGCTTCTTCGATCTGGTCGATCAGGATCAGGCACAGTTCGCCTTCCTTGAGCGAAGCCAGCGCCGTATCGATGGCCAGGAACTCGCCGTAGACTTCCTTGGTGACGGTCGTGCGGCGTGCGTTGGCCAGGCCCTGCCGCAGCAGCGCCAGCACTTCGCCGTCGGCGCGACCGCGCTGGCATTGATCCTGATACAGCACGACTTCGTCGAAGGCATCGCCGAGGATTTCGGTTTGCTGGCGGATGTCGATGTCGCGACGATCTCCGGCGCCGCTGATCACTACCGAGCGACGCTTGGCGGGAATGCTTTCGATGGCCTTGACCAGCGCATTGATGGCGTCCGGATTGTGGCCGTAGTCGGCGATCACGGTGGCGCCGCGATAATCGAACATGTTGAAGCGGCCCGGTGCGGTGCCGACGTCGCTGATGAAGGTGCGCAAGCCTGCGCGCACGATATTCCAGTCAAGACTCAGGGCCCATGCTGCGCCGACCGACGCCATGGTGTTCTCCACCTGGAAGCCGATGCCGCCGTTGCGGGTCAACGGAATGTCTTTGAGTGCGAGGCGAACTTCCTGCTCGCCTTGTGCCGCCACGATGTCGTCGCCATCGCGGAAGACCACACGGTGGCCCTGCGCGCGATGCGTCGCCATGATCGGATGGGTCGGGTCGAGTGCGAAGAAGATCACTGCACCGGGGCAGGATGGCGCCATGCTCGATACCATCGCGTCGGCGGCATTGAGCACTGCGTAGCCGGTCGATGCGACGTTTTCGACGATCACGCGCTTGACCACGGCCAGGTCTTCGACCGTGCTGATGTAGCTGAGGCCGAGATGGTCGCCCATGCCGATGTTGGTGACGACGGCAACGTTGCAGCGGTCGAAACCCAGGCCTTCGCGCAATACGCCGCCACGCGCGGTTTCCAGCACGGCAGCGTCGACGTCGGGATGGAACAGCACGTTGCGGGCGCTGCGCGGACCGCTGCAGTCGCCGGTGTCGGTGCGCTGATTGTCGATGTAGACGCCGTCGGTATTGGTCATGCCGACGCGCAGGCCCTTTTGCGCCAGCAGGTGCGTGATCAGGCGCACGGTGGTGGTTTTGCCATTGGTGCCGGCCACTGCGACGACCGGGATGCGGGCATCGTCGCCGTCGGCGAACATGGTCGAGATGATGGCGTCGCCGACCGCGCGGCCCTTGCCGTAGGACGGCGAAAGATGCATGCGCAGGCCGGGTGCGGCGTTGACTTCGACAATGCCGCCTTCCTGTTCTTCCAGCGGAGCGTGTACGGTGTTGCAGACGATGTCGACGCCGCAGATGTCGAGGCCGACCATTTGCGCTGCGGCGACTGCGCGCGCAGCCAGTTCCGGATGGACGTCGTCGGTCACGTCGGTGGCGGTGCCGCCGGTGGACAGGTTGGCATTGTTGCGCAGGACGATGCGCGCGCCTTGTGGCGGGATCGACTCGGCGTCGTAATTCTGTTTGGACAGCGTGGCCAATGCAATGTCGTCAAAACGGATCTTGGTCAGCGAGGTGGCGTGACCGTCGCCGCGCAGCGGATCGCTGTTGACCGTGTCGACCAGTTGACGGATGGTGTGCACGCCGTCGCCGATGACTTGCGGCGGGTCGCGGCGGGCGGCGGCGACCAGGGTCTTGCCGATCACCAGCAGGCGGTAGTCGTGGCCGGGCAGGTAGCGTTCGACGATGATTTCGTCGCTGATTTTGACTGCGGCGTTGAAGGCGGCGACGATTTGTTCATGGCTGCTGATGTTGACGGCGACGCCTTTGCCCTGATTGCCGTCACGCGGCTTGATGACCACCGGCGCAGCGATTTCCTGTGCGGCGGCCCAGGCATCCTCGACGGTCTCCACCACGCGCCCGTTCGGCACCGGCACGCCGGCGGCGTTGAGCAGCATCTTGGTCAGTTCCTTGTCCTGCGCGATCGATTCGGCGATGGCGCTGGTGTTGCTGGTCTCGGCGGCCTGGATGCGTTTCTGGCGGCTGCCCCAGCCGAACTGCACCATGCTGCCGTCGGTCAGGCGACGGAACGGGATGCCGCGTTTGACCGCGGCAGCGACGATGGCGCCGGTGCTGGGGCCGAGACGCACGTCTTCATCCAGTTCACGCAGGCGCGCCAGTGCGTCGGCCAGGTCGAACGGCTTGTCGTCGACGGCGGCGTTGCACAGCTTCTGCGCCAGTTCGAAGGCGAGGCGGCCGACGGCTTCTTCGCTGTATTCCACGATGACCTGATAGACGCCGGCTTCGACGGTGGGGACGGTGCGGCTGAAGGTCACCGGGCAACCGGCTTGCGACTGCAGGCCCAGCGCGGCGGCTTGCAACGCGTGCGCCATGGAGACGGCCTTGACTTCACCGGCCGGTTGCAGGAAGCCGATGTGCGGGAAGCGCGCGCGCAGGCGCACTTCAAATCCCGGCATGCCTTCGATGGCGCGCTCGACCTCGGGGCACGAGACGATGGCTTCGATCGCAGTGTGCCTGCTCCAGAGGTTAGGGCCGCGCAGTACGCGAATACGTGAAACGTCCATCAACGAGTCTTCCTGAATGTGTCTGTTTTAAGTTTCTTGACCGGGACCAGAGCCCGGCCTTGCTTTGGGGTGCTGTGAAATGATCCGCGTCAGATCCGCTTCAGGCCGTCTGCGCCTTGCGCTTCTTGCCTTGCTCTTCGGCCTGTTCGGTGCCGAACAATTCGATGCCCGCGCGGATCAGGTCGGCTGTGATGCCAAGCGCCCAGGTCGCGGCGACTGCGGCCAGCACGTTCTCGATCTGGAAGCCGACGGCGCCGCCGCCGGTAATCGGGATCGCGGTCACGGTGCTGACGCGGACTTCCTTGTCGCCGGTCGCCTGGATGACGTCGCCGTTGCGCACAAAGACGCCGCGCTTGCCTTGTTTCAAGTGTTCGGTCATGACCGGCGCCTGACTGTCGACGGCGAAGAAAATCACTTCTCCGTCGCACAGGCCGGCCATGTCGGCGACCAGCGGATCTTCGGCGTTGAGTACGGCGACGCCGTCCGGCAGCACGACGTCGACCTGGGTGCGCTTGACCTTGGTGGCCAGTTGCTCGGCATTGTCGATGTAGTACTCGGGCAGGCTGTCGGCCGGATCGATGTTGGTGACCACGCCGACCTGGCAGCGGTCGTAGGCGAGGCCTTCAGAGAGAATCGAAACGCTGCCGTTTTCAAACACGGCGGCTTCGACGGCGCGGTTGAGCAACACACGGTGTGCGGCGCCCCAATTGGCGCGATTGCCTTTTTCGACCAGGCGCTGGCCGAGGTAAAGGCCGTCGCCGCAAGCCAAGCCGACATGCTTGCCGCTGAGGTCGATGATGCGCGCGACCAGGCGGGCGATGGTGGTCTTGCCGTGGGTGCCGGTGATGCCGACGATGGGAATGCGGCCGGTGTCTTCCGGCTTGAACAGGTGTTCGACGATAGCCTGGCCGACCGGACGCGGCGTGCCTTCGGACGGTTTCAGGTGCATCAGCAAGCCGGGACCGGCATTGACTTCAACGATGGCGCCGCGCTGTTCGTCGAGCGGACGCGAAATGTCTTCGGCCACCAGATCGACGCCGGCGATGTCGAGGCCGACCACGCGCGCCGCCAGCGCTGCCGTCGCGGCGACGCTGGGGTGGACCTGATCGGTGACGTCGATGGCAACGTTGCCATTGCGCAGCAGCAGAACTTTTTTTCCGTTTGGCGGCACCGAGTCCGCAGTCAGGCCCTGGCGTTCCAGTTCGAGACGGGCGGCCGGTTCGCGGTCAAGGATAACCGGGTTCAGCGGGTGCTCTTCCAGATCGCCGCGGCGCGGGTCCTGATTGACTACGTCAATCAGTTGCGAAATGGTGGACTTGCCGTCGCCGACGACGAAGATCGGTTCCCCGCGCGCAGCCGCGGCCAGCTTGCCGCCGACGATCAGCAGGCGATGCTCGTTGCCGCGGATGAAGCGCTCGACCAGCACGCTGCTGCCTTCTTCCAGCGCAGCCTTATAGGCGGTTTCAACTTCGGCTTGCGTGTTCAGATCGATGAAGACGCCGCGGCCGTGGTTGGCGTCGGACGGCTTGACGACCACCGGCAGGCCGATGTCTTCGGCGGCTTCCCAGGCATCGGCCGGGCTGTCGACGATGCGGCCTTCGGGAATGGCGACGCCGCAGGATTGCAGCAATGTCTTGGTCAGGTCCTTGTCGCGCGAAATGCTTTCGGCGATGGCGCTGGTCTGGTCGGTTTCTGCGGTCCAGATGCGGCGCTGCTTGCAGCCGTGGCCGAGTTGCACCAGATTCCCTTCCGACAGGCGGATCGACGGGATGCGGCGCTCATCGGCGGCGTCCACGATGCAGGCGGTGCTGGGGCCGAGACACAGCGAGTCGACCATGTCGCGCAGTTTTTCGACGGTCGCCTCGACGTCGAAAGGCTTGTCTTCGATCGCGGCCATGACGAGGTCGCGACCGGCGTAGAGGGCGGCGCGGGTGACTTGTTCGTGGCGGGCGCGGACGACGACTTTATAGACGCCGCGCACTGAGGTTTCGCGCGCCTTGCCGAAACCGCCGGGCAGACCGGCCAGGTTTTGCAGCTCAAGCGTGACGTGTTCCATGATGTGGCCGGGCCAGGTGCCTTCTTTCAGGCGCTGCAGGAAACCGCCGCGCTCGCCGTAGCTGCATCGGTGTTCGACCAGCGACGGCAGCCAGCTGGTCAAGCGTTCATTGAAGCCGGGAATGATATTCGACGGAAAGTCTTCCAGTTCTCCGATGTCGATCCAGACCTCCAGCGCAGGGCGATAGGTCCAGATATTGGGGCCGTGCAACGGGAGGATACGGAGAAATTCTATATTTTTCATGAGTAAGCAGTTGTGCCGCTAAGCGTTGTGCGTTCTGTCGATCCAAGCATGAATAACGCATTAAGCGCCGATTGGTTTACTTCACATCAACAAAATGCGAGCGCTACCATCGGCCTGCGAATGTTTTTGCAGGATTTTCTTGTTCTTCGTCCCATATTTGTCCCAGCCCCTTCCCATAAGTTGCCGGAATACACAATATGTAACGATATTGTCTCAGACTGTTTGCCGTCTTGCATGCAAAAAGATCAGGGAATCGTCAGGATTTGCCGTCAAACCGGCGCTTGTTTGTCATCGCAAGGGGAGGGCTGCGCGTTGTCGGTGTGGCAAACCCTTGCGATATAATATGCGCGGCATAGATTGTCGGCAAAAAGTTGCCAGCAAAACCATTCCTCACTGTCCGCACAGGACAAACATGCCGTTCAGATGAATAGAGAATCCCTCATCCCAAGCTCCTCCAATTTGCCCGCGCCGTGGCGCGCGGAAGCGCAAGCCCAGCTGGCGCCCGACGAAAAGATCGTTACCTGGCTCGAACTCGATTTAGACACCGCGCTGAAATTCAGCAGCGGGCTGATCGTCGCGACCGACCGCCGCTTGCTCGCCAAAAACAGCGAGAACCAGGGCTGGAGCACCTGGGAATACCGTGCCGGCCTGGCATTGAAGCACCATGACCACGCCGGTGTCGGCAGCCTGGAGTTGCAGGATGGGCAATCGCGGCTGGCTTTCTGGCGTTACACGCTGGCGCAAAATCCGCAGGCGCTGCGCCTGATCAACCAGTTCGACCAGCAGCGTGACGCCCAGGCGTCCGGCCAGGCGGCGGTGGAAGAAGCACTCGACGTGTGTCCGCAGTGTAAGGCGCCGATCCCGCAGGGCCAGGAAGCCTGCGCCATCTGTCCGGAAGCCAAGGAGGCACCGCCATCGACCTGGGCGCTGTTCCGCCTGACGCGCTTCGCCAAACCTTACAAGGGTTCCTTGCTGCTGGGTTTCCTGCTGACGCTGGCATCGACCGCTGCCACGCTGGTGCCGCCGTACATGACGATGCCGTTGATGGACAACGTGCTGATTCCGTTCCAGAACGGTGCGCCGCTGGATTCTCGTCTGGCCGGCCTGTACCTGAGCGGTTTGCTGGGTTCGGCCATGGTGGCCTGGATACTCGGCTGGGCCCGCACCTACATCCTCGCGCTGGTGAGCGAGCGCATCGGCGCCGACCTGCGCACATCGACCTATGAACATCTGCTGCGGCTGTCGCAGGAATACTTCGGCGGCAAGCGCACCGGCGATCTGATGGCGCGCATCGGTTCGGAGACCGACCGCATCTGCGTGTTCCTGTCGCTGCATTTGCTGGATTTCATCATCGACGTCTTGATGATCATCATGACGGCCGTGATCCTGATTTCGATCAATCCGTGGCTGGCGCTGGTGACTTTGCTGCCGTTGCCGTTCATCGCCTGGATGATCCACGTGGTGCGCGATCGCCTGCGCCATGGCTTTGAAAAGATTGACCGCATCTGGTCGGAAGTGACCAACGTGCTGGCCGATACCATCCCCGGCATCCGCGTGGTCAAGGCCTTCGCCCAGGAAAAGCGTGAAGCGGCCCGCTTCAAGGAAGCCAATCGCCATAACCTGGTGGTCAACGATCGCGTCAACAAGATCTGGTCGCTGTTCACGCCGACCGTGACCATGCTGACCGAAATCGGCCTGCTGGTGGTATGGGTCTTCGGCATCTGGCAGGTGTCGCACAACCAGATCACGGTCGGTGTGCTGACGGCGTTCCTGGCCTACATCAGCCGTTTCTACACGCGCCTGGATTCAATGAGCCGCATCGTGTCGGTGACGCAAAAGGCCGCCGCCGGCGCCAAGCGGATCTTCGACATCCTCGACCACGTGTCGAGCGTGCCGGAGCCGGCCAATCCGGTGCACATCGAAAAAGTGAAGGGCGCCATCGAGCTGCGCAATGTCGGTTTCCGCTACGGCAATCGCTCGGTCATGCGCGGCGTCGATCTGTCGATCGCACCGGGCGAAATGATCGGCCTGGTCGGCCACAGCGGTTCCGGCAAGAGCACCATGGTCAATCTGATCTGCCGTTTCTACGACGTCTCGGAAGGTTCGATCCGCATTGACGGCGTTGATATCCGTTCGCTGCCGATCTCCGAATATCGGCGCAACATCGGCCTGGTCTTGCAGGAACCCTTCCTTTTCTTCGGCACGATTGCCGAGAACATCGCTTACGGCAAGCCCGAGGCCACGCGCGCCGAGATTATCGCCGCGGCCCGTGCCGCGCATGCGCATGAATTCATCCTGCGTCTGCCGCAAGGCTACGATTCGCTGGTGGGCGAGCGCGGACAGGCGCTGTCGGGCGGCGAGCGCCAGCGTATTTCGATTGCGCGCGCGCTGCTGATCGATCCGCGTTTCCTGATCCTCGACGAAGCGACGTCCTCGGTCGACACGACTACCGAAAAGGAAATCCAGAAGGCGCTCGACAATCTTGTGCAAGGCCGCACTACCATTGCGATTGCCCATCGTCTGTCGACCTTGCGCAAAGCCGATCGTCTTGTCGTTCTTGACCGGGGCCAGGTGGTCGAAGTCGGTCCGCACGAAGAATTGATGGCCAAGCAGGGCGCCTACTACCGCCTGTATCAGGCGCAGGCGCGTAATCCCGAAGCCGAGGTGTCGGGCAGCGAAGAGAAGGATGACGAATGATGACCACGCACAACGGCGCCGCCGCCCACAATTTCACCCTGCGCCGCAACAGTTTCGGCCGCCTGGTCTTCGTCGACGCGGAAGGCGTCGCGCATGAAGGCGCGATTCCCGTGCGTGCTTTTCCGATCGGTGCGCCTGATGAAGGCATCGCCCTGGTCAGCGCGGAGGGGCATGAACTGGCCTGGATCGACCAATGGTCGGACATCTCCGTGGAACTTCGCAGCATCATCGAAGAAGAACTGGCCGCGCGCGAATTCATGCCGCAGATCAGCCGCATCGTCGGCGTCTCCAGCTTCGCCACGCCAAGCATCTGGGAAGTGGAAACCAATCGGGGCAATACCTCGTTCACGCTCAAGGGCGAAGAAGATATCCGCCGTCTGCCCAACTCGGCATTGCTGATCGCCGACAGCCACGGCATCCAGTTCCTGATCCGGGATACCAAGGCACTGGACAAGCACGGGCGCAAGATTCTGGATCGCTTCCTGTAAATCCGGCACGCAACAAAAAACGGCTGCTTCCGTATCGGTTGCAGCCGTTTTTTTATGTGCGCGTGTTCGTCAGAATTGCTCGTCAGGACGCAGGTAACGCCATTCCCCCGTAGGCAAATCGCCGAGCTTGACGCCGCCGATGCGCACGCGCTTGAGGCCGACGACTTTCAGGCCGACCAGCTCGCACATGCGGCGGATCTGACGCTTCTTGCCTTCATTGAGGATGAAGCTGAGCTGATCGTCGTTTTGCCAGCGCACCTTTGCCGGTTTGAGCGCCTTGCCGTCCAGCGACAGGCCGTGATTGAGGCGTTTGAGGTCGCTGTCGGGCAGCTTGCCCGGCTTGGTGTATTGCACGCGCACCAGGTATTCCTTGTCGACGCTGCTGTCTTCGCCGATCAGTTGCTTGGCGATGCGACCGTCCTGCGTCAGCACCAGCAAGCCGACCGAGTCGATGTCCAGGCGACCGGCCGGCACCAGGCTGCGCAACTGCGTCGGATGGAATTGCGTGTCGACGTGGTCTTCCTTCCAGCGCGTGGCGGACTCCACCAGGGCTACCGCAGGTTTGTATCCGTCTTCGGCCTGGCCGCTGACGAAGCCCATCGGCTTGTTGATCAGGATGGTGACGCGCTTGGATTGTTCCGCAGCAGCCTGGCGCTCGACGCTCACGCGCTGGTGCGGCAACACTTTGCTGCCGAGCACCGAGACCACCTGTCCGTCGACGCGGACCCAGCCTTTTTCTATCCATTCGTCGGCCTCCCGGCGCGAACAGAGGCCGAGTTCGGACATGCGTTTGGACAGGCGTACGGGTTCAGTCATGATGGATAAGCAGGGTAAAAATCTGGTTAAGTAAAAGTAGAAAAAAAGCAGAAAAAAGCAGGAAAAAAAGCGCGCAAGGTCACAATGTCAGATACGCAGCGCCTTGAGCAAATCGGTTTCCAGCATGATCTGGTTGCGCGGATGGTTGAGCGCCGCACCGTCGACCAGGAACACGTCTTCGACCCGTTCCCCGAGCGTCATCACCTTGGCCGTGTGCAAGTTGATCTTGTACTTGGCGAGGATGTTGGAAATCGTGTAGAGCAGGCCGTTGCGATCGTTGGCGGACACCGACAGCAGGTAATACTGGCCGCGTTCATCGGGACGCAGGTCGACCGACGGATTGATCGGGAAGGTGCGCGACAGGCGCGACAAGCGACCCTTCGCCGGTGCCGGCAGCGGGCTGTCGGATTGCAGCAGGTGCGCCAGTTCATGCTCGATCAGGTTGATGATGTCGCGGTAATTCTTGGCGAACACCGGCGCGCTGATGAGGAAGGCATCGAGCGCGTAATTGGTCTTGGTGGTGTGGATCTTGGCGTCCAGAATGCTGAAATTCTTTTCGTCGAAATAGCTGCAGATGCGCGCGAACAGATCGGGCTGGTCAGGCGTGTATACCGCGACCTGCACGCCTTCGCCGATCGGCGCCAGGCGGCATTTGACGAGCGGCACCTTGCTGTCCATCTTGTCGTAGAACGAGCGCGTCTGCCAGGCGATGTCGGACGCGTCGAGGCGCAGGAAATAGGCGACATCGAGCTGGCGCCAGAAGTTTTCATGGGCGTCTGCCGGCAGGCCGTACAGGCGCAGCGTCTTGATCGCTTCCTGCTGTGTGTTCTTGAGCTCGCGGTCGGCGGAGGGCGCTTCGCCGCCCAGCACGCGCAAGGTCATGCGGTACAGGTCTTCCAGCAGCTTGCCTTTCCAGGCGTTCCAGACCTTCGGGCTGGTGCCGCGGATATCGGCCACGGTCAGCAAGTACAAGGCGGTCAGGTGGCGTTCGTCCTTGACCGAGTCGGCGAATTGCTGGATCACGTCAGGGTCCGACAAGTCCTGTTTTTGCGCAACTTGCGACATGGTCAGGTGGTGCTCGACCAGGAACACCACGAGTTCGGTGTTCGCTTCCGAAATGCCGTGCTGCACACAGAATTGACGCGCATCGGCCATGCCCAGTTTGGAGTGGTCGCCGCCACGGCCTTTGGCGATGTCATGGAACAGCGCAGCCACGTACAAGATCCATGGCTGTGCGAAGTTGGCCATCAACTGGCTGCAGAACGGGTATTCGTGCGCGTGTTCGCTCATCGTGAAGCGGCGCACGTTGCGCACCACCATCAGGATGTGCTGGTCGACCGTGTAGACGTGGAACAGGTCGTGCTGCATCTGGCCGACGATACGGCGGAAGTTGGGCAGGTAACGGCCCAGCACGCTGGTCTGGTTCATCCGGCGCAGCGCGTGCATGATGCCGCGCTTGCCCTGCAGGATCTGCATGAACAGCGCATGGTTGGCCGGATCGGCGCGGAAGGCGTTGTCGATCTTGAAGCGAGCATGCCACAGCGCGCGCATGGTGCGCGCCGACATGTCCTTGAGTTCCTGGTGCTGGGCCAGCACCAGGAAGACTTCCAGCATGGCCGACGGCGTGTCTTCGAAGACGTTGTCGTGGGCGATGTCGAGGAAGCCGTTGAGTTCGTTGAAGCGCTCGTTGATCTTTTGCGGGATGACGTCCTGCGGGAACAGTTGCGCTTCGATGTTTTGCAGCAGGATGGTATTGAGCTGCGTGACCGCCTTGGCGGCCCAGTAATAGCGCTGCATCAGGTATTCGCTGGCGCGGCGCGTGTCGGTGCTCTTGAAGCCGAAACTCTCGGCGATCGGCGTCTGGATATCAAACACCAGCCTGTCTTCGCGGCGGTTGGTGTAGATGTGCAGGCGTATCCGGATGTCCTTGAAGGCGCGTTCCTTCTGCGTCAGCTGGCGCGCTTCGGTTGCGGTCAGCAGGCCGCGCTGGGCCAGCTTGCTCCAGGAGTCACCCAGGCCTGCCGCCTTGGCCACCCACAGGATCACCTGCAGGTCGCGCAGGCCGCCCGGGCTTTCCTTGCAGTTCGGTTCCAGGCTGTAGGGCGTGTCTTCGTATTTGACGTGGCGCTGGCGCAGTTCCAGGGTTTTCGCCAGAAAGAAGGCGCGCGGATCCATGGCCGCCTGGCACTTCACCTGCAGCAGCTGGAACAAGGTCTTGTTGCCGGTCACCAGGCGCGCTTCCAGCAGGCTGGTCTGCACCGTGATGTCGGCGGCCGATTCGCTCATGCATTCGTCGATGGTGCGGATGCTGTGGCCGATCTCAAGGCCGATGTCCCAGAATAGCTGCACCAGCGATTCCAGCTTTTCCTGCATGGCCTTGCCGGGCGTTTCGTCGAGCAGGATCAGGACGTCGACGTCGGAATGCGGAAACAGTTCGCCACGTCCGTAGCCGCCGACCGCGACCAGGGCGATGTCGCGCGGCAAGTCGCATTTTTCCCAGGCTTCGGTGAGTGCAGCGTCGACATTGCGGCGCAGTTGCGTCAACAGGTGGTCGGTCTTGCCGTCAGCCTGGAAGGCTTCAATCGCTTCCTGGCGCTTTGCTTTGAGTTGCTTTTTTAAGGTGACGGCAAGGGAGGGCATAGAAATCCGGTCGATGGATCAGGCAGGGAGGCGGATCAGGCGAGGGCAGGGGCCGCTTGCAGGATGAAGGCCGGTGGCGCGGGCATGCCGGGCGATACCGTCAGTACTTCGAATCCGGTCTCGGTCACCAGCACGGTGTGTTCCCATTGCGCCGACAGGCTGCGATCCTTGGTCTTGATAGTCCAGCCGTCGCCCATCTCGCGGATTTCGCGGCGGCCGGCGTTGATCATCGGTTCTACCGTGAAGATCATCCCGGCTTCGAGTTTCTCCAGTGTGCCGGGGCGGCCGTAATGCAGCACTTGCGGTTCTTCGTGGAAAACCTTGCCGATGCCGTGGCCGCAGAACTCGCGCACCACGCTGTAGCCGGCTTTTTCCGCATGCTGCTGGATCACGTGGCCGATGTCGCCCAGATGTGCTCCGGCCTTGATCTTGGAAATGCCGAGCCACATGCACTCGTAGGTGATTTCGGTCAGGCGGCGCGCCAGGATCGATGGTTCGCCGATGAAGAACATGCGGCTGGTGTCGCCGTGGTAACCGTTCTTGATCACGGTGATGTCGATGTTCAGGACGTCGCCGTTCTTCATGACCTTGTCACCGGGAATGCCGTGGCAAATGATGTCGTTGAGCGACGTGCAGATCGCCTTCGGGTACGGCGTATAGCCTGGCGGACAGTAGTTCAGCGGCGCCGGAATGGTGTCCTGCACATTGGTCATGTACTCGTGGCACAGGCGGTCAAGTTCGCCGGTGGTGGTGCCAGCCTTGACGAAGGGCGCAATGTAATCGAGCACTTCGGCGGCCAGTTTGCCGGCCACGCGCATGCCTTCGATGTCTTCGGCGGTTTTGATGGAGATGGAGCCCATAAAGTTTGTCGCAATTCGCTAAAAATCGTTAAGTGGAGATTATAGACGAGGGCAGGCGGTTCTGTCGGCGCGGATTGGCCGCGCGGCGCGGGCAAAAGCTAATGAAAACAATGCTTTCGGCGCTTGAATGGATTCTCCGGATGAGGTAGAATGCTCGGCTAACTTGAGTCACTCAGGTTGGAAAGCGAGTTTTTGCAGCAATTTCGGCTGTTTGCGCCGTTTGATGCAGGTGGTTGATGCAGATCTTGCTTTGGTGAAATAAGTAGTGAAATAAATAAGTTGTTGTTAATTTTGAATCGCGAATCCGTTCGCAAAGGGTGTCCGGGCAACAGTTGATCTGTCCTCCCGGATGGCCGAATGGATTCCAGACCTAACCCTGGAGAAATTTATGTCCGTAACTATGCGCGAAATGCTGGAAGCAGGTGTCCACTTCGGTCACCAAACACGCTTCTGGAACCCAAAGATGGCCCCGTTTATCTTCGGTCATCGCAACAAGATTCATATCGTCAACCTGGAAAAGACCCTGGGCATGTATCAGGAAGCGCTGAAGTACGTGCGCCAACTGTCGTCCAACCGCGGCACTATCCTGTTTGTCGGCACCAAGCGTCAAGCACGCGACACCATCGCAGCTGAAGCACAACGCGCAGGCGTTCCTTACGTCGACCAACGTTGGTTGGGCGGCATGCTGACCAACTTCAAGACCATCAAGACATCGATCAAGCGTCTGAAGGACATGGAAGCCGCCATCGCCGACGGTTCCAACGAAAAGCTGAGCAAGAAGGAAGCACTGCTGTTCAGCCGCGAACAAGAAAAGCTGCAAAAGGCAATCGGCGGCATCAAGGATATGGGCGGCATTCCTGACGCCATCTTCGTGATCGACGTCGGCTACCACAAGGGCGCCATCACCGAAGCCGCCAAGCTGGGCATCCCGGTCATCGGCGTGGTCGATACCAACCACTCCCCGGAAGGCGTGACTTACATCATTCCAGGTAACGACGATTCCGCCAAGGCAATCGCTCTGTACGCTCGCGGTGTTGCTGACGCGATCCTGGAAGGCCGTGCCAATGCAGTGAACGAAGTTGTCGAAGCCGTCAAAAACGGCGGCGACGAATTCGTCGAAGTGAACGAACAGGCTTAATTTGCCTGCAGCGCCCGTGGAGACTCATCTGCGGGCGAAAAGAAAAGGGGTAACAGCGAGAGTTAGCGCAGTTCGCCCCTTTTTTTTGAGTAAATTGATCGAATTCCCGATGTGACGTCCCGATGACGGCATGTCAACTTAGTTAGGAGAAACATATGGCGGCAATTACCGCAGCACTGGTAGGCGAACTGCGCGCGAAGACCGACGCGCCGATGATGGAATGCAAGAAGGCACTGACCGAAGCCGAAGGCGACATGGTCCGCGCTGAAGAAATCCTGCGCGTAAAACTGGGCAGCAAGGCATCCAAGGCTTCTTCCCGCATCACTTCGGAAGGCGTTGTCGCAACGTATATCGCCGGCGGCGTCGGCGCCCTGGTGGAAATCAACTGCGAAACCGACTTCGTCACCAAGAACGATGAATTTATCGCTCTGGCAAACGCTGTTGCCAAAGTGATCGCAGAAAAGAATCCTGCCGATCTGGCCGCATTGGCTGCACTGCCACTGGGCGACAAGACAGTTGAAGAAACACGTACCGAGCTGATCGGTCGCATCGGCGAAAACATGTCGATCCGTCGCTTCCAACGCTTCGAGACAACCGGCAAGCTGGTGTCTTACCTGCACGGCACACGCATCGGTGTGGTCGTCGAGTTCGACGGCGCCGACGAGCAAGTCGGCAAGGACGTCGCCATGCACATCGCCGCGATGAAGCCGGTTGCGCTGTCGTCGGATCAGGTGCCTGCAGATCTGATCGAAAAAGAGCGTTCGGTTGCTTCCCTGAAGGCTGCCGAATCTGGCAAGCCGGCCGATATCGTCGCCAAGATGGTGGACGGCTCGGTGCAGAAGTACCTGAAGGAAGTATCGCTGTTCAACCAGTCGTTCGTGAAGAACGACAAGCAAACCGTTGAACAAATGCTCAAGGCGGCGAATACCTCCGTCAAGTCGTTCAGCATGTTCGTGGTTGGTGAAGGCATCGAGAAGAAACAGGATGACTTCGCAGCCGAGGTGGCAGCCCAGGTTGCTGCCGCCAAGCAAGCGCAGTAAGCAACAAGGAAGCGGGCCGAGAGGCCCGTTTTTTTAAGCCTGTCGGAACTTTCGACTGGTTTCAGGGACTTTGGATAAGATTTGTCAGGTCGATGGCCAGGCATTTCAACATGTAACCAAATCCCGGCAGCAGAGTACGGCAGCATACAATGGCGTCCTTTCCTTACAGCAGCAAGAGGCAAGGCGCACGGAATTACAAGTCAATCGGATAGCAAACGGAGCCCAGCACATGACGACACCAGCTTACAAGCGCGTACTCCTCAAACTTTCCGGCGAAGCCCTCATGGGCGACGATGCCTACGGCATCAACCGCGCCACCATCGAGCGCATGGTCGCCGACGTGGCGGAAGTAACCCAATTGGGCGTCGAACTGGCGATCGTGATCGGCGGCGGCAATATCTTCCGCGGCGTCGCACCTGGAGCGCAGGGCATGGACCGCGCCACGGCCGATTACATGGGCATGCTGGCAACGGTCATGAACTCGCTCGCGCTGGCCGACGCCATGCGCCAGGCCGGCCTCACGGCACGCGTCATGTCCGCAATCGCCATCGAACAGGTGGTCGAGCCTTACGTTCGCCCCAAGGCGCTGCAATACCTCGAAGAAGGCAAGGTCGTGGTGTTCGCCGCCGGCACAGGCAACCCATTCTTCACCACCGATACCGCAGCGGCGTTGCGCGGCTCGGAAATCGGCGCCCAGATCGTGCTGAAGGCCACCAAGGTCGACGGCGTCTACACCGCCGATCCCAAGAAGGATCCGGCTGCCACACGCTACAGCACCATCACCTTCGACGAAGCGATTTCCAAGCACCTGCAGGTCATGGACGCCACCGCATTCGCGTTGTGCCGCGACCAGAAACTGCCGATCAAGGTGTTTTCCATCGTCAAGCCCGGTGCGCTCAAGCGCGTAGTCCTGGGCGAGGATGAAGGCACGCTGGTCCACGTATAAATTCACGTTTCCGAACACTGTTACAAATTGGTTTTAGATAGGAGAGCAGCATGACCATCGCTGACGTCAAGAAAAACACCGAACAAAAAATGAGCAAGTCGATCGACTCGCTGCGCGCCGACCTGGCCAAGGTGCGTACCGGTCGCGCCCACACGGGCATCCTGGATCACGTCCAGGTGGAGTACTACGGCTCGCCGACGCAACTGTCGCAAGTCGCCAATCTGACGCTGATCGACGCCCGTACCATCGGCGTCCAGCCGTTTGACAAGAAGATGCTGGCCGTCATCGAGAAGGCTATCCGTGAAGCCGACCTGGGCCTCAATCCGGCGACTCAGGGCGATTTGATCCGTGTGCCGACACCGGCGCTGACCGAAGAACGCCGCAAGGAAATGGTCAAGCTGGTCAAGGGCGAAGCCGAAGACACCAAGATCTCGATCCGCAACATCCGTCGCGACGCGAACGAAAGCCTGAAGAAGCTCGTCAAGGACAAAGTTTGCTCCGAAGACGACGAGCGCCGTGGTCAGGAAGATATCCAGAAACTGACCGACAAGTTCGTCGCCGAAGTCGACAAGCTAGTGGTCGAAAAAGAAAAAGAAGTGTTGACGGTGTAAGCGCGTTATCGCTGTTGTTTATGCGATGATGAAGGGATCGGCTGCGTTTCGGGCTGATGTCGACATCATCGCGCATCTGGATTTTTACACTGTATGACTCATAAAAGCTCAACCCAGGCGGTGCCCCAGGTTTCATCGGTGCCGCGCCACGTCGCCATCATCATGGATGGCAATGGACGTTGGGCGACCAAACGCTTCCTGCCGCGTGTGGCGGGGCATGTCAAGGGCGTCGATGCCGTGCGCGACATCGTCGAGGCATGTTCCCAGCGCGGCATCGAATACCTGACGCTGTTTGCCTTCAGCTCCGAGAACTGGCGCCGTCCGGCCGATGAAGTATCGCTGCTGATGCGCCTGTTCATGACGGCGCTGGAGCGCGAGGTCAGCAAGATGCACGCCAACGGCATTCGTCTGCGCGTAGTCGGCGACCTCAGCCGTTTTGACGCCAAGCTGCAGGACATGGTGGCCAAGGCCGAGGCGCAGACCGCCGGCAACACGCGTCTGACGCTGACCATCTGCGCCAATTACGGCGGCCGCTGGGACATCATGCAGGCGGTCGGCAAGATGCTTCGCGAGCAGCCCGGCGCGACCGATTTTTCCGAAGAGCAGTTGACTCCCCATCTGGCGATGGCTTACGCGCCCGAACCGGATCTGTTCGTCCGCACCGGTGGCGAAGAGCGCATTTCCAATTTCCTACTGTGGCAACTGGCCTATAGCGAACTGTATTTCACCGAAACGTACTGGCCCGATTTCGATGGGGCCGAGCTGGACAAGGCGATCGAGTCGTATCGCCAGCGCGAGCGGCGCTTCGGTCGGACCAGCGAGCAATTGGTCGAGCAGAAAAAGGCTTCCTGATGCTAAAAACGCGTGTCATCACGGCGTTGGTTCTCCTGGCAATCTTATTGCCTGTACTCTTCCTGAATAATTTTTTTGCTTTTGCTACCGTCACGGTGGCGTTCTTCGCTGCCGGCGCCTGGGAAAGCTTGCGGCTGTTCCGCTATTCGCGCGCTGAGCTGTGGGCCGGTTTCTGGACGGTCGGCTACGCCGTGGTGGTGTTCGTCAGCGGCTTGCCAAGCGTACGCAGCCTGTTCGCGGTGTGCGTGGCACTGTGGGTGATCCGTTTTGTTCCCGCGCTGAAATTGGGCTTGCCGCCACTGAAGACGCCCGCCAATCGCCTGCTCAGCATTACCTATACGCTGGCCTTGCTGGGTTGCTTCATTGCCATCGTTTCCCTGTTTCAACATTCTCCGCTGTATTTGCTGTCGGTCATGGCGATTGTCTGGATTGCCGACATCGGTGCGTATTTCGCCGGGAAAGGCTTCGGCCGCCACAAGCTGGCGCCGTCGATTTCTCCGGGCAAGTCCTGGGAAGGCGCGGTCGGCGGCTGGCTGGCGGTGCTGGTTGCGGCTGCGGCGACGGTGATGTACCTGGACGGCGACACCTTCTCCGGACGGCTGTACGAGCGTTTCGGCTGGCTCGGTTTCATCGCCGTCATGAGCGTGCTGGTGGCTGCCAGCGTCGTCGGCGACCTGTTCGAATCGCAGCTCAAGCGTCGCGCCGGCTTCAAGGACAGCAGCAATTTGCTGCCGGGACATGGCGGCGTGCTGGACCGGATCGATGCGCTGATCCCCGTCCTGCCGCTGGCGGCGTTGATCGATCTCTGGTTGTAGGAGTTTCATGCAGGCAATTTCCGTTCTCGGCTCCACTGGTTCCATCGGCGTTTCGACCCTGGACGTGGTCGGGCGTCACCCTGAGCGTTATCGGGTGTATGCATTGACTGCGCATTCGCGCGTTGACGAACTGGCGGCGCAATGCCTGCGCTTCGATCCGCAGGTTGCCGTAGTCGGCACTGCCGAAGCCGCCGCCCGGCTGCAGCAAAAACTGCGTGCGCAAGGGCTGCGTACCGAGGTCGCTTACGGCCCGCAGGCGCTGTGCGATGTCGCCGGCGCAGCCGGCTGCGACATGGTCATGGCGGCGATCGTCGGTGCTGCCGGCCTGGCTTCGACGCTGGCTGCAGCACGCGCCGGCAAAAAAATTCTCCTCGCCAACAAGGAAGCGCTGGTCATGTCGGGCCAGCTACTGATCGACACGGTGGCCGAACACAAGGCCACGCTGCTGCCGATCGACAGCGAGCACAACGCGATTTTCCAGTGCCTGCCGCACGATTTCAGGCGTTCGCTGGACGATGGCGGCATCGCCAAGATCCTGTTGACGGCATCCGGCGGACCTTTCCTCAAGCGGGCGGTCGAAACGCTCGACAGCGTCACGCCGGACGAGGCGGTGGCACATCCGAAGTGGGTCATGGGCCGCAAGATCTCGGTCGACTCCGCGACCATGATGAACAAGGGGCTGGAGGTCATCGAGGCGCACTGGCTGTTCGGTGCGCCGGCAGACCGGATCGAAGTCATGATTCATCCGCAGAGCGTGATCCATTCGATGGTGTCCTACATCGACGGCTCGGTGCTGGCGCAACTGGGCAATCCCGACATGCGTACGCCCATCGCCAATGCCATGGCCTACCCGGAACGCATCGCCTCCGGGGTGGCCCAGCTGGATCTGGCGCAGATCGGCCAACTATTTTTCGAACGTCCCGACCTGGCGCGTTTTCCGTGTCTCAAACTGGCGTATGATGCACTGCACGCCGGTGGCAGCTCGGCGGCGATCCTCAACGCCGCCAACGAAGTTGCCGTGGAGGCATTCCTGAATCAGGAAATCGGCTTCCGCATGATCGATCAAGTGATCGCTCGTGTCATGGATAAGCTGCCCCACGGTCCGGTCACCGATATCGATGCGCTGATCGAGCAGGACAAGATCGCGCGTTCCGTGGCGCAATCCTGCCTGACTCTATGATTTCTACGTCATGAACCTGTTGCACACCTTGCTGGCTTTTGTTGTTGCACTCGGCACACTGGTAGTTGTCCATGAGCTCGGCCACTATTGGGTGGCGCGGCTTTGCGGGGTCAAGGTCCTGCGTTTTTCGGTGGGCATGGGACGTATTGTGTGGTCGCGGCGTTTTGGCCCGGACCAGACCGAATGGGCCTTGTCCATCCTGCCGCTGGGCGGCTATGTCAAGATGCTCGACGCGCGCGAGCAGGATGTCAGCGAGATGGCGCCGGAAGATCTCAAGCGCGAATTCACGCGCCAATCCGTCTGGCGCCGCATCGCTATCGTCGCTGCGGGTCCGTTGGCCAATTTCATCCTCGCCATCCTGTTGTTCGCCGGACTGTTCATGCACGGTATTCCGGAACCTCTTCCCAAATTGCGCGCCATGGCGGAGCAGAGTGCTGCTTACCAGGCGGGCTTGCGTGGCGGCGAAACCATTACCGCAGTCAATGGCGAGCCGGTACACGCGTGGACCGAAGTGCGCTGGCAATTGATGCAGCACGTGCTGGAAAAGACGCCGGCGCGTCTCGACGTCGAAAGCGATGCTCCAAACGGCGGCAAGCTGATCAATACCGTCAGGTTGCCGCTCGACGGCATATCCACCGAAGATCTGGAAGGCGACTTCCTGGCCAAGCTGGGCTTGTCGCTGGCGCGTCCGAAGGCGATCCTGGGCAAGATCATGGACGGTCCGGCCATGCAGGCCGGTCTGCAAAAGGGTGACCTGATCCTCGCCGTGAACGGTGCGCCGGTCAAAGATGGCCTGGCGCTGGTCGAGCTGGTGCGCGCTTCCCCGGGCAAGCCGCTGGCGCTGCATGGCCTGCGCGGCCAGAGCGAATTCCATGTCACGGTGACGCCCGATACGCTCACCGACAATGGCCAGACCATCGGCCGCATCAAGGTCGAAGTACCGCTGGCTCCCGAAATGACGGTAGTCAGCGATCCACCCTGGACGGCCATTACCAAGGGGGCGGAAAAGACCTGGGACACCAGCGCCATGACGCTCAAGATGATCGGAAAAATGATCGTCGGGCAAGTTTCATGGAAAAATATCACCGGCCCGATTACCATAGCAGATTACGCCGGCCAGACCGCCAAAGTCGGCCTGGTCAGCTACCTGAGCTTCATAGCGTTCATCAGCATCAGTCTGGGAGTGATGAACCTGCTGCCCATCCCGGTTTTAGATGGCGGGCATTTGCTGTATTATTCGCTGGAGATTTTGACCGGCCGTCCTGTTTCTGAGCGCTTTGGGGAAATTGCTCAACGCGCCGGTATGGGTATTCTGATGATGCTGATGCTCGTGGCCGCATTCAACGACATTGTGCGTCTGATGTTTTAAGGGTTCGTTCCAAGCCGTCCGGGTCGCCCGGATGGCTTTTGACTTTACATATGTTCGGTCATTTCAGCGCTTCGTGAAGCGACCGGCAAAAAACATAGTTCATAAGATAGCTAATGAAATTACATTCCGCGCATTTCCCTGCACCGATCTTTTCCCGTAGCCTGATCGCCGCCGCAGCGTTGACCCTTTGTACAGGCCAGGCGTTTGCCGTCGAGCCGTTCGTGGTCAAAGACATTCGTGTCGAAGGCATTCAGCGTACTGAAGCAGGCACCGTTTTCAGCTATCTGCCGGTGCGGGTAGGGGACACGTTCACGGATGAAAAGGGTACTGCCGCGATCAAGGCGCTGTACGCCACCGGATTCTTCAAGGATGTGCGCGTCGAAGCAGAAGGCGACGTGCTGGTGGTGCAAGTTGAAGAACGTCCGGCCATCGCCAGCGTCGACTTCTCCGGCATCAAGGAATTCGACAAGGAACAATTGACCAAGGCGCTGAAGGAAATCGGCGTCGCGGAGTCACGCATTTTCGACAAGTCGCAAGTGGATCGCGCCGAACAGGAGCTGAAGCGTCAATACCTGTCGCGCGGCTTGTATGGCGCCAAGGTCACCACCACCATCACGCCGGTCGAGCGCAATCGCGTCGCCGTCACGTTTGCAGTGGACGAAGGCGACGTGTCGCGCATCAAGCAAATCAACGTGGTCGGCAACAAGGCGTTCTCGGACGGCACGCTGCGTGATCAGCTCAAGCTGACCACACCAGGCTGGTTCACCTGGTACACCAAGGCCGATCAATATTCCAAGCAGAAGCTCGCCGGCGATATCGAATCGCTGCGTTCTTACTATCTGGACCGCGGCTATCTTGAAATGCAGATCGAATCGACCCAGGTCTCGATCACGCCCGACAAGAAAGACATCTACATCACCATCAATATCAACGAAGGCGAGAAGTACACCGTCTCCGACATCAAGCTCGATGGTGAAATGTTCGGCATGGAAGGCGATCTGGCCGGGCTGGTACAGTTGAAGAAGGGCGATATCTATTCCGGTTCCAAACTGACCGACAGCACCAAGAAAATCAGCGAACGCCTCGGCAACTTCGGCTACGCCTTCGCCAACGTCAACGCCAATCCGAACGTCGATCGCGAGAAGAAGGAAGTCGCCTTCACGATCATGGTCGATCCGGGCAAGCGCGTCTACGTGCGCCATATCAACATCGCCGGCAACACCAAGACCCGCGACGAAGTGATCCGCCGCGAATTCCGCCAGTTTGAAGACTCGTGGTACGACGGCGAAAAGATCAAGCTGTCGCGCGATCGCGTCGACCGTCTCGGCTATTTCAAGGAAGTCACCATCGAGACGCCGGAAGTACCGAACAGCAGCGATCAGATTGACGTCAACATGAAGGTCGAAGAAAAGCCGACCGGCAACATCATGATCGGCGCCGGCTTCTCGCAAACCGACAAGCTGAGCCTGACCGGTTCGATTTCGCAGGAAAATGCCTTCGGCAGCGGCAACACAGTCGGTATCGAAGTCAATACCAGCTCGCGCTATCGTACGATCGCCGTGTCGCAGACGAATCCTTACTTTACCGATGACGGCGTCAGCCGCACGTACGAAGTATTCCTGCGTACGATTCGTCCTTCCGCGTACACCACCGGCGATTATCGCGTGAAGACGATCGGCGGCAACGTCAAGTTCGGCGTGCCGTTCTCCGAATTGGACCGCATCTTCTTCGGCGTTGGTATCGAAAATACCAAGGTTGATACCGACAGCACCAGCCCGAGTCTGTACCGCCAATACGTGCGCGACTTCGGCGCCGGTGGCGTGGCGGGCTGCGATGTCGTGAACGACGGCTCCTGCGGCGTGGGTACTGCGTCGACCACCAGCTTCCCGCTGACTGCAGCGTGGCAGCGCGACAGCCGCGACAGCGCATTGGTGCCGACCAAGGGGCGTTACCAGCGTGCCAATCTGGAGTTGTCCGCCGTCGGTACCTTGAAGTACTATCGCGCCAGCTACCAGCACCAGTACTTCCAGCCTTTCTGGGCGAACGCCGCAACGATTGCGTTCAACGGCGAAGTTGATTACGGCAAGGGCATTGGCGGCAAGCCTTATCCTATCTTCAAGAATTACTATGCCGGTGGTATCGGTACTGTACGTGGCTACGAAGCGTCATCGCTGGGTAACCTGAAAGACCAGTACGGCGATTCGATGGGTGGCGCCTCGCGGCTCATCGGTAGCGTAGAATTGCAATTCCCGTTCCCTGGTTCGGGTCAGGATCGCAGCCTGCGCTGGTTCACCTTCCTTGACGGCGGTAACGTATTTGCAGACCGTGAACGCATCAAGATCAACGATCTGCGCTATTCGACAGGTTTGGGCATCAGCTGGATCTCGCCGATCGGTCCATTGAAGTTGAGCTATGGCAAGCCGTTGAACTTGAAGCAGGGTGACAAGTCCCAGAACTTCCAGTTCCAGCTCGGCACCGGTTTCTGATCGCAGGATCAGTCAGTGGCATAATTGAAATCTGTATTACGGAGAATGACCTTGAAGTTTATTACCAAATCATTGTTGTCGATGCAGGCTGCGACGCTGGTCGCTGGCGTGCTGTCGTTTGCAAACGTGCAAGCCCAGGAGTCGAAAATCGCGTTCGTCAGTACCGAGCGTATTTTCCGCGAAGCAGTGCCTGCCAAGGCGGCGCAAACCAAACTGGAAGCCGAATTCGCCAAGCGCGAAAAGGATATCGCCGACATGGCTGCACGTTTGAAGGCGCAGTCTGACAAGCTCGACAAGGACGCTGCAATCCTGTCTGAATCGGACCGTGTAAAACGTCAGCGCGACCTGGGCGACCTGGACAAGGAATTCCAGCGCAAGCAGCGTGAATTCCGCGAAGATCTGAACCAGCGCCGTAACGAAGAGTTGTCGGTGGTCCTGGAGCGTACGAACAAGGTGATCCGCCAGATCGCTGAAGCAGAAAAGTACGACATCGTGTTCCAGGAAGCTGTCTATGCCAGCAAGCGCATCGACATTACTGACAAGGTTCTGAAAGAACTGTCGAAGTAATACCGTAATTCGAACGCAATTCATCACATGTTCACCCCAGGCGCGCAGATTGTACCGAGAAGATCTCTTCAATCTGCGTTGCCTGAGCAGGTAACGGAATAATCTACGAAGGCCAGCATGAGTATTCGGCTAGAACAGTTGGTCGAACGCTTGGGTGGCCAGCTTAAAGGCAATGCGCAGATCGAGGTCGGCGGCATTGCTCCTCTGGACGCCGCGACATCGTCGCACATGACGTTCCTCTCCAATCCCAAGTTTCGCGCACAGGCAGAGCAGACGCAGGCTGCGGTACTGATTTTGTCCGAAGCGGACGATGAAGCCATTGTCGCCTATCAGGGCGCGCGCATCGTCACCAGGAATCCTTACGCGTATTTCGCCAAGGCGGCTCAGCTGTTTGCGGCCCAGGCTGCGATTCCGGTTGCAGCCGGAATCCACTCCAGCGCTTGCGTTGATCCTGACGCCAGGGTGGCGGCGAGCGCCGTGATCGGTCCGCAGGTCGTCATCGAAGCCGGCGCCGTGATCGGCGAGCGCGCTGTCATTGACGCCGGTAGCTACATCGGCCGCAATGCGCGTATCGGCGCCGATACGCATTTCTATGCGCGCGTGACCTTCCATTCCGATTGCGAAATCGGCGAACGCGGCATTGTCCATTCCGGCGCCGTGATCGGCGCCGACGGCTTCGGCTTCGCCAACGAGAGCGGCGTCTGGGTCAAGATTCCGCAAGTGGGCAGAGTAGTGATCGGCAATGACGTCGAAATCGGCGCCAACACCACCATCGACCGCGGCGCCTTGTCCGATACGGTGCTGGAAGACGGCGTCAAGCTCGACAACCAGATCCAGATTGCGCACAACTGCCATATCGGCGCGCATACGGCGATTGCGGCTTGCGCCGGCATCGCCGGCAGCGCCAAAATCGGCAAATATTGCTCGATCGGCGGTGCTGCCATGATCCACGGTCACATCACCATTGCCGACCGGGTGCATGTGTCGGCCGGCACGCTGGCATTGCGTTCCATTCTGGAGCCGGGACAATATACCGGCTTCTATCCCATCGCCAAGCACGGAGAATGGGAAAAATCAGCAGCATTGGTGCGCAATCTGGGCACAATGCGTGAGAAAATCCGTGCGTTGGAAAAAACGATCAAATCGCTTACAGCGCAGCCTACTGAGCAAAAAAATGACTAGTCTCGACATCAATCAAATCAAAGAATACCTCCCGCACCGCTATCCCATGTTGCTGGTGGACCGCGTCCTCGAATGGGAAAGCGGCAAGGACATTACCGCCATCAAGAACGTGACCGTGAACGAAGAGTTCTTCAACGGCCATTTCCCCCACAAGCCGGTGATGCCGGGCGTGCTGATGATCGAAGCGCTGGCACAGACCGCCGCGCTGCTGTCGTTTCTGACCGAAGGCCGCAAGCCGGACGCCAGCACCGTAGTGTATTTCGTCGGTATCGACAATGCGCGCTTCAAGCGTCCGGTTGAACCGGGCGACCAGTTGAAGATGCACGTGGAGATCACGCGTCGTGCACGTGGTATCTGGAAATACAGGGCTGTCGCGACCGTCGACGGCCAGGTGGCCGTCGAAGGCGACCTGATGTGTACCATGCGTAACGCCAACGACGCCAGCCAGGCGGGTTGATTCATGTCGCGCATTCATCCTACCGCTGTGATCGAGTCGGGCGCGCAGCTCGACTCGTCGGTCGAGGTTGGTGCCTATTCGGTCATCGGCGCCAATGTGCGCATCGGCGCCGGCACCAAGGTCGGTCCGCACGTGGTGATCGAAGGCCATACGACAATCGGCCGCGACAACCAGATCTTCCAGTTCGGTTCACTGGGCGCTGCGCCGCAGGACAAGAAATACGCCGGCGAACCGACCCGTCTGGAAATCGGCGACCGCAACACCATCCGGGAATTCGTCACCTTCAATCTGGGCACCACCCAGGATGCCGGTGTCACGCGCCTTGGCGACGACAACTGGATCATGGCTTACGTGCATATTGCGCACGATTGCCAATTGGGCAACAACATCATTCTGGCCAACAACGCCACGCTGGCAGGGCATGTCCATCTGGGTGACTGGGTGTTCCTTGGCGGCTTCACGTCGGTGCACCAGTTCTGCAAGATCGGCGCGCACGCCATGACGGCGTTTACTGCGGCCGTGAGCCAGGACATTCCACCGTTCGTGACGGCAGCGGGTAACCGTGCCGTGCCGGCCGGCATCAACAGCGAAGGCCTGAAACGTCGCGGTTTCACGCCCGAGCAGATTGCCGCAATCAAGCGGGCCTACAAAGCCATCTATCGCTCCAGCCTGCCGTTGGAAGAAGCCCGGCAGGCGTTGCAGCAGCAAGAAGAAAATTCCCCTGAATCCGCCGCCTACATCCGCCTGATGCGTGAATTCATCGCCTCGTCCTCTCGTGGCATCATTCGATAACATGTCCATCGCCATGGTCGCCGGCGAAAGCTCGGGTGATCTGCTGGCGAGCCGTTTGCTGTCCGGCTTGCGTCCACGCCTGCCGGATGCGCGTTTGCACGGCATCGGCGGACCTCATATGGCGGAACACGGTTTCGTGAGCGATTGGCCGATGGACAAGCTGACCGTACGCGGCCTGTTCGAAGTCGTGCCGCGCTATCGTGAACTCAAGGGCATACAGAACACGCTGCGCGACCAGTTGCTGGCCGAGCGGCCGTCCGTGTTCATCGGCATCGACTATCCCGGTTTCAATCTCGGCCTCGAGCAGCAACTGCGTGACGCAGGCATCCCCACCATGCATTTCATCGGTCCGCAAATCTGGGCATGGCGCGGCGGACGCATCAAGAAAATCGCACGTGCGGTGTCGCACATGCTGGTGATCTTCCCATTCGAGGAAGAGATTTATCGCAAGGCCGGCATACCGGTGACCTACGTCGGCCATCCGTTGGCGGAGATCATTCCGATGGAACCCGACCAGGCCGGCGCGCGTGCTGCATTGGGCTTGCAGCAGGACCGCCGCGTCGTGGCGATCCTTCCGGGCAGCCGCATGTCCGAGCTCAAGTACAACACCGCCAGCTTCCTCGGCGCGGCCAGACTGTTGCGCCGGCGCGAGCCCCAATTGCAGTTCGTGGCGCCGATGGCGGGCGACAAGCAGCGTGCGTATTTCGAACAATTGATTGTCGAGACCGGTAGTGCCGATCTCGGCATCCACGTCATCAGCGGCCAGTCGCATGCGGCAATGGAAGCCGCTGACGCCGTTCTGGTGGCTTCCGGCACCGCGTCCCTGGAAGTGGCCTTGTACAAGAAACCGATGGTGATCGCCTACAAAATGATGCGTGCATCGTATGCCATCATGCGCCACATGAACTACCAGCCCTGGGTCGGTCTGCCGAACATCCTGGCGCGCGAATTCGTCGTGCCGGAATTGCTGCAGGACGCGGCTACGCCGCAGGCGCTGGCCGACGCGCTGTGGAAGCAACTGGATGATCCGGCGCATTGCCGGAACCTGCGCCAGCGGTTTACCGACATGCACCACAGCTTGCTGCGCGACACCGCCAACGCCAGCGCACAGGCGGTCTGCGCCTTGCTGGACCGGCAGCGCGCGCGATTGGCGCCGGGAGGGTAGGCATCATGGCGAAAAAACAAGATCTCAATCTGTCCCTGTTTGCGTTCGACGACTATGCGGGCGAGACCGTGTGCGGCGTTGACGAAGCAGGACGCGGCCCCTTGGCGGGACCGGTATTTGCCGCCGCCGTCATTCTCGATCCGGCGCGGCCGATTGTCGGTTTGCGTGATTCCAAGAAACTCTCCGAAGCCAGCCGCGATGCGCTTGCGCTCGAAATCAAGGATCGCGCCATCGCGTGGGCGATTGCTGAATGCTCGGAAGATGAAATCGACCAGCTCAATATCCTTCACGCCAGCATGCTGGCCATGCGCCGCGCCGTCGAAACGCTCAAGACCATCCCCACGCTGGCGCTGATCGACGGCAACCGCTGTCCGGTGATGACGATACGCTCGGAAGCCATCATCAAGGGCGACGACAAGGTGCCGGCAATCTCGGCAGCATCAATCCTCGCCAAGACCGCACGCGACGCCGCCTTGCTGGTGTTGCATGCGCAATATCCTCACTATGCCTTCGACCAGCACAAGGGTTATCCCACGGCACTGCATCTGGAGCGTCTACGCCTGCACGGCGTTTCGCCGGTGCATCGCAAGTCGTACGCGCCCGTGCGCGCTTTGCTGAACGCGGCCTGAAGGTGAGGCGATGAAAACGATTTCCTCGCGCGACAATGCGCTGTACAAGGAACTCAAGCAACTCGCCACCAGCGCGCAGGCACGGCGCAAGGTCGGGCGCAGCCTGCTTGACGGAGTGCATCTGGCGCAAGCCTATTTACAGGGTGGCGGCAAGCCTGAGTTCTGCATCGTCGCCGAGAGCGCACTGCATCACGCCGAAGTAGCGCCCGTGCTGGCGCAATGCGAAGCGGCAGGCAGCCAATGCATTTGCCTTCCCGATGCGCTCTACCAGGCGGCAAGCCAGGTCGAAAACGGCGTCGGCCTGTTGCTGGTGATTGCCACGCCGCAGCCGTCCGCGCCGTCGGCGCTGACGATGTCCGCCGTATTGCTCGATGGCTTGCAGGATCCCGGCAATCTGGGATCCATCCTGCGTAGCGCTGCGGCTGCCGGCATCCGCCAGGTGTTTTGTTCTGCAGGCACGGCAGCGGCGTGGTCTCCCAAGGTCTTGCGTGCCGGCATGGGGGCGCATTTTCAGCTTGAGATATTCGAGGGCGCTGACCTGCTGAGCCTGTGCAAGGGCAGTGCAGTTTCCGTCCTTGCGACCAGCTCCTACGCGCAAAAAACCATCTATCAGACTGACCTGACGCAAGCTGTCGCCTGGCTGTTCGGCCATGAAGGCCAGGGCGTCGCTGACGATTTGCTAGACGCCGCCAGTGACAAGGTAGTGATTCCGCATCTCGGCGAAATGGAGTCGCTCAATGTCGCGGCAGCAGCAGCGGTATGCTTCTTCGAGCAGGTCCGGCAAAAGCAGGGCGCCGCTTCCTGAGTCGGCGATGAACTTCCAGTCGCCGGATCTCCATGCCTATTTCAGCGGACGCTGGACGTTTTCCCGCACCATGGTCGGCGCCGACGACGTACTGATCGGTGAAGCGGAAGGTGCGGCCGAGTTCCTGCCGGTGTCCGGCATGTCTCTTTTGCATTACAAGGAAGCGGGGCAGTTGCGCCTCGCAGCCGGCCAGCGCGTGGTCGGTTTTTCGCGGCGCTTCGACTATGAGGTTGCAGGCGACATGGTGCATGTCGCGTTTGCCGACGGCATGCAGCTTGGGCAGGCTTACCAGAGTTATCGCTACGATGCGGTGGAACAGGCCTTGCTGCCGGTGGAGACGCATCTCTGCATCCTGGATCGCTACGACGGCAGCTACCGCTTGACGAATGCCGATAGCTTCGAATTGCGCACGCGCATCGACGGTCCGCACAAGGATTATCGGGTGCACACGCATTTCACCAGGCAGCCCGGCTAGTTTGCGTGCGCTATGGCGACTTGCGCGATCAGCGTGTTTCCGGCTTGATTTCCTGCAGGATGGTGGCGGCGATCTCTTCGATCGACTTGGCCGTGGACGACATCCAGCGAATACCTTCGCGGCGCATCATCTTTTCTGCTTCGTTGATTTCATAGCGGCAGTTTTCGATGGCGGCATACTTGCTGCCGGGACGGCGTTCATTGCGCACTTCCGACAGGCGTTCGGCGGCAATGGTCAGGCCGAAGATCTTCTTCTTGAAATTCACCAGCCCGCTCGGCAGCTTGTCGCGCTCGAAATCCTCGGGAATCAGCGGGTAGTTGGCCGCCTTGATGCCATACTGCATCGCCAGGTACAGGCTGGTCGGCGTTTTGCCCGAGCGCGACACGCCCACCAGGATGACGTCGGCGCTGGCCAGGTTCTTGTTCGACTGGCCGTCATCGTGCGCCAGTGAGAAATTGATCGCTTCGATGCGGTTTTTGTATTCTTCCGAATCGGCGGTGTTGTGGCTGCGGCCGATGGTGTGGGTCGACTTGACGCCGAGCTCCTGTTCCAGCGGTTCCACGAAGGTCTGGAACAGATCCATATGCATCGCCCGCGACTGGCGAATGACCGCCGACAGATCCGCTTTCACCAGCGTCGAAAACACGATCGGCGCCTTGCCGTCGACTTCGGCGACTTCATTGATGCGGCGCGTGGCGTCGTAGGCCTTGTCCAGCGTATCGACGAAGGGCAGGCGCACTTGCTTGAAGCGCAGCTCGAACTGGCTGAGGACGGAATGGCCCAGGGTTTCCGCCGTAATGCCGGTGCCGTCCGAAACGAAGAACACCGTGCGGTTGGCGGGCGGCAACGGGACCGGGCAGGAAGACGGAGCGAGATCGAGCATAATGTTGTTAAAAAGAAAACAATAAAAAATAAGGAAGGGGAGTGAAAAAAAAGCTGGCTACCCTGTAAAATGCCATGCAACAGATTGAGAAGCTAGCTCAAAATGACCCTGAATGTGCTGCGCAAGTTGACCGAAACCATCTGGATGTTTGCCGTTGCAAACACCTTCGGAACTGCCGCGCGCCGTCTGAGTGAAGTCATGAATCAAATGAGCTGTGCCGCTGTCCCCGCATTTGCTGCAATTATGTCGCCTTCGTCCCAAAATAACAAAGAACAAATGACGATCGCCGGCCCCGCGAAGATTTCCCATCATCAAACTAGAGGTTGTTATGTCCAACGCAGTAAACATGGGTTCTACCCAGGGGGCCGCATACGTAGTCTCCTTTGAAAATCTTCGCATGACGGATGTCGAGTCCGTCGGCGGCAAGAACGCGTCGCTGGGTGAAATGATCAGCCAGCTGGCCGGTGCCGGAGTCCGCGTGCCAAGTGGCTTTGCCACGACCGCACAGGCTTTCCGCGACTTTCTGGAACACAGTGCGAATGGCGGCGCAACGCTGGCTCAACGCATTGCAGATCGTCTCGTTACGCTGGACATCGAAGATGTGCGTGCGCTGGCGCAAGCCGGTGCTGAGATTCGTCAATGGATTATCGACACGCCTTTCCAGCCCGCGCTGGAACAGCAGATCAAATCCTTCTACGACAAACTGGTTGCCGACTCCACCGCGGAGATGTCTTTCGCCGTACGTTCGTCTGCGACCGCGGAAGATTTGCCTGACGCGTCCTTCGCTGGTCAGCAGGAAACCTTCCTCAACGTGGTCGGCATCGACAACGTGCTCGAAGCGATGAAGCACGTGTTCGCCTCGCTGTACAACGACCGCGCGATCTCGTATCGCGTCCACAAGGGCTTCACCCATGCCGAAGTCGCGTTGTCGGCCGGCGTGCAACGCATGGTGCGCTCCGACGTCGGCGCTGCCGGCGTGATGTTCACCATCGACACCGAATCGGGCTTCAAGGATGTGGTCTTCATCACTTCCAGCTACGGCCTGGGCGAAACGGTGGTGCAGGGCGCAGTCAATCCGGACGAGTTCTACGTGCACAAGCCGATGCTCGAACAAGGCAAGCTGCCAATCATTCGCCGCAACATCGGCTCCAAGCTGATAAAGATGGAATTCACCGGCGAAGCCAAAGCCGGCCGCTCGGTCAAGACGGTCGACGTGCCGGTCGAAATGCGCAACCGCTATTCGCTGAACGACGCCGAAATCGTCGAGCTGGCCAAATACGCCGCCATCATCGAGAAGCACTACGAACGTCCGATGGACATCGAATGGGGCAAGGACGGCCGTGACGGCAAGCTGTACATCCTGCAGGCGCGTCCGGAAACCGTGAAGTCGCAGCAAAAGGCGACCGACGCACAGCAACGTTTCAAACTCAAGGGTTCCAGCGCCGTGTTGGCAACCGGTCGCGCCATCGGTCAGAAGATCGGCGCCGGTCCGGTGCGCGTGATTCGCGATGCCGCCGAAATGGAACGCGTGCAGCCGGGCGACGTGCTGGTTGCCGATATGACCGACCCGAACTGGGAGCCGGTCATGAAGCGCGCTGCGGCGATCGTCACCAATCGCGGCGGCCGCACCTGTCACGCGGCGATCATCGCGCGTGAACTGGGCGTGCCGGCAGTGGTCGGTTGCGGCGACGCCACCGACATGCTCAAGGATGGCACGCTGGTCACCGTTTCCTGCGCCGAAGGCGACGAAGGCAAGATCTACGACGGCCTGCTGGAAACCGAAATCACCGAAGTCGCACGCGGCGAATTGCCGTCGATTCCGTTGAAGATCATGATGAACGTCGGCAACCCGCAACTGGCTTTCGACTTCCAGTCGATTCCCAACGGCGGCGTTGGTCTGGCGCGCCTGGAATTCATCATCAACAACAACATCGGCGTGCATCCAAGGGCGATCCTGGAATACCCCAATATCGACGCTGACCTGAAGAAGGCCGTCGAATCCGTCGCCCGTGGCCATGCCTCGCCGAAGGCCTTCTACGTCGACAAGCTGGCCGAAGGCATCGCCACCATTGCGGCGGCATTCTGGCCCAAGCCGGTCATCGTGCGCCTGTCCGACTTCAAGTCGAACGAGTACAAGAAGCTGATCGGCGGTTCGCGCTATGAACCGGACGAAGAAAACCCGATGCTGGGCTTCCGCGGCGCCGCGCGTTACCTGTCGGCAGATTTTGCCGAAGCGTTCGAAATGGAATGCCAGGCCATGAAGCGCGTGCGTAACGACATGGGTCTGACCAACGTCGAGATCATGGTGCCGTTCGTCCGTACCCTGGGCCAGGCGGAAAAGGTCATCGGCCTGCTCGGCAAGAACGGCCTCAAACGCGGCGAGAACGGCCTGCGCGTCATCATGATGTGCGAAGTGCCTTCCAACGCGATTCTGGCGGAGCAGTTCCTCGAGCACTTCGACGGCTTCTCGATCGGTTCCAACGATCTGACCCAGCTGACCCTGGGCCTGGACCGCGACTCCGGCATGGAATTGCTGGCAGCCGATTTCGACGAACGCGATCCGGCGTTGCAAGCCTTGCTGACCAAGGTCATCTCGACTTGCCTGGCCAAGGGCAAGTACGTCGGCATCTGCGGTCAGGGTCCTTCGGACCATCCGGATTTTGCGGAATGGCTGATGAAGCAGGGTATTGAATCGATTTCCCTGAATCCTGATTCCGTGATCGATACCTGGCAGAAACTGGCCACGAGCGTTGCCGGCAAGTAGGCAAGCGTCGTTACTCCGGTCTCACAAAAACGCGGGCCTCGGGTCCGCGTTTTTGTTTTTGGGAATAGACTGTTAAAGTCTTGCCGGTAAGCGGTTCCGTAGCAGTCTCTCGCACCCTCTCTGAAAAGGAACAAGGACATGATGGACTGGGCGATATGGTTTGTATTGGCCGGTGTGGCAATCGGGGTGGAACTCTTCACCGGCACGTTCTATCTGCTGATGATTGCGATCGGTCTGGGCGCCGGCGGCGTTGCCGCGCTGCTGGGCGGAAAACTGGAATGGCAACTGCTGCTGGCGGCGGCAATCGGCTTTGCCGCCATCGGCGCATTGCGACGCAGCCGCTTCGGCCGGATGGGCAAGGAAAACGCAGCGCGCGACCCGAACGTCATCCTCGACATCGGCCAGAGCGTACAGGTCGATCACTGGAACGACCTCGACGGCACCCACACTGCGCGCATCCGCTATCGCGGCGCCGAGTGGGACGTCGAACTCGCAGCGGGTAGCCCCGTGCAGGCAGGACAATTCGTCATCCGGGAAGTTCGAGGCAGCCGCCTGATCGTCTCTCATCATTAGGAGAATCATCATGTTCGGAAGCGTGACGCTGGTCATTTTTTTCATTGCTATCATCTTCGTCATCAAGACCGTCAAAGTCGTGCCGCAACAGCATGCCTGGGTGGTCGAGCGCCTCGGTAAATATCACGCGACTCTCGGGCCGGGCCTGAACATCGTGGTGCCGTTCATCGACCGCGTCGCTTACAAGCACGTCCTCAAGGAAATCCCGCTCGACGTACCGCCGCAAGTCTGCATCACGCGCGACAACACGCAGCTGCAGGTCGACGGCATCCTGTATTTTCAGATCACCGATCCGATGCGCGCATCCTATGGCTCGTCGAACTACATCGCGGCGATCACTCAACTGGCGCAAACCACCCTGCGTTCCGTGATCGGCAAGATGGAGCTCGACAAGACCTTCGAAGAACGCGACCACATCAACACCGCCATCGTCAGCGCCATCGACGAGTCCGCCGCGAACTGGGGCGTGAAGGTGCTGCGTTACGAAATCAAGGACCTGACGCCGCCCAAGGAAATCCTCCACGCCATGCAGGCGCAGATCACCGCCGAGCGGGAAAAGCGTGCGCTGATTGCCGCTTCCGAAGGCCGCAAGCAGGAGCAGATCAACATCGCCAGCGGCGAACGGGAAGCCTCCATCGCCAAGTCGGAAGGTGAGAAGCAGGCCTCGATCAACCGTGCCGAAGGCCAGGCCGCCGCCATCATCGCCATCGCCAACGCCAGTGCCGAAGCACTGCGCAAGACGGCGGCGGCGATCCAATCACCGGGTGGCGAAGAAGCGGTCAACCTGAAAGTGGCGGAACAGTATGTCGCAGCGTTTTCGCAACTGGCCAAGACCAATAATTCGATCATCGTGCCGGCCAACCTGAGTGACATGAGCACGCTGATTGCCAGCGCGCTGCAAGTGGTGAAAGCACAGGGAAAATAAGCAACGGCGACGCACGAATCATGAAAGCCTGAGGAGAAATCTTCAGGCTTTTTTACGACCGTTGCGATTAAATCGGACCAGCGCAATCAGACTGCGGTCCGGTGCGGCGCAACGTTTTTCTGATGGTCGGCGGCTACGCAGTGTTTCCGCTCTCGATCGCATCGTAAGGCAGAATGATCTCCACGCACAGGCCGCCATCGACGCGGTTGAAGGCGCAGATGCGGCCGCCGTGCGCTTCAACGATGCGGCGCGCGATGGTCAGGCCGAGGCCGTAGCCGTTGCTGTTTTTCCGGGTGCGGCTGCTGCGGAAGAAGGGTTCGAAGATCAGCTGCAATTCTTCTTCCGGCACGCCCGGGCCGTGGTCGACGACCGACACCAGCAGCGACTGCCTGTCCTTGTCAACCTGGGTATTGATCGCGACCGTGGTGTCGACGGCGGTTTGTTTGACGGCATTGCGAACGACGTTCTCGATGGCGCGGTGGAGCAGTTCTGCGCCGCCTGTGATCACGACGTCGCAGCGTACCATTCCTTCGATGTGACGATTCACTGCTTCAGCCTCGAAACGGGCGTCGTCGATGATTTCGGTCAGCAGATCTTCCATGCGGATGTGGTCTTCCATGGCGCCGGTAACGCCCGCTTCCAGTCGCGACAGCGTCAGCAGTTCGCCCACCAGCTTGTCCATGCGCACGCCTTCGCGTTCGATGCGCTCCAGCGTAGCGGCGGTTTTTTCCGGTTGCAGGCGCGCCAGTCCGATCGAAGCCTGCAGCCGCGCAATCGGCGAGCGCAGTTCATGCGAGACGTCGTGCAGCAAGCGGCGCTGGCTGTCCATCAAGGCGCGCAGCTTGTCGGTCATGCCGTCGAAATCGCGACCGAGATCGGCCAGTTCATCGTTGCGCTTGCCCATTTTCGGCGCCAGTCTGTCGTTCAGGTTGCCGGACGAGGCGCGTGCGAAGGCCGACTTGAGCAGGCGGATCGGCTGCGAGAAATACCAGGCCAGCAGCATGGCGAAGAACAGGCTGGCGACGGTCGCCACCAGCATCGGCATCATCGGGAAAAAGAACGGCGGTGGCGATTGCATGCGGCGCGAGCCGCGCTCTTCGTGCGGCGGGCCGCCGTATTCCGGATCGGCGGACGAAGGCAGGAACAGCAGATAGGTATGGCCGTCGGCGGCTTTGACTTCCTCGACCACACGGCGGCGGGTCTCGGTGCCGAGCAGGGTGCGTGCTTCTTCGATCAGGCGCGGATGGACTTCGCGGCCGAGCAGTTCATGCTGTTCTTCATCGACGGCATAGACATGATGGCGGTCGGCGTTGAGCACCAGTTTGCGCAATGCTTCGGTGCCGCCGTACTGCAGCGTGGCGGCGGCGGAGCGGATCATGAAGGCGGCGGGAGGGCTCTGGTCGAGGTCGCTGGTGCGGCGGTCGCGTTCGCGATTCTCCAGCGAAAACATGATGCCGACGCCGATCGTCGCCGTCAGCTGCGCCACCATGATGAAGAAAAAGAACTTCCAGAACAGCCGTCCCACCGCTATTCCTTGATGAACTGATACCCCAGGCGGTAAACAGTCTGGATGCAGGATTTGTCGCTGCCGAGGGTGGCGATTTTCTGGCGGATGCTGCTCAGGTGGACGTCGATGTTGCGGTCGAAGCGCGCCAGCGGACGGCCCAGGCCTTGTTCCGATAGATGTTGCTTGCTGACCGGTTTGCCGGCATTGCGGGCCAGCACTTCAAGCAGATTGAATTCACTGCTGGTCAGTTCCAGCGGCCGCCCGGACCAGGTGGCGCGGCGCTGCTCGGGCCACATCGACAGCGCGCCCACAGCCAGCGGCGAGTAGGGACTGTGGCCGGGATTGTCGATGACTGTGCGGCGCAATATGGCGCGCACGCGGGCGGTCAGCTCGCGCGGCGTGCACGGCTTGGGCACGTAATCGTCGGCGCCCAGTTCGAGGCCGATGATGCGATCGGTGTCGTCGCCCTTGGCGGTTAGCATGAGCACGGGAAGATTGCTCTTGGCGCGGATGCGGCGCAGGGTTTCCAGACCGTTCAGGCGCGGCATCATGACGTCCAGGACGACGATGGCGTACTGGCCGGAGAGGGCCTCGATGACGCCGCTTTCGCCGTCGTAGGCAACGTGTACTTCAAATTTTTCCTGCTCGAGATATTCCTTGAGCATGTCAACGAGTTCAATGTCGTCGTCTATCAGCAATACTTTGGACATCGTCGCCGGTTTCACTTTCTTTGATTTGCGGATGCTTCGGATTGCGCAATCATATGCGCAAAAGACCGCGGCACGGTACTACGGTAACGGCTGGCGCCGGTATCTTTACAATCTTTTACCCTGCTTTTTCCCGGACGCAATAGCAGGCCAGACAAGGAAAATTGCCGTTTTGAAAATGCACGGCCAGTCACAGCCTTGCAGGAAGAGGGAGATGGGATGCCGACCGGAATTTACCCGGTTTTACATGCGGACGGCGGCTTTTGCATCGGGCTATGGCCGATACTGCGGCCTTGTTGATACATGCCGCCAACACTTTCACGGTTTTTGTTGCCGGGTGAAAATGACGGTAAATAACAGGCCGCATCGCGCGGGGAGATAATGTGCGCGACATAGATGAGACGGACTTGAACCATGTTGCATGAAAAGCTTTTGCAAGACCCCGGTCACCTGCAGGAACTGATGACGCTGTTGACGCAGAGCATCGCCGCCGACCTGGCCGGACGGCCGGATGAAGCGCTCGATATCATCGGACAGGCGATCGCGCTGGACCCTGCCTTCATGCCGGCGCTGATGCGTCGCGCCGACCTGTTGATGGCGCAGGAGCGCTACGCCGAAGCGATCGCCGCCTACGACGATTGCCTGCAGCGCTTTCCGACGCTGGAAGAAGCCGGACAGTCGCGCCATCGCGCCATGATCCTGGCGCTGGATCACTGCCAGATCATGCTGGAGGAGCGGCCGCATGAAGCCGGTCTGCTGTGCGAGCAGGCAGCGTTGCTGGAGCGGCTCGGACGCTTCGATGAGGCGCTGGCCAGCCTGGACCGCGCGTTGGAATATGCGCCGACGCACCAGCAGGCGCTGAATCAACGCGGCAATGTGCTGCTGCACCTCAATCGCCACGAAGAAGCCGTACTGTGCTACGACCGCATCCTGGCGCAATCGGCTGCCGATGCCGCGGCGATTTTCAATCGCGGCAACGTGCTGCAAAAAATGAATTGCATCAACCAGGCGCTGTGGTGTTACGAGCAAGCGCTCACCCTGCAACCGAACTTCCCTGAAGCGGAGATGGCGCAGAGCCATTGCCTGCTGCTGCAAGGCGACTTCGCCGGCGGCTGGCAGCATCACGAAGCACGCTGGCGCACGACACAGCTGCGCGGGCAAGGCCTGTTCCCGCATGAGCCGGCCTGGCTGGGCGAGCCGCCGCTGGCAGGGCGCAGCATCCTGTTATGGGCCGAGCAGGGACTGGGCGACACGATCCAGTTCGCGCGCTACATTCCCCTGATTGCCGACATGGCGGCGCAGGTGACGGTGTGCGTGCCGGAGACCTTGCGACGGTTGCTCGCTTCGCTGACCGCCTTGCCCAATGTCACGCTGGTCAGCAACGACAAGGCGCTGACGCCGCACGATTTCCATTGTCCGCTGATGAGTTTGCCGCTGGCGCTGAGCTGGACGCTGGCAACGATTCCGGCAGGGGTGCCGTATCTGCACGCGGACGCCGAACTCAAGCAGCAATGGTCGGCCGTGCTGGGACCGGCGCCGCGCTTGCGGGTCGGACTGGCCTGGGCCGGGCGGCAACACGGCGAGCTCAATCACACGCGCGACATCCCCTTGAGTCATCTGCGCCCGCTGGCGGAGGTCGAGGTGGAATTGGTGAGCCTGCAGCAGCAGATTCCCGCCGGCGACCAGGCCGAACTGGCGCAGTGGCAACGCATGCACCGGCTGGAAGCGGCCATGACCGACATGGCGGAGACCGCAGCGCTGATCGATAACCTTGATCTGGTGATCAGCGCGGATACGGCCGTGATCCATCTGGCCGGCGCGCTGGGTAAACCGGCCTGGCTGCTGCTGCGCTATGAAAGTGAATGGCGCTGGGGCTGGCAGACCGGCAGCTCGCGCTGGTATCCGACGGTGAAGGTATTCCGCCAGCAGCATCGCGGCGATTGGTCGGGCGTGGTGGAAGAAGTGGCGGAGTGTCTGCGGCTGGCGGCGGACAGGTAGGAAGCTCCTGGAACCCGGTCTCGCGACGGACCGGAAACAGGTTCTTAACGGCGGTGGGTTTTCATGGCAGCCTGGATCTCACGCTGGCTGTCGCGTTGCTTCTCGGTCTCGCGCTTGTCGTGCTGTTTCTTGCCCTTGGCCAGGCCGATTTCGCATTTGATGCGGCCTTTGCTGAAATGCAGGTTCAGCGGCATCAGCGTGTAACCCGAACGCTCCACCTTGCCGATCAGCTTGTCGATCTCGGAGGCGTTGAGCAGCAGCTTGCGGGTGCGCGTGGTTTCAGGATGGACGTGCGTGGACGTGCTGGTCAGGGCGCTGATGTGCGCACCGAACAAAAAGATCTCGCCGTTGCGGATCGTGACGTAGGCTTCCTTGATCTGCGCCTTGCCGGCTCGGATGGCCTTGACTTCCCATCCTTCCAGGACGATCCCGGCTTCGAAGCGCTCCTCGACGAAGTAATCGAAAAATGCTTTTTTATTATCAACAATACTCATCTGGTCGGAAAATCCGTGGTCTCGGTTAAAATTTCAACTTTGCGATTTTATCAAACGGACCACCTTTCATGGCAGTCGTACATAAAACAGTCCTGATCAATTACAGCGCGGAGCAGATGTTCAAGCTGGTCGACCGCGTCGAAGACTATCCCGAATTCCTGCCCTGGTGCGGCGGCGTCGAGGTCGACGAGCGCCAAGGCGACAAGCTCAAGGCCAAGCTGAAGATCAATTATCACGGCCTCAAGCAATCCTTCACCACCGAAAACACCAACACGCCGCCGAGCAGCATGACCATGCATCTGGTGGAGGGGCCGTTCAAGCATTTCGAAGCCCGCTGGAACTTCAAGGCGCTGCGCGAGGATGCCTGCAAGATCGAATTCGACATGCAGTACGAATTCTCGAGCCGCATCCTGGAATCGGTGATCGGGCCCGTGTTCAGCATGATTGCCAACAGTTTCGTCGACTCTTTCTGCAAGCGTGCAGAACAGATATATGGCTGAAACGGCGCAATTGCAAGTCGAGATCTGCTATGCCGCGCCGGACTTGCAGATCCGCAAGCCGGTGCGCGTCGACGCTGGCGCCACCGTGCAGCATGCCATCATGCAAAGTGGCGTAATGCGCGAGTGTACAGCAATCGACCTGACGGTCTGCCGCGTTGGCATCTACGGCAAGCTCAAGACGCTCGACACGGTGCTGCGCGACCAGGACCGGATAGAAATCTACCGTCCGCTTATCGCCGACCCCATGGATTCGCGCCGCCGCCGGGTGGCGAAGAAGCGCTGAAGCAGCCCGACGCAGGGCGGTGCGGCAAATATGCTGCACATTTCACGGAAAAATCAAGGTCGGCGCGACGAGTGCAAAAGTTTTCTGTATAATTCGCTTTTGCGCCTATAGGAAATGCTATGCGTCTTCTCCAAAAAGCACTCACATTCGATGACGTGCTCCTCGTTCCGGCCTACTCGGACATCCTCCCTAAAGATACTTCCCTTGCCACGCGTCTGACACGCAACATTCGCCTGAACATTCCGCTTATTTCCGCGGCAATGGACACCGTGACTGAAGCACGTCTGGCTATTGCCATTGCGCAAGAGGGCGGCATCGGCATTGTCCACAAGAACCTCACACCGAAGGAACAGGCGCGCGAAGTTTCCAAGGTCAAGCGTTTTGAATCCGGCGTGGTGCGCGATCCGATCACGATCCCGCCCACCATGAAGATCCGCGAAGTCATCGCCCTGTCCGAATTGCACGGCATCAGCGGCTTTCCGGTGGTCGAGGGCAGCAGCCTGGTCGGCGTGATCACCAACCGCGACCTGCGTTTTGAAGAAGACCTCGACGCCGAAGTCCGCGCCAAGATGACGCCACGCGACAAACTGGTCTACGTCAAGGACGGCGCCGGCCTGGAAGAAGCCAAGCGCCTGATGAACAAGCACCGTCTCGAGCGTGTGATGGTCATCAACGACAACTTCGAATTGCGCGGCCTGATCACCGTCAAGGATATTCAAAAATCTACCGCTCACCCGTTTGCCAGTAAGGACGATCAAGGCAAATTGCGCGTCGGCGCGGCCGTCGGCGTCGGTCCTGACAATGACGAGCGCATCGAACTGCTGGTTGCCGCAGGCGTTGACGTGCTGGTGGTCGACACCGCCCACGGCCACTCGGCGGGCGTGCTCAACCGCGTCAAGTGGGTCAAGACCCGCTACCCGCATGTGGAAGTGATCGGCGGCAACATCGCTACCGGCGCAGCAGCCAAGGCGCTGGTCGAACACGGTGCGGATGCGGTCAAGGTAGGTATCGGCCCAGGCTCGATCTGCACCACCCGTATCGTTGCAGGCGTCGGCGTGCCGCAAATCTCGGCCATTGCCAACGTCGCCAAGGCGCTCGAAGGCACCGGCGTGCCGGTCATCGCCGACGGCGGCATCCGCTTCTCCGGCGATGTCTCCAAGGCGTTGGCGGCAGGCGCTTCCAGCGTGATGATGGGAAGCATGTTCGCCGGCACCGAAGAAGCGCCGGGCGAAGTGATCCTGTTCCAGGGCCGCAGCTACAAGTCGTATCGCGGCATGGGCAGCGTCGGCGCCATGACCGACGGTTCGGCTGACCGCTATTTCCAGGACGGCGAAAACAACGCGGAGAAACTGGTGCCGGAAGGCATCGAAGGCCGAGTCGCCTACAAGGGCAGCGTGCTGGCGATCCTGTATCAACTGGTTGGCGGCGTGCGTTCCTCGATGGGCTATTGCGGTTGCGCCACCATCGATGAATTCCGCGAAAAAGCCGAGTTCGTCGAGATCACTTCGGCGGGCATGCGCGAGTCGCATGTCCACGATGTGCAGATCACCAAGGAAGCTCCTAACTACCGCGCCGACTAAGCAAGGTAAGGATAGAGACAAAAAGGCCGCGCTCCTTTTCGAGTTGCGGCCTTTTGACTTATTTTTGCCGCTGAAATAATTTCAAACTTGCCTACCATCACAGCCATGCATTCAAAAATTCTGATCATCGATTTCGGTTCCCAGGTCACTCAGCTGATCGCTCGCCGCGTGCGCGAAGCCGGCGTGTTTTCCGAAGTTTTTCCCCACGACGTGAGCGACGAATTCGTGCGCAACTACGGCGCCTCCGGCGTGATCCTGTCGGGCGGCCCGAATAGCGTGACCGAAGGCGATACGCCGCGCGCGCCGTTTGCGGTGTTTGAGCTGGGCGTGCCGGTGCTGGGCATCTGCTACGGCATGCAAACCATGGCAGAGCAACTTGGCGGCAAGGTGGAAAACGGTACGTTGCGCGAATTCGGTTACGCCGAAGTGCGCGCGCATGGTCACACCGCGCTGCTGAAGGATATCGCCGACTTCACCACGGCCGACGGCCATGGCATGCTGAAGGTCTGGATGAGCCATGGTGACAAGGTCAACGAAATGCCGCACGGCTTCAAGCTGATGGCCTCGACCGGCAACTGTCCGGTGGCCGGCATGGCCGACGAAGAGCGCCGCTTCTACGCGGTGCAGTTCCATCCCGAAGTCACGCACACGCTGCAAGGCAAGGCCTTGCTGGGCCGTTTCGTGCACGACATCTGCGGTTGCAAATCGGACTGGAACATGCCCGACTACATCGCCGAAGCGGTCGCGTCGATCCGCCAGCAAGTGGGCGACGATGAAGTGATCCTCGGCCTGTCCGGCGGCGTCGACAGCAGCGTAGCGGCAGCGCTGATCCATCGCGCCATCGGCGACAAGCTGACCTGCGTATTCGTCGACCACGGCCTGCTGCGCCTGGATGAAGGCAAGATGGTCATGGAGATGTTCGGCAAGAACCTCGGCGTCAAGGTCATCCACGTTGATGCCACCGATCAGTTCATGGGCCACCTGGCCGGCGTGACCGATCCGGAAGCCAAGCGCAAGATCATCGGCCGCGAATTCGTCGAAGTGTTCCAGGCCGAATCAGGCAAGCTGAAGAACGCCAAATGGCTGGCGCAAGGCACGATCTATCCGGACGTCATCGAAAGCGCCGGCAAGGGCAAGAAGGGCGCTCACACCATCAAGAGCCACCACAACGTCGGCGGCCTGCCGGAAACATTGAATCTGAAGCTGCTGGAGCCGCTGCGCGAACTGTTCAAGGACGAAGTGCGCGAACTGGGCGCGGCGCTCGGCCTGCCGCACGAGATGGTGTACCGCCATCCATTCCCGGGCCCGGGCCTGGGTGTGCGCATCCTCGGCGAAGTGAAGAAGGAATTCGCCGATCTGCTGCGCCGCGCCGATGCAATTTTCATCGAAGAACTGCGCAACACCAAGGATGCAGACGGCCGGAGCTGGTACGAAAAGACCAGCCAGGCGTTCGCCGTGTTCCTGCCGGTGAAATCGGTGGGCGTGATGGGCGATGGCCGCACCTACGAGTACGTAGTGGCGCTCCGCGCCGTGCAGACGCAGGACTTCATGACCGCACACTGGGCGCATCTGCCGCACGAGTTGCTGGGCCACGTGTCCAACCGCATCATCAACGAAGTGCGCGGCATCAACCGCGTGGTCTACGACATCTCGGGCAAGCCGCCTGCCACAATTGAGTGGGAATAAAATTTCTCGGGAAATTTTGTTCAGTAGTTGATTGACTATCAAAGCCCTGTTCCGACAGGGCTTTATCTTTCGGGTATCGGCGTGGCGGCGGAGAATGGCAGCCACATCATTTTCAGCATCATTTTTAGAGCTCTCCCATGGAAATCAAGGTCAACTTCCTCGACAAGCTGCGTCTCGAAGCCAAGTTCGACGACTTCACGGTCATCGCCGACCAGCCCATCCGCTACAAGGGCGACGGCTCTGCGCCTGGTCCCTTCGACTACTTCTTGGCGTCGTCGGCCTTGTGCGCAGCTTACTTCGTGAAGTTGTACTGCAACACGCGCAACATCTCCACCGAGAATATCCGCCTGTCGCAGAACAATATTGTCGATCCGGAAAATCGTTACAAGCAGATCTTCAAGATCCAGGTGGAGTTGCCCGCAGATATCGAGGAAGCGGACCGTCGCGGCATCCTGCGATCGATCGAGCGCTGTACGGTGAAGAAGGTGGTGCAGGAAGGTCCCGACTTCGTCATCGAAGAAGTCGAAAGCCTGGATGCCGATGCGCAATCCTTGCTGACCGTGAAGCCGGCCGCTGATGCCAGCACCTTTATCTTGGGCAAGGATCTGCCGCTGGAGCAGACCATCGCCAATATGTCGGGCCTTCTGGCCGGGTTGGGCATCAAGATCGAAATCGCGTCGTGGCGCAATATCATTCCCAATGTGTGGTCGTTGCATATCCGTGATGCGCATTCGCCGATGTGTTTCACCAACGGCAAGGGCGCGACCAAGGAAAGCGCGCTGGCTTCGGCGCTGGGCGAATACATCGAGCGGCTCAGCAACAACCATTTCTATGCCGGCGCATTCTGGGGCGAAGACATCGCCGACGCGGCGTTCGTGCACTATCCGAACGAGCGCTGGTTCAAGCCAGGGCGCAAGGATGCGCTGCCGAAAGAAATTCTGGATGACTATTGCCTGGATATCTACAACCCCGACGGCGAGTTGCGCGGCTCGCATCTGATCGACACCAACTCCGGCAATGTGGAACGCGGCATCTGCTCGCTGCCGTATGTGCGGCAGTCGGATGGCAAGGTGGTGTATTTTCCGTCCAACCTGATCGAAAACCTGTTCGTCAGCAACGGCATGAGCGCCGGCAATACGCTGGCTGAAGCGCAGGTGCAGTGCCTGTCCGAGATTTTCGAACGCGCGGTCAAGCGCGAAATCCTGGAGGGTGAAATCGCCTTGCCGGATGTGCCGCAGGAGGTGCTGGCGAAATATCCCGGCATCCTGGCCGGGATCAAGGGCCTGGAGGAGCAGGGCTTTCCGGTGCTGGTGAAGGATGCGTCGCTCGGCGGGACTTACCCGGTGATGTGCGTCACCCTGATGAATCCCCGCACCGGCGGCGTCTTCGCCTCGTTCGGCGCTCACCCGAGCTTCGAAGTGGCGCTGGAACGCAGCCTGACCGAGTTGCTTCAGGGACGCAGTTTCGAAGGCCTGAATGATTTGCCTCAGCCGACCTTCGAGAGTAACGCGGTAACTGAGCCGAACAATTTTGTGGAGCACTTCATCGACTCCAGCGGCATCGTGTCGTGGCGCTTTTTCAGCGCCAAAGCGGATTTTGAATTCGTCGAGTGGGATTTTTCCAGTCATGGCGAAAACGCTAATGCCGAAGAAGCCGCGACCTTGTTTGGCATTCTCAAGGACATGGGCAAAGAGACCTATGTGGCGGTATATGACCAGCTGGGCGCCGTGGCTTGCCGAATCCTGGTGCCCGGTTATTCCGAGGTGTATCCGGTCGAGGATCTGATCTGGGACAACACCAACAAGGCGCTGTTGTTTCGCGCCGATGTATTGAACCTGCATCGCCTGGATGATGCCGCCCTGGAAGCGCTGCTTGAGCGCCTGGAAAACAGCGAACTCGATGAGTATTCCGATATCGCGACGCTGATCGGTATCGAATTTGACGAGAACACGGTCTGGGGGCAATTGACGGTCCTCGAGCTGAAGCTGCTGATCCAGCTCGCCCTGCAGCAATTCGAGGAGGCGCAGGAGCTGGTGGGCGCCTTCCTGCAATACAACGACAACACGGTCGAACGCGGCTTGTTCTACCAGGCCCTGAAGGTGGTGCTGGAAGTGATGCTCGATGACGAGCTGGAGCTGGACGACTATGCGGTCAACTTCCGCCGCATGTTCGGCGACGCCCGCATGGATACGGTAATGGGTTCGGTCGACGGCAGTGTGCGTTTCTTCGGACTGACGCCGACGAGCATGCAACTGGAAGGTCTCGACAGGCACCATCGCCTGATCGACAGCTACCGGAAATTGCACAAGGCGCGGGCGAATGCGGCCGCTGCAGGTTAAGAGGGTGAGTCATGGCTGAGCAAGATCTGTTCGGAGACGTTCCTGCGCCTGCAGCGCGTCCCCGCGAGGCTCGCAAAACCCGCCCGCAGGCTGCACCGCCGCAGCACACCTGGTTCTTCGCCTTGCGTCCTGCGATCGCCGACGCGGCCCGTCTCGATGCGTTTGCCGAAAGCTTGCTGGCGTCCCATGGCGTCACCGGCAAACGTGTCGGAGTGGAGCGGCTGCATATCACGCTGGAACTGGTCGGGCACGACTCCGAGGCAAGCGTGGTGGAGGCGGCATGCCGCGCGGCAGACCTGCTTCGATTTCCTTCCATTGATGCGCGTTTCGACGCCGCAGTGACTTTCTCTGCGCCCAGCGGTCCATTCGTGCTGCTCGGAGGCGACGGGCTCAATGGCGTGCGCGAGTTGCGGACGGAGCTTGGCTGCGCGCTGGCGGAGCAGGGCTTCACGCCGTCGCGTTCGTATGAGCCGCACATGACCCTTTGTTACGATCCGCGCAACCGCGTGGAGCGTATCGCCATCGATCCCATCGGTTTTCAGATTGCCGAGTTTGCGCTCGTCAAAAGCCACATCGGACTGTCCCGGCACGAGGTGTTGCGGACGTGGCAGCTCACCGGCTGAACACGTCCTCCCGGCGCGGCTTGCCGCTCCAGTGGACCAGCGCAGCAACAAGTCCCAGCACGATGCCGAAGATCACGATGCCACTCCAGCCATAGCGCGTCATCAGCCAGCCGCTGATCACCACGCCGAGAGCGCCGCCGGAAAAGGTGGCGGTCATGTACAGGCTGTTGATGCGGCCTTGCGCTTTCGGATCGACCGCGAAGGCGCGGGTCTGGTTGGACACCAGTCCTGACTGCACGCCGATATCAAGCACGATCACCCCGATCACCAGCAACGCCAGCGAGGACTCCGCGCCAGCCAGCAGCAGGAAGGCGGCCGTCACGATGCCGATGCTGGCCGCCACCACGCTGCGCGGCCCGCGCTTGTCGGTGGCGCGGCCGCCCAGCGACGCAGCCAGGGCGCCGGCTGCGCCGATGATGCCGAAACCGCCGGCCCAAGCGCTGCCGAGGTGCCACGGCCCGTTCGCCAGCAGCGCCGCCAGATTGACCCAGAAGGCATTGAAGCAAGCCCACAGCAGCGCCTGCACTATCATCGATTCGCGAATCGGGCGGTGGTCGCGGGCCAGCGGCCACAGCGACGCCAGCAGGCGTCCGTAGGACAGGTTGGTGCTCGGTACGCCGCGCGGCAGCAGCATCGCAGCGGCGATCCAGACCGGGATCATGAACGCGGCTTCCACCCCGTACACCGCACGCCAGCCGTAGGCCGAGCCGACCACGCCGCTGATCGTGCGGCCAAGCAGGATGCCGACCATGATGCCGCTGACCACCGTGCCGACCGAACGTCCGCGATCGCCCGGCAGCGACATGACGGCCGCGAAGGGCACCAGTTGCTGCGGCACGCAACTGACGATGCCGAGTCCGAACGAAGCCGCGATCAGCGCCCAGATGCCGGGCGCCAACGCCGCCGCAGCGGCGAAAAGGAAAGCGCCGATGATCTGGCCGAGCACCAGCTTGCGCCGGTCGAAGCGGTCCCCGAGGGGCAGTAGCAGCGCCAGCCCGACGGCAAAGCCGAGCAGCGCCGCGCCGGCCACGAGGTCAACCGTCGCCAGGTTGACGTCCATGTCTGCGGCGATCAGTGGCAGGATGGGTTGGGTGCAATAGATGTTGGTGATCACTGCGCCGGCGATGATCGCCATCATCAGGATCTTGCTGCGCGACGCGGTCGCGGGCGTCGCGGGACTGGCGGATAGGTTTAGCTGGCCGTTCACGGCGTTCTCCTTGGAAAGGTGTCTGCGGAGTGCGGCAAAATGCCACATTCCGAGGCGGACACGCCAGCTTACTTGTTTGCATTTATAAAGATAATTACCTAATATCGGGAATGATCCTTCCAAAATCTGGTAGTTGCCTATGAATCGTCTCGACTCCATGTCCGTTCTGATCGCCGTTGTCGACGCGGGCAGCCTGTCGGCCGCCGCGCGTGTTCTCGACATGCCGCTGGCGACGGTCAGCCGCAAGGTGGCTGAACTGGAGGAGCATCTGAAGACGCGCCTGCTGCATCGTTCGACGCGACAGTTGTCGCTGACGGAAGCAGGGATCTCCTACGTCGCCGCCTGCCGCCGCATCCTGGAAGAAATCGGCGAAGCCGAGCGCGCCGCGACAGGGGAATACGCCTCGCCCAAGGGCGAACTGCTGATCACGGCGCCGGTGGCGTTCGGACGGCTGCACGTGGTGCCGGTGGTGGCGGAATTTCTCGTGCAATACCCTGAGATCGGCATCAACCTGATGCTCACGGACCGCGTGGTGCATCTGATGGATGAACATGCCGATGCCGCGATACGCATCGGTGACCTGCCCGACAGCATGCTGATGGCGACGCGCGTGGGAACGGTGCGGCGCGTGATCTGCGCCAGCCCCGCCTATCTGGCCGCGCACGGCCGGCCGCTCAGGCCGCAGGATCTCTCCGGGCATGCCTGCATTACGTTCGAGGTCCTCGCATCCATGCGCGCCTGGATGTTCGGGAGCGGCAAATCCGAATTCTCGGTGCCGGTGCAATCGCGCCTCACGGTCAATACGGCGGAGGCCGCCATCGCCGCTGCAACGCTGGATGTCGGATTGATACGCGTGCTGTCTTACCAAGTCGCGGACGCGGTTCGCCGGCAGGTGCTGCGCGTTGTGCTGGAGGAGTTTGAGTCGGCGCCACTGCCCGTCAGCCTGGTGCACACGGGGCAGGCGCCGTTGCCGCTGAAGCTGCGCGCCTTTCTGGATTTCGCGACGCCGCGTTTGCGTGAGCGCACCGCGGGCGTATTGGCGGAACCATGAAAAGACGGCCTGGCTATACCTGCTGATCGCCTGACACCGGGCGGATGCGGCTGATCGACAGTCGCAATCCCACCAGTCCCAGCAATTTTTCCGCGGTCGCGATGGTGCCGCCGGAACGGCCGCTTTCGATGTCGCGGAGAGTGCGTTCGGATAGCCCGGTGACTTTCGCCATTTCCTTGATGGTCAGGCGCATGGTGGTGCGCAAGTGGCGTGCGGCTTCGGCCAGATCCCACTCGGGATGGGCGAGCACGCCGTCGACAGCCTGCTTGCGCAGTTGCACCTGTTCTTGCAGCGAAATCGGGTTGTAGCGTTTGTCCATGATGTCGTCGATTCAGTGCAATGCCTGCAGTCGCGCGGCATGCGTGCGCAAGGGGAGCTGCAGATAAGCCAGAACATCCTCTTCCAGGCCGAAATCGCGTCCGCGATCGGCCACTTCCAGCAACGGCGTCGCCATCGCCTGCAACGTCTCCAGCAGAGGGGTGCGCGGCAACCGGGTTTGCCCGGCAACCGAGTCGATCACGGCCTGCCAGTCCGGGCTGCCGCCGTCGTGCTGCGACCAGCGGATGCGACGCGAAATGCCGTCCGGATGCAGATACATGGGGGCGAAATCGAACAGCGGCGTCAGGCCGATGCGTCCGGCTTCATCGCGCGTGATCGCGGTATTGCGGGCGTGATTGTCCTTGTTGGCCAGCGCGACGTTGGCGACGTCGCGGCGCAGGTACTCGCAGATTTCAGCAAGTGGATCGGAGGCGATTTCGCACAATCTCATGCAGGCTTCGTCATGCGTCGGCACCTGGCCGAAGCCGGGTTTGCCGGTCAGGGCGGCCAGGCTTTCCTGGGCCAGGCGGATTACCTTGCCGCCGTCGACGCGACGGTCGAAGCGCGGGATGAACAGGGCGCGCTCCTGCATGTGTAACCGCGCATGCACGCGCAAGCCGAGATGGCGGGCGATTTCCATGTACGGCGCTTCCTGGCGCAGGATCTGGGCCAGGCGTTCATTGGCGCCGCGGCCGAATTTGACGATGTAATGTTCGCGTGCGCGCTCGTCGGGCAGGGCGTGGTCGAGGTAGAGCAGGCCGTCGTCGGCGCGGGTCAGCAGGATCTTGGGCCATTCGCCTTGCACGCCGGACGAACCGGCGACGAACAAGCCGTGCCGGGCCAGGTATTCCGTGAAGTCGTCGGCGCGCGTGGCGACTTCCTCGTCGGTGAAGCCGTGCAAGGGACCATCCTGCCGCTGCAGCCACTGCGCCGCCTCCTTGATCCGCAAATTGCCGATCGGATTGCCGGCACCGGCGAGCAGCAGCGGCCAGTCTCCGGCTGCCTCGGCGTTTTCCGACAAGCCGAGCCGGCGCAGCAATTCCTGGCGCCCGTATCCCTGCGGCAGCATGTCGATCAGGAACACCGGCCAATGCGGCAGGTCGAGCGATGCCAATGACACCGGGAAGCCGCTGGACAAGGCATGGGCGTCGCGCCGGTTTTGCCAGGCGACCGCGTATTCCAGTCCATAGCCGCTGGACGTAGGCGTAAATACGCCCTGCGCGGCAGCCCCGGTCAGGCTGACATTGGCGGCCTCGGTCCAGTGATTGTCAGCGAACAGCTCGATGGTGCAGAAGTCGTCCATATGGGCAGAAAAATAGCAATAATATGAAGGTAATTACTCATTATAGTGATATTTTTCTACCGTAATGGTGGTGTCGCTCGATTTGTTGCGAGAATGATGCACGCGGAGGGCGCAGCACCGCATCCCGGGCGTCACGCCCGGTCGCGGCGGCAGACACGCTATAATGACGGCTTACGGACGACGCGCGGTGCAAGCCTGCGCGCGCAGCTCCGAAACCCGCGGCGCACACGCCGCCGCCAGCCCCCTATCATCGTGACTTACAGCATCAAAGAAATTTTCTATACCTTGCAAGGCGAGGGTACGCACGCCGGTCGTCCGGCGGTGTTTTGTCGTTTCAGCGGCTGCAACCTGTGGACCGGCCGCGAAGAAGATCGCAGCAAGGCGATTTGCCAGTTTTGCGATACCGATTTCGTCGGCACCGACGGCGAGGGTGGCGGCAAGTTCAAGACCAGCGACGCGCTGGCGCAAGCGATCAACCAGCTGTGGCCCGCGTCCTATGCGGCCAGCAAGTACGTCGTGTTCACCGGCGGCGAACCGTTGCTGCAGCTCGACGAGGTACTGATCGCCAGCATGCACGCGGTCGGATTCGAGATTGCCATCGAAACCAACGGCACGATTCCGGTGCCGCCCGGGGTCGACTGGATTTGCGTCAGCCCCAAGATGGGTTCCGAACTGAAGGTATTCAAAGGCAGCGAACTGAAGGTCGTGATTCCGCAGCAGGCGCAGGTCCTGGCCGACTATGAGAAGCTGGATTTCGCGCATTTCCTGCTGCAGCCGATGGACGGCCCCGAAGCCGTGCGCAATACCAAAATGGCGATCGAGCTGGTCAAGAATAATCCCAAGTGGAAGCTGAGCATCCAGACGCACAAGCTGTTGCAGATACCGTAAGAACAAGTGCAAGGCCTCGCAGCCAGCTCGTGAGCGATTCGAGGAAACCGCTGCGATATAGCTGTTATCGGCCTGCGCCCCTGTTGCCGGGCGCGCGTTTGTTTACAATCCGTTTCTGATCCATTCCTATTTTCAATCCGTAAGGCGTTCATGCTGACCATTACCCGTAAACTCGAATTCGATGCCGGCCACCGCATCCCCGACCACAAGAGCCAGTGCCGCAATCTGCACGGCCACCGCTATACCCTGGAAATCACCCTGGTCGGCAAGGTCATCGAAGTCGAGGGCAGCTCCGACAACGGCATGATCATGGATTTCTCCGACATCAAGACGCTGGCCAAGCAACATCTGGTCGACGTCTGGGATCACGCGTTCCTGGTCTATGAAAAAGATCAGCCCGTGCGCGATTTCCTGGCAAGCCTGCCGGACCACAAGACGGTCGTGATCGACCGCATCCCGACCGTGGAGAACCTGGCGCGCACCGCCTTTGACATCCTCAACGCGGCCTACAAGGACGCGTATGGCACTGGCTTGCATCTGCAAAAGCTGGTGCTGCACGAAACGCCCAATTGCTGGGCCGAGATCACGGCCGACTGAGGCGCCAGAAATCATGACCGGCACGTTCACGGCCTCGCCTGAGCACATGCAGCTTGCGCTGGTGCAGGCGCAACACGCCTGGGACCTTGGCGAAGTGCCGGTCGGCGCAGTGGTGGTCAGGGACGGCGAAGTCATCGCCACCGGCTACAATCAGCCCATCGGCAAGCATGACCCGACCGCGCATGCGGAGATCATGGCGTTGCGCGCGGCCGCCGGGATTCTCGGCAACTACCGTTTGCCCGGCTGCGAACTGTATGTCACGCTGGAGCCTTGCGTGATGTGCGCCGGCGCGATGATGCATGCGCGCCTGGCGCGCGTGGTCTACGGCGCGGCCGATCCCAAGACCGGCGCCTGCGGTTCGGTGCTCAACCTGTTCGCGCAGGAACAGTTGAACCACCACACCGAGCTGGTCGGCGGCGTGATGGCGGATGCGTGCGGACAGATGCTGAAGAGTTTTTTTTCGGAACGCCGCGAACAGCTGAAGCAGGAAAGATTGCAGCGCCAGGCAATCGCCCACGCGCATGCCAACGCCCATTCAATCGACGATGAAGCCAATGACTGAAACCTTGCTTGCTCCCGATATTCACGTGCCGGCCGGCACCTGCGTCGCCATCATCGCTCCCGGCGGCTATGCGCCCGACGAGGCGGCGGTCGGGCGCGGCATCGCTTTGCTGGAAGCGCAAGGCTGCAAGGTCAAGAGCTACTATGATCACGCTGCGCGGCACCAGCGTTTTGGCGCCACCGATGCCGGCCGCGCGGCCCACATCCAGCAGGCGGCGGCAGATCCTGAAGTGCAGGTCGTCATCGCATTGCGCGGGGCCTACGGCATGTCGCGCATCCTGCCGGTACTCAATTACGAGGCGCTGGCCGCCAGCGGCAAATTGTTCGTCGGCTACAGCGACATCACCGCCTTGCATCTGGCCTTGCTGGCGCAGACCGGCGCTGGTGGTATTGCCGGGCCGATGCTGTGCGGCGATTTTGGCGCCGAGAACCCGAGCGCGATGACGATGAACAGTTTCTGGCGCGTGCTCACGCAACCGATGCAGACCATCGCCGTGGAACAGGCGGGCAATCCGGCGCTGAAGGTTTCGGGCAAATTGTGGGGCGGCAATCTGGCGATGGTCGTGCATCTGCTCGGCACGCCGTATTTCCCGCAGATTGACGGCGGCATTCTGTTCGTCGAAGACGTCAACGAGCATCCGTATCGCGTCGAGCGCATGCTGCTGCAACTGGAGCATGCGGGTGTGCTGGCGCGCCAGAAGGCGGTGCTGCTGGGTGATTTCTCAAATTACCGCTTGTCCGACTACGACAACGGCTACAACTTCGAACAAATGCTGGGCTATGCGCGCCAACATCTGTCGGCTCCGTTGCTGACCGGGTTACCGTTCGGCCATATCACCGACCGCGTCAGTTTGCCGGTCGGCGCCCACGCCGAGCTCGAGTCCGACGCGCGCGGCTTCTCGCTGCGTCTGAGCGGCTATCGGACCCTGACCTGAGCTCGTCCTGAGCAGCAGTCCTGAGCAAGCAGGTTGGAAGCTTACAAAGGCTTGATTTCAACCTTGACGCCATCGCTGAGCACGGTGATGGCGCCCGGTTCGAATCGTTTGCCGTTCATTTCCAGTTGCTCGGGTTTGAAGGTGTAGAGCGGGTAATCCTTGAGCACTTGTTCCGCCGCAGCGTTGCCGATGGCATTGAGCTGCGGCGCATATTGCGCCGGTACACCGGCGATGTCGACTTTCTCCACAGTGGGCGCATCCAGCCGCACCGAACGTGTGGCGGCGTCGTATTTGAGCGCGCTGCTCAGCGACAGCGTGCCGTTGACGGGTTTGTTCATGAGCAGTTTGTTGTCGATCTGCGCGTCGACCACGGTGGTCAGGCGATTGCTGTCGGGATTGAGCGCCAGGCGCGGATTGCTGAGGTTGACGTCGAACATGTCCATGTAGCGCAGCTTGCGCGGGAACTGCGTGGCGAGCGCCGTCTGCAGGTCTTTTTTCGGAAACGTGTATTCATTGGTCCAGATGTTGTAGGCAGCCTGGCTGGCGCTCGCAGCCGCCAGCGCGCCGCAGGCCAGCAGTAAGGCTCCCGCCAGGCTGCGCCAGCGCTTGCCGAAGGCGGATGTTGTCGTTTTGATCATCATTTTCCCATTCTCGGAGTGTCGGAGAAAACGGTTGGAACCGTTGCCGGGCAAATAATTCAAAGCGATTCTTCCCGCGGTGCGGCGCAGTCACGCCGGACTTGGCCTGCGATGGTAAAATCACGTGTTTACACCTGACCTCGCCTAGCCTCATTCGGTCTCATTCGACTTCCCGGCTTGGCTTGGTTTCCGGCAACTTGCCGGGCAATCTCAGGCAACATCACCATACGTAAAGGCTTTTTTCAGTGTTATCCACGGCAAACATCACGATGCAGTTCGGCCCCAAGCCGCTGTTTGAAAACATTTCGGTCAAATTCGGCGAGGGCAACCGCTACGGCCTGATCGGCGCCAATGGTTGCGGCAAGTCGACGTTCATGAAAATCCTCGGCGGCGACCTCGAACCGTCGGGCGGCAACGTCAGCCTGGACACCAACGAGCGTCTCGGCAAGCTGCGCCAGGACCAGTTCGCCTACGAAGAAATGCGCGTGCTGGACGTGGTCATGATGGGCCACACCGAAATGTGGGCGGCGATGGCCGAACGCGATGCGATTTACGCCAATCCGGACGCCACCGACGACGACTACATGAAGGCGGCCGACCTGGAAGCCAAGTTCGCCGAGTACGACGGCTACACGGCCGAAGCGCGCGCCGGCGAACTGCTGCTGGGCGTGGGCGTGGACATTGAACAGCATCAGGGCCCGATGAGCAACGTTGCGCCAGGCTGGAAGCTGCGCGTCTTGCTGGCGCAGGCGCTGTTCTCGAATCCAGACATCCTGCTGCTCGACGAACCGACCAATAACCTCGACATCAACACCATCCGCTGGCTGGAAGACATGCTCAACGAGCGCAATTCCACCATGATCATCATTTCCCATGATCGCCACTTCCTGAACCAGGTCTGTACGCACATGGCCGACATGGACTACGGCACGCTGAAGGTTTATCCGGGCAACTACGACGAATACATGCTGGCATCGTCCCAAGCGCGTGCGCAGCAACTGTCCGTCAATGCCAAGGCCAAGGAAAAGGTCGCCGAGCTGCAAGACTTCGTGCGCCGTTTCTCGGCCAACAAATCCAAGGCGCGCCAGGCCACATCGCGCGCCAAGCAGATCGACAAGATCAAGGTCGAAGACATCAAGCCGTCCAGCCGCGCCAATCCCTTCGTGCGTTTCGAAGGCGAGAAGAAACTGCATCGCCTGGCGGTGGAGACGCAAAGCATCAGCAAGACCTACGACCGTCCGATTTTCAAGAACTTCAGCATCATGGTTGAAGCCGGTGAAAAGATCGCCATCATCGGCGCCAACGGCGTCGGCAAGACCACGCTGTTGCGCTGCATCGGCGGCGATGTCGCCGGCTTGCAGCCCGATAGCGGACTGGTCAAATGGGCGGAAAACGCCAGCGTCGGCTACATGCCGCAGGATCCCACCGAGGAATTCGCCAAGGGTGAAATCCTGACCGACTGGATGGGACAGTGGACCCAGGAAGGCGACGACGATCAGGCGGTGCGTTCGATCCTAGGCCGCCTGCTGTTTTCCGGCGACGACGTCAAGAAGTCGGTCCAGGTGCTGTCCGGCGGCGAGAAGGGCCGCATGATGTACGGCAAGCTGATGCTGGGCCGTCATAACGTCCTGCTGATGGATGAGCCGACCAACCACATGGATATGGAATCGATCGAGTCGCTCAATATCGCGCTTGAAAAGTATGCCGGCACGCTGATCTTCGTGTCGCACGACCGTGAATTCGTTTCGTCGCTGGCGACGCGCATTCTGGAAGTGAAGGAAAACGAGATCATCGATTTCCGCGGCAGCTACGAAGATTATCTGTCCAGCCAGGGTATCCAGTAACTTTTTCAGGCGATCGATGTTTCGATCGCCTTTTTATCGTCCAAGCCATGCAAGCAACCGCAATGAAGGTCGTCGAATTTGAACGGCCGCAGATGGAGACCGGCAGCAGCTGCACAGCCAACGCGTGGGCCAGGGTCCCGGCCACGCCGACGGCCGATGAACGCCACGCATTGAAGGCGCGCATCAAACAACTGCTGAAGGAAAAACAGGCAGTGCTCGTCGCACACTATTACGTCGACGGCGACCTGCAGGACCTCGCCGAAGAAACCGGCGGGTGTGTCTCGGACTCGCTCGAAATGGCGCGCTTCGGCCGCGACCATGCCGCGCAGACGCTGGTAGTCGCCGGCGTGCGCTTCATGGGGGAAACCGCCAAGATCCTGAGTCCTGAAAAGCGCATCCTGATGCCCGATCTGGACGCGACCTGTTCGCTCGATCTCGGTTGCCCGACCGATGAATTCAGCGCCTTCTGCGACGCCCATCCGGACCGCACCGTGGTCGTGTACGCCAACACCAGCGCCGCCGTCAAGGCGCGCGCCGACTGGATGGTGACCTCGTCGATCGGTCTCGACATCGTCAAGCACCTGCACGCGCAAGGCAAAAAAATCCTGTGGGCTCCCGACAAGCATCTGGGCGGCTACATCCAGAAACAGACCGGCGCCGACATGCTGCTGTGGCAGGGCTCCTGCCTGGTGCACGACGAGTTCAAGGGTGTCGAGCTGGAATTGCTGCGCAAGGAATATCCCAAGGCCCTGATCCTCGTGCATCCGGAGTCGCCTGAAGGCGTGGTGGCGCAAGCCGACGTGATCGGCTCGACCTCGCAGCTGATCGCCGCCGTGCAATCGTCGGACGCGAAGGAATTCATCGTCGCCACCGACAACGGCATCCTGCACAAGATGCGCGCCGCCGCGCCGGGCAAGATCTTCATCGACGCGCCGACCGCCGGCAACGCCGCCACCTGCAAGAGCTGTGCGCATTGCCCATGGATGGCCATGAATGGTTTGCAGAATCTGCTGCACGTGCTGGAAACCGGCAGCAACGAAATCCACGTCGATCCTGCCATCGGCAAGAAGGCCGTGGTCTGCATCGACCGCATGCTGGATTTCGCGGCGCAGAAAAAAACCAATGTGCGTCCGACCGGCGCATTGGAAAACGAACAAACACTGTTTGCAGGAATCGGCCCAGCATGAGTCTCACCGTCAGCAGCACAAGCAATCTGCGCAATCCGTTCGCACCTTTCGATCCGGCCTTGTCGGCGGCATTTGACGCCAACGTCAATCTGGCGATTGCCGAAGACGTCGGCAACGGCGACCACACCGGCAAGCTGGTGCCGGAAAACGAACACGTCAAGGCGCGCGTCATCGTGCGGGAACAAGCTGTCTTATGCGGTGCGCCGTGGTTTGAAGCGGTCATGGCGCGGCTTGATCCTCGCCTGCGCGTCGACTGGAAATTCGGCGAAGGCGACCTGATGCCGGCCGACGCCGAGGTCTGCCGCATCGAAGGTCCGGCGCGCGCCTTGCTGACGGCGGAGCGCGGTGCGTTGAATTTCCTGCAATTGCTGTCCGGCGTGGCGACCGCCACGCATCGCTACGTCGACCTGATCCGCGACACCCGTGCCCGCATCCTCGACACGCGCAAAACGCTGCCGGGCCTGCGCCTGGCGCAGAAGTACGCCGTGCGCGTAGGCGGCGGCATGAACCAGCGCCTGGCGCTGTACGACGGCATCCTGATCAAGGAAAACCACATCGCTGCAGCCGGCGGCATCACCGCTGCCGTGACGGCGGCGATCAAGCTCAACGCCGGCGTCAGCATCCAGGTCGAGGTCGAAAGCATCGATGAGCTCGGCGAAGCCCTGGCAGCAGGCGCGACTTCGATCCTGCTCGACAACTTCTCGCTCGACATGATGCGTGAAGGCGTCATGATCAATGCGCGCCGCGCCGTGCTGGAGGCGTCCGGCGGCATCAACATGGAAACCGTCCGCGCCATCGCCGAGACCGGCGTGGACCGTATCTCGGTGGGCAGCCTGACCAAGGATCTGCAAGCGATCGATTATTCGCTGCGCATCGTCGGCTGAACCGGTTTTCTGCTTTCTTCCGGCACGACCCGCATGGCCTTCACGGCATGCGGGTCGTGTCGTTTTGCGACCGCTTGCGATCGCGTTGGCAGCGGGCGCTGATAGAATGCGCCATTGCACCGGGGGGCCGGTGAGGCAATTGAACGGCGGCACGTCCACCAGCGCCGGCAGGTCATCTTCAGGGAATCCATCGTGAAATCAAACAATCTCACCGCACCGCTGCTATGGGCTGCACTGTATTTCGTGTTCGGCTTCGTCTCGCATGCGTTGAACGGCTCTTTCGTCGCCACCGGCTACATCTGGCTGCCGGCCGGGATCACCGTCAGCGCCTTGTTGCTGACGCCGACCGCGCGCTGGTTTCCATTGCTGGTGCTGTTGTTCGCCGCGCAGATTTTCCTGGGCTGGCTGGAGCATCGCGAACTCTGGCGCATGGCCTTGTTTTGCCTGGACGAAATCGGCGTCGCGGCGGTGGCGGTGTGGCTGGTCAGGCGTGCGCCTTTTCCGATGGAAGGATTGTATTTCGTTCGCGGCCTGCTGATGGTCGGCGTCGGCGCCAGCGTCGTCAGCGGTCTTTTCGGCGCGGGCTGGTTCGCGATAACGCAAGGTACGTCATTCTGGCCAACCCTGCGCGTCTGGGCGCTGTCCGATCTGGTCGGCATCCTGATCATGACGCCGGTACTGGCGAGCTGGTCGCAGTTCCGGGCGACACGCTCGGGCGGGATTGCGCGCACCGAATTCCTGCTTGGACTGGCTTCTTTCGTTGCCGTCATCGCGACCGCTTACCTTGCATTCGACAGCGATCTTGACCGCATCATTTTCGATATCGATTTTTCAACGACGTATCTGCCGCTGTTTTTCATCGCGCTGGTCGCCCTGCTGTGGGGCGGGCGCGGCGGGGCCTTGTCGGTAGCGGTATTGTCCCTGATGGCGTTCGTCTACAACTCCCTGGGGCGCGGGCCGTTCGTCGAACTGGTCCGGCTGAACTCCAGCAATGCCTTGCTGGAGCTGCAGATCTATCTGGCGGTGGCGTCGCTATTGTCGCTGCTGATCAGCGCATTGAAGACCACACGCGAGCAGCTGCATGAAGATGTGGCGCGCTGGAAGAGCAACGTCGAGCTGGCGCTGACGGTGAGCCGGCAACTGGTGTACAGCATCGATCCAGCAAAAAAGACCGTTGCCTGGAGTGGCGACATAACGGCTTTGCTCGGTCTGTCGCCGGACAAGCTCACGGCCCTGGACGAGGTATTGAAGCTGGTGCATCCACTGGATCAGCATCGCCTGCGCCAACGCTGGCTGGAAGACGAGAATGGCGACAGCGATGAAGCGCGCGAAGACATGCCGTTCCGCTTGCAGCTGGCCGACGGGCGAAGCATCGGCGCGACCGACATGAGCCGCAGTTTGCGCGATCCCGACGGCAGCCTTGTCATGGTCGCCGGCACATGGCATTTCAACGGCGCAGATCTCGCGCAGGGCCGGGGCGAAAAATGACAGCCCGGGTTGGCGTCATCATGATCCACGGCCTGGGCGGCACGCAATACGATCTTGGCTCGCTGCACAAGATCCTGCAAAAAGCGGGCATCGATACCCATGCCGTGACTTTGTCCGGTCACGGGACCAGGCCGGAGGATCTCATCCCGGTCCGTGCCGAGCAATGGATCGACATGCTCATTGCGCAATATCGCGAATTGCAGCCTCGGTATGAGCAATTGCATGTCATGGGCATGTGCATGGGGGCATTGCTGGCGCTGGTGTTGTGCGAGCGGGTCGGGCATACGGAAAAACAGGGCAAGCTGGTCACGCTGGCGCCGCCGGTCTACATCGACGGCTGGTCAACCCCGTGGTATGCCAACTTGCGTTCGCTGTGCTATCTGATTCCGGGCGTCGCGTCGCGCATGAAGGTGGAAGAGGGCGAGCCCTACGGCATCAAGAACACCCTGGTGCGCGCCGTGGTCAAGGCCAAGTTCGAGCGCGGCGACAATTTTCATTATCGCTGGGTGCCGATGGCATGCATCCGCCAGGTTGATCGTCTGCGCAGCTGGGTGTTTGCCGGTGCCAGGAACATCAAGGCGCCGACGCTGATCGTGCATGCGCGGGAAGATGAACTCACCAGTTTGCGCTCGGCGGAGTTCTTGCAGGCGCGTCTTGCCGATGCGCGCACCGTGGTGCTGGAAAACAGCTACCACATGATCTGCGTCGACAACGACCGCGATCAGGTCGCCAACAGCGTGCTGGAGTTTTTCGGCTTCCCGCCGCTGCCGGAACGCGTGCGGCGGCAGCGCGGTACGGTCGCCTGAGAACCGGTTCAGAGGTAAGTCAGAACACGCGTCCCAGCTGCAGATAGACGTTCCACACACCCTGATCGCCAAGCGCGGCGCCGAAGTACAGCGGTCCGACCGGACTGCTGCCGCCGAGGAACATGCTGACGCTCTTTCGGTACGGACCGTCGCCCATGGCGCTGCGCGACTGCCACACGTTGCCTGCTTCGAGGCTGGTGCCGAGCACGGGATTGCGCAGGCCCGGCAGGGCGAAGTCATTGAGGTCGCGCAAGTAGGTCAGCCTGCTGTACAGCAGATAATTTCCATAGAACTGATCGGCCGCATACGCCGACAGGCGCTGGAATCCACCCAGGAAAAAGCCTGGCCCCGGATTGTTGGACGACAGATTGCTGGCCGCTTCCAGCGCCACGTTGACGGTGTTGCGATCATGGCTGAAGGCCCACAGGCTCTTGAACTGGGCGTCGCTGTAGCGATCGTCTTCCTTGCCGAAGCCGCGATGCGCTTCGGCGAACAGGTAGTAGCCCTTGCGCGGAAACAGCGGATCGTCGAGCTGGTCGATGGTCAGTCGTGCGCGCGCCACGGGCTGGTTGCTTTGTGCGGTGTCGTAGAGCGAACCGAAAGACGGATCCGACAAGTTGTAGGTGGGCGTGTATTTGTTGTGCTGATAATTGACGCCCAGCCGCACTTCGCCCAGCCGCGCCAGCGGCATGCCGAGGTCGACTCCGGCGGTGTAGGTATCGATGCGGTATTGCGTCGCCGGCGAGGCTTTGGCGTCGCTGCCGTCGAGGTAGATGTCGACGTAGCGGCGGTTCAGGTCGACATACGGGGACAGATAGATGCCGCTGGTGCCAAGGATCGGCTGACGCAGCTCGCTGTGCAGGCTGGCGCGGTTGTTGCCGAGCACCAGGTCATTGCGCCATTCCAGGCCGCTTTGATTGATCCACGGATAGCGATGGCCGATCTGCAGATTGACGCCGCCGCGACCGTTGAAATTATTGGACAGACCGAGTCCGAACAGCAGATATTGCGGTCCCCAGGATTTTTCCTCCGCATCGATCAGCAGCACGTTGCGGCCATCTTTTTCAACGATCTCCTGGGTCAGTGCGTTGAAGTCGCCGTTGGTCGCCAATTGCGACAGCTGCTGGTTGATCTTGTCGGCGTCGTAGACATCGCCTTCCTTCACGCTGAGCCGGCTGCGCACATAGGCTGCAGGAATCCTTCCGGTGGTCTTGATTTCGATCGCATCGACGCGGGTGTCATGCGCCAGGACGGCTCCGGTCTGGCGCGCCGCCAGATAGGCCTGCCACTGCGCCGGCGGCAGCGACAGTTCGGTGAGGCGGGCGCTTTGCTTCTGCGCCGCGTTCCAGCCTGCGTTGACGCCATCCTTGCCGCGCGCAAAATCCGTGAAAGACATGCCGGCCAGTTCCGGTTCGATCAGCACGTCATCCTTGCCCAGCAGGGCCTTCTGCGCCTTGACGTTTTGCTGGATCAGGATGCCCACCATCTGCTGCGCGACGGCAGTGGGAGATTGCAGATTGGCGGGATCCTGCAAGGGGGTGGCGATGTTGACCGCGATGATGACGTCGGCGCCCATGTCGCGTGCTTCCTGCACCGGCAGGTTGCTGACCAGGCCGCCATCGACCAGCGTGCGGCCGTCGATGGCGTACGGTGCGAACAGCCCCGGCACCGCCATGCTGGCGCGCATGGCGCGCGGCAGGGAGCCGCGCTCAAGGATGACTTCGGTGCCCTTGCCGAGATCGGTGGCGACGGCGCGAAACGGAATCGGCAAGCGCTCGAAGGAAATGTTGGCCGGCAACTGCGCCGTCCAGTTCTGCAGCAAGGTCAGCAGGTTGTTTCCCTGCACCAGGCCGGGAGCGAGTTTGAGCTTGCCGTCGTCGTAACCGGCGGCAATCGAGATCGGATACTGGAAATCGTCTTCACGCTGCGATTGCGGCAGCTTGGCGCGCTCGTTGCGGTCGAAGGCGATGTCGCTGAGATTGGTCTGCGACAGGCAGTTTTCCAGGTCTTCCGCCGAAATCCCGGTGGCGTACAGGCCGCCGACCAGCGCGCCCATGCTGGTGGCGGCGATATAGTCGACCGGCACGTGCAGTTTCTCCAGATATTGCAGCACGCCCAGATGCGCATAGCCGCGAGCGCCGCCGCCGGACAGGACCAGGCCGACGCGCGGGCGCGGCTTGGCTTCGGGTGTCGTTGCTGTTGCGGAGGAAGCCTCTGCGGCCGATGAGGAGGAAGCAGCAGTGAGGAATGCAACTCCCGCCAGCAAGCCGAGCAAGCGAAGGGAGAGAAGGGCGGGAGGGCGTGTCACGGTGTGGGGGCGAGGAATGGCGATGGCCGTAGTGTAAATCGGGCCGGACCGAACACGCAATGCAACACGTTCAGACAGTCTTCATCCCGGACGGATGCGGCAGCGGCGCGGCGCCGCGGCGCCGCAAAATTTACCGGTAGTAAGCGCCGACCGGCGGCGCAGCCAGCATGGTCTTCACTTCCTCGATGCTTTCGCGCGGCACATGCTGCAGCGACTGATGATGGGCGTCGATGCTGTCCCAGACTTCGATGATCACCATGCGCGACGGGACGGTCTGATCCTGCAGAAACTGGCAGGACCGGCAACCGGGAGATGCGAGGATGGTCGGCAACAGGGCGGTCAGGAACTCCTTCAGCGCGTCGACCTTGTCGTCGAGCGCCTGGAATGTATTGATACGCGTAATGCTCATCGTCTCCTCCTTCGGCGGGCTGCGTTCAACGACGCAATGATGCTGTCGTTGCTGTTCCTGCCGTCATTATGAACCGAATCGCCCGGGCTTTCACTTTTGCGGGGATAGCACCGTCGGCACGGCTTGCGCCAGGGTGTCCGGATAGTCGAGGCTGTAATGCAGGCCCCGGCTTTCCTTGCGCGCCAGTGCGCTGTTGACGATCAGCGAGGCGACCTCGACCAGGTTGCGCAGCTCCAGCAGATCGCGCGTGATGCGGAAATTGGCGTAGTACTCGTCGATCTCTTCGCGCAGCAGCCGAATGCGGTGCTGCGCGCGTTCCAGGCGCTTGTTGGTGCGTACGATGCTGACGTAATTCCACATGAAGCGGCGCAGCTCGTCCCAGTTGTGCGAGATCACGACTTCTTCGTCGGCGTTAGTGACGCGGCTTTCGTCCCAGGCCGGCAACGCCATCGCCGGCGCAGCGGGCTGCTGCTCGATGAACTGCGCGGCGGCGCGGCCCAGCACCAGGCATTCCAGCAGCGAATTGCTGGCCAGGCGGTTGGCGCCGTGCAGACCGGTGTAGGCGGTCTCGCCGACGGCATACAGGCCGGACAGGTCGGTGCGGCCAGACATATCGGTCACCACGCCGCCACAGGTGTAATGCGCTGCAGGCACGACCGGGATCGGTTGCTTCGTGATGTCGATGCCGAACTCCAGGCAACGCGCCTGGATGGTCGGGAAATGTTCCTTGATGAATTCCGGCGGCTGGTGGCTGATGTCGAGGTCGACATGATCGAGGCCGCGTTTTTTCATTTCAAAATCGATGCTGCGCGCCACGATATCGCGCGGCGCCAGTTCGGCGCGTTCGTCGTGTTCGGGCATGAAGCGTGTGCCGGCAGCGCTGCCGGCGGCGGCAGGCAGCTTGAGCAAGGCGCCTTCGCCACGCAAGGCTTCGCTGATGAGGAAGGACTTGGCGTAAGGGTGATACAGGCAGGTCGGATGGAACTGGATGAATTCCATGTTGGCGACGCGGCAACCGGCGCGCGACGCCATGGCGATGCCGTCGCCGGTGGCGGAGTCCGGATTCGACGTGTACAGGTAGACCTTGCCGGCGCCGCCGGTGGCGAGCACGGTGTGGTCGGCCGCAATGGTGACGACCTTGCCCTGCTTAATGTCCTGCACGTAGACGCCGACGCAGCGCGGTGCGCCTTCGGCTGTGGGATCGAGCTTTTTCGTGGTGATGACGTCGATCGCGCAGTGATGTTCCAGCAGCGTGATGTTGGGATGGGCACGCACGCGCTGCTCCAGCGTGACCTGCACCGCATGGCCGGTGGCGTCAGCGGCGTGGATGATGCGGCGCTGGCTGTGGCCGCCTTCGCGGGTCAGGTGGTAACCCAGTTCGGCGCTGTCGTCGCGCGTGAAGGGCACGCCTTGTTCGATCAGCCACTCGATCGCTTCGCGGCCATGCTCGACGATGAAGCGCGTGGACGCCTCATCGCACAGGCCGGCGCCGGCGATCAGCGTGTCGTCGATGTGCTGGTCATGGCTGTCGCCCGAGTCGAGCACCGCAGCGATGCCGCCCTGCGCCCAGTTGCTGGCGCCGTCGAGCAACTCTCCCTTGGAGACCACGACCACGTTTTTCTTTTCGGCAAGATGCAGGGCGACGGATAAACCGGCAAGTCCGCTGCCGATGATGGCGACATCGAATTTCATGAGGGCTGAGGAGATGTTGAAAGGAAGGCACGATTATATCCGGCAATCGCGCGCGGCTTTGTCAGCCGGGAAGACGGGGTAAGGGGAAGGGGCAAGAGGCAAGAGGAGGAGGGCAGGAGCGGGGAACAGCGGAAAGAACGCATCGCTGCAGTAAGGACGAGCATCGCTGCACGTGGGCAGCGATGCGACTCAATCGATCAGGAAGTCTTGACCGGCTTGACCTTGGCGGCGGCTTGCTTGGCGCGGATGCGGGCGTCGCTGACGTTGTCGGCGGCGGCCAGGGCCACGCCCATGCGGCGGCGCTCAAACGATTCCGGCTTGCCGAACAGGCGGATGTCGGCGCCCGGGATACGCAGCGCATCGGCCACGCCTTCGAAGGCGATGGCCTTGGCGTCATGCTGGCCGTAGATCACGGCGGACGCGCCCGGCGTGCGCAGCGCAACGTTGACCGGCAGGCCGAGGATGGCCTTGGCGTGCAGTTCGAACTCGCTTTGGACCTGGGTGACCATGGTGACCATGCCGGTATCGTGCGGACGCGGGCTAACTTCAGAGAACCAGACCATCTCGCCCTTGACGAACAACTCAACACCGAACAGGCCCAGGCCGCCGAGGTTTTCGGTGACCTTGCGGGCGATGTCGCGCGCCTTGTCGAGTGCCGCCGGATGCATCGGATGCGGCTGCCAGGATTCGACGTAATCGCCCTTGACCTGCACGTGGCCGATCGGGTCGCAGAAGCTGGTGACGGTGTCGCCGTTCTCGTTGAGCGAGCGCACCGTCAGCAAGGTGATTTCATAATCGAAATCGATGAAGCCTTCCACGATCACCCGACCGGAGTCAACGCGGCCGCCGGCAGCGGCGTAATTCCAGGCGGCTTCGACTTCGGCGGCGCTGTCGATCTTCGACTGGCCCTTGCCCGAGGACGACATGACCGGCTTGATCACGCACGGGAAGCCGATTTGTTCGGTAGCGGCTTTCAACTCGTCGAGGCTGTCGGCGAAGCGGTAAGGCGAAGTCGCCAGGCTCAGCGTTTCACCGGCCAGGCGGCGGATGCCTTCGCGGTTCATGGTCAGCCAGGCGGCGCGGGCGGTCGGGATGACGCGCGCCTTGCCGGCTTTTTCCAGTTCGACCAGGGTTTCGGTGGCGATGGCTTCGATTTCAGGCACGACCAGGTCGGGCTGTTCCTTGGCGATCAGGGCGGCCAGTGCGGCGCCGTCCGTCATGTTGATGACGTGCGAGCGGTGCGCGACCTGATGGCCCGGCGCATCGGCGTAACGGTCCACGGCGATCACTTCCACGCCCAGGCGTTGCAGGGCGATGATCACTTCTTTGCCGAGCTCGCCGGAACCGAGCAGCATGACTTTGGTGGCGGAAGGAGAAAGCGGGGTGCCGAGGCGAACGGGAGTCTTCATTGGATAAATGCAGAATGGAAAGGATGGGAAAGTCGGGGAATCGCGCGACGATACCAAATCCTGGCCATTTTGGACAGCCAAAATTGTGCTGCCGTTAGCAAATCGGAAAGCTCTTGAGAGAATGCTTGAAGAAAGGCGGATAAGTACAAGCAATTCATTGCAACAGCCTCACACGCCCTTTATTCCTGCTCGGGAAGCACGATGGCGAGCATTGCCCCGCTCAGACTCTTCCCATGTGCATCCAGCGCCAGTGAACGTGTCACGCCGCCGCCCAGCGCTTGCTGCATGACGAAGTTGAGGGCGCCCAGGTGCGGTAGCGTGTAGCGGACTACCTCGCCTCGCACGACACCGGCGAAATGCGCCTTGACGCGTTCCGGGGTCAGGTATGTTTCCAGCAGGGCGTAGTCCTTGAGGTCGTAGGCGATGACGGAGATGTTGGATATATCGCCTTTGTCGCCGGCGCGTGAATGCGCGATGTCACGTAGCAGCATGTCAACTTTCCTCGAAATGGATGGCGGGATGAATCAATTCACGCGGTACCAGCGCGGAGAGGACGGCGATGATTTCCTTGGCTGATTTGGTCACGCCTCCACCACCGGCTGGGCCGCAGGTATACAAGGTTTCGACTTCGTTGCCGATGCGTATCGCTTCACGCATGCTGGCGGTGCGGCCGACGACCCGGGCGCGGACTTCGTAGGGTTCGACTGCGGATGCCGACTGTTGGCCGTTGTGAATGGCATTGACACCGATCAGGTCGTAACGCGTCTCGTCGGTCTTTACATCGATGATGGCCAGGCGCTGCCTGACGATGTCCAGCGCCAATTGTCCGCGCGCCTGTGCGCCGGGGCCGGCATAGGATATCTGTCCTTCGCCGATGTAGCTGTCGACATACCCCAGCGTGGTCTTGAGGGTGGCAGGGCGCGGACGGCCGGAGGCGCCGCTGATGGCGACGCGGTCGGGAGCAATTTCCGTGATCGAGACCTGTGAGAAATCGGCAATGACATCGGGAGTCAGGTAGGCCTGAGGGTCATGAATTTCGTACAGCAGCTGTTCCTTACAGGTGGCTGCGGTGACCTGGCCGCCGGATCCGGCTACCTTGGTGATCACCATGCTGCCGTCTTCGGCGATTTCGCCGATGGGAAAACCGAGGCGCGCCAAACTCCTGACGTCTTTGACGCCCGGATCGGAAAAATAACCACCGGTGATCTGCCCGGCACACTCGAGCAAGTGACCGGCCAGGGTGCCTTGGCCCAATCGCGGCCAGTCGTCCATGGCCCAGCCGAATTCATGAATCAGCGGACCCAGGACCAGCGCAGGATCGGCGACGCGGCCCGTGATGACGACATCTGCACCGGCTTTGAGAGCGTCAACGATGGGTTGCGCGCCAAGGTAGGCGTTGGCGGAGATCAGTTTGTCGCCGAGCGATTTCACGGGCTTGCCGTTGTCTTCAATGCGATAGTCGCCGTCGAGCAGAACATCGAGCACGTCGTCGCCGGCGACGGCGGCGATTTTCAGCCCCTTCAGTCCCAGCGCTGCGGCGATTTCTCTGACTTTTGCCGCGCCGGCGAGCGGATTGGCGGCGCCCATGTTGGTAACGATCTTGATGCCTTTGCCGGCGCATAGCTTCAGTACCGCCAGCATGCGATCGGCCAACAGCGGATCATAGCCCTGGTTCGGGTCGGCCCTGCGTGTCTGCTGGCCGATGGCGATGGTGCGTTCTGCCAGGCATTCGAAAATCAGATAGTCAAGCTCGCCTTTTTCGACGAGCTCGACGGCGGGTTCAATACGGTCGCCGGAATAACCGGCGCCAGCGCCGATGCGGATGGTTTTCATGTGATGCGCCATGTGTCGATGCAGACAGGTTCAGAGTCGGGATAGAAAATCAAAAGGGAAACAAGCCCAGGACGATCGCTACGAGGGTCATGAAAATCGTCGTAGCGAAGAGGAACGGAATCGTGAATTTCTGATGGTCGCTGAGTTCGATGCCCACCAGACCGATCAGCAGGAAGGTCGCGGGGGTCAAAGGGCTGACCGGAAATCCGGTGGTCATCTGTCCCAGCAACGATGCCTGGGCCATCTGTATCGAGGGAACGCCGAGCGCGGAGCTGGCTTCTGCCAACACCGGCAAGACGCCGAAGTAGAACGAGTCCGGATCGAACAGCAGGCTCAGGGGCATGGAGATGACGGCCAGCGCTGCCGGCAAGTGATGCGCCATGTCGACGGGAATGCTGCCCGCCACGAATTTGGCCATGGCGGTCAGCATGCCGGTGCCTTTCATGATGCCGGTGAAAACACCGGCGGCAAGCAGGATGCTGGCCATCATCAAGGCGGCTTTGGCATGCGAGTCGATGCGCGCGCGCTGTTGCGCCACGTTCGGATAGTTGATGAACAGGGCGATGACGGTACCGATCATGAAGCAGGCCACCGGATCGACTTTGCCGGTAATCATCGTGCCAAGCACCAGCAGGACGAGGACAACATTGACGACAAAGAGCTTGGGACGGCGCAGTTCGAGCTGTTCCGTGCTGAGTTCCTGCTGATGATGAGTAATTTCGTCACTGGCCGAGGCAGCGGCGGTCAATCCCAGGCGGCGCTCTTCTTTTTTGCCGAGCAACCAGGCGCAGGTGAAGACGAACAGCATGCCGCAGATTTGCACCGGGATCAAAGGCAGATATAAATCGGCGACCGGGATATGCAGCGCTGCGGCGGCGCGCAGGGTCGGGCCGCCCCAAGGCAAGGCATTGGCGACACCGGCGGCCATGGCGACTACACAAGCAAGAATTCGCTTGTCCATCTTGAGCCGTTCGTACAGCGGCAGCAGCGCAGGAATCGTCACCAGGAACGTCACCGCACCAGAGCCGTCGAGATGCACGATGGCGGCCAGCACTGCGGAGCCGAGCACAATGCGCGATGGCCGCATGCCGACCACCTTCAGGACTTTATTGATGATCGGGTCGAGCATGCCGGCGTCCTTGAGGATGCCGAAGAAGAGGATGGCGAAGACGAACATGCCGACAATCGGCGCAATGCTCTTGATGCCGTCGACCATGAATTTTCCGGTGCCGAGACCGAAGCCGCCAATCAATGCGGCGATGAATGGAATGGCGATCAACGCCGCCAGCGGCGACATTTTCTTGGTCAGGATGGCCGCTAGTAAAACAACGATCGTGATAAAGCCGAGCAGGGCGAGCATGCGTGTCTCCGGTATTTTTATTGACGGGATGTCATATGGGAAAGGACGAGTGTAGGTGTGGCGCAATTTTGTTGTAAAGTGCATTTTTACGATTGATTAATCGGTTTTTCAGATTAATGAAGAGGTATTTGATTCCAATACGCTATGCAAGCCAATATCTCCACTCGCCTGTTGCAGGCTTTTCTCATGCTCAACGATTGCCGCCATTTCGGCCATGCAGCGCAACGCTGCCACGTGTCGCAATCGGCATTCAGCGTGATGATCCAGAAACTGGAAGCCGCTGCCGGCGCCAGACTGTTTGAACGCGACACACGCAACGTGACGCTGACGCCGGAAGGTGAATTGTTCGTCGAGGTGGCGCGTCAGCTGATGAGCGATATTGAGGCCGCGTTTTCTGACATGAGCGACTATGTGGCGCGGCGCAAGGGCAGAGTGTCGATCGCTGCCTTGCCATCGTTGGCTGCGGGTTGGTTGCCGCCGGTGATTGCGATGTATCGCGCACAGCATCCCGGCGTGACGGTGGAGTTGTTCGATGCGATTTCGGATCACTGCCTGAACTACCTGCGCCAGGGCAAGGCCGACATAGCGCTGACCGCGCCGGGACCAAACCTGATGGAATTCGACACGCAACCGTTGTGCGAGGATCCGTTTTACCTGGTGTGCCGGCGCGATCACAAGCTGGCAAAGAAACGCGTGATCCGGGTGGAGCAACTGGCCGGCTGCGAACTGATCCATCTAGCGCGTTCAACCAGCGTACGCCAGCATCTCGATACGCTGCTGCAGCCGGTCGGCGTGATCAATACGGGATTGGAAGTGGAGCATCTGGCGACGGTCGCCGGCCTGATTGAAAGCGGCCTGGGCGTGAGCCTGGTGCCGGAACTGACGCTGTTCCAGTTCCGTCATCCGAATCTGGTGGCGATTCCGCTGAATGCGCCCGATCTGGTGCGGCCGCTGCTGATCGTCAAGGCCAGGGAACGCAGCCTGTCGATTGCGGCGCAAGGTTTGCTGGAGCTGATACAGGAAAAAAGCCGGTCAGGATTTGCACCCTGACCGGCTCGACGTACTCTCTCACTTGTACTTTCAGACTGCAGGCAAGCGAGGGAGCCGTCCGGCTTCCCCCTCTTGATGCTTTTAGTACTCTTCGGCGTTGATGTTGTTGTCCTTGGACTCTTTGACGAAGAGCAGGCCGATCACGAATGTCGCCAGGGCGATCACGATCGGATACCACAGACCGTAGTAGATGTCGCCTTTGTACGCCACCAGAGCGAACGCCGTGGTCGGCAGCAAGCCGCCGAACCAGCCGTTGCCGATGTGGTAAGGCATGGACATCGAGGTGTAGCGGATGCGGGTCGGGAACATTTCCACCAGCGCGGCAGCAACCGGGCCGTAGACCATGGTCACGTAAATCACCAGGATGAACAGCAGCAGCAGGACCATCGGCTTGTTCATCTGATCAGGATCGGCCTTGGTCGGATAACCGGCGGCCTTGATGTCGTCAGCCAGTTCCTTGGAGAATGCCTTGTCCTTCGCTGCAGCATCTTCTTTGGACAGACCGGAGGCATCATACGAAGTGAGGACCTTGTCGCCGATCTTGATGGTAGCGACCGAACCCGGGGCGCCAGCCACGTTTTCATAGTTCACCGAAGCGGCGGACAGCTTTGCCTTGGCGATATCGCAAGACGAAGTGAACTTCTTGGTGCCGGTCGGGTTGAACTGGAATTGGCAGGTTGCAGGATCGGCGGTGACGATCACAGGCGCTTTTTTCAGGGCTGCTTCCAGCGCTGGATTGGCGTAGTGAGTCAGGCCCTGGAAGATCGGGAAGTAGGTCACTGCAGCGATCAGGCAGCCGCCCAGGATGATAGGCTTGCGGCCGATCTTGTCGGACAGCGAACCGAATATCAGGAAGAACGGTGTTGCCAGCAACAGCGCCAGCGCGATCAGGATGTTGGCCAGGGGACCGTCGACCTTCAGCGTTTGCGTCAGGAAGAACAGCGAGTAGAACTGACCTGCGTACCAGACCACGGCCTGGCCGGCTGTCATGCCGACCAGTGCCAGGATGACCAGCTTCAGGTTCTTCCATTTGCCGAATGCTTCGGTCAGCGGCGCCTTCGACAGCTTGCCTTCGGATTTCATCTTCAGGAAGGCCGGCGATTCGTTCATCGACAGGCGGATCCAGACGGAAATGCCCAGCAGGATGATCGAGACCAGGAACGGAATGCGCCATCCCCAGTCGGCAAATGCAGCTTCGCCGACGGCGGTGCGCACACCCAGGATCACCAGCAGCGACAGGAACAGACCCAGTGTCGCAGTGGTTTGAATCCACGCAGTGAACGAACCGCGTTTGCCTTCCGGCGCATGCTCGGCGACGTAGGTCGCTGCGCCACCGTACTCGCCGCCCAGCGCCAGACCTTGCAGGATGCGGAGGGCGATCAGGATGATCGGAGCGGCAATGCCGATGGAGTTGTAATTCGGCAGGATGCCGACGATGAAGGTCGACGCACCCATGATCAGGATGGTCACCAGGAAGGTGTATTTGCGTCCGACCAGGTCACCCAGGCGGCCGAACACCAGCGCGCCGAATGGACGCACGATGAAGCCCGCGGCAAACGCCAGCAGCGCGAAGATGAAAGCGGTGTTGGGATCCGTGCCGGCAAAGAACTGCTTGGCGATGATTGCTGCCAGCGAGCCGTACAGATAGAAGTCGTACCATTCGAAAACAGTACCCAGCGAAGACGCGAAAATGACTTTGCGCTCTTCGGGAGTAATGGTGTGCGCAGTGGAAGCTGTCGCCATGCTTGTCTCCTAAATTTATTGATGTAATTGGATGTACAAACGGGCGACCGGGACGACCCAAACTGCGCAGGCGCCATTTGTGCACGGATGGAGTGTGCGACGCGAACCTTACGCAGGACTTGCTTGAAACTTACATAAGCTTACAGGGATTTTTCCGCATTGCAGCGCAGCCGGCAATGGCGATCAGGCCGCCTGCTGTTGCAGGAAAGTCGGCACTTTGGCGGCGGGCAGGCGGTTGATCGCGGCCAGCAGGGTGGGGTCGACACGTACGCATTTGTGATGGCCGCGCAGGCGCTCGCTCAAGTGCAGCAGCAGTTCGGCAGAGACCTCGGCGTCGGCTTCCGCTCTGTGGGCATGGCCGCTGAAGCGGATGCCCAGGCTGTCGGCCAGGCTCGACAAGCGGTAGCTGGACAGGCCCGGAAGCAGCCGGCGTGACAGCAGCAGCGAGCAGACCAGTTCGGAATAGCCGGCCTGCAAATCGAGGCGTTCGGCCTCGGCTGCAAGGAATTTGGCGTCGAAACTGGCGTTGTGCGCTGCAAGAGCGTCGCTGCCGATGAAACGTAGCAATTCCGGCAATACACGTTCCACCGAGGGGGCGGAATCGACCATATCCTGGGTGATGCCGGTCAGCGCGGTGATTTCGTAAGGCACCTCGGCACCGCAGTTGATCAGCGACACGAAACGCTCGACCACGCGGCCGTCGACGATGCGCAGCGCAGCGACTTCGGTGATGCGGGCGCCTTGCGCAGGGCTCAGGCCGGTGGTTTCGAAGTCCAGCATGACGACAGGTTGATTGATCACGGCAACGGCAATTCAAAAAGTGACGAAGGACGAATTTTAATACGGCGCGGGGTTTCCCTCTGAAATCAGCCCGGCGGAACCTCGCACCCGCAGCATCCGGGACCGCCTTCGCTTATCATTACGGCTTTGCTTATTTGCCGGGAGACTCGCCATGCTGAAACACATCGTCATGTGGAAACTGAAAGACCAGGCCGAAGGCGGCGACAAGGCGACCAACGCGCGCAAAATGAAGGAACTGCTGGACGGCTGCAAGAATCTGGTGCCCGGCATCCTGAAGTTCGAAGCGGCGCTGGCGCAACCGGGACTGGAAGCGACTTACGACGTGGTGCTGTATTCCGAGTTCGAATCGAAGGCGGCGCTGGACGCCTACCAGGACCATCCGGATCACATCGCCATCAAGCCGTTCATCGGGGCGATCCGCGAAGGTCGCCAATGCATGGACTACGAAGTCTGAGCGCGCCGGAGACCGATACCGACATGAGTCATTCCTTAACCGAAGTATTCGCCAACGGCAATCCTTACCTCGAAAGCCTGGGCGTGGAAGTGCTGCAATACGGCGACGGCAAGGCCACCATGGCATTGCTGCTGCGTCCCGAATTCATGAACAGCTGGGAGGTCGCGCAGGGCGGCATCTCGATGACGCTGATGGACGTCGCGATGGGGCTGGCGGCGCGTACCGCGATCCCGGACGCCAAGTCCTCCGCCACGGTCGACATGAGCACCAGCTTTCTGCTGCCGGCGGGCAAGGCAGGCGAAACCATCGTTGCCAAGGGCATCGCCTACCATCGCTCGACGACCATGTGTTTTTGCGAAGCCGGGCTGTGGAACGGCGACAAGCTGGTCGCCAAGGCGATGGGCACCTTCAAGGCGATCAAGCGCATCGACATTGCCAAGAAGCTGACGCACGAGTCGTGACCGACACGGATCATTGATATCACCTGAACAACAGAGATTCCAGACATGAGCTACAACATCAAGGTCGCCGCATGGGACGTGCTGCGCGAGGACGCCGCAGTAATCCGCAATGAAGTCTTCGTCGTGGAGCAAAACGTTCCGGCCGAATTGGAAATGGACGAAATGGACGCCGTATGCGTACACGCCGTCGCCTACGACGCCGCCGGCGTGCCGGTGGCGACCGGTCGTCTGCTGCCGGACGGTCACATCGGTCGCATGGCCGTGCGCAAGAGCGGCCGCGGCAAGGGCATTGGCGGCAGCGTGCTGCAGACGCTGATGGAGGCTGCGCGTGCGCGTGGCGACCGCGAGGTGGTGCTGAATGCGCAAACGCACGCAGCCTCCTTCTACGGCAGCCACGGTTTCGCCCAGGAGGGCGCCGAGTTCATGGAAGCCGGCATTCCCCACATCCACATGCGCGCTGCATTGGGCTGAATAGGCCCAAGCACCGGCCCCGGCACAGGGCAAGGACGGCTCTCGTACTTGCCCGCATTCCCTGTTTTTTGTTGTTTTCCGGTACGCGGCCGCGCTGCTGCAAGGATGGCGGCATGCAATTCCCCGAAGGAAATAAATTGTCTTTTGTTGTGGTTTCCCACAATATCTAGCGGTATGCCGGTCGGGCATACTTGCGCCCGCAGCGACTCATCCCGTGTTTGAAACTTGCGACGTCGACTGCTGACTGTTTCCCAGATTTCATAATAAACGGAGAACCGCAATGGCCGCCAAAACGCCGCTTTACAGATCCCTCTATTTCCAGGTGTTGGTGGCAATTGCCATCGGCGTGCTGCTGGGCCACTTCTATCCGCAGTCGGGCGAGGCGATGAAGCCGCTCGGCGACGGCTTCATCAAATTGATCAAGATGATCATCGCACCGGTGATCTTCTGCACCGTCGTCCTCGGCATCGCCGGCATGGAAGACATGAAGAAGGTCGGCAAGACCGGTGGTCTGGCGCTGCTGTACTTTGAAGTCGTCAGCACCCTGGCGCTGATCGTCGGCCTGATCCTGGTCAACGTGCTGCAACCGGGCGCAGGCATGAACATCGATGCGAGCACGATCGACACCAAGAGCATCGCTGCCTATACCGCGCCGGGCAAGATGACCAGCACCACCGACTTCCTGATGAACATCATCCCGACCAGCATGTTCGACGCATTCGCCAAGGGCGACGTGTTGCAGGTGCTGCTGATTTCGGTACTGTTCGGTTTCGCGCTGCATAAGTTCGGCGGCCGCGGCACGCTGGTGTTCGATTTCATCGAAAAAATCTCGCACGTCCTGTTCTCGGTCGTCGGCACCATCATGAAGGCTGCCCCGATCGGCGCATTCGGCGCGATGGCATTCACCATCGGCAAGTACGGCGTCGGTTCGCTGCTGTCGCTGGGCAAGCTGATGGGCACGTTCTACCTGACCTGCCTGTTCTTCATCTTCGTCATCCTTGGCATCATTACGCGACTGCACGGCTTCAGCGTGTGGAAGTTCGTCAAGTACATCAAGGAAGAACTGCTGATCGTCCTGGGTACTTCGTCGTCGGAATCGGTGCTGCCGCGCATGCTGGCCAAGATGGAGAACCTGGGCGCCAAGAAGACCGTGGTCGGCCTGGTGATCCCGACCGGTTATTCGTTCAATCTGGACGGCACCGCGATTTACCTGACCATGGCGGCCGTGTTCATCGCGCAAGCGACCAACACGCCGATGACGCTGACGCAGGAGCTGACCTTGCTGGCGGTGCTGTTGCTGACTTCCAAGGGCGCGGCGGGCATTACCGGCAGCGGCTTCATCGTGCTGGCGGCGACGCTGTCGGCGGTGGGCCACGTGCCGGTCGCAGGTCTGGCGCTGATCCTCGGTATCGATCGTTTCATGTCGGAAGCCCGCGCGCTGACCAACACCATCGGCAACGGCGTGGCGACCCTCGTCGTGGCGAAATGGAGCAATGAGCTCGATGAGAAGCGTCTGCATGCGCAGCTCAACAATGAGACGGCGGAAGAGGCCAACGAGCCTGAAGCAGTCCTGGATCGCACGGAAGCGAAGATCCACCATTGATGTTGCCGCTGCCCGCTGAGCCGGGCGGCGCAAAAAAAGCGGCGAGACTTGACGGTCTCGCCGCTTTTTTATTTCCATCGGCCGCACAAAAGAAAAGACCCATAACGAATGGGGGCACGTTACGGGTCCGGGTCTCCTCGCAGCCTCTTGAGGACTGGATTTATTTGAAGCTATTGTGTTCCGTTTGACGTGATTAGTCATTCTGCAGTGCAGCATGAATTCAGGGCGGGGAAGCGGTGGAATACGGTCTGCGCGGAGGTGGCAAACCGGAGCGGCGAAAAAAAAAGCCCGCGACCTGAAGGTGCGGGCTTAAATCCAATTCTTTAAGGAGGAAATTGGAGGAGACAGGTACAACTTTAATGCTCCGCACAAAAACCATCTACTTTATTTCTCAAATATCAGATATTCGTTTTGGTGATAATTGCAGTGTTTTTGCACCGGAGGCCGCTTCAGCTGGGGCTTTCCGGGCGTTCAACTTCGAGCTTGAGCTTGAGTTTGCAGGGTGATTTCTTTTGTTGCGGCTCGGTTGCAGGTGGCGACTGGCAGGAGGTCACCGGGTCAGATACATGCTCGCTCAGGACCGGTTCGCCGACGATGGGTACACGCACGACGGTGGAGGCGCGAGTGCCGTACTCGGGCGAGCAGATGAAAATGGAGGAGAGGATGCGCTCCCATTCCTGGCTGACGCCGGTGCTCGGCAGGCGGCAATCGTTGGCCCGCGTGCTGTCGCTGAGCAGTTCAAAAAAGGTTTCTTCCGGCGCACCCTGGCACAGCAAGCTGGCGAATTGCGCCTTGGCGCGGGTGAGCTTGGGCCAGGGCGTGTCGAGCAGGGCGTTGGACAGGCCGTAGACGCCGTAGCCGAGCGGTTTGCCGTTGCGCGGGTCTTCATCGCCCTTGTTGGAGTACCAAAGCAGGGTTTCGCGATCGCCGACGATCAGGTTGAAGCCATTGTATTGGCCGGCGCCGGCGCGGATGTGCTCGATGTATTGTTCCGGGGTGAGCGTGCCTGCCAGGTAGTCCGACACCAGTTTGCCGCGCGTGGGTGCATCCGGGCGTTTTTCGGTCGGTGCGCGCACGTTGGTCAGCGCCGCGAAACGGCCGTTGCGCGTCACGCCGAGCCAGGTGCCGCCGGCTTGCAGATCGCGGCCGGCGTAGATGTCGGGCTGGTCTTCCCACCAGCCGGCGGCACTGGCCGGGCGGTTGTAGAACTCGTCGCGATTGGCTGCCGCAATCAGCGGCATGCCGGGGATGACTTTCCACGCAAAAATGATCAGGCACATGGTGAAAAATCCAGGAAATATTCGGTGTGGCGCTGCCCATCGATCAGCGCGGGCAAGCCGGAGCTTGTGAGCGCTTCCTCAAGGATGCTTTCAAAGCCATCCGGCGTATCGAGATAGACCTCCATCCACGTATGCATGCCGTCCTTGTCCTGTGGCCGGCGTTTCAGTTCGGTGGCGACCTGGTGCTGTTGCGACAAGCGCGCCTGCAATGCCGCCGCCTGCTGCTCAAGCTGCGCCGATTTGCCGACCGGCACGCGGTAATAAATATAAAGATCCATCGACGGGCTCCGGTCGTTTGTTTCGCAGAGGCCGCTTACTGCGGGTCCGTCAATTCGTACGGTAGTGCCTGCAACTGCAGCGCAGGGCCGTCGACGCTACCCAGATGGATGCTGCCGGATTCGGCCGCAGCCAGCTTGATTTCCACCAGGCAGGCCGAATTGCCGGCGCCGGCCGGCTCGGCGTTGACCACCATGCCGCAAGGCTGGCCCGGATCTTCGCTGGAAAATACCTCAGCACCTGCGGCAACTTGCCCGTCAGCGACCAGCGCGAGTACGCTGCGCCGTTTCAGCTTGCCCAGGTATTGGCTGCGCGCAACGATTTCCTGCCCGGGGTAGCAGCCTTTCTTGAAATTGACGCCGCCGATCAGCTCGAAATTGATCATCTGCGGCACGAACTGTTCCTGCGTCGGTTGCGTGATCGTCGGGACGCCCGCGTAGATGTCGCTCAGGCGCCAGGCCTGGGCGCCGGCGACAGCGAGTTTCTGGGTCAGCGCCGGCCAGGCGGCGATCGCCTGTTCCTCGCTGGTGATCCACTGGAAACGCGGGGCGCCGCGGCTGTCGGCGACGCGCAGCAAGGTGCCGTGTTCGTTGTCGGTTTTGCCATACGGCTGCGCCGGCAGTTGCGGAAACCATTGCTGCAAGGCGGTGGCGGCGGCGTTGCCGGCAAGGCCCAGCGTGACGCGCTGCTCGCTGATATCGGCCAGCTTGGCCTTGGCGCGCAGGACGAACATCTGCAGGCGCTTCTGGATCGCTGGTTGCAGCGTGCGCGGCAGTTGCAGCACGATCTGGCCGGCGTCCTTCCACATCAGGAAGGTTGCCAGCAGGCGGCCCTTGGGCGTGCAATAGCCGGCCAGCCGTACGCTGGCGAGATCGAGCTTTTCGACGTCGTTGGTAATCTGGTTATGCAGGAAGGATGCGGCGTCGTCACCGGTCAGCGAAATCAGGCCGAGGTCGTTCAGCGCAGCGACGAAATTGTCCGGCAGCGCGGCGCCTGCCTCAGGAGGGAGATGCGAGCCTTGCTGGTCCAGGAAGGTGTGCCACGCGGAGCGTGCCGGGGTCGGATCGGTCATAAATTAGGTTACTGGGCTAACAGCGATTATCATTGATGCCTCGATTATAGTGGCGCTTGAAAAAGCGCGTCGGATTGCACTGATTTTGCTTTTTCAATGAAAAAAATATTCAATACCCTCGTCCTGCTGTGTGTCCTGGCTGCCTGCGGAGCCGCCTATTGGCTCAGCCAGCCCATCATCGAAGAGGGGCAGAAACCGGTCGAATTCACCATTACCCCCGGCGCCGGCATCAACGGCGCCGCCCAGCAGATCGCCGATGCCGGCGCGCCGGTCAATCCGGTGCTGTTCGCCTTGCTGGCGCGCGGCAGCGGCAAGGGCAACCGCATCAAGGCAGGCAGTTACGAGCTGAAACCGGGCGCTACGCCGTTGCGCCTGCTTGATCAGCTGGTGCGCGGCGAGTTCGCGCAAGAGTCGCTGACCATCATCGAAGGCTGGAATTTCCGCCAGATGCGCCAGGCCATCGCCGACCACAAGGGACTCAAGCACGACACCGCAACGCTGTCCAACGCTGAATTGCTGGCCAAGCTGACCACCGAGTTCGCCGCGCCGGAAGGCTTGTTCTTCCCGGACACCTACCTGTTCGCCAAAGGCGCCAGCGACATGCAGATCTACCGCCAGGCGTTCATGCTCATGAGCAAGCGGCTTAACGAGGCCTGGAGCAAGCGCGAGCTGTCCTTGCCGTACAGGACGCCTTACGACGCCCTGATCATGGCCTCCATCGTCGAGAAGGAAACCGGCCAGAAGTCGGAGCGCGGCATGGTTGCCGGCGTATTCGTCAACCGCCTGAAGACAGGCATGCTGCTGCAGACCGATCCGACCGTGATCTACGGCATGGGCGAGCGCTACCAGGGCGTGATTCGCAAAAGCGACCTGCTGACCGACACGCCGTACAATACCTACACCCGCAAAGGCATGCCGCCCACGCCGATCGCGCTGCCGGGAGCGGCATCGCTGGCGGCCGCCATGAATCCCGACAAGACCGAAGCCTTGTACTTCGTGGCGCGCGGCGATGGTACCAGTCATTTTTCCAGCAATCTGAGCGAGCATAACCAGGCGGTCAACAAGTATCAGCGTTAATTCAGCTGCAACCAAGCTGCGCTGGTTTTTCGTTCGGACCGATCATCACGACCATCAAGAATCCCATGGCATCTGGCAAATTCATTACTTTCGAAGGCATCGACGGCGCCGGCAAATCGACCCATATCGCCTTCGTCGCGGACCTGTTGCGCTCGCGCGGCCTGACGGTTGTGACCACACGCGAACCGGGCGGCACCGAACTTGGCGAGAGCCTGCGCGCGATGGTGCTGCATCAGAAGATGCATCTCGAAACCGAGGCGCTGCTGATGTTCGCCGGCCGCCGCGAACACCTGGCGCAAGTCATCGAGCCGGCGCTGGCGCGTGGCGACTGGGTGATTTCCGATCGCTTTACCGACGCCACCTTCGCCTATCAGGGTGGTGGCCGCCACCTGTCGCTCGACAAGCTCAACGCGCTTGAGCAATGGGTGCATCCCCATCTGCAGCCGGACCTCACGCTGTTGTTCGACGTGCCGCTGGAAGTGGCGCGCGCCCGTCTCGATGCCGAGCGCACGCTGGACAAGTTCGAACAGGAGAAGGCTGATTTCTTCGCCGCCACACGCGCCGAATACCTGCGCCGCGCGGCGCAATTCCCCCAGCGTTTCCGCGTCATCGATTCGACCCGCGCCATTGCCGATATCCAGCAGGAAATCGCGCAATTGCTGGACGCGGTCTGACGCCCACTACCCATGACTGAACCCGCATGAGCAATACCGTTTTCCCTTGGCTCGAAGACAGTTGGCTGCAATTGCAGCAGCTGCGTGCACGCCTGCCGCACGCGATCCTGTTCTACGGCCCCGAAGGCATAGGCAAGACCGATTTCGTCGAATCTTTTGCGCAATCGCTGTTATGCGAAGACGTGCAGCCCGATGGCCATGCCTGCGGCGCTTGCGCCTCGTGCGGCTGGTTCTCGCAATACAACCATCCCGACTATCGTCGCGTACGTCCGGAAATCCTCGACGGCGAAGAGGGCGGCGATGACGGCGACGGCGAAGAAAAGAAGACCGCCAAGGCCAGCAAGACGCCATCGAAGGAAATCAAGATCGACCAGATCCGCGCACTGGCTGATTTCATGAACGTATCGACGCATCGCTCCGGCATGCGCGTGGTGGTGCTGTATCCGGCCGAGGCGCTCAATACCGCCGCTGCCAACTCGCTGCTGAAGACGCTGGAAGAGCCGCCGCCGAACACCATGTTCCTGCTGGTTTCGAACCGGCTTGACCGTCTGCTGCCGACCATCCTGTCGCGCTGCCGCAAGTTCGCACTGGCCTTGCCGTCGCATGACGACGGCCTGGCCTGGCTCAAGCAGCAGAACGTCAAGGACGCCGATGTCTGGCTGTCGGAGCAGGGCGGGGCGCCGCTGGCGGCGTTCAACGCCTCGCAGGGCGATGGTCGCGAAGTCATGGATGAATTCCTGCGCTCGCTGTGCCATCCGGGTATCGATGTCGCGCTGAAGACGGCCGAACGCCTGCAAAAAACGCCGGTAGCCGAACTGGTCGGCTGGCAGCAGCGCTGGCTGTATGATCTGTTCGCGCTGAAGTCAGGCGGGCCGATCCGCTACTATCCGCGCTACAGCAAGGAGCTCGGCGCCCTGAGCGGACGCATCGACACGGTCACCATCGCCGCCGCGCTCAAGGCCGCCAACGACCGCCGCGCGATTGCCGACCATCCCTTGTCGGCGCGGCTGTTCATCGAAGAAATGCTGATCGAATATTCTTCGCTGTTTGCCTGAGCCGGGCAGCGGCGTTCTGTGCGAGCGCCGCCGTCACTTTTACCCGCACTAACCGAAACTTCGTCATGAGCACCGCATACACTCATCGCCTGGCACGCCAGCAAGACCTCGACGCCATCGTCGCCATCTACAACAGCACCGTCGCATCGCGTCAGGTTACCGCCGATACCGAACCCGTCTCCCTGGCATCGCGCCAGGCCTGGTTTGACGAGCACACCGCCGACAAGCGCCCGCTATGGGTCGCCGAACGCGACGGCGAGATCATCGGCTGGCTGTCGTATTCCAATTTCTACGGCCGTCCGGCCTATGCCGGCACTGCCGAGCTGTCGGTCTACCTGCATGAAAAAGCGCGCGGCCAGGGCCTTGGACGCTACTTCCTCGAACAGGCCATCGCCTTCGCGCCGTCGATCAAGGTGCATACGCTGCTGGGATTCGTGTTCGGCCATAACGAGCCGAGCCTGAAGCTGTTCGAGGCCTTCGCTTTCGAGCGCTGGGCCAACATGCCGCGCGTGGCGACGCTGGATGGTGTGGAGCGCGATCTGGTGATCTTGGGGAAACGGGTGGCTTGAGCGCCCGCGTTGCGATTGCAGGACGCTGCAGCGAACCGGAAATGAAAAAGGGAAGCGATGGCTTCCCTTTTTTGACTCCGTTTGCCGCGATCAGAAGTCGATCGAGGCCGAGGTGACAAAGGTGCGCGGTGCGTTTTGCACCAGGTAGCCGAGGGCGGAAGATCCTCCCGCCGATTCCCAGTAGCTGCGGTTCGCCAGGTTCTGGATGCCGCCGCGCAGGGTTACCGCCTTGCCGCCGATGTCGGTCATGTAGCGCGCCCCCACGTCCAGACGGGTCCATGCAGGAATCCCTTGCGTATTGGCCGAATCGGCATATTGCTTCGAGGTGTAGATCACGCGGCCGCTGACCGACAGGCCTTGTACGCCCGGGATATCCCAGTCTGCACCGACGTTGGCCATGGTCTTTGCCGTACCGATGGCGTCCTTGCCGTCGTAGATGCCGTTTTGCGTGCGCTTTTGCTTCGCGTCCAGCAAAGTCAGGCCGGCCAGCAGATGCAAGCCGCGAACAGGTTCGCCGAAGGCGCCGATTTCCACACCCTTGTTTTCCTGCTTGCCGCTGGCGGTATAGGTTGGCGCGGCGGCCGGGCCGACCGTGATGACGTTTGGCTTCTCGATGCTGAACACGGCAACGGTCAGGCCGATCTTGCCGGCATCATATTTGACGCCGACTTCCTTTTGCTTCGACTTGTACGGTGCCAGCATCGCGCCGAAGTTGGTGGCGGTTGTATCCGAGACCTTGGTGCCGGGCTGCAGACCTTCGATGTAATTGCCGTACAGCGACACTTCCTTCGTCAGTTTGTAGACGAGGCCGGCCACCGGCGTGACGGTGCCGTTGTTGTAGTAATCACCTTGCAGATGGGTGTTGAAGTCGTAGTTGATCGTCTTGAGGCGCTGATAGCGTCCGCCCAGCGTCAGTTGCAGGCGGTCTTCAAGCACCGATAGCGTATCGGCCAGCGCGATGCTCGACAGTTGTGTTTTGATCGTGGTTTGAGGGTTGGCGAGACTGCCGCCGAAGAAATTCAACGCCGGTTGTGCCGAGCTGCCCGGCGAATACAGATTGCCGGTGGTGGCCACGTTCGTCGACATGGCGTAGGCATTGCGCGAATCCTGCCAGTAGCTGGAGGCGGATGCGCTTACCGAGTGCTTTAAGGCGCCAGTGGCGAACTTGCCGCGGATACCGACTTCGCCGGTCCAGACATAGTCTTCACGCGAATTGTCGAAGCGGTTGGAGGTAAAGTTGCCATTGGCGGCGTTCACGTTGGGCGTGGCCAGGCTGTTGTTCTCCGTGCCCTGGCGCATTCCCAGCGCGAACCAGGACGTCACGTCTTGCGCCAGGTCCCACTCTCCGCGCACGGTGCCGAACAGGTCGCGTTCGTTTGAGTAAAACCATTTTTGGCCATAATTCGTGGATGCGCCCGGCACTGAAGGAACATAACCGGCCGGCGCAGTGGCAATGCGCACGCTGGGGCGGGTCGCGCTCAGGTTGTATTCCTGCAGGCCGAGGTCGGCCGACAGGCGGAAGCCGTTGCCGCGATAGTCGACGCCGATGGTCGCCATGTTCAGTTCGCGGTTTTCATTGTCGACGGCAGTGCCGCCGGCGCGACGCACGGCATTGAGGCGCAGGCCCAGGCGGTCATCCGGACCGAAACGGCGGCCGATGTCGGCGGCCATATAAGTCTGGCCGCCCGACTCGATGCCCGCAGTGAATTGCGTCGTCGGCTCTGATGACGCCCGCTTGGGCAACAGATTGATCGTGCCGCCGATGGCATTGCCCCCTGGCGTGGCGCCATTGAGGAAGGCGCTCGCGCCACGGAACACTTCCACGCGCTCCAGCATTTCCGCCGCTACATACTGGCGCGGCAACAAGCCGTACAAACCGTTATAGGCCAGATCGTCCGAGTTGGTGATGAACCCCCGGATCATGTACGACTCCTGATAGTTGCCGTAGCCGCGCGTGACGCGGATGGTCGGGTCATTCAGGAGTACGTCGCCGACGCCCTTGGCTTGCTGGTCTTTGATCAGTTGCTCGGTATAGGCGATGCTGTTGAACGGTGTTTCCAGGAAATCCTTGTTGCCCAGAAAGCCCACACGACCGCCGCGCGCCACCTGGCCGCCTGCATAGGCAGGCGGCAAACCTTCGGAGGACGCATCGGCCGACGCGTTGACGGTTACCGACGGCAATGCCTGGTCCGGCCTGGCGTCGCTCTGGACCGGCGCGGTTTGCGCACCGGCCGGCAACGAATAAGTCAGGGGAGCAATGAATGCGAGCGCCAATGCGGCGGCGATAGGGGTGAGTCGGTATTGCATGGGATCCTCTGGATGGAAGGCTGGATAAATGAACGAATACAAGGGAGTATTCAAATTATAATTAATAATCGTTATTATTTGCATTCTCATTTTAAATTTCGGTGGCTTTGTCATTTTTATCAGGCGAAGAGGTATTGGGGGCCGGGGCATATAATCCCTGCATGCCGATTCTTTCCCTTTCCCGCCCTTTGTCGCAGCATCAGCTGCTGTTGCGCCTGTTCTGGATGCGTTGCGTGACGACGCTGGCGCAGGCTTTGCTCGTGGCCGGCGCCATCTATGGCATGGAGCTGAGCCTGCCGCTGGCGCCGCTGTGCATCGTGCTCGGGCTGATGCTGGTGTTCAACGGCCTGACGTGGTGGCGCATGCGCCTGGCGCAGCCGGTGCGGGAGCCGGAATTGTTCTTTCAGCTCTGTATCGACGTCACCGCCTTGTCGGCTTTGCTGTATTTCACCGGCGGTGCGACCAATCCCTTCGTGTCCTTTTACTTGCCGGCGCTGGCCGTGGCCGCAGCGGTCCTGCCGTCTCCCTATGCCTTCGGTCTGGCTCTGTATTCGCTCGTCTGCTATTCGGCGCTGACGTATCTGTATCGGCCGCTGCACATCCATGATCAGGACCAGGCCATGGCATATCACCTGGCCGGGATGTGGGTGAATTTCGTGATGTCGGCAGCCTTGATCACCTGGTTCGTCACGCGCATGTCGGCCACGGTGCGTTCACGCGACACTCAACTGGCGCGGGCGCGCGAACAGCAATTGCAGGATGAGCGCATCGTTGCGCTCGGCACGCAGGCCGCCAGCGCCGCGCATGAAATGAGTACGCCGCTGGCGACCGTCGCGGTAATCGCGGGCGAGCTGCGCATCGAGGCCGGGCGCAATAATGCGTTGACCATGTACCGCGACGATCTGGCCGTGGTGGAGGAACAGATCGCCGTGTGCAAGACGGCGCTCGATCGCATGGGGATGGACGTGCAGGTGCGGCGGACAGCTGCGGCGGCAGCGCTCGGCCTGAGCGACTGGCTGCGGCATTTTGTCGATACGTGGCGCCTGCGCCATCCGGCGATTTCCATCCGCCTGACCTTGCCGCAAGGCGCGCCGGATTTGCCCGATACGTCGCCTGCGTGCGACCAGCAACTGATCGGCCAGATTATGCAGACCCTGCTCGACAACGCCGCCCAGGCGGTCGCTGAAAACGGTAAAGTCGACGTGGTGCTGAGTCTGCAAAAAGATGCTGTTGCGAACCCGGCCGCGAATTCAGCTATCATTCGCGTCGCCGATGACGGCCCTGGCATCGCGCCCGAGTTGCTCAAGCGGCTCGGTTACGAACCGGTACGCAGCAGCACCGGCGGCAAAGGGATCGGTTTGATGCTGGCGTTCGCCACGGCGCGGCAGATGGGCGGAAAACTGACGCTCGCCACCGCCAACGCCGGAGGCGCTTGCGCAACGCTGGTCTTGCCGTTGATGGCACCCGATCGTCTTCTTCCCAACCAGAAAAAAACATGAGCGCCGCTTTCCTGATCCTCGACGACAACGACGTGTTTGCCTCTACGCTGGCGCGTTCGCTGTCGCGCCGGGGATTCTCGGCGACCGTCGCGCACTGCGGCGAAGATGCGCTCAAGGCCGCCGCCGAGACCGAATTCGCCTATGCCACCATCGACCTGCAATTGCAGCGGGATTCGGGTCTGCAGTGGATCGCGCCGCTGCGTGAAAAACTGCCGCATGCGCGTCTGCTGGTCTTGACCGGATACGCCAGCATCGCCACCACGGTGCAGGCGATCAAGGCCGGCGCCGACAACTATCTGGCCAAGCCGGCCAATCTCGATTCCATCCTGTCGGCGCTTGAGCACAGCGCCAACGATGCGTCCATCGATCCCGCCGGCGCCGATGCCGCCGCACCCTTGTCGGTCGAGCGCCTCGAGTGGGAACACATCCAGCGCGTGCTGCTTGAAAACCAGGGCAATATTTCCTCTACGGCGCGCGCGCTGAACATGCATCGCCGCACCCTGCAGCGCAAGCTGGCGAAACGTCCCGTCGCCAAGTAGCACTGAGCTTGCAATAGCGCGCAAGCTCGCGGCCATCCGCGCGCTGCGACAATCTGTCGCATTCCCAAGCAGCACCTGAGCCTCTAGCATGGCCCCCTTTATTCCATGGGGGAACCATAGTGAGGAAGTTTTTCCGGCAGTTGGCGGCATTGCCGTCGCGGCGCGCGATCGCCATCGCGGCTCTCGCTTTGTGCAGCGGCGCAAGCTTCGCGGCAAGCGACGTGCTCGAGACGATCGAAGTGCGCGACACGCGCGACGAGCCGAATGAAAAACTTCCGCTAGACCAGCGCGCTTCCACCGCCAGCCGTCTCGGCCTGAGCGTGCGCGACACCCCGGGCAGCATCAGCATCATTGACCGCGCCGCGATCGAGGCGCGCGGCGCCGGCGATACCCAACAGATCCTGCGCGGCATTCCAGGCGTGACCGCCTCGGCGCCGCCGGGACAGGCCGGGTTTGTTTCCTATCGCGGTTTTTCGGCATCGCAGATCACCCAGCTGTTCAACGGCATCACCGTGCAATACGACTCGATCGCGGCGCGGCCCATCGACAGCTGGATCTATGATCGCGTGGAAGCGGTCGGCGGCGCCTCCGGTTTTGTGCACGGCGCCGGTTCGGTTGGCGGGGCAATCAACTACATCACCAAGCAGGCCAATCGCGACGGCGACCTGGCACAGCTGTATGGCAGCTACGGCTCCAACAATTCATCGGTGGCGGCGGCAGGGCTCAACCGCAAACTGAGCGCCGACGACGGGCAGGGCGTCGTCAACTACCTGCGCATCGACCTCAGCCGCAGCGGCAGCGACGGCTATGTCGACGGCGAGCGGCGCCGCGCGCTGAGCGGCGCCTTGTCGCTGCTGACCGACATCACGCCGCAGCTTTCGCACACGCTCGCCTACGAATATCAGCAGGAACACGTCGATCGTCCTTACTGGGGCACGCCGCTGCTGAATCCGACGACCGGGACCGGCCGCATCGATCCGGCCACGCGCTTCAAGAACTACAACGCCAATGACGGCGTGTACGAACAAACCGTCGAGTGGTTCCGCTCCATCGTGAATTACCGCTGGTCCGATCAGACCTCGTTCAGGAATACGTTTTATCACTACGATGCCTTGCGCGACTACCGCAACGTCGAGGTCTATCGCTACAACGCCGCCAACACGCAAGTGGTGCGCTCATCGGCGTTCCTGCAGCGGCACGATCAGGAGCTGACGGGTAATCGATTTGAATGGCAGCATCGCGGCCGGCTCGGTTCACTCGAATCGGAGTGGGCCGGCGGCGTCGACTACAGCGTCAACCGGATGACGCGCTTTCCGCGCACGGTGGCCGGTCCGATCAGCAGCGTCAATCCGCTCGATTTCAGCACCGAGTCTTTCTTTTCGATTCCCGGCATGACCGCCGACTTTGTGCCGGATCGCAGCAACCGCGTCACCACGATTGCCGCTTTCCTCGAAAACCGCACGCGGCTGTTGCCCTCCCTGGCACTGGTGACCGGCTTGCGCCATGATCGCATCGAACTGGAAGTAGAGAATTTGCGCACCGCCAGTGCCACCGATCCGGCGTATTTCAAGAACACCTATCGCCCGACCACCGCGCGCGCCGGGCTGGTGTGGGATGTCACGCCGAGCGCCAACCTGTTCGTGCAATACAGCACCGCCGCCGATCCGCCGGCCGGCGTGCTGACCACCGCCAACTTCAGCCAGGTCAGGAATTTCGACCTGACCACGGGCGATCAGGTCGAAGCCGGCAGCAAGTTCGACTTCTGGGACGGCCGCGGCAACGCGACAATATCGGCTTACGCCATCACGCGCAAAAACTTGGCGGTGACCGACTCAAGCAATCCCAACGTCACCGTGCCGGTCGGCCAGCAATCGTCACGCGGCATCGAGCTGGCGTTCGGCGTGCGGCCGGTAAAGAGCTTGCGCGTGCAGGGCAATCTGTCGCTGGTGCGAGCGCAGTACGACAACTTCACCGAAAGCGTCGGTGGGGCAGCGGTCTCACGCGCAGGCAATCGCCCGACCAACACGCCGGCGCGGGTCGCCAATCTGTGGCTGGACTATGCCTTCCTGCCGGACTGGAACGCCGGCTTCGATGCCCGCGCAGTGTCATCGGTGTACGGCAATACCGCCAATACCGTGAGCGCGCCGGGCTATGCAATTTTCGGCGCCAGCCTCAGCCGCAGGCTCAACAAGGCGACCATCACCGCGCGTGTCAAGAACCTGACCGACAAGGTCTATGCGGACAACATCACTTCCACGCCGATGTTCTATCTCGGCGCGCCGCGCACGTTTGAAGTCGCCGTACTGGCGAATTTCTGAACATGCAGCGCGCGAAACGCTGGCTGTTCCTGATCCATCGCTGGCTCGGCATCGTCGCTTGTCTTTTCATGCTGCTGTGGTTCGTCAGCGGTGTGGTGATGATGTATGTCGGCTATCCCAAGCTGACGCAGTCGGAGCGGTTGGCGCGCTTGCCGGATCTCGACGTCCGGCAATGCTGCATCGCGGTCGGCCTGGCGGCGCGTGCATTGCCTGCTGACGCGCGGCCGTCGTCCATCGTACTGACCAGCGTGGCGGGACGGCCGCAATACCAGTTCGGCATCGGCAAGAAGATCGTCGCGGTCGATGCGGTCAGCGGTGCCGCCGTCACCGATATCGGCGTCACGGATGCTCTGGCGGCGGCGCGCGTTTTCATGCCGGGCGTTACGGCGACGCACCTGGACCGCGTCGATGAAGATACCTGGACGCACACCCGCGGACTCGACATGCATCGGCCGCTGCGTCGCCTGCAGATGGACGATCCGGAGCAGACCTTGCTCTACGTTTCCGGCGCCACCGGCGAGGTCGTGCGCAAGGCGACGCATACCGAACGCGTGTGGAATTACGCCGGTGCCTGGCTACATTGGCTGTATGCGTTTCGCGGCGGTCCGCTCGACGGCGCGTGGAGCCATATCGTCATTTACCTGTCGCTGGCGGGCGTGCTGGTGGCTGTCAGCGGCAGCGTGATCGGCGTCTGGCGCTGGCGTTTCCGCGGACGTTTCCGTTCCGGCGCGAAGACGCCGTACCGCGAGCCGGTGATGCGCTGGCATCACCTGACCGGACTGGCGTTCGCCGGCATCACGCTGACCTGGGTATTCAGCGGCCTGATGTCGATGAATCCGTGGGGACTGTTCAAGGGCGACGGCGGGGATCTGAACCGGCGCGCCTATGCCGGCGCCACGCTTGATCCGGCTAGCTGGCCGCTCGGCAGCGGCGATGCGCTGACACTCTTGTCGCCGTCGTGGCAAGCGCGCGAATTGCGCTGGCACATGCTGGACGGCAAGCCTTACCTGATCGCCGTCAACGGCGCCGGGCGCACGCGCATGATCGATGTGTCGGCACGCCATGTCATGGACGCCGTTCCACAAGAACAAATCATGGGTGCGGCGGTGAAGCTGGTCGATGCGCCGCTGTCCGGCAGCGAGCTGCTGCAACGCGAGGATGCTTATTACTACAGCCGGGAGGCGCACACCATGATGGGCGGCATGCGCCATCCCTTGCCGGTACTGCGCCTGCGTTATGCCGATGCGGCGCAGACCTGGGTCCACATCGATCCCGTCACCGGCGTGCTGCTGGGCAAACTGGACAGGACCCAACGCGTGAAGCGCTGGCTGTTCGCCTTCCTGCACAGCTGGGATTTGCCGGTGCTGCTGTCAAGCCGGCCATGGTGGGACATCGCGCTGATCCTGCTGAGCCTGGGCGGGCTGGCGCTGAGCCTGACCGGCGTGGTGATCGGCGTGCGCCGCCTGCGGCATTGACGCTCGCGGGCGCAGCGCCCGCCAAGGCCTGCGGCGGTGCGATGGCGTAAAATAGCGGCCATCATGTATATCGACTCCCATTGCCATATCAATTTTCCCGAACTCGTCGCACGCCTGCCGGATATCCTCGGCAAGATGGACGAGAACCGCGTTAGCCATGCCTTGTGCGTATCGGTGAATCTGCCCGAGTTTCCGCAAGTGCTGGCGCTGGCGGAACAGTATCCGCACATCTTCGCCTCGGTCGGCGTGCATCCCGACTACGAGGACACGCCCGAGCCGAGCGTGGAGCAGCTGGTCGAACTGGCCGACAATCCACGCATCGTCGCCATCGGCGAAACAGGTCTCGACTACTACCGCCTGCAGGGCGACCTCGAATGGCAGCGCGAGCGTTTCCGTACGCATATCCGCGCGTCGCGCATTACCGGCAAGCCGCTGATCATCCATACCCGTTCCGCCTCGGAAGACACCATCCGCATTATGCGCGAAGAAGGTGCGAATCCGGAAGCGGGCGGCGCTGCAGGCGTCATGCATTGCTTCACCGAATCGCAGGAAGTGGCGGACGCGGCGATCGAACTGGGCTTCTACATTTCCTTTTCGGGCATCGTCACGTTCAAGAGCGCCAAGGCCTTGCAGGAAGTGGCGCGTACGATTCCGCTGGAACGCATGCTGATCGAAACCGATTCGCCGTACCTGGCGCCGGTGCCGTATCGCGGCAAGACCAACGAGCCGGGCCTGGTCCGACATGTGGCCGAGTTCATCGCCGACTTGCGCGGCATCCCGGTGGAAGAAGTGGCGCGTCACACCACCGAAAATTTCTTCACGCTGTTCAAGATGGCCAAATGAGGACTGACCGCATGCCGAATCGCCGCTTCCTTTCTGTTCGCATGACTGCCGCCGTGTTGGTCTTCAGCACGTTCTCGATGCTGGCGCCGGCTTTCGTCCATGCCGGCACCTACGATGACTACTTCACCGCGGTCAAGATGGATGCGCCGCGCGAGTTGCAGGACCTGATCAAGCGTGGCCTGGGGCCGAACATGGTCGAACCGCAGCGCGGCTATTCGGCGCTCATGCTGTCGATCCGCGAAGATTCGATGAAGGCCTTCAATGTGCTCTTCAATACGCCCGGCATCGATCTCGAAGCCAAGGCGAAGAACGGCGACACGGCATTGATGGTGGCGGCGTTCTACGGCAAGACCGACGTCGTCAAGCTGTTGCTGGACAAGGAAGTCGAAGTCAATCGTCCCGGCTGGACCGCGCTGCATTACGCCGCCATCAACGGCCGGCCCGACACCATCAAGCTGCTGCTCGACGCGTCGGCTTATATCGACGCCGAATCGCCTGACGACAAGATGACGCCGCTGATGCTGGCGGCGGTGCGCGGTCGGACGGCGGCAGTGCGTTTGCTGAAGGAAGAGGGCGCCGACGTCACGCTGAAGAACGCCGACGGCATGACTGCGCTGGACCTGGCGCGCCATTTCGACCAGAAGGAAACCGTGGAAGAGCTGACCGGCAAGCACACGCCGTGGTCGCAGCAAAAGCCGGAGTAACTCTCCCTCGCGTCAATCGTTCTGCACAATGAAAAATCCCGGCGACGCTTGCGCGAGCCGGGATTTTTGTTTGCTGGCAAGGACTGGCGTCAGCGGCGGATCAGGATTTGCGGCCCGACGTCCCTGATGTCCTTGGTGCCGGTCAGGGCCATGCTGACGTCGAGTTCCTTGTGCAGGATCTGCAGCATCTTCGTCACGCCTTCGCCGCCCATGGCGCCGAGGCTGTACAGGAAGGCGCGGCCGATCATGGTGCCCTTGGCGCCGAGCGCGGTGGCCTTCAAGATGTCCTGGCCGGTGCGGATGCCGCCGTCGAACCAGACTTCGATCTGGTCGCCGACCGCTTCGGCAATCGCCGGCAGCGCTTCGATCGAGGACATCGCGCCATCCAGCTGGCGGCCGCCGTGGTTGCTGACGACCAGCGCATCGGCGCCGGTTTGCGCGGCCAGTTTGGCGTCTTCGACGTCAAGGATGCCCTTGAGGATCAGCTTGCCGCCCCATTGTTCCTTGATCCAGGCGACGTCGTCCCAGTTCAGGGTCGGGTCGAACTGGCTGGCGGTCCATTGGCTCAGCGTCTGGATGCCGCTACCGCCACCGGTGATGTGGCCGGCCAGGTTACCGAAGGTCTTGCGGCCGGTCAGCGCGCGCAGCGCCCAGCCCGGCTTGCTGGCCAGGTCCATCAGCGTGTCGAGCGTCAGTTTGGGCGGCACCGACATGCCGTTCTTGAGATCCTTGTGGCGTTGGCCGAGGATTTGCAGGTCGAGCGTGAGCACCAGCGCCGAGCACTTGGCGGCCTTGGCGCGATCGATCATCGACTTGACGAAGCCGCGGTCGCGCATCACGTACAACTGGAACCAGAACGGCTTGGTCGTCACGCTGGCGACGTCTTCAATCGAGCAGATGCTCATGGTCGACAACGTGAAGGGGATACCGAATTTTTCCGCCGCCATCGCGCCCAGCATTTCGCCGTTGGCCCATTGCATGCCGGTCAGGCCGGTGGGGGCGATCGCTACCGGCATGGCGACGTCATGGCCGATCATGGTGGTGCGGGTGGAGCGTTGATCGACGTTGATCGCCACGCGCTGGCGCAGCTTCAGGGCAGCCAGGTCGTCGGTGTTGGCGCGGTAGGTGCTCTCGGTATACGAACCGCTGTCGGCATAGTCGTAAAACGCCTTGGGAACCCGTTTCTTTGCGAGCACGCGCAAGTCTTCAACACAGGTGATCACGGGCATGGTTCTTCTCCAAAATAGGTTAAATCTATGAAATTTGACCGTATCGTAGATCAAACCAGCAAGTCATGGGGTGAATCCCTTTGACAGAAAGATGAAAAGTTTCGCTGAATAAAATTCGTGCAGGCGCAGACGGGGTAATGAAAGCTACGAGAACAGTCCCGCCGCGGCAACTCCGCTGCGCACGGCGCCTTCCAGCGTTGCCGGATAGTCGCCGGCAACGTAGTCGCCGGCCAGCGCCAGACCGGCAGGCATGCCGGCATTGTCCGGCCGCAGCAGGCCGGGCGTGCAGGAAAATGTTGCACGTTTTTCCGAGATGACCTTGCTCCATAGCGGTGTCTGCAGCAGAGGATCGCCCAACTGGCGCGCCAGCTGGATAGCGATGCCCGCGACCAGTGCTGCATGCCCCTCGGCAATGGCGTCGCCGGCGGCGCTGACCACGACCGCCAGCAAACCGGCATCGGCTGCAACATCACCGAGTTGGCCGCGATCGAAGACGAATTGTCCCCAGGCCGCTATACCGGCATCGTCGGTCAAGGCGAAGAACGGTTGCGGCAGCCGCACGTGCGCCGGATATTGCAGATAGCAGGTGGTGATCGGCTCGTAGGCGAACGCGCGCAGCATCGTCGTATCGCACAGGCCGTCGAGCAGATCGGCGGCGCTTTCCGGCGCAACGGCGACGATCACGCCGTCGAACGATTGCGTGCCCGCAGCTTGTCTGAACGCGACGTTCCAGCGGCCTTCCGCCGCCGAGATGGAAGCGACGGCCTGGCCGCAGGTCACGCTGCCGCCGCGGCTTTCCACGAAAGCGGCTGCCTGCTGCGGAAACAAGGCGGTCAGGTCGGTGCGCGGGATCAGCATGTCGGATGCGGCACGGCGCGCACCGAGGCTGTCGCGCAGCACGTTCAGGAATACCTGCGCCGAGGCGCGTTGCGGCGGCGTGTTGAGCGCGGCGATGCACAGCGGCGTCCACATCAGGCGATTGAGCCGGTCGGTCTGGTCGAAGCGGTCCAGTAACTCGGCGACGGAACAATCCTCGTGCAACTGCCAGCCCATCCAGCGCGCCGTGGTCGAGAAGCGAGCCAGCGCCAGCTTGTCCTCGCGCGTCAGTCCGGTGGCGCGGAACAAGGCCGCCAGAACGTGCCACGGCGCCGGCAGGCGCGGCGCGACGAAATCCATGCCGTCGGCGCCGGCCGGATACCGCATTTGCAGCGGCAGGCGCAGCATCGCGCGGTCGGCATCGATGCCCGCGGTTTTCATGACGGAGAGGGTGGAGCGGTAGGCGCCCAGCAGGATGTGCTGGCCGTTGTCGAGCGTGCGGCCGTCGATGTCTACGCGGCGGGCGCGGCCGCCGAGGGTCCGGCCGGCTTCGAACAGGCTGACGCGCTTGCCTGCCTTGGCGAGGGTGACGGCAGCGGCGCATCCGGCCCAGCCGCCGCCGATGACGGCAATGTGATCACTGCTTTTCTTGTCAGGGAATGTTCCCATTCTTGATCCGGTCCGGTAATTCCCGCTGCTGCACTTCTTCCCATGCCGTTACCTGGTCGGCGGAAGACACGTACAGCCGCAGGTAAGTGTCGAGCGACAATTGCTTGGTCGCCGTGAAGGTCAGCGTCTTCTGCACGCCGCTTTCGCCCACGGCCGGCAACCTGTATTCGTAGTGTTGCCTGACGTAGGCGCCGGGCAGAATTTTTTTCCCGGGATCGATCACGTAGACATAGAACTCGTCTTTGCCGACGCGCTTGAGCAACTCGTTGAAGCCCGGGCTCATCACTACACAAATGGCAAAGGCGACGCCGGCGAGCAGCGATAGTACGTAAATGCGTTTCATGCTTCGGTCCGTCAATTTCGGAAAGTGAATTGACGTCCCGACTGCGCTAAAGTTCAGCCGCGAATATAGGTTTTCCAGGCCAGCCAGAGCTTGCGTATCGGTGTGAGCGAAATGCGCTGGTTCAGCACGTGAAAGCCGTCGCGCTCGATTTCGGTAAGCAGCGTGCGATAAATGGCCGACATCATCAGGCCGGGACGCTGTGCACGGCGATCTTCTTTTGGCAGCAATGCGAACGCTTCATCGTAAACGCGCTGGGCACGCTCCACCTGGAATCGCATCAGTTTCTCGAAATTTTCGCTGTGGCGCGCATTCAGGATGTCGGCGGCGGTGACGTTGAATTGCTGCAATTCATTGACCGGCAAATAAATGCGGCCCTTGCGGCCGTCTTCGCCGACGTCGCGGATGATGTTGGTCAGCTGGAACGCCAGGCCGAGTTTTTCGGCGAACAGCAGCGTACCGCCCTGAGTCACGCCGAAGATGCTGGCCGACAGGATGCCGACCACGCCGGCGACATGCCAGCAGTAACGCTGCAAGCCGGGATAGTCCAGGTAGCGGGTCTGGTCCAGGTCCATTTCCATGCCGTCGATGATGGCCTGCAGATGCTCGCCCTTGAGGCCGTAGGTCGCCACGTGCGGCTGCAGCGCCAGCGTCACCGGATGGCTGGGCTTGCCGTTGAGCATGGAAGCGATTTCCTTGCGCCACCACATCAGCTTGGTGCGCGCCACGCCGGCGTCGTCGATTTCATCCACGGTGTCGTCGACCTCGCGGCAGAACGCGTACAGCGCGGTGATGGCGCGGCGGCGTTCCGGCGGCAGGAACAGGAAGCTGTAGTAGAAGCTGGAGCCGCTTTGGGCGGCTTTTTGCTGGCAGTATTCGTCTGGAGACATGAGGTGGGATGAGGTAAAAAAGCGGGCGCCGTAAGGCCGCCGTCATGCAAGAAGCCGCTATGCTAGCCGACTAGGGGGCCGAGGGCAATCTGCTTCGCAATCCGGCGAGACGGCGCGCCTCTGCAATTACAGTGAAAGCTGGTTGCAGCAGCAGACGTTGTACATTAAGCTGAGGGCAACGAGGCAAGACTGATGATTGTCGGCAAGCGCCGCACAGGCACAGGAAATCATGCCGATGCTGTTGATAAAAATACAAAACAACAGACGCATTGCGCGACTGGGTTGAGCAATCAAGGCGAGGAGATCATTTCTTCATGAACAGACTGGAAGCTTTCAGAAGCATTGCAGTGCAGGCCGGACGGGGCGAGCTGGTGTTCCCGACCAACGTCAATGCCTCCATCAAACTGCAGCAGGCCCTCAACGATCCGAATTGCCATCTCGAGGCGGCATCAAAACTGGTCATGGCCGAGCCGTTGCTGTCGGCGCGTACCGTGGCGATCGCCAATTCGGCTGCCTACAACCGTTCCGGCGGCGAAATCAACAACGTGCGCACGGCCGTCATGCGACTGGGCTTCAAGACCCTCAACGCGATTACGACGGCCGTCATCGTGCGCCAGCTCGGCCGCAATATTTCGGATGCAGAGATGCGCGTCAAGGCGGCGCAATTGTGGGAACACACCGCCAACGTCGCGGCATTGGCGCAAGTCATCGCACTGAAGATGACGCGTCTCGATCCGGAAACCGCGATGTTCGCCGGCATCGTGCACGAAGTCGGCGGCTTTTACCTGCTCTCGCGCACCGATGAATTCCCGGGCCTGCTCGACGGTAATTCCGAAGACTGGGCGGAATACGGCGAGAAGATGATCGGTCGCGCCGTGCTCAAGAAACTCGGGATTCCCGAAGCCGTGGTGGCCTCGGTCGAATCGCTGTGGCACGGCATCCGCGTGCTGCCGCCGGAGACGCTGGGCGATGTGCTGCTGCTGGCCAAGGAGTTGTCGCCGGTGCCGTCGCCGTTCCGGCGCAGCGTGCTGGAAACCGGTCGCCAGTCCGACACCATCGTCGATGAATACATGGGCGACGACACGCTGCGGGACGTCTTGGAAGATTCCGCCGATGAAATCCGCTCGCTGACTTCGGCGCTGCTGATCTGACGCGCCTCTCGGGAAACAAAAAGGCAGCCCTTTGACGGCTGCCTTTTTTATTGCGCGAACGAAGCGCGTCAGGCGCTGCGCAACAGGCGCATCTTGAAATTGCGGCCCTTGATGTTGCCCGCGCTGAGCTTGTCGCAGGCCTTGTCGGCAATCCGATAGTCAAGTGCGACATAGGTCGAGAATTCGAACACGTTGATCTTGCCGACCTGTTCCTTGCTCAGGCCGACGTCGCCGGTGAGCGCGCCCAGCAGGTCGCCCGGGCGCAGCTTGTCCTTCTTGCCGCCCTGGATGCAGAGCGTGCGCATCGGTGCGCGCAGGACCTTGTCTTCGCTGGTGTCGAGCGCGTCGAGATCAAACCACTGCACGGCTGCGTGCTGGTATTCCTCGATCAGCTTGACCCAGCGTTTTTCGTTCGGCGTGCACAGGTTCAGCGCCAGTCCGCGCTCCTGGCCGCGACCGGTGCGGCCGATGCGGTGAATGTGCACTTCGGTGTCGCGCGTGACGTCGACGTTGATGACCGCGCTCAGGTTGGCGATGTCAAGGCCGCGTGCGGCGACGTCGGTCGCCACCAGCACCGAGCAGCTCTGGTTGGCGAACTGCACCAGGATTTCGTCACGCTCGCGCTGTTCCAGGTCGCCGTACAGGGCGAGGGCGCTGAAACCCTGGGCGCGCAATTCTTCGGCCAGCTCGCGGCAATGGATCTTGGTGTTGCAGAAGGCCAGTGTCGACACCGGCTGGTAGTGCTGCAACAGGCGCGCGACGGCAAAATTGCGCTGCTCTGCCGAGACTTCGAAGAAGCGTTGCTCGATCTTGTCGCCGTCATGGCGGGCTTCCACCTTGATCTCTTCCGGATCACGCAGGAAGCGTGCGCTGGCCTTGCGGATGTCGTCGGGATAGGTAGCCGAGAACAGCAAAGTCTGGCGCCGCGCCGAACAGGCGCTGACGATGCCTTCGATGTCTTCGTAAAAGCCCATGTCGACCATGCGATCGGCTTCGTCCAGCACCAGCGTCTGCACCGTGGCCAGATTGATGGTGCCGCGGCCAATGTGGTCGCGGATGCGGCCGGGCGTGCCGACCACGATATGGGTGCCGTGTTCGAGCGAGGCGATTTGCGGGCGCATCGCAGTGCCGCCGCAGAGCGTCAGAATCTTGATGTTTTCAGTGAAGCGCGCGAGGCGGCGCAATTCGTTGGAAACCTGGTCGGCGAGCTCGCGCGTGGGGCAAATCACCAGTCCCTGGATTGCGAAATAGCTGGGGTTGAGCTTGTGCAGCATGCCGATGCCGAAAGCGGCCGTCTTGCCGCTGCCGGTCTTGGCCTGCGCGATCAGGTCGCGTCCCTCCAGCGCCGCCGGCAGGCTCGCCGCCTGGATGGTCGTCATCTCGTGATAGCCGAGCTGCTCGAGGTTGGCGAGCATCGCCGGCGTCAACGGCAGGCTGGAAAAGGAAGATGAAGTCATGATCAGGGCAATCGAATGAGAGAGGTGCAGTCTAACAGAGGCGTTGTCGACGTCCGGGCAACGGCGGCGGCGCAAGGGAGTAAAAGCGATCGCGCAAAACAAAAAGCCTTTGACGTCGAAACGCCAAGGGCTTTGATATGCCTGCTGATTCATTTTTTGAAAACTGGTTGCGGGGGCAGGATTTGAACCTACGACCTTCGGGTTATGAGCCCGACGAGCTGCCAGACTGCTCCACCCCGCGTCTGAGGGACCGAATTCTACAGAGCATCGTTTTGAATAGCAAGGAATCATTTCCACGGCGGGATAAATAAACGCAGCGCATGGACGCAGAAGCGCGCCGCGCATACACTGCGCGCTTCATGAACGATCAGACGCACGAAGGCGAGGACAAGCAATGGGCAAGATGACTTACGAAGAATATCTGGATGAAGTGACGACGCTGATCACCGAGCTGTATGACGTGGCCGACGCCGACGCGATCAAACTGGTGGTGCAGGCGCAGGCCGCGGAGTTTTTCGTCGCGCACGACGACGATGAGAATTTGCGCACTGAGGAACGCGCGCTGCAGGACGCGCGTGCGATCTATAAACAAAGCCGTAAAAAACGCTGAGGCGAGGGCTTTAACAATTGGTTGCAAATGCAGCCGAACCATCGTGGATTCATGCCTTCTACTGTTACGTGACCGTTGCAAAGCCAGTCTGGGAGCGGTGTCCGGCGATGTCTGACAGACATCGCGAACATTCGCTGCCACGCGACGGATTCATTTAACCAAGTAAAGGAGATCAACAATGAAAACACGTCAGCTCATTATTGCCGCAGCAATGCTCGCCGTTACCGGCGGCGCCATGGCGCAACAAGCCAGCACTATGCAACCTTCGTCGCCAGATATGACCGTTCCTGCATCGCCGGCCAACGGCGTCTCCAACGATCCGTATGTGCAAAAGCGTCAGTCCGACGCCGACGCCAAGGCCGAATACAAGATGCAGAAGAAGACCATCAAGCAGCAAGCCAAGGCTGACAAGAAGGCTGCCAAGGCTGATCTGAAGGCGGAAAAGAAGGAATCGACTGCCGAGCGCAACGCACAGCTGGCTCAACCGCAGCCTAAGACCGACAAGACTCCTTGATCGCGCTTGCCGGTTAGCTGTTGATTGACGGTTGCCGCGACGCATGACCTGCGTTGCCGGCAATAAAAAGCCTCTTCGACGAAGAGGCTTTTTTGCGTTCATCCGGCATCATGCCGGATCACATTCTCAAGGCACGCCACATTACCAGCAGCCAATCGCGTTTGCCCAGCTTCGGCCGGCGCGTGAAGACGTCGCCATCGGCCAGTTCCAGACGTTCCAGTATCCGCAAGCCGCCTTGCACCACCATGCGCAACTCCCAGCCGATGCGTCCGGGCAGGCGGCGCGCCAGCGGTGCTCCCGACAGCATCATTGCGCGCGCGCGGTCGATTTCGAACTGCAGCAGCGCTTGCCAGGCTGCGCCGGCATTTTCTGAAGCGATGTCTTGCTCGCTTACGCCAAACCGTTCGAGATCATCCAGTGGCAGGTAAATGCGCTGCTTTTGCCAGTCGACCGCGACGTCCTGCCAGAAATTGATCAGTTGCAGCGCCGAGCAGATGGCGTCGGAGTCGCGCAGGTTCTCCGGCGTGGCGGCATCGTACAGATGCAGCATCAGCGCGCCGACCGGGTTGGCGGAACGGCGGCAATAGTCCAGCAGTTCGTCAAAGCTGCGATAGCGCGTGGTCACCACATCCTGCCTGAAGGCGGACAGCAGATCACGAAACGGCTCCAGCGGTAGCTGATGAGCGCGAATGACGCCGGCCAGCGCTGCAAACATCGGATCGGCCGGCGCTCGGCTCGCGTCTATGTCGTCCAGCGCGTTGTCATATGCGATCAGGGCAGCCAGGCGTTGCGGCGGCGTGGCGTCGCCTTCGTCGGCGATGTCGTCGGCGCTGCGGGCGAAGGCGTAGATCGCCTTGACGGCCGGGCGCAGATGCGCGGGAAGCAGCACGGAGGCGACGGGGAAGTTCTCGTAATGATCAACGGCCATGCCAGCAAAATATCCAATAAAAACGAAGAAAACTCGATATATATCCAAACGGCGGGCCCGCGACTATAATTACTAACCGCAAAGTCAGTAAGTTGCTCGCATCACCATCCGCTTGTCTCAAGTCCGTAAAAAGCCGTCCACGCCATGCCGCCGCGCCGTCGATGACGTCGCGCCGTCCGGTGCGTGCCGGCCAATGTAATTTCTGCCCGAATAGTAAAGGAAAAACGTGATCGCTCCGACTTCCGTGCCCGCTCCTGCGCGAGTATTGACCCGACCTGCATCGGGAAGCCGTCGATTGCGGCAAGCCGTCGCGCTCTGTCTCGCGGTGTCGGTACTGGCCGCATGTTCGAAAAAGGTCGAAAAGGTCGAGGAAATTCGTCCGGTCAGGGCCATGGTCATCGCCGCCGACAATGCCGAGGTGGTGGCGGAGTTTCCGGGCGAAGTGCGGGCGCGCGTGGAATCGCGGCTGGGCTTCCGGGTGGGCGGCAAGATCGTGGCTCGCAAGGTCGACGTCGGTACGGTAGTGCGGCGCGGCCAGGTGCTGATGCAGCTTGATCCGCAAGACCTGCAGCTGGCGCAACGCCAGGCGGATGCCGCGATGAAGTCGGCGCTGAGCAATCGCGATCTCGCCGCTGCGGAACTCAAGCGCTATCAGGAACTGCGTGACAAGAATTTCGTGAGCCAGGCGACCCTGGACTCCAAGCAAACCGCATATCAATCGGCGCTGTCGGGCTATGACCAGGCCGTGGCGTCGCTGCGCAACCAGTCGAATCAGACCGGCTATGCCGTGTTGACTGCAGACGTCGACGGGGTGGTGACGGCGGTCGACGCCGAAGCCGGCCAGGTGGTTGCCGCCGGTACGCCCGTGGTCAGTGTGGCGCAGGCCGGCGACAAGGACGTGGTGATCGGCGTACCGGAAGACAAGGTCGACGCCTTGCGCCGCAGCGCCGATGTGCGCGTGCGCCTGTGGGCCAATCCCAAAGACGTGATCGCTGGCAAGATCCGCGAAGTCTCGCCGATCGCCGACGCCGCCACGCGCACCTACACCTTCAAGGTGGCTTTGCCCGACTCCGCGAAGGATGTGCGGCTGGGCATGACGGCGTACGTCGCGTTTGCCGGCAAGACTTCCGGCGACATGATTCGTTTGCCGCTGACGGCACTGTATCCGGTCAATGGCAAGACGTCGGTGTGGGTGGTGGAGAACGGCGCGGTGAAGATCGTGCCGGTGCAACTGGGTGGGCAGAGCGGCAATGATGTGCTGATTGCCAATGGCCTGGCAGCCGGCCAGACGGTGGTGACCGCAGGCGTCAACCTGCTCAAGCCGGGGCAGAAGGTCAAGATCCTCGGCACCGAGCCACTCACCGGCGATGTGCAGGATGGCAAGGCGCCGCAAGGGAAGAATCCATGAGCGAGGCAAGGAAGGAAGGCCCGGATGGTCACGGCGACAACGACGGCAAGAGCGTGATCGATGCAGCCGCGCAGCCGCGCGGCTTCAACCTGTCGCGCTGGGCGCTGGAACATGTTCCGCTGATCCGCTACCTGATCGTGGTGCTGATCATCGGCGGCGTGATCGGTTACGGCAAACTGGGCCAGGACGAAGATCCGCCGTTCACTTTCCGCGCCATGGTGGTCACCGCCAAATGGCCGGGCGCGAGCGCCTTGCAGATGGCCAACCAGGTCACCGACAAGCTGGAGAAGAAGCTGCAGGAGACGCCCTACATCGACGTCATCCGCAGCTATTCCAAACCGGGTGAAACACTGATCCTGCTGCAATTGCGCGAATCGACGCCGCCCAAGGAAGTGCCGCCGACCTGGTACCAGGTGCGCAAGAAAATCAGCGACATCAAGCTGACCTTGCCGTCCACGGTGCAGGGGCCGTTCTTCAACGATGAGTTCGGCGATACCTACGGTTCGATCTTCGCGCTCTCCGCCGACGGCTTCACGTATGCCGAGGTCAAGGACTATGCCGACTTCGTACGCCAGCAATTGCTGCGCGTGCCGACGGTCGCAAAAGTGGAATTGTTCGGCGTGCAGGACGAGAAGATTTTCATCGAGTTCTCGCAAAAGAAATTTTCCCAGTTGGGCATCCCGTTCGACACCATCGTCAACCAGTTGGCGGCGCAGAACGCGCTGGAGTCCACCGGCGTGCTGGTGACCCCGGGCGACAACCTGCAGGTGCGCGTGAGCGGCGCATTCCGTTCGCCGAAGGAACTGGAAGAGATGCAGTTGCGCGCCAATGGCACCACGTTCAGGCTCGGCGATTTTGCCGTGGTCAAGCGTGAATACGTCGATCCTCCGGTGACCAAGATGCGGTTCAACGGCAAGGAGGCGATCGGCCTTGGCGTGTCGATGGAGAAGGGCGGCGACATCATTGCGCTGGGCCGTAACCTCGACAGGATGTCCGATGAATTGCGCGCCAAGCTGCCGGTCGGCATCGAGCTGGAGCGCGTATCCGACCAGCCGAAAATCGTCGCCGATTCGGTCGGTGAATTCATCCACACGCTGATCGAGGCGGTGCTGATCGTGCTGGCGGTGAGCTTCGTCGCGCTCGGCCTGCACACCAAGCCGCTGCGCATCGACGTGCGGCCGGGGCTGGTGGTGGCGCTGACGATCCCGCTGGTGCTGGCGGTGACGTTCCTGTTCATGCGCATCTTCGACATCGACTTGCACAAGATCTCCTTGGGCGCGCTGATCATCGCGCTCGGATTGCTGGTCGACGACGCCATCATCGCGGTGGAAATGATGGTGCGAAAAATGGAGGAGGGGCTGTCGCGCTTCGATGCGGCGACCTTCGCCTACACCTCGACCGCGATCCCGATGCTGACCGGCACGCTGATCACGGCCGCCGGCTTCCTGCCGATCGGCCTGGCCAAATCGGCGGCCGGCGAATACACGTTCTCGATGTTTTCGGTCAATGCGCTGGCCTTGCTGATTTCGTGGCTGGTCGCCGTGGTGTTCACGCCCTACATCGGCGTACTGCTGCTGAAGGTCAAGCCGGCCGCCAACGCCGACGGCCATCACGAATTGTTCGATACGCCGTTCTACACGCGCTTCCGCAAGCTGGTGAGCTGGTGCGTGGAATGGCGCAAGACCACCATCCTGCTCACGCTGGCGGCGTTCATGCTGGGCCTGTTTGGATTCCGCTTCATCGAGCAGCAGTTCTTCCCGGACTCCAGCCGCCCCGAACTGATGATCGAGCTGTGGCTGCCGGAAGGTTCGGCGTTCAAGGCTACCGAGGCGCAGGCGAAGAAGTTCGAAGCCTTCATCCGCAAGCAGGATGGCGTGGAAAGCGTCACCAGCTATGTCGGCACCGGCAGCCCGCGCTTTTACCTGCCACTGGACCAGATTTTCCCGCAGACCAACGTGTCGCAGATCGTGGTGTTGCCGAAGGACCTGAAAACGCGCGAGGCCCTGCGCTTGAAAATCGTCGACGCCTTCAGGAACGATTTTTCCGGCGTGCGCGGCCGCGTCAAGCTGCTGCCGAGCGGGCCGCCGGTACCGTACGCCGTGCAGTTCCGCGTGACCGGCACCGAGGTCGACAAGGTGCGCGCCATTGCCGACCAGGTGAAGACGGTGATGAACCGCAATCCCAACGTGATCGGCCTCAACGACAACTGGAACGAATCGGTCAAGGCCTTGCGCATCGATCTTGACCAGGACAAGTTGCGCGTGCTCGGCATCGGTTCGCAAACTGTCATGCGCACCGTCAACACCTTGCTGACCGGCACTGCCGTCGGCCAGTATCGCGAGGATGACAAGCTCATCGATATCCTGGTGCGCCAGCCGCTGGAAGAACGCGCCACCATCGATGCGCTCAACCAGGCCAACATTCCCACGGCCAGCGGCAAGAGCGTACCGCTGGCGCAGGTCGCGCGCGTGAGCCTGGCCTGGGAGCCCGGCGTGGTCTGGCGCGAAGACCGCGAATGGGCGATCACGGTGCAATCCGACGTCGCCGACGGCATCCAGGGCCCGACCGTATCGAGCCAGATCAGCCCGCAACTCGACGCCATCCGCGCCCGGTTGCCGGCCGGTTACGCGATCGAACTGGCCGGCGCCGCGGCCGACAGCAGCAAGGCGCAGGATTCGATTGCAGCCAACGTCCCGCTGGTGATTTTCATCATCTTCACCTTGCTGATGCTGCAGCTGCATAGCTTCTCGCGCGCCATGCTGGTGTTCCTGACCGGACCGCTGGGCGTGGCGGGAGCGGCGGTGGCCTTGCTGGTGCTGCATCGTCCCTTCGGTTTCGTCGCGCAACTCGGCGTGATCGCCTTGTTCGGCATGATCATCCGCAACTCGGTGATCCTGATCGACCAGATCGAACACGACATCGCCGCCGGCGCCGCACCGTGGGATGCCATCGTCGAATCGGCGGTGCGCCGGTTCCGTCCGATCATCCTGACCGCGGCGGCGGCGGTGCTGGCGATGATTCCGCTGTCGCGCTCGGTGTTCTGGGGGCCGATGGCGGTAGCGATCATGGGCGGCTTGGTGGTGGCGACGGCGTTGACGCTGCTGTTCCTGCCGGCGGCGTACGCGGCGCTGTTCAGGGTCAAAAAGCCCTAGGAAAATTGCAAAAAGGACAGATAAAAACCCAGACAGCCCGCCAAGCTTGCAGTAGAATAACGGGCTGCATTAAAACTGCTACCTCATTGACAGGACCTGGTTCTCCGGCGTACACGCTGAAAATCCAGCGCAAGCCGGTCGATGATTGCACCTTTCAGCGAGGGTGGCGAAATTGGTAGACGCACCAGGTTTAGGTCCTGACGCCAGCAATGGTGTAGGGGTTCGAGTCCCCTCCCTCGCACCAGTCATTCCCTTTGTTTTTTCGTTCGCCCGGCTCCGCAGCGCTGACTTGTTCGCGCGATGCTCCGGGCGATTTTCATTTGCAAGAGATGTTTATCGAACCGGGAGCAGGCATGCGCTATCAGCATTACAAGGGCGGCATTTACGAATTCCTGTACGAGGCGACGCTGGAGTCGGATCTGACGCCGATGGTGGTGTACCGCGCCGCCAACGGCACCGTCTGGATTCGACCGCGCGACGTGTTCCATGAAATGGTCGAGGTCGACGGCAAGCGCGTGCCGCGTTTTGCATTGATGGCCGACGCCGGGTAGCACCGGCGTTCCGGCAGGCTATCTGCTAAGGTTGCGGCCTAGTCTTCATCTTCAAAGTAAAGGAAAAATCATGCGCAAGCTTTCATGTCTGGCAGCGATCGCGCTGTCCTTGCCGGCGGTCGTCCTGCCCGCCGCCGCGCAGGAACTTGGCGACGTCAGCACGGCGTTCCGCTGGCTCGGCAAGAACGATCGCATCGCGGTGGAAGCGTATGACGATCCGAAAGTGGCCGGCGTGACTTGCTACGTGTCGCGCGCACGCACCGGCGGCGTCAAGGGCACGGTAGGCCTGGCCGAAGACAAGGCGGAAGCATCGATTGCCTGCCGCCAGGTGGCGCCCTCGATTTCGTTCAAGGGAACGGTGCCGGTGCAGGAGGATGTATTTTCGGAGCGCATGTCGATTCTGTTCAAGCGCCTGCACATCGTGCGGCTGGTCGATGTGAAGCGCAACACCCTGGTCTATCTGACGTATTCCGACAAGCTGATCGACGGCAGCCCGATGAATGCCATCACCGCCGTGCCGGTCTCCACGTCCACTCCCATTCCGGTGAAATAAATCATGAAGACAATCAGGACTCTCGCGGCCGAATTGCAGGCGGGCCGCACCACCAGCGTCAAGCTGGTCGAGCAGGCGCTGGAGCGCATTGCCGCTTATCGCGGGCAGGGCGGAGCCGCCTATGTCAGCGTCGACGCCGATCGTGCGCTGGCCTCTGCGCGCGCCAGCGATGTCGCGCGCGCTGCGGGCAATGTACCGTCGCTGCTGGCAGGTTTGCCGGTGTCGATCAAGGATTTGTTCGACGTCCGGGGCGAGGTGACCGCCGCCGGTTCCAAGGCGCTGGCGGATGCGCCGGCCGCACAAGCCGATGCACCTGCCGTGGCGCGTCTGCGCCACGCCGGCGCAGTGCTGCTGGGACGCACCAACATGAGCGAGTTCGCATTTTCCGGACTGGGTCTGAATCCGCATTACGGTACGCCGCGCAATCCTCTGGACGGCACGCGCGTCAGCGGCGGTTCGACTTCGGGCGGGGCGGTCAGCGTGGCGAGCGGCATGGCGGTGATGGCGCTGGGTACCGATACCGGCGGTTCGATCCGTATCCCTTCGGCGTTCTGCGGCCTGACCGGCTTCAAGCCGACTGCGCGGCGGGTGAGCCTGGACGGCGCGGCGCCATTGTCGACCACACTGGATTCGGCAGGGCCGCTGACGCGCAGCGTCGATTGCTGCGCGATTGCCGACGCGATTTTGTCAGGCGAAGTCCTGGCTACCGATGCCGTGCCGCTGGCCGGGCTGCGTTTCGGTGTGACGGAGGATGTCGTCAATGATGGCATGGAAGATACGGTGCGCGCTGCCTTCGAAGCGGCCTTGTCGCGCCTAGAAAAAGCCGGTGCGCTGATCCAGCGTTTCGCTTTCCCCGAATTGAAGGAGTTGCCGGTGATTAATGCGGGTGGCGGCTTCAGCGCGGCGGAATCCTGGGCCTGGCATCGCAATCTGCTGGAGCGCGCCGGCGACAAATACGACCCGCGCGTGGCGGTGCGCATCCGTCGCGGCGCGCAGCAAAGCGCTGCCGATTACATCGATTTGCTGGCCGCGCGCCGGCGCCTGATTGCGCAGGCCGAACGCCGTCTGGCGGTATTCGACGCCTGGCTGATGCCGACCGTGCCGGTGGTACCGCCGCTGTTGCAGCCTTTGCAAGACAGCGATGAAACTTTCTTCGCTACCAACGGGCTGGTGCTGCGTAATCCGAGCATGATCAATTTCCTCGACGGCTGCGCGCTGAACCTGCCTTGCCCGTCCGATAGCGAATTGCCCGTGGGCATCAGCATTTGCGGCAGTCACGGCGGCGATGCGCGCGTGCTGGCAATCGGCCGCGCAGTCGAGGCGCTTTTGCACGGCGGACAAGGCTGAGCGCCTCCTTCGGCGGTTTTTATCGGCTCCGATTCGCCGTTTTGGCGCAAGGGCATCTTTTCCGTATAAAATAGCGGACTTTAGCGCGGTCGGGCAGGGCAAAAAGCGATGGTTTCCACGCTTGTTCTTTCCGGGCCGCACCACGGAATTTATTAATTTTTGGACGATTCACATGGCAACTGCAGTCGAAACTCTGAGCAAACTTGAGCGCCGTATCACCCTGACATTCCCAATGGCCGACGTGCAGGCTGAAGTCGAAAAACGCCTGAAAGTGCGCGCGCGCACTGCCAAGGCGCCAGGCTTCCGCCCAGGCAAAGTGCCAATGAAGATGGTCGCCGCCCAGTTCGGCTACCAGGTCGAAACCGAAGTGCTGAACGACAAGGTCGGTCGCGCATTCAACGACGTCGCCGTCGAAAACAACCTGCGCGTTGCCGGTTATCCGAAGATCGAGCCAAAGACCAGCGAAGGCGTGGCTGAAGGTTCGCTGGCGTTCGACGCAACATTTGAAATCTATCCGGAAGTCGTCCTCGGCGATCTGTCCACGGCGGAAGTCGAGAAGACCACATCGGCCGTCTCCGACACCGAAATCGACAAGACCCTGGACATCCTGCGCAAGCAACGCGTGCACTACCACGTCAAGGGCGAGCAGGGCGCGCACGGCGACGGCGGCGAGCCGGTTGCACAAAACGGCGACCGCGCCACGGTCGACTTCGTCGGCAAGATCGACGGCGTTGAATTCCAGGGCGGCAAGGCTGACGCTTTCCCGTTCGTGCTGGGCGAAGGCCGCATGCTGCCGGAATTCGAAGCCGCAACACTGGGCCTGAAGGTCGGCGAATCCAAGACTTTCCCCCTGGCTTTCCCTGCTGACTACCATGGCAAGGACGTGGCCGGCAAGACTGCTGAATTCACCATCACGCTGAAGCAACTGGAATGGGCGCATCTGCCGGAAGTCGACGCAGAATTCGCCAAGTCGCTGGGTATCGAAGACGGCGACCTGACCAAGATGCGCGAAGATATCAAGCGCAACCTGGAACGCGAAGTCAGTGCCCGCACCAAGGCCAAGACCAAGGACAGCGTCATGGACGCCCTGATCAAGGTCAGCGAACTGGAAGTGCCGAAGGCACTGGTCGAGCAAGACATCGAACGCCTGATCGAAATGGCGCATCAGGACATGGCGCAACGCGGCATGGATCCCAAGGGCATGCAACTGCCGCGCGAACTGTTCACTGCGCAAGCGGAACGTCGCGTTCGCCTGGGTCTGATCCTGGCCGAAGTCGTCAAGACCAACAAGCTGGAAGCCACCGAAGAACAAGTCAAGGCGCAAGTCGAAGACTTCGCACAAAGCTACGAAGACCCGCAACAAGTCCTGAAGTACTACTTCAGCGACCGTCGCCGTCTGGCCGAAGTTGAAGCCCTTGTTTTGGAAGAAAACGTCGTCAACTACGTGCTGGGTAAATCCAAAGTTTCCGAGAAATCGGTCGCGTTTGACGCCTTGATGGGCAACCAGCCGCAAGCGTAATCCGACCTTCCCGGGTAACATCTGAGAAGACTACGACGCATAAGGAATGCACATGACAGGTTTGATTAGGCAGTCTGCACTGGATACAGAAATGCTCGGCATGGTGCCGATGGTGATCGAGCAGAGCGGTCGCGGCGAGCGTGCGTACGATATTTATTCGCGCCTGCTGAAAGAGCGCATCATTTTCCTGGTTGGTCCGGTCAATGATGCGACCGCCAATCTGGTAGTGGCGCAGTTGCTGTTCCTGGAGAGCGAAAATCCTGACAAGGATATCTCGCTGTACATCAATTCCCCGGGCGGCTCGGTGTCGGCCGGCATGGCGATTTTCGACACGATGCAATTCATCAAGCCGGACGTCTCCACGCTGTGCACAGGCCTGGCTGCTTCGATGGGTGCGTTCCTGCTCGCCGCCGGCGCCAAGGGCAAGCGTTTCTCGCTGCCGAACTCGCGCATCATGATTCACCAGCCTCTGGGCGGTGCGCAAGGCCAGGCATCGGATATCGAAATCCAGGCACGCGAAATCCTGTACCTGCGTGAACGTCTGAACGCCATCCTGGCTGAAAAGACCGGTCGTACGATCGATCAGATCGGCAAGGATACCGATCGCGACAACTTCATGTCGGCGGAAGCCGCTGCGGAGTATGGCCTGATCGATCAGGTACTGGAAAAGCGCGCGTAATTCAGGATTGCGCCGCCGATTCAGCGTCGCATTGCTGCATTTCAAGAAAATGCCCGGACTGCGGTCCGGGCATTTTTCTTTTGCAGCGCGTCATCGTCCAAAGCGGTCGAGACGCGCTGTCAATGCTGCGATTAGGGACGGATTTCCGTCTCATTGCTTTTTTTGTCTGCGATCCCATATGGAGTACTCTGGAAGCTCGTTTTTACCGGCTTTCAAATATGGCGATTCCGTGACGAATCATGAAATCGCAGGTATGATCAAGCCGAACTCTATTCACATTTGCCCTATATGTCCGAGAAAAAATCTTCCAGTGGCGAAAAGCTGCTTTATTGCTCGTTTTGCGGCAAAAGCCAGCATGAAGTCAAGAAACTGATCGCAGGTCCGTCAGTCTTTATTTGCGACGAATGCATCGACCTGTGCAATGACATCATTCGCGACGAAGCCTCCAGCGTTGAATCGGTTGCCGGCGCCAAATCCGACCTGCCGACGCCGCAGGAGATTTCCGAATTGCTTGATCAGTACGTGATCGGGCAATCGACCGCCAAGCGCATCCTCTCGGTCGCGGTGTACAACCACTACAAGCGTCTGAAGCACCTCGGCAAGAAAGACGATGTCGAACTCGCCAAGAGCAACATCCTGCTGGTTGGTCCGACAGGTTCGGGCAAGACCCTGCTGGCGCAGACGCTGGCGCGCATGCTCAACGTACCGTTCGTGATCGCCGATGCGACCACGCTGACCGAAGCCGGCTACGTTGGCGAAGACGTCGAGAACATCATCCAGAAGCTGCTGCAGAACTGCAATTACGAAGTCGAGAAGGCCCAGCGGGGCATCGTCTACATCGATGAAATCGATAAGATCTCGCGCAAGTCCGACAATCCGTCGATCACTCGCGACGTGTCCGGTGAAGGCGTGCAGCAGGCATTGCTGAAGCTGATCGAAGGTACTATGGCATCCGTGCCTCCGCAAGGCGGCCGCAAGCATCCCAACCAGGATTTCGTGCAGATCGACACGACGAACATCATGTTCATCTGCGGCGGCGCCTTCGATGGCCTGACTAAGATCATTTCCGAGCGCTCCGAGAAGAGCGGCATCGGTTTCGGCGCCAACGTCAAGAGCCAGACGCAAAAGACCGCCAGCGAAGTCCTGCTGCACGCGGAACCGGATGATCTGGTCAAGTTCGGCCTGATCCCTGAACTGGTCGGTCGCTTGCCGGTTATTGCTGCACTCAACGAATTGAATGAAGAAGCACTGATCCAGATCTTGCTGGAGCCGAAGAATGCGCTGATCAAGCAGTATTCCAAGCTGTTGCAAATGGAAGGCGCCGAACTGGAAATCCGTCCTGCCGCGCTGCAAGCGATCGCCAAGAAGGCCCTGGCCCGCAAGACCGGCGCGCGCGGCCTGCGTTCCATCCTCGAACACGCTCTGCTGGATGTGATGTACGAACTGCCAAGCCAGCAAAACGTCGCCAAGGTGGTCATCGACGAGAATACCATTACCAACGGCGCCAAGCCCTTGCTGATCTATCACGAACAGCCCAAGGTTTCAGGCGCCTGATCGCAGGGCGAAACGGGCGGCGGCGACAAAAATCGCCGTCCCGATTCGCCCCGGCTAAAAGCGGTACAATAAACCGCAGACATCACTCAGGCTTCCATCGTAAAGCCACCCGAGGGCGACTTCGTGTGTGGCTTTTTTTGTTTGAGATTTCATTGTTTTTCTGGCATTTATTTGTTTCCGCCAACCGCAGCACGTACCTGGTTTTACCCGCAAGTTGTCGTGTTTTTATTTCAATCTGGGCTTGTGTTTTAACAGCTCGCGCCAACATCACTAACAGTAACTTTTGATAAGGCTCGCCATGACGACTTCTACTCTCACAGAACAAACGCAATTGCCTCTGTTGCCGTTGCGGGATGTTGTTGTCTTCCCGCATATGGTGATTCCTTTATTCGTCGGCCGCCCGAAGTCGATCAAGGCTCTGGAAGCCGCGATGGAGCAGGGCAAGAGCATCATGCTTGCCGCCCAGAAAGCCGCCGCCAAGGATGAGCCGTCGGCTGACGACATCTACGAGATCGGCTGCGTCGCCAACATCCTGCAAATGCTGAAGTTGCCCGACGGCACCGTCAAGGTCCTGGTCGAAGGCGCACAGCGCGCGCGCATCCATCACATCAGCGAGCTCGACACCCACTTTGTGGCCGATCTGACGCCGGTCGAATCCGAACTGGGCGACGAGGCCGAAGTCGAAGCCATGCGCCGCACCATCGTTCAGCAGTTCGACCAGTACGTCAAACTGAACAAGAAAATCCCGCCCGAGATCCTGAGCTCGCTGGCAGGCATCGACGACGCCGGCCGCCTGGCCGATACCATCGCCGCACATCTGCCGCTCAAGCTCGAGCAAAAACAGGTCATCCTGGAAATCTTCAATGTCGCCAAGCGTCATGAGCATCTGCTCGGCCAGCTCGAAGGCGAACTGGACATCCTGCAGGTCGAAAAGCGCATCCGTGGCCGCGTCAAGCGCCAGATGGAAAAGTCGCAGCGCGAGTACTACCTGAACGAACAGGTCAAGGCGATTCAGAAGGAGCTCGGCGAAGGTGAAGACGGCGCCGACCTGGAAGAGCTGGAGAAGAAGATCCTCTCCGCCAAGATGCCTAAGGATGCGCTGGAAAAGGCGCAATCCGAACTCCGCAAGCTCAAGCTGATGTCGCCGATGTCGGCCGAAGCCACGGTCGTGCGCAACTACATCGACACGCTGGTCGGTCTGCCATGGAAGAAGAAGTCCAAGGTCAACAATGACTTGCCGAATGCCGAAAAAGTCCTTGAAGGCGACCATTACGGTCTCGACAAGGTCAAGGAACGCATCCTGGAATACCTCGCCGTACAACAGCGCGTCGACAAGCTGAAAGCGCCGATCCTGTGCTTCGTCGGTCCTCCGGGCGTAGGCAAGACCTCGCTGGGGCAATCGATCGCCCGTGCGACAAACCGCAAGTTCGTCCGCATGGCGCTGGGTGGCGTTCGCGATGAAGCCGAGATCCGCGGCCATCGTCGTACCTACATCGGTTCGATGCCGGGCAAGATCCTGCAAAGCCTGGCCAAGGTCGGCGTGCGCAATCCCTTGTTCCTGCTCGACGAAATCGACAAGCTGGGCATGGATTTCCGCGGCGATCCGTCGTCGGCGCTGCTGGAAGTGCTCGATCCGGAACAGAACCACACCTTCTCCGACCATTACATCGAAGTCGATTTCGATTTGTCGGATGTGATGTTCGTGGCGACATCGAACTCCTTCAACATCCCGCCGGCGCTGCTGGACCGGATGGAAGTGATTCGCCTGTCGGGATACACCGAAGATGAAAAGACCAGCATCGCACAACGCTATCTGCTGCCGAAACAGATCAAGAACAACGGTCTGAAAGAGGGCGAGATCAGCGTGGCCGAGTCGGCGCTGCGCGACATCATCCGCTACTACACCCGCGAAGCCGGCGTACGTTCGCTGGAACGCGAAGTGTCAAAGATTTGCCGCAAGGTCGTGAAGATGCTACTGCTGAAGAAGCAGGAGAAAAAGGTCACCGTGACTTCGCGCAACCTGGACAAATTCCTCGGCGTGCGTCGTTTCGATTTCGGTATCGCCGAGAAAGAAAACCAGGTCGGCCAGGTCGTCGGTCTGGCATGGACCGAAGTGGGCGGCGATTTGCTGACCATCGAAGCCGTGACGATGCCGGGCAAGGGCGGAGTGATCCGTACCGGCACCTTGGGCGACGTCATGAAGGAATCGATCGAAGCCGCGCGGACCGTCGTACGCAGCCGTGCGAACAAGCTTGGCATCAAGAGCGAAGTGTTCGAGAAGCGTGATATCCACATTCACGTTCCCGAAGGCGCAACGCCGAAAGATGGTCCATCGGCAGGTATTGCGATGACCACGGCGATGGTGTCGGTGTTTACCGGTATTCCGGTTCGCGCCGACGTGGCGATGACCGGCGAAATCACCTTGCGCGGCGAAGTATTGCCGATCGGCGGCCTGAAGGAAAAACTGCTGGCGGCGCATCGCGGCGGCATCAAAACGGTATTGATTCCTGAGCAGAACGTCAAGGATCTGACCGAGATTCCCGACAACGTGAAGAACAAGTTGGAAATCGTGCCGGTGCGTTGGATCGACAAGGTGCTGGAAATCGCGCTGGAGAGCCAGCCGGTTGCCCTGACTGAAGAGGAGGCGGCGGTAGTTGCCGTCGCACCGAAGGAATCGACCGACCCGAGCGTCGTGAAGCATTGATGTAATTTGTTCAGGCCTCACGGTCTGTGACGAAAAAGGCGCTCTCCGGAGCGCCTTTTTTTGTCCCGTCAGTTCATCACCTGTCATTGTTGATAGAAAGATAAACCTTTTACATCATTTGGAAAACGCCATTTCGTGGGCCGGGTAAAACGCGGGTAAACCGCTTGACACAAGGATTTGCGGCTTGTTTAATACGTTCTGCAGATTTTTCTGCAAGGTGCGTGATGCGTGGTTTCGCTTCACCGGATCGGTGGCGCAGGCGTCACGAATGAAGCTTTGTTCAATCTTTAGTCTAGAGGGGCGTAAGTGAATAAAACCGAATTGATCGATCACATTGCGAAGCAGGCCGACATCTCCAAAGCGGCATCGGCGCGTGCGCTGGACGCGGTGATTGGCGCAGTGAAAAGCACATTGAAGAAGAACGGTTCAGTCACCCTTGTCGGTTTCGGCACATTCTCGGTCGGCAAGCGGGCTGCGCGCACTGGCCGCAATCCGCGTACGGGTGCTGCAATCAAGATCAAGGCTGCCAAGGTGCCGAAATTTAAACCTGGCAAAGGTTTGAAAGATGCGCTAAACTAGCGGTCTTTCGTCGTTGACAGACGATAAAAGACTGTTTGGGGTTAAGGTGCGGGTGCTTAGCTCAGTTGGTAGAGCAGCGCCCTTACAAGGCGCGGGTCGGGAGTTCGAGCCTCTCAGCACCCACCAGATCTCAAGTAGTCAGCAACGATTTAGGAGTGGTAGTTCAGTTGGTTAGAATACCGGCCTGTCACGCCGGGGGTCGCGGGTTCGAGTCCCGTCCACTCCGCCAGATTAAAAAGGTCTGCTCATCGAGCAGGCCTTTTTTCTTTTGCGCAGCAAAATCGCGGAGTGGAGGGAGCCGCCTGCGCGGCTCCCGGCGGGGCGAGAAGGGATTCGCTTGCAAGCGAATCCGCGGCCTGCAGCATGTAGGAGAGTCCCGTCCACTCCGCCAGATTAAAAAGGTCTGCTCATCGAGCAGGCCTTTTTTCTTTTGCGCAGCAAAATCGCGGAGTGGAGGGAGCCGCCTGCGCGGCTCCCGGCGGGGCGAGAAGGGATTCGCTTGCAAGCGAATCCGCGGCCTGCAGCATGTAGGAGAGTCCCGTCCACTCCGCCAAATTAAAGAAAGGCCCGAGAAATCGGGCCTTTTTTCTTTTGCGCTCCGGATCGGATTGAGCACATCGTGGCTGCCAGAGTCAGGTTGCTCGCCCACAGGAGCGCCACGCCACCGCAACTCAAACTTTTGCGGAGTTTTCATCTTAATAAAATGCTATTTGGTAACGTCACTTGTTTGAGGCTATTATAAATACCTTCTAAAGAGTGCCTTGCGGTGACAGCTTTGCGCAGTGGCGGCAAGTAGATGTGCGTAGTAATGAGAAAATTTACTTTTTCCGTAAAAATATAATAAAAATCAAATAGTTACGAATATTCTCAAATCGCGGGCTTCGCGATATTGGTGTCGGCACCCTGGGTGGTTTTTGCCGGGCTGGGAATCTGGAAGTACAAGAAAAACGATCATGCAAGCCGACGCAGGAGAACGCAAATCGACGTAACCAAAAAGCTCTCTTTACAGTGAATTCGAGCAGGCGCTGAAATACGGCTTGAAATACAGCGCTGGCGCCATCGTCAAACCGTCAGCTTTATCGGGGACCCGATATTACGATGCCGAGATCAAACAAGCCGGAATCGAAGAACAGATCGGCGCAGGTCAACACCGGAGCGTTCTTCGTTCTTGCCGTGTTGTTGTCGATTGGGGTTGCCCTCGTGTCCTATCGCAGCGTGCGCATATTCGAGGCGCGCGCGATCTGGGTGCAGCATACGAATACCGTTTTGCAACGGCTGGAAGAAACCCATTCCACCTTGCGCAATCTGGTTGCCAACGCCCGCGGTTATGCGTTGTCGGGCCGGCAGGAGTATCTGCTCGGTTTTGAAGCGGATCGCAGCTTGCTGTACGAATTATTGAACGGTTTGCGCGCACTGCAGCTCGACAACCAGGAGCAACTGGATCGCCTGACTCACCTCAGCAGCAGCATTGCTCAGCGCATCGAACTGGCGCGGACGCTGATCGAGGCCGATAGGCGAGTGCGCATCGACAATGCTTACGAACACGGGCGCGACCTGAGCGAAGATATCCGCAAACAGTTCGTGGCCTTGAAGCAGGTCGAGCAGACGCTGCTGTCGGAGCGTTCCGCAGATACGCGCGAGAGTATACGCTGGACCCTCGCCGCCATCTTGGGCGGCAGTTTCGTCAGCGTCGTCATCCTGATCGCAGTCTACTTGCGACTCAAGCGCGAGACCATGCGTCGCCGCGAAGCGCAGACCAAGGCGCAACTGTATGCCGTCGAGATCGAAAGCCTGTACAACCAGGCCCCGTGCGGTTATCACTCCATCGATGAAGAAAGCGGTCTGATCGTGCAGATCAACGACACCGAACTGGCTTGGTTGGGATATGCGCGCGAGCAAGTCGTCGGCAAGATGACGCAGGCTGACCTGATGACCCCGTCCAGCGCGGAACGCTATCGCAAGGAGTTGCGGCCGCGTTTCTTGCGCAATGAGGCGGTTGGCGGCGTTGACGTTGATTACCTGCGCGCCGACGGCACGCACTTCTCCACCTTGATGAGCATCAGCACCGTGCCGCATCCCGACGACGGGCACGTGATCAGCCGCAACGTGATTTACGACATTTCCGGGCGCAAGCAAACCGAAAAGGAAATCGAAGAACTCAATGCCAGCCTGAAGCGCCAGACCCGGCACCTGAGCAATATCAACAAGGAGCTGGAGAGTTTTTCATATTCGGTGTCGCACGACTTGCGCGCGCCGCTGCGGGCCATTTCCGGCTACGCCATGATGGTGGAGGAAGATTACGCCAAAGAGCTCGACGCCAAAGGCCAGGAAATGCTGCGGGTGATTCGCAGGAACGTCGGCAAGATGGACGCCCTCATCAGCGATCTCCTCAAACTGTCCAAATCGGCGACCGATGAACTGACGCCGGGGCATTTTTCCATGCAGGATCAGGTCGAGCAATGCATCGCCGGGCTGCGCCGGGAGAACGATAGTGTCAAGTTCGTCGTCGATCCGCTGGAGGACGTCATTGCCAGCAAGGATTTGCTCGGCCAAGTGTGGGAAAACCTGCTGAGTAACGCCGTGAAATTCAGCAAGAAGGCCGAGCGTGCGGTAGTGCGTGTGTCGTCGACCTCGACACCGGAGGAGGTGATCTACCAGGTACAGGACAACGGCATCGGTTTCGACATGCGCTATGCGCACAAATTGTTCGGGACCTTCCAGCGCCTGCATCGCCAGGAGGATTACGCCGGCACCGGCATCGGACTGGCGCTGGTGCAGCGCATTGTGGTCAGGCACGGTGGCAGGGTTTGGGCGGAGGGCAGTCCGGGCGAGGGCGCCAGTTTCTATTTCGCGCTGCCGCGCCAGGGCTTGTAGCGGCAGGAAGACAAAACGACCGGCATCCGCAGGACGCCGGCTTCAACAAGAATTGTGGCGGGAAGCGAGCAAGAGCATATGAGTATTCCACTCCGGGTATTGTTTGTCGAAGACATGGAAGAGGACGTGATCCTCATGGTGCGCGAACTCAAGCGCGGTGGTTTCGAGCCCGCCTGGCAACGGGTCGACACCGGGCCGGACATGGAAGCAGCCTTGCGTGACAAATGGGACATTGTAATTTCAGACTATTCGATGCCCATGTTCAGCGCCGTCGATGCGCTGGAACTGGTCAAGCGGCAAACCGACCAGATCCCCTTCATCATCGTCTCGGGCGCCATCGGTGAGCAGACCGCCGTCGAGGTCATGAAGGCAGGGGCGCAGGATTACTTCCTCAAGAGCGCCATCACGCGCTTGCCGATTGCCGTCGAGCGTGAACTGCGCGACGCCCAGGTGCGCCGCAAACAGCGCGCCAGCGCCGCGGCCTTGCGCGAGATGCAGGCGCGCTTCTACGCCTTCATGAGTGCGGCACCGATGCCAGCCTGGATCAAGGACGCGGACTTGCGCTATCTCTACGTCAATCCGGCGCAGTCGGCCTTTTTCGGCATGACGCCGAACGACATGATCGGCCTGAGCGACTACGACATCATGTCCGGCGGCGCGGCGCAGAATGCCCAGGCGTGCGACCGCAAGGTGCTCGACAGCAATCGCGAGATGCACACGCAGGAGACCGTGTTCGATGCCGATCACAATCCCAAGATCATGGACATGGTGCGCTTCCCGATCGGCAGCGATGGCAAGATACTGGCGGCCGGGCTGGCAATGGACGTGACCGAGCGGGTCAATTCGCAAAAGGAGCTCGAGGAGGCCATGCAGCGCCAAAAGATGCTGGCCAGTCGCGTGATCGAGGTGCAGGAGCGCGAGCGCCAGCATCTGGCGCGCGGCTTGCATGACGACGTCGGCCAGTCGCTCACGGCGCTCAAGATCAATCTCGAAACCATCAAGAAAACCGGTTCGCTGGAAGGGCCGTCGCTGCAGAACGGCATCGACATCGTCGCCGCCGTGCTGTCGCAGGTACGCAGCCTGTCGCTGGATTTGCGGCCGCCACAGTTGGACAACCTGGGGTTGATCGCGACCTTGCGTTCGTATGTGGAGAACAAGTCCACCTTGGCCGGCGTCAAGGGCTGGTTCGAGAGTTCGCCCTTGTCGGTGGAGCTGCACCACGACATCGAGAACACCTGTTTTCGCATCGTGCAGGAAGCGGTCACCAACATCCTGCGTCACGCTCAGGCCGACAATATCTGGGTCAAGGTCAGCCAGCGCCAGGATCAGCTCAGCGTCAGCATCCGCGACGACGGCAAGGGCTTCGATCTCGAAAAGGCGCGCAGCAATGCGATTTCCGGCACCAGCTTCGGTTTGCTGAACATGGAAGAACGCGCCGTGCTGGTAGGCGGTACGATGGACATCATCTCTGCGCCCGGCAAGGGCGTGGAGATCATTTTGCAGTTACCTGTGACACCTGTCATGCGGAGGGGATAAAACATGTCAACAAGAATCGTATTGGCCGACGATCACGCACTGGTGCGCAGCGGTATCAAATCGCTGCTCATGGCAATGCCCGGGATCGAAGTGGTGGGTGAGGCCGATGACGGCAACGCCGCGATCGAACTGACCGAAAAACTCAAGCCCGATGTGGTCGTCATGGACATCGCAATGAAAGGCATGAACGGCCTGGAAGCGGTGCGTCGCTTGCGCGCGGAACATCCGGCCACCAAATTCCTGATGCTGTCGATGTATGGCAGCGAGGAATACGTGATGCAGGCCCTGAACGCCGGCGCCAACGGCTACTTGTTCAAGGATTCCGCTGCCTATGAGCTGGAGAAGGCGCTGATCGAGGTCATCCACGGCAGGCAATACCTGGATTCGCACATCTCCCGGGATGCGCTCGATCTGTACATGAAGAAAGTGGCGCAGGATGGCACGCCGGTGGAAGTCCTCACGCCGCGTCAGCGCGAGATACTGCAACTGATCGCCGAAGGAAACAACACCAAGGAGATCGCCTACCGCCTCAACGTCAGCGCCAAGACCATTGAAACCCACCGGGCGCAGCTCATGGAACGCCTGGAAATCCGCGATGTGCCTGGCCTGGTGCGGTATGCCATCCGCACCGGCCTGACGACATCGGACAAATGAACGGAGGAAACAAATGCTGACAAATAGACACGATTAATTGCTGAATCTAGGGTAAACCCTGATATCTTCCGTTGTCGATCATGCCATAATTAATTCACCAGACCTGATACTGCGCATGCGATTCACGCAGGGGAATTCAGCGTCGATCAAGCCTGCAACGGCCACAAGCCGACGCGGAATTTGATGGTGTCCGGCAATAAAAACTGCAAGAAAGCGATCTGCACATGGAGCAAATGGATATCATGCTGGTGGACGACAGCCCGGAGGTTGCGGAGCTGACGCGCATCGCTTTGGACAGCAAGAAACTGGCCGACAAGATGACCTGGTTTGCCGATGCCGAAGAGGCCGCAGACTATATGTTTTCAGATAGCAGCTTCGCCGCGCGCAAGGACCTGCATCCGCGGCTGATCCTGCTGGACCTGCACCTGCCGCTGATGAGTGGCCACGACTTTCTCAAGATCATCAAATCCAACGCCGCCACGGCGCATATCCCTGTGGTGATGTTTTCTTCTTCGGACGACCAGCGCGACATCGTGCAGAGCTATCAGCTCGGCGCCAACGGCTACCTGATGAAATCTGCCGATCCGCGCGAATTCATCGGCACCGTGGTCGACGCCGGCATGTACTGGGTGAATCGCAACAAGGCGGTGCGCTGAGGCTGAGAATCTTGCGGCAAAACCTTTGTGGCGATGACGGAAATAAAAATGCAGGCCGCAGCCTGCATTTTTCATGGTGGCGACGAACGCAGGCAATTCAGGAATGAAATTGCCGCAGCCCCTCGAGATCGAGGATGGTGATGCTGCCGTAATCCACCTTGAGCAGGCCGGCTTTCTCCAGCACCTGCAATGCCTGGTTGGCGCGCTGGCGCGATGCGCCCGACAGGTTGCCGACTTCTTCCTGCGAGATCTGCAACTCCAGCCCGATGCCGGGATTCAGATAGGGATTGAACAGCGCCGCCAGGCAGCGCGCCACGCGCGCATCGGGTTCCAGCATGCGGTCGTATTCGACCAGCGAGATGAACAGGCCCAGGCGCTCGTTGAGTTGCGTCACGAGAAAACGGTTGAACGGAATGCTGTTGTCGAGCAGCCAGAGATACGTTGCCTTGGGCATGTACAGCAACTCGCTGTCGCGCAGCGCCACCACATCGTATTTGCGCGGCTCGTCCTTGAGCAGCGAACCTTCGCCGAGCCAGCCGCCGTTGGCCATGCCGGCGAACGACACGGTCTTGCCTTCGGGCGACACGCTGCTCATTTTCAGCAGGCCTTCGTGCACGCCGATCCAGTGTGAAACCGGATCGCCTTTGTGGCAGACGAAACCGCCTGCGGGAATCTTGCGGCTGAATACTTCGGCTTGTACGCGCGCCAGTTGTTCACCGGTCAGCGAACGCGCCCAGATGCTCTTGCCCAGCATGTCTTTAATCGATGTCTTCGATGTCTCTGTCGTCATTATGATGCGTTGCAATATCAAAAGTTTGGCGATTGTTCGGCAATTGTCTGCGAGATGACAACCATGCCTCTCGACTCACACTACTATCATCGCACAAAAGCAGCGCACAACCGCCTGACTTGCCGCAGCACAAGAGCAGTAAGTGCAACGTAAGCATGTCGGTTCAGACTGACTTGACACACTGAACCCAGAACGTCCGGTACAAGACCGTTATCCGGCAAGCGGACGTTTATAAATAAAGGTGGGACGATGGTGGAGACAACACAACGTCCAGGAGCGCAGACATTTCCGCAGCTGCTCCTGATGCATGCAAAGGCGCGTCCGGATCGCCCGGCGTTCCGCGAAAAGGATCTCGGCATTTGGCAAACCACGACGTGGGCCCAGGTGGCGGACGAGGTGAGGGCGTTCGCCTGCGGCCTGGCGGCGCTCGGTTTCAAGCGCGGCATGAGCCTGGCGATCATCGGCAACAATTGCCCGCGGCTGTATTGGGCGATGTCCGCCACGCAATGCCTGGGCGGCATGCCTGTGCCACTGTACCAGGATGCGCCGGCCGCCGACATGTCTTATGTGCTCAATGACGCCGAGATCGATTTCGTCGTCGCCGAAGACCAGGAGCAGGTCGACAAGGTCTTCGAGATCAAGCTGAGCTTCTCCGGCGGCACCGAGCGTCCGACCCACATCATCTATGACGACGAACGCGGCATGCGTAATTATCGCCAGCCCGAGCTGTCGTCATTCGCCAGCGTGCAGGAACTGGGTCGCGCCTACGACAAGGCCAATCCGACCTTCTTCATGGATCAGATCAACGCGCTGACCAGCGACGACATCGCCATCATCCTGTATACCTCCGGCACCACCGGCAAGCCCAAGGGCGTGTGCCATTCGCATGCGGCAATGATCGCGACGGCGCAGACACTGGTCGATTTCGACCAGTTGAACGAGAAGGACGACGTGCTGTGCTACCTGCCGCTGGCCTGGGTGGGCGACTTCCTGTATTCGTTCGCACAGACTCACGTGGCCGGCTTCTGCCTCAATTGCCCGGAATCGCCGAGTACGGTCATGACCGACCTGCGCGAAATCGGACCGACGTATTATTTCGCACCGCCGCGCATCTATGAAAACATCCTTACGCAAGTGATGATCCGCATCGAGGACGCGGGCTGGGTCAAGCGCCAACTGTTCCACGGCTTCATGAAGATCGCTCGCCGTGTCGGCATGCGCATCCTCGACAAGAAGCCGGACGTCTCGCTGTCCGACCGCCTGCTCTACGCCATCGGCCACCTGGTCATCTACGGTCCGCTCAAGAACGTGCTGGGCATGTCGCGCATCCGCGTGGCCTACACCGGCGGCGAAGCGATCGGTCCTGACCTGTTCGACTTCTATCGCTCGCTCGGCATCAACCTCAAGCAGCTGTACGGCATGACCGAAACCTGCGTCACGGTCTGCATGCAGCCCTCCGGCGACGTCAAGCTCGACACCGTGGGCCGGCCGATGCGCGGCGTCGAAGTCCACATCGACGCCAGCGGTGAAGTGCTGGTGCGCTCGCCGGGATTGATGAAGTCCTACTTCAAGCGCCCTGACGCCACCGCCGAAGCGATCGATGAAAACGGCTACTTCCACACCGGCGATGCCGGCTTCTTCGACAGCGACGGCCACCTGAAGATCATCGACCGCGCCAAGGATGTCGGCAAGATGGCCTGCGGCACGATGTTCGCGCCCAAGTACATCGAGAACAAGCTGAAGTTCTTCCCCTTCATCAAGGAAGCCGTGGTGTTCGGCAACCAGCGCGAGCAATGCACGGCCTTCATCAACATCGACATGGACGCCGTCGGCAACTGGGCCGAGCGCCGCAACTTGGCGTATAGCGGCTATACGGACCTGGCGGCGCACGAGAGCGTGTATGCGCTGGTGGCCGATTGCGTGGAAAAGGTCAATGCCGACCTGGTGCAGGATCCCTTGCTGGCCGACTCGCAGGTGCATCGCTTCCTGGTGCTGCACAAGGAACTGGATCCCGATGACGACGAGCTGACGCGCACACGCAAGGTGCGGCGCGGTTTCATCGCCGAAAAATATGCGGTGCTGATCGATGCGCTGTACGCAGGCAAGCAGTCGCAGTACATCGAGACGCAGGTGAAATTCGAAGACGGTCGCCAGGGCATGATTGCGGCCGACCTCAGGATTGCCGACGTCAAGACTTTCGCCAACCTCAACCAAGCGGCATAGCCTGCATGACCACCATGAAAAGACATATCACGGAAGAAGTGCAGCCGATGGAGCAGGAACGAGAGGTCGCCACGGGAGAAAACGACGGCGCACGCAAGATCGGCGAAGTCATCCTCGACTTGCAGAACATTTCGCTGTCTTTCGGTGGCGTCAAGGCGCTGACCGACATTTCATTCAACGTGCGCGAGCATGAAATCCGCGCCATCATCGGCCCCAATGGCGCCGGCAAGAGCTCGATGATCAACGTCATCAACGGCGTTTACCACCCGCAGAAGGGCAATATCGTCTTTCGCGGCGAGCAGCGCCACAGCATGCATCCGAGCAAGGTGGCGCGCCAGGGCATCGCCCGCACTTTTCAGAACATCGCCTTGTTCAAGGGCATGACCGTGCTCGACAACATCATGACCGGGCGCAACACCAAGATGCACTCGAGTTTCCTCGCCAATGCGATCTGGTGGGGCAGCGCCCGCAAGGAAGAAATCTTGCACCGGCACAAAGTCGAAGAGGTGATCGACTTCCTCGAAATCCAGCACATCCGCAAGACCCCGGTGGGGCGCCTTCCATATGGCCTGCAGAAGCGCGTCGAGCTGGCGCGCGCGCTGGCGGCAGAGCCGGACATGCTGCTGCTGGATGAGCCGATGGCCGGCATGAACGTGGAAGAGAAGCAGGACATGTGCCGCTTCATCCTCGACGTCAACGAACAGTTCGGCACCACCATCGTGCTGATCGAACATGACATGGGCGTGGTCATGGACATCTCGGATCGCGTGGTGGTGCTCGACTACGGCAAGAAGATCGGCGACGGGACACCGGACGAAGTGATGGCCAATCCCGAAGTCATCAAAGCTTACCTCGGCACTTCTCATTGAAGCTGTTGAGGATCAAGACACGCAGAAGAAGCAGAACAAGCAGAACAAGCGGAGAACGCAGATGCAATTTTTCTTTGAAGTGACGCTGAGCGGATTGTTGTCCGGCCTCATGTATTCCCTGGTGGCGCTCGGCTTCGTGCTGATCTACAAGGCCTCGGGCGTATTCAATTTTGCGCAGGGCGCGATGGTGTATTTCGCTGCACTGGCAGTGGTTGGCCTGATGGAAAAGGGCATGCCGATGTGGGCCGCCATCATCGGCGCCTTCGTGGTGATGATCCTGGTGGGCCTGGCGACGGAGCGTTTCGTGCTGCGCAAGCTGGTCAATCAGCCGCCGATCACGTTGTTCATGGCGACCATCGGGCTGGCGTTTTTCCTCGAAGGCTTGGGCCCTCTGCTGTTCGGCAGCGAAGTGCGTCCGATCGAACTGGGCATCGTCGATGAACCGATCATGTCGATCATGGACAGCATCGGCATCGGGATCTCCAAATTCGACCTGTTCGCCTCGGGCATGGTGATCGGACTGGTCGCGCTGCTGGCGCTGTTCTTCCAGAAGACCAAGGTCGGTCGCGCTTTGCGTGCCGTTGCGGACGATCACCAGGCAGCCTTGTCGCTGGGCATTCCGCTGCAGCACATCTGGGCGGTGGTGTGGGGCGTCGCCGGTTTCGTGGCGCTGGTCGCCGGCCTGCTGTGGGGCTCGCGCAACGGCGTGCAGTTCGCGCTGACGATGACGGCGCTGAAGGCTTTGCCGGTGCTGATCCTGGGAGGCTTCACCTCGATTCCCGGTGCGATCGTCGGCGGGCTGATCATCGGTGCATCCGAGAAGCTGGCCGAGATTTACATCCCGCCGGTGTTGCAGGATCTGTTCGGCGGCAATTTTGGCGGCATCGAAGGGTGGTTCCCGTACGTGTTCGCGCTGTTGTTCCTGCTGGTGCGTCCGGAGGGATTGTTCGGCGAGCGGCATATTGACCGGGTCTGATCGGGCCGGTCGGGGCCGATCGTGATTCGATCCGGCAGCAGTGCAAAAAATACAGGACGAAGCACATTGACGCTTCGCCGCATGGAGACACAGGAGAAACACTATGCTTTATCGTGAGGCCGGGCAGTTCAAGACATCGTACATTGCCGACAGCCAGATTTTCCCGATCCGTCAGGATCGTATCGGCATGGCGATTTTGCTGGCGATCGCTTTCGTCGGCATTCCGCTGGTCGGCAGCGAATACTGGTTTTCGGCGATCCTGATTCCGTTCCTGGTGTTCGCGCTGGCGGCGTTGGGACTGAATATCCTGACCGGCTATGCGGGCCAGCTGTCGCTCGGATCGGCCGCTTTCATGGCGGTGGGGGCGTATGCGGCCTACAACTTCCAACTGCGCGTCGAAGGCATCCCCATTGTGCTGTCGTTCATCCTGGCCGGCGGTTGTGCGGCGCTGGTGGGCATCGTGTTCGGTCTGCCGTCGCTGCGCATCAAGGGCTTTTATCTGGCGGTGGCAACGCTGGCGGCGCAGTTCTTCGTGGTGTGGGCGCTGACCAAGTTTTCCTGGTTCTCCAACAACAGTTCCTCGGGCGTGATCAGCACGCAGAAGATCGACTTCTTCGGCATCGCCATCAATTCGCCGGTCAGGAAATACCTGTTCGTGCTCGGCATCGTCTGCGTGATGGCGATGCTGGCCAAGAACCTGGTGCGCTCCTCGACCGGCCGTGCCTGGATGGCGGTGCGCGACATGGACGTGGCGGCGGAAGTGATCGGCATCCAGCTCATGCGCACCAAGCTGCTGGCGTTCGCGGTGAGCTCGTTCTTCTGCGGGGTGGCGGGCGCGCTGTATGCGTTCTGCTACCTCGGTTCGGTGGAGCCGGACGGCTTCTCGCTGGATCTGTCGTTCCGCATCCTGTTCATGATCATCATCGGCGGCGTCGGCAGCATCCTCGGCGCTTTCCTCGGCTCGGCCTTCATCCTGCTGCTGCCGATCTTTCTCGACAATGTGCTGCCGCCGCTGGCGTCGCTCTTGCACCTGCCGTTCACCAATGCGACGGTGTCGCATATCCAGCTCATGCTGTTCGGCGGGCTGATCATTTTCTTCCTGATTGTCGAGCCGCACGGACTGGCGCGCCTGTGGCAGATCACCAAGGAGAAGCTGCGCCTGTGGCCGTTCCCGCATTAAGAATTACTGTTTTTCAGAAGCAAAACGATGCGTGCACAGAAGTAAAAATGAGGTACGCACATGGGTAATAAAACTCAAGGAGACACGTATGAAAAATATCAAACAGCTTGTGCTTGCCGCGACCGTCGCTGCAAGCCTGTTGGCTCCCGCGCTGCCGGCGATGGCCCAGGCCAGTGACCAGTTCATTGCGATTCCGAGCTATCGCGTCGGCCCGTACGGCACCAACGGCCAGTCGTACTACGGCGGCTACGTCGACTACCTGAACTACGTCAATCTCAAGGACGGCGGCGTCAACGGCGTCAAGCTGTCCTGGGAAGAATGCGAAACCGAGTACAACAACGCCAAGGGCGTCGAGTGCTATGAGCGCATGAAGAACAAGAATCCGGTAACCAAGGGCACCGCGATCAATTCGATGGCGACCGGTATTTCCTACGCGCTGATCGACAAGAGCGTCGAAGACAAGGTGCCGCTGCTGATGATGGGCTACGGCCGTACCGATGCAGTGGACGGTTCGGTGTTCCCGTATGCCTTCCCGCTGGTGACGACTTACCAGATGCAGGTGTCGGCGATCGTCAAGTTCCTTACTACCAAGAACGGCGGCTCGCTGGCCGGCAAGAAGATCGTGTTCCTCTATCACGATTCGGCCTACGGCAAGGAGCCTATCGTGGCGCTGGAAGCCGAGGCGACGCTGGGCAAATTCAAGGTGGTGCAGATCCCCGTGGCCCATCCGGGCAACGAGCAGGGCGCGCAATGGCTGAAGATCCGCCAGGAAAATCCGGATTACGTGATCTTCTGGGGCTGGGGCGTGATGAACCAGACCGCCCTGAAGGCGGCGCAAAAGGTCGGCTTTGCACGCGACAAGATCATCGGTTCGTGGTGGGCCGGCTCTGAGGAAGACACCATTCCTGCAGGCGAGGCCGCCAAGGGTTACATGAGCGCGACCTGGAACGTGGCGGGCAAGGGCGTGCCGCTGATTGCCGACATCGAGAAGGTGGTCTACGGCGCCGGCAAGGGCAACCTGCAGGACAAGGCCAAGATCGGTTCGATCCTGTACAACCGCGGCGTCTCGGCGGCCATCGCCACGGTGGAAGCCGTGCGTACTGCACAAGGCAAGTTCGGCAAGAAGGTCATGAGCGGCGAAGACGTGCGCTGGGGCCTGGAAAACCTCAACATCACCAACGCGCGCCTGCAACAGCTGGGCGCCACCGGCCTGCTGCCTGAGATCAAGACTTCCTGCGACAACCACGAAGGTTCGGGCAAGGTCAAGATCCAGCAATGGGACGGCAGCAAGTGGGTGCTGGTGTCGGATTGGATCGAAGGCAACAAGAACCTGATCCACCCGCTGTTCAAGGCTTCCGCCGCGAAGTATGCGAAAGAAAAGGGTATTACCCCTGCCTGCATGAAATAAGTCCAGGCCTTGGCGTCGGTGCGTTGAAATGTGTCGGGCGCATCGACGCTTTTTTGGCAAGAGAATCTGAACAGCAAGTCCGAACAAGGCAGTCCAAGCCGGAGCAAGCATGGGTACAGCACTCAACATCAACAACATCGAAGTCATCTACGACCACGTGATCCTGGTCCTCAAGGGTGTCTCGCTGGCGGTGCCGGAAGGCAAGATCGTCGCACTGCTGGGCGCCAACGGCGCCGGCAAGAGCACCACGCTCAAGGCGATTTCCAACCTGCTGGGCGCCGAACGCGGCGACGTCACCAAGGGCAGCATTGAGTTCAAGGGCGAGCGCGTCGACAGGATGACGCCCAACGACCTGGTCAAGCGCGGCGTGATCCAGGTAATGGAAGGCCGGCATTGTTTCGGCCATCTGACGATCGAGGAAAACCTGCTGACTGGCGCCTACACGCGCAACATCAGCAACGCCGAAGTGAAGCAGGAACTGGAAAAGATCTACGACTACTTCCCGCGCCTGAAGGTGCGCCGCAAGTCGCAGTCGGGCTACACCTCCGGCGGTGAACAGCAGATGACCGCGATCGGCCGCGCCATGATGGCCAAGCCGTCGATGATCCTGCTCGACGAACCCTCGATGGGGCTGGCGCCGCAGATCGTGGAAGAGATCTTCGAGATCGTCAAGGATCTCAACACCAAGGAAAACGTGTCTTTCCTGCTGGCCGAACAGAACACCATGGTGGCGCTGCGCTACGCCGATTTCGGCTACATCCTGGAGAACGGCCGCGTGGTAATGGAGGGCGCGGCCAATGATCTCGCCAGCAACGAGGACGTCAAGGAGTTCTACCTCGGCGTGTCGGCGGCGGGGCGCAAGAATTTCCGCGACATGAAGTTTTATCGGCGGCGCAAGCGCTGGCTGGCTTGATGCAATTCTTCCTCAGTCCACGCATACGGTAAATTCATGTCCGACATTCTCGATACTCTGGAACAACGCGATCCGCAACAACGCGAAGCCGCGCTCATGTCCGCCTTGCCCGGTCTGGTGGCGCGCGCGCAAGGCGCCGAAGGCTGGAACCGCATCCTCAAGGGCGTCAGCGCCGGCGATATCGGCACGCGCGCGGCATTGGCGCAGTTGCCGGTCACGCGCAAATCGGACCTGAAAGATCTGCAGGCGGCGACGCCGCCGTTCGGCGGACTCAACACCACGCCGCATCGCCAGCTGCGCCGGCTGTTCGTGTCGCCTGGCCCGATCTTCGATCCGGAGGGATACAGCCAGGACTGGTGGCGTTTCGAGCGGCCGATGCGTGCGCTGGGGCTGCGCGCCGGACACATCATCCAGAACTGTTTTTCCTATCACTTCACGCCGGCGGCTTTCATGGCCGAAGGCGCGGCCGCCAAGCTCGGCTGTGCGGTGATTCCGTCGGGCATCGGCCAGACCGAATTGCAGGTTCAGACCATGGCGGCATTGCGGCCGGATGCTTACGTCGGTACGCCGTCCTTCCTCAAGATCATCATCGAGAAGGCGCAGGAAATGGGCGTCGCCCTCGACAGCCTGCAGCGCGCTTTGGTCAGCGCCGAGGCCTTGCCGCCGTCGCTGCGCAGCTGGTTCCACGACAATGGCGTGCCGAACGTGTTGCAGCTGTATGCCTCGGCCGACATCGGCAACATCGCCTACGAGTCGATCAGCGAGGGCAAGGTCAATCCGGGCATGATCCTCGACGAAGACCTGATTCTCGAAATCGTGCGCCCCGGCACCGGCGACCCGGTCAAGCCGGGTGAGGTCGGCGAAGTGGTGGTGACGTCGTTCAATCCGGACTATCCGCTGATCCGTTTCGGCACCGGCGACCTGACCGCAGCGCTGGATGGCGTCTCGCCGTGCGGCCGCAGCAACACGCGCATCAAGGGCTGGATGGGACGCGCCGACCAGACCACCAAGGTGCGCGGGATGTTCGTGCATCCTTCTCAGGTGGCCGAGATTACGCGGCGCCATGGACTGATCCTGAAGGCGCGGCTGGTGGTGAGCGGCGAGATGGCCAACGACAGCATGACGCTGCATTGCGAAACCTCGGACATGGAAAGCGCCGCGGCGCAGGCGGCGGCGATTGCCGACAGCGTGCGCGACATTACCAAGCTCAGGGGAGAGGTGCTGTTTGCGGCGCCGGGAAGCCTGCCCAACGACGGCAAGGTCATCGAGGACGCGCGCAAGTACGAATAATCAGCGGGCAGTCAATCTTCGGCGGTCTTGACCACCGTCAACCGGGCGATCAGGAATTCACCGTCGATCACCTTGCGAAACGGCACGCCGGCCGCCTCGAAACCGGGGCCGCCGTGCTCCAGCCAGGTCTGCGCGACCGTATCGAAAGTCTCTACATCCATGCCCAGCATCTGAAACGAGAGCACGAATTTTGCGCCTTGTTTTTGCCGTTTGACGATTTCTTCCAGCTTTGTCATGACCGATTCCTGTTTGCCCAGGCCCGGATGATAGCGCGAACCGCGCAAATCAGCATTTTCAGCGCCTTCCCCGAGGGCCGCATCGGTGACTTGGCGTGGCTGGCTGTGTATAATGACGCGCGGGCGTTGTTGCCAAGGCGGCATCTCCCAGAGCAGGCAATCTGCTCCGCCAGCATGAGCATTGCATTGCTACAAGGCGAACGCGAGTTCGCCTTTTTTCTTGTACGTTCCCTTGTTTCTGATTTCGTGATCGGCTGACCAATGTTTGAATTTATCCGTAACCATCAGCGCCTGATGCAATTCCTGCTGCTGCTGTTTATTTTCCCTTCCTTCGCGTTCTTCGGCCTGGAGGGCTACAGCCGCCTGTCCGATGGCGACAACGCCGTTGCCAAGGTGGCCGGCCAGACCATCACCAAGGAAGAATGGGACGCCGCGCAGCGCCAGCAACTGGAGCGCATGCGCCAGATGTCCGGCGGCCAGATCGATCCGAAGGTGTTCGATACGCCCGAAGCGCGCCGCGCCGTACTGGACAACCTGATCGCCCAGCGCGCACTGACGGCTGAAGTCGTCAACGACAAGCTGTCGGTATCGGATCTGGCGCTGCAGCAAAGCATCATGCAAATTCCCGGCCTGCTGAAGGCGGACGGCAGCTTCGACAGCGACCAGTACCGCGTCCTGCTGGCGGCCCAGGGCCTGACCCCGAAGGGCTATGAAGCCAGCTTGCGCCGCGACATGGGGCTGCAACAGCTCAACGCCGCCGTGCAAGGCACCGCATTCGCTCCGAAGACGGTCGCCGCGCGCTTGTCCGACCTGAACGACCAGGAACGCACCGTGCAGGAACTGACCTTCAAGGCAGCGTCCTTCGCGGGACAGGTCAAGGTCACCGACGACATGCTCAAGGCTTACTACGACAAGAACGGCAGCAAGTTCGAAGTGCCGGAACAGGCAAAAATCGAATACGTGGTGCTCGACAGCGCGGCCGTGGCTGCGCAGGTCAGCGTGTCTGACGCCGACGTCAAGTCCTACTATGACCAGAACATCAAGCAATATTCGACCGACGAACAGCGCCGCGCCAGCCATATCCTGCTGGAAGTGAAGAAGGGCGCATCCGCCGCCGACAAGGCCGCGGTCAAGGCCAAGGCCGACGAACTGGTGGCGCAACTGCGCAAGACGCCGGGCGACTTCGCCAAGCTGGCCAAGGCCAACTCGCAGGATCCGGGTTCCAAGGACCAGGGCGGCGACCTCGGTTTCTTCGGCAAGGGCGCCATGCTCAAGTCGTTTGAAGATGCGGCTTACAAGCTCAAGCAAGGCGAGATCAGCGATCCGGTCGAGTCCGATTACGGCTATCACATCATCCAGCTGACCGGCGTCAAGCCTGGTTCGGTCAAACCGCTGGACGAGGTGAAGGGCGAAATCTCGACCGAAATCAAGAAGCAACTGGCCGCCAAGAAGTACGCCGAACTGGCCGAGACCTTCAACAATACCGTCTACGAGCAGGGCGACAGCCTCAAGCCTGTGGCCGACAAGCTCAAGCTGAAGATCGAAACCGCCACGGGTGTGACGCGTCAGGCCAATCCGACATTGGCGCCGAACACGGTCTACAACAATCCGAAATTCCTGAAGGCGCTGTTTACCGACGACACCATCAAGGGCAAGCATAATTCGGAAGCGGTGCAGGTCGCACCGACCACGCTGATCGCCGGGCATATCGTCGAGTACAAGCCGGTGACCAAGCGTGCCTTTGACGACGTCAAGACCATCGTGCGCGAGCTGGTAACGCAAACCGAGGAACTGGCGCTGGCCAAAAAGGCCGGTGAAGCCAAGCTGGCCGAGCTGAAATCCAAGGATGACGCTACCGGCTTCGGTGAGGCCAAGCTGGCTTCGCGCGTGAAGACCCAGGGCTGGAACCAGGATGCTTTCCTGGCTGTCATGAAGGCCGATACCGCCAAGCTGCCGGCTTACACCGGTGTCGAAGTGCCAGGTCAGGGCTACAGCGTGTTTCGCATCACCAAGGTGGCGCAACCGGCCGCGCCTGACGCAGCCCGCCGCAAGACTGAACAGGACCAGATCGCCAACACGCTGGCTGAACAGGAAATGCTGTCGTACATCAATTTCCTGAAGGAAAAGGCCAAGACCAAGATCCTGAAGGGCGGCGAGACAGCCGGCGCCACCGACGGCAAGCCGGCCGATGCCGCCAGGTAAGTTGCGTCAATGACATGCATCAAACAAAAAAGGCCGCTTATGCGGCCTTTTTTGCAGCTTCGGCGCGCTGCGCCGAACGTACAATCGAAGATATCGTGAATTCTCACCCCAGTCCTTGAAGCCGCGTCCATGCCAGCCTCCATGTCAGCGTCAGTTTCAGTCCCGGCTCCGGTTCCAGTTGGACCGGCCGCACCCGTCCTCATCATCCATACCGGCGATCCCATCGACGAGTTGCGCCTCTCCTATGGCAGCTACGCCGTACAGCTGCAAAAGGCTGCCGGCCTGAGCGACGACGAGACCGAAATCGTTTCCGTGTTCCAGGGCCAGTTCCTGCGCGAGCCGGATCAATACCGTGCAGTGCTGATCACCGGTTCTCCGACCATGGTCACCGACCTGGTCGACTGGAGCGAGCGCACCGCGGCATGGTTGCGGCGCGCGGCCGAACACGGGCTGCCGATGTTCGGCGTTTGCTATGGACATCAATTGTTGTCGCACGCCTTCGGCGGCAAGGTCGGGTACAACCCGGCCGGGCGCGTGGCCGGCACCATGGCGGTGACGCGGCATGCAGTGGCGGCCGGGGAGCATTTGCTGCATGAGATTCCCGAGAGCTTCGAGGCGCACATGCTGCATTCGCAAGTCGTGCTGGAGCCGCCGCCGGGAGCAACCGTGCTGGCCAGCTCGACCATGGATCCGCATCACATGCTGCGACTGGCGCCCAACATCTTTTCAGCGCAGTTTCATCCGGAATTCACCGGCGAGTTCGTCAAGGCCCATCTCGCGTATTACACGGAGATCTACGGCAAGTGCGGCATCGACACCGCCGCGATGCGCGCCCGCGTATGCGAGACACCGCAGTCGGCATCGCTGCTGCGGCGCTTTCTTGATTTGCACGCGCCCGTGAGGCAAATCGCCAAGGCTATTTGAGCAAGGGCCTGAGGGCCGGCCAGACGTTGTCCAGCAAGGTCTGCTGTGCCTGTTCATTGGGATGCATGCGATCGGCCTGGAACAGCGCCGGCTTGTCGGCCACATCCTTCAGGAAGAATGGCACCAGCGCGGTCTTGTTCTGTTTCGCCGCGGCAGGGAACAACTGCGAGAACTTGTCGGTGTAATCGGCGCCGTAATTCGGCGGAATCTGCATCCCCACCAGCACCACCTTGGCTTTGGCCGCGCGCGCCATGTCGATCAGCGCCTGCAGGTTGGCTTGCGTGGCGCTCAGTTGCAGGCCGCGCAGCGCGTCATTGGCGCCCAGTTCGATGATCACGACGTCGGGGGCATGCTTGCTCAGCAGGGCCGGCAGGCGGGTCTTGCCGCCGATGGTGGTTTCGCCGCTGATGCTGGCGTTGATGACGCCGGTGTTGATTTTTTCCTGCTGCAGCCGCTTGTCGAGCAACGCCACCCAGCCGCTGCCACGCGTCAGGCCGTATTCGGCGGAGAGGCTGTCGCCAAGCACAAGCAGGGTTTTTGGTGCAGAATAGGCGCTCGCTGCGAGCATCAGCAGGGGCATCGCCAGCAGCGCGGCCAACAGGCGGCGCCAGCGCACATCATGTCTTCTCATCGCCTTCATCCATCTTCCATTCGATTGCATGCCTGATTCCTCTGTGTCTTCCACTTCCGCCATCGCCAACACTTCCGCCATCGAAGTCGTCAATCTGTCCAAGCGCGTCGCCGATGCCGCCGCCGAGGCGACCGCCGTCAGCAAGGCCGGCGAGCTGGCGATTTTGCGTGACGTCAATTTTAACGTGGAGGCAGGAACCACGCTGGCCATTGTCGGCGCCTCCGGTTCCGGCAAGTCGACGCTGCTGGGACTGCTGGCGGGACTGGACATGCCTTCCGACGGCACCGTCAGGATCGACGGCGTCGACATCTTCGCGCTCGACGAAGACGGCCGCGCGGCGCTGCGTAAGCACAAACTTGGTTTCGTGTTCCAGTCGTTCCAGCTGCTCGGCCATCTCAACGCGGTCGAAAACGTCATGCTGCCGCTGGAACTGCGCGGCGACGCCGAGGCGCGCAGTAAGGCCGAACGCATGCTGGAGCGGGTCGGGCTGGGCAGCCGCCTCAGGCACTATCCCAAATATCTGTCCGGAGGCGAGCAGCAGCGCGTGGCGCTGGCGCGCGCTTTCGTCACCGAGCCGCCTCTGCTGCTGGCCGACGAACCGACCGGCAGCCTCGACGCCACCACCGGCGAAGCGGTGATCCGGTTGATGTTCGAGCTGAACAAGGAGCGCGGTTCCACGCTGGTGCTGGTCACGCACGATCCGTCGATTGCGGCGCGTTGCGCCCAGACGATCACGATTGCGGCAGGACGGCTGGTGGACGCTTAAGCAGCTGTCTCTGCCGCCACCGGCAGCGGATGCGCGCGCCGGTGTTCGACCCAGGCGATGCCCATGCCGCTGGCGCAGATGATGGCGATACCGAAGATGGTGATGGCGTCGGGGAACTGGTTGAACACCAGCCAGCCCATCGCACTGGCGGAGATGATCTGGCTGTAGGCGAACGGCGTGAGCACCGACGCTTCGGCGTGCCGGTAGGCGCTGTTCATGAAGAAATGGCCGATCGTGCTGGTGATGCCGGTGGACGCCAGGATCATCCATTCGGTCGCATCGGGCGTATGCGGCGACCAGAAAAACGGCACCATCAGGCTGCTGATCACCATTCCCACCAGACCGCCGTAAAACAGCGTCACCATCGGATCGTCGGCCTGGTTGGCCTTGCGATTGAGGATGGACACGGTCGCGTAGGTCGCCGCCGACAACAGACCTAGCACCACGCCATGCGCCGGGATGTCGCCGCCTGGGCGAATCACGATCAGCATACCGGCGAATCCCACCGCGACGGCAATCCAGCGAGAAATATAGGTCGTTTCGCCCAGCAGCCACGGTGACACCGCCAGCACGATCAGCGGCGCGCAGAAATTCATTGCGGTGCCTTCGGCCAGCGGCACGATCTTGAGCACCGAAAAGAAAATCAGCGTCGACAGCAGCAACGCCAGCGCGCGCACGATCTGGAGGCGTGGCCTTGTCGACCGCAGGATGCTGCGGCCATGGCGGCGCTTGTACAGCGGCATCAGCGTGGCGGCCATGAAAACGGTGTTGATGCTGTAGCGCATCCACGCAATCATCACCACGTGATAGCCGGCCATGCCGAGCAATTTGCCTGCGGTGTCCAGTAGCGACAACGTCCATAACGCCGAAATCAGAAAGATGATGCCCAGCCAGAGTCGCGGTTGTGAAGCAATATTAGGCATGGTCCCGGATGATTTGATTGAGGAGGGTGCGCACGGCCGGGATGACTTCGCTGGCGGTCAGTCCGATCGGGCCGACGCCGAGGTCGACCAGTTGATCGGCCGCCTTGCCATGCATCCACACGGCTGCCAGCGCGGTCTGCGTCGCCGGCCAGCCTTGCGCCAGCAAGGCGCCGCACAGGCCGGACAGGACGTCGCCGGTGCCTGCGGTGGACAGCGCCGGATTGCCGGTCGTGTTGATGACGATGTCGCCGTCGGGGAACGCGATGACGGTGCCGGCGCCCTTGAGGATGGCGATGCTCTTGAAATGGCGCGCCAGCAGCCGTGCCGCCTGCGGCCTGTCGTTCTGTATTTCGGCGGTGGTGGCATCGAGCAGGCGCGCCGCTTCCAGCGGGTGCGGCGTGATGATGCTGGCGTGGTGCGCGCGATTTTGCAACTTGTGTTGCAGGCCGGGTTCGGCGGCGATCATGTTCAGCGCGTCGGCGTCGATCACGACCGGACCGTGCGCATCCAGCGCCCGCGTCAATACATCGTGCGCGTGACGCGAGGTGCCGAGGCCGGGACCGACCACCACCGAAGCGGCGCCGAACTCGACGCGGTCAGCCTGGCGCATCATTAGTTCCGGATGCACGCTGTCGTAGGCCGGCGCGTCGTCGACGAAGGCGATGAAGACGCGTCCGCTGCCGGCATGCGCGGCCATGCGTGCGGCCAGCACCGGCGCGCCGCCCATGCCGTGGGCGCCACCGACCACGATGACGTCGCCGTAGCTGCCTTTGTGGGTGTTGCCTGCTCGCGGTTTCAGCGCCGAGGCGAACAGCGCCAGTTCATTGAGCTGCGCACGCGGCGCCGAAAAATGTTTCTCTTCGATATCGAGGTTGTCGACGGTAACGTTGCCGCTGAAATCCTGGCCGTCGCAAGTGTGCATGCCCGGCTTGTCGCCGATGAAGCTGAGAGTATGCGTGGCGCGCACGGCGACACAGCCGGCGCCGCCGATAATGGCGCCGGTGTTCGCGCTGAGGCCGCTGGCGATGTCGATGGCGAGCACGGGGCAGCGCAGCGTGTTGACGTAGTCGACACAGGCGCGCAGCTTGCCGCCGATCGGCCGCGTCTGGCCGATGCCGAATAGGCCGTCAATCACCAGCGTCCAGCGTTGCCGGGTCAGATGGGCGGCGTCGGCGACGTCAAGAAACTCCACTTCGGATTCGCGCGCGCGTTGCAGCGCCTTGCGGGCATCTTCGGGTTGCTTGCTTTCGTCGGCGTGCAGGGCGACCGCGACGTGCAGTTCGAACTGGGATAAATAGTGGGCGGCTTCCAGCGCATCGCCGCCGTTGTTGCCGGGACCGGCCAGGATCAGCACATGAATGTCGTCGTCGCCGGCCACGAGGCTCAGGGCCTGGCGGGCGCAGGCTTCGCCGGCGCGTTGCATCAGCGTGTAGGAAGGCAGTTCTGCCTTGGCGGCATGTTCGATCTGGCGAATCTCGGCAATCGAATAAAGCGCACTCATAGACGACGCGGCCCGATAAGGTGGAAGGTGGAGCGGGGTGAAGACAAGGATGGTGCTGGCGCGACCATTCTAAGTCAATTGAAAAAAATCCGCAGACATGAAAAGAGCGCGGCTACAGGACGGCTGTAGCGCAAAAGAGCGTGTTTGCGCTTCCGTCTGCGGAGATTTTCAGCCGGCGACCGATGAGACCAGCAAGCCGTCGCTGTCGATTTCCGTCTCGCGGCCGGCCATGGCGTCGGCCAGCAATTTACCTGCGCCGACGGCCGCAGCCCAGCCGTGGGCGCCGTGGCCGGTGTTGACGAAGATGTTGCCCTGCGTGGTGCCTCCCACCAGCGGCATGCCGCTGGGTTGCAGCGCAAAGGTGCTGCTCCAGAAATTGGCGGTGTTGAAGTTGGCCGCGTTCGGATAGTAGTCGTTGGCGACCTTGAGCAGGCTGGTGATGGCCTTGGGATGCGGCAGTTCGGTGCGCGGCAGGAAACCCAGCAGGCCGGAGACGCGGATGCGGTTGCCGACGCGGGCGATGGCGACCCTGTAGGTCTCGTCGAACAGCGCCGTGTTGGGCGCTTCGTCGAGGTTCTTGACGGCCGCCATGGCGTTGTAGCTCTGCACCGGGCACAGCGGCAGGGACAAGCCGAGCGGCTTGAGCAGCGGCAGGTTCTGCAGGCCTGCGGCCAGCACCACGCCGTCCACGGTGAGGGTGCTGTCGCCGTCGGCGCCGGCGACGTCGATCGAGACGCGGCCGCCGAGTTCGGGCCGGACGGCTTTCACCGACTGCGAAAAATGAAATTGCACGCCGATCGACTGGGCGATCGCGCGCAGTTGCTTGACGAACAGTACGCAGTTGCCGGCGGCGTCCTTCGGGTAATACATCGCGCCGGCAATCGTCGTGACCGACTGGAAAGCCGGTTCGACCTCGCGGATCGCGTCCTGGCCCTTGAGCTGCTGGCGCGGTAGTTCGAATTGCCTGAGGCTGTTTTCAATGCCGGCGCAGCGCTCGGCGTCTGCCGGGTTACGGAACAGGTGCAGCAGGCCCTGGCTGTTTTCCTCTTCCAGCGCGTACTGTTCCTGAAGGTGCAGGGCCAGCATCTGGCCGTAAGCCGACAAGCGCGTCAGACGCTGCTTGTTGAGCGAAAAATAATCCTGGTATTCGCGGCGCGACTTGCGGACCCAGCGCCAGCGCGACGGATTGAAGCCGGACTTGACGAGGATCGGCGGCTCGTTTTTGAACAGATTGGAAAAGGCGGTGCGCGTGATGGCCGGCAGGATCAGCGGCTGCACCACGCTGGGCGCGAGCAGGCCGGAGTTGCCGAAGGTGGCTTCTTCGGCGACATTGGCGCGGCGCTCCAGCACGGCGACCTCGAAACCGGCACGGGCCAGGAAATAGGCTGTGGTTACCCCCGACAGGCCACCGCCCACAATCGCAATCTGCTTCAGTGTTTTATTATGCGTCACTATTATCGTCACTAATTCAATCGAGGCCGACCGGTGAAAATCCTTGTCGACCTGTACTGGCGCTGCTTGCCGAGGTGCGCCGATGATCCGTCCGGGGTGTTCGCCCGATACTCGCCCCGTAATGCGGCCTGAATGATACCAAATCGCAGCAGAGAAGAGCGCAGTTGCCGATTTTTGCTGCAGGATGGCGCCGGATTTTCGGATCGGCTCAAGCGATTTCCGTATTTCGCGATTGTTGGTTGTTGATTGTTGACTGTTGCCCGGCGACGGCGACCGTGATCCCGATTTTTCCTTCGAAGGGGACTTGTTATTTCGGGTGCTGACTGGTTACATTAGCGCCAGCCGCAGTAAAGCGGTTTGCGGGAACGAGCGTCTTGTAGTTTCGCATCAACGCGCATCAATCAATTTTAAAGGTGAACACCATGACCAAACGTTTTGCTGCATTCTTCTTCGCGCTGTTCGTATTGGCGCTGGCCGGTTGCGGTTCGACGCCCCAACAGGCCAGCACCGGTCAGTACATCGACGACTCCGTGATCACCACCAAGGTGAAGGCGGCCATCTTCGAAGAACCGAACCTGAAGACGCTGGAGATCGGCGTCGAGACTTTCAAGGGCATCGTGCAACTGAGCGGTTTTGTGAACAGCAGCGCTACCGCGCTCAAGGCTTCTGAAGTGGCGCGCAAGGTGGAAGGCGTCAAGGGCGTGAAGAACAGCCTGGTCGTGAAATAAGCGACGGCGCTTGTTCGCCTCGGCCCGGTTCGACTTTGGTCGGCCGGGCCGTTTTTCATTCTGCGGCTAGCGTACTCGTTGCACTTGCTGCATCCAATGCTTCGAACTGCGCACGCAAGAAAGCCAGCAAGGCGCGCACCGTCGGCGACGCACTGTTGCGATGCGGATAGACCGCATTGAGCGGGATTTCTTCCTGGCAGTACGCATCCAGCACAGTCGCCAGCCGGCCGGCGCGTACGTCGTGGCGCACATCGATCCAGGATTTGTAGGCGATGCCGGCGCCGGCCACCGCCCACTCGCGTGCGATCGACGCGTCATCGGTCATGCGATCGCCTTGCACCTTGACGTCGATGGTTTGCTTGCCGTTCTGGAAGCGCCATTGATTGAACAAGCCCTGTTTCAGATAAAACAGCAGGCAGTTGTGGCGCACCAGGTCATCGGGCGTTTGCGGTGTGCCGTGGTGCTGCAGGTAGGCCGGCGACGCCACCAGCACGCGCCGGCCGGTCGTCAGCTGCTGTGAGACCAGCGACGAGTCCGCCAATTTTCCCGAACGGATGGCGACGTCGACGGCGTCGCGAAACAGATCCGCAATCCGATCAGAAAACTGCATCGTGAATTTGACCGCCGGATGCCGCGCCTGAAATTCGTTGAGCCAGGGGAAGAGCACATTGCGTCCGATGTCGGACGGCATCGACAGCCGGATATGCCCCTGGATCGCATCCTTGCTGCTGCTCAGCAGGGTTTCGCCTTCCTGGAGCAGCGCCAGCGCATCGCGGCAGTATTCCAGGAAGATTTCTCCTTCGGGCGTGAGCCGCATGCTGCGTGTGGAGCGCGCAAACAGGCGCGTATTGAGGCGCTGTTCGATGCGTTTCAGGCTGGCGCTGGCGGTGGCCGGCAGGACGCCGAGGATGCGCGCGGCCTGCGACAGGCTGCCGGTGTCGGCGGTATGGATCAGCAATTGCAGGTCGGTCGTCGCGTACATGTCAATTTTCAAATTAAATTTGTAAGTAATTCAATTTTAAGTCTATTTATCTGTTTTTACGATGCCGTGATAATGGCTCATCTCCCGGACGTTGCCGGGTGCTTGATAAAGGAGAAACACCATGAAAGCCGTCGCCCTGAAGCGTTACCTGCCCATCGCCAACCCCGAATCCCTGCTCGACGTCGACTTGCCCCGCCCAACGCCGCAAGGCCGCGACCTGCTGGTGGCGGTCAAGGCGATTGCCGTCAATCCGGTCGACACCAAGGTGCGCGCGCCCAAGGACAAGATCGAAGACACCCCGCGCGTGCTCGGCTGGGATGCCGTCGGCGTGGTCGAAGCGATCGGCGCCGACGTTACCGGCTTCAAGGTCGGCGACCGGGTGTTCTACGCCGGAGACATCACGCGTCCGGGCAGCAACAGCGAATTCCAGCTGGTCGACGAACGCATCGTCGGCCATGCGCCGGCCTCGCTGTCGGTGGAGCAGGCCGCGGCCTTGCCATTGACCGCCATCACTGCCTGGGAAGCCTTGTTCGAGCGCCTGCGTGTGCCGCGCAAAGCCGCTTCCGGCAAGGCGCCCAGCATTCTCATCATCGGCGGCGCCGGCGGCGTCGGTTCGATCGCGATCCAGCTCGCGGCCAAGGTGGTCGGCCTGAACGTGATCGCCACGGCCTCGCGTCCGGAGTCGGAAAAATGGGTGCGCGAACTGGGTGCGCAGCAGGTGATCGACCATTTCGACGACATCCCGGCCCAGCTCAAGGAAATCGGCTTCGGGCAAGTCGACTACGTGCTGATCCTGAACGACACCGACAAGCATTTCCCGGCGGCGGCGGATGCCATCGCGCCGCAGGGCACGATCGCCACCATCGTCGAGAACAGCGGGCCGCTGGACGTGTCGCTGCTGAAAGCCAAGAGCGCCGGTTTCGTGTGGGAATTCATGTTCACGCGGTCGATGTTCCAGACCCCGGACATGGGCGAGCAGGGCAAGCTGCTCAATGAAATCGCCGCCCTGATCGACCAGGGCGTGATCCGCACCACGCTCAGCAAAGTGTTGTCGCCGATCAATGCCGCCAACCTGCGCCAGGCCCATGCCGACCTGGAAGGCGGCCGGGTGATCGGCAAGATCGTGTTGAAGGATTTTTAAGTACGTGGTGCTACTGCTGCCATTCCGGATTGCTTTCCTGCCGGAATGGCGGTTTTCGTGGGCTGGAACAGGGTGGGCAAGGTATAATTCGGGTTTTCGTATTTTCCGACGCAAATGCTGCGCTACGGATCCGATACGACTCGATTCCACCGCCAAATCCTGACTTCCTGCCATGCTGATTCTGCCGGGCTCCAATGCCCTTTCCGCCTTCCGCACCCAACGTCTCCTGTCCCAACTGCAAGCTGTCGACGCCGCCATCACGGGCGTGACCGGACGCTTCATCCATTTCATCGACGCCGTCGGTGAGGTAACGCAGGAAGACCAGGCCCGTCTCGACGGTTTGCTGACCTACGGCGAGCCGTTCAGCGGCGCGGCGGAGGGTGACGAATTCGTGGTGATCCCGCGCTTCGGGACCATTTCGCCGTGGGCCAGCAAGGCCACCGACATCGCGCGCAACTGCGGCATGGCGAACATCCATCGCATTGAACGCGGCATCGCCTACCACGTGCAGGTCAAGAGCGGCCTGCTGGGCGGCGCCAAGAAACTGAGCGAAGCCAGCATCGCGGCGGTCGCTGCGCTGCTGCACGACCGCATGACCGACATGGTTCTGCGCACGCCGCAGGAAGCGGCGGGCCTGTTCAGCGAGCTGCAAGCCAAGCCGCTGGAATTCATCGACCTGCTGGCCGGCGGCAAGGCGGCGCTGGAAAACGCCAACACCGAACTCGGCCTGGCCTTGTCCGACGACGAGATCGATTATCTGGTCGGGGCCTTCACCCGCGCGCAGCGCAATCCGACCGACGTCGAACTGATGATGTTCGCGCAGGCCAACAGCGAACACTGCCGCCACAAGATTTTCAATGCCGACTGGACCATCGACGGCGAGAAGCAAAGCAAGTCGCTGTTCGGCATGATCCGCAACACGCATGAACTGCATCCTGAAGGCACCGTGGTGGCCTACAGCGACAACTCCTCCGTCATCGAAGGTGCCAACATCTCGCGTTTCTACCAGCGCGGCGCGGCCAAGGGCAACGTCTACGAGGCTTCGGACGAACTGACCCATATCCTGATGAAGGTCGAGACGCACAACCATCCGACCGCGATCTCGCCATTCCCGGGCGCCTCCACCGGCGCCGGCGGCGAAATCCGCGATGAAGGCGCAACCGGTCGCGGCGCCAAGCCGAAGGCGGGTTTGACCGGCTTCACCGTCTCCAACCTGATGGTTACGCACGCCGTGCAACCGTGGGAAAACGCCCGCGACGTCGCGCAAGCGCCGGCACGGCGCGATGCGTTGGCGCAGGGCGGCATTTACGGCAAGCCTGACCGCATCGCTTCGCCGCTGCAGATCATGATCGACGGGCCGCTTGGCGGCGCAGCGTTCAACAACGAATTCGGTCGTCCCAACCTGGGCGGGTATTTCCGCACCTACGAACAAAACGTCGGCGGCAACGTGCAGGGCTATCACAAGCCCATCATGATCGCCGGCGGCATCGGCAGCATCAACGCCAAGCACACCAAAAAGAACGACTTGCCGGTCGGCAGCCTGCTGATCCAATTGGGCGGTCCCGGCATGCGTATCGGCATGGGCGGCAGCGCCGCCTCGTCGATGGCAACCGGCGCCAATACCGCCGACCTGGACTTCGACTCCGTGCAACGCGGCAATCCTGAAATGGAACGCCGCGCGCAAGAGGTCATCAACGCCTGCTGGACCATGGGCGACGACAACCCGATTCTGTCGATCCACGACGTCGGCGCCGGCGGCCTGTCGAACGCATTCCCGGAGATCACCAACGATGCCAAGCGCGGCGCGATTTTCGACCTGCGCAAGATCCCGCTGGAAGAAAGCGGCCTGGCGCCCAAGGAAATCTGGAGCAACGAATCGCAGGAGCGCTATGTCCTGGCGATCGCGCCGGAGCATTTGCCGCTGTTCCGCTACCTGTGCGAGCGCGAGCGCTGCCTGTTTGCGGTGGTCGGCACGGCGACGGAAGAGCGTCAGCTCAAGCTGGTCGACGCCGAGCAGAACAACAATCCGGTCGACATGCCGATGGATGTGCTGCTGGGCAAACCGCCCAAGATGCACCGCGATGTTCAGCACGTCGCCGTGGAACTGCCGCCGGTCGACCTGACCGGCATGGACCTGGTCGAAGTCTCGCACCGCGTGCTGCGCCTGCCGACCGTCGCCGACAAGTCCTTCCTGATCACCATCGGTGACCGCAGTGTCGGCGCGATGACCGTGCGCGACCAGATGGTCGGTCCGTGGCAGGTTCCGGTGGCCGATTGCGCCGTCACCGCGATGAGCCTGGAAGGCTATCTCGGCGAAGCGATGGCGATGGGCGAGCGCACGCCGCTGGCCGTGATCAACGCCGCTGCGTCGGGCCGCATGGCGGTGGGCGAGGCGATCACCAATATCGCCGCCGCGGCGATTGACAAGATTTCCGACATCAAGCTGTCGGCCAACTGGATGGCGGCCTGCGGCCAGCCCGGCCAAGATGCCGCGCTGTTCGACACAGTCAAGGCCATCGGCATGGAATTGTGCCCGGCGCTGGGGGTATCGATCCCGGTCGGCAAGGACTCGCTGTCGATGCGTACGACATGGAAAGATGACGGCGAGGCCAAGTCCGTGATGTCGCCGGTGTCGCTGATCGTGTCCTCGTTCGCACCGGTGCAGGACGTGCGCCGCACGCTCACGCCGCAGATCCGCAAGGACCTGGGCGATACCGTGCTGATCGCCATCGACCTCGGCCGCGGCAAGAACCGCATGGGTGCATCCGCGCTGACGCAAGTCATGCAGCAGATCGGCAATGAAACGCCGGACGTCGACAGCGCCGAAGACCTGAAGGGCTTCTTCGCCGCGATCCAGCAACTGAACAAGGAAGGCCAGTTGCTGGCGTACCATGACCGTTCGGACGGCGGCCTGTTCGCCACGCTGGCGGAAATGGCCTTCGCCGGCCGCAGCGGCCTGTCGATCAACCTCGATATTCTGACCATGGAAGGCGAGCACGCTTCCGACTGGGGCGACTCGAAAAACTGGACATCGCAAGTCGGCGAGCGCCGTAACGAAATGACGCTGCGCGCGCTGTTCAGCGAAGAGCTGGGCGCCGTGATCCAGGTGCGCGCCGAGCAGAAGTCGGAAGTCATGAACGTGCTGCGCACCTACAACCTGGGCGCCTGCAGCCACATCATCGGCAAGCCGAACGACCGTGACGTGATTGAATTCATGCGCGACGCCAAGAACATCTACAGCCAGCCGCGCAGCGCGCTGCATCGCCTGTGGAGCGAAACCAGCTGGCGCATTGCGCGCCTGCGCGACAACCCGGCCTGCGCCGATGCCGAATACGAGCGTCTGCTGGACCTGGCCGATCCGGGCATCACGCCGAAGCTGACGTTCGATCCGCAGGAAGACATCGCGGCGCCGTTCCTCAATATCGGCGCACGTCCGCGCGTGGCGATCCTGCGCGAGCAGGGCGTCAATTCGCATATCGAAACGGCCTACGTGATGCACAAGTCCGGCTTCGAGTCGGTCGACGTACACATGAGCGACCTGATTGCCGGCCGTGCAAAGCTGGATGACTTCAAGGGCCTGATCGCGGTGGGCGGCTTCTCGTACGGCGACGTGCTCGGCGCCGGCGAGGGCTGGGCCAAGACGATCCTGTTCAACGCGCAACTGGCGGAGCAGTTCTCGCAATTCTTCCAGCGCCAGGATACGTTCTCGCTGGGTATCTGCAACGGTTGCCAGATGATGAGCAACCTGAAGTCCATCATCCCGGGCGCGCAAGACTGGCCGAAGTTCACGCGCAACAAGTCGGAGCAATTCGAAGCGCGCTTCTCGATGGTCGAGGTACAGGACTCGCCGTCGATCTTCTTGCAAGGCATGGCCGGCACGCAGACGCCGATCGCGGTCGCGCACGGTGAAGGCTTTGCCGACTTCTCGTTGACCGGCGACGTCAACAAGGCGCTGGTGGCGATGCGTTTCGTCGACAACAAGGGCGCGGTGACCGAAGCCTATCCGTACAATCCGAACGGCTCGCCGCAAGGCATCACCTCGGTGACCACGCCGGACGGCCGTTTCAACGTACTGATGCCGCATGCCGAACGCGTGTTCCGCAGCGTGACCCAGTCCTGGCATCCGGATGGCTGGGGCGAGGATTCGCCGTGGATGCGCATGTTCCGCAATGCGCGCAAGTGGGTGGGGTAATACCCGCCGCCGGCTTGCAGCAGTAAAAACAAAAAGGCACTTCGCGGAGTGCCTTTTTCATGGCTGCTGCAGTCTTTGATTGCGTCACCAGGGCGTGTCATCGATTGAATATTCTTTGACGATCGCACACCCGTTATGCGCAATCCATTACGGCTGCTTCTTGAACAAATCCTGGAAGATCAACTGGCCCCAAGTGCGTCCACGTGCATGTACCAGCCAGCCGCCCTCGTTGAATTTTCCCAGCTTTATGGGCGCGAATCCCAATTGCCTGGCTAAGTCCTCCACGGGAGCAAGCGCATCCTCGTCGTCGCTCGACAGGAAGACGACCCGGTGACCGCCATCGACGACCGGATCGGTAGCCAGCGTGGCCGCAATCAGGTGATTGAAACCCTTTACGAACTTGGCGCCAACGAACGATTTTGCAGCGAAGGCTGAGGACGGGAGGCCGTCCAGCTCCTCAAGGGGAACTAAAGCGTTCATCGCGTCGACGACCGTCTTGCCTTTCCAGTTCGATAGAGCCTTCGCAACTTCGCGATGCTCCCCGAACGGGACTGCCAGGATGATTGTGTCGGCTTCAAGCGCATCCTGCAGCGATTTGGCGACGACGTTGGGGCCAATCGTCCGAGCCAGTGGCGCCAAAGCCTCGGGCGACTGGCGGCTTGCGACAGTCACGTCAATGTTTTTGCGTGCGAAGGCGTGGGCAAGCGCTTGGCCGATCTTGCCGAAGCCGATAATTGCATAGCTCATCGTTTTCCTTTCATGAGTTTCAATTGAATTCGTCAGTTACAGCAATCGCGTCTGTCTCTGTTCCGCGTTGATAGTTTGTCCCCGGCGCTTTAACAGCACCGGGGACGATCTGCCGCTTCCGCATCAGACCTGCGCCATGCCTCCGTCGACGGCAAGCTCTACGCCGGTAATGTAAGAAGCTTCGTTGGAGGCGAGGAACAGGACGGCGGCTGCAATTTCCTCAGGCTTGCCTCTGCGAGCGAGGGGAACCTGAGTAACGAACTGGGCCGCCGCTTGTTCGGCCTGCTCAGGAGTAAGGCCCGCTTTTTCAAGGGCTGGAGTCTCGATGGGTCCCGGGCTTACCGCATTCACGCGGATTTTGCGGTCTTTCAGTTCCATGGCCCAGGAACGCGCGAAGCTGCGCACAGCCGCCTTGGCTGCGGCGTAGACGGCAAATAACGGCAATCCCATTTCGTTTGCGACAGAAGAGGTCAGGATGATTGAGCCTCCGTCTTTGAAGAGAGGAAGGGCCTTCTGCACCGTAAAGAATTGCCCCTTTGCGTTGAGGTCGAAGGTTTTGTCGAAATGAGCTTCGGTGGCCGCCTGGATCGGAGCGACTTCGCCCCAGCCGGCATTCACAAAGAGTACGTCGATGTGGCCGTGTTTCTCTTTCACCACGGCATAGAGCCGGTCCAAGTCCTCCAGGCGCGTTACGTCTCCCGCAACCGTGGTGACATTATTTCCGATTAAGGCAGCGGCATCTTTCAGCTCTTTTTCCCGGCGGCCGGTGATTACGACGTGCGCGCCTTCTTCCGCGAAACGCTTGGCCGTGGCCAAGCCGATCCCGCTATTGCCACCGGTGATGACTGCGACCTTACCATTCAGATTTCCCATGACTTTTCCTTTTTGCGCGAATGCGCTAGATGTTGTGGAACACCGATCCGAGATCGAGTATATTATTCGGATCACTGATTCGAATATATGGAACACTGTTCCGTTTGTCAAGGGGGAACCTATGCGCGCTGACGCTAGAAAAAATTACGACCATCTGCTTACAGTCGCTCATGACGTCGTTGCCGAGCATGGCGCCGAGGCGTCCATGCGAGAAATCGCTCGCCGTGCCGATGTCGGTCTAGCCACATTGTTCCGTCATTTTCCGACCCGAGAGGCCTTGTTTGAAGCATTGCTGCATATGAATGTGAATGCACTGGTGCAGCAAGCAGCAGACCTCGAAACATCCAAGCCACCTGACGAAGCACTCGTGTCGTGGTTTCGTGAAGGGGTAGCGTTCGTCCACATTTATAACGGCGTTTGCGCCTTGATGGCGAAAGCTCACGCAGACCCGAATTCTGCACTTCACGCGTCAAGCACTGCATTACATGCAACGGGAGCACGACTACTGCTTCGTGCCCAGGCCGATGGAACGGCCCGCACCGATATGACCGGGGAAGACCTGTTTGCCCTGATGTCGGCGCTCGGCTGGCTTGGCGATCAACCCTCGCTTGCGCCACGGGCCGATCATGTCTTTCGCGTTATTACGAGCGCCATCCTGACAAATCAGCCGGACAGCGAGGGCAAGAAAGCCAAGAAAGCAAAGCCTTGAATTGGCTTTCCTGATCTTCAAGGGATTTGAATCGGCTTTTGACTTCAAGGGGCAGGTTCTTTAGCCTGAATGGATCGGCGAGCCATTCCTGAGCATCGCAAGCTTTGTCGGTGATGACGGTGTCGGCTGGCTGTCCGGCTAAGATACGAGCGAAAAAAAACGCAGACCCGGACGGGCGTCTGCGTTTGATGTCCAACCGGCTGCAGCGGTCAAGCCGCACGGTCGGTCTTCTCCGTCGATGAAACAGCTTAGAAAATGTGACGAATGCCCACGCCGACAGTAGTCAGGCTGTTCTTGCCGGTAGTGGAGTTTGTGATTTCATAGACGGCCGCATCTTTGGCCTTGTTGTAGTCGACTGTGGTGTACAGCTGCGTGCGCTTGGACAACGCATACTCGGCCACGCCCACGACTGCATAACGCTTGCCGTTGCCGACATTGCCCAGGCCGGTATAGGCCACGTTCTTGCTCTTGTCGTAGTAGAACGCACCGGTCAGCGCCAATGCGGTGGTCGCATTGAACGTAGCGCCGGCGAAATAGCCATCGTCCTTGCGTTCGACGCCTGCGACGTTTCCGCCGAGGGTATTGGCTGTGGAATAGCTGGTGGTCGCCATGAATGCGGCGTTCAGGCCGGTCGCGTCCTTCAGGCGGAAGTAGCCGCCAAACACTTTAGCCACGCCGAAGTCATAAGAGGCGGACAGGTTGTAGGTGGTCGCCTTGTTCTTCGCCGCCAATGTGTCGACGGTTTGCTGGAAGCCGCCGCCGATCGCGAAGCCTCCGGCGTTGTAACGCAGCGCAGTGCTTACCTGGCTTCCGCTACGGGCGGATCCGGCTTGTTCGCCGAAAGCATAGCTCACCGATGCTGCTACAGGGCCGAACTGGCCGTCATAGCGCAGGGTGTTGTTGCTGCGAATGCGGGTAGCTGCAGCTGGCAGCCACGCGTTGGATTCGTAGTTGCCTACGGTCAGCGGGTCGAAATGGTCAGCCATGAGGTCGAACAATGGCGTGTTCTGGCGGCCGACGCTCACCTTGCCGAAACTACCCGACAAACCAACCCAGGACTGACGGCCGAACAAGACGCCAGCGCCGTTGGCCAAGGCGCCGGTGTCGCTGTTGAAACCATTTTCGAGCCTGAATTCGGCCTTCAATCCGCCGCCCAGATCTTCGACGCCCTTGAAGCCAAGACGGCTGTTAGAAATGGCGCCATTGTCCATACGCAGATTGCTGTTGCCTTGGGCGTTATCGTTGCTGACATAGCGGATGCTAGTGTCGACGATGCCGTAGATCGTCACATTGGACTGGGCCAAGGCGCTGATACTGGTGCCGGCCAGAGCTGCGACGGCCAGGGCCAGGTAAGTTTTTTTCATGTATGTCTCCTGAACTTGCATGTGTTATGGATGGCAGGGAAGTGAGCGCTATCGTGTAAGGCCCGCTCCCTGCCGTTCATCGCCGCGCTTGCTTTTGAATGTTGGTGCGCGGCGTCGCCCCGGTAGGGGGCAAGGCGCAAGAATATCAGGACGTTTTTCGGCTGAGAAACGAATTAAGAGACGATAGTGCTTTTTGTCGTTTTTCGGCAAATGCGTAAATAATTTACGCGTCCTTATTGACGAAAATGCGTGTTTCGCGCACCCATGGTCGTTTCTTTTTGTTTTTTACGCATGAGGCATCATTTTTTGTACAAATCAAAAAGCAGGGCCTGAAAATTAAAAAAACGCCCAAACCGTTTCCGGCAGGGGCGTTCTTTGAACTTGCGGAGCGCTCGCGCGCGTCGCGAGATGATGCTCGGTACTACGGGGTATTACTGAGAATTACTGAACCTTGGCTTTCTTGCGCAGTTCTTCCTGATAAGCCTGCAGCTTCTTCTGTTGCAGCGCTTCGGCGATTTGCGGCTTCACTTCTTCCAGGGTCGGGACCTTGGCCGGACGAGTATCTTCCAGCTTGATCACGTGGTAACCGAATTGGGTCTTGACCGGTGTTTCGGTGATGTCGCCCTTTTTCAGCGCCACCATGGCGTCGGAGAACGGCTTCACGAACGAAGCAGGCGTGGCCCAGTCCAGATCGCCGCCGTTGGCTGCGGAACCGGTGTCCTTCGATTGCTTGGCCAGGTCTTCAAACTTGGTGCCGGCCTTGAGCTTGGCGATGATCGCCTTGGCGTCTTCTTCCTTGTCGACCAGGATGTGGCGGGCATGGTATTCCTTGTCGCCGGCTTGTGCCTTGAACTTGTCGTACTCGGCCTTGATGTCGGCGTCTGCAACCGGATGCTTCTTCAGGTAGTCACCGATCAGGGCGCGGATGACGATACCCTGGCGCGCCAGTTCGAGCTGGTTCTTGACGTCGGCGTTGTTGCTCAGGCCTTGCTTGTCGGCTTCCTGCATCAGGATTTCGCGGTTGATCAGCTCTTCCTTGACGGCGCCGCGCAGTTGCGGGCTGTCAGGCTGGCCTTGTGCAGTCATTTGCTTGACCATGGCATCGGCGCGCGACGACGGAATGGACTTGCCGTTCACGACGGCCAGGTTTTGCGCCATGACTGGCAGAGCAGCGGCTGCGAACAGCAGCACCAGCAAACGAGCAGGTTTGAATGTCATTATCGAATCCTAAAAAATGGAGGTAATAGGGTAACTAATAGCTAACAAGCCGGGAGTGTGAAATATAAGAGGGGGGATAGTCTTGTTAGTTCGCTATTTCTGATGGTGCGATAGCCGTGATGGCCAGTGCGTGTATATCCTTGTGCATCATGTCAGCCAGGCAATCATACACCAGCCGATGCCGAATTAAACGATTTTTCCCCTCAAAAGCGGCTGAAATCAGGCGTACGCGGTAGTGCCCGCCGCCCGACGCTGCGCCCGCATGGCCGGCATGCAGGGCCGATTCATCCTCCACCAGGCACTCGCTCGGAGTGAAAGCGGCAAGCAGCTTTTCGCGGATGACATCCGGCCGTGCGCTCATTCTGCATCCTTCATGTATTTCGACAGGAACAGGCTTTGCGCGATGATGAAAGCGAACATCAGGCCCATGGTGCCGAACATCTTGAAATTGACCCAGACGTCGAGCGTGTAGTTGAACGCCACGTAGAGGTTGAGCAGGCCCATCGCAACGAAGAACGCCGACCACGCCAGGTTCAGCTTGCCCCACACCGGTTCGGGCAGGGACACTTGTTTTTCCATCATCGTGCGGATCAGATTTTTCTTGAAGAAAAGTTGGCTGACCAGCAAGGCGACGGCAAAGCACCAGTACAAAATGGTCGGCTTCCACTTGATGAACGTATCGTCACGGAAATAGATGGTGGCGCCGCCGAACACCACGATGATGGCCAGCGAGACCCACAGCATGCCGTCGACTTTCTTGCGGCGCGCCAGCAGATAGCCGATCTGCGCCAGCGAGGCGACGATGGCGACCGCCGTGGCCAGCAGGATCGGCGCCAGCGTGGCCGTGACCGCGCCGCCGGACATCACGCCCGAGAGGTATTGCGACACCAGGCCCTGGGCCGCGTCGGCATGACCTTCCCCCCATTTGAATACGCCAAAAAAGAGGATGACGGGAAAGAGGTCGAACAAGAACTTCATGTGCGTGAGTCTTTTTAAAAGTGGATGAGCGGATGCCGCAGGATGACACAGACCCGCAGCTTATCAGGTGGCCGGATCAAAGCGCAACGAAGCTGAATTGATGCAGTAGCGCAGGCCGGTCGGCGGCGGACCGTCGGGGAATACGTGGCCCAAGTGCGCGTCGCACACGTTGCACACGATTTCTGTGCGGATCATGCCATGGCTCTTGTCGACGATCTCGCGCACGTTGGCCGGATCGAGCGCCTTGAAATAGCTGGGCCAGCCGCAGCCCGAGTCGAACTTCGTGTCCGAGGCGAACAAGGGCGTATTGCAGCAGACGCAGGTGTAGATGCCGGCTTCGTGATGGTCCCAGAATTTGCCGGTGAAAGCGCGCTCGGTGGCGGCGTGGCGGGTGACCTGGTATTCCATGGTGTCCAGCTGGGCGCGCCATTCGGCATCGGTTTTTTGAACTTTGGCAGTCATGGGGTGGCTCCTTGGCAGGGGTGATAAACAAGTTCTGTATGGTTTGGTCGTGCGGCGACGGGCAATCTTACGTTCGCGATCACGAGGAGCAGCTGACTTCCAGGTGACTGGCCCAGTCCGGCGGCAGGTCGGCGTACTTGTCGTGTTCCGGCTGCTCGTCGAAAGGCCGGCGCAGGATTTCCTGCAGCTTCGCGACTTCCGAGAAGTCCTTGTTCTGCGCCTTGTCGATAGCGACTTGCGCCAGATAATTCCGTAGCACGTATTTGGGGTTGCTTGCGTCCATTGCAAGTTTCCTGGCGGCATCGACGCTGTTTTCCTGGCGCAGGCGGGCGCGGTATTGTCCGGCCCAGGCATCGAAGGAAGCACGTTCGATGAACAGATCGCGCAATGGTTCATCGCCGCCGTCGTCCCCGGCGTGCAAGTCGCTCAGGCGGCGGAAGAACAGGGTGAAATCGACATGGCCGGCCTGCAGGATGGCGAACATCGACTCGAACAGTTTGTCGTCATCGGCCTGGCGTGTCGCCAGTCCGAGTTTGGCGTGCAGCAATTCATCGTTCTTCGCGGCGAATTCGGCTTCGTATTGCCCCAGCGCGGCCTCGGTGTCTTCCACGCTGTCGATAAGTGGCAACAGCGCCTGACCGAGCGCGAAGCAATTCCACTGGCCGATGCGCGGCTGCATCTGGTACGAATAGCGTCCCTGCTGATCAGTGTGGTTGCAGATGTGGCGCGCATCGAATGCTTCCATGAAGCCGAAGGGGCCGTAGTCCAGCGTCAGGCCGAGGATGGACATGTTGTCGGTGTTCATCACGCCGTGCATGAAGCCGACCGCCTGCCAGTGCGCCATCAGGTGCGCCGTGCGGCGCGTGACTTCGGTCAGCAGCGCGCGGTAGGGATTGCCGGCGCCGGACAATTCAGGATAAAAATTGGCGATGACGTTGTCGGCCAGCAGCTTCAGCTCATCGTGGCGCTTGTTGTAATACCAGTGCTCGAACGATCCGAAGCGGATGAAACTGGGCGACATGCGCGTCACCACCGCCGTGGTTTCCAGCGTCTCGCGCCGGACTTGCTGATCCGATCCGGTGACGCACAAGGCGCGCGTCGTCGGGATGCCGAGTCCGGCCATCGCTTCGGAACACAGGAATTCGCGGATCGACGAACGCAGCACGGCACGGCCGTCGCCCATGCGCGAATACGGCGTCTGGCCGGCGCCCTTGAGCTGGATTTCCATGCGCCCGCCATCGCGCGCCGGCAGATCGCCCAGCAGGATCGCGCGGCCATCGCCGAGCTGGCCGGCCCAGACGCCGAACTGATGGCCGGAATACACGGCCGCCAAGGGTTTGGAGTGCTGCGCGATGACGTTGCCGGTGAAGACGTCAATGAAACTCTCGCTGCCGGCCGTTGCCGGATCGATGCCGACCAGCGCGGCGGCATCGGCGCTGATGCCCACCAGGTAAGGCTGCGGCAATGGCGTCGGTTGCAGTCGCGTGAAGAATGCCGGCGGCAATTCCGCGAAGGCATTGGCGAACGGCAGCGCGACGGGATCGGGGATGTGATCGGAGCCGGAAGGGATGACGGAGGCGTTCATGAACAGGGACAAGCACAAAAGAATCCGCCATTTTGACAGAGAAGCGGACAAGGCATCGGATGAGGCGCAGTTCGGGCCGCACTCCGGCAGGCATTTCTTCCGGGGATGTGAGACCATCCCGCCAAACCTTCGCCGCGAGCCGTCCATCATGAGCCTGTTGTCCCGCCGTCTGCGCTGTTACGTCCTGTCGCTCGCCTGCCTGGCGGGCAGTGCCTTCGCTGAAGTCCCGGCCTATGCCCCGGTCAAGGCGCATGTCTGCGGCGAGTGCCCGGTCACCGTGCCGGCCGGGATGACGCCGATGCGCGGCGTGGTCATTTCTCAGGGCGCCTTCGGTACGCCGGTCGGCTACTGGTCGGCGGTCGATCTCGACCGGCGCAGCATGACGCGCTTCATCACCCAGCTGAAGAACCCGGCCGAAAAACCGGCGCTGGTGCAAAGCCGCACGGTGCAACTGAGCGACGACGACCTGGCGGCCATCGTGCCGCTGATGAATACGCTCTGGAGCCTGCCCGATGCCTTGCCGCTTCAGCGCACCACGGATGCCGTGTGGGCGCTTGAACTGTTTGACGCAGGCGTACGGCGCAAGGAGTACGGCATGGGCGCGATCCAGGCGCAGGGCGCCGAGCTGAACAACGTACTGGATGCGATCTGGCGCCGGTTGGCGCGCTAGCATTCAATCTCCTGAATTAATCTCCAGTCATCCCGTCATTGTCCGGTCACATCGCGGCGCTACTTTGCAGCACAGGTATTGCCGCCAACCGGATGGGAGACAGGGATGCAAAATGCCGTAGCGTTTGCCGACAACGATGTTGTCCTGATTGCATGGAGTTATGGCCGCAAGCTGCCCGGATGCATGGGCTTCGCGGTGTACCGCATCGACGCGGCCGGCACCGAGACGGCGCTGCCTTCGGTGGCCGTGTTTCCCGGAACCAAACGCCTGCCGGCGCAGACCACCGAACAATTCCCGATCCAGAAGTTCTACTGGAAGGACCCGTATGCGCGCCTGATCGCCGGCAAGAACAACCGGACCTTCCGTTACCGGATCGTGCCGCTGGAAGGCAAGCCGGGAAAGCTGACGCCGATGCGCGTCGCCTTCGCCATCTCCAATGAAGTCACGCTGAGCCCGCAGGTCGGACCGGATTTGCAGGCTTACTTCAATCGCGGCCTGATCTCGACGCAACGGGTGTCGCGCACCATGGATGGCCATCCGGACAAGGAAAGCCTGCTGGCCATGGTGAGCCAGCCCGGCAACGCCATGCGCGAGAGCCTGGCCGGCGACATGATCGCCGCCTTGCTGGATTTCGTCGCGCGCGCAGGCAAGGGCGGCAGGCTTTACGCCGCCTTGTACGAACTGGGCGACGACGAGCTGATCTCAGCGCTGGAGAAAGCCGGCAAGAAGCTGCACCTGATCCTCTCCAATCCCAAGGCCGGCGACCAGCAAAGCGCCAGCGGCATCACGGACGGCAACGATGCATCGCGCAAGCGTCTGCGTGCGACCGCGGGCGAGCTGATCGACCGCATGGTGCCGAACAACCATATCGTGCACAACAAATTCCTGGTGTACGTGGATGCCGGCGGCAAACCGCAGGCGGTCCTGTTCGGTTCCACCAACTGGACGTCCACCGGACTCTGCACGCAAACCAACAACACCCTCGTCTCCGATGATGCCGCGCTGGCGAAACGCTATTTCGATTACTGGAATCAGCTGGCCGCCGATACCGAGGCGGCCGGCGACACGGCCAAGTCCCTGCAAGGGAGCAGGTTGCGGACCTGGGACGCTAAATCGAAGCTGCTCAAGCAAGCGGACGGTTCAACCGTGACCAGCTGGTTTTCTCCCAATACACCGAAAGCGCGCGGCCGCACGCGCGCGACCGAGGTGCGTCCGCCCGACATGGAAGAAGTGGCGGCATTGATCGCCGGCGCGCAGCATGCGGTGCTGTTCCTGGCGTTTTATCCGGGCACGCCGAGCATCGTCAATTGGGTGGCGGAAGCGCAGAAGGCCAACGCGGCCCTGTTCGTGCGCGGCTGTGTGACGAACCCCTCCACGGCGGCGGGCTTCCTGTACGAGTTGCAAGGCGTCGAGCCGCCCAAGCGCAAGAAGGGCGATGCGCCGGGCAAACAGGATCCGCGGGTGATATCGGCCAAGGCGCTGACTGCTGTCGTTCCCAGTGGCTGGCAAAAGGAAATCCTCTCGGCCGGTTTTGCCGTCACGCACGACAAGATCGTGGTCATCGATCCGTTCTCCGACGACTGCGTGGTGGTGACCGGCAGTCACAACCTCGGCTACAAGGCTTCCTACGACAACGACGACAACCTCGCCATCTTCAAGGGACAGCGGGCGCTGGCGCAGGCCTACGCGACGCATGTGCTGGATATCTACGATCACTTTTCCTGGCGCTGGATGGTGCAGCAGAACGGCCAGAAAGCGGCCGACACCATGCTCAGCACGACGCCCGACGCATGGCAGAGCAAATATTTCGGCGACAAGGGAGAAATCCGTTCGGCGCAGCTGCGCTTCTGGCTGGACGCCATACCGGCGATACGGTAGCGGCGAGGGAAGGACGGGGAGGGAAATTGCGCCCGACGAACGCCGGGCGCAGGAAAAAACGCTTACTTGTTGACCAGCTTGGCCGGCACAGCCAGCGTCAGCAGTCCGCCCAGCAGCAGCGACCCCGCCAGCACGTACATGCCGGTGTTGGTGCTTTGGGTGGCGTCCTTGAGCCAGCCGACCAGGTAAGGGCTGACGAAACCGGCCAGGTTGCCCAGCGAGTTGATCAGCGCGATGCCGGCAGCTGCCGCGGCGCCGCTCAGGAAGGCCGTCGGCAGGCTCCAGAACAGCGGCAGCGTGGTCAGGATGCCGACCGCAGCCAATGTCAGCGACGCCATCGCCAGCAGCGTGTTGTGGTCGTACACGGTGCTGAACAGCAGGCCGACGCAACCCAGGAACGCCGGGATGGCGACGTGCCAGCGACGCTCACGATGCTGGTCGGCGCTGCGGCCGATCATGAACATGGCGATGGCGGCGACGGCGTAAGGAATCGCCGTCAGCAGGCCGATGTTGAGCGGGTCGGTGACGCCGGTGGTCTTGATGATGGTCGGCAGCCAGAAGCTCACGCCGTACAGGCCCATCACGAAGCAGAAGTAGATGATCGCGCTCAGCCACACCTTGCCGTCGGCGAACATCTGGCCCAGCGAGACTTCGGTCTTGTCGGCCTGTTCCTGTGCGATCTGCGATTCCAGCAGGCGCTTTTCATCTTCGTTCAGCCAGTGGGCGTCGCGGATGCGGTCCTTCAGATAGAAGATCACGACCACGCCCAGCACCAGCGACGGGATTGCTTCGATGATGAACATCCATTGCCAGCCGGTCAGGCCGTGCACGCCGGGGAAGGCGTGCATGATCCAGCCCGACAGCGGGCCGCCGATGACGCCCGAGATGGCGATGCCGGTCATGAACAGCGCGGTGATCTTGCCGCGGCGATGCGACGGATACCAGTAGGTCAGGTACAGGATCACGCCGGGGAAGAAGCCGGCTTCGGCCACGCCCAGCAGGAAGCGCATGACGTAGAACATTTCCGGCGTCGTCACGAAAATCATGGCGCCCGAAATGATGCCCCAGGTGATCATGATGCGCGCGATCCAGAGCCGTGCGCCGACCTTGTGCAGGATGATGTTGCTGGGGACTTCAAAGATGAAATAACCGATGAAGAAGATGCCGGCGCCGAGGCCGTACACGGTCTCGCTGAACTTCAGGTCCTGCAGCATTTGCAGCTTGGCGAAACCGACGTTGACGCGGTCCAGGTAAGAAGCAACATAGCAGAGGAAAAGCAGCGGAAGCAGACGCCATGTGACTTTGGAAAAAGTCGCTTCTTCAAACGATACATCGGTGCCGGGCGACGCAGCGACGCCTTGTGCTGGGGTATACGACATGTCTCACTCCATACGTATTAAAAATGGATCAGTCTTGTTGTTATAAAAAGCCAGTCTCGTGGACTGGCTTTATTAAGTACTGATTACTGTGGTTCTGTTTATGGTTCTTTTTTATTGCAGCGTGATTATAGACACAAAATTTGCCGATTCGACGTAAAGCGTCCCGTCACTGACAAAACGCTTACAGCTGCGCGCGCACGTGGTTTTACACGCAGCGACCGCCGTCCACTTCCAGGCAGGCGCCGGTGATGAACGAAGCCTCGTCCGAACCCAGGTACAGGCAGGCGTTGGCGATGTCGTCCGGCGTCGAGAAGCGGCCCAGCGGAATCGTCGCCGTGAACTTCTTGCGATTTTCCGGGGTGTCGGGCACGCCCATGAATTCAGTCAGCAGGCCGGTTGCCGAGATCACCGGATTGACGCAGTTGACGCGGATGTTGTCCGGGCCGAGTTCCGCCGCCATCGATTTGCTGGTGGTGATGACCGCGCCCTTGCTGCCGTTGTACCAGGTCAGGCCGGGACGCGGACGGATGCCGGCGGTCGAGGCGATGTTGATGAAGGCGCCGCCGCCGACCTTGCGGAAGTAGGGCACGAAAGTCTTCGCGCTCAGGAAGATGCTCTTGACGTTGATCGCGTACAGGCGCTCGAACTCGTCTTCTTCGACTTCCAGCATCGGACGGTTGCGGTGCGTGGTGCCGGCGTTGTTGACCACGATATGCAGGCCGCCGAAGGCGTCCAGCGCAGCTGCCAGCATGGCTGCCGTATCGGCGCTTTTTGATACGTCCGACTTGATGAAGCGCGCCTGGCCGCCGGCAGCGACGATCTCGTCGGTGACGCGTTTGCCGGCGGCTTCATTGATGTCGGCCACCAGCACGCGCGCACCTTCGCGCGCATAGCTCTTGGCGATGCCTTCGCCGAATCCCGAACCGGCGCCGGTCACGATGGCTACTTTGTCTTTGAGTCGCATGTCTTCTCCTTGTGGTTTGTTAGTTGATATCTCGTTCAATCGTGCTTGATGGCGATGGTCTTCAGGACCGTGAAGCCATACAGCGCCTCGAAACCTTTTTCACGCCCGTGGCCGCTGGCCTTGACGCCGCCGAACGGCAACTCTACGCCGCCGCCCGCGCCATAGTTGTTGATGAAGACTTGTCCGCTGCGGATCGCGCGCGCCAGGCGCAACTGGCGTCCGCCGTCGCGCGTCCAGACGCTCGCGACCAGCCCGAAATCGGTACCGTTGGCGAGGCGAATGGCATCGGCTTCGTCTTCAAACGACATCGCCGCCAACACCGGACCGAACACCTCTTCCTGCGCCAGACGGTGTTGAATCGGCACGTCGCGCAGCAAGGTCGGCGCCTGGTAGAAACCGCCCGCCGGTACGCCCTCGGCGATGCGGCCTTGCGCCACCACCGGAATCCGGCTGTCGGCGGCGTCGCGCAGGAAACCGGCCACGCGGTCCTGTTGCGTCTTGCGGATCAGCGGACCGCAGTCGAGGTCCATAGCTGCCGAGCCCACGCGCAGTTTGCCGAAGGCCGCACCGACGCGTTCCAGCACCTGTTCATAGGCGCTGCGCTGGACCAGCAGGCGGCTGCCTGCGGAGCAGGTCTGTCCGGAGTTCTGCACGATGGCGTTGACGATCACCGGCAACATGGCGTCGAAGTCGGCGTCGGCGAACACCACCTGCGGCGATTTGCCGCCCAGCTCGAGCGTGACCGGGGTGTGATGTTCTGCGGCGGCGCGCACCACGATCTTGCCGACGTTGGGAGAGCCGGTGAACGACACGTGATCAACGCCGGCATGTTTGACCAGCATATCTCCCGCTTCATGGCCGTAGCCGGTGACGATGTTGAGCACGCCTTCGGGCAAGCCTGCCTCGGCAGCCAGTTCGGCCACGCGCAGCAGCGACAGGCAGGCGTCTTCAGCGGGTTTGACCACGCAGGTGTTGCCGGCGGCGAGCGCACCGCCGACGCAGCGGCCGAAGATTTGCATCGGGTAGTTCCACGGCACGATGTGCGCGGTGACGCCATGCGGCTCGCGCAAGGTGAGCACGGTGTAGCCGGTCTGGTAGGGAATCGTCTCGCCGTGCAGCTTGTCGGCCGCGCCGGCATAGAACTCGAAATAACGCACGATGGCGGCGGCATCGGCGCGCGCCTGCTTGAACGGCTTGCCGCAGTCGCGCGCTTCCAGTTGCGCCAGTTCCTCCTGGTGTTCGGCCAGCTTCTGCGACAGCTTCATCAGCAGGCGGCTGCGGTCGGCTGCGCTGGTGCGGCTCCAGACGTTGTTGTAGGCCTTGCGCGCGGCTTGTACCGCGAGGTCGATGTCGGCGGCGTTGCCGCGCGCCAGCGATTCGAACACTTCGCCGTCGGAAGGATCAAGGACGGGAATGCTCTCGCCGGATGACGGCGCGGTCCAGCGATTGTTGATGAAGTGCTGTTTCATGGCTCGGTAAATCCCTTCTTTAAGGAGTAGCGCAAAGCGTGGCTACATGGCAATCGACATGCCGCCATCCACGTACAAGACGTGGCCGTTGACGTAGGAGGCGGCGTTGGAAGCGAGGAAAACTGCGGCGCCGGCGATTTCAGCCGGCTGCGCCCAGCGTCCCAGCGGCGTGCGCGTGGCAAAGTGGGCGTTGACGCGTGGATCGGCGATCGCTGCGGCATTGGCCTCGGTGGCCACGCCGCCCGGTGCAATGGCGTTGCTGGTGATGCCCAGCGGCCCGTACTCCGCGGCCAGTGCGCGCATCATGCCGGTCAGTCCGGCCTTGGCGCCGGTGTAGACGGCATCGCCGGAGCGCGCGATCCGGCCGGCAATCGACGTCACGGTAATCAGGCGGCCGCGCTTGTTCGGCACCATCAGGCGCGCTGCTTCGCGCGACAAGGTGTAGCCGGCGATCAGGTTGGTTTCCAGCATGGCGGCGATGTCGTCGTCGCTGAAGTCGAGCAGCGGCTTGCGGTTGCGCACGCCGGCATTGTTGACCAGTACATCGAGTCCGGCATGTTCTCCGGCGATGCGGGCGAAGGCGTCCTTGACGGCGGCTTTGTCGGTGACGTCGAAGGCGAGGGCGCTGGCCGACAAGCCTTGGGCGGTCAGGCCCTGTACCGCGCTTGCCAATGTCCCGGCGTTGCGGCCGTTGAGAATCACATGGGCGCCGCTGCCCGCCATGGCGCGGGCGATTTCCAGGCCGATGTCGCGCGCTGCGCCGGTGACGAGTACGGTCTTTCCCGTGAGCGAAAACTGTTCGAGGTAAGGCAGGTTCATGATTGGCTTCGATAAACAATGGACGGCAAAAGATATCACCGTCGCAGCCATTGAGCCGGACCGTCTGTCTCCTGTCGTTTTTGTTCTATGGGCAACCGGTCGGAAGATGCCGCCGCTGCCTCGTCTGGGTTCAATGTAAGTTGATCGCCAAAAGATGTCAATTGATATTACTACTTATTCGAGCGATGATAGTCGTGCGGTCATAAGGCAGGCTTATGGTCGCAGCCCAAATGCGCTACCATGCGCAATCTTCAGAAACTCGCCACCGGAGTTCAGCCATGCCGAAATCGCCAGCCGACCAGCCGCAGGAAAAGCCCGACGCCAAAGTCGTCAGCATCCGCACGCAACTGTCCACCGATGCGCTCGCGCTGGCCGCGGCCGGACTCGGTCCGGTGCGCCAGGAGCGCTTTGCCGAGCGCGTCTACGAGAACCTGTTCCACGCCATCGTCGAAGGCAAGATCGCCGTCGGCAGCCGCCTGCCATCGGAAAACGACCTCGCGACGCTGTTCGACGTCTCGCGCCCCATCGTGCGGCAAGCGCTCGACCGGCTGCGCGAAGACCAACTGGTCGAATCCCGGCGCGGCTCCGGCACTTACGTCATGGACAGCCCCGGCGTTGCCGGCAAAGCCGCCAGCGCGGAGCCGTCCGAGCGCATCGGCCACATCATGAACGGCCTCGAATTGCGTATGGTGGTCGAACCGGAATGCGCCTACATGGCGGCCCTGCGCCGCAGCACGGCAGACCTGGCCAGGATGGACGAGTTGCTGACCGGGTTTGAAGAAGCCAACGCCGTCGGCGGCATCGCCCACCATTTCGATTTCGGCTTCCATGAAGCGATCGCGACGGCGACCGCCAACCGGCGTTTCGTGCAGGTGCTGAAGACGCTGGAATACGACGTCAGCCACGCCGTCAATATGCTGCGCCACCTGATGCACATCCAGCCGTGGAAGCGCACCCAGGACGCGATGGACGAGCATCGCAACATCTTCGAACTGATCAAGCAGCAGGACGCGGAAGGCGCGCGGCGCGCCATGCGCGGACATATCGAAAACGCGCGCAGCCGCATGTTCAATAGCCGTCCCGGCTTGTAAGTGAAAATAACAACTTGAATCGGACCAGCTTGCATGGAATTGCGCCAACTCAGATATTTCGTCGCCATTGTCGATCACGGCTCGCTGTCGCGTGCGGCGCGTGTGCTGCACATCGCCCAGCCGGCGCTGACGCAGCAGGTGCGCCAGCTGGAAGAAGAGCTCGAAGCGCAATTGCTGCATCGCTCCGCGCAAGGCGTGATCGCCACCGACGCCGGCAAAACCTTCTATGAACACGCGCAGGCCATCCTCAAGCAGGTCACCGACGCCAAATCGGCGGTGGCGCAGTCCAACGACAAGCCGTCCGGCACCGTGGCGCTGGGCATTCCGCAAAGCGTCTCGGGAGCGCTGGCCTTGCCGCTGCTGACCGCCATCCGCGCCACCTATCCGGAAATCACCTTGCTGCTCACCGAAGAGCTGACCGGCAACCTGATCGTCCAGCTCAAGTCGGGCCGCATCAACCTGGCGGTGCTGTTCGATGACGGGCAGTTGTCGCCGTTTGCCAGCACGCCGATGGTGGAAGAAGAGATGATGTACATCACGCGCGCAAATTCACAGTACGGCGCCGTCAAGAAGAAGACGGTCACGCTGGCCCAGGCCATCAAGGCGCCGCTGATCCTGCCGGGCCTGCAGCACGGCGTGCGGCCGCGCATCGAGAACATCGTGCGTTCGCACGGCATGTCGCTCGACAACGTGATCGAGATCAATTCCGTGGCGATCCTGAAGTCGGCGATCCTCGCCGACATCGGCGCGACCATCCTGCCGGTGGCGCCTTTGCTGTCGGAAATCGAACGCGGCGACATGGTCGCGCTGCCGATCAGCGGTGAGCGCATGGCGCGCACGCTGGCCTTGTGCGCATCGAAGAACATCCCGCTGACCAATGCGGCGGCGGCGGTGGAGCGGCTGGTGCTGGATGTGACGGATGACTTGTGCCGCAGCGGCAAGTGGCTGCACGCAGAGGGGCTGGCGCGCGAATAGCCTGCTAGTCCGAAACGAGAGCTGCTGAACACTTCAGCTCCCGACGAGAATGCAAGGAGCGCGATTTGCCGATAATCTTGCGTACCTGTTTCAATTACTTATATCAATTTTAAGGAGACCCCTATGAAGCCTGTCAAACTCGCCATCGTCGGCGTCGGCAAGATTGTCTACGACCAGCACGTGCCGGCCATCACGCATAACCCAGGCTATGAACTGGTCGCCACCGCCAGCAGAAATCATTCCATCCCCGGCGTGCCGAGCTATGCGAGCATCGACGACATGTTCGCCGCGCGTCCGGACATCGAGGCGGTGTCGCTCTGCATGCCGCCGCAATACCGTTACAAGGCCGCGCATGCAGCGCTGTCGGCGGGAAAACATGTATTCCTTGAAAAGCCGCCGGGAGCAACGCTCTCCGAGGTCGAGTCGCTGAAGTCGCTGGCTGCGTCGCGCGGCCTGACGCTGTTCGCAAGCTGGCATTCGCGCCACGCGCCGGCCGTGCAAACGCTCAAGTCCCATCTCGCGAAAGATGCGCCAAAAGAGATGACGGTCATCTGGAAAGAAGACGTGCGCCATTGGCATCCGGGACAGGAATGGATCTGGGAAGCGGGAGGGCTCGGCGTGTTCGATCCGGGCATCAACGCGTTGTCGATCGTGACCGAGATATTGCCGTGGGATATTTTCCTGCGCAGCGCCACATTGGAATTCCCCGCCAATCGGCATAGTCCGATTGCGGCAAACCTGCATTTCGAGAATGCCGCCGGCATCAAGGTCAACGCGGAATTCGACTGGCGGCAGACCGGCGAGCAGACCTGGGATATCCTGGTGAAGACCGGCAATTCGTCGGTCCGTCTCAGCAAAGGCGGAAGTACGCTGCAGATCGACGGTGCGGCGTGCGCCTTGCCGGAGGAGGGCGAGTATCCATCCCTTTACCGCCACTTCCGCGACCTGATCGCCGCGGGCGCTTCCGATGTCGACCTGTCTCCTCTGCGCCATGTCGCCGATGCCTTCATGCTGGGCAAGCGTCTGGTGACGGATCCCTTCATCGAATGAAGAGTCGCTGACTCATTCGCACCGGGTCGTCGCCGCCAGGGCGGCGGCCAGGGGCGGCTTTTTCAGTGCTTGTTCAGTTTTTGTCGACCGCCGGATCCGGCAGTCTCGCGCCATCCAGCAAGGCGCCGATCACACGTTCACCCAAGGCCAGGCCTACGCTCATGCCGATGCCGGTATGCATCAGCACGACCGTGGTCCTGTCGTCGATCGGCGTGGCCGAGAACGGTCCCGGTCCCTTGCTGCCGTAGACACCTTGCCAGCGCTCCAGCACGTTCAGTTTCACACCCAGCGTATCTTCCGCCAGGCCGATCATGAGCTGATCGATTTCTTCGTTGTTGAACGGCGGCGCGTCGACACCGTAGTAATGCGAGTCGCCGATGATCAGTTCCTGGTACGGCGTCGGGCTGACCAGCAGGTGGATGCCGTGGCGATTCAGGGCCGGCGCCTTGGCTTCGATTTCGGCATGCACGCCGGCCGCGCTCGGCAGGTCGGAGAAGGCGCCGTAATGCGTGCACGACAAGCCGGTCAGGACCGCGTGCGTCAGCGGCAAGCGCTCCTGCGGCGCCGCGCGCAGCATCTGCAGACGGCAGACCTTGAGATTCATCTCGCCGAGCTTGTCGGCGAACAGCGTCTGGTAATCGTGGCCGGAACACACGATGGTGCGCTCGGCGCGGAACTCGCCGGCGGTGGTCGACAGATGGCCGTCGCGCGCTTCCCTGACCAGCGTGTTGAAATGGAACTGCACGCCCTGCGATTGCAGGTAGCACACCAGCGCCGGGACCGCTTCGCGCGAATACAGTTGCAAGTCCTGGGTGCCGTGCAGGGCTGAACGGTGGTGGCGGAAACGGCCGCCGTACAGCGTCTCGAGCTGCGTGCCTTCCAGCAGCGAGGCGTCGTAGCCGTGCTGGCGCGCCCGGACAATCATGAATTCTTCAAGCACCGCATGTTCGGCCGCGGTGCGGGCGAACAGCAGGGTACCGGCTTCGCGGGCGCTGAAGTTGGCGCGTTGCGCCAGGTGCAGCCACAGTGCGCGGCTTTGTTTGGCGAGGCCGAGCATGACGCCCGGCGGCTGGCCGGTAACCAGGCCCATGCCGAAATTGCGGATCGACGCGCCGATCGGCGTCGAGCTGCGTTCAAACACCACCACGCGCAAACCGCGCTTGACCGCCGCAAAGGCGTGCGCCAGGCCGAGTATGCCGGCGCCGACGACGGCGACGTCGATGTGATCCTTGTTCGTATTGGTGTTGATGTTGCCCATCTGATGCTCCGCGTTCTTCTGTTCAGTACCGCCCGCACCCTGGATGGGGCGGGCGGCAGGTCTGCATGTTGTTGCTTGCTGCTGCTATTTGCTAGTGCTGCTATTGCTGCGATCGCTGCTTATTGTTTCTTCTCAGCCTTGCTTTCGTAACGCTTGCTCCACTCGGTCAGGATGCGGTCGCGGTTGCTGCTGGTCCAGGCAAAGTCGTTCTTGGTCAGGCGTTTTTCGTAGTCGGCAGGCAGCAGCGGATCAGGCTTGGCGATGCCCGGCACGGCCAGCACGGCAAAGTTCTTTTCGTACTGCATCATGGCGTCCTTGCTGGCGGAGAAATCAGCCAGGCGCTTGGCGGCGTCGAGGTTCTTGGTGCCCTTGACGATGGCGGTCGCTTCCAGATCCCAGCCCAGGCCTTCCGACGGCAGGATGATGTCGATCGGCGCGCCTTCCTTCTTGGTCTTCACGGCGCGATATTCAAACGCGATGCCGATCGGGAATTCGCCGGTAGCAGCCGACTTGCATGGCTTGGAGCCGGAGTGGGTGTACTGGCCGATGTTTTTGTGCAGCGCGTCCATGTAAGCCCATGCCTTGTCTTCGCCCATCATCTGGATCCAGGCCGTGACATCGAGGTAGCCGGTGCCGGAGGAAGCCGGATGCGGCATGACGATCTTGCCGGCGTAGATCGGCTTGGTCAGGTCGGCCCACGAAGTCGGCTTCGGCAGACCTTGCTTTTGTGCTTCGACGGTGTTGAAGCAGATCGCCGAACCCCACACGTCCATGCCGACCCATGCCGGCGGATTGGCCGGGCTGCGGTACTTGGCTTCGATGTTCGACAGATTCTTCGGCGCGTAAGGCGTCAGCATGCCTTCCTTGTCGAGGATCGCCAGGCTGGATGCAGCCAGGCCCCAGATCACGTCGGCCTTCGGATTGGCTTTTTCAGCCAGCAGCTTGGCGGTGACGATGCCGGTGGAATCGCGCACCCATTTGATTTCGATGTCCGGATTGCTCTTTTCGAACTCGGCCTGATAAGCCTTGATCTGGTCCGCCTCAAGCGCGGTGTAGACGGTCAGCGTGGTCGCCGCGTGTGCCGACAGCAGGGCGCCTGCACCCAGTACGGAAGCAAGCAGTTTCAGAATGGTTGTAGGTTTCATGGTTGCTTTCTTGTGATGGAAAAGTAAAACGACGAACAGGGAATCAATGCAAATCAGTGTTTTTTACCGGCGCTGCGCCAGGCCTGGGCGCGACGCACCCAGTAGCCCAGGCCCCAGTGCATCAGCAGCGATACCGCAATCGAGGTCAGCAGGATCAGCGTGGACATCGCCGCGGCCGGGCCGACATCGCCGGCGTCGTCCATGTTCAGCACGGCGATCGCGGCCAGCACGGTGTTGGGGCTATAGAGGAAGATCACCGCCGACACCGTCGTCATCGACGACACGAACAGGTAGCGGAAAATCTCCAGCACGGCCGGCAGGCACAGCGGCACGGTAATGCGCAGGTAGGTGCGCAGCAGCGGCACCTTGAGCGAAGCCGAGGCGGCTTCGAATTCGGGATCGATCTGCTTGAGCGCGGTGACGGCGGTGAGGTGGCCGGTGGTGTAGAAATGCATCACCGAACACAGGATCAGGATCGCCATGCTGCTGTACAGGAAGTTCAGCGGGTTGGCCGGATGATTGAAGAAGAACACGAAGCCCAGCCCCAGCACCAGACCCGGCACCGCCATCGGCAGGAAGCTCAGGAAGCGCAGCGCATTGTCGAGCAGGCGATTGCCGCGCGTCTTCTCCATCAGCCAGGCGCCGGTGAAGATCACGATCGTGCCGGCGATGCTGGTGCCGATGGCCAGGCGCAGGCTGTTCCAATAGGCCAGCCAGCCGCCGCCGTCCATGTTGTCGAAGTCGTAGTGCATCAGCGTGAGTTTGAGGTTGTACGGCCACAGCTTGACCAGTGAAGCGCCGACGGCCACCGCGATCATCAGCAGCAAGGCCGCGCTGATGGCCAGCAGGAGCACGGTATAGACCGTATCCCGGCGCCACCGGCGGCGCGGCGTCAGCACTTCGGCGCGGCTGCTCATCTGGGCGCGCTGGCGTTTTTGCAGCCAGCCGTCGATGCAGAAACTCAGCAATGCCGGGATCAGCAACAGCAGGCCGATCAGCGCACCGCGGTCAAATTGCTGCTGCCCGACCACTGCCTTGTAGGCCTCCACGGCCAGCACGCTGAAAGCGCCGCCGACGATCTTCGGCACGCCGAAGTCGGTGATCGCCAGCGTGAACACCAGGCAGAATGCGCCGAAGATGCCGTAGCGCGTGGCGGGCAGCGTCACGGTGCGGAAGGTTTTCCAGCTGCCCGCGCCCATCGCCGACGCAGCGTCGTACAGGCGCGCATCGGCCAGCGACAGCGCCGACAGCAGGATCATCAGCGCATGCGGGAAGGTATAAAAGGCCTCGCCCAGCAAGATGCCCCAGAAGCCGTAGATGCTGCCGTTCATCCATTCCTTGAACAGTCCCTGGTTGCCGAACAGGTAGATCAGCGCAATGCCCGGCAGCAGCGACGGCGCCAGCAGCGGCAGCAGCGCGATCGCGCGCCACAGGCCCTTGAACGGCGCCAGCGTGCGTTGCAACCCGTAGGCGAACAGGTAGGCCAGCGGCACCACCAGCAAAGCGGTCGCAGCCGACACGCCGACGCTGCGCGCGACCATGGAGAAGAAGTTCGGATTGGAGATCAGCTTGCTCCACGGCGCCAGGCCGGCCCACGCGCCATTGCGGTCGAGCAGCGCCTGGCCGAGCACGGCCGCCAGCGGCAAGGCCAAGGCCAGCACCAGCAGGAGCAGCAGGAAGTATTTCAAGCCGTTCGCGGTCGCCGTGTCGCGATTGAAGGTCGACGCCGGCCTGGAGACGGAAGCCGGTGAGACAGCGAGCGGTGGCGCCTGGACGGAAGTGTTCATGCCGGACTCAGGCAAACAGATGCAGCGAGTGTTGCGGCAAGGAGATCCACATGCGCTGGGCGGAGACCTCCGGCAAGCGTGCGCGCACGTCGTTGGTGACGTCGGCCATCAGGCGCTGGCCCGGCAGTTCGTCGAGCTCCAGCATCATGCGGTAGCGGTCGCCGAGATAAATCTGATCGACCACACGCGCCGAAAACCGGTTCGACGCGTCGGCGGCCGGCAGCATGTCGACCGCTTCCGGACGGCAGAACAGACGACCGTTGTCGTTGTTGCCCATGTGCTGACGCGGCGCCTCGTCGACCGTCAGCGTGAGCGCGCCGACGCTGACCTGATGCGGCGACAGGCGCCGGAACGGCAGCCAATTGGCCTGGCCGATGAAGTCGGCGACGAAAGGTGTGGCCGGGTGGCGGTAGATGCGGTCCGGCGTGTCGAATTGTTCGATGCGGCCGTGCTGCATGATGGCGATGCGGTCCGACATGACCATCGCTTCTTCCTGATCATGCGTGACCATCAGCGTGGTGATGTTGAACTGCTTTTGCAGGCGGCGGATTTCCAGTTGCAGGTGTTCGCGCACCTGCGCATCGAGCGCCGACAGCGGCTCGTCGAGCAGCAGCAGCGAAGGCGAGGGCGCCAGTGCGCGCGCCAGCGCCACGCGCTGCTGCTGGCCGCCCGACAGCTGGCCGGGATACTTCCTGTCGCTGCCGGACAGGCCGATCATGTCCAGCATCTCGGCCACGCGCTGCTGCATCTGCGGGCGCGACAGGCGGCGCGCATTGAGGCCGTAGGCGACGTTTTGCGCCACCGTCAGATTGGGGAACAGCGCATACGACTGGAACAGGATGCCGTAGTCGCGCGATTGCGGCGGCAGGTGCGAGATGTCCGCGCCGTGGGCATGGATGGCGCCGTCGTCCTGTTTCTCGAGACCGGCGATGGTGCGCAGCAGGGTAGTCTTGCCGCAGCCGGACGGTCCCAGCAGGCAGACCATTTCACCCTGGCGCACGTCGAGCGAGACATTGTCGAGCGCGGTAAAGGCGCCGAAGCGTTTGCTGATATTGCGGATCGACAGAAAAGTCGCGGAGGTCGGAGAGATCGCCTCAGCGGCGGCTGTGGATGCAGGGGCAGTGACGGACAACGGAGAGGGCATCGCGCTCTTTCATCAGGACTATGCCGGGTTCGGCCAGAAAGTGAGCGGATATTACGTAGCTAATATGACCGCTGGATGACAGTTGCGACGCTATATATGGAATGGATTTAATCCATAGATTAAAGTTATGGATGTAGTGTTTTTGGCAAGTAATTCGCTGCAAGGCGAGACAAGCGGCGAATTCATCTGATAGAAGATGAAAATTCCTCTTCCGTATTTAACGACTTTCCACGATTTTTTCGTCTTCTGGTCCCTCGCATATTTACAGCTCCCGCATCTTCGCAGACATTGACAGGCTGCATGTGGTGACCATTCCTGAGCAAAATATGACGATTGTAAAACTACTGCTTCTGGCCAGTATCGCTGCGCTAGCCTCCTGCAATGCGAGTATCGCGGTCACAGAAGCGACGAAGTAAACAACACCATACCTTGCCTTCGACCTTGCCGCAGTGCCTAAGAGTGTGTGTAAGGAGTGCATGAAGGCCGCTTTACACGCACGTGCGAAAACGTCGGCTCCTAATATTTGAGACGCGACTAATTTCATCGAAAGGAAGCACCATGTTCTTCGGCGTTGACCCTCACCAAGACAATCTGCCAGCGCTGCTGGATGCGGCACTGCATGCAACCGAACAAGCGCACCGGCAACAGGTCGATACACCACTCCATACCTACGCCCGGATTGACGGCGCGTTTGACGATGCCTGGGGCAGTGCGTTGCTATGGCAACAAAGTCAGGCCGTCAAGGTGCATTACGTGCGCTCGATCTATACAGAGTCTCGTCTCGAAGCGCTGGAAGAGTGTGCGCCGTTTTTAGTGATCGTTGAGCATGACAACCGTATGCGCCTGTTCGAAAACCTGCTTGCCAGAACCGGCGGCAAGCCTATGATCACGTTCATCCAAAGTCCGCTAGATTTGTTCGCCTTGCAAAAACACCTGGTGCGTTTTAGCCAGATAGAGACGCCGGATACGCTGGTGTTGCCTCTTAGGTTTGCCGACAGCGTCGGTTTGCCGGACATTCTGGAGGTGTTCGACGCGGACCAGCGTGCAGCCATATTGAGTGGCGTTACTGCATGGCACACCATCGACCGTCAAGGAGGCGTCACCACCATCACCGGTGCCTGCCGCGACGCTGCGCTGTACGCGACACCGGACTATGGCGACGTTGATTGCATACCCTTCACCGAAGTGCAGTTTGTTGCATTGGTCGATAGCGCTGAATCGGATGAAATTCTGGCTGAAGTGGTCGACAGAGCGACGAAATTGTATCAACACGAAAAAATATCCACGCTATTTGCAAAAATAAAAACTGCACTCGCGCAGATGGATCAACGTCATATTAAAGACGCGCAGGATCGTAGAGCTCTTGCCCGGCGTAGCTTAACTGTGCGAAATATCAATGAAATGACGATCATGCTTGACGTGTATAAAACGCAAGGAATAGCGGCCGCGATGGCGTGAATGAGCGAATTCACAAAGGAAACGAGATGATGATTAAAAGATTAACGCTACTTATTGGCATGGCTGTTTTAGCGGCTTGCACTGCGACTGTGCCGATAGTGGAGACTAAAAAAGAAACAAAACCATACGTCTACATACCCGAAGAATACGTGTCGATCTCCTGCGTCACACATGGCACGGGCTACATCCATTCTTTTGCCATCGAAGAGCCAGTGCATAGCGGCCCGATAGGCGGCCGGATGGCAGGCGGCGCCAGTTGTGGCGGTATCATCGCCGCCGGCTACGCTTTGCCCAAGACCTGGTTTCCGGGGATGAAAGTCAAAGTGCGGTGGAATCGTCCGATCAAAGGTGTGGATAGCTGGCATGAAAAGACGACCAATATCATGCGGTATGGCGAAGCTGGGACGATAACGGTACATTTTTTTTCAAATGATCAAGTGAGGGTAGTGTCGTCTGCGAGATATGCACCGGAAAGCCCGAAACATCCCATTCCAGAAGATGCCCTTATTCCCCCACCGGAGGAGCAATAACCATGAGTGCCCCAATCTACGCCGCGCCACTAGAGATTGCCGCAGATCCCGAAACAGAAATGACGGTAACGGAAGCGCAAGAAATCGCCCTGAAGGATTTACTCAGAGCGCCGAAAGAATACACACCAAGCGGCAACCCTCTGCCGCCTTGCCAAAAGATGGTCAGGATCGGCCTGTTCTTCGACGGCACCAGCAACAACAAATACAGGGATGAACCGAATCAGACGCATACCAACATCGTCAAACTGTTCAATGCCCACAAGGATATAAAAGGCGACGGTTATCTCAAGGATTCCAGCTGCTTCCGCTTCTATATCCCGGGCGTCGGCACACGCTTTCCCGAGAATCAGGAATGGAAAGAGACCCAGGAAGGTAAGGCCATGGGCAAAGGTGGGCAGGCACGGATTCTGTTTGGAATTTTGCAAGTTTATAATGCGGTGTATCAGGCATTTAATGACGGTACTCGATTGTTCACTGACAGCGAGCTCACCGCCAAACTAAAAAGCTACGTCCGCGACGTCGACAACAACTACGACAAGGAGTACCCCCAGCACGAACGCCGCAGACGCTGGTTTACGCAACTGCGCGACGAATTGAACGACAGGCTGCAAGCCCGGCGCGACATCATCATCCGGCCGCGCATTCCTATGATACGTGTGGCCGTGTTCGGGTTTTCGCGCGGGGCGATTGAAGCCCGCAGCTTCTGCTACTGGCTCGATGCCACGCTGGAAGGCAAGTCCACCCTGGCCGGCATGCCCATCCAGATCAACTTCCTCGGCCTGTTCGACTCCGTCGCCTCGGTCGGGCTGCCGCATTCGGTGGCGCAAACTACGCCGTTCCGCTTCATCGATGGCCACTTCAGCTGGGCGGCGGAGACCTTGACGCCGCTGCCCGCGCTGGTCAAGCAAACCGTGCACTACATTGCCGCGCATGAGCAGCGCATGAACTTCCCCGTCACGCGCGTCCAGGGTAACAACGTAGAGGAGGTGCTGTATCCCGGCGTGCATGCCGATGTCGGCGGCGGCTACTGCCCCAGGGAGCAAGGCCGTGGCATGACGGTCGGACAGATGGTGTCGCAGGTGCCGCTGCTGCATATGCAGAAGATCGCGCGCCTGGCGGGTGTTCCTCTGGTGTCTTATCACCAGATGGATGCGCGTCTGCAAAATGACTACGCCCTCAGCCCCGAACTGGCGGCCAACTGGAACGCCTACATGGCGGGAGGGGATTTCGCCGGTACCTATGAAAGCAAGGTGCGCGAACATCTGCGCCTGTACTACCGTTTTCGTTCTCGCTGGCTGGGCCGCATGGCGCAACTACCGGCCTGTCAACGCGCCACGCCGCAAGAACAGCAAGACATGGTCAGCTACGATGCACTGCTCCAGAGCGACATGGCACTGCTGCGCGAACGCGCCAAGGGTGGACGTCCACGGATGTACAGGGCCAACGGCGATGAAATAAAATTTTTTGAGCCGGGTAACGAACACATCGCCAACCGAGAACAGTTACTGCGCGCAGATATGCGCCAAGAGCCCGACGCCACTGAAGCCCTGGCGTTGGCGGTATTCGAAGAACGACGCGGACTGTTGAGAGACGACGGCATCGGTTTGCTGGAAGAGCAGGTGCACGATGCGCTGGCAGGGTTCTATCTGGGCGGCTACGTCAGCGCGGAAGAGAAGGCCGAAAAGCTGCGCACTTGGCAAACCAAGCCGCCGTCGAAGAATGACCACTACAACTATCAGGTCTGGCAGAACTTCCAGAAAGCCAAGGAAAAAAATCCTGCGCTGCAGACAATTCTGGACGACAAGGCTGCGTTGGCCCAGCAGGCGGAGAATGCGCGGTTCAATAGTGGCTTGGAGGAAATGGAGTCGTTACAGCGGCGTGGCGCCTTTACTGACGACGAAGCTGCTCTGTTGACGCGAGACGCTCATGGTCAGCCACTCTTTCCAGTGCAAAAGGATGAGGATGCAGGTGTATTGTGCAGTGGCTATGTTGCTACACAGTCCGGTACCTTGCGCGAAGGCGGCGGGTATCTGATGCCGCGTGCTGTATTTTTGCCGTAGAAATGTGTCTGACATGCTATCCATCCGATGTCCCATGTGTAGTCGTTCCAGCAACAACGGGAACGACTACTTCACAGTTTGTCAGTCAGTGTTCACATTGTTCACTTGCCCGGCGCTAGCACGATCTTCATTCTCCACTTGCTTGATGTCGGCGTTGACCGTATCTTCGGGGTTGAGTTCGGGGCGGTAGCTGGGCAGATAGAACACCTCAATCGCATGGCATGCTTGGCTAATTCCGTTTTCTGAGACGACCCTTCATGACGCTTCCCATCTTCCCTTTGCCATGGATTACTCCTTGAACAAGTCATCGATGAAAGCCGCCGCTGCACTGGTAAGCGTCGGCACCGCGCTGCTGGCCGGCTGTTCGGCGCAAAAGCCCGATACCCAGGCCAACCGCGACGCCACCGCCAAGGAAATCATCGAGCAGGTGAAAACCACGCCCGACGGCACCTCCACGGCCGACTCGCTGGACGCCTACAAGGAAGATCTGGCGCGCCGCATTTCCCAGGTCAACTCGCTCAAGGTCCACGTCGAACGCCCGCAAGCCCTGCTGCGCTCCGTCATCGTGATCAAGTACGTGGTCGACAAGGATGGCAACCTGGTGCGCAGCGAAGTGGTGCGCACCAACAAGGACAAGGCCAGCGAAGCCACTGCGCTGGCCACCTTGCGCAGCACTGCGCCGTTCCCCAAACCGCCGGCGGCCTTGCTGAGCGGCGGCCGGGTGGAATTGTCGGAGACCTGGCTGTTCAACAACAACGGCCGTTTCCAGCTGCGCACCATCGCGCAGCCGCAGAAGAACGAATAGCGCACGCCTGCATCATCTCCTTCAATGGCATCAGAAAAGCTGATGCCAGCCTTCACGAAAGCTGGTTTGTTCTCGTTGCGCGGAATCATTACACTTGCCGCGCAAGAACTCGTCCATGAAGGAAATCCCATGATGTATCTGATCGCCGCCTTGTTTGCGATAGGCGCTTCGCTGTTCGTGTCCGAGACCGAGGCGCGCACGCTGTGCACGCTCATCGTCGATCCGGCGAGCGGCAAGGCGTTGGTGCGCGAGGGCGATTGCGCCACGCGCGTGACGCCGGCTTCGACCTTCAAGATTCCGATTGCGCTGATGGGCTACGACGCCGGTTTCCTCAAGGACGAGCATGCGCCGGCCATCCCGTTCCGCGAGGGCTACACCTATTGGGGCAATCCGGCCTGGCGCGACACCATCGATCCGGCGGCGTGGATAAAGTATTCGGTGGTGTGGTACTCGCAGCAGGTCACGCATGCGCTCGGCGCGGCGAAGTTCAAGGCCTATGTCGACAAGTTCAGCTACGGCAACCGTGACGTGCACGGCGACAAGGACAAGAACAATGCGCTGGACCGCGCCTGGATCAGTTCGTCGATCCGGATTTCTCCGGACGAACAGGCGCAATTCTTGAGTAAGCTGGTCAACCGCAGCTTGCCGGTCAGCGTCCACGCGATGGAGATGACCTCGCGCATCACGCTGATGCCGCCGCTGGCGGACGGCTGGGAGCTCCACGGCAAGACCGGCGCCGCCATGCCGCGTACGCCTGACGGCGGTTACGACAAGGCGCATTTCTACGGCTGGTTCATCGGTTGGGTCACCAAGGACGCGAAGACGCGCGTGATCGTGCGCCTGGCCCAGGAAGAGAAAGAAGAAAAGATCAGCGCCGGCGTGCGTGCCCGCGACGCCTTCCTGGCGGAATTGCCGGGGCTGCTGGACTAGGATTTCCTGAGCGAAGCTTCGTGCAGGCGTCCCACCGCCAGCGCCAGCTCATCCGGCGTCATCGACGCAAATCCCAATCGCAGGCCGTTGACCGGCTGGTCCAGCGGCGAGAACTGGCGGCCGCTGCGAACGAACAGTTGCACGCCGGCGGCATGCCGCACCATGGCGTCGACGTCGATATCCTCGCGGAAGGTCACCCACAGCGCAAGTCCGCCCTCGGGATTGCGCAGCGTGACGCGTTCGCCGAAACGATCCTGCAAGGACTCCATCAACGCGTCCTTGCGCGCGCGATACAGCTTGGCGGCGCGGCGCAGATGCTTGCGCAATTCGCCGTCGGCGATCAGGTCGGCCAGCATCTTTTGCATGACGGCGTCGCCGTGGGTGGAAATCAGCAGCTGATTCTTGCCCAGCGCCTCGATCAGGTTTTCCGGCGCGACGATGAAGCCGCAGCGGAACGACGACCCCAGCAGCTTGGACAGGGAGCCGATGTAGATGACGCTGCGCTGGCCGGCGTCGCTGGCCAGCGGCAGGTAAGGGCGGCCTTCGAAGTGGTATTCGTGGTCGTAGTCTTCCTCGATGATGGTAAAGCGATGCTGCCGCGCCAGCGCCAGCAGTTTCTGGCGGCGATCGGCGCGCAGGCTGACCGTGGTCGGGAACTGATGATGCGGCGTCAGGTAGATCAGCCGCACAGTTTTCTTCGAACATAGCGCCTCGATCTGGTCCACGCGGCAACCGTCGCAGTCGACGTCGATGACTTCGATCTGCGCACCCAGCGCACGGAAGATGGCCCAGGCCGGCGGATAGCTGAGCCGCTCCACCAGCACCACGTCGCCGGGACGGATCAATGCACCGGCAGCCAGGTGCAGCGCCATCTGCGTGCCTTGCGTGAGACAGATGTTGGCCGGGCCGGCGGTCAGTCCGCGCGTGGCGCGCAGCATCTCGGCCAATGCCGTGCGCAGCTGCGCCGCCGATTCGAGGTTGCCGTATTTGACCCAGCTGGATCTGAAGGCGGTCTTCATGGCGTTGCGGTAATAGCGATGCAGCACGGCTTGCGGCAGCAGCCGGTGATCGGGTGCGCCGTTGTCGAAATACATGGTGTCGCGCGTGCGGCCGGCACGCACGGCGGGGACGTAGAGATCGTCGAAATACGGCGGCAGTGCAGGCGCCATGAAATCGGGCGCAAACATGTCGCCGGCATTGGCGGCGCGTTTCGATTGCAATGTCCTGGCGGGCGTCATGGCCTGGTCGGCGAACAGCGCATTGACGAAGGTGCCGCGGCGCGGTTCGCTGACCAGCCAGCCTTTGATGATCGCTTCTTCGTAGGCCAGGATCACGGTCTTGCGATTGACGTCGAGGATATCAGCCAGCTCGCGCGTACCGGGCAAGGCCGCGCCGGGCTCCAGGTGGCCGCTGCGGATGGCGTTGGCAAGTCCGTCGACGATCTTGCGATAGGAGGCTTTTTGCGCGGAACCGTCGGCGTCGAGATCGAGCAGGGGACGCCATTTTCTCATCTGGACCATGTGAATCGTTCAAATCTGGAGGTTTCAATGGTCCTATTCTAACGCCACAATCCTCGTCATCGACCCATTTCAATCCGACAGGCAACGAGGACAAAATGTACGGCAAGCACGGCAAGCACACCATCACGCTGGACCCATCCGGCAAGACCTTCGCCGCGGGCGACGAACTGTTGCTCGATGCGGCGCTGGCGCAGGGCGTGTCCATTCCCTTTTCCTGCCGTCGCGGCGAATGCGGATCGTGCAAGGTCAGGGTGCTGGTCGGCCGTCACGAGACCGAGCCGTACGTGGCCCTGGGTACCCCGTATCCGCTGGCGCACGACGAGATGCTGTTGTGCCGCAACCGCGCCTGCAGCGACATGCGCATCGACATTCCGGGCTGGTCACCGGAGGCGCAGGCGTCGCGCTTTGAAGCACAGGTGCTGGAAAAGCGGTTGCTGACGCCGAACGTGGTGCGGCTGGTGCTGCAGGGCGCAGCGGCGATGCCGATCCGCGCCGGGCAATATGTGAAGGTCTATCTCGACGACGGCAGCAGCCGCTGCTTTTCGGTCGCCAACATTCCCGCCGACGATGGCGGCAAGCTGGTCTTCCATATCCGGCGCGTGGCCGGGGGACGTTTTTCGGAAAGCATGCTCGACCGCCTTGCCGTCGGCGATGTGCTCAGCGTGGAAGGCGGCTTCGGCGCCTGCACCTGGCAAACCGGCGAACGTTCGGCCTTGCTGCTGTTCGCGACCGGTACCGGCTATGCCGGGATCAAGCCGATTCTGCTGGCGGCGCTCGCCGAGGCGACGGCGAGAGGGGATATGTCGCCCGTGAATTTGTATTGGGGCGGCGCCCGCGCCGATGATTTCTATGACCGGGAATTCCTCGACCGGCTTGCCGGGAGCGACGCCCGCTTCACCTGGACCGGCGTCATCCCGCAGGCGGAACACATCGAAGCAGGCGTGCAGCAAGGTTATGTGCAGGACGTCGCTGCTGCCGGCGATCACGCCTGGCCGGGCGTGCGCGCCTACGCCTGCGGCAATCCGGCAATGGTGGCGGCCGTGCGCGAACGCTGCCTGGCGCTGGGCGTGGCGGGGCATCACTTTATTGCGGAAGCGTTCGTGCCGTCTGGCGCCAGCACGGCGCCGATGGCGCGCGGCGGTTTCGATCCGGTGTGGGAACGCGTCGGCCCCAGGTATTCGCTCGATGGCATGCTGGCGGCGCGCGAACAATCCATCCGCGCGCTGGCGCAGATCGTCGGCAAGCTGCGCGTGGGCATGACCACCGCTGAGGCCGTGACGATGGCGAACGATCATCTTCGCGCGATGGGTTCGTCGCATACCTGGCATCCGACCTATATCCGCTTCGGCGACGACACGGTCAGGACGCCGCGCGAGGGCGTGGACAAGGAACGCAGGCTGCGCGCCGCCGACATCGCGGTGGTCGATCTCGGTCCGGTGTGGGATGGCTATGAAGGCGATTTCGGCGACACCATCGTGTTCGGCGACGATGGCCTGCATCGCGCTTGCGCGCAGGCGGCGCGCGATGTCTTCAGCGAGACCCGCGATGCCTGGCGCACCGGCCTCACAGGACGCGAGCTGTACGATTTTGCCGAGGCTGCGGCAGCGCGCGGCGGCTGGCTGCTGGAACGCAACCTGGCGGGACATCGGGTGTCCGACTTCCCCCATGCGCTATTCGGTCCGGCCAAGCTGGCCGAGATGGAAATCGTGCCGGGCGACGCCGTCTGGGTGCTGGAAATCCAGCTGCGCCACCCGACCGAGGCGGTCGGCGCCTTCTACGAAGATATCCTGATCGGCACGCCGTCGGCGGTGTAAGCCCGGCGGCGCACCGTGAACAAGACGGCCATGCCATGCAAGCCGAAGGAGGGCCGTCGAGGAAGAATCAGTCTTCGGCGACGATGCAATTGCGTCCGCGCTGCTTGGCCATGTACAGGCGCTTGTCGACGGTTTCCATGAAATCGATGTGCTGGTCCTGGCGCGACGGCACGATGGTCGCCATGCCCAGGCTGATGGTGACGACGCTGTCGACCTGCGATTTTTCGTGCGGGATTTTTTCTTTCAGCACCAGCTTGCGGCAGCGCTGCGCCACTTTCAGGCCGGAGGCGCGATCGGTCTCTGGCAAGATCAGCACGAACTCTTCACCGCCGTAGCGCGCGAAGAAGTCGCGCGTGCGCGTGGCGGCCGCACCAAGCGCGCCGGCGATCTGCTTGAGGCAGGCGTCGCCGCGGATGTGGCCGTAATGGTCGTTGTACTGCTTGAAGTAATCGATGTCGAGCATGATCACCGACAGCGGTGTGCGGTTCCTGACGGCGTTGGCCCATTCCACTTCCAGCGCCGAATCGAACATGCGGCGGTTGGCGACGTTGGTGAGGCCGTCGCGGTAGGACAGCGCTTCCAGTTCTTTCTGCAGCTCCGCCAGGCGCGCTTCGTTCTTCTTGCGCTCGGTGATGTCGAACATGAAGCCGATCAGCGCTTCCACTTCGCCGTCCGGTTTGCGCACCACGTGCACCACGTCGCGAATCCAGACATGTTCGCCGTCCCGCGTGATGGCGCGGTAGTCGGCTTCGTGGTCGACGCCGGCCTTCGACTGCGCCACGCAAAAATTCACCACGCCTTCACGATCTTCTGCATGGATGCGCATGGCCCAGTCTTCCACCGACACCCAGCTCTCAGGGGCCCAGCCCAGCAGCGCTTCGATCTGCGGACCGACGTAGGCAAACTTCATGGTGGCCCAGTCGATTTTCCAGGGGATTGCCTTGGTCGATTCAAGGAGGGTTTTGTAGACGGCGCTGTCGGGTTCCATTTGCTTTGGTGCTTGTCTGGTCATGTGGACGTCGGGGTGAGTTGGGCGTGACGAGCCGGGGTGTGATCCGGCCCGCCGTTGGCGGAAAGGAAATTGTCGTAAGAATAACCCGGGGTGTCGGGGGACGCATGAAAACGCGTTGAAAAATGATCGGCAGGTTCGGTGGCCCGTGCGCCGAGGCCCGCAGGGCGCGGAGTTGAGGGCGGTTTCATGCTTGTTGAAAAGTGATAGCAATCGTCAATTGATTTAAAACATTTAATCAATTGTGCAAAAGACTTTCGTCTGATTTATCTTTCAGGACATGACTTGCAGAAAGATTCGACGTTGCCCGAGCAGCGCACTCGCCCCTCAACTCATCAAACAGGAACGCAGCACATGTCTTCGAATGCCTCCACCATCAGCTCGCCCGCCGCACCACAACAAGACTCAGCAATTTTTCGCGCACTCGCCGAGATGCTCGGCCACGGCGGTATCCGCATCAACGGCAATAATCCCTGGGATATCCAGCTGCATCGCGCCGGCGTGCCCGAACGCGCCTTTGCGCAAGCCAACCTCGGCCTCGGTGAGGCATACATGGATGGCGACTGGGACGCCGAACAGCTGGACGAATTTTTCTCGCGGCTGTTGCGCACGCGACTGACCGACAACATCAAGCCCCTGCGGCTGGTAGGTCACGTGCTGGCCGCGAAATTCATGAATCGCCAGAACCTCAAACGCTCGCGCATGGTCGGCGAAATGCACTATGACCTCGGCAACGATTTCTACGCGGCGATGCTCGATTCGCGCATGACCTACACCTGTGGCTACTGGAACACCGCAACCACGCTGGAAGAAGCGCAGGAAGCCAAGCTCGACCTGATTTGCCGCAAGCTGAAACTGAAGCCCGGCATGCGCGTGCTCGATATCGGCTGCGGCTGGGGCAGCTTCATGGCTTTTGCCGCCGAGCGCTACGGCATTGAAGCGGTGGGAGTGAGCATTTCCAAGGAACAGATCGCGCTGGCGAAAGAGCGTCACGGGCACCTGCCGCTCGACTTCCGCCTGCAGGACTACCGCGAACTCAACGAACGCTTCGACGCCATCGTCAGCATCGGCATGTTCGAACATGTGGGCCGTCGCAACTACCGCACCTACATGGAAGTCGCGCATCGCTGCCTGGCCGACGACGGCCTGTTCCTGCTGCACACCATCGGCAAGAACCAGCGCAAGTCCTCGCCCGATCCATGGATCGACAAATACATTTTCCCCAATGGCGATCTGCCGTCCATCGGTCAGATGGGCGACGCCTTCGATCATCTGTTCGTGGTGGAGGATCTGCACAACTTCGGCGCCGACTACGACAAGACGCTGATGGCCTGGCACAGCAATTTCGAAGCGGCGTGGCCGCGTTTCGAGGCGCAACTGGGGGCGCGTTTCCGCCGCATGTGGCGTTATTACCTGCTGTCCTGCGCCGGGGCATTCCGCGCACGCGACATCCAGCTGTGGCAGTGGGTGTTGTCGAAGAAGGGCGTGATGGGCGGTTATCGGCGCGAGCGCATCTGAGGTCCTAAGCCTGTGCTGACCCCAGGCGATCCGCCAGCAAAGGCAGCAGCAACTCCGCTGCCTCCTCGGATTTGATCGCCAGCAAAGGATCGGCGCGCGTGACGCCGCGGTTGATGGCGGCGATCGGTTTTCCGGCTTCTGCAGCCATGCGGCAAAAACGGTATCCCGAAAACACCACCAGCGACGACCCCACCACCAGCACCGCATCGGCCGCCGCCACCGCGCGCTCGGCCGCTTCGCTGCGCGCACGCGGCACGCCGTCGCCGAAAAACACCACGTCGGGTTGCAGCATGCCGCCGCACACCGGGCAAGGCGGCACATGGAAGCCGGCCAGGGCGGCCGTTTCCAGATCTGCATCGCCGTCGGGCAGGGCCGCCGCATCGCTGGCGGCCAGTTCGGGATTGGCGAGTTCCAGCAAGTCCTGCACGCTGCGGCGCGTATGCGTGGCGCCGCAATCGAGGCAGACCACGCGATGGATGTTGCCGTGCAATTCGATGACGTCGCTGCTGCCGGCCTGCTGGTGCAGGCCGTCGACGTTTTGCGTGAGGATGGTGGAGATCTTGCCTGCAATTTCCAGCGCCGCCAATGCGCGGTGGCCGGCGTTTGGCGTTGTTCCCGCCAGCTTGGGCCAGCCGATCATGCTGCGCGCCCAATAACGCCGGCGCATCGCTTCCGAACTGCGGAAGGCCGGACCTTCCATCGGCGCCTTGCCGCGCCGCACGCCGTTGGCGTCGCGATAATCGGGAATGCCGGAGGCCGTGCTGATGCCGGCGCCGCTCAGGACCAGTACACGGCGATGCGGCGCGATGAACGCGGCCAGCGCGTCCACGTCCGCGAAGAGATGGTCTTCCAAGAAAGTCCCGGTCTTAAACCCGGTCCATGCCCGCGGTCACGATGAAGGACACCAGCGCGGCCGTGATCGACCAGACGGCCAGGCGATATTGCGGGATGAACTTGGTGATGACCGGCAGCAGGAAGTAGAGGACGACGCCGATGAGGATGCAGGTGATGACTCGTTTCATGACTTGATCTTGTTGATGTTGATGAAGATGCCCGCCGGTTCAGCGACGGCGACGTTGAGATCCTATCATTGATTGACGGCAATGGCAGCCCGGGCTTCCCCAAGCGGACAAGCGCAGACAGGTGCGGGCAGGGGCATATTTAAAACTTATACCCCTATCGACAATCCGTATTTCCTTGATCTTGTCTTAAGAGAATAGACTTCAGTCACAGCAGTTTCGGAGGACGGATTGTTGTGAAGGCCGCTACCACGGCCGCTTTGTCTGGCAGTAACGCATCGTACCCGGTGCAGTAACGGCAGGCGATATCTGAATAACCATTTTGGAGACGTACATGGAATACCGTTCGGCAGCCGAGCCTGTTGAATTGTCAGCCCCTGACCGGTCGGGGCGGGCAGTGCAAAAGGTAGCAACCACAGCAGAAAATTCAGCAGCAACTTCAGCATCCACTCCCGTCTCGGGGGCTGCACCGCTCGCGACGGTCAGTCTCGACGACAAATACACCGCAACTTCGGGTTCGATCTTTTTGTCCGGCATCCAGGCGCTGGTGCGCTTGCCGCTGCTGCAGTATCTGCGCGACCAGAAAGCCGGGCTCAACACCGCGGGCTTCATTTCCGGCTATCGCGGCTCGCCGCTGGGCGGACTCGACGAAGCCCTCTGGAAGGCGCAGCCGCATCTCGACGCGCACAAGATCAGGTTCCAGCCCGGCACCAATGAAGACATGGCGGCCACCGCCGTCTGGGGCACGCAGCAGGTCGACCTGATCGGCCCGGCCAAGGTCGACGGCGTGTTCGCCATGTGGTACGGCAAGGGCCCCGGCGTGGATCGCTGCGGCGACGTGCTCAAGCACATGAACCATGCCGGCACCTCGGCCAAAGGCGGCGTCCTGCTGGTGGCGGGGGATGACCACGGCGCGTATTCGTCGACGTTGCCGCACCAGTCCGACCATATTTTCTCGGCATCGATGATTCCGATGCTGTATCCCTGCAACGTGCAGGAATATCTCGACCTCGGCCTGCACGGCTGGGCCATGTCGCGTTTCTCCGGCTGTACGGTGGGCTTCAAGGCGCTGGCCGACACCGTCGAGTCGAGCGCCTCGGTGGATGCCGATCCGTTCCGCGTCGAGATTACCTATCCGGCCGACTTCGCCATGCCCGAAGGCGGCCTCAACGCCCGCTTGTCGACCGACACGCTGGGCGTGCAGGCGCGCAAGCAGGAAGCGCTGATGCAGGATTACAAGATCTATGCCGCGCTCGCCTACGCGCGCGCGAACAAGCTCAACCGTGTGATGATCGACAGCCCCAAGGCGCGGCTGGGCATCATTGCCTCGGGCAAGTCCTACCTCGACGTGCTCGAAGCGCTGAGCGAACTCGGTATCGATGAAGACTTCGCCGCCGAGATCGGCCTGCGCCTGTTCAAGGTGTCGATGCCGTGGCCGCTGGAGCCGGAAGGCGTGCGCGAATTCGCCCAAGGCCTCGATGAAATCCTGGTGGTGGAAGAGAAGCGCCAGATGGTCGAATACCAGCTCAAGGAACAGCTCTACAATTGGCGCGACGATGTGCGGCCGCGCGTGATCGGCAAGTTCGACGAAAAGGGCGAGTGGGTAGCGCCGCGCGGCGAATGGCTGCTGACCTCCAAGGCCGATTTCTCGGTGGCGCAGATCGCGCGCGTGATCGCCGCGCGCATCGCCCGTTTCCACACCAGCGACCTGATCAAGGCGCGCCTGGCTTTCCTCGACGCCAAGGATGCGGTGCTGAACAAGGCGGTCAGCACGCCGCCGCGGCCGGCCTATTACTGCTCGGGCTGCCCGCACAACACCTCGACCAAGGTGCCGGAAGGCAGCTTCGCGCTGGCCGGCATCGGTTGCCACGTGATGGCCACCGCCATCTATCCCGAGTTCAACAAGCTGACCACGCACATGGGCGGCGAGGGCGGCCCCTGGATCGGCCAGGCGCCGTTTTCGCAAGTGCCGCACGTGTTCGCCAACCTTGGCGACGGCACCTATTTCCATTCGGGTTACCTGGCGATTCGCGCGGCAGTCGCCGCCAACGTCAACATGACCTACAAGATCCTCTACAACGATGCGGTGGCGATGACCGGCGGCCAGCCGGTCGACGGCACCACCTCGGTGCCGATGATCGCGCAGCAGATGGCGGCCGAAGGCATCCGGCGCATCGCGCTGGTGAGCGAAGACATCAGCCGCTACAGCGATCGCTCCAATTTGCCGGATCTGGTCACCATCCACGACCGCAAGGACATGGAGGCGGTGCAACGGGAGATGCGCGAGTTGCCGGGCGTGACCGTGATCATCTACGACCAGACCTGCGCTGCCGAGAAGCGTCGCCGCCGTAAAAAAGGCGAATATCCCGACCCGGATCAGCGCCTGTTCATCAACGAAGCCGTCTGCGAAGGCTGCGGCGACTGCGGCGTGCAATCGAACTGCACCTCGATCCTGCCGCTGGAAACCGAGTTCGGCCGCAAGCGCGCCATCGACCAGTCCTCGTGCAACAAGGACTATTCCTGCGTCAAGGGATTTTGCCCGAGCTTCGTCACCGTCAGCGGCGGCAAGCTCAAGAAGTCCAAGACTGGCGTTATCAAGAAGGACGGCGCGGACGACTTTGGCTTGCTGCCGGAACCGGCCATCCCATCCTGCGACACGCCGTTCAACATCCTCATCAACGGCATCGGCGGCACCGGCGTCATCACCATCGGCGCCCTGATGGGCATGGCGGCGCACCTGGAAGGCAAGGGCGCGTCGGTGCTGGACATGACCGGCATGTCGCAAAAGAACGGTTCTGTGACTTCGCACGTACGCATCGCGCGCACGCCGCAGGCGATCCGCGCCCAGCGCATCGCCACCGGCGAAGCCGACCTGATCCTCGGCTGCGACATGCTGACCGCCGGTTCGCACGATGCGATTTCCAAGATGCGTCCGGGCCGCACCCGCGCCGTCGTCAACGTGCATCAGCAACCGCCGGGGCAGTTCGCCAAGAATCCCGACTGGCAATTTCCGTTTGAAGACGTCAAGGCGCTGATCGGCGAGTCGGTCGACCAGCAGGCCGACTTCATCGACGCCACGCGCCTGGCGACGGCGCTGATGGGCGACTCGATCGCGACCAACCTGTTCATGCTGGGCTACGCCTACCAGCGTGGCGAATTGCCGCTGACAGAAGCCGCCTTGCTGCGCGCCATCGAGATGAACGGCGTCGCCGTCGAGTCCAACAAGACCAGCTTCCTGTGGGGCCGCCGCGCCGCCGTCGACCTGGCGCGCGTGGAACGCATTGCGGTGCCGGCGCAACCGGTGGTGATCCGCATGCCGGAAACGCTGGACAAGCTGATCAAGCGCCGCGTGGCTTTCCTGACCGACTATCAGGATGCGGCTTACGCGGAATCTTTCGCCGGTTTCGTCGAGCAGGTGCGCGCGAAGGAAGCCGCCTTGAATCTCGGCGACAAGCTCACCATGGCGGTGGCGCGCAATTTGTCCAAGCTGATGGCCTACAAGGACGAATACGAAGTCGCCCGCCTGTACACCGACGGCCGCTTCGTGGAACAACTGAAGCAGCAGTTCGAAGGTGACTTCTCGCTGAGCTTCAACCTGGCGCCGCCGCTGTTCTCCAAAAAAGATGCGCAAGGCCGCCTGGTCAAGGCGAAGTATGGTTCCTGGATGATGTCGGCGTTCAAATTGCTGGCGAAGTTCAAGGGACTGCGCGGCGGCGCTTTCGATGTCTTCGGCTACACCGCGGAGCGCAAGACCGAGCGCAGCCTGATCGCGGAATACCGGGCCACGGTAAGCACGCTGCTCGATGGCCTGAACGCCGACAAGCTGGCGCTGGCCGTCGAGATTGCGCAGTTACCGGAGCAGATCCGCGGCTACGGTCACGTCAAGGACAAGGCGCTGGTGCAGGTGCGCGGCAAGCAGGATGAATTGCTGGCGCAGTATGCCGCTGTCGCTGCAACGCCGGTTTCCGGCCTAGTGCAAAAGATCAACGTCGCGACCATCGCGGCGGCCTGATCCGGCAGGATGCACGGTGTGCAGAGATGCAAAGCAGTTTGGGATTGCTGCACACCGCGCGCCCCGCACCGGACATCCAGCCCTTATCCCCATTTCGTGCACAATGACTGCCATGGACAGCCCGGCCCCAATGTCGCCCAGGCGACATCATCGGCGCCGCTTTTGCGTTAGTCTTTTGCCAAACAAGACAAGATAGCTCACAGGAGACAAGCATGGATTTTGAACTGAACGAAGACCAGTTGGCCTTCCAGGCCAGCGCGCGCGATTTCGCCGCCGGCGAGATGGCGCCGCATGCGGCCCGCTGGGACGAGGAATCGCATTTCCCCGTCGACGTCATCGCCAAGGCCGGGGAACTCGGTTTCTGCGCGCTGTATACGCCGGAAGAAGTCGGCGGCATGGGACTCTCGCGTCTCGACGCCACCGTGGTGTTCGAGGAACTGGCGCATGCCTGTCCCTCGACGGCGGCATTCCTGACCATTCACAACATGGTGAGCTGGATGATCGCCTCGTGGGCCACGCCGGAAGTCAAGGCCGCCTGGTGCGGCGACCTCGCCGCGGGCAAGAAGATCGGCTCCTACTGCCTCACCGAACCCGGTTCCGGGTCCGACGCCGCTTCGCTGAAGACCACTGCCAAACTGGTCGATGGCCATTACATCATCAACGGTTCCAAGGCGTTCATCTCAGGCGCGGGCGCGACCGATGTGCTGGTGCTCATGGCGCGCACCGGCGGCGACGGCGCCAAGGGCGTCTCCGCCATCGTGGTGCCGGCCAATACGCCCGGCATCAGCTACGGCAAGAAGGAAGTCAAGATGGGCTGGAACAGCCAGCCGACGCGCACCATCAGTTTCGACAATGTCAAGGTGCCGGCCAATCATCTGCTCGGCGCCGAAGGCGAGGGCTTCAAGTTCGCCATGAAGGGACTCGACGGCGGCCGCATCAACATCGCCACCTGTTCGGTCGGCGCGGCGCAGGCGGCGCTCGATGCAGCGCACGCCTACATGAAGGAACGCAAGCAGTTCGGCCGTCCGCTCGCCGACTTCCAGGCGCTGCAATTCAAGCTGGCCGACATGCAGACCGAGCTGGTCGCTGCGCGCCAGATGGTGCGCCTGGCTGCCGTCAAGCTCGACTCCAAATCGCCCAACGCCACCACGTATTGCGCCATGGCCAAACGCTTCGCCACCGATCTCGGCTTCAAGATCTGCAATGAAGCACTGCAGATCCACGGCGGCTACGGCTACATCCGCGAATATCCGCTGGAACGCTATTTCCGCGACGTGCGCGTGCACCAGATCCTGGAAGGCACCAATGAAATCATGCGCGTGATCATCGCGCGCCATCTGCTCAACAACGAATCCAACGAGGACATCCGATGACCGGTTCCACCAGCTACGCCAACCTGCGCCTCGAAAAAGACGGCCACACCGCCATCGTCACGCTCGCCAACCCGCCCGCCAACACCTGGACGCGCGAAGGGCTGGTCGATCTCAAGCGCCTCGTGACGGATCTCAACGAAGACCGCGACATCTACAGCCTGGTGGTGACGGGCGAGGGTGAGAAGTTCTTTTCCGCCGGCGCCGACCTGAAACTGTTTGCCGACGGCGACAAGGCGTTGGCGCGTGAAATGGCGCGCCGTTTCGGCGAAGCGTTCGAGACGCTGAGCCAGTTCCGCGGCGTCTCGATTGCCGCCATCAACGGCTACGCGATGGGTGGCGGTCTCGAATGTGCGCTGGCCTGCGACATCCGCATCGCCGAGACGCAGGCGCAGATGGCCTTGCCGGAAGCGGCGGTGGGGCTATTGCCCTGCGCCGGCGGCACGCAGTTGCTGCCCCTGCTGGTCGGCGAAGGCTGGGCCAAGCGCATGATCCTGTGCGGCGAACGCGTCACCGCCGAGACGGCTCTGCGCATCGGCCTGGTGGAAGAAGTGGTGGAGAAGGGACAAGCCAGGCAGCGTGCGCTGGCGCTGGCGAAGCTGGTCGACAAGCAAAGCCCGTCCAGCGTGGCCGCCAGCAAGAAGCTGATCCAGGGCGCGCGTCACCAGCCGCCGATGGCCAACCTGCCGGTGGAGCGCGAACTGTTCCTCGATCTGTTCAGCACCGAAGACCAGAAAGAGGGCGTCAATGCCTTCCTGCAGAAGCGCAGCGCGGAATGGAAGAACGCCTGACGCGTGGAGTTGATGTTTTGCAAACAAGGGAAAAGCCGGAAGTGAGAACTTCCGGCTTTTTTGCATTTTTAAGGTTGCAGCGCAATATATGAGGCTTTTTGCATGGCATTATTACGATCGTTCCAAATTTCGTATTATTTCGTATTATTTCGTATTACATGCAGTAGCCACAACAATATGAAACAGCAAATCATCACACTCGGCGGCGGCGGTTTTTCGACGGAGAGCGATCCATCTCTCGACGAATACATCCTCAGGCAAGCCCGCACCGCACATCCTCGCATCGGCTTCGTGCCGACCGCCAGCGGCGATGCGCCGGCTTATCTCCTCAAATTCTATGCACGTTTCGCGGCGCTCGATTGCATGCCGACGCATTTGCCCTTCTTCGATCGCACACCGGACCTGCGCGAATGGGCGATGGCGCAGGATGTGATCTTCGTCGGCGGCGGCAACACCAAGAGCATGCTGGCTGTGTGGCGTGAATACGGTTTTCCGGCAATCCTCAAGGAAGCGCTGCAGAGCGGCACCGTGCTGGCCGGCGTGAGCGCCGGCGCGATGTGCTGGTTCGAGCACGGCGTCACCGACTCCAACGCCGGTGTGCTGGCGCCGCTCGACGGCCTCGGCTTCCTGCGGGGTACCTGTTGTCCGCATTATTCCCACGAACCGGAACGCCGGCCGGCGTTCGAGGCGTTCGTCCGCGACGAAAAACTGCCGGCCGGCGTGGCGGTCGACGATGGCGCAGCCTTGCATTTCATCGACGGCAAACCGGTGCGCGTGGTCGCGGGCAGGGCCGGGGCGGGGGCTTATCTGGTCAGCAAGCAGGGTTCGGTGATGTTGGCAGACAGTCAATCGTCGCAGTAGTCGCATTAGTTGCGTTAGTATCCGTCACCATAAACGGGGAACTGACCTCCCGTCCCGGCGATCTCCTTTCAGAACCATGAACAGGAGCCGCCTATGGAAATACCCTATCTCAACAATCTCCAGCCGGGACCGCTGCAGTCAGGACTGATCGTGGTGGTCGCCGCCGTGTTGGCGATCCTGCTGGCGATGATCGTGCATCGCATCGGCATCGTGCTGTTGCGGCGCCTGGTGCGCAACCGGCCCTTCACCACTAATGCCACGCATATCGCATTTCGCGCCAGCCAGGTGTGCGTGGTCCTGTTTGCCGTGCGCCTGGTGCTGACGGCGGCCCCCGACGACACGCCCGGATTGCGTTCGCTGTCCTACGTGTCAACCGTGGCGCTGATCGTGGCGCTCACCTGGTGCGTGATGAAATGCATCGAGTCGATCAGCACGACCATCACCCAACTCAATCCGTATGACGTCGCCGACAACCTCAAGGCGCGCCGCATCCTGACGCAGACGCGCGTGCTCACGCGCAGCGCGTATTTCATCGTCGGTTTGCTGGGGCTGGCCTTCGTGCTGCTGACCTTGCCGGGCGCGCGCCAGTTCGGCGCCAGCCTGCTGGCCTCGGCAGGCGTGGCCGGGCTGGTCGCCGGTATCGCGGCGCGGCCGGTGCTGGGCAACTTTATTGCCGGTTTGCAGATTGCGTTTTCGCAGCCGATCCGCATCGACGACGTGCTGATCGTCGACGGCCAATGGGGGCGTGTGGAAGAAATCACGGGCACCTTCGTGGTGGTGCGCATCTGGGATGAGCGGCGCATGATCGTGCCGCTGCAATGGTTCATCGAGAATCCCTTCGAGAACTGGACGCACACCTCGTCGACCATCCTCGGCACGGTGTTCCTGTGGCTGGATTTCAACGTGCCGGTGGCGGCGCTGAGGACCGAGTTCGAACGCCTCTGCAAGGCGGCGCCGCAATGGGACGGGCGCGTCTGCGGGCTGCAGGTGACCGACTCCAACGAGCGCGCGATGCAGATACGCATGCTGGTCAGCGCGCAGAATTCGGGCAGCGCCTTCGACCTGCGCTGCGCGATCCGGGAATCGATGATCGCCTTCATTGCCGAACACCATCCGGAAGCCTTGCCGCGTCTGCGGTCGTCGCTGGATCTGGTCGCGCCGGCGTCATCCACGCCGGCGGATGCCGAGGCGCAGGACAAGATAATCGATGGCGCGCCGATGCAGCGCTGAACAGGGCTGAACAGGGCTGAACCGGGCTGACCCTGCCGGAATCGCCTATACTTGCGCGATTCCAGAAATAGGCAGCAGCAACGTGACGCAACAACGAGCAGGTTTTCTCCTCACCAGGCACTGGCGCGACACGCCGGCCGGGACCGAAGTCGAGTTCTGGCTGGCGACCGATGACGGACCGCAACTGGTGCGCCTGCCGCCGCAGCATTCCGTCGCGTTCATCCCCGAGGAACAACGCCAACAGGCCGAGGCGCTGCTGCGCAACGAACGCGAAGTGGAACTGCGCGCGTTGCAGCTGACCGACTTTTCGCACCGTCCGGTACTGGGCCTGTATTGCCGCCAGCATCGCCAGCTGATCAAGATCGAGAAGCAGTTTCGGGAGTACGGCCTGGCCATCTACGAGGCCGACATCCGCCCGCCGGAGCGCTATCTGATGGAGCGCTTCATCACGGCGCCGGTGCTGTTCAGCGGCGACGCCAACGGCGCGGGACCGCTGCTCAATACCCAGCTCAAGCCCGCACCCGACTATCGCCCGCAACTGAGGCTGGTGTCGCTCGATATCGAAACCACCATGGGCGGCGACCTGTATTCGATCGCGCTGGAAGGCTGCGGCCAGCGCCAGGTCTATATGCTGGGCCCGCCCAACGGCGACGCCGGCGGACTCGATTTCGACATGGAATATTGCGATAGCCGCGCGCAGATGCTGGAGAAGCTGAATCAATGGATGGCGCAGCACGACCCCGACGCCATCATCGGCTGGAACGTGGTGCAGTTCGACTTGCGCGTGTTGCGCGAGCACGCCGCGCGCTTCGGCATCCCGCTGCGTTTCGGCCGCGACGGCAGCGAGCTGGAATGGCGCGAACACGGTTTCCAGCAGAATCATTATTTCGCCTCGGCGGCGGGGCGGCTGATCATCGACGGTATCGAGGCGCTGCGTTCGGCGACCTGGAGTTTTCCGTCGTTCAGCCTGGAGTCGGTGTCGCAGACCCTGCTCGGAGAAGGCAAGGCGATCGACAACGCCTACCAGCGCATGGATGAAATCGACCGCCGTTTCGCCGAGGACAAGCCGGCGCTGGCGACCTACAACCTGAAGGATTGCGAACTCGTCACGCGCATCTTCGCCAAGACCGAATTGCTGAGCTTCCTGCTCGAACGGGCCTCGGTGACGGGCCTGCCGGCCGACCGCAACGGCGGCTCGGTGGCCGCCTTCGGCCATCTCTACATGCCGCACATGCATCGCCTCGGATTCGTCGCGCCGAACCTGGGCGATACGCCGGGTGAACCGAGCCCGGGCGGCTTCGTGATGGATTCGCAAAGCGGCCTGTTCGACTCGGTGCTGGTACTCGACTACAAGAGCCTGTATCCGTCCATCATCCGCACTTTTCTGATCGATCCGGTCGGTCTGATCGAAGGGCTGGCGCATCCGGACGATGCCGACTCGGTGCCGGGTTTTCGCGGCGCGCGCTTCTCGCGCAGCAAGCACAGCCTGCCGGCCATCGTGGAAAAAATCTGGCAAGGCCGCGAAATCGCCAAGCGCCAGCAGAACAAGCCCTTGTCGCAAGCGCTCAAGATCATCATGAATTCGCTCTACGGCGTGCTCGGCTCGACCGGTTGCCGCTTCTTCGATGCGCGCCTGGCATCGTCGATCACGATGCGCGGGCACGAAATCATGCACCGTACGCGCGAGCTGATCGAAGCGCAAGGCTACGAAGTCATCTACGGCGACACCGACTCCACCTTCGTCTGGCTGCGCAAGGCGCGTGACGAAGCGGAAGCCGACGCCATCGGCAACGCGCTGGTGCGGCACGTCAACGACTGGTGGGCGGCGCATCTGAAGGAAACCTACGGCCTCGACAATGCGCTCGAGCTGGAATACGAAACCCACTACCGGCGCTTCCTCATGCCCAACGTGCGCGGCGCCGACTTCGGCAGCAAGAAACGCTATGCCGGCATGGTCGTCAAGCCGGACGGCCGCGAAGAAATGGTCTACAAGGGACTGGAATCGGTGCGAACCGACTGGACGCCGCTGGCGCAGCAGTTCCAGCAGGAACTGTACCAACGCATATTCCGCCGCGAGCCGTATCAGGACTATGTGCGCGACTACGTCGAACGCACCCTCAGCGGCGCGCTCGACGACGCGCTGGTGTATCGCAAGCGCCTGCGCCGGCCGCTCGACGCCTACGAGCGCAACGTGCCGCCGCACGTGCGCGCCGCGCGCATGGCCGACGAGTTCAACCGCGAACAAGGCCGGCCGCTGCAATACCAGGACGGCGGCTGGATCAGCTACGTCATGACCACCGCCGGTCCGGAGCCGCTGGAAACGCGCCGCGCCGCCATCGACTACGACCACTACGTCACGCGCCAGCTGCAGCCGGTGGCCGACGCCATCCTGCCATTTTTGCAGGATGATTTCGGCACGCTGGTCGGCGGGCAACAGGAATTGTTCTAGGGCGTGTTCACCCTTGTCCCGGCGTCGTACGTTTGCGGGCGCAAAAAAGCCCGCTTAAAGAGATAAGCGGGCCGGATGATGCAGGAAGGAAATTACAGGTACTGCACTTCAATCGTGGCCGAGCCGTCGAGGTCGATGTTCTGTGTCAGCGGCAGGTTGGCGCCCTTGTCCAGCACGGCGGTCACGCCAAGGTTGCCGGACATGGTCTTGTAGGAGCCGGGTGTGGTCGTGCCGGTGGCGGCGAAGGACTTGCGGCCGGCGCCGTCGGCGTGGAAGCGGCCATCCCCCGATTTGATCCAGGTGCCGTTGTTGGCTTCGTCGTAGATGACGTCAGGCGTGGCGCCGTCCGCGCTGAACGAATTGGGGATGACGCGAACGCTGTAGGCACCGATGTTCTTGCCGCCTGCTGCGCCCAGGCCGTAGGCATACTTGTCGGTCAGACGCGATTCGATTGCCGTCATCAGGCCGGTGACCACAGTCGAGGCCTTGTTGTCGATGGCGCGGACAGCGACTTTGGTTGCTGCATCGCAAGTGACGGTGAAGGCGATGGTCTTTTCCGCCAGTACGTTCGCTGCCGTGGTGCTCAGGCCCTTGGCGGAGATGGTGCCGTAGTCGACTACGTTGGTGCCGGTGAAGCTCGGAGTACAGGCCGAAGGACGAATGACACCTTTGACCTTCAGTTCGGCGGTATCGGCAGCCTGGGCGGCGAAAGACACCAGCAGGGAAGCAGCCAGGGCGGAGAAGAGAGTGATTTGCTTGGTCATGATCGTTTCCTCGAAGAGTCAGAATGGGTTGAATTCGGTTGAAATCGTTTTGCTTCAGCGCCTTGTGTTTGCTTAAGCAGTGAAGCCATTCTGACGATTTGAAGATCGGATTTATATGAGAAAACTCTCAAAAAATCGGTGTTGCAGAAATGTGGAAAAACTGGGGGAGGACTCCCGGAGCCAGTCCGGGAGCGGGATTGCAGGGTTAAGAGGATTCTTGTTGCTTTGGGGAATCGGGGCGGGACGGCTTAATTCAACGCTTCCTTGGCGGCTTCTTCCGGCGTCAGGCCGTCATAAAACAGGTCGGTGAACCATTCGACCTCTTCCTCGATGTGTTCTTGCGCCTGCTCCAGCGTGGCGCCGCCTTTGACGAGAAATTTTTCGACTTCGGTGCACCACTGGATCAGCGCTTCGGTTTCCGGATCGAGCTTTTCTTTCTTTGGCATGATGATTTCCTTGTTTCGTTGTAGTACAGGGTGTTATCCGGATGGTCTTGCAAGCATATCAGGGTCGCGCAGTAAGATCGCAAACACGTTCTTAGTGCAGCGCCGCCCACAGCAGCGACAACCCCGACGCCAGCAGCAACAGATCCAGCAGGCGCTGGAAATTGGCTTCGCTCATCTTCATCACGAAGACCTTGCCGACAAAGGTGCCGGCCATCAGCGACGCGCCCACCAGCAAGCCCTGCAGGAACACCGACAAGGGCATCGCGCCCAGTTCGCGGAAAGTCAGCACCTTGCTCACGTACAGCAGCAACGAACTGGCCGCCTCGGTCGAGAGGAACGCGCCTTTGCTCAGTCCGTAGGCGGTGAACACGGGTACGCTGAGCGGCCCGGTCGACAGCACGATGCCGGTCAGGTAGCCGATGAAGGCGCCGGCCAGCGCCAGTTGCCAGAGACGGATGCTGAAGTTGCGTTTTCTGACCCAGTGGCGGAACGGGATCATGACGATGAAGAACAGGCCGAGGCTGATGTCGATCAAGTGCGGCGGCAATTCCAGCAAGGTGCGCGCGCCGAGCGCCGCCGCCGGCACGCCGGGGATGGAATACGCCAGGAAGGCGCGCCAGTCGACCACGCGCCACCACGCCAGCACGCGTGACAGGTTGGCCATCACGGCAGCCACCGCCATGATCGGCACCGCCTGCTTGGGACCGAAGTTGTAGACCAGCACCGGCAACAGCATGATGGAAGAGCCGGTGCCGATGATGCCGCTGACCATGCCGGCGATCAGGCCGACGCTCAGGACGAAGATATAAGCTGCCACGGGGTGTCCCGGAAAGATTTGTTATTGGAGTGACGCGGCGATATTGTACGCCGCCGCGCAGCACCCCGGTGGCGGCCCTGGCAGGGATTACGGGCGTTCGCCTGCCTTGAGCCGTGCCGCGATCTGGTCGACCACCGCCGGCAGATCCGCCACCGAATCGATCACGTAATGCGCGCCGGCTTCGCGCAGGCGCATTTCGGCCAGCGCCTTGAGCGCCTTGATCTGCTCCGGCGACAGCTGCGCCAGTTCGGCCTTGGTGCAACCGACTTCATTGCCCGACAGGGACACGCCCACGGTCCACATGCCGGCGTGGATGCCTTCTTCGATGCCGGGTACGGTGTCGTCGACCTTGATGCAGGCGGCGACGTCGCCGATCTTCAGCGCCAGCATGTTGGCCAGCGCCATGTACGGACCGGGGCGGCCGCCGGCCGGCAATTCGTCGCCGGCGATGACGTGATCCGGCGCGATGCCTTCAGCCGCCGCCAGCGGCAGCAGCACGTCGAGGACCTGGCGCGGATAGCCGGAGCAGGAGCCGACTTTCAGGCCTTTGCCGCGCAGCCAGGCGATCATGCCGGCGGCGCCGTCGATGGCCTGGGAATATTCCCCGACCTTGGCGATCTGCATCGGCATGAAGCGCGCATAGATGGCGTCGACGTCGGCGTCGCCCGGAAGCTTGCCGTGGCGCTCCTTCCATTGGCGGGCGATGTCTGGATTGTCGAGCAGGGTCCGGATGTGCTGCCACTTGGACAGGCCCATCGGACCGCGCGCCTGTTTCAGCGAGATGTTCATGTCGAAGCTCTTGAAGGCATCGACGAAAATCTGCGTCGGCGCCAGGGAGCCGAAATCGACCAGCGTGCCGGCCCAGTCGAAGATCACCGCTTGCAGGTCGATGGGAGCGTGGAGGGGACGTGTCATGGGGATTCCTTTGCAGTCAAAAATGCGATCGAAAATGCGATCAAGAGCGGAGGGCGGCGATGAAGTTGCGTCCGCGCGGACCTTGCAGTGCGCGTTGCACCAGCGCGTCCCAGGCTTCGGCGACGCCGTAGTGGGCGGGATCGGTGCTGACGCCGAGACGTTCCAGGAACGCGGACAGCGTGGCGACGGCTTGCTGCGCATCGGCAGCGTCGAAGATGTCCAGCAGCAGGGCATCGACGGCGGCATCGTTGCCGAAGGCCAGCGCCATCACGTGCGGCAGCGAGAACGAGCAGGCGATGCCGTGGGCGACGCCGTGGTGCAGCGTGATGTCGTAGGACAGCGAATGCGCCAGCGCGGTCTTGGTGTTCGAGAACGCCAGGCCGGCTTGCAGCGCAGCGGTGGCCATGCGTTCGCGCAACGCCAGCTCGCGCGGCTGCGCCATGAGGCCGGGCAGCGTTGCCATGATGCTGCGGGCAGCGGCGGCGGCCAGGGCGGAGGAGACCGGATTGCGGTTGACGTTCCAGATCGATTCCAGCGCGTGCGACAGCGCATCCAGGCCGCTGGCCAGCGTGATGCCCTGCGGCAGGCTCAGCATCAGTTGCGGATCGATGATGGCCGCCGCCGGCCAGGTCCAGGCCTGGTGCAGCGAATACTTGCTGCCGGCGTCGGCGTCCCAGATCGTGGCCCAGGGGGTTACTTCGCTGCCGGTGCCGGCGGTGGTGGGAATGGCGACCAGCGTCTTTGCGCCTTCGCCGGACAACGGCGCGCCATCGCGCAAATGGGCGAGCAATTCGCCGAAGCGGCCCGAAGGCGTGCGCGTCAGCATGGCCTTGGCGCAGTCGATCACGCTGCCGCCGCCGAAGGCGACGATGCAATCGACGCCGGCATGTTCGCGCCATACGCGCTCATACATCGGCGCCAGCCAGCTGACGTCGGGATTCGGCTGCACTGTGTTTTCAATGCCGGCCAGCTGCGGGCCGAGCAATTGCGCGATGCGTGCTTCCAGTCCCAGCGCGGAGGCTTCGGGGAAGGTGACCAGCAGGGCGCACCTGCCGTTGAGCAGCGCCGGCAATTGCGCCAGGCTGCCGCTGCCGGCCTGGATGGCGACCGGGTTGTGATAATTCCACATGGGGTTCTTTGCTAAAAGTAGGACAAAATTAGAGCCGCTAATAAAACGCCGGTGGCAAGGCGCGCCGACGCAGACAGTACGAAGGTACGGCAAGGAGAAGCAACGCCGCCAACGGTGTTTTATTAGCGGCTCTTAATGGACCTTGCCGTCCTGGATCATCTGGCGCAGGCGGCTGGAGATCGTGTCGGCGACCACCACCATCAGCGTGACGACCACGATGCAGGTGGCGGTGTCCTGGTACTTGAACAGCTTCAGGCTGCTCACCAGTTCGAAGCCGAGACCGCCGGCGCCGACCATGCCGAGCACGGTGGCCTGGCGCAGGTTGACTTCAAAGCGATACAGCACGGTGGCGATCCAGGCGGTGATGACCTGCGGCAGCACGCCAAACACGATCACCTGCAGCGGACGCGCGCCGGTGGCGCGCAGGGCTTCCAGCGGGCCGTCGTCGATTTCCTCGATGCTCTCGGCGAAGAACTTGCCGACCATGCCGACGCCGTGCAACGCCAGCGCCAATACACCCGGGAAAGGACCGAGGCCGACGGCGGAGACGAACACCAGCGCCAGGATCAGCTCGTTGATGCTGCGCGTGACGTTGAGCAGCTGGCGCACCGACTGGTACACCACGCGGTTGCGGTTGAGATTGCGCGCCGCCAGGAAGGACACAGGGATCGCGCCGATCACGCCCAGCAGCGTGCCCCAGATGGCGATCTGGACGGTTTCCACGGCGGGGCCGACCAGGTTGCCGAGGATCTTCCAGTTGGGCGGGAAGGAGCGGCTCAGGAAGTCGCCGATCTGCGGCAGGCCGTCGGCCAGTTCTCCCCAGCTCAGTTGCGTGCCTTGCGCGCTCCAGGCGAGGATAAAGGCGACTGCGGCCACGGCGGCGACCGACAGCAGCCAGGAGCGCAGGGTCAGCGGACGGGCTCCGGTCCAGACGTAGTCGTGATAGCTTGCGCCGTCAATCCGGGAGGGCGAGGACAAAGGCGTGTTCATGACAGGGCTCCTTCGAGGATCATTTCCGGCGGTTGTCGCGCGGCGTATGTCTCGTCCTGCGCCTTGACCTGGTCCAGGCCGGAATAAATGAGGTTGAGGTGCGACTCGCGCAGTTCATCGCCGCGGCCGTCGAACACCAGCTTGCCGCTGGCCAGGCCGACGATGCGGTCGCCGAACTCGCGCGCGTAATCGACCTGATGCAGGTTGCAGACCACGGTGATGCCGAGTTCGCGGCAGGCGGCGCGCAGGTACTGCAGCACCAGGCGCGAGGTTTTCGGATCGAGGCTGGCGACCGGTTCGTCGGCCAGGATGACTTGCGGGCGCTGCGCTAAGGCACGGGCGATGCCGACGCGCTGGCGCTGGCCGCCGGAGAGTGCATCGGTGCGTTGCCCGGCCTTGTGTTCCAGTTCGACGCGGCGCAGGCAATCCATTGCCAGCGCCACATCCTGGCGGCTGAACAATTGCAGCACCGAGCTCAGCGTCGCGGTCTGGCCGAGCCGGCCGGTCAGCACGTTTTTCAGCACCGACAGGCGCGGCACGACGTTGTGATGCTGGAAGATCATGGCCACTTGCTGGCGCAACTTGCGGATGTTGCCGTTGCGCGCATCGGTGGCATCGAATCCGGCCGCCACCAGTTCACCGGAAGTCGGCGTCGCCAGGCCGTTGATACAGCGCAGCAAGGTCGACTTGCCGGCGCCGGACGGTCCCAGCACGACCAGGAATTCTCCGGGAGCGACATCGAGGTCGATGCCGCGCAGCACGGCATTGCTGCCGTATTGCTTGGTGAGCGAACGGATCCTGATCATTTCATTGCCTTGAGGTCGAGATTGAGGATCCGGGCGGTGTCGCGCACGACGTTGTAGGCGGCGTCATTGGTCGGTACGAAGCCGTTGAGCACGCCCTGGTCGCCCCATTCGACGTTCTTGATGTTGCCGAAGGCGGCCGCGATCTTCTTCTTCAGTTCGGGATCGAGGTCCTTGCGCCAGACCATCGGCGACTCGGGAATGTCCGGCGAGGTCCAGACGATGTTGAAGTCGCTTTGCTTGACTACACCCTTGGCGATGGCGGCGGCCAGGATGCGGTCGGCCACGGCGGCGGCGTCGACCTTCTTGTTGGCGACGGCGAGGATGCTGGCGTCATGCGAACCGGAGAAGATCACGCGCGAAAAATACTTGTTCGGCTCGACGCCTTGCTTTTGCAGGCCCGCGGTCGGGAACAGATGGCCCGAGGCCGACGACGGATCGACGAAGGCCATGGTGTGGCCTTTGAGCGCGGCGACGCTATCGATGCCGCTGTCCTTGCGCACGATGATCAGGCTCTTGTAGGCGCTCTTGCCGGTCTTCTTGGTTTCGGCGACGGAGAAGGCTTCGACGTTGGCGATCGAGCTGGCCAGCACGTACGAGAACGGGCCGAGGTAGGCGACGTCGAGCTTCTTCGAACGCAGCGCTTCGATGATGCCGTTGTAGTCGGTGGCGATGAAAGGCTTGACCGGCATGCCCAGCTGTTCCTGCAAGCTGTCGATGACTTTCTTGCTGTTCTCCAGCATGGCCTGGGAGTCTTCGGCAGGGATCAGGCCGACGGTCAGTTGTTGCGGCTGGGCGGCGAAAGAGACCGAAGCCGAGGCCGAAACCAGGCTGAGGCACAAGGCCAAAGGACGTAACAAGGCGGAAAGGGTTTTCATGATGCTCCTGGCGGTAGTGATCGGATGCAGAGGTGGCCCGCCGGGACAGCGTGTCCATGCGGGTTTTGGATTCATGACCGCAAGATTAAGGCGCTTTTGTGACGCCTTTATTATCGATATAATCAGGAGATTGACGATTACCTATTGATGGAATCTATAGATGACGCCTTCACAACTCCGCGCTTTCCTCGCCGTCGCCCGCAATCGCGGTTTCAGCGCCGCCGCCCGCACGCTCGGCGTCAGCCAGCCGACGCTGACGTCGCAGGTGCAGGCGCTGGAGCGCCAGCACAACGTCGAACTGTTCTATCGCCGCGGCCGTCGGCTCGACCTGACCGACACCGGCCAGCGCCTGTTGCCGATCGCACAAAAGATCGCCGAACTCGAACTCGACGCCTACAACCTGCTGTACAACTCCGGCGTGCTCAATATCGGCCACCTGAAGCTGGGGGCGGTGGGGCCGTTCCACGTGATCGAAATGGTCGACGCCTATCGCCGCAAGTTTCCCAATGTCGAGCTGTCGATCCGCATGGGCAACTCCGCCGAAACCATGGCCGACCTGGAAAACTACGTCACCGACGTCGCCGTGCTGGCCAGCTTCAACGACGATCCGCGCTTTGTGGCGGTGCCGTACGCCGACCACGCCATCGTGGTGTTCGCCCATGTCGACCATCCGTTTGCGAAGCGCGATTCCATCGCCTTGCAGGACTTGCACGGCCAGCCGATGGTGATGCGCGAGCAGGGTTCAACCACCCGGCTGGCACTGGAGAAGGTGCTGAAGGAAGCCGACGTCATGCCGCGCGTAGTGATGGAGATCGGCAGCCGCGAAGCGCTGCGCGAGGCGGTGGCGCGGGGCATCGGACTGGGGGCCGTATCGGAGGCGGAGTTCGTGCCGGACCCGCGATTGAAACTGCTGCGGATTGAAGGAAACCCCGTCAGCACGCACACCTACATCTATTGCCTGGCCGACCGCAAGGACAGCCGCCTGGTGGCGTCGTTCCTGGAGCAGGTGGCGACGCTCTAGGTGTTCAGGCTGCCGTCGCGGCGACCTGTTCCAGGACGAAGTCGCGCATCAGTTCGAGCACCGCCTGCGGCTGCTCCTGATGCGGACTGTGGCCGCAACCGGCGAGCATGGCCGGGCGCGCCGTCCCAAGGTGTCCGCCCGCGCTTCCTGCGATGCCAGCAACGATGGCGTCCACCTGCGCCGGCGTCCCGTACTGATCGTCAACCCCTTGCATCACCAGCGCCGGACAGGCGATGCGCGGCAAATCGGCCTCGATGTTCCAGTCGGCGAAGGCGGGGGCAAGCCAGGTCTCGGACCAGGCCTTGAAGATCTGTCCGGTCTTGTCGCCATGATATTTTTGCAACCCTTTCAGCTTGCCGTCGGCATAGGCGCGGTCGGCTGCCCGGATACCGTCCAGCGTCACTGGTTCGACAAAAACGTGCGCCGCCTCGGTGACAATTGCCCGCAGCAGGGGCGCACGCTGTGCCGCATGCAACAAGGCAATGCTGCCGCCGTCGGAGTGGCCGATCAGGATATAGGCTTGCTGCGGCAACAAGGCCACGAGAATGGAGGGCAGTTCATCCAGCGCATAGCGGTGCAGATAATCGGGCGCACGCGTTTGCTGCAGTGCATCGGAAAGGCCGTAACCGAGACGATCGTACAGCAGCCCGCGACAGCCCGTCGCCGCACACAAACGCTGCGGAAAATCCTTCCACATTGCAGTGCAACCCAAACCTTCGTGGAGGAACACCAGCCAGGGTTTTGCGGGGTCGCCGTCGATGATGTCGTAGTGAATTCGTGGTTGTTTGTTGTGCGTCAGGAAAGGCATGTGGGCTGGATAGGAGGGACGGCGGAACGCTAGTTTTTCATGTTTTCACGATGCGGTGGGAATGCGGCGTAAATATCTTCAAATCTCTGTCGCGCAAAAAAATAAATCTGCTATCTTTATAACGGCACCGACCCGAAAACGGCACTGACCTGAAACCACGAGGAGACACATATGGATTTGGTTGAAAAATTCGACGCCAAAGGCAAGACAGGAGGCGCTTATCACGTCGAGGTGTACCAGACGGCGCTGGAAGAAGCAGACAAGGCGGCCCCGCCCGGACTCAAGACCTACAAGCTGGCTGACGGCCGTGCGCTCGATCCCTTGTCGGACGCCAAATTCAAGATTGTCCAGACCGGAGAAAAGATCTACCGCGTCTGACAGGATAAACAAGCTTAACAAGCGCGCAAGCGCAAAAACTCAAACGGCGGACCTCGCGTCTGCCGTTTTCTATTGGCTCGAATGTGGCAGGCCCTAAGGTGTTCTCAACCCGAAGTCGGCTTGCGGTAACCGCCTTCGACCCAGCGTTCGGCGCTGGCGGCGCTCAGCTTGAAGTTGGGCGCCACCTGCACCTTGGCCACCATTTCGCCCATGTCGTCCCAGGCCTTCAGGTCGGCATACGGGAAGTCGTCGTCGGGAACGATATCCAGCGTCACCTTGATGCTGCCGTCCGGACCGTCAACGCTCACGTGCTTGTGCAATTGCGCGTGCAGTTGCTGTTCGCTGCGGCGGCGGAATTCCGAAGCCGTCTTCACCAGCGTGTTGAAGGCATTCTTGTCCATCGGTTTCGGGTTCTTCTTGTCGCGGCCCATGGTCCACGGACCGATCAGCGTCGGTTCGCGTTCGCCTTCACGCGTCATCTCCACCGCCCAGCCGTCATCGTCGTCATTCTTGATGATGCGCGCAGTCCAGCCTTCATCGCGCCACAGGCGCGCTTCCTGGATCACATCGGAAATATCGGTGGCGGGTTCTTCGGTATCGGGGGATTCTGGCGCGAGGTCGGACATGAGAGGCTCAATGAAGCAAAGTTCGCCATGATACGACAGGTTACGGCAGGTTTGCAGGTAAACTCCCCGCCATGGAAATCGAACTCAAATTACTGATTGCCGCGGACAGCGTTGACGCTTTTCGCGCCTTGCCCTTGCTCAGCGAGCACGCCGTCGCGGCGCCGGAATCGCAGGACCTGTTCAGCACCTATTTCGACACGCCGGCATTACACCTGAAACAGCACCGCTCGGCGCTGCGCGTGCGCAAGGCCGGCGCGCTGTGGATCCAGACCTACAAGGGCGGCGGCAGCGTCGCGGCGGGCCTGCATCAGCGCCACGAGTGGGAATGCGAAGTCGCCGGCCCGCGCATCGAGTTGGACAAGCTGCTGCCGCTGGTCGACAACCCGACCGCGCGCACCGCGCTGGAGTTGCCCGGATTGTCGCAGCAATTGGAGGCAGTCTTCACCACCAGCTTTCGCCGCACCGCCTGGCAGTTGCGCCTGCCGCAGGGCACCGAGGTCGAAGTCGCGCTGGACGAAGGCGTGGTCGAGGCAGGCGGGCAAACCCAGCCGATCTGCGAGATCGAGCTGGAACTGAAGTCCGGCGACACCGGCGAGCTGCTGGCGTTTGCGCAGGCGCTGCGGCAGGCGATTCCGCTGACGCCGAGCAATGTCAGCAAGGCCCAGCGCGGTTTTGCCCTGCGCGGCAGGGATTTGCAGGGCGCCGATAGTTCGTTGTAACGGCGGGGCCGTCCCGGCCAACAACATTTTTCCCCGACAATTTTCCCCGACATTCGGATGAGGTCCCGTTCCGGCAGTGGCATGGATGCTGCTTGCCGGGAAGAGGGCGGCAAACTTGATTGGTGCGCACAGTCGTGGTGCAAATCAACGTCTGCCGTCCCGAATTCAATATTCGATTCATCCAAGACAGGGGAGCCCATGACCACCATCGCCGCAGCCGCGCCTGCCCACACCGCCGTGGAAGAGCGCGACATCACCTTCCGCCGCGTCATCTGGCGCATTGTCCCGTTCGTCACGCTGATCTGGTTCCTGGCCTGGGTCGACCGCGTCAACGTCGGCTTCGCCAAGCTGACCATGATGAGCGATCTGCAATGGTCGGACGCGGTGTACGGCGCCGGCGCCGGGATTTTCTTCATCGGCTATTTCATCTTCGAGGTGCCGAGCAACCTGGCGCTGCAAAAGTTCGGCGCGCGCAAGACCATCATGCGCATCACCATCGGGTGGGGCATCACCTGTGTACTGATGGCCTGGGTGCAGACCGCAACGCAGTTCTACGTCCTGCGCTTCCTGATGGGGGCGTTCGAAGCCGGCCTGCAACCCGGCGTGATCCTGTATCTGACCTACTGGCTGCCGACGCACCGGCGCGGCAAGGCGCTGGGGATTTTCGTTTCGGCGTCGGCGGTCTCGCTGGTGGTCGGCAGTCCGCTGGCGGCCTACATCATGGAGTTGTCGCAGGGCCTGGGCGGCTTCAAGGGCTGGCAATGGCTGTTCGTGATCGAAGGGATTCCGTCGATCGTGGCCGGCGCGGCAGCGTATTTCCTGCTGACGGACCGTCCGCGCGACGCGCACTGGCTCAGCCCGCGCGAAAAAGAACACGTCGAGACCGAACTGGCCGCCGAGGACCAGGCGCTGGGTCCGCGCGAGCACAGCTTCTTCGCATCGCTGCGCAGCGCGCGCATGTGGGCGCTGATCATGGTGTTCTTCTGCATCATCGCCGGCAACGCCACGCTGGTGTACTACGGCCCGAGCCTGGTCAAGGAGGTTGGCTTTACCGACATCAAGACGCTGGGCTGGGTGATGGGCGGGATTTATTGCTGCGGCTGGCTGGGCATGCTGCTCAACGGCTACCTGTCGGACCGCAACAAGGAAGTGCGCATCCATACCGCAGTGGCCGCCGCCATCGGCGCGCTGGGCCTATTGCTGGCAGCGTATTTCCTGGGAGAGAAGAGCGCCGCCGGCGTGGTGTTCGCGCTGGCGCTGTCGTCGGCCGGCACGATGGGCGCGATTCCGGTGTTCTGGCAATTACCCGGACGCTTCTTGTCCGGTTCTGCGATCGTGGTGGGCCTGGCGGTGATCAATTCGGTGGCCAATCTGGCCGGGTATTTTTCACCGCAGCTGCTGGGCTATCTCAAAACCACCACCGGCCAGTACGGCAAGGGCCTGACCACCATCGCCATCGTGGAGCTGATGGCGACGCTGATGATTTTTATGTTCATTGGCAAGACGGCGAGGGTGGGGAAATAAGTGGCGGGAGCGCCGGGATTTACTCGTAGCTCATGACAAAGACTACCGCCCCGTTTGCCTGACCGGCAACAAGCCGGGTTGTGGACGCCGGCTTGACGTAGCGCGCACCGATCGGCACTGAAAAACTGCCGCCGGTGGTCTTGATCGCCTCGTAGCCACTCAGGGGCTGGGCGGTGTTGTAGACGACGGGGGTGTTATTGGCGCCAAAGCTCATCTGGATGCCGATACCTTGTGCGGTCGTACTGCTGGTCGGATTGTTGAGCTTGAACACGCCATTGTCCTGATCCAGCCAACCGGCTAGCGGCGTATTAAACTTGATCGAGACCTGAGTGAGGCCGACCGGGCAATTGTTGACGTTGAATGTAGTGTTATTCCACCTGTCATTCATCGTGCCGGTGCCATTAAAAGTGGAAAAATTTGTATTGCCCATCGGGATGACGACGTCGGGTGTCGCGCAGGTGGGCACGGTCACATTACCTGTTGCGCCGCCCGTGTACATGGGCGTTTGCTGCCAAACAGTCACCTGATCAATACTTGACGTGACTGTGATATTAATTGCCGGTATCGACGTTAGTGTTCCAGCAGCGATAGTTCCAGTTTTGACAAATTCCGTGGAGGCCTGCCATGACCAGTTTAGATTGGGACTATACGCTGACACCCAGCAATTGGCTGTATAGCTGGAATTCTCGATAGTCTGATCGTCGTTCATGCCGCAGTTGTTGCCAATCGTTTGCGAGAAAAGGTAGCGCACGCCGAGGCCAGCCAAATTTGTCGGATAGACGTCGGTGTAACCGCTGACGGGCGCACCAGTGACACTAAATTTGTAATAGGCGGTGATACGCCCCCCTGAATTACTACAGCTTATGCGATAGGAGGCTCCCGGTTGAGGCGACTTGGGTATCACGGTCGAACCGATGGCGGCATTTAAAGGAATACTTGCCGTCCCGATGCTTACGACATAATTCCCTCCAGCAATGGTTGTACAGCCATATTGTTGCGCGAGAGCCGATCCCGAGCAAAGAACAAGAATGCAGGCCAAACACCATTTAACAAAATGACGCATGCCGACCAATGGCACCTTATCCGTAGCCGCTGACCTGACCCGCGACGCGCCGTACGGCACAGCGGGATACAAATTAAATTTCAACATAAGCGCCTCGTTGCAGAGTTAGAAAAAAGCCATTGTCTGTAACTTCGGCGCGGCGAGATATGGGAAAACTCTCAAACTGGTTCGCACGATTAACGCGGTCGGCGACTGCATCGCGTCACTGATGGCGGTTACTCGCAGCTCATGACAAAGACCATCGATCCGGTTGCCTGAGCGGAGTCAATAGTTCTTGTCCGGTCGGCGTGCCTTTCTGGTTGCTGGACGACGTTATCGATATCTGATCTCGAACGTCGCAGAACCGTCCAGCGGGATATCGCCTGTCAGATTCAGATTTTCCGGTTTATTGAGGAGTGCCTCAACGTTGATTTTGACGTTCAGGAACTTCGATGCTGCCGCATAGGGCCAGGTAACAATAAACACGAAGTAATAGCCTGTGTTATTGGCCAGCACGCCGCCGGGAGCGTATCCCTTCCCGTATAAAGGGCGAGCCATGTAACCCGACGTCGCCGGGGTGCCGTCGACAGTGATGTCAGACATGACCAGCCTGTAGCCACCGACCTTCTTGCCGTCAACTGAGCCGAGTCCGAAAACCTGTACGGCATCGTCTTCTCCGCCGTAAATTCCGGTGTAGCTACCTCTGACGTACGAAGCAGCACGGTTGTCGTGCACGAGCAGTTCAATCGTTCGAGACTGATCGCATGACACATTGAAGTTAATTTGTTTCACCGGAAGCGCGGTATATTTGCCTGCCTTTAAATCAGCAGCGCGGATGGTGCCAAAATCGACCTCGCCGCCATTGGTAAAACTCGGAATGCACGCCGAAGGACGAATCGAACCCTTGACCTGGAGTTCAGTCGTGTCGACGGCCCGAGCGGCGAAAGAGACCAGCGAGGAAGCTAGGAGGGCGGAGAGCAGAACGACTTGTTTGTTCATGATTGGCGCCTTACAAATAACTGTTGAACTCGAAATAAATTCGAATTGAAATATGTTGTTTGCTAAATCTGTTGCGCAATTATGACAATTTGAAAATTCGATTTATATGAGAAAACTCTCAAACTGGTCTGCGCAGTTTACGCGCCCGACGCTACGCCACGTCATTTATCGCTCAACGCCGCAAACAACAACGCCGCCGTCCCGATCTGCATCGAAACGGCGGCGTTTTCCTTGTTGGCGCGGTCCCTGCCAAACAGAGGGGCGCAGCACCAGCAGTGCGTCCTGGATCGTGAACCGGTTCCTACAACTCCGGTGGCGGCGGCGCCAGCACGTCGCGGCTGCCGCTCTTGGACATCGATGACAGGATGCCGGCGGCTTCCATCTGTTCCACCAGGCGGGCCGCGCGGTTGTAGCCGATGCGGAACTGGCGCTGCACCGACGAGATCGAGGCGCGCCGGCTGCGCGTGACGTAGGCCACGGCCTCGTCGTAGAGCGGGTCGGCTTCATCGCCGGGTTCGCCGAACATGTCGCCTTGCTGCGGTTCTTCCGAGGCCGGACCGGCCAGGATTGCTTCTTCGTACTGCGGTTCGCCGTGGGCTTTCAGGTGTTCGACCACGCGGTGGACTTCTTCATCCGAGACGAACGCGCCATGCACGCGCTGCGGATAACCCGAGCCCGGCGGCAGGAACAGCATGTCGCCGTGGCCGAGCAGCGTTTCCGCGCCCATCTGGTCGAGCACGGTGCGCGAGTCGATCTTGGACGACACCTGGAAGGCCACGCGCGTCGGGATGTTGGCCTTGATCAGGCCGGTGATGACGTCCACCGACGGACGCTGCGTCGCGAGGATCAGGTGGATGCCGGCGGCGCGGGCTTTTTGCGCCAGACGGGCGATCAGTTCTTCAATCTTCTTGCCTGCCACCATCATCAGGTCGGCCAGTTCGTCGATCACGACCACGATCATCGGCAGCGGATCGAGCGGTTCGGGGGCATCGGGCGTGAGCGAGAACGGGTTCTTGACGCGCTTCTCGGCGGCGATGCCGTCGGCGATCTTCTGGTTATAGCCGGCCAGGCCGCGCACTCCCAGCGCCGACATCAGGCGATAGCGCTTGTCCATCTCGCCGACACACCACGACAGCGCATGCGCGGCCAGCTTCATGTCGGTCACGACCGGCGCCAGCAGGTGTGGGATGCCGTCGTAGACCGACAGCTCCAGCATCTTCGGATCGATCATGATCAGGCGCACATCGTCGGGCGTGGCCTTGTACAGCAGCGACAGGATCATGGCGTTGATCGCCACCGATTTGCCGGAGCCGGTGGTGCCGGCTACCAGCATGTGCGGCGCGCGCGCCAGGTCGGTGGCGACCGGGACGCCGGTGATGTCCTTGCCCATCGCCAGCGTCAGGTGCGAGGCCGAGCGGGCGTAGGCTTCGGACCGGATGATCTCGGCCAGGCGGATCATCTGGCGCTTGGGATTGGGCAACTCCAGGCCCATGCAGGTCTTGCCGGGGATGGTTTCGACCACGCGGATCGAGGTCAGGCCGAGCGCGCGCGCCAGGTCTTTCATGAGATTGACGATCTGGGCGCCGCGCACGCCCAGCGCGGGTTCGATTTCAAAGCGCGTGATGACCGGACCGGCGTAGGCGCCCAGTACGGTGACCGGGACCTTGAACTCCTTGAGGCGCTGCTCAATGAGTTGGCCGATTTCCAGCAGCTGGGTTTCGTCCATCTCGACCGGCGCGTCGCTGCCCTGGTCGAGCAACTCGATGCCGGGCAGGGGAACTTCGGTGGGGCGATAAGGCCGCACCGGCGCGGCTGTCACCACGGGGGCAGCAGGAGCAGGAGCAGGAGCAGGAGCAGCAGGCGCTTGCGTCCAGGTGCGGATCTGCATGGGGGCGGCGGCTGCAACCGGAGGTTCCTGGACCGGTTCCTCAAATAGCAACGACGGGGCCGATGCAGGTGCAGGTGCAGCGTGGGTCGGCTCGGGAATGGCTGCGGCAACCGGTTCGATGCGGGTGTCGATGATATTGAATGGCTCGGAGGCGGTGATGACTTCCGGTTCCGGCTCGGTCGCATGGAAGGCGGCGGTCTGGGGCGCACTCTGCTGCAGCACCGGCTCTAGAATCGGCGCGGTAACCGGAGGCGGAGCAGGCTCGCGCGCCCGCAGCGCAGCGCTCAGCGACGTCGGAATCGCCTGGCTGCGGTCGCTGGCGGTGCTGATGCGGACCTTGGTGCTGCTGCCGGCGATGGGCGTGATCTTCGGTTTGCTGATGATGCTGGTGGCCAGCGATGGCTTGAGCGCCGCGGTATGCGCCGGCGCTTCCGGCTGCTGACCGGAAGCCGAACGGGCCAGCATCGCCTGGGTCGGCCGCAGCGATTCGAATGCGGCCCATTCGGAAGCGGGACGCGCCGGGCGTTTGGGCGGTTCGGCCTTTTGCAGCGCAGCGCCGGGCCAGTTGCCGGCGGCGGTATGCGCAGGATGGGCGGCGCGCGGCAATTCATTGGGCAGCGGCCAGGGATCGCGCTTGCGGGTCAGGTTGCCGAAGGCGGGCGCGGCTGGCGGTTTCGGTTGCGCCGGAGGAGTCCGGTGCGACTGCGCTGCCGGCATGTTGCGGATGGTGGGAGCGATATTGGCCTGGGTGCGGCGCGGCACCGAAGCCTGCAGCGGCAGGGAGCCGATGTCGGCATCGAGGTCCATCCTGGCCTTGCGGCGGCCGAACAGCCAGAACAGGCCGATCATTCCTGTTGCCATCAAGACAAGGACGGCGACCAGCTTACCGAAGGCGAGGGTGACGTTGCGTGCGAGCGCCTGGCCGAGGAGGTCGGTTTCCAGTGCAGTATCGCCTTGCGAACGGAGCATGGCCTCGAGGGCGCTACTGGCGCACAGGATGGCCAGGGTGCCGAGCCAGATACGGATGGAGCCGCGTCCGCCGAGGCCTTTTCCGGACAACAAGGACAGTAATACTCTGCCCAGCAGGGGCAGCATCCACAAGAACGACCAGCCGAACCAGTCAAGTAAAAATAAGCGCATCCCGCAAGTTTACAGGAAGCCGGGACCTGCGCTGAAACTTAAGCTGAAATTTCCGAAAGGAAAAGCTGAAAATCCCGCTTTCCGGATTGCGGAAGCGGGAGCATGCGCCGGATGAGTCACTTTTCCAGCGGTACCGTCAACGGCCTGCCATCCTGCACCAGCGACCAGACCAGCAGCCTTGCCGGTTTGGTAGTGCTGGCGTTGCGCGACACCAGGTGCGGCGTGTCGGGCGCTTCGTACCAGGACTCGCCCGCTTTATAGGTCACCGGGGCGCCGCCCTGCAGCTGGGAGACCACTTCGCCTTCCAGCACGTAGGCAAAGATGGAGCCGGGATGGCGATGCGGCACCGAGCTTTGGCCGGGGCCGTAAGCGACTATCGCCATGACGCCGCTTTTGCCGGGGGCATCGGACAGGGCCTGATGCTGCAAAGGCGTGACGACTTCATCGCCATGTTTGCCGTCGTGGGCATCGGCGCCGGCCGCCAGGGCCAACAAGGCGGCGAGCAGTGCGCTTTTTGCAGAGGGGAGGAATCGCATGTCAGGCTCCTTGTCCGTGGCCGTCGCCGTTTCAGGCGACCGGCATCTTGCGGAAGCCGATGGCGAAACGGTTCCAGGCGTTGATGGTGTTGATGGCCAGGGTCAGGTTGACCAGTTCTGCGTCGGTGAACTGGGCGCGCGCCAGGGCGTAGTCTTCATCGGGAGCACCGGTTTGCGAGATCAGGGTCAGCGATTCGCTCCAGGCCAGGGCGGCGCGTTCGCGGTCGGTGAAGAACGGGGTTTCGCGCCAGACCGGCACGGCGTACAGGCGGCGTTCGGTTTCGCCGGCCTTGCGGGCGTCGGCGGTGTGCATGTCGACGCAGAAGGCGCAGCCGTTGATGAGCGACACGCGCAGGCGGACCAGTTCCAGCAGGGATGTTTCCAGGCCGAGCTTGCCGACCACGTTTTCGAGGGCGATCATGCCCTTCAGGACTTCAGGGGAGGCTTTGTAGAAATCGACGCGTTGTTCCATGGTGATGCTCCTTGGCAAGTTGAGTGAATCGTTAAATTGGTCTTGGCTGTATCGCTTGTTTGCTGAGCCAGTGACGTCATCATAAGGAGACCACTCGTCGTCGCGGATAACCAATTTCTCGAAAAAACAGGAGACCACTTCCGGTGGCACGGCTAGAATCGCGGACAGCGAACTACAAGCCAACCACAAGCCGACCACCGGCAAAAAACACGAATACAAGGGAGCGGGCGACGCATGGAATTGCACATCGTCATTGAGGGCAACAAGGATCTGGCCGGGCAGGTGTATCGCCAGCTGCGCGACGCCATTCAGAGCGGCCGCCTGGCGCCGGGGGAACAGGTGCCGCCGTCGCGCCTGCTGGCCACGCAGCTGGGCCTGTCGCGCAAGACCGTCTCGGAAGCCTATGGGCGGCTGACGCTGGACAAGCTGCTGGTGGGCCGGGCCGGCAGCGGCACCTTCGTCAATGCGCCGGCCGAGCCGAAAGCCAAGCCGAAACGCTTCGAAAGCAGCGACCTCGCCGCCGGCAAACTGATCGCGCATTGGCTCGATCAGTCGTTCCCGCTGCTGATGCGGCACGTCGGCCCGGAAACGCGCTCGCAATACGATTTCATGGGCGGCATCCCGGTGCGCAGGCAATTTCCGCAGGAAGAGTGGCGCCAGTGCGTGCTGTACGGGTTGCGCCAGGTCAATGAGGCGCGCGGCTTCTACGCCGAGACCGAAGGCGTGCCGGCCTTGCGCGAGGCGATCGCGCGCCATGTGTCGTTCTCGCGAGGGGTGCAATGCACGGCTGCCGATGTACTAGTGACCAACGGCGCGCAGCAGGCGCTGGACCTGATTACGCGGGTGCTGGTGGAGCCGGGCAGCGTGGTGGCGGTGGAAGATCCCGGCTATCCGCCCGCGCGCATGCTGTTCTCGGCGCAAGGCGCCAGGGTGGAGAGCGTGCCGGTGGACGACGAAGGGATGCGGGTCGATCTGATTCCGGATGGAACACGCCTGATCTATGCGACGCCGGCGCATCAGTTTCCGCTCGGCATGCCGATGAGCCCGGCGCGGCGCACGGCCTTGCTGGCACGCGCGCGTGAATTGCGGGCCATCGTCATCGAGGACGATTACGACAGCGAGTTCCGTTACGAGGGGCGGCCCATGGATTCGCTGCAAAGCATGGACCAGGACGGGCTGGTGGCGTTCGTGGGCACGTTTTCCAAGTCGATGAACCCGGAGTTGCGCGTCGGCTACGTGATTGCGCCGCCGTCGATCTTGCGCGCCATGAGCGTGGTCAAGGGCTTGTCGGACTGGCATACGCCGACCCTGACCCAGTGGGCGATGGCGAGGTTCATTGACGAGGGCTACCTGCAAAAGCACATCCGCCGCTGCCACGGCATCTATGTCGCACGCCGCGAAAAGCTGCATGCCGCGCTCAACGGTGCGCTCAAACCCTGGATGCGCGCGGTGCCGACGACTGCCGGTTTCCACCTGGCGGCACAGATGACGGCCGAAGTCGACATGGCGCAATTGCTGCGGCTGGCGCGCCGGGTCGACGTCGCGCTGTACACGCTGGACGAGTTCTACTACCGGGTCAAGCCGGAGCCGGCGCTGTTCTTCGGCTATGGCGCCATCGAGTCGCTCGACATCGAGACGGCGCTGGGACGCGTGAGGACGATCCTGGAAGAGCTCAGCGGCTAAGCAGCTAAGTAAGCAACTAAGCAGCTAAGCGGGCAACAACGGCTTTTCAGGCGTTCTCGATCATCGGATAGAAATCGCGGTCTTCGCGCTGCATGCGGTCGAACAGGACTTTCAGCACCTTGTTGGCGGCGTTGCGGAAGCCGTCGGGATCAGCCGCCACGTGGCCGGCATCATTCCATTTGCGTGCAAATTCGCCATAGGCTTCGGCGATGTGGGTCATTTCATGCTGGTATTGCTTGCCCATCGTGGCCAGGCGAGGATTGTTGGCTTCCTGCAAGGCGGGATAAAGGAATTTGTCCTCGATCGACAGGTGCAGTTTGATGACGGAGCTCATCTTGATCACTTGTGCGGCGATGTCGGCGGCGTGCTCGGCGATGCCCAGATGGGAAAACTCCTTGAGCTTGCGGATGTTGTCGAAGATGACCGTGTGCTGGTGTTTGTATTTGTCGATGTCCATGGAGTTTCTATCGGTATCTCATTCTCGTCAGGTCTGAAACGGCGCCGGACTGCCTTCAGCCCGGCGCGCGGTGCTTAATCCAGCGAAGCAGCCGGGCCAAAGAACTCGTAACGGCTCTGCGCCGCCGGTACACCCAGCTCGTGCAGGTGGCGCTTGATTGCCTTCATGAAGGACTTGGGACCGACAAAATAGGCGTCCACGTCCATCGACTCCGGCAGCCAGCCGGCCAATTTGTCGCGATCGATGTAGCCGGTCGCATGTGGCGCCTGGTCCTGTTCGCGCGGTTGCTCGTAGCAGAAGTAATGCTGCAACTGCGGATGTTCCTGCGCCAGGTCGGCGATTTTCTTGCCGAAGGCGTGTACGCCGCCATGCCGCGCTGCGTGGATGAACACGACCGGGCGCTTGCTCGGCAGCGCTGCGTCCAGCATCGCCAGCATCGGCGTGATGCCGACGCCGCCACTGATCAGCACCAGCGGGCGTTCACCCGGGGTCAGCGTGAACTCTCCCGATGGCGGCATCAGGTCGATCTGCTTGCCGACCGTCATGTGGTCGTGCAGGAAGTTCGAGACCTTGCCGTTTGGCTCGCGCTTGACGCTGATGCGGTACATCTTGTCGTTCGGCGCGGCCGACAGCGAGTACTGGCGGCGCATTTCCTCGCCGTCGACGGTGACGCACAGGCCGATGTATTGGCCCGGGTGGTATTCCATGATGGCCTTGCCGTCTTCAGGCGCGAAGTAGAAGGAGGTGATTTCCTCGCTCTCGTCGACGCGGCGCACCACCACGAACTTGCGCAGGCCGCGCCAGCCGCCGTCGGCTTTTTCGGTGGCCTGGTAGATGTTTTCCTCTGCGCCGATCAGGATGTCGGCCAGCTGGCCGTAGGCGGCGGCCCAGGCTTCGATGACCTGGTCGGTGGCGATTTCCGCGCCCAGCACTTCGCGGATGGCGCGCAGCAGGCAGTCGCCGACCATCGGATAATGTTCCGGCTGGATCTGCAGCGCGACGTGCTTGTTGATGATGGTGGTGACCAGGCCGCCCAGTTGTTCGAGCTGGTCGATATGGCGCGCGTACATCAGCACGCCGTTGGCCAATGCGCGCTGCTGGTCGCCGCTGCCTTGGTGGGCCTTGTTGAACAAGGGGATGACTTGCGGGTAGTCGCGCATGAGCATCTTGTAGAAATGCGTGGTCAGCGCTTCGCCGCCGCTTTCGAGCAGGGGAACGGTGGATTTGACGATGGCGCGGTGGGCGTCGGAGAGCATGGCGGTACCTTTCAGGGTTGAACAAGCAGACGGGAGGTCGGGAATCCTCGTTTCCTGCCCCTTCTTAATCAAACTCCATGCCAGAGTAAAAATCTTTTATAATCAGTCACTTAAAAAATGACCGAGTCAAATCGACCCGAGTCATATTGACTCGAAAAGGGTAAAAATGACTCCAAAGCTCATGCTGGACGCGTTGATTCCGCTGGTGGCCGACTTGTCGCGTGAGCTGCATGACAGCGAGCGCTACCGCCGCCTGCTGGATACGCTGCGCATGCTGTTTCCCTGCGACGCCGCCGCCTTGTTGCGGCTCGACGGCGAGGTGCTGGTGCCGCTGGCGATCAACGGCCTGAGCAGCGACACGCTGGGCCGGCGCTTCCGCGTGAGCGAACATCCGCGCTTTCGCGTGTTGTTGTCGAACCTGCCGCCGACGCGTTTTCCGGCCAACTCGTCCTTGCCGGATCCTTACGACGGCCTGGTCGAAGCGCATTCCGGCGAACTCCACGTCCACGATTGCATGGGATGCCAGATCACCATGAACGGCCGTCCCTGGGGTTTGCTGACGCTGGACGCGCTCGGGCCGGGCCGCTTCGATTCGGTCGATACGGCCTCGCTGCAGGCCTTCGCGAGTCTGGCGGCGGCGACCGTCAATGTTGCCGAACGCATCCATGATCTTGCCGAGACCAGCGAACAGGAGCGCCAGCGCGCCGAAGCCTACCGGCTCGCCGCCAACCAGAGCCGGCGCGAGCTGATCGGCCAGAGTCCGGCGCACAAGCGGATGATGAAAGAGGTGCGGCTGGCCGGTCCGAGCAACATGACCGTGCTGATCACCGGCGAAACCGGCACCGGCAAGGAGCTGGTCGCCAACGCCATCCACGCCGCCTCGCCGCGTGCACGCAAACCCATCATCAGCCTCAATTGCGCCGCGTTGCCGGAAACCCTGGTCGAGAGCGAGCTGTTCGGCCACGTGCGCGGGGCGTTTTCCGGCGCGGTCGGCGACCGGCGCGGCAAGTTCGAGCTGGCCGACGGCGGCACCTTGTTCCTTGATGAAGTGGGGGAGTTGTCGCTGACGGTGCAGGCCAAGTTGCTGCGTGCGCTGCAAAGCGGGCAGATCCAGCGGGTCGGGTCGGACGAGGAACACAAGGTTGACGTGCGCGTGATCGCCGCCACCAACCGCGACCTGGAGGAAGAAGTGCGGCTGGGCCGCTATCGCGCCGACTTCTACCATCGCCTCAGCGTGTATCCGCTGGCGGTGCCGCCGTTGCGCGAGCGGGGCCACGACATCTTGCTGATCAGCGGGTTTTTCCTGGAAGAAAACCGTTTCCGGCTGGGTTTGCTGAGCCTGCGGCTGGCGACCGATGCGCAGGAAGTGCTGCTCAATTACCGCTGGCCGGGCAACGTGCGCGAGCTGGAACACGTGATCGCCCGCACCGCGCTCAAGACGCTCGGCAAGCATCCCGAGCGGCCGCGCATCCTGACGCTGGCGGCCGAGGATTTCGATCTTTCCAATGAGAAGGCGGTGGCGTTGTCAGCGCATGAAGAACAGGTCCAGTCCGAGCTGGACCTGCAGAACGGCAGCGGCCTGCGCGACGCCGTGAGTGCCTACGAGCGCAGATTGGTCAGCGCCTGCCTGGCGCGCAACGGCGGCAATGTGGCCTCCGCTGCGCGCGAACTGGGGGTGGACCGCGCCAACCTGAACCGCATGGCAAAACGGCTTGGCCTCAGGTAAAACCTCGCCGCCTTAAAACTGTTCCCAGGCGCCTTCCTCCTGCGCAAGTGCCGGGCCGGTAACGGCTTTGCCGTTGGACGCCGCCGCGACGCGCAGAGCCGGCTTGGTGGAGGTTTTTGCAGCAACGGCTACGGGGCGTTTCGGCATCGCCTTGACGCCGGCGGACGGCGCGGCCGCATTGCCGTCCAGCTTGAAGACGCTGACGGTCTCCGCCAGCTTGCCGGCCTGTTCTTGCAGCGCCTGGGCCGCCGCCGCGGCTTCTTCCACCAGCGCGGCATTCTGCTGGGTGACTTCATCCATCTGCGCGATAGCCCGGTTGATCTGCTCCAGGCCGGTGCTTTGCTCCTGGGTGGCGGACGAGATTTCTCCCACGATATCGGTCACGCGCTTGACGCTGCTGACTACCTCATCCATGGTCGAGCCGGCTTCTTCCACCAGTTTGCTGCCGACGTCGACCTTGGCGACCGAGTCGTCAATCAGGGCCTTGATTTCCTTCGCGGCGGCCGATGAGCGCTGCGCCAGGCTGCGCACTTCCGACGCCACGACGGCAAAACCCCGGCCTTGTTCGCCGGCCCGGGCCGCTTCCACCGCCGCGTTCAGCGCCAGGATATTGGTCTGGAAGGCAATGCCGTCGATGACGCTGATGATGTCGACGATCTTGCGCGAGGATTCATTGATCGAGCCCATGGTGTCGACCACCTTGCCGACCACCGTGCCGCCCTGGACGGCGACTTCCGATGCGGTCGTCGCCAGCTGGTTGGCCTGGCGGGCATTGTCGGCGTTCTGCTTCACGGTCGAGGTCAGTTCTTCCATCGCCGACGCGGTTTCTTCCAGGGACCCGGCTTGTTCTTCGGTACGCGAGGACAGGTCGAGGTTGCCCGATGCGATTTCACTGGATGCGGTGGCGATGGTGTCGGTGCCGACGCGGACGCTGCCGACGATGTGCAGCAAGTTGTCGTTCATTTGCCTGAGTGCGCCGAGCAGCTGGCCGGTCTCATCTTCGCTGCTTTGCCTGATGTCCGCGGTCAGGTCGCCGTCGGCCACCTGGCGGGCGACCTTGACTGCTTCCGTGAGCGGCCGTGAAATGATGCGCGCGACCATCACCGCCAGCGTCATGGCCGCGACGATGCACAGGACCAGCATGCCGATGATCCACAGCCGCGCACTGGCGTAGGTATCGTCGGCGAGCTTGTTCGAGATGTCCGAGCCGCGCTCGTTGACGGCGGTCAGCTGGTCGAGAAGCTCGATGGCTTTGAGATAGTTCCTGGTCGACTCGCCTTTCATGAGCGTGCGTGCTTCAGCGCTCTTGCCCTCGCGCGAAAGGGCGATGATCTTGGGATGTTCGGCGACGATAACGTCCAGCATTTTGCCGACTTCCGGATAGATGGCGCGCTCTTCCGGTTCGGTAATCTGGCTCTCGTACCGCTTGCGTGCCGCCGTAAGGACCTGCAGCTGCTGGTTGGCGCTCTGCTCCATTTCGTCGAACTCCTTGGGGTCGGAGGCGACGATATGCTGCAGTTCAAAGCTGCGGATGCGCGAGGTCGTGAATTTCAGGCGAGCCAGCGTACGAATGGTCGGCAGCCAGTTGGTCGCTATCTCGGTAGAGGCGCGGTTGACCTTGTCGATCTGGTTGATGGCGAAAATGCCCAGGCCTGCAGCCAGTACGATCACGGCTAAAAACGCGGCGATCAGCTTGGTGGCGATCTTCAAGTTGTAGAACCATTTCATTATCTTTCTCCCCCGCTTTTTGTGAGTCGGCGCACTGGTTTCGCGGCGCTTCGGTTCCCGCTCGCAGCAGCGGGCAGTTACGCACAGAATTGCATGAAAGATAATTTTGTTCAAATAAAGGCAGTTGTTATTTGTGTATTTCTTGATAATTTTTCTTCTTGCAATCCACGGGAGATATGCAGGTGCTGACAACAAGCTGGAGGTGTTGCAGAAACGTTTCTCGAACGCTGAGGCGGAAGGGAGGGACTAAACGGCTCCTCACGCCAGGGTGATGGCGATGCCTTGCGCCTGATAAGGCGCGATCAGTTCGGCGGCGGTGTCGCGATTGACCACGAGGCGACCGACTTCGGCCAAGGGCACGATCTCGAACGGCGAGGTGGTGTCGAGCTTGTCCGGCGAGGCCAGCACCACGGTGTCGGCTGCCGAGCGGCTGAAAGCGCGCTTGATGCCGGCTTCCTCGAAATCGAGCGAAGTGATGCCAGTGTGCGGATGCAGGCTGCAGACGCCCATGAAATACTGGTCGGCGCGTATGCGCCCGATCTCTTCGATGGTGCCGCCGCCCATCGCCACCACGGAGTGCTTGAACAGTTTGCCGCCGATGATGATGACGTCGATATGCGCATGACCGGACAGCTCGACCGCGATCGACGGGCTGTGCGTGACGACGGTTGCCTTCAGGTCGGGCGCCAGGTGGCGCGCCATCTGGACGCAGGTGGTGCCGCCGTCGATGAATACCACCTGGCCGGGCAGCACCAGCGCCGCCGCCGCGCGGCCGATGTCGGCCTTGGCGCCGGGCTCGATGTGCTGGCGGTTGGCGAACATCACCATCGGCGGGGTGCCAATCAAGGGCAACGCGCCGCCATGTACGCGCCGCAGCAATCCTTCCTTCGCCAGTTCACGCAGATCGCGCCTGATCGTGTCTTCGGATACCTCCAGTTGTTCGCTCACCGGCTTGGCGACGATGCGGCCGTCGCGGCTGAGCAGGTCGAGCAGGTGTTTCTTTCGTTGGCTGGTCAGCATGCGGTCGTGCTCCGGTTCGGGGATGGGTGAGGTCAGGCAGTGTACAAGAAAATGCGCAAATTCGTGCAGCTTCACGTAAGTATTGCGTGGATTGTTGCACGAATATTCTTGATTTTTCTTGACGCTGCATGATATTTTAAACAAAGCGTGCAAATACCGGCAAGGAGGACTGCCGACTTTGTGGCCTTATGAATTCACTGCACAGGAGTAAAACGATGGAAAACGAGCGCGTCCGCATCCGCAATGTCGAGGTCTTGTCCGACGATTGGTACCTGCTCAAGAAAACCACCTTCGACTATCGTCGCGCCGATGGCGTCTGGCAGACGCTCAACCGCGAGACCTACGATCGCGGCAACGGCGCCACCATCCTGCTGTACAACCTGGAGCGGCGCAGCGTGATCCTGATCCGGCAATTCCGTTTTCCGACCTATCGCGACGGTCACGACGGCTTCCTGGTCGAAACGCCGGCCGGACTGCTCGACAACGCCAGCCCGGAACAGCGTATCCGCGCAGAGGCGGAGGAAGAAACCGGCTATCGCGTCGGCGACGTGCGCAAGGTGTTCGAGGTGTTCATGAGCCCCGGCTCGGTGACCGAGAAATTGCATTTCTTCGTCGGCGAATACACCGCGGATGCGCGCGCAGGCGAGGGCGGCGGCAATGTCGCCGAAGGGGAGGATATCGAAGTGATGGAGGTGCCGATCCAGCAAGCGCTGATGATGATTGCCGAAGGCGAGATCGCCGACGGCAAGACCATCATGCTGTTGCAATACGCCCAGCTGCATTTGTTTGGCGTAGGGGCAAACCGGGGATTGGTTACAGATATTTGACTTCGATCGTTGCCGAACCATCCAGGGGAATGCTGCCTGTCAGATTGAGATTTTCTCTTTTGTTCAGATAGGCAGTCAAATTCATGTCAAAGGTCCAGACTTGGCCTGCGGTCAGAGCCGTGTAGATAAACCTGGCCGTGTTGTGGACAGACATGATCAGGGACCCAAAATTGCTCACCCCTGTGCCTTGCGTGTCAAAAAAAACGAGTTGCGAATTATTGCCGTCCACTTTCACATCTGGCCCGAGGGCCAAGACATAGTTGCCGACGTTCTTGCCGTCAACGCTGCCAAGGCCGAAACTGTGAGCGCTAGAAAAAGATCCACTATCAATACGGGAGGTCGCACGGTTGTCAGTTACAGCGATGCCTATCCGCATCTTGGCATTGCAAGTTACTGTGAACGGAATGGAGCGAGTCTCCAATTTAGCGTATTCACGTGACTTCAGGCTTTTGGCCGGAATGGTTTCATAATCGACTGTGTTGCCACCAGCAAATGTTGGAGTACAGGCAGGAGGCAGAATCGAGCCTTTGACCTTCATTTCCGCGGTCTCGGCAGCTTGGGCAGAGAAAGAAAACAACAAGGAAGCAGCAAGGGTGCAAAGCAGGGTGACTTGTTTGTTCATGATCATTTCCTTGAAATTCGGTGAATTGATACCGCGTTCGGAACGGCTGCTGCAATGGTCGAGATCTCGGCACATCGCTTCATTTCCATCCGTCCATCGTTTTTTACCTGGACCGTGCCATCAAAAATTAATCTGTCTTTTCTGATGAGATGTCTGAATCTTAAGAGTTGAGACTTCTCGTTGATATGAGAAAACTCTCAAAACCATCGAAAAACTTTCGCTAAATACTCGCAAAAGATTCCGTGTCGTCGTGAGTCCCGGTTCGGTGATCGTCTACGCCCGCAGGCCAAGGATTGTGGCTCGGCCCCAGCATGGATTAAAATGAGAAGCATTCTTATTATTGTCTGAGCTTTCCGGGGCAGAGGCTGTCCTGTTACCGGACGTTCAAGCCTTGGATCCGCCAAGTTTCGGCCTTGTTGCCAACGCGGACTTCCGGGCCGCCGGCAGCCTGGGTGATGGTATTAACCAGCCGATGGTCATGCTCCGACAACGGGGCAAGACCGCTTCGGCATTTTCTTGAAGCGACTCTATGCGTGCTGTTCTCGTCCTCCTTCATCGCTGGTTCGGTCTCGGCGTGGCGGTGTTCCTGTTTATTTCCGGCGCTACCGGTGCGATCATTTCCTGGGATCACGAGCTCGACGCCGCGCTCAATCCGACCTTGTTCCACGCCAACAGCGCCAATAGCGCCAACTCGGGCGGCGTAGCCGGCACGCCCAAACCAGGCCTGGAACTGGCCAACATCGTCGAAGCGCGCGAGCCGAAGCTGCGCGTCACTTACGTGATGAACGAGAGCGAGCCGGGCCACACCAGCAACATGATGATCGAGCCGCGCCTTGATCCGGCCACCGGCAAGCCGTATGAACTGGGCTACAACCAGATCGCCGTTGACCCGGTCACCGCTGAAATCCAGGGCAAGCGCATGTGGGGCGCGATTTCGCTGAGCCGCGAAAACCTGCTGCCGTTCCTCTACAAGCTGCACTACACGATGCATCTTCCCGAAGTCGGCGGCATCGAGCTCGGCATCTGGCTCATGGGCATTATCGGCATCGTCTGGGCATTGGATTGCTTCATTGCGCTGTGGCTGTCCTTCCCCAACCCGAAGAGCTGGCGCAAGTCGTTTGCCTTCCGCTGGAAAGAGGGCGGCCACAAACTCAACTTCGATCTGCATCGCTCAGGTGGCGTGTGGGTATGGGGCTTGCTTCTGATCCTGGCGGTGACCTCGGTGTCCATGAATCTCAACAACCAGGTCATGACGCCGATCATCAAGGTCTTCTCGACGGTGACACCGACCGCCTTTGACACCCGCACGCCGGTCGCGCCGGACAAGGTGGCGGAGCCCCGGATGTCGCGCGAGCAGGTTACCCGGCTTGCGATCGAGGAAGGCAAGCGTCGCGGCTTCGAGGCGCCGGCCGGCGGCGTGTTCTATTCATCGATGTTTGGGTTGTATGGCGTCGGGTTCTTCGAAGCAGGCAACGATCATGGCGACGTCGGCCTCGGCAACGCCTGGCTGTACTTCGATGCCGCCACCGGCGCACCGGCCGGCACGCGCATCCCGGGGACCGGCAGCGCCGGCGACTTGTTCATCCAGGCGCAATTTCCACTGCATTCAGGACGCATCCTCGGCTTGCCGGGCCGCATCTTCATTTCCTTCATGGGCGCGCTGGTGGCGATGTTGTCGGTGACCGGGGTGGTGATCTGGATGCGCAAGCGCAAGGCTCGCGTGGTGCAGAAACGCAAGGTGTGGGAGCAATCAGGCTCCGCCTCGCCGCAGCCGGGCGGCCGCGAAAGCGCTTCCTTGCCATAGTTTGAACAAGAGATAACCAAGGAGCCAAGGGCCGCGACGACCGGGGCCATGGCTGAGCGGCTCTTATCCTTGCCGCTTCATGTTTATCGTGCCGGCAGGTTGCGCGTGGTCCAGTACGATACGGCGTCGACCACGGTATCCATCATCTGGTCCGCATCGGTGGCCTTGTGAAGATAGCCGTTGGCGCCGAGCTCGTAGCTCTTGTTGATGTCTTCACGGTCGGTTGAGGTCGAGAACATCACCACCGGGATATGCGAGGTCGCCTTGTTGCCCTTGAGCATGCGCAGCAGATCGTGGCCGCTCAGGCGCGGCATGTTCAGGTCCAGCAGGATCAGAAAAGGGTGCAGGTCACGGCGCGCAGTGTATTCGTGACGGAACAGGAAATCCGAGGCCTTTTCAGGATCGTTGAACCAGGTCCATTTTTCGGTGAGTTTCATGCGCAGGATGGCGAAGCGGGCCAGTTCCGCCACTTCAGAACTGTCGTCCACCAAAAGAATGTCGGATTGTTGTAAGCCTTGCATGCTCATCGCCTTCACAAAATAAGAACCCAACCTGTTCACCGGGTTCATCGACACCCGGCAAGGACGACACGGCCCGCAGCCGATGTGTCGCGCTTGCCCGGTGTTGATGAGTCCATTTTGGCACGCTCGTACAGGATGGATATCGGGCAATTCCCTAAAACATACGTTTTGGTAGGTTGCTGGGTGAATGTTGAAAAATGGTGGACTTTGGCGACAGATAAACTACTTCATCGTTGCCGGGTCGTACCATCGCGCAGAATCACGCGCCGGAAGATGTCAGGCCTCCGGATGAATTTAACGATTCGTGATGTTTCTGATGCGATGCCTGAATTTTAGGATTTGAGATCGATGATTAATATGAGAAAACTCTCAAAAATATCGATGGAATTCGGTGTGGAGGCTTGAACTTATACGAAATTTGTTTCGCTCCAGCATTGCATCCAACCCCGCCGTCAATTCCTTCAAGGGCGGCATCGCCTTGTCGGCGTGATCCTTTGCGCTTAGCGATGTTGCCCGCAGCGCTAAGCGCTGCGGTATGGCTTCATTCATAGCTCATGACAAAGACCACCGCCCCGTTTGCCTGACCGGCGACGAGCCTGGTCGTGGACGCCGGCTTGACGTAGCGCGCGCCGATGGGTACCGAAAAGCTGTCGCCATCGTTCCTGACTGTGCTGTAGCCGCTCAGGGTCTGGGCAGTGTTGTAGGCGACGGGGGTGTTATTGTCGCCAAAGCTCATCTGGATGCCGATACCTTTCGCGGTCGTAGGGTCGCTCGGATTGTTGAGATTGAACACACTATTGGCTTGATCCAGCCAACCGGCTAGCGGCGTATTGAACTTGATCGTGACCTGAGTGAGGCCGACCGGGCAATCGTTGACATTGAGCGTGGCGTTGTTCCACCTGTCATTCACGGCGCCTGTCCTATTAAAAGTGGCAAAGTTGGTATTGCCCATCGGGATGACGACGTCGGGTGTCTTGCAGGTACCCTTGGCCACAGTGCCCGTAGCGGTGCCGCTGTATACACTTTTGGTAGAGTAGCGATTGGACTGAGATTCAAATTCGACTATAAGACTAACTGCCTGTATCAATCTTAATGCTCCAACAGTGATCGGCCCGGTTTTGACAAATTCCGTGGAGAAATTCCATTGCCAAGTACGGCCGGTACTAGTCCCCGGCATGAAACATCTGAAGGTATAGCTGGAATTTTCGATATATTGATTGGATGGAATGCTACAGCCGTCATCAGAACTTGTATTCGTAGTCACCTTGTAGCGCACCCCTAGGCCCGCCAAATTGGTCGGATAGACATTGGTATAGCCGTCGACGGGATGAACAGTGATGCCCAAGGTGAAAATGACGTTTCGATCCCCCCCACCATAACTATATTCACCGTAACACCGTATTGCGTATGCGGCACCTGATGGAGCTTTCTCGGATATCACGATTGAACCGATAGGGGCATTTGTATCAATACGTACCGTCCCTATCTCTGCGACATAATCCCCACCTCCGTGAGGGTAGGAGCAAGTGGCCGCAAAAACCGATCCTGAACAAAAAACAAGAACGCAGAGCAGACACCATTTAACAAAATGGCGCATGCCGATGCCTTGCGGCAAGGTCTTAGGCAGGCCGGCTGATGTCGCTGTGTCCGCGACGGCTGAGCCAAGCTGAACTGAGCTGCGATACGGCGCAGCCGGATACAAAGTGAATTTCAACACAAGCGCCTCGTTGCAAATTTTAAAAAAGCTATTGTCTGCAACTTCAGCGCGGCGAGATATGGGAAAACTCTCAAACTGGTTTGCGCGGTTATCACGGTTACACGGTCACCAGTCGAGCAGGTTTGAATTTATACGAGATATCTTTCACTCCAGCATCGCATCCAACCCCGCCGTCAATTCCTTCAGGGGCGGCATCGCTTTGTCGGCGTGATCCTTTGCGCTTGCCAGCGCCCATCCGGCATCAACGCCCAGTCGCTTGGCGACGGCAGCCGGATAACTGGCGGTCTGGTCTTCATCGCTCTGGTCCCACACTTCTGCACGTGCGCGCCAGGCACCCAGGTGGACCCATCCGGCCATCCTGTCGAAAGGCGTGGCGGCCAGCGGCGCGGGGATGTCCTTGAGTACGCCGGACAGGGCTTCCGGGAAATTCCAGATCTTCGCCAGTTCGGCCGAGACGTCGGCAAAATGGAAGCCCAGCTTTTCATTTTCAAGTTCGGCGCGGCCGGCGTCGAGTACGTTGAGTTGCTTGTCCAGCAGGGCCACTTCGGCTGCCGCGACGGCATGCAGCTGCAATTGGCCGATGCCGTGCATCATGCCCAAGGTGAAGGCGGCGTCGCCGTTGTCGCCGCCCTGATGCGCCAGCCAGCGTGCGGTGCAGGCGGTGTAGAGGCTGTAGCGCCAGAACTGCTGCAGCTCCATGCCCTTGGTGTTCTTGAATGCCGCGACCATGCCGTTGCCGAGCACCAGGTTGCGCACCATCACGAAGCCGAGCATGCGCAGCGCATCGTCAACCGTGCCGACCGTGCGCGAGACGTGGAAGTAGGCGGAGTTGGCCAGGCGCAGCAGCTTGGCCGAGAGCGCCGGATCGCTCGCAATCAGGTGCGCGATCTCGGTCGCGGAGATGTCTTCGGAGTTGAAGCTTTCGATCAGTTGCTGGACGACCTTGGGGACGGTGGGCAGCTTGTTGGGCTGGTCGACGAGGCTCTTGAGTTCCATGCGTTGTTCCCTTGTGTCAATACTGGCTATCGATAGTAGCCCTGCGTGCAGCGGCGGTGCAGTTTTCATCAGTGTGTCTGCGGCAGATTTCATCCTCATGAAACAAAGCACGATCTATACTTCAATACGACGAATTGCGGTTTTATTGTCGCAGAGATCAGAGATTGTCATCACGTCTTTCTCGGTATGATGTTCGATAACGTTGTATATCTCATCACCCAGGAGCGGACTCATGGCCACGCGCAAGACCCCGGCAGCAACGCGAAAAGATGAAGCAGCGACGCCGCAAGCCGCCCCTGCATTGGGAATTCCTCAGCTCGGTGACGTCAATGCCTACCTGACCGACGCCATGCAGCGCACCTTCCTGTTCCTCGACACCTTGCTCGACCGCGGCAACAACTATCTGGAGCATCTGGATCAGGGCACGCCGCCGTTGCTGAAGTTCGAGCATGAGGTGGTGATGGACGGCCATGATCTGCCCAATCCCTGCAATTACGCCTTGCTGCGGCTGCAGCCGCCGGCCTCGATGCCGGTCAAGCCCGAGGCGCGCCCGGTCGTCGTGGTCGATCCGCGCGCCGGACACGGCCCCGGCATCGGCGGCTTCAAGTTCGATTCCGAAGTCGGCATGGCCATGCGCGCCGGCCATACCGTGTATTTCGTCACGTTCCGGCCCGAGCCGGAAGACGGCCAGACGCTGTTGACCGTGATGGATACCGAAGCCTTGTTTATCGAAGAAGTCATCAGGCGCCACCCGCAATGCCCGGCCAAGCCGGTGGTGATCGGCAACTGCCAGGCCGGCTGGGCGATGATGGCGCTGAACGCACGGCGGCCGGAATTGTTCGGCCCGCTCATGATCGTCGGCGCGCCGGTGTCCTACTGGGCCGGCAGTTCGACCCTCAACCCGATGCGGTACAGCGGTGCGCAGCTGGGCGGGTCCTGGCTGGCGTCGATGACCAGCGACCTTGGCGCGGACCGTTTCGACGGCGCCTATCTGGTGGAGAACTTCGAGAAGCTCAATCCCGCCAACACGCTGTGGAACAAGTACTACAACCTCTGGGCCGGCGTCGATACCGAGGCCGAGCGCTTCCTTGAGTTCGAGCGCTGGTGGGGCGGCTATTTCCGCATGACCGGCAGCGAGATCGAATCCATCGTCGAAAACCTGTTCGTCGGCAACAAACTGGCGCGCGGCGCGATGATGGCCGGCGACAAGGCCATCGACCTGCGCAACATCACGTCGCCGGTCGTGGTGTTCGCTTCCTGGGGCGACAACATCACGCCGCCGCCGCAGGCGCTCAATTGGATCATCGACACCTGGGGCGACGAGCGCGCGATTGCCGCGGCGGGCCGCACCATCATCTATGTGCTGCATGAAAGCGTGGGCCACCTCGGCATCTTCGTCGGCGGTTCGATTGCGCTCAAGGAACACGATCAGCTGGTGACCTCGCTGGACGTCATCGAAAGCCTGCCTGCCGGCCTGTACGAGATGAAGCTCGAAGCCAAGGCAGGAAAAGACGAACAACGCTGGGACCAGCTGGAGCCGGGCGACTACACCGTGCATTACCAGCACCGCACGATGGACGATATCCGCAAGCTCAATCCGGAAGGGCGCGAAGAAGAGGAAATGTTCTCTACCATCGCGCAATGGTCGGAATTCAACGCCAATCTCTACAAGACCTATGTGCGGCCGTGGGTGAAGATGAGCGCCACGCGCGACATCGCCAACACCATGGTCAAGCTGAACCCCTTGCGCATGCAGCGCCAACTGTTCTCGGACAGCTTCTTCATGGCGCCGTTTATCCGCCAGAAGGCAGCTGAAGCGCGCGCGCAGCGGGCCGCGGTCGCCGACGACCATCCGCTGAAGCAGTTTGAAAAAAAGATGGCGCAGCAGATCACCGACGAGCTCAACCTGTACCGCGACCGTCGCGACGAGCGCACCGTCAGGATGACGCGCCAGATGTTCGGTCCCAAGGGGCTGGGTGCATGGCTCAAGCCGCACGAACCCGATGCCGTCGTCGCACACGAGCGCGCGCTGCGCGAGCTCGACGTCTATCGTGAAAAGGCCCTGGCGCACATTGCCGAAGGCGGTTTTGCCGAAGCGGTGTGCCGCATCGTGGTGGCGGGGATGATTTCTATCGGCGCCTTCGAGCGGCGTAGCCTGCGACTGGCGCGGTTGCTGGCGCAATTGCCGATGCATGCGAGCGTTTCGCCCAAAACCAACTGGGTGCAATTGCTGAAGGACCAGGCGCGGCTGACGGCCGTGGCGCCGGTGGAGGCGCTGAACGCGCTGGAGCAGCTGCTGCCCGATACGGCTACGCGCGAGCGTGCGCTGGCGGTTTCGGCGGCGGTGATGATGATCGAGCCGACGCTGGCCAATCCACGCTCCGAGATCATCGAGTTCCTGATCGGCACCCTGGGCGTCGATCCGCAACGCGTGATCGGTTTGGCGCGCAAGTTGACGGATGCGCTGGAGAAGCCGGAGGCCAAGCCGGTGGCGGCCAGGAAGCCGATTGCCAGGAAAGCGGCGGCAAAGCCTGTGGCAGCAAAGCCCGCAACCAAAGTAAAAAAAGCTGCCGCCAAGCCCAAAACAGCCAAGGGCAAGGCGACAGCAAAGGCGGCTTAGAGCCTTCGAAAATTTCTAAGCCGCTTCCACAACTGCTCTTTCCACGACTGCCCTTAACGGTGCGCTGGTCGGACGGCCCTTGAAGTCCGTCCAGCACAAGCGGTCGAAGTCATACAATTTGCAGCGCCGTGCGGTATCGAAATACCAGCGCCACGAAAATTTCTGGATCACGATGCGGCCGGGCAGCATCGTCTCCAGCAGCTTTTGCGCCTTCTTCAGGCGATACAGCGGCACGCTCATGTCGACGTGATGGGCGGTGTGTTCCATGATGTGGTGCAGCGCCGCGCCGATGCCGTGACGGAAGGTCAGGTGCACCGTGGTCGAGACGAACGGCTGCGCCGCCGACCATTCCGACTTGTCCTGGTACCAGGCCACGCCGACGTGGGTGTGATGCACGTAGACCACGAAGCCGATCATCGCCTTCCAGAACAGCACCGGCACCACGAACGCCGTCAGCAGCAGCGTCCAGAACGATTGCCCGCCGGCCTGTGCGGCCCATGCCAGTCCGCCGATCCAGAGTGCGGCGGCGACGCTGACCAGCACACCGTCCCAGATGAACTCCGCGCGGCGCGTCGGCATTTGCTTGCGCGACGGGAAGTACATCTTCTTCCACCACATGTCCACCATGTAATACAGCCATGGCGCCCAGCCGCTGCGGTACAGGCGCTCGAGCTTCTGGCGCCAGCGCGGCAGCGCCCGGAACTCCTGCAGCGAATGCGGCTGCCAGACGAAGTCGAAGCCTTTCAGGTTGGTATAGCCGTGATGCACCACGTTATGCCCGACCGCCCACAGGCTGTAAGGCGTCAGCGACGGCATGAACACCAGCCGGCCGAGCCAGGTGTTGAGGCGGCGGTTGGCGGTGAAACTCTGGTGGCAGGCATCATGGCCGAGGATGAACAGGCGGCCGATGATGAAGCCCGTCAGCATGCCCAGCAAGACTTTGGCGACGATGTTGCCGGCCGCGATCGTCGCCGCCAGCGCCAGGCCGAACAGGACCAAGTCCAGCACCACCAGCGCCATCGCCAGCGGCGTGCTGCGCGCGACGATGGGCGCCAGCCAGGAGCGGATGACTTTGCGATGCGGCATGGGTCGATGCGGATCGACGGGCGTCAGTGTTGAATCAGCAAGCGAATCAGTATGTGAAGCAGGATGCGACATGGGATGAAACCTCAAGACATGGTGATGGCGTTTTTACCGGGCGGGCGCGTTGCCTCAAAAGCGATAACCGACACCGACGCCGATCAGCCACGGATCGATCTTCACCGTGCTCAGCTTGGCGCCGTTGGCAGCCATCACATCGCTGCGGATCTGTACTTTTTTGACGTCGAAGTTGATCAGCCAATGGCGATCCAGCTTGACGTCGAAGCCGGCTTGCAGTGCGCCGCCGATGCTGTGGTTTTCCAGTCGTGCGCCGCCGTTGAGCAGGTTGACGTCGGAGATGCGCGTGTAGTTGATGCCGGCGCCGACATAGGGGCTGAAGGTCGAGGCGGGCGTGAAGTGGTATTGCGCCAGCAGGGTCGGCGGCAGGTGCTTGAAGCTGCCGATGTTCTGGCCGTCGAGGCGCACGTCGTGCTTTTGCGGGTAGGTCAGGACCAGTTCGGCAGCCCAGTTGGGCGTGAAGAAATAGCTGATGTCGACTTCCGGGATGGTCTTGGAGCTGACCGTCAGGCGATCCGACGCACCGACGCCGCCGACCGGATCGGACTTGTTGTCCGGGCTGATATTGACGGCGCGTACCCGCACCAGCCAGGGGCTTTCCTGCGCTGCGGCAAAGGGTGTTGCGATGCACAGGGTGGCGATGGAAGTCAACAGCACTGCGATTTTTTTCATGATGGATTTCCTCGCGCCTTCTCTCGACTTTTCTCGGCGAAAGCGCATTGTTGTGAATGAAGTTGCGACGCAGCGAAATGTACGCGGGATGACGGAGGCAGGATTTGATGTCGATCAAAAAGAGAAAAGTCAGCGTCTTGCAGCTACGGGCAGATCGGCGGCAATGCGCTGATTCATCTGCGTTTGCACCCGTTTTCACCCATTTTGATGTAGGTCAAGGAGTGGTTTGGCGCAACTCCTTAGACTTGCTTCGCCAGGGTCGCAATCCGTCCTACTTCTTCTCGCTCGTCTCGATTTCTTGCTGCGACCCGCCTCTGGAGCTAACAACATGGTGGTATCCGCAATGACGATGGTCGCCGAACCATCGGTCGAATTCGACGCTCAGCTGATCCGCAAGCTGAGCCAGTCCGGCCCGCGCTACACGTCGTACCCGACGGCGGATCGCTTCAGCGATACCTTCGGCTACCGCGACTATCTGCAGGCGGTGGCGGGGCTACGCACGCGCGGCAGCCGCAATCCCTTGTCGCTCTACGTGCATATCCCGTTCTGCGAAAACATCTGTTACTACTGCGCCTGCAACAAGATCGTCACCAAGAATCGCGACAAGGCCGGCATCTATCTCAGTTACCTGAAGCATGAGATCGAGATGCAGGGCAAGCTGTTCGACGGCATGAACCAGATCGAGCAACTGCACCTCGGCGGCGGCACGCCGACCTATATTTCAGACGCGCAGATGGCTGACCTGATGACGCATCTGCAGCGCTGGTTCCGTTTCGCGGGAGACGAGGTCGGCGAATATTCGATCGAAGTCGATCCGCGCACGGTCTCCGCCGAACGCGTCGCCAGCCTGCGCACGCAGGGTTTCAACCGCCTCAGCCTGGGCGTGCAGGATTTCGATCCGCTGGTGCAGCGCGCGGTCAACCGCGCGCAACCCGAGCACCTGACGCTGGACATCATCAAGGCCGCTCGCGCCCAGCGTTATCGCTCGGTCAGCATCGACCTGATCTACGGCCTGCCGGGGCAGAACGTGATCAGCATGGCGCAGACGCTGGCCAAGGTGATCCAGGCCGGACCAGACCGCATTTCGCTGTACAACTACGCCCATCTGCCGCACCTGTTCAAGCCTCAGCGCCGCATCCTCGAGGCGCAACTGCCGGGGGCGGAAGCCAAGCTCGACATGCTGGCGCTGGCGATCCGCCGGCTGACCGATGCCGGCTACGTCTACATCGGCATGGACCATTTCGCGCTGCCGACCGACGATCTGGCGATCGCCCAGCAGCAGGGCCGGCTGCATCGCAATTTCCAGGGTTATTCGACGCATGCCGAGTCGGACATGGTGTCCTGCGGGGTATCGGCCATCAGCGCGGTGGCTTCGACCTACAGCCAGAACGTCAAGACGCTGGATGCCTATTACGACGCCATCGACAAAAACGAATTGCCGATCGTGCGCGGCCTGCGCATGAACATGGACGATGTCTTGCGGCGCCTGATCATCCAGCGCCTGATGTGCAACTTCGAGCTGTCGATTGCTTCCATTGAAACCGCTTATCCGATTACCTTTGCGTCCTATTTCGAGGCCGAGCTGGAAGGCTTGCACCGTCTTGAGCAGGATGGCCTGGTGGTGATCGACGATGAATGGATCTCGGTGACGATGAAAGGGCGCCTGCTGATCCGCAACATCTGCATGGTGTTCGACCGCTACCTGCAATCGCGTCCGGCAGAGCAGCGCTATTCGCGCACCATCTGAACAAGCATGAGCGCCCTGGGCCTGAGTCTTGAGCTGAGTCTTGATCTGATTTTTGCGCTGATCCCGATTTTCATGATCGGCCTGCTCGGCAGCGTGCATTGCATCGGCATGTGCGGCGGCATCGTCGGCGCGTTTTCGATGGCGCCCGCGACGGTCCGGGCGAAACCGTTCCCGGTAGCAGTGGCGGTCAACGTCATGCGCAGCGAGGCGAGCGGTGCGGTCTTGTTGCGTACGCTGTCCTACAATGTCGGCCGCATCGGCAGCTATGCCGTCGCCGGCGCGCTGGCAGGCAGTCTCGCCGGCGGTGCGCACTTGATGGCCGATATGCTCGCCTGGCAAACCGGAGTCTACGTGCTGGCGCAACTGATGCTGGTCGCGCTGGGCCTGTACCTGATGGATGCCTGGCGCGGCCTCGCCAGGATGGAAAAATTCGGCCATCTTCTGTGGAAACGCCTGCAGCCGCTGACCGGTTTGCTGCTGCCGCTGGACAGCCCGTTCAAGCTGGTGCTGGCCGGCGCGCTGTGGGGGTGGTTGCCGTGCGGCATGGTGTATAGCGTGCTGCTGACGGCGATGCTGAGCGGTTCGGCGGCGTCCGGCGCGGTGGTGATGCTGGCGTTTGGTCTCGGCACCTTGCCGGTGTTGCTGGCTGCCGGCATGTTTGGCGCGCAATTGCGCAGCGTGCTGCAGCGGCGCAGCGTGCGTGTGGCAAGCGGCATGGTGGTGTTGCTGTTCGGCGTCCTTGGCCTGCTGCGAGCCAATCACGGCCTCACGCCGGACTGGCTGGCAGCCTTGTGCGTTACGCCGGCAAGCTTGGCCCACCCGGCCGCTGAATTCGCAGTGGGACGGCCATGATTGCGGTCGAACGCGGCGTGGTGGATGCGGCCTGCTTTCATTGCGGCTTGCCGGTGGCGCCGGCTTCCAGCTGGCGCGTGACCATCGCCGGCGTCGAGCGCGCGATGTGCTGTCCCGGCTGTGAAGCGGTGGCGCAGAGTATCGTCGACAACGGTTTTTCGGACTACTACGGCACGCGCGAGGGTTTTGCGGCGACCGCTGCAGCGCAGGATCTGGTGCCGCCGGAGTTGCAGTTCTATGACAGCGAGCCGCCGGATCACGACGCCGGTGCTAGTGCCGGTGCCGATACCAATGCCGATACTGACATCAGCGAGACCGACTACACCGTCTCCAACATCCGCTGCGCCGCCTGCATCTGGCTGATCGAACGCCGCCTGGCGCGTCTGCCGGGCGTGTACAGCGCCCAGGTCAATGCCGTCAGCGAACGCCTGCAGGTGCGCCGCGATGCGCGGATCTGCAAGACCAGCGACATTCTCGCGGCGTTGCGGGCCATCGGCTACGCCGCTTATCCCTACGATCCGGTGCAGCACGGCGAACAGCTCGAACGTTCGCGCAAGACCTTGTTCCGGCAACTCTTCATCGCCGGGCTGTCGATGATGCAGGTCATGATGTACGCCGTGCCGGCCTACCTGGCGGGCGAGGGCGGCATGGATGCCGACATGGCCGGCCTGATGCGCTGGGCCGGGTTGTTACTGACCCTGCCGGCGCTGGTGTATTCGGCGCAACCGTTCTTCCGCGGCGCCTGGCGCGATATCCGCAACTGCGCGCCGGGCATGGATGTGCCGGTGGCGCTGGGCATTGCCGCTGCGTTTGGCGGGAGTGCGCTGGCGACATGGCGCGGCGAAGGCGACGTGTATTTCGACTCGGTGACGATGTTCATCTTTCTGCTGCTGTGCAGCCGTTACCTGGAGCTGGCGGCGCGGCGCAAGGCGGCGTCGGCGCTGGACAAGCTGCAGCAGTCGCTGCCGGCGTCGGCGCTGCGCATGGACGCTTATCCGCATGCCGGCACCCAACTCGTGGCCGCGGCGCAACTGTGCGCAGGCGATGTCATCCTGGTGCGGCCGGGCGAGGCGCTGGCGGCCGATTGCATCGTGCTCGACGGCGTGTCCTCGGTGGACTTGTCCCTGCTGACCGGTGAAAGCCGTCCCGTACACAAAGGCGTCGGCGACTTCGTTCCCGGCGGCGCCGTCAACATCGCGCAAGCCCTGACCGCCAAAGTCGTGCGCACCGCCGGCGATAGCACGCTGTCGGTACTGGTCGGGCTGGTCAACCGGGCCGGCCAGGCCAAGCCGAAACTGGCGCTGTGGGCAGATCGCGTGGCCGCATGGTTCGTGGCGGCGCTGCTGTTGTTTGCGGTCGCGGTGTTTTGTGCGTGGTACGCGGTCGATCCGGCCCGCGCGTGGCCGGTGGCGATTGCCGTGCTGGTGGTGTCCTGTCCCTGCGCCTTGTCGCTGGCGACGCCCACGGCGCTGGCGGCGGCGACCGACCGCCTGCTGCGGCAAGGCATCCTGGCGGTGCAGCCGCACGTGCTGGAGACATTGCATCGCGCCACGCATATCGTTTTCGACAAGACCGGCACGCTGACCGCAGGCAAGCCGACGCTGCAGGACCTCGTGACGCTGGGGACGTTGCCGCCGGACGATTGCCTGCGCATCGCCGCCGCGATGGAGCGCTCCAGTACGCATCCGCTGGCGCTGACCATCGTGCAGGCAGCCGCCGACCAGCAACTGCACGGCATTCCAGAGACAAGCGCGCTGCGCCACGCCGCCGGCCAGGGAGTCGAAGCGACGGTGGACGGGGTGACGTACCGGCTCGGCAATTTCGCCTTCGTGCATGCACTGATTCCGACGGCCTCGACCATGCCGGCCGCCGATGCCGATGAGCAGGCCGAAGCCAGCTATGTGTTCCTGGCGTCGGGCAAAGGCTGGCTGGCGCGCTTCGACATCGCCGACGCCTTGCGGCCGGAAGCGCAAGCGGTGGTCGCGCATTTCCAGCGGCTGGGCAAGAGCCTGGTGCTGCTCAGCGGCGACCGCCACGATGTGGCGCAACGCGTGGCCGACCGGCTGGGGATTCCGACTGCGCTCGGCGATTGCCTGCCGGAGAGCAAGTTGTCCTTCGTGCAAGGATTGCAGCGGGGCGGTGCGATTGTTGCAATGGTGGGCGACGGCGTCAACGACGCCGCCGTACTGCGCGCCGCCGATGTGTCCTTCGCGATGGGTAGCGGCGCCGCGCTGGCGCAGACTAACGCCGATTGCGTGCTGCTGTCGGGGCAACTGTCGGCATTGTGCGAATCCGACCGCGTCGCCGCGAAGACGCTGGCGGTGATTCGCCAGAATCTGGCCTGGGCCACGCTCTACAACGCGGTGGCGATTCCGGCGGCGGCGCTGGGCTGGATCAATCCGTGGCTGTCGGGCGTGGGCATGTCGCTGAGTTCGGTGGTGGTGGTGCTCAACGCAGTGCGCCTGCGCCGGACCGGGAAGGGAGGCTGAGCATGGAAGCGCTCTATCTGCTGGTGCCGCTCAGCATCGCCATCGTGTTCGCGGCGATCTGGCTGTTCTTCCGCATGTCCGACGACGGCCAGTTCGATGACCTGGTGAGCCCGGGCTGGCGGATTTTGCAGGATGACGATCGTGCTGCGGCCAGTGAAAATCCCGCCGATACCGGAACAGTACCAGACTGATCGCCTGCCTTTTGATGCACATCAAGGACAACCGCGCTCCATAAAACTACTCTCCCATCATCAAGGTCGTGCGCGCACAGCAGGCACGGCACAATTCCGGGAGAGGGTGTGGACAGAGAACTCAATTACAACTACAGGATCGTGAAGCAGTTCACGATCGCCACCGTGGTGTGGGGCGTCATCGGCATGCTTGCCGGCGTCTTCATTGCAGCGCAGCTGGCGTGGCCGGCGCTCAACTTCGATATTCCGTGGCTGACCTACGGTCGCCTGCGGCCGCTGCACACCAATGCGGTGATCTTCGCGTTTGGCATCTGCGGCCTGTTCGCGACTTCGTACTACGTCGTGCAACGTACCTGCCAGGTCCGGCTGTTTTCGGACAAGCTGGCAGAATTCACGTTCTGGGGCTGGCAACTCGTCCTGGTTTCAGCCGCGATTACCTTGCCGATGGGCTTCACGCGCGGCAAGGAGTATGCCGAGCTGGAATGGCCCATCGCCTTGCTGATCACCGTGGTCTGGGTGACGTATGCCGTGGTGTTCTTCGGCACGCTCATCAAGCGCAAGGTCAGGCACATCTATGTCGCCAACTGGTTCTTCGGCGCCTACATCATCGCGGTGGCGCTGCTGCACGTCGTCAACGGCGCCAGCATGCCGGTGTCGATGTGGAAGTCGTACTCGGCCTACGCCGGCGTACAGGACGCCATGATCCAGTGGTGGTACGGCCATAACGCGGTCGGCTTCATCCTGACCGCCGGCTATCTCGGCATGGTCTACTACTTCATCCCCAAGCAGGCTGAACGTCCGGTGTATTCGTACCGGCTGTCCATCGTGCACTTCTGGGCGCTGATTTTCACTTACATGTGGGCCGGTCCGCACCATCTGCATTACACCGCGTTGCCGGACTGGACGCAGTCGATCGGCATGGTGTTCTCGCTGATTCTGCTGGCGCCGTCGTGGGGCGGCATGATCAACGGCATCATGACGCTGTCGGGTGCGTGGCACAAACTGCGTTCCGATCCGCTGCTGAAGTTCATGATCGTGTCGCTGTCTTTCTACGGCATGGCGACGTTTGAAGGCCCGATGATGTCGATCAAGACCGTCAACGCCTTGTCGCACTACACCGACTGGGGCATTGCCCACGTCCACTCGGGTGCGCTGGGCTGGGTCGGGTTCATCACCATGGGTTCGATCTATTACCTGATTCCGCGCATGTCCGGCAAACGCGAGATGTGGAGCGTGCGCCTGGTCGACCTGCATTTCTGGGTGGCCACCATCGGCGTGGTGCTGTACATCGCCTCGATGTGGATCGCCGGCGTGATGCAGGGCCTGATGTGGCGCGCGGTCAATGCCGACGGCACGCTGACCTATACCTTTGCGGAAGGCGTCAAGGCGACCTATCCCTACTACGTGATCCGCTTCACCGGCGGCCTGCTGTACCTGGCCGGCATGGTGATGATGGCTTACAACACCTTCAGGACCATGCGGGACGGGCAGCCGGTTGAAGCGCGCATCCCTGTATTGGCAACCACCCACGCATGAGCAGGAGCATCGAATGAAATTTTCCCATGAATGGATCGAAAAGAATCCCTGGCTTCTCATCGCGCTGGTGGTGCTGGTGGTCAGCGTCGGCGGGCTGGTGGAAATCGTGCCGCTGTTCTTCCAGCGCTCGACCACCGAACCGGTCGCGGGCTTGAAACCTTATTCGCCGCTGCGTCTCGCCGGCCGCGACGTCTACATCCGCGAAGGCTGCTACAACTGCCACTCGCAGATGATCCGGCCGTTCCGCGCCGAGACCGAGCGCTACGGCCACTACTCGGTGGCGGGCGAGTTTGTCTACGACCATCCGTTCCAGTGGGGCTCCAAGCGCACCGGTCCGGACCTGGCGCGCGTGGGGGCCCGTTACAGCGATGAATGGCATCGCATCCATCTGAACAATCCGCGCGATGTGGTACCCGAATCCAACATGCCCGGTTATCCGTGGCTGGCCAAGACCAAGCTGGATCCGAAGAGCATCGCACCCAAGATGCGCGCCCTGCATCGCCTGGGGGTGCCATACACGGATGAAGAGATCAAGGCGGCGCCGGATGAACTGGCCGACAAGACCGAGGAAGACGCTCTGATCGCGTACCTGCAAGGCCTCGGCACGCAAATCAAGACAAGAAACTAGGGGAAACACATGGGTATCGACAATTTCACGATCCAGGCCAGCAGCGTGATGACGGTGATCAGTCTGAGCACCTTCATCGGCATCCTGTGGTGGTCATTCAGCGCACGTCGCAGCTACGACTTCGCCGAGGCCGAACGGATTCCGTTCGCCGACGACTTCATGGATGCGCCGCCGGCAGAATCCGCGGAGAACCGCCATGTCTGATTTCACAAGTGGATTCTGGAACATCTACATCGCAGGTCTCACCATCATCAGCATCATCGGCTGCGGCCTGCTGCTGTGGTTGCAGTCCAAGGTCAAGGTCGAAAAAAAGCCGGGCCAGGATCCTGCAACGGTCGGCACCACGGGACATGTCTGGGACGTTGACCTGACCGAGCTGAACACGCCTATGCCGCGCTGGTGGATGTGGCTGTTCTACCTGACCATCGTGTTCGCGCTGGCTTATCTGTTCCTGTATCCGGGCCTGGGCAGCTATGCCGGGAAGCTCGGCTGGAAATCGAGCGAAGCGTATCAGAGCGAGTTGAGCAAAGCCGACGCCGACTACGGTCCGCTGTTCGAAAAATACCTGCAGCAGGATATCAAGACCGTCGCCGCCGATCCGCAGGCGCACGTGATCGGCGAACGCCTGTTCCTGACCTATTGCGCGCAATGCCATGGTTCCGATGCACGCGGCAGCAAGGGATTTCCGAACCTGACCGACAAGGACTGGCTGTACGGCGGCGATCCGGAAGTGATCAAGACAACCATCCTGCACGGCCGCAACGGCCAGATGCCGTCGATGGCGGCGGCGCTCGGTTCGGACAAGGACGTCGAAAACGTCGCGCACTATGTGCTCAGCTTGTCGGACTCGACGCATGATCCGATCAAGGCGGTGTTTGGCAAGTCCAAGTTCGCGGTCTGCGCCGGCTGTCACGGCGCCGGCGGCACCGGCAACCAGGCGCTGGGCGCACCCAACCTGAGCGACAAGATCTGGCTCTATGGCGGCGGTGTCGAAACCGTCATGGAAACCATTCGCAAGGGCCGCAACAACACCATGCCGGCGTTCCAGTCCTTCCTCGGCGAAGCCAAGGTGCAGGTGCTGGCAGCTTACGTCTGGAGCCTGTCGAACGCGCGGTCCAACGCCGAACAGAAGTAGAGAGATTCGATAATGGACAAGCCGCCGCCGGACATTGCCGTCGTCAACATGTACAGCGCCCGCGAGGATATCTATCCGCGCGAAATCAAGGGCCGCTACGCCAGTTTGCGCTGGGTCTGCCTGTGGTTGACCCAGCTGGTGTTCTACGGTTTGCCGTGGCTGCAATGGAATGGCCGCCAGGCGGTACTGTTCGACCTTGGCGCGCGCAAGTTCTACATCTTCGGCATCGTGCTGTGGCCGCAGGACTTCATCTACCTGGCGGCGCTGCTGATCATTTGCGCCTACGCGCTGTTCCTGTTCACGGCGGTGGCGGGGCGGGTGTGGTGCGGCTTCTCGTGTCCGCAGACGGTCTACACGGAAATCTTCCTGTGGATAGAGCGGCGCATCGAAGGCTCGCGCAGTGCGCGCATGCGCCTGGACCGCCAGCCGTGGGGCTTGCAGAAACTCGCGAAGAAGGGCGCCAAGCACATCGTCTGGGGCGCGTTGTCGCTGTGGACCGGATTCAGTTTCGTCGGCTACTTCACACCCATCCATGAATTGATGGCTACCGTCGCCGCCATGTCGCCGGGACCTTGGGAAGCCTTCTGGATCACGTTCTACAGCTTCGCCACCTACGGCAATGCCGGCTGGATGCGCGAACAAGTGTGCAAATACATGTGTCCCTATGCGCGCTTCCAGAGCGCGATGATCGACAAGGATACGCTGATCATCACCTACGACCGCGCGCGCGGCGAACCGCGCGGCGCGAAGACCAAAGCCGCGAAAAAGAGCGGTGACTGCATCGATTGCTCGATGTGCGTGCAGGTCTGTCCGACCGGCATCGACATCCGCGACGGCCTGCAATATGAATGCATCGGCTGCGCAGCCTGCATCGACGCCTGCAACGGCGTCATGGCCAAGGTCGCATTGCCGCCGGGCTTGATCCGTTATTCGACCGAACGGGCCATGACGACGCAGCTGTCGCTGCCGGAGATGCGCCGGCGTGTCTTGCGTCCGCGCGTGCTGGCCTACACGGCGCTGCTGGTGCTGATCGTGGCCGCATTCTGCACGGCACTGGCGCTGCGCACGCCGCTCAAGCTCGACATCATCCGCGATCGCGGTGTGATGGCGCGCGAGGTCGAGGACGGCATGATCGAGAACGTATACCGGCTGCAGATCATGAACACCGGCGAGACCGCGCATCGCTTCCATATCGACGTGTCCGGCATCGACGGCATCAGACTGGCGACGCCGGCGGAAGTCGAGATCGACGCCGCCACCACGCGCGCCGTCCCGGTACGCGTCAGGGTGCCGCACGGCAAGGGCGAACACGGCTCCAACAAGGTGGCGTTCGAGCTGAGCGCCGTCGACGATCCACGATTGCAGGTGCAGGAGAAGGCCGTCTTCTTTGTACCGCGCTGACCTTCAAAGGAAATGAACATGCAAGCGACTCCGACCTTACGTCCCTGGTACACCCATCGCTGGCCGTGGCTGCTGATGCTCGGTCCGGCGCTGGTGATCGCGGCCGGTTCGTTCACGATCTGGCTGGCGGTGACGCGCGAGGACGCCATGGTGGTGGGCGACTATTACAAGGAAGGCCGCGCCATCAACCAGGACCTGCGGCGCGATCGCGCCGCGACCTCACTGGGCGTGGCGCTGCATCTCGGCTATGACGCCGCGTCGGGAAAACTGCTGGGCAACGTGCAGACCCACGCCGGCCCGCTGCAGGGCAAGCTGCAACTGCACCTGGCGCATCCGACCCGGCCTGAAAAAGACCTGCGCCTGCCGCTCGAAACCGATGCCCACGGCGATTTCAGCGTCGGCCTGCCGATGCTGGAACTGGCGCGCTGGCAGGTGCTGCTGGAGAACGAGGCGCGCGACTGGCGCGTGGCCGGCGTCTGGCATTGGCCGCAGCAGCGCATGCTGGACCTGATTGCGGATCAGCCGGCGGATAGTTGAGAAGTGGAATTCAAAGAGGAGATTGCCATGCAACGCATCGTGCCGAATATCCTGTGGGCCTCGTTCCTGGCGGCAATTGCGGCAGAGGGTTGCTTCTTCGCCTGGTTCGATCCGGACGAGCTGTTGAATCTCGTCAGCCAGCGCGACCGGCTGGCGGCGTACACCGTGGGATTCTTTTTCCTGTGGCTGTTCTGTGCACTGTCGGGCGGGTTGGCGTTTCTACTGAACCTGCCCGGACAGAGAGAATATCTTGTCAGGCCATCGGACAAGTCTCGGTCCCGGCGGCAAGCGCCTTGATCCGGACCGGATCGAGCAGCTGGATCTCGCGTTTGTCGACACCGAGCCAGCCCAGCTTGCGGAACTTGGAGACCAACCGGCTGATACTTTCGATAGTCAGTCCGAGGTAGTTGCCGATGTCTTCACGCGACATGCGCAACTGGAAGCTGGTCGAGGAGTAGCCGCGTGCCGCATAGCGCGACGACAGGTTGATCAGGAAAGCGGCGAAGCGCTGTTCCGCGCGCATGTTGCCGAGCAGGAGCATGGCGTTTTGCTCGCGCGTGATTTCCTGGCTCATGATGCGGTGGAAGTGGCGCAGCAGCATCGGGATCATGCCGAACAACTCTTCCAGCCGCTGGAACGGGATCTCGCACACTTCGCTGTCTTCCAGCGCGGCAACGTCGCAATGATGCTTGTCGGTGCTGATGGCGTCCATGCCCATCAATTCTCCGGCCATCTGGAAACCGGTGATCTGCTGTTCGCCGCCGGCGTTGAACTGGTAAGTCTTGAAGTGCCCGAGCCGGATGGCATAGAGGTTCCTGAACGGATCATCCATGCGATACAGACTCTCGCCGCGGGCCACCCGGCGGCGGCGGCCGATGATCTGGTCGAGCCGGTTCATGTCGGAGTCATCCAGCCCCATCGGCAGGCACAGCTGGTGCATGCTGCAATTGACGCAACTGGTTTTCATCGCGTGGAGGGATGGCGGCAGGGGCCGCTGGATCTGGAGAAGCTCGCTCATGGCAGTGGACGTGTGGACGCCTGGTCGTTGTTTTACTCAATATAGCGCAGGGCGACGGCCGGAAGACAGCGTACGGCGGGGTTTCTGGAGACTCCTTGATCTGGATCAAGGGAGTTGTCGTTAATCGGGGGGATCGATAGGTGTACGTGAGCAGGATAATTCTGGCGCTTGCATCAATTCTATATTTCAATAATAATTGAATTATTGGATTAATCGGATTCACTGGAGCCGTCATGGACAACAAAACCGCTATTACCGCACTTGCCGCGCTCGCCCAGGAATCGCGTCTGGCGGCATTCCGCCTGTTGGTGCAGGTCGGCCCGGGAGGCCTTGCCGCCAGCAAGATTGCCGAACAACTGGAAGTGGCGCCGTCGGCCTTGTCCTTCCACATGAAAGAGCTGTCGCACGCCGGCCTGGTCACGGCGCGCAGCGAAGGGCGCTTCGTCATCTATTCGGCGAATTTCGACAGGATGAACGGCCTGCTCGGCTTCCTCACCGAGAACTGCTGCGGCGGCAACGTGTGTTCGCCGGTGCAGGAGTGCTGTCCCGGCGTGGACGAGAAATAAGCGCGGGCATGCCATGAACATCCAACCTGAACTCGCCGTCTCCGAGAAGACTATCGTCGCCCCGCTGAATCTGTTCGAGCGCTATCTGACAATCTGGGTGGCGCTGTGCATCGTCCTCGGCGTCCTGCTGGGGCAGGCGTTTCCGTCGATCTTCAGGATCATCGGCGGCATGGAAGTGGCCCGCGTGAACTTGCCGGTCGGCGCCCTGATCTGGGTGATGATCATCCCGATGCTGCTCAAGGTCGACTTCAGCGCCTGGCGCCAGATCGCCGGACACGGCCGCGGCATTGCCGTGACGCTGTTCGTCAACTGGGCCGTCAAGCCGTTCTCGATGGCCTTGCTCGGATGGCTGTTCATCCGGCACTGGTTCGCGCCGTATCTCCCTGCCGCGCAGCTGGACTCCTACATCGCCGGGCTGGTGTTGCTGGCGGCGGCGCCGTGTACGGCGATGGTGTTTGTCTGGAGCCGCCTGACCGGCGGCGATCCATACTTCACCTTGTCGCAGGTGGCGATGAACGACCTGATCATGGTGTTCGCCTTCGCACCGCTGGTCGGCCTGCTGCTGGGCGTCTCCAGTATTGCCGTGCCGTGGGCGACGCTGCTGACTTCGGTCGGTCTCTACATCGTCGTGCCCGTCGTCATCGCGCAAGTCTGGCGCCGGTGGCTGCTGCATGGCCAGCAAGGACGAGGGCAAGGACAAGGACAAACGCAAGCGCGGTTCGACAGGGTGATCGCGCGCAGGCAGCCGTGGTCGATGGCGGCATTGCTGGCGATGCTAGTGTTGCTGTTCGCTTTCCAGGGCGACGCCGTGATGAAGCAGCCGCTGGTGATCGCCTTGCTGGCGGTGCCCATCCTGATCCAGGTCCTGTTCAATTCCTTTCTCGCGTATTGGCTCAACCGTGCGGTTGGCGAAAAGCATGCAGTGGCGTGTCCTTCGGCGCTGATCGGCGCTTCCAACTTCTTCGAACTGGCCGTCGCCACCGCCGTCAGCCTGTTCGGCTTTGAGTCGGGCGCGGCGCTGGCGACCGTCGTCGGCGTGCTGATCGAAGTGCCGCTGATGCTGCTGGTGGTCGGCGCCGTCAACCGGACGCGGGGCTGGTATGAGGCCGGTGCCGGCACCAGCGCTAGCACCAGCACCAGTGTTGAAGCGGCCGACCGCTGATTTTTATTTGACCTCATTGCACTGAACATCATCGATTCAAGGAGCCATCATGACCATCCGGATTTATCACAACCCCGCCTGCGGCACCTCGCGCAATACGCTGGCCCTGATACGCAATTCAGGGGAGGAGCCCGAGATCATCGAGTACCTGCAACATCCGCCCACGCGCGACACGCTGATCGGCCTGATCGGCAGCGCCGGCCTTGCGGTGCGTGAAGCAATCCGCCAGAAAGGCACACCGTACGCCGAACTCGGCCTCGACAATCCGCAACTGAGCGACGACTTGCTGTTCGATGCGATGCTCGCACATCCGGTGCTGATCAACCGTCCCTTCGTGGTCACGCCAAAAGGCGTGCGCCTGTGCCGTCCTTCGGAGCTGGTGCTGGATATCCTCCCCAATCCGCAGCAAGGTCCGTTCACCAAGGAGGATGGCGAAGTCGTCATCGATGCGGAGGGACGCCGTGCCGCAACTTCCTGATTTGCCGAACATTGACGGCGAGCTGTTCCATGCGCCGCAGGCGAGCGACTTCGCCGCAGTCGGCCGCGCCACCCATGCACCCCGGTTTCTGCTGCTGTACGGCTCGCTGCGCGAGCGTTCCTACAGCCGCTTGCTGACGATGGAAGCGGCGCGGCTGTTGCAGGCCATGGGCGGCGAAACGAGGATTTTCGATCCGCATGGCTTACCGCTGCCGGACGGCGCGCCGGACACGCATCCCAAGGTGCAGGAATTGCGCGAACTGGCGCAATGGTCCGAAGGCATGGTGTGGTGTTCGCCGGAGCGGCACGGCGCCATGACCGGCATCATGAAAGCGCAGATCGACTGGATCCCACTATCGTCAGGCGCCATCCGGCCGACGCAGGGAAAGACGCTGGCGGTGATGGAAGTATCCGGCGGCTCGCAGTCGTTCAATGCCGTCAACCAGATGCGCATCCTGGGACGCTGGATGCGCATGCTGACCATCCCGAATCAATCATCGGTCGCCAAGGCATTTGAGCAATTCGACGAGGCCGGCCGCATGCATCCTTCCGCGTACTACGATCGCGTGGTCGATGTGATGGAAGAATTGATGAAATTTACTTTGCTGACACGCGACGTCTCGCCAACGCTCGCAAATCGTTACAGCGAGCGGAGGGAGAGCGCCGAGATGCTGAGCAGGCGCGTCAATCAGGGCGCCATCTGAAATTGCCGGCATAAAGTTCCTGCAGCATCAACCGTAAAGCAGCTAGCGGATGTCCTGATCCGGATGTCCATTTACTGCTTTGCAGGTACTTATTCTTTTATTGCCATGACAAGCCTATCCGCAGTGAGCACCTCGTCGCCGGTGCAACCGGCGTCCGCCACGACGGCACGGACCGCCTCGGCTTCGAGCGCTGCGCCGAACAAGACTCCCGCACAATCGTATACCTCCGTCACGCTGGGCGGCAGCAACGCCGCGGCAAGCGCGCAGCTGTATTCGATATCCGGTGCGGCGCCCGCATCGGACAAGATCGTTTCGTGGCAGGCAAAATCCAACGACGCCGTCAGCACCATGATGGCGGGGAATTTTTCCGCCTCGTCGCTCGGCGCGCGTTTCAAGGGACTCGGCGCGGCGCTGTTGAATCGCTTCGACAGCGACAGCGGCAATTTTTCGCAATCGGTGGTGGCGCTTCCGGCCGGCACGCCGAAGGGCTCAGCGCTGGAGACGACCTTGCGGGCGCAGACCGGCGCCCAGACCGACAACAAGATTTCGCTGACCATCGTGACGGCTTCCGGTGCGCAGGTCGACCTGACGCTGGCCAATCAGGAAGACGGCCTGTCGGTGCAGCTGCAGGTCAGCAAGGGCAAGCTCAGCGATGCCGAACGCGGCGCGCTGCAAAAACTGTCGGACGGATTCCAGAGCGCCATCGACGGCATTTCCGCCAATCCGCCCGGCCTGAAGCTGGATGGACTGACGCAGTTCGATACCAGCCTGTTGGCGTCGGTGGACCTGCACGCGAGCGTCCAGGTCGGCGGCCAGGCGCAAACCATCGACTTCCATGCCGACAGCAAGCAGCGCAGCGTGAGTGCCGCCGGGCCTGCAGGTACGCTCAAGGTCAGCGTCGATCTCGGCAACCTGGCCATCGTCGGCACCGCCAAGCAGCAGGCGGAGGCCATCAAGCGCTATCTGAAGCAGTTCGACGACGCCCAGAGCCGCGGTCACGGCGACGCTTCGCTGGTGGCGATGTTCAAGGATGCCTTCAAGGAAATGAACAGCAACGTCACCAACGCCGCGCAACAGGCGCGCGAGCAGTCGCCGGCGGCGATCTGGCTCAACAAGACCGACCAGAGCATGACGACCGGACTGGCGGATTTCAGCGCCTCGATGACGCAGGAAGTGACGTCGCCCAATCCGGCGCGCCAGAGCGAACACGACACCTTCTCGTACCAGACTTCGCAGAGCAGCAACGTCAGCGGCAATGGCCAGCTCAACCGCGCCATCACGCAACAGCAGGAATCGCATCTGAGCGCGAGTTACCACGAGTCGCTGCAGGCGGACCTGCCTCTGAGGCTGACCACCGACAAGAATTCGCAGAACTACACGTATCACCAGATCAAGGACGACGCCAGCAGCAAGGCCTCGATCGCCTACGACAAGGGCGTGCTGGTCAGGGCCACGCTGGAGCAATCGGCCAGCCAGTCGACGCGCGTGCAGAAGTACATGATGGGAGAGCTGGTCAGCGATCAGACCACGCCGCAGAACGCCACACTGTCGCGCGACTTCCTCGACCTGCTCAAGCCGCTGCAAAAGAAAGAGGGCGCCACCGGCGCCGCCGATATCTCCAGGCTGAATCAGGCGCTGGCGACCATCAATAACCTGGTCTACCTGCAACCTGATCCGCTGGCGCTGCGCAACGTGCGCTAGTCCGCATCGGCGGCGATACCTTGCAGGAAGGCGACGGCGGCTTGTTCCAGCTGTGCGATGCCGGGCTGTTCGATGGGGAAGTGGCCGCACCGGTCGAGCAGGACCAGTTCCTTGCGGCCTTTGATGCGATCGAAGAATGGCCGGCTGGAAGCGACGGCAGTCCATTGATCGGCGGCAGGATGCGCCAGCAACAGGGGGCATGCATCGAAGTGTTCCGGCTCGACATCCGGCCGTACGGTAAAAATCGACGCCATGAATCCCACCGGGACGCGCGCACCACCGCCGCAAGGGTCGGCCGTCACCAGCGCCGCCAGGGTCCGGTCATTGGACATGGCGTGCATCTTGGTGAACCACTTGACCGGCAACCTGAGCCGTCCCGCCAATGCGGCGAACACGGGCATCAGCGGCATCAATCCGTATTCGACCAGCGCATTGCGCGCGAACTGTTTTTTTGTCAGCGCCAGACGCGGGTCGGCCAGCGTGGTGGCGATCACGCCGGCAATCGCGCCGCGCGGCATCTTGGCCGCGCACAAATATGCCAGATAGCCGCCCAGGCTGCCGCCGAACAACACGATGCGGCGGCCGTTGCGTTGCCGTTCGGCGGCGGCGATGTCGGCCAGCAGATCGACCCAGGCGTCGTAGCGGATCAGGTCGGCCGGCGCCGCGCTGAGTCCGTAGCCGGGCAGGTCGGGGGCAATCACTTCATGGCCTGCCTGGTGTAGCAGCAGGGCCAGCGGCGCGAACAGGCGACCGTAGCCGCCGCCGCCGTGCGCCAGGATCACGGTCAGCGAGGCGTCGTCGCAGCGATAGCGATCCAGGTGGACGTCGGCCCCGCGCCAGTGCAGCCATTCTTCATCGGGCGCGTTGACGGCGTCGACGCGGGCGTGCGGCGGAAAGAAGCGTTGGTACTGCTGCCAGTAAGTGGTCGTGCGATAGGTCTTTTTCTGCATGGGCGAATCAATGTAGGTCAGCGGGGAGTCGCCAGCGCGTCGCGCACCGCCGCCAGCCACAAGGCCACGGCATGGGCGCCCGGATCGGCGAAGCCGAGCGCACGGTCGCCGAGATAGCTGGAGCGGCCGCGCCTGGGTTTCATCGATGCGGTTTGCGCCGCGCCCTGGACGGCCGCTTCCACGGCGGCGGCGAGCGCTGCTTCCTGATTCTTTCCGCCATCGAGCGCGGCCTGCAGCGCCTGTGCCGCAGGGTGCAGTGCGTCGATCATGGTACGGTCGCCCGGACGTGCACCGCCGAGTTCCGAAACGCCTTCCACCGCCGCGCTGAAGGCGGCGCTCCAGGCGCGTACGCCGTTTTCTTTTGCAGCATCGAGGGTCGCAGCGGCGCGCATCAGCAGGATGGCGTAGAGCGGACCCGAGGTGCCGCCGACCACCCGGCGGATGGTTGCGGACATGGCGCGCAGCACCGCGGCCGGGTCGGTTTCCGCCGGCCATTCGTCGATTTCGTCGCGGATGCCTTGCGCCGCGCGCGCCATGCTGATGCCCAGGTCGCCGTCGCCGACGCGCTGGTCCATGTCGGTCAACACGGCTTCGGCGCCGGTCAGGCAGATGCAGACGGCCTCGATCACGCGGCGCAGGCGGGCATCAGCGGCCATGCGGTCGCTGCGTTTTGCATGCGCGGGTGGCGCCACCGGAGCCGTTTTGACCGGCGTTCTTGCCAGATGTCCGCCCAGCGCCGGCCAGGCGCTGGTGCGTGCGGGCGCGTCGAGCAGGCCGAGACGGCGGTCATCCACGCGCAAGACGGTCAGCGATATGCCGGCCATGTCGAGCGCGCTCAGGAAGGTGCCGGCCCAGGCGCGTTCGACTTCGACACCGCGCGCATGAAGATCGCGCAAGGCGGCGTCGGTGACGATGTCGAGTTCACTGGCGGGGGTGCCGCCGAGGTTGTTGACCAGCAGCGCAACACGGTCGCCGCGCCGGAGTTTGAGGTCGTCGGCGATCTGTTTCAGCAGGCGCGCCGCGATGGCGTCGACCGGCACGAGTGCGCCGCGTTCGATGCCGGCTTCGCCGTGGATGCCCAATCCCCATTCGATTTCGTTGTCGGCCAGCGAGAAGCCGGGCTTGCCTGCTGCAGGTACGGTACATGGCGTCAGCGCCACCCCCATGGTCGCGAGCGCGGCGATGGCATCGCGCGCGACCTGGGCCACTTCAGCCAGCGGCGCGCCTTGCGCTGCGGCGGCGCCGGCGATCTTGTGCACCAGCACCGTGCCGGCCAGGCCGCGTCGTCCTGCATGCTCGCCGTGGGCGGACAGGGCGACGTCGTCGGCGACCACGACCATCTCGATCGGGATGCCTTCGGCGCGCGCGATTTCGGCGGCGAGGCCGAAGTTGAGGCGGTCGCCGGTGTAGTTCTTGACGATCAGCAGCACGCCCGCAGGACCGGCCACCGCGCGGATGGCGTCAAGCACGGCGTCGGTCGAGGGCGAGGTGAAGACTTCGCCGGCGACGGCGGCGCTGAGCATGCCGGCGCCGACATAGCCGCCGTGCGCCGGTTCATGGCCGGCGCCGCCGCCCGAGATCAATGCAACTTCACCGCGCGCCGCCGCCTGCGCCGCATCGGCGCGCACGACGATGGTCTTGCCTTGCAACAGCGCCAGATGGGGATTGAGTGCGACCAGGCCGTTGAGCATGTCGGGCACTACTTGCGAAACGTCGTTGATGAGTTTTTTCATGGGTCTCCGATCGGTGAAAGTGCGGCGGCTTTTTTATAGTCCGGCTCGCCCTGGTCATGCTGGGATTCTATGCGATTCGTGAAATTGGCGACATTCGCTTCAAGACGCTTCGGCGGCGGTTTGTTTCGCCTGGCGCCGATACAGTCCGGGACTGACGCCGGTGCGGCGCTTGAATGCCTTGTTGAAGGCCGCCTCGGAGTCGTAGCCGACGACGGCAGCGATCGCCGCCAGCGCCTGTTCCGAGTGGCGCAGCATGCCTTGCGCGCGGAACATGCGCCAATGCGCCAGGTAGTCCAGCGGCGGCCGGCCGACCTTATCGCGGAAGCGCTGGGCAAAAGCCGAGCGCGACATTCCGGCGGCCACGGCCAGCGATTCAACCGTCCAGCCTGCCGCGAGCTCGCGATGCATCAGCCGCAGCGTGGCGCCGATCTTGTGGTCCGCCAGCGCGGCCAGCCAGCCTGTGGCGCCATCCGCCGCCAGCGATTGCACATGGGCGCGCACTGCCTGCACGAACAGGATGTCGGCTAGGCGGCTGACGATCAGTCCGGAACCGAGACCGGGCCGGGTGGTTTCCAGCGCCAGCAGCTGCAGCGAAGACTGCAGCATGCGCGTGCGCGCGTCGTCCATGCGTACGTGCAGCAGCGGCGGCAGTTCGGACAGCGCTCCGGCGCCATGCGGATCGACATGGAACCAGCCGCTGAGCACGGTCGCCTGTTCTCCTTCGTCCTTGCCGCCGATCACGACCACGCCGTCCACGCTATTGCGCACGGCGTCGACGCAATTGATGGTGGGTGAGCCGATGTCATCCTGCAGCGTGTAGGCCGCGCCGCGCGGGATGAAGAAGCAATCGCCTTGCTCCAGCCGTACAGGCTGCACCAGTGCTGCGTCGCCCATGCTCAGCCACGCGCGCCCGCGCAGCATCAGGCCGAAACGGGTAGTGCCGTCGATGCGCCGCGTATGCAGACCCCACGGGGCGGTCGCTTCGAGGCGGGCGTGCAGGGCTTGTTCGACGCGCATGGCGGCGAAGACTTCATCGAGTGGATCCATGGCGGCGGGATTTGGACGAACGGACAATAAATATACCCTGTCAGGCATGGCTCGTCTTGTTGCCGCCATTTAGGATGATGCATCGATCAAGGAGCCGGAAGTTCTCCGGTCTCGTCGGCATTCATTTCAGGACATCAAGATGACGCTTCAGGCACAAGCACTGGCGGACCGTTACACGGCCGCGTGGAATCAACCCGACGCCACGGCACGCGCAGCCGAGATCCGCGCCCTGTGGACGGAGAACGGCGAGCACTACGTCAGGGAACGCGAAGTGCGCGGCTATGAACAGCTCTACGTGCGTGTGGCCGGCTCATATGAAAAGAATGTGCTGGGCAACGGCTTCCGTTTCCGCGCCGTAGCTGACGCCCAGCGGTTGCGCGACGTGGTGACGTTTCATTGGGAAATGATCCGGCCGCAGACCGGCGAGGTGCTGGCCACCGGGTTCGAAGTCTTGCAGCTCGATGCGAACGGGAAAATTCTGGTCGATTACCAGTTCGTGGTCGGGTAAGCTGGCGGGGAAAATCTCTTCGCCCATAAAAAAACCGAAGCCGCAGCTTCGGTTTTTCATTTTGCCATCGCAGTCGGGAATCAGGCCGGCGCCGCGAAACGCACCGCCTGGCGAGCCAGCAGGCGCCATTGGCCGCCGGTCTTTTTCCAGACCATCAGGATCTTCAGCGCGACGTTGCCGGGCTTGCCGGAGTCGTTGGTCACTGCCGTCAGCGTATGGCGGACCACGGCGACGTTTTCCTGGACGTTGACGGTTTGCGCCGTCAGGTCGATCTTGACGAAAGTCGATTCGCCGCTGACCAGTTGGCCGATGAATTCAGCCTTGGTCTGCACCACGCCACTGGAGTGGCCGTAGCTCAACTGGTCGTCGGTCAGCGCATCCAGTGCGCCGCGGTCGATCTGCGAGGTCATCGCCACGCGCAGTTTTTCGACTGCGGTCGCCACTGCCTGTTCGTCGGCGCCAGGGGCCGCCGCGACACCCTGGGCGATCACCATGGAGCACACCATGGCGCTGGCCAGATACATCCATTTCCTGAACATCTTGTCTCCTTGAGTTGTGGTTGGGTGAAACGGGTCATGCGTTGCTGCATTGTTGTTTTCGTTGTCATGCCAATGTTCATTTGATGTTCATTGCGGGCCGAGCTTGGCGATCAGCGCACCGAGGGCGTCGCATTCGGCGGCGTTGAGGTCGGTCAGCGGCGCACGCACCGGACCGGCATCATGACCGACCAGGCGGGCGCCGGCCTTGACGATGCTGACGGCGTATCCCTGCATCCGGTTGCGGATTTCCAGATAAGGCATGAAGAATTCGCGCAGCAGGTGATGCTGGGTGGCGAGGTCGTCCCTGGCGACGGCATGGTAGAACTCCATTGCCGTCTTCGGGATGAAGTTGAACACCGCCGACGAGTACACCGGCGTGCCCAGCGCCTTGTAGGCTGCGGCGTAGACTTCGGCCGTCGGCAGGCCGCCGAGGTAGGCGAAGCGGTCGCCCATCTTCATGTAGATCGAGGACATCAGTTCGATGTCGCCGATGCCATCCTTGAAACCGACCAGGTTGGGGCAACGCTCGGCCAGACGCGCCAGCGTGGCGGGCGTCAGGCGGCACTGGCCGCGGTTGTAGACGATGACGCCGAACCTGACGCTCTTGCAGACTGCTTCGACATGCGCGGCCAAGCCGTCCTGGCCGGCTTCGGTAAGGTAGTGGGGCAGCAGCAGGACGCCGTGGGCGCCGGCTTTTTCCGCGGCCTGGGCGCATTCGATGGCGTAGCGGGTCGGGCCGCCGGCGCCGGCGATGATCGGCACCTTGCCGCGGCAGGTATCCACGGCGGTCTTGATGATGGCCGGATATTCATGGCCGGTCAGCGAGAAGAACTCACCGGTGCCGCCGGCGGCGAACAGTGCGCTGGCGCCGTAGGGAGCCAGCCATTCCAGGCGTTCGGCATAGCCGCGCGCATTGAAGTCGCCGTTGGCGTCGAAGTCGGTCAGGGGAAACGAAAGCAGGCCGGAGCCCATGATGGTTTTAAGTTCTTGTGGCGTCATGATGGCGTGAAGTTGGCTGAAGAAGTCTCGGAAGGCGTTTGATATTGTTTGTTTTTATATAATTCGTTATCAGTCATCATACAATGTGGATTCTTCATTTGCCAATGACTACTTGCAACTATTTTTGACGGCCTGGAGCGGGCTGGACGAGGGAAGGGGAGGTCTTGTGCGACGCGACAGATGTTTCGTACGCGGTAGAATGAAATATGATTCAAAGCTTTAAATATAATTTTTAACTTATTGTATTTAAAAGGTAATTATATTTTTTAAGAGTTAATGTAATTTCTCATGCCGGCATCGTTGAAACGGTGTCGTCGGGCGTCTTATTGCTGCGTTGCGAAACTGAATACATTGAGCGCTCCTGTCGACTTCGTTTGACAAGGAAACGAGGCGAAGCCGATAATCCTTGCTCGCGTTATAAGACAACGTATCACGCAGCGCAGCATCGCATCCTCCGATGCAAGACGCTGCCGGAGACTTATTGATTGGAAATGTGGACATGGCCGACCAAGCAACAGAGGTAACAGGGGCAGCAGCTGCTCAAGACAAGAACCAACCCAGATTCGGCCGCCTGTTGCTGACCGGCGCCGCCGGCGGCCTTGGCAAGGTATTGCGTCCGCGCCTGGCGGCATTTGCCGACGTGCTGCGCGTCTCCGATCTGGGCGCCGCACTGGGCAACGAGGCCGCGTCGCACGAAGAAGTGGTGGCCTGCAACCTGGCCGACCGCGACGCCATGGACAAGCTGATCGCAGGCTGCGACGCCATCGTCCATCTGGGCGGCGTGTCGGTCGAGCGTCCGTTTGAAGAAATCCTGGAAGCCAATATCAAGGGCGTGTTCCACGTCTATGAGGCGGCGCGCCGCCACGGCGTGAAGCGGGTGGTGTTCGCCAGTTCGAACCATGTCACCGGCTTTTATCGCCAGGACGAGCGCATCGACGTGCGCGACTTGCGCCGCCCGGATGGCTATTACGGCCTGTCGAAGTCCTACGGCGAAGACATGGCGCAATTCAACTATGACCGGTATGGCATCGAAACCGTCAGCATCCGCATCGGCTGGTCGTTCCCGGAACCCAGGGACCGCCGTTCGCTGGCAAGCTGGCTGAGCTACGACGACCTGACTGAGCTGATGCGCTGCTGTCTCTTTACGCCGGACGTCGGCCACACCGTCGTATATGGGATGTCTGATAATCCGTCGACCTGGTGGGACAACCGCTATGCCGCCCACCTCGGTTTCAAGGCGCGCGATACGTCCGAGATCTTCCGCACCAGGATCGAGGCGCAGCCGCTGCCGCCGGCCGATGACCCGGTACGGGTCTATCAGGGCGGGATCTTCACGGCGACCGGTCCGTTCGATCCGGTGTGACAGATATCCGGATTACGGCAAGCTAATCCAAAAAGGCAAAAAAAGTTATCACGCCCGGTTTCACATTCTTGATTGTATGTTATCGTACATCCATGTTATCTTTGCTGCCGCCTGAACTCGCAGCGCTGCCGGCTTCTTCAAGAAGCCGGCTTTAAAACCGGCTGGCGAATACAGGCCGCACCATCGGATAACGGCAATACCAGATAACGATATCAGTCAGCACGGTAATAACAGGCAACAAGCAATAGCAGTAGTAAAGGCTGGTAACGCTACAGCCGCCTTGTCCGGCAACCCGGCGGAGACAGCGCAACGCGCCGGCATCGGACAAGGTGAAGGGAGACGGTAGTAGTGACGGTGAGCGACAGTAAGCAAGAACAATAACGCACACACCGCAGGAAGCGGCGCTATCGCGGAGGTCGAGCACGGACCTCGCTGATGACGCCGCAAGCTCAGGGAAAATCGATTAGTTTCGTTCCACGGTGGATCGCCCGGTTGTCGGCCGGCTCCTCGTGTCCTCCACTGTCATTACATGCCGAACAACGTAGAACGCCACGTATAAAGGGCATTATCGGCATGGGTTTTTCACTTAATTTCGCTCCTCTCGCGCCATACTGGCCGGTCTTCCTGACCGGCGCCTGGCTGACGCTGAAGATGACGACGGTGGCCATTGTGGTCGGCGTTTCGATCGGTACGCTGATCGCGTTCCTCAAGCGCGGCAGCAATCGCGCCGTTTCCAAAGCCTGTTCCGCCTACATCGAGGCGGTGCGCAATACGCCTTTCCTGGTGCAGATCTTCTTGCTGTACTTCGGTCTGGCCAGTCTCGGCATCCACATGCCGACGTTTGCCGCGGCCGTGCTCGCGATGATCATCAACATCGCCGCCTACGCCGCCGAAATCATCCGCGCCGGCCTGGAATCCGTACCCAAGGGTCAGATCGAAGCGGCGGAATGCCTCGGCCTGTCGCGCTGGCGCATTGCATGGCATGTCATGCTGCAACCGTCGATCGAGCGCGTCTATCCGGCGCTGACCAGCCAGTTCCTGCTGATGATGCAAGCCTCGGCCATGGCCTCGCAGATCTCGGCCGAAGAATTGACCGCGATCGCCAACACCGTGCAATCCGACACTTTCCGCTCGCTGGAAACCTATATAGTCGTCGCCTTCATGTATCTGGCGCTGTCGATCCTGGTCAAGCTGCTGGCCTGGGGCTTCGGCGAATACCTGTTCAAGCGCCGCCGCATCATCCGCCGCGCCGCGCTGGAAGCCGCCCGCCGCCGTCCGCCCGCGATTCCGCCGTTCAAGCCTGTCGCCGCTACTGCAGCCACAGCTGCCAACACCACCACCACCACCGGGAGCGCATCATGATCGGCAGTTTCTCCTGGGGACATTTCCTGTATCTGGTGCAGTCGATCTGGTGGACTCTGGTGTTGTCCGGCCTGGCGTTCATTCTCGGCAGCATCGGCGGTTTCGGCGTGATGCTGGCGCGCATTTCGCCGCGCCGCTGGCTGTGGATGCCGACGCTGGTGTACATCGAGTGCATCCAGGGCATCCCGTTGCTGATCCTGCTGTTCATCGTCTATTTCGGCCTGTCGGTATACGGCTTCGCCTTGCCGGCGCTGGTGGCCGCCGGTCTGGCGATGATGGTCTACACCAGCGCCTACCTGGGCGACATCTGGCGCGGTTGCGTCGAAGCGATGCCGCGTCCGCAATGGGAAGCGGCGGAATGCCTGTCGCTGACGCGCTGGCAGACGCTGCGCCTGGTGATCATTCCGCAAGCCTTCCGCCTGTCGCTGCCGCCTACCGTAGGCTTCCTGGTGCAGGTCATCAAGATGACCTCGCTGGCGTCCGTGATCGGCTTTATCGAACTGACCCGCGCCGGTCAGATCATCAACAACTCAATTTTTCAGCCTTTCCTGATTTTCAGTCTGGTAGGGGCGTTCTATTTTGTACTGTGCTACCCGCTCTCGCGCTGGAGTGAATCGATGGAGAACAAGCTCAATGTCAGCAATCGTTAAACTAGATCAGATTTACAAGAGCTTCGGCTCCAACCAAGTACTGAAGGGCGTTTCCTTTGAAGTGCAAAAGGGCGAGATGATCGCCATCATCGGCGCCAGCGGTTCCGGCAAGAGCACTGCATTGCGCTGTATCGACCGTCTCGAGAAAATCGATTCCGGCACCATCGAAGTCTGCGGCATGCGGGTCGACGACCCGGCCGTCGACCTGCACAAGCTGCGCCAGGAAGTCGGTATCGTATTCCAGAGCTACAACCTGTTTCCGCACCTCACCGTGCAGGAAAACATCATGCTGGCGCTGCGCCACGTCAAGCAGCAGCCCAAGGCGCAGGCCCTCAGCGTGTCGCTGGCCGCGCTGGAGCAAGTCGGCCTGGGCAACAAAGCCGACGCCTATCCCGAGCAGCTGTCGGGCGGCCAGCAACAGCGCGTGGCGATTGCCCGTTCGCTGGCGATGGCGCCGAAGGTCATGCTGTTCGACGAAGTCACCTCGGCGCTCGATCCGCAACTGACCGGCGAAGTGCTGCGCGTGATGGAAGACCTCGCCGCCGGCGGCATGACCATGCTGCTGGTGACCCACGAAATGGCCTTCGCCAAGCGCGTGGCCGACCGCATCATCTACATGCACCAGGGCACCGTATGGGAAGTCGGCCCGGGCGAGATGCTGGACAACCCCAAGACACCGGAATTGCATGCCTTCCTGAACAACGGCCTGTAGTTCACTGAACTCGTTTCATGCCAGGACCGGCACGAAATGAGTTCTCGCGTTTTTCATTGCATCACAATCAAACCAAGGAGACCTGCATGAAACTGAATCACCGCTTAGTCCGTACCATCGCCCGCACCAGCGTCGCAGCCTTGCTGACCGCCGGCCTGGCTCACGCGGCCATGGCCGACCAGCTCGACGACATCAAGAAGGCCGGCAAGGTCCGCGTGGCGATCGCCATGGGCACGCCGCTGTTCAGCTTCGCCGACGCCAACCTGCAGCCGGCCGGTTCCGATGTCGAAACCGCCGAGCAGTTCGCCAAGGACCTGGGCGTCAAGCTGGAAATCGTGCCGGTCACCAACGCCGCACGCATCCCGACATTGCAAGCCAACCGCGCCGACGTCGTCATCGCCGACCTGTCGATCACGCCCGAGCGCGCCAAGGTGGTGGACTTCTCCGTGCCTTACGCCGTCATCACCATCATCGTCGGCGGTCCGAAGAACATCCAGATCAAGGACTACAACGACCTCGCCGGCAAGCGCATCGGCCTGACCCGCGCCACCGTCAACGACACGCTGACCACGGCGCAAGCCAAGGGCGCCGAAATCGTGCGCTATGAAGATGACGCCACGCTGATCACCTCGATGGTGACCGGCCAGGTCGAAATCTTCTCCAGCACGCCGTCCAACCTGGGCGAAATGATCAAGCGCGCGCCGGGCAAGAACCTGGAGCTGAAATTCGCGCAAAAGGACTTCGACCTGGGCATCGCTTTCAACCAGAACCAGCCGCGCCTGAAGGAATGGATCAACAACTGGGTCCTGACCAATCACCGCAACGGCAAGCTGGATGCGATCTATGTGAAATTCCACGGCCGTCATCTGCCGGCAGCCGTCGCCAAGCAGTAATCACGGAATAAACGATAAAAACAGCTGTACCTTGTCGTTCCCGCATCGGCGGGGACGAACTGAAAGCCGCTCCTCGGAGCGGCTTTGTTTCATTCAGGGATGAGCGATCAGGATTGCGGCAACCGGCGGGCGCCCTCGAAACGGCTCTTCCAGTACGGCTCGCTGAGACGCGACTGGTAAATCACGCCATGCTTGCGCGAGGCGTGCACGAAGTTCTCATCGCCAACATAGATTCCCACATGCGCAATGCCCCTCTGCGCATTGCGGAAGAACACCAGATCGCCCGGCCGCAGCGCGCCGACGTCGATGCGGGCGCCTACCTCGCTGATTTCGCGCGCCGTGCGCGGCAGATCGCCGCCGCCGGCATCCTTGTACAGCAGCGCAATGAAGGCGCTGCAGTCGAGGCCACTGTCGGGATCGGTGCCGCCGAACTTATAGCGGATGCCGCTGGCGAGGCTGTTGACGGCGCTGGCTGCGAAGCGCGCGGAGGAGGGCGGCATTTCACCGGCGCGGGCATGGGAGGCGCCCAGATACAGCAAGGGCAACAGCAACAACAGACGTGAAAAAACGGACATGAGCGGCCTGATCAACGGTAAAAAGAAGAAGGCGCTCACGCATCAGAGACGATGAAACAAAAAGACGAAGCGAAAGAAAGCCTGGAGTGCAGGCAGTGTAGGCGGCGGGGTGGCCGGCAACCATAGGAAAACTCTCAAAAGACGCCGCACCCGAGAGACTCCGAAGCAGCTGGGGCAATCAGATCATCGCCGCCAGCATGGCGACTACTGCGGCAGCCATGGCGAAGGTGGCGCACCAGCCGAGGATGCGCATCTTCAGCCCGAGGATGAAGCGCCCCATGACCTTGGCGTTGACCGCCAGCAGCATCATGATGACCATCACCGGCACCGCAATGACGCCGTTGATGACGGCGCTCCAGAACAGCGCCTGGATGGTGTTGACCGAAGCGAAGGCCAACGCCGCGCCGATGATGGTCGCCAGCGCAATCACGCCGTAGAAGCGCTTGGCCATCCCCGGCTTGTCTTCCAGGCTGTTGCTCCACCTGAACGTGCCGGCCATGGCGTAGGCTGCGGATCCCGCCAGCACCGGGATGGCCAGCATGCCGCTGCCGATGATGCCGAGGCTGAACAGGATGAACGCCAGTTCGCCGGCCACCGGTTTCAACGCCGACGCTGCGCGGGTGCTGCTTTCGATATCATGCACGCCGTGCTGGTGCAGCGTGATGGCGGTGGTCAGCATGATGAAGAAAGCCACCGCATTCGATACGCCCATGCCCACGCAGGTGTCGAACTTCATGCGCGCCAGGCCCGCCGCGGCGTCTTCGGGACGGCGCTTGAGCGCTTCCCCTGCGGGAGCGCGGCGCTGTTCCTCGACTTCCTGCGAGGCTTGCCAGAAGAACAGATAAGGACTGATGGTGGTGCCGAAGATGGCGACGATCATCGTCACGTAGTCGCGACTCAGGGTGATGTGCGGGAAAAACGTACGGCTCCAGACTTCGCTCCAGTCGATATGCAGCGCAAATACCGTGCCGACATACGCGAACAGTGTCAGCGTGAGCCACTTCAGCACGTTGACGTAGCGCTGATAGGGGATCCACACCTGCAGCACCAGGGACGTCATCCCCAATGCCAGCGCATAGAGATGATGCGGCCCGCCGATCACCAAGGTAACGGCGTCGCCCATGGCCACCAGGTCGGCGGCGATGTTGATGACGTTGGCCAGCAGCAGCAAGATCACGATGCCGTGCAGCATCCAGCGCGGGAAGTGGCGGCCGATGTTGGTCGCCAGTCCATGGCCGCTGAAAGCGCCGATGCGGGCGCTGACGATCTGGATGCCGACCATCAGCGGATAAGTCAGCAGCACCGTCCACAGGGTATTGAAACCGAATTGCGCACCGGCCTGCGAATAGGTTGCGATGCCGCTGGGATCGTCGTCCGCCGCGCCGGTAATGAGGCCGGGACCGAGCCGCTTGAGCCAGGTGGTGGGGGTGGATTTGGATTTTGTCATTGTCATTGTCGTATCGTGCCGGCCGGATGTCGTGATGTCATGATGTCGAGACGGGAATGATGCCGACGACAGCGTAACAATCCGGCTGCCGGGAGAATGTCGGCGTGCGGCTTGTTGTTGCGTAGGAAGCCGTGCATGCAGCCCGGCAAGCAGGGCAGGTAGGCATCGTCCCACAACGCAATCGGCATTCCGCTGCTGTATTGCAGCAAGCCAGTGCGTTACGATCAAGTGTCGCCCACTCCATCCCGACGCCATGTTTCCACCAGACCTGATTGTCGACCGCCTGCAGCACTCCGCCTTCCGCAGGCGCTTCACGCTGAAGCCGCCCGAGTACCGCTACCTGCAGGAACATGGGCTGGAAGAAGTATTGCAGCATGCCGAGAGCTTCATCGCCACGCGCCTGGCGCCGGCGCATCCCGACAAGGATGGCAAGCAGACGCCGTTTCGCGGCCATCCGGTGTTCGTGGCGCAGCATGCAACCGCGACCTGTTGCCGCTCCTGTCTGGAGAAATGGCACGGCATCGGCATGGGTGCAGCCCTCACGACGCTGCAGACGCAACACGTCATCGATATGTTGGCGCGCTGGCTGCAAGACCAGAAAGCCCCACTCGAAACGCCGCGTCCTCCGCGCAAGCCGGCCGGAAAGAAATCTCCCCGCAGCGCCCATGCAGATGAGCGCCAGGGCGTGCTGTTCTGAGTTTGTCCGGAGTTTCTGCCTGCCGTACCGTTTCCCTATTTCTCCATTTCTCCATTTCCCTCCGCCGCCTTCAACAAATCTGACGCCCGAACAAGACGTCCGCTTATGTCGCCCGCATTGCTTTCTCGCTAGGCTCGTCCTTGGTTGGCGTAGTGGCGCGTCTTTATGGTGTGCATGCGCTGTGGTTCGGCTGCATACGTAAACAGAGAAAGAGGTTTTCATCATGGCAGGAAAGAAATCAGGCAACGCAAGCAACAGCGGCAATGAAGCGGCAGGATCGGTGCTCGGCACCATGTCGGGCGCAGCCGTCGTCGGTCCCGACAGCGGCAAGAAAGTGTTGCCGGCGGACTTGTTGAAAAAAATCGTCGGAGGCGCCGAGCTGGCTGCCGCCGTCACGCATAACGCTTCCAAGCCGGACGAATTCCTTCGTCCCGGCGACGACACGCCGCATATCCCCGATGCCGGCACGATCGCCGCGCCCGCTTCACCCCAGGCCACCGCAGGCACCGTCAGCGAAGCCATCGTTTCGGACAAGACCGGCGGCGCCGCCACGCCCGGCTACAACGCCGTGGGCGGCAATCTCGACCGCGTCCGCGTCGACTCCGGCAGGCAGGCCCTGACCACCAACCAGGGCGTCGCCGTTGCCGACAACCAGAATTCGCTGAAAGCCGGCGTGCGCGGACCGACCGCGCTGGAAGATTTCATCCTGCGCGAAAAGATCACCCACTTCGACCACGAGCGCATTCCCGAGCGGGTGGTGCATGCACGCGGTTCCGGCGCGCATGGTTATTTCGAATGCTACAAGGACCTCAGCGCGCTGACCCGCGCCGCGCCGTTCGCCGGCGACGGCAAACGCACGCCGGTGTTCGCGCGTTTCTCGACGGTGGCCGGCGGCGCCGGTTCGGCCGATACCGTACGGGACGTACGCGGCTTCGCCGTCAAGTTCTACACCGATGAAGGTAACTGGGATCTGGTCGGCAACAACATCCCGGTGTTCTTCATCCAGGATGCGATGAAGTTTCCCGACCTGGTGCACGCGCTCAAGCCGGAGCCGCATTTCGGCATGCCGCAAGCGTCCAGTGCGCATGACACTTTCTGGGATTTCGTCTCGCTGATGCCGGAGTCGACGCACATGCTGCTCTGGCAGATGTCGGACCGCGCCATTCCGCGCAGCTATCGCATGATGCAGGGCTTCGGCGTGCATACCTTCCGCCTGGTCAACGCCGCCGGCGAGTCGGCGTTTTGCAAATTCCACTGGACGCCGCTCGCCGGAACGCATGCGCTGGCGTGGGATGAGGCGGTCAAGATCGGCGGCGCCGACCCCGATTTTCATCGCCGCGATCTGTGGGAGGCGATCGAGTCCGGCCATGCGCCCGAATGGGAGTTGAGCCTGCAGGTATTCTCGGAAGAACAGGCCGAGGGTTTCGACTTCGACGTGCTCGACCCGACCAAGCTGGTGCCGGAAGAGCTGGTGCCGCTCACGCCGGTCGGCAAGATGGTGCTCAACCGCAACCCCGACAATTTCTTCGCCGAGACCGAACAGATCGCTTTCTGCACCGCGCATATCGTGCCGGGCATCGACTTCAGCAACGATCCGTTGCTGCAAGGGCGCATCCATTCCTATCTCGACACCCAGATCAGCCGGCTCGGCGGAGTCAACTTCCACGAGCTGCCGATCAATGCGCCGCTGGCGCCGGTGCACAATAATCAGCGCGACGGCATGCATCGCCAGGCCGTGCATCGCGGCCGCGTGTCCTATGAGCCCAATTCACTGGGCGGCGGCTGTCCGTTCCAGGCCGGTTCCGCCGGCTTCACCAGTTTTCCTCAGCCGGTGGAAGGCGACAAGGTACGCGCCAAGCCGGAGAAATTCGCCGAACACTACGCCCAGGCCAGGATGTTCTGGAACAGCCAGTCCACCGCTGAGCAGCGCCACATCATCAAGGCGTTCCGGTTCGAACTGACGCGCGTGCAGACGCCGGCAATCCGCGAGCGCGTGGTGTCGCTGCTGGCCAATGTCGACGAATTTCTGGCCGGGAGCGTGGCCGAAGGTCTCGGTTTCGCGGTGCCGGATCCGGCGCCGGAGATCGGCCCGGTGGTGCGGCCGGTGTATGCGCCGTCGCCGGCGCTGTCGCTGACTGCGTATCCGGGCGACGGCAGCATTCGCACCCGCCGCATCGCCATTTTGACGACGGACGGCGTTGATGTCGCCGCGCTGTCCAGGATCTGCGATGTCTTGCTGCAGCAAGGCGCCGTCCCGCGGGTACTGGCGCCTACGCTTGGCGCCGTCAAGGGCGCAGGGGGTAAGCCCGCCGGCGGCTGGCAGGCCGACATCACGATCGAAGCGGCGCCGTCGGCGCTGTACGACGCCCTGATCATTGCGCCGGGAGAAGCATCGACCACCAGCCTGTGCGAAAACGGTCTGGCGGTCGAGTTCGTCAAAGACCAATATCGCCATTGCAAGCCGATTCTGGTCATCGACACCGGCGCCGATTTGCTGGACCGCGCGGGATTGCCGGCGGTGCTGCCGACCGGAGACGCGGACTTCTCGCTGATCAACGTGTCGGCCGATCAACTCGACGAGGGGCTGGCGCAATTTATCCAGGCCGTCGGCGGCCCGCGCGAACTGGATCGCGAAACCGATCCGCCGGTGGTTTGATGAACACATTCGTCAAAGACAACGTCGAGGCGATTCGCAGTTTTCTAGCGGAATTGCCGGAGCGTCCCGACGCCGGCCGGCTGCTGTGCGAGATGGTCGATGCCGGGCTGGACCGGCTCAGCACGCCTGGGTCGGGACAAACGCTGCAACGCTGGCGCGCGCTGGCGGCCGTGGCCGCCTATGACCTCAACCTGGCGAAACTGTATGAAGCCCACACCGACGCGCTTGCCATCCTCGCCGAAGCCGGCGCCGACATCGCGCCGCCGCTCAGCGTCTGGGGCGTGTGGTGCGCCGAACCGCCCAAGGCGCGACTCGACATCCACGCCGTTTCCGCCGAAGAACCGGGCCGCGTCGTCGTCGACGGCGTCAAGGCCTGGTGCTCCGGCGCCAACGCGCTGAGCCACGCCATCGTCAGCGGCTGGAATCCCGACGGTCATCCTTGCCTCGCGGCAGTCGATCTCGATCAGGCCGGCGTAACGGTCACCGACGAAGGCTGGCACGCAGTCGGCATGGCCGAGACCATGAGCGTCGACGTCCATTTTGACAATGCACGCGGCATCGCCGTCGGCGGCCCCGATTTCTATACCGACCGGCCCGGTTTCTGGCAGGGCGGCGCCGGAATCGCGGCATGCTGGCATGGCGCTGCTGCGCAGCTGGCAAGTTACTTGCGCGGCAAGCTGGCAGGGCGCGATGACCCGCATGCATTGGCTCACCTGGGGCGAGCCGATGTGGCCCTGAGCGCCTCGGCGGCGGGATTGCGCGCTGCCGCACAAGCCGTCGACGCGGCGCCGACGGCGGATAGTTATCGGCTGGCCATGCGTGTGCGGCTGGCGACCGAGCAGGCTGCCGTCGAGGTCATGCAGGCGTTGGGCCGCGCGCTCGGCGCCGCGCCGATCTGCCGCGATCCGTGGGTTGCGCGCATGATGGCGGACTTGCCGGTGTTCCTGCGCCAGAGTCACGCCGAACGCGACCTGGCTGCGCTCGCGCAATCGACGCTGCGGCACGGTGAAGACGACGATGCGGGAGAAGAGGAATGGCGACTGTGACGGAAGAAAATCATGGCGCGGTTGACAATCCGGCCACCGACGAAGCGCGCTGGCGCGACGACCCGCACCTGGCCAAGGTGCCGCAAGTCCATCCTGAAACGCTGGTCTCGCCCGATTCCCGGGCGGTCATTGTCGCCCCGCATCCCGACGACGAAGTACTCGGCTGCGCCGGCTTGCTGATGCATCTGGCGCGCAGCGGCCACCGGATATTGCTGATTGCGGTGTCCGACGGCGAGCGCAGCCATGGCAGCGAGTCGTCGTTCAGCAGCGGCTTGCTGTCGCAGCTGCGTCCGGCCGAAACCAGCGCGGCGTTGCATGCGCTCGGGATTGCCGATATCTCGATCATGCGCGCCGAACTTCCGGACAGTCGCGTCGGCGAGCATCAGCGCAAGTTGCAGGACTTGCTCGGCGCTTATCTGCAGCGCGGCGACACCGTCTTCGCCAGTTGGCATCGCGACGGCCATCCCGACCATGAAGCGGTCGGGATGGCGAGCCGCGATGCGGCGCGCGCCACCGGATGCCGCCTGATCGAAATCCCGATCTGGATGTGGCACTGGCGCACTCCCGACCATCCCGATATCCCTTGGCAGCGGGCACGTAAGCTGACGCTGGACGACGACATGCAGGCGCGCAAGAAAGCCGCGCTGGAGTGTTACCGCAGCCAGCTGGAACCGGATCACTCGACCGGCAATCCCGCCATCCTGCCGCCCGAAGTGCTCGCACACTTCCATCGGGATTTCGAGATTTACTTTGTCTGAACGGATACCACGCCATGCGCGCCACTTCACAAGATTATTTCGACGCGCTCTATCACCGGAGCGATGATCCCTGGCGCATCGCCGGCAACTGGTACGAGCAGCGCAAGCGCGGATTGGTCACGGCCGTGCTGCCGCGCCCGCGCTTTCGCCATGCGTTCGAGCCGGCCTGCGGCAGCGGTGAACTGACGCTGGAACTGGGTCGGCGCTGCGATCGGCTCCTGTGCAGCGACTTTTCCGCGACGGCAGTCGAGATCGCGCAAAAACGCTGGAGGTACGCGGACGCGGATGCGCACGGAACGACTTGCGATGCGCGCTTCGTCTGCATGGCGTTGCCGGACGAGTGGCCGGAACAACTGGGCCCGGCCTTCGATCTGATCGTGTTGAGCGAATTCGGCTACTACCTCGACCAGGGCGTATTGGACGTCTTGCCTGCGCTGGCCGATGCTTCGCTGGCGGCGGACGGCGTGCTGCTGGCCTGTCACTGGAAGCACGACTTTGCGGAGCGCCTGCATGACACCGCGCAGGTACATGCCGGCTTTGACAAGCTGAAGGGATTGCATCGCTGTGCGCACTACGAAGACGCCGATTTCCTGCTCGATGTCTGGAGCCGGGAGTCGCGCTCGGTGGCACAGTTGGAGGAGCGGGCATGATCGGCGTCGTGATCCCCGTGCATAACGAAGAAGACTATCTGCGCGCCTGCCTGGCCTCGATACAGCTGGCGGTTGCGCATCCGGGCCTGCCGGCCGAGGAGGTGCGCGTGCTGGCGGTGCTGGACGCCTGCAGCGACGGCTCGGGCGACATCGCGCGGGGACTGGACGTCGAATCCATCAGTATCGACGCGCGCAATGTCGGCCTGGCGCGGGCAGCAGGAGCAGCCGCTTTGCTGCAGGCGGGGGCGCGCTGGCTGGCGTTTACCGACGCCGACAGCGTGGTGGCGCCGGCCTGGCTGGCGACCCAGCTTGCCCTTGCTGCACAGGACGCGGCCGATGCAGTATGCGGCACCATCGCGGTGGACGACTGGTCGGTGCATGGCGAGCGCGCCCCGTTTCTGCTGCGGCACTTCCAGGCGACCTATTTCGATCAGGACCAGCATCGCCATATCCACGGCGCCAACCTGGGCGTGTCAGCGACGGCATACCGGCTGGCGGGCGGCTTTGCGGCGCTGACGTGCGGCGAGGACGTGGCGCTGGTGCAGGCGCTGCTTGCCTGCGGCGCGCGGATATCCTGGAGCGCCGCGCCCCGCGTGACGACGAGCAGCCGTATCAGCAGCCACGCACGCGGCGGTTTCGGCGATACCCTGTCGGCAGTGGCGAGGGCCGCGCCATAGGAGAACTTCCGTTTGTCCTACAAGAGAATGGGTGTTGGCGCACCTCCTCAAACAAGTGGGCGATGAGGATACTCGCTGCTTGCGTTTGCAATCAGCGGCGCCAACTGGACTACGTCGAAAAATAGTGCTGCGGCACCAGAATACGGGCGATCCATCAAGGGGAAGGGGATACAAATCGATAGCGCAGCATCGTTTCCGCAACAAGAAAAGCCGGGGCGGCAGGACCGTGTTCCGGAGGACGAAGCTGCCGGCGCCGGCGACGGAGCAGGTGCTTCGGTGCGCAAGGTATTGATCGTCGACGACAATCCGGATGCGGCCGAGATGATGGCCATGCTGCTGTCATCCTACGGCCACAAGGTGCAGACGGCCGTCGATGCCGAGTCGGCGCTGCGCATCGCCAACGAATTCGTGCCGGATGCGATCCTGCTCGACATCGGTTTGCCCGGCACGGACGGCTATACGATCGCGCGCATCCTGCGGCGCGACCCACGCTTTCACGGCGCTACGCTGATCGCCTTGACCGGTTACGGTTCGGCCGGCGATCGCGAGCGGTCGGCGCAGGCCGGATTCGACCATCACCTGGTCAAGCCGGCCCCGATCGACCAGTTGCTGGCGCTGATCGGGACGCCGGAATAGCAGGAGGCGTGCAATTTGAAGTTCGCGTCGGCGGCCGTCTGACAAGGCATTGAGCCGATTGCTGACTGAAACGGCAGCCGGTTTGCGCGATACTTTTCCCACTATTGGGAGAATCCATCATGCGGCGAGCACTATGGAAGGGCGCGATCAGTTTCGGGCTGATCAACATACCGGTCGAGCTGTTCACGGCCGAGAAGCATGACGAGCTCGACTTCACCATGCTGGACAAGCGCGACCTGTCCCCCGTCGGCTACAAGCGCATCAGCAAGAAAACCGGCAAGGAAGTGGTCTGGGACAACATCGTCAAAGGCTACGAATACGAAGACGGCAAATACGTGTTGCTGTCGGATGAAGACTTGCGGCGCGCCAACGTCGAAGCCACCCAGACCATCGACATCGAATCCTTCGTCGATGCAGTGCAGATCCCGATCACTTACTACGAACAGCCGTATTACCTGGCGCCCCTGAAAAGCGGCGCCAAGGCCTACGCCTTGCTGCGCGAGACGCTGCGCAAGAGCGGCAAGGTGGCGCTGGCGCGCATCGTCATCCGTACGCGCCAGCACATCGCCGCGCTGACCCCGTTCGACGACATCATCAACCTGATCACCTTGCGCTACCCGGCCGAACTGCGGGCGCCGGACGACTTGCCGGTGCCCGACGCCAATCCGAAGAAAGCCGGCCTCAGCGCGAAGGAAGTCGAGATGGCGCAGTCGCTGGTGGAAAGCATGTCGGGCGAGTGGGACCCGGAATCGCTGCGCGACACCTACCGCGACGACATCCTGGCGATGGTGCAAAAGAAGATCAGGAGCCGCCAGACCCACGAGATCGCCGAGCCGGAAGCCGATGACGACAGCAAGCCGCGCAGCAGCGCTAAGGTCATCGATCTGATGGCCTTGCTCAAGCAGAGCATCGATGGCAAGGGCAAGAAGCCGGCTGCGTCCGCCGCCAAAAGCCGCAGCAAGGTTGGCGCCAGGCCTGCCGCCAAGACCCGGGCAAGGGCCGCATCGGCAACGCGGGCGCGCGCATGAGCCTGGCCCGCTATCGCGCCAAGCGTGATTTCAGGATCACGCCCGAGCCGCCGCCGGCCACGCGCCGGTCCGGCAAGATGCTCAGCTACTTCATTCAGCGCCATCACGCCCGCGCTTTGCACTACGACTTCCGCCTCGAAGTGGGCGGCGTGCTCAAAAGCTGGGCGGTGCCGAAAGGTCCCAGCCTGGACCCGCACGACAAGCGCCTGGCGGTGCACGTGGAAGACCATCCCTACGACTACGGCAGTTTTGAAGGCCGCATTCCCGAGCACCAGTACGGCGCCGGCGAAGTGGTCCTGTGGGATCGCGGGGAATGGCTGCCGATCGGCGATCCGGTGGCCGGCTTGAAAAAAGGACACCTGGAATTCGAGCTGCGCGGCGTCAAACTGAACGGGCGCTGGAACCTGGTGCGCATGGGCAAGCCCGCAGAAAAAGACAGCAAGAGCAAGGAAAACTGGCTGTTGATCAAGGAAAAGGACGACGCCGCACGCGAAGGCAAACAGGCCGACATCACCGGCTTGCGGCCGGAAAGCGTAGCGGATGCACTGCCTCCCAAGGCCGTAAAACCTGCAGCCAAGGCGGCTGAAACAACGCCGAAAAACCGCCGGAACGCACATCGCGCCGCCATGCCGGCCAAGCTCGACGTCCAGCTGGCGACGCTGGCCGAACACGCACCCGACGGCGACGAATGGCTCAGCGAAATGAAGTTCGACGGCTATCGCGGGTTGTGCCGCATCGAGGGCGGCGAGGCGCGCATCTTTACGCGCGAGCATCTCGACTGGAGCAAGCGCTGGCCGCAACTGACCCAGGCGCTGGCCGCGCTTGACGTCGATGAAGCCTGGATCGACGGGGAAGTGGTGGCATTGCTGGAGGGCGGCAGCATCAGTTTCGAAGCCTTGCAGGACCAGGCCGGCTATGGCGGAGTAACGTTGGCCCTGTACGTGTTCGACCTGCTGTGGCTCAACGGCGAGGACTTGCGCGACACGCCGCTGCTGGAGCGCAAGCGCCGGCTGCGCGAAGTGGTGCCGGGGGTGGACGGCAGCGGGCTGATCCGTTTCAGCGAACATATCGTCGGCGACGCCGCCGAAGTCTATCGCCACGCCTGCCTGCACGGCATGGAGGGTACCGTGGTCAAGCGCATCGATGCCGCCTATGCGGGGCGGCGCGACCGCAGCTGGCTCAAGCTCAAGTGCGCGCTGCGCCAGGAATTCGTCATCGCCGGCTATACCGATCCGGCCGGCAGCCGAGTCGGCTTCGGCGCTTTGCTGGTGGGCGTGCATGATGCAGCAACCGGAGAGTTGCACTACGCCGGACGCGTCGGAACCGGCTTCGACGACCGCAATCTGGCGCAACTGCTCAAGCGCTTCAAAACCCTGGAGCGCGATCAGCCGGCCTTCGTCGATCCGCCGCGCGGCCGGCTGGCGCATGGCGTGCACTGGCTGGCGCCGAAGCTGGTGGCGGAGGTGAAGTTCGCGCAGTGGACCAAATCCGGCATCCTGCGTCACGGCGCGTTCGTGGCGTTGCGCGAGGACAAGAAGGCCGGCGACATCGTGCGCGAGAGGAAGGACGCTACGCCTGATGTTCCTGATGCTCCTGATGCGACGGCAGCGTCAGGAAAATCCTGCAAATCCGCGAAGGCCGGATCTGCAGGCGGCGTTATCGCAGGCGTGCGCCTCACCCATCCCGACAAGTTGCTGTTCACTGATCCGCACCTGAGCAAACGCGATCTCGCCGAATACTACGCCAGCATCGCCGACTGGCTGCTGCCACACGTGCAGCGACGCCCGATGACCATGGTGCGCTGTCCCGACGGCAGTGCCGGCAAGTGCTTCTTCCAGCGCCATCTGGGCCAGGGAGCGCCTGACGCCGTGGAGAAGATCGAGGTCCCGGAAGGCAAGGGCAGCGCCGACTACATGATGGTCAACGATGTTGCCGGACTGGTCGCTACCGTCCAGATGGGCGTATTGGAACTGCATACCTGGGGCTCGCGCGAGGGCAAGCTGACGCAACCGGACCGGGTCGTCTTCGATCTCGATCCGGCGCCGGACGTCCCGTGGGGCAAGGTGGTTGACGGCGCCCGGCTGGTGCACGGCTTGCTGGAAGAAATCGGCTTGCGCAGTTTCGTCAAGACCTCGGGCGGCAAGGGCTTGCACGTGGTCGTACCGATCGTGCCGGAACAGGACTGGGATGTTGTCAAGGAATGGTCGCGTAGCCTCGCCACGCACATGGCGGAAGTACTGCCGGATTACTTCACTGCAAAGATGGCGAAGGTGGCGCGCAACGGCAAGATCTACATCGATTACCTGCGCAACGGGATAGGAGCCACCACCGTCGCCGCGTATTCGCCGCGAGCGCGGCCGGGAGCACCGGTGTCGGTACCGCTGACCTGGGATGAATTGAGCGCCAGGACAAAGGCAGACAGCTTCAATGTCGCCACCGTGCCGAAACGGCTGGCCTCGCTCAAGCGCGATCCCTGGCATGACTATGCCGGTACGAAACAGCGCCTAACCAAGAAGATTTTGTCGTTGTTCCCTACTGAAGAGGAGTCAGCATGAGCATCCCTGTCGACCTGCCCGGCGGCGAATTCCTGCCGGAGCTTACCAGCCCATCCCTGCAAGCCGGCATCGCGCGTCTGGGGCCCTCGCAATACCGGGGCATCGTGCTCGTGGATGGCGGCTACCAGCCCAGCTACAGTTGCCTGGAAATCCGGGCGACCGAGCTGGCCGCGATCAGCGACGCCCAGGAATTCATCGCCATGCAAGCTGCCGAAAACGCTAAACAGCGCCGTGACTGATCCTGCGCTGCCGGTTCAGGCCGGTTCAGCATCCGGTGCGGCGCCGGCAATCAGATTGCCAAGCACGCCGGCAGAGACCTCGGACGCAGCCGCGGAGGCAGCCAGCGTGCTGCGGATCAGTTCTTCCACGACATCGATATCGACCGGCTTGACCAGGTGATGATCGAAGCCGGCCTGCAGCGAGCGCAGCTTGTCGCTTGCCTGGCCGTATCCGGTCAGCGCGATCAGCCGGATGCCGTCCAGTTGCGGCATGGCGCGCAGATGGCCGGCGACTTCGTAGCCGTCCATGATGGGCAGGCCGATGTCCAGCAAGGCGATGCGCGGTGTGAAATCCTTGACGATGTCCAGCGCCGACGGTCCGTCATAGGCGATGCGGATTTCATGTCCTTGCATGGTCAGGAGTTCGCCGAGGATTTGCGCGGCGTCCAGGTTGTCGTCGACGATCAGGATGGCGCAGCCTTTTTCCGCCGGTTGCAGGTCGTGCAGGCTGTCGGGAGTCAAGGGCAGCAATATCGGCGTGGCGTCGCTGAGGACGGCCGGCAGCTTGATCGTGAACACGCTGCCCGCGCCCGGACCGGCGCTAAATACATGCACTGAACCTCCATGCAATTCCGTCAGGCTGCGCACGATCGCCAGGCCGAGTCCGAGGCCGCCGCCGGCGCGATCGATCGCCTGGGTTTCCTGGGCGAACATTTCGAATACGTGCGGCAGCATATTCGGGCGAATGCCGATGCCGTTGTCACGTACGTCCACCACGATCTGGTTGTTGTCGAGCCTGGCGTCGACGCTGATGTGGCCGCGGTTTTCGGTGTACTTGCAGGCATTGGTCAGCAGGTTGGCGAGCACCTGGGTCAGACGCTCCGGGTCGGCGTGCACGTGCAGGCCTTGTGCCGGTACGTTGAGGGTGAGGCGGTGCTGACGCTCTTCCAGCAGCGGACTGGCGGTCTCGACGGCCTTGGAGATGATGTCGGCGATTTCGAGTTTCTTTTTCTGCAGGTTGATCTTGCCCTGCGCCACCCGCGAGACGTCCAGCAAGTCGTCTACCAGCCGCACCAGGTGGCGCGCCTGGCGTTCGATCACGCTGCATTCCTTTTCCATCCCGCCTCCGCCGCGCAGGCGCATCAGGTGCACCGCCGTGAGAATCGGCGTGAGGGGATTGCGCAGTTCATGGCCGAGCATGGCGAGGAATTCATCCTTGGTGCGGTTGGCGACTTCCGCCGCCTGGCGCGCGCGCGTCAGCTCGGTGACTTCGAAGGCCACTACCGCAATGCCTTCAATGCTGCCGTCGGTCTTGAGCATCGGCTGATAGACGAAATCGAAGAAGCGTTCTTCCGCCGCCCCCGGGCTGCGCCGCAGCATCACTCCCAGGGACCGGCCGATGTAGGGCTCGGCAGAACGATACACTTTGTCGAGCAGCTCGAGCACCACCTGGCCTTCCAGTTCAGGCAGCGATTCGCGCACGGTGCGACCGATGATGGGGCGGTTGCCGACCAGCTCCTGATAGGGCGTATTGGCCAGTTCGAAGACGTGATTGGGGCCGCGCGTGATGGCGATGGCCACCGGCGCCTGGGCGAAAATCGTGGCCATGCGGTCGGCATGGCGTTTCTCCATGGCGCGGATCTGCGAACGCAGCAGCATGGATTCGATCCTGGTAATCAGCTCGCGGCTGGAAAACGGCTTGACCAGATAATCGTCTGCACCCGCGGCGATACCTTCCAGCCGCGCCTCTTCGCCGGCACGCGCCGACAGCAGGAGAAAGGGAATATCCTTGCTGGCGTCTTCGCTGCGCAGCGCATTCAGCAGTCCGAAGCCGTCGAGCTGCGGCATCATGACGTCGGACAGGATCAGGTCGGGCGGATTGGCGCGCACCGACTCCAGCGCCTCGGCGCCGTTGCCGACAGCCTCGACGCGCCAGTGCGATTGCAGCAGGTTGCACAGGTATTCGCGCATGTCGGCGTTGTCGTCGGCGACCAGGATGCGGGCGCCGGCCGACGGCAGGGGATTGGTGCGGATGCGGTCGGCGCCGATCGTCTCTTCGGCTTCGATGGCAGTACTTGTTTTCGCACCGCTCCAGCGATCCGCTTCGGCGGCGTAGGCATCCGCCAGCGGACTCAGGCTGACCGGGTCGGCGGAGTCGACCACGCGCTCGGCCGGCAGATGATCGCGTCCGGCCGGGATCGTCAGCGTGAACGACGATCCCTGGTCCAGATCGCTGTCGACACCGATGGCGCCGCCCTGCAGCGTGACGAGATCGCGCACCAGTGCCAGGCCGATGCCGGAGCCTTCATGGGTGCGCGATTGCGAACCTTCGACGCGATGGAAACGCTTGAACACCAGCGGCAACTGTTCACGGGCGATGCCGACGCCGGTGTCGCTGACGGTCAGGCTGACGTGGTCGCCGTGACCGCGCAGGCGGATGCCGATCTTGCCGGCGAAGGTGAACTTGAAGGCGTTGGAGAGCAGGTTGAGGACGATTTTTTCCCACATGCCCGGATCGACCCAGGTCGCTTCGCTCAAGGGCGGGCAATCCACCTCGAATCTCAGTCCCGCGCCTTCGATGGTCGAGCGGAAGGTGCTGGCGAGGTCGGCCGTAAATGCCGCCAGGTCGATCTGCACATACGAGGCCTGCGTGCGGCCGGCCTGGGTGCGCGAAAAATCGAGCAGGGTATTCACCAGCCGTTGCAAGCGCAGGGCATTGCGGCGGAGCATTTCGGCGCGCTCCTGCTGCGCTGCAGGCAGGCTGTGTTCCTTGTCGGCCAGCATGTCGTTCAGCGGCCCCAGCATCAGCGTAAGCGGCGTGCGGAATTCGTGGCTGACGTTGCTGAAGAAAGTGGTCTTGGCCTGGTCCAGTTCGGCCAGCAGGTCGGCGCGCTGTTTTTCCGCTTCGGCGGAGCGCGCGTTCTGGATGGCGATGCCGATCTGGCCCGCCAGCAAATCGAAGAAGGTCTGGTAGTCCTCATCCAGCTGGCGAGTCGGATTGACGCCGCAGATCAGTACGCCGATCGGGTGTTCTTGTCCCGGCGTCTGCAGCGGCAGCATCACCGCCTGCTGCAGATGCTGGTCGGCCAGACCGGGCGGTAGCGTATCGACCGCGCTGATGTCGATCAGGATTTTGCCGCTGGCGCCGAGCGCTTGTTCGAACGGCCAGAAGGAGGTCGCTGTGCCGGCATCAGCATCAGCATCAGCGGCGCCGACAACCACGCCCGCGGGAGCAACCGGGTCGAGCGCTGCGACGCGCACGCGCTGTTCCAGCAGCACCTGGCGACGGCTGCAATCGGCCAGATACAACAGGGCGAACGGGATATCGTCGGGATTGTCGGCCAGGATTGCGGCGGCGGCGGCGCAAGCGCCTGCGGTGGTCCGCTCGACCAGCGCCCCCCGCGCCAGGTCGGACAGCGTGCGCAGGCGACGGGCGTTGAGGTGCTTGGAGGTCATTTCCGCGTTGGTGCAGAACAGGCCCCCGACTTTGCCGGACTCGTCGCGGATCGGACTGTAGGAAAAGGAAAAGTAGTTTTCCTCCAGGCCGTATTCGCGATTCATGAACAGCCGGATATCGTCCACCAGGGTCGCTTCGGCGTGATGGAACACCTTGTCCGCCAGCGGGCCGCAGATATCCCAGATTTCCGCCCAGACTTCGGCGGCGGGGCGCCCCAGCGCTGAAGGATGCTTGGATTCGCTGAGTACGGCGATGTAGGCGTCGTTGTAGAAAAAGGTGATGTCTTCGCCCCAGCCCAGCCACATGGGCTGTCGCGAATTGATCATCAGGCTGATGGAGGTCTTCAGGCTTTGCGGCCAGTTGCCAATGGGCCCGAGCGGGGTGGCGGACCAGTCATGTTCCAGTATCAGTCGTCCCATGGTCCCCGGACCCTGGAGAAAACTGTACTGCGTCAATGCGGCGTCAAGCTTCATGTGCAGCCTCTGTATTCACCATGGTGAAGTGCTTTTTTTGGATTTGGGAAGAACGCATCTCACGCCTGTTGATGAAATGCGTTCTGGTGAATCTTCCGACCCGAGGAATCGGTCTCCGGCGAACACGTGTATGGAAAGGTGCAAGCGGCAGAGGGATATCTTCGCTTGCTATGTTACGAAGAAATGGGAAAAAAGGGGCGTTTGCGGCGAGCGCAGCAAACTTTCTTACCGGGGATTCAGTGTTTGTCCTACGCCGGGAATTGGTATTTCAGCCACGCTTTGCCGTGGCCTCCCATTCACCCAGCCATCCGGAAAATGCGTCGGCGTGCATCGGTCGCGCAATGCCGTAGCCTTGCGCCAGTTCGCAACCCATCTTGAGGAGCTTGACGGCGTGCTGCTCGCTCTCGACGCCTTCGGCGATGACCTTGCGTCCGAACGCCTTGGCCAGGCCGATCACGCCGCGCACGATGGCGAGATCTTCATGATCGCTCAGCATGTCGCGCACGAAGCTCTGGTCGATCTTCAGCGTGCAGGCCGGCAGGCGCTTGAGATAGGTCAGCGACGAATAGCCGGTGCCGAAGTCGTCGATCGAAAACTGCACGCCGAGCTCGCGGCATGATTGCATCACGCGCGACACCGCTTCGATGTCATGCATGGCGCTGGTTTCGAGGATCTCGAGCTCCAGGTCGCAGGGCGCGATGTGCGGATAACGCGCCAGCAATTCCTGCATCACAGCCGGAAAGCGCGTGTCCTGCAACTGGTTCGGCGCCAGGTTGATGCTGACCGGCATGCGGATGCCGGCTTGCCGCCATTGCTCCATCTGCGCCAACGCATTGGAGGCCACCCAGATGCCGATGTCTTCGTTGAGATGATGTCCTTCGATCAGCGGCAGGAACAGCGCTGGCGCCAGCAGGCCGCGCTCCGGATGCTGCCAGCGCAGCAGTGCTTCGACGCCGACCACGGTGCGGGTTTTCATGTTCACCTTGGGCTGGTAGTGCAGCACCAGTTCGTCGTTCTCCAGCGCTTCGGCCAGGCGCCGGACGTAGACATGACGGCTCTTGCCTTCGGCCTCGCGGGGAGCGTCGAACAGATGGTAGCGATTCTTGCCGGCCTGTTTGGCCTCGTACATGGCGAGGTCGGCGTGGCGCATCAGCTGGTCTTCGCTGACGTCGTCATAGGGATAGGTCGTCACGCCGATGCTGGCCGTCACTTCCAGATGCTTGTCGCCGATCTGGACCGGGATGGCGCAGGCCTTGAGAATGCGTTCGAGCAAGCGTTTGAGCTTGGCATTGCTGTCGATGTCGACCAGCACCGCGACGAACTCGTCGCCGCCGATCCGGGCCAGCGTGTCGGTGTCGCGCAAGGTGCCGACGATGCGTTCGGATATCGCCACCAGCAGCGCGTCGCCGACGTCATGGCCATGCAGGTCGTTGATCAGCTTGAAACCGTCGAGGTCCAGATACAGCACGGCGAGCGGCTTGCCGCTGCGTTTGCTGAGCGCGATGGCCTGCCGCAGACGGTCCGACAGCAGCAGCCGGTTGGGCAGGTCGGTGAGCGCATCGAAATGCGCCAGGTGTTCGAGTTCTTCCTGCTGGCGGCGCAGCATGGTGATGTCGCGCGCAATACTGGACGCGCCGACGATATTGCCTTCCCGATCGCGGATCGGCGAGATGGTCGCCGACACATGGATGCGTTTGCCGTTTTTGTGGATGCGCACGGTTTCAAAGTGTTCGACCTTTTCTCCGGCCAGGATCTTGTTGAGAATGAACGCCTCTTCCTCGAGGCGTTCTGCCGGGAACAGGCGCAGCATGGGTTGGCCCAGCATTTCTGCCTCGGTGTAGCCGAAGATGGTCTCGGCGGCGCGGTTCCAGCTGCTGATGCGGCCGTGCATGGTTTTCGAGATGATGGCATCGTCGGAACTGTCGACCAGTGCGCGGAACTGTTCCGCAGCGCCTTCCAGCCTGAGCTGGTTGCTGATGTTGCGGGCGATCTTGGAGGTGCCGACGACATTGCCGTCTTCGTCGCACACCGGCGAAATGGATACCGACACAGGCACTTTCGAGCCGTCCTTGTGAATGCGTATGGTTTCAAACGGCGCGACCTGCTCGCCGTTGAGGATGCGTTCGAGGATGTAATACTCTTCGTCCAGGCGCTCGATCGGGAACAGGCGCAGCATCTGGAGGCCAAGCATTTCCTTTTCGGTATAGCCGAAGAGGCGTTCGGCGCCTTCATTCCAGCTGGTGACGATGCCGTTGAGGGTCTTGCCGATGATGGCATCGCCCGAAGATCGAACGATGGCCTGGAAGCGATCGTCGCCGAGGCGTTTGCCGACCGGGACCGATATCGGTTTGAGCCGCAGTTTGGGCGGCCGCCGGTGCTGCATGCCGCCGTTGCTGCGGGCAGCGGAAACGCTTTCGCATTGACGGGTTTTCATGGACGCAATCCTTTGCTTTGCAAGGCGGACAAACGGGGATGTAGCGAGACTGTGAGCGGATGGTACGCGGGGCTGCGCCATGCTTGTATCGGGATTTTCCTGAACGGACGCTGACGCGGCGCGGAGCAGGGCGCGGTCGCGTTGCTGAAAATGTTTTACTATCTGAAGAGCAACAAATCCCGTACCCGCCCAGCCACTGATGGAGAGAACATGCCTGAGCTTCCCGATTACAGCGACGTAGTCGCCGCCACCGGCCGCATCGCCGGCCATGCTAACAAGACGCCGGTGCTGACTTCGCGTACGGCCGATGCCGAGATCGGCGGGCAGGTTTTCTTCAAGTGTGAAAATTTCCAGCGCATGGGCGCGTTCAAGTTCCGCGGCGCCATGAATGCGCTGATGCGCTTCACGCCGGAGCAGCGCAACGACGGCGTGGTGACGTTTTCATCGGGCAACCATGCACAGGCAATTGCGCTGGCGGCGCACCAGCTCGGCATGCCGGCCACCATCGTGATGCCGGAAGACGCGCCCGAAGCCAAGGTGGCCGCCACGCGCGGATACGGCGGCAAGGTGGTACGTTTCAACCGCTATACCGAAAACCGCGAAGAGATTTGCGCCGCGCTGGCGGAGAAGCACGGCCTGACCATGATTCCGCCCTACGACCATCCCGACGTGATCAGCGGACAGGGCACCGCCGTCAAGGAACTGATCGAGGAAACCGGACCGCTGGATGCGCTGTTCGTCTGCCTCGGCGGCGGCGGGCTGCTGTCGGGCTCCTTGCTGGCTGCCAAGGCCTTGTCGCCCGATTGCCAGACGTATGGCGTCGAGCCGGAAGCCGGCGACGACGCGCTGCAATCCTTGCGTGCCGGCAAGATCATCCACATCGACACGCCGAAGACCATCGCCGACGGCGCCCAGACCCAGCATCTCGGTCATTACACGTTCGAGATCATCCGCCGTGATGTGACCGACATCCTGACCGTCAGCGACAACGAGCTGGTGGCATGCATGCGTTTCTATGCGGAGCGCATGAAGATGATCGTCGAGCCGACCGGCTGCCTCAGCTTCGCCGCCGTGCGCAAGATGAAGGCGCAGCTCAAGGGCAAACGCATCGGCGTCATCGTCAGCGGCGGCAATGTCGACCTGGCCAAACTGTCGGGCTATTTTGCCGCGACCTGAAACTCTTCCCGCTTTCCATCCGACCTCAAGGAAATCCACACAATGAGCAATATCGGCAATATCAGCAGCAGCAGCAACGCCGGCAATACCGACAATACCGACAATACCGACAACATCGCATTGCGCACGCTGTACCCGCCCATCGCGCCGTATGAGAGCGGCATGCTCGACGTCGGCGACGGCCATAGCGTGTATTGGGAAACCTGCGGCAATCCCAAAGGCAAGCCGGTGGTGTTCCTGCACGGCGGTCCGGGCGGCGGTTGCGGTCCTTCGCACCGGCAACTCTTCAATCCCGAGAAATATCGCATCGTGCTGTTCGATCAGCGCGGTTGCGGCCGTTCGCTGCCGCATGCCAATCTGGACGCCAACACCACCTGGGACCTGGTGGCCGATATCGAACGCCTGCGCGTGCTGCTGGGCGTCGACAAGTGGCAGGTGTTCGGCGGTTCATGGGGCAGCACCTTGGCGCTGGCCTACGCCGAGACGCATCCCGAGCGCGTCAGCGAGCTGGTGCTGCGCGGCATCTTCCTGCTGCGGCAAGCCGAGCTGGAGTGGTATTACCAGGAAGGCGCCTCATGGCTGGCGCCGGACCGCTGGGACGAGTTCCTGGCGCCGATTCCGGAAGCCGAGCGCGGCGATCTCATGAGCGCCTACCGCAAACGGCTGGTCGGCGACGACGAAGCCGCCAGGCTGGAAGCGGCGCGCACCTGGAGCCGCTGGGAAGCCAGCACCGTGACGCTGGTGCCGGATGAAGGCATGATCGCGGGCTTCAGCGACCCGCACTTTGCGCTGGCGTTCGCGCGCATCGAGAACCATTACTTCGTTCACCACGGCTTCATGGAAGAAGGCCAGCTGCTGGCCAATGCGGGGCGTCTCAAGGGCATTCCGGGCGTGATCGTGCAGGGCCGCTATGACATCGTCACGCCGGCGAAGTCGGCATGGGACCTGCACAAGGCCTGGCCGGATGCAACCTTGCACCTGGTCGGCAGCGCCGGCCACGCGTACAACGAGCCGGGCATCCTTGACCAGCTGATCCGCGCCACCGACGGCTTTGCCGAGTGAACAGGCGCTCAGTCCGGGCGCGTCTTGTGCGACACGACTTCGTCGATCAGGCCGTATTCCCTGGCGCGTTCGGATGACATGAAGTTGTCGCGTTCGAGGTCGCCGGCGATGCGCTCTATCGGCTGGCGGGTGTGATGGGCCAGGATGCCGTTGAGGCGTTCACGCAGGTAGAGGATTTCGCGCGCCTGGATTTCGACGTCGGTTGCGCTTCCCTGCGAACCGCCGGACGGCTGGTGCACCATGATGCGGGCGTTAGGCAAGGCCAGCCGCTTGCCGGGTGCGCCGGCCGCCAGCAGGATGGCGCCCATGCTGGCCGCGAAGCCGGTGCACAGGGTCGAGACCTGCGGCCGGATGAACTGCATGGTGTCGTAGATCGCCAGCCCGGCATAAACCACGCCGCCCGGTGAATTGATATAAAGCGAGATGTCCTTGTCGGGATCTTCCGACTCGAGGAACAGCAACTGCGCCACGATCAGGTTTGCCGACTGATCGGTGACCGGCCCGACCAGGAAGATGATGCGCTCGCGCAGCAGCCTCGAGTAGATGTCGTAGGCGCGTTCCGAACGCCCCGATTGCTCGACGACGGTGGGGACCAGGTCCAGGGCGCGAGGGGAAAATGCAGGCATGGCGTGTCCTTTTTCGTGAAATGTTGATGTAAGGACATGACGGTTGCCGCCGGCCTTGCGTGACGGCATGAAAATATTTTTCGCACGCTGTCACGTTTTGGCCGGCCCGGACGTCAACGAAGAGCAGTCGCCCGGCGCTGCCCATATGGAGAAATCACATGACAAGAAACCCGATCAGCGCCACCGCCACGTTCGAAGCCGCACGGCGGCGGCTGCTGTCGATCGCCTACCGCATGCTCGGTAGCGTGGCCGAGGCGGAAGACGTCGTCCAGGAAACCTGGATTCGTTGGCACGAAGCGCAGGACCTGCCGCTCAAAACACCGGTGGCCTGGCTGACCACCGTCGCCACGCGGCTGGCGATAGACCGCCTGCGGCATCTGCAGCATGAGCGCGCCGCCACCGCCGTGCCCTGGCTGCCTGAGCCGTGGATGGACGCGTGCGCGCCGTCGGCCGAAGACGCGGTGTCGATGCTGTCGGACCTGTCGTATGGCGTGCTGCTGATGCTGGAACGCCTGAGTCCGGATGAGCGGGCGGCCTTGCTGCTGCACGAAGTGTTCGATTGCCAGTACGAGGAGATCGCACGCACGCTGGACAAGACGGCGGTGCATTGCCGGCAACTGGTGCGCAGGGCGAAGGAGCGCGTGCAGTCGGACCGGGTACGCCGGATTGCGGACGAACAGGTGTGCCGCGAGACGGCGCAAGAGTTCGTGGCGGCGATCTGTCGCCAGGACAAGCAGGCCCTGCTGCAATTGCTGGCGCCGGATGCCGTGGTGGTGGGCAATGGTGGTATTGGCGGGATCGGTACGCAGGCGGCGAGCGGTTTTGTCGGCGCCCTCATGTCAATGAGCATGCCGGGCATGCGGATCGAATGCGCCGGCATCAACGGCGGATGGGGCGCGACATTTTTGCAGCACGGAAAAATTGTTCTCGCGCTCAGCTTCGCGATGGACGGACCGGCGATCCGCACGGTGTATGCGATCGCCGACCCGGGCCGGCATGGACAGAGCGCTGCGCCGGCGGTTTTGCAGTTGCTGCAAGAAGCCATCGCGGCTTGACTGTCAAATAGCAAGAAGCGCCGTGCGCGCCCGCTCGCTTTGCCTCATCATGGCGGCTTGCGCGCGGCATTCCACTTATCGACATGACAACAACAACCAGCAACGACGTACCAGGACTGATCACGGCGGAGGACGGCAAGGTGTATTGCGCCTGGCATGTGGCCATGCCCGAATACCATGGCGGCGAATGGGGCAGGCCGGTGGCCGATGACGTGCGGCTGTTCGAGAAGATTTGCCTGGAGGGATTCCAGTCCGGGCTGGCGTGGATCACCATCCTGCGCAAGCGCGAGAATTTCCGCGCCGCGTTCGACGGTTTCGATTTCCATCGCGTGGCGCGCTACACGGAGCAAGACGTGGAACGCCTGCTCGGCGACGCCGGCATTATTCGCAACCGCGCCAAGATCGTCTCCGCCATCAACAACGCCCGCCGCGCCATCGAACTGGTCGACGAAGCCGGTTCGCTGGCGGCCTGGTTCTGGCAATTCGAACCCGCCGCAAAAGACCGGCCCAAGATCCTCACGCTCGACTATTGGCAGGCCAATCCCACCTCGGAAGCCTCGGTGGCGTTGTCGAAAGCACTCAAGAAACGCGGCTGGACCTTCGTCGGCCCGACCACGATTTATGCCTTCATGCAGGCGATGGGTCTGGTCAATGACCACCTGACCGGCTGCGCCTGCCGCAAGACGGTGGAAGCAGAGCGCAAGACGTTCCGGCGACCGGGTTGAATCAGATTCCCCCCATGCACAAGTACTTGATGACCAGGTAGTCGTCGATGCCGTAGTGCGATCCCTCGCGTCCCATGCCCGATTGCTTGACGCCGCCGAACGGGGCGACTTCGTTGGAGATCAGGCCGGTATTGATGCCGACGATGCCGCTTTCCAGTGCTTCGGCAACACGCCAGATGCGGCCGATATCACGCGAATAGAAATAGCTGGCCAGTCCGAACTCGGTATCGTTGGCCTGCGCCAGCACTTCATCATCCGTCTTGAAACGGAACAGCGGCGCCATCGGACCGAAGGTTTCTTCGCGCGCGATCTTCATGTCGGCGGTGACGTCGGCAATCACGGTCGGCTCGAAGAACCCGTGTCCCAGCGCATGGCGCTTGCCGCCCAACAGCACGCGCCCACCCTTGGCGAGGGCGTCGGCGACGTGCTGTTCGACTTTCTGTACTGCTTTCTCGTCGATCAGCGGACCTTGTGTGACGCCGCTATCGAGACCGTTGCCGACCTTCAGCTTCGCCACGGCGGCGACCAGCTTGTCGGCAAACTGGTTGTAGACGCCGTCTTGTACGTAGATGCGATTGGCGCAGACGCAGGTTTGTCCGGTATTGCGGAACTTGGAGGCGATCGCGCCTTCTACCGCCGCGTCGAGATCGGCATCGTCGAACACGATGAAGGGCGCATTGCCGCCCAGTTCCAGCGATATCTTCTTGATGGTCGCCGCGCATTGCTCCATCAGCAGCTTACCGACTGCGGTCGAGCCGGTGAAGCTCAGCTTGCGCACGATGGGGTTGCCCGTCATCTCGGCGCCGATCACCTTGGATGAACCGGTGACGACGTTCAATACGCCGGCCGGCACGCCTGCACGTTCGGCCAGCACCGCCAGCGCCAATGCGGAAAACGGCGTCGCCTCGGCCGGCTTGAGCACCATCGGACAGCCCGCCGCGAGCGCAGGACCGGCCTTGCGCGTAATCATCGCCGCCGGGAAATTCCATGGCGTGATGGCCGCACAGACGCCGATCGGTTCCTTGATGACGACGATGCGGTTGTCGGGCGCCGGCGAGGGAATGGTGTCGCCATAAGTACGTTTGGCTTCTTCGCCGAACCATTCGATGAACGAGGCGGCGTAAGCGATTTCGCCCTTGGATTCGGCCAGCGGTTTGCCTTGCTCGGCCGTCATGATCAGGGCCAGGTCGTCGGCGTTGGCGAGCATCAGATCGTTCCATTTACGCAGGACGGCGGCGCGCTCCCTGGCGGTTTTCTTGCGCCAGGCCGGCCATGCCGCCTGCGCGGCCTCGATCGCGCGCCGGGTTTCATCCGTGCCCATGTCGGGTACCGTGCCGAGCTTGTCGCCGGTGGCCGGATTGGTGACGGCGCGCGTACCGCCGTCGTCGGCATTGCACCAGGCGCCGTTGATGTAGCCCTGCTGACGCAGCAGGGAAGGATCTTTGAGTTGCAGCATTGATAACTCCTGTCCGTTGAGAAGCGCTGCGGCAATCACGATGTCTCCCGCAGATAATCTTTTGGATCGGATTCGGCTGAAAGGTTCGGAGGTTTTTCGGCGCGGAAAAGAACAAGGCCCGTTGCGCATGAAGCACAACGGGCCTTGGATCGGGGCGATTCGGATTCAGGCAAACACGCTGCGATACCAAGCGAGGGCGCGGCCGAGGAAGCCGTCGGCTTCTTCTTCAAACAGATACGGTTTCTTGTCGCGCAGGCGATCGAGGATTTCCTTTTCTTCCTTTTCCTTGACCGTGCCGTAGGCGATGCCGAGTGTGAGCAGCGTGCGCAGCGAGCCGAGTTTTTCCCTGGCGACGGCGCCGCGTGCATGTTCGACCGCGATCTTGGCGTCGTGCAGTTGCTGCGCCCACGAACGCGCCAGACGCCATGCCGGGGTCTTCAGCGCCTCTTCGGCCTTGGCGATGCTGATCGCCGCCGACTTGATTTGCGCGGCGAGGACGTCGATCTGCGATTCGTCGCCCTTGGCTTGCTTGACGATGGATGTCGCCCAGGCCTTCGACGCGGCGGTCAGTTCATCGATGCTCCAGTCATGCCGCACGGCGATATGGAAACCGTAATTGGAGGCTTGCGAGATCAGGATCGCGACCACGTCGGGAAAGTCCTTGTCGAGCGCGCGCTTGGCCCATGCGTACTGGCCCGACAGCATCAGGTGCTGCACGGCGGCTTCGGTCAGGAAGGTGGTGTTGTCGGAGAGTTTCGCCAGCATGAAGCTCTCGAAGGTCGGCGAGACAAATCCCGAATCGCACTTCAGCGAGAGGCGATTGAAGTTCTTGTAGTCGCGGTCGAGCGAATCGTAGACTTCATCTTTGAGGTTGAGATTGAGTTTTTTCATAGTGTTTCCCTGGAGCCCTGGCGTGTTGTCGGATCGACATGCATGACGCTGCCGACCTTCGAAATTTTAATCGCAAATCAGCCGCCGCATTGAATTCGCAGCGAGAGGGCATGGTGCATGAGGGTTAACGGCAGCAATCGGGAAAACTTTTCCTGTGGAAATTTCGCGGAAAAAAAGAAGCCCGGCAAACCCGGGCTTTTTCGCATGCATCGGCAAGGTTTCCCCTAGAATACGCCCACTCAGATACGCCCACTCAGCCTTGAAAGCACACACCATGGACAGCAAGCCGCAACCCGATATGGTCACCATCGTGATCCAGCACGACATCCGCGCCGGTGCGCATGCGGAGTACGAACAATGGCTCAAGCACATCGTTCCGCTCGCCGCCGCCGCGCCGGGACATCGCGGCGTCAATGTCATCAAACCGCCGCAAGGCGGCGATCGCTACACCGTCACGCTGCGTTTTGATACGGTGGAATACGCCCAGCAATGGCTCGGTTCACAGACCCGGCGCGAACTCATCGAGCAGGTCCAACCGATGCTGTCCCAGGACGAGCAGGTCGATACCGTCACCGGGCTGGAATTCTGGTTCACGCCGCCGCCGGGCCCGGCGCCGAAGCGCGCCAAACCGTACAAGCAATTCCTGCTGACGCTGTCCGTCATCTACCCGCTGACGCTGATCTTGCCGTGGATCCTGGCGCCCTTGTTCGATGCGGCTCCGGTGCTGCACTATCAACTGCTCAGCCGCCTGATCGTCGCGGCGATCATCGTGGGGCTGATGACGTACGTGATCATGCCGCGCTACTCCAAGCTGGCGCAGAAATGGCTGTATAGCTGAACGCACAGGGATTCCGGAAGGCATTTCCCCGGCCGCTGCCGATCCGGGGAGGATCGGCAGCGCGCGTTGAGGCGCTATCGCAAATAAATTACGACGGACGATTTGCGTCAAGGACCGTCAACGCAGCCATGTTGATGATGCGTCGCACGGTGGAGCTGGAGGTCAGGATATGCACCGGCGCGTTCACGCCGAGCAGGAACGGACCGACTGCCACATTGCTGCCGGCTGCTGTCTTGAGCAGGTTGTAGGCGATATTGCCGGCGTCCACATTCGGGCAGACGAGCAGGTTGGCAGAACCTTTCAGTCGCGAGGTCGGCAGGATCTGCAGACGCAGGGCTTCGTCCAATGCGCAGTCGCCATGCATTTCGCCATCGACCTCGAGCGTGGGTGCACGCTCGGTGATGATGTCCAGCGCGCGGCGCATCTTGCCGCCGGATGCCGAACTGGCCGAGCCGAAATTGGAGCGCGAAAGCAGCGCCGCCTTCGGAACCAGATTCAGCCAGGTCATTTCTTCCGCAGCGGCGATGGTGAATTCGGCGATTTGTTCGGCGCTCGGATCGTCGTTCACGTGGGTATCAACCAGCGCCACGGTGCGCTGGTCCAGCAGCAGGATGTTCATCGCTGCATAGGTGTGCGCGCCGGCCTTCTTGCCGATGACCTGGTCGACATAGCGCAGATGGTCGTGATAGGCGCCGACCGTGCCGCAGATCATGCCGTCGGCGTCGCCGAGGCGTACCATCATGGCGCCGATCAGGGTCAGGCGACGGCGCATCTCGACGCGCGCCATTTCCTTGGTGATGCCTTCGCGGCACATCAGGTCCCAGTACGTGGTCCAGTATTGATGGAAGCGCTCGTCGTAGTCCGGGCTGGTGACTTCGACGTCTTGTCCGAGGCGCAGCCGCAAGCCGAATTTCTGGATGCGCGCCAGCAGGACTTCAGGACGGCCGACCAGGATCGGCCGTGCCAGTTTCTCATCGACGATCACTTGCACTGCGCGCAATACGCGTTCGTCTTCACCTTCGGTAAAGACGATGCGGGCCTTGCCGCCGTCGCGCACGCGCTGCTTGGCGGCCGCGAACAAGGGCTTCATGAACGCGCCCGAGTGGTAGACGAATTGCTGCAGCTGCTCCACGTAGGCGTCCAGGTCGGCGATCGGCCGCGTAGCGACGCCGCCTTCCATCGCCGCCTTGGCGACCGCGGGTGCGATGCGCACGATCAGACGGGGATCGAACGGCTTCGGAATGAAGTAGTCGGGACCGAACGACAAGTCGTAGCTGCCGTAGGCCGCCGCGACGACGTCGTTCTGTTCCTCTTCCGCCAGGCCTGCAATGGCGTAGACCGCGGCGATTTCCATTTCGCGGGTGATGGTGGTGGCGCCGACGTCCAGCGCGCCGCGGAAGATGTACGGGAAGCACAGCACGTTGTTGACCTGGTTCGCGTAGTCCGAGCGACCGGTCGCCATCACGATATCGTCGCGCACCGACAGCGCTACCTCGGGCAGGATTTCGGGTGTGGGGTTGGCCAGCGCCAGGATAAGCGGGCGTGCGGCCATGCTGGCGACCATTTCTTTTTTCAGCACGTTGCCGGCGGATACGCCGAGGAAGACGTCGGCGCCTTCGATCACCTGCGCCAGCGTGCGCAAGTCGGTTTTACGTGCATAGCGTTGCTTGTCCGGATCCATCAGGGTCGGGCGCCCTTCGTAGACCACGCCTTCGATGTCGGTCACCCAGATATTTTCCAGCGGCAGCCCGAGGTCCATCATCAGTTCCAGGCAGCCCAAGGCGGCCGCACCGGCGCCCGAGACCACCACTTTGACTTCATTGATGTTCTTCTTGACGACCTTGAGCCCGTTGATGAAAGCGGCCGACACCGTGATCGCAGTGCCGTGCTGGTCGTCATGGAACACCGGAATCTTCATGCGATCGCGCAGCTGGCGCTCGACGGTGAAGCATTCCGGGGCCTTGATGTCTTCCAGGTTGATGCCGCCGAACGTCGCTTCCAGGCCGGCGATGATGGTCACCAGTTTGTCCGGGTCGGTCTCGTTGATCTCGATATCAAAGACGTCGATGCCGGCAAATTTCTTGAACAGGACCGCCTTGCCTTCCATTACCGGCTTGGAGGCCAGTGCGCCGATGTTGCCCAGCCCGAGGACGGCAGTGCCGTTGGTGATGACGCCGACAAGATTGCCGCGCGCCGTGTAGCGGAATGCATTGAGCGGATCGGCCACGATTTCCTCGCAGGCCACCGCCACGCCCGGAGTGTAGGCGAGCGTCAGGTCGCGCTGGGTGACCAGGGGCTTGCTGGCGTTGACGGTGATTTTTCCGGGAGTAGGGTATTGGTGGTAATCCAGGGCGGCTTGTCGGTCTGTCGTGTTCATGTGGTCTTCCTCTTTCCAAGATGCGCCGGGCGATTGCCGGCGGCAGGTTTGTTGTCGGTCCGTTGTCGATTTGTTATTGGTTTGTTGCCGGTTGGCGTTTTTGCTTGTTTTAGCGCTCAAACCGTTTTTTCCTTGCACTCGTCATGGCAATGACTTGGGAGCAAGTTTAGGCAAGAGGTATATGGAGATCATTTTGATTTATTATGACTCCATCACATTTATCTGATGAAAGCCGGGTTCTCATGGAGGTATTTGACGCAAATGCGTTGCTCAGGCGCCTGAGTACGCGCCTGAAGATGCGCCATCTGCTCTTGTTGTTGCAAATCAGGCAATACAAGTCGCTGACGCGCGTCGCCGAACACATGGCCAGCACCCAGCCGGCCATCACCAACGCGCTCTCCGAATTGGAGGGGATGTTCGGCGGCGCGCTGTTCGATCGTTCGGCACGCGGGATGGCGCCCACCGAACTGGGCAAGGTGGTGCTGGAGCGGGCAGAGGCGATGGTCCACGACCTGCGCCATCTGGTGCACGATATCGAAACGCTGGCATCCGGGCAGGCCGGCCATCTGCATATCGGCATCACGCCCTTCATCTCGGGGCAGATACTGACAAGTGCGATTCAGCGCACCCGGCCTGACGGCGACCGGCGCCTGACCGTGACGATCCATGAGGGAACCAGCGACCAGTTGCTGGCGCAATTGAGCGAGCACGCGCTCGATCTCGTCATCGGGCGTGCGTCGTCGGGCGTGAACCTGGAGAACATCCGGTTCGAGGTGCTGTACCGCCAGCAGCCGCGACTAATTGCCTGTCGCCGGCTGGCGGCGCAACTCGGGCGCGTGCGCCTGGACTGGCGCAAGATGGTTGAGCTGGACTGGATATTGGGCGCTCCCAATACACCGATGCGGGAGCAGGTGGCCGACATTTTTCTCGGCGCGGGTATCGTCCCTCCCGCACCGGTCGTGGAGAGTTACTCGGCGAAACTGATCGGCGAAATGATCGTCTCCAATGAGCGGGCGATATCGATTGTCCCCTCCGATATCGCAGAAGAACTGGTGCGCGTCGCCGGCGTGGCGATCGTGCCGTATTCGTTTGACTGGACGCTTTCCCCGATTGCCTTGTTCATGCGCTCGGACGGCGTGGAGCGCAAGGCGGATCAGTTGTTCGCCGAAGCGCTGCGTGCCGTCTGCCAGGAGACTTATCCGGGATCGTTGAGGTAGGCGGCGCCACGGTATCTCCGTTTAAGAACGTGTTTGCGATCTTACTGCGCGCTCCTGATTTGCCGCTAAACGGTACTCAACATCCTCATGTACTTATGTACATTCCGGTGTTTCCGTGCCGTTTAGCGACAACTGAGGGCCGCTCGCTACAGATCGTAAACACGTTCTAAGGGGACGCCGAAAGACCGGGATGACTGCACCTGGCAGTGCTGCCCCGACGGATCAGTTGCGGGAATATTCCTTGCCGGCAAAATCGACGGTCACCAGCTTTCCATCCATCTTTCCCATCCCGGGGGAGTTGGCGGACATGCCCGGGACCGCCAGTCCTTTGACTGACCGGGATTTGTCCGCAATGAGCCTTGAAACGACCGGCGCCGGAACATGGCCTTCCAGCACTTGCCCGGTAGCGTCGATCACGGCGGTATGACAGGACTGGAGCGACTCAGGCACGCCGAATCGCTGTTTGACCGCCTGCATGTCTTTGCGGTCAATCTGCTTCAGCTTGTAGCCCGCCTGGGTCATATGCGCGGCCCAGGCAGTGCAGCAGCCGCAATCCGGGTCTTTGTAGACGGTGATGGTCTCGCCGGCGGCATGTGCCGCAAGGGCGGTCAGCGCGAGAAGATTCGCGACGAAGAACTTTTTCATCAGCTTCCTTTCAGGAGTTCAGGCTCATGCCGGCATTGCGTCATTCTGTCATCGGTCCCAGGGTTCCGAGCCAGGCAACGAGTGCAAGTATCAGGAAAGCGCAGCCGGTCTCGAGGAACAGGCTTCTTCGCAATGCCGCGATCGCTTCGCCGTGCTCTCCGGAGACATGCGCCCGTTCGAGCAAAGGCGCCAGCCGGTAGCGGTTCGCTGCAGCCAGGGCCAGCATCAGGGTGAACAGGCCCAGCTTGGCGATCAGCAGTTGCCCATAGGCTGAGGACAATAAGCCGGTGACGGTGGGACCGACGATCAGCCAGTAGTTCAGGACACCAGTGATCACCAGCGATCCGACGATGACGGTGCCCGTCAGGGCGAAGCCATTGAGCGTGCGGCTCAGCAGCGACAGGCGGGCGGGGTCGTCGCCGGAAGGCCGCGCCAGCATCAGGATGAATGCGGCCAGTGCACCTACCCAGCCGCCGGCTGCCAGCAGGTGGATGATGTCCGCCATCAAGTGGACTTGTCCCCGGGCGCCTTCGTCCATCGCGCCGTGGCCGGCCCAGGAAAGCGTCGCCAAGGCTGCTCCGCCGGCAGCGCTCATCAGGCCTGCGCCGGCGCTCGGCCACCGGTTCGACAGCAACGCTGCCGATACGCAAATCAGCAGCATGGCCATGCGCAAGCACCACGCCATGCCGAAGGACGTGTCCGTCAGCATCATCCCGAACACGTGGCGTTCAATCGCGCTGACATCGGCGGCGCCGGTCATCGCCTTGGCCATCAGGAACATGCTGGCGACCGACAGCGCCATGCCGATAACGGCTGCACCTGCGGTCAACGCAGAGAACCTCTTGCCCAAGGCGGATGAACGTTCAGGCCGGCGCAACGCATGCAGCTGAAACAGCGGCAGGCCGAAGACAAGCATCAGGTCCAGATACAGCGCAAAGCGCACCAGCACGGTCATCCAGTCCATTACCCGCTCATTTCACCGTGAAAGAGATCTTGCCGGTAATCGGGTGGGTATCCGAAGACACCGCACGCCATTCGATGCTGTACACGCCGGGCATCAACGGCTGTCCGGGAGTGATGACCATGGTCTTCGGATCATCCGAGCCCGACACCTTGGCGGCCATTTTCATGGGCGAAGCGTGGTTCATCCCGGGCATGCTGGTCATCATCAGGCTCGCGCCGGAAAACTGCTTCGAAAGATTTTCCGAGAAATGAAGTTCGATCTTTTCCGGGGCGCTCACCGTCGCATTGTCCTCGGGCGTGGAACCGAGGAGCTTCGGATGGGCAAAGGCTGCTGTGGCGAAGGCCATGGCGGCAACGGTGGCTGCTGTTTTGGCGATGAAGGACGGGTAAGACATGGCAAAGCTCCTGTGGATGATCAGAGTAATGGTGGGTTAGAACAGAATGCGCAAGCCGGCCACGAGCCGGGTTTCGCCCGCATTGCCGACGGCGCCGCGCACGTAGCTGGCGGTGCGGCCGAAGCGCTGGTTGCGCTCGATCCCGACGTAGGGGGCGAGCTGGCGAGAGAATTCGTAACGCAGGCGCATGCCGTAGGCGGCGCTGGACAAGCCGCGTCCGATGCCCAGATCGGGATCTTCCTTTCCGTACAGGTTGGCCTCGACGCGGGGCTGCAGCACCCAGCGCTGGGTCAGCAGCACCTCATACTCGGCCGCCAGCCGCAATGCGGTACGGCCTTGCTCGCCGACGTAACCCGTTGCCTCGACTTCAAACCAGTAAGGCGCCAGACCCTGGACGCCGAAAGCGAGCCAGTTGCGGCCAGGCCGGTTGCTGCCGACGTCCACACGCAGACCCAGCTGGCTGTCCCAGTACGGCGTGATCGCGTGACTCCAGAGCAATTCGGTACGCGAATCGCCCACGCGGCCCCGCTCGATATCGCCTTCGGCCTTGAGGTAGAACTTGTCGTAGGCGTCGCCTATCCAGCCTTGGGTGTCGTACGCGATGGAATTGCCGTCGCGGGTATGGACGCGTTCCAGGCGATCGACCAGGAAGGACCCGAAGGAATGCATGTCGGACATCATCAAGGCGCTGATGTCTTTCCGCGCATAAGGCCCCGTATCGAGGGTGTAGCCATTGGAGTAGCCATGCGGATCGCGCGCGTCTGCCGGTGCTGCGGAACCGGAATCCATCTTCATGCTGCCGTGGTCCATCGCGCCGTGGTTCATGGGCGCCGGCGAGCCGGAGGCATGGTCGTCCATGGCGTCCACGGCGTCCATTGCCGTGATCGCGGCCGGACTTGCCGATGCGCCATGGCCATCGTGGCTGTCATGGCTGGTGTGCGATTGGGCCAACGCCGCATTCATGCCCACTGAGGCAAGCGCCAGCAATAGAATCCGGCTTGGGTGACGGGTAAAAATCATTCTCGATATGCCTTTCAGTTCAGATCTCGGTTAGCTGACGACGACTTCGCGGAACATGCCCATGTCCATGTGATACGCGAAGTGGCAGTGCCAGGCCCAGCGTCCCAAAGCGTCCGCCGTCACAAGGAAGCTGATGCGCTGCGCCGGCTGCACCGGAATCGTGTGGCGCCGTGCGAGGAAATCCCCGTCGGGCGTCTCCAGTTCGCTCCAAAGCCCGTGCAGGTGCATGGGGTGGGTCATCATCGTGTCGTTGTGCAAGATGACGCGCAGGCGTTCGCCGTAGCGGAAATGGACCGGAGTCGACTTGCCGAACTCAAGGCCATCGAGCGACCAGGCATAGCGCTCCATATTGCCGGTCAGGTGAAGCTCGACTTCTCGTTCGGGGCCGCGCTCGTCGAGCGGACCGCCAATGGTGTGCATGTCCGCCAGGGTAAGGACCCGGCGGCCGTTGTTGCGCAATCCGACGCCGGGATCATCCAGATTGGTACGGGCGCTGTCGACCCGGGCATCGGTGCCGGGGCCGTATTCAGTGCTTGCGTGGCGAGCCTTCTTGCTGGGGACTTTCAAGGGATTGGGCGGCACCGGCTGATGCCCGCTGTGGTCCATCTTCGGTGTCGATTGCATCTGCTGCATCGGTTGCATGGCGGCCTTGCCGTCCATGGAATCCATGCTGTCCATGGTCTCCATGCCGGACATCGACGACATATTGCCCATCGCCCCGTGGTTCATGTGGCCCATGTGGCCCATGGCGCCGTGATCCATGCCACCCATTGAGGACATGTCACCCATCATGTCGCCCATGCCGAGCCATTCCGGCTTGTCCACTGCCGGTACCGCGGCTGCCAGGCCGGCGCGCGTCGCCAGCGTCCCCCGGGCGTAGCCGGTGCGCTCCATGGTTTGGGCAAACACGGTATAGGCGTCGTCCTTGGGCTCGACGATCACGTCACAGGTTTCACCCGGGCCAAAGCGGAACTCATCCACGCTGACCGGCTCGATATCCACGCCGTCGACCTGGATGACCTTCAGTTTCAGTCCTGGAATCCGGACGTCATAGAAGGTGTTGCCGGATCCGTTGATACAGCGCAGGCGGACTTTTTCGCCGGGCTTGAACAGTGCGGTCCAGTTGCCTGCCGGGGTCACGCCGTTGGCGAGATAGGTCAGGGCGGCCGCCGACAGATCTCCCAGGTCCGTGGGATTCATGCGCATTTCGTTCCACATCGAACGCTTGTCCATGGCCGCCTTGATGCCGTCCTTGCGCGCGTCGCGGACAAAATCGCCGGCCGTCAGCCGGTTCAGGTTGTAGAAATCTCCTTGCTTCTTGAGTTTGGCGAGCACCGACATCGGGTCCTCGTCCATCCAGTCCGACAACAGAAGCACGTGCTCCCGATCGGCTTGATTCTTGCCCTGACCCCGGCTTCTTCCGGCGCCGTTGGGATCGATGATGATGGCGCCGTACATCCCGGTCTGCTCTTGCATGCCCGAATGGGAGTGGTACCAATAGGTCCCACTTTGCTGCACCTTGAATTTGTAGGTGAAGGTCTCTCCCGGCGCAATGCCGGCAAAGCTGATGCCCGGCACGCCATCCATCTGGAACGGCAAGATGATGCCGTGCCAGTGGATGGAGGTATGTTCCCGAAGCTTGTTTGTGACGTTGATGGTGACCATGTCGCCTTCTTTCCAGCGCAACGTCGGCCCCGGCAGCGAGCCGTTGATCGTCGTGGCCACGCTCTGCCGGCCGGTGAAATTGACCGGCGATTCCGCAATCACCAGGTCAAACACGTTTCCCGTCAGGACCGGCGCCGCCGAGGGACTGGCCGGCGTTTCTGCGGCCTGGGCGACCGCCTGCAGGGCCTGCGACGACAATCCCAAAAGCACGCCTCCGGCGGCCAGGCCCTTTACAAAGCGGCGGCGGGAGTTCAGAAGGGATGATGAGTTCGACATAGAGTAAATCTCTCCGAAATGGGGCGAAGTGAGGCGAAGTAAGAATATGGCGCTGATGATAAGGATTACCGGCGATCAGTTGGATTACCCGCGCATTACATTCCTGTAATGATCTCGTCATCGTGGCGAACTGCACGTACCATGTCTCCAACTTCTTAAGCGCGATTAATATGAAACTTCTTGTGGTTGAAGATGAGCCGAAAACAGGCGAGTACCTCCAGCGGGGGCTCACCGAAGCAGGATTCATCGTCGATTTGGCAAAAAACGGGCTGGACGGCTACCACCTGGCCATGACCGAGCCGTACGACCTTGTCATTCTGGACGTGATGCTTCCCGATGTGGACGGCTGGCGGATCGTCCAGTCGCTGCGCGAGGCCCAAAAGGCCGTGCCGGTGCTCTTCCTGACGGCCCGGGACAGTGTCGCCGACAGGGTCAAGGGGCTGGAGATGGGCGCAGACGACTACCTCGTCAAGCCGTTCGCATTTTCCGAACTGCTGGCAAGGGTACGCACCTTGCTGCGCAGGGGCAGCGGCGTGGTATTGCAAGACCGCCTGACGGTTGCCGACCTGGTGCTGGATCTGCCCCGGCGCACCGCCAGCAGAGGCGGGCGCAAACTGGTGCTCACGAGCAAGGAATTTGCCTTGCTGGAATTCCTGGCGCGGCGCCGCGGAGAAGTGCTGCCGCGCTCCCTGATCGCCTCCCAGATCTGGGACATCAACTTCAACAGCGATTCAAACGTCATTGATGTCGCCATCCGGCGCTTGCGCGCCAAGGTCGATGACGGCTTCGATCACAAGCTGATCCTGACCGTGCGCGGCGTTGGTTACGTCCTGGATGACGCCGGGCCAGAGGAGGGTGCCGCGTGATCCGCCAGCGTTCTCTGACGGTTCGTCTCACCGCCTTGTTTGCCCTGGCGTCCACGGCCGTGCTGGTAGGGCTCGGCCTGCTTATCATCTCCACGGTGGCCAAGCACTTCACCGACCAGGATGAGCAACTGCTGGAGAAGGAGCTCGAGCTCATCCGCATGGTCGTCAACGAACGTGGCGCCGCGGCGATCACCGGCACGTTCGGCGAGGCGCTGCACAATCATCCCGGCTTCTTCGTTCACATCAGTTCGTCGAACGGGCAGCCGCTGTATTCGACGCTGGCCGGTGCGACGGAACCAATTCTAGCGGCTGCCGCCAGTAGCCGTTCATTCACCGTTGCCACAGGCGGTCATCAGAAATTTCAGGCCATCAAGGCACGCTTGAAGGACGAGGCAAGCGGCGACAATCTGGACGTCATCGTGGCGGTCGACACGGACATCCATGACCATTTCATGCGCAATTTCCAGACCACGCTGATTCTCTACGTGGCCGGATCCGCGCTGATCGTCGTTTTGCTGAGCTGGTGGGCGGCACGGCGCGGCCTGGCGCCGTTGCGGGCCATGTCCGACAAAGTGCAAGTGGTCTCCGCGCATAACTTTGGCGAACGCATGCCGGTCGAAACCTTGCCGATTGAAATCGCCGACCTCGCGGCCAAGCTGAACGCCATGCTGGAACGCCTCCAGCGCGATTTCAATCGCATCACGAATTTCTCGAGCGATATCGCCCACGAACTGCGCACGCCCATCACCAACTTGCTGACACAAACGGATGTCGTGCTGACACAGCAACGCACCAATGAGGCCTATCGGGACACGCTGTCGTCAAATGCAGAGGAGTTGCAGCGGCTGGCCCGGACCATTTCCGACATGCTGTTCCTGGCCCAGACGGAGAACGGCATCAGCTTGCCAAGCCATGAGCCGCTAAGCCTGCAGGATGAAGTTGCGGCGCTTTTCGACTTCTACGATGCGCTGGCGGAAGAAAAGGGCGTTCGCCTGCTGCTCACCGGAGAGGCATCGATCAAGGGAGATCGCCTCATGGTGCGCCGGGCGCTGAGCAACCTGATCTCCAACGCCATGCGTTATACGCCGGCAGCGTGCGCCATCTTGGTGTCGATCGAGAAATCAGAGTCCGACATTCTGGTGCACGTCGAGAACGACGGTCCTGAGATCCCGGCGGAATATCTGCCGCACCTGTTCGACCGGTTCTACCGTGCCGACAAGTCGCGAACCAAGCTGGACACTGATTCGGCCGGCCTGGGGTTGTCCATCACGAAAGCCATCATGCGTGCGCACCAAGGGGAGGTCGCCGTGCAGTCCGGGCGAGGGAAGACGCGCTTTACGTTGCGGTTTTCGGGGATGTTGGGTTGAGTAAGCCTGACTTTCGGGGCCACAATCTATTGGATTGGGCGTGCTGAAAAGAAAATCGCTGACAAACTGGAACCCGCTTACGATAGATTAATGGATGAAAAATCCTCAGATACTTTGTCGGAAAATGATATTTAAGCACCGTGCAGGCTGAATCTTTCCGGCACATTCGCGCACCTCAATGAGACCCGGCAGCTGCATGCCAGATATGTTCGGATGTAAAAGAGTACTTGATCGCTGGAATTAATGAATGTGTATCTGTATCTGTATCCAGCGCCGAGAACCCTAAATTACAGTCTTATCGACCGTAAGATTTTTTCTCTGACTAACAACTTCTACATAAAGGTAACAAATGGCGAATCGCGTCTACCTTTGCTGTACGGACTTTCAGGATTTCCCCACAGAATCTCAGTTCGATGATTTTTTCAAGGTCTCGGGAACGGAGTACGAAGCAAATTGGGCCATTCCGTTATTCTGGTTATGCCTTTTTTCCAGCGCCGATATTCGGATTCTTCCCGCCAATCACAATCGCTCCGATGTTGATAGTGGGCACGAGGAAGATGAACTCGATGACGACGAATTCGATGATGAGTCGCGTGCCTATGCTTATCTCTTTTGCTCGCGATCGGACGGTATTGAACGCTTGAAGCGCCGGGCCGGAATGCTGAAGAAAACATTGGGTGACGAACGTTACGCCTTGTATTGCGAATGGACAGCCCGCATGGAGACCGAGACGTTTCATAATATTCTCGTCAGAACGGAAGAACTTGATGTAATGGGAGCGGAAGGTGAACTTGAGGGCCAGCTGCGCGAGGCTCTGGAGTATCTTGAAAGCTCCCACGAACAAGAAGGTTTCCGCATGATCGGCGCGATCAGCAATATCGCCGGACTCCAGGAAGACATGAACCTGGCAAGATGCGAAGGTTTTGCTCTGGTTGGATCTGCCAACGGCCCCCAGCGTTGGCCTCCATCGCTGACTACGAAGCCAAGCATTTCTTCGTCCCAGAGCTCGTTGCCACCTCAGAAAAAATCGAAATGGTTGTTTTGGAAATGACTCTTTCAGATATCCGCAACCGTCCGGAGTTGCAAGCTTGCTTGGCGCGAGAGCAATATCTATTACGACGGTCGCCGTAGAGCGGGTAGTGCTAAGGCATCTAGGCCATCAACCACGGCATGCGTCGCTTTCCGGCAAGCCAGAGGTTCACGGAGTGTTCGGAGCGACGCAGGCGCTTGGCGTATCGGCGAGGATTGCTAGAAATGTTGCCGAATTGAACATTGTTGAGTATTTACGGGGATGATAAGATTCGCATAATTTACATTATGTCAAATTGCGTCGCAAGTTACGGAGCCTTATCCGGCTTGCATTTGGCATGAATCGCCTTCGCAATTACGCCATGTAACTCCCCACACCATAGCTACTTTTTTTGACACCCGCGGCTATGTAAAGCGCCCGAGGAATCAGGCATCCCCACTGCCCAAGCGGAAGCTCACGCGCAGCTGGGAATAAAGCCAGCGAAGCGCTAGCTTTATTGCTTCACAAGTCCTTCATACGTGTAGGCCGATCCCAGCGCTTACCGCGTACAATTTCAAATGACGTCCTATCGATACCCATTGAAGTAACTGAAGCCTTGAGTCCGGAGCGATCTAGAGCCTCAAAAATCTTAAATGGCCGAATAATGCATTTTGCCCCCAGCAACACTTCAACTAATTTCATATCGGTAGCAAAGTCATAAAAAAATAAATTTCCGTCATCCGATTGAGTAACACCTTCTATCGTGTTTAAGAATAGTAATTTACGCCATTCTTTCTCATACTCCCATGATTTGGATTTTGTAGTCAGAGTCTCAAATGCGAATAGATCGTTAGTAACGTCATCAGAAATAATTGGCCGCTCGGAAGAGTATGTCACTTTATAGGCAGGCGAGCCTTCATCGCCCCCAGGCTCAGCACGCCCTATTACGTCAAAAGCTAACACCATGCCTGTATGACGTTGTGCATAGTGGCTCCACATCAAAGTTTCGGTAAAATTTTCCGAGAAACAAAGCATACCAACCTCGATTCGGAGACGTTCCCTTAACGACGATAGGACTTGGGAGCTAGAAGAATCAGTTACCCTAACTGCCTCTAATTCATAGGGGTCATTCACATCGGGGAACATTGCGATTTTCAACCTTTTCTGTGCGAGGTTTGAAAGGCCGTGGACTGCGGTGGTGAAATGGTAAAGGCGCATAAATATCCAATTTATTTTCGTAATCGAGAGCAATTCAGTCAACGGAAAGCGGAATTAGCTACAAAAAAGCCCGCATATGCGGGCAAATTTGTTCCTAGTACTTACGCATCAAGATGAGATTCATAACTTATTTACGGAGTCGTTCCCATAACTTATAAATTTCATCGCCATTTCTCTTGCCAATCAGAAGAACCTCAACGAAATCCTCATGATCGACGTAAATGACCCTGTATTCGCCCACATCCAGCCGACGATCCCCAGTCTCGACGCCTTTTAACTGAGAACTATCATGAGGAACAGAATTGGCCAGAAGACCAAATACTGCGGATGCGACTTGCTTATGCTGCTTTGCGTCTAGCTCCTTTAAGAACTTTAGCGCTTGTTTTGTTATCTGAAGCTGCTTCATTAGGGTTCCTTAAGTTAGCAAGGAACGCATTAACTTCGTCTGCACTCGCAAAACCTTCTTCACGAGCAAGAGCGGCACCATAAGACCACAGCCGATCTTCAAGTTCTTCAACCTTATGCACTAACCCTTCGTACTGATTTTTCGAAACAATGTACGCTGTTAAACGATCATGTTTCGTAATGCCAACCGGGTTCCCAAGTGCAGTGTCTAAGACCTCGCCAAACTTGGTTTTTGCGTCCCTCGCACTAAAAATAGTGAGGGCGCTATTCATGTCATTCTCTCCTTATTGCTCAGCTGAGAGGTTGCTCTAAGCTGAGTCCCATCCACCATCGCACTCCTGCGCAATGAAATAGACAGTCGTTTCCGCTATGTTTTTAGGGAACGTGGAATAAATATACCAAATGATCAATCTAATTACAATAGTTGTTTTGGCTTAAAATGGTCATTTTGTATCAAAATGGTTGTTTATGAGTTTTACTCCTAAGAAAAGATAGTTCAGATAAGGCGTAAGACTCGGGCTATCTAAATGAAGTACCGGCAGCGGGAGGTGCCACATCGACACCTAAGCCGATAGCAAGACAGCATATTTAAAATCTCTGCTCGGTCAATTCCGGCCAATAGCATACGTCGTTTATGTCGGGCTATCTGGCGATAGAGTTTCCTTCGCTTTGCGTCACCATATCGTCCAGGACGTGTGTTCCGTAAGAACCAATACGCCTGCCTGATCTCCTGAAAAATCCTCCCCATATCATCAGCACTGATTGTCTCGCGCTCGAATAATTCAAGCTGCATCATTTCCCCGTAGCCCCAATGTTTTACGGTCACTGTAATGTGGCGATGCAATCGAGATTCTCAACATTTCTCAACAAGTGGAACTAGGAAGTTTTAGACGCGCTGAACCAGTAAAAGCCGTTCAGGCGATCATGAAATTGCCTCAGATCGTCATATCCCTTCATCACAAATTCTTGCGCCACCAGCACAATAATGTCGCGGATCGGCGTATCCATCGGGAACCATAGTTTTGTTTGCTTCGGCTTCGGAATGCCGCGTGAGGACCAATAGCTTTTCTTGTTAAAGCGCGCCTCTTCGATGTTCTTGGAGACGTATTTGCTGATGTAGCTAGCGATCTTGTGCGCCCAATTACGCCCTCTTGGTTTCGTCAGATTCACGTTGCCGTTATCCCGACCGACAACACGCCGCCACATCGAGCGGATCACGTTGTAACTACGAACCCTTGTACCGTGTTCGTTATTCAGCCATGCCGGGAAATGCTGGCAGGCGATATGGACGTGCAAAGCGCCCCTATCCTGCCGTTCTACGGTCGCGACGTAGTGGAACTCGCCCAAGGTCCGCAAGCGCGCCCTGAACGCCTTAAAATCGGCCTGTAAGCGCTCGAAATCATCCATGTTCTCGCGGTAGGTCAACGTAAGCATGCAATCGGCCTGTAGCATCTTTGCCAGCCTTCTAACACTGGTCTTGGCGCGTCTTGCGGCGACCGCCCTTGCCTTTTCGTGATCGCCTTCACCCCGCACGGTCGGCTGATCCTGCTCGGTCGCATAATCAAAAATTGCCCCATCGCTATAGGCTTCCCTACCTTCATCTACATAGACTTCGATTCCCTTCGGAAACTCAGTCAGCGTGATGGTCTTAAACAGATGTGCATCCGTGCCACAGAAATACTGGCCTAAGCTGGCCTTGAGATTGGCATTTGCTGCTGCCTTGTCTATACTCGAATCAAGCACATATCCCCCTAAGATAACGATGTGTGAGCCCGGCAGCGCTGCGAACGCTGATCCGGGTTTTTTTACGTCCTTCAAAAACCTCTTTTTTAATCCTTTCCAGAGCTACCGCCGTCTTCTTTTCCTTAAGTGTTCTAGGTACAAGTTTAGGCGCTCGCTTCGCTCGCGCCGCCGCTGCCTTCGGCTAGCTGGCGGCGCAATCTCGCCACGCGCCCTCCTTCGTTGATGAACTGAGTTCTGAGCGCCGGCGCATGCTTGATTGCTGGCTACGCAGTGCGCTTTGCGCAGGCCTACCGGCCCGGCTGCTACAGCAATCATCGGGCGATGCCCGACCGCGACATGCGCCGGAATCACCTGCAGGAGCAGTTTTACGGTCATGGTCGGCAGCGACGGCTTACTTGCTGACTTGCGCAGACAGCACAAGCACCAGTTCCGTTTTTGAACTCTGTTCATTCGTCACAGAGAGGAATTTCGGCAGGAAGGAAATGCCGGATGTGTTTGAAGTCGACTTTGTATCGTTGAGACCGCCAATCACCATGACCTCGCCGTCATCGAGCGTGAGATTGGTTTTGACTTGCCGCTTAACGAGCGTGGGCGAATTGTTCACGCCGGTAGTCGTTGATTGAAAGGACGACACCTGACCGTCGATGGTCATCATGATCTTGCCGTTGCCTAGGACCTTCGGCAGTACATCGAGAATGACGCCAGACGAGCGATAGACGATCTGTTGAATCTGACGGCCATTGTTATCGAGAGAGGTGCCGGAAATCGTCGGCGTCTCGTCTCCGACCGATATGGTTGTTTTCTCATAGTCATCCACGATCACACGCGGATTCGACACCTGCCGAAACCGGCCATCTGAATCGAGGGCGTTAATGACGGCCTCAAACGTTGCAGATTTAATGGATAAGGCGCTGCCGCTGTCTGTCGTCCCTATGTTGGCCCCGAGGCGAGCGCCAAGGACATTGGCAATGAGCGAGAAGCCCCGACTCTTGCCGTCATTACTTGAGACCTCCACAAACGTCGCCGAGACGGTCACTTTGGCGGGCGCCACGTCAATGTCACCGGCCAGCGTCATGGCCTTCTCGATTGCTGTCTTACTGGCCGTAATCACCAGCTGACCACCGGCACGATTTGCCGTATTCGGACCGAAGGCAGCGTTTAAGACTGCAACCATAAAATCAGCATCGCGATGCACAGGACGAAACAAGCGCACCTCTTTGTCTGTCTGTGGCATCGGCAGCTGTCCCGGCACACCCGCAACAGCGACAGCAGCAGATCCACCGGGGACGCCTGATGGTAGCGGGAGCATGGGCATTGCCTCATTTCCAGCTGGTGCCGCGGGCGTGGTGCTGGCCGCTGACAGATAGACCACGCCATCCTTTTCCGGAGCCTCGATGCCGAGGCGTTGCAAGTAGTCCGCCATGAACTGAGGCAGTTTGTCGCGCTCGACATCGAGGTGCAAAGTGATTTTCTTGGAGTCGTTCAGCAGCTGCGGCGAGATGACGAAATTTTTTTTGAGCGCGTCGCCATAGGTGGCCGTCAAGAATTGTGTCAACTCGACGCGATCAAAGTTAAATTGAATCGGTGCAGCCATCGTCACTTGAACGGCCAGGAACAGCAATACCGCGATAATCGTTTTCATAGTCTCATCCCTTTTTCGCAAACCACTTGTCACCGACTTTGATGCGCACCCCGCTCGCATCAATGTTGTATTCGGTCGTTCTCACCCTGCGCCCATCTGAGAGCACCCCCACCGCTACGCCATCGACAAACATCAAGCCGTCAACCGTAATCGAGTCAGAAAGGTCTTTCGGCTGGAAGGCTTTCGCCGACGCAAAGCCATTGGTGAGCAGTGAATTCTTAGACGCCTTGTAATGCCACCATGCATATACCGACGAGATCGACAGCCCCAGCAGGAACGCACCGAGGATGTAACCAGCGGCGATGGATTTCGCAATCTGGAACTTATTCATGTATTGCCCCTTGACCTGATAAGGCGACAGATAACAGGCATTGCCGTACATCGTGTCGCGATCAAATTTTTGTTCGGTGTTATAGGCGGCATAGAGATTGGTGCCACGATAGAACCAGCGATTGACGACAGGATCGTTCGGCCCCATGCCGTAGCGCACGACGGCGACATGTACCTTCGGCGGTTTGAGATTGACGCCGATTAGCTTGAGCAATGGCCCAATGAAGGGGAAGGACAAACGGTCCATGCGCTTGCACGTCACCAGATGTTCGCCGAAGGCCTCCCGGATTTGCTTATCAAGCATGCTGGCCGACTGGACAATGATGTAGACATCCCAGCGTAATTTGCCGGAGTGCTTCAACCAATCAATCATGCGTTGACGGCCTTTGTCAGCCCATTCCCGCGCATTGAAATTTCCCGATCCTTCATCCAACACGATCAAACCAAACTGATGCTCATCGTATTTGCCTGTCGATCCTTGGCCGAGCGCTTCTAAGTCATCGGCGCTGGGAAGATCGGGCAATCTCGTCAGGTCGCATTTCTGCATATCGACCGGGAGCATGTTCTCGACATACAGATCGAAATTAGTGGCGACGCGCCGACCGGCTAACAGGTAGTCGCGCATCTTGGCAGTAGCAATCAGGCTTTTCCCTGAACGTAGCTTGCCCGTGATGATGTAGAAGGCCATGATGATCAGGTGATGTACAGCACAGTCTTGGCACGCTCAATGGTCTCGACCGCGACCCACTTTGCAACACGCGCCGAGAAAATCACGCTGATGCAGACGGTCAGATGCGCAGGCCACAACATGTACATCGCAGTCGCCAGATAGGAGTTGGTCAAGGAAAACTGAATCGTGAGCAAAGCCGCTTGCAATACAGCAAACAACGTCGCCGAGACGGAGACAAAAAAGGCCACGACCGCCGCACTCATCACCAATTTCTTGCTGAGGTATTTGGTGAAGAACCCGATCAGCCCGCCGAAGAAACTGAGCAGAAAACTTGCGAGGAACGGCATCACTTACCCCCTTGGCGATCGCCGCCATAGAAAAGACCGAACAGATACAGCGCAGTAAAGCAATAAGCGAGGAAGGAAATTGCCTGATGAATAAGGTCGATGTATTGGCACCAGTTGAGGCGGAAATGCATGCCTTTGAAAAACCCGAATTCGAGTGGCTGACAGGCGATGGATTGCACAGGCAATTGCCAGCCGAAGTTAGGCGCATTCACCCCGTTCTTGATTGTGTCCAACAGGTCGGACCGTTGCGTGTTGTACGCATCTAAGGCCGCTTCACCCTCTGCCGTGCTGATGGTTTTTCCGGCAAAGCCTGAATCATCGATTGCGCACGCAGGCTGACCCGGCGCACCGCAATCGCTGCCGCCCTTACCGTCACCGGATGAACATGCAGGCTGACCAACGCCGCCACACGTAGGAGACGTTGAGCCACCGCCAGCACCGCCGCCATTGCCTCCCCCTGAGCCATTACTTGGCACATAAGCGCCGGGATTGCCAGTGCGGGAAACGCCGGTGATGTTGACGGAGCCGTCAGCGTTATAGCTACCGATTTGGAATGTGGTCTGTCCGGTCGGTGTGGAAACTGAAACCGATCCATCGGCATTGACAGAGACACTCTGTCCATCCATTTGCAGAGAATTCCCCTGCACCTGAATACCCTCTTGCGCGCAGTTCGGATTAGCGGAGTCAGACTGAAATCCGGAGGCAGTACGAAGAATTTCGCACGGCTGAGTCTCAGGCTTTTTAACTGCACCTGCGTCACTTAGTACGCAGCTTGTTCCACTGCCAGCGGTGTAGCCGGTAGGACATGTGACAGGCCCCGTTTCCGGGAAGTTGGATGCCGGGCATTTCCCCGCAGAGGCGGTGAGACCGATGCCGGGGCAGGCCGTCGTGTTGGTAGTGGATTTCACCGCGTCACTATCGGCACCGAAATCAGGGACCGTACTCAAGCTGTCGAACTTGTACCGTAAATGACAATGGCCGTCTGACTGGAACTCATGATAGAAGGTGCCAGGTTGGTTGTTATAGTTCCCTCGCGTTGTAGGTTGCCCGGCGCACACCGTTTGAGGCGTGGGGCCGCAGACATTGTTAGCGCAATAGATGGTCTGTGGCGGCGCGAGACCTGCCGGAGTATTGACGCTGGTCTGATTACCGGTGGTGGTCGATTTTGGTGTGACGTCGCGCGCACCTGACGCGGGATCATCGAATTTTGCGGGATCGGGATTGGAACGTGCGGCACTCGGATTGAGCTTTACCGTTAGTGGCGGCGTGCCGGTCGGCTTTCCGCTGGAATCCTTTTGTGCGAAGAACAGATCGTAAGCAACTATGGCAGCAGTATGCACAACGATGGATGCTTCCAAGGCCGTGGCGAGGCTGGCGTTGGCCGTCACTACACCACCGAGCCAAACGACAGCAGCAGCCAGCGGCAACAAGGCATGCGCAGAAACGACGACGCCAAAGGTAAGCACAAGACCGGCAACCCAACGCTTGATTTTCATCACGTCCCCAGAATAAGAGCGTAAAAAAAGGAACCCCCGGGAGTTCCTTTTCTACGGTTCACGCAGAATTAAATCGCCCGAGTGAAACGCTTGAACAGCTTGATGACCAGCGACAGGCCGACGAACGTACCGATCACTGGAAACACCAGATCGAACATCGATTGACCATCAGTGCCAACATCGGCAATGGTGGTGGTTGCGGACGCTGGCAATGCAGCATGTGCGGCTTGGATGCCAACCAGACCCAACGCCATCAAGGCTGCACCGTGCTTCTTCACTGGTGCCCACACACGCGCAGCGAGCGCCTTTACTTTCTTCAACATGGACTTCTCCTTTACGGTTCAAACATGCTCCGAAAGACGCTTGAACATCGTCACGGTGTAGCCTGCGACGAAGCCAATCGCAAACAGGCCGAGCAAGTAGCCTGCTATCTCTACGTAGTCGGCGGTCGTCATTTGGCGACCAGTCCGACTAAGAAACCGAACAGCAATGCAAACACGCAAGCGACAATAAAAATCAAGTCAGCCACGCTCGCATCTGTTGGAAGAATGACGTTCATCGCCTCACTCCCTTAGCAGGTGAAGACACGGACAATCAGGACGAAGTCCAGAATCCACAAGCCGAGGACTCCGACAGCTAAGAGAGTGATAAGCGAGTTCGTCATGATTAAGCCGTTGTCTTGGACTGATCAGCAGGCTTTGCAACTGGCTTAGTACTGCCATGTGGATGCAGCGCCGTGATGCGAGGAACGACAAGGCGGTCAAAGCTCACATCGAGTTCAAACTCTGCGAGGTAGCGGCCGGGAACGGTTTCTTTTAAATCACGCGGCAATAGCAATTCGCCGATCTTGGTAGAGTTATCCGGACCACTGACCACGCATTGAGCGCGAAACATTTCCCACGCCTTCCCGCTTTTGATGCTGACGCCAGACGATTGATTGATCGCGAGAATATCGATCAGGTGTTTGTTATCGATTGCAGACATGATTTACCCCTTTATGGGTGAGCACTACGATGGAAAGCCCTTTGTGGGCGACGGAATCCGCAGGACGCGGTATAGAGAATGGGGAGTTGCTTCCAGAAGGCGCGGAAGCCGCAGATGCGCTTTGCAGGTGTTCGCATACATACCCCCAAGTATTGTTTTATCTGTTGTGCTACAACAGATGTGCTATGTTTACGAAAACTCATGATCGTTAAATCTAATGATCATGAGAATATTTAACGATCATTAGATTGTCAAGAGGTATCTCATGAAAAGCGTGAAATTTATAGACCTGCTGATTGAGGCAAAGGGCCTGAAGAATGACGTGGCCGTATGCAAAGAACTAGGATGGTCTTCCGGCCAAATCAGCCAATACCGATCAGGTAAAAACATCATGAATAACGAGGCATGCATCGCTCTCGCAATCGCCCTTGAGACCGACCCGATGAAGATCATCATGGCGGCAGATTTAGACCGCGCAGAACGCAGCGGTCAGAAGTCACTATGGGAAGTTTTCTCGAAACAAGCTGCGATGGTCACCGGCGCAGTTGTTTTAGGTGGTGTCACTCTTTTATTGTCGCCTACCGCCTCGGAAGCCGCATCACTAAGCCATGCCGCAGGCCCGAACGATTTACATTATGTCAAATTATATTCGTAAGTTACGAAGCCTTATCCGGCTTACGTTTGGCATGAATCCCCCTCCCAAGCACGCCGTTTAATCCCCCTCCCAAGCACGCCGTTTAATCCCCCTAATCCACCATGCTATACTTTTACCAAGGAGAATCCGTGGCCACTACCTTTTTTGACACTCACGACTATGTGAAGCGCCTTGAGGAATCTGGAATCCCCACCGCTCAAGCCGAAGCCCACGCTAAAGCACTTGCAGAAGCCATGACCAACGAACTAGTGAAAAAAGCTGACCTGAACGAATTTCGCGCCGAAGTCGGAACCAAGTTCACGGAGATCAAAGGACAGTTTGAGCTACTTAAATGGATGCTCGGCTTTATGCTGGCCGGAACCGTCGCTATCCTGTTTAAGATTTTTCATTAAGCGCCCACTCTAAAAAAAGCCCCGCACCGGGGCTCTTTTTTTATGCCTTATCGGCTTTTCCTGAGGATTTCACAACGTCCTTTAGTGCGCCTAAAATAGCGTCTTGAAATCCCTTTGACTGCAAGACCTTAGCGAGAGTAACAGCATCAGGATCCTGCTCCTTTGCCCCATCACTTTCCTTTACTCCGAAAGATCGATCACCGACAAGAACCCTGAATTTATCGCGGTCCTCTCTACTTAGAGGCTCGATAAACGGACCCAGCGCCTCTAACTCCAACGCCAGCTTTCTATTTTTCTGTTCGATTTGAAAGAAACGACTGGCTTGTTGACCGGCATAAGCGGCAAATACGCCGAAGGTGATCGACAAGAAAATCCGCGATAACAATCCATGATAAAAATTAGTATCGGAAGACTCAACGGAATGAATTTCGGAAACCGTTCCAGGAAGGGATGTCTTTCCAACGCTAGCCGTCAAGGGAGCTTTCTGACTGGCTGGCGTAAGAAACTCTGCGAACTTAGGGAAAGCCACGACCGACGCTATAAAGATTAAACAGGCAAGGGACAACAATGTGATTGTCTGCCAAACATACAGAAATAATCTGGCGTGATCAGCTACTTTTTTATAACCCGATGTAATCCCCAGATTCCCAATCACACCTACTAAGCTCTCTACATCTTTCTTATGTTGATCGATTTTATCAAGAATTTCCGCAGCATTATCCTTGTATGTTGATTTGCGTCGAAAACTGACCCACTTAGCCGCATAATTTGCACCGAGAATTGACCCACGTATAGAACACAATTCTGCTTATGACCGTAAGCAGGAGATCGGAGTGATAGACGTGGCATTACTTGGAATTATTCGACGCTGGCACCTTCGTGACCAGGTCCCATTGCGAGAGATCGCCAGGCGTTTAGGTATCTCACGTAACACCGTCAGGCGATACATTCGCGCGGAAACCATTGAGCCAGCCTATGCAGACAGGCGTCCCCGAAGCTCTTTGGACAAGTACACATTCAAACTCTCGGCTTGGTTAAAGACCGAAGCGGCTAAGTCACGCAAGCAACGCCGGACGTTAAAACAGCTCCATTTGGAGCTGCGAGCATTGGGGTATGAGGGGTCGTATGATCGTGTCGCAGCCTTCGCCAGACGGTGGAAGGTGGATCAATTGGAGAGGGTCAGTTCCGCGAGCAAATCAACACAATGCGTTAATCATTAAAGCGCATAGCCAATTACTCAAGCAACAGGCGCTCATCACTGCGTTGTTTAAAACCGATTTTGATTATGACTGCTTGCAGGGCGACCATATGGCAGTGGTGGATTTCTTGGCCGAGGGCAAGGTGCAAGAGGCCAAGGACAAGCTAGCTGACCATTACAAACTGGTGATCCGGGGCTATCAGTTCAAAAATGGCGAGCCCGATGAAGTAAATATACCCTTGATCTTTGGTCCTGCTTGATCTGTACTCCTGCATGATGTGCGCGTTTCTCAGCCTGGCCCGTACCCAAGAGAGAGTTTCCGTTTGCTGGAAGGTAGCCCGCCATGTCGTCCCTATCAGATCGGTTAAATCCAGACCGCCGGCAATCTTGGCGCGCCTCTCAAAGCACCCTTCCCCCAGAAAGCCGAATTGTTGATACCGCTTACGCGCAAGGGCCTTGCCCTTACGCGCCAACCACGTCGATAACGAGTTGCCAGGCTAAATCGAGGATTGCTGAGCAATTGTGAGAATTTTCACGAACCAGCGCCCGGACTGCTGCCACCAAGGAACAACATTCCTTCTTTCTGGGTGCAGACATGAATCTGTTTTTCGAATTCTTCAACGAAGACCCGCATTTCTTCACGATGTTGTGCATCCTCGCGGGCGCATTCCTGTTTGGACTGTTTTATTTCTACGAGGCTGACAAGGAGTACGAACGCCGTGAAGCCAGCGAATGGGAAGAGATTGCAAATACCTTTTCCGATCTGAGCGGAGTAACCGACATTCCCGCCATCCTACGAATCGAGCATGCCACAAAACCTGAGTAAGCCCTGCACTGACCATGCAGCTAAGATACCGCATGTTTGATTACCGCTACGCAGTGCGCTTTGAGCAGCTCGGCCGACCCGGCCGCTACGGTGATCGCTGTGCTACGTACGATCGCTAGATGCGCAGCCGAATTGGCTGGGCGGCGATTGATTGTTCAAGGTTCTTCAATAAGGAACTTCTTCCATTGCACCAACATATAAACAGTATTGGTGTATGCAAAACATCGCGAACTTGAAGGTAAACATCGTTTTGGACGGGGGTTCGATTCCCCCCACCTCCACCAAATGTTGGCATGTTTATGCTCTCGAGAATACGCCTCCATTTGAAGGGGGTGAACAGGTTTCGACAGAGCGATCAGTAACCGGAGATACACCACGTCACGCGTCTGACGTAAATAGCGCAAATCGATAATTGCAAATGAATCGCAATATCTTGCTGTCGGGACCTAAAAACCGATAGCCGAGGAACCGGCCCCTTCGAAAGAAGGCTTGGGAACAGAATGGCCGGACCAACTCTGTCGTTTGCAGCGAGAGAAAAACCGGGCGGAAGCGAGAATTTCGGAGGTTCTCATTATCGGTATCCGTAGAGGGTGCAACCTGTACATTGGGGGCTTTTTCCGGCAAAGAAGCAGGCTCGTGGCAAACAGATGTCTGCCGTTCTTCAATTCCTTCACGTCTCCTGCAGCCGCGACCATCGCCGTCGCGGTAATTGCTTCCAGGCCATCCATTGCCTGAATCTTCTGACACAACGCCGAATTCGCCGTAATGCCCCATCCATTGATTGGTACATCAATGCGTTCTTTCACGACACGAATGTGCTCCGGCAGCTCGATCAAAATAGCGCCGAAGGTACTTCTTATATCGATCTCGCACTGGGCCAGCGCGGAAGGTGCAGCATGTTTGAATGCTACAGGTTTCTGCGCAATGAATACGCTTCGTTACCCGTCCCTCTCCCCTGGTTTGGTTGATCAAGGCTGTACATTGATGTACCCAGCAATTAACGCACGCGCGATCCACCATGTAACTGGAACATCCGTTCAGCCAGGTCAATTCCGAGAATGTCGGATATCCATGACACACCTCCCCGCTTAGATTAGATGAAACGCTGGTTTGATCCTATTTGTCGTGTCGGGGCGGCTGGGTAAATCGACAAAAGAAAAATGGCGTTCTGTCTTAACAGAACGCCATTACCTCGAAAGCGGGGTTTTGGCATGCCACGCTGACCTGCGGCATGGGGAGAGTGAAGCTGGCGCGATTAGGCAGGATAGCTGCTGGTGCCGCGCTGGCCTTCGGTCTTTTGCAGCTTGGCGTAGGTTACGCCGGTGGTCCAGCCGAACTGACGGTTTTCCGAGGTGCGTTCGCTGGTGGTCACCTTCCATGGTTTGAAGGAGTCGGGGCTGCGCAGTACGACATCGCGCTGTTCATCGGTATGCTTGGCCTGCACGGCATTGCCGTGTAGGCGCTCCAGCTCTGCCTTCGCGGCCAGGCCATCCATGACCGCCGCCGGCGACGGATTGAGACAGTTGCTGATCGAGAAGACGTGGCGTGAATTGCCTTCCGACTTTTCCTCGGCCTGCTTCAAGATGTCATACAGCCAACCCTTGGCCACTCGCATCTGCTCATGCACCGGCGGTTTTTCGGCGGCACTCTTGAACAACTGCTCGGCGCCCAAGGCGACCAGTTCACGCTGATTTTGGTTGACTCGATGAACATGATTCTTGATGTTGACGTCCTCGATGTCGATACGGGTATCGACCGCGTTGGTCTCGCCATCGCGCACGATGTAGCGTAGCTTGGTATCTACGCCGCTTTCCTGGAACTGCCGGTGTCCTGACGCCAGGCCACCGTAGGATTCACTGGATTTCGCAGTCGGGTCCATGGCGAACAGCCCATTGACGCTGACCACGCCAGCCTGACCCCAAGCATTGCCGCCGGATAAGGCGTTAGAGCGCGTGACTTCCATCCAGCCCGACTTGTCACTCTGGCGATACAGCTTGCTGCGGCGCTCCGATTTCGAGCCGGCGCCCAGGATCTGGATACGCGAAGCATTGTCGCCGGTACCGCCGGCTAGGGTCAGCGCGGATACATTAGGCGCGATCTCGTTGCGCACGGTTTCTTCGCGATAGGTCCCTACCGCGCTGACCGACAGGTTGCTGTGATTGGCCAGTAATTCGCCGATGAGCTGCGGCATCACCTGCACGCCCTCCTCATCTTCCATGAACTTGCCAATGCGTGTGTCCGGGGCGTTTCCGCGTGGCTTTTCGTCGCGGCCGAGCAAGGTTTGCAATACCGCCAGGGCCTGATCGCGGGTAGCCTCGTCGTCGCCGGCGCGCGGCAGGCGCAGCCATACGCCATTGGTGTCAGAGCGCTCGAAGGTCACGGTCTTGTCGACGCCGCCGCCTGAACTCAAGATGGATTCATAGCCGACCCGGACGCCGACGCCGCCACCGCCCCCCTTCATGGTGCGCTTTTCTGTGCCGACAAAAATCTCGAAACCCGTGGTCGAGAAGCCGATTTCGAATACTGCGCAGCGCGTGGCAGACCCCTTGATTTCGCCACGTATTGGCAGCACCACCGAGATGGTGCCCGGATCGAGCGACAGCGGCCAGGTGAAGGCCTTGGTGCTGCCCCCCATGACGCCGCCTTCGCTGGTCTTGAGCTTGCCGCGCAGTTCGAACTGATAGACCTTGGGCGCCAGATAGTCGTAGAGGTCATCGAGCGAACGGATGTTCTTCACCTCTTCGACCGCCGTCATGGCGCGCATCACCGATATATTGGTCTGCAATTCCCTACCCAGGTCAGCGGAGGATTTTTGCGAGTCATCGATGACGATATGCTCTTTGATGTCATCGAACAGGTCGATTACGTTGTGGGGATTAGCTACCTTTTCGCCATGCGTCTTGATGAAGTCGTTCACGCTAGTAGCGTCGATTTTTGCGTCGGCGGCGAGTAGACGTCCGAGGCGGTTTTGCACCAGATGGGTCAATGCCTGAGCGTCGTCGGCTTCCAGCGAGATGTGGCCTGGGCGCACATCCTTGTTTTCCTTGCTCTTGTCACCCGCCAGCAGAATGCCGCCAAGCATCAGGGCTTGGTCGCCGCTGAGCGAACCAGGAGCGATTGAGCTTACCGCGGTCTGCAAATTGTCGACCGCCTTGCTGGAGGACGGATCCTCGGTGATGACATCCAGCGCTTCTTGCGGCACCAGATCACGCAGGCGTTGCACGGCCTGGCGCAAGTTTTTGTCCAGCCTCGACATCGGGCGAGCCGGCACGTCGTAACCCAGAGTGGAGGTCTTCGAGGCCAGATCCAGTGTCTTATCGCTGAACGGGGTCTTGTCCTTGGAAGGATTGCGCAAGCCTTTTTTCTGTGTGTCGGTAATCCACTCGGTAAGCATCTTCTCCAGACGCTGGTTGACATCGATCAGCTTGGGATCAATCGCGGTGTCGGTATTCTCGGTGGCGGTGAAGAACTTGTTGCGCACGGCGTTGTAGCAGCCGCGCTCTACGTCGGTGCGGCTTTCATAATTGCCTTCTTTCTTGATGGCTTTGGCCGCGTCGTCAGCCGCGCTCAGCGCGGAATAGCGCGGCGTGTCTTCGATATCTCCGTCTCCGTCCCATGCTTCTTCCAGTCGCTTCATGGTGGTTGTGGCGAGCGCTTCGACTCGGAACGCGCTACGCAATTCCTTTGGAATTTCAGCCCCATTGATCTGTTCGGCCGCCAGCAAGCCACCTGGTAGTGACAACACCACCTGCATAGCCTCGCCATGCAGCTCATTCAGATCACTTTCGTCCAGATCACTTTCGGCGCCTTCCATCTCCCAGGCCTTGGCCAATGCACCGATATAGATGTCTACCACCATGGGTGCCGGCATCGCATGCTTCTTGAGATCGAATTCGCTAGTGATGACCTTTTGCAGCTTGTCGCGCACGAAGGCTTGCAGTTGATCCTTGTCTTTGTAGCCTTCCAGTCCGATCAGGCCGGTCAGCGAAGCTTCGACCTCTGTGGCGTTGGCTTCCTTGAGGTCGGCGAGTTCGGTTTCGAGGTCCGCGGCGGTATTGGCCGACAGACGATCCAGCGAGACCTTCATCTTCTCCAGATGACTGATCATCGGATTAGCCTCCTGCAGTGCCTGCAGGCCAAGCGCCACCTTGCGCAGCTCCTGCTGCTTTTCGAGCTGGACCTTCATTTTTGCGAGATCTTCCTTCAGCTTGGCGACATTGCGCCCCAGCTTGACATCGTTCTTGATCCTGTCTTCTTGTTTCTTGATCTTACCTTCGAGCTCTTCGCAGTGTTCCGCGCTTAGCTTGAGCGCCTTCTGCGCCGCATCGGGTGCCTCCGGCAACTGTTTTCTTAAGGACTCTAGCTCGATCTTGGCGGCGTCGTGCTTCAACGCGCCTACCTTGCGATTGTCGCCAGCCTGTTTCAACGCGTCCTGGAGCACCTCGATTAGCTCGCTGGTCTCTTGCCTGAGCAGTTCGATCTTCTTCTGGCGGCGCGCGGTGGACTGCACATTGAGGAAGGTCTGCATGGGAGCGTAGCCGTCTTGCAGCTTTACGTTGGCAAAAGGCGAATTTTTCTTTTGCAGCTTATTGGGCTGCGGTCCCTTACCCAGATGCACCGCCTTGCTGGTATTGGCCTTGACGTTCCCCTTGTCGGGAATGGAAGCCACGTCCGCAGCGGCGCGGCGCAGCATGCTGCCGGCCGAGCGGCTTTTGCTCTTGGCAGCACTGTTGTCAAGCAGCTTGTTGACTTCCTGTTCGATGTTTTCGATATCCTTGCGGAAATCTGTGGTGTTGGCCAGCAGCATCGCCTGCCAGGCGGAGGTGCTGCGTGGCGGGCGTTTTTGCAAAGGATCGTAGGCTTGCTCGATCATCTCTTTGGTCTGTTCGCTGCGTGGTTGTTCGTGCCGCACACTGGTGGCATCGCGGGTTACAAAATAACCCAAGCTTGATTGCTGGGTATGCCCAGCGGGAGTAAAAGCCATGACTGTCTCTCTTATAAATAGGCTCCGTGGCAATGTGCTCCGGCCATCGACCGCACACCATGCCAACTTCGAAACCGTGGTGAATATTCGGTGCGCTTGCATTGAAATGCGCCCCCATCTGTGGAGGTGACGCACCATAAAGTTGCATGGCATCGAAAAAAGTGTCGAGGACGCTCGCCAGTGACAAATCGAATTTGCTGCGTTCAGGAACCCTGACGCGCGCGCATGTGACATATCTGTGACTATTCGCGCCTGAGCGCGCCCACTCACCACCTCATATGAATCATCATGAAATCGACACCTATCGCGGGAAACGATCCTTATTCGCTTTCCAACACTGAACAGCCGCATCCCAACCGGAATGCGGCGCCATCGTCCACGCAGCCGCCGCTGCGCGCATCTCATTCACCTGCCTCCATCACCCGCCAAGGCCAGGGCATTGCGCATCAGCTGCAGAGCGAACATGCCGCCAGCCGTCCGGTCTCCCCGACCATGTCATTGGCGGAACTCAACCAGGCCCTTGACTTGGGCAAGCAACAGGCCATCGCGCATCTCGATGCATGCATGCCGCAAGCCTTCGCCGGCATGCCGATGCGCATGACCACCGCAGACCTGCAGCGTTATCATGCGCAGCACCTGGCGCAGGCCGAGCAAGCGTTCGACCTGACGCGGCTGAGCGCGCAGGCTGAACGCCTGGACGCATCCGCCCCAGACGACGAAAACCACGCTACGCTCAATCTGCAATCAGCCTACGACGAGATCAGCGAGCACCTCACGGCGCTGTATAAGGAAGCTGGCTGGTACATGGACCTGAAAAAGGGTGCCGTCAAGTGGGAAGCTCAAAGCCCGATGGTATGGATACGCCACTGCGACTTCGAGAACCTGAACGCCTTGCCTGGCCCGTCGCATGAAGGTGAGCATGGCACCGTGTCGCCCTATGAAAGCCAGGGCCAGCGCTTTGCCGTCAAGACAGCCAAATCGAGAAACAGCAGCAGTGACGTGCTGACCATCGAATTCGAGGGCTACAAGCGCGTTCTGGACAAAGCCGGCTTGCATCGCAACATGATGGTGCCGATTGGCTTGGGCAAGGTTGACAGGAAGCGTCGACTATTGCTTGGCCATGTCGACGGCCCCAACGGACAGGTGCGTTTCGCCGAACTGCGACAATGCCGGCAGCGTGGCCTGTTGAGCGAGCGTCAATTTCAGAGCGTCTTCAAGTATTTCATGCGGCGCGGTCTGTCGGTGGTGGGCCATCTGGCCGAGGCCGGCATTGTTGGAGGTGATTTCAAACCGGACAACATCGTCTTCGATGCCGAGCATGAGCCCATCTTCGGCGACCTAGGCATGTGGAGCGAAAGCGGCGCCCCGGCCGAGGGAAAGACGCCCATCTACGGCGCGCCGGAAGCCGACCCCGATGACGAACGAGGCGTGACCGCCAGCGCAGACCTGTTCAGCTTGTGTGCGACGACAGTTGCTGCCATGCACGGCGAGCAAGGTTTGTACGTGGTCGAGGAAGGGCACACCAAGCTGGTCTGGCCCAATCTGGTCTATAACCATTCGCCAAGTCAAACGCCGTCGGTACGTCATCCTGCCGCCGAAGACACGCCGCGTGGCCAGTTCTTTTCGGTGGCGATGAAGCTCGATCCAGATCAGCGTATTTCGCTGGCCGCGGCGCGTCAGCACCCTTATCTTAATACCACCGATACCGGCGCCCCGGAAATGAGCGACGACGACGTCAAGGCGATGATGAGCGACGCGTTGGAGCAACTGCACCAGCAACTGCAGCAAGAACAACAACAGGCCGCCTGATCATAGCCCTAACCGTTGCCTTTTCATCTGTATTGCGCAGGCCGCCTTCCTGACGGCCTTTTTCAGGAAATCGCCAGTGAGGCCATCATCCTTTCCCGGCCTCCCTGGCGCGCCGGCTGACGGGCATTTCCCGGCCTCAACTTGCTGCGCGTCGCTGTTGCGCTAATCCGCCGCATTGCTGAGAAATTGAGGGAATTTTCACGAAACAGCAAGCGGATTGCTGGCGCCAGAAAACAACTTGCCCATGCCGAGAAGACGCCAGGGTAATCCCCTCCTGCTTTCCTGAGCGGGTCTGGTTTCATCCCGCCCGGCAAAAAAGAGAAATGCAGGCCCGCTGCAGGGGCGCACGCAATCCCGCTACGCTACCTCCGCCCGGAACATCCACGACCCAAAATGGCACGGTTTTCAACAGGCAAACATGTGACGCATCAAGCGATCTGCGTTTCTTGCGTCAAGGGCATTTCCGACTCCCTCTGGTATTCCCAGGGCCAACGTAAATAGGTGCCGGCGTCCATGCTCATGCTGTAGTCAGGGCGGTACATCTCGGTGCCTTCGCAACGATAGACGCTGTAGGTTCTGACCCGATTGCCCAACGCTTCACAATATGCTTTGGCTCTCTCGAACGTCCAACCGCTGCCGCAGACATCGTCGATCAGCAGGATATCGTGTCCGCGCGGTGCTCGCCCCTCCCCGCCAATGAAGCTGGGAGCAGGATTGCTCCGGCTGCACAAGAGGTAATCCAACGGCAGCCCGGTCTTGCGCGCCAACAAGGCGGCGATCGGACTGCCGGCACGCAAGATCGCCACCAGTAAGGTGCTGTGCGCTCTCACCGTTGCATGCGTACGCTCGATCATGGCGTCGATTTCCTGCCACTGGACATGCGCGGTCCGCGCAAACTGCATCCATTCGGGCGGCTGGTCCCGCGTCAGGTCAAGCATGATGATGCCCATCTTCCAAGCGCGCCGCCGACGGCAATGTCTCAGGCATCATCCTTGCCTCCGCGTCGGGTGGGCACATCGCTCCACGGAGAACTGACATCCTGCCCATCGCCGTACCTGTGTTCCGAGTCGGCAATCACGCCGGTCTGCCGCGGTTGCCTTCCCGTAGCGTCAAGCGCCATCTGCGACGCGAGCTGGCGCGACTCGGGAAATTCCTCAAAAAAATTGTCCTCATCAAAATCGACCAGCGAGAAATCAGGCTCATTCGTCCAGGGATTCTGCGGCGTGACCGACAATGGTGTCGCCATGCGCGGAGACATCGCTTCCTCATGTCGGGTTCGTTCGAACGTCGACTGTTGCCGTTGTGCCGGTTTTTTGGCTGGAAGCAGCTGTGCGTACGCGGCCAATCTGGCAGCCTCGTCATACTCAAAACCGGCATTATCTTCAGTCTGATCCGCGATCTGCTGCTTCATGTCTGTTTCGTAGTAGCCGGCGAATGCATCCGATGGCAGTGTCCGCTCCTGCGTTGCCTCTTTCAATTCCTCGTCCTGCAGCTCCTGCTGTTCCTGCAGCGCTTCGCGCAACCGGCCCTGGACCGCGGCGCGATTCATGTTGGCGATGAAATTTGCGTTGTCGCGCTTGGCCGCATGATAGGCACGGCGGCCTTCCCCCTGCCGCGCTTCCGGATGGCCGGGATCGCCTGCGGTCTGCTCGGCCCATCGGGCCCGTTTACCGTGGTACACGGCCGACAAGTGAGGCTTGACGTTGGCCAGGGATACCAGAAATGACGCGGCTTTGCGCCGCTTGCTCATGCTGTCGCCGGCTTCCGCCGGTGCGGACACGGTCGTAGAACTTCCTGCCGACCGGACTGATGCGGTCTCGCTGCCATTCTCCTCCAGAGCGCCGGGCCTGGCGAAGTAGGTGTTGAGTTTGCGCGCCAGGTAACTGGTTCTGCGCGGCGGTGCGCCGGTTTCACCCTGCACCGGGCGGTAGCCTTTCGGCACGAGCTGTTGCTCGACGTCGGCGCTTCGTCGCGAGCCGATGTCGTTGAAGGCGTGGGTCAGCGCGATGTTGCCGTCCAGTGCGGCGCTGCCCAGATGTCGCTGGTCGCGCGCCTTGTCTGCCGCGCGGGAAAAACTGTCGCGTTCTTCACTTTGCGCCGGCGCCAGTGTCGCGGCCATGGCGTACATGCCCTGCTTGCCGAGCTGGAATCCGTTGCTGACGCCGATTGCGCCATACTGGATGCTGCGCTTGAGCGCCCGCACCGTTCCCATATCGCCGTTGTCATGCTGTCGGCTCGCTGCCGTCGCGACCCGCTGTCGCAGCTGTCCAGGCGTGGCGTAATTGCCTGCAACCGCATGGAAGTCGTCATTGCGCAGGTATCGCTTGTCATGCCTCGGCAAGGTGTGCTGCGCCAATCCGCCGGAGGGCTCGAATCCCTTGTCTTCCAGATCTGACTGAAAGAGGCGTGTACTTTCGGCAACGACATCGTCCAGTTTGCCCGGTTCGGCGGCATTGATCGTTTTCTTGTAGTTCAGGCGTTCATGCTTGAGATCTGTCTTCAGCTTCAGCGACGCCTGGCTCGACTGCCGCTTCTCTTCCGCCGCTGCCTTCTTTTCCTGATCGCCGGACATCTTTTCGAAACCAGCGCGACAATTGATGCTTGCGCCCTGCACGCCCGATCTCACCCGGTTACCGGCGCCGCGCAACGTCAGATCCGTCTGCCGCATCGATTTGATGAAGCCGCCGAATCCGCGCACCAGCTTGTTGTCGCTTTGCAGGAATCGATTGGAAAGCTTGTTGCTCGCGGTCGGAACGAACGTGCCTCGCTGCGCGGTCTTCATCTGGGTGGCGTCGCCTTCCAGATGGTAATAGTGTTGGTTGGGATTGGAAATGCCAAAGGGCATGATGCTCTCCTGGTGCGAGGCGGCGCTGGAAGATCCGGCGTTGATGAATGAAAATGTCAGGACGAAAAGGAAGAGGAAGAATGAGATCAGGCCGCATCCAGAAAGTGATGCAGACGCCATTGCTTAGCCTGGTCGACCAGACTGTTCATCAGATGGATCAGTTGTTCCGGATCGACTTCGCCGAGGCGATAGTGATACCCCAGCGTCACCGCCTTCGACGGCGACAACATGAAGGCCGGCGAATGACTGCCGTACATCGCCAGGTTGAATTCCAACAGTACCTCATAGGCCTTCAGCAACCGGTCTTGCGGCGGCGGGCCGAAATCGCAGTAAACGACAACGTGGTCGGGTTCCGCGTCCTCGTCGTAACCGAGATAAAAATCCACCCCGTCCATCTGGATGGGGTGGCCTGCCATGAGTCGCTCCGGCTCGGCCAGATTGGCCAACCGGCAAAAACCGTTGGCAAGTTCAACGAACATCTCTTTGGACATGGTATTTTTCCTCTGCTGAATAGGCCGACGGCGGCGTCTGTCGCCTGTATGTGGAACCTCGACCCTCAAGGGTTCCCGCTGCCGCCCTGTGCGCCGGCATCAGTTTTCCGAGGCGGCAAGCAAACGATGCTGCGTCTTCGAGCGCACCTTGCGCCTCCCATCAAGGAAATATGTCTTCTGCCATCGCCTGGCCTGTGCCGAAAAATGCACGAAGGCCGCCAGCAATTTCCGCGCATCGATGCCCGCCAGCCTGGCCCGGCCTGTCAGCATGACGTGATCGGTCTCAGAATTGACTGCGAACGCGGGCGTGTCGACGCCGAACATCAATAGATTGCACTCGAGCAGGCACTGCAGGATCTCGGCGCGGTCGGGCGTGTCGGGAAGCGCGCCGAAGTCGCACAAGTACGCCACGGTGCCGGCGTCCAGTCCCGACCCCTCCATCAACGTGAAGATGACACCGTCCAGTTCCAGCCGGGCGTGGTCACGTTGTCCGACGGGGCGAGGAACGTTCGCCAGCGCGGCGATGGCGTCCACGAAGCTGCGGAAGATGTGGTTCTCCATGGGTCAGTCTTTCACTTGTTGCCGCGTCCTAATGGGTCGCCGCCACGGATGGTCGGTTCCACGCCTGGCCCGAGATTATTTTTATTGCATTTCCGTCATCTTCCGGTGGCGAAGCGACAATGGAGCCACAATGGAACAAGCGTTTGATAGTCTTTTCTAATCGTCGTCTTTGATTAATACCATCGGTTTATCGTCCGTAGAATCAATGGCACACGGCAATTTTGCGTTAACATGGACGAAATCAGCTGTCGCAAAAGACAGCGTCAAAAATAGTGAAAATCAAAGAGACAAAGGGACGGGAAACATTGCCCCTGAAGAGAGCCGGCGAACTATCCGGAGACCTCTCTTATCGTTTGCTGTTAAGCATGTCATGCAGTTCCAGCCTGTTATAGGCCACCCGCAAGGCATCGCGTGCGCTGATGGACTTCTTTGTCGCCAATTGCAGCAGGACTTCGTTCAGGTTGCGCGACATATTGTCTTCTTTGCGCTTCATGAATTCGGCGATCAGGTGCATCTTGCTGGCGTCTAGCATATACGGCGATATCTGTTGATAGGTGTTGAATACCATTTCGCTTGCCATGACGTGGTTCTCCCCGTCCTCCGAAGGCAGGAGGCTTTGGAATATGACGCCGACCAGCGAATCGGCCAGCGTTGCAGCGCGCTGGTTGCGCTGGTCTTGCGGAAAGAAACTCAGCAACTTGGTGATGGCGCGAACGGCGCTGCTGGTATGTAAGGTTGCCAACACAAGATGTCCCGACTCGCCGGCGTGCAGTACGGTGTCCGCCGTGTCGAAATCGCGTATTTCACCGACCATGAGCACGTCCGGCTTTTGACGGAGGGCTTCGCGCAGGCCGCTGGAAAAACTGGCAGTGTCGGTCGGCACTTCTTTCTGGGAAATGATTGACTGCTTGCGACGCAGTTCGTATTCGATCGGCTCTTCTATGGTGACGATATGCCCTTGCCGCGTGGTGTTGATGTAATCGAGCATGGCGGCAATGGTGGTGGTCTTTCCGGCGCCGGTCGGTCCGGTGATCAGGATGATGCCTTTGGTGGCTTCCATCATGGTCCTGACATAGACCGGCAGACCGGTTTGCTCCAACGTGAGCGGCTGCAAGGGGAAACGCCGCATCGACACCGCCACCCGATTGCCGCGCTCCATCCGGTAGATGTTGCAGCGCAACCGCCAGTCTTCCAGTACATGAGGGCAATCCAGCGCCTTGTCGACGATCTTGTCTTCCCAGTCGTCGTCGATGGCGGTGAGCAAGGGCCGCATGTCCGCGATCGTGACCGCCCGCTCCCCGACCGGGATCCATCCGCGGGGAGTTTTGATCATGATGATTTCATTTTGCTCGATATGGATGTCGGAAAAGGCTTGGCGCGCCTTCATCAGCGAAAGGATTTCTTGCTGGAGGTCGCGCGTCCGAAAGGGATTGTTTGACATTCAGGCACCTGAATTCTGAAAAATGTTTTGGAACGGAGTACTTGCTTCAACGGCCGGCTTTCTGCTTTGTGAAGCGGCAGACAACATGATGTCCGATGAAAGGAGATGCACATGAACGCCTGTATCTGATCGTCGAAACGAAACGCACTATTTGGAGTCCCTTCCCGCGACAATCCTGGATCTGCATGAATAAAACAAAAAATTCCGGCGATGCAATGCAACTCAATTGGTCCCGATCATGAAAATTGCCTGTTACATCCGCAACATCTTTGCCTTGGAACAAGTACAGACCTGCTTGCAACGGTCAGGCTTTGAATCAATTCATTTCGATTCCGAAATCTCGCTCTTGCGCACCCTGAAACGACATGCCTTTGATATTGTCGTCATCGACATTGCCAACGCTGCATCCGAGGGCGACAGCATTTTTTCCTGGCTCAACGTCCGCACCGAGCGCATACCGACATTGATATTGTCCCCGCTGCGCACCGCAGAGCTGGTGGCGCAAGCGATCGACAAAGGCGCAGACGACTTCCTGCTGCGGCCTTTCGAGTCGATCGAACTGATCCTCCGCATCAATACGCTGATACGGCGCTGCATCTCTTCCGGCGTACCTCGCACCGTCGAATTTGCCGGATTCTCGCTCGACTGCGATACGGCGCAATTCAGCTTCCGGGGCAAGCCGATTGCTCTGACCACCCGCGAGTTCTGCATGGCCTGGCTGTTCTTTTCCTCACCAGGGAGGTCTATTTCACGCGAGGCCCTCGGAAACGCGATCGGTAATCCAGAAAACGAAGTCCCCGGCAGAATCATCGAGCAGCACATCTGCAGCCTGCGCAAGAAACTCGTCGTCGACGACCGCCAGGTCGTCATGATCCGTACCGCCTGCAGCCACGGCTATCGGCTGGAGCTTTGCAGCGGCAACGACGCAGCGAACTCGTGATACCAGTCAACGTCCGGCCAATACCTCGGTCGGGATGTTCCGGTATACCTTACGCGCATACTTCAGGCGCAATTGAGGATTGTGTGCGTTGTAAGCACCGACCGCTTCCCAGGTGGTTCCGAGCCTTTGCATGTTCTGCGACAGGATCCACGCACCCACTTGCAGATTGATGCAAGGATCCTTCAAGGTCTTCTCGTCGACGCCGTATTTCTTCAACGTCGGCAGCCAGCTGCTGTTGATCTGCATCAGGCCGATATCGTACGAGCCGTTCTTGTTCCGGTTCATCGCCACGGGGTTGAGGTTCGACTCCGTCTTGGCGATCGCATACAAGAGATGGACGTTCACGCCATACCAGGCCGCCACCTCTTCCCAGCAAGCGCTGGCCGGCACGCAGAAGCACAGTGAAGCGGCCGTCAGCATCGGTTGCAGCAGCCGCAACCTTCTGTCGAGGAAAAATTTCTTAAGGGCTATAAGTACCATTTGCATATCTCATTGTCTTGTCCGCGCCGCAAATGAGCGGCCGGTAATTCGCATCCATGACGATCGTGCCCATCGGGTAGTTGATATAGGACGTTGCATCGATCGGATCGTATTGAAGGTAGTGGCAAGGAGTTCCGGGCGTCATGACGGTAAAAATCGTAATGGCCTCGCTCTCCATCCAACGGAGTGCCTGGACGCCTTGCGCCACCACGTTGTGGCTGGCATTGACGTCGAAGCTGTTGACGGCGTGCACGGCGTTGACGTCGTAACCCGCCCACATGGACCCTCCTGAACTAATGTCTCCGGAGGCGGTGATAGTTCCACCGGCGCTGATATTTTGCGACGCCGCGACGCGCCGCGCCGTGATGTCTTGCGAGGCATCCAGGGTGGTCGTCGTGATGCGCCCGGGCACATCGAAGTTGCCGTCCTGATCGATCGCCAGCGGACGCCAAGAAGAACCGTCGTACATGAACGCCCGCGCCAGCGACGTCACCATTCGCACGTCGCCCACCGAACCCGAAGGCAACGACGCATAGGTAGATACCGGCTCCTTCCATTGCGAGTAGCTCGACCAGACGCCTCCGCTCGAGCAGGTCAACAGCGCGCGCGTGCCGCTGTCCAGAGCGACGCCTGGTTCCGCCACTCCGCTGGCGTTGAGACACGATGCGCCATTGGAGACCAGCGCGGCGTTGGCCATGCGGATCGGCGTGTTCATCCGGTTCAGCTCGGGATGGCCTGGCACCGCGTTGCGATAAAGGTAGTCGGTCGACAACATGCCGCTGCCGTCTGTAAACAGGTTCGATACCAGGTGGCCGCCGTCGGCCGCGCCGCCGGACAACGCGCTGGCGCTGGGACAAGCGGTGGAACGATACGCCGAGGTGTTGAGGCTCCAGGTGGCGCCCTTGGCATTGGCAGTATCGCCGGTGCTGATATAGCCGCCTCCCGGGCCGGCATTCATCGCCGCCGCAGGCAGGTCTTTTTCGGGAATGACGCCGCCGCCGGTGGTCACCACCAGCACGTCGAATTTGCCGGGAGCGCCTGCAGGATCGGGCTGACGCACCAGCACGCAAGGCGTCTGCCGGTAAACATTGGTGGCCGCCATGCCGCCGGGCAGGAACCTGCCGGTCTTCAGTTGCGCCAGCGATACCGTCGCCACGGACGCTGCCGTTGGCGTCAGGCCTTGCAGCGTCGCGGCATTGGCGCTGATGTATTTTTCCGCGGCGGCCGCCACTTGCGACTGGTAGTAACCGGCCTGCTGGCCCTTCATGTCGTCCACCGAACCATCCATCATCGTCGACAGTCCCAGCAGGATCATCGTGCCGATCGCCAGCGCGCCCAACAATTCGATCATTGCGATGCCGCGTTGTCGGTGTTGGGGATGCCGCCGGGGCAACCGGGAAAAACGTAAGGAGGTCGTCATTTTGTCATCGCAATCCATACTGGAGCGCCGTCGGGAACAGACTTTCCCGTCAACGCCGATAGCGGAATATTGGTGTCGCCGAACAACGGCGACTGCAGGGTCGATGCCGTGGCCTGGTAGGTGCCGACAAGGATGGACTGGTGCGATACCCCGACCAGTTCGCCGACAATGTTCTGCGCCGGCAACGACGATGCATAGATGTAGATGATGCCTGCGGCATCGCGGTAGTTGTTCCAGATCGCAGAGCTCGTACCTTGCGCCATCCGCGTCCATCCGGGTAACGCGCCGCTTGCCGCCAGCGTGGCGTAGCTGACGCTGGCGTCATGGATGTCGTAGATCTCGAAATAACGGATGACAGCCTCGCGGTACATCGCCATTTCCCTGGCCAGGCTGATCACCGCCTGGTGCTGCAGCCGGTCGCCGGTTTGCAGGCTGCGCGTGGCATACGCTCCCGCCACCGCCAGCATCACCGCCAATACCGCGATATTCCACATGGCATCCTCCAGTCCCTGCTTTCGGCGCGTCAGACGCCCTTGAAGGTCAGCGTATTTCCGGCGTTGGTGGTAACCGTGCAGGTCCCCGTCGCCGCCGAAGTGGTCACGGGGAAGGTGGTGATCGTCGTGGTGCCGGCGATCGAGACCCAGCCGTTGGCACCGCTCAGCATGTTGACGCAGACGTCTTGCGGCACCGCCTGGTACACGAGGTTGAAGCCGTTGCTGGACGAATCGGCGCTGGCCGTCACCGCGCCGCCCCAGCTGTTGGTGACGGTACCGTCCGCCGCCTTGATCAGGGTACCCGGCACGGCGTTGGCCGCCACCAGTCCGGGCATGATGTCGGCGGGATAAACCTGGCCGATATACAACTTGCGGATTGCAGTTCTGAGGGCGATGACTTCTTCATTGGCCTGGTTGGACTTGGCGCTGCTGAAAGCGCCTGTCAGCAACGACACCGCACCCAGCACCACCAGCGCCGCGATGCCGAGGTAGGCGATGCCTTCCAGCAGCGAGGCGCCGCGCTGGCGCGCCAGCTTGCTGTCGTTGCGCAAAGGAGAATTCTTCAGGCTCAAAGCAGGTATACGTTTCATGGTGCATTCCTCTAAAAGTCAGATTTCAATGAACGCTGCGCGTGATGGCAGCAATTTCCTGCTGGATGCCGAAAAATCCGGTAACCAGCCAGCCTATGACCACCGCCAGCACGACGATGGAAATTCCGTTCAGCAGCTTCATCCTCAGCGATATGATTTCCACCCCCTCTTCCATCCATTCATCCGCCATCAGTTTCAGGGCCTCGGCGAATCCTCTGTATTCGGCATAGACGCAAAGATCGTCGATGACCTCACGGGAAGGAAACTCATATCCCGCATTGCGCAGCGCCTCGCCGCAGTTCAGGCCGGAACGCACGCCCAGCAAGGCGCCCGCCAGCCGTTCGCGCAGCCACGGATGCGCCATGTCGGCCAGGCGCATCAGTGCTTTCTCTACCGTCACGCCGGCCGACTGCAGCGCTGCGAACGCCATCAGGAAGCTGCTTCCTTCCTTCAACCGGTAGATCGAATATGGCGGATAACGGTCCGCGAAGATGCGCAAGCTGCCGCGCCAGCGCGGCATCGACAGGATCAGCAGGACAAACAACGCTACCACCCCGGCGATCGACACCAGCATCCATTGCTGCACCCATTCGGACATCAGGTACAACGACCTGGCGGGACCGTGCCAGGTGGTCGGATCGATCATGCGGGTAAATTGCGGGATCACCTGCGTGCCGAACAGATAAATGTAGACCGCCGTCAGGCACAGCACCGTGATGGGATACGCAATGCCGCCGAGGATCACGCTGTTGATCTTCTTACCGGCCTGCACCACCGTGACCACCGACAGCAACGCCGTCTCGAGTCGGCCGGATTGCTCCCCGGCCATCAGGATCATCTGCTCGGACTTCGGCACCCAGGGTTCCAGTCCTTCCGACAGCAAGCGGCCGTTCTGCACCGTGCGGCGGCAATCGTCGAGGATAATCGCCAACGGCTCCTTGGACTTCTTGCCCTGCTCCGAAGCGCGTGCATGCAGCTCCTCCAGTATTTTCAGCAAGGGCAGTCCGTTCGACAGCATTTTGGCGATCTTGCGATACAGGCGTAGGCGTACCGTATCGATGAATTGCGTCCTGGCCCACCAGCGGTTGATGTCAGGTAGCATTGCCGCCCTCCACCACATGCAAGGCCGGCGCCGGCAGCTGGGCAGCGGTGCTGAAATAGCCCACCACCTTCTCCGCCATGCGCGGATCGATCAGGCCGGCCGCGACTTTCTCGATAGCGTGGTCCAGCATGGTGCGGCCGCCCAGCTCGCGCAGCCAGTAGTTGGTGGCCAGCGTCTTCTCGCCCAGGCGCACATAACGGAAAAACTCGTCGTCGGGGATGATTATTTCCGCCACCACGGTGCGGCCGATGGTGCCGTGATGCCCGCAGGTCGGACAGCCGGGGCCGAGTATGCATACTCCCTCCAGCGCAGGCGAGACCGCTTGCTTGACGCGCGCCAGCACAGCTGGCGGCAGCTGGTCCTGGTGCGTCGCCAGCGGCAGCCGGCAGTCCTGGCACAAGGTCTTCACCAGGCGCTGGCTGATCAGCCCGGTCACGACCGTATAGTCTGCCGTCAGGTTGGGCGGCAGGCCCAGGTCCGTCAGCCGGTCCATGATGGCCAGCGCGCTGTTGGCGTGCACCGTGGTCCACACCTGGTGACCGGTCATGGAGGCCCGCAGGGCGTTTTGCGCCGACGCCTTGTCGCGCACCTCGCCGATCATGATGGTGTCGGGATCGAGCCGCATGGCGTTGGAGATCGCGGCGGCGAACAGGCGCGAACGCTCCTCTTCTGTACCGGCGTTGGTGACGGCGGTCTGCACCGCACCCTCGATCGGGTATTCCACCGGATCTTCGATCGTCAGCACGTGCATTTTGCCGCCGGCCTCGATGATCTCGCCGGTCAGGATACGTTGCAGCGTGGTCGATTTGCCCGAGCCGGTCGGTCCGCTGATGATGTTGATTCCGACCGGCTGCTCCTTGAGGTGTTGCAGGGCGGCCGCGTGCGCATCGGAAAAGCCGAGGGGCCGCAGATCTGTGTTTTCGCCGGCGTCGTTGTACAGCAGGCGCAGCACCATCACGCTGCCCTCGTTGGTCGGCACCGTGGCGATGCGTACGCCATACAATCCCGGCGGTAATTTGTCGCGGTCGGCGATGCTGGCGTCCTGTCGCTCGGTCGGCTTGTAGGAGCTGTCAGAGACCGACGTCATGGCGCCGTACATTGTAGCCAGCAGCCGTTCGCCGTATTCACGCGTCTGGCCGCCAACGGGCACCAGGTCGTTGTGGATGCGGAAGTAGATTTCGGTGCAGTTCTTCCGTACCCGGATATGCACGTCGGAAGCACGGGCACGCCAAGCCTTAGTCAAGAGGTCCTTGGCCGTGACCTGCATCATCGAATGTTCCTGATGACGGTCCGCCACAGATGAATTGCTGTTCTGGTTGATGCGACTGATTACCTCGACCGAGGTGAACACCACATGGTGCTTGCGCCCCATGCGTTCCAGCCGGCCCTGATAGGACATCACGTGCGGATTCAGGTTTTGCCCCGCCACTACCAGTAGCCTGCCGTCAGCCAGCAGGCACAGCAGCTTTCGCTCCTCCTCGCTGGCTTCGAATGCGCCGGTGTTGCTGAGGATGTCGGCGCTGCTGACATCGTTGATGTCGGCGAACGACATGTTGTAGGTATGCTGCTGCGTCTGCTCGTTATGCCTCGCGATGCGCAGTTTCATCTTGCCGCTCCCCGCAGCTGCGGCGCAGGCAAGGACAAGCCTGGGCCGGGGAAGCTCGGATTGAAACCGTTGTTGACCTGGCTGTAGGTCGCCAGGCGGACGCGCTGATTGTTCTTCGATTGCGCCACCACCTCGCGCGGTCCGATCGATACGATCTTCATACCGGTCGCAAGCGTGTCGCCTTGCTGAACATCGACGATGCTGCCGTCGCTCAGCTGCAGCGTGGCGAACATGCGGCTGCCGATACCCTCGATGGCGCGGATCACCGGATCACCAACCACGGTGGTCTGGGTGATGGCCGAAGTGATGCTTTGCTTGGCCGCGATCTCGTTCTGCTTGCCGACGATATTGGCCTGCACCTCCAGCTGTTTCTCTCGCGCCTTGAGCACCAGCGTCTCCGCCTCGATTCTCGTCAAGCTGTCCGACGTGCTTTCGGCGCGCGCGCCGGCCCCCGCCAACCCGACCCATATTGCGAATGGGATCACCAGTTTATTTTGCATAGATCGTTCCCTCCAATAGCCATTCGGAACCGCGATAAGTCAGCTTCTCGATCCGGACTCCCGGACGAGCAAGAATCGATGCGATCGCCTCGGGCTCGACCCCGTGCGCGTTCAGCATGAATGAAAAGGATTTCCAGCTCGGTCGCCACTGGCCGGCCTGCCCGCCGGCGCCGGCTTGCGGCGTCGCTTGCCCCTTGCGCGGATCGATCTCCGCGATCCTGGCCGACAACCCCATCAACTGCAGCGGCGACACAATCGACTCCAGCAGGCTGCGCTGTTCGACCAGCGCGTCGTTGACGCCGGCCTGGGTCTTGAGCGCCTTCACGTAAGTCGCCTTGTCGCCGCTCGGGTCTACCAGCGCTCCCGGCACCTGTTCATGCAGCATGGCCACCGTCGAATTGCCGCGCGACCAGGCGTAGCTCTGCTGGTCGGCCGTGCAGCTGTAGGAGTCGAGCAGCCAGCCGCCGGCGGTGATATGGCCAAAATGTGCGTGACAGGAGCGCACCAAGGCCAGCGGAACCGGCTTGCCGGTCCACGGCCGCGACGCCGCCGACTGTTCGCGCAACATGTTCTCGCGTGCCGCGGCGATAGCGCGGTCGCGCGCCTGCTCTTCCTGCTTTTGCTGGTAGTAGCGATAACCGTACATGCCGCCGACGGCGACCAGACCGGCCACCGTCGCCGCCGCCATCGCCTTGGCCCAGGCCGGCGTGCCGTCGATCTGACGCAGTCCCCACCAGGCATGCACCCGGATCGAACCATCCTTGCGATGCGGGATGAAGCTCCGGATATCGCGCGCGTTGAAATTGTGGAAATCGAGATCGGCCAGCGTGCTGTCGCCGATGATGACGTTCCAGCCTCCCATCGCATAGTCGCTTTGCAAGCGCTCCATCACCTCCTGGCGCGGACCGGCGAAATCGCCGTTGGGCAGGAAATTGGCGTCGCGCACCGCAAAATACGCCCACATTCCGTCCGGCAGTTCGAAGGCGCCCAGCCAGTTATGCACCGGCTGCTGTTCGCCGTCGTAGAAGGCGCCTTCCAGCGCCAGCGTCTTGGAAACGACCGCAGCGAGAGAGAACATGCCTCTGCGCACGCCCTCCTTGCTCTGTGCAAAACCGGCCTGGGCGGTTGAATGGTCCATGCGGATGACCATCAGGTCGGAGTCGATCTTGCGGCCAAGGTCGGCCGCCTCCCTGGCCAGCTCGCGCGGACGGGACAGCGACTGCCAGAACAGACCGCATACGAACTTGTGCTTCTCTATCTGGGTGATGTGCAATGCCATGGCGCGCCCGCTATCTCACAAAGCCGCCATTGTTACCGGCGTAATCAGGACGACGATGACTTCCTTGTTGGTGGCGGCGTTCATCCCGCCGCCCAGCACGAAGTTCTTCGGAGTGCCGACGCCGCGATAGTCAAGATTGTCGTCGGTCTGTTCAAAGCCGCTGATGATCAGCGTCTCGTTCGATTTCATCGACACGCGCTGCAGGAAATTGCGCGTATCCAGCTCGGGCGATTCGATGTGCGTGCCGTTGCTGTCGATGTTGCGGATCTGGCGCAGCGTCGAGATATCGGTCGAGAACTGCAGCATCACGGTGCCGTTGGTCAGCACGTGCGGCAGGATGCTCATGTTGAAGCCTGCCGTCACCACCCCCGGAATCAGCGTGGTGGTGGTGCCGACCTGAGCCACCACGGCGGTCTGCGACGACTGCAGGTAGCTGGTCTGGCGCGCCACTTGGACCGGGACCGGCTGGTTGTTCAGCGTCACCACCGAAGCGGTCGTCTGGCGTCGCACCTTGCCCTGCTCGGACAACGCATTGATGACCGCCTTGCTGCCGGAGAATTTTGAACCGCCGACAATGCCGGCGGTGAAGCCCACCGCGCCGTCGGACGGGGCAAAGCTGTTGCTGATGCCATAGCGACGGTTCAGGCTGTTGTAGACGGCCGACCAGTTGATGCCGTATTCATCGGCGTCACGCAGGCTGACCGACAACACCGTGACGTTGATCGCGATCTGACGCGACAGCGCCTTGTTCTCACCCTCGATATAGGCGGCGACACGATCCAGCGAATCCGGCGTATCGACCACCGTGATAGCGCCCGTTGCCGGGGAAGCCAACACCTTGCCGTAAGGAGACAGCATGACCTTGATGGCGTTTTCCAGGCCGGTATAGACCGACAGTTTCGACGCCACCCCGGTATTCTGCGAGTTGTTGGCGGACACCGAACTGCCGCCTCCAGTGCTGCCGCCGCCGGCGCCGCCTCCGCTTCCGCCACCGCCCGACACACCGCCGGTCGAACTGGCGCCGCTGGTCACCGTTGCGGTAAACGTGGAGTCGCCGGGGATCGCGCTGATCTGGAAGTTGCGCGATTCGGTATGAAAGAACTGGATCACGCCGTCGACGTATTTCCATGACACGCCGAAGCGCGCCGCCGAAGTGTCGAGCAGCCCCTTCAACGAACCGTTGCCATAGGAAATGCGCACGCCGTTGGGCATGTCCGCAATGCTGTTGCCGGCAGTCCCGGACGGAACGGCTGCCGCAGCGCGGCCGGCTGCGCCGGCAGGTGCAGCCGCAGCCTCGCCCGGCAGTCCCGGCGGCAACGGCAGCATGCCTGGCGCAGCGCCCGCCCCCGCCATCCCCGGCAAGCCGATCCTCGTGCGGAACGCATGCCCCGCCACAGCTATCGCGTCCGGCGTCACCTTGCTGGGAATCCCCGAGCGCAGCGTGATGCGCTCAGCCAGCTCGGACAACGAATTGATGGTGCGATCGAAGGTGGTCGGTTCGTAGAAAATCGGTGGCAAGGCCGGTTGCCCCAGCTTGACCACGTTCTTGCCGAGCCAGATGCCGGTGTCGTGCGTCACCAGCGGCGTGGCCGGTATCACCGCCCCGGGCGCGGTGCGGCCAACGTCCTTGACCAGGTTGCGCACCTTGTCGTCGGCCTGGCTGATATCGGAATCGATCTTGCCGGATAAGCCCGTGCATCCGCCGACCAGCAAGATGGCCGGAACCAGCGCAGTAAGTTTCAGCGACATTATTCACTCCCCTTGGACATGATGCGCAAAACCTTGTTGCCTTGATAGAACACGGCCTTCATCGGGATTTCCGCGCCCTCCATGCTCTTTGCGACCGTGCTGACCGCTTCTTCGAACGAGCCGGGCACGGTGGTGCGCGCCTCCACCGCATAATCGACCGGCAGCTCCCACAGCAATTGCCAGCCGGCCTGCGCTGCCCACCGCGCCATGGCGGCATTGAGCGTCTTGTCGGCGACAACGATTTCCCAGGTCGGATCGACCGGCCTGGCTTCCACCCTGGACGGCACGCTCGCCGCAACTGCGGGAGCAGGCGCGGCGGCGGACTTGGTGCGCGTGGCGCGCGTGCTCTTCTTTTCGCCGTCCAGCTTGGCCAGGAGAATCGTGTCGACGTCGCTCGTTTCACTTGCGGCCGATGCCAGCAGAGGCGGATCGCAATCGTCGCCGAAGGCTCCGTCGGCTGCCAGCAGGTCGAAGTTCACGCCGCTCGCACCTGCGCCTGACGGATAGCGCATCGTCGCCACGCCGGAAGCTGCCGGGCCGGCAGCATGAGCGAGCGGAAAGAACGCCTGCAAGGCAGTGAAAACAAGGGGGACGATCGCCGACTGCGCGCGGCGCGGGCTGTTCCCGATCCGACCCATGCGCCTGTTGAATAAGCTTGTGAGATACATAACCTTACCCTTCTCTGCCGCGTAAATGAAAAAGCCAACCAGCGCATTCCACTGCGATCGCAGACGCCGGACGACGCGCCGCGATGACGCCTCCGCACCTTGCTGCAACCAATGGCGCCGACGAATGAAGACCTGACGTTGGCGACTTCCGGACGAAGAACCGACCGGCCTGCAAGCGCCGGCCGAAGCAACCGTTCCCCCCCCGGTCCTGTCTGCGTTACTGTCATTCCCAACCACCTGGCGGCAAAAGAGATATTTGCCGTTCCGGATCCTTGGCCGTGCCGTGTTTTACGTTCTTACTTTTATGTGCTGCGATGAATTTTTTCTGATGTTAGCGAAGTCACAGAAAAAAACTCTCAACAAATATGACCGAAGAAAAAATGAAATTAAGACAAGCTTTGAGATCCCAAAACTCTTCTGCGCGCGCCGCTCAATAGACACGCTTGGGCCTGGCGCAAGTCGGCGCCTTGGCGCGCAAGGGCACACGCACTCCGCTGCCCATCGACATGCCGGCCAAGGGTGCATCCGCCATCAGCGGCGCGTTGGCGTCGGGGGCGCCGGCTGCCGAGGAAACCGCAGCAGGCAACGGTTCCTTGAGGGTCGATACGCCTGAGTCTGGCGACGGCGCCGCTGCGGTCGCCGTCGCCGGTGCAGCGGCGGCAGTCGTCGCTGCGACCGCTACCGGAGGCAGGCCGGCTGCGGCCCGACGGGCGGCCGCGCGCTGCTCCTTGGCAGTTTCCTTGGCGCGATCCGTGGTCCTCGACACCGTATTGGCGGCCACGCCGTCCGTTCCGGTGATGCGAGGAGTGATCAGGAACAGGCGTTCGCGCGTGCTGGTCGATTGCGATTCGCTGCGGAACAATCCGCCCAGCACCGGGATATCGCCCAGCACCGGCACTTTCTGTTTGTTGCGCGTCAGCGATTCGGCGCGATAGCCGCCGATCATCAGCGTCTGCTGCATGTCGATGATTGCCTGCGTGCTGATGGTCGAACGCGTCACATTCGCTGCAATGGTCCCGGTATTGCCGGAGGATTTTGAGGAACCATTGTTATCGGTGCTGTCGAGCGAACCGTCTTCGATGTCCACTTCCAGGCGCACACGCGTCTGGCCGCCTTCATGGATGATGCGCGGGATCACCCGCAGCATGGTCCCGGCGGTGATATCGGACATGTCGGCCACCCGTTCGCCGATCAGCGAGACATAGGCGCTGCGGCTCAGGTCCAGCACCGCCGCCACGTTGTCCAAGGTCAGTACGGTCGGCGTCGCCAGCACATGCGCCTCGCCGTTGGATTCCATGGCTTTGAGACGCGCGTAGAAACGCGCGGCATTGCTGATGAGCAGCGTGGCACCGGGCAGCGGAAGATTGGTCCCGGCCGAATCAACCGCCATGCCGTTGACCAAGGTGTTGACGGCGCCGGCGCGTACGCCCCATTCGACGCCCATGTCGGACAACTTGCTGCGATCGATATCGACAATCAGGGCTTCGATCTCGATCTGCTGCGGCTGCACGTCGAGCTGGGCGATCAGCGATGCGTACATGTCTTTTTTCTTGATGTCGTCATAAATCATGATCGCGTTGAGTGTAGGATCGGCCTCGATGCGCGGATTCTCGTGTCCGCCGCTGCTGCTGCCGGTGTCGTATCGGCCACCGGCATCGTCGCCTGGCGGAACCTGGTTCTTGCCGTCGGCGGCAGGTGCGTTGAACAGCGGCACGAAGCGCTCGTTGCCGACGTCGCGGGCGACGCCTCTCTCATTCTTCGGCGTGCGTGAGCGTTTCCTGCTGTCGCTGTCGAACGCCCCGGACGGCGACGAACCCGTCACCTTCTCACCCGCCGCATGGGCGCCGAACAACAGGTTGCTGAGGATGGTCTTGATGCCGGGAATGGTCTCGTTCTTTCCTCGCGACGTAATCACGCGGTCCATTGCGGTTGCGTACTTCAGGCGGAACAACATGATCTGCCGACCCTTGCGTGTTTCCTTCTTTTCATCGGGCAGCAAGATGGTGCGCGCCAGCTCCACGTAGCTGCGCGGACCACCGACGATGACGACTCCCTCGTCCGGCAATTCTCCCCAGCCGAAGCGATCGTCGAACAGGCCCAGGCCGATCAGCGCCGATTTGGCATCCTGCACGGCGTCCTCGCCGATCTCGAGGCGTACCGAGGTATTGTCGTCGGCCGGCACCACATACAAGGTGTTGTTATAGACAAACCAGTGGAACTTGGACGTCGCCGCCAAGCGGTTGAGGAACTCCACTCCGTTGTCGGCCTTGAGCCGGCTTTTGATCAGCCGGTCGCCGGTCGCCGTCATGGACAGGCGCACGCCGTAGGTGCGGCTGAACTCTTCCATGACGCCGCGCAAGGTCATGCTGGTTGCATTGATGGAAAAGCCGGTATCCTTCCACGTCGCGGGCACGGCCGCGTGCAAGGTAGTGCCCCACAGCAGCAGCGCCGCCACCAGCAAGCCCATGCACCACGACTTGAGCAATTCACGGAATCTCATCGCATTTCCCCGGAAAATATTTTTCGGACGCGGTCTTCGTGGCGCGTGGTGGCGTCGCTGCGCGCCGGGCCGCTATAGGCCATCGCTGCACGCCACATGGCGGCCTGATTCAGGATGTTTTCCAACGCCTCGGCGGCCTCGGGCCATGCGCCGACGTACGGGAGCCATTGCGTCAGTATCAGGTCCTCGCCATCGATCGCCAGGCCGGCATCGAAATCGAGCGCACTCTGGAAGCCATTGCGCAAGGCATCCGCGAGCAAGGCGTCGGTATACGATAGGACCAGCAGGACGCCCAGTTCGGCGCCTTGCCCGCGGATTTTCAGGAACACCGTCTCGCCGTCGATCTCGACGGGCTCGTCCAGCGGCAGGTTTTCCAGCCACTGTTCCAGGTTATCGGCGGACATGGCCTATTTGGTTTCGTTGAGCACCGTCTTCAACGGCTTTTGCAACAGGTTGAACTGCGCCGTCATGGCGCTTTTGGTCACCGACTGCTTTTGCAGCAAGGCGGTGAATTCAGCAGGATTTGGAATTTCACCGTCTGCCTGGCGACGACTGAAGTCGTTGAGCTGGCCCGTGACTTCATCGAACTTCTGATTCAAATGGCGCAAATTCTGCAATACGGGGTTGTGATTGCTCGACATGACGTCTTCTCCTCGGCGAATAGTGCTAGTGAGTGGTTCCTTGCGGCGCCAAGTCTCCATCGGAATCCTCAAGATTTATGACGCCTTCGTCCTGATCGGCAGCCGCATCAGCGTCAGCTTTGGCGACGGGGGTGCGGAGCGTTTGTGCAACCGTGCCCAGCACCGTACGCAAGGCTGCCGCAGCCAGCTCGAAATCGGCGCGCCACTCGCCGCTTGCCGCTTCGAGCTTGCAGGTTCCGGGCGTCAGGCCGGCATCGCTCCTAAGCTCCCAGGCGCCGCCCGGCGCCGCACTGATGTCGTCGGGATGCATCGACAACACCGGCGCCACCAGCTTGCCGGGTGCTTCCAAAAGAATCCTGCGCACCATGGCGTCGATGCGTTCACGCGGCGTCGATTCCAGCACCAGGCGGTCAAAGGTCTGCTGCGCCAGATCGCCGACCAGCTCCTCCACTCGCCCCAGCAACTCCTGCTGGACAGCCATCAGGTCAGCCACGAACGCCAGGCCTCGCGCCGCTACCTGCTCCTGCTCCTGGCGCACCGCCCTGCCGGCATCCTCTTGCGCCGACGCCCGCACCCGCGCGGCCTCCTCGTGTGCCTCTCGCAAGATTTGATCGGCCGCGCGCCCGGCATCGGCGGCGACCCGCAACGAGGGAGCCCGCAGCACGCCGTGCTCGGCGCGCAGCGCGGGCGGCACGGCGATGCACTCAATGCAAAAATCTCTCATGTGTTCATTCCTGTTCGGAGTAGATCAACCGGCACCGCTTAAACCGGTTCAGGCAACGACGGTCTTCGCCCGCGCCGCGCAAATCTTCCAGCAACGCTGCAGGCGCGCCCGTTCCGGGCCGGCAAACTCAGCCGAGGCTGCGTCGTTGCAGATCGCCAGCGCCGACGCCAGCAACGCCGACAACGGAGGCGGCAACATCAACGCCAGGCGCGGCCACATTCCCGGGAAGCCCTGCTCCAGCCTCAGCGCCAGTTCGAGCAGGCCGCGCGCCTCGATCCCGTCCGACGACTCTCGCCGGGAGCGCGGCCGCGCCGTTTGCAAGGGTTGCGTCAACGCCACGCTCAGGCACCAGAGCCGGATCTCTCGGGGCAATCGACCGAGCTCGTCGAAGTCATGTTCGCGGGCGGCAAACAAGCCGCCGAACAGACGGGCGCAACGCATGAAATCGTTGCGCTTTCGCAGCACCACGACCTGCCAGGACGCGTCGAAATGCGGCGGCAAATCCGGCGCGATGCCGGCCCGGCTGCACCACAGGCGATAACCGTCTCGCTGCGCCGCCAATCCGGTCGCCTGCGGCAGCAAGTTCTCCCGTTCTGCGGCATAGTCCCAGGGCGTGAACCACCAATCGAGGAACCACGGCGCCAGCGCGGCCGGCGACGGCGGCGAGACGGCAATCATGGCTTGGGCGCCTCGGGCGTTGATTTGCTAGGTGCGGCCGTCGCTTCCTTATGCATGGTCGCCATCAGGGATTGCGCCGCTGCCGCCGTCCTGGCTGCAGCTTTGGCAGCCGCCTTTTCACGCGAAGCGGTGCGCTGGGCGGCCCAGCGCATGGTCAATTGCATCACCCATTGCGCCACCCGCGGATTGCGCATGGCGGCGCGCACTCCGGTATAAGCAAGGGCCGTCGCGGCCAGCGCGGTCATTGCCAGCAGCGTAAACATCAGTCCGCCGGCCGAGCTGACCGCGACGATGAACGGTCCGACGGTAGTCCATTCGATACCGGCAGGCGGCGGCTCGCCCGGCATCATCACCACCGACACCTTGTTGCGCCCGTCCTCGCCGGACAGGCCCGGGATGCTGGACGCCACCAGCCGCCGTATGCGCGGCGTCACGGCGTCTTCATCGAGCGGCGGATGATATTTCACGAATACCGCCGCCGACGAGGGCTGGATCGGCTCCCCGGGCGCGATCCGTTCGGGCAGCACCACATGCACCCGCGCAGACACCACGTGGTCGAACTGCTGCAAGGTATTTTCCAGTTCTTCCGACAGGCCATGGATATAGCGAATGCGCTCTTCCATCGGCGTCGAGATCATGCCTTGCTTCTTGAACACTTCGCCGAGGTTGGACAAGGTGCGTCTCGGCAAGCCGGCGACGTTCATCGCCTCGGTCGCGCGCGACAGGTCCTGGTCCTTGACCAGCAGGGTCACGCCTTCCTTGTTCTTCTGCTTCTCAACTTCCATGCCCTTGCGATTGAGCACCAGGACAATTTCATTGGCGTCGCCATCGTTGAGGCCGGCCTGCAAGACGACCATCTTGCCGCATCCCGCCAGCAAGGCCAGCAAGCCGACGGTGCACGTCCAGCTGATTAGGTTTTTCATGATCATGGAAAAAGACGATCTACGGAACGAATTCCCGGGAAGGCTCTCCGGGACGAATCTGCGACAACCGGCGATTTATTGCAGCTTGGTCAGGGAATCGACCGACGACGCCGCCTTCGATACCGTCTTGGAAATGGTCTGCACGCGCAACTGGTAATCGTTGAGCGCCATCATGGCTTTCATCAATTGTAGCGAATCGCCGGTACGGGTGGCATGTTCGAGCAGTTTGGAGACATACAGCTGATCCTTCTGCACTTGCGAGGCAAGATTGTTGGCGCGGCCTGCGATGGCCGTACCCAGCGAGCTGCTATCAGGCGGGATGTGGATGGCCTGCTGTTGCATGCGGCGTTCCAGCGCAGCGCGAAACTGCGCTCCTTCATTGGCATCGAACGCCTGTATGTCCAAAGAAAACCGGCTTTTCTGTTCCGCGCCGCGCGCAGAAGTCTCAGAAAATGCCGCTACCTGCGTTGTCGCGTCCATAGTCCCGGCTCCATGAAATGCATCGAATGTCCGCTGGTAGGTGGTCGCGGCGCGGCCGCAGGTTCCACCCGTGCAACGACAACCGTCTCAGTCGATCTCGTTGGCCTCGCCGCCGCGATGCGGCGTCGCGGCGTCTTCGGCTGCCGGCTCCCCTGCCTTCGCGGCCGGTGCGATATCCTCCGGCGAGGGCATGACGTAACGGTTGCCGCAATATTCGCCGCCGCAACCGAGTTCGGAGGACGGATCGCAAAAGCCGCCCTTGCCGCAACGACGCCCGCATTCCGCCCGCGAGGTTGGACGCAGCGGCGGCAACGTCGCGGGACGCCGGGCCACCGGCGACGGTCGTCCTGAAAACGGCACGAAGGCGTTCTTGAGCGCCATGTGCTGGGCGCGGTCGCCGCTACCGATGATGACTTCGTCGCTTGGCTCACTGTCTTCCAGCAACATGTCGCCGCCGTCGGTGTCACCGCTGCGATGGGACGGCCTGCCCGGCGCGGCATCGGCGCAACCCTCAAGCCCGACGGCGACGGCCGCGCCGATGAACGGGTCGGCCGCTGTGCAATCGTCCGGCATCTCCTCGCCGTCGCGCCCGGACTTCAATCTAGCGGACACGCAACTGCGCAATGACTGGGCACGGCGTTCGGCCTCGATGACGGTCTGCTTCACGCGCATGTCGCGTGCAGCGGCTTCGCCGGCAGCGGCCGCAATGGCCTGGTTTTTGGTGTTCATGTCGGATTTCCGTTTCTCATCCTGGGGTCGGCGACGACGCGCCGGGCGGTTCGCCGTGGCTTTCCAGTTCGACGTCTTGCCCGCTACGGTCGCTGGCCATCAGTTCATGCACCACGGCATAAACTTGCGCGACCGCCTCGTAACTGGCTTTCGGAATCGCCGTATCCGGCGGGCAAGTTGCATACAAGGTGCGCGCCAGCCATACATGGCGGATCACCGGGATGCCGCACTCGCGCGCACGCCGGATCATTGCCTGCGCCACCTGGTCCTTGCCCTTGGCCAGCACCACCGGCACCATCAGTTCCGCCGCATCGTAGTACAACGCCACGGCAAAGTGGGTCGGGTTCACCACCACCGCGTTGGCATCCTCGGTCTTGGCTTCCGGCCCTTCGTTGGCCCATTGCCGCGCCAGCCGCTTGCGCTGGTTCTTGATCAGCGGATCGCCTTCGGATTCCTTGTGTTCCTTCTTGATTTCCTCCTTGTCCATCATCAGCTCCTTTTTATGGAAATGATGCTGGATGGCGTAGTCGATCAGCCCCAGCAGCAGGCACACCACCACGATCACATGGAAGATCGAACGCAGCAGCTCGACGAAGACGTCGTAGACATCCTTGGGCTCGCCGTTGGACAGCGAAATGATCGTGCCGAGATGGCTGCGCGTCAGGCTGTAGACGATACCGCCGATCAGCGTCGCTTTGCCTATCGTGGTCAGCAGCTCGACCAGCTTTTTCTTCGAGAACAACTGCTTGACGCCATTGACCGGATTGAGCTTATCGAACTTGGGCGTGAGCGCCTCGGGAGCGATCAGAGCGCCGAACTGCCCCCAGTGCGCCGCCACCGAGACCAGGATACAAATCAGGAAGCAGGTGCAGAAAACCACCAGCAACAGGATCCCGGCGGTGGTCATCATTTGCTTCATCGCCAGTGAAAAATCGCGGTTGACGTCGAGGATGCCGGTGTCGAACAGGTTGCTCAAGGCGCCGCGCCACAACGACTGGCTGGCGAAAGCGGTTTCCGCCACGGCCACCAGCGTAGCCAGCTTGGCCAGGTCGCGGCTGACTGCGATCTGGCCTTTCTCGCGCGCGTCGTCGATCTTTTTCTGGGTGGGTTCTTCGTTCTTGTCGTCGCTCATGCCCGCTCCCGGCCGGGTCGACGCATGCCCGCCGGCGACGACCTCATTTGTTCACCTCGATCAGGCTGGCCGCAAGTTCCAGCAAATGCGCAAAATCGTTGGTCACATAGTGCGACAGCGTCGACCAGTAGGCCAGCAGGATCAACAGGCCGGTCAGGCTCTTGATCGGCGCGGAGGCGAACGAAACCTGCAGGTTGGAGGCGAACACGCCGACCACGGCAAAGCCGAACTCGATCAGCAACAGCGGCACGATTACGGGTGCGCCATACACCACGACGTACCAGAGCAGATCGCCGAAGCGCTTCACCAGCACGTCGAAATGGCCCGGTTCGAACGGCGGCATCAGTGCAAACGCCGGCCATACCGCATAACTTTCGATCAGGATGCGCGCCAGCGCGGAGAACAATCCAGCCTGCACCATCAGCACCACCACCGCCTGGATCAGCATGGCTCCGATCGCGCTGGCGTCTCGGTCCACAGTGGAATTATTGGCCTGGATCTGAATCGGCGAGCGTTGCATGTCGAAGATCGATCCCACCGATTGCACGACCCACATCGGGATCGCCATGAGCACGCCGAACATCAGGCCGATCATGGCTTCCTTGAAAGCCAGCATGCCCGCGAAGAGAAAATCGGGAGGCGTCTTCTGGACGAAATAGAAGGTCGGCAAGGCCGCCGGCAAGGCGATCGCCATGGCCGCCGAGTTCTTTGCCATGCCGGTCAGCACGTTCAGGCCGAAGCCCGGCAGGATCACCAGGCACACCAGCACGCGCGGGGTCACGATAGCCATGGTCAGCATGACCGCCTGCATGTCCAGCAACAAGGAAGCGTTCATCGGCGCATCCCGGGATCAATGCTCAGCGGCCCGCATCGGGAATCATCGTCAGCGCCAGGTCGGTCATGCGGATGATCTCGACGCCGATCCAGCGGCCCATCATCGCCAGCGTCACCGATACCGCGACCAGCTTGACGACATATGGCAGGGTCTGGTCCTGGATCTGCGTCACCGCCTGCACCAGCGATACCACCAGGCCGCACGCGGTAGCGATCACCAGCGGCGGCGCCGCCATCATGATGGCCATCCACAGGCCCTGCTGGAAAAAATTGATTGTATCGGCCACCGCTATCTCCCTTGTTTGCAGAAATCATGCATACGACATCGCCAGCGCGTTGAGCAGCTTGGCCCATCCGCCCACCAGCGTAAACAGCAGCAGCTTGAGCGGCACCGTGATGGTCTGCGGGCTGACCTGCTGCATGCCCAGCGCCATGAGCAGGTTGGACACCAGCAGGTCGATCACCACGAAGGGGATGTAGATCAGGAATCCGATCTCGTAGCCGGCCTGCAGTTCGGACACGACGAAGGCCGGGATCAGGATCAGCGCGTCGCTGGCGCGGGCGTCCCTGGCGGCTTCCTTGGGCCACAGTTTCCTGGCCGAGGCTAGGAACAGTTCGCGCTGTTCCGGCTTGCTGAACTTGAGCATGAACTTGCGCATCGGTTCGAACGACTCCTGCGCCTTGACCAGCAGCGGCGTGGCGCGCGCGCTGTTGGCGCCGGTATCGAAGCTGAGCGCATGCTTGCCGATTTCCTGCGCCGTGGGCGCCATGATGAATACGCTCAAGGCCAGCGATATGCCATAGATGGCCAGCGTCGGCGGCACCTGCTGCACGCCCACGGCATTGCGCAACACCAGCAGCACCAGAGAGATCTTGAGGAAGGAAGTTGTCGTCACCACCAGCAAAGGGATCAGCGCCAGCAGCGCCAGCATCACCGAAAAGGAGACGACATCGTACTGGCTGCTCAGCATCCCCCGCTCCCGCTCCACTGCGTGATGCGTACGCCCAGGACGCCGTCGACATCGACCGCTTCGCCGCGGCCCACCGTGCGGCCGCCGCAGACCAGGGCGATGGACTCCGGCGCACCGTCCTGCAAGGTCAGTACCGTATGCGGCCCCAGGCTGCGCAAGGCGCCCAGCGACATGCTCACACGCCCCAGTTCGAAACTGATCGTCATCTGCACCTCGTCGAGTACGGCGGCTTCGGCGCCTTGCGGTTGCACCTCCGGCTCCGGTGCCGCGCCTGCAAGACCGGCAGTTTCTTCCGTGTGTTCGTGATCCAAGTTTTCCTCCGTAGAGATAAGGTGCAAATGGCAAGGTGCCGCATAGCGCACGCGCCAGTGACGACCGCCCAGCCGCACCGCGCCGGTGCCGTCGGGGGCGAAATGGCAGCCATGCGGCAAGATGATGTCGCCGGCCTCGAGGCGGTGCAGCACCGACGCCGGCAGGCGATGCCGTGCGACGCGAACGACTGCGTCAACGGCGAGTTCGAGGTAAGGCGCCTGCGGCAAGCGCAGCGGCAGGCGCCGCGTCGCCTCGATCAGGCTGAGCCAGGTAGCGGGCGTCGCCCTGGCCGGCACGGCGAATTCATGTCCCTGTTGCGACAGGCTCAGTTGCAGGACGCTGGCGCCGGGGTCGGGTTGCCCGCCTGCCTCGATACGGTGGAATCCCTGCAGCGCGGTGCCGCCCAGGCGACCGGTCAGCGCCGCCACGAACCACTCCGGATAGCCGTCGTCGGTCGGCATCGCCGCCGGGTCGATGCCGGTCAAGGCATTGAGCAGGCGCGCGCCCTGCCCGAGTTCGATGCGTCCCATCGGTCCGGCCAATTGCAGCGGTGCGGACCACGTCAGGTCCTGCGCCGGGATCTGGCGCAGGGTCAGGGCCGCGCCCGGCATGGACAACGGCAATTGCAGACCCTGTCCCACCAGCCGCGTCAGAGCGGCATGAGCCTTGGTCACGCGCGGTGCGACGCGGCGCAGATCGATTTTTTTCCAGCCTGCCGTGGCAGACTGCGCGGGAAAGTCGGTGGCTTGCATGAGGGGTGTCGGTCCGGCGCGTCGGTCGGCATCAAGCCGGCCGCGCCAAACTACAACACGGTAAGCCTGACGTACTTGCTCATTCGTCGCGCCAGGCCCTGCTCCAGTTCCATCTGCCGGCGGCGCAGCAAGTTGCGCAATCCCTGCGTGCCGGGCGCGAGCATGAAACTGGCGCTGTCGGCGCCGACGTCGACCATCACGCCCATGGTGTCGCCGTCCGGGAACAGCACCTCGAAGATGCCGCTGGCCTGCGGCGCCGGCAGCAACCCCAGGATCAGGTCGTCGGAATAATCGGCCTCGTCGCCGGCTGCCAGCGCTGCCGCGCAGCGCTCACCGTCGCCCTGGCGCTCTTCCCGGCCGCCGTCGCCGTCGCCGTTTCCGCCACCGCTGCGGTCGGGCGAACCCGGCATGCACGCGGAAATCCAGCCGTCCTTGTCGCCGCCCTGTTGTTCGCCGCGCGCAAGCCTCCTCGGTTCGCGATCGTCGGCAGCCCGTGGCGACGCTCTCTGCGGGGCCGGCCGGGCCGGTTGGAGCGGCCGCGACGACGACTGCGACGACGGCGCATGTACGGAGACGAACTGCACGCTGCGCGGCCTGGGCCGTTTGGGTGGTGGCGGTGGCGACGCCAGCAACGCCGCGACGAGGGGATCGAGCGCCATCTCAGTTCTCCGCAGGCTGTTCGAGGGTACGCATTTCATCGCGCAGCAAACTCAGTTTTTCCTGCTGCCGGTTGGCGTCCAGCACTGCCCAGCGCGCCTCGAAAAACTTGCCGCCGGCTTCGCGACAGCGCTGCAATTGATTCTGGCAATCGAGATAGAACTGCGCGACTTCTCGTTTCATGCGTTCGTAGGCGGCCTTGGCGCTGCGGAACTGGCCGCTGGTGATGGTCATGTCGAGGAATTGTCGGCGCGCCTGTTGCCATTGCTCCTGGGTCTTCGCGACGGCCTCGCGCCAGCGCAACTTGGCGGCATGGAATTTTTCGCGACGACGACGCCAGACCTGACGGGCCTCATGGCGCTCGCGCTCGAGCCGGCTCAACCTCTGCTTGCGCACATGCAGCAGCTGGTCAAGGCGCTTGTCTGGGACCTTGCGCTCGGCCACCTCGATCACTTCGCGCTTGCCGCGCCGAGGCCCCAGCCCCTGTCCGGAGGCGCCGATCATGCCTGCATCTCCTGGATGCGCGCGAGCGTCTGTCGGTAATCAGAACTGGTGCTGGTGTCCTGGCGCAGGAAATCCAGCTGTTCAGGGCGCATTTGCATCGCGCGGTCGGCAACCGGATCGGCTCCTTCCTTGTATTCGCCGAGACGGATCAGCAATTCCATTTCCTGGTAGCGCGCCATCAGTTCGCGGAAACTCGACGCCGCCTGGCGATGCTCGCGCGTGGTGACGTTGCTCATCACGCGGCTGATGCTGGCCAATACGTCGATGGCGGGATAGTGCCCTTGCTCGGCCAGCTTGCGCGTGAGCAGGATATGGCCGTCCAGCAGGGACTTGGCTTCGTCGCCGATCGGATCCGAGGCCGACTCGCCATCCACCAGCACGGTATACATGGCGGTGATGGACCCTTCCCTGGTGGCGCCGGCTCGCTCGATGAGGCGCGGCAACATGGTGTACACCGACGGCGTGAAGCCGCCCCGCGCCGGCGGTTCACCTGCGGCCAGCCCGATTTCGCGCTGGGCGCGGGCAAAGCGTGTGAGCGAGTCGATCAACAGCAGCACGCTTTTGCCGCGCTCGCGAAACGACTCGGCGATGGCCGTGGCGGTGAACGCCGCGCGCGAGCGCTCCATTGACGTGCGGTCGGAGGTGGCGCACACGACGACGGTCTTGCGAATCAGGTCGGCATCAAGTTCGTGCTCGAGGAATTCGTTGAGTTCGCGCCCGCGTTCGCCGATCAGGCCGAACACGATGGCCTCGGCTTCGCAGCCGCGTGCGATGGCAGCCATCAACGTGGTCTTGCCGCAGCCGGGACCGGCGAACACGCCGATGCGCTGGCCCACGCCCATGCTCAGCAAGCCGTCGATGGCGCGCACGCCGGTTGCCAGCGGCGTGGCGATGCGCGGCCGGTCTGTCGCCTTGGGAGCATCGCGCATGACCGGCGCTACAGCGCGCCAGGTCGACTGGTTGTCGCGCGCGGCGGGGGCGCGGAACATCCAGCGTCCGAAACCGTCCAGCACGCAGCCGAACAGGTGGTCGCCCACCTCGATCGAATGGGCGCGCCGCAACGGCTCGATCACGGTGCGCGTAGACACGCCTTCGAGCGGGCTGAGCGCGGATAGGATCGCGGCCTTGTCGGTAAAGCCGACGACTTCAGCCAGCATGTCCTTGCCGCTCACGTCGGGATTGATCAGGTTGCACAGCTCGCCGATCTGAACCGGCGGCATGTGCGCCTCGATCAGGGTGCCCAGCACCTGCGATACCTTGCCGTGGCTGGTGAAGCCCGGCTTGGCCGGGAGGCGTTCCAGCCACTCCGGCAGGCGCTGCCGCAGCCGCGTGAGCCTGTCGTCGATACCGTCGAGCAGAGCCGTGGCGGCGCCGGGCGTCACCATGTCACGTTGATCGAACGCTTGCCGGTGAAGCTGAGCTGGTTGCCTTCGATGCCTGCCAGCTTCATGCCGCGATATTCGTCGCCGACATACAGGCGACGGCCGTCATCGGTGACGATGCTGGCATTAGTGCCTGACACCACCTGCTGGATCTTGAACGGCAACATCGCCTCGGCGCCCCCTATCTTCACTTCCACCGGAAAGTCGATGGCGTATTTCGCCATGAAGGCGCTCAGCATGCGCTGGAAACGTTCGGCATCCTCTTCTTCTAGTGCGGCTTGCATTGACCAGGAGCGGTCTTCCAGTTGCAGGTTAAAGCGCTTGAGCAAGTCGACCTCAGCCAGCCGTTGCCGGAAAGCATGGCGCAGTTGTTCCGGCGACAGCTTCGGCGCGGAGGAGGACGATACCGCTTTGAATACGCCCGGATCCTGCATTTTCATCGGATGCTGCGGGATTTCGTCGCCGTGGCCCTTGGCCTTGGGTAGTTTGAGCATGCGCTCGGGCGCTGCCATTTTGTTTTCACGCGCCATGCGTTCCATTTCCACTCGCGCCGAGGACGCCGGCAATGCCTCCGCCAGCATGTCGTTGCCGCCGTCGGCAGCGCTCAGCGGAGGGTAGCTGCGCGTCATCGCATAGGCGGCGGCAGCTGACAAAACGCCGGCCAGCGCCAGCGGCGCCAGGACCAGGGTGCGCTTGCGCGACAGGAAGCCGGGCGCGTCCGCAACAGCGGATGATGCATGCGATGCGTCCATGGCTTCGACCGATGCAGGGGCAGCGTCTTGCCCCGGCCCGGTTTGGGGCTCCCCGGACGCTACCGGCTCCTCCGCCTCATCTGCCGGCTCGCGCGGCGGCTCCAGCCAGGCGCTGCCTTGCCCGACCACGCTCAACCACACATGATCGACGCGTGCGAAAGCGCCGGGCGCCAGCATCAGGATGGTTACGCCCCGGTTGCTGTCGGCGTCGCGCACCGCGCCGTCCAGCGCGCGCAGGGTCCAGCCGGAAGGCGTTAGCGCCACCTCGGCGTGGCGGGATTCAATGCCGGGATCGGCGAGGACGACGTCGGCATCGTCAGCGGCGCCTATGGTCAAGGCCTCATCCAGCAGAGGCAGGCTTGCGCCGCGATGATAGCCGTTCAGTACGCGCAGTTCGTACATGGTTATGCTCCAGTTGCGAATTCAGATGTGATTGCCGTCCCGAGCACGCAGCAAACCTGAATGCGACCCGGGACGGCGCAGGGTTCACGTATGAGTCGAACGCCTGCAAAGGGCGGTTCCATTGCGCATCGTGTCGCCGTGGCGGCAGCTCCTCAGCTACGCACCGGCTCGAGCGACGCGCGGATCAGCGCCAGCAACAGGCTGCCTTTGCCGGCGCTGCGATGCGTCGCCGGATCGAGCGGGTTCCAGTCGGGATTGTCGCTGTTGAACAAGGCGCCGATCACCATTGCCTCGGCCAGCTCGCGACGCTGCCTGGCCGCCTGTTCGCGCCCCCGTGCCGCAGCCGCCAGCGACAGCGATTCGTCCGGCTTGCCGCGCAGCAGTGCAGGCATGCGTCTCTCCTTTTCGATCAGCGCCAGGTTGACCTGGTGCATGACGTCGCTGACGAACAGGCAGCATTTTTCGCGCAATTGCTCCAGTTCCTGCGCCAAATATTTGTCCTTCCTGGCGCGCTCGATGATGTCCAGCGCTTCATCATGCGTCATGGTGTGCGCGACGACGCGGGGGGTGGCGGACGCCACCGGCAATACCTGCGCGTGTGGCGATGTTTCTTGGACGGTGAGACTCATGGCTACGCTCCGGGGAAGGTCGTCGATCGGAAGAAAATATGCGGATGCAGGAGGCTGCGGTCAGGTGGTCTTCTTGTCGTCATCGTCGCCTCCTCCGACCAGTTGAAGGGCTTGCGCGCGCCCTCTTTCCAGCATGCTCTTCCGCAGTTGATCGATGCCGTCGCCATCGCGGGACGCGGGACGCTGGGGTGATACGGTCACCGCAAGCAGCTGATCGCCGATGCTTCTCAACGCAGCCGAAAAAAATCCTTCGCCTGAACCAAGTGTAGCCTTCACCTCGGCAGCGAGTTCCGGCGACTGTTCCGCCGACGACTGCAAGTGTCGTGGCGAGAAATCCTGAATCTGCTGCTTCATTTTGGAAACTGCAGGTGGAACAGGTGATTGGGCCGGGCGCTGCCTGGCGACGCCGGCAGGTTCGAAAGGAGTCGCGCCGGTCGCCGCAGCGGCCCCGTCGACGTGATTGATTGGCATGATGTGCTCCGGTAATTGTTCGTGCGGGCCTCGGACGAGAGGCCGGTCGCGCACCCGGCAAACGTTGCTCGGGCAGGGATGGACAGGCACCCGCGCCGCCTTGCGGCGGTCATGCGACGCACCGATCCGTTATCTCTGTATGTCGCGCCGACGGTGCCGGTTCCGCCGCGCCGGTCAAAATTCGCCGCGCCGGGCAATATCCGGCGGCGTCTGCAGCAGCGCCAGCAACAAGCTGCCCTGCCCGGTGCCCCGGCTGTCTGGATTAAGCGGATTCCAGTCCGGATTGTCGCTGTTGAACAACGCGCCGATGACCATTGCTTCGGCCAACTCGCGGCGTTGCTGCGCAATTTTTTCACGTCCGCGCGCGGCATTGCGCAGAGACAGTACGTCGCAGGCATCGGCTTGCAGCAAGGCTGGCGTGCGCTGGTCCTGGTCCGCCATTTCCCGGTTGACCCGGTGCATGATGTCGTCAACGAAACGACAACATTTCTCGCGCAAATGATCCAGTTCTTGCGCCAGATATTTGTCTTGCGCGGCGCGCGCAACGATGGCCATCGCCTCGTCGCGGGTCATGGGAAAAGCAGCTTCGGGGGATGCCATCTGCTGCGTGGGAAGATTCATGGTTGCGCTCCAGGACAGTCGTCAGGCCGACCAAGGCGGCCGGTGCTTGCCGGCCGCGCGGACAAGTTCAGAATTGCTGCCCGTCGTCGTCATCGAATTCTTCGTCGCCGTCGCCATCGGCAGAGCCCGACGTCGCGGAACCATGGTGATGATGTACCTCGCGGACATGTTCAGACTGGCCGGCAAGATTGTTCCTGCTCGTAGTGTGATGCCCACTGGTGGCCTGCGCGCCGGCAAGTGCCAGCGAGTTGCGAATGCCGCCCCCACGCAGCGTGTTATAGGCACGGAGAGCATCCTCTTGTTCTTTGGTATCGATGGGCGCGGCCTGGTACGCATGCGGACGTGGCGGCAATGCCGGCGGCGGCTCCGAGGCATCGTCAACGACGCTGAGCTCCGTTGCGTGAGTGCGCGGCGGCGGCTGCTCTTGCGGTGGCTCGGCGATATCCAGCCCGCGCCGCCACGCCTCCAGGCTGCCGCCCGACGCGGCGTAGGCACGCACTGCTTCCTCATGGATGGCGGTGGACGGGTCAGATCGCTGGGACCGGGTGCTGCCCGCTCTTCGCGGCAGCGGCGGCGCTTCTTCTTCAATCGCATCTTCCGCATGCTCCTCCGGCGCGTGGCTGGCGCCGGTGCGACTTTCTTGTGGGCGCGGCCGCGCTTGCCGTTCGTCATGGCGCTGTACTCCGGCCCGGCCGACGTTCACCATCCTTTCCAACGCATCGCCGAACGTCTGCTCGCCGCCTTTTATCTGATTGAATATGCCGTTGATGATGCCTTGCAGCCCAGCGTTGAAATCACGTCGATCAATATGCTCCGGTCCCAGCAGTTGCGCCGGGTAGCCGATGCGCGTACCGTCGGCGGTCAGGCCCATGTTGAGGATGCCATTCAGGCTGCTGGCGCTGTGTTGGGCAGAAGCCACCTGCAGCTTTTGAGCCCAGCGCGGATAAAAAAAAGACCGCCGCGGCGCGGCTGGAGTTGCGGCGTGCCGCTGGTGATCGTCCTCGGTGTGAAAGCCGGTTGCTCCGGCCGACGATGCCGAAGGGTTCCAATGACTGTGTGGCATGGATTGCTCCGATGGATTCTTGCGGATCCCGTTGCGACGGGATCAGGAATGAGGCCGGCGCATGTCGCGACATGCGGCGTTGCGCCGCGGCCTCCGATATAGCTATATGTCGCCGGCCGGGCGACGGTTCCGCGGTATCGTCAGACCTCGATCATGCCCACCGGCTTGACCTTGGCATGCTGGGTCAACTCCGAAAAAGCAAATACCGGCACCGGGAAGAACTCTTCTTCGATCAGCTTGCGCACCGAACGCCGGATGTCGGCGGCGGTGACCAGCACGGGCGGCGTGATCGGCGTACAGACGTTGGTGGAAAGATCGTTGAGCTTGTCGAGCAGCATTTGCTCCAGTTCGGAATCGATGTCCAGATAGCTGCCCTGGCTGGTCTGGCGCATGGCGTTGCGCAACTGGTCTTCCAGTTCAGGCGACAGCAGGATCACTTCGATCAGGCCGTCGCGTGCAGCCTCGAAGCAGAGTTGCCGCTTGAACGCCAGGCGCACGTAATCGGCGATGACGTCCGGATCGCGTTCCTTGGGCGCCCAGTCCAGTGTGGTTTCCAGCAACAGGCGCGCGTTGCGCAGCGACACGCCTTCTTTGGTCAGTCGCTGGACCACTTCGGTCAGGCGAGGTAGGGTCACCGATTTCAACACTTCCTTGCCCAGCTCCGGATAGCGTCGCTCGGCCCAGCGCGTGAATCGGATAACCTCGTTGACGCCGACGAACATCTGACAATTGCGCAGCAGCTCCACCTCGATGTCGGCGGCAAACACGGTTTCCCAGCGCTGCACCATGACGCCGTGTTCGGTCAGCCGGGCTTCGTCGTCCAGGCGCAACCAGACGCGTCGGCGGCGTGATCCGGAGATATTGCGCTCGACCGCCTGGAAGCCAAGTTCGGTGACCCGATCCAGGGTCTCGCGCGTGGCGCCCCAGCCGATCATGATTTCATTGTCCACCAGCGGCACTTCGGCCATGAGGAAATGCACGCGATTATCCGGCATGGTTTCCGAAAACTCGAATTCGATCGGCTTCAGGTCGGGAATGCCGCGCCGCTCCAGCATGCCGTTGCGCATGACGCGCACGGCGTTACGGATCATTTCGGCTTGCGGCGTGGCGCGCAGGGCTTCGGGCATGCGCAGGATGAACGGCGTGGTCGCGGAAAAATTGGTGAGATCGACGATGCCCGCATTCTTGCGCTCCAGCTCTTCGTTTTCGCGCTGAATCTCGGCATCGGCCAGCGGCTTCAGCAAGCCCACCACGCCGGAGACGAATAGCGCCAGCGACAGCGTGATGAACACCCCGGTCGGCATGCCCGGAATCAGGCCGAACAGCAACATGATGCCGGCCGCCGTCAGCAAGGCCTTGGGTTCGGCGAACAGCTGCGCGACGATGTCGCGGCCGACGTTGGATTTCTCTTCGCCTTCGCCTTCATCATCGTTGGTAACGCGCGTGGTAATGATGCCCGCGCCCAGCGAAATCAGCAACGCCGGAATCTGGGCGATCAGCGCGTCGCCGATGGACAGGATGGAATAGACACGCATGGCTTCGGCGGCGTCCATGTTGCGCTGGATGATGCCGATCGAAATGCCGCCGATCAGGTTGATGGCGACGATGCACAGGCCCGCGATGGCGTCGCCCTTGACGAATTTCATGGCGCCGTCCATGGCGCCGTGCAACTGGCTTTCCTGGCCGAGCAGGGAGCGTTTTGCCTTGGCTTCTTCGGCGGTGAGGATGCCGGCGCGCAAGTCGCTGTCGATCGACATCTGCTTGCCGGGCATGGCGTCCAGGGAAAAGCGCGCTGACACTTCCGACACCCGCTCCGAGCCCTTGGTGATCACGATGAACTGCACCACCGTCAGGATCAGGAAGATCACCAGGCCGACTACCAGGTTGCCGCCGACGACGAAGTTGCCGAAGGTTTCGACGATATGGCCGGCATCGGCCTCAAGCAGGATCAGGCGTGTGGTGGACACTGAAATCGCCAGCCGGAACAGCGTGGTCAGCAGCAGCACCGCGGGAAACGTGGAAAATGCGGTGGGTCCGGCCATGTACATGGCAACCACGACGATCAGGCCGGAGATGCACAGGCTGAAGGCGATCAGGATATCGAGCAGCCAGACCGGCATCGGCAGCACCAGCATGAACACGATGCCGATGACCAGCGCCGCAGCCAGCAATTCGGCGCGCTTGGCCATCCGTGCCGCCAGTTTGTTGAGCACCAGCACCAGCCCCATCATCCGGGTGGGCTGGCCGCGACCTTGCATGCCGCCGGCATCGCGGTTGTTGAATTTGCTGGTGCGGGTGTTCATGCCATCCATCCTCGTCAAGGGAAAAACACGTTCATTCAGGATCGGCGCGGTGCAAGCGGCCGGTTTCGTTCAGCCGGCGGCCGGGGACAAGTCCAGTCGCCGCCGCACCAGTTCGATCCAGTCATGGGTGTCGGGCGTGCGCAGTGCTTCCAGCCGCGCCAGGTCGACCGGCTCCAGCACCTCGGCGGCGGCATAGGCCGCCATCAGGTACAGGTGGCGGTCGTCCGGCCACAGTTTCAGGCAGCCCAGCGCCAGCAGATAGGCTTCTTCGTGCTGGTAGGCGTTCATGTGTCCCCAGACCAGCCCTATCGCCAGCTGCAGCTCTTCCGGCATGGCTTCACGCGGTTTCTTGCTCCTCATGGTCCCTTCCTCGTGTGTCTTGTGTGTCTTGCGTGCCGACCGATGTCGGATGGCCTTCCAGATCGCTGCGCCGCATCTGCTGCCAGCGCAGCCGCCAGCGCACCGCCAGCTCGACGACGCGGATCGCTTCCATGCAGACGCCGCGTTCCGACGTCTCCTGCGTCAGCGAAAATTCAATCATCTTCTTTTGCAAGGCCCGCATGCGGGGGATCGGATCGCCGACCCACGCCGGATTGTCCACGCTCAGGCGCGCGCCAAGGATCTGCTTGAGCGACTCCTGGACCGGGTCGAGCGGATAGTCGAATTCGGGCAGCGAGGCTTCTTCCTCGCCCGGCAGCAAAAAGGGGCGCGACTTGAATACCGGCTGCGTCTGCGCAATCTCGGGAATCTCGGCCAGTCCGCCGACTTCCCCCAGGCCGGTACGGTCAACGCCGATGCGGGTATTAATCACCGAGCAGCTCCTCTGCAGCTTCGATGGCGTCGTCGGGCAACACCGTCATGTCGTCGCCGTGCTCAACCATGCGCCGCAATACGTACAGGCTGCCGTCGTTGAACATCGCCGGCAACCAGGCGCCGTAACGCACCATGTTGCGCGCGCGCCGGCCCACCACCTCATCGGCGCGCACCTGCGTATCGGCAGCGCCGCCCACCGCGATGAGGATGCCCTGTTCCAGCGGATAGGCGAACAAATGCAGGCCATTGTCCAGCGTCACCATGGCCACGGCGCGCTGCATGCGCGCATCGGCGGCCAGTTTCATCAATAATTCTTCCATTGTCTGCTCCCGGTCATTTGCGTTGCCGCGCTTCCTGCCTGCTCGCTGCGGAGACGGTCGCGCGCCACTCCTGCTCGCGCGTTTCCTCACGGCTTGGCGATATCGGCATGTCGCCGTCGATGTGCTGCAACTGGCGCGTCATCTCCTCCAGCAGTTCGCGTCGCGCCGGCAACTTGTCCTGGCTCCACAAGGTCAGCGGCAACTGCGCCATGGCGTCGCGCACCAGTTTGAAGACGCGGGCCCGTTGCAGGGCTCCCGGGTTCTTCATTTCCGATACCTGCGCCACCAGCTGGTTGGCCTTGCCCTTGCCCCACCCCGATTCGGCTGCGGTCAGGAGGATCACCGCCAGCTCGGGCGCAGACATCTTGATGTAGACCTGGGTCTTCTCCGACAACTCGCGCTGGAGGGTCTCCGCGATCGCCACGCAGGATTTGACCAGCATGAATGCCGATGCGTCCGACATGGTCAGCCAATAACGGCCGATGCTTCTCAACGGGTTTTTGCGTAAGTCCGCTCTCATGATGGCCCCATCAAAAAGAATGCCTGCCGGGAGCCGTCAGGCGTTGATTCAAAACGACGTTGCATGCGCAGGCCCGGGCGGGCTCAGAATCCGATCATCATGCGCGAGCGCAGGCCGGTCATGACCTTCATGCATTTGTGCGCGCCGAAATTCTTGATCAGGGCCTTGAGCATGGTCAGCGGCGTCAATGGCAAGTCTTCCCGCCCCTTCGACTTGGCGCCGATGAGAAAGCGCAGGTCGCGCGTGGAAGGCAGATTTCTGGCCGCCTCGTCGGCTGCCAGCGCTTCCAGCGAATTGACCAGAACATCGTTTTCCAGCAATGCGCGCCGCAGCTCGTGCATGTGTTTTTCGTACAGATCGCTCATCATTTCCATGAGGGCGTTGCGCAAGGCGATTTTCTGCACCATGCTCATCGGCTCGTTGTCGACCCGTTCCAGCGCCTCGGCCAGGACGTTGTAACGCTGCACCGGATCGAAATCCTCTGCCAGCATGTCCTGCACCTGAAAACGGCCGTCCCGGCCCGAGTTGTTGCGCAGGAATGCCAGCGTGTCCATCACCGGCGCGAACAACTCTTCGTCGATGTCGTCATCGCTGACGACTTGCCGGGACTTGTCGTACTTGTTGCGTCGCGACGCCTGAGACGAGGATTTTTCCTGGCTCTTCTGGCGCAGCGGCGAAAAAATCCGTTGCAACAGGGAGCGCGAACGGAACGAGATGCCGTCCTTGAAACCTGCCTCCGACCTGACCGCGTCGGTCGGCGCAAAATCGGTCGCGCCGGCGCCGGCTTTTTCAGCGCCGTTCTTGATCCAGTTCTTGGCGTGCGGACGGACCTGTTGCGCAGTGGGCTGCTCCAGCTGGCCGTTGCCGAATCGATTGATTTGCATGTTCATGGGCATTCGTGGCGCGACGCCGGAGGCCGGTTCCATCGACTGCACCACTGTCCGGGACGGGCTCGCGGTTCCAGCCGCTCGCAAAAATAAAAGGCTGGACGACGTCGCCGGATTTCGCATACGCTTTTTTTTGCTTGTGTCGCGACGCCCGTTTCAGCGGGCGTCTCCCACCATCGCCAAGCGCCGTCGCGCCGGCTTGCAAAACCGGGCGGCGATGCGCATGGATGATGCGTCCGAAGTCCGCTCCCGCCGGTATCGCAGCGCCTCGCGTCCTGCCGCTCCGGCTGCCCCTGACAGTACGCACATCCTTGCCTGTGGCTTTTGCCGCCGCGCCGGTTCCGTCGTATTGCGCGCCATTGCGGGGACATTTCTCATTTTTCTTCAATGTCTCACGAATACTCACAGAACCCCTCGTTGTGCGGCAGGCGCTGCTATCTTGCAGCCATGCCCATGCGGCGACGCAGGAAATGCGGCACAGCTTCGAATTTCACGATCAACGCTAGTGTTCCAAGGAGAACAACATGACGCAAACAACTTCCGCAAACAGCCGGCCGGTCGCTCACGATACAGAGACGGCGCCTACGGAAAACGCAGCAACAGAAATCGCGACGACCGCCCCCATCGACATCGTCGCGCTATATACCGAACATCGCACCCACCTGCTGCGCTTCGTGCAACGCTATGTCGGCAACTATGAAGACGCAGAGGACGTGGTGCAAAATACTTTCATCGAGGCGGTCAAGTGCGCCCATCGATTCTCAGGGCTGTCGAAACCTTCGACCTGGCTGTTCGGCATTGCGCTCAACCTGGCACGCAACCAGGTGCGCCGCAATATCGCCGATCGTTACGAGATGGTCGACGACATGTTCATGGAGCAGATAGTGGACAAGCACGCCGATCCGGCCATGTTGTTCGAACTGCGGCAGATCGCTGAGAAAGTGGAGTTCCTTCTCAACGGCTTGCCGCCCAAGATCCGCATGACGTTTGAAGCCGTGCTGGACGGCGACGCCACCTACGAGGCGGCGGCGGAACAGCTCGACATCCCTATCGGCACCGTGCGCTCGCGCGTCTCACGCGTACGCGCGGCAGTGCGCAACGAATACGGCGACGGCGGCGCGCGCGCCTGATTCTGCGGGAAGACGGGAACGACGGGATGGCGTGTCCATCCCTGATTTTCAGGACGGTTTCGGTTCGGCCGGCGGTGTCTGCACCGCCGCCAGCAATTCCGTGGCGATGTCGGCAGTCTCGAGGATGGCATCCATCACGGCGCGTTCATCGCGCAGCGGCCCGAGGGCGATCTTGCGCAACACGATGTAACGCCCCTCGTCGGCATGCCACAGGAAATCGACATCGTCCACGCGCCGGTCGCCGCCATTCAGTGGCGCCGCCGGCAACGGCAGGTAATGCGGTTGCTCGCACCTGGGCAGCGATGCGGTCACCGCCAGGTAATGATCGGCGTCGTTTTTTTCCACCGCGGTACGGGTGAAGATATCGCCGAGCTGCAATTCAAGCACTGCCCGGCCGGGTGAATCCTGCCCGGCCAGGCCGATGAGGTCGAGCAGGATCCGATTGACGTTCGTCGTCATGAGGTCGTCCGGAAGATCGTCGTCGCTTGACCGCATCATTGTCTGGTACAGCTGAAACACGTACAGCAACTGGAAGAAGTTGCTGACATTGGCAGGATTGTGGGAAAGAGCGCTCATTTTACCTCCTATTGTCGACGACTCCAAAGCATGCGGCGCTTGCGCCGCGCGGACGCGCGACGTACCGGCTTTGGCTGAAACAGATCTCGGTTCGCGGGAAGATGGCCGGACCGGGCGTGCGCATGTCGCTCGCAAGCGCATGGAGCCGGCCGGACTCGTCGTGATAGGTAGCGAAACCGGCGTCGCGGTTCCGTGGATGTGCCGGTCGCAGAAAGTAAAAATGCAGGAACGTGCGGGGGCGACCGACGGACCGCGGCTGCAGCAAGCACAGCGGCGGATTCAGCGGCGTTCGCGCCGGCGCGACGCCGGCAATCGGAAGGATTTACTTGCGCTGGAGCCTGCGTATGCGATGCCAGGGAAAATCATCGGCCAGCATGTTGATGCGTATCAGGAAAGGGGCCGAGGTGCACCAGCAGGCCATTTCCGCATTCCAGCCGACAGTGCGGGATTGCTCTTCATTCGACAATGATTTTGTATCCATGGTATCCACCCGACAAGTAATGAATTGACTGACGTGATTCCACTCCGGCCATTGGCCGGTTCGTTCTGCAGCGGCACGCCTGCCGCTTGCACGGCGCTGCGCCCTGCCCGCATTGCTTACGCACCGGCGTACTGCACCGGCATTGCATCCTGGCAAGCGCGCGCCAATTGCCCCCATCCCCTGGCCGCGCTGCGGCGCGCCAGTTCCAGGGAACCCGAAACGGCCACAGGCAACGTCGGACGGGCATCGACAGGCGGCGGTTCAGCCGTCTCTCCGGCGGCTTCACCGACGCGACGCGAGTAGACCCGGTCTGCAGAAATCTGACGCTCCGCCGGATTGTCGCCGTCGATGCGATTGACCACCTGGCGCTCTTCTCCGAGCATTTTCGGCCATACCGGGATTTCCCCCTGCTCGGGATGGTCGGCCGGGCTCAAGCGATCATGACGGCTGCCGTGACGGCGACGGCCCGAGGCCAGCCTGGCGCTGGAAAATCGAATATACCAATTGATGTCGCGGCGACCCTCGGGAGTTTTCCCGAGGGCCTGCGTGGGCAATTGCAAGGCCAGCTGGCGCGCCGTCGGCGCGCACTCCGCGCTTCCGCGGCCGCCATTGAGCAGAGCATGCAAGCGCATGGTCGCGGCCAGTTCATGGGCGTTGGAAAATCCGCCTGCGACGGCGGAAACTGCACGAATCATCATTTATCCTTTCCCATAAATAGCGTGGCCATGCATCACTGCAACACTCTCTTTACGCTGCGATCACGCCGAGATCGTACCGTCGTCGATGGCGGCCTGATAATCGGCCTTGCCCAGCTCGCCGTCGAACTCGCCCTTCTTGGCCGACTCCATCTTCTTGAACAATTCGCCGTTGTTGGCCATGTAGGCCTGTGCGGCAGCCTGCACTTCGGGCGGGACCTGGATGGTCTTGCCGTTCTTGTCGGTGAAGTAGCCGGTCTCGGCGATCTGCTGCATCTGCGCCGCGGAAATCAGCTGGATGTCGTGATCGTCCTGGAACTGATGGATGGTCTTGGCTGCGCTGGAATCCGACGGCAGCGGCGCACCACCCTGCGGCATGCCCGGAGGGTAGGCGCCGGGCTGATAAGCCGGCGGCTGCACCGAGTATGGCGGCGGCGCATAGCCGCCGTTTTGCGGCGCGCCGAACTGGCCGGTACGATCGACCACCGGCGGACCGCCGTTGCCCGACGAAATGGTGCCGTCGTCGATGGCCGCCTGATAATCGGCCTTGCCCAGCTCCCCATCGTGCTTGCCGGTCTTGGCGGCTTCCATTTTCTTGAACAGCTCGCCGTTGTTGGCCATGAAGGCTTGCGCGGCAGCCTGCACTTCCGGCGGGGCTTGGATGGACTTGCCGTTCTTGTCGGTGAAGTAACCGGTCTCGGCGATCTGCTGCATCTGCGCCGCGGAAATCAGCTGGATGTCGTGGTCGTTCTGGAACTGGTTGATGGTCTTGGCTGCGCCGGACTCCGACGGCAACGGCGTACCGCCCTGCGGCATGCCCGGAGGGTAAGCGCCGGGTTGATAAGCCGGCGGCTGCACCGAGTATGGCGGCGGCGCATAGCCGCCGTTTTGCGGCGCGCCGAACTGGCCGGTGCGATCGACCACCGGCGGACCGCCGTTGCCCGACGAAATGGTGCCGTCGTCGATGGCCGCCTGATAATCGGCCTTGCCCAGTTCCCCATCGTGCTTGCCGGTCTTGGCGGCTTCCATTTTCTTGAACAGCTCGCCGTTGTTGGCCATGAAGGCTTGTGCGGCAGCCTGCACTTCCGGCGGGGCCTGGATGGACTTGCCGTTCTTGTCGGTGAAGTAGCCGGTCTCGGCGATCTGCTGCATCTGCGCCGCGGAAATCAGCTGGATGTCGTGGTCGTTCTGGAACTGGTTGATGGTCTTGGCCGCACCGGACTCCGACGGCAGCGGCGCCCCCCCCTGCGGCATGCCTGGCTGGAACGCGCCGGGCTGGGCCTGATAAGGCGGCGGATAAGCGCCAGGCTGGTTGCCGCTCGGATAGGGCGAATACGGTGGCGGTGCATCGTTGTACGGCGAAATGGTACCGTCGTTCTTGGCTTCGCCGAAGTCGCCCATGCCGAGCTGGCCGTCATGCTTGCCGTCGGTAGCACTTTCCAGCTTCTTGAACAATTCGGCATTGTTGGCCATGAAGGTCTGTGCCGCAGCCTGCACCTCAGGCGGCACCTGGATGGTCTTGCCGTTCTTGTCGGTGAAGTAGCCGGTCTCGGCGATCTGGTGCATCTGGCTGATGTTGAGCAGGCCGATGTCATGATCCTGCTGGAACTGGTTGATGGTCTTGGCGGCACCGTATTCGGAAGGACGGTTGGGCGAGACATGGCCGTTCATCACGGCATCCATGAAACCGCCCGACGGAATGCCGTACACCTGCGGCCGGCTGCTGGTGGCAGGGTCGGCCGGATTGGACGAAATGGTGCCGGCGGAAATCGCCTTGTCGTAATCGCCCATGCCGAGCTGGCCATCATGCTTGCCGTCGGTGGCGCTTTCCATTTTCTTGAACAACGCGCCATTGTTGGCCATGAAGGCTTGCGCGGCGGCCTGCACTTCGGGCGGGGCCTGGATGGTCTTGCCGTTCTTGTCGGTAAAATAGCCGGTCTCGGCGATCTGTTGCATCTGCTGCACCGACAGCAAGCCGATATCATGGTCCTTCTGGAACTGGTTGATGGTCTTGGCTGCGCTGGCGTCGGACGGCAAGGCGCCTTGCGTCCCCACGCCCATCATGTTGCGCAGGTAATTCTTGATGCCGTCCGGCACCGGCAGGTTGTTGATCCAGGCCGCGATCTGATCCGGCTTCATGTTGCCATAGCCGCCTCCGCCGATATCGTATGCCCCGCCTTCGTTGCCGGGATAAGGCGGCGGGATGTAGCCGGGGAATTTTCCCCCTTCATAGTACGTGGTGGTAGTGGTGGTGGTAACGATGGCCGACATGCTTTTCTCCGAAATGGGGTGGGTACTCAAACGTCTCAGTTGCGTCTCGTCGTCCGCTGGCGGACATCGGACCTGCACCGGGTTCATCCACATCCCCGTCAACCGCAACAGGCCCTCACGGACTCGCTTTTAAGTGGCCGTCCGTGCGCGATAGTTCCACCGGAAATCTGTGCAACAGGACGGTCCGTGCGGGAAGCCGGCAGCTCAGGACGGCCATCCGCACGCATGCGAACAGGCGCGAAGCGCAGCCGGGTTCCGGTCGCGCTTCGCGCCATGGAGGAAGCAGTTGTTACAACGCAGCTTGGGCGCCGTCTTCCGCCTTCTTGAGGAATTTCGCGAAAATATTGACGTTGTCGACGTCGGTCTGTGCATCGGCCACAGCCTGCTGGTCGGCACGCGCCTTTTTGGAAGCGCGACGCGCGGCCGCCGCAGTGGTCGAGCCAGGATCGCCGTCGCCGGCGAGGGAAGTTGCTGCAATGGCCATACGGAACTCCTTGCTGCTGCCGGCCCGGACGCCGACGACAAGCGCCTGCGCGGGCCAGGACGATTTGCCGGGCTCGCGGCGGCGACACCTGCCTGCGCCGCCGCGAGGATTGTTCATTGCTGATCGTTGACGTTCTTCGCCATGGTGTTGAAGATCTTCAGCTTCGCCAGCGAAGACGCCTGCTGCGAAACCCATAGCTGGAATTCCACCGCTTGCGCGGCGCCCGCTTGCGCAGCCTGGACGGTCGGGCTGGCTCCCTGGCGCATGGTCGGATTCTCGCTGGCGTAGCTCTGGCCGAGCTGACTTTGGAAGGTCGACATGGTGCTCCTTTCCGGCGAACCGGTAACTGGATGAAACGGGACAACGCCGCGTGCACGGCGCCGCACTTCTGGAAATTGCCGGGACGGGATGCGCGCAAGCGGTCCCCCGTCCCGTAGGGCTTGCGCCCGAAAAAAGTGGTCAGCCGCCGGCCAGGTCCTTCGAATTGGTACGACCGCTCTTTTCAATCTTCAGCTTTACGTTGTCGGCATCCACCGCTTCCTGAGCTGCATTCGTCATTTCCTGGTCGACAATAGCGTGACCCGCACCGGCACCTGCTGCTGCTCCTGTTACTGCCATGATAACCTCCGTAAAAATTAAAAAACACCGCCCAAGCCACACCAAGAAAACGAGACGGTCGCCGATAAGTGGAGCAACAAAATCCGCTGGTTCCACGTCGTGCAAAAAACTTCTTCCTGCTTCCGCAAAACCGACCGTCCCACCTCCCTGCCGACATGGGTCGCGTCCGGCGCCCCGCGGTTCCATCCTCGCCGGACACGGTGGAACTCTTGCGCCGCGGGGCGCTACCCATTGAAGCAGTAGCGATGTTCGATCAACCCCACGTTAAGGAACCACCATGAGCTTCACGATCGCCGCCGGCACCGGGCCGAGCAACATCCCCTCCGCAGGGGAAATGAATTCCTATTCCAATGGTTTGAAAACCCAGTCGACAGATTCCCTGTTGAGCAAGCTGAGCGACCCGAGCACCGAGCAATGGCAGAAGGACGCCATTACCAAGGAATTGCAAAACCGGGCCGACGCCAACCAGCAGGCGCAAGGTGCGGGAGGCGGAGAAGGCGGCGGTTCCGAAGACATGCAGCAGCTGCTGAAAAAGCTGCAGGACGGCACCATCACCGACGAGGAACTGCAAAAGCTGGCGAAGATGCTCGGCGTCGATCCCGCCAAACTGGAAGCAATGAAGGGCAAAGGCGACGGCGAGCATATGGTCGCCAACGGCGACATCCAGGGCGGTTAAGCAGCCTTCGCGGCGGTCCGTCCGGGCCGCCGCAGGCCGTGCCTGCGCGCCCATCGCGGCTCACCGGCACGTATCATTCCCGCCTTCCGCATACACGCATCTTTCCCCGAACTTTGCTCTCCCATCGCCCTCCCGTCCCCGGCCCGGCCGGCGCCGTTTCCTCAGTCGTGCAAAAAGCGATTGCGCTCCCAGTCGCGTGCCATGACGGAGAAATGCTCCAGCGTCTCCAGCACTGAATGCAAGGTGGCGTACTGCAGCCGGACCCGACAGATCAGCACGAGGCGATCGCGCTCCGCATCGTAGGCGAAGGTCGCCTGGTGGGCGCCGAACAGATAGGTATTGATTTCCAGCAGGCGCAGCAACGCCGGGTCTCGCGGCGGCGCCGGTACGGCGCCGAAATCGCAGTGCACCAGCATGCTGTCGGGCGCCAGCAAGCCGCCGAAAAAAAGCGTGAAATGTGCACCGTAGGCGTTCAGGTGCGCGACCTGGCTGGCCGGTCCCGGCTTCTGGATGTTGAAGCGGATGCACAAGCGGTCGATCAAGGCGCGATAGCGTTCTATCGTCATGCGGCCTTCCCTGCAATTTTCTTATATGCCGTCACGGCGTGGACGACGGTCGCCGGCGGCGCGTCGCGCGATGAGTAGCCGGACGAGCGCCCGGCTACGGACAAGACGTGGATGAAATGAGGAAAACGGAAGCGTCAACCGGCAATTCAGTCGATGTCTCCGGACTGTGGCGGGGGCGGCTGGCCGCCGCCCAGTACCGTGCCGATAGGGTCGAGGACTGCTCCCACGGGGTTAGTGACTACATTCAGTGGATTGGGAATCTGGGCCATCATCTCTCCTTTGAAAAAATGCTTAACGTAAGCATGGATAAGTGGACATGTGCCAACGCACGGTTCCTCCCCGGATCGGCGCGGGCGACTTTTATTTGCGAACGCACATGGCCGAGGCCGGCTTGCCGCGATGCGAATCAGGACAATGCCGCAGTCGGCGCGCTGCCGAAACCGTCGGCCATCAGGAAATCGACGACGCGTGATGCGCCGGCCGCAACGCCGACCAGCCGGCCGTCGCGCAGGAGTTCCAGAAAACGTTCGCGCAACGGGAACAGGCGATCTTCCGTCGCACGGATTTCAGCCTGCATGTCGGTATCGAACACGCCCGGCGCCAGGCTGCAAATGCGCAGCCCCTGCCGGCGGTCGAGCGCTGCGGCGCGCGCATGATGGTCCAATGCCGCCTTTGCCGAGCAATATGCACTCCAGCCGGCGAAGGCGTCGCGGCCGGCGCCGCTGGAAATGTGCAGGATGCGCCGCTGAGCGGCGTCGGCGGCGGCGACCGCGCCGGCCAGCAGCAGCGGCGCGCTGACGTTCAGCGCCAGCGCTTGCGCCAGCGTCGCCGCAGCCAGCTGGTCCGGGGCGCCCATCGGGTGCACGGTGGCGGCATTGTTGACCAGGAAAGCAATGTCTTCTCCGCGCAGGAACGCCGCCGGTGCGCGCGTCTCCAGCCAGGCCAGCAGCGCAGCGGTATCGGCCAGATCGATCGCATGCTGCGTCAGCAGCTGCGGAAAACGCGCCTGCAAGCCGGCATTGGGCCGGCGCGCCAATCCCAGCACCGCAACGCCGCGCTGCAGCAGTTCGGCGGCGATCGCCGCGCCAAGGCCACGGCTGTGGCCGGTCACTATTGCTTTCATTGCTGCTCCCAGGTTGTCGTGCCGGCCGGATTGCCGGACAGTGCGCCAATCGGCATGGAACCGCTCCGCCACGATGGTCACTCACGCTAAACGTCAAAAAATGCGTTGAAAACGCGCTAACGGCGCCGCCCTGCAAGACCCGCGGCGGTCATTTCTTCCTCTATTCCGGACCTGCCATGAACGATTTTGTCGGCCAATTCCTGGCCAAGAAGGATTACAAAGACATCCACGTATCGCGGCATCTGTTGCCTTTTGAAGATCATAAGTTCCTGAAGGCCGCCGATGCCCGCGTCATGGTCAGGGGCGCCGGGGTGTACCTCTGGGACGAACACGGAAACAAGTTCCTCGACGGCTTGTCCGGCCTGTGGTGCACTGCGCTCGGCTATGGCCGGCCCGAACTGATCGCCGCCGCCGCCGCGCAGATGGAGACCTTGTCCTATTGCAGCCAGTACTTCAACACGACCAATCCGGCCATCGCTGAATTGTCGGCCAAACTGTTCGATCTCCTCCCTTCGCCTTTCAGCCGGGTCCTGTATACCAACTCGGGATCGGAGGCCAACGACCTCATGATCAAGCTGGTGCGCCGGTTCTGGCAGCTGGCCGGCAAGCCCGGCAAGAGAATCCTCATCGCACGCCATAACGGCTACCACGGCGCTACCATTGCCTCCGCCTCGCTGGGCGGCATGAAACTGATGCACGAACTGAGCGGCGGCATGATCGACGACGTTCACCACATCGACGAGCCTTATCGGTTCGGCCTCCGGGATGCCCAGGACGAGACCGCGTTCGGCGTGCACGCGGCACGCGAGCTGGAGGCAAAAATACTGGAACTGGGCGCAGACCGGGTCGGTGCGTTTGTCGCCGAACCATTCCAGGGCGCGGGCGGCGTCATTTTTCCGCCGGCCAGCTACTGGCCCGAGATCCAGCGCATCTGCACCCGATACGATGTGCTGCTCTGCGCCGACGAAGTGGTCGGCGGCTTCGGCCGCACCGGCAGCTGGTTCGCGCACGAATACTTCGGCTTCGCGCCAGACATGATGACCATCGCCAAAGGCCTGACCTCCGGCTACGTGCCGATGGGAGGCCTGGTCCTGACGCAGCGCATCGCCGATACGCTGGCCGACTGCGGCGGCACATTTGCGCACGGCCTTACCTATCAGGGCCATCCGCTGGCGGCGGCAGTGGCACTGGCGACGCTGCGCCTGCTGGACGATGGCGGCATCGTGGACATGGTCGAGAATGACACCGGCCCCTATCTGCAGCGCTGCCTGCGCGAAGTCCTTGGCGGCCACGTGCTGGTCGCCGAGATCCATGGCGCGGGCGCAGTGGCGGCACTTCAGCTGGCTTACGGCCGGCACAAGGACCAACGCTTCTCCAATGAAAACATGGTGGGTCTGTATTGCATGCGCAAGGCGCTGGAACACGGATTGATCCTGCGCACCACGGCGGCGCGCCTGATCGTGGCGCCCGCCCTGGTGGCCACGCGCGCCGAGATCGACGAGCTCGTCGGCAAGCTGCGGCTGACGCTGGACGACGCCGCACGCGCGTTGAAGATGATGTAGCACCTGGAACAGAAACAACCATGTATCCCCTTCTTTCCTTGGATGAAGCTTTCCTCCGTTCGCAACACGCGCGCCCCAACCGACGCGCCCTGATCCTGCTCATCCATGACCGTCACAGCAGCTATTGGTGGGGCGGCAACGTCGACAAATGGCGGCCATCGCCGACAATATTTCCCTCTGCCGCGACGGCAGAGCAATGCAAGCGACTGGTACAGCGCTTCCGTTGCAACGGCGGCAAGGCCCGCATGCTGCTGATGCACGCCAACGGCTCGCTCGGCGCCGTCATGCTTGGCGTCGAATCCAAAGAGGAAGTCGTCAGGTGGCTGCTGGACACAGCAGGCGCCGTCATCGTCGCAGCGCCGTCCGCCGTCGCGCTGATGGCGCACTCCCCGGTGATGCAGCAAAGGGAACTGCGCTTGCCTGCCTGACATTCATCGGTAACCTCGCCGGCGACACGATGCTCTCGAAAGCGCACATGCCGGCATCCTCGGATCGCGTCATCGCTGTTCTGCGCGCATTGTCTTTTAGCTCCTGCAGCCTCAAGCCGGCCTGTTTCAGAATCGCCCAAACGCGTTCTCAACTTGATGAAAGACAGACGACCATGGAAGATCAGTTTTTACGGCCTCCCGAACCGACGTTGCCGTTGTGGGGACTGGCCCAGGCAGGGACGCCCGAAGGCGGGGACAATCTCGTCGGCCGCGACCGGACTTTTTATATCAATGTACGCGGCGAAGGCGGCGTACTGACCTTCGCCTCAGCGCTAGATGCCGAAATCTATTGCCAGCGGCTCCACGCCGCTGGCATGCACGGATGGCGCCGCCAACGGCTGGAGCGCATCGACCTGGCGCAGGTGATGGCGAACATCCCCCTGGCGGATCGTCGTCTCATGCTGGCGCTTGGTTTCTTCGCTTCCGACACGAACGATCTGCTGCTCGACGCCAACCAGACGCTGATCACTCCTTTGCTGCCGGTGCCGTTCGACATGCACCATCCATTGCACGGGATGTCCCAATTGCGCGTCAAGGCGGATGTACTCAGCTTCATCCATGAATGGTGGGAGCGCATCGGCGGACTGAACTATCCCGAGCAAGTCCATTCGCTGCAACACTGGTCGGACATCGACCTCGCCAGATGCGCCAGTGAAGCTTTGCAAAAGGCGCAGATCGTCGGTCTCGCGCAGTATCACGACGCCTGGACCAGCGTCGGCACCGTGGAAGAGTGCGCCGTGTTCGTTCCCGAATCGGGCAACTGGCAGTTCACCCCGCTGGCGGGAGTACGCCGGCGCATGCTGCACTGACGCCCGGCCGCCCGGGACGTCTTTGGCGCTCTCCGGGCGTGCCGCTGCCGAAGCTGCATGCTTTTCGCGCATGATGTGCATGGCCAATTTTCATTAGACCCCATGGTTGCCTTCACCTATCTTTACGCTGTTTCGCCACCGATGCGAAATTCGATAAGAAAAATCAATGACATCTTCATCTTTAGGCAACCATGAACCCATCCCCTCTCGATATCGCAAGTTCCGACGCGACGCGCGGCCGGCTTGAAGACGCAACCTACGCCAAGGTGACCTGGCGCCTGCTGCCGTTCTTGTTTCTTTGTTATGTTGCCGCCTACCTTGATCGCGTCAATGTCGGCTTCGCAAAACTTCAGATGCTCAGCGACTTGCATTTCAGTGAGACCGTGTATGGCTTGGGCGCAGGCATTTTTTTCATCGGCTACTTCTTCTTCGAAGTGCCCAGCAATATTCTTTTGCATCGGGTCGGCGCACGCATATGGATCGGCCGGATCATGATTTCCTGGGCGCTGCTGTCCGCAGCCACGCTGTTCGTGACCACGCCGACAATGTTCTATGTCGTGCGCTTCCTGCTGGGCGTGGCCGAGGCCGGCTTCTTTCCCGGCATCGTACTGTATCTCACATACTGGTTTCCGCAACGCCGCCGCAGCCGCATGAACGCCTTGTTCATGATCGGCATCCCGTTTGCCGGCGTGGTGGGCGGTCCCCTGTCGGGCTGGATACTCCAGGCGTCCGACGGCATGCACGGGATGACCGGCTGGCAATGGCTGTTCCTGCTGGAAGCCATTCCATCGCTAATCCTCGGCATTGCCACGATCATCTACCTTCCCGATAGCATCCATGACGCGCGATGGCTGTCGAGCGAAGAAAAGCAGCTGCTGCAAGAAAACATCAAAGTCGAAGAGTCCTCCAAGCAAGCACACTCGGCGGCCAGCGTCTTCAGCGACGGCAAGATGTGGTTGCTGGCTGCGGTCTATTTCTGCTGCATGATGGGCTTGTACGGCGTCGGCTTTTACTTGCCTACACTGATCAAGGCTAGCGGCGTCAAGAACGCGCTTGACGTTGGTCTTCTCACCGCGATTCCCTACGGCTGCGCCATCGTGGCCATGTTGCTCAACGCCGGCAGTTCGGATCGCATGCATGAACGCCGCTGGCATTTCGCAATCGCCAGCGTACTCGGCGGCGCGGGCCTGTTTCTCAGCACCGTGTATGCCTCCAATGTCATGTTCGCCATGGCGGCGCTGTCCCTCGGCACCGCCGGCGTGCTTGCCACCATGCCTGTATTCTGGACCTATCCCAGCGCCATCCTGTCCGGGACGGCAGCTGCAGCGGGTATCGCGATGATCAATTCGATCGGCAACCTGGCCGGTTTCGTCAGTCCATCCGTCATCGGCTGGCTCAAGGACGCAACCCAGAGCACCAACAGCGGCATGTACATCGTCGCCGGCGCCTTGTTGACCGGCGCGTTGTTGATACTGCCGTTGCAACAGACCGGGAAGAAAACCGGCTGACGTCCCTGCCGATCACTCCGTTACTGTCAAGTTCCTCATTCGCGGCGGCATGCGGGACGATCGGCCCGGCGTATCTCCCTTCACCTCCGTGGAGAACGACAGGCCAGGTCCCGTCTCCCGGCAAAGGCCCGTGCAAAAAGAAAACAACATCAGAGACGATCTGATCCCAAGTGAAGAAACAGATAAAAATGCTGCAACCGCCCCGCCAATTCCTGCTAGACCTCTACACCGCCGCCGTCTCCGCAGTAAGCGCAGAAAAATCCCTCCCGACATTCCTGCCCGAGCCCCCAAAGCAAGGAAGAACCATCGTCATCGGCGCAGGTAAAGGTGCAGCAGCCATGGCCAAGACAGTAGAGCAGCATTGGCCTGAAAAAATATCAGGACTGGTAGTGACCAGATACGGCCACGGCGCCGACTGCCAACGCATCGAAGTCGTCGAAGCTTCCCACCCAGTGCCGGATGAAGCCGGCAGAAAAGCCGCCGCCCGCATGCTGGCGATGGTGCAAGGCCTCACCAAAGACGACCTCGTCCTCTGCCTGATCTCCGGCGGCGGCTCCGCATTGCTGGCATTGCCCGCCGAAGGCATCACCCTCGAACAAAAGCAGGCCATCAACAAAGCCCTGCTCAAAAGCGGCGCCAACATCTTCGAAATGAACTGCGTCCGCAAACACCTCTCCGCCGTCAAAGGCGGGCGGCTGGCGCTGGCCTGTGCGCCGGCGCGCGTGGTAACGCTGATGATCTCGGATATCCCCGGTGACGATCCCGGCATCATCGCCAGCGGCCCGACACTACCCGACGCCACCACCTGCGCCGAGGCATTGGCGGTGCTGCGCAAATACAAGATCGAGATCCCACCCTCGGTGCAAGCGCATCTCGAGTCCGGCATCGGCGAAACCCCCAAGCCCGGCGACGCGCGTCTCAAGACGAATGAGCACCACGTCATCGCCACCGCCCAGCAAGCCTTGCAGGCAGCGGCGACAGCTGCGCGCGCAGCCGGCGTCACTCCCTACATCTTGTCCGACGACATGGAAGGCGAAGCGCGCGACATCGGCCTGGCGCACGCCGCCATCGCAAGACAGATCGCCCAATACGACCAGCCGTTCAAGAAACCCTGCGTGCTGATTTCCGGCGGTGAAACCACCGTCACGGTGCGCGGCACCGGTCGCGGCGGACGCAACGCGGAATTCCTGCTCAGCCTCGCCAACGCCCTCAATGGCGCACCCGGCATGCACGCGATCGCCTGCGATACCGACGGTATCGACGGCTCCGAGGACAACGCCGGTGCCGTCTATCAGCCGGACTCAATGAAACGTGCCGAAGAACTCGGTCTGAATCCCAAGGCGCTGCTGGAGAACAACGACGGCTACGGCTTTTTCAGCGCGCTCGGCGACCTCGTCGTCAGCGGCCCGACGCGCACCAATGTCAATGACTTCCGCGCCATCCTGATCCTTTAAGAAATTCCCGGCATCGACGCCGTATACCAACGACAGCAACAGCAGCAACAACAGCAACACCACCAAGGAGACCGTCCATGCGACGTCAACGCCAGGCAAAAATCGTAGCCACGCTCGGCCCCGCCAGCGCCACCAAAGACATGATCAAGGCCTTGTTCGAAGCAGGCGCCGATGTGTTCCGCTTCAACTTCAGCCACGGCACCCACGCCGACCATCATGCGCGCTTCGAGATCGTGCGCGCGGTCGAGCGCGAAGTCGGTCGGCCGATTGCCATCCTCGCCGACCTGCAAGGTCCCAAGCTGCGCGTCGGTCAATTCGCCGACGGCAAGGTTCAGTTGGAAGCAGGGCAAGAGTTCGTGCTTGACTGCGACACTACGCCAGGCGACACCACGCGCGTCTGCCTGCCGCATGCCGAACTGTTCGAGGTCATTGCCGCCGGCCAGTCGCTGCTGCTCGACGACGGCAAACTGCGCCTGCAGGTGCTGGACAGCGACGGCCAACGCATCCGCACGTGGGTCATCAACGGCGGCGCCTTGTCCGACCGCAAGGGCGTCAACGTACCCGATGCCGTGCTGCCGATTCCCGCGCTGACCGAGAAGGACAAGCGCGATCTGTCCTTTGCACTGGAACTCGGCGTCGACTGGATTGCACTATCTTTCGTCCAGCGTCCCGAAGACGTGCACGAAGCACGCGCCCTGATCAACGGCCGCGCCGCCGTGCTGTCCAAGCTGGAAAAACCCGCGGCCCTCGACCGCCTCGATGAAATCGTCCAGGCATCCGACGCCATCATGGTCGCGCGCGGCGACCTCGGCGTCGAGCTGCCGCCGGAACGCGTACCCGGCACGCAGAAGCGCATCCTGCGCGTCTGCCGTCAGCACGGCCGCCCCATCGTCATCGCCACCCAGATGCTGGAATCCATGATCACCAGCCCGGTGCCGACCCGCGCCGAAGTCTCCGACGTCGCCAGCGCCATCTACGACGGATCCGACGCCGTCATGCTGTCGGCCGAATCCGCCAACGGCAGCTACCCGCTGCAAGCCGTCGCCATGATGGACCGCGTCATCGGCGAAGTCGAACGCGACCCGCTTTACCGCAACATGATCGACGCCCAGCAGGAAACGCCGCAGTCCAACAGTTCCGACGCCATCTGTTCAGCGCTGCGCGACGTCACGCGCATCGTCGGCGCCACGGCCACCGTGACCTACACCAGCTCCGGCCACACCAGCCTGCGCGCTGCCCGCGAACGCCCGATGGCGCCGATCCTGAGCATTACACCGAAGATTGCAACGGCACGAAAACTGGCACTGGTGTGGGGCGTGCATTCAACGATCAGCGACCAGATCCACAACGAAAGCGAGATGGTCAGCGCGGCATGCCAAACGGCATTGAGGGAAGGATTTGCGAAGAAAGGCGATCAGATCGCCATCACCGCCGGCATGCCTTTTGGGCAGCCGGGGAGTACTAACTTGTTGCGGTTGGCGCAGGTGTAACGGACTCGGATTTAAAGGGCTACACAAGAAACCGTCCGGCAGAGCCTGATCCTGTCAGGCATGTCATTCAATCGGTACGTCGCCCTTTCGATCCGCGAATGGACTTCCTATGCCTTGATATCGTCGATGCCCCAGACGTCCTTTATGACGCCTAGCAACGTACTGACGCCGACATCGCTGGAACAGCTTTTCAGATAAATGAAAGACAAGGCGCAGTGCTGTTCTATCTTGTCCCAGATGACCAGCTCCCCTTTCCCTTGTGCTGCCATGGCGACGTCGTTACGCAATAGGCACAGACCGACACCCATCTTGACCAGACTTGCCATGGAAGATTCTTGGTCCGCTTCCGCTACGGTCGTCTGCTCCCCCCCGTATTCCTGAAACATCTCCCGCACCAGGCGATGCTGCGAACTATACACCGGCGTACCCACCCAAGGCATGGCAGCAATCTCTCGCCAGCCTGCTTCAGCGATTTTTCCAGCCCAAGTGGGCGGCGCTACGACCAGATAGGTCAGCGTGCTCAATCGCAACGTGCACATGGCCGGATCATCGACTTCACCAAGATAGAAACCGCAGTCCAGTTTGCGTGCGGCGACCTGCTCCATGATGAAGCCGGAAATACCATGCGCCAGCCTGATTTCCATTTTCGGATAAAAGCTGACAATGTGCCGCAAGAGCATTCCGAGACGGATATAGTCCGGATCGATAATGGTCCCCAGGCGTACCGTTCCAGCCACCTCTCCTTGCATCTTCCTGGCCGTGTTGACCAGATCAACGGCATTGCTGAGAGTCTTGCGCGCATGCTCCAGCAGAAGCTCCCCCGGCTTGGTGATCGTCATGCCGCTGGAAGTACGCTCGAAGAGCGTCACGCCGAGTTCTTCCTCAAGGGCCTTGACTTGCTTACTGACGGTCGGCTGTGTGAGATTCAGGATCTCAGCGGCACGCGTCAAGTGACCTGTGCTGGCAACGGTCAAGAAAGCGCGAAGTTGATAAATTTCCATGGTATGGCGTCGCTGGTCGGAAACATAAAACAACTGGGATGCGAGGAAAAATCTGCTACAGCTTGGGATTGTAAACACAAAACAAATGCAGGGGCAGCGGCCGGCGTCATGATATTTCCTGAATCGCGAAAGCTGGGCTGCCCGCAAAATAAAAAAGGCGCTTGCTCTCCTGAACGCAAGCGCCAAGACCAATAGATTGCATGACAAATGATGCGCTTACCGGTCGCGCACACGTCATGCTACGTGCGGATCGTGACTCGCCTGACGACGTGGTCCTTGGGCCTTGGCCTGCCTGTCAGCGCCGATGAGGGAACGCCTTGCTGCCGGCGTAGCCGGCGATATCGCGCAGCTCTTCCTCGATACGCAGCAACTGGTTGTACTTGGCCATGCGGTCCGAACGCGACATCGAGCCGGTCTTGATCTGCAGCGCGTTGGTGCCGACGGCGATATCGGCGATGGTCGAGTCTTCGGTTTCGCCCGAACGGTGCGAGATCACCGCGGTGTAGCCGGCGCGCTTGGCCATTTCGATGGCGGCGAAGGTCTCGGTCAGGGTGCCGATCTGGTTGATCTTGATCAGGATCGAGTTAGCGATGTTCTTGTCGATGCCTTCTTTCAGGATCTTGGTGTTGGTGACGAACAGGTCGTCGCCGACCAGCTGGACCTTCTTGCCCAGTGTTTCGGTCAGGAGCTTCCAGCCGGCCCAGTCGTTTTCGGCCATGCCGTCTTCGATGCTGATGATCGGGTACTTGTCGCACCACGATGCCAGCAGACCGGTCTTCTGCGCCGGTGTCAGCACCATGTTTTCACCTGCCAGATGGTAGTTGCCATCCTTGTAGTATTCGCTCGCGGCGCAATCCAGGCCCAGGGCGATCTGCGTGCCCGGCTCGTAGCCTGCTTCTTCGATCGCTTGCAGGATCAGCTGGATCGCTGCTTCATGGCTGGCCACGTTAGGCGCGAAACCGCCTTCATCGCCGACCGAAGTCGCCAGGCCCTTGGCATGCAGGATTTTCTTCAAGGTATGGAACACTTCGGCGCCGTAGCGAATCGCTTCGCGGAAGCTCGGTGCGCCGACCGGGATGATCATGAATTCCTGCAGATCGAGATTGTTGTCTGCGTGCGCGCCGCCGTTGATGACGTTCATCATCGGCACCGGCATCTGCATCGAACCGCTGCCGCCGAAATAACGGTACAGCGGCAGGCCGGCTTCTTCAGCCGCCGCCTTGGCGACAGCCATCGACACGGCCAGCGTGGCGTTGGCGCCCAGGCGCGCCTTGTTTTCAGTGCCGTCGAGGTCGATCAGCGTGCGGTCCAGGAAAGCCTGTTCGTTGGCGTCCAGGCCCATGATCGCTTCGGAGATCTCGGTGTTGATATTTTCGCAGGCTTGCAGCACGCCCTTGCCGAAATAGCGGCTCTTGTCGCCATCGCGCAGTTCGATCGCTTCACGCGAACCGGTCGAGGCGCCGGACGGCACTGCTGCACGCCCCAATACGCCGGACTCCAGCAGGACATCGCATTCGACAGTAGGATTGCCGCGCGAGTCGATAATTTCACGGCCGATAATATCAACGATTGCACTCATGTATTGTTCCGTGTACCCGATTTAAGAAGTGAATGAGAACCGCGCGCGACGTCTGCCTTGCTAAGAATATGTTCCGTCCGGCAGCGTGGCTCATGCAGTTTTTTGATGTGGCGTGTTGATAAGAGGTGGCAGTGCCGATACGGCGATATGCAATTCATATTGTCATTGTTGATCCCCTGCGTTCAACCCGCTGCACTATAAAAGATAAGGTCTCGCGGAGCCAATCACAAATATTTATGCGAAGGCGCGTTGCTGCTTATGCCCGTCGCCTGAGTAATCGCAACTGCCGATGACCAGAGACAGACGTCGCCTGTTCTGTTTTCTGGCAGCCTCCCCGGGCCGACCTCATAAGGTTTTTCACGGCGCCGTATAAATATTTGTGATTGGAAGCCATGCGGCTTCTCTCCTATAGTGTCGGCACCAATAAAGGGGACAAAATAATGCCAACATTTCACACCACTGCAGGCTCGGCGCCGGCGGCCGTCTTGAGTACCGTCACAACCATCCATGCCACCGCACTTTTCGGTAACGACCACGACGCCGCCGCACCGCTATTGCAGCATCTGGAGCCGCAAGGCCGTCGCAACCGTCAAACTAAGATCGTCGCCACCCTTGGCCCCGCAAGCACCGAACCGGAATTGCTACGCGCGTTGTTCCTGGCGGGGGCCGACGTCTTTCGCCTGAATTTCAGCCACGGTTCCCACAAGGAACAGCAGACACGTTACCTCGCCATCCGTGCATTGGAACGCGAATTCGATCGCCCTATCGCCATCCTCATGGATTTGCAAGGCCCCAAGCTGCGCGTGGGAACCTTCCATCTCGGCTATGCGCAACTGAGCGCCGGCCAGGACTTTCGGTTCGATCTTGATCCAAGTCCGGGCGATCAGACCCGCGCGCCGCTGCTGCACCCGGAAATCTATGAAGCGGTTAGGCCAGGCGACCAGCTCCTCGTGGATGACGGCAAGTTGCGTTTCAGCGTGGTGGAAAGCGGTTCCGACTATTGCCGCGTGCTTGCGCTCAATAACGGCATTATTTCGAACCGCAAGGGCGTGAACGTGCCGACCGCGATCCTGCCCTTGTCTGCGCTGACGCCGAAGGATCGCATCGACCTCGATTTCGGACTGGCGCTGGGAGTCGATTGGATTGCCTTGTCGTTCGTGCAAAGCGCCGACGATATCGAGGAGTTGAAGCAGATAGTCAAGGGACGTGCCTCGATCATGGCCAAGCTGGAAAAGCCCTCGGCGATCGACCAATTGGACGAAATCATCGCCGTAGCCGACGGCCTGATGGTGGCGCGCGGCGACCTTGGCGTGGAGATGCCGCCGGAAGACGTGCCGGGCTTGCAGAAGAGCATCGTGCACGCTTGCCGCCAGGCCGGCAAGCCGGTGGTGGTGGCGACGCAGATGCTGGAGTCAATGATCTCGTCGCCGACGCCTACCCGTGCCGAGACGAGCGATGTGGCAACGGCGGTCTACGACGGCGCCGACGCGGTGATGTTATCCGCAGAATCCGCCTCGGGCGCTTATCCGGTCGAAGCGGTGCAGATGATGAACCGCATCATCGCCGCCAGCGAACGCGATTTGCAGCAAGGGCAGGGACTCGGAAGATTGCAACGCGTCGCCTCGCTGACCCGCCCGCTGGCTCCGGTTTCTCATCGCAGCGGCGACGCCACCGATGCGTTGTGTGCAGCGATCCACGCGATGGCGCAGGTTTTGCCGCTGGCCGCAACGGTGGCCTATACGACCTCCGGTTCGACCACCCTGCGCGTGGCGCATGAGCGCTCCTGGACGCCTGTCCTGAGCCTGACGCCGGATATGCAGGTGGCGCGCATGCTAACGTTGGCTTGGGGCGTGCATTCCATCTGTTCGCAGCAGCCGCAGGATGTCGACGATATGATCCAGCGCGCGGCGTTGGTGGCGGCTGAACAGGACTTCCAGCAGCAGGGCAAGCCGATCTTGCTGGTGGCGGGCACGCCGGTCGGCGTAACGGGAAGCGCCAATCTGTTGCGCATCATCTGGCCGGATGAAGCCGGCATGGCGACGAATGCGCCGACGACTGCCGGAGCATCGTCCCGGTCCGCCATCAACACCGCGCGGTGAGGATCATGAAAACCATCTCGCACCTGTCGATCGGACAACGACTGGCTACCGGCTTCGCTGTCATCCTGCTGCTGTCTCTCGTGTCCATCGTGGCTGGGTTGACCAGCCTCAGCGAAGTAGCCGAAGCTACCGACACGATGATGCGCCGGTCACTTGCGAAGGAGCGCCTGGTGAGCGACTGGCATGGCAACATATTTGCCGGCATCAAGCGCACCATCGCCATCGCCAAAAGCAGCGATGCGAGCCTCGCTGTCTTTTTTGCGGATGACGCCAAGCAGGCCAGCAAGCGCTCACTGGAGTTGAAAACGGCGGTGGAAAACCGCCTCAGTACGCCAGAAGAAAAACGGATCTATGAGCAAATCGGCGTGGTGCGGGACAATTTCAACAAGCATCGCGACGCTATCGGCGAGCTCAAGAAAGAAGGTCGACAGGAGGATGCCGAGCGCGTGTTGCAAGAGCAGTTCATACCGGCCGCGCGCGCCTATCTGGAGAAGCTCGGGGACCTGCTGGCGCTGCAGCGCGGTGAAATCGACCACAACAGCGACCTGATCAATGCCTCCTATCGCTCCAGTTTCAAGCTATTGGTGACGCTAGGCGTGTTGGTAAGCATCGGTTGCCTGCTCTTTGCGTGGCGGCTCAGCCGTTCGATTACCCGGCCGCTGGCCAAGGCGGTCCAACTGGCGCGCGATGTCGCGACCGGCAATCTGAGTTCGCAAATCGAAGCGGAACGGCAGGACGAGACCGGTCAACTGGTGGACGCGCTGCAGGACATGACCCGGCAACTCGCGTCATTGGTGCTTGAGGTCCGCCAGTCGGGTGAATCCATCGCCCTGGGTTCCACGCACATCGCCGGCGGCAATGCCGAGTTGTCCAGCCGGACCGAGGCTCAGGTTGCGACACTGGAAGAAGCCGCCTGCGCTATGGAGGAACTGATCGCCACGGTCGATGAAAACGCCGGCAATGCGCAGCTGGCCAGCCAGCTGGTGGATGTCACCTCCGAGGTTGCCAGAAAAGGAGCGGATGTCGTCGGGCGCGTGGTGTCGACGATGGCGGCGATCAAGGATAGCTCAGGAAAGATCGGCACCATCACGGGGGTCATTGACGGCATCGCCTTCCAGACCAATATCCTTGCGCTCAATGCCGCGGTGGAAGCGGCCCGCGCCGGCGAACAGGGGCGTGGCTTCGCGGTGGTGGCAGCAGAGGTGCGTAACCTGGCGCAACGCAGCGCCAGCGCGGCGCGTGAAATCAAGGCGCTGATCGCAGATTCGGTCGACCGCATCGAAGACGGCAGCCGGTTCGTGGCGGAAGCCGGTGCGACGATGGAGGAAATTCTCGGCAGCGTGGACCAGGTCAGCACGATCATGCGCAACATTGCCGATGCGGGCCAGCAGCAGAGCACCGGGATCCAGGCGATCGGCGCAGCCATCTCCGATACCGAACAGATGACCCAGCAAAATGCAGCCTTGGCCGAGCAATCTGCCGCCGCCGCGGAACAGATGCGGGCCCAGGCGCACCATCTGAAGGTGGCAGTGAGCGCCTTCTCGCTCCCCGCGAATGTCGCCCGGATCCGCCTTCAGCCGCAGACATCGGCACAGACGCCGCTGCCCCGCCCACCCTCACCCGCGTTGCTCGCGGCGGAGCCGCTCATGCCATGATGCGCCAGACCTCGCGGATCACCGATAGCATGCCCACCAGGATGGGTTCGGATTCGGCCGCCGCGAGGTAAACGAAAGAGAGCTGGCTGTCGACGGCGCCATGGCTCCAGATGGCCAGCTCGCTTCTTTCCGCCGCCGCCAACGCGAGGTCTTCACGCATCAATGACAGGCCGACACCCGCGCGCACGAGACTGTCAAGCGAACTCAGCTCATCTGTTTCAATGATCACGTTCGGCGTCACGCCCTGCCCGCTGAACAGCGTCACCAGGAGCTCGTGCATGTGGCTTAGCGACGGTGCGCCTATCCACGGCAACGCCGCGATTTCGCGCCAGCCGTAACCCGGCAGGCGATCATTGTAGGACATCGGGGCGACGATGCGATAGAGCACGCCGCGCAGGGGCAACGTGGCGAGGTTGCGGTCATTCACTCTTCCCAGGTAAAACCCTGCACTCAGGTCGCCGCGCACGATTTCGTCAAGCATCAGACCGGATGGACTAGAGCGCGTCTTGATCTCGAGCAGGGGCAGCGCGGCATGCAAGCCGTTGAGGAAACTGCCAAGTCGCAGGAAGTCTGGATCGCCCAGCGTGCCGATCACGGCCTTGCCGCTCACCTCGCCCTTCATTTCCTTTGCCTTGCTGAGGACCGAATTGAATACCGCGAGGGTCTTTTCGACTTCCGGCAACAACAATTCGCCGCCCTTCGTCAGCGTGATGCGTCCGTGGCTGCGATCGAACAAGGCAATGCCAAGTTCTTGCTCCAGCGCCTTGATATGGGCGGTGACGGCAGGCTGGGTTACATGCAGCACTTCCGCTGCCCGGGTGATATGGCCTAGCCGGGCAACGATCGCGAAGGTGCGGAGTTGATAGATTTCCATGATGACCGGCGCGTCACAAAGGCAGATAGCGAATCTGCGACGGCGCGATGCCGAGACTGACGGTCGTCCCGACAGGGAACGGAGCCAGTCCTGCATAGTGCATCTGGTCGGCGACGATGAGAACTTCTCCCACACGAACCCTGTAACGCGTCATCGCGCCGAAAAATTCGCTGTTTTCCACCGCTCCTTTCAGCCAGACCAGGGCTCCATCGCGCTGCGCGTCGCCGACGTTGATGCGAATGGCGTGCGGACGGAAGCCGATCATGCAGTTGCCCAAGTGCGCGTCCCGATGGTTCGGCAGATATAGATCCTCCAGCCGCGATGAATGAAAACGCAGCATGTCGCCGTTGACGCGTTCGATGACGCCGCTCAGCAGGTTGGCGTCGCCGACGAAGCCGGCCATGAAACTGTTGCCAGGGTAGTCATACAGCGCCGCCGGCGTGCCAATCTGCTGCACCACGCCGTTGTCGATCACCGCCATGCGATCGGCCATCGCCATGGCTTCTTCCTGATCGTGCGTCACGAAGACCGTGGTGATGCCGAGACTGCGCTGCAATGCGCGCAATTCTTGCCGCAACTGGCCTCGCAGGCCATGGTCAAGATTGGAGAACGGCTCGTCCAGCAACAGGACGCGCGGCTCAATGACGATGGCGCGTGCCAATGCCGTCCGTTGTTGCTGCCCCCCGGACAGTTGATTCGGGTAGCGCGCGGCGAATTCCGTCAGTCCGACCCGCTCCAGCACCTTGCCTACCCGCTCTTGGATCTCCGGCTTGGGCAGACGGCGCTCCACCAATCCATACGCGATGTTGTCGCGCACACTCATATGCGGCCAGAGGGCGTAATCCTGGAACACCATGCCGATATTGCGCAGATGCGGCGCAATGCCAGCGGCGTCCTTGCCGTCCAGCAGCAATGCCCCGCTGAAGTCCTGGTTCAGTCCCGCGATGATGCGCAGCAAGCTCGACTTGCCGGAACCGGACGCACCCAGCAAGACGAAAAATTCGCCTGGCTCGATGCGTAAATTGATGTCGCGCAGCACCGGCTTCCCGCCGTGCTCGTGACTCAGTCGCACATGCCTGCATTCAATGGAGATCCGGTTAGGAATCATCGGTCAATGGTCTCCTTCATGAGGGCATTGCGGTGGTGCTGCGCAACCGGCGCCGCAACAAGATATGGATAATGCTGGCACATATCGCGACGACCGCGATGGCCACGATCGCTAACGCCGCACCTGGCCCGCGCCCCGATACGCTCTGCATGTACAAATAAATTTCATAGCTCATCGGGGCTTGCGCTTCGTTGTTGCTCAACAACATGGTTATGGGCAGCTCGGTCGCCGCCGCCATGAAACTGACCACGAACCCAAGCAACAAGCCTCCCGCCATTAATGGAATCACGATTCTCTGCAGCACGCGTGTGCGTGTCGATCCCAAATTCTCGGCGGCCGCTTCCAGATTCGGATCGATGGCCTGTAAGGCGGTCATACAGACCTTGACGACATAGGGCAGTTGCTGCACCGCGTAGGCGAGCGCGATCATTCCCCAGGTAGAGGAGAACGGCGCCTCCGATAACGGAACGTTGATGTCACGAAAGAAGCGCAGGTAGCCCAGTGCCAGCACCATGCCGGGTACGGCCAGCGAGACACCGGCCAAGCGAGCAAGCACATTGCGTCCCGCCAAACGCGTGCGCAGGACGACATAGGCAATGACGCCGCCAAGCGTCACGTCGATGCCCGCCGCCAGACCGCAGTACAGGAAGGTATTGATCAGCGCCGCGCCCGAATCCGTGGCAATAGTGTCGTAATTGCGCGTCGTCCATGAGTCTGGCAGGATCGAAAAACTCCAGATGTCCGCCAGCGACAACGATAACAGGCCCAAATGAGGCAACAGCACGAACAGCAACGTCACCACAACCCAACCATAGCTGAATACTGTCGGCCAGCGGCCGAGCACGGGCCGTGCAGGCACCGGCAACATGACCCCTCCGCCCAGGTACGGCATATAGGCGTTATCCTTGTCGCGCAGGAAATAGCCTGCCAGGTACAAGGTCAAGGCGGAGAACGCTAACATGATCATGGCGATGACATAGCTGAGCGGATCATCCACACCGACCGACATCACGCGCAGGTACGTCAACGGTGCCAGCATGTTGGTTACCCCCAGAATCAGCGGCGTGCCGAGATCTTCGAACGCTCGCATGAATACGATGGCGGCGCCGGCGACATAACCCGGCAGCGCCAGCGGCAGAACGATGCGTCGGAAGCGACGCCAACGTGTCGATCCCAGAGTGACGGCGCTTTCCTCCATAGACAGGTCGATACGGCGCAGGCTTGTGATCAGGTTGAGCAGGACGAACGGAAAATAATGAATGCTCTCGACCAGCACCACCCCGTTCATGCCCTCCATGAACGGCAGCGTGAAACCGAACCAGCGCTGCAACAACAGGTTGACTGCCCCGTTCGCACCCAAGAAAGGCTGCAGCGCGAACGCCGCCACGAAGGGCGGCATGACCAAAGGCAGCACGCCAAGCACCTGCACCAGCAACCAGCCGCGGAACCGCATCCTGGTCGCTATCCAGGCCAGCGGTACAGCGATCAGCGATGCGAACAGCATCGACAGAAATGCCACCTGCAGACTGTTGGAGAAGGCTTCGCGATAGAGCTCCTGCTGGAAAAACAAAACGATGTAAACCAGCGTCGCACTCTGCGATCCGATGCCGAACGCAGCTAGTACAACACTGAGGACCGGCAGCACCAAAAACAACAGGAGAAAGATGCAGACCGGCATCGCGACCAGAAGCGTCATCAATGAGAAGTCCGCAGTTCGGAAACGAAAAGTCATAGGAGGATCAGTTGCGTGGACGGCGGATGTTTACATGGAGCGAGTCGGAATGGCCGCGCAGGCGCGGCTGCGAAAAATCGGTCGAACGGCGGAGACGCCGCGCGGCAGGCAATCCCGCGCTTTTCACATTCGGCGCAATGCCAAGAAGTGAGTTCATCATGGTCCCAATCGCAGGACGGCACGGTGCGCCAGCATTCTCGCCTCGGCATAGCCGGCACGGGCGCGGGAATTCCAGCGCCGCTCCAATAGCATGATGTCGTGCCGCTGTGCTTCTGTCATGTTGTTTTCCTCGACGCGACCAAAAAAAATCTTTTGCAGCGCTGGATCTTGCAATTCCTCGCTGCTCACCACCGGGCTGAAAGCAAGCTGACGGGCCTGAACAATCAATGCTGCGGCGTCCGCGTCGTCGCGTCCCGCCAGCTTGCTTTCGGCAGCGAAGATTTCCCGCGCTGCGGCGCGCAGCTCCTTGATCGGAAACGTGATGCTCTGATCAAACATTGTCGTCACTAGGCGAATGCGTTCCTGTGCCAGACCGGCATTGAAATGCAAGGAGCTTTTGGCAGCGCCGTCGGGAAGCTTCGGATATCCTGCCGCGACCTTTCCTTGCAGCAGTTCATACGGCACCACCGGCATGCGTGAGATACGCGGATCGAGAAGCAGCTTCTGGCCATCATTGGACAACGTGAATGCGATGAACTTGCGCGCATCGACGGGATTCCTGGCGCCGTTGATCAAGCCGATGCTGGCCGGCACGAAGTTGGTGACTGCCGGATAGGTGAAGTCCACCGGGAAACCGTTGCGCTTGCCGACGAAGGCGAAGAAGTCGATCACCATGCCGATACCGTAACGGCCGGTATTGACGCCTTCCGGAACGCCAAACGAGCGCTCCGTAATGGCTGCCGAATTGGCGGCGATCTGGAGCAGTCGCGACCACCCACGGTCCCAACCGGAACTTTGCAGGATTGCTTCCACCATCAAATGCGTCGTACCCGACCAGGACGGAGAACTGAGCGCGACATGGCCGAAATAAACGGACTTGGTCAGATCTCCCCAATCGGTCGGTCGCGGCAGTTGGTGTGCAGCCAAATAGCGTTCGTTCCACATGATCCCGTACCCCGACAGTGCTTGGCCGTAATAGCGCTGTTCCGGATCGTTGATCGGATAGTTGCCTATTTGATCAGGCGTCTCGGGATTGCGCACTTCGGGAATACGCTCGAACAGGTTGTTGCGGGCCATGACCTCGAAGGCATCCGGGGCGGACGCCCAAAAGACGTCCGGCCGTGAACCTGCCGCCGTGCGCTCGATGTAGATTACTGCAGCGTTGGTGTTCTTGTTGAGAACCTGGATTTTCGTTCCGGGATGGCGGGCTTCAAACGCTTTCTTGTAGGTGTCAGTGACTTCCTTGGGGAAAGAAGTGACGACCGTCACCTCGCCGGCAATCGCCATCGCCGTAGAAGCTTGCAGCCCACCGAGGAGCGCCGCCGTCACCCCACTCCTGCCCAATGGAACAAGCCATCGCCGAATCATGTTGGTGCGTGCCATGTCTCCCTTTGTCTCCCGGGGATACGATGCCCCCCTGATTCGCGTACTACGCGAAAAGACACCAAGGCCTCTTGGCGGGCCGTTGGTGTCTGCGATGTAGACCAATGCTGTGGCGGATTCTACCCCATCGGATAGTGCTCCGCCACCCGTCCGGAGTCAGGCCAGAACAGTGCGACTGCGTTGTCCCTTCTCGTTTGTGGCGTTCTTTTCAGCTTCCAGTTCGAGGGTGCCGCGGTGGGCCAGGACGCAGAACATGATGCACAGTATTGCGCCGGTGAACAAGACATAGAAACTTGCTTCCCAACCGTAGATGTCCATGAGCTTGCCTATCAACGCAGTACCCATGGTCGTGCCGACAACATAGCTCATGAAGCCCCGAAGTCCCACCGCCGATCCCACTGCAAACGAAGGCACGATCTCCATGGTCTGCACCGAAGCGAGGAACTGCGGCACATAAATGAGGCAACCGATGAGGCCGCAAGCGATCGTGACTTCCGTGAGAGTGGTCGATTCCATATAGAAGAACAGCGAACCGAGAATGCCGACCATGCAAATGATTGCGAGCGGCATGCGACGGCCCTTGAAGAATTTGTCTGTCAACACGCCAGCAAACAAGGTGGAAGGAATTGCCGCCCATTCGAAGATGGCGAAGGCAATGCCCATCTGACCCTTGGTGAAACCCTTGGATTGCAACAGGTAGATGGGCAGCCATGTAATGACACCGAAACGGATCAGGTAGACGAAGGCGTCGACGAAGGAAATGTACCAGACATGCTTGTTAGGCAATACATAGCGACGGAATATCTGGAACGCCGTCATGTTTTCCGGAGCGTGATCTACCGACTTGACCAGTTCCTCCCCTTCTGTCGAGGGCGCGATTTTTTCCAGGGGCGGCAAGCCTTCGTTGTAAGTCGTTCCGGTGCCGACCAGCAGGACGATGAATACCACCACCACTGATACGGCTGCCGGCGCCCAGTAACTGGCAGCCTGCCAGTGTTCCGCACCGAACATGGCGAAGGCACCTACCGCGATCGGCGCAACCATGCCGCCACCGACGTTGTGCGATATTCCCCAGATGGCGCTGGTGCGACCGCGTTGCAGACGCGGAAACCAGCTGGCGATGGTAATGAACGCGGGGCCTGCTCCCATACCCTGGAAGAAGCCATTCATGATGACCAGGACCACGAACATCCAGTATTCGGTGCTGAAGCCGAGAAACACGTTGACGACGCACGAGAGCAACAGACCGAGCATCATGTAGTACTTGGGATTGCATTTGTCCGCGAGTACGCTCATGACGCCCTTGCTGATACCGTAAGTGATGAGCAGACAGCTGCTTAGCAGGCCGATATCGGTTTTCGACAAGCTCAGCGCCTTCATCAGGTACGGTGTCGACAGGGTGAAATTGGAACGTACGAAATAGTATGCGGCGTAGCCGATAAAGACGCCGAATAGCGCGCGCATCTTCAATGCAGAGTATCGGCTTTGCACGTCCGCAGCGGGCACGGCCGCCTTTGGTCGCGAAAGAAGGAACGAACTTAGAAAATTGAACATTGATTGATCTCCTGAATGGCTATTTTTTAAACCTTGGCAACGCAGCGCACCTGCTCCTACGCGTGCCGAAAGTTCGTACGCCTGACCGTCGCGTACGGCATGTCGAGGCGAGGTCAATGCTTATAGTTTTTCGACCCTGTGCGCACTATAGAGAGTGGCTTGTGCAAAAACCAATCACAATTTTTTATGATGTACAGTCTCTGCGCTTATGAACTTTTGCGCATGAATTCGCCGTCAACAGAACCGTTCTGTAAGTTGCTCGTAAGTGCCGGGAGGCAAACTCCATCAGGTTCCCCGCCAGCAGGGGCGTGGCATGCCTCAGGTTTGATCTTCATCCTTCGAGCGTCGCGTGTAGGACAAGGATGGAAACGCAGCATTCCACCTCGTGCATTCGATGAGAGCGCGCCAATAGTTGTCGCCAAAGTTTTCTCTAAAAATAAAAGAATCTTCTTGAACCGGACTTTATGTAGAAGCGAACATAAATTTCAGTTCGCTCCAACTGTCCGGAAAGTCACAGACACTTACATTTATGTGTCGCGACTTGACGACGTGAGAAAACCCCGCGCAACTATCTATGTTATATATATTGCCGGCTTGGATTCTTCCAGACGGCTTTGCCGCTACGAAGGGCGGCTAATTAAGACATGCACAATGTTGAGAAGAACCCGCACTTCACGGTGCTGAGCCGGCATCCTAAGTCTGCAATTGTTTACGGATTTTTTTGATTGACCTTAATTGCTCGAGGTAGCAGGCGCTCGTACTTGCTACGATTGTCGAAGAAGAGAGCCGCGTTTGTGAGATAAAAGCTCTCGGCAATATCTGATGGGCATCATTAAACTGATCATCCCGCCAATGAACATCGCATGCTACATTCGCAATCCGACCGTCTACGATCAGGTGAAAGCAGCCTTGGTACGTGTGGGCTTTCGTCCAACGCGATTCGATTCCGAGACGGCACTTCTACGGACCGTGAAGCGCAGTCCTTTCGATTTCATCATCATTGATATTCCAAGCTCTCCAAACGCCAATGCCGGAATTTTTTCCTGGCTGGGAATTCGTAGCAGCCCACGTATTCCCAGCATGGTTTTGTCACCTGTACGAGACGGCGAATTCGTGGCCTATGTACTCAACAGCGGCGCTGATGATTTTCTTCAACGTCCATTCGAACCTTTGGAATTGATAGCGCGCATTAACGCAATGATGCGACGGTACGCGCCCTTGAATGATCGACGTTCCATTGAGTATGCCGGCTTTTCACTTGACCGCGAGTCGGAAAAATTCCGCTATCAAGGAAAGGGAATCTCATTGACGCCTCGTGAGTTCAGCATGGCGTGGCTGTTTTTTTCATCGCCCGGGACCTACATCTCGAGGGAGACGCTAGGCACGGTGATATGGAGCGCAGATAGTGAAATTGCCGGTCGCACCATAGAACAACACGTATACAAACTCCGAAAAAAATTAACTGTGGACGGTCGCCCTCTTGTAACTATCCGAACGGCCTATAGCCAAGGATATCGATTGGATCCTGTAGACACCGATCTCGTCGATACTGCTTTCCAAGAACCGCAAGAAGCCACTGGCAATTAGGACGCAGGAGTATTTTCTCTTCCCTCCACGGGCGGCACTTTCGGATGCAAGGTTGAGTGTTGGAAGTCGGTGGGATGCAGATGGCCCCAACAAAAAAAGCGACCAGTGGTCGCTTTTTTTGTTGATGCGGCTTCTTGTCGAGAGCCCGTCGCACAAACATCCCTAATGCATCTTCCCTCTTGTTCGGTGGTGAAGTTTAGCGCTTGGCCCCATTGATCATCTCATGCAACTCCAAACGGTTGTACGCCACTCGCAATGCATCGCGTGATGAAATACTTTTTTTCACCACTAATTGCAGCAAAACCTCATTCAGGGTCCGCGACATATTATCCTCCTTGCGCCTCATGAAATCGCCGATCATGTGAAGTTTGGACGGATCGGTGATAAATGGAGCAATCTGCTGATTGTTGTTAAACACCATTTCACTCGCCATAATCTGATGCTGCCCATCCTCGGACGGAATCAAGCTTTGAAATACTACCCCAACCAAGCTCTCGGCCAAAGTAGCCGCACGTTGAATACGCTGATCTTGCGGAAAAAAACTAAGCAACTTGGTAATTGCCCTCACTGCGCTACTGGTATGGAGCGTTGCCAAAACAAGATGACCTGACTCGCCCGCATGCAGCACGGTATCAGCGGTATCGAAGTCCCGGATTTCCCCCACCATCAACACATCCGGCTTTTGGCGCAGAGCCTCTCGCAGACCGACAGAAAAACTCGGCGTATCAGTCGGCACTTCTCTTTGAGAAATCATCGACTGCTTGCGATGTAATTCATATTCAATGGGCTCTTCGATCGTTACTATGTGCCCTTGGCGAGTTGTATTGATGTAGTCGAGCATCGACGCAATGCTCGTCGTTTTACCTGCCCCGGTGGGGCCGGTCACCAAGATGATGCCTTTGGAGGCTTCCAGCATCGTTTTCACATAACCGGGCAATCCGGTGCGCTCAAGTGTGAGCGGCTCGACGGGAAAGCGACGAATGGAAACCCCCACTTTGCTGCCGCCTGCCATGCGATAGATATTGCAGCGCAGACGCCATTGTTCAAGAACATAAGAACAATCGATTGCGCCATCGATTATTTTATCTTCCCAATCTTCGTCGATCGTGCTTAAGAAAGGTACTAAATTTTCGATGGAGACCGGCATATCATCAACTGGCTGCCAGCCTCGGGGAGTCTTCAGCATGAGGGGTTGATTTTGCTCGACATGAATGTCCGAGAATATCCGCGAAGAATTGACCAAACCGAGCAATTCTTTTTGGAGATCACGAACGAGAAAATGGTCATGTGACATTCAGCACCTAATTCCTAAACACTTTATCCTGAGAGAGACATCAAATCTCGTGTGAATCCTAGACTCAAATGCAGTCTACTATACCTATGTTCTCCGTCGCAAATGTTCATCATGCTCCTTTTGCCGAATCTAGAAATGTGTTTGTAAGTGGCAAAAAAATTCAACATTTTCCAGGCGAAATTGCCGCTTGCCTATCCGAGCAAATAACCGCGATCCGAGCAAATGATCGAAATGCTGCTCATGTTCGCATTCCTTGCCCATCTTTGGGGCGTAGTGCCGCGCGATCGCACAACTAATCGCCATACAATGCATTTCGCAGTAGTATGCCGAGTTCCTGTCGCGATAGCATGCAAGTGCGAGCTCTTCGCGCAAAATGCTGTACTTCAAACTGTGCGCTCTAATGAGGCGCTCCCTCATTCTGGAACCTAGCAAGGAGGTCATTCCACTCAGATAGAAATAGAAATCTGAGGACCTTAATGGTGAAAACGACATATTTGCAAATAACGAGCCCGGCACGGATTTTTTGTGAGGAACCACCTTGGAATATGTTCTTACAACCAGCTGAATCAGCCACCCAATGTGCCTGGCTTTATCATCTGGTCGGCAATCAATACTGCTGGGATGCAGACCGTCAGAACTGGACTAATTCGGATTGGGAAAGTTACTTTGAACGCGATAACGTAGATATCTCTGTCATAAAATCTGAATCAAGGGAACTTTTGGGCTACTGCGAGTTAAATTCACACTCGGACAATTCAATAGAAATTCTCTACTTTGGATTGTGTCCCGAGCATGTCGGCCGAGGAATGGGAGGCGCTGCGCTCAAGCTGGTCCTTGCTCGTTGCCGAGAACTCGGTAGCGCACGTATTTGGCTACACACATGTACGTTGGATCACCCTGTCGCACTCTCAAATTATTACAAGCGAGGTTTCGAATTCTGGAAGGATGCGGTACACGACTCTCGCTCATAGAATCGGCTGTCATCAAGTGGGCCGGGAGGGAGAACAAATTCCAGTCGCCGCTTGGCCATTAAACGGGCACCAGACCAGCCTACCCACCTGACGCCGAAAGACGCGTCGGGGCCGATCAGCAAAAAACCTAGTAAAGTGCGCCGCGCCGGAGGCGCATTACAACCCTGCCGGCGATATGAGTTTGTGAAGAACAACGACAACGCCTCCTCGAGATCAGCGCGCAACACGGTGAATACCGCAAGAGCTGCGACATCAAGGCCCCGACGCAGAACTTCTTGGAGGTACCGTGGAAGGCTTCGGTAAACCAATTTATTTGTTAGGGTTACAGAGTTAGGGATCCCTAAGAGTCTTTACCGCAGTATGCCCCTCCTTCGCAATTTGCTAGGAGCGACCAATAAGTACTTATCCCCAGATTCTGTGGACAGGCTTGTGGATAAGTGGTGCGAAAAAATGTGCAAGAGGTTGATTTGCAAGAAATTTTGTTCTACCTTCGTAGTCCATTGCAGGGGCGTGTGCGAATTTTTGTGTAAACGGGGTTTCGTTTAATTCATAGAAATACGTTCACCGAACTGGATGGTGAACCTGGTTAGCGCAGCTTTCCAATCCCGGATTGGCAGTGTCCACTTTTTACTG